>BNJT01001587.1_pt1:792500-1630271 | contig 1630271 bp, 2602 predicted proteins | sample 8540491 | NCBI WGS metagenome assembly BNJT01 (sample SAMD00202455, study PRJDB9452) | human saliva metagenome | host: Homo sapiens
TTCTTTAAGAAAGTAGTTGACAAAGGAATAAATGATGATATAATAGATGTATGAAGTTTTCGTCTGGTGGCGATAGCGAAGAGGACACACCTGTACCCATACCGAACACAGAAGTTAAGCTCTTTAGCGTCGAATGTAGTTGGGTTTACGCCCTGCAAGACTAGAACGTTGCCAGGCTTTTGATTTGGAGGTTTAGCTCAGCTGGGAGAGCACTTGCCTTACAAGCAAGGGGTCAGCGGTTCGATCCCGTTAACCTCCACCATTTATGCCGGCCTAGCTCAGTTGGTAGAGCAACTGACTTGTAATCAGTAGGTCGGGGGTTCAAGTCCTCTGGCCGGCACCATTTCTAATTAGAGCCATTAGCTCAGTTGGTAGAGCATTTGACTTTTAATCAAAGGGTCGAAGGTTCGAGTCCTTCATGGCTCACCATTCTTTTGCGGGTGTGGCGGAATTGGCAGACGCACTAGACTTAGGATCTAGCGCCTCACGGCGTGGGGGTTCGACTCCCTTCACCCGCACCATTCTAGATATTCGCGAAAGTAGTTCAGGGGTAGAACATCACCTTGCCAAGGTGAGGGTCGCGGGTTCAAATCCCGTCTTTCGCTCCAATAGTTAATATAGTGCCGGGGTGGCGGAACTGGCAGACGCACAGGACTTAAAATCCTGCGGTAGCAATACCGTACCGGTTCGATTCCGGTCCTCGGCACCATTATATTAGCGCCCATAGCTCAATTGGATAGAGCGTTTGACTACGGATCAAAAGGTTAGGGGTTCGACTCCTCTTGGGCGCGCCATTTAAAAAAACCTCGGGAAGTAGCTCAGCTTGGTAGAGCACTTGGTTTGGGACCAAGGGGTCGCAGGTTCGAATCCTGTCTTCCCGACCATTTGAAAAATAATTTATTATGGGGCCTTAGCTCAGCTGGGAGAGCGCCTGCTTTGCACGCAGGAGGTCAGCGGTTCGATCCCGCTAGGCTCCACCATTTTTAATATTGAATTTAAGCCTTTATTGGCGGCGTAGCTCAGCTGGCTAGAGCGTACGGTTCATACCCGTAAGGTCGGGGGTTCGATCCCCTCTGCCGCCACCAATAATGTTTAGTGAATTCTAAAGGAACACGGACTCTTAGCTCAGTTGGTTAGAGCTATCGGCTCATAACCGATCGGTCGCAGGTTCGAGTCCCTGCAGAGTCCACCATATCAAGGAGGAATACCCAAGTCCGGCTGAAGGGATCGGTCTTGAAAACCGACAGGAGTGTAAAAGCTCGCAGGGGTTCGAATCCCCTTTCCTCCTCCATTTTTATTATCGCGGGATGGAGCAGTCTGGCAGCTCGTTGGGCTCATAACCCAAAGGTCGATGGTTCAAATCCATCTCCCGCAATTTTTTAATATTAGGTCCCGTGGTGTAGCGGTTATCACGCCTGCCTGTCACGCAGGAGATCGCGGGTTCGATTCCCGTCGGGACCGCCATTTTTTTATGTAAAAATTAATACTTGCCTCGATAGCTCAGTTGGTAGAGCAATGGATTGAAGCTCCATGTGTCGGCAGTTCGACTCTGTCTCGAGGCACCATGTTGCCGGCCTAGCTCAGTTGGTAGAGCAACTGACTTGTAATCAGTAGGTCGGGGGTTCAAGTCCTCTGGCCGGCATTTTTTTATATAGGGAAGATAGCGAAGAGGCTAAACGCGGCGGACTGTAAATCCGCTCCTTAGGGTTCAGTGGTTCGAATCCACTTCTTCCCACCATTTAGGGACGTAGTTTAACGGTAGAACAAAGGTCTCCAAAACCTTTGGTGTGGGTTCGATTCCTGCCGTCCCTGTTCAGATGGATGTAATCTTTATGATTACATCTTTTTGTTTTTTTATTTCAATAAATTATATTTTTAAAATTAAATATATAGTCCGCATTGTAGTCAAGGAGAATAAATAACCGCTCTTTGACTATTTTTTTATTACCTTGAAATTTTTAGTGGTTTAGGGAAATAATCTTAAGAATGTAATGTAAATAAGCCTTAGTAGATAAAATTTATCGGGAAATATTTTTTTGACAAACAAACATATATGTGATATTGTATTAGTGTAATGTTTACTAATAGGAGGTAAAATATGATAGAAAGTGTAAAACCATTTAGTAAATTATATGATTTGACACAGAGAGCTGAAAAAGTTGGTATTTCAGATGATGATGTCTTACGTGAAATATTAGTAGATAAAATAGTACCAAATAAATACCAACCACGACATGAATTTACAGAAGAAAAAAATAAAAGAACTAGCGGAATCTATTAAACAAAAATGGCTTATTACAGTCTATTACGGTTAGGGATATAGGGAATGGATTTTTATGAGTTAATAGCTGGCGAACGTCGTCTTCGCGCTATAAAAATACTTACAGCATGCGACTACTAAAGCTATAGTAAAAGAATTAACTGAAGAACAAATGGCGACACTAGCCCTTATAGAAAATATTCAACGAGAAGAGTTAACGCCAATAGAAGAAGCACATGCTTATCAAGAGTTATTGCGTATAAATAAATTAACACAAGATGAACTTGCAAAATCATTAGGTAAAAACTCAGGCGACGGTTGCTAATAAATTGCGTTTATTAAAATTAAGTAAAAAAAGTAATAGAAGCAATTAATTCGAAAAAGATAACAGAACGTCACGGACGAGCAATGGTAAAATTAGATGAATCTGCTCAAGAAAAAGATTTTTATCACAAATTTTATCACAAAATTTAAATGTTTCGCAAACAGAAGAAAAAAATAGATACATATTTAAAAAAATCAAAAAAAGATGTTAAACCTGCATCTGGAAATGCTAATTACGATGCACAGAAATTAGTAATTAAATTAACAAAAGAAATAGCAAAATTAGAAGAAAAAAATATGGAATAGATTTAAATAAAGAGGAAGAAGAAAAATATGGAAAATATAGTTATAAAAGTAACTATTCCTCGTTATTTGAAGAAAGAGGAGAACGATGAAAAATTTTTAGCGATATGTAACCAAAAAGGTGGAGTAGGTAAAACTACGACTTCAATAAATTTAGCAGCATCTTTAGCACATCTTAAAAAGAAAGTGTTGCTTATAGATACTGATCCGCAAGCTAATGCTACTAGCGGTGTTGGAATAGATAAGGCAGGTCTAGAACAATCTATCTATAATATTTTAGTAGATGAAGTTGATATTAATAGCGTTATTATTAAAAACTGCTTATGAGAATTTAGACATTGTACCTTCTAGTATTGCTTTAGCAGGTGCAGAGGTAGAATTAGTATCTGCGATTAGCCGTGAACAACGCATGAAAAATGCAATAGCGGATATAAAAGAAAAATATGACTACATAATAATAGATTGTCCACCATCATTAGGATTAATTACTTTGAATTCACTTACGGCTGCTGATGGGGTTATTATCCCTGTTCAAACAGAGTACTATGCTCTTGAAGGTCTTAGCCAACTGATGAATACATTTAATATAGTTCGTAAACATCTTAATTCTAGATTAGATATATTTGGAGTTCTACTTACAATGACAGATAGCCGCACAAATATTTCTAATCAAGTAGGCGAGCAAGTGCGTGAGCATTTCAAAGGAAAAGCATTCGAAACAGTTATTTCTAGAACTGTTCGTCTAAGTGAAGCGCCGAGTTTTGGGGAACCAATTATAGAATACGCGAAAAAAATTCTAATGGAGCAAAACAATATTTATCATTAGCTAAAGAGGTGATTGAACGTGGCTAAAAAGTTAGGAAAAGGATTGGGACGTGGACTAGATGCTATTTTTGCTACTGAGCACATAGAATTAGTAGAAGATAGTGATAAAGTAGTGGAAATTCCGCTAGAAGAAATCAAAAAAAATCCATATCAACCACGTACAGTTTTTAACGAAGAAAAATTAGATGAATTAAAAGATTCTATTGAAAAGAATGGATTATTACAGCCGATAGTTGTTAAAAAAAGCAGTAAAAGGATATTATATTATCGCTGGAGAACGACGCTTCCGTGCTTTTTGAGATTTTAGGTAAAAAACTATACCAGCTATTATAAAAGAGATGAGCGACGAAGAGATGATGATTTTCGCCGTTCTAGAAAATTTACAACGTGAAGATTTATCGTCGTTAGAAGAAGCAGAAAGTTATAAAAAAATCTAATGGACAAGATGGACCTTACTCAAGAAGAGCTTGCTAAAAAAAACTTGGGAAAAAGCCGTCCATATATAGCTAATAGCCTACGCCTTTTGAAATTGCCAGCAGAAATAAAAGCAGAACTAGAAAAAGGCATAATTAGCGCTGCGCATGCAAGAACATTATTAGCGCTTAAAACAAAAAAAGGCTATGATTGAAGTATGTAATCGCGTTAAAGAACGTCAGATGTCTGTTCGTGAACTAGAAGAGTATATTAATAATCTGACTAAACCCAAAACGACTAAAAAAAGTAAAAGCGAAAGATATTTTTTTATAGAAGAACAAGAAAATATCTTAAAAAAACGTCTTGGAACAGTTGTTACGATTAAACAAAATCGTAATAAAAAAAGGGTAAAATAGAAATAGAATTTAAAGATAATGATGAATTCGAAAGAATTATAGCATTATTTAAGGACTAGCGTATGAATTTTTATTAGAGAAAAAGATAAAAAAACATATTCCATAATATGGATCTTTGGCTTAATATTTTTAGAAAAAGCATTATTAATAGTTATAATAATTGTAGTAGCAATAATAGGTGTAAGAATCCTAAACAAAAATTATAGATTATATAATGACAACAAGGGACAATGCCAACAAAAAAATTCAGCATTAAGTTTAACGAAAAAAAGATCAGAGACTCTGCATAAACTTGTAAAAAGTGCGGTTAGATACACGGTCTACTTTATTGCTTTCTTCCAAATTTTAGCAACTGTAGGAGTGAATACAACTAGTATAGTTGCAAGTGCAGGGATAGCTTCTGTCGCCATTGGTTTTTGGTGCTCAAAATTTAGTAAAAGATATTATTTCTGGATTTTTTTATAATTCTTGAAGGACAGTTTGATGTTGGAGATAATGTAAAAAAATTTATAATCAAGCGGCATTTATTGCGGAAGGGAGTGTCCTTTTCTCTTGGGTTGCGCTCGACAAAAAAATTCGCTCTAAAGGTGGAGAGATTTATTTTTATTCCTAATGGTACAATTAATCAAGTTATCAATTACTCATTGACTTATAATCTAGCAATCTGTGAGTTTCCAATTAATATAGAAACAACAATAGAGGATTTAGAAAATGAAGTACAATCTATCCTAGACTCTGCTAATAACAATGATGCTTATAAATCTTATTTATACAAACATGATAAGTTAAGGTTAGATGCAATTGACAAGATAGAAGATAATATAGCTTATATAACAATTGTCGGTAAGGCAAAAAGCAGGAAAAAAATTCAAGCATAGAAACTATGTTACGTCGGGATTTTTATAATGTTTTTCAAAGATAGGCTTAAAGGAAAAAGATGAGAAATAGGAGGAAAGAAGTATGGATTATGGCTTAGGTGATATAGTAGAGATGAAAAAGCAACATCCATGCGGTACAAATAGATGGGAAATCACACGCATGGGAGCAGATATTAAAATAAAAATGTCTAAAGTGTGATAATAATATTATGATGCCAAGACGAGATTTTAATAAAAAAATAAAAAAATAATTGAGAAAAAAATCGGAATAGATTTTTTTAGCAATGAACAACTTAGCTAATAAAGCTAGGTTGTTTATTTTTTTAATTTAGAGTAATTATTCCCGTGTCTTCATTAAAAAAATAACTTTTTAAGTAAACTTTAATTATAGATTAAAGTATATGTAAAGTAGCAATACTATAATATAGTTATACCAAAACTTAATAATATTTTTTTCATAATATATGGCTCGCCAATTGGCGAGCCGTTCTCCTTTTTAGACACTTTAATTAAATGCTTTTTATTAATCTTACTTCAATTCCATTAGGATCTTTTTATAAATATAGCATCCTCAGTTTCTTTTCTTATAGTAGTATTAGTTGCTTTAATATTTTGAATAAGCTTTTAGATATTCATCTTTATCTGTTACGATAATTTCGAAATAAGCTAATCCAGGAAAATCTTTTTGTCTATCATTCAAGTTATTACCTGCCCAATTATTTACAGCAAGATGATGGTGATAATCTCCATGGGCAATCCAACTTGCAGATGGCACTGTGAATTTATCTAAAAAGTTTAAAACACTTTGATAAAATGCAGATGATACTTTAGAATCACGGACACTTAGGTGAATATGCCCGATAATAGTGTCAGCGGGTAATTCATATGGGGAGATAGTTTTAGAGATATCAAGTAAATGGTCTGCGTCTAATCTCTCGGTAATGCCGACGATAGTTCCATCAGGACGTCTATCCCAAAAAAACTTTCGTCTTTATCATAGTATACTTCAATACCATTTCCCTCAGCATCACTCAAATAAATAGCATTAGAGTAACCGTGGTCAGCCCCACCTTCTAACATAGTTTTTTTGACGTTGCAAAATGTTTAAGAATATCTGCTAAATCTTGTTCAGTTGGAACTAGATATGCAATATGATATAATCCGTAAGAATTCACAAATTTATGAGCAGTTTTTTTGCAGTTTAAGAAGCGGAGTCTTATTTGAAGTACCTAAAAGAACGAAGTCCTTATCTTCCTCCAACACCGCCATTCCCATAATATGTCTATAAAAAAATTAGTTTGTTTTTTTCCAAATCTTTTACATTAAGACTTGCGATACCAAGTTTAATATTTGAGTTGTAGTTTTTTTCATTATTAAGCACCGTCCTAACAATTTATTAGATATATTTATATCTTACAATATAGTTTACCTACTAAACTATATTTTTGTAAAAGTACGCATTTTTTTATAATAGTTACTATCTTTTGAGATACTAATGTATAAAATTAACGATAATTTGTAAAAAAATAATTTAAATAATATAATATTAAATGCTAAGATATAGTTTTTTTATGGTATAATAGGATAGTTGAGTAGGTGAAGGCCTAAATGTTTTAGAAAAAAATAAAGAATATTTGTTTTTTTCAATATATAAATAATAAAGAGAAAAGGAGTGATTATTACTATGGCATTAACAGCCGGAATAGTAGGATTACCAAACGTAGGGAAAAAGTACACTTTTCAATGCAATAACAAAAAGCAGGAGCCCTAGCAGCAAACTATCCATTCGCAACAATTGATCCAAATGTTGGGATTGTAGAAGTACCTGATCATAGATTAAATAAATTAACAGAATTAGTAGAACCGAAAAACAGTACCGACATCATTCGAATTTACTGATATCGCTGGTATTGTAAAAGGTGCATCAAAAGGTGAAGGACTAGGAAATAAATTTTTAAGTCATATCCGTGAAGTAGATGCAATTTGCCAAGTTGTTAGATGTTTTGAAGATGAAAATATTACACACGTTGCGGGTGGCGTTGATCCATTATATGATATTGAAGTAATTAACTTAGAGTTGATTTTTAGCTGACCTTGAAAGTGTAGAAAAACGCATAGGACGTGTCGAAAAGCAAGCCAAACAAAAAAAGATAAAGATGCTATGGCTGAGTTTGGAGTATTATCAAAAAGTACGCGATATTCTTAAAGAAGAAAAACCAGCGCGTCTTTTAGAATTAGATAAAGAAGAACAAAAAATCGCTAAAAATCTACACCTATTAACTATGAAGCCGATGCTTTATGTAGCAAACGTTAGTGAAGATGATTTGCTAGACGTTGACGCTAATAAACACGTAGCAAGTGTTCGCGAATTTGCAGCAAACGAAGGAAGCCAAGTAATCGTGGTTTGCGCAAAAATCGAAGAAGAGATGGCGTCTCTTGAAGATGAAGAAAAAGCAATGTTCTTAGAAGAATTAGGAATAGATGAAAGTGGTCTTGATAAACTTATTAAAGCAAGTTATAGTTTATTAGGTCTTGCGACATACTTTACTGCTGGTGTTCAAGAAGTACGTGCTTGGACTTTCAAAAAAGGAATGTTAGCGCCAGAATGTGCTGGAATTATTCACTCTGATTTTGAACGTGGATTTATCCGTGCAGAAACTGTAAGTTACGACGACCTATTAGAATATGGAAGCATGGTAAAAGCAAAAAGAAGCTGGACGTGTTCGTCTTGAAGGAAAAGAATACGAAGTTAAAGATGGCGATATAATGCTATTTAGATTTAATGTATAAGAATAATAATCAGAGTCTAGAAAAAAATCTAGACTCTTTTTATTGTTTTACTGAATATATTTTTATGATATAATATAAAAAGAACTAGAGAAAAATTGTAGAGAAGAGGGATTAATATGTTTTTTTACGTTTTTTCCATAATCCGTTACTTTTAGCAAAGTTAGCTTGGTATGAGTATTTGATAAAAAGGAAATAAGAAGCAAAGCACGGCTGAATATAAAAATAAAAAGAATTATTCAAGATGTTACAGGTGAGAAAATAGATAATATAGTAGTCTATAATTGTGGTCTATCGACTCCCAAACTTGCAAAAAAATGGTTTTCAAGCAACAGCTATTTATTTGGAGAAGTACAATGAACTGTTGGTAATTTTTCGAGGAACCGAGCTTGATGATATGAGTGATTGGTTTTACAATTATACAGGAATAGTTTCAGGAGAGAATACTAGTCAGATTGATTCTGCATTTGCATTTTTTAAAAATTCCTTAAGAAAAAAAGATAGTTAATTTTTGATTCATGCTATAAAGTAGTAGCTGGACATTCTTTAGGTGGACATTTAGCTATAACGGTAGAATTATTAAGAAAAAAACTTTCCAGCGAGTTTATACTTATAATACGGCGTTACCACAATTAAAAACAACTACGTAAATACGATAAAAGATATAATAATAAGTTAGAAGCATACTTTTTAGAGAAAAGATTTAGAAGAGACAAATAAACTTCAAGAATTTACCGAGAATTATTATGCTAAAGATGCACATCATATTTATAATTATTTAAGAAAAAAATGATTTTGTTCAATCGCTAAATATGACAGTAGGGACATTTAATGTAGGAAAAAAACTATAGAATTTCCTCCGGTATTAAAAAAACATTTGTTCCCCCGGAAGATTTTTTTAACCGAAGAAGATACATACGAATTGGATAGAATTTTTTTGGAGATTTTTTTATAATAGGTTATTAGAAAAAAAGGATTTACTCCAGATTTAGTAAAGGAAAAGGAAAAAGAAATTGCTGATGAATTTGTTACATTTTTAATTTCTGAGATAAAAGATCCTATACAAAACCAGGTAACAAGCTTGCGTCGTTGGACCAACAAAGAAGAAGGAAATGAAAATATAAAAAAAGCGTATCGTACTTTTAAGGCGGTTTATAATTATATGTTATACCTTGCCCATTCTGGCATTATTTTAGAAGATGTTATAAATAATGAAGATGGAAAGAGAGCTCAATCAATGTTTGAAGAAGCTTTAGGTGGTGGGGCGGTAACTAGCTTTAAGAAATTAATAAAACCACTGCAAGAATTTTATACGTTAACCAAAGCAATATATACGATAACTCATGCGAAAGAGTTAGATGATATTGAAGGTTGGGCAGAAGTTGCTGATGCACATGATTTAACAGCTATGTATGATGTATTAGAAGGATAGAAGTAAAAAAGAAAGACCTATAAAGTCTTTCTTTTTATGTTTCATAATGTATAAAGAACAGATTAGTCATCAGAGTCGTCATGAGATGAATGACTATGAGACTCTTCATTCTTATCTTTATCTTTATCATCTTTGTCTTTGTTATTTTTTTCCATAATAGATTTTGGCTCTCCAAAGGTTAAATCTTTATCAATACTAAATCCAAGTTTCGCAAGAGTTTTTTCCTTAGTTAATTCCACAAAACCATTTGGAATCATATCAGAGACAGAACCTTTTGCGTTATTGTAAGGATTTATAGAAAAATCTATTACAGAATTTGGTCTAGTGAAGGCTACATCTGGTGAAACAAGCTTACTATCATAACTATAAATAGCATTCATTATTGCAGCCCAAGACCCTATGAGCATAGTCATAACTTGGTACAGTAGCAGGTTTATCGTAACCATTCCAAACACCGACGGTAATATTTTTTTCGTACCACCAACAACCCAAAAGATCTTTATAATATTCAGAAGTTCCTGTTTTTTTACAAATAAGTTTTTACTGCTGAAGTTAAGTTGTTTAGCTATATCAGCAGAAGTTCCGTAACTTGCATTAATTACATCATTAAGCATATTTAAAATTAAGTAACTTGTAGAATCATTATAAATTCTAATAGGTGTGTGATTAGCTTGATAGATTATTTCATTATCATTGTTACGAATTTCTTCTATGATATAGGCTTTTTTTGTGTTCTCCCATATTAGCAAATGTAGAGAAACCACTAGTATTTTTCCATTACAGAAACTCCATAACTCATCCCACCGATAGAAGCAGCAAGAGATGTATGATCTGTTTCTGTCATATCTTTGAATTCCATTTTTTTCAAGATACTCTTTTACAGGATCTTCATTTACAAAAAGCTGAATATAATCTAATTGTTGATAAGTTAAGTGATTGAGCAAGTGCTTTTCTTGCAGAAATATAACCATATTCAGTTCTTGTAAAGTTTTCTGGTGTCCAACCGTAATAATTAAATCGTTTATCTAGGATAGTTGAATTTGGAGTAATATACCCTTTATCAATAGCAGGTCCATAAACTAATAACGGTTTGATTGAAGAACCTGGAGAACGTTTAGTACGAGTAGCATGATTTAGCTGTTGTTTTTTTATAATTCATTCCACCGATAAAAGCTAAGACTTTACCAGTATCATTTTCTATAACTGAAGCTCCAATTTCTAATGGATAAGTTGTTCCGTTTTGATAAGATGCTGGATAACTTTCAAATTGTTTTTGTTTCTTGAAGTTTATCATAAAGCTTCTTATCTAAAAGTTGTTTTTACTTTATAACCACCTGTAATAAATTTTAGTTTTACTTTTTTCGATTAATTCTGCTCGATAAGTAGCGTTATTTCTAAATTGTTGGAGTTTATTATTTTTTTAACCGCTGTTTGTTCAGCTAAGATTTCTGCAACAGATGCTGTTACCTCGTCACGGATATAAGGGTATTCAGTATATTCTTCAATCTTTTGTTTAGTAAAAGAGCCTTTTAATATCAAAATCAAGAGCCTCTTTGTATTGAGAAGAATTGATAAAGTTATTTGCTTTCATTCGCGATAAAACATATTTTTTTGACGCTCTATACCAGCTTGTAGTTCTTCATCTGGCCTAATATTACCTGCATTATCAAAAAGGAGTATATCTATATGGTGATTGAACAAAACCAACAAGATAAGCTGCTTGAGCGATGTTTAAATCTTTGGCGCGGATACCGAAAACACCTTGTGCAGCAGTTTCTATTCCACTAATATTTTTGCCCTAAACTATTCTTCCCAAAAGAAGCAACATTTAAATAGTTTTTCAAGAATCTCTTTTTAGAAAAAGTGATTATCAACCCTTAGGGCTAATAAAATTTCCTTCGCTTTTCTTTCATAAGAACGAGAGTTATCTAACAATTGGTTTTTTACAAGTTGCTGTGTTATCGTACTACCACCACTAGTATGAGCTCCGGTAACTTCGCTATAAACAGCACGGATTAATCCGAATATTTCTACACCATTGTTAGAGTAAAAAAATCAGAGTCCTCACTAGCAATAGTCGCATTTTTCACATTTTTCCCCTAAGTCTTCATAATTTACAGTTTTTTTCTAATAAGTTCAGAGTTAAGGGTACCTAATTTTTCACCAGTACCGAAATAAACTTCACTATTTTTTTACTAATATTATTAATTTGTTCTTTCATTTCTTTTTGATCTAAAACGGGCTGATCTTTGACTAATCCACCGACAAAAACCAAGAGCTATCCCAGCTCCAAAGCTAATGAAAATAGCAAGTATTAATAAAAAATCCTAAGAAATGAAGTTCTAATCTTCTTTTTTTCCATAGAAATCCCCTTGGTTACATATTTTACTACATTATATCATATTTTTTTGAGAAAACTCTAAATTAAATCATAATAATGATAAAGTTTTTATAGTCAAAAAAATAGTGAAAAAAACTATCAAAGAAATAGCTAAATTGTGATATAATAGAAACATACGTATGAAAGAAAACAAGGAGGTTAGCATGAGTAACTTGTTAGAAGAACTAAAATATAGAGATTTAGTATATCAACAAACTGATGAAGAAGGAATAAAAACTATTAGAAACGGAAAGTGTATCGATTTATTGTGGAACAGATCCCTACAGGAGATTCTCTTCATGTTGGACATTTATTACCATTTTTAACATTAAAAAGATTTGCGAAATATGGACATAAGCCAGTAGTTTTTAGTTGGAGGGGAACTGGAATTATTGGAGACCCTTCAGGACGTAGTGAAGAACGCCAATTACAAAGTTTAGAAACTATTGCAGAAAATGCTAAAAAAATTAGAAAATCAACTGCGTAATATTTTTTTAGAGGAGATGAAAATATCGAGTTTGTAAATAATGGAGATTGGTTAGGGAAAAATGTCTATGATTGAATTTTTTTACGCGATTATGGAAAAACTAATCAACGTTAATTATATGTTGGCAAAAAGATTCAGTATCAAGTCGTTTAGAAAATGGTTTGTCATTTACAGAGTTTAGTTACACATTATTACAAGGTATCGATTATGCTTACCTTAACGAACATCATGGGGTAAAAAAATGCAACTTGGTGGTTCGGATCAATGGGGGAATATTACTACAGGTTTAGAAATTATGCGTAAACTTCGTGGTGATGTAGAAGCTTATGGCTTTACTATTCCGTTAATGTTAAAATCTGATGGAACAAAATTTGGAAAATCAACAGGTGGAGCAGTATGGTTAGATCCAGAAAAAACGACACCTTACGAGTTTTACCAGTTTTGGTTTAATACAGCAGATGGGGATACAATCTCAGCTATTAAAAAAATTCACATTCTTAGAAAAAAAGAAGAGATCGAGAAATTAGAAGAAAGCTTGGAGAAAGAACCTCACTTACGTCTTGCTCAAAAAGCTTTAGCAGAAGAGTTAGTAAAAAAATAGTACATGGAGAAGCGGCTTTAGAGAGTGCATTAAATATTACAAAAGCATTATTCTCAGGGAACATTAAAGAATTAACTCTTGATGAATTAAAAGAAGCTGTTAAAGGTATGCCAAAAGCTCAATTACCAAAAGATGATATCAATATAGTAGATTTCCTAGTTGAAAGTGGTGTAGTTACTTCTAAAACGCCAAGCACGAGAAGATGTAAATAACGGAGCAATTTCTATAAATGGGGACAAAGTTACTGATTTAGCTTTCACAATAGATAACAGCTCACGTCTTGAAGATAGTTTTACAGTTGTAAGACGTGGTAAGAAAAATTACAAGTTGGTAGAGTATAAATAACATTAAATAAATATATAAATCATCAAAAGGGGAACGAAAAATGAATTTAAAAGAAGTTGTTGGTAAAGAGGCAGTTAACTATGTTAAAGATGGGATGATAGTAGGTCTTGGGACAGGTTCTACGGTGTTTTACTTTGTTCATGCACTAGCTAAAAAAGTAAAAGAAGGTTTGAATATAGAGATGGTATCAACATCTATTCAAACAGTAGAACTAGCAAAAAGCTTAGGTCTTGTTATTAAGGAACTAGAAGAGATAGATCATATCGACCTTGCTGTTGACGGTGTAGATGAGATTGATAAAAACTTCAACGCGATAAAAGGCGGTGGAGCTGCACTATTTAGAGAAAAAAATAGTTGCGGATATTGCCGAAAAAAATAATCTGGATTTTTGATGAAAGTAAAGATGTAGAAAAATTGGGGAACTTTAATCTACCTGTAGAAATTTTACCATTTGGATATAGCCATACTATTAGAAAAATGGAAAAATTAGGACTAAATCCAGTATTGCGTCTAAAAAGATGGGAAAAACTTTAGTAACTGATAACCATAATTATATTGTAGATTTACATCTAGGTTATGGTTTCGATATAGATGAAGTGAAGAACAAACTGGCTGATATTGTTGGTGTAGTTGAACATGGATTATTCTTAAATATGTGCGATTTATGTATTTCAGGAACTCCAAATGGAGCGGTGGTAATAGAAAATCCTAATAAAAAAATAATTTTAGAAGATAGAAGATGGGTTAAAAATGAGAAAAAAAGTTATATACGAGGATCGAAAGTTTCGATTATAATAGCTATAATATTGTTTGTAGTAAGTTTTGTGTTTATGGTTGCTTCGATAAATAGTTTTAGGAGTTTGGAAACATTATATAAAGAAGGAGACGACTTTTCTGGAGATTCTGGTTACTCAATTATAAAAGTTGTAGCTATAGAAGAACAAAATATAGTTGATGAAAAGCTCAAAGAAGGTGAAAAATTTTATTTAGTCGACTATGAGCGAGGCTTTATAATGCTAAAAAGCTACAGAAAAAGAATTAGAAAAAAATTCCTTGATGGTCGAAAACTACAAGATGGGAAACTGACTAATTTATCAAGTGAAAATATTTACAAACGTATTGATGCTATTCCAGAAGTTACTTATGGAAGACGCAGTAGTAGAAAAGTAAATATCACACCTGAGTTGAGACGTAAATTTATAGACTCACTCCCAAAGAGTAGTTTAATAAAAGATCGTGTAAAACAGATTATTGCCGAAGTTGGGGTTAAAGACAATAAAGATGCTTATACAAGTAAGTTGAAAGAAAAACCATTCTATTCTGATATGTACTTGAAACCAATAGGATGGGGATATTATGTTATGACTATAGGAGTACCGTTTGTTTTTATCAGCTATAACTATAGGTGTAATATTTTCAATAAGAAGAAGAATTCGTCATGCTCGTAGTGAATACGAAGAGCTATTTATTGAATTTCCTGAAACAGAAAGAGACTTGGATATTCTTTTGCGTGAAGCGCAGTACCTAGATGAAGGTCTTAAAGTTTTTAATCTATAAAGATTCAATAATTGTTTATAAAGGCGTGTTTAATTTTGAACCTCTACGTGATATTAAGAGACTAGAGTTTAGAAAAGTTACAGACTCCAAAGGACGTTTACAAGGATATAGGTTAGATATACTAAGATTAGATGACACATCTAACTTTGACATAAAAGATAGGTATGATTAGAAAAGAAACAGAACAACATATAGTTCAACTGGGTAACTATATTAAAGAAGAGTATAAAAAAAGGAGTTGGCTACAGATTTTTAGTAATAAAATAAAAAGAGTAGCTGAGATAAGTATAAATAGTTTTTTTGAAACAGGAGGAAAAAAATGGAAACTTTAAAAAGATAGAGTTATAGAGGCTTTAGAAAATGTAATTGATCCAGAATTAGGGATTGATATTATGAATTTAGGATTAGTTTATGATGTTAAGATGAGTGACGATAATAAGCATGCTATTGTAGATATGACATTAACATCAATGGGATGTCCTTTAGCACCGGTTATAATCGAACAAGTAGAAACTGCTATGCTAGGTGTTGATGAGATAGAAAAAGTTGATGTCAATATAGTTTGGGAGCCAGCGTGGACAAAAAGATAGAATGTCACGTTATGCTAAAAATAGCCCTAGGAGTAATTGATTACGAATAAAATAATAGTGCAACTTAAATTGCGAATCCTACTTTAACAGTATTTTTAGACGTTTATATATAGACTTATAAAATAACATAAAACACTTTGGGGTGTCTCCAAAGTGTCTCCAAAACTCCATTGAAATGATGGGGTTTTTTTATATTTCATACACTTTTTACTCCTCCCTCAAAAATTTTCTACCGTTTTTTTAGTTAAATTATAATTTTTTTACAACACAATTATATATAAAAATAATAAAATAGGATATTTTTTTGTAATGAATCTCATTATTATTTCTTTCGAATAAATTTTTTTAATCTTAAAGGGCCTATAAATATTTATTTATTTATTTCAGCGCTAATACACAGATTATAACCTCTATTAATCACTGAAATAATAATCTTCGTGATAATTACTTAAGATGCAAACCATTACTATATTTATTTGAATTTTTGCCATACTACATGATAATACAAATACAAAAATAATGTATTATAAAAACTTTTTAAAAATAGAATTGTGAGCGGTTTCTTTTGACTTTGAACATTTATTGATATACAGTAATAGTAGATAGAAATTTACTTATTATGTCTAATTCTAACGACTAAGATAATAAATGTCTAAATAAACGGGAAAAGGAGTAAAAATATGATTTGGTCAATTATTGTAGGAGGGTTTATAGGTTTTATTGCAGGAGGGATTACTAAAAAAAGGTGGAGCAATGGGTATCATTGCAAACATCATTGCAGGATTAGTAGGTTCTTCTGTGGGACAAGCACTATTTGGTTCATGGGGACCCTAAGTTAGCTGGAATGGCATTAGTTCCTTCTATCCTAGGTGCAGTTATTGTTATTGCTGTTGTATCATTCTTTTTTTGGTAAAAAAAGAATAAATAGCCTTTTTCAAAAAAATAGTACGATTTAAAAATTAATTAAATAGATTGTTTTAGTATATCACTAATCATACTAATTACCGTTTTTTTAAACTACTATTTTTTTATGTGAAAGGAGGTATTTTTACATGGTGCTAACGCCAGATTCTAGTATATCGGCAGGAAAAAATAAACATTTATCTAAAGTTGATGAAAAATCAGATGAAGAAATCAAAGAAATTGCCGATGAAGTGAGAGAAGCAGTAAAAAAATGCTATAGAAGAAGTAAAAGAAATATTTGGTTATAACGAAGAATAAATTTTATTAAAAACAGGAGGTATTATTATGTCAATAGAAGAAAAAAATTAGATCAAGCTAAAGGATCAGTTAAAGAAGGTGTAGGAAAATTAACTGGTGATGAAAAACTAGAAAAAGAAGGAACTGCAGAAAAAGTAGCTTCTAAAGTTAAAGAAGTTTTTTGTAGACGCAAAAGACGCTGTAGAAGGTGCAATTGAAGGCGTTAAAAAAATGTTGTAAAAAGATGAAGAATAAATTTTATTAAAAACAGGAGGTATTGTTATGTCAATAGAAGAAAAAAATTAGACCAAGCTAAAGGTTCAGTTAAAGAAGGTGTAGGAAAGTTAACTGGAGATGAAAAAAATTAGAAAAAAAGAAGGAGCTGCAGAAAAAAAGTAGTTTCAAAAGTTAAAGAAGTTGCTGAAGATGCTAAAGATGCTGTAGAAGGTGCAATTGAAGGTGTTAAAAAAATGCCATTAAGAAAGATGAAGAATAATTCTTAAAATTAAAACAAGTTCCATAATCTTATAATTAGTAAAACTGTTATAGAGATTATGGAACTTGTTTATTTTTATATTGTTGATAGTTATCTATATTTCTTGCTGTTTATGATTAGCAATCATTTCTTCCAGTTCAGATGTTAAATGAAACTATCTCTCGCCTAGAAAAAGTATTCTGACTTGTACTCATTAAAAGGTTTTTCTAAAAATACTCTCTTTCTATACCGCCATTTAGCTGTATTTGAAAATTCTTTAGACTTTCCATACATTGTTCATTAATCTTTAAAAAGCTATATGTATCTGATTTTTTTAAAAAAATTTCCAAAAACTTATCTTTATATTGTTTAATAGTCTTGTCAAAATTATTAAGCCTTACCTTTTTTTGTCTTTAATTCAAAAACGTTCATTAACTTTTTGATTCATACTGAAATTTGCTACTAATAAACTTGTTAAATAATTTTGATAACTTCACTATCTAGAATAATAAAAGATACTCGGAACTAGCAGGTGTTCGTTTAATTACACCAAAAAGGAATAAGACATTCTCATATATCATATATAATCAATAAAAAGTCAGATGAGTAGTTAAAAAAATCATCTGACTTTTTTTGTTTAATCAACAGGAACACCTACTAAAAACTTTTTAGTAGGTGTATTTTGCAAATTATATCAGCTTAGTTACTTCAATAATGTATTTCCAGAGGAAGATTAAATATCCCTAAAATCTTCTACCAAAAAAATTCTTCTCATAATTACCCCAAAGACAAACTGAATATAAAAAAAGCCCTAGTATATACACTTATAGAATAACAGTAAATTTTTTTCTTTGTCAATAGAAAATTAGTCTTTTTTTCTGTAAAAAAATTATTATATGATATAACTAGCTAGTAAGTCTAGGATGAGAATAGACTAAGAAGGAAAAGAATATGCTAAAATAATAGTAGGAAAAAAAGAAGGGGGAGAACGAGATGAAAATTATAAAATTGTTTTTTTAAACGCGATATTAATTGCTAGTTTTTTTATGTGGTTGTAGTAAAAATATAGATAAAAAGAGGATGCTCCACCTAAGACGGAGGAGAATAAAAAGAAGATAATAAAGTAAACCGTCAAGAAAATAATCCTAATGATAAAAAAATAATATTAATAATAATGAGGTTATAAATAAGACTCAAGATGGAGAAAAATCCCCAAATAATGAAACGTCTCAAGTAAAAAGAAACACCAAAAAGAAACTAATAGAAAAGTTAGACTTAATGTAACACCACAAGTACAAAAAGTTTGGTATTATTGTGCTCCTACTAGTGTTAGTATGATTTTATCATATCGCGGAGTATATGTAGATCAATTCACATTAGCTAAAGAAATGGGGACTTATGAACCATTTGGAACACATAATAAAGATGCTATAAGAGTATTAAATAAATATATGTTTGGATATGAATTCCCAGCTACAGGGACAAGCAGGTTATCATTTAGAAGTCGTAGTCGGTGGTACGCAAAGTGCACAAGAAATTTCATTATTTAAGCAGAGATTAAAGAAAAACATAAAGGATGGATATCCTATGTATTTAACAATGGATGTTTCTAAAATATATCCAGGTTTAAAGGGAGAACATAATGTTACAGCAATCGGCTATATAGAAACAGAAGATGGCTCTGATATAAAATATGTTTATTATTTAGATCCAGCCCCTAAAGTACAAGATAGTGTATATGGTGGGCTAAAAAAATAGAAACACCAGAGAAATTATTGAATTCAATGTTAACATGTGAGGAACCTAACTATGCATGGTAAGAAAAATAAAGAATTAGTTGTTTACAAAAATAAGTTTATTTTTTTACAAGTGAAATATAGGAATAATTTTGCTTGTAAAAAAATGCTTAAATAGTCTAACAACTAGTTCTTTTATTTTTGCGAAAAAAATAATTGAGAGAAATAGGTAATTAAGGTGGAATAAGAAGGAATAATTATGATATAATAAAAAAAGATATGAAAGAATAAAATGATGAAAGGAGAGAGTATGTATAGAGATGGAAAGCCCCAAAAAGGGGGATGTAGTAAAAAAATAATTGCTTATAAACATGACGGTTCTATACATAGAATTTGGCATAAAAACATTGTTCTTGAAGCGGATGAACAAGTTTTAATTTTGGCAAATAATAGAACATTAGTTACAGAAAGCGATGGGCGAACTTGGGTAACAAAAGAGATTGCTCTAGTTTATTTCCATAGCGAAAGTTGGTTTAATATAATTTGCATGTTTAGGGAAGATGGTGTACATTATTATTCAAATTTAAGTAGCCCATTTGCTTATGACGTAGATGGTGTGAAATATATTGACTATGACCTTGATATAAAAAAATATCCAGATGGTAAATACTTCTTATTAGATGAAGATGAGTATAATCAGAACAAAGTTCGTTATAATTATGGGGAGAAGATTGATAAAATATTGAAATATAATGTTAACAAGCTGCAAGAGTGGATAGATAACAATCAAGGAGCGTTAGCACCAGACTTCGCAGATGTTTGGTTAGAAAATTATGAAAAATAACAAAAGAGGATAAAAAAATGTTAAAAAGGTAAATTTTGCATAGAATTAAGGGATGATGAAGTTTCGATAAAAATTGGAAATAAGTTAAAAAGAATTTCTTCTTGCTAGTAATATGACAGAAGATACTGAAAATCCCTGATTATGTTTTTTTGCAATTGGTGGAGATGGAACAGTACTGCGTACTTTTAATAAACATATAGATAACTTAGATAAAATAAAGTTTCTATCCATACATACGGGACATTTAGGATTTTACACAGACTATTCAGCTCAGAATTTTGAAAAAAATTATTTTTTTGATATGTTGGCACTAGAGCCGAAAAATAGAGCAATACCCTGTATTAAGGTTAAAAAGCATATTGTGAAGATGGAAAACTAGTAGGAGAATATTATTCTCTAAAATGAAATTACCGTAAATAATCACACGGGAACGACTTATGCGGCCAAAGTTTATATAAATGGTGTACATTTTTGAAAGTTTTAGAGGAGATGGTTTATGCATAAGTACTCCAACAGGGTCTACAGCTTACAATAAAAAGTCTTGGTGGGGCTGTAATTCATCCACAATCAGCTGTATACCAAGTTACAGAGATCGCAGCATTAAATAATCTGGTTTACAGAACATTAGGAAATTCTCTAATTTTATCAGAAGATGATGAATTAACTATAAAACCTATAAACGCTGATAATCATCGTATAAGTGTTGACCATTTACATTTTAATTATGAAACAATATCAAAACTACAAATTACTTTAGCAAAGGATAAAAAGATTTCGTTTATTCGTTACAACGATGATAGCTTTTTGGCAACGAGTAAAAAGATCGTTTATTAGCAATGACTAATTTAGTATTAACTTATACAATAGAAAAAGAACAATGTTTACGCGAGTTTTTTTGTTAGAAAATAACATCTCGCGTAAAACTTTAACAAGGATAAAATTTGATAAAGATGGCAGTATTAAGGTAAATGACAAAGAAGAAAAATGTCCGCTATATTTTTGAAAAAAATGGTGACAAAGTAACAATAACATTGCCAAGCGAAAAATTTAGCGAACATGTTCGTTTTATAGAAGGGAATCTGGATATTATTTATGAAGACGAGTATTTTTCTTGTAGTCAATAAACCTGCTAATCTACCTTCTATTCCTTCAAGAAATGAAGAAGATGCTTCGCTTTTTAGAAATAGTTAATACTTATTTTTCATGATAATAACTATGTCACTATTCCACATATAGTCACTCGCCTTGACAAAAATACTACAGGATTAGTTTTAATTGCAAAACATCGTCATATTCATGCGCTATTTGGAAAAACAGACATAAATAAATTTTATCTTGCGCTCGCAAAAGGAAGAGTTGCTGACCAAGTTATAGAAGCCAATATAAAAAGAGAAGCGGATAGTATTATAACCAGATGTGTTGCAGAAGATGGAGATTATGCCAAAAACACAAGTTTGGTTAGAGAAGTATGATGAAAAGAATAATGTGAGTTTGGTAAAATTAAAATTATTTACAGGGCGTACTCATCAAATACGAGTGCATATGAGTCATTTAGGTCATCCACTTTTGGGAGATGAACTGTATGGAGGTAACAAAGACCTTATAGCAAGACAAGCCTTACACTGTCATAACTTACAATTTAAAACATCCGATAACACAAAAAGAACTCTCTTTGAAGCTCCTTTTAGCAGGAGATATTAAAAAAACATTACAGATAGCATAGGAATAGATTAATTTCTATGCTATTTATTTAATTTTTAAAAACAAGTACTTAATGTATTCAAAGTAGTATTTACCAAAAATACTAAAGAATTATTTTGTAATAAATTTTTCAGAATATTCGAGTTAAATAATTTTTCTATAAATATAATTTATGATATAATCGAAGATAAACAATTTTTATTTAGCGAAATGAAAAAGGAGAGAGACTATGGTAGTATCATCATTAAAAATTTGTAGGGAATACACCTATATATCAGTTAGATAACACAAACATCTTCGTGAAACTTGAAAAAAATATAACTTAGGGGAAGCGTTAAAGATCGTGCAGTTCTTGGTATGCTGGAAGAAGCAAAAACGTCAAGGAAAAGTAAATAGCGATACTATTATCGTAGAACCAACTAGTGGAAACACTGGGATTGCTGTTGCTATTTTAGCATCAGTATTAGGATTGAAGGCTGTTATTATTATGCCCTGAAAGTATGAGTATAGAGCGTCGTACGTTAATTAAAGCATACGGGGCACAATTAATTTTAACACCAAAAGAATTAGGAATTAAAGGATCAATCGATAAAGCTGCAGAAATTCGTGAAAAATATGATAATGCTATTTCTTTAAGCCAATTTGATAATCCTGCAAATCCAGCATATCATTATGCAACTACAGCGAAAGAAATTTTAGAGCAAGTTCCAGATTTAGATATCTTTGTAGCAGGAGTGGGAACTGGCGGAACATTTTCTGGTGTTGCTAAATATTTGAAAGAAAATAAACCTGAAGTTTTAGCAATCGCACTTGAGCCAGAAGAATCACCAGCTATTAGTAAAGGACATGGAGGGGTTCACAAAAATCCAAGGTATTGGAACAGGATTTATACCAGAGAACTTTAATAAAGAACTTATGGATGAAATCTATACAGTATCAAGCGATGAAGCAATAAACGAAACTAAAAACTTCGTGAGAACAACTGGTATTGGAGTTGGAATTTCTCAGGAGCAGCTATTGCTGGTGCGAAAAAAGTAGCGGCTAAGTATCCCGATAAAAAAATTGTAACAATCTTACCTGACGGAGTAGATAAATATTTATCTATGTTAGAGTTTGATGAAGTTACATATGTAGAAGTGTAATGAAGTTTTTCGATAATTTACGCTATAATATTAACCGAGTGCTTAGAGAAGATCCTGCTGCTGAGTCTAAACTTATGATATATTTAACATATCCACATATAAAGGCATTGAACTATCACTATTTTTGCACATAAGCTATATAAGAAAAAAACCATCACACCTTGGCAAGAATACTTGCTAAACGCGCTAGACGAATAACAGGTATAGAAATTCATCCAGGAGCCAAAATAGGTAAAGGTCTGTTTATAGATCATGGTATGGGAGTTGTAATTGGCGAAACTGCAATTGTGGGGGATAATGTTACTATGTACCATGGAACAACTTTAGGAGGGACGACATTAGATCCGATAAAAAGACATCCAACTATAGGAAATAATGTTATTATCGGTGCAGGTGCCAAAATTTTAGGTAATGTCACAGTAGGGGATAATTCTAAAATAGGAGCAAATGCGGTTTTTGAAAAAAAGAGTGTTCCACCTGGTACGCTAGTTTATGAGGCTCGTCCCTACAATAAAAATATGAAGAATAAGATTAACTGAAATCCAAGTTATTTTGCTTGGATTTTTAGTTTTTTTAATTATAAAAATAATGATAAATAAAGCTAATAATTCATTTTTTTAGGAGGTGAGATGGTGAAAAATAAAAAAATTTAATTTTTCGATTTAGATAATACATTGTATGACTTTAGTACGGTATGGAAAAAAATCTAATAAATTAGTTTTTTTGAGTATCTTGGGTATGATAAGATAACGTCTTATGATGAATTCTTTACAGCTTATAAAAAGAATAAATAACGAATTGATGAAAGAAATTCATAGAGGAAATCTTAAGTTGATAAATCTTCGCAATGAAAGATTAATTAAGACTATGGAAATATACGGATTGCATTTAACGTTGGAAGACTGCGGTATTTATTATAAAAAAAGCAGTTTGATTTTTATAATAGATTGTATAGAACCGAATGAAGAATTAAATGAGAAGTTAAAAATTAAGCAAAAAGTATAAATTAATCCTTTTGACCAATGGAAAGAGCTATGAGCAAAGATTGAAGCTAAAAAAACTTGGTTTAGATGAATTATTTAGCCTGTATATTTCTGAAGAGACGAAAGTAAGTAAACCTAAACCACAGGCGTTAATGAATATTTTTGGATAATGAGAACTTAATTGCAGGTGAAACAATGATGGTAGGTGATTCAATTTTTCTACGATATAAAAACCAGCTCAAAAAAATTGGGATTAAAAAAACTTGTTTAATAGAGAAACAATGGCATTTTCGATGACAAAATTGTTCATTATGAAGGATGTAAAAGTAAAAAAATATTAATGAATTTCTTGAACAATTAGAGATGTTATAATATAAAAAAATAAAAAAATTATTTTTCTGATTATAAAGAAAACATTAAAATATTTACATCGTTAAAAAAACCCTGAATATAGCAATCATAGTCTTGATGCCAGTTATTTGATTATATTTATTAGAAATAAAATTAAAATAATTGTTAAGTATTTTTAAAAAGCGCTATTGAATGAAATTATATAATCTGTTATAATGACCATGGAAACAATAACAATATATACAAAGGAGCCAATTTTATGAAACAAAGTAAATTGTTAGCTGTAACTATAGCAGCTGTTTTATCATTAACATTAGCGGGATGCTCATCATCTAAAACCTGCAGAAAAATAATAGCAATACTCCAACAGTAAAAAGCCATGTCAGGAGAAGATTTAAACAAAAATAGAAAAAGATGATAAAGAAAAAGAAAAAAACACCTTTGTAATTGACGTTCGTGCAGAAAACGAATATAAAGAAGGGCACGTTAAACACGCTATCAACATTCCATTAGCTGATATCGAAAAAATATCGACAGAATCAGTGCTTGGAAAGAAAAATCAGTAATCGTATACTGTAATACTGGTAAGAAAAGTAAAGAAGCTGCTGAAAAATTAGTAAAAGCAGGATTCAAAGACGTAAGTGACGCTAAAGGAGTTAAAGAATATAAAGACTACGAATTAGTTAAATTTACTACATTACTTGCAGACCAATTCCAAGCAGCTATTGATAAAAAAAGAAGGTACATTTATCGATGTTCGTGAAGCAAAAAGATTTTGAAAAAGGACATGTAGCAGGAGCTAAAAAAATATTGATGTTAAGAACATAGATAAAGATCTTGCAGCATTACTACCAGCAGACAAAAAAACGCACCAGTTTACACTTACTGCTACAGTGGTAACCGTTCAGCTAAAGCTGCTCAAAAAGCTGTAGAATTAGGATATACAAATGTTTATAATGCTTGGGATGGAGCAAAAAGAACACGAATACAAATTCTAATAAAAAAATTAATAAGTTAGTATCAATTATTAGTAACTAATAGGCCTTTAGGGTATACTAAAAAGGACAAGGTGTTAATAAAAAGTTTACGTTTCACCTTGTCTTTTATTAAGTAAAGAGGTATGAAGGGAAATAGGTTTAATGAAAAAAATAAAATTTTAACTGCTAGTATAGCAGCGGTATTATCACTAACATTAGCGGGGTGTTCAGGATCAGCTTATTCAGTAAAAAGGTGATGACTTAATGAATATCCAAAAATGAACAGGAAAAAGAAAAATTATCTTGTTATAGACGTTCGAGATGAAGCAGCTTATAAAGAAGGGCATTTAAAAATATGCTATTAATATTCCGGTTGCAAAATATCGATAAAAGTATTGAAGGGATAAGCTCATGGCGTGAGAAAAAAAGTTGTTGTTTATAGTGATGACAACAATAAATCAAAAGAAGCGCTAGAGAAATTGACAAAACAAGGATTTAAAAAAATATAAAAATTGCTCAAAAACACAAAAAGAGTATAAGTATGAATTTGTAAAATATACAGTATTAAATGGAGCTAAGTTCCAAGATGCAGTATTAGACCATAATGCTAATAACTTCTTCTTGGATGCACGTGATAAAAAAAGATTTCGAAGAACGTCATGCAATGGGAGCTAAAAAAACGTAGATTCAAAAAAATCTAGATAATCTTCATTCTGTTTTTACCAGAAGATAAAAACACACCAATATACGTTTATTGTTATACTGGTGATCGTTCATCGGTAATCGTACAAAAACTTATTGATTTAGGGTATAAAAAAATGTTTTTAATGCATTAGATGGAACAAAAAGAATATAACTATAAATTTGAAATAGCAGATTGTTGTAAAGACCCTAGTGAAGCAACAAAAGGTTCAGAAGCATCTCATGAAGGACATGCTAATCATGATTCTGCTAAAAAAAGATGATCATTCAGGACATAATCATCATTAATTAATGAAAGGAAGGGGGAGCATAGTCTTCCCCTTTTGTAATATTTTTATGAAAGAGAAAAATTATATTATTTACGCGAGTTCCTAAAGAGGGACTACGAAAACTCGTCTTTATGACTTTATGTCACCAACAGAAGCTGTTAATATCCAAAAAGAAATTGTTGAAGAAAAAAATTATGATTTACTAGCAGAAACTAATAGAGAACTACTTGTTTGCCATGATGGAAATAATTCAGATGATAAAGAAATGGTAGAGCTTATTTCATGCGATAGATTTTATTATCAAAAAGGGTGATAACCTAGGTGATAAAATGTATAACGCATTAGAGGAGGTCATCTTGGACAGTAAAGTTATTTTTACTTGGTTCTGATATTTTTCAACTTGGATAAAGATATAATAGAAGAGGCTTTTTGAAAAAAACTTGAAACGCACGATATTGTTATTAATCCAAGTGAAGATGGTGGATATTTCTTAATTGGTATGAAGAAGGCTATAAAAGAAGTTTTTTTGATTTACCGAGTTATGGGGATAGTTCAGTTTTTAGAAAATTTAATTAAAGTTTTTAGAGAAAAAAATAATCTTACTTATTATTTAGGTAGAGCTGCTCTTGATATTGATATAAAAAGAAGATTTACTTTATGCTGAAACAGGCTATAAAAAAATATTAAACTATTAGGGGCTGGAGAGTATAATATTAACTTTACATTCGATGAAGATAATATGAAGAAAGTTCTTCGTTTAAATATGAAGAGTCAGATGAACCTAGATAATCAAATAGAATACGAATTTGAGACTTTGGAATTATTAAAAAGATAGTGGAGTTACGCCTAAACCATATAAACTTGTGACAACTACCGAGTATTTGCCATATAATTATTTGACGATGGAATTTTTTAAAAAGGTGTCGCATTAGATTATACGAAGGATATGAAGATTGCGAGTTACTTGCTTTAGTAAAGTTCACAATACAGCATTTGGTGAGAATAATCTTATTAAAGCGGAGAATCCATTCCAACTTATGTATGACGAGTGCGAGAGCATGGCAAGTAAATATTTAACTTGGGAGAATGCAGACGACAAAGTTTCGCAATATATTAAAAGATTTTTTTAAAAATCTGTAAAGAGCTTATTCCAACGGAGTACAAAAATAAAAAAATCCATGTATTATTAATACAGAGCTTAATTCTGGTAACTTTTTGATTGGAAATAGCAAGGAAGATAGTTATATTATTGATTGGGAAAAAGCTTTTAATAGGAGAGTGCGAGCAGGACCTTGCACACTTTTTTAGCACCAACAACGACGTTTTTGGAAAAACAGATATAGTTTTAACACCAAAAAGAGATTGATGATTTCTTACAAGATTATAGCCAATATCGCAACTATGATCGTGCTCGCTTTGATAGATATTTGATTTTTAATTGTTTACGAGGCGTAACTTGGTGTTCGATGGCTTACAGAGAATATAGTGAAAGTACAAAGCTGTTGACAGATGAGTTCACTTTCAAAAAAATTTCATCTTATATTAGTTATGAATTTTTTTAGAAAAGATTTCAAAGTATTTTTAATTAGAAAGTATAAAAGGAGAATATTATGACGGAGTTTATACAAAGTTTTGGTGTTGTTGCACCAATTGTCTATGTGTTGATGTTTGCGATACTGCCGGTGTTTTTCTTTCCAGTCCCAATCTTAGCTGTAGCTGGAGGTCTTGCATTTGGATTTGTAGAAGGTAGCTTTGTTAACATTTTTTTAGGAGCATCTATAAATTGTTATATAATGTTTGTTATCTCAAGACGTTTTTGGGCGTGATTGGGTTCGTAATTACTTAGCGAGAAAGATGAAGCCAGAACAACATGCACGTATTTTTGGAGTGAGTGATGAAAAGTTAATGGTGAGTTTAGTTATATTACGACTTATTCCTTTAGTTCCATATAATATGATAAACTATGGATATGGACTTACTAATATAAGTTTAACAAAATATATGATAGCGAGTGTACTAGGTATTGTACCAGGAACGATTGTTTTCTTAAACTTTGGGGCAACTAGTTCCAACGTTTTTAGTAAAGAATTTTTAATCGCTTCATTACTAGTGATACTACTAACTGTAGGTTCAATCTATTTATCAAAAACTAGTGGAAAAAAAGAGAACAACAGAAAAAAATCTCAAGAATAAGAATAGAAAAAAATCTCTTTAAGACGTTTAATTTTATGTCTTAAAGAGATTTTTTTATGTTTAACCGTTAATTTATTATATGTAAATTATACTTACTTCAGCAAAAGTAGCATTTCCAGTTAAAAATTATTTTAACATCATTAGTATTTGGAGTAGCAAATGGAGTATTAACTTCTCCAAGAATCGAAGAGATTCTATTCTCGACAGACCATTCTTTAGGTACGAATATTTTTTTACATCTCCAAATGTTGCTGTAATACTTATATGAACATCTTTGATAGAATAAGTATCTAATTTTTTTCAAAGTAAATATTTGTGCTGCCAAATGTTGTAGTTGATCTGAAATAATCTAGTTCGTTAATATTGATATAGCGGACATTTTTCACCAAAAAGTAACGTTAGAATAATCCTGAGTTTCTGTTTTTTTAGTATATCCACGGAATCTATCTTTTTACGTTGGAAGCTATATTTTAACTTTTTTTAGGAAATAGCATTGATATACCTATGCTAAGAAGAATAGCAATCCAAATTACTTTTCCAGTAGATATGGCTGCAAAATGGAAGTGTTTGTTATAAATAATAAATAGTAATGCAGCTGGCAACATAGTTCCAAAAAAACATCAAAATCAGTTAACCCTCTTACAATAAAATACCCTAAAATAATAGTTCCTAAAGTTAGAAATATAGTTCCTGATGGAAAGAAGTTTAATTCACCAAATGCGATCGATATAGCAAAAAAATAATAAATAGTAAAACCTATTAGACTCTCATAAGTTTTTACCTCATTTCTTTTTAATTTTTCTTTGACAATTTTGTAATAGTGTCTCGATATGTGAACAGTTTTTGCTTTTTGAAAAAGATGCGGTACTCGCTCCCTGAAAAAGATTTTTTTCAAGCGAGTAAATTGCTCGAAGATTTATTATTGCAGATTTAGAAACTCGACAATAATAAAATGGAATTATACTTTCTAATTCATAAAGTTTATATTTTACTTCGTAAAAATTATCATAAGAGTGTGCATAAACTTTTATTATCATCGGTTTCGAAAAAAATAAAATATCACTAAGGGAATAAAATATTCTGTGTCATCTTTATAAAAAAAATAATTTTTTTGGGTACTTGCAAGAGCTTTTTTTCCACTAAATCTTTTATCGCAATAACATCATTACTTAACTCAGGAGATTTTTATAACAACTTCTATATCCGTAATATTTGAATCAAGTTTAATATTAATTTTTCATATTGTCTCCTTTCTTTATTCTTATATGTATATCATACTACATATTTGAAAGAAAAATTAATAGTTTTTTTCAGTAAGTGGTAAAGAAGATAAGGTAAGTGGAGAGAAAGTAGTATTAAGATGGTTTGCTTTCCACGGTAAGCTATTGCTTTTTTTATATTTTTATTGTATAATAAATCTTGTTCATGGGAGTGGATGAGTTCTGGTGTGCTCTCAGTCTTCAAAAACTAGTATGAGGGGTTAAGAGCCTCTTGGGTGGGTTCGATTCCCACACATTCCCGCCAGTCTTTATAATTATAGATGGAGTCGGTGCAACGCATCGATTTTTATTATATAGTGATATTATTTAAAAATTAGATAATTGTTAATAGAAAATAATCGTTTGTAAGAGAGTGAAGTAGAGTGTATAGTGGAATCTTAGGAGGATTATTATGGCGAAATTTTATGCAGTGAAAAATGGAAGAAAAGTAGGGATTTTCTCAACATGGGAAGAATGTCAAAAGCAAGTGGTAGGTTTTAAAGGTGCTATATACAAAAGTTTTAAAACAAAAGAAGAAGCAGAAGCATATTTGAATGAACGTGAAATTATCAGCGAAAAACTAGAGAAAGTCGAAGGAGTTTATGCATATATAGATGGCAGTTACGATAGGATAAATGGCATTTATGGTTCTGAGTTGTTATTGTTGATGGAGATCAACATTATGAATATAAGCATGCTGGCAATAAAGGAGAATATGCTGAATTACACAACGTAGCTGGTGAACTAGAAGCAGCAAAATTTGTTATGTGGTATGCAGTTGATAAAAAAATTCCAGAAATAACATTATTCTATGATTACCAAGGTATAGAATCATGGGCAACGGGTAAATGGAAAACAAATCTTGATTATACCAAAAATTATAAGGAATTTGCTGATAAAGTATCAACTAAGGTAAAAGTTAATTTTGTAAAAGTCAAAGCTCACACGGGTGTGGAATTAAATGAACGCGTTGATAAATTGGCAAAAAGAGGCTATCGCTGAATTTAAGAAGAACAAGATGTAAAGTTAGTTTGAAATAATGAAAGGAGAAACTTCAAAGGTAAATATAAACCTTTGAAGTTTTTAAAAAAATATAGAGTTGATGTACAATAATTAAGTTTCAATTTTTTAGCAAAAAGTACTACATAAGGATATGGAGAGCTTTTTGTTATTTCTTTATACTCTTCATATTTTATAATTTTCCAACCATCATAATATTCTAGCAATTCATTTTCTATAAATGTAAATGGGAATGGTATTGTTGGAATGCCTATAGTATTAAGTGCGCTAACAATAAGATTATAACCACCAATACTAGTCTGTTTTTGCATATTGTGTATAACACTAGAAATACGTGTGGGATTAAGATACATAAAAACATCTGTGGCTACAATAAAGTCATAAGTATCCTTTATATTAGCTTCATTTATTTCGTGTTTGAATATGTTTAAGTTAAGTTTTTCTTTTACAGAAATATCTACCAAATCTTGCAAGAATTTTGCATTAGTATCAACCGCAGAAATCTGACAGCCAAGAGAGGCAAGATACAATGAATTTCTTCCTTGACCAGCCCCTAAGTCTAAAACTTTGCATGGAGATAGATAATCCATTGCATTAACAACTTCGGGATGAGCAGTGCCTAAGTCATATTTATTGAAAAAGTAATCCTGTGCTTCACAATAAAAATTCAATATGAAATTGTAAATCTGTTGATGTTGGACTTATACGAAAAAAATGCTATTAGGTTCTATAAAACCAGTATCAGTTTTTATTATAGTTTAATTCTTTTTATACTTTGTAGTTGTTCATCGAGGAAAACAAATTTCATTTTTCCCTTTTATAATTATTAGTTTAGTCCAAACTCCGCTTTTTAGTATAAAAATCCTTCCCGATACTCTCTTGGTAATGAAAGAGCAGTAAGGGTAGATGTACGTTTAAAACAAAGTAGATTATATTCCATATACTGCTCCTTACTAAATGATACTTTTTAATATATTATATCATGAGGAGAAATTAAATAAAAATGATATCCGAAAGAAACTAAAGAAATTAGAGCTGTTTGAAAAAAATAATTAAAAATATAAATATAATCAATACTTTTTTAGTATATTATAGTATGTTATAAAGTTTCTTAAAGAGCTGTTTATAAAGAATATTTTTTTAGTTTTAAAATAGATATGTTATAATTATATGAGTATAAGAGGAAGAGGTAATATTATGGTAAAAGTGTTATTTGTTTGTTTAGGAAATATTTGTCGCTCTCCCTATGGCTGAAGCGGTATTTCGCGATATGGTAGAAAAAGAAAAATTTAAGCGAGAAAAATAAAAATAGATTCAGCAGCGACATCATCGTGGGAACATGGAAATCCTGTTCATCATGGAACTCGCGAAAAATTAGCGGAAGTTGGTATAAGCGTTGAGGGGATGTATTCACGTCCTTTAAACGATAATGACCTTATGGCTGACTATATCGTTGGAATGGATGATAGTAATATTGATAATATTAAAAGATTTATTCGTGGTAGACAAGCAGGTGAGGTAAGAAAACTTTTAGAGTATGCTGGACGTAATCATGTTATAGATGATCCTTGGTATACAGGTGATTTTGAAGCAACATATCGTGATGTAGTTATGGGGTGTGAGGCTTTACTTGAAAAGATAAAAAAAGAAAAGTTATAGTAGGAGGTTGTTATGCTAATAAGAGATGTAAACTTAGAAGATGCTGGGAGAATAGCTGACATATATTGCCCTTATGTAGAAAATACAGCGATAACCTTTGATTATGAAGTCCCAAGTGTAGATTTTTTTGAAGAGAAGATTAGCAATACACTTCAAAAAAATATCCATTTTTAGTAGCAGAGAAAGATGGAGAAGTTTTGGGATATGCCTATGCTGGAGAATTTTTATCCAAAGGCAGCCTATGCATGGACAACAGAGATTACAATCTATTTGGATGAACAAGTGCGAGGAGAAGGTATAGGAGATAAACTGTACAATGAACTTGAAAAAAGATTATATGATAAAGGGATTTGTCGAATAACTTCTTGTATTTCTTATCCAGATGAGGGAAGTGTGTCGTTTCATGAAAAACATGGTTTTAGAAAAGTAGCACATTTTTCAAAATGTGGGCTATAAGTTTAATCGTTGGTATGATGTAGTCTGGTATCAAAAAAAGATATAAGGGACAGTGATGTAGAGCCAGAGTACATGATATAAAAAAATAATTAAAAATAAACTAATGTGATAAAAGAGGAAGGAATATACGAGAGAGAGCTTATAAAGTAGGTGAGTTTGTGAGGAAAAATTATTATTTCAGACATTCATGGTAGTTATTATACTATGAAAAACTGTTAGATGAAGTGAAATTCAATCCTAAAGAGGATAAACTTATTTGTCTTGGAGATATGTGTGATAGGGGAAAAAAATACAAAATTAGTGTGGGAATATTTTTTTACAAATTGCAGAAAGACTATTCTCACCATGTTGTTTTTATTGGGAAATCATGAAGATATGTTTAATCTCGCACTAAAAGAAGCGAGATATAACGTACTTGATAGTCGGCGCCAAGATCATTATTTTTAGAAATAATGGATTAACAACATTACAGTCATTTTTATCCAGAAGCGACAATAGAAAATAGAAGATATTATTTTTAAAAAAATTTGCTAGAGAATATAAAAAAATTAAGACTATGGTTAAAAAAACTTCAGACACGCTATGAGTCTTGGGATTACTATTTTGTTCATGCAGGAGTAGATTTTTAATAAAAATTTTTTTGGAATCAAGAACATAGAGATATAGTCTGGATAAGAGAGCCGTATTTAAGTAGTGATAAAAAGTACGATAAAAAGATTTTTTTCATGGGCACAGTCCGGTAAGAGAAGAACCCTATTATGATATTCGAGAAAATCGTATAAATATAGACGGGGGCTGTGTTTATGGAGGGAAATTAAATATTGTTATTATAAAATGAAGATGGTAGCATTCTGTTTCAGCAAAGTAAACAATTAGAAGAAGATATTTATAAATAATCAAGAAAATTTTTTTATAGAGCATGGATTAACGAAAAATTAGAGGAGAAAATTTTTATGATTGTAGAACTTACTAGATTTAGAGTAAAACCGGGGATGAGTCATAAAGTAGATGAATGGTTAAAAATTTCTGAATGATAATATGGAAGGTGTTCTTTTTAACTTTAGAACGTGAAAAATGTATGTTGAAACTATTTTTTTCGAGAAGAATTAAATGGAGAAGAATATTTATATTGGTACTCTGTTCAAGGAGAGCAAGGGGGAAAAATGTAGAGACGTCTAATCATGAAAATAGATAAAAAAAGCATCTTGAGTACTGGAAACAGTGCATTGATCCAAGTTTTGGTTCGAAAGATTTAATTACCGAAGTGGTTATGATTCCTAAAAAAATTAAAGCGATAATGAAGTAAAAATTAAAGAGGAGGATTCCATAAATTTATGGTTAATTCTTCTTTTTAATTCAAAAAAATTATAAAAAGAGCCGAGCACATCTGTCTCGGCCTTTTATAGAAAAAGGAAAGTTTATGAAGTTTATAACTATTTACTAGTTATATACACATTATAAAAAAACTGAACCTTAAATATAATTAAAATTATACTTAAAAATTTAGTCCTTAAAACTAATTACCTTAATTTTTTTACTAATAAGTAAACAAAATGTAATTTTTAAAAAGAAATATTTCAACAATATTACAACATTGAATTTGCATTACAAATTGGAAAAATCTATTGAAGTTTGTAACTTAAGGGGAGTATAATATAGGAGACTATTAAAAGTTTAAAATTAATAAATTGATGAAGGAGAATATTTTTGATGAAAAAAACAAGGATTAAAAGATAACGAGTAAAAGTGTTAACAGGGCTAGTATTGTTAACAGGAGTAACAGCACTACCAACAAAATGCATTAGATGTAAATAATGCAGCGGTAGATGTAAACGTTAAAGAAGTAAAATGTAAGTGTATATGAAAAAAATGGTCATTATTATGCACGCTTAACATCTGAAAAAGAAGTAGCAAATGTTGTAGCACGTATTGTTGTTGAAGAAAGCAAAGCTGAATTTGTTATTAAAAAGAGATATAATAAAACCTGGAGAAGCGGTAGAAGTAGAATTGGATTTAAAATCTAAAAACACCTACTAAAAAAATTACCACATACAGCAGTAGAAAGAAAAACTATCAATACTACAGTAGAAGCTGGTGGGTATAAATTTAAAAATTTCAGTACGTTATGAAATAGCTACACCAGAAGTTAAAGCTCAACAAGAAGAAAATAAAAAGCAACTGATGCAGACAATTCGGCTAGTGGAAAAGAAGAACAACCAAAAGCAGAACCAAAAGAAACAGAAAAACCTGCTGAAACTCCAAAGCCTGCAACGCCAGCAGCACCAAAAAGAAAATACAGTGCCAAAACCAGAAACAGGTAACGCACAACCTTCTAATAAAACCAGCAGGAGCAACAACATTATTAAATGCACCAGCAGCGGTTGCACCAAAAAGCTCCAACAATTATGAACAATGCAACGCCAGCAGCACCAAAAGGTAACTAATACTGAGAAAAAAACAAGAAGCTCCAAAACAAGCGGCACAACCAGCAGCTACACCAAAGGCTGCAGCACCAGCGCCACAAGCAACAACTCGTGAAGAGCAAATTAGACAAGCATATATCAGTAAAGTAAATGCCTTACGTGCAATGAATGGCTTAAGCGTATTAAAAGAAAATGCAGCTTTAAATGCAGGGACAAAAGCACGTTCTGTTACAGTATTACAAAGGTGCGTTCAATGCAGCAATTCACGGACCAGCAGGTTCATATGAAAAAAAGCAGCAGCAGCACAAGCTGGATATCCAGGAGCGCAACATATTCTTTATAATGTTGCTATTAATACAAATGATGGAACTCCAGATCAAGTAGCACAAAGATTACTCGATACTCTATACCATGAAATAGGAAATGTAACTACAGCATATCCTTATGGTCATAGAAATACGCTATTAGCAAAAATCAGCTACTGAAATTGGTGTAGGAGTAACTATTTCTGGAGGAAGAGTAGCATTAGTACACCACCAAAATAATAGCGGAGCATTCCAAGGAATAACTCCAATTCCATCAGTTTACTTAGATGGTAAAAGATACTAAAAATATAAGATATTTAATAAGAAGAAAACTTAAGTGAATTCTCACTTAAGTTTTCTTTTTCTTTACATTAAAAAAACTAAATAATACTTTTTAAAAATCAACATAAGGTAGTATAATTATATTATATAATAGTGCAGGAGGTAAGCATGACAGAAAAAAAGAAAATGAATATGATTGTTTGTGGAGGTTGAAACTCAAAAAAATAGGGCTGGGGGCTCTATCAGATATATTAAAAAGATCTTCCAAAAGAAATATGATGAAAATTTAATAGTAGGATACGAATCATCAGATGATGCAGCGGTATACAAAAATCTCTGATGATAAGGCTATAATCCAGACGTTGGATTTCTTCACAACAATGATAAATGATCCTTACCTTTATGGTCAAATAGCCGCAACAAACGCACTAAGCGATGTGTGGGCTATGGGTGGCGACGTAATTTCTGCATTAAATATTGTAGCCTTCCCAGAAAATATGGATTTAGAGATTTTTACACCAAATATTAAAAAGGTGGAGCAGAAAAAGTTCATGAAGCTGGAGGGGTTCTTGCTGGTGGGCATTCTATCCATGATGCGACACCAAAATACGGATTATCTGTAACGGGAGTAGTGCATCCTGATAAAATTTTTACAAAAATAATAATTGTAAACCAGGAGACATGCTTATCGTTACTAAACCACTGGGAATTAGTATTATTAATACAGCTCATATGGTAAAAGAATGTTCAGAAGAAGCATTCGCGCAAAGTGTCAAACAAATGACTACTTTGAATAAATATGCTGCTGATATGATGAAAGGATTTAATGTTAATAGCTGTACAGATATTACAGGCTTCGGTTTTTTTAGGACATCTTGTAGAAATGTTAGATGGTAAGTATTCTGCAGAGATTAATATTAAAGATATTCCTTATATAGAAGAAGCATATAAATGTGCAAATGAATTTGTTATTACAGCGGGAGGCCAATTAAATAGAACATATGTAGAGCCTAATGTTGATTATCAGGTAAAAGACTTTTGCATTGGAAGAGATAATGTATGATCCACAAACTTCAGGAGGTCTATTAATATCTATTCCTGAAGAAGAAGCTCAACAACTTTTAGAAAAAAACTAAACACTTTAGAAATAAAGAGCGCAATCGTAGGAAGAGTTATTGAAAAAAACAAGAAAAAGCCGTAATAGTAAAAATAAATTTAAAAAAATACAGAAGTAGAAAAATACTACAATAAAAGGAGATATTCAAATATGAAAAAAAGAAAAAAATTAAATGCTCAAGGGTTAGCATGTCCACTACCAGTTATCCAAACTAAAAAAACTATTATTAGAAAATGATATAGTTGAAACTACAGTTGATAATTTTATAGCGACTCAAAATTTAGAAAAAATGGCGAATCAATTAGGGTACAACTTTGAAATGGTAGAAGAAGCGAAGGATAAATATATTGTTACTATATCAAAAGGGGAAGTAACAGAAGGTGTCGTAATAGATACTCTTTGTGATAAATGTGTTGTTCCAGTAACTCAAGCGAAAAGAACTTTAGAAGAAGAGCCAAAAGTAACTTTATTGGTAAGACTTCAAGAACATGTGGATAGCTTAGAAAAATTTGCAGAAAAGAATAATCACGAAATTAAAGTATCAACTATAGAAGAAGGATTTAAAGTAGAGATTACGCGTAAAGAAGTAGCAACACAAGAAGAATTGCCAGTAGTTAAAGATGAGAGCTACATAGTTGTTATTAATAAAAGTCAAATGGGACATGGTAGTGAAGAATTAGGGAAACGTTTGATTAAAGCATATTTATATGCGCTTACAGAACAAGAGGTACTACCTAAAAAAGTTATTTTCTATAATGGTGGTGGTCTATTGGTAGATAGACAAAGAAGTCATGTTCTTGATGAACTAAGAGAATTAGAAAATAATGGTGTAGAAATTGTTTGCTGTGGTGCGTGTATAGATTATAATAAAATAGACCTAGCTGTAGGTAATCCAACAAACATGTACTTTATTGTAGAAGACATGAGAAAAGCAAATAGAGTAATTCAGCCATAGGAGGAAGTAATGATAGAAGAGGGATTAGTGGTTTTTAATAGCACACATGATGCGATAAAAGCGGATGATATTTGCGCTACAAAGGATTTAGGGGCATCATTAATTCCGACACATCCATCTATAAGTGCTGGATGCGGATTTATGCTAAAGGTAGCATGGGAAAAGTTTGATGGAGTTGTGAAAGTATTAATAGCTGAGAAAATTGAATACAAAGGCCTGTACTATTCAAAAAAAGCAGGAATAAAAAGGGTAGTAACAGAATTGAAAGACTATCAAATAAAATAAATTTTTAAGAGTAGAGATAAAAGTAAATATAGTCTCTACTTTTTAATATAAAAAGGTGGAATTAGATGAATAATAACGTAATTATTGGAACTGCAGGTCATATTGATCACGGGAAAAACAACGTTAATAAAAGCATTGAGTGGTATTGAAACAGATACAACACAAGAAGAAAAAAAGAACGTGGGATGTCTATAAACCTTGGGTTCGCATATTTTTGACCTGCCAAGTGGGAAAAAGATGCGGAGTGGTAGATGTTCCAGGACATGAAAGATTTATAAAAAAATATGTTGGCAGGAGTTAGTGGAATTAACTTAGTATTACTTTTTAGTCGATTCACGCGAAGGTATAATGCCGCAAACAAAAGAACATTTCGATATTCTAACACTTCTTGGTATAGAAAACTATATTATCGTTATGACAAAAATAGATTTAGTTGAAGAAGAATATCGCGAACTGGTAAAAGAAGATATTCGTGCGTTTACAGCAGGTACTCCTCTTGAGGACGCACCGATTATAGAGGTAGATTCAATTAGTAAAAAGGGTTGGATACTTTATTAGAAACTATTGATAAAAAAACAGAAGATATTCAAGCAAGAAATATTGAAAAAAATGCACGCCTTAATGTTGACCGTGCGTTTCAAGTAAAAAGGTTTTTGGGACAGTAGTAACAGGGACTTTAACAGAAGGTGTAATAAATGTTGGAGATGAATTAGTCATTTATCCAAAAGAGATAAAAACTAAAGTAAGAAATATCCAAGTTCATGCTCAAGATGTAACACAAGCGACAGCGGGTCAAAGAACAGCTATAAACCTTGCTAATATCAAGTTTGATGATATTAAACGTGGAGATACATTAGCAACAGCGGGAAGTTTAACAAAAACATATATGATTGATACTGAAATTAAACTTATAAATGATGAAAGTGCTAATTTGGAACTTTGGGATAGAGTGCGCGTTTATATAGGAACTGAAGAAATTATGGCTCGTGTAGTACCTCTTGGAGCAGAAGAATTAGCAGCCGGGGGTAATGGGTTTGCTCAACTTCGTTTAGAAGAAGAAATAGCTGTGAAGAATTATGATAAATTTATTATTAGAACGTACTCACCAATGATTACTATTGGTGGAGGGGTTATCTTAGATGCTAATCCTAAAAAAACATAGTCGATTTAATGAAGAAATTTTAGAAAAATTAAAAGTTCAGTTAGAAGGAAATTCTAGTGATTTAATAGCTAATTATCTATTATCTCACCAAGATTATTTAGTGGCTAAAGACAACATAGTAAAAAGAGTTGCAACTTCCAGTAAATGAGGTTGAAGCTGATATAGCGCAGTTATTAGAAGAGGGACTTATTTATCAAACAAAAAAATAGGCTATATTCACAAGAAAAAAATATGAAGAAGTCTTAGAAAAACTGAAAAAAACTTTTAATCGACTATCATAAACGTTATAAATTAAAAAGTAGGAATACCGAAAAATTGAAGTTATTTCTAAATTTAAATTATCTCAAAAAAAGAAGTTTTAGAGATGATAGATTTGTTTATAAAAAAATAATGAAGTACGTCTAGAAGGAAATCTAGTTGCAGAAAAAAAGATTTTTGTAGTAAATTATGACAAAAAAACAACTGGCAGAAAAAGAGCGTATTGAACGTGAATTACTTCAAGGAGGCTTTACGCCGCCAACTATAAAAAGATTTAACAAATGGAGTAAAAGCAAGTGTTGAGTTATTAGATTCATTAGTAGATAATACAATAATTCGATTAGACGCTGATTTAGTACTACATAAAGATATGTTAGATCAAGCAATAAAGAAAGTGGAAGAACATTTTTCAACTAATTACAAGATGGCCCTTGCAGAGTTCCGTGATATGACGGGCTCAAGTAGAAAAATATTCAATGGCGATTTTTAGAATATATCGACAAATTGGGAGTAACACGTCGAGTAGAAAATTACAGAGTTTTTAGCAAAAAAAATAAAGAAGGGAGCAGGTTGGAATAATAAATAAAAATTATTTTTAACTAAAGTACGGAAAAGGTATGAGTTATTATTTTGATTATGGTGCAACATCATTAAAAAACCAAAAGAAGTTGCTGATAAAGTTTACGAAGTATTATCTTCTGGGAAGTATGCCAATGCTTCAAGAGGAAGTTACTATGAAGCGAACAACGCATTTCGTGAAGTTTATGAAGCACGTAAAGCAGTAGCGGACTTTTTGGATTAAAAAGAAGAAGACAGAGTAGTTTTTACTTCTAACTCAACAGAAAGTTTAAATATTGCAATTTTCGGTTTATTGAATAAAGAAGATCATGTTGTGACAACATCTATGGAGCATAATTCAGTTTTAAGACCAATTTATTTAGCTCATGAAACTATTGGGTGTGACTATACGATAGTACGCGGTGATAAAACAGGTATGATAAGCTATGAAGACTTAGAAGCGGCTATTAGACCTAATACTAAGATGCTTGCTATTACGCATAGTTCTAACGTAACAGGAAATGTTATCGACCTAGAAAAAAAGTAGTGGCAATCTGTAAAAAAACATAATATTATTTCAGTTGTAGATGCTTCGCAAACAGTGGGAGTAATACCGATAAATATGGAAGAGTTGGGCATTGATGTATTGTGTTTTACAGGACATAAAAAGTCTTTACGGACCACAAGGTATTGGTGGACTTTGCATAAGGTTGAAAAGAACCAGAAATTCGTCGTTATAAAGTTGGAGGTAGTGGTGTCCGTACTTTTGACAAAAGAACATCCTGGAGAATATCCATTACGTTTAGAAGCGGGAACTCTAAATACAGCGGGAATCTTAGGATTGCATGAGGGAATAAAATATATAAACAAAAAGGTATTAACAATCTTTATAAAAAACAAATAGGTTTTGCCGATAGATTTTATAATGAGTTAAAAGACCTTGATTGTTTAGAATTTTATGGAGATTTTACAAAAGAAAGAACAGCAGTTGTTGCGATGAATTTCAAAGATATTCCTGCCGCTGATGTAGCTGATGTACTTTCAGAACAATATAACATAGCAATACGACCAGGGGCGCATTGTGCACCATTAATGCATGAAGCACTAGGGACTAAAAGATCAAGGAATAGTTAGATTTTTCATTTTCTAGTATGAATACAGAAGAAGAAGTTGACTATGCTATAAATGCGGTTAAGAGCATAGCAAAAACAACTATAAAAGGAGAGACACTATGTCAAAACACTTACTTTCACAAGTACCAGCAATAAATAAGATATTGTTATTAGATGAAATAAAAGAACTAATGAATACTTATACAGAAGTAGCGATAAAATCAGCAATAAAACAATATATTGAAGAAATTAAACAAGCTATTTTTGAATGAAGAATTATCAGAAGTGCCAAGTCTTAGTAAAATAGTAGGAGAAGTAGCAAGAATAGTAGAAAAAGAAGATAAAAAAATTCACTGCGTAGGGTGATAAATGCGACTGGAACAATACTACATACAAATTTAGGACGAAGCTTATTAAGTGAAAAAATAAAGGAAAATATAGAAAGTGTTGCTTTTAATTACTCAAATCTTGAATTTGATATTGATAATAAAAAACGTGGTAGTCGTTATGTTCACCTGATAGATATTATTAAAAAAATTAACAGACGCAGAGGATGTTCTTGTTGTTAATAATAACGCGGCAGCAGTTTTTATTAACATTGAACACTTTAGTAAAAAGATCAAGAAATTATTGTATCACGTGGAGAATTGGTAGAAATAGGTGGAGCATTCAGAATTCCTGAGATAATCAAACTTAGTGGAGGAGTACCGGTAGAAGTGGGTACAACAAATAAAACGCATTTGAAAGATTATGAGAATGCAATTACTGAAGAAACAGGTGCTTTACTTAAAGTTCATACAAGTAATTACAAAATTTTTAGGATTTACTGAGAGCGTATCAAATGAGGAAATTTCATATTTAGCACGTGAGAATGAATTAGTTTCGATTAATGACTTGGGAAGTGGACAATTTGTTGATTTTTTTCAAAATTTGGCTTACCATATGAACCAACGGTAAAAGAAATATTAGATAGTGGTATCGATATTGTAACATTTAGTGGAGACAAGCTACTAGGTGGACCTCAAGCAGGAATAATTGTTGGTAAGAAAAAAATATAGAAAAAAATGAAAAACCAACTTACTCGTGCATTGCGTGTAGATAAAATGACTCTAGCATCACTAGAAGCAACATTAAAACTATACCTAGATGAAAAAGATGCTTTAGAACACATACCAACATTACATATGATTTCTTTATCTAAAGAACGTTTATTTGGAAAAAGCAGATGTCCTAAAAAAACAAAATTAAGTAGTCTTGATTTTGATATTAGGATAGAAGAAGATAAAGCAGAAGTAGGAGGAGGAAGTTATCCAGCTAGTTATCTTGAAAGTGTCGCTGTAAAACTTACTCATAGAAAACTTCATGCAACAGAAATAGAACGTAGGCTATTAGAGGTTGAGATTCCAATAATCACACGTATTAAAGATAATAGTATTATTCTTGATATGCGTACATTACGCACAAGAGAATTCGATATAGTAAAAGCTGCTTTAGAAGAAGTAACGAAGTAAGTTTAAAAAAATTATAGTTTTAGGTAAGTGAAATGCTAAGGAATATTACTATATTAGATGCAAAAGAGATTCAAAAAATAAGTGATTATGAGTTGGGGTATGATGTCAATCTAGACATTGTGAAAAACAAATAGAAAAAAATTAACTAAGGATAATAACCATCATATAATAATAGGTTTTGAAAATGAACAAACAAGAAAAAAATAATAGGGTTTATCCATGCAGAGTCTTATGAAAGTTTATATATGGAGGCGGGTTTAAATATACTTGCATTAGCAGTAGATTGTAATTTTTCAAGGGCAAGGAATAGGAAAAAAACTTATGAGTTATATAGAAGACTATGCTTTGGAAAAATAATATTAGTTTTATCAGACTTAATTCAAATGTTTGCCGTAAAAGAAGCACATAAGTTCTACGAAAGTATTGGTTACGTATGTGATAAAACTCAAAAAAACGATTAATTAAGAAACTATAAAAAGGAGAAGGCGATAGAAATATCGTCTTTTTCTTGTAATTGAATACAATGATTAGAATAACTAAAATATTGATTATTCATTTATTCGTGATATAATAAATAAGTATTTGAATAAACTATCCAAATAGGAGGGACCATGTCAGATTTAGAAAAAAATTATTTTTTTAAAAATAGATAAGCAAGTAGAAGAGACTAAAGGGCAAGGTTTATATTTTGAAGCTTTGACAAAGTATTTAACATTAGAAAATGATAAAGATTATTTTGATATTGTTGATAACTATGATAAAGAGACAATAAGAAAAGTTTACCAATTCTTGCTATTAAAAGCGTTGAAGGAATTAAATAATCCAAGTTATGATATTACACCAGAAGTGATAACGATGTATGTGAGTCATTTAATTGAATGTATTTATGGGGAAGAGAAGATTTCTATCGCTGATTTTGCTAGTGGTAGTGGTAGTTTTCTAATTAATATCGCGGCTTTGGTCAAAGGAGAGAAAGACTTTACATCTATTGATGTTGATAGTAATTATGTGAAATTACAACAAAAATATTTTTTTAATCTGTTAGAAGTTCCTGCAGAAATTATTAACCAAGACGTCTTAAAACCTCTAAATATCAAAAAACAAGATGTTATTATTAGTGATGTGCCATTTGGTTATTATGCAGATGAGGACAATAGCTTAAACTATAAACTATGTAGTAGTGAAGGATATAGTATTAATGCTTTATTATTCATTGAACAAGTGGCAAATTACTTAACAGAAGATGGTGTAGGAATGTTAGTTGTTCCGAAACAAATTTTGGAATTAGAAGATAATTTTAAAAAGTTTTTTTAGAAGAAGAGATTAATTTAAATGCGGTTATTACGCTACCGGAGGAAATGTTTAAAAATTCTTCACAGGCTAAAAGCTCTTATTTTAATAACTAAAAAAAGGGCAGAAAAAAATTACCTAGTCAAGTATTTTTTTAGCTGAAGTTCCGAGTTATCAAAACAAAACTGGTTACGCAAGCTTTATTGAGGAGTTTAACAGCTGGCTAGAAAGTAAGTAATCAAGTATAAAATAATGAATTTAAAGCAAAGATATAGCCTAATAAAAAAACATTGGAAAATTAGTAAATAAACTTTGTTTAAGGTTGACAATATCGCAATAATATAATACAATATTTAAGTGGACTGCTCATAGAGCGGTTTTAACTAATTAAGTGTTTTGTATTTATTTTTGTATTTAAGCATTTGATTACATTTAAATTAGATTTCGTAATATCGGAGGGAGGGAAAATCCAATGTCAAAAACTGTAGTTCGTAAAAATGAATCACTAGAAGATGCACTACGTCGTTTCAAACGTGCTGTTTCTAAAAAAACGGAACTATCCAAGAAGTTCGTAAACGTGAGTTTTATGAAAAACCAAGCGTTCGTCGTAAGAAAAAAATCTGAAGCGGCTAGAAAACGTAAATATTAATAATTGTTAAAATATATACCATTTATTAATAAAATCTAAAATTTTTCCCTCTTTTAGATTTATTTAAGACAAGAACCTCATCTTCGTGATGAGGTTTTTTATAAAGTTAGGAGAAATTATGTTTGCAATAATTTGTTTTGAATGTTATGCTATTAATTTCTTGTTGGTATTTAATTGCAGAAAATCAAAAGAATAAAAACTAAAATTAATAGTTTGGAAGACGATTTAAATAAAAGTAATTAAAGAGAATAGCATCACTTTAAGAAAAATAAAAACTTATCGAGAAAAATTGTGATGTATTAATCACTATTAATCTCGATAAGTTTTTTAATTTATTTTCTAATTTTTTTCCATCTAATTCTTGAATAGTTTTAGCATTCATTAAAAATCATTAAGAACTTGATTTCTTTCTTCCATTTTTCTATTTCTTCAATTAAAGGCTTCTTTTCCATCATTAAGCAAGATATCTAAGAAGATTTTAGAAACACCAACAGCTTTTTGCACCTAAAAGCCAAACATTTTACAACGTCTAATGGATTACGAATACCACCGCTAGCTATAATATCAATTTTTATCACGATATGGATATGCATTTTCAAGACTTTCAGCTGTAGTATAGCCGATATTTTTCTAGATATACCGATTTATTATCTCGACGCCCATTTTCTATACGTGCAAAGTTTGTTCCACCCATACCACTAACATCAACAGCAGCTAGCTTCAAATCAAGTGCAAGTTTTATTGTTTCTTCATTCATACCAAAGCCAGTTTCTTTTAATATTACAGGGATAGGTGATTTTTTGCTAACTTCTTGTAATGTTGTAAACCAAGATTCAAAGTTGTGATCCCCTTCTGGCATAACTATTTCTTGGAGTGGATTAGTATGCATTTGTAGGTAACGAGCATTTGTATCAGTAATAGCTTTTAAGATAAGAGAAGGTTCTTTATCAAGTCCAAGATTAACAGAATAACCTTTAGGATAAGCATCGGCATCTTCCTTGTTTTTTAGCGCAGGAGAATAAGACCCTGGGAAAAATTCGATACCGGTGATTTTACTTATTTCAACAAAATCGTTATTTATTTTATTACAGTCTTCCCCTCCAGCGGTAATAGCATTTATAAAAAAATGGAAAGTCCCATTTCACACCACAAACTGTAGTTGAAGTATCTATATCAGCTAGTCCAAAACGTGGAATACTGTTGTAGTCTATTGCGTAGTTATCAAGACTAGTTGCGGTTGTTTTGTCTTGAAGAGCTAGACGGATATGATCTTTTTTCTCATAGTAATCCTTTCTTGATTATCATATTTTTTTATAATTTTTCTAAATTCAATATTAAATTAAATTGCGCATCACTTTTATCAAAGCCAAGAACAATATCACCACTACCAGAACCACTTTGTTTCCCAGCAGGATAAGTATCAATATACTTTTTCATTGCGATAGTCTCCATAGGAATATTCGAAAAACTTTCTAGATAGTGCAAGTTATTTCGTAATTGCCTAAAATTTTCGAGTGCTTCAGAAGTATTACCATCAGATAGATTTACTGCTAAGTCAGTTACTAAAGAGTTCGACTTCGAAACAAATTTGGAATATTCTTTTTTAAAATTATCTTTGTTTTCTTTCCAAAGTTTCACATGCTCTTTTGTATCAACACTCTCTCCGGTCCAACGAGCAAAGACAGTTATAAGCGCCTTAGGTACTATATTTTTAATTACAAGCCCATCCCAATCAGCGTTAATAATTTCTACAATAGAATGATTTTGCTATTAATTCTTTAACAGATGAACTATTAAATTTTTTTGATAATAAGTGATACCTTTTGTAAGGCTGGCAGCGACATCTCCCATAGAACCACTGATGTTATGAGTAATGTTAAATAGTGTTACTAGCTTTAAAAATGATTGTATTATCAAAAGCTATCTTTTTCGAAATTCAAAAATAGCTTTTGTGATAGCTACTAAGACAGCGCCAGAAGAGCCTAACCCATATTTCTTATCTTCTCCATGCAGTTCATTATAAATAGTTAGCGCAAATTTTTTTATCGCTCTGTGTATATTGTTGTAGGAATATAAGAAATTCCTGAATAAGTTTGAAATTATCATTTTTTTCATAAAGTCCTACAGATATCTTATTAAGTGTGTCAAAAATTGTAATTTCATTAGCTGGTTCGACAAAAAGCGATTATTTTTTTATCTACACTTGTAATAAGTGCTTTTTGAATAATCTTCTAAAAATTGCATACTCGCCTGCAAGATAGAGTTTGCCATAAGCTATTCCATGCACAAAAATTATTTTTCTGCCATAATTTAGAAATTTCCTCATATTTTTTTCTTGATCTTCTTTTAAATAAAGAACTTTTACGTTAGGTCCTGCATCCATAGTGAAATAACAACGATATCCTTTTTTCTCGTAAAGTTTTAACAATTTCCATAGCACGATAACTTTCATCAGTTAAGAAAGTAAAGCTTGGTGTTGATGTTGTCGTTGTTGCGTGCATAGCAAGGGCATTTTCCTCTGTTATTGCTCCAATTTTTTTCAAAGTCCGCATTTTTCTAAGGCTATCTTCATATCGACAAAATCTTCTTTTGCTTTTTCTACCCAAGCATCAAAAAGTTGTGGATGTCTGAACACAGCGTTCCATTGCGATACGGCTAGAAATTTTTTTGCGGTCTTCGTTAACAACAAGTACCATCATACCGAAATCTAAATCACAGCTAAGTTCTTCTACACTACCATCTTCTAACCATGCGGCAAGTCGATAGAAACTACGACATGAAGAACCAGATCCTTCTTTTGAGATTTCTACTAGTTCTTCAGCAGTCTTATTTAACTTAAAAATATTCATTACAAGCTAAAAACAAGAGCCATAGTTCCGCTAGAACTAGATGATAAACCAGCTGCAGTGGGAACAGTGTTATAACTTTTTATACAAATTTTTTTCACGTTCAACAGGTGTGAATTTAGCGATGAATTTCGTTATTTTTTCTACTTCTTCTTGACTTTGTTTTTCGTCATTGATATAAAACTCATCTTCATCTGATAAACTAGGTTCAATTTTTTTGTTTTTTTGATAATAAGTTGTCTAACCTTAATGAAATATTAGGGTTAAAAGGTAAGACTGGATCTTTTGATTTTTTTCCCCAGTATTTTTACTAGGGCGATATTAGCATAACCTAAACTGTAACTATCCATGACTTATATCCTTTCTTTGCAAGTTCATTTTTGAATTTTTTTCGGCATTTTTCTTTTGTTTTACTTAGAGCAATACAGCAACCACCAGCTCCGCCACCAGTCAGCTTAGCTCCGAGCGCTCCGTTATTTTTACAAATATTAACTACATCATCATTACTTTCATGACTAACACCAAGTTTTTTGAAGTAAGTCATGAGCTTTATACATATAGGCTCCTACTATTTCAATTGCTTTTTTTCTTTAATGGTTCAATAACTTTTTCAGTAATTTCCCCAAGTTCATCTATGTATGATTTATAGTTTTCAAAAATTTTTGTTTAATATGTTTTAAAGTTTCCTTAGTAATACCAATGACTCCAGTGTCGATAATAAGTAAATAACTGTCTAGATTGAAGTCTAGAGGTATAGCACCATCTTTTTTTAGAAAATAAAAAGTGGAGTATCGCTTAAAAACTTGATTAACATCAATACCACTAGGATTTCCATGGATAAATTTTTTCACATTTATTAGCAATTTCACGTATGTTAGTTAGTTTTTCGCGCGTGCTATAGCTATGCTAAGGGCAGCAGAAGAACCAAGTCCGCGACCGACGGGAATAGTGCTATTGATATTAATTTCAGTTCGGTCATTAATACACAAGCTTCTGATATAAATGATATAATTTCATCTCGTTCCTGTATAATATTTGTTTCTTTAAGTTCAACATCAACAGTCATCTGTGGTAAAGGGATAGTAATTCCCTTTATAACCATAAACAACAGCGTGTTCTCCAAAAATTGCTTTAGCATGTGTCATAAATTTTATAAACTCCAGTTAAACTCAATATATTTTTTTATAATAACTATATTAAAAATAAATTAATATTTAAATATTTCTAACTACTTCTATATGTACAATAATTATACTTTCAGCAGTGAGATTTGTCAAACAAGTGAAGCTAGTAAAAAAATAAAACTACCCTTTTAAAAAAATAATAAGTTATTTTTTTGAGAGTAGTTTACGATTGGTCTTGTAATGTAGAATGACAATCTATACCATGTGGTTCGAGATGAACTAATGTTTCACAATAATAGAATTCACTTGCAAGTTTTTTCTCTATATTAACGGTGATTTCATGACTCTTTTTAACATTAAGCGTAGGGCTAACCGTAACTGTAATATCAATAAAATATAATAAACCGTGTGTACGTCCTTTAGTATCAACTATAGAAATAACACCATCAATATCTTTGACAAGATCATTAACTTTTTCGATTACTTCGGTGTCAACGCCATCGGTAAGAACATAGGTAGATTCTTTAAAAATATTTATTGCGGTCCAAACGATAAGCGCTCCTACAATAATAGCCACTATAGAATCAGCAATAGGAAAACCTAAATATGTTGCAACAATCCCGATTAAAGTACCTAAAGAAACAAACGCGTCACTAAGATTATCTAAAGCTGCAGCTTGTAAAGATTTGCTACCTAACTTTTTCGATAGACGAATATTATAAAAATAAACACCGAGCATAATAACACACGCTATAAAAGCAACAATAGCTGATAATATATTAGGTTGTTCATAGCTATTAGTTGTAATTTTTTCTACAGCGTAAATTATAACTTCTATTCCTGCATAGAGCATAATAAAAGAGGCGATAAGTGTTGAAATAAGTTCTGCTCTAAAGTGACCATAGAGATGATCTTCATCAGCAGGTTTTTCGAGATATTTTTTTAGACCTACAAGAACACAAATCGATGAAATTACGTCGGTTGCGTTATTTATTCCATCAGCAACAAGGGCAGAAGAACGGAAGATAAAACCAGCTCCTAATTTTTAATATAGTAAGGAATAAGTATGATAAAATACTTAGTTTAGCTCCTTGTTCCGCTTTTTTTAAGTTGTCAAAAAAATAGAATTATGCATAATCTCACCTCCTGTATCATTGTTTTAATATTATAACAAGTTTTAAAAAAATTATTCAAGAATAAAAATGTTATTTTTTTAAAATAAAATTATTTGCTATTGGTGAACTTTTTTTAAAAGAAAGCTCGACAAATTATTGTCGAGCATAATAGATTATAATTTTCTAGAATAGTACTTTTTAAAATGTTAAATAAACATAGGTGATTGCTAGTAAACTAAAGGTAGCGTAGATATATAAAAAGCTATTTGAAAGTTCAATTTTTACAGTTAGATAATAAGGAAATACATTTAATTTTTTTCTAATATTGTGACTAAGAATAAAGATATTTCAAATAATACAAGAGATGTAAAAGTAAATTAGCCATTTATTTTTTCTGTTTTTTTATAAAGTAGTAGATAAATGCACATACCAGATCCTAAAATTAGTACCAAAATAGAAAAATACTGTTAAGTACGGTTGGATGCTTTTTAGCGAAAATTGAAGGAAATAAAAAGACTTATTATTAAAATTAAGGTATAGGATAACATAAATCGATATATAGTTGTTTTTGTTCTCTTTTTGGTAATAATTTAATTATCGAATCAGATAGTTTGTTTTATATCATTACCAAAAAGTTTCAGGAAAAGTTTTTTTCCCTTGCTTTTGATATGTAATTAAATCTTGTAATATTTCTAATAATTGAATTTCTAGTGCAGTCTCATTAGCCGCTATAGCTTTTCGTTCGACAGGTAATCAAAAGTTTTTTTCATAATATTTTTTTATTTTCTTCATTAAGTTGCATTCTTAGTTTATTATTATATTCTAATAAGTTTCTGATGTTCATAGTAATTCCTCCCTATCTTAATCATCTTTTTAAAATCTCAGTTATCGTTGTACTTATATTTCTCCATACGTCTTTAAAATTAACTATATATTTATTACCTTCCTCAGTAATCGAATAATACTTTCTAGGAGGACCAAAGTTACTTTCTTTTAAATAACTAGTAACTAAATTTTCTTTTTTTCTAATTTCATAAGTAATGGATAGATAGTTCCTTGAGCAACCATATCGAGTCCATAGTTAGAAAGTTGTTCAGTAATTTCATAGCCATACATGTCTTTATTTTTTTATTAGTTGAAGTATACATGCTTCTAAAGTTCCTTTTAATATTTGAGAAATGTTAATCTCCATTAAAAATCTCCTTTCAACGAGTTGAAAAAAATCTTATTTGAAAGAACTATCTTGTTATACATAATAGTATCATAAACTCGCTACCTTGTAAAGCAAAAATAGTTAGAGTAAATAAAGAGGAAATAAAGTAGATGAGTTATTATAAAGTAGTAATTTTTTTAGTAACTTTTTATTCCAGAAAAAGTATAAAAATAGAAAAAAAGACAAGGCTTAAAAAAACCTTGTCTTAATCATTATACCAGCAGCCGGGGTCGAACCGGCACGATGTTCCCATCGCTGGATTTTTGAGTCCAGTGCGTCTGCCAATTCCGCCATGCTGGCATAGTTATATATTAACACATGGACACTTGTTTGTCAATTTCACTTTATAAGCTATAAGGAATAAGAATTAGTTTTAATTTATTGCACAAAATTCTTTTAAGACTTTAATCAAAAATTTTTATAGTAGAAATCATAGCTAGTTGATAAAAATATTTAATTAAATAGCTAAAAAAACTAGTTATTAATTTATTAAAAACATTTATTATTAAGGACATATTATTTAAGTGTTTTCAGTTGGCAAAGTAAAATATTTCTTCAATATTATATTGCCAAAGGAGTATATATGTAGTATAATATAATAGTATATAGAATTATAAAAAAATATTAATGTTATTTTTTTATAAAGGAGTGTGAGTGCTGGTGGTTGTTACATTGTTTACATCGCCTAGTTGTACTTCTTGTAGAAAAGCAAAAAGCTTGGCTTATAGAAAACCATATTGACTTTGTAGAGAAATATTTTTTTCTGAGGCACTGACAACGGATGAAATTAAAAAAATATTTTATCTATTACAGAGCATGGTACAGAGGATATTATTTCTTTTTAGATCAAAAAAACTTTCCAAAAAAATTAAATCTAGATATTGAGAGTATGTCGATTCAAGAGTTGTATAAAGTTATTCAAGATAATCCAGGGATGCTTAGAAGACCTATCATAGTAGATGATAAAAAGATTACAAGTAGGGTATAATGAAGATGAAATAAGAAGGTTCCTCCCTAAGGAGATAAGAGTAAATCAATTAGAACAAATAAAGAATATGGTTAAGTAAGTACACCTTGATACTGCTTTTTACCGCGTGATTTAAAGGTTGATATTGGGTGTCAGCCTTTTTATGAAATAAATAGAAGTATGAATTGATATAAGTAATTGAATAAATCTAGAATAATAGTTAAAAATATAAAAAGAAAGAGGTATTAGATGGAAAAAGAAGATATTAAGTATATAACAGGAGAAATTCACTTTTTTTGGAACTGGTGGAGAAAAAGAGCTCGTCACTAGTTTTTAAAGGGCCAAGCGATGAAGAAATAAGTTGTAATGAATCGGATGTAGAAAGTTTAGATGATTATGAAGTTGGCGAAGAATATTCTATGTTTGTTTATCCTTCAAGAAGTGGAAAATTATTCGCAACACCAAATATTCCAGAAGTCATCTATGGTGATTATGCTTTTAGTAAAGTTGTAAAAAGTAGAAGAAGATAGAGTAGGCTTAGATATTGGGTTTTTCTCGTGAAATTCCTCTTCTAGGAGAAGACTTACCAAAATTAAAGAGTGTTTGGCCAAAAGAAGGAGATGAATTATTCATAACTCTACGCCGTGATTTTAGTGGACAATTGTTTGCGCGTCTTGCGACAGAGACTATTATAAGTTCTCTTTACTCAAAAGCACCAAAGAGTTTGAAAAAAATAAAGATATAGAGGCATATCCATATCGACTGATGCGTGTAGGTACATTCCTACTATCAAAAAGACGGCTATAAGATTTTTGTTCACGAAAGCGAACGTGAACGTGAACCACGACTTGGAGAAAAAGTTACTTTGCGTGTTATTGGGGTTAAGGATAACGGTGAAGTTAACGGCTCATTTTTACCGCGTGCTCATGAAAGAATGGATAGTGACGGTCAAGCTATTATGGACTATATTGAAAATAATGGCTACTGCGAATTTACTGATAAATCGTCACCAGAAGATATTAAAGCTGTGTTTGGCATGAGTAAGGGAAGTTTCAAACGAGCGGTTGGAAGACTCTTTTAAAAAAATAAGTTGATAATGATAGAAGAAGATGGATTATATAAACGTAAAGGAAGATAATTATTATGAAAAAAAGTAAAAATTAGATAAAAAAATACATTATTAGGTGGAATAATTTTTAGAAAATGAACGCTATCAAGTAGTTCATATGAACCTAAAAAAACAGGGAACCAAACTGACTCATATAGCAATGATAAAAACTATATTATTACTGAATATTAGTGGTAAAATAACAGTTGCTTATGATGAACAAGTAGAAATAGTTAATGAATTTGAACTATTAGAAATACCAGCAGGGTCTGAGCATGTTATTACTTGTTTACAAGATGCCCAGGTTTTTGTAGTAAAAACTATAAAAAGAAAAACTTCAGAGAAGATAGTATTTCCACTCTGAAGTTTTTTTCTACAGAGTATACTAAAGAACAAGGTAATAATATCAAATCTGAATAATTTGAAAGGAGGATAGAACATATGAAACTACAATTTTTAGGAACAGGAGCAGGACTCCCTGCAAAATTTAGAAATACGCAAAGCTTTGTTTTTAATTTTATGCAAGAGCTAAAGGAGTGTTGGATGTTTGATTGCGGAGAAGCAACACAACATCAAATTTTAAGAACGAATATTAAAACCGACTAAAAATAACAAAAAAATATTTATTAGTCACCTGCATGCTGATCATATATTAGGTCTTATCGGCTTTTTTTATCTTCGCGTAATTTTCTTTTAGACAGTAAGGAATCGGGAGTAACAATATATGGTCCAGTAGGAATAAGGCAATTTGTTGAACAAAATCTTCTGTTCACACATTGTTCACTTAACTTTGATGTTAAATACGTTGAATTTTTCTAGCGAACAGTGTATAATAGATAATAAAACTGTAGTAGTATCCGCCTATCCTCTAAACCACAATATAGAGTGTTTTTGGCTATAAAATTATCTTTTAAAAAAATCAAAAGGGAAGCTTAGATGCGGAAAAAAATTAAAAAAAATTAGGGATAATGCCGGGACCATTTTTATAAAAAAATATAAAAAGAACAGGATAGTTTTGTTTTACAACGGAACTACATATAATTCTTCTGAATTTTTTTATCGGAAGATAAACCAAAAAGAAATTGTAATTATTCCAGATACGAGATATTTTTCCACAGTTAAATGAGTTTGTGAAAAAAATAGTGATATTATTATTTCAGAGTGTACTTATTTAGATGAAAAAGATGCACATCATGCTAGGGAAAAAAATTATCATTTAAGTATTTTTGGATATAGAAAACTTTATTACAGAGAGTACAGTAAAAAAAGATTATTTTTTTAACGCATATAAGTGCAAGATATGATGTTGATATAGAAAAAAAGAGTGGTAGAAAAAAATAGACAAAACTATTAAAGTATCAATTGCCCATGATCTTGATGAATATAATTTATAAATAATTGGAGGAAGTTATGAGAAAAAGATTTAGAAGAAAAAAACAATATCTGTTGAGAAAAATTTTTTTAAAGGTAAAGTTCTTGATGTAGAGGTACATACAGTAAGTTTACCTGATGGAGAAGTATCAAAACGTGAGCTTATAAATCATAGAGGAGCAGTAGCAGTGCTTGCGTTGACAAAAGATAATGAAGTAATTTTAGTTGAACAATATAGAAAAGCAATTGAAGCTGTAACGTTAGAGATACCAGCAGGAAAATTAGAACCTGGAGAAGACAATAAAAAAAGCTTTCTGCAATACGAGAGTTACAGGAAGAAACAGGATATCTGGTAACTGAGGATAGATTAGAAAAAGCTTTGTGATGTTCATGTAGCGTTAGGATACAGTTCAGAGTTGATTACCATTTACTTTGTAGATGGTTTAGAACATGCAGGAGAACAAAAATCCTGATGATGATGAATTTATTAATTTAAAAAAATACCCATTAGATGAAGCTTTTTAGACTTCTTGATGAAAAATATTATAACTGACAGTAAGACTATGTTGGCATTAGCGTACTTAAAAATAGGAAAGGCACGAAATAATATATGAATATTTATGATGAAATAATAAAAATTATTCAAAAAAATCTCCATATAAACTCACACCACAAAGAGAGAAAATTGTTGAGATTTTAGTAGAGAATAGCGAGCTGCATTTGAGTGCAGAGGAATTGTATTTTTATCTTAAAAAGAAAAACACCAGATATTGGTATAGCAACAGTATATAGAACATTAGATATTTTTTTATGAATTAAAAATTTTTAGAAAAAAATATCATTCAGCAATGGTGTTTCTAAGTATCATTTAAGACAAAGTGTTGATGGTCAACTACATCATCATTTAATATGTACTAACTGTAACACGATAGAAAAAAAGTTTCAAATCCGATTTTTCAATAAACTTATCGAATATATGAAGAAAGAATATTCTTTTTGAAGTGCAAGATAATTCATTATCATTTTATGGAACATGTGCTAAATGCAAAAACAAAAGGTGATAAATAATGTTTTTTTGAAAAAAATCAGAAAAAAACTTTATTGGTTATTTCAAGTATTGTGTATATTGCTTATGTAGTCTTTATTGGCGGAATGATAAGCATATTTAAAGAGTATGTAGGAAATCAATATCTACGAACAAAGATTGTTGATCAGATTCGTGAGCAAAACAAGATTAACACAAGATAGTGCTAATGTTTCGACAAAAGATATGCATTTTATTTTTTTCAAGTAATGGGACAACTTGCTTGGCCATATTTTTGCATTATTAATAGTACTATTTTTTTATTATTAATATATGCGTTATTCAAGAAAAAAATATTAATCATAATGTTGTTGCATTTTTATTGTTAGTATATAGCATTTTTATTACTTATTTTTTTAGCTTAGGAATTTTTATTTATAAGTTGTATTATATACTTCTTCTTAGGTGTTAGAATAATATTAAAGAGGAATTCACAAAAAAATATAATAGTGTTTAAAAAGGTTTTGAAGTATCTTTACTTCAAACCTTTTTTAAAAAATTTTTATAAAAATATAATTAAATTAAAAGGAGAACGATAAGATTATATTTGTAAAATATGAAAAAAACATTAAAAAAATAAAATGATGAGTAGAAAGAATGAATATAAAAAGTAAATATTGATTTGTGAAAAAAATAAAAGATATACTTTATCCATTATATAAAAAAATTAGAAGTTTAATATAGAATATCTATGTATTAAGCGTATATTTCTTAAGAAAACTCCATTTGCAAAAACAGTAATATTATTACTATAATTGAAAAAAATATACTAGTTCATAAGAAAATAGTAGGAGGTATTATGAGTAAAAAAAGTATTTAAAATTATTAAAAAGATTAGTAATAGGATTATTGGCACTTTTAGTTATTGGTGCTGGTTATGGATATTATTTTTGTGAATAAGTCGTTACCGACGATAGAAGGAAAAAGTCGAGGTGAATTTTTTTAGAAAATAATGTCAAAGTAACTCGCAATAACAAAGGTATTCCGACGATAGAAGCACAAAATGAAAAAGATTTATATCGAGCACAAGGATATGTTCATGCTCAAGATAGGTTGTTTCAAATGGATTTAGCTCGTAGACAAGCGAGTGGTAGATTATCTGAAATTGTAGGGAAAGCCGCTTTAGAAACAGATAAAAAGTTTTTTTAGTATTTTCATTGCGTAAAGCAGCAGAGGATTCATATGCAGGCTATTCAGATGAGGCTAAAAAAATCTTGGAGGATTATGCAGAAGGAGTTAACGCTTATATTGATGAGGCGGTAAAAAAATAATAAATTATCATATGAGTTTTTCTTTATTAAATTATAAACCAGAAAAAAATGGACAGCTATTGATTCGCTAACAATTGGGAAGTATATGGCTTATGACCTTGGAGGACATTGGGATCACTTAGGATTTAACTCTTGGGTTCTAAATAATTTAGGAGAAGAAAATCTAAAAACAATTATTGCCGGAAAGCTTTTCGAAAAATAAAGATAATGAAGATATTATTAAAAGCTAACCTAGGTATAGATGTTAAAGTAGATAAGAAGGTAGCTAATACAGAACGTCCACCTATGGAAAATGGTAGTAATAACTGGGTAGTTTCTGGGAAGAAGACAAAATCAGGGAAACCTTTATTAGCTGATGACCCACACTTAGGGCTTGCAACACCGTCAGTATGGTATCAAATGAGTCTAAATACTCCTGACAACAAAGTTTCTGGTGTTATTTTTCCCAGGTATCCCAGGAATTATTCTAGGTCATAATGAGCATATAGCTTGGGGTGTTACTAATTTTGGTCCTGATGTTCAAGATTTATACATAGAAAAACGTGATGCAAATAACCCACATCGTTTTGAATATGATGGAAAGTACTACGATGCACAGGTAGATTCTTATAATATAAAAAGTTAAAAAAATGGAAATGATGAAAAAAATTTGATGTAGTAAGAACTAAACATGGGCCAATTATTGATGAATTATTAAAACCTCTTGGAGAGACTAATAAGAGTTTTTCTATGCAATGGACGGCTCTAGAGTCAACACAAGAATTAGAAGCAATTTTAAAAAAATTGATAAATCTAAAAAAACTGGACAGAGTTTGAAAAAAAGCATTAGAAGACTTTAAAGCTCCAGCTCAAAAACTTCGTTTTCGCAGATAATGAAGGTAATATTGCATATAAATCAAATGGTAATGTCCCTATTCGTAAAAAAAAGGAGATGGAAATCTTCCAGTTCCAGGATATAGTAGTGAATACGGATGGGATGGTTATATTTCTTTTTGATAAATTACCAAAAGTTATCAATCCAGAAGAAGGTTTTTATTGCGACTGCCAATACAGAAACATATAAAACAGATTATCATACTTCAAACGTTTGGGCACAACCGTATAGAAAAGCAAGAATTGATGAAGTGTTAAAAGCAAAAAAACGATTTAACAGCAGATGATATGAAAAAAATCTTCAAATGGATACCAAAAATCTATATGCACAGGAATTTTTAAAAGATTTATTGAAAAAAACACATCAGTTTCTAACAAAGATGTATATAATAAATTAAATAGTTGGAATTACATGGATAATAAAGATGAAGCAGCTCCTTTAATATACGACACATGGATGCGAGTAATTCGAGAAAAAAATCCTAAAAAGATAAGATGAGTCCAGAAGCATATAAATTTATGCCACATAAAAGAAAGCTATGTAGATAAGATTTTTACGAGATGCCCTTGCAGGTAAGAAGGTAAATCTTATCGAAGAAAAAAAGGTGGGCTTAATAAGGTCCTAGAAGAAAGTCTAAACACAGCTATATCAGAACTTAAAACAAAATATGGAGAAGATGTAAATTCATGGAAGTGGGGAGCTAATCACAAACTAGGTTTTTAGACATCCATTATCAAAATCTTCAGATATATTGGCGTATTTCCTAAATCCAAAAGAATATCCGATTTCAGGATCTAAAGTAACTGTTCAAGCAGCTAAACAAACTGATGATGGTTTGGTAAATCATGGTGCTTCTTGGAGATTTGTTTATGATTTTCGATACAAAAAGTAGGATATCATGTAGTTGGTCCAGGACAAAAGTGGCCACTTTATGAGTGATTATTACAATGACCAAGTTCTTGATTGGGTAGAAGGAAAAATATACACCTGAAAACTATAGGAAAGATAGAAGGAAAAAAACTTTGGAGTTAGTCGCTAAAAAAATAAAATAATAAACACAAGGAGTAGAGTTATAGTACTAGGCATTTTGGTGATAGAAAGATCTAGTGCAATTAACCTGCTCCTTATATTTTTAGCTTAAAAATATGGTAAGATGATATTATAGATTAAATTTAGAGGTAATAAAAGGTGAATGTAAAAAAAGTAATTTAGAGAAGATTAATAACGATATAAAAAAATATTTGTCAAAAAAAGCGGTAGAAATTTTGAAGATATTACCTTAATAGCTGTAACAAAATATGTTGGTGATGAGCGTGTGAAAGAAGCACAAGTAGCAGGTATTCACGATTTCGCAGAAAATAGAGCTGTTAATTATATTGAAAGAAAAGAAAAGTTTCCTGAAGCTACTTGGCACTTGATAGGAAGTTTACAAACAAGAAAAGTGCGAGACGCAATAAATAAAGTAGATTACTTTCATGCTTTAGATCGTGAGAGCTTAGCGGTTGAAATAGAAAAAAAGAGCAGAACATGTAATTAATTGTTTTGTACAGGTTAATACATCTGGGGAAGAAAGTAAACATGGTTTAACACCTGAAGCGGTATTAGAGTTCGTTAAAGGTTTAGAAAAATACCCAAAAATTAGAGTTGTTGGACTTATGACAATGGCTCCATTTCTAGAAGATGAGGCAACATTGCGCAGTTGTTTTAGAAAATTAAGAGAACTTCGTGATGAAATAAAAAGGCTTATGTTTAGAATATGCTCCGTGTGAATTTTTTTATCGATGGGGATGAGTAATGATTACGAAATAGCGATAGAAGAAGGTGCAACGCATATAAGGATTGGGACAGCGTTGGTTGGAAATGACCTGAAATAATAAGATGAAGGGAGGCTTATTATTGTGAATATAAAAAGTAGGGGAATTAGATATCACTGTGAAATACCGCAAAGGTATGAAAAATTTATCTACGAGTAGAAAAAAATAGTGATATAGTCGTCAAAGCTCCTCTTAGAACGCCAAATTATATAATAAAAAAAAGTTGATATATGATAATATAGCCGAACTAAAAAGACGTCAAAATAATATTATCAACAATTCACCTAAAAAAAGAGTATAAAACAGGGGAAACTTATTTTGTTTTCGGGCAAGAGCTGCCTGTAGAGGTTGTAAAGTCTAATAAAAAAATACCTTGATAATAACAGAAGAAAAAAATAGTATTAGTTGTAAAAAGATGAAAACCAAGATAGAGAAAAATATTTCAAAAGGGTATAAGAGAAAAAAACTTCGCCAGCAAAGCCTTTGTTTTTATAAAAATATGAACTAATAATGAATGTTAAGGCGAATGAGTTACGCATAAAAAAAAATGAAAAACACGTTGGGGAACATGTAATTTAGAAGCTAAACGCATATGGATAAATGAAGAACTTGTAAAATATCCGATATCTTGTCTTGAACATATCGTAGTTCACGAATTAACACATCTTTTTAGAAATTAATCATACTCCTAGATTTTTACAAATTATTAGAATACTATTATCCCGAATATAGACAAAAACGATATATTGATAAAAAGACTTTAATAGGTATCTAAATGGGAGATAATAGTAAAAAAATATAGTTAATTGAAGTTATTATTTTTTTAGTGTATTAGGAAAAAGCGCTAGATAGTGTACCTGATTTGCTGAAGAATATATTGAGAAAACTTTTAGAGAGTACATTTTCCAACACTAACAATTGACTTTTTACTACATTTACTATATAATTAATCAAGAGTTTTTTTAGTATTTTATACTAATATTTTTTTGTAATACTAAAAAAAGTATTTTTGGAGGAAGAATAAATGTCACAAATTTTAAATCAAGAAGATGGAAAAAGTAGTTATTTCATTTTTCAGCATCAAAAAGAAGAGTTTGCGAAAAGGATTAGATAGTGCATTCAAACGCGCTGTAAAAACGTGTTAATGCACCTGGATTTAGAAAAGGTAAATTACCAAGAGCCGTATTTAACCAAATGTATGGTGAAGAAGCATTATATCAAGATGCAGTAGATGCGGTATTACCAGCTGCTTACACTAAAGCTATTGATGAGTTAAAAGTTTCACCATTAGCTATGCCAGATATAGATGTAAAAAGAAATTAGCAAAGAAAATGGAGTTTCATTTGAAGCGGTAGTTACTGTTAAACCAAATGTAGAATTAGGTGAATATAAACACTTAGGAATTAAAAAAAGAAGAAGTGGAAGTAACTGATGCTGATGTAGAAGAAAGATTAGAAAGACTACTAAGCAACCAAGCTGAATGGCAAATTAAAGAAGGCGAAGCTAAAAAGGAGATATAGTAGTTATCGACTTTAAAAGGATTCATCGGAGATGAAGCATTCGAAGGTGGAGAAGCTAAAGGATATGAGTTAGAGCTAGGTTCAGGTTCATTTATCCCAGGATTCGAAGATCAATTAGAAGGAAAAGTTGCTCCAGTAGATACTGAAGTAAATGTAACATTCCCAGAAAACTATCAAGTAGCTGATTTAGCTGGAAAAGAAGCGAAATTTGAAGTAACAATTCACGATGTAAAAGAAAAAAAGTTTTACCAGAGTTAACAGATGAGTTTGTTAAAGAATTTTTCAAAAGAAGCGGCTTCAACAGTAGCTGAATACAAAGAAAAATTAAAAGAAGAAATTAGAGTTCAAAAAGAAGAAGCGGCTGCAAAAGCTTATTCTGACAAAGTGATTTCTACAGCTGTTGAAAATGCAAAATTAACAGTACCAACAAAACTAATCGATCAAGAAGTTAATTCTATGTTTGAACAATTCGCTGGAAACTTATCACGTCAAGGGTTATCATTTGAATTATATGAACAATTCACTGGTAAAGGTGCTGATGAGCTTAAAAGCAGAAATGCGTTCTGATGCTGAGAATAAAATCAAAACTTCATTCGTGTTAGGAGAAATTGCAGAAGTTGAGAAAGTTGAAGTAACAGATGCTGATATCGATGCAGAAGTAAAAGAACTTGCAACTATGTACAATATGACAGAAGAAGGTGTAAGAACACGTATTAGTGTAGAAGACCTTCGTGGAGAATTAGTTATCCAAAAAAACTGTTGAATTCCTAAAAAGAAAACAACTAATTATATAAAGCAAATAACAAGCTACTATTCTAGAATAGTGGCTTGTTTTTCAAATAAAAATATACCCTTAGATAAATATTTATCTAAGGGTATTAAAATTATTTTATTTATCTTGGTCTTCTTGGAATTTTTTAGCGATAGTAGCTTCAAAGTCTTCAGGGATAGAACGTTGTTTAATGATTATTACATCACATTTAGCGTATCTAACGATACCTTCAGATACTGATCCCATAAGCATACGTTTGAATCCAGTTAAACCAGAAGATCCACAAACTACTAAGTCGATTTCTTTTTCATCAACGATGTCTTCGCTTAATACAATTTTTGGGATACCTTGTTCAACAATACCATTGACTTTAGTAAGACCATCTGCTTTAGCAGATTCAACATAACTATCAACTAATTCTTTAGTACGTTTGTAGAATGAGTTGAAGATATATGGATCTGATAAACCAGAAGTAGCAATTGTCGCATCAATAACAGAGGCAATGTATAATTCTGCATCTTCATTTCTCTGTGCTATAGCTACGGCATTTTTTAAAAAGCCCACTCAGCTTGTTTAGAACCATCAACAGCAACTAGTATTTTTAGAATATTTGTTTTCCATAATTAGAACCTCCAACCTATTTATTCTTTAATTATATTATAACACATTTACACAAAAAAAGTAAACGCTATTTTTCAAAAAATAAAATAACTGATTTTAATTTAGAGATATAAATTAACCCTTTTTAGATTATTATTCTAAAAAAAGGGTTAATCTATATTCTTTGGAAAACATATTAGCTGTTTTTCATCTATTACAGTGATAGTGCGAGTTCTTTTATGTTCTTTGCCATCGATATTAATTTTATAAATAATATCATAAGTTCCAGGGGTAGTATTGTCTACTTGTCCTTCTATAATAAGTTCATCAAGATATGATTTTCCTGCTTTACGGGCAATAACGCCAGTTGAGCTTATATCTATCTCTTCTCCTATTTTTAATAGAAGTGTTTTCAGGAACAATAAAAATAAACGGTTCTTTCAAGACGACGTTCAAGACGTTTTCTATATTTTTTTCTTCATCTTCGGCGCTCATTCTATCACGAAGTTTTTTTCGTCAACTAAAGGCATAAGCTCAACCTCAGTATCGGCAATACAAATTCTACTATTAACAAGGGTGAATGTTTGAGTTCTACCGGGACCGCAGTATGATTGACAACCTATAATGAACTCAGCATTAGGAGCTTTTTTTCTTAAGCTTAGGAATCAAAGTTTTTAAGGTTAACTCCTAGGCAGGCATCACACACTCTAAACGTTACTTTGTCTTCAGTAACTACATCTTTTATCATTTCTAGCCATTATATTTCCTTTCATCAATTTATTATTGCATTAAGATAAAAACAATTATATCACATTCTATAAATAAATAAAATTTTTAAAAACACAAAAATTTTTAATAAGAACAGACCTATGTTGAATATAATTAAATAGCTTATTTAGACACAGTTTTTTTCTTTTTAAGAACAATATTTGTTATTAACAATAAGAAAAAAATACTATAAAAAAATATGAATGATTATTCTAGTAATCAAACTAATAAAAATTCTTCGGGGACCATTTTTATTAAATTAGATTCATCAGGACTAAGTAACCATAGGTCATTTGAAAAATAAGATAGTGTGGAACTTAATCCAAAACGAATTGAAGTTATAAGCAATAATACCAGTAAGTATAGCAATTAACAAGATAAATATTGCTAAAGTTTTTATTGAATGCTTTCGTGATATAAAGCAAAGTTTTTAGTTTTTTAGTAATTATAATGATTATCGTAGTTATAATAAAAGATTATCAGGCAAATAATCATCACCTTGAAACTAACATCATAAAGATTTTTAACATCAACCATGTGTAGTATATCTTTATCAGAAAACCAATTTTTATTTAATGAAGCATTACCTTTTTAAATATGCTAGCAAATTTTTCTGTGTTATTTATTAATTCAGAGTTAGTTGTATTTATAGAAGGTGCCAAATTCTCCTTTTTCATAGAAATTTTTCATAAAAAAATCAAGATTAAAACAATTATAAAAAAAATGATTGCTAAAAATACTGAATATAAATAAAGCAAAGTTTTTGAATAGTGATAATAATATATGTAGAAATTTTTTCATCATTAGACCTCCGCAATACATATTATAACATACCCACTAAATGTGTAAAAAAAGAAAAAAATACAGTGGTGCATAACTCATTTTTAGAGAATGTTGGTTTACGTATTTACAGTAAATAACAAAAGTAACGAGGGTAATGAAAGTTTTTTGAGTAAAAACGTTTAATATTGCTTAAAATTGTGTTAAAATATAGACACAATTATTTATTTTGGGGAAATCATGAATAAGTTTTTTTAAAAATCTATTTAGAATTAAGAGAACAAATAGAAAACAAGCAATATAAAAGCTAATAGCATATTACCAAGTGAGAATGAATTAGCTAGAAAATACAATGTTTCCAGGGAAACTATAAGGAAAAGCCTTGTTATTGCTTTTTTAGAAAATGGATATATCCATAAAATACAAGGGAAAGGATCAATAGTCTTAGATGTTCACAGATATAGATTACCTGTAACAGGGATATTAAGCTTTAAAGAACGTCATCAATTCCAAGATTTAGAAACTAAGACAAAAAGTAATAGTAAATGAAGAAATAGACGCCCCTGATTTTTTTAGTCAAGCTCGGTGTTGTTCAACCTGGGGAAAAGCTTACTTACTTGTTGCGTCAACGTATTGTCAATGGCGAGGCGGTAATTTTGGATAAAAGATTATATTAGAAAAAAATGCTATTGGTAATTTGCCAACTAACCGTGTTGAAGAATCTTTATATGAGTATTTAGAAAAAAAGATTTAGGGATCAAAAATTTCATACGGAAATAAAGATTTCAAAAATTGAACCTGTAAATGATGAAGATCATGTTTATATAGACTTAAACGGCCATCGTCATATTGCAGTCCTAAGAAGCGATGTTTATACAGAAGGAACAGACTTCTTACATTATAATGAGAGTCGTCATAGAGTAGATAACTTCTATTTTTTTCAGAGTTTGCACGTAGAGCGGTAAAATAAAAAAATAATTAAATATTGGACAAAAAGATTTTAAGCGATAAGAATTTGCTTAAGATCTTTTTTAAATTTTTATCCTAATATTTTCTGTCAATTAAAAAGAAAAACGCGAGTAATTGATAATAGTAATATTAAAAAAACAATAAATTTTCAAAAATAAAAAAAGGCGAAAAAAATAAGTAAAATAATCATTGAAAAAGAATAATAGAGTGTATAATAATTATTAAGTTAGAAATTTCCGGGAAATATTTCGGAAATATTTTTTTGTGGGAGAGTGAGAAAAAAATGAAAGTAATTTTCTTTTTCATTAACAGGTAATTGTAAAAGATTTGTAGAGATGTGTAAACTACCAGAAGAAGATGTTATTGATCTATGGGAAATCGATTATGAAGTTGATTTTGACTATATACTAATAACGCCAACTATTGGTTTTGGAAAAGTTCCAGAAGATGTTGAGAGATTCTTAGGGGAAAAATCACAAGCACCTAAAAAGGAGTAGTGGGAAGTGGTAATAAAAAAATTGGGGAAATAGATTTGCAAAAAGCTTCTGAAATAATAAGTGAGCAATATAATGTTCCGCTACTAATGAAAATAGAATTACATGGGAATACAAAAAGATTTAATAAAATTTAGAAAAAAATATTTGGAGAGTGTTGATAATGGAGAAATTTAATCATATAGAGCTTAATAACGAAGTAACTAAAAAGAGGAGAAAATGGATTTTTCAAGTTAGAAAAAGACCAGGAAGCTATTGCAGAATTTCTTCGTGAAGTTGACTATAAAACTGTAAAATTCAGTTCAGAAATGAAAAAGATTAAGATACTTAGTAGAAGAAAAACTTCTATTATAATATTTTTTTGATAAATATATTGAAGATGAAATAGTAGAATGCCTAGAGCTTGCTAAAAAAACTTCAAGTTTGAATTCAAGAGCTACATGGCAGCAAGTAAGTTTTACAAAGACTACGCATTAAAAACTAATGATAAAAACAATATTTAGAAAATTTCAACCAACACGTATTTATCGTAGCAATGTATCTTGGCGATGGAAATACGGCGTTAGCTAAAGAACTTATGATTGCAATGCTTGAACAAAGATTACAACCAGCGACACCAACATTCCTAAACTCTGGAAGAAGTCGCCGTGGAGAGTTAGTTTCTTGTTTCTTATTAGAAGTGGGTGACTCACTAAATTCTATCAACTACATTGATTCAACAGCGAAACAACTTTTCAAAAAAATTGGTGGAGGGTTGCGATTAACCTATCAAAACTACGTGCACGTGGAGAAAGTATTAAAGGTATAAAAGGTGTGGCAAAAGGAGTCATTCCAGTAGCTAAATCACTAGAACAAGGTTTTGCTTATGCAGATCAACTTGGACAACGTCCTGGAGCAGGAGCGGTATACTTAAACATATTCCACTATGATGTGTTAGAATTTTTTTAGATACGAAAAAAAGTTAATGCTGATGAAGAACTACGTTTACCAACTATTTCTACAGGTATTATCGTACCGTCATTATTCTTTGATTTAGCACGTGAGAACAAAGAGTTCTATATGTTCGGCCCACATTCTATTTATGAAGAATATGGTTTAGTATTAGATGATATTGATATTGCAGAATACTACGATGACTTCGTTGCTAATGAAAATATTATAAAACGTAAATTTGATGCTCGTGATATGCTTAACCTTATAGCGCAAACACAATTACAATCTGGATATCCATATTTAATGTTCAAAGATAATGCGAACAAAAATCATGCGCTTCGCGAAATTGGTCAAGTTAAAATGAGTAATCTATGTACAGAAATTTTTCCAACTTCAAGAAACTTCTGTAATTAAAGACTACTGGGGAAAGTGATGTTATCAAACGTGATATCTCATGTAACCTTGCTTCATTAAACATTGTTAATGTAATGGAAAGTAAGAAACTTAAAGAGTCAATCTATTCAGGTATGGACGCTTTAACGTTTGTTAGTGATTCAACAAAAATCAAAAAAATGCACCTGGTGTAGTAAAAGCAAACGAAGAGTTCCACTCTGTTGGACTTGGAGCGATGAACCTAAATGGTTATTTAGCGAAGAACTTAATCGCTTATGATAGTGAAGAGGCAAAAGATTTTTGCCAACGTCTTCTTTATGATGATGAACTACTACACAATAGAACGTTCAATGCAAATTGCTAAAGAACGCAAAAGAAACATTTAAAGATTTCGAAAAAAATCTGATTACTACAATGGAACATATTTCACTAAGTATATTACAAATGACTATCTTCCAAAATCAGATAAAGTTAAAGAATTATTTGAGGGGATTTATATTCCAACGAAAGAAGATTGGCACAGCCCTAAAAAAATAGAGTAAAAAGAAAATGGATTATATCACGCATATAGAATGGCGATAGCTCCAACACAAAGTATTTCATACGTTCAAAAACTCAACATCAAGTGTACTACCGATTGTTGACAAAATTGAACGCAGAAGTTATGGTAATGCCGAAACATTTTATCCAATGCCATACCTTAGTCCAAAAACACAATGGTACTATAAATCAGCATTTACAATGGATCAAATGAAACTTATCGACCTAATGGCGGTAATTCAAGAACATATTGACCAAGGTATTTCTGTAATTTTTATATGTAAATTCTGATATTACAACAAGAGAGTTAGCTAGATATTACATTTATGCTCATCACAAAGGATTGAAATCACTATACTACACAAGAAACAAACTTCTTTCAGTTGAAGAATGTACATCATGTTCGATATAGAAAAGAGAGGAATTATTATTAACTATGAAAGCAGTAAACTGGAATAAACAAGATGACCTAACATTTATGTACTGGCGTCAAAATATCGCTCAATTTTGGGTAGATACAGAGTTCAAAGTATCAAAAAGATATTAAAAGCTGGAACGAAGACTTAAACGATAAAGAAAGAGATGCTTATAAAAAAAGTTCTTGCAGGTCTAACAGGATTAGATACTCAACAAGGGGATAAAGGGATGCCTCTAGTATCTCTTCATACAGAAGATATGAGAAAACAAGCTGTTTATAGCTTTATGGGAATGATGGAGCAAATGCATGCGAAAAAGTTATTCAACTATCTTTACATCACTTATTCCTAGTAAAGAAACAGATTATTTATTAGATGAGTGGGTTCCAAATAACGAAGAACTTCAATATAAAGCTCAACTTATCGAAAGTTATTATCTAAAATTATTTAAACCAGAAGTGCCGACTTATGATTTATATATGGCACGTGTTGCTTCTGTTTTTCCTTGAAAGTTATATTTTCTACAGTGGATTCTTCTATCCATTATATCTAGCTGGACAAGGGAAACTTACAACATCTGGAGAAATTATCCGTAAGATATTATTAGATGAAACTATTCATGGAAGTTTTACAGGTTTTTGATGCACAAGAGATTTTTCAAAACTTTAACACCGGAAGAACAAGAAAAAAAGCTAATAAAGAAATGTACACATTATTACTTGATTTATACGAAAAATGAGCTTAAATATACAAAAGATATTTATGGTGAAATTGGTTTTATTCGAAGAGGTTAAAGATTATGTTGAGTACAATGCCAACCGTGCTTTAGCAAATCTAGGATATCCTGGATACTTCGAAGATAAAGAAATCAACCCAATTATCGAAAAATGCTATGAATACATCTACTAAAAAAACCATGACTTCTTTAGTGTAAAAGGAGACGGATATGTAGTTAGTATGAACGTTGAGTCAATCGAAGACGAAGATTTTTATTTTTTTGAATAATTAGGTCATACTTATGAAAATATTATTAGTAAGACACGGTGAGACCGACTTCAACAAAAAAATAAGCTTATTCAAGGTCATAGTGATATTGTTTTAAACGAAACGGGAAAAGAGCAGGCTATAAATGCTGGGCAAAAATCACCAACTTTGATATTGATGCAGTCTTTAGTAGTCCATTAAAAAGAGCACTGGAGACAGCGCGTCTTATGCTTGATAATTCTAACAATAGCCAAAATGAAAAGGCTAGATTTAGTAACTGATTCAAGGTTAATTGAAAAGTATTTCGGAGATTTTTGAAGGCTCAACATTCGATGAATATTTCAAAGCGCTAGATACAGGTTCAAACTTAGAAACAATTGAACAAGAAGAAAATGTCTATAAGAGAGCACATTCTTTCTTTTTAGATAAGTATAAAAGATTACAATAATAAAAACGATACTTGTAGTCTGTCATGGAGCTTTGATACGTATTTTTTTCTACGAGAATTAGGTCTATATCCTGAGACAAGAGAGCTTATAAAAAAATACAGCGTTGAATATTTTGCGATTTGATGGAAATAATTTTATATTAGAAAAAGTTTAATATCTAAAATTAATATAAATAAAAAGTTCTAAACAATATATTATTCTGTAATATATTGCATTAGAAACTTTTTGTTTTTTAAAATGAAATTGGAAGTTTATAATAAAAAGATATCATGGTGATAAAGTAACATAAAAAAATAATTAAGCTTTATTTTTTTAAAAATGAATATTTTTATAATATGAAGTATATTCAATTATGGAAGGAGAGATTATTATGCGTATAATTTTAGCGCGACATGGAGAAACGGACTATAATAAAAAAACAAAAAAAGTACAAGGGCATAGTGATATACCATTGAATGAAGAAGGAATAAAAACAGGGGAAAGAAGCGGGAAAGAAAATAACAGATTACAATATAGATGTAGCCTATAGCAGTACATTGGGGCGTGCTTTTGATACTGCTAGATATATGTTGGATAATTCTAATAATGAGATAAACAAAGTGTTAAAATGTTATAAAAGGATGAACGTTTGATAGAAAAAAATCATATGGAGATTATGAAGGAATATCATTTGCAGAATATGCAGCAGGATTGCAAAACGGAGAAACGAGAGGCATGGAACTAGATGAAGATGCTGCAGATAGAATAGAAGAGTTTTTTAAAAGAAAAATACAAAGAGCATCCTGATAAAACTATCTTAGCTGTATGTCATGGGGATTAATTCGTTCATTTCTAACAGAAAAAAAGGGATAAAAAAAGTAGGACGTGGTGTAATTACAAATACATCAGTTAGTGTTCTTGAATATGACGGAGAAGTTTTTGAATTGAAAGTGTTTAATATCTAATTAAATAAAGGGTCAGCAAAGTTAAGAATATATAATAATATATTTTTTTGACTTACCTAGAATATAATAGAATGCCAGTATACATAGAAAACATATATAGAATGTAAAAATGTAAAAATTCAGGTAATAAAAATTTTTAATATTTTTGACATTAAAGTTAAATAATATTTTTTTATTAATTTTTAATATTGTTAAATATATTGTTTTGAAGAAGTGTAGTATCATAAATATTGATAACATAAGGTTTGTAATTTTAATTTATAGTACATTTAAGTTATTGTTTTACAATATTAAATTTATCTGATATAATTTTTAATATAAAATTGGGTGTGTTGTAATATTTTTTTAAGTAAAGTAATTGTTTTTTTCAAGCTTAAGAAAGTTGTCTAGACTTTAAAAATAATTATAAAAATAGATGATTGTTTTTACTTAAAAATTATAATTACAATGTCAATCAATTCTTATCATACAAATACAATTATTTAGTAACTGTGTTGTTGAGTAAAAAAATTAAGGAGGAAATTAAAAGAAATATGTTAGGAGATTACAAAAAGCATAGATTTTTCTATAAGAAAATTAACTATAGGGGCTGTGTCGTTGTCATTAGGACTATCATTAGTTCAACCAACGATTTTTGAACCACAATATTGTTATGGCATCTAGTGCAAGTGCTGAAACAGGTCTACAAGGAAATGTTAGTACTCAGCAAGAGTTACAAGATAAGATAAATAACAATGAACAAAATATCATACTAAGTGCAAATATAGATATTACTAAAACGATAACTATCCCTAATACTTTCACAGGGAAAATTCATGGTAATGGATTTACTTTGAAGCTAGTAACTCAAAACATTAATATGTTCCTAATAAAAAGGAAGTACGGTAACGTTTGATAGTGTTGTTTTTAGATGGGGGTGGTATAGGTAGACCGATTGATATTGCAGAAGGAGCTAATGTTACTGTAACAAAATCTACTATTAAAAACGGTCACACTGGGAACCAAAGTAATGGTGGAGGAATATATGTAATAGGATCTAAATTAAAAATTAGATAATACTACAATTCAAGATTCTAAAGCTGTAAAAAAAGCTGGCTCAGCTGAAGATGTTCGTCCGAACGGAGGAGCAATATATGCGATAGCATCTGAAGTTACAGTAGAAAACAAATCTGAAATTCTAAATAACACTCTAGTTGACGGAAATGGTAATGGTGGAGGAATTCACGCTACTGGTAAGTCAAAAGTGAAAATTTCTGACTCTACTTTCTCAGGGAACCACACTGCTAATATTATCGATGAAGCTAACGAAGGTGGAGCTGTTTTTCGTAAATGACGGAGGTACATTAGAAGTTTCTGATTCTACTTTTAATGTAGCGAAAGGTTTCAATACTGGAGGAGCAATCGGTATTAGACATGCGAAAGCAGAAATTAAAAATAGTAAATTTGATATAAATAACCTTGGAGATGCTTATGGTATAAGTGGTGGAGCAATCATGAGTGGTGAAAGTGATCTTAAAGTAGATGGCTCAACATTTACTGCTGCTAACTCAAAAAAATAACATTCTCTGGTGGTTTCATAAATATAGTAACTGGAGGTAGCTTTACACTAACTAACTCTACATTAACAGGAGCAGGTTCTTGGTGGAATGGACCATCAATTTCTACATTCGGAGGAGCTATTGGTTTTGAAACAGGAAGTACTGCAACTGCTACTATAGAAAATACTACTATTAAAGATGTAACTGCTGATGAGACAGGTGGAGCTATTTCATTAGCTACTAAAAATTAATGAGGAAGCTAGTGTAAACTTAACTCTACGTAATACAAATATTATTAACACAAGAACAAAAATTCGCTTGGAAAGATACTCGTGGAGGCGCAATCCATGTAGGTAAAGGAAACACATTAAGAATCGATGGTGGATCTATTAAAAATTCATTCTCTGTAAAAGGTGGAGCGATTTACAATGATGGAACAGTAGAATTAGGAGGAGCTGAAACAGAGATTTCTGGCAACACTGCTTATAAATATGGTGGAGGAATCTATAATAATGGAACTCTATTGGTAGACACAGCGAACCTAACTAATAACTCTAAAGTAAGTGATGGTACAGCTGGTGCAGAAGAAAATGCAGGTAAAACAACAGAGTACGCAGGTGCTAATATCTACGCTAAAAAAGATGTAACGATCACACCTAATGCAAAATTTGATGAAAAAGACATCAGAGTTCTTGACCAAGAGTCATCAATAATATTAAAAGGAGCATTAAAACAAAAAAACTTAATGTTTCTATAAGTGAACAACCTGGGGGAAAACAACGAAACTCCAAAAACGCCAAGTAGGATATTTAGTGGCTAAAGGAGATGGAACATATACACCAACAAAAGAAGACGCTAAATTACTACACTACTTCACAAGAGATACAGTAGGAGTAAGCGACTATAATGATCACGATTCACTAGCAAAATGGGATTATGTACTTAATCCGGAAAACAACACAGTAGTACTAGGACAAAGAGTAAAAGTTGTTTATGATGCGAATGCAGATAACGCTAAATTTGAAGATGGAAATAAAAACTATTGAAGACGTACTAACTGTTTACAAACCAGACTTTGCACCAAAAAGAAACTACTAAAGTACCAACTAGAGATGGTTACAGATTCAACGGATGGTATACTACTAGCGATAATCAAAATGATAAGTTCACATTATCAAAAGCTTCATTTGGAATAACAGGAAATGAAATAACAACTCCAATAGCTAAAGAGAGTGTAACTGCTTATGCAGCTTGGTTAAAAAGAACAAAAAAAGTAACGTATGAGTTTGAAAGTGCAACAGCAGGAAAAAGAATTACCACAAGCTGTAAAAGATTTACTACCAACAGATACAAATAAATATGTAAAAGATGAGCAAGTAACAGCCAAACAACCAACACAAACAGAAGTTGTAGATGCAGCTCAAGATGGTAAATGGAAATTCAAAGGATACGAACCAGCAGGCCCAGTAACAATGGGAGATAAAGATGTAGAGTTCGTAGGAAAATGGGAATACAAAGCAAACCCAGTAGCTAAATACACAGTAGGATACAAATTCGAAAGTGCAACAGCAGGAAAAGTATTACCACAAGAAGTAAAAGACTTATTACCAACAGATGCTGATGAGTATGTAAATGGGGACACAGTAAATGCTAAACAACCAGCAAAAGCAGAAGTAGAAGTAGCAGATGGTAAATGGGTATTCAAAGGATATGCAGCAAAACCAACAAACAGTAAACGGAAGCAATGTAGAATTCGTAGGTAAATGGGAATTTGTGGCTAAACCAGTTGCTAAATATAAAGTAACATACGAATTTACAAGTACAGATACAGCTACTGCATTACCACCAGAAGTATTAGCGTTATTACCAACAGATGCTGATGAGTATGTAAATGGAGATACAGTAAATGCTAAACAACCAGCGAAAACAGAAGTGACTGTAGCTAATGGTAAATGGACATTTAATGGATACGCAGCAAACTCACAAACAGTAAATGGAAGTGATGTTAAATTCAGCGGAACATGGACATTTACAGCAAACCCAGTAACTAAATATAAAGCAACATATGAATTCAAGAGCGCTGATACAACAAAAGCATTACCACCAGAAGTATTAGCATTATTACCAACAGACAATAATGAGTATGTAGACAATGACGTAGTAACAGCAACTCAACCAGGACAAACAGAAGTAACTGTATCTAATGGTAAATGGGTATTTAATGGTTATGATGCTGCAACGAAAACAGTAAATGGAGCTGGTGTTAAATTCAGCGGAACATGGACATTTATTGAAAATAAATACAAAGCAACATATAGATTTGAAAGTACAACAGCAGGAAAAAGTATTACCAGCTGAGGTAACAAACTTATTACCAACAGATGCCAATGAGTATGTTGATAACGATGTAGTAACAGCAACTCAACCAGCGAAAACAGAAGTAACAGTAGCAAGTGGTAAATGGGTATTCAAAGGATACGAAGCAGCATCACAAACAGTAAACGGAAGTAATGTAGAATTTGTAGGTAAATGGGAGTATGTAGCTAACAAATACAAAGTAAGCTACAAATTTGAAAGTACAACAGCAGGAAAAAAACATTACCAGCTGAAGTAACAAACTTATTACCAACAGACGCTAATGAGTATGTTGATAACGATGTAGTAACAGCAACTCAACCAGCGAAAACAGAAGTAACAGTAGCAAGTGGTAAATGGGTATTCAAAGGATACGCAGCAAATTCACAAACAGTAAATGGAAGTAATGTAGAATTTGTAGGTAAATGGGAATACGTAGCTAACAAATACAAAGTTAAATATGAGTTTTACAGTGGAACAGCAGGAAAAAGATTTACCAAAATCAATTCTAAGAATGTTGCCAAGTGATTCAGCTGAGTATGTGGATGGAGATGAAGTAGTAGCTAAAGCGCCGACTGCAAAAACTATAGAAACTCCAGAAGGAGTATGGACATTTGCAGGCTACGATAAAGATAAAGTAGTTGTAAATGGAGCTGAAGTGAACTTCAAAGGTAAATGGGTGTTTACACCAACAAAACCAACACCACCAAAACTACAACAAAAACCAACAAAAGAATTACCGAACACTGGGGAAGCAACGACAAATGCAGGTCTAGCAGGAGCAACACTAGCAGGTTTAGCAGCATTAACAGCAATGCGTCGTCGTAACAAAAAATAAGTGTAAATGCTAGCTTATAAGAAGTAAGTGTGATACAATACTTAGGTTGTAATTTTTTAAGGAGGAAAAAAATGAAAGAGAAGAATATGAAACATTCGTTAACGAAGAAAAAAATAAAAAAATGGATGTACAAGGTAACATCAGCAGTACTTACGACATCTTTATTAGCTAGCGTTGGGAATATGGGGTATACACAGTATGCCCCAACTCCTAGCGTAGCAAAAAGCAGCTGATGAAAATTATAAAGGTACTGTAACTTTCGTTACAAATCACGGTGAAGTAAATGTTAACTTTACTAGCGGAGATCAGCGTTTAGATCATGATGCTACTGTAAACTTTGGTGATTTTGCGAAAGGAAGAGATAAAGCTTACTTTATAGGTCTATCAGACGTTAAAGGTTATAATGGAACTAATGGTAACTTTGTTTACAAATATGAACCTATTAAAAACTTATTCCCAAATGGAATAAAAAGACGGGCAAAAAGTATATGCAGCTTATCTAGATGCTTCAGCAGCTATGTTCCTTTCAAGCAAAAATTCAAGGAGATGTTGCAATTAACAGAGCAATTGCCGCACAAGATTATCTTTACAACGATTTAAAAGTTAAGAGTGAACTAGAGAACGCTAAAAAGAAATTACATTTTATTCAAAAAAATGAGAATATCAACGAAAAACTTCAATTAGGAGGGATAACTCTAGGATTAAATCCATTCCTAATGGCTATTGCTAGATATAGTCCAACACATTACTTCCAACCAGGAACAATAGAACACTATCCAACAAAAAAATAGAGGAAGAATTAAATGATCCTACTAACAAAGGATATACTTACATGGATTTACATGTGAAATTAGATCCAAGGGTTAAAATTAAATAGTACATTAGATTTTTAACTTTAGATCTTATGCATTTTAAACCACATATGGTATTAAATAAAAAAATAACGAAAAAAACTAGATGCAAACTTCACTATAACAAATGGAAATCCAGAATCAAGAATAACATTCAGTGGTGATAAAGTAGTAGATGGAGAATTTACTATAAGAGTAAGACTTCGTTCAAGAACAAGATATTCCAAATGCAACAGTAAAAGATATTTCTGAAGAATCAAAAATTAATCTCAAACAAAAATGATAACTTCATTATACCGAAAGAAGAAATAGATAAAATTGCTGCAGGAGAAGCAAAACCAATTGAAATCAAAGGATATATTGATGGTTGGGCGAAACTTTATGAAACAAGTGTATTTGGTCTGAAATTAGGTGGACCAAGTGCTATTCCTAAAAACAAGCTAAAGATGTTACTTTAAACTTTGTATACAATAAAGTTAAATTTAACAAAAACTCGGCTTCATTCGAAGGTGCAGCAGAACAAGATTTAGGAACAGTTAACGTAGTTAACAACAATACAATCGATGGAGATAGCTTAAACAAAGGTACAAAAACCAACTAAAGAAACTATTGGTGACAGTATGCCAGCTGATTTATCAGATGTAGTTTCTAATGGAAAAACATATAAATTCAAAGGTTGGAACACTCAAGCAGACGGACAAGGTCAAAAGCTTCACAGGTGCAACAACAGTAACAAAAGATCAAACAGTTTATGCTGTTTGGGCAGAACAATCAGAAGAACAACACATCAAAAATTAGTGAAACTGGCAAAGTTGCAGCTAAAGATGGACATGCTATCTTCAGTATTGGTAATGTTTATAAAAACGGATTTAAAGATTTAGAATATGCAGTATATTCAGATCAAAACTTCCAAACAAAAATCTACAAAAAAATGCAGATGTAACTTGGAAAGTAGAAGCTGTTGCAGGCTTTTGAAAAAAACATGCAGAAGTAAATACTGCAGCAAGCACTATGTTTGAAAAAAACAGCAACAGTTTACGAAGGTAACAAAGTTAATGTTAACAAAATCAAAAGCATTAAAATCAGGTGTTTACAAAGTAACTGCTTCAATCAATGGTGGGCAATCATCAGATTACGTTTATGTAGTTGTACCTGGTGATGTTGACCGTAATGGATTCGTAGATTTTTAACGATTCAAACCAAGTAGGAAATTACTCTGTAACTGAAGATAATGCAGCGTTTAAAAATAGTAGATGAATTTACATTAATTTTAGCAGAATTAGATTATAATGGTTTCATTGATGCGAATGATGCGAACATAATCGGACAAATGTTCTTAGGTGTGTTTTGAAACAAATTAATATTTGATTAAAAAAATAAAATAAGGAGATATAGGATGGAATTTAAGAAAAAAATTTAAATTTTCTATTAGAAAAATTATCAATAGGTGTTGTTTCTCTAAGTTTAGGGTTAACAACTCTAGCACAACCTGTTGCGCTATTAGGGCAATCTAATGTTGCACATGCAGAAGAGGCTACACCTGCTGCTGAGAAAAAAAGCAGGTAAAGTAACTATCGAAAGAGTAGACTTAGATACAAAACCAGAAATACAAGCTGGTGAAGAATTTAAAATTAAAAAATTAAATGGGTGGCAGATCCAGGTCAAACTAACTTAGGTGGTCTTAACTCAGAATTAAATTTTTGATATAAATACAATGGAGTATGTAAAAGTAGAAACAGTTACACCAGATGGTATGGGTAATTCATTTATCAATCTAGCAGCTGTTAAAAAAAGGAAAATCAAGATTTGGTAGTACACCTTTTTACTAATAAAGAGCTAGAGGCTATATTTACATTCAAAGCTAAAAGAAATATTACAGCTGCTGATAACTACAACTTTGTGTTCAAAGCATTCCCTGCTCCAGACGGAAGAGTAAGATGGTATACTGAACCAGATTATAGTGGACCAACACCATTAATTTCTTCATGGGAAGGATTAGATGCAGATGGAACTATCAGTGTAAAACTAGCTAAAGAAGCAGAAGCTACTTATAATGCAACATATGAGTTCGAAAGTGCAACAGCAGGAAAAAGAATTACCACAAGCCGTAAAAGACTTATTACCAACAGATGCAAATAAATACAAAAAGATCAACAAGTAACAGCAACTCAACCAACATCAACAGAGGTTGCAGATGCAGCACAAGATGGTAAATGGGTATTCAAAGGATATGAACCAGCAGGACCAGTAACAGTAGGAACTGAAGATGTTAAATTTGTAGGTAAATGGGAATTTGTAGCTAAAGAGCACAACGTATCATATGAATTCGAAAGTGCAACAGCAGGAAAAAGAATTACCACAAGCCGTAAAAAGACTTATTACCAACAGATGCAAATAAATACAAAAAAAGATCAACAAGTAACAGCAACTCAACCAACATCAACAGAGGTTGCAGATGCAGCGCAAGATGGTAAATGGGTATTCAAAGGATACGAACCAGCAGGACCAGTAACAGTAGGAACTGAAGATGTTAAATTTGTAGGTAAATGGGAATTTGTAGCTAAAGAGCACAACGTATCATATGAATTCGTAAGTGCAACAGCAGGAAAAGAATTACCACAAGCCGTAAAAAGACCTATTACCAACAGATAATACTAAATACAAAAAAAGATCAACAAGTAACAGCAACTCAACCAACATCAACAGAGGTTGCAGATGCAGCACAAGATGGTAAATGGGTATTCAAAGGATATGAACCAGCAGGACCAGTAACAGTAGGAACTGAAGATGTTAAATTTGTAGGTAAATGGGAATTTGTGGCTAAAGAAGCAGAAGCTACTTATAACGCAACATATGAATTCGTAAGTGCAACAGCAGGAAAAAGAATTACCACAAGCCGTAAAAAGACTTATTACCAACAGATGCAAATAAATACAAAAAAAGATCAACAAGTAACAGCAACTCAACCAACATCAACAGAGGTTGCAGATGCAGCGCAAGATGGTAAATGGGTATTCAAAGGATACGAACCAGCAGGACCAGTAACAGTAGGAACTGAAGATGTTAAATTTGTAGGTAAATGGGAATTTGTAGCTAAAAGAGCACAACGTATCATATGAATTCGTAAGTGCAACAGCAGGAAAAGAATTACCACAAGCCGTAAAAGACCTATTACCAACAGATAATACTAAATACAAAAAAGATCAACAAGTAACAGCAACTCAACCAACATCAACAGAGGTTGCAGATGCAGCACAAGATGGTAAATGGGTATTCAAAGGATATGAACCAACAGGACCAGTAACAGTAGGAACTGAAGATGTTAAGTTCGTAGGTAAATGGGAATTTGTGGATAAATTAACACCGACACCACCAACACCACCAGCTGTAAAAAAAGGTAGTGTTGTAGTTCATTATATAGCAAAAGATAGAACTAAGCTGAAAGATGATTATACAGATACAAAAGATGCGGTAGTAGGAACAGATTATAATACTGCAGAAAATGAAACAGAAAAACCATCTACAATCGTTAAAGATGGTGTAACATATAAACTTGTGGAAGTAAAAGGTATCGAAAAAAAGGTAAGGTTGTAGAAGGAATTACAGAAGTAACATATATCTACAAAAAGAAGAAAACCTACTCCTCAGCCAGATCCAGGACAACCAGGACAGCCAGGACAACCAGGACAACCAGGACAACCAGGTCAACCAGGACAACCAGGTCAACCAGGACAACCAGGACAACCAGGTCAACCAGGACAACCAGGTCAACCAGGACAACCAGGACAGCCAGGACAACCAGGACAACCAGGTCAACCAGGACAACCAGGTCAACCAGGACAGCCAGGACAACCAGGACAACCAGGTCAACCAGGACAACCAGGACAACCAGGTCAACCAGGTCAACCAGGTCAACCAGGACAACCAGGACAACCAGGACAACCAGGACAACCAGGACAACCAGGACAACCAGGTCAACCAGGACAACCAGGTCAACCAGGACAACCAGGTCAACCAGGTAAAGGTAAACTGGCAAATACAGGTCAAACAACGACAAATGCAGGAATTGCTGGAGTAGCTCTAGCTGGACTAGCATTAGCAGCAATGCGTCGTCGTAAAAATAAATAAAAACTGTAAAGTTTTTAAATTGAATATAAAATAGGGAACGAAAAAAATTTCCTATTTTTATTCAATTTTAGAATGAAACAAGTTAATTGTTTTTTTACGAAAATATGATAAAAATATTCAACTGTGGTTACACAAATAAAATATAAAATATAAAAAGGAGAAAAGGAAAACAATGAATAGTTTGAAAAATATTTAGTATTTTTTATTAATAGTTGTTTTTTCTTGTAAATACATTTTAGGTTCGACATCTAAAAATGCATTTGCAGATGGAACACTAAAAACTCAACTAAGAATTATCAACTTAAATGGTGATGGTACTATTGATGATAATTCAGAGTTTTGGGTAAACAAAGATATTCCTGCTGCGGCAGACTTAACAGTGTCAGGAACAGGTGTAAACATTCAAAATCCAAAATTGAAAATTACTGTTCAAAAGACAAACTCAATAACAAGACCAGAGTTTGTAGACTCTAAAAAGCAGTTAAAAATGAACGTTCAGAAGATAATGATAATTATTATATGACGTATACTTTTGATCAATTAAATGGGGGAGCAAAGTTAACATTCCCAATGCCATTTAAGTTTTTGGAAAGTGCAAATAAAGGTGATACTGTAACGATAAAAGAAGAACTTTTTTGATGAAAATGGGGGCTTATCGACTCGGCAACAAAAAAACATATGTTGCGAATAAGAAAACATACACATATAACGAGTCAAGTGTTTCTGCACATACGCCAGACCATCTGAAACAACTTATTGATTCATCAAAACCAGCAAAAAAATAATACACTTTTCGTTTATCCAGTAAATGATTATACTGATTCTGATAAAACAAAAGAAGATGGAGAGGGTACACAAATATCAACGTACTTCAGCTTTACCCTTAAAGATACAACAGTACGAGATCAAATACAACATATGTAGCCCCTAAAAAAACATAAAGTGGGAAATAAAATTACCAGAAGGTGTGGAACTAGCTAATAATAATAATTTCACTTATGATCCAGCTACAAGAACAGCTACTCGTATGATAAATTCTCCAGGGTTAGGTAACGGCTCGTGGGTTAGTTACGATGAATTATCATATTGGCAACAGGCAGACCTTATATTTAAAAAAATAAAAAAAGTATAACGAAGTTATAAATATAGAGGCGAAATTTACGCTAAATGCCGGTTTAGAAAATGAACAAAAATTACCAGATAGAATACTCCCTATTAAACTACTGAAAAACAAATTAACTTTCGGGGCAGATAACTGGGCTGAAATAATTAAATATAGATTAAATGATACTGTTGATAATCCGATTCCTACTAGAGTAGAGAATGGAACTTATACATTATATGATAAGAAATTATATGATAAAAGAAAATAATGACCAGACTGATAATGGACTAATGTATATATCTAGAATTGGGAATGAAAATAATGGTTCAAGTCTGACTAACCCTGGGGGAGGTCAGGTTATGCACTTATGGTCTATAGAAGATGTCTTGATGAGGGATAAACCTGTCCAAGATGAGAAAAAAATCTACTATAAATACTTCCAATTAGGAAAAGTAGAGAAGTTTAGAAGTCGTGGTGGAGATGAGGCTAGAAGGCAGCAATTAGTAGATAATGCTATTAATCAGGTTAATAACACACCTAATAAACTTTATGGTATTAAAGAAGATGGTTCTAAAGTAGAACTTGCATCTAATATCAAGTTAGGACAACGTGTTGATATTAATGATGCAACTGGGCAATACCTACGTCTTTCATTAGAATTTGAAACGCCAATAATATTAGATAATACGGCTCTATATTATTATACAGGAGCTTATCCGAGTGAAAAAGAAATCAAAAAATTTGAAGATGGTGAATACGATAAGATTCAATATTACTATGGTACTTTAAGTATCAAATCGGAAAGAAAAGTGAACTCTACTACTAGAGAGAATGCAGAGTTACTAAATGGTAGCTCGGCTTGGATAGGTCTTTTTCTAGCAACACCAAAAGCATATATACGAAGTTTACAGGGTACAGGAGTACTTCCATATAAGGCTGATGGTAGTTATGCATCTATTACATTTGACCAGGCAATATTACGAGGAAGATACGGTTCATGGGGACCATATTTAGGGAAACCAGTAACTAATCCGAAAATGATTTACCTATTACCAGCGGAGTTTAAATATGTTGAAACAGAAAGTATTTGGACTAATGGTATTGATAAGAGCAAAATAGGGAAACCAGAGGTTATAGAAAACTTCAGAAATACTGGACGAACAGCGGTAATTTATTCTTTACCTGATATGACTCCTACATTACAAGATATAAATGATACAGTTACTATTCAGATAAAAACAGAAGCTAGTGCTTATGCTAAACAAGGAAATAACCAAGTTGATGGATTCTTTACTTATGATAACAATGATGTAATTCTTCCATGGGATGATAGTATGACGTATGTGGATGAGTTGGATTTAGATGGAGATGGTAATAAACAGGAAAAATTCAGTTATAGAAGCCACAATATTAACTTTATACCTCCATTAGAGTTACTTATGTATAAAAACGTAGGTTTAACTACAGATAAGATGCAATATGCAGAAGTTGGAGATGTTGGAGAACCATTCTATTGGAAAGTTAGTATCAATAACAATACAATATCAGAAGTAACAGATATTAGCTTTATCGATACACTACCATTTGTTGGAGACCATGTTATAACACCAAACAAAAAAGGTGAATATAAAGCTAGAGAATCTAAATTTATGACTCCATTAGCTAATAGCTTAGAGTCAGTTAAAGCAAACGAAGAAGTATTGAAAAACTTTGACGTTTACTATCAATTAAAACCTCAAAACATTTTAGAAACTGTTCGTGATGGTGAATGGTTAAGTGCAGGTCAAGTAACAGACTTTAGCCAAGTAAAAAGTATAAAAAGTAATGTTGAAACCAGGAGCTAAATTAGCATCTAAAACAACAGTTGACTTCTATATTCCATCAAAAATACCATTTGATACAACATTAACAGAAACACAAACTGCTAATAACTCAGTAGCTATTTCTACGGATAAGTACTCTTATTCAGAAGCTAATACTGCTAAGATTGGGGTTGCAAGATACACAATAAAAAGGTACAGTATTTAGCGACTTCAACAAAAGATGGTCTTATGGCTGATAACGAGGATAAATTATCAGGTTACAAAGTAGGAGCTTATCGATAAGAAAACAGGTGATGTAGCTGTAGATGTAACTGGTCAAAAATTAGAAACAACTACAGACAATGAAGGAAAATACACAATTAATGCTTATAAACGTGGAGATTACTTTGTAAGATTTACTAAATTAAGTGATGAAGATGTATTAACTAAATCAAATGATAAAAGCAAATGGAAATAATACGACAGAAGAAATCGCAGGTACAAAAATTTGTTAAAACAGCTGATTTTGCTTTAAGTCCTACAAATAACAATATAGTTAAAAAAATGCAGGATTTGAAGGAACTAAGAGAGATGTTACTGTTGAAAAAGTAGACTCACAATTAAACCAAGATGGAAGTAAGAAATACCTAAAAGGTGCTACTTTTTGAATTAAGACAAAATGGTAATGTGGTAGATACTCAAACAACAGATGACAATGGTCGTGCAGTATTCAAAGGTGTTAAATTCGGAAGTTACAAACTAGTAGAAACAAAAAGAACCAAACGGATATAAACCTAATACTGAAGAAAAAAAGATATTACAGTTGATGAAAACGGTAATGCTAAGTATGAAATACAAAATGAGTTAGCATTAAAATCAATATCAGGAACAGTAAAATGGGAAGATACGAATAACCAAGACGGAAAAACGTCCAGAAAAAAAGTAACAGTAACTCTAAATAAAACAGTTGATGGAACAACAACTAAAGTAAAAAGATGTAGAAGTGGCAACGCCAGCATCAAGTGCGGATACATCAAATTACGAGTTTACAGACTTACCACAATATGAAGGTGGAAAAAGAAATTACTTATACAGTAGCACAAAACTCAGTAGATGGCTACACAACAGAAGTTAATGGATTCAATATTGTAAAACAAATATGAACCAGCTAAGAAAACAGTATCAGGAACAGTAAAATGGGAAGATGCGAATAACCAAGACGGAAAAACGTCCAGAAAAAAAGTAACAGTAACTCTAAATAAAAACAGTTGATGGAACAACAACTAAAGTAAAAAGATGTAGAAGTAACAACACCAGCATCAAGTGCGGATACATCAAATTATGAGTTTACAGACTTACCACAATATGAAGGTGGAAAAGAAATTACTTATACAGTAGCACAAAACTCAGTAGATGGCTACACAACAAAAGTAGATGGATTCAATATTGTAAACAAATATGAACCAGCTAAGAAAACAGTATCAGGAACAGTAAAATGGGAAGATGCGAATAACCAAGACGGAAAAACGTCCAGAAAAAAAGTAACAGTAACTCTAAATAAAACAGTTGATGGAACAACAACTAAAGTAAAAAGATGTGAAGTAACAACACCAGCATCAAGTGTGGATACATCAAATTATGAGTTTACAGACTTACCACAATATGAAGGTGGAAAAGAAATTACTTATACAGTAGTACAAAACTCAGTAGATGGCTACACAACAGAAGTTAATGGATTCAATATTGTAAATAAACATGAACCAGCTAAGAAAACAGTATCAGGAACAGTAAAATGGGAAGATGCAAAATAACCAAGACGGAAAACGTCCAGAAAAAGTAACAGTAACTCTAAATAAAACAGTTGATGGAACAACAACTAAAGTAAAAGATGTAGAAGTTGCAACACCAGCATCAAGTGCGGATACATCAAATTATGAGTTTACAGACTTACCACAGTACGAAGGTGGAAAAAGAAATTACTTATACAGTAGCGCAAAACTCAGTAGATGGCTACACAACAGAAGTTAATGGATTCAATATTGTAAATAAACATGAACCAGCTAAGAAAAACAGTATCAGGAACAGTAAAATGGGAAGATGCGAATAACCAAGACGGAAAACGTCCAGAAAAAAAGTAACAGTAACTCTAAATAAAACAGTTGATGGAACAACAACTAAAGTAAAAAGATGTAGAAGTTGCAACACCAGCATCAAGTGCGGATACATCAAATTATGAGTTTACAGACTTACCACAATATGAAGGTGGAAAAGAAATTACTTATACAGTAGCACAAAACTCAGTAGATGGTTATACAACAAAAGTAGATGGATTTAATATTGTAAATACACATGAACCAGCTAAAGAAAAACAGTATCAGGAACAGTAAAATGGGAAGATGCGAATAACCAAGACGGAAAACGTCCAGAAAAAGTAACAGTAACTCTAAATAAAACAGTAGATGGAACAACAACTAAAGTAAAAGATGTAGAAGTGGCAACACCAGCATCAAGTGCGGATACATCAAATTATGAGTTTACAGACTTACCACAATATGAAGGTGGAAAAAGAAATTACTTATACAGTAGCACAAAAACTCAGTAGATGGCTACACAACAAAAAGTAGATGGATTCAATATCGTAAATACACATGAACCAGAAAAAAACATTTGTTGAAGGAACAAAAAAACTTGGGAAGATGCAAATAACCAAGATGGAAAACGTCCTTCTGAAATAACAATCAGACTATTCAAAAAAACGGAACAGAAGCTGAAGTTAAGAAAGTAACGGAAGCAGATGGATGGAAGTGGAAATTCGAAAATCTTGATAAGTACTATAACAAAGGAAAAGTAGTAGAGTACACTATTAAAGAAGATAAAGTAGATGAGTACACAACAGAAGTTAACGGATTTAATGTTACAAATAAACATTTACCAGAAAGAACGATTGTATCAGGAACAAAAAAACTTGGGATGATGCAAATGATCAAGACGGTAAACGTCCAAATAGTATTAAAGTAATATTAAACAAAACAGTTGATGGAGTAACAACAAAAAGTAGAGGTTAAAGAAGTAACAAAACAAGATAATTGGCGTTACGCATTTAACCTACCAAAAATATGAAAACGGAAAAAGTAATAGTATATAGTATAGATGAAGAAGATGTACCAGGATATACAAAAAAACTATAAACGGACACAACTTGAAAAAAATACTCATATTCCGGCTCCTAAAACTTCTAAAAAAACCAAAATCTACATTAGCTAAGACAGGTCTAGCAGAAACATCTACAACTCTACTAGGAACAATGTTGTTAGCATTAGCAATGTTATTCAGAAGAAAATCAACAAAAATAATAAAGTTGATTAGGTTATACCTTGAAAGAAATTTATATTAAATAAATAAAAAGCAAGTATAGCGATAAAAAGGCTCGTCCTTATTACAAAAATTGTAATAGGGGCGAGTTTTTGATCGTTTTGTGATTTTAATACTAAATACAGACTAAATTAATAAATATAAATAGTTAGTATTTTTCTCATTACCACTAAAAATTTCCGGTAATCTTATAAAATATTATTAGTGTTTTTTTGTAGAACTAAAAGTTATTTTGTAAATAAAAAAATGAATTTCCTAAAATAATTTATCGTTTAAATTCAATATAGGTGAAATTAGTTTTTATAAATGGAATATATGATTTAACGATATAGGTTTTTTTATTTTTACAATATAAGAAATCTTTGATACAATTTTTTTATAGATATGCTATATTGATAAGTTTGGGAATATTAATATAGTAAAAAAATGAAATCATATTAGGGGGACAAACTATGTTAGAAAAATTTTTAAAAAGTTACAATTTTTTCGCAAGAAAAAAATACCAGTGGTAGTAATTGCTTTGTCAATAATCATATCACTAATGCAACCTACAATATCAAGTAAAAAAATATTGCTAAAAGCATCTGAGAATGAGGAGAAAACAGTTCTAAAAGATAAGGCTAATACTAAACAAGAGCTACCTGCGAAAAAAACCAAAAATGATTCAGAGGTGGCGCTAAAAGATGAAGTCAAGCGTATCAAAAAAAGAGTTGAAAGCAAATTCTAAATTTTTAGGTAGTTCAGAAACAATAGCAGAGAATTCAAATCAAAATCTATTTCCTACATCTTTAGAAAAAAACTGGCACTTGAAACTAGGGATAAACCTTCAGAAGCTAAGTATAGAGTAACTTACAAATTTGAGGGTGGAATGCCAACATGGTCAGGAGATATAAAACCACAGAAATTACCTGAAGAAGTAATGGATGTTATTGAGGAAATCAAAGATGACAAAAGAATATAGTGATAAAGAAATTGTAAAAGCTATAATGCCTAGTGAACTAGAAATAACTATACCAGGTTATGGAGCAGATAGGATTTGGAGATTTGCTGGTTATGATAAAAAAATGAAAAAAACAGGTAAATGGACAAGATATCACATTTGTAGGCAGATGGAAGATATATATCTCCTCATGATGGGGGGAATGAACCTGGAAGTGTATTAGTTCGTTACGTAGATGAAAATAATCAAAAACTACAACGTAGTCGCTATGATATGTGGAAAGAACCTGTTGGAACGCCTTACAATACAGCCGAAAATGAAACAGAAAAACCGTCTAAAATCACAAAAAATGGTGTTACTTATAAGTATTTGAAAACAATAGGGCAAGAAGTTGGTACAGTACAAGCTGGTGTAACAACAGTAACATATGTCTATAAAGCAGATAAATACAAAGTAAAATATGAATTTAAGAGTTCTGATCCTAAGAAAGAAATACCAGAAGAAGTATTGAAGCAACTCCCAAAAGATGATAAAGAATATATTGATGGTACAAAGGTCGAAGCAAAACAACCAACGAAAAAAAGAGCTAACAGCAAATGATGGTATTTTTATGGAAATTTAAAGGATATGATAAAGATGAGGAAACTATAAAAGGTGCAGACATTACGTTTGTTGGAACATTAGAACCAGAAGAAATAATAGTTCCTTTAGATCCAAATAACCCACCTAAAGTTAAAAAGAGGTAGTGTGGTTGTTCATTATCTATCAACTGATAATAAAAAGCTTAAAGAAGATTATATTGATACAAAAGATGCGCTAGTTGGAACGGATTATAATACGGCTGAGAACGAAACAGAAAAAAACCAGTATCAATCACAAAAGATGGTGTAAAAATATAATCTTGTTGAAGTAAAAGGTAAGGAAAAAAAGGTAAGGTTGTAGAAGGAACAACAGAAGTTACATATGTCTATAAAAAGTAGAAAAAGACACACCACCAAAAGATAATCCAATACCAGAGAAACCAACACCAGAAAAATCCAAAACCAAAGTTGCTAACACTGGTCAAACAACTACTAATGTCGGAGTAGTAGGATTATCATTAATAGGATTAGCTTTAATGATACGTCGACGCGAACGCTAGATTAAGTATTATAAATATGAAATATCGTGTAGAATATCTTAATTTAAAAATTAAGATATTCTATAAACCAAGTATAGATTTTTTTATATTTCGGGTTTATTGTTGTAAAAACTAAAAAAATAGCTAAAATATTCCTCTAGTAAATTCTTTTTAATTTATGAGATAATATTGTTGTTAATTAATGAACGTATAAGAAAAAAATCACTCTTAAGGAGGTTTTTCATGAAAAAGGCAACGATAGGAAAAAAATTTCAGCACTAGCAGTCTTTTTTTAATTGCCTGTGCTATAGGTTATTACTTTATGTTTGGTGGAGGTAGTGACAAAAAAAGTAAAGGAAGAGTATCAAAAATATGTTGATATGATTAATATAAATCATAATTTTTGATGCTGGTAGCAAAAGGTTTGGATAAAATGACGACAGATGCTGCCAATAAATTAATTCCGACAATAAAGACGGATATAAAAGTATCTAAAGAATTAAAAAAAACACGGCTATAAGTTTGGAAGATAAAAAAAGGTTGATGATGCGAAAGAAAGTTTGGATAGAGCAGAAAAGCTAGATACAGCAAAGACATTTGCTGAAGCAGAAAAAAATGGCTTCGTAGTGATATTGATAATTACAAAAAGCTGAGGATGAAATAAATAATTTAAAAACAAGATTCTAACTTTAGTAAAAAAATGTTAATCAAATTTTTAGAAAAAAATATAAATTTAACTATAATTCGCTAGAACAAGCGTTAAAAGAACTTGGAAACAAGATTCAAGAAAAGGTTGATGAGAAAGCTAAAAAGAAAAAAAGAAGCTGCTGAAAGAGCTGCAGAAGAAGCCAAAAAGAAAAAATCAGATGTTGAGTTAGGCGGACCTAATCCAGATCTATTAAATGATAGCAATTCATTACCAGCTAATGCTCAAGGAATAGGTGGAGCTATTGATGAGGCAGGAATTATTGAGCTGAATAAAGAAATGGTCAACCGTTATCAAGGATATTTACTAAGAAAATATGATGGTAACTCTATAGAATGGGATTCTTCTGGAAAATCATTTATACTTATAAAAAGCAAATGGAAAAAAACAGTAAGATTTACAGCTCAAGCACAACTTTACGCAAGGGTGAAAGATAGACTTGTAACAGCTGTTCGCTTGTCAAGTAGCGAAGGTTCAGAATTATTATATAGAACATAAAAGAAAACCTCGAGAGCTTTTTCTCGAGGTTATTTTTATACTTCTAATATTTCTATATCAGCTTTTGATTTATAGATTACATCTTTTCTTTCTATTAAAATAGTAACTTTTTTTGATAGTTCTTCATTATCTTTTTATTTTTGTTAAGAAGTTCATGACTAGGATTCATAGCGACTGGATTTCCAACTCTTCTAAGCATATTGTAATCTCCGTTTGTGTCTCCATACGCAAAAGGATTGGTCAAGGTCGATATTATATTTATTAACTAGTTCATTAATCATTTTTATTTTTTTACTGTCTGAATCCCACATTGGAATTACTTCGCCAGTAAATTTATTATTTTTTTCATTATATATGTGCTACCGATGGCTAAGAAAGCATGATGTTTTTTTCCCCATTGCTTCTACAAGGTAGTCAGGGACTTCCTGAAATAAAGATAATCAGGTGTCCTTCTTTTTTTATGTTTTTTTCTATGACACTTCGTGTATATTTGTAAACGCGGTCTGCTTTTTAGTTTTTATCACTTGTTCAGTGGCAAAAGTCGATATATTTTTTTATCTAGTCCGGTTATGAAGCTTTACATACGCTTTTGACACGTCAAACAGATAGTTGTCGTAGTCTTCAAAGCGCTTATCCCAGTTAATATAAGTATCTTTAACTCCGTTTATCCAGTAACGTTCATCGACTGCTTCATATTTGATTAATTTTTTTAAAATGTTCAGTCATTAGCGAATCCCTATACAATGTACCATCTATATCGAAGAAAGCAGCTATTTTTTTATCATTCATATTTTTCATCTCCTTAATAAAAAAAGTTTTAAATATATCAAGCGCTAACTTTTTTTATATTTTTCTATTTTATTTCAGTTAATTTAATTATAGTTAAGGGAATGGCAAGGTTAATACCATCCCCCATGTTTATTTTTAGAATTTTTGATGTATCGACAGAGTCAATATATTTTTTTAAGCTCTGGAACGATATTTGAGATTGTTCCACTTTTGAATGGATTTTTCTAAGTTTGCTTCTTTTACAAGTTCTGTAAATGGTTTTGTACCACCAAGTCTACATAGGTGTAAGTATTCTTTCCATGCTTTTTCACGATTGTCGTTTGCTTTTTTTCCAAAATTGGAAGGCACAAACTTGGGCTAGAGTGTAATCGATATAGTAGAATGGTGCTCCAAATAGGTGTCCTTGACGATAGAAGAATAGTCCTTCATCAAGTTCTGGAATATCTTCATAGTAGCGAGATGGAAGATATTTTTTTCTCAACTTCTAACCATTTCTTACGACGTTCTAATGGTGTAAGTTCAGGATTTTCATAAATTATATGCTGGAATTCATCTACTGTTACACCGTAAGGTAGGAATTTAAGAGAACCTGTAAGGTGATAGTACTTGAATTTTTCTGTGTCTTCTTTGAAGAATAAGTCCATCCAAGGCCAAGTTAAATATTCCATACTCATAGAATGAATCTCACATGCTTCGAATGTTGGCCAAATGTAATCTGGCATATAGTTACGACTTTCATAAACTTGGAATGCATGTCCTGCTTCATGAGTTAATACTTCTGCATCATGTGGAGTACCATTGAAGTTAGCAAAAAAATAAATGGTGCTTTATAATCTGCAAGGAAAGTACAATATCCACCGCCTGCTTTTTCCAGGTTTTAGTATCAAGGTCTAATAAATTGTTTTTCGGTCATAAATGTAAAGAATTCATCAGTTTCTGATGATAATTCTTTATACATTGTTTTTGCGGCATCAACTAAGTAAGGGCGGTCTCCTTTTGGAGTAGGATTGCCTGATTTGAAGTTAACACCTTCATCATGAAATGATAAACTTTCTAAACCTAAACGCTTAGCTTGGTATTTTTTGATTTTTTCTACTAACGGAACTATTTCTTCAAAAAAATTTGCTTTCTATAATTAGCAACATCTTTGGCGTTATAGTCAGTGCGATGTAGGCGTAGGGTAAGCTACTTCAACGAAGTTCTCAAAACCAAGTTTTTTTAGCGATTCGTGTACGAACTTTTACCATGCGGTCATAAATACTGTCGTATTGTTCTAAGTTGCCTTTGAAAAATTTAGCAACTGCTTTTGCTGCTGCATGGCGAACTTCGCGATTAGCATCTTGTGTATATTTAGCCATTGCGCTTAGATTATGCTCACCATTATCGAACGGGATTCTTGCACTTGATGTAAGTTTTGTATATTCTGATGAAAGTTTATTTTTCTTCTTTTTAAATCATCGATGATTTCATCATTAAATACTTTTTAATGTGGCTTCGATTAGATTGAAGTAGTGTTCTCCGATTTCTTCTTTTTAGTTCATTTTTTAAATTTAGAATTATACATCTCTTTATTAAATTTACTCTGTAGAGATGATAGTTCAGGAGAGAATTCGTCCCAAAATTCTCTTTCTCCCTCATAGAATTTATCAGTTGTATCAATAGTAGCACGAATTTCTACTAATGTCGACATAGTTTCTAGGTGTTCACGAAGTTTATTGTATTCATTAAAAAAATTTCTAAAGTTTCTTTTTGTACTATTAGCTGAGATAAGACGAGCTATAAGATTAGATAATTGCTCTTTTACCTCATCTACATTAGGTCTAGTGTATTGGTAATTTTCAAAAGTCATAATCGACCTCCCAATAAATTTATTAATTATCAATAGTATTATGATACCATGAAAGGTGAAAAAAACACAAAAAAATAGCTTTTTAGGAGATTTATAAATAATAAGTAATACCATAAAAGAAAATGAGTAGTTAATCTTTTTGTAACATAGTAGTGAAGTTTTTTTGTACTTTGAACTTTCAATTTTTATGTTAAAATTATTTATAGAAAAGTATTTTTATTCAAATTTTTAAAAAAATTAGAAGGGAAACAAGGTAAGGAGGAATAATTTATGGTACTTCAAAACAAGCTAGGAATAACTGAATCAGTGAAGTTGGCTCGTGAAGAAGAACGTATTAGTAAAATAAAAGGCGATAGAGCTTTTTAATAAAAAAATATCTTAGTTGATAAAAAGTCTGGTACGTTTGATACCTTATCTTATATCCATGAATTTTTTTATTTAATGATATTTATGAATTTGCTGGTAAGGTTAGGGTAGAAAAATATTGCGAAAGATAATTTTCGCTTTGCTCCTGTGATGTTTCTAAATGCAGCATTGGATAATATTGATAAGATGCCACAAAGTACTTTTTGATCAAATAATAGAAAAAAATATGTTGAAATGAATATAGCTCATCCTTTTTCGTGAGGGTAATGGTCGTAGTATGAGGCTTTTGGCTAGATCATATTTTAAAGAGTGAATTAGGAAAAGTAGTTGATTGGAATAAAGTGGATAAAGAGGACTATTTGCTTGCTATGAAAAGAAGTCCAATAAGAGATATAGAGATAAAAACATGTATTAGGAATTGCCTTAACATCTGAAGTTGATAGTAGAGAAGTTTTTATAAAAGGTTTAGATACTAGCTATTATTATGAAGGATACGCTACTTTTAATGCAGAAGATTTAGATATTAATAATAATTAGGATAATGAATTTTCAGGGTAGAAAAAGTATATAAAGTAAGTTTTATAGTTGGAATTATATTTTTTTGATTTTTGAAGTAGTCGAAAGTAATGTTCCAACTTTTTCATTATTAGCAGCAACCTAATAATGAAATCTTTGCCTTTTGACATTCATTGTTATTTATGAAATAATTGTACTATCATATAAAGAAGTATTTAGTATAGTAAAAAGAAATAAAGGAGAAAAAAATTTTGATTACAAAAAAAGATATAATTATAGATCCACATGATACTTTGCGCGCAAGAGCTGAAGAAGTAAAAGCGCCTATTTCGGACGAAGATAAAGCGACTCTAAGAGGTTTATTGGAGTATGTTATTGCTTCTCAAGATGATGAGAAAGCGGAAAAAAATTAGGGTTAAAACCAGGGATAGGGTTAGCTGCACCTCAAATTAATGTTTCTAAGCGTATGATTGCTGTTCATATTCCAGATGATGAAAACCCAGAAAATACAGTATCTTATGCTTTGTATAATCCGAAAATTATCTCAAATTCTGTAGCTAAATGTTATTTAGCAGGAGGGGAGGGATGTCTATCGGTAGATAAGGAAATACAAGGATATGTACCAAGATATTCTAAAATTAAGGTTGTTGGTTATAATGAAAATGATGAAAAATAACTTTAACATTAACTGATTTACCATCAATTTGTTTCCAACATGAAATAGACCATTTAAATGGTATAATGTTTTTATGATCATATTAACAAAGAAAATCCATTTGACGTACCAGCAGAATACGAAAAACTATAATAAATATTAAAGGACGATATAAAGAAGTTACTTTTATATTGTTCTTCTTTTATGTAAACTTTCTTTAGGTAATTGTTTTTTTGAGAAAAGAATGTTATACTTAAAAATATATATAACACAAGGAAGGAGATTTACTCATGAAAAAGAATATTAAAAGGCAATTTCTATTTTTGTTACTTGCGTTTTTTTAGTAGGATGCTCTGGAACTAAAGAAGAAACAAAAGTCTACACTAAACAACAAAAAAAGGTGTAACGATGGAATTAACATTTTATTACAAAGGTGATAAAGTGGTAAAACAAACTTCAAAAAAATACTATTGTTTATGCTGATTTAGGTTTAGATAAAGAGCAAGTAAAAAATCAATAGAGCCAGTTATGAAGAAATATCAAAGGAATAGAAGGTTTAGAGGATAAGGTAGATTTCCAAGAGACTCAAGCCTTAGAAACTTTAACTATAGATTACTCAAAAAGCTAAGTTAAGTCAATTAAAAAGGTATACCTGGTATAACTGTAAATGCTGAAGATGGACAAGATGTAAGTATGAAAAAAATCAGAAGAACTGCTTAAGCAACAAGGGTTCACTGAGAAAAAAATAAAAGTATAGACCTCTCAATATCAGAGAGGTCTATACTTTTATAATATTTCCTTTTGTTTCATATTGTAGTGAAGATAAGCATCGATAAAATCGATAATTTCTCCATCCATCACTTTATCTACAGTAGATACTTCATGGTTAGTTCTATGGTCTTTTACCATTGTATATGGAGTAAATACATAAGAACGTATTTGCGAACCCCAACCAATATCTTTTTGTTCACCACGAATAGATGCTAGCTCGCGTTCTTTTTCTTCTAATTCCAGTTGATGTAGTTTTTGACTTTAGGTTTTTTTATCGCGAAGTCACGGTTTTTAATTTGGCTACGTTCTGCTTGAGATTGAACTACGATACCAGTAGGTAGGTGAGTAATGCGGACAGCAGAGTCTGTCGTGTTAATATGTTGTCCTCCAGCTCCTTGTGCACGATAGGTGTCTATTTTTAAATCTTCTATATTAATTTCAATATTTGCTTCTTCATCAGAGAATTCTGGAATAACATCGATTGAGGCGAATGATGTATGACGTTTACCAGATGGATCAAAAAGGTGAGATACGTACTACGCGGTGAACCCCTTTTTTTCTCCTTTTTAATAAACCATAGGCAAAATCACCTTCTATTTTTTTAATGTAGCAGATTTAACACCGGTAATATCTCCAGATTGATAGTTTAAATAGCTGTATGAAAGACCTTGCTTTGTGAAAAATCGCTCATACATACGGAGCATAATTTCTGCCCAATCTGTAGCATCAGTTCCACCAGCTCCAGCATGGATTTCTAAGATGGCAGTATTGTTATCATATTCTTCGGCAAATAACAACCTAAAGCTAAAATCTTCTACCTGTTGTTTCAAGTATTGAACAGTTTCTATAAGTTCTTGATAAATTTCTTCATCATCTTCATCATTTAAAAAAATTCTATCATTTCTTCGGAGTGATTTAGATAGTCAAGCATTGCACTAAATTCGTCAAGTTCTTTTTTTATACTTTTTTTGATTCAGTAACTAATGTACTAGCAGTATCACTATCATTCCAAAAATCAGCATCAAGCATCATATTTTCTATTTCAGCTACTCTTTGCTCTTTTTTTCTTCTATCTTTAATGAAGTTTTTGAACTCTGATATTTGTTTATTTACTTCTTCCAATTCTTTTTTAAGTTCTATAAGTTCCAAATTTGTTTACCTCACTGTATTTCGTTTAATATTATACAAGAATTTCTCTGAATATACAAGAAAGCTGAGAATAAAAAAACCATTTTTACTTATATAATAAAAAAAGCGTTCAAAAAAATTAGACTATTAATTCTAACTTTTTCAAACGCTAATAAATTGTTATTTTTTTCTCTACGCCGCCAGCTTTTTTTGAGATTTTTCCTCAACGTAGCTTAATTTTTCTTTCTTCATCTAAAGAAGAACCTTTAAGATGTAGACGATCTTTGTCTTTATCAAAATCTACTTTACCAAAATCTAAATTCCATGTAATTACTACTTTGTCATCTTTTTTCTACATTATACGTGAGACCTTTGATGTCTTTATTTTTGTTCATCAATTGATTTTTTTGATAGATTCAAAAAGCAGAATCGCTATCCATTCCAAGATTTTTTTAATATTAGATATAGTTTTTTTATCTTGTTTACAACATCTCCTTTATAAAAAAATAGTTGTTTCATTTTTCTTGATCATTTCCAAAAAGTTGTAGTATATACTTTTGTTTTTCACTAGAACATGCTGTAAGTAAGAATAGTGTTGCAAGTAATGGTGTAATTAATTTTTAATATTTTTTTCATTTTTTACCTCAATATAATTTGTATTATTTTTTTCTCAGAAAAAGCCTTCTTTTTTAAGGTTATTTTTCTACGTTACTTAACTTTCTTTTCATTTTCAAGTGTAGCAGAACCTGATAGATGGATTCGTCCTCTATATGTTTCAAAAATCTAGTTTATTGTAGTCAGTTTCAGTAGTAAGAACAATTTTTTTCCATCTTTAATTTCAGCAGAGCGCGTATAGCCATCGAAATTTGGTTTCTTTAAAAAAAGCTTTTTTTAGCTATTTCTAGTGCAGAGTCTAAGTTTGAAACATTATTATTTAGAGTTGAAACAGTAATAACTTTATTTACTGTATCGCCCTTATAATAAATAGTGAATACATGTTCTTGATTATTACTTGTTGCTGTATAAACTTTTTGTCTTTTCCTCGCTACCACAAGCTGTTAATAATAGTGCAACAGATAAAAAGTAAGGCACAGAATTTAAATATTTTTCATTATAACCCCTCTCATTCTATTGTGTTAGTATCTATTATATCACACTAAAAATAATAAGTGAAAATAATAAGTTAAAACGTTGATTTACTTTTTTTAACTTTAATTTAATAATATAAATTAAAAATAACAAGAACAGTTATTTCAAGGGTTTGTTGCATAAAAAAATAAAAAGTCAAAAAAAAGTCAAAAAAACTTTTCAAAAAAATCTATTGACTTTTTTTGACTAAAATGATATATTAATAATGTGATTAGCACTTGAGTGTCTTGAGTGCTAAAATCACAAATGAAGATAGGTGATGAAAATGTTAATAGACAGACAAGTACTTATTCTTCAATCTATAGTAGAAAAATTTTATAACTACTAATCAACCTGTTGGATCTAAGCAACTAGCTGAGAATATTGATTTTTAGTTCAGCGACTATCAGAAACGATATGAGCAAACTTGAAAAAGAAGGGTTGATAAAGAAAACACATATTTCATCAGGGCGTGTTCCGTCGGAAAAAGGTTATCGTTATTATGTAGATTATATAAAGAAAGAATATGAGCTTACTAATAATGATAATGAAAAATTAAAAGGAACTTATAAGCGGTGATTATGTTTCAGAGGATAACTATTTAGAAAAAAATGCTATAATTTTTATCTGATTTAACTGATTGTACGGCGGTAATACTTGCTCCTACAAAGACAGATAGGCGGATAAATAAAATAGAAGTTATACTCCTTAGTAGTAGAAGTATTCTTGTTATATTGATAACTAATATAGGAGAAGTTTTTCAACAAAACTATAAACTGGAGGCAGATTTTTACTGAAAATGATATAGCAGAGGTTAATAAACTTCTTCAAAGTTATTTTTATGATGTTGATATGGCAACAGCCCATGTAATTATTCACGGAGAGCTTGAAAAAAATATTTGAAAAACTCGAGTTAATAATTATGATATGATAGTTGTTGCATTAAATAGATTACTTCAACATAAAATTAAAGAAGACTGTAGCGTTGGGTGGTAAGTATAATTTATTAAAACAACCTGATATAGATAATGTAGAAAAAAATTAAAAAGAAGTAGTATCGCTCTTAGAAGATGATAAAATAGTCGAATTGCTAGATAGTAGCATAGATGCTAATAGTTCAGATACTTGTATAAAAAAATAGGAAAGGAACTTGCATTAGATAATTTGGCAGACTTATCGCTGGTATCTAGTAAATATAATACATCAAAAGGTCAAGGTGTTATCGCCGTATTCGGACCGAAGAGAATGGACTATTCAAAAATTATGACACTAATTGGTTGTGTCAGAGATAATTTAAATAATAATTTGAAATAATTTAGGAGGTAGAGATGACTACTGAAGAAAAAATGAAAATCTACAAGAAGAAGTAGTTGAAGAGAGTGTTGAAAATGCTGAAGAGACTGCAGAAGTAGTAGAAGAGAAAAACAGCAGAAGAACTGCTTCAAGAAAAAAATAGAAAAAAATTAGAAGAAGAGGTGAAAGCTTCTGAAGATAAATATTTACGACTTTATGCGGAGTTTGAAAACTTTAAACGTCGTAAAAATCAAGAAATTGAAACGAATAATATTTATAAAAGTCAAAAAGTTATCACAGAAATTCTACCAAGTTTAGATAATTTAGAAAGAGCATTACAGGTAGAAAGTGATAACGAAGAAATCAAATCATTACTAAAAAGGTGTTGAGATGGTTTATGAAGGGCTATTAAATGTATTAAAATCAGAAGGAGTAGAGTTAATCGAAACAGAAAATGCTCAATTTGATCCAAATTATCACCATGCAGTAATGCAAGACGAAGATAGTGAAAAAAAGAAAAGTGGAGCAATTTTAGACACTTTCCAAAAAGGTTACAAATTAAAAAGATAGAGTAATCAGACCAGCAATGGTTAAGGTAAATTCTTAAAGGCTACATCGTTAACATTTCTAGTATTAAAAAAATACGAAGAAATGGTTACGAGGAAAGCTTCTCAAAGATACTCAAAGAATAAGGAACGAAGTGACGAAATGATTTGAAAGTATCGACTGAGCCTGTTTTTCGAACCTGGAAGGTGAAGAAAAAAAGTTAGGAGTAAGAATAATAAATAAAAAAATATAAATGTTTTGTTAGAATAGTATATTTTAACAAAAAAACTAGAAACTTTAGAATAAATATAAAATAGGAGGACAAAAAAACATGTCAAAAAAATTATTGGTATAGACTTAGGAACAACTTATAGTGCAGTAGCAGTATTAGAAGGTAGGGAAGCTAAAATTATCCCTAACCCAGAAGGAAACAGAACTACACCATCTGTAGTAGCATTTAAAGGTGACGAAATTCAAGTAGGGGAAGTAGCAAAACGTCAAGCAATTACAAACCCAAATACAGTAATTTCTATTAAACGTCACATGGGTACAGATTATAAAGTAGAAGTTAATGGTAAAAAAATATTCACCACAAGAAATTTCAGCTATGATTTTTACAAAACTTAAAAAGCAACAGCTGAGGCTTATCTTGGAGAAAAAAAGTTAGCAGAGCGGTAATCACAGTACCTGCATACTTCAACGATGCTCAACGTCAAGCAACAAAAGATGCTGGTAAAATCGCTGGATTAGAAGTAGAAAGAATTATTAACGAACCGACAGCAGCAGCATTAGCTTATGGTTTAGATAAAACTGATATTGATCAAAAAGTATTAGTATTTGACCTTGGTGGTGGTACATTTGACGTATCTATTCTTGAATTAGGAGATGGTGTATTTGAAGTATTAGCTACATCAGGAGATAACCTATTAGGTGGAGATGACTTTGACCAAGCTATTATCGATTACTTAGTAGCAGAATTCAAAAAAGAACAAGGTATCGATTTATCACAAGATAAAATGGCAATGCAACGTCTTAAAGATGCAGCAGAAAAAGCTAAAAAAGATTTATCTGGTGTAACATCAACTCAAATTTCTCTACCATTTATCTCTGCAGGAGCTAATGGACCAGTTCACTTAGAAAATACTTTAACACGTGCTAAATTTGATGAATTAACTCGTCATTTAGTAGAAAAAACTTTAGTACCAACTCGTCAAGCATTAAGTGATGCTGGGCTTAACCCAAGTGAAATAGACCAAGTAATATTAGTTGGTGGATCTACTCGTATTCCAGCTGTACAAGAAGCGATAAAAAAGAAATGGGTAAAGAACCTCACAAAGGAGTAAACCCAGATGAAGTGGTAGCTATGGGTGCTGCTATCCAAGGTGGAGTTATTACAGGAGATGTTAAAGACGTAGTATTATTAGACGTTACACCTTTATCATTAGGTATCGAAACTATGGGATCTGTAATGACAGTATTAATCCCAAGAAATACTACTATTCCAACATCTAAATCTCAAGTATTCTCAACTGCAGCAGATAACCAACCAGCTGTTGATATCCACGTACTTCAAGGTGAAAGACCAATGGCATCTGATAACAAAAACACTAGGAAGATTCCAACTTTCAGATATACCACCAGCACCACGTGGAGTACCTCAAATCGAAGTTACATTTGATATCGATAAAAAAACGGTATCGTAAATGTTACTGCAAAAGATTTAGGAACACAAAAACAACAAAAAATTACTATTGAATCTAGTAGCTCATTAAGTGATGAAGATATTGATAGAATGGTTAAAGAAGCAGAAGCTAATGCTGATGCTGATGCTAAACGTAAAGAAGAAGCTGATATTCGTAACGAAGCGGATCAACTTTCATTCCAAGCTGATAAAGCAGTAGAAGAAGCAGAAGGAAAAGTAGACCAAGCTTTAATCGATACAATCAAAACAAAAAATGAAGCTCTAAAAGAAGCTATTAAAAACAACAACTTAGAAGAAATCAAAGCAGCAAAAAGATGATTTAAACAAAGCTGTTCAAGAAATGACAATGAAACTTTATGAACAAGCTAATGCTGCAGCAGGAGCTCAAGGTGCAGATGCAGGAGCAACTTCATCAAAACAAGATGATGATACAATCGATGCAGATTTCACTGAGAAAAAATAATAAAATATAAAGTAAAAGAGGGGAGCTGGACTTAGGTTCGCTCCCTCATTTGAAATTATAGGAGAGGTAATAATGGCTAAAAGAGATTATTATGAAGTGCTTGGTCTTAGTAAAGGAGCAAGTGCAGCAGAAATAAAAAGCATATCGTAAGCTATCAAAACAGTATCATCCGGATATAAATAAAGAGGAAGGTGCTGAAGAAAAATTCAAAGAAATCACAGAAGCATATGAAGTTCTAAGTGATGACAATAAAAAAGCTCAATATGATCAATTCGGCCATGCTGCTTTCGGTAATGGAGGTCAAGGAGGCTTCGGCGGAGCAGGAGGCTTTGGTGGAGGATTCCAAGGATTCTCTGGTGGATTTGATGATTTGGGAGATATCTTCTCAAGTTTCTTTGGAGGAGGCGGTGGACGTCGTAATCCTAATGCACCTCGTCAAGGGGAAGATTTACTTCATAGAATGCATATTAGTTTTGAAGAATCTGTCTTTGGTACGAAAAAAACTATTAAACTCCGTAAAGATGTTGAGTGTGATCATTGTCACGGAACAGGAGCGAAAGATAGTTCATCTGTTACTACTTGTCAAAGATGTCACGGAACTGGACAAGAAGCTGTTATTCAAGATACACCATTTGGAAGAATGCAAAGTCAAAGAACATGTTCGGAATGTCAAGGACGTGGTAAAAATTATAAAAAGACAAATGTGCTCATTGCTTTGGTAAAGGATATAATAACCGTGAAGTAGAGTATGAAGTAGAGATTCCAGCAGGTATCAGTTCTGGTCAACGTGTTCGCCTTCAAGGTAAAGGTGGAGCAGGAGAAAATGGGGGACCAGCAGGAGATTTATTTATTGAAGTAAGTGTGCCTGAGGATTCATATTTCCACAGAGAAGATGATGATATCTATACAAAATTAACATTATCACCAGCGCAAGCTGCTCTAGGAACAAAAATAGACGTTCGTACTTTAACAGGAGAGATTGAACTAACTGTTCCAGCAGGAACACAACATGGAAGAAAATTCCGCTTAGCAGGAAAGGTGTAAAAAAATGTTATGGGTTATGGTCAAGGTGATCATTATATTGTAGTATCAATCGAAATTCCTAAAAAAATCTTTCAACACGTGAAAGAGAACTATATATGGAACTAGCAAAATTGAAAAAAATGAAAAAGTAAATGAAGATGAGAGCTTTTTAGATAAAGTAAGCAGAAAAGCTAAAGATTTATTTGACTAAAATAATAAACCTTAAGTAGAAGAAAACTAACCTTTAGAGTTTAGATTATATAGATTTTTTTGAAGGTAGTTTAAAAATACTTGAGGTTTTTTTATTTTTATTAAATTCATTTGAATTTTTTTGAAAATCCCTAGTAAAAATAGTATATGAAAAGCATAGTGGATTAAATTTATTGAAAAGGAGAATAAAAATGTTTATTAGTGAATTTAAAACAGATCAAGAAGTTAGTATGTTCTTCTTATTAGATAATGTGGTAAGAGGTATTGCGACTAGCGGGAAACCTTATTTAACATTATATTTAAAAAGATAAGACAGGAAGTATTGATGGGAAAAATTTGGGAAGTAAAGGACGAAGACACTGAAAATTTAAAACCAGGGAATATGGTTTTTTTATAGATGGAACAGTGTTAGATTATCGTGGAAAGTTACAACTTAAGATAAAAAAATTATCGTATGGCCACAGAAAATGATGAAATAGATATCCAAGATTATATTCAAACTGCACCTATTCCTAAAGAAGTTATGATAAGTGAACTTAATCAGTTTTTTAAAGGAAATAGGCAATCAAAAAGCTAAAAAGCTGTCACGATAGAACTTTTAAATAAATATAAAAAAACAGTTTGTTAGTTATCCAGCGGCGAAATCTATGCATCATGATTTTTTTATTCAGGCCTTATTTATCACACTACAACGATGTTGAAAGTAGCTAAGGCGTTGTTAGAGATTTATCCATCATTAAATAAAGATTTATTATACAGTGGGATAATTCTTCATGATTTAGGTAAAACTATTGAGTTAAGCGGACCTATCGGGACGTCATATACATTAGAAGGAGAATTGCTAGGTCATATAGTTATTATGAGTGACGAAGTAGCAAAAACTGCTGACAAGCTTGGTATAGATGGGGAAGAAATTATTTTGCTGCGTCATATCATTTTGGCACACCATGGTAAGTATGAGTTTGGTTCTCCAAAGTTACCGATGATAAAAGAAGCGGAGATTATCAATTTTATCGATAATATAGATGCTCGTATGATGATGTTTGAAAAAAATCTGACTAACGTTGAACCCGGAACATTTAGTGATAAATTATTTGGCTTAGAAGGTCGTCATTTCTATGTGCCGACTTTTGATAAAGAAGAATAATTATTCTCTTGTCAATAGTAATACTGCAAACTAGGAAGTATAAAAAAATGATTAGTGAAAATGATAAAATTGCCTTAGTAGTGTGTTCTAATGGCAAAAAAATAGAAGACAGAGCACGATTAGAAAAAGCTAGAAGTAGTATTAAAAAGAAATGAGCTTAGTTCCTGTTTTTAGTACCTATGTCTACGAAGAGAAATTCGGAAGAAGTGCTTTAGCTAAGTGGCGAGCAAAATGAACTTATGAAATTTTATGAAGATGATAGTATAAAAAGCTATTTTCGATATTTCTGGTGGGGATCTCGCTAATGAGGGTACCTGATTATTTGGATTATGATATTATTCGTAAGAAGAATAAGCCATTTTTTTCGGTTATAGTGATTTAACGACTGTTCTTAACGCTATAACGACAAAAAAACTCAGAAGGCAACATATTTGTATCAAATTATGAATATAATTGATAATAAAGAAAGATGTGTTGATTTTTAAAAGGAACATTATTGCATAATAAAAAGTAATTTGGTAGATATTTCTTGGCACTTTCTTCAAGGAGAAAGTATTGAGGGAATTGTAGTTGGTGGAAATATTAGGTGTTTTTAAAACTTGCTGGTACAGAATATTTTCCAAATCTGGATAATAAAGTTTTGTTTTTAGAAGGAATGAGCACTACGATTGAGGGGCTAATTACTCTTTTAACACAGTTAAAGCAAATAGGAGTTTTTTTAACAAAAATATCAGGATTATTATTAGGAACATTTACTAAAATAGAACAGAATTTGCAGAACGAAGATATTTATGAGATATTAAAAGATTTTTGTTCCTGAAAATATTCCTATCGCAAAAAAACTACTGAAGTAGGCCATAGTAAAGATTCTAAAAATTCTTGTTATCGGGCAAAAAAATAAAACTATAAAATTAAAAAGCTTTTTAAAGAGAAGTATATCTTCCTTTGAAAGCTTTGATTTTTATAGAGTTTTTTAATAACAGATTTTTTTCACAAAAAAATCTTAAAGTTTATACCATTTAGAAATGGCTTGAGTACCGTTAGTGTTACGAACTTCTTCTTCAAGTTCATTATAAACTTCATAAGCAGTTTCTAAACCTGGTAATTTGATATTCATTTTTCACATTCTTCTAGAGCAAGGCGCATATCTTTTATAAAGTGATGAATAAAGAATCCCGGTTTGAAATCACCTTTTTAGAATACGTGGGCCATAAGAAGTCATAGAAAAACTTCCACCTGAACCAGTAGAAACAATGTTGAAGAAATCATCTAAATTAAGTCCTACTTCTTTTTGCAAATTTGAAGCTTTCAGCTACTGAAATCATTGTAGTAGCAATAGCGATTTGGTTTGCAAGTTTTGTATATTGTCCTTTGCCAGCTTCACCAAAATATGTGATGTTTTTCCCGAAGTTTTTTTCACTAGAGGTAAAACAGTTTCTTCGAAAAACTTTTTGTTACCACCGGCCATAATAGATAGAGTACCATTTTTTTGCTCCAATATCACCACCTGTAACAGGTAAGTCTAATGCAGCGGCACCAACTTTTGCGAATTTTTTTCACTTATTTTTTGCTAATGTAGGAGAAGATGTAGTCATATCCACAAAAAAACTTGTCCTTCTTTTTGCAGTTTTTTTATTAGGCCATTTTCTCCAAGATATACTTCTTCAACATCTTTAGGATATCCGACCATAGAGAAGATAACATCAGCATTAAGTGGAGCATCGTTTACTTCTTTTTAGTAAGGTAGCACCACGTTTAACTAAACCGTCAGTTTTAGACACAGTTCTGTTGTAAACAAACAGTTCATGACCAGCATCTAACAAATGTCCTGCCATGCTTTCTCCCATAACACCAATACCAATCCATGCAATTTTTCATAATTCGCTCCTCCGTTTATAAATTACTGTTTATTTTTATTATACCATAAGCACTGTAAGCGTTCTACTGAAATATGATAAGAAATAAAATAAGTGATGTATCAAACGCAAACTATATAAAACGATATAACTTATGATATAATATTTGAGACAGAGAAAATTTTTAGGAGGCAGTAGTGGATAAAAGTAAACTAAAAGAATTTTTCTTATGCACAAGACCACATAGTTATCCAGCATCAGTAGCACCGGTTCTAGTTGGAACGACATTTGCTTTAGGTTATAATGTGCAATTTTCGTATTTGAAATTTATTTTTATTTTTTTAGTAGCATGTTTGTTAATACAAGCTGCAACAAATTTGTTTAATGAGTATTATGATTATAAAAAAAGGTCTGGATAAAATAGATTCTGAAGGATTTCCGGCTCGATAGTTAAAGGACATTTAAGGAGTAGAGAAGTTATGCAAGGGGCGATATTGTTGTATTTCTTGGCTTTTTGTTTTAGGAATTGTTTTTAACTATGCTAACTAGTTATTATATTTTAATAATTGGGCTTATTTGTATGCTGGCTGGCTACTTTTTATACTGGTGGTAGTTATCCGATAGCTTATTCGCCATTTGGTGAGATTGTTTCAGGATTTTTTTATGGGTACGGTTATAATTGCTTTTATCGTTTTATTTCCAGACGGAATATATTAATCTCGATATAATAATTGTCTCACTGCCACTATTTCTAATGATAGGAGCGATACTTCTAGCAAAACAATATTAGAGATTTGGAAAATGACAAAGTTTCTGGAAGAAGAACGTATGCAATATTAGTAGGTAGAGAATGTGCGATTAAATCATTAGCTATAGGTATAAAGCATTATGTATATATTAAATATTATTTTTGCCTTTACTAAGTTAGGTAGTTTATTTAATTTATTAGTGTTGCTTACTATTCCATTAGCGCTTAAAATAATAAAAGGTTTTAGAAGAAATACTGACAAAAACGATGGCACCATTTATGGTTTTCACGGCCAAATTGACTATTTTTGTAGGATTTATTATGGCACTTGCTAATATATTAAAATTTATATTGTATTAAAAAAATACCAAATAATGTCAACATTTTTTTGTTGACATCTTAGGATAAAAAGATATATAATAAATAATGTGTTTATGAGGTGATATTTAATGAAATGGTTAAGATCTTCGTTATTCAAAAATAATAGCGATACTTTTTATTTTTTTGAAGAAAAAAATAAATGTTAAAGTAGAACACTATGATAACTCTCTAAAAGATATTAGAGATGTTGTTGTGAGTGGAGTATTAACTCGAGGTGGCCAAGATAAAATATATGTCAGCTTAAAGATTAATGGTACTTTTGAGATGATTTCTGGGAAAACACTTAAAGATGTAGTTATCCCATTTGAAATCGAAGAAAAAGAAGAATACATTGATAAATCTGTTTTTGCAGATGAAGATGCATTCGATGTTAGTCTTATGGACATGTATATTGACTTAGCACCTTTAGCAAATGAGCTTATAATTTTGAATATACCAATTACATCGTCATTAGATGATGAAGAGGCAGAACTTGTTTCTGGAAAAGATTGGGAACTCCTTTCTGAAGAGTCTTTAACTAGTGTTAAAGAAGAAACAAAAGAGTCACCATTCACAGCTCTTAATGGTTTATTCAAAGAATAGTAAGAATTATTTAAAAATAATTGGAGGAAATTAACTATGGCAGTTCCTTTTTAGAAGAACATCAAAAAAACAGCTAAAAGAAAAAGAAGAACTCACAAAAAAACTATCTGCACCATCAATCACTATCGATGCAGCAACTGGTAACTACGTAATGGGTCACCGCGTTGATAGAAAAACTGGTATGTATAAAGGTAGACAAGTTCTAGACGTTAAATAATTTAAATATTACCAAACCCTAAGGAGGTGTCCTTAGGGTTTTTTTATATTTAAAAATTAAGTTAAGTAAATGAAATATATGAGATTTGCATTTAAAGATTTAAATTTATATTAAAAATGAAAAGAAAATAAATATTTACATTTGTATTAGTAAGTTGTAGAATAAATATAAAGGGTATAGAATATTATTTCTTAATTGTTTAGGAATATGAAAAGAGGATTTTTATTATGACAAATTATGGAATTGTTGGAACAGAGTTATTTTTGGTGCAGACTTAGCTCGTTCATTAGAGAAAATAAAAGATGCGAAGGTAACTGCAGTTTTTTTGATCCGGAAAAATGGAGAGAAAGTTTCTAAGGAGCTTAATGCAAAAAAATTGTTTGTCGTTGGAAGAGTTGGTTGGTCTAGATGAGGTAGATTGTGTTATCGTCGCAACACCGAGTAATTTACATCGTGAGCCAGTATTATTAGCCGCTAAGAATGGTAAACATGTATTCTGTGAAAAACCAATCGCTTTATCTTATGAAGATTGTAAGGTTATGGTTGAAACTTGTCGAGAAAATAATGTGATTTTTATGGCAGGTCATATTATGAACTTTTTTAATGGAGTACGTCACGCAAAAGAATTGATTAAGCAAGGGAAAATAGGAGATGTAATATTTTGTCATGCTGCAAGAATAGGATGGGAAGAAAAACAAGAAACTGTTTCTTGGAAAAAAATCCGATCACAGTCTGGAGGACACTTATACCATCACATTCATGAACTTGATTGTATTCAATTTATTATGGATGGTCTACCAGAGCAAGCAACTATGATAGGTGGAAATGTATGTCATGTTGGTGAAAATTTTGGTGATGAAGATGATTTCTTAATAGTTAATTTGGAATTTTCTAATAAACGATACGCAGTACTTGAATATGGGAATGCTTTTAGATGGGGTGAACACTATGTCCTTATAGAAGGTACAAAAGGAGCTATAAAATTAGATTTATATAATACTAAAGGTACTTTAAGAGTAGTAGGAGAAGGAGAGAGTTATTTCTTAATCCATGAATCAAAAGAAGAAGATGATGACAGAACGGCTATTTATACAGGTAGAGGAATGGACGGAGCAATAGCTTATGGAAATCCTAATGTACGTTGCCCTCTTTGGTTACAAAGCTGTATAGATAAAGAAATGTTGTATTTGCATAATATTTTGAATGGAGAAAAAGTATCAAAAGAATATGAAAAACTATTAAATGGTGTCGCAGCTCTAGAGTCAATTGCGACTGCTGATGCATGCACATTGTCTTTAAAAAGAAAATAGAAAAAGTAGAGTTGAGAGAAATAGTGAAATAGAAAAATAAGAGACTAATAAAAACAATACTTCAAGAGAAATTCTCTTGGAGTATTATTTTATAATATTAATCTAAGTACCCTAATTTTTTTAATTAGTTCGGCTGTTAGAACAGCACCACCTGCAGCTCCACGAAGTGTATTGTGAGATAGTCCTACAAATTTGTAGTTGAACAGATTATCTTCACGAAGACGACCTACAGTAATTTGCATACCTTTTTTTCGTTATCACGATCTAAAACAGGTTGTGGGCGGTCGTTTTCTTCATAGTACTTAATAAATGGAGTAGGAGCTAGTGGTAATTCATATTTAGAAATTTCTGGAGTATGATTTTTTTAATTTTTTTCAATTAAAGTTTCTAATCCTGGGTCGTTTTTCTAAGTTGAATGATACACATGCAAGGTGCCCATCAAGAACTGGAACACGAATACATTGAGCTGATAGTTTCATAGAGTTATCAGGAACGATTTTTCCATCAACTACTTTACCGAAAATTTTAAGTGGTTCTTTTTCGCTTTTTTCTTCTTCTCCACCGATATAAGGAATGATGTTTTCTACCATTTCTGGCCATTCGTTAAAAGTTTTTCCGCTTCCCGAAATTGCTTGATAAGTACAGATTGAAGCTTCTTTAACTCCGTATTCTTTAAGTGCGTTAAAGATTGGAACGTAACTTTGGATTGAACAGTTAGGTTTTGTTACTATAAATCCTTTTTCAGTTCCAAGACGTTTTCTTTGAGCTGGTAAAACATCAAGATGTGCTGAGTTAATTTCTGGAATAATCATCGGTACATCATCTTTATTTCTATTTGCTGAGTTGTTAGATACAACAACTACTTCACGTTTAGCGTAATCTTCTTCTAGTTTGATTAATGCTTCTTTGTCTAAGTTGATTGCACAAAATACCATGTCGATACCATCAGCAACTTCATCAATTTTATATAAGTCTTCTACTAGTAATTCTTTTGCATATTCTGGAATAGCTTGGTCTAGTTTCCAGCGTCTATCCATTAGTTCTGCGTATTTTTTTCCTGCAGAACGAGGTGATGCTGCTAATTTTACAACATCAAAGTATGGATGATTTTTCTAATAATAGTAATAGGCGTTGACCTACCATTCCTGTTGCGCCCAATACAGCTACTTTTGATTTTTTCATTTTAATTTCTCCTTTATATCGAATAGTTTTTTTGGAAAACTCTTTTTGAAATAGATTAATCTAATACTAGAGTTCCGTTTGTATCTACTTTTTAATAGTATAGGTTGCCATTTATACTCAAGTTTGGCAAGTTCAGTTTTAATTTTTTTCTATATTATTTTTCATCAGCAACTATATTCATAAGTGTCGAGCCACTTCCTGAAATAAAGAATGCTGCACTATCTATTTTTTTGACAGATATTACGTACTTTATCATATTCATGAATAATTTCTTTACGATAAGGTTCATGAATTTTATCGCCCATAACCTTTTTTAGCAAACTAAGATCATAAGTTTCAAATGCTTTAATTACTGCACCTAAACGTGATAGTGAGTACAATGCATCTTTTAGTAAAATCTCTTTTTGGCATAACTTTTACGAGCTTCTTCTGTCGAAGTTTCAAAGTTTGGAATAAGTGCTAAAAAGTTAAATCGTTCATCTACATTGTAAGTAACGGTTACAGCCTCGTTATCATCAGTTGTGCAAGAAGCGCTTAAGTTACCAAAGATTGCTGGTGATACATTATCAGGATGACCTTCAATCTCGTTCGCTATAGTAAAGATTTCTTGTCTATCTATTGGTGTATTTGTAAGTAAGTATGCTCCATAAACACCTCCGACAACACAAGTTGAACTACTACCCAAACCACGTGAAATAGGGACATCATTTTGAATAGAAATTTTTCACACCAGAAATATTTTTTTCCAAGTCTGTCTAATGTGGTAAGAAGTGATGTATAAACTAAATTGTTTTCATTGGCAAAGCGTTCTTCAAACCCAACAAATTCGACACCATCTTCTAGCAATTCGAAGTCAAAGGTTGTGTAAAGACTTAATGCAATACCCAAGCTATCAAAGCCACAACCAACATTTGCCGATGTAGCAGGTACTCTTACTTTTTGCCATTATAGTTCACCTAATTTCTCTAATATGTATTTTTTTCATATCTTCTTTATTGATTACATCTTTATGTCTAATTTCTTTTTTTATCTAAACCTTGTAGATTTTTCAGGAATATCTACTTTAGTTTGTTCGTGTAATTTTTTTCCATTAAAAGTAAATTCATCTTCGTTAGAAGGAGTGTTTAATGAAGAATATACACTTTCTGTGAATTTGTATGGAGATGCTGTTGATAAGACGATATTAGCATGATTTTTATCCAAATTGTCTAATAATACTTTATAAGCAACAGCGGTATGTGTATCAAGTAGATAATTATCTTTATTGTATATTTTTCTTAATAATTTCTTTTGTATCTTCGTCAGTAGTATATCCTGCTTGGAATTTTTTTCTTTTTATAATAGAAAAGAATTTCTGGTGTAACTTCGAAACGTCCAGTTTCTTTTAAGTCTTTCATAAGACGTGCTATATATTCATTATTACGACCACTTACATAGTAAAGTAGTCTTTCCAAGTTACTTGAAATAAGAATGTCCATACTTGGCGAAACGGTTTTAAGGAAGTCTCGATTTTTATCATATACGCCTGTAGTTAAAAAGTCGTATAGTACGTTGTTATTGTTACTTGCACAAATTAGTTTATTAACAGGTAAGCCTATTTGTTCTGCGTAGTAACCAGCTAAAATATTACCAAAGTTTCCTGTTGGAACAACGAAATTCACTTTATCACCTAGGTTTATTTTCTTATTATTAACTAGATCAAGATACGCCACTACATAGTAAACTACTTGAGGAATAAGTCGACCGATATTGATTGAGTTTGCACTAGATAGTTTTATATTTTTTCTAGTAGTTGTTTTTGAACTCATTATCTACAAATAATTCTTTAATACCACTTTGAGCATCATCGAAGTTTCCATGAATGGCACAAACTTTTTGTATTTTTTTCCTTCTTGGGTTTGCATTTGAGTTTTTTTGAACAACACTTACTCCGTCATTAGGGTAGAATACCATAATTTTTTTGTTCTGTCTACATCTTTGAAACCTTCTAATGCAGCCTTACCGGTATCGCCACTTGTTGCAGTTAAGATAAGTATGTCATTTTTATCGTTAACTTTTTGTTAAAAGCTGTTTTAGTAAGTTGTGGTAAAAGTGATAGTCCAACATCTTTGAAAGCACTTGTTGGCCCTTTGAATAATTCAAGAACATATCCATCACTCAGTTCTGCTAATGGTGTAATTTTTTTCATGAGAAAATTTTTCCACGATAGGCATTTTTCTACACAATTTTTTTAATTTCTTCGTCTGTAAAATCAACAAAAAGTTTTAATACAGCTTCTGCCACTTGATAATAATTTTTGTCTATTAAGTTGTTTAAATCTAATCTCCTAGATTTCTTAAAACAAATAAACCACCTTCTTCACTAAGTCCTTGAAGAATGGCCTCACTAGGATTTATTTTTCCTATTTCTATCTCTCGTACTTTCGTAAAACATATAAAAATCTCCTTGCTTTATCGTTGTATATATGATACAATGTTCTTTGTAAAAAAATACAAGTGTTTTTTTGTAAAAAGAACATAAAAAAATTATATAACATTAATTTTACACTAAATTTTTATAATAAAAAAACAGCAGAAAGTTGTAAAAATGCTATAGTTTTTTTATTGTATAAAAACTATATAATTATAGGTAAATAATTTTTTTCTTTAAAAAAATGGAGTAGAGTTTTAATTAATGCTGCTTAAAATTTAGTTAGGAAAAATCTTTAGGAGTGAGGAAGAATATTATGAAAATAGCGATATTAGGATATGGAACAGTTGGTAGTGGTGTTTACGATATTATTACTAACGGTAAAACAGCGGAATTAAAAAATATTGAAGTAAAAAGTGTCTTTGCGAGAAGTCGTGATAAGATGCATTTAGCAACAGATGATTACAATGAAATTATAGAAGATAATGAAATTTCTGTTGTTGTTGAGTGCTTAGGTGGAATTAACCCAGCTTATGAGTTTATTAAAAAAAGCATTAGAAAAATAAAAAAAGCATGTCGTTACAGCAAATAAAAGCAGTAGCTGCGAAGTATTTGGACGAGTTTTTTAACATTAGCAGAAGAAAATAATGTGAAATTTATTTTTGAAGCAAGTGTTGGTGGTGGTATTCCGTGGTTAGTTAATTTGGAAAGAACACGTCGTGTTGATGTAATCAAACGTGTTTATGGAATTTTTAACGGAACTAGCAATTACATTTTAGATAATATGTATAGAAATAATGCAGAATTTGCTTCTACACTAAAAAAACTGCACAAGAGTTAGGTTACGCAGAAGCTGATCCAAGTGCTGATATTGATGGTGGGGATGTTGTTAACAAAATAATTTTTAAGCAACGCTTTGGCTTTTTGATATCCATATAGATAGTAATTTTTCCAACATATTCTATGAGAAATATTGTGAAAAATGATATAGATTACTTGAAAAAAATATGATTATGCGGTTAAGTATATCGAGTGAGACTAATGTAGAAGATAATAAATATGAAACTTCTGTTATGCTATCTATTTTCGGCAAAGACTCTCAAGAAGCAGCTGTGCCACTTAATAATAATATTATAACGTTAGACGGTTCATTTATTGGTGAATTGAAGTTCTTTGGACAAGGTGCCGGCAAACTTCCAACTGGTAATGCGATTGTACAAGATATAGTAGATATTTATTTAGATGTGCCAAGAAGAGATATGGTTATAAAAAATGAATTGAGTTATTCAGATGAACTTACTAAGAAAAAAATATCTAATTAGATCAGAAGTTCAGCTAAATAATGAACTAATAGAAAAAAAGTAGAACAACATGAAGGAAACTTCTATATGGAAACTAAAGAAATTACATTAAAAACAACTTAAATCTTTAGTAGCAGAAGTAGAAGCTAAAGATGAGAAATATTTAGTAGCAAAAATTCCACTAATAATTATTTTTAATAAAAAGATAGTTTATGAGGGATATGCAAGAAATTGTAACTTTGAAGAGGAGATAAGATGGTAAAAGTAGCGAAATTTGGTGGTAGTTCGGTAGCTAGCGCTGAACAGTTTAAAAAGGTTAAAAAAATATAGTAGGATTAGATGATGCACGTCGTTTTTGTAGTAGTAAGTGCGGTAGGAAAGGCAAATAAAGAGGATAATAAAGTTACAGATTTATTATATCTTTGCTATGCACATACAAAAATATAATATTAACTTCGATAATATTTTCAAGATGATAGAAGATAAGTTTATAGGCATTAAAGAAGAGCTAGGACTTAATTTTGATATAGAAGGAGAACTAGCGAAGTTAAAATCAGAAATTGGTAAAGGTATTGATGAAGAGTATTTGGTTAGCCGTGGAGAGTATTTGACAGGGCTTTTAATGGCTGAATACTTGGATTATCATTTTGTTGACGCAAAAGATTTAATTTTCTACAATTATCAAGGTGAGATTGATTTTTCAAAAACACAAGAGGCGTTTGATAAAAATTGTTAGGGAGTACGACAAAGTTCTTATTCCAGGGTTTTATGGTAGTCTTCCAAATGGAGAAGTGAAGATAATGACACGTGGCGGGGGAGATGTTAGTGGAGCTATTATAGCAAATATTGCCAATGCAAAAGTTTATGAAAACTGGACAGATGTTTCTGGTATTTTGATGGCAGATCCTCGTATTATTTCTAATCCACATGAAATCAAGGTGATTAGTTATTCAGAACTTCGCGAATTATCATATATAGGGAGCAAGCGTGCTACATGAAGAAGCAATTTTTCCCGGTTCGTGATAAAGATATTCCTATCCAAATTAAAAAAATACAAATGCCCCTCATGTTGAAGGAACAATTATTAGTGATAACAAAACAAATCGGAGATAAACAGATTGTTACAGGGAATTGCAGGGAAAAAAAGATTTTTCAATTATAACAATTAAAAAAGCATCATATGGCTAATGAAGTGGGCTTAATCGCGAGAACGTTGAAAATCTTTGAAGACTTTAATGTCAGTATTGAGCATATTCCAAGTGGAATAGATTCATTCTCGGTTGTAGTAGAGACTAGTAATATACGTCCGTTTATCTATGAGCTTGTTGCAAAAAAATAAAAAGTGTTATAAAAACCTGATGAAATAAATGTTACCCATGATATTTCGTTAATTGCAACAGTAGGGGAAAAATATGAAAAAAACTCTAAAAAGGATTATCTGGGCGTTTATTTAAAGCATTAGGAGAAGCGGGTGTAAATATCGCACTAATTTCACAAACTAACGATGAGATTAATATTATTGTCGGCGTTCATAATAGTGACTATGAAAAAAACAATAAATACTATATATCAAGAATTTAAATAAAGTTTCAGACTTCCTAACTAGATTTAGTTGGGAAGTTTTTTTAGAACATGATATAATGAAAAAGTAAAGATTATTAAGAACTCTATTAAATTTTTGTGAGGAAGATTTTATGAAAATATTACAAATACTTTGTCATCCAGACTATGATAATAACAATAGAATAGCTAATTTATTAGCAAATCTTGGAGAAGAAGAACTTAGAAAAATAATTTTTACGAATATTGAAGCTTTAAACTTATACAATCCAGAATGCTATATTCCTATAATGGATAAAAAAATATGTTTTAATTATGATGACAAGGAGCTAACTAAAAGTGAGCAACAAGATGAACTTCGTCAAAAGGAACTGCTTAAACAGTGGAAAAAAATGCGGAAGCTATTTTTTTATTTATATGCCGCTTCATAATTTTTAATGTAGTGTCGAAATTTAAAGATTATATTGATAATATTATGATAGTTAATGAAACTTTTTAAATGTGAAATAGAAACAATGTTAGGTCTAGATAATCCTGATAAGCAGGTGACGTTTGTTTTAACTAGTGGAGGGAATTTGATAGTCATATACAATATGTTAATCTAGATTTTTACAGTTCAATATGTTCGTGGAATACTGAGCCTTCTAGGTATTGAAAAAAATGAAGTTGATTCGTGTTCAAGGTCTGGACTTAGCGTATAATAACAAAGATGCAATAGTAGAGAAATCAAAAGAAGAACTAAAATCTTGGATAGCTGAATTTTCAAAGAAAAAAATAATTAGATTTAATTTGTAAGGAGGAATAATAGTGAACGGACAAATGTTTCAAATTGCAGGACTAGTGGCAGCAGCTAAGAATGCACTGCAAAAGTAATAATCAAATTAAATATAATCCAGAAAAAAATATGTAAATAGCATTAGCTTCAAATTTTTTTAACTTTAGGAACAGAAGATTATATTGCATATAATTCATCGGAGTGGTTTGAAAAAAACTAAAAAGAATTTGGTCTAGTGGACATAAAAATTACTTTGTCCAATTTCTGTAAAAGATAGAAGTATTTTTAGGTTTTTTTCTAATACTACGCAAAGTTCAATTCTTTGCTTTTTTTGAAAATGGGAAGGTAACATATTTTTATACCAAATTGGGAATTTGATAATAAACATCAACAATGGAATATTATGTATAAGGAGTACGAGTGGACTAATCCACCGGAAGGCAAACCCCGTTATGACGATAACAGTGATTCATTTAGAAAGGTGTTACTTCAGATTAAAGATTTAGCTGCAAAAAAATAGATTGTGAAAATTTTGCTAATATTTTTGAATTTGCAATACAAAGTTTGGATAGGAAAAAAATGAAGGAATAGATAAGGAGTATGGTTTGGAATTACCCCAAATTCCACGACAAAATCTAAAAACTTTTTGAAGCTGCGAGTCGAGCAGATGTTTTTGGCGCTATGGGATCTTGGAATGATAGTCCACCATATATGGCTCAAAAATAAAGGGCTAGAGGAAGAATATGATATTTTATCTGATGAACTATTAAAAAAATATTCGCTTAGCAATTTTATATTCTATTAATGAATGGTAATTATGTTTTGAAAATGTAATTAATCGTTAAATAGTCTAGTAGTTATGGAGGGTAGATAAGATGAATTTACTGGAGAATATTAGAGCAAATAAAGAATTAAATGAACTTCTTATGAGAGAATGTGATATTTATTTTTTTACAAGGAAGAACAAGAGATTGAGTTTTCAGGTAATAATGAAGTGTATTCTCTTGGGTGTATGGCATTTGCTCAAGATGGAACTGGAAGCGAGTATGTTTTTCCTTGAAGATGGCAGTATCGGCTTTTATAAGTAGTGAGGGTGAAGTAGGAAGAGTAGCAGAGAGTTTGGAGGATTTATTAACTTTTTAATACACGTAGGATGTATTTCTGATTTTTAGTTGTAAATATATTTATAAAAAAAGAACAGCTATTAGAAGTTTACTGCAATGGCTATCTTTCAAGAGTTCGTACGAGTTATAAAGATAAAAATGAGGATTGGGATAAAATCCGTGGAGATATTGCAAATAAATTAGGACTTTCTTTTTGAGTCAGATAAGTTGAGTAGGTTAGCAATGGCGTTTTATAAATCTGCAAGTAGAGAACCAATTTTTTCTTGCAAATATGCAGATGACGAGGATGAATATATTTGTGATTCTGTACTTTCAGATATGGTAGGTATGTGGGAATTGCAGCTTTTAGGTATGAGTAAAGAAGAATTTGAGCATTTTTTTAAAACATAAGAATATAGTATTATAAATAAAATAAAAAAACATTCTTTCTTTATAAAAAGGAGAAAAGAGTGTTTTTTTGCTTAGTCTTTCATGTCAAACTCGAGTTGTTTTTTTCATGTGTTGATAGTATCTTAAATTGTCCGTTAGTCAGATTTGCAATCCAACTTTGGAAAGAGTCATAGTCTTCTTCCATAACATAAATAGTATAAATTATTTTGTCGGTATATTCTAAATTATTTACGATAAAATTTGTTTTTCTATTTCATACTCTATTTTTTTCCGTTAAGGCTATAGTCTAATTCCAATCTTATTTCAAGAGCATCCTTGCGTTCGACTAAGGTTGCATTTTTTTAAGGCGTTGATTACGCCGCCACCGTAGGCACGAACTAATCCTCCTGTTCCAAGCTTAGTACCACCAAAATATCTAATAACAGTTGCACAAACATTTTTTTATTTCATTTTTTTAACAAGAACATCAAGCATTGGAGCACCTGCAGTCCCACTAGGCTCTCCATCGTCATTAGCACGTGTTATTTCGTTATTGTCACCAACAACATAACAAGAGCAAACATGAGTAGCGTCATAATGTTTCTTTTTCATTTTTTTGTATAAATTCTCTAGCTTCTTCTTCACTAGTTACTCTGACAAGATGTGTTATAAAAGTAGATCAACGAATTCATCATAACTATTTTTCTTTTTATAGTGATAAATTTTTTTCATTATAAAAACCTCCTTGGATTTTTATTTTTCAGTTATAATTATTATATATGATTTATAAAAAGTCAATAAATTATTAAAACTCAGAGAAAAGTTTATTTCTCTGAGTTAAGTTATATTATTGTTGTTTGTTATTTGAAGAATTGTCCGTTGGACGATTTTTCATTACTTACTGTGATGTCATTTTTCAAATCTTCTTTTTGTTAATTGATCAGGTAAGTTAGCTAATAAGTCTGCTGGCTCCATGGCAACGAGATTAACGGCTGGGAATCTTGTTGCAGGTAGAAGATTATTTATTCTATATGTTTTTCAATCCTATATTAATATGTCCTTGATAGTAAATATTAAGTAAATCTGTTGCTTTAGGTAATTCTAAGTCTAGGTTACTTCTTAATGCAGAAGATGCATACAGAAGTGATAATGGTTTAGGATAGTAGTAGTAAACACCACCGTACATAACATCATATCCATTAATTCGATGTGATACTATTTCAATATCATCGTTAATAAACATTTTTTATTGCAGTAGAGATTTGTGTAGTAGTAAGATTATGCTCTACATTATCTCCAGCAATATTTATAACATCATTGATTTTAGATAAGGCGTTTAAACTTTTAGCTTTATCGATAAGAGCATGAATAACTTGTAGTTGACGTTGACCACGTTCTATATCGCTATCGTAATATCTACTACGAGCAAAGGCTAAAGCTTGCTCCCCATTTAATGTATGCCAACCTTTAGTAAGTTTTACAGTATGCAGCTCACCGTTGGCATTTTGTTCATTCATATCAAAAGGAACATACAGGTCAATACCACCAAAAGCATCAACAGTTTGCTCAAATGCTTTAAAGTTTATTAATACATAGAAGTTAATCGGCGTATTAAGTAGATTTTCTACAGCATTAACAGTACCTTTTACGTCATTATAAGAATGAGCGTGGGTAATCTTATCGTAGAAATAAGCATTATTTTTGTTATCATCAGCTTTTTCACGCATAAGTGTAAGTGAATCACGAGGAATACTAACCATATCCATACGTTTCTTATCTTTATTAATAGTCGCAAGAATAATCGAGTCTGTTCGACTATCTTGACGCGTTTGTCCTTCGGCTTTACGTTGATCATTTTCGTCAATTCCCAGAATTAAGATAGAGAATTTTTTTGAAATTAGGATCTACTTCTTTAAGGAAATCAGTTTCTTTGTATCCTTTTTTAGCAGAAGATGAAAAAAATTATATATTGTATATCCTGCAAAAGCAACAGTCCCAATAAGCACAAGACCTAAAATTGATAGCAGAATAGTTTTAAATTTACTTCTATTTTTTTATTATTGTTGTTATTTCGTTGAGAGCGACCGCTATGAGGATGTCTAGAGCGGCTTACTCTATTTCTTCTTGACATTTTTTTCGTCCATAATATTTTTTAAACCTCGTTTGTAAAAACATTTAACTTTTCCATTATACTATATATTTTTTCTTTTATGCTAGAAAAAAACATTAATAATAAAATGAAATTTAATGGAAATTAGAGGAGAATAAAGAAAAATTTTTGAAATTTTTCATACATATATATTAAAAATATAATTAATAGCTGTTAAAAAAATAGGAGTATATTATGCCAGAATTACCAGAGGTTGAAAATATAAAATTAGGGCTTGTAGACCAAGTTTTAAACAAAAATAGTAGGAGTAAGTTACTCAGAAATAGTAAAATTAGGCCATAGTCAAAATAAAAATGACTATAGTAAAAGCAAGACTTAGACTATTTTTGCTAATAATGTTATAAATAAGAATATAGAAGGATTAACTCGTAGAGGAAAAATATCTATATTTCACGTTAAGCAATGGTTATATAATTGCGCATTTCGGTATGACTGGAGCGTTTTTTTGTTGTAAAAGATATTGCGGAGATTACTAATAAAAAAATTACTATAATCATCGCCATATTATTTTTGAATTAGATACTAAAGAAAAATTGGTTTACAGTGATATACGCCGTTTTGGAGAATTACGATATACAGATGAAATAAATAAGTTTAAGCCATTTATTGACTTAGCACCAGAACCTTTTTTTCACAGACTGCAAAGAGTTATTTTTTTAGAGAAACTAGAATTACCTAAGTATAAAGATCAACCTATAAAAAGCATTATTGCTAGAAGGAAATGTATTTTTGTGGTTGCGGAAATATTTATGATTGTGAAGTTTTTATATCGCCAAAAAAATTCATCCTTTGACTAAGGCTTCCGAGCTCACAAAAAAACAAAAAAAGAAAACCTTTTTTTGATGAACTGGTAAATATATTAACTTTTGCGATAGAGCAAGGGGCTCTACTATCTCGGACTTTGTTCATTCTGATGGCGGTGAAGGGAATATGCAAAACTTTCATCAAATCTATGGTAAAAACTTGTCCTTTAGGGCACAAGACGGATAACATTGTTATAAAAAAACACGTGCTAGTCATTTTTGTCCGATTTGTCAAAAGAGAAAGTAAGATAAGAAGGGAGATTGTATGGAAAATATAATTGAATTTTTTTGAAAAAAAGTATATAAAGCATAATTATAGGATCGTTAATTTTTGCTGCGGGATTAGAGTTTTTTTCCTAATTCCAAATAATATTCTTGATGGTGGGGTAATCGGTATTTCTATTATAGCTCGCCATTATTTAGGATTGCCATTAGGGATATTTATCTTTATTCTAAATATTCCATTTTTTTATATTTAGGATATAAACAAATAGGTAGGGGATTTGCTGTTGCTTCTATATTCGGTATTTCGGTATTATCTCTTGCTACAGTATGGCTTCATGATAGTACACCACTTGTGACTGATCCATTTTTAGCATGTATTTTTTGGTGGAATTATTTTTAGGAGTTGGAGTAGGACTTGTTATAAGAAATGGTGGAACTCTTGATGGAAGTGAAGCTTTTTCTATTTACGCAACAAAAAAATGCCAATTTCAGTAGGAGAGATGGTCCTTGGAATAAATGTTATAATTTTTTTATCGTATCTGGATTTGTTTTTACATGGGAAGCAGCGCTCTATTCTATGATAAGTTATTTTTATTGCTTCTAAAGTAATGGATATCGTTATTGAGGGACTTAATGATTCTAAATCTGTTATGATTATCTCAAGTAATTATCAGATAATAAGTCAAGAAATCCAGGATAGACTAGGAAGAGGGGTAACACTTCTTCATGGAGAAGGGGGATATTCAGGACATGAAACTAAAAATAATTTTTCTGTGTTATTACGCGTATAGAAGAATCAAAATTAAAGAAAATAGTATTCAAAAATGATAGAAGTGCTTTTCTATCAATTGGAACAGTTAGTGAAGTAAGTGGTGGAAACTTTAAGAAAAAAAGATATTCACTAGAAAAAAATATCCTCACAGAATTATTCTGCGAGGTCTTTTTTTGTGATATTACGATAATAAAGGGACTGACAAATTATAGAAGAATTAATAAAACTTAAAGATAAATTTGAGCTGAAAAAAACAAATTTGTGTGTGATGGCCATCAATATAGACTTTACCAAGAAATCACCTACAATTTACTAGATTATTTAATACATTCGTGCTAGTATAAGCAAAAAAATTTTTTTAAATATGTTATAATAGACTGATGAATTTTTTTAAAAAGGATACAAAAATGAAGATTAAAGAAATAATCGTCGTGGAAGGACGCGATGATACGAATAGGGTTAAAGAAGCTGTTGATTGTGATACATTTGAAACTAATGGTTCTGCTTTAACAAAGAAAAAAATTGAAAGATTAATTTATTTAGAAAAAGACACGAGGGATAATTGTTTTAACAGATCCTGATTATGCTGGGAAAAAGAATAAGAAATATTATTGAAAAATATCCCGACTGCAAAACATGCTTATATTTCTAATAAAAAAGCTGTCGATAGTAAAGGGAAAAATCGGGATTGAAGCAGCTAGTAAAGAAGACATTATTAAAGCATTAGAAAATTATTATACTCCAATGATAGAGGTTAAAAAAATGATATAACTAATGACTTATTGTTAGAGTTAGGTTTAGTCGGTGGCAATACTTCAAAAAAATTTTAAGAGAAGAGCTTTGTGAAAGATTAAATATAGGATATACTAATGCTAAACAGTTGCTAAATAAATTGAATATGTACAATATAAGCCATGAACGCTTATTAGATGAAATGAATAAAATAAATAAAGGACATAAGAGATGATAGGAACACCTAAAAAAACTTTTGAAATACTAAAAAAACATGGATTTACTTTTTAAGAAAAGTTTAGGACAAAAACTTTTTAATAGACTCAAATATTTTGAATAGAATAGTAGATGGTGCCGGTGTAGATGAAACAGTTGGTGTTATTGAGATTGGACCTGGTATTGGTTCACTAACAGAAGCACTTGCTAAAAAAAGCTAAAAAAAGTTATTTCGTTTGAAATAGATGGAAGGTTATTACCGATTTTTAGCAGAGACACTAGCGGATTATAATAATGTTGAAATTATTAATAATGATATATTAAAGGTTGATGTAGATAATATTATTGCTGAAAAAAATGAGTGATTGTGACAAAATTATGGTAGTGGCTAACTTGCCATATTATATTACGACACCGATACTTACTCATTTGATAGAGAATACTGAGAAAATAGACGGTTATGTTGTAATGATGCAACGAGAAGTAGCTAATAGGTTAAATGCAAAAGTAGGAACAAAAAGACTACAATTCATTGACTATTTTTATTAAATTATTATACGGATGTAGAATATTTATTTACTGTACCAAAAAAAGTTTTTGTACCAGCACCGAATGTAGAAAGTGCTGTTGTGAAAATTATGACAAAGGAGAAAAAAAGAATTTGAAGTAGATCAAAAATTCTTTAAATTTGTTCGATCATGTTTTTGTTCAAAGAAGAAAAAAACTTTACTTAATAATCTTATCTCAAGCTATGGAAAAAGATAAAAAAAGCAAGATCTTCAAGCGTCGTGTTTTGATAGTGAAATAGAAGCTACACGTAGAAGTGAAACTTTAACATTAACAGAGTTTTTATAATTTGTATAATAATCTAAAGAATAATAATTTAATTTAGTAAAAAGGGGAAAATCATGGAAGAATTAAAAAAAGAATAATAACAGAATTCAGAGCTAAACGTGATTGGGGAGAGTACGATACTTTGGAAAGATTTTCTAAAAAGCATCTCAATAGAAGCGGCAGAATTATTAGAACATTTTCAATGGGATGAAAGTGGAGATAATATGCAGGAGATAAAAGATGAGCTTGCAGATGTACTGATTTTATTCATTAGCAATGTGTTATCATCTTGGAGAAGACCCTAAAGAAATTATAAAAGAAAAAGCTAAAAAGACGTTGCTCGTCGTTATCCAGAAAAAGATAATATAAAAAGGAAATCTTATTTGTTAAGATTTTCCTTTTTATATTATCTAATAGATTTTTAGTTTTTAATACTTTAATATTTTTTTCCTTTATAAAACATTGCATAAAGCACTGTAACACCGACTGTTAAAACAGCACAAAGAATATAAATTCCGCTATAAGATAAAATGCCGTGTAAGGTTCCTAGTGCATAAGGACCAAATCCTAAGCCTAAATCAAGTCCGATAAAGTAGGTAGATAGTGCGATACCTACTTTTTTCAGGCTCTACAAGTTTTAAACAAACAGCTTGACCATTTGACATAAATGTACCATAACCAAGACCGATTAAGGCACCAGAGAATAATAACATGAAGCTACCGTTAGTGAAACTTAACATTAGCAGACCTAAAGTTAAAAATATAAAACTAGGATACATTACGGCATTTTTCTCCACGTGCATCAAATATACGTCCAGCAAAAGGACGAGTTACTGTAATAATAAGAGCATAAACTACGAAGAAGAATGCCCCTGCTGTAGCAAGACCTAGGCTGTCAGCATAAATAGATAAAAATCCAAGAACACTAGAATATGAAAGACCGATAAGGAAAGCTACTGTTGAAATAAATAAAACTTTGTATTCAATAAATGTATTCAATGACCAACTATTTAGAAGTTGTTTTTTTGTTTGTCAGTTAATTCGATATTTTTGAACAGGGAATAAGAAACAAGCTATGGCTACAGCAACTGATAACACTATTGCTAAAATAATTACTGCGTTAAATCCAGTAATAGGAAGAAGTAACATCCCGATAAATGGACCCTATAGCAGCAGCTAAACTTGTACTTAAACCGTAATAGTTAATTCCTTCACCATTGCGTGATTTTTGGAATATAAGTTGTTACAATTGCGTTTGCTGCAGTAGAAATAGTTCCGTATGCAAAAACCATTTAAAAAAATCTAACAGTGTCTAAAAATAATAATATTAGCTGAAATTAAATATGCAGCTGTTGTAAGTAAATAAATTACTGCTCCAAAACGTAAAAATTTGTTTGCGTCCAATTAATTCTAATTTTTTTCCGATATAAAGACGAGCGACAAGTGTACCGATAATATAAATACCTGCAGCAAATCCGGCTTGTGCAGCAATAGCGCCAAAGCTCACTTGTTGCAAATTTTTGCTGTAATAACAACAAAGCAATAGTATATTAAAAAAATACTATAAAAGTTAATTGTAGTTATTGTAATAAAACCTGAGTTAAATAATTTTTCTTCTTTTTTTGATGTCTGAGTGACTATCCATGAAAATCTCCTAACATAAATTTAAAAATATATATATTATATAATACTCCTATGAAAAACACATTTTTCAAGTGAAAATTTTTTTCAAAAAAATGATATATATTCAATTTTATTTCCAAAAATATAATGAAACAATTACACCTCTGTAAAAGCTTTAATTGATAGTATTCTCATCGTGTGTTGAAAAATAATTTTTTTCGGAAAAATGCTTTACACAAAAAAATGAAAACGAATTATTTTCACAAGTGGAAAATGAAAAATAAGGATCAATAAATATCGATTATAAAAAAATAAGAAAGAGCCTAATATATTTTTTTAATTATTTTTTTCCATAATAAAAGGTTATAATCTAAGCAACCACGCTAATGAAGATCGAATTGTCAGAATTTTTCGTTTCTTTTGTAAAAAAATATCTTGACAGTAAAAATAGTTGATATAATTGTAGCCAAGTAATAAAAAGTAAAGGAGAACAAATTTATGAAACTGTATCAAGTAGAAACTTTACAACTGAATATTCGTTGGCAAAGCCACTAGATACAGGGGTCGATCTTGTTCTTTTTAACATAGATACGACTTCGAGAAGTTAGTATCTATGTGGATTATTTGTGATGATTAAAAAAATGACCACATGGAGTTATCTAGGTGGTCTTTTATATTTATTTTAGTATAATTTAAATTTAAAAAATTAGAGACCACTAGGGATAAAAAGCTAGTGGTCTTTTTTTGTATAGATACGCTTCTAGAATTATTAGTGACTGTTATTTAACTAGATAGAAAATATATAAGGAGATTTGAAGATGAAAAATTAATAAGATTTTTTTGTAGGATTTGCAGTGTTATTAGCGAGTGTTTTTAGGGTTATGGGTATTATGAAGGTAAAAAAAATATAGCTGAAAAAGTAGAGACAAAAGAAGTTAGAGTAGGTGTACTTCAATTACTTAGCCACCCTGCACTAGACCAAATCTATAAAGGAATAGAAGAAGGATTGGCTAAAGAAGGCTATCAAATAGGTAAGGATATAAAAAAATAGACCTTCAAAATGCCCAAGGTGATCAGAGTAATCTTGTAAGCATGGGACAAAAAGTTAGTAAGCGATAATAATGATATTTTTAGTCGGAATTACGACACCAGCAACGTTAGCATTGTCAAATGCAACAAAGGATAAGCCAATAATTATGGCTGGTATTACTTATCCAGTAGAAGCAGGATTGATTAAGAGTGAAAATAACCCAGGAAATAACATTACAGGTGTGAGTGATAGAACACCAATTAAGCAACAACTAGAGGCTATGAAACAAATTTTACCGAAAATGAAAAAAGTAGGTATTCTTTACACAGCAAGTGAAGATAATTCTGTAAAACAAGCACAAGAAGCTGAGAAATTAGCAAAAGAATTAGGCTTGGAAGTAAAAGTATCAACAGTTGCGAATACAAATGATATCCAACAGGTAACAGAGGCTCTTGCAGCAGAGACTGATGCTATATTTATTCCAATTGATAACACAATTGCTAGTGCAATGGCTACAGTCGTAAAAGTAACTGATGCGAAGAAAGTTGCAGTATTCCCTTCTTCTGACACAATGGTTGCTGATGGAGGATTGCTTGGAATAGGAGTAGATCAATACAAAATAGGAGTTGAGACTGCAAAAAGTTATAGCAAAAAGTTTTTAAAAAGGAGCAGACACTAAGACAATGCCTATCGTTCTTGCTAATGAAGGAGTTATTTATCTAAATGAAGCAAAAAGCAAAAACAGTTAGGAATAGAAATTCCGCAAGATATTAAAAAAATAAAGCAAAAGTTGTAGATAAAAAAATAACTTTATTGATATTATATGGATAATAATTAAAAATGTTATTCATTAATAATTTGAAATATAATGAAAGAGGTGTTTTGATGGATTTAATTATTTCGGCAATAGCTCAAGGCGCACTTTTGGGGATTATTGTCACTAGGATTATTTATAAGTTTTAGAGTACTAAATATAGCAGATATGACGACGGAAGGTGCTTATCCATTAGGTGCAGGTGTTTGTGTTATTTGCATTCATAATGGAGTTAATCCAGTTCTTGCAACTGTAATTGCTATCGTTGCTGGAATGCTGGCAGGTTTAGTCACAGGGGTTTTTGATTACAATTTGTAAAATTCCAAGTTTATTAGCGGGGATTTTGACAATGACAGCACTATTATCAGTAAATTTAAGAATAATGGGAAGACCTAATTTGAGTTTGTTAAACAAAAGAAACTATTTTTAGTAAATTCCAAAGTTTAAATTTACCCACTCATTATGATACTGTATTATTAGGCTTTTATTCTTTCAGTAATAATTATTGGGATGATGTCACTATTCTTTTCAACTGAGCTTGGTCAAAGTTTGATTGCGACAGGAGATAATGTGAAAATGGCAACAGCACTTGGTATTTCTACAAAGGCTATGACTATTTTAGGACTTATGCTTGCAAATGGAATTATTGCTCTTGCTGGAGCTATTTTTGGCACAAAATAATGGATATTCTGATGTGAATAGTGGTATAGGTGTTATTGTAGTCGCACTTGCAGCAATTATTATAGGAGAAGTTATTTTTCAAAGATATGAGTTTTTACCCAGCGTCTAGTTTGTGTAATTTTTGGTGCGATTATATATCGTTTATTATTAGTAGGCGTGTTAAAGTTAAATATTATAGGGGCAAATGATTTCAAATTGGTATCAGCTTTAGTTATTGCGTTATTCTTAACATTACCACAGTTGAAACTTAGTACTAAAAAGAAAGGGTGTGAAGTAGATGTCATTTATAGAAATAAAAAAATTTAGATAAAACTTTTTTTCCCTGGAACAAATAGAGAACAATATGCTTTTAAAAAAATGTAAGTTTGGATATTAAGGATGGAGATTTTTATTACGATTTTAGGAGGAAATGGAGCAGGTAAATCTACTTTTTTTAAATGCACTTGCTGGCTCTTTTTCTTTGGATAATGGTGAGATTTTAATAGAAGGACGAGATATTAGCAATATCGTTGAACATAAGAGAGCAGAGTTCATAAGTCGCGTCTTTCAAAATCCTTTGGATGGGACAGCTCCACGTATGACTGTTGCACAAAATATGTCATTAGCACTGCGCCGTGGTAAAAACCGTGGATTTAAATTAGGCACTACAAAAGAAGATAGAAAACTTTTTAAAGAATTACTTGCAACATTAGATTTGGGACTTGAGAATAGACTCGATAGCGAGATGGGACTATTATCAGGTGGACAGCGCCAAGCAATTGCGCTTCTTATGGCAACGATGACCACGCCAAAACTTCTACTTCTTGATGAACATACAGCAGCGTTAGATCCAAAAACACAGAAAAAAATTATGGAATTAACACGCAAAAAAATTGAAGAGAAGAATTTAACCGCATTAATGATTACTCATAATATTCAAGATGCTGTAAAATATGGTAATAGAATTATTATTCTTCATAGAGGACAGTTAGTTCGTGATATAAATCGTGAGGAAAAAGAAAAAGTTAAATGCTAAAGAATTATACGAGTTATTGTATAATCTAGAAGAAAATGAATAAACTAAAAATCAGTTTTGATGTTAGTCAAAAGCTGATTTTTTTCTTTAGGTAAAAATGAATGTAGATAATCAAAGTCAAAGTAATCAAAAGTACGAATCCCCAAAAATAATGAATCTACTCAACAAAATAATTCAAATAATAATGCTAGCGTTAGTAATACAAATAATACCCAACAAGCAACAAACAATGTTCAACAAAAATTCTACTTCAAACATAAAGTCGCAAGAAGAGGTTCAAAGAATTGTGGCGCAAGCTATTTCGACACCAGAAGGAGATATTTATTTCAAAAAAATTCGTACGGAATATGAAGACGACTATGCATATCAAAAATAATGGAGCACCATTACTTATTTATGATTTAGAAGTCCGTGCAAATGGGTTAGAATATGATATCGAAATAGATGCTGTAACAGGGAAAGTTTTTGAAAGTGAAAAATTGATAGTTAATATTTTTAATAAAAAAAGGTCTATTGAAGAAAAAAATTCAATAGATCTTTTTGTTTGTTATTTGTTTTTTTGGTTATAAATATAATATACAGCAAATCCTCCAAGGATAATATAAAGTGTAACGTTAGGATTAGCTAGATAAAAAAAGCATAGCCTTATAAGAAATACGCATTAATATACCTTGAATAATTGATGGAGCAAATAAGATAATAAATATAATAGAATTTTTTTCATGTTTTTTTACAATAAGCATTAATCCTATTAAAATTCCAATTAAAAAGAACAATGGCTAAATATTTATTAACAACAACATTTAATGAATTAGGAAATGTTATTGGATTATAATAAATAAATAGTGCAATAAGCATAACGATAAGAGTTATAATAGTATTTTTTTCGTTTGTTCTCTAAGTTTAGTTTTATTTGTATATAAAAAGATATAACTAAGATAGAAACCACCGAAGACTAAAAAGGCCAACAGTGCCTGCTTCTGCTAAGTTTAACATAGCAAGAGGATTTACTAAAATAGGACCTAAATAAAATAGTACATAGATAACACTAGCAATTAAAAAAATTTCTTTTTAATATAGACATATATTTCTCCTTAAATTTTTATTTTTAGTATAGCTGATAAGCCATAAGATAAGAAAAGAAAAATGGCGATTAGAATTATTATAACAAAAGCACTTGAATTAAAAAAACATAAATAAGTGGTATTGATAAAATAATACTAAATAAAGGAATATATACTTTTCTTTCTATAAAATAGGATATTAACATAGTAATTGAAAAAGCAGAACAAATATAAAATAATATTAAAATAAATCCTGCTTTTATCAGAGCTTCCTGAATAAAATTTCAGAAAGATTAAAGGGATAATATAGTACAAAAATACTTGTTAAAAATAAATGTAGCAAGTAGACTTTTTTTATTCATAGTAACGACTCCGTAAATATAGTATGATATCTATTGTAATATTTTTCTCATTAGTAAGTCTAGTAATATAGAAAAAAATTATAAAAAAATATTTTTTTAAATCCTAAAAAAATATTTTTTTAGATAACGCTTGTTAAAAATGAAATAATTAGAGTAAAAATAAATATAACAAAATAAAGAAGGAGACTATAAAATTATGTCAAAAGTTCATGTATTTGATCATCCATTGATTCAACATAAATTATCTTTTTATAAGAGATAAAAATACAGGTTCAAAAAGACTTTAGACAGCTAACTAATGAAGTAGGATCTCTTATGGCTTATGAAATCACAAAGAGACTTACCATTAGAAGATATTCAAGTAGAAACGCCAATTCAAACAACTACTTGTAAACGTCTTGCTGGGAAAAAAAGTTGTGTTTGTTCCTATTTTTAAGAGCTGGACTAGGAATGGTAGATGGATTAATGAATTTAATACCATCAGCAAGAGTTGGGCATGTAGGATTATATCGTGATCCTGAAACTCTTCAACCACATGAGTATTTCGTGAAGATACCTAGTAATCCAGAAGAAAGATTATTTATTGTTGTGGATCCAATGTTAGCAACAGGAGGATCGGCAATCGCTGCGATAGATTCATTAAAACAACGAGGAGTAACAGAAATTAAATTTATGTGTTTAATAGCGGCTCCAGAAGGGGTAGAAGCATTACACACAGCTCATCCAGATGTGGATATTTATATTGCAGGCTTAGATGAAAGACTTAATGATCATGGTTATATTGTGCCAGGATTAGGGGATGCGGGAGATCGAATCTTCGGAACTAAATAATATAAAAGCACTTTCATAAATTTGTAGAAAATTTTAGAAATAACTAGAAAATCACTAAAAAAAGTAATATAATGTTAAATAGATATTTCTTAATTTTGCACTAATACAGATTTTTGAAGTATTTATAAACACTATCTTATGAGAAGAGGTGAGAAACCAACATGGAAAAATCATACATATCTGATTTCCAAACTATTTGGATATGATATAACAGTAAATATTCCTAGTGCAATAACAACACTAATAACGGTTGTTTTTAACCTTTATTTTTTTGTTATGTTTCTAACTAGTAGAATAAAATTAAGACCAGATAGTAAACGTCAAAAACGCGGTTGAATTACTTGCGTATTTCGTTAGTGATAACGTAATAAAAGGAAATGTTAACTGGAAAAAAATATGGTAAAGGATTATGGGCGACAGCGCTAACGATTATTTCACTTGTTGCAGTAGCAAATACTATAGGCGTACTTATAGAAGTAAGTTATGATGGAGTGGTTTATGTAAACTCTATAACGGCAGATCCAACGTTTACTTTCTCTCTTGCATTATTAGTGATTGTCTTTACTCATTTTGCAGGAATTAAGTATAAAGGAGTTAAACACTATTTTTGGTACATATACTTCTTCAGGTATAGGTATTACACCATTCAAGGTTATTGAAGAATTCACAAACTTGATGACTTTTTCAATGCGTTTGTTCGGTAATATCTATGCAGGTGAAATATTATTAGCACTATTAGCAACTCTTACAACAGTAGGATTCTTTTGGTGCAATAGCTGGTATGGTAGGATTAGTGGTATGGAAAGGATTCTCTCTATTTATAGGATTTATCCAAGCATATATCTTTACTGTCTTAACATTTATTTATTTATCACATAAAAATTAGTGATGAACATTAATCTTTTTAATTGCACTATATGTGCAAAAATCTAATAATTAATAAAATTCATTCATTATCCAAAGGAGGAAAAATATAATTATGGTAGAATTAATTGGAGCAGGTTTAGCAGCAGGTTTAGCAGCAGTTGGTGCTGGTATCGGTAACGGATTTTTTTATTCGGTAAATTTATCGAAGGTGTATCTCGTCAACCAGAATTAGAGTCAAGATTAAAATCAAATGCTTTCGTATTATTCGCACTTGTTGAAGCAGTACCTATCTTAGCTATCGTTATTTCATTCGTTATCTTAGCTAAATAATTTAGTATAATACTGTAAACAAAAGAACTATGAAGAATAGGAGCATTTAGTAAATGGAAAATTTAGTATTTTTTTAGCTACTGAACACTCTTCTCATCAAGGTTTTAATCTGGGAAATATGGCTATTAATATTGTAGCTGTATTGATCTTATTAGTATTACTGAAAAAAATTTGCTTGGGATAAACTTATTGATATGTTAGATGAGCGTCAAAGATTAGTTGAAGGTCAACTTGATGATGCCGCTAAAAATCAAAAAAAGAAGCATTAGTTTTACTTGAAGAAAATCAAGAAAAAAATTAAGAAATGCTCAAAAAAAGAAATCAAAGTTATGATGGAAGATGCTCGTGAACAATCTAAGGTTGAAAAAAACAAGCTATTCTTGAAGAAGCTCGTAAACAAGCAGAACAATTAAAAGTAAATGCTCAAAGAGATATTGAGGATGAGAAGAAAAAGAGCGCTTGAAGAAATCAACAAACAAATTGCTGAACTATCAGTGCTTGTAGCTTCGAAAAATTTTAGAAAAAAAGAATTAGATGGCTCAACACAAAGTGAATATGTTGATAAAGTCATCAAAGAGGTAGGGGTGAAATAATGAGTAAGTCAGTATTAGCTAATAAAAATTGGATATTCATTATTTGAAGTTGCGAAAGAAAAATAACTCTTTAGAACAAGTTTCTTATGAGTTAAATGAAGTTGCAAAAAGTCGTTAATGAATCTTCAGATTTTTGTTACATTGATGAACAACCCTAATTTAGAAAAAAATTAAAAAAATTAATTTGATTGATGCTTCATTTACAGGTGTTAATAAATATGTTGTAAATGTAGTGAAAAATCTTAGCAGGTAATCTGCAAAATCTCATTAATAAATTTTTGTTTTAGAGCAATTTACAGAATTGTTTAATAAACATTCAAATAGCGTTGTTGTGAAAGTTGAATCAGCTTCGCCACTAACTGACGTACAGTTAGAAAATCTAAAAAGAAAAAAACTTAAAAATGAGTTACAACTAGAAAAAGTAGAACTTAATAACTTTGTAGATGAAAGTCTTCTTGGTGGCTTCAAACTAACTTATAATAATAAGGTAGTTGATGCAAGTATCAAGGCAAAATTAAGTGCTATAAAGGCAAAAAAATTTCTACAATCTAGAAGAAGTTGAAACAAGGAGGGACATAAATGGCTATTAAAGCTGAAGAAATTAGTTCATTACTAAAAATCACAAATAGAAAATTATCAGTTTGAAGTTAAGTCAACAGATGTCGGTACAGTTATAGAAGTAGGGGACGGTATTGCTCGTGTATACGGTCTTAATGAAATAATGAGTGGTGAGTTAGTTGAGTTCACTAAAACAGGGGTTATGGGACTTGCTCAAAACCTTGAAGACACTAATGTTGGTATCGTAATTTTAGGTCCAACTACTGATATTAAAGAAGGCGATGAAGTGCGCCGTACAGGACGCGTTATGGACGTTCCTGTTGGAGAAGAATTAATTGGACGTGTAGTTGATCCATTAGGACAACCTGTAGATGGTCGCGGACCAATTAATACTACAAAACGTCGTCCAATCGAATCTCCTGCAGTTGGGGTTATGGGACGTAAATCAGTATCTGTTCCATTTCAAACAGGGATTAAAGCGATTGATGCTTTAGTACCAATCGGACGTGGTCAACGTGAGCTTATTATTGGAGATAGACAAACTGGTAAAACAGCTGTTGCTATTGACTCGATTTTAGCACAAAAAGGACAAGATGTAATTTGTATTTATGTGGCAATAGGACAAAAAGAATCTACAGTACGTAGTGTTGTAGAAACATTAAGAGAACATGGTGCATTAGATTATACAATCGTAGTTACTGCATCAGCGTCTCAACCAGCTCCACTTTTATATATTGCACCTTATGCAGGGGTTGCTATGGCAGAGGAATTCATGTTTAATGGCAAAGATGTAGTAATCGTTTATGATGACTTATCAAAACAAGCAGCAGCTTATCGTGAATTGTCATTATTACTAAAACGTCCACCGGGTCGTGAAGCATATCCAGGGGATGTATTCTATCTACACAGTCGTTTATTAGAACGTGCAGCTCGTGTTAATGAAGATTTTGGAGGAGGAAGTATTACGGCACTACCTTTCGTAGAAACACAAGCCGGAGATATTTCAGCGTATATTCCAACAAACGTAATTTCAATTACAGATGGACAAATCTTCTTACAATCAGATTTATTCTTCTCAGGTATTAGACCAGCGATTAATGCCGGGTTATCAGTATCTAGGGTAGGAGGATCTGCACAAATTAAAGCTATGAAAAAAAGTTTCAGGGACACTTCGTCTTGACTTGGCATCTTACCGTGAGTTAGAAAGCTTTTGCACAATTCGGATCAGACTTAGATCCAGCAACACGTGAAAAATTAGAACGTGGTAAACGTACAGTTGAAGTTCTAAAACAAGACTTACATAAACCAATTCCAGTAGAAAAACAAGTAATGATTCTTTATGCTTTAACTCATGGATTCTTAGATGACGTTGAAGTGAAAAGATATTCATAGATTTGAACAAGAATTATACGCATATTTAGATGCACATGAAACAGAAGCAGTTAAGCATATAATTGAAACAAAAAGACTTACCAGCGACAGAAGTTATGGATGGAGTAATAGCTGCATTCAAAAAAACTTTTGCCTAGTATGATAAGTAGAGTAAAAGGTGGTGAACTAATTGGCGTCACTTAGAGATATTAAAAAAATAAAATCAATTCTACGAAAAACTAGTCATATAACTAAAGCGATGGAGATGGTATCAACATCAAAACTTTTTAAAAGCACAGACTAATACCCAAAAAAATTTAGTCCTTATATGCGAAAAAAATGCAAGAGGTTATGGGAACTATTTTTTTGGTGGGAATGCTAATATAAAACATCCTATGTTAGAAAAAAAGAGAAGCTAAGAAAAACTCTTTATGTAGTAATTACTAGTGATAGTGGTTTATGTGGAGGTTTTAATTCTAATATTATTAGAAATTTTGTTAACACTGTTAGTACTCGTCACAAAGATAGCGATTATGGTATAGTTGCTATTGGTAATTATGGTGCAGAGTTCTTTAGAAAAAAATGGCTATAACATAATTGATAGTTATAGAGATATACCAGATGAGCCAAGTTTCACGCAGGTTAAAGAAATAACTAACAAGATAGTGGGATATTATATAGATAAAGAATACGATAAAATTTATATACATTACAATCACTTTGTTAGTATGATTCAACAAGTTGTAACGGAAAGCCAAGTGCTTCCAGTTGAGAACACAGAAGAATTTACAAATTCAGAAACAAAAGTGCTTGGTGCTTATGAGTTTGAACCTGGTGAGGCAGCTGTACTAGATGTCTTGCTACCTCAATATGCAGAAAGTATGATTTATGGAAGTATATTGGATAGTAAAGCTAGTGAGCATTCTGCAAGAAAAACAGCGATGAAAAATTCGACTGATAATGCAGGAAATATTATTGATACACTTACGATTAAATACAATCGTGCAAGACAAGCTGCAATTACACAAGAAATTACTGAGATTGTAAGTGGAGCGGCAGCTACAAAATAGTAAATAAGAAAGGAGAAGCTATTAAGTTAGCAAACAACATATGAATAAAGGTTATATTCTCCAAGTTATGGGACCTGTAGTAGACGTTAAATTCGAATCAGGGCATATGCCTAATCTACTAAACGCTTTAGAAGTTTATATAGAAAAAGGCGATGGGAAAAAAAAAAAATTAGTTCTTGAAGTTTCTCTTGAAATCGGGGATAATGTCGTAAGGACTATTGCGATGTCATCTACTGATGGATTAAACAGAGGGGCAGAAGTAGTTGATACTGGAGCGCCAATTACAGTGCCAGTAGGTAACTATACATTAGGACGTGTGTTCAACGTATTAGGTGAAGCAGTTGACCACGGAGAAGAAGCTGGAGCAGAAGTTCAAAAAGAATCTATTCATAAAGAAGCTCCAACTTTCGAAGAATTATCAACACATGTTGAGGTATTAGAAACAGGTATTAAAGTTATCGACCTTCTTGCACCATATATTAAAGGTGGTAAGATTGGACTATTCGGTGGTGCTGGAGTTGGGAAAACAGTTCTTATTCAAGAACTTATTAACAACGTAGCACAACAACACGGAGGACTTTCAGTATTTACTGGGGTAGGTGAGCGTACTCGTGAGGGTAACGACTTGTACTATGAAATGAAAGACTCTGGAGTTATTAATAAAACTGCCATGGTATTTGGTCAAATGAATGAGCCACCAGGTGCACGTATGCGTGTTGCCTTAACAGGATTAACAATGGCAGAGTACTTCCGTGATGAAGAAGGACAAGACGTACTATTATTTATCGATAATATCTTCCGTTTCACACAAGCAGGGTCTGAGGTATCTGCATTATTAGGGCGTATGCCTTCAGCCGTTGGATATCAACCAACTCTTGCAACAGAAATGGGACGTCTTCAAGAACGTATTACATCAACTAAAAAAGGTTCTGTTACATCTATCCAAGCGATTTACGTACCAGCCGATGACTATACTGACCCGGCGCCAGCGACAACATTCGCTCACTTAGACGCAACAACAAACCTTGAACGTGCGTTAACAGAGATGGGTATTTATCCAGCCGTTGACCCACTAGCTTCTACTTCAAGAGCATTAGCTCCTGAGATCGTAGGAGAAGAGCATTACAAAGTTGCGACAACAATTCAAAAGAACTCTTCAAAAAAATATCGTGAGTTACAAGATATCATTGCTATCCTAGGTATGGATGAGCTTAGTGATGAAGATAAGAAAACAGTTGATAGAGCACGTCGTGTTCAATTCTTCTTATCACAAAACTTCCACGTTGCAGAGCAATTTACAGGGCAACCTGGTTCTTACGTTCCAGTATCAGAATCAGTAGAGGCATTTAAAAGGAATTTTTAGATGGTAAATATGACCACATTCCAGAAGATTGCTTCCGTCTTGTAGGTGGAATTGAAGATGTATTAGAAAAAAAGCTCGTAAACTGGGAGTAGAAGTATAATACAATAGGAGGTAAATAGATGAATACTTTTAGATGTAAGTATTGTTACTCCTAATGGAGAAGCTTTATAGCGCTGAAAATGCTTCTATGGTAGTTCTGGATACTACAGGTGGTCAACTAGGGATAATGGCAAATCACGTACCTATGGTTGTATCATTGAAAATAGGTCCATTGAAGGTAGTTTTTTTCCAGATGGTCGAGAGGAAAGTCTAGCTATAAGTAAAGGTTTCGTAGAAACGCATAAAGATAAAAATTACTGTAATAGTTCAAACTGCTGAGCTAGATAAAGATATAGATGTAGAGCGTGCTAAAAAGAGCAAAAACAGCGTGCAGAAGAACGTCTTCAGAAAAAGAAGATTCTCTTGATGTTCGTCGTGCTCAACTAGCTTTTTAGCAAGAGCGATGGCTCGCTTGAAAGTTGCAGAGAAATAAAAATAAAAAAAGCTATGTAGAGTTGAAGAGTTACTTCAGCACTACATAGCTTTTACTTTTTAAAAAGTATTATTTTAATGCTTTTTTTAAATCTTAAAAGAGCAGAAATTATTAAAATAATAATTAGACCTAATGAAACATTGCTACTAGATGTTATACCAGTTTTAGGTAAAAATATCATTTTTTTGAATTACTTTTTAGCACCTTTTATTATCTAATAGTGAGAATTTTTTTATCATTATCAGTGCTAGTTGAATCTATTTGGTGAGATATTTTTGTTTTTGCTGATAATGACGAATTTACTAAAAATGATTAATAGTATATGTTAATATACCATTTGAAACAGTTGATTTGATTAACTCTAGAGAATTATCATCTTTTATGTGATAGACTAAAAATATCTTTTATTCTTTTTCATTTTCAAGAAGTTTTTATATGGACGATATGCTGAGTATCTGAAATAAATTCTTTATTATGTTTAGTTAAGTTCAAATCTAATACACGAATAGTAGAAATTTCACCTTTTATTTTTTTAATACGGCCGTTTTTTTATCCTCTAAAATTTTTATTTATTATCTCGTCTAAATTAAGATTGTTAGTAATATCTTTTGCTTCAAAAATTCAAAACCGTTTGCTAGTTTATTATCAAGTTCGACACTTGTGCCATTAGCTAATTTAATAGTAACAGTATTCCTAGAATCATTTAGTTCTAATTCAGGTAGGGTTGGTACACTAGGTGCTTCGTTAGGTACATTGTATTCAAACTTAGTACCATAGGTATTTTTCTGCAATTTTATTTCCATTAATAGTTGATGCAGAATTTTTTTATATTTTTCATGCATTACGAATTGGTTATTGTCTTGGAAAAGTTTCCCCATCTCCAAAAAGAATTTTTTTCAGAGTTATCTTGAGCAGCAAACATTACTCCTAAAGGTAAATTATTTGCACTTTTATAAACAGGAAGAGTGATTGCTGGATTTCCAGTTAAGTTAAATAGCCATGTATATGGAGTTCTCTTCATCATAGGCTCCCATTGTTTAACAAGAAGATTAAATCTTTCTTTAGGATCTTTAATGTCGTTAATATTATAAAGTTTCTTCTCTATTTCTGGATCAACATAAGGGTCGACTTTCTTATCATTTGAAGGAGCGGTAACGGCATTAGTCGACATTAAGAATAAATCATATTTTTTTATAAAATTCATCCATTTGTTTTTTTATAGACAGACGCAGGTTTTACATCCGAAATATCTGTGTTAGCGTTTGGCCCTTTAATTACAGAAGTTCCTAATGCGTAAGTAGCAGGATCTAGATTGTATTTAGTATTTTTGTCTGCTAATTTGGCAGCTTGAGCATAAGCACCGCCTATAGCACCTACTGTGTAAGTACGAATTCCTTCATAACCATCTATAGGAAATTCATTAACTTCTTCAACAGTAAAGCCTTGTTCTCTTAGAAAAGCAACTGCTTTTTAAAACTGCTTTTTTTACTATCTTCACTTAACTCTACATCTTTAAGTGGAGTTTTCAATGAGTATGCAATTTTTAGAGTTTTTTTAGATTTTTAGGAACATCAATAAGTGTTTTTTTGGTTTATTGATTTTTTTGTTTTATCAAAATAAACTTTTGCGTCATTAATATCTTTTACCAATGGAAATTTTTACTACATGGCCTGTAGGTTTTTAAGCCTATTAAACCTGTCCAAGAAGCTGGGATACGGATAGAACCACCAGCATCACTCCCGCTAGCAATAGCGACCATACCACTAGAAACAGCACTAGCAGATCCTCCTGACGAACCACCTGCGTTACGAGTAGAATCCCAAGGATTTCCAGCAGGACCAAATAGTTTTTGAGTCGGTAATATTTCTAGTACCAAGTTCAGGGTAGTTTGTTTGCCCAAGAATAACAAACCCTAGTTTTTTTAAATTCTTTTGCGACCATTAAATCACTTTTTAGAAACTTTATTTTTTTATTAAAAATAAACTCCATTAGAAGCATCACCATTTTTTATTTGATCTAATCCTTTAATTAATGTAGGAACACCTAAAAAAAGGTTGTTCATCCCAATTAATAGGATTAGCAGATGCATTACCAGCAGTAATTCTATTATCAATTTCTTTAGCTTCTTTATAGGCTTCATCAACTATGGCCTGTGGGATTTTTTTCCATTTTCTGTAGTTAAAACAGCATTTAATTTTTTTATTTTTCCTCTTCTATAACTTTATAAGCTAAATCAACTAATTCTGTGCTAGTTACTTTTTTTCTCACGGATAAGTTTTTGCTAATTCTAAAGCACTTTTTTTGCTTGTATTCAACTAAAGATAATGGTAATTTGTTAGGTACCTCTTTATTATTAATCGAAGAAGGGTTATCTATTTTTTTGTGGTATTTGCATTTTGAGAAGTTGATTCAGTTGTAATTTCGTCATTTGCTTTTTGCAGAACTAGAATTATCTAAAAATAGGTAAAAAAATGCAGTCGCTGCAAAATGCAGGGATAAGGACATATTTTAAATTAGTTTTTTTCATGTTGACTCCTTTAAGTTTTTTTATAAAATAATTACTGATAATAATTATACATCGTTAGTTCGTTATTTTAAAGTTATAAAGCTTTATAGGAAAATATAAAAAAATTATTTTTAAATTTTTTTAAAGAATAATATAGTAAAAATTGAGTAGACGTAATAATAAGATAAAAGATGAGTATATGTTATATTAGTATATATTATATTAATATAAATAAAAAAATTAGAGATAAAATAAATGGAATTTTTATTTTTTTATCTATTTTTTTAGGAACTTAAATAAAAAAATTGTTAGTTTTACATAATTGTGATATACTCAAAGTAGGTGTTTAAAAACGCTTACTACAAGGCTGCTTGTAGATTATTAAAATTAAATATAAAATTAAGAATTAAAAAAAGTTATATTTGTCATAAATTTTATTTTGGGATAATTTTATATGTTGTCTTGTAGAAGTAAAATAATTATCAGGGGAAAAACACATGACAATAAAAGTTGCTATTAATGGTTTTGGACGTATTGGGAGATTGGTCTTAAGACAAATTCAAGCTCAGCATGTAGATGATATTGAGGTTGTTGCTGTTAATAGATCAAGAATGCGACCTATTGATCAAATAGTATATCTGTTAAAATATGATACTACGCAAGGACCTTTTTCCTGGAACAGTAGAAGAAGGAGAAGGAGCGTTTATCGTTAATGGTAAAGAAATAAAGGTATTTGGGGAACCAGAACCAGAAAAAAATTACCATGGAAAGAATTAGGTGTTGACATTGTATTAGAATGTAGTGGTAGATTTAACAGCAAAGAAAAAGCTGAGGCGCATATAAGAGCTGGGGCGAAAAAAGTGTTGTTATCTGCACCAGGTGGAACAGATGTAAAAACAATAGTTTATAATGTAAATCACGAGATATTAACAGGAGAGGAGACTGTTATTTCTGGAGCATCTTGTACAACAAACTGTTTGGCACCTATGGCTAAAGTTCTTCATGATAATTTTGGAATAACACAAGGGCTTATGACTACAATTCATGGTTATACAGCAGACCAACATACATTAGATGGTTCTCATAAAAAAGGTGATTTTAGACGAGGAAGAGCAGCGGCAGAAAATATTGTTCCAAATACCACAGGTGCAGCTAAAGCTATTGGACTTGTTATACCGGAATTGAATGGAAAATTAGATGGAGCAGCACAAAGGGTACCAGTACCAACAGGATCACTAACAGAATTATTCGCAAATATTGAAAAAACTACAACAGTAGAAGAAATCAATGCCGTAATGAAAAAAAGCCGCTAATGACTCATATGAGTTATACAGAAGATCCAATAGTATCATCTGATATTATAGGAATGAACTATGGATCATTGTTTGATGCTACACAAACTAAGGTCATAGGAAAAGGCGAAAAACAAATGGTGAAAGTTGTGGCATGGTATGATAATGAAATGTCGTATACAGCTCAATTAATCAAAACACTAAAAATACTTTTGTAAAATTAGTTAAATAGAATTATAAATATAAGAATCTGACGTTTATTTTTAGAAATAGGCGTCAGATTTATTTTTTTTATCTCAAAAAAATTATTATTTTTTTGAAATATATGGATAATAAAAATTATATTTGGAATAGATATCAAGTATATCAGTTTAATAAAAATTTAATAGGAAAAATTATTTATATCAATCAGAAGTAAAGCTTTATACAGCTTATTGTAAACAATATTTTTTTATAGTATTATAGATATGTATTATAACAATTTTAAGGGGATAACTATGAGATACAGGTCTGACAAAGGGTGAAAAGAATTATTTCTAAGGCATAGGTATTAATAAAAAAATATTTTTTTATAAAACATAAATGGAGAAGAAGAGAAATATGTTAAAACAAAAAGAATTATTTTCAATAAGAAAAATAAGTGTAGGAGTAGCTTCAGTAATAATAGGAGCTAGTATGTTGAGTGGAGCACAGCCATTAGTAAAAACGGAAGTACAAGCAAAAGACAAAATAGAAGTAGAAGCAACTAAAGATGTAGAAATAAAAACTAGTAGAACATGAAGGTGGAGCGTTAATAGAAATAACTGCTACAAAAAGATATAAGTAATGTTGATGTAAAAATTACATTAGAAGGACAAAAAGTAGCAACATATCATGTAGATAAATTAAAAGCAGGGGAAAAGCATAACAAAAGAACTAACAAAAAGCACAACTAGATAAAGTAAAAGAAAATCTAGCTAAAAAAATAAAAAACACTACCAAATACGGCGGTAGTGAGAAAAAAATGTTGAGAAAACATTCAGGTTAGAAAAAAAGTAATCTAAAAAGTTGTAGTTTCGTATGATGTAGAAGAAGGAACGATAGCTCCTAATAAACCAGAGGTTAAGCCAGAAGAACCATCGAAACCAGGGCAACCAGATGTTAGACCAGAAGAACCATCGAAACCAGGGCAACCAGATGTTAAACCAGAAGGGCCATCAAATCCAGGGGCTAAACCAGAAGTAAAAAAAGAACAAAAGCTACAGTAGAACCAGTATTTGTGACTAAAGGGACAGAGCCAGTATTAGCGAATTTAACTTTCCAATTTACGAATGTAAAACATCCGGAAGAAGTAGTAGAACAAACAACAAACCTAGCGATGTTAGGCGGAGAAGAATTGTATTTAGATGAAGAATACAAGCTTACACTTAAAAGATAATGCAGGTTATACTTTTAGCGAAAGATTAGTAAAAGCTAAGAAACAAGGTGACTTCGTAGTATTACACGATGCCAATACTAACGAAACTATTGAAACACTATTGGTAAAAGGAAAAAAACATCAGGTTCTGAAAAATCCAGGAGAAATCACATTAGATAAACTTGTAGCTAAAAGTAATAACAAAAAGATGATAAACCTTTTGCAGATGTACCATTTAGATTGTTTGAATTTGATAGAAATATTCCAAATATAGTAAAAGAAGCTAGAACAAATTCTTCAGGGGAATTAATTCTGGATACTAAAAAGTTTAAAACCAAATAGAAAAATATGACTTAAGAATACAAAAGAGAGATAAACCTTTCTTAAGAGATAATGTTGTGTTTACAACTGATAAAGATGGGAAAAATCAATACTATTGATAATAAAAGCTATAACAAAAAAACAACTGCAAATACAATTGAGTTTAAAGAAGAAAAAGTTAATGATAAAGATGTAAAAATGACTCAAGCTCATTTTAAAGTAGTAGATGAACAAGGAAGTCCAGTCGAAAAATGTAGAGCTTTCTGCAAGTGGAATTAGAACAAAAAAATAACTACATTAAAAAAATGCTCGTTCGGATAAAAAAATGGAATAGTTACACTTAATTTAGAAAGTAAGGTAAATGGGGTTGATTATATAGTTAATATATCAAAAAAATGATCAGTTTAACTGGCAATTCAAACCAGAGGCAGTATCATTATTTGTAACAGAAGAAGGTAAAGTAAAGTATATTAGCGGAGATTATAATACGTTCAATTATAATGGAGAAAATATCCCAGTATTTGTTGTTAAGAAAATAGATCTTAATCACTTAAAAAAACTGAATTACAAGAAAAAAATAAAAAGAAGCAGAAGAAGTATTAAAAAAACAAGAGAAATAAAAAGAACTTCGCGATATATTAAATTCTGCAAAAGAAGAATTAGCAAAACCAGAAACATTACCTATATATGTAGGAGGATATTTAAAAAGATTTAACGAAAGCTTTGGAAAAAAATTAAAAATCAACCAGAAAATCGAACAAATGTAACGGTAGAACCTGTGATTGTATCAGGAGATAATGGACCAGTGCTAGATGAATTAACTTTTTCAATTTACTAACATAAAAATATCCGAATGAAGTAGTAGAAAAAAACAACAGAGCTAGCTATGTTAGGCGGAGAAAAAAATTGTATTTAAATGAAGAGTATAAACTTACGCTAAAAAGATAATAAGGGCTATACTTTTTGGTGAAAGAGTAGTTAAAGTTAAAGATTTAGATGGATTTAAAGTTTTACATGATGCAAAAACTAATGAGGTTATAGAAACAATATCTGTACAAAAGAAAAAAATCAGAGTCTGATAATCAAGGGGAACAAAAAGGTGAAAAAGGGAATTATTTCTCAAATGATAGTTTCTAAAAAAATGGGCTCCCTGCATTAGATGAGATAGATTTTGAGTTTGTAAATAAAAAATCCTAATGATATTGTTACTAAAAAGAAGTTCAAATGGTTTATTAGTAGGTATTGAGGTTAATATAGGTGATATTTATACTATAAGGGTAAAAAAATAATGATAACTATACTTATGAGCAAGATGTGAAATTAGAGATATGGATGGAGAAACTGTAGCGTTTAAAGTAGGTACAGATGAACCTGTCGTTCAACTTAATCTTATATCAAAAGGATAGAAGATTGTAGCTGTGATAATAAGATTTAAGACTAGGAATTTTATAAAAGAATTACTTTGTATAAACATTTAAAAAAATATAAAAATTTATAGGAGATTTTTAAAAGCATGATAAAAAAACTTATTTAGGAAACAAGAATTATTTTTCAATAAGAAAAATAAGTGTAGGAGTAGCTTCAGTAATAATAGGAGCTAGTATGTTGAGTGGAGCACAGCCATTAGTAAAAACGGAAGTACAAGCAAAAGACAAAAATAGAAGTAGAAGCAACTAAAGATGTAGAAATAAAACTAGTAGAACATCAAGGTGGAGCGTTGATAGAAATAACTGCTACAAAAGATATAAGTAATGTTGATATAAAAAAATTACATTAGAAGGACAAAAAGTAGCAACATATCATGTAGATAAATTAAAAAGCAGGGGAAAGCATAACAAAAGAACTAATAAAAGCGCAACTAGATAAAGTAAAAAGAAAGTCTAGCTAAAAATAAAAACATTACCAAATACGGCGGTAGTGAGAAAAATGTTGAGAAAACATTCAGGTTAGAAAAAAAGTAATCTAAAAGTTGTAGTTTCGTATGATGTAGAAGAAGGAACGATAGCTCCTAATAAACCAGATGTGAAGCCAGAAGGACCATCAAAAACCAGATGTGAAGCCAGAAGGACCATCAAATCAAGCTTTACGTACGAAGTTAGAAGAATTAGTTAAAAGAGAATTAAGGACAGAAGCTGGATATATAGCAAAACCAAGGGAATCAAATAGCTAATAATGCATGGATAAGTGCAAAAACAGAAGCTGAAAGAGTGTTAAAAAAATGATTCGGCAACAAAAAGAAGAATTAGAAGCAGCTATTAAAAACTTAGAAGAAAAAAATATGAGGCTGTTTTAGGAAGTGAAAAAGTAAAAGTTGAAAAAAATTTATAAGAGCAGAAAACAGATTAGACTTGATTCCTAAATTAAGAAAAAGCAAAAACTTTAGAAGCAGTTTTAGAATTAAAAAAATTAGTTAAACCAGAAGATGAAACAACTCCTGAAGGACCTAATAAAACCAGAGGAAAAACCAGGTAAACCAGAGGGGACACCTGGAGGAACACCAGGAACAACTCCAGAAAAACCAGGAAATGATGAAAATGGAAATAAGCCACTACCATCAGCAAAGCCAGTAATTAATAGTTATAGTTTTGATGATAAAGTGGTAGAATCAGCCGGAGGAGAAGTTAATGTTACTATAAAAGGGGAAAAACTTAACTGCTGACAATGTTAAGATTAAAGTTTTAAATCCTTTTACAGCAGCAAAAGAGGAAGAATTATCAAATTCAATTACATACAAAAAAAGTAGGCGATGATGTAGTAGCAACTATTAAACTACCAGCCAATACAACTTCAACAGCAAAATCATTTAATTTAATATTTACCAACGTATTAGGGTATGAAGGCTAAAGTAACGTACACAGAAGAGCGTGGAGAAAATGGTCGTGTAATAACAGTTTTACCAGCAGGAAAAAAACTAAACAAGATTCAGTATTGAGTTTTGTGACAATAAGCTCTTATCAAGCACATCATAGCACTGATTTAACAACTACAACAACTGACAAAGGAAATGTTAGTAAAAACAGTTGCTCATTTATATGGAGCTAATTTAAAAAGCAAATATTACAAAAGTTAAAATTATTGACCAAAAATGGCGTTGAATGGCCAATTCATACTACAGGAAGCAATATAGAAGCATCTGATTATCCAATGATGGTTATCGGAAAATTAGGAAATGGTATTTCTGGAAATGGTACTTATCAAGAAGCCGAGATAGTTTTACCTAACAATTTGGATACAGATATGACCTTTACATATGTATTTGCCCCAGATGGTGTAAACTTTGATGAAGCACATAAAAGTAACTGCGGTGGTAGAAAAAAACTACTAACGTAAGACCAGCAGTTAAACGAACTATTACTGTGAAATATCAAGATGAAAATGGTAAAACATTAAAAGATGATAAAGTATTGACGGGTTATTCATGGTTTAACTATAGTGTAGAAAAAAAGATGCAATAGATGGTTACAAAAAATGTCATTGTTAAAGACAATAAGGCATTATCAGGGAAATTTGGAACTAAGGATCAAGAAATAGTTCTTGTTTATACAAACAAAGAAGTGGCTCAACCTTCAGAAACTGAAAAACCTGTTCCACAAGAAGATACTTTGGCAACTTCAAAAGCTAAGTTAAAAAGAATTAGCAGATAGAGATTTAAAAACTAGAAGATAGTTATAAAAAAAGCTAGTTCAGAACTACAAACAAACTGGAGAAGAGCAAGAGCATTAGCGAATCGTGTACTAGCGGAAAGTAAGAATAAAGAAGAGGTAGATAATCAAATTGTAGCTCTTGAAAAAGCAATTGCTTCGATAGAAAATTCTACAGAAGCTTCGAGACCAAGTGAAGAAAAGCCTAAACAAGAAGGTAACGCAGGAAATACAACAAAACCAACAAAAAAAGTGTAGACGAGTTGAAAACAGAACTACAAAAAGTTGGTAGAACAAGATCCAACAAAAGAAGATAACTATAAATTAAAAAGACAGCCTTCAAGAAAAAAAGCATGGAAAACAGCTTGAGCAAAAAGCGCAAGCATTATTACAAGGTGAGGCTACAGCAGAAGTTCTAGAAGAACAAGTTGGGAAACTTACTAGAGCATTAGAAACTTTGAAAGAAGAAAATAAACTTGCAAATGATAAGTCTGATAAACCAAATACAACACCAGAATCACCAGCACCAGAAGAAAAAAAGTATCAGAAGTCACAAGTTATACTGGAGATAAAGCTGTAATATCAAAAGTAGATGGAAAAACTATTGGTGACAGTTAATGGGAAAAAAATCTAAAAAGTGAGTGATTTAAGCTTTAGATTCCATGATGGTAACTCTTGGAAAGATGTTACTTTGAAAGTAATCAGTGAAGATTCTAACAAAATTGTTTTTAGAGTTTGTTGTTCCAGAGGAGTTAAGAAATTCAACGGTCACATATAAAAATTTCAGCAAAAATATAAAAATCAAACGATAAAAGCAAATGGAGCTATTAATTTCAAAATAGCGTAATAAGTGATAATAGGTGGAGTTGAGACTAAAGGTATTATTTAGAATCATCCCCAAATATTCATGGAACTATAGAATTAATTATTAAGGTTGTAGATTAAAAAATCAACCCTAACTATAAAATTTATATAGCTAGGGTTGATTTTTAATTTCTTATATTTATAAGCCCTCATAACTCTATCAAGATAAGTATTGTTATTTTGAAGTTCTTGTTTTTTTCTTTTTACTATTTCTGGCTCATCAGTTATAATTGCTGCGGCAGGGCTCATCAGGTATTTACTAATAAGAGTAGAATCATTAATAGTCCAAACATAGACATCTTTGTTTAGTTTTTCTAGCCTGTTGAACTAAAAGAGTCTCGGTAAGAAAAAAATCTTCGATAACGAAAAAAAGTCAACATTGTTATTGGAAAAATTGCCAAGTTGAAGAGGAATTACATAACCAGTATAAAGTTCAGGGAACTTAGTTTCTAATTCTTCTATTATCTTAAGATTAAGTGACATATATTTATACTCTTTTTCAATATGGAGTTCTTTAATTTTTATTAATTAAAATATCAATATAATTACTCGGCTCCCCACCATGGGGTTTTAATTCAACAACAAGTTTTTATATTAAGCTGTTTTGCACGAGTAACAAATTCTTCAAATGACGGAATCCTACTTCTATGTTCTCCTTGCTTAATAGGAAGACCTACGATTTCATTGTAATTCATATCCTGTACGCTTTTATTTATTCCAGCCAGACGTTTAAGATTATAGTCGTGCATAACTACAAATTTATTATCTTTAGTTAAAAAGAATGTCCACCTCGACATAATCAGAACCTGCTTTTTGCTGCAGCTTCAAGTGATTCAATAGAATTTTCTACCGCTTTAGAAATGTAACCACGATGGGATATAGTTTTAATATTATTGTTAACTCCATTTGTATAAATAATTGTCCCGTTATATAAAGTGATACCCAGTACTAATAACCAGGATAACGCTAGTAACCATTTTGATTTTTTTCTTATCTTCAGCAGGTGATGCAACTATCTTATCAGATATTTTTTTCTTTATCAATAAGTACGGTAATAAGCGAAGTGATTACTGTTATTTTTAGTTATAACCCCAAAGAAAAAATCATAGAACTAACTACGGTAAAAAAATAAAGTTTGAATTATTAAATTATTTCCAGTAGGATCAATATAAAGAAAAAAATTGCAGTTGTAGTAAGTATAATTGTTATAACGATAACACCATAAATAAGTTCAAATAACCCTAGTATTAATAAAAATTTAAATTTTTCCTTTTTGTGTAAGTTTCCAGCTTTTTTTCTAATACTGGCACCTACTTTTATTACCAATTGCAGCAAGTGGAAGTGTAAATATTAATCTTAAGTTAATATAAGCAAAAAGAATAATAACCAAACTCCATATAAAAAAACCAGTATTAGTTTTCATGATTTCGCTACTGATAAATTTAGGTATATATATATTCTTAGTGATTATTGACTTTATACCGATATTAGCCGCAGGAATGGTTAGAATGAAATAACCAATAAAAAAAATAATATTTGGATACTGACTAAGTTACGCATTTTATTCCAAGAATTAGAAATAATATTTCTAACCGAGTAGTTTTTTTCTGTAAGTTGAGCATAAATAGCAAATGTTAAGGCGGAAAAATTCTATAAACATTAGAAATGCAACAAATAAGATTAATAAGAGTAAAAGTATTAAACTCAATGGATTAGTTAAGATTGTGAGTATATTATTTTTTTATTAAGATTTGTTTCGCCTGCTATACTAAGGGTAAATTGAAAAATACGTCCAACAAGCCATATTCCACACAACATGACTAGCTGCAATAGTGTGGCAATAGTGATATAGGGTGAAAATGTGCTTTATAAATATTATTCAAAACACTTTTTAAAAAAAGAGTTCTAATAGAAATATCCATGTTTAATTCCTTTCTATAGAAAAATATCGATAAAAAGTAAATGTATTAAAGTACAATCAAAAAGATTATAACAGAAATAAATAGCATAATCAAAAAAATTGAAAATAAAAATTAGGTAACGTTACTTTTTCTCTTGACAATCCGGATGGGTTAATGTAAAATATTAAAAAGTAACGTTACCATTTATAATTTTTATTTCTGTAAAGTAAAGATGTTCTTATGAAAAAGTTAAATTTAAAGGAGAAACAATATAATGGATTTAAAAAAAGTTATTAATGAAGTTGTTGAACACAGTGGAGGTGTAGATAATATTCGTAGTGTTGTTCACTGTGCAACGCGTCTTCGTATAGAATTAAATGACGAGAAAAAAATATGATAAAGACAAACTAGAAGATATTGAAGGAGTTAAAGGAGTATTTTTTAACAATGGACAGCTTCAATTAATCTTTGGAAGTGGGCTTGTTCAACAAGTATTTGCGGCTTATAACGAAGTGTATAAAGGAGAAGCTTCAGTTAACGCTTCAAAAGAAGATGAGCCTAAGCGACCAAAAGGAAATCCTCTTCAACGTTTTGTGAAGATGCTAAGTGATATCTTCGTGCCGATTATTCCAGCAATCGTTGCTGGAGGGTTATTGATGGGGTATCAACAATGTTCTTACAGCAAAAGATTTATTCTATACTGGAAAATCAGTTATTGAGGCAAATCCAAGTATTGCTGGTTTAGCGGATATGGTTAATGTGTTTGCAAATGCACCATTTGTATTCTTACCAGTATTAATCGGATTCTCTGCTACTAAACGTTTTGGTGGTAATCCATATCTTGGGGCAGCTCTTGCAATGTTAATGGTTCACCCAGATGTAATGAACTTCTATGTATTTGGTAAATTAGATCCAGCTACTAACCAATTGTTAGCACCTGCTTTGGATATCGTTAATCAAAGCGGTCAAGCCGTAGATGGTCTGCAAACGAGTAACATCTCTGGATACTGGGATGTATTTGGATTTAAAATTGCTAAAAGTAGGGTACCAAGGTACTGTTTTACCGATTTTTAGCAGCGGCTTGGGTTCTTGCGACTATTGAAAAATTCTTTACGTCGTGTTACTCCATCATGGTTAGATAACTTAACTACACCCTTAGTATCGTTATTTGTAACAGGATTTGTAACATTCGCTTGGATGGGACCTGTACTTCGTGAAGCTGGTACTCTTCTTGGAGAAGGATTACAGTGGTTATACACTAATGGTGGATTTGTAGGAGCTGGTATTTTTGGTCTATTATATGCACCAATCGTTATTACTGGTCTTCACCAAAGTTTCGCAGCTATCGAAACTCAATTACTTGCAGCAACAGGTCTTACATTTATTTTCCCAATAGCATCTATGTCAAACGTAGCTCAAGGTGCAGCTGTTCTTGCGGTATTAGTATTCTCTAAAAACACAAAAATGAAATCAATTTCTTCAGCATCAGGTATTTCTGCATTATTAGGTATTACAGAACCAGCGATGTTTGGGGTTAACTTAAGACTTAAATATCCATTTTACGGAGCAATTGCAGGAAGTGCGGTCGGAAGTGCATGGATTGGTCTTAATAAAGTATTTGCATCAGCATTAGGTGCGGCAGGTATTCCAGGATTTATATCAATTCCTGCGAACCACTGGTCAACATTTGCAATTGGTTTAGCATTATCATTCATCGTAGCATTCTCAGTAACAGCATACTTCTTCAAAACTAAGAAGGAGTTAGTTAATGCTAGCTAATAACTGGAAACAAAATCTTCATTTAGAACCTAGACATGGTTGGTTAAATGATCCAAATGGTTTAGCTTACTTTTAATGGGAAATATCATATTTTTCATCAATATTCATACGAAGTAAACGGTGGTTTAAAACATTGGTATTATTATACTAGCAGTGATTTAGTAAACTATGAAGACAAAGGTGTTTTCGTATCACCAACAATTGCGGAAGAAACGCATGGTGTTTACTCAGGAAGCGCCAATGTAGAAAACGGGAAATTAGTTTTCTACTATACAGGAAATGTGAAACATAAAGGAGATTATGACTACGTTCATGCTGGGCGTGGTCATAATACCATAACATTCTCAACAGAGGATGGAATTAATTTTACTGAGAAAAAAATGTCTACTAACAACAGATGATTATCCTAATATGTCAAATCATGTTAGAGATCCAAAAGTATTTGAAAAAAATGGAAAAGAGTTACTTAGTTTTTAGGTGCTCGTGATAAGAATGATTATGGTTGTCTAGTCGTGTATGATAAAGACACGCTCAATCACTATAAAACAATCTACTCTGAAAAAAATCTAGGTTTTATGTGGGAATGTCCAGATTATTTTTGAAGTAGATGGTAAAAGAAATATTTATATTTTCTCCACAAGGTATATCAAGAATGTACGCTAATTTTCCAAAAATATGTATCAAATAGTGTATTCGGTTGTTGAAGAAGGAATAGAGAATGTAGAAAAGATAAATAATTATAGTCTATTAGACTATGGTCATGATTTTTTTATGCGGCTCAAACTTTTGTTGACGAAGATAATAGACGTGTATTAATCGGTTGGATGGCAGTACCAGATAGTAGTTATACAAATCCAACAACAAACTTTGGTTATCAACATTGTTTAACAATCCCACGTGTTGTAAATTATCGTGATGGAAAGTTATATCAAACACCTCATAAGTCTATTAAATCATTACTTGGTGAAGAGATAAAAACAAATGAATTTAATGAAAAAAACATGGTATTATAAACAAGAAGATGGTGAAAGTTTTGAAATCATTATAGATGATTTTAAATTAAGTTATTTAGATGGTGAACTTAAAAGTTGATTTTCGGTACAGCAGGTTATGGTAGAGATAATAGAAAATACAAATTAGATTTAGAAAATGTTGAAATAGTTTTTTTGACAGCTCGTCAGTAGAACTATTTGCGAACGGTGGTAGTTTTGTTATTTCTACTAGATTTTATCCGAAAAATCATAATGTTAAAATTTCAGCGAATAACTTTATTGCACAAAAATTAGGAGTAATTAACGTAAGAGAGGAGAACTAGAATGGCAGTTTTATGTATAGGAGAAATGCTAATAGATTTTTATCGGAGAAGGTGTTGGAACAATTGACACAGTAAAATCATTTTAAAAAAAGAAGCAGGAGGATGTGTTGCTAATGTAGCTTGTGTTACACAAAAAAATTAGGACATAAAAGTTATTTGCTTACTTCATTAGGACAAGATGGTTTTGGAGATTTCCTAGAAAATACTTTGAAAAAAGAAGATGTAGATTGTAAATATGTGTCACGAAAAGGAGACAGTTTTACACCATTAGCATTTGTTTCTTTAGATGAAACTGGTGATCGTTCATTTAGTTTTTATTTTAAGGGTTCATCAGCACTTAGAATTAGTAAAGAAGATGTAGAAAAAGTAGATTTATCAGAGATTGAGGCTATTCACTTTGCAAGTATCGCTATTCAGGAAGAATCAAAAGAAAGTCATCACCTTCTTTTAAAAAAAGCAAAAGAAGCTGGAGTTTTAATATCGTTCGATGTTAATCTACGCTTTAACCTCTGGGATGACCACAAAATTTATTTAGAAACTATAAAAGAATTTCTACCATATGTAGATGTTATTAAAGTAGCGGATAATGAGCTTGAGTTTTTTTAACAGGAACAACAGATATTAATAGTGCTTTAGAAAAAGGATTTTGTCGACATAAAAAGTTGTTCTTTATACAAAAAGGAGAGCATGGGGCAGAGGTTTACTACAAAGATAAAAAAAGTAGTAACTACTATTCCTAGCATAAAAAGCGATAGATACAACTGGAGCAGGAGATGCTTTTGCAGGTTCATTTTTTTATCTAAAGTTGTTAAAATCAAGAAAAATATTGATGATATATCAGAAGAAGAATTATCAGAGATGGCAACATTTTGCGACTAAACTATGCAAGTTTTACGACGACAAAAAAACAGGAGCTATCTCAAGTTATCTTACAGTAGAAGAGTATAAAATCTCTAATATAATTTCATATAAAAAAAGTAATTTTTAGTAAGTCTAAAGTTGCTTTTTTTATTTTTTTATAGTGTAAAAAAAATAAATATAATTATATTTATTTTTTTTTATGATTATTCCAGCTCCGAATTGTTATAAAAGTTTTTTTATAACAACGAAAAATAAAAAAATTTCATCGTTTTAAAGTTTATATTTTCAGAGTATAATAAATATAAAATAAAAAGTTAGAAAAAAAGACTCAGAGATGGTATAAATTGCTAAAAAAATAATTATTCAAATATTATACTTTTTATGATATACTGGTGTCATATGAATTTTATGAAAAGGAGAAACAATTTTTAATGAAAGATTATTCTTTAAAAAAATGATTTTTTTAGGGGAGTTAATTGGTTCATATATCCTAGTGTTATTTGGGACTGGGGCAGTTGCAGCAGCAGTACTTTATGATGCACATCAAAGTTTATTTCAAATTGGTATGCTTTGGGCATTTGCGGTAACATTTTGGTATTTATATGACACGTCATTTAAGTAACGCACACTTTAACCCAGCAGTTAGTGTTGCTATGGTCTTAACTGGTAGAATGTCAGCAAAAGAGACTCCCTACTTATATTTTAGGTCAATTCGTCGGAGCCTTTTTAGGAGGATTAACTGTTTATGGAGTTTATGGCTCTTCTATAGCTCAATATGAAGCGAAGAAAAAAATATTGTAAGAGGAACTTTTCGAATCTATTACAACAGCAAAAATGTTTGGTGAATATTATAACCAACCTGGAGGATATAGTTTATCTATGCCGCTTGCTATAGCAGTCGAAGCTTTAGGAACGTTTTTATTAGTACTTATTATTTTCTTATTTACTGAAGGTGCTAATGTTGGAAGACCTAATGATAATACTGCACCTATTTTTAATCAGGGTTAACAGTAGGTTCGTTATTATGTCTATTAGCATCAATTACACAAGCTGGAATGAACCCAACTCGTGACTTTGCACCACGTTTAGTTGCATGGATGTTTGGTTGGGGTGAAGCAGCATTTCCAGATAGTAGCGGTGGCTTTTTCTGGGTATATATACTTGCACCTATTGTAGGGTGGAATACTTGCTGGATATTTCTTTTACATTAGTATTAGAACCAGCTATGAAAAAAACAAAAAAAGAATTAACTAAATAATATAATAAAAAAATAAGGAGAATTTATTATGACAAAGAAAAACAGATCTAGTATTAGTTGGTGGATTTTTTTAGGAGCAGGAAAAACTAGCTTACTTTTTGAAATGGCAAAAAGATTAAACAAACAAGGGAAAAAAAGTTGGATTAATTACAAATGACCAAGCTAGTGAGCTTGTAGATACATCATTTTTTTAGAAACTAATGACGATATTGTAGAAGAAGTGAGTGGAAGTTGTTTTTGCTGTAACTTTAACGGTTTTGCAGATGCTATTAAACATCTTCAAGAACAAAATAATAGTGATATAATTTTTGCTGAGCCGGTAGGTAGCTGTACTGACCTTTCAGCGACAATTATGCAACCAGTAAAAAGAAAAAAATACAGTGACAGCTTAAATCTAAAACAACTTACAGTATTAGCTGATCCAACAAGATTAAAAGCGGTTCTTAAAAGATCATTCAAATCCTGGAGATTATATTATTTATAAAACAATTTGAAGAAGCTGATGTAATCTTAATCAATAAAAGTTGAATTATTATCTGAACAAGAATTAGCAGAATTAGTAGAAGCTACTAAGAAAAGAATTTAACAATGAAAATGTACTAACTACTAGTGTGAAAAACTGGAGAAGGTCTAGATGAATGGTTTAACCAAATTATCACTAGTGAAAAAGAAGTTGGTCGCAAAATTGTAGAAGTTGACTATGATACTTATGCAGATGGTGAAGCATTATTCGGTTGGTTAAATGGAACTTATAGTGTTGCTAAAAGAAGAAAACTTTGAAGAACTTGCTACTGCATTTTTTTAGCTAACTTAGCTCAAAGATTTGATTCTGAAAAACTTAAACGTAGGACACGTTAAATTCTTATTACAAGGGGAAAATATTGGTTTAGTTGGAAATATTGTAGGGAAAAAAGAAACAGCCGCATTAAGAAAATTAAATGATGGAGAGGATAGAGTATTCTTAACTGTAAATGCTCGTGTAGAAGTACACCCAGATAACCTTTACTGCAATTATTAAAGAAGAAATTGATAGAGTATTTAGAGAAGCTGGATACAAAGAAGGAAAAATTAAATGCTTTAATTCCAGGAAGACCAAATCCAACATTTAGATACAGAGAAATCGTAAAACTATAATTTTAGTAAAATATTATTAATCTATGATAAAATAAATATGAACTTAGTTGCTTGAGTTGTAAAATTCAAGCAACTAAATTTTTAGAAAAAGTTATGAAAGGAAAGAACAAGGTGTCACTAAATAATATTAAAAATAAGAGTTTCTGTAGGTAAATTTTTATGATGACATATCAAAAGAAATAAAAAAAGAAAACAAAAAGTAAATTCTAAAAGCACTTAGTATGTCATTAGGTTATGATGAAAGATATTATCAACGAATTTCCTGATGAGATTAATATGGGGCTTTCTTGTGGGAATCCAATTAACCACTTAAAAAAATTAAAGAAGGACAAACTCTAATTGATTTAGGGTTGTGGAGCAGGTATGGATATTTTTCGTTACAAAGATGAAAAAAATCCAAAAAGTCGGGACTCTTTACGGTTTAGATAGATTGGACTCTATGTTGCAAAAAAAGCTCGTAAAAGTAGTTGAAAGCAAGAACTTTGATAATATAGAATTTATTAAGGGCGAACTAATCGATATTCCTTTAGAGGACAAATCGGTGGATAGAGTTATTAGTAACTGTGTTATTAACCTTGAACCAGATAAACAACAAGTTTACAATGAAATCTATCGTATATTAAAAAGATGATGGTATGTTTGTTATTTCTGATATAATTTTAAAAACAAAAGCTTACCAGAAAAGTGGAAAAAAATTCTGAAAAACTATATTGTACTTGAGTGGCAGGGGCTCTTCTGGAAGAAGAGATGGTCGATATTATAAAAAAAAGCAGGCTTTTACAAAAATTCCAGATTATTAATTCAGATGTTACAGAAGAATATGCTGAAAAAAATGGGGTTATGGTAAAGGGAATGAAAGACTATATACAAAGCGGGTTATTAATAGGTAGAAAATAATATAAAGTAGTATCTAAATAATAAAACCAACTTTTTAAAAATTTTTTTATAAGCAATATAAATTAGATAATGTCAAAAAAATAAAAGTAGCTAAAGTCTATGTTTTAAACTAGATTTTTAGTTACTTTTTTTATAATTAATGATGAAATAAACTAAAGTAAGGAGTGTTGAGAAATGAGACTATTACTAGCAGAAGATGAAAGAGACTTAGCAGATGCTCTAGAAGCAATGCTAAAAGCATAATAATTATTCGGTAGATACAGTTGATAATGGTCAGGATGCATTAGATTATCTGATGCTTGACGACTATGATGGAGCTATATTGGATGTTATGATGCCGAAGATGGATGGAGTAACAGTAGTTAAAAAAATTGAGAGAAAATAAAAAAAATACACCTGTACTACTATTAACGGCAAAAATCAGAAGTAGAAGATAAAGTATATGGTCTTGATAGCGGGGCTGACGATTATTTAACAAAACCATTTGTTATTAAAGAATTACTAGCACGTGTAAGATCTATGACAAGAAGACAGGCAACATTTACGAGTAATGTTCTTGAATTAGGAAATGTTAGTTTGAGTAAATATACTTTTGAGTTGTCTACTGATAAAAGATAAAGTAAGACTATCAAATAAAGAATATCAAATGATGGAAATGCTAATGCGTAATCCAGGAAATGTTATTCAAACAGAACAATTCCTAGAAAGAATTTGGGGTTATGATAGTGATTCGGAGATTAATGTAGTTTGGGTTAACATTTCTTACTTAAGAAAAACTGAAAAGCATTAGATGCTAATATTCAAATTAAAGCAACTAGAAATGTTGGATATACATTGGAGATAGTCGATGTTCAAGAGTCTTAGAAGAAAATTTGTTGCTTCGGCAGTAGTTAGTGTTGCAGTAGTTATAACCTTAATGGCAGTAACTCTAAATTTTATTAACTATTATAAGTTGGAGCAACGAATAGATGAAACACTACATGAAACGGCAAAAATCACAAACATTAGTTGCTCTGTTCAAAGAAGGTGCAGAAAATGATTTAGTGATAACTAAAAATACATCTAGTGCTACTGATTCAACAGGTTTTTCTGTAGCGAAAGTAAATTCTGAAGGGAAGATCGAAAAATCTTATCGAGATGATGCTTTGATTTCGTCGCAGAAAGATTTGCAAAGTTATATTGATAAAATATATACTAATGGACAAGAGAGTGGTTTTATAGGAAGTTATCGATATTTAAAAAGCAGAAACTAAGACTGGAAATGTTATATTGTTTTTAAATTGTCAAAGAGACTTAGAGTCTTATTATTCATTTGTTAGAAATACAATAATCATATCTTCTATAGTTATCTTATCTGTACTTATAATTATTGTAATGGTATCAAAAAAGTAATAGCACCAATCCAACAGAGTTATGTAAAGCAAAAAGCAATTTATTACAGATGCTAGTCATGAATTAAAAAAACACCATTAGCTATTATTAGTTCCAATACCGATGTATTAGAACTTGAGCATGGCAATTCTAAATGGACTAAAAAATATTCAAAAATCAAGTAGAATGTTTAACTAGTCTTGTTAATAGCTTAGTTGCTTTTTAGTAGAATGGAAGAAAAAGATACAGTAGAAAGAGCGAAGTTTGACTTGACAAGTACGTTAAAAATCTCGCATAAATGATTTTTAATGAATTAGCTAATTTTCAAAAAGAAATTTATTGCTACAGATATTGATAATAATCTTTATTATAATGGAGATCAACAAGCAATAATTCAACTAATGGATATTTTATTAGAAAATGCGATAAAAATATGCTCCGCAAAAATAGTGATATAAATATTAGTCTTAAAAATCGCCGCTATGCAATTATGAAAAATTTCAAATAAAGCTAATGTAAAAAAAGGAGATTTACGAAAAAGTATTCGATAGATTTTTATCGTTTAGATGAATCAAGAAATAGCCACGTTAAAGGATACGGTATTGGTTTATCTATGGCTCAAGTAATTGCTGAAAAACATAAAGAAGTAATAAAAGCGTATGCTCCTAAAAGATGGAATTTTTCAGTATAGAAACGCGTTTTACGCTAGATGAGAAGAAGTAGCTAGCAAAGGGATAGTACGAGATTAATTAAAAAAATTTATAAAAAAGACAAACTTATGATATAATAGAGACAAGATAATTTTTTTATCTTGTCTTTATTATGAAATTAGGAGGATTTATTATGAGACCATTTAATAGAACAGTAGAAAAAGTTTTTAGCGTGGATAGCTAATGTCCCTATTGATAATTTTAACTGGATATTTAACTTATGGAGCATTTTTTTCCAATTAGATTTAGTAAAAAAATAATCCAGAGTTAATTAAGCAAGTAAGAGAAATTCTTGCTAGAGACCCGCAAGTAGCGATTTATTCGCTGGAACAATTTATTAATTTGATTGTAGTTGCATTTAAAGTTTACGCTGTTATTTATATCATTCTAGCGATATTAGCTATTTTTAGCAACATTGCTAATGGGTAAACGTATTTTTATCAGGAATATTTTTTTCTTATTAGTAGCGATTGCTGTAGGTGTAACTACCGTCGGAATATTATTACCTGTATACTTATTACATTTTATCGTTGCAATTATGTTGTTTGTTAGAAAAGAACCACCAACAGAATTTCCAGAACAACAGGAACAACAAGAAACAATAAGTTATCTATAAAATTATTTATAAAATGAGGTTAATTAAGTAGTAAAAATTAATTAACTTCATTTTTTTCTTTTAAATAATTTATGTGAAAGCAAGGTGAGAAGATTTTTATAAATTTTTCATAATGTGGTATAATTGTAACAGACAATTTGCAAAAGGATATGCTATGGAAAGATATACTTATAATAAAGAGTTAATAGAAAAAAATTGAATATAAAATACTTTATTGAAAAAGTATAATTTTAACAATGAGAAGTATAATTTGGCAATTTTTTTATGCACTTAGCTCTGTTTATGAGCATCATTGTAGAAAAAGAGCAAAAGATACCTACTAAAAATCTTCTTTTTTTGGTGATTATTATAGCTTTGTTTATTATAGTTTATTAAAGTATGATTTGGATAAATTAATATTATTAACAGATGTGATGAAAACAGGCTACCTAGGATTGACAAAAATTAACTATGGATATAAACTCTTTTAATAGAACTATTATAAGTCAATGGTTTGATTTTTTTATAACTTAACTTTTGATGAAAAAGATAGCCAAGCTCTTATAAGTTTGTGATGGTGAAAAAAATGTTAAAACAATATGATACTTTTGGTACAAGAGGTACTAGAAGATATTTTTCGAAATCACTCGTAGTGATGATAAGAAACTAAATACAATAATTAAAGAATATTTTTAAATGGTGGTAAGAGAGTACGTGTATTACTACTTTTGATATGTTCAAATCTAGGTGATTTTTGAAAAAAATAAAAATATTATAAGAATAGCAAGCATAGTTGAGATTATTCATACAGCTAGTCTTATACATGATGATATTATTGATAAAGCGAAAACTCGTCGTGGGCAGACAACTATGAGTAGGGCTTATGGAGAAGAATATGCTCTTTACGTAGGTGATTATCTATTTGCAACGGTGCTAAGAGAGATTGCAGAATTTAAGGATGAAAAGACTGCATATGTATTTATCTAATACTTTGAAAGAGCTTTGTATAGGAGAGATTATTCAAGAAGAAGGGTTATATAATATAAGAACAAGAAGAATAGATTACTTGAAGAAGATAAAAAGGAAAACAGCTATTCTTATTGCTTTTTGCCACAAGTGCAGGTAGTATAGTTTCTTGTGCATCTAATGAAAATATTCAACGTAGTTATGCTTTTTGGTTATTATTTAGGTATGAGCTATCAAATAATTGATGATTATTTAGATTTTTGCTGGAGGAAGTGAAACTTTAGGTAAAGAAATAGGTCAAGATTTAATAAACGGAAATATAACTTTACCAGCAATTATCGCAAGAGAACATAACTCAGCTTTGTTTAAGAATTTTTTTCGAAAGATTCTAGTTTAGAAGAAAAAAACAAAAATATAATTAAATTTATAAAAAAATACTGGAAGTATTTTGAATGAAACTTTAGAGATAAGTCAACGTTATTTAGAAAAAGCATTGCTTAATATAGAAAAATTTAGGAAATGACAATGTAAAAAGAAGAATTAGTATTCGTTATGGATAAGCTAGCAAGGAGAGAAAAATTAAATGGATATTGAACAATTTTTTAGAAGAATTAAAAGAGATAGACTTTAGTGTCTTAGATAGAGAACAACAGGAAAATTTTTCGTTCTATCTTATTTGACAATGGGTTATTTGAAGAGTGCTTGGAGCTGTCTAAAAATAATTTATGAACAAAAATAAAGAAGATGATGATGCGATAGAAGGGTATGTACATAATTTACAATATTTAGATAGAAAAAGACGATGCCTTAGTTGTACTGTATAACGCCCCTAAAACACCATCTATTTTATACCAAGAAGGGCTAATCTATATGGAAGATGGATTGTATGAGATTGCGGAAGAAAAATTTCTTCAAGCCCGTCGTGGAACAGATTTTGATGAAGCAATTCGCGCTATCGATAAGGAACTTGTTGCGATTTATTTAACAACAGGTCAAGAAGAAAAGGCAAAAGAGTTAAGTGAAAGAATTTTCCATGAAGAACAAACGCTAGAAAACTTCAAAAATAGCTTTTTGATAATTTATTTGCTTTAGGACGTTTTTGATGATGCTATTGAATTTTATAATCAACATGGTAAAAGGTTATGAAGATGCTGGTATATTATTCTCATTAGCCTTTGCGTATAATCAAATACAAAATTTAGAAAAATCGAAAATGCATTTATTAAAAACTATTGCACTAGATGCTGATTTTACGGAAGCTTATTTACACCTAGGGCATATGTCAAAAGGTGAGGAAGCAAAAAATTATCTTGAGAAATATTTAGAGCTTCAAGGAGTGGCTATGAGCGCCTACTTACATCTTATTTCTCTTTATAAAGATGACCAAGAGTACGATAAAATTCGCGTTATGATGCAAAATATTTTAACAACTCTAGGTCTTTCAGAAGAAACATTGTTTATTACAATAAACGCACTAAAAGCACTGTATGAGTATGACAAAATTTATGAACTATACAATGAGCATTCATTAATTAAAGATGATCCTATTCTTTTAGGTGCAGCGTTGAATGCATTATCTGAGGAAGAAGATTACATTGATTTTGTTGAAGAAGAGGTTGTAACTTACTTTTAATGTTCTTCATGACGAACCTACATATTTGGAGACGCTAAGAAATGTCTATGACTTAACAGCTAGTAAGAGAGTGTTAGAGATAATTCAACATTTTTGAACACCATCATGGACCCTCATGGACATAGTCACTAAAAATTTAAATCATAAAAAGGAGGTAGGTATATTGAATTACAGTTTTAAAGATATTCATTCGAGAGCTCGTGTGGCAACAGAAACAGATAAGTATGTAGTATACCAAACATTAAAAATCAAGACTGTATTTTTAGTGGAAATTACCTACTTATGAAAAACACCAGAGACAATAGAAGAATTAGATTACTACATTTCTGCGTGTAGAAATTTTTTAGAGATAAAGGTGTAAATTTTATTCATTTGGCCTCTCAAGAGAATATAACACTCTCTAAAAAGTTGAAAAAAACACTTAAAAAAAGAGAATTATACAGAGATAAACTTAGATTTGTATTATTTAGATACTGATAATTTTTGTAGAACAAGAAGATAGCGGTTATGATATAAGTTATTTAACAAAAAAAGATCTGAATAATTATTTGGAGTTCCAATATAAAAATAGACTTGGAATCTAGTGATGAAGAGTGGGCAGAACATAATCAAGATCTTCTTTATGAAGATATTAGATCTGATAATATAAAAACAATTAATAGCCAAAGATGGAGATAAAATTATTGGGACAGCGAATATTATCGTAAAGGCTGACTTTTTTCGAAATAGACAATCTATATGTATCACATGAATACAGGCGAAAAAGGAGTTGCTATGCATCTGATTAATTTTGCTGTAAAAATGAACAGAAAAAATGTTTTTATTAGTTGCTGATGCTAATGATACTCCAAAAATATATGTATGAAAAAAATTGGATTTAAGAAAATTTCTGAACAAGATTTTTTTATTTAAAAAAACAAAAATTTAGATAAATTGTACAGAAAAGAGGGAATAACTCTTTTCTGTTTTTAATTTATAAGCATAGATAGGGTATTTATTGATAAATATATTGATGAATTATAAGATGTGTAGTAAACTAAGTATGAGGATGTTCATGAAAAGGATGTGAATAAGAAATTGAAAAAGATTAATGAAAAAGAATATTAAAGTTTTTTTATTGAATCACTAGCAGTGGTTTTAATTATTTATGGAGTTTTTTTCAGCAGGTGGATATTTAAAAAGCGAAAAAGATGCGAAAAAAATCAAGAAACAACACAACAGGCAGAAAAATAACCAAAAATAAAGAACAAAAACCAGAAGAGAAGAAAAAGTTAGACACAATTGAGTTAGATAAGGCGATGAAGAATATTATATCTCAATATAAAAGCAAATAATGAGATAGGAATAGTTTATAAAAAAACTTTTCAACGGGATATAGGTTTCTAGAAGATGATGAACGTTATTTTGCAGCAGCAAGTACTATTAAGGTTGTCTATGCGATGAAAATATATGATCGAATAAATGCAGGAGAAATACGCAAAGATGATGATATTAAATACGATCCCTAAATATTTAGAAGAGGGAGCTGGAGAAATAACTAATCAAGAGAAGAAAGATAGTTACAAACTTGATTATGTTATTCAAAAATATGATTCAATATTCAGATAACACTGCAACTAAGATGTTAATAGGAAATACTGCGACTGCAACGGATATTCTTGTAAAGTATTTTGCTAAGTTAGGAATAACACTACCTCCAGCAGAGGCTGCCCAAAATAGAATAACTCCAAAAATGATGGAAGCAGTATGGACAAAATTATATAATGAAAGAGATAAATATCAAGATTTAATAAAATACCTAGAAGCGTCTAGTGATAACGAATGGATAAAAACAAAGGGATTCCAGATAAAAAAATTGCAAGCAAATACGGTGGAATAGATGCTAATATGCACGATACAGCTATTGTCTTTGGTAACCAAGATTACATGTTGTTAATATACACAAATAATCTTAAAAATTCTGCTAAAGGTATTATTGATATCTCAAGAGAAATAAATCAGTTAACAGAAAATAATATGTAAAAAAATTAAGAAGGATAATTAGTAGTTGTTTTTAGTATTACTAATTATTCTTCTTAATTTGATGTGTTTATAATGTACTTGAAGAAATAAATATGTTATAATTGTTTGGTTACAGAAAAATGGTAAAACAACTAGATAGAAGGAGAACCAAATGACAACATTTGAAGAATTAGGAGTTAGCAGCAAGATAGTAGAATCGCTAACTAACATGAACTTTGTATCTCCTACTGGTATCCAAACAGAAACAATTCCATATGTACTATCAGGAATTGATATATTAGCCCAAGCCCAAACAGGTTCAGGAAAAACAGGAGCATTTGGGATACCAATAGTAGATACAGTAAGAAAAACAGAGGAACTACAATCATTGATTTTGGCCCCAACGAGAGAATTAGCTCAGCAGGTAGGAGAGCAACTTCGTTTAATGTCACGTGTCAAAGGACTTAAGGTTAGTATAATCTTTGGTGGGACAAGTATTGAAAGACAAATACAAGATTTAAAAAAACGTCCTCAAATAATAGTAGGAACTCCTGGTAGAGTAATAGACCATATTAATAGAAAAACTATAAGATTAGAAACATTGACTCATTTAGTATTAGATGAAGCAGACGAAATGCTAAATATGGGATTCATCGAAGATGTTAGATTTATTTTTATCAAAAATAACATCTCGTCATCAAACACTGCTGTTCTCAGCAACAATGCCAAAAACTATTATGGAACTTTCAAAAGACTTTATGAAAGATTATAAACTAGTTAAAAACGATGAGTGATGAGGATCTTAATCCGGATATCACTGAGTTTGCAACAATTGCACGAGAAAATGAGAAGCTAGAAACATTGATAGGATTTTTAGATGTTCAAAATCCTAATTTGGCGATAGTTTTTGGGCGTACTAAGCGTCGTGTTGATGAGTTATCTAGTGCATTAATCGCAAAAGGATATTTGGCTGAGGGCTTACATGGAGATATAACGCAGTCAAAAACGTTTAGAAATTCTTCGTAAGTTTAAAAATAACTCATTGCAAATATTAGTTGCGACTGATGTTGCAGCTAGGGGAATAGATATTAGTGATGTGACTCACGTTTATAATTTTGATATCCCTCAAGATACAGAGAGTTATACACATAGAATTGGTCGTACAGGACGTGCAGGGAAATCAGGAGTAGCTGTGACATTCTTAAATCCAATAGAAATGCCATATTTAAAAGATATAGAAGCTTCTCGTGGCGAAAGAATGAAAAATGTTGCGACCTTATACTAGTGAAGAAGTAAAAAAAGCGCGCTACAACAGAATGTTTGAAGAAGTAGTTTCAGAACTAGATAATAATCATGTTGAGTTTAATAGTTTAGCAAATAAATTAATGGCAGAAGCTAATGCTGAAAAAAATTATTACGGTGCTTTTTAAGCAAATTGATTAATGATAAAAAGAAGTAGATGTCGAATTATCATTTGAAAAACCTCTTCCTCGCAAACAAGAAAAAAATCTCGTAGAAGTGGGCGCTCAAATGATAGAAAAAGAAGAGATAGTCGCGATAGAAAAACCTCGTAATGAACGTCGTAGTCCAGATAAAAAAATTCTTCGACAAAAAAAGGTAGAAGAATGCAGAACAAGTAATAAAAAAATTTGATAAAGATCACAGAGTTGTGGTCTTTATTTTTATACTTTGATGTAGAATAATAGTAGGTAATAACAAAAAAATATATTTATTTTTAAGTATGTGAGGAGATTGTTATGAGAGTTGAATTGATATCAGTGGGGACAGAATTATTACTTGGGGATATAGTCAATACAAATACAGCTTATTTATCAAAAAGAACTTGCAGCATTAGGGTATAGGTGTTTATCGTCAAACGACAATAGGGGGATAATAGCGAGCGATTATTACAAACTTTAGATGCGGCATTTTCAGAAAATGATACTGTTATTATTACTGGTGGACTTAGGACCCAACTGATGATGATATTACAAAAGAATGTGCAGCTCAGTATTTTTGGACGTGATTTTTTTATTTTCATGAATATTCTTGGGTTAAAAATATTAGAGAGATTAACACGTTCAGCCCGCAATATAATAACAGACAATAATAAAAAAACAAGCAATGATTCCTGAAGGAGCAATTGTGTTTAGAAAACTTTTGTGGGACAGCTCCAGGTATAATAATAGAAGAAGATAATAGAAGGATTATTTTAATGCCAGGACCACCGCGCGAAATGAAAGATATGTTTGAAAAAAAGTGTTCGCCCATATTTACAAAAATTAAGTACCAAACAAAATTTGTCTCTAAAATATGTAAGATTTTATGGCATAGGAGAATCATTATTAGAAACAAAAAAATTAAAACATATTTTTAGATAATCAAACTAATCCTACATTGGCATTATATGCAAAAAAACTGGCGAGGTATTACTACGAATCACAGCCAGTGCAAGTACTTTTGAAGAAGCGGAAGAATTAATAGTGCAACAACTAAAAAGAAATAGAAGAGCTTGTAGGGAGAATATATTTATTTAATTGGTGATGAAGATATATCTAGTAGCCAAACTGAATTACATAGTGTTGTTGCTGAACCTACTTATTGAAAATAATTTAACATTATCAATTGCAGAGTCTTTAACAGGTGGATTATTGACATCAATGTTAGTGGAAAAAGAGTGGTATCTCAAATTCGTTGTTAGAGGAATTGTTTGTTATTCTAATGACTCGAAGATTACTGCCTTTAGGTGTTAAAGAGCAAACACTAGAGAGGTTTGGTGCAGTAAGTGAGCAAACGGCACGTGAGATGGCTGAAGGTGTTGCTCGCCGTTTAAATAGTGATTTTGCAGTAGCAACAACAGGTATAGCAGGACCAAATAGAGATGCTAGCAATAAACCTGTAGGACTAGTGTACATTGGATTATATAGTAAAGGAAAAAGTAGATGTGGTAGAATGTCTATTTACCGGAGATAGAGAATTAATACGTACAAGAACGTGTACTAGAGCGTTAGATGAATTGAGAAAAAAATTATTTTTAAAAAAAGCTTATAGTTTTTCTCTTGTAAAATAATGTACTTTTTTTGTATAATTAATAAAAAAAGAATTTAAAGGAGATTTTTTTATGTATACAATGAAACTTATCTAGTTTGGAGTCCCCGGATCCCAGGTTCGCGCAAGACGATGAATATTCCCAGGACTTCAATACAGAAATAGACTATGAAAACGAAATTTTTATCAGATTATGCAGATGAAGGATATAATGAGATAGAATTTTACTACTCCAGATGAGGAGTTTTTAGATTACTCTAATGAGATGTTCCTTTATAAGGAATATTCGTATGATTTTGCAGATGACTACGAATATGATGAAGTTAGTATATCTAATGATCAAATAATGTTAGAAAATATCGGTGAGATTTAGTTAACATTAATAATAAAAAGGAGATTGGCTTATAAGCAAAAAAATTTTAAAAAGTTTTTTTCCTTATAGGTCAATTTTTTTAGAAAATATACGATAATTAAGTTTAATTTTAGCAAGTTTTTAGTATAATTTGATTGCAGAATGGATTATAAGTAAAACTATGATAGAAATAGAGATAAAAAGAAAGGAGGAGAAACATGCGTTGTAAAAAGTTTTTTGGTAGGATGTTTAATGTGCTGTGGTTTTCTATCACTTTCGGATCACCATATTATAAAAAGCAGATTACTTTACGGATTATAATACAACTGTTTTAGACAGTATTATGAAGCCAAATATTTTTGACTTTGATATTTTTTTCTAAAAAGTAGTAGATACACTCCTCCTGAAATAAAAAAATAGTATATACTCAGAAAAATATAAATGAAATTGATTATAATGCAGAGTTACTTAGCTATAAGAAAAATTCTTATAATTATTTAATATTCTATTCATTGGATGATAATAATATACCAAATGAGCTTTTTAGGGTTCCAATAGTTAATAGTGGAGATGGAAAAAAATAGTAGATAAGAAGTTATTAAAAAAACTTTTTGAAACCTAATAATACTATAATAATGAATGTTATGAGTTTTGATATTGATGATAAGGGAAATATAGAAAATCTGAAACATTCACCGACTAGTAAGGAATATTATACTAAAAAGACATTAAATTTAGTTGTAAAAGAGGGAATAAAGAGGTAGTCAATAGAATCATAAGTTTGGGGAATGAAGCAAAAAGATAATAAAGTTCTTGTTTATCCTTATGAACTAGAACAATATTATCGTCCTGATAAATATTATTCATATACAAATGAACAAGTATTCATTGATGGGGAACAGAAGGAACCTAATAAATTAGAGGTAAGCTACACAGCTAAAAAGATAGAAGTAAGTCTTAGTAAAAACAAAGAGTATTGGAAAAATGTGAAAATAGTATACCCAACAGAATATAGTAAAGAAAAATACTACATATGATGTTAAGAAAGATACTAGTTTAGGCGAATTTTTTAAAAAGAGAATGCTCTAAAAAGAAAAAAATCTGATAGTAATAATGACTATGAGTTTATTGGATATTACATGAATAATAAGGAGCTTAAAACAGTACTTAAATCAAAAAAATTACAGATGATACAGAGATAAATGCTAAATTCAAGACAAAAAAATAATATTAGATAACGGTGAAAAATAAAAAGAAGTGACATTATCAACTGGAGATAAATTGTCAGGTGTAGATGAAAGCTTTTTGATAAATCTAAATATTATATAGAAAACTATACAATTTATAGTAAAAAAAGATAATAAGAAAATTAAAGATGTAGAAAAAAATTAAATGACGAAGTTGTCGATGAAAGTGTAATAATAAAAAGTAAATTACAAAGAAAAAAACTAATATTGTTAGCATTCGCCAAGATGAATATAATAAACGCTTTGGGAAAGTAGATAATTCTATTAGAGATAAAGATATAGAGTGGTCTCAAACCAAAAAAATTGGAGAATTACTTAGAGAGCTTAGAAAAATAAAAACCTAGTACTGGATATCAAGCATTTTTTTAGAATAAGTAAAAAATAGTAAATGAAGAAGAATATTTAACAAATGATGTTGTTCTTGAAATATATTTTTAAAAAAAGTAGAAGAAGAATGGGTAACTGTTAAGTTTGTAGGAAAAAGGAATTGATAAATTTTTTTATCTGATGGTCAGGAAGTTCTTGCAAAATTCTAGGATTGATAGTATGATTAATTTACCTACTGCGACAGGAGAAACTTCAAGAGAATTTTTTTAGGTTGGCAAGCGAATAGGGATTACTTAATTGCTGGAGAAGGTTCTAACAAACATCATGTTTCGAAAAAAATACATTGCTTCAAACAAATGAATTAGGAGCAGTAGTAACAGAAAAGGGTAAAAGATTTAGAATTTACAGCTGTATATAGAAAATTGTTTAATGTTGAATTTGAAAAACACCGGTGGGAAGTATTACCCTATCAAAAAGAAACGGAAGACATGTTAAAAGTTGATGAATTCAACAGTATTGGAGATGCTACTAAAAATAATAAAATAATAGTAGTACCGAGAGCGGGCTATAGTTTATCATATTTTTGTTGTTGATAAAAAAATGTTAAGGTTAATGTAGGGAACGGAACGAAAAGAAATTTTTCGCAGGACAAAGAATAGAAGAAAAAAAGATCTTTATAATATAGTTCCAACAACAAACTTGAAAATAACACCTATTTTTCAAATGGACATTATCTTCAGGGAAATTAGAAGATATGATAGAAAAATAATAAAATAAAAACAGTGGAAGATGCACTTAATCTAGAATTAGAGTCAGCAGAAAATATAAGAGCTATATTAGGGCCACTTTATTATTTAAGATAGATATATAATATAAATTAAAATCAGAGTATGGATGTACTCTGATTTTTAATTTTTATAATTAACAGATTTATTGAATTAATACACTGAATAATGCATAATAATCGTATAAAGATTAGACACGTTTCTAATCTTCTACTTTATAAAAAAATTGTTATGAATAAATATAATGCTATTACATATTAAATATAAATGTAATAGTTTATAGATAGTATAAAGAGCCAGATTAAACAAAAGAGGTGAAAAAAATATGGTTAAACATTATGACTATATAGCAATTGGTGGAGGAAGCGGAGGTATCGCTTCTATAAATCGTGCAGCTATGTACGGAGCCAAAGGATTATTAATAGAAGGAAATGAACTTGGTGGGACATGTGTCAATGTAGGATGTGTACCTAAAAAAGTTATGTGGCATGCATCACAAATATCAGAAAGTTTAAAACTTTATGCAGCTGACTACGGCTTTAGTTTCGATAGTGTTGAGTTTGATTTTTTTCAAAATTAGTAGGAAATCGTTCAGCGTATATCGATCGTATTCATGGTGCGTATGAACGTGGGCTTAATAATAATAAAGTCGATGTAGTAAAAGGCTACGCTAAGTTTGTTAATAAAAACACTGTTGAAGTAAATGGTGAACAATATAGTGCAGATCATATACTAATTGCTACAGGTGGGAAACCAACAATTCCTAATATTGAGGGAGCGGAGTATGGTATTACATCAAATGAAGTATTCGCTTTGAAAAAACTTCCAAACCGTATAGCAGTAGTTGGCGCGGGATATATAGCTGTTGAGCTTGCAGGAGTATTTAATGGATTAGGAGTAGATACACACTTGTTTGTTCGACGTGATCGACCGCTTAGAACATTTGATCGTGATATTGTTAATACTTTGGTAGAGGTTATGGAAAAAGAAGGACCAAAAACTCCACACACAAGCAATCCCTAAAAAAAGTGATTAAAAAAATGAAGATGATAGTTTAACATTAGTTCTTGAAGATGGTCGTGAAACTACAGTCGATATGTTGGTATGGGCGATAGGAAGAAGCCCACTATCAGCTGAACTTAATCTTGAAGCTGCAGGAGTAGAAGTAGATTCACGAGGATATATTCCGACTGATAAATATCAAAATACAAATGTAAAAAGGTATTTATGCAGTAGGAGATGTTACTGGTCGTCTTGCATTGACACCGGTGGCTGTCGCTGCTGGGCGTAGATTGTCAGAAAGATTATTTAATGGTAAAACAGATGAACATTTGGATTATACTAATGTTGCAACTGTAGTATTTTTCACATCCAGCAATTGGATCAATAGGTTATACAGAGGAAGAGGCAATAAAAGAGTTTGGAGAAGAAAAATATTAAGGTTTATAAATCTACATTTACTCCAATGTACTCAGCAGTAACATCTAACCGTCAGCCAAGCGTTATGAAAACTTGTTACTTTAGGAAAAGAAGAAAAGGTAATTGGGCTTCATGGAATTGGGTATGGTGTTGATGAAATGATTCAAGGTTTTGCTGTTGCTATTAAAATGGGGGCAACAAAACGTGATTTTGATAACACAGTAGCAATACATCCAACAGGTTCAGAAGAATTTGTAACAATGAGATAAATAAAAAAACAAACTAACTATATAGTTAAAAAAAACTAAAATAGTTAGTTTGTTTTTTTATTATAGAGAGAAATCCTATCTATAGTATCTAAAAACAGCCAAGAGATAGAGTTAAAATTCTCCATTTTCTAGGAAGTTTTTTAGCTTCTTCTGGGTTTCTTCACTCATTCTTATATGTCGATTTTTTTAAATTTCTGGAATTGTGATTTTTAGTTAGTTTTGAAACAGTTTGTTTTCTTTCTTTTTAACTCTTTGATGAATCTATGACAGTCACGAAGTATTGCTCCATAACCAAGCGCCATATCTCGTTCATCATTATCATCACTTACAACAATAATATCAATAAAATGTTCAATTCTAAGTTCTTTTGTTTTCTTTTCAATCCACTGATCAGCTTTTTTTCTCCAGTTTTTGTATAAACAATAGTAATAGGAGGTTCCTCTTTTATATATTCTTTTGATCTTGTTAAGTAAGCATCAAAAATACAATAAACAATATAATTATTTCCTCCTGCGTATTCGCACAAAATATCAATAAGCATATCTCGTTCAGTAGGGAAAGTAGAACTTTTTATAAGCCCATATTCTTTCATACGAAAAAAAGGAGATTATAACCATCGATAAATAAATATTGTTTTTTTCATATAAACACCTCCTATGAGATTGTTTTTTTCATATCAATATGTTGTATTCCAGCTTCTAGGTAAACGGTGTCGTTAGCGCGCGTATAACCCAACTTCTCATAAAACTTCTCAGCATGAAGTTGGGAGCTAAGTTCTATAGTGAAAGGAGCAGGTACAGTAGATTTACTTGTAATTAATGTTATAACACTTTCACAAGTAGAAATAAGTTTAGTTCCTAATCCTAGACCTCGATGCGATTTAGCTATTGCAACGCGTCCAATATGAATAACATTTGTATCTAAATCGGTAATACGAGAGACACCAACAAGTTTTTCATTATCGTAGTAACCGATATGAACGGTACTACTAAGATAATCTTTTTCATCAATTTCTATTTCAAGCGGAACGTTTTGCTCTTTTACAAAAAAACTTCTTTACGAAGAGCGAAACCTGATTTTAAATCTTTTTCGTTATTTAAAATTTTAATCATTGAATTTAATTCTTTCATACATTACAATTCCAGCTGCTACAGACACATTTAGACTTTGAACTTTTCCTAGCATAGGAAGATGATATAAGAAGTCACATTCATTAGTTACAACTTTACTCATTCCCTCACCTTCATTACCCACAACGATAACTAGAGGTACATCTTTTGCAATTTTAGTATAGTCTTCTGAACGTTCTGTAAGGGTAGTACCTGCAATCCAAAAATCCTTTTTCTTTTTAATTTTTTTAATTGCATCAATGAGGCTAGAAACACGGATGACAGGCATATGTTCTATTGCCCCGGCTGACGCTTTAACAGCGGTTTGACTAACTACGGCTGCGCGACGTTTTGGAATAATTACACCTTTAACCCCACTAGCTTCTGCAGATCTAATAATTGCTCCAAGATTATGTGGATCTTCAATATGGTCTAATAGTAACAATGTAGTATTTTTATTGATTTCTATTTTATTTAAAACTTCATCCAATTCAAAATAATTGTAAGGAGCGACGAAGGCTATAACTCCTTGATGGCGTTCTGTTGTAGAATTGTCAAGTTTTTCTTTTTGGTACTTCCTGACAGACGATTTTTTTCTCATTTGCAATAGAGAAAAATAGCTTTAAGACGTCCTTTTTCAATTCCTTCTTGGAAAAGAATTTTATTTATTTCACGCCCAGATTTTATTGCTTCCAAAATTGCGTTTCGACCAGCGATAACTTCTTTGTCGGCGTCTACTTCTATATTTTTGATTATTCTTTTTCTTCTTTATTTTTTAGAACGTAATTCTTTGTAGTATTTATTGTTTTTTTCTTCATATAGATTTATGATGTAATTAAACATTTCCTCCAATCTTTCAAAGTTTTTTTCTAAATATAGGTAACCAAAAAAACAGCTTCTAAAACCAGTTGCAAAGCTTTATATTCCATAATACTGGCATTTTTTTGCTTTAGAATTATTTTTTTGGTTTTTTTCCCGCGAATATATATGCTTTCTTCAATATCTGTTAAAATATTATTTTTCCAGAATATTTTTCATAAAACTAGCTTGAGCACGTGCAGAAACTAGTGTTGAAACTGTGCGATGAAGATCATTAATTTTACTAAGATGATTTTTTTCATAACGTACTCTCTACTCATAATATCGTAGATACTATCTCCGATATATGCAAGTGCTAATGCTTGCATTTGTTCAGGGGATGAGAAGTTTTTTTCAGTAAATTTAAAAAGTTATATTTTTTTCCATCTTACTCCTTGTTTTTGTATCTTCAAGGATAATTCCTTGTTCTTTAAGATCATCACGTATTTTTGTCAGCTAGAACAAAATCACGATTTTTTTCGTGCATTTTCACGTTCTTCAATTAGTTTTTCTATGTGACTATCTTCTAAAGAGTTATCGTCTTTAATATTAATTCCTAGAATAGAGCTATATGTATCAAAAAGCAGCTTTCAGAAGTTCAAGAGTCTCTTTATTAACTTCATTTTGGGCTGTGTATGAATTAGTTATTCTGACAACTTCGTACCAAGATGATAGTGCGTTAGCTGTGTTGAAATCATCTTGCATATACTCTTCAAATTTTTTTCAAGTTCGCTAGAGACTAAAAGCAACAACTTCATCATCTAATTTTTTTCAACAGTCATTTCATTATTTAATCTAAATTCTAAATTTTTGGTATGAAGTTTTTAGTTTTTCGAAGTTAGTTTTAGCTAATTCAATATTTTTCTAATGTGTAGTTGATAGGTGTTCTGTAGTGAACAGTTAGCATAAATAAACGTAGAACCATTGGATCAATTTCAGAGATTATGTCTTTAACAAGGCGGAAATTGCCAAGGCTTTTACTCATCTTAACATTATCAATATTAATAAACGCATTGTGCATCCAGTAATTACTAAACGGAGCGTGATTGTGACATTCAGATTGTGCGATTTCATTTTCGTGATGTGGGAAAGTTAAGTCTTGGCCACCAGCATGAATATCAATAGTATCTCCAAGAGTTTCTTTAGCCATAACAGAGCATTCGATATGCCAACCAGGACGCCCTTCACCAAATGGACTAGCCCATTTTTACTTCACCAGGCTTTGCTTTTTTCCAAAGGGCGAAATCAAGAGGATCTTCTTTATGTTCACCAACTTCTATGCGTGCTCCACTAATTAAATCATCAATAGATTGTTTGCTAAGTTTGCCATAATCTTCTTTTTTACGAGTTCTGAAATAAACATCACCATTAGATTCATATGCGAAACCTTCTTCAATAAGTTTGGCGATGAAATCAATAATTTCTTGCATGTATTCAGTTACGCGAGGGTTTTTAGTTGCACGTTTGCAACCAAGTGCATCATAATCTTTGAAAAAGGCTGCAATATATTTATCAGTAAGTTCAGAAGTTGAAATACCTTCTTCATTACTTGCTTTGATAATTTTATCGTCAACATCTGTAAAGTTAGAAATAAAAATCTACTTCATAACCACTATGTTCTAAATATTTACGGACAACGTCAAACACAATTATAGGACGAGCATTCCCGATATGAATGTAATTATAAACGGTAGGGCCGCATACATACATTCTTACTTTATTTTTCTTCAATTGTTTTTAAAATTTCTTTTTGTTTTTGTCAATGTATTATAAAGTTTAATCATACATAACTCCTTTACTAAGTAGTAATCATTTTTTAAAAATAAAGACTAATAAAAAAATTAATTAAATATAAAAAAATCATTACTTAAATTTTTAACACAAAATAAGGATAAATTAAATTATAAATTAACATTTCCATATTCCTTGAAATATTTCTATTTTTGTATTAAAATAATAAGTGAGATAATATTAAAAAGGATACAAATACATGAAATTGTCAGATGCTATATACACAACAGAAGTGCATAAAGAATTTAAGAATATTTTTTCTTCTAATAATCGGAACTATCTTGTTTTTCAATTTATGCAGGTCTATTACTTCCTATCAATAATATAGGAGCAGGGGGAGCACTAGGGCTAAGTTTAGTTTTTAAATAAGGCAATAGGAATAAAAAAATAGGGACAGCTCAATTTTTTTATTGAATGTACCTCTATTTTTATATTGGGTATAGATATATAAGTAGAAAATTTGTTTTATTAACTATATTTGTTATCAGTGTATCATCACTTCTTATAAATAATCTTCCAAAGATTATAAAACCTGTTTATCTAGGGAGATTCTTTAGTTGCAGCAATATTTTTGTGGAATAATATCAGGTCTTGCAATGTGTTGTCTTTTAGTAGGAGGAGCCTCAACAGGGGGAACGGATATTACAGGTAAATTTATCTCGAAAAAGATGAAGTTTAACTTACCGACCGTTTTTTTCTAGTTCAAGATATATTAATTTATACAATAGTATGGATTTTCTTTGATATAAAATATGTTATGTATGCACTTGTTATGAGCTTTGTGCGTAATCAAACTATGAAAGGCGTTCAGAAGTTTTTTTCTCAGCTTATATTCAATGTACAATTATTTGTAATTGTCCAGAAAAGAATGGTTGAACTTATAAATAATACCCTACATCGTGGCTCAACAATTATGGATGTAGAAGGTGGTTATAGCCATGAAAAAACGTATGATTGTTGTTGTAATTCAACAAAATGAAATGTATTTATTGAAAAAAACTAGTATCAAAAAAACTGTCCTGAGGCTTTTATTACAGTTACAGCAGTTAATACAATAGTAGGTAATTTTAAAGAGCATTCGTATAGTCTATAAAAAGTATAAAAAGGATTTAAAAGTATAAAAGATATTTTTTTATTAAAATTAAATTTTTTTAATGGATAATCTTTCTTTAAATCTTTTTATGTGATTAAAAAAATAAATACTATTATCTTAATTTATAGTTGTTTTAACATAAAAATTATAATAGCTATTCCAAACATTTGCTTATTGACCATTTTTTTGATATATAATATCAAGTGAAATGAAAATTAGGAGGTAAGAAACATGAATTTGATTCCTACAGTAATAGAGCAGACTTCTCAAGGGAGAGAGCCTATGATATTTATTCAAGACTTTTAAAAAGATAGAATTATAATATTAGGATCTGACGTAAAATGATCAAGTAGCAAACTCTATAACAAGTCAATTATTATTTTTAGAAGCACAAGATAGTGAAAAAGATATTTATTTTTATATTAATTCACCAGGTGGTAGCGTAACAGCAGGTTTTGCAATCTATGATACAATGCAACATATTAAATGTGATGTTGTAACAATTTGTATGGGAATGGCAGCAGTATGGGAGCATTTTTTACTTGCAGCTGGAACTATTGGAAAAAGATATGCACTTCCAAATGCTGAGGTGATGATTCACCAACCATTAGGAGGAGCACAAGGACAAGCGACAGAAATCGAAATAGCAGCTAAACATATTTTTGAGAACGCGAGAAAAAAATTAAACAAAATTTTTAGCTGATAGAACAGGTCAAACTATAAAAGCTATTGAACGAGATACAGAGCGCGATAATTACTTATCAGCGGAGGAAGCTTAGTGCTTACGGATTAGTTGATAAGGTTATGTATCCAGAAAATGGTAAACCACAAAAAGAAAGAAAAAAAGTCAAAAAAACGCAAGCAAAAAAAGCGACTAAAAAAAGCAGATGAATAAAAACAAGAAAGAAGTTGATTTCTGTCAACTTCTTTTTTTATGTAGGTACATAGAAAATATAAAAAAATAAAGTATTAAAAAAACTAAAAAGCTAGGCTCAAAAAAATATTTCAAACCTAGCTTATTAAAAATTATATTTTCCAAATTTTTCCGATGGCATTACGTACTTCATAATTATCCATAAAAGTACTCAATATTACCATTGAAATTACGCTTAAACTGAAGAACTCCATAATCGCTAGAATTTTTCATCGTTGAAACCTTGTGATGTACCAAAGAAGTTGAAATATTTAAAACCATTATTAATTGCATATTTCATCATATGGAACAATACTGCATATGGTCCCTCATAACGATGAAATTTTTTTGCATGGCACCGCTGGTGAAGTAAATTATATCTTGTCCAGATTCAATAAAACTTGCACATGATAAATTAATGATATTGCCGTGTTCTTCTTTTAATTCTTTTATTTTTATCAATTTTTATACCAAATAGCGATATTTTTCATCGTATTCACGAAGACGGTTAATTGCTTTTTTTGCATTAACTTTGCCTTGTTCAAGTTTTTTTCATTAAGTTCTTCACGTTCTTTTTCTAGATTAGCAATTGTAGTTGTTGTAGTTTCTACGAATAAGTCACAATCAATATAAGAAACTAATAGATGAAGTTTATTACCAATGTTATTTTTTTAGTGATTTAAAATAATCATTGTCACGAATTACAAAGTCAATTCTGCTTTCTGTATCACGATTAATTTCATCAAAAATCTTCGCATCTTCTGCATTGAAAATATCAATTTCACGTACAAGAACACCTTCTTTGGCGGTTCTATTAATTGTATAACGTGCAATTTGAGAAACATTCTTTAGTAGATTATTTTTCTGTTATATCTTCATCTAGATATTTAGAATATACGCAACGTGATGCTAGTGTTGGATTGGTAAATAAATCATCATTAAGGGGATGATAACCAAGCTCTAATAATGCATTATTTGTATTTATCGCTAGGTCATTTTTCGCCTACAAATTCTATATCATTGTAAAACTTCTCATTAAGAAATGGATTAACACGAACACATAAGACTCTGACATTTTTTAGCGAAGTATTTTTTTAATTCTTTAAAATAAAAGTTTACCAATTCAATGTTTGAATAATCCATAATTGGTCCATGTTGAGCTGTTACTTTATAAAAAGTATTTTTTTGTACTGAAAATAAATAAATAAACCATAGGCAAGTATTTTTGTTATCTTCTTTAACAGCAAGTATTGTAGTTTTCAAAACCATTGCTGTTTGCCATTTTACTATATTCAGCTGATTGAGGGAAAAAAATAACGTTCATTGTTATTTTTGTTGAAATTTCTCTAATTCCTCATTACTAATTTCAGTAAATATCATTAAAAATTTCTCCTTTACTAATTTTTACTCAAGTTCAAAATTACTTATAAAATTATATATAACAAAAAAATGAGAAATAACCTTTTTTTAAAAATGATGAAATGCTTAATAAATGATATAATAGAATTAAATTAAATTGAATGGGAGGCAAGACATTTTTATGAAAGAATATCAACTTAGAGGACAAAATTATAAGATTAGGTATAATGATTTTTCCAGGAGAAAAAAACACCTATTGTTTTTTTATTCATGGATTAGGCTGTGCAGGGATCATTTGACTATGTAGAAATAGCGATGAAAAAAAGCAATTTGCAGATCATAGAAGAATATTAATTGATTTACTTGGGGCGGGTTATAGTGATAAACCTTTAGATTTTTGTTTATGAGGTTAAAAAAATCATGCTAAGTATTTAAATGAGTTTTTAGAAGATTTAAATTTAGATAAAATAGTTCTTTTTGGTCATAGTCTTGGGGGAGCTACTTCCATTGAGTTGTGTTCATTATGTCAGGGAAAAAAATAGAAAAAAACTTATTTTTGACAGAACCTAACTTAGATCCTGCTAAAAAGGGCGTAGTAGTTGGGCAGTAGCACAGTATACAGAAGAAAATTATGAAAAAAAGGCTAAAAAGGATTAATAGAGCTATGTGAAAGTGGCAGAAATACTATGTGGGCAGCAACCTTACGTAACTGGTTACCAAAAGCAGCATACCAAATTTCGTGTGATGCAGTTGTTGTGAGGAAAAATTCATGGCGAGATATGTTTTATAGTTTTGATATTCCAAAAATATTTTATTTTTTTGGAGAAAAAAACTTTTGCCGAGTCCAGATTATGAAGAATTACCTAAATACGGAATTATTGTAAAAGTTGTAAAAAGAAGCAGGGCATTCTATGGCCTGGGAGAATCGGAAGGGTTGGCAGAGATGATAGCTAGTTGTTTATAGTTAATAAACTAATATAAGAATATAAATAAAAAAACACAATATTTCGTACTTTGATTTTTCCTCCCAAAAGTTAGACTTAAGATAGCGTAGTAGTTGTGATGACTGCTATGCTATCATTTTATATTAATGGCTTAAGCCAGTTGAGAGGGTAAAAGCTTACGAAACAAAAAAATCACCCGGTATGCGGATGCGAGATAAAAAGTTAAACAATTGAAAAAAACATCCTTTCTTGATAAAAATAAGAGTAGTTCAAGCTCAAAAAAATAAAGAAAGGATGTTTTTTTCATAAATAAAAAAAGAATAATTTTGTATTATATTAAATGGTAAATTTCGGCTCTATATTAAATACGGGGTATGAGAAAATAACTCTATAAAATGCTAAGCAATATAAAACTACTTGGCATTTTTATATTGCTTACTCACATAAATATCTTAAAAGAAGCAGACATAACTGAAATTAAATATTTAAATTAAAAATATCTATACAATTTTTCCCTTGATTTTATTTACAAAATAAAGTTTAAATAATATAATTAAAAAGTAAATAATATATTTAAAAATATAAAAAAATTTTTAACTAAAAAAATAATTAGGAGGATAAATAGTTGTATAAAAAAATTTTTATTTTTAATCAATAACTTCTTTTTCTATGAAAAACTTAAAAATAATTTATTATTAAATGGAGGAGCGTTATGGCTGTAATATTCTGGATACTACTTGCTATATTATATTTTAAATTTGGTTATAGGCTAATTCCAAGTGCAAAAAAATAGCTATAGGTATTATATTATCCCTATTTATAATAGCTTTTTCTTTTGGTTCACTATTGAATTTGTAGGATTAATAATCTTAATAATATTACTTGGAATAGGTATCTTTATCTTTTTATACCATAGAAGATAAAAAAACAGGACAAAGAAATTGCTACTTGGAAAAAAACCAAAACTTTCAACATTTTTGACTCATATACTTTTTTTCCAATATTATAGAGTATAATTGTAACAGTGACTTTATTAGATATAAAAGTGGAGATATCCCTTATAATAGGATGCTATATTTTTACTTCTGGCAGTAAAGAGCACAATGATAGTGATAGAGTATTCCCTATTTATTATCATGCGCTTGGCTCTATCTAAAAAAAGTGTAAACTTTGAAGAACATGGTTTTTTTAGTTACAACTGCAGAAATAATAATAAAAAAATATAAACCTACTCTAAAAACAAGACGGAAATGATACTTTAGAATTATTTATACCCTTCTAATAATATATACAAGGTAATTAGGAAGAATAAAAAGGACATAATTGTTTTTTTATGCTGATAAAAACAAAGGTAAATATTAATGTATTCACGGAAGAAGAGAGCAATTTAATCTATCAAATACTTGATATCGCCATAGACTCTGGATGGACAATAAACGTAAAGAATCATATAAATGATAGTAGTTACCAGGAAAAATAGTGCCCAGTTAGAAAAAAATTGACAAAACTGTTGACTTTGTAAAAAAATAAATTAGATGTAGAATCAAAAAAATGAATTATTTTTTTAAACGTAATGACTGACTCTGCAACATAAAAAGAGGGGACACAGGAAATTACTAGTAATCAAATCAATGATAGATTCGGTGGCGGTCAAGGGCATGGCCACGCTGGAGAACAAGCAGGAAATGTACTAGATAGATTAAAAATTAAAACATGCTTCTCCTCTTGGCGGCTCCCACGAAAAAAATGGGGCAGATAGAATTGTGAATGGTCACTTGATACAAACTAAATATTGTGCGACTGCTGGAAAAAGCATAGGCCAATGTTTTGAAAATGGGCATGCTAAATATATTTCATCTAATGGAAATATGATGCAAATTGAAGTACCTCGTGATCAATATAATAAAGCTGTAGAACTCATGTCAAGACGTATAGATAGTGGAGAAGTTCCTAATGAATCTAATCCAGATAATGCTTATAAATATGTGAAAAAAGGAGCCTTAACATATGAACAATCGAATATAGCCACTAAATCTATTTTTTTGAAAAAAATTCTACTATTCAGGTTAGGGATAGTTCTGGGAAAGTCGTTAGAGACTCAAATGGAAATATTGTCACCAGAACTGTCTCATTTCAAGAAAAAAACTATTATGGTCTGCTGGTTTAGATTTTTTTCCACTGGAGTAAGTACTGCAGCAGTATCTTCTGTCTGGATATATTGTAATAATCGATGGCGTGGTATTAATAATTCTGGCGCTCTGAAAAATTCGCTAAAAGCATTTATTAAACCTATTTTTTTCACTGGTTTTACTTATATGCTATCTGCTCAATTTGCTCGTAGTCTCCCTAGGATCTTCTATAGCAAAAAAAGCCTGTTCGGAGAAATAGGGAAAAAAATCTACAAATGTCATACTAAAGGGGAGTATGGTAACTATAACAGCTACCATAACTGTTGGCCCAGATTTAATTTGTACATTAAGAGGCAGAATCTCTTGGGGACAATTAGTTAAAAACACTGTAGTAACTGGTGCCGGAATAGCTGCAGGTCTGACGCTAGGCAGTTTTGTGCCTGTTGTAGGAACTATAGCTGGTGGCGCGGTGGGAGGTTTTGTCGCTAAATGTGTTGCTGATTATATAAGAGAAGATGACGCTGTACAAATGATTCAAATTGCTAAAGAAGAATTCATTGATACTATTCTTATGAGCGGATTAACTAAAGAGGAATTTGAAGATGCTTTTAAATAAAACATTTCTACACAAAAAAACTTTAATGTTTTTCTTCAAAAAAATGTACTCTACTGGAGACGATGCAAGGCAATTTGTAAGAAAAAAATCTATAAAAAAATCTAATTGATGAGTATTATAATTCTCGTGAATTGCCTACTGAACAAGAAATCATAGATGTTGTTACTACCGAATTAATTCTTTTCTGAATAATAATTTTTTTAAGGAGGAGTAGTTAATGAATTCTAAGTATTATGGAGTAAAATATTATAGTAAAACTGATTTAAGTATTGGATGGAGTCTAGAACAAGCTGAAAAGGTAATTAATTCTTTTTGATGAAAAAAAGCTGATAATCTTAATATAAATTATATTCTAGAGTTATATAATATTTGCTTACTTTTTGATTCTGGAAATAAATTAAATTCATGGTGTGAAGATTACTATGAAAGTTTAAATTCTATAGTAAGAAAAATTCAAACCTCTTATCAGAGTATTTTTGCTCTAATATAGATTATTCAAAAATTACATCTTTTTTTATACTACAATTAGCCCTCACTATTATGATACCTTTTTGGGAACTATTTACTCGATATAAAAATATATGAAAAAGTATCTTCAATAGAATTTTCAAAAAAATCTTAACGAAGTTTAATATCCCTCTTCATTTAATTTTAGAACATAAAACTATTGTAGAATATTTTTAACGCTGTAGTTTGTGATTATATGAAACATTCAAAGTCTACAGCTATAATTCTAATAACCTATCATTTAGAACGAAAAAGATTGGAATCATAAAAAAATATTATATTCCAAAAATCATTATGTATAGATGATCAACTTCGCTTAATTGAAGAATATATTGAATCAGAAAATGTAAATCCTAATTATCTTAAATTACTGTATAAATCCCTGTAGCAGAAACGAATTCCCTATACCAGATGAAGTTCGTTTAAAAAGCAAAAAAAGAGATATGAGAATTATTTTAAAGATTCTTTTTCTAATGAGTCTTGTTTTTTTCCTTTGGTGCCGTCGTTGGTTTTGCTAATACTGATGAAGTCATTAGTATTGATAATAAAGATCTGTTAAATCCTAAAATAATCTATAGTCATTCATGGTTAAAAGAAAATTTAAATAATCCAACATTACTTAATAATTTTTGTATTTTTATTCGGTTATGTTGATTCCCACACTAGGTCGACTTTCCCATCTAAAAACTGAGTTGGGTGTTATGGAAAAAAATCTTAGGTGTAAAAAGGAGATAGAGAATATGATGTTGGAGTATCTTTTTGATTTTTAAAGAAATGATATCTAGTATGCAAATCAAAACATATTATTATGAACTTTTAAAATTAGATAAAAGATTAGAAGAAATATTCAAATGGTTTTTCGAGGAATACTTGCTTGTAGAATTCCAGGTAGACGGATTTATTCTCTCTATACCATCTAATAAATCCTCTTTTTTTAGAAAAAGTTAGAACCCTATGTTCAGAGATAGATTCTATATTAAGACAATTTACTAATTATGTTAACAATGGAGAAATAAATAGAGAATTAATGGAAATTTCTAGGACTACCCCTTTGATAGAGAATATACCAAGTTTTCTTTCGAAGAAATATGGATACATTGATGATTCTGAATTGTTAAATATCTCACATCAACTATTTTCAGATCAATCTCTACTTACATGTATTGAAAATAGAAAGGGATATTTAAACTTTGAAAGGTTAATAAAAAGCTGAAAAAGTCAAAATTTCAGACTTTTCTAATAATCAGCAAACTATTCTAAATTTATTAATAGAAAAAAAGGTATTATCTATGAAGATTCTCACGGATATATACGTATAAAATCTAATATTGTTAATATTTTTAAAAAGATTTCTATTATAACGAGGTGATTTGCATCAATTATTACAAGAATAATGCTCTCTTGGACTCTCTCATATCTGAAAATAAAATAATTTGCGAATCTAAGCTTTTTCAAGATCTGAACAAAAAAATATTTAAATTTCATACTAAATGATCGCCAGTTTGATAATGGCCCTGCATTACGAAATAAATATACTCATGGAAATAATCCTCAAAATCTTGAAGATCATGAAAATCACTATTTTTCAATTATTGAAGATTGTTACTCTAATAATTATTAAAATTAATGAGGAGTTCTGTTTAAGAGATGAAGTAATACTAGATAATAGTTTTTAATTTCATTTGAAATAGGTTACCCTAAAAGCTTTATTCTAGTAACTCTTTTTATACGTTAACCAAAAATAATACTATAGTAAATATAATCTACCTTTTAAAAAGTTAGACTTAAGATAGCGCAGTAGTTGTTATGACTGCTACGCTATCATTTTATATTTATACAGTCCTATGTTTTTATTCCATATTGTTTAGGACTTAACTATCCTAGTTTCTTTTTTTATTCTCTCTTCATTACAATATTTTTATATATTTTTCAATAGCTAATTTCAGTTCTTTATAACTATTATATGTTGTTCCATAATATATCTTTTTGTTTTTAATATCTCAAAGAAATTCTCCATTACCGAATTATCCAGACAATTTGCTTTTTTTAGATATACTTTGGTAAATACTTTCCTCTTTTTAATCTTTTTCGAATATGCCTTAATTTGATAAACCCATCCTTGATCAGAGTGAAAAGTTCTCCCTATAAGGAGAGTTAGCTGTAACTTTAGTTGATGCTTCTAGTGAATCCAATATTTTTTTAGCTGTTGGGTGTTTACTTATATTATAGCTTATTATCTCAGTATTTTTACATATCCATAAATGGCCCTAAATAAAGTTTTTTTACTATTACTTTAGCTTTTTTTATTAACTTTATAATAGTTGTATCTGTAGTAATTTTTGATGTGGAATATTAGTATTAAATCGTCTTTTTTTATTCCATTTTTGAATTTAAAATTATATTTAGTTATAAAAATACCAATCTCCAAAAAGTTAGTTTTTTTGTCTAACGTTTTGGGATCGGTATATTTTAATAATTACATTTTTTTAATTTTTAATATTACTTACCATTAAGTAAGAGCATACTATCAATAATATTAGCATAACTATACTAGGTAATTTGAAAAAGTGCAATAATTGCTAGTATTGTACCACAAGTTGTTATTGGAACACCTTGGTAGTAACCGTTTTTTTCATTTTAGTAACGTTAAATCTAGCAAGACGATAGGCTCCACAACAAACATAGATACCGCACAATAGTGCAACTACAACTGTTACAGTAGCACTTGGATTATCATAAAAATAAAACTTTTTCAAAAAAATAAGTATAGCAGGTGCGACTCCAAAACTAACAACATCACATAAAGAATCTAAATCGTGACCAATTTCAGAAACAACACCAAGTTTTCTTGCAACAATACCATCGTATCTGTCAGCAAGCATAGCTAAAAAAATAAAGACAGTGCCCCAGATATAATACCCATGAGCTGTAGTTAGTATTGACATAAAACCACAGAAAATATTACAAAGGGTAAGATAATTTGGTATGAAATTTTTTTATTCATTAAAGTTATCCTCAATATTGATACTCTTAATTATAGTACAAAATAGAAAAGAATGTCTAAAGAAATGAGAAGGGTATTTAGTTAAAAAAATATAGCAAACTTTATTATTTGCTTATTTAGATATTGTTTAACAGACTAGAAGCTGTTATAATAAATTTGTAACTAATTATGGGAGGATAACATGAGCGAAAAAAATTTAGAGAACAAAATATAAAAAAAGAATAGTTAAAGAATTATTTTTTTATAGCTTTAGGGTGTGCAATCTATTCATTTGCATTACTGCATTTCAATGTGCCTAATCAATTAGCAGAAGGTGGCGGTACAGGGATAGCATTATTTCTATTATATGCTTTTTGGATTACCTGTATCTATGGGTACATTATTAGTTAATATTCCATTACTTATACTTGGATATAAGATGTTAGATAAAAAAACTATGATTTACACAATTTACGGTATATTAATGCTAACATTTTGGATTAAAAATTTTTTTGAAACATACCATGTTGTTATTGATATAGGTGGAGATCGCCTTCTTGCATCTGTTTTTTTGGTGGAATTATCGCAGGTATTGGACTCGGGATTGTATTTGTTTTTGGTGGAACAACTGGAGGGGTAGACATTATTGCGAAAAATAATTAACACATATTTTGGTTTTTCTATAGGAAGGATAATTCAAGTTTTTGGATGGATTCATCTTACTATTATCTTTTTATGGTATTAAAAAGTTTTTCCAGCAATCTTATATACGTTAATTTATATTTATATTTGTACAAAAATCATAGATTATCTAATTGAAGGTGGTATCCCAGGAAAAAGCTGTGATGATAATGTCGCCTAAAATTGAAGAAATTACTCAAAAAGTGTCTGATGATATGGGGCGTGGATTAACATTTATTAAAGGACAAGGAAGTTATTCACGTAAGGATATGAATATAGGTTATTGTGTTGTGTCAAGAACGGAAATTAGCAAACTAAAATCATTAATTTATACAATAGATCAAAATGCCTTTTTAACTATAACAGAAGTGCATGATATTATGGGAGAAGGGTTTAGCTTTGATCAACCAAAAAGAATAAAGTTTACTTTTTAAAAAAAGGAAAAAAATAATAAAGGGAGCAACGTTTAATCGTAAGTAATATACGAATAAATGGTGTTCTTTTTATCCCTAGAAAAGGAGGGTACATGGTTAATAATTTTTTTATAAGAAGTGTAATAGTGGTTTTACTAGCATCGATATGCTGTTCGTACTTTTGGTCAAGTGTTATTATTCATTATTTCTAAAAATAAAAAGACTATTGGAATTATTTAATTTATTTTTACACCATTAATTTTTGTTATTTACAAAATACAGTAATAAGTATGCCAAAACTACTAGTATTAGTATGAAGTATTTTTATAGAAGAAGCAATAAAAAGATAAGAAAAATTAGTTGGTACTTTCCTATTTTTATTAACCTTAAATACGTTGTTAGCACTACGGGTTTGGAGCTAGCGTAGGTCGTGAAGGGGTTGCTGTTCAGTTAGGGGGAGCAATAGGAAAAAAATCTAGGAAGTGTTGAATTCAGTAAAAAAACAATGTATTTTTCTTAATACGCTTAGGAATGATTAGTGGATTTGCTGCACTATTTCAGACCCCATTAGCAGCGTTATTTTTTTGTTTTAGAAATTACATTTAAAAAAAGTAAAAATTAATTTGAATACTGTAATAGAATTCATTATATATTTAATTGCTAGTTTTTTTCTCTGCTGAAGCTTCTAATTTTTTTAGGGTTAGAAAAGTTTTTTGTTTTAGCAAAAAGTTGAAAAAGATTGATTATATATTACTTATAAAAACATTGCTCGTAGGTATTTGTTTTTATTTTTTTGTTGGAGTAGTTTTTTTGTCCTTTGTCAGAAATTTTTTTAAAAAAATCGTCTGCAATAATGAAAAAAATGGAGTTGGATATTACTAACTATATTTATACTAATAAGTGTATTAGCAAGTTTTTCGTTATAGTTCGTTAGGAACAAATTTAATTGAACTTTCACTAGAAAATGGCTTTGGTACTTAGTTGTGATTTTATATTGAAACTTATATTGACTGCTCTTTGCACAGCTATAGGCTTTAGTGGTGGAGAAGTAACACCATTATTTGCAATAGGAGCTAGCTTAGGAGTAGTACTAGCTGGATATATAGGCTTACCAATTATATTTACTGCTGCACTTGGTTATTGTTTAGTTTTTTTCATCAGCGACAAAAACATTCGTAACTCCAATATTTTTGGCATTAGAAGTTTTTTTGGTAGTACGACAGCTATACTAACAATATTACCAGCAGCATTAATTTATTTTTTTGAATAGAAAAATATAGTATTTATAAGTAGTTTGTTTAAAACTTTATGTGAGTTGAAAGAAATATTTTTAGTAAAGAAAATACCAAGAGAAGATAGATTTTATTTTTCTCTTGGTATTACTTTATTTTCTATGATATGATAACCTATTATAGTATTAGGCGAAAAAGATAATCACCTATTTTTTTAGTGTCCAACTTTTTTCAATCATTGGAAGTAATTCTTCTATAGTAGCTTCATTACCTTCAAGAGATGCATAGTGTATTTTTCCATCATTCGCTCTGAAAACCCATGTAACAAAAATACTTTTCCACTTGTTGTTATAGAATTAACAACATAAGCGTCATATTCGCTAATTTTTGATTTAGCACCCCAAACCTTTTTGGAATGCTGAAGTGTTTTTTTGGCCAGATAGTACAGAATTTGCTACATAGATAGGATCGATAGATGCATATTCTGTTTCAGATATTCCAAGTTGACTCGGACGGAATATGTTTAATGTAACAATATTATATGTAGATCCATCACTATACTGAATATCATTTCCACCTTTTACATCTTTGAAACGGAACCAGTTTTTTTAGGAACTTTAACATAACCATATTCATCAGAACCAATTATTTGTGTATTTTCTGTTTCTTTATTTGTCTCAGATTTTTTTGTTTATTAGAAGCGTCTGATGTAGAAGTTGATTCAGTTTTAGTTGATGTTGTCTCTTTATTTTTGTGTGGTATTTGACTGGCAAGCCGTAAGTGTTGTTGTAGTTAATAATGCGATTAGTATTCCTATAAATTTTTTTCATAATATTTTTTCCTTTCTTTTTTTCTATTAATTTATTATACCATATAGAAATATAAAAGGGTAATTTTTATAAGAATTTAAAATATACTACAAAGAAAGAATAAGGAAATTTTTGAACATCTTATTTAATGCGTATCGGTAAAATAAAAAACAGAATCGGAATTTACCGATTCTGTCGTGTTTATAAGCCTAGAATATTTAATATCTCTTTTTATATTTTTAATTTATTTTTCTTCTCTGTTCTCATTATCAAGAACAATTTTAATTTCAGATACTATTTCACCAGGTTTATTTTTTTGATAATATATATTCTGTCACTTAATTCTATAGCTTCATCTATATCATGTGTAATAAGTAGTGTTGTTAATTCTAATTTTTTTGCTAATTTCTAAATACCAAGAGTGTAATGAAATTTTAGTAATTGCATCCAGAGCACTAAATGGCTCATCAAGAAGGAAGAGTTCTTCTTTGAACATATAAGTTCGAAGAAGTGCAACCCTTGACGCATTCCACCACTTAGTTCGCTAGGATATTTGTCTTTATATTCATATAGATTAAATAACTTTAGATTTTTTTAATAGCTTCTTCTTCTGCTTCCTTTTTTTCCTATTTTTGATAAGAAGTGGAAGTATTATATTTTGTATAACTGTCTTATGTTCTAAAAAGTAGGTCTTTTTTGAAGCATATAGCTAACTTTTCCTTTAAAGTTTTTTTATCCCCTTGGATAGTTATTTCACCAGTTTGAAGGTTATTAATTCCAGCGATAACGTTAAAAAGTGTAGTTTTTTTCCAACACCACTTCCACCAAGTATAGAAACTATTTCTCCTTTATTGACATGAATATTTATATCTTTAAGTATGTAGTTGTTTGGATAATTGAAAGATAAGTTTTTTTATTGATAAAAATGCTCATTATTTTTATGTAGTCGTTGCTAAATCCAGTATTGTCTGCTAAAGGTTTTTCAACGATATTATTATCGTTAATCCAACGGTAAAATGCATTCCATCTATTAGCATCAAATTCACCCCAATGGTCTTTATTTGTTGCATATTGTTTTGATAAGTATTTTTTTGTGATTCAACAATAAAATTACGTTTATCTTTTAATTCTGGAGCATTTTTAATTAAAAATATCAGCAGCTTCTTCTGGATGCTCTATAGCGTAGACATATCCTTTCTTGATTGCTCGAAGCACTTTTTTTAGCTTCTTCTTTGTTTTTCTTTTAAATAATCATTGTTGGCAATAATTACTGGTGAGTAGTAATCAAGATCTTTATTGAAATCTTTTAGATAGAAATAATTAATATCTAGATTCATACTCTCTGCAAGTTTACCATCCCATGCGTAGTAAATCCAAGCAGCATCGAAAAGCCCATTTTCTAAAGGTGTAATAGAGTTAGCATCTGTGTTAGGAGCAAGATTAAGTTTACCTGCATCGCCACCTTGTTTTGTGATTAAAGATTTTACCATAGCAAGCTCAACTGGATCATTCCATGTTCCGTACTTTTTGCCTATTAAATCTTTAGGTTCTTTGATATTATTTTCAAAGAAATAATACCTGATGTGTTATGTTCAATAATAGCTGCTACTGCAGTTATACCAGCACCTTTAGAAAGTTTGTTAGCCATAGAATCTTGGTAGTAGATTCCAAATGGAGCTTTATTATTAATAATAAGATCTGATGTACTATCTTCTGGAGCTGGTTTAATATCAAGGTCAATACCCTCTTCAGCTAGATAGCCTTTTTCTTTAGCTACAAAAAGTCCTGTATGGTTGGTATTAATAGCCCAATCTAAAATAAAAGTCTACTTTTTTTAATTTTTCTTCTGTATTTTTTTATTTGCTGTGTCACATGCTGTAAGTGATATTGCAAGAATAGCTGCAAATAAGCTAATTATTATCTTTTTTTCATGGTTGTCTCCTATATATTTCCATTTAATAAATTTTTCGCTTAGTTTAACTAATTCTATACTTAGCAAACTAATAACAGATACTAGAATAATTATCGCAAAACATAGTATCATATTCAAATAATTTTTTGCTTTAATCATATAAACTCCAAGGCCTTCAAATCCTCCAAGCCATTCTGCTACAACTGCGGCAATAAATGCGTATGAAACACTCACGCGAAGTCCAGCATAAAAAAATAACTAAGACTTGTAGGTATTTTCACATGCCAAAGAATTTGGAATTTACTAGCCTTCATAAGTTTTTAGTAAGGTTATCATGTCCTTATCACAGTTTCTAAAAGCCATCTAAAAATACTAACGACAATTGGGAAGGTGGTCGTAATAACTATTAAGACAATTTTAGGAGTTAATCCATAACCAAGCCATAAAACCAAAATAGGAGCAATGGCAATGGTAGGAATAGTTTGTGTTAAAAACCAATAAAGGATAGACAGCTTTATTAAATAAAGGGATACTATCCATAATTAAAAGCAAGAATCCAAGCTATGATTATGCCTAAAGATAGGCCTATAATAGCTTCAAGCAGGGTGATTTTTGCTGTGGAAAAATTAATAATTGATAATTTTTTTAACGAATGCTTTTGCTATCTCAACTGGAGTTGGAATAATATATTTTTGGGAGTAGATTCAAATATCCAGCTCCTTGCCAAATAATAAGTAAAATAGCCATCGAGATAGTAGCGGCATATTTATTAGTTAAACTTGCTAATTTTTCATCTATAGTTAGTACATCTCCATAATTAATTTTTCACGTTAGCGAATATATTGTTAGAGCCTTCACCCGCTAGCTCTAAACATTCTTTAAGAGTAGTCATAAGTTCATTGAATTCACCTTCAATTACAGTTTCAAAGGGGGTGACTACAACATTAGAATGTTTTTTTTGTAGATAATAAATAACATTATCTATAGTTTTTTTATTCTTCCAGATGTATTATCACTTAATGGAAGAATTTGCAATGCAATACTGCAATTTATCAAAATAAAAAAACCTCCTTACAATTTTTAAGGGGGTCTAAGTTAGGTCTTTAAGATTATATACCTACGCTGGCATTACCCAGATCAGGTTCGGTCGAAATTAAATATTTCCTCTCAGACTGTTTACAGACTCCCGTACATATGATTATAGCATACCTAAATATAAAAAGCAATATATCTGTTTGACGTTTTACAATTTTTTTAGAAAAAGAGCAGATATACACAGTATATATAATGAGCATTTTATTGAATAGAAAGTTTTTTTAACTATGCTTAATGTAAGAAAAATTATAATATGTAACTAAAGATAAAAATAATAAGTATAAAGGTAAATTGTATTTGTATATCTTTTTGCTTTTTTTATTTTTAATATATGATAGAATTAAACATCATAAATAATAAAATAATAACGAGGGATTTTAACGTGAAATTTTTTAAAAAGATATTTTTTTGAATGGATAGTTGTTATTGTTGCATCAATAGCTATCTATTTAGTATTAAGCACATATGTTATAGCTCCTTTTACAGTAAAAGGACACTCAATGGATTATACATTTGCTGACAATGATAGAGTATTTGTAAATAAATTCAGTAAAACTTTCGAGCGTGGAGATGAAGTAGTATTTCATGCTAATGAAACAGATGACTATATTAAGCGTATTATAGGAGTTCCAGGTGATACAATAGAGTATAAAAATGATGTATTATACGTTAATGGACAAGTAGTAGAAGAGCCATATTTAACGAAAAAAATTCAAGAAGCTAAAGCATCAGGTAATTCGCCATTAACTCCAGATTTCAATATAGAGTATTTAAGTAGTACAAAATCAAAAACAGTTCCAGAAGGAACATACTTTGTTTTAGGAGATAACAGACAACATAGTACGGATAGTCGTGTTTTTGGATTTGTAAAAAGAAGCAATGATTGGAAAAAGTTAGTCTTAGATATTACCCATTTAACGCCTTTAAACTTTTTCTAAAAATGTATTAGCTAAAGAATATTTTTAGTTGATAAAAACATAAAAATTATGCTAGTATAATATACGGGCACTCTACGAGAGTGAAAGAAGAAACCACCCCTGCGGATTTTCGTAGGGGGTTTTATATTTTTTAAGAAGGAGATTGACATGACGAAATATATTTTTGTAACAGGTGGGGTAGTATCATCATTAGGTAAGGGTATTGTAGCTGCATCAGTAGGAAGAGTATTAAAAAAATAGAGGATTAAAAGTAACATTACAAAAAAATTTGATCCATATTTAAATGTAGATCCAGGAACTATGAGCCCATATCAACATGGGGAGGTTTTTTGTTACAGAAGATGGGGCAGAAACAGATTTAGACTTAGGACACTATGAAAGATTTATCGACGTGAACTTAGGTCAATACTCAAATGTAACAGCAGGGCGTGTTTATTCTTCAATTATAGAAAAAGAACGTCGTGGAGATTACTTGGGAGGTACAGTACAAGTAATACCTCACGTAACAAATGAAATTAAATCACGTGTACTTTTTAGCTGGGGAATCTAGTGACGCGGATGTTGTAATTACAGAAATTGGTGGAACTACAGGTGATATTGAGTCGTTACCATTCTTAGAAGCTATTCGTCAGATTAGAAGTGATTTAGGGCGTGAAAATGTATGTTATATTCACTGTACATTACTACCATATATCAAAGCAGCTGGAGAGATGAAAACTAAACCTACACAACAATCTGTAAAAGAATTACGTGGATTAGGTATTCAACCGGATATTATTGTTGTTCGTAATGAACTTGCATTAACAGATGAACTGCGTGCAAAAATTTCTCTATTTTTGTGATATTCCAAAACAAAAATGTTATTGAAAGCCGTGATGTAAGTAATTTATATGAGTTACCAGTAAATCTAAAAAGCACAAAAAAATTGATGATATTGTTTTAAAAACATTTTGGTCTTTCAGCACCAGAAGCGGATATGACAGAATGGCTAGCATTAGTAGATAGAGTAGATAACTTAAAAGAAAATGTAAAAATTGCATTAGTTGGTAAATATGTAGAGCTTCATGATGCATATATTTCAGTAGTAGAGTCTCTTAAACATGCAGGATATAAACATAATTCAAAAATTACTATTGATTGGATTCAATCAGAAGATGTAACAGAAGAAAAATGTTAATGATTACTTAAAAAGATGCTGATGGAATATTAGTTCCAGGAGGATTTGGAGATAGAGGTGTTGAAGGTAAAATCACAGCAATTAAATATGCTCGTGAGAACAAAGTTCCATTCTTTGGAATCTGCCTGGGAATGCAGCTAGCAGCTGTTGAATTTGCACGTAATGTTTGTGGTTTAACAGGTGCACATTCTTCAGAGTTAGATCCAAATACACCATATCCAATTATTAATTTACTACCAGATCAAGAGGATGTAGTAGAAATGGGAGGAACACTACGTCTTGGAAGTTATCCATGTACATTAGCAGAAGGAAGTGTTGCTCATAAAGAATATGGTGAAATTAATATAACAGAGCGTCATCGTCATAGATACGAATTTAACAACTTCTATCGTGAACGCCTAACGGATAAAGGATTGGTATTATCTGGAGTTAGTCCAGATGGAAGACTAGTAGAGATTGTTGAATTACCAGAACATCCATGGTTTGTTGCAGGTCAATTCCACCCAGAATTCAAATCGCGTCCAGAAAAAAAGCTCATCCATTATTTGCTGGATTTATTAGAGCAAGTTTGGAAAATAGAAAATAACTATGAATTTATTAGAGATAATAGATTGTCTTGAAGCACGTGCAGATAATGTTCGTGCTTTAGATATGTCTAAGTATATGAAAAAAATAAGTTTGAATTTTTTTGGTGTGGGTGCAGCAGAGAGAAATGAGATTTGGAAACCATATTTTTAAAGAAGCTAAAAAAACTAAGAAAATAGATTGGGACTTTATAAAAAAATTTGCTTTAAAACATGATAAGAGAGAGTGTCAATATACGGCAGCATATTATTTAAAAATATATGCAGAGATTTTTTTAGTAGAGGATGATATTCCTAAGTTAAAAAGAATTAGTGTTAACTAAAAGTTGGTGGGATACTGTTGACATATTTGATAAGGTAATAGGAAGTATAATTTATAATAATAAAAACTTGCACCCTATTATTTTTAGAGTGGAGTAAAAGATGATAATATTTGGTTGCGTCGAGTTGCTATAGATCATCAATTGTTAAGAAAAGAAAATACTGATGAACAACTTTTTAGAAAAAAATATTAATAAATAATCTTAATCATAAAGAGTTTTTTTGTCAATAAAGCAATCGGTTGGGCTTTACGAGATTATTCAAAGACAAATCCTCAATGGGTGCGTAATTTTATTGAAGTTCATAAAGAAAAATATGGCTTCATTAAGTATAAGAGAAGCAAGTAAATATTTGTAAAATTGAAATTGGGAAAAATTATTCATGTAATAGATGAATAATTTTTCCCTTGCTTTATATTAATAAAATTGAATTTTTTAGGGACAGTTTATTATAAATGCTATTTTTACAAAAGTTTTTTTATCTTTTTAGAAAATTTCCTACAACTGACGTAAGAAAAATTCTTACAAAAAAAGGATTGTTGACAAGTGAAGCTTTTAAAGAGTATAATTGATTAATCAATTATTGATTGGTCAATTGTGTATTTTTTTATGAAGGAGTACAGTATGGAAGTTAGAGATTGTATTGAATTATTATATAATTTGAAAATTTTAGATAAAAAATTAATAGATCTATTTGAGAAAAAAATAGGTATTAGTTTAACAAGATTTCAAATAATAAAGTATTTACATGAAGTTTCTTTTATTACCTCAAAACAGTTAGCTCAAAGTTTAGAAATAGATGCAGCAGCAATAACTAGGCACTTGAGAATACTAGAACAAGAGGGTTATGTAATAAAAACGTCGTAACGAGTTTAATAATAGAGAGGTTTTTGTTGAACTTTCGCAGAAGGCTCTTGATGAGATAGGTCGTTGCGAAAAAGAAACGAATGTTAGGGATCTAATAGGAGAAGAATTTACTACCGAAGATTTACAAAATCTAGTTCAACTATTAAATAAATTTAATAAAAATTTTTAAATAACAAGAGGTGAAAAAAATGAATATAGTATCAACAATTTTTAGTAGTATTGGTTGCGTTATTGTCTTTTTTATATAATGTATTTAGAGACATTTGCAACAGAGTCAGAAAGCACAAGTCGAGTATTTAATATTCCACAAGAAGAATTAAAAAAAGAAAAAAATCTTAATGTATTATTTAAAAAAATCAAAGGTGTATATAATGGTTTATTAGGCGCTGCTTTGTTATATGGAACATTTATAGCAAGCAATCAAAAAAAGAAATTATTGGAATGTTGTTAGTTTATATTATATTAGTAGCTATATATGGGGGTCTAACTAGTGATAAAAAAATTATTTTTAAAACAAGGGGGACTACCGATTTTAGCGCTTATTTCATTATTTTTTTCTAGTATTTAGAGGTGAAATATGGAAAATGTAGCGGTAATTATTGGTGCGACTGGCGCTGTTGGTCGTAAAATTTTTAGGAGAAGTTTTTAGAAAAGGATTTTTATAAAAAGGTTTATGTATTAGGACGAAGTTCGATTACTAGATTAGAGGATAATGAAAAAGTTAGAAAAGATAGTTGTTGATTTTTGAAAATTTAGAGTTTGAGACAAATATTTTTAAATAATGCTGATGTATTTGCAGCTTTAGGAACAACAATAAAAATAGCTAAAAACTAAAGAAAACCAACGTAAAATAGATTTAGATTACACAATTAACTTTTGCGAAAATTTGTGAAGGAAAAAAATTAGGAGCTTTTAATGTAGTATCAGCGATTGGAGCAAATAGTAGGTCTAAAAAGTTTCTACACTTCTTTAAAAAGGGGAGTTAGAAGAAAGATTACAAGAAATGAATTTAGGAATTTTGAGAATATACAGACCTTCATTGTTGATTTCTAAAAGAGTTGATACGCGAGTGATGGAAGAGTTCTTTATTAAAATTTCTCCTATGCTTAAGCCTATACTACGCGGGAAATTAAAAATATAGTCCTATTAAAGTAGGTTTATTAGGAAAGAAATGGTCAGATTTGCAATAGAATATAAAGAAAAAGGGATATATACTTATTCTGATTTTTAAAGAAGCTTAATGTTATTTTTACATTAAGTTTTTTATATTTTTAATCGAAAAATTTATTAAAAACAATTAAAAATAAAAAAAGACATCTAACATACAGAATATATTAATATCATTTTTACGTGAGTTTGAGATATTATTACAAAATTAAGTAATTAAATGTTTTTTTGTTTAATATAAAAAAATTAATAATATTATTTTTTTAAAAAAATAATATTATTTAGAGATAAATAATATTAAGATTATATTAATATCTTTGAAAAAAATGAATTTAGATATATAAATTATTCATTGAAAAAAATAAATATTATTATGTTATAGTATCTTTTAAAGAGAGCTATTATGCAATGGTTTCTTGAATTTTTTTTATAGACTGAAGGAGATTTCTATATGAAAAAGGGATTATGATATTTTCGTTGACAACGATTTTTTGTGGGGCGGCGGCAATATCAGATAATAAACATGAAGTTTCAGCTAAAAACTAGCTCAAGCTTGGAGGAAGGAAGATTAAATTTAAAATTTAGTACTTTAGAGTTAGAAGACCAAATTTTTACAGATAAAAAAAGAAAATATTCAACCTAAAAAGAGTATTAAAGTAAATGAAAGAATAGTTTCAGATGTAAAAAAATGAAGGTGCTGCAAAAAGAAAAATGTAAAAAGTTTATAATGATAATAGTCAAATAAAAAAACAAAGAGTGAGCAATTAGTCAAAAAAAGTCTACTGAAGGATCTGAAAAATGAAGTGAAAAGTAGATAATAAATTAACTAACAAACAAAAATTTTTTTAATAGACAAAAAGTCAGCATCAAAAGCTTTCAATTTCGACTGAAGAAATGCATGAAAATTCTATATTAGATACAACAAATTATGTGAATACAAAAGAAATCTGAATATAAAATAAATATAGCTACACCAGAGCAAATAAGTAGATTATCAATTTTTTTCAGATTATAGGGTATATATATAAAACAGGATCAAAAATGGAATCAATTACACGGACATTATTGCGGTCCTGGGCATGGGAATACAAAAAGGACCAAAACCGATAGATGCATTAGATGCTTTATGTAAAGCGCATGATATAGGTTATGAAAAAGAGTGGCTACTTTTAATAGAAAGGTTAATAATGAATTCATAAGAGGTGTATATAGAGATGCTCATAAAATGGCTCCAAAGGTAAGAGAAAAAGCTTATTATTATGCAGAGGCATTCAAGCGTATGAACAACACACCATTACGAGAAGTAGTAATAGCTGGAAGCATGATTGCAGCACCATTTAAAAGCGGTATATGCATCAATAAAAAAAGTACTGTCGCAACTATAGCTAGTATTTTTTTAAACCAAACAAGGTAGCCATTTCAACAAGAACTACACCTAGAAGAGGGAGATAAAAAAAATTAATCATATTCTTACTTAATATAGAAATGGAAATGTAAGTAAAAATTTTAGATTATAGTAAAAACACCCTCAAAAAGCTAATTTTTGAGGTATTTTTACTATAAAAAGGTTAACTTATAAATTTTTATTTGTTTTGTTAATAAAAAAAGTTTTTATAATAGTAGTATAAGAATGCTGATAGCGTTTTTAATAATTTTTATAAGGAGGAATAAAAAAATGAAAGTAGGAACAATTTTCGAAGAAGCAGGGTTATTAAAAAAATCATGATAGATTTAAACTAGTTAAAAAAAGTAGGTAAAAAGGGTGATTTAATAGCTAAACACAATCACCCGGAAGCACTAGTACTTTTTTTCAGTAGTAAAAGGTGAAAGTACAAGTACATTTAAATGATGATGAAGTCCATATTGTAGAACCTGGAAAAGTTCTTCATTTTGATGGAGATAACTTTATTAATGCTGAATTTTTTTAACTGATGGAGAATTATTTGTTACTTTAGTTAATAAATAAAGTAATTAATATGGTCTGTAGAAAAAAATCTAAATTACTTTTTAGGGAGGAAAAATATGTTAAATCAAGTAATTTTTAATAGGCAGATTGGTAAAAAAACCTGAACTACGTGTTAGTGAAGGGGGAGTAAATTATATAAAAGCGATGTTGGCAGTTCAGTCGGAATTTAAAAAAATAAAGATGGAGACTACGATACAGAGTTTTTTTAGAGTTTACTGCATTTGGTAAGTTAGCAGAAAATACTGCAAAAATATTGCGACAAGGGAGTTTACTAAATATAGTGGGTAGCCTTAACAATAATGTTTATAAAGATAAAAAAATGGGGTGAATCACTATCAACTTTCAATCATAGCAAATAAAGTTTCATTTTTTTGAGTAGAGCGGTTAAAAAGAAGAAAAAAACAAGATGGTGATGTCTTTGTTTTTAGGACAGTAATTTTTATAAAAAAAGTAATTTAGATTTCCTAATATCTCTAATGTAGTTAAAAGCTATATTAGAGATTTTTTTATAAAGGTAGATATTTGGTGTTGCTTATTAATAAAAAAATAATAGTAAAATAGTTAACATAAAATTGTATGCAAGGAGTCCATATTGTGAAGAAATATAAATTATCAATATTATTAGCAACTGCGGTATTAGGAGGAACTTATGTACTACCTGAAGCGAATAAAGTATTAGCTGCAGAAGTAAAAACAGAAGTTGTTGCACCTTCAATTCCAAATGAAAAATACCGAAATACCAAAAGAGGTAAAAAAATATAGGAGAGATACAAGGTGAAAGTCATCTAAGTCCTTTAGTTGGAAATAAAGTAATAATAAATAATGTCATTGTTACTAAAAAGGATAAAACTGGTTTTTATGTCCAAGATAAAGTATCTGATAACAATCCAAGAACATCTGATGCAATCTATGTTGCATCGAAAGATAACGTTGAAGTAGGGGACTTATTAAAAAGTACAAGGTATTGTTAAAAGAAGGATATATGGAAGAATATTCTGTTAAAGAAGGACAAACTTTTAAAACTCCAGCAGGAAGTTTGACAGTTACACAAATCACTAATGTAACAATTACAAAAATTAGGTACAACAGATTTACCCAAACCTATTAATATTTCAGGGAAGATGCCTAAAGATATAGTAGATAATACCCCTACAAAAATATAACCCAGAGACTGAAGCTTTGGATTATTGGGAAAGTTTAGAAGGTATGCTTGTAGAAGTGAATAAACCAAGAGTAGTAGGGCCCCAATACAAAGGAGATATCTATGTATTACCAGGTGATTATAAAGGCCAAAAATTAAATAATATTGGTGGTGTAAATCTTCGATCTGGAGTTCAAAACACAGAAACATTACCAATTATAGTAGGAAATAAATTTGTAGCGAAAAGCAAAAGATTACTTTACTGAAAATATTTCAGGGTAGTTACTTATAGAAATAAAACATATAAAATTGATCCAAATAATGTGCCGAATTTGCAAGATGGAGGCTTAAAAACGAGAGGTATCTAAAAATCTATCCATCAGAAGATAAGTTGACAATAGCTTCTTATAATATTGAAAACTTTTCTGCCAATAATAATGGGCATGATGAAACACCTGAAGAAAAAAAGTTGATAAGATAGCAAATTCATTCATAAAAGAAGTTCATAGTCCAGATATTATTACTTTAATAGAAGTTCAAGATAATAATGGTGGAGTTAATGACGGAACTGTAGATGGAGTTAAGAGTGGAGAAAAACTAGCACAAAGAATCAAACAGCTAGGAGGGCCAGAATATAAATATACTGAAATAGCTCCAGTTGATGGAAAAGATGGTGGAAAACCAGGTGCAAATATTAGGGTAGCATATTTATATAATCCAAAGAGAGTAACTTTAGTTGGAAAAGATAAAGGCGGAAGCGAAGAAGCGGCACGTTTTGTAAATGGCCATTTAGAGAAAAATCCAGCAAGAATTGATCCAACAAATGTTCATTTTGATAAAGTAAGAAAATCATTAGCTGCTGAATTTGAATTTAAAGGTGAAAGAATAGTAGTTATAGCTAATCACTTAAAATCTAAAAATAGGAGATGATGCAATTTACGGTTCTAATCAACCATCAGTGGAAAAATACTAAAGCAAAAACGTATAGAAGAAGCAAAAATTTTTGAATGCTTTCATTAAAGAAGGATTACGCCAAAATCCTAATTTAAAATTTGTACTTACTGGAGATTTCAATGATTTTTGAATTTTCTGATAGTGTGAAAACAATAGTAGGGAATGAGCTCGTAAACTTAATGGCTGAACATGATGCGGGAGATAGATATTCATACTTCTATCGTGGAAGTAATCAAAGTTTAGATAATATTTTAGTTTCTAAAAATATTAAAGATAAAGTAGTATTTTCTCCTGTTCATATTAATGCATCATTTATGGAAGAACATGGAAGAGCATCGGATCATGACCCTGTAGTTGTTCAAATAGACTTTAGTAAACCAAAAACAATCTACAACTCCAGAAGTTAAACCAACATTACCTGAATTATCAGGTGAATCAGATAATTCTAATAAAGAAAAAAACTAATCGAAGTAAAGATGAAAAAAACTATATTACCTAAAAACAGGATTAACTTCATCTAGCTCATTAGTATTTGTTACATTAGGTGTTATAGTTGCCTTCTTCTTAGTAAGAAAAAAACGTAATAACTAATAAAGAATATGTTGAATGAGTTAGAATAAAAATATTATTTTAATTTATAATAATATTTTATTTAATTATATTAATTCTTTTTAAATTATAATATACTGTTTATGTGGGAAGCTGTGTTTAGATATATCAAAGCATTAGTTATTAAAATATAAATTCAAAGGTGGTTTTCAAAAGGAACTAAATAATTTAAAAAAATTTAAATAAAAAAATACGTAATAAAAATCAACTTCATATTTATTGGAGTTGATTTTTTATGGGAAAATAACTATTTTTAAGTATAATTATTAGAGAAAAATTAGAAATATGATAAAAATTTTTATAGTTAAACAAAATAATACATTGAAGGGATTTAATCATGAAAACAAAGTTATTTATAAGTAGTCTTGAAGTCTTTTGCTAATCATGGATTATTTGAAGAAGAAAAATAAATTAGGGCAAAAATTCATTTTTTGATATAGAATGTGAAGTTAATTATCAAAAAGCGTTGTTTAGTGATGAAATGGCGGATAGTATTAGTTATGCAGATATTTCTACTGTGGTAGTTGATACAGCTACTTCTAATACGCATAATTTATTAGAACGTTTAGCAGGAGAAATATTAAAAAAATATGTTTGATAAGTTTTTCGCAACTTGAAAAAATATAAAGGTAAGAATTAATAAACCGTCAGCGCCTATAAAATACCATTTTGAAGCATGTGGTGTAGAAGTAGAAATATCGCGTGAGGAGTTCTATAAAATATAATGATTATCTTAGCACTAGGGACTAATATAGAACCAAGAGAACAATATTTAAAAGATGCTTTAAAAAAATTAGAAGAAAATAATTTAAAGATTAAATTGAAAAAGTAGTATTTATGAAACACCTGCTTGGGGCGGAGTAGCAAATCAAAATTTTTTTAAATATGTGTATTGAAGTAGAAAGTTCATTAGAAGCATATGCGCTTCTTGATATAATCCAAAAAGATAGAACTAGATCTAGGACGTGTTCGCCTGAAACATTGGGGAAATAGAACGATAGATATTGATATTATAGAGTATAAAGGACAAAAAGTTTAATGATGAAAGATTAACAGTTCCTCATAAGTATCTTCATGATAGAAACTTTGTTTTACAACCTATTTATGAGTTGTATGGTGATGTGAAGATAGATGGAAAAAGTATAAAAAAATCGTTAGAAAATATCGATGCTCCTATTGAAGTCTATTTAGAAAAGATATAGAAGAAAGGATAGAGAATGTTTAAAAATAAGAGAAGTAGAAATACCAAATAAAGTTGTTTTAGCACCTATGGCAGGAGTTTGTAATGCCGCTTTTTCGACTAACAGCAAAAAGAGTTTGGAGCAGGGCTTGGTTTGTGCGGAGATGGTTAGTGATAAAGCCATTTTTGTTTAATAATCAAAAACTATGAATATGTTATATATAGACCCGAGAGAACGTCCACTTAGTCTTCAAATATTTGGTGGAGAAATAGACACTTTAGTAGAAGCAGCAAAGTATGTAGACAAAAAAATACAGAGGCTGATATTATAGATTTAAATATGGGTTGTCCAGTACCTAAAATAACAAAAAGTAGATGCAGGAAGTAAGTTGCTTTTTAGATCCAGATAAGGTTTATGAGGTAATTGCTAGATTGGTAGATGCGGTATCTAAACCCGTAACTGTAAAAAAATGCGTATGGGTTGGGATGATGAGCATATTTATATTATGGATAATGCAAGAAATGCAGAACGAGCTGGAGCTAGCGCAATAGCTATTCATGGTCGTACCAAAGTTCAAATGTACAGTGGTAAAGCTAATTGGGATGTTATTCGTGATGTAAAAAAAGAATTGAAAAATTCCAGTAATTGGGAACGGAGATGTTACCACACCTGAATTAGCAAAAAAAATGTTGGATGATACAAATTGTGACGCTGTTATGATTGGGCGTGCAGCTTTGGGGAATCCTTGGATGTTATATCGCACAGTTAAATATTTGGAGACAGGTGAGTTGAGTGATGAACCTAGCCCAAGGGAAAAAAATAGATGTTTGTTTATTACATTTTAAGACGACTTATGGAAATAAAACCAGAGAAAGTTGCTGTTCATGAAATGAGAAAACATGCGGCATATTATATGAAGGGAATTAAAAGGTGGTTCTAAAGTAAAAAGAATTGAACCAATTAAATACATATTCAGAAATGGAGAATTTATTTGGGGAATTTCTTGATTATTTAGAGAATGGAGTAGGAAAAAGAAAAAGGAAATAATAATTTAATGTATTAAATTATTAGCTATGAAATTTAGTATATTATAATTATTTTTTTATACTTTATTTAATGAAAAGCATATTATAGCTATATAACAACTAAATACAGCATTTTTTAAAAAAATTAATTATAATCAGGTAGCAAAGCTAATACTCAAAAATTAGAGTAAAAATCTAGTCAAGAGTAATTTAATGTGTTATAATTGATTTGAAGAAATTGCCGTTAAGAGGAGGTAGAAATTTATGACTAGAAAAATCAAAAGTTATAGCAACACTAGGTAACAGTACAGATAGTATTTTTAGAAAAAAATTGTAGATGGTGGAGCAGATGCCGTTTTAATAGATACTTATTATGGTGAAGAAGAAGAAAATGTTTCAAGAATAGAAAAAAATAAAAGCAACTAAGAGAAAAGCTAAATAAAAAAATACAGCTATTATATATGATTTAGATCATATATATGCACAAAAAGCAAGTACAAACTTATAAAAAAATAGAAGAAGAGGCGTAGACTTTGCATGTAAGCACGATGTAGATTTTTATTGCTTGTCCATTTTGTAAGTAATATCGATGAAATTCGTAAAGTTAAAGATATACTTACAAGTCGCGGTAAAAAGGATATCGGTTTAATTGTGAAGATAGATTGTAAAGAAGCATGATAATATTGATGAAATAATTAGCTTTTGCAGATTCTATTATGATTAATCGTGATGAGTTAGGGTATGGAAATGCCTTATCAAAATCTTCCAAGTATACAAAAAGAAATAATAAGAAAAAGCTAATGATTCTACTAAAGATGTTATTTTAACAACACAAATGTTACATTCGATGATATATAATCCAAGACCGACACGTGCAGAAGTGTCAGATGTAGCTAATGCTATTATTGATGGAGTAGATGCTATTATGCTTATAGAAGAAACAGCAACAGGTAGCTATCCTAAAGAAGTTCTTGAAACAGTAGATAGAATTATAAAATATATTGAAAAACAAGATGTTGTAAATGAAGAAGATACTGAATACAGAAAACATAAAATGGATATTGCGCATGCGATTTCATTATCTACAAAACACTTGCTAGATGCTGTTGATGTTAACAATATTGTAACTTACACTAAATCAGGAAGCACAGCTAAGTTTATAGCAAGATATAGACCGAAAGTACCAGTGCTTGCAGTTGTACCAACAAAGGAAAAAGCACGAAAATTAGCTTTAACAAGAGGTATTACAGCATTTATAGAGCCAAAAACTTTAACAATGGAAGAGATGTTAGAAAATGCTGCACAATATTCAAAAAGAATCAGGGTTAGCAAAAAGAAGGAGATTATATCTTAATTACTGCTGGGCAACCAGACTTAGGTAAAGATAATGTACCACCAACAGATTTTTGTTAACATACGTAGTGTTTAATAAATTTTAAAATTATAAAGGCTCAACAATAAAAACTTATTTACAAGCTACCATAAATAAATGTATCAAAAGGTTTAATTCTATTAAAAAGTAGGATTAAAATCCTTTTGATTTTATATTAATATATTTATTAGTGTAGTTTATATAAGTTATAGTTTTTAAATTTTATACAAAAAAATGATATACTAAAAATCTAATAAGTTTGGATAAAAATGAAAACAGAAAGTGATTTGTGAAAAGGAATTAGAATATTATGAAAGAAGAAAATAAGAAAAGAGTATTATTTGATAGAATAATAAAATATGTATTATTAACGATATTAGCAATAGGTATTTCTTTTTGGAGTATACTCATATTTTAAAAACAAGAAATGATATACAACCTATTCAGGAAACACAAAAAAATCGAACAACAAGAAATAAAAGATGAAGGTTATAAGCCAGACAAAGCGGAAAAAAAGAATATTTACAAAAAAATTCAAAGAACTAAAAGAGATTAATAGTGATGTAATTGCGTATATGTATGTTCCGGGAGATGGTGAAGATTCATTAAAAGAACCAATTTTACAGACTACAAATAATAGTAAATATTTAGTAACAGATATTTATAATAAAGCCATCAAAATCTTATCGGTGCAGTGTTTATGGATTATGAAAAACAATTCATCTTTCGCAGAAAAAAAGATATTAAATGGATTTTTTTGGGCATGCTCGAGGTGGTATAGAAGAAAAACGAATAACACTAGATACTAGAGTCTTTAATAATATAAATTGGTTTGGTAAAAAGATTATTTTGACACACATAGAGTTATTGTTATTGAAACACCAGAAAGAAAAATATTACTATGAAGTCACAGGTGTTAGTGTTGTTAATGAAAATACAGACTTATACCAGCTTCCTAGTGCTTCAGAAGATAAACAAATATTTATAAATAAATTTAAAAGCAAGTTCGAAAAAAATTGGCTGGCAGATACTAAGATTTCTGGAGATGATAATATGGCAGTTTTTGCTACTTGTAGATTAGATAACGTTTACTTAAGAAGTTTAGTACTAGCTAGACAAATACCAGATTCTGAATTGAAGAATTTTTTTAGAAAAATACAAAGATTTATTAAATAGCTAAGAAAAAAAGAATATTCCTGAATTTCAGGAATATTCTTTTTAGTAGTTATTATCTTTTAAACTAAAGTAACTAATAATAGTGCATATTAGCATAGCAAGTGTAGTTATATAAAATGGAGTTATAAATTTTTCTAAATGTAGAGCTTCAGGTAGTTTAGTAAGAATAATAGGTGTTAAAAATGACACCAATATTACCACCAACTAACATAATACTTGTACTAAAGTTAATAAATTTATTTTTCCAGCTTATTAGAAATGTAAAAAGAAGTTGAATGACATAGCTCCCAACAAAACTAATTCCGATAAGAATAGCTCCTAAAATAAATAAAAGCTATATTGTTAGAAAATGCAAATATCATACTCCCTAAAGTCATAAAGCTTAACATAATAGTTAATGTTAGATTTTTAGCTCTTTTTACCAAAAAAATCCAAATAACAATCCAGAGAAAATGCCACTAATTGCAAGGACAGTTAATAAGTTCGTTACTGTAGCAGGGATGATAGAAATATTTTTTTCAATCAACAATGTAGGAATCTTAATTGTAGCCCCCATATAAGAAACACCGATAAAAAAAGGTAAGCATTGTTAAATAAATAGTTTCTTTATGAAATTTAACACTTACTTTTTATTATAGATATTTTCAGAGTTTGGAACAAAAAAATAGAAATAATATAAATATAGGTAGAGCTAAGGCATAAACTAAAAAAAGGTATATTGCACACCTAATATTACTAGATACCCTGAAATAAAAAGTTGTTAAAGCTTTACCGATGTTTAAAAAAATGCGGTACGTAGACCAATCATAGCACCACGAGTACTATCATCAAAAAGTCGCTGATTAAGCTAATTGATAATGAATTAAAAAGTCCAATTCCTGCGCCAAGAAACAATCTGCTAATTAAAACTAATTTGAAATTAGATGTAAAGACAGGAACTAATCCAAAAATAAATATTATAATAAGTCCCAGTAAAACAGTATTCTTTTTCCCTAAAAAAAATTTTTATGACTACATTGCTAAGTAAAACGAAAATTGTAATCATCATAGCGGGTATAGTTGCAAGTGACTCTACAGATGCTAGCCCAATATTAGAATTTTGTTCATTATAAAAATTATAAAGACTTGGGATAACAGGAGAAATTGCTAAGTGGGACATCAAAAGTATAGATATGCTAAGTAATGAAAACTTAGCTGCCAGATTTAATTTCATTGTATTCTCCTTAGAATGTTATATTAATAAATATACCATACAAGTATAAAAATAATACTAAAGGTCAAGTCTTATCTGATGGAGATAGAGTTGACAAAGACAAGAATTTTAGAACGAGGGTTTTAGAATATTATATTATGATTTATAAAAAAACAATTTAAATCAAGTCTTGTTATTAACTTTATAATGAGATAAAATATAAATAATATTATTTATGGAAGGATATTAAAATAATGGCAAAAGCAGAAGTAAGAAGAATAGTAATGGATATGGTAGAAGAAAAATTGCTATATAGTATATAAAAGATGGTCGTGGACTTATAATAGACCCTGGAGAAGGATTTGAAAAGATACAAAAAAACTGTAGAAGAACTAGGAGTTAAGATTGAAGCAATTCTTTTTAACTCATGCACATTTTGATCATATTATGTCTCTTGATGAATGTAGAAAAGTATTATAATGTTCCAGTATATATTTCACCTTATGAGAGGGATTGGCTAAGCAATCCTGACTTTTAATGGATCAACAATGTTTAGGCTAAGAAATGCTCCTATGACAGAAGCTGCAGAGTTTGAATTTGAGGAAAATAAAAAAATACGAACTTGCAGGCATGAGTTTTACAGTTTTACCAACTCCAGGTCATTCTCCAGGTGGAGTATCTTTTGATTTTGGAAAATTCATTATTGTAGGAGATGCATTGTTTAGAAGTGGATTTGGACGTTATGATCTTTATGGTTCTGACTTTAATGCTTTGAAAAATTCACTACATAATGTTTTTGTTTAAACTAGATGAAGAAAAAAAATAGTTTATCCAGGACATGGAGATGATACGACAATAGGACGCGAGCGTCATTTTTAATTTAATAGGAAATTAACAATTATAGAAATAAAAAAATAAGTAAAGGGTTAAGTAAAAATTGTGAAAAAAAGCACGTAGGAAAATGGTTTATATATTACAAAATTTTTTTAATGTTTTTATGGCTCAGTTTAATTTTTGATTGGAAGCATTTATGCATTATTAATGCTTTTAAATATTGATAGTATAGCAGGTTGGAGTATCTATCTTATAGTAGGGGTATTGATAGGAGGTTTATTTTTAAATACTCTTATTGGTATGTTAGTCAAAAAATTATAAAGATAATACTTTTTATGAAAATAACGAATCGACATATAAGAGCAGGGACAGGCAATGTGCTATGCATATTTTTAAAGAAGAAAAAAACAGCACCAGTACATAATGTTCTTAACTATAGAATAGTGCAGAATCCTTTGTTGAAATTAGCAAATATTTATGTGCTAAGGATAAATTGTGGATCAGAATTTTTTTAAAAATTTATGCAGAGAAAGATGATATAACAGAGTTAGAATATATTTTTGAAAGAAATATTAAAAAGATAATTTAGAATATAGGAGGTACAAAAGATGAATAATATAAAAAAAGTCAGGGTACATCCTTTAGGAATTTTTAGATTTTTATTATCTCTGTTTTAAAACTCTTCTGGATTTTTTGTAATACTACTCTTGCGAGAAGATGGATTACCAAGGTATTTAATTCTTGCTGGAATCTGTTTAATTTTTAATATTATGGGGTGTGTTAAATTATTTGGCAACGACTTATGAAGTAGCAGATAATGTTATAATATATCGTGAAAGGTATTTTTCAATAAAAAAATAAAGAATATCAATTTGGAAAATATTCAATCATTAGATACGAGTTCTAATATTTTTATATCAAGTTTTTTAATCTTGTTTCATTAGATATTAATTTGGTAGCAGATAAAGATTAGAATAAGACCACTAAAAAAAGATATTGCTTTAGCATTAATTCATAAACTCAATAAAAGTGAAAAAATGTTAATAAAACTAATATAAATAATCAAGATATTGGACAGCATGAAGAATTGGGATTAATAATAGAAGAAAAAAAGAAGAAGTGAAAAATTCTATCGCTGAGTATAAAAAGATTTGATTTTTTTATGGATTACTACGAGTGAGATTTTTAGCGGCATTAGGTCTGCTTTTTTGCTTTTTATGATAAAAATTAAGGATGTTGTTAAGTATATTTTTGATAGTAGCGATATAGTAGATAAATACCTAGAAAAAGGAGCGAAAAGTGCAGCAGGTGATGTTAAGTTATTAATTACAATAACTCTTGTTTTTTTATAGTACTTGTTATAATTGGCTCAATTATATTTACCGTAACTAAATTCTATAATTTCACATTACTAAGAAAAGATAATAATCTTCTTTGTAAGTATGGCTTATTGAATAAAAAAATCTTTTAGTGATTGATATAGAAAGATTACAAAAGTATTAAAATAAAAAGAGCCGTTACGCTATAGATTCTTTGGCTTAGTAAAGTTATCAGTGGAAACTTTAACGAAAACAGTATCAGAGGATCTGAGTGAACAAAAAGACAACAATAGATCTTATGCCATTAGTTTCAAAAAGAGGCACAAAGATTTATTGAAGAAAACTTAAAGTTTAGATCTAGGGTATTATAATAGTTTAAAAGGGAGAAAATACCCAAAACGTGCAAGATTTGTAATGTATCGTTGGAGTGTTATAAATTGTGCGTTTCTTCCTCTAATTATATTTTTTTCTTTCTTTATGTGGTGAAAATTCCAGTTTTGGAAACGAACAAAAATAGAGATAGCTTTTAGTACTTTATCTTGTCTTACTTTTTCTATAGCCTTTTTAACAAAAAAATATAAGTTGAAAAAAATAATGAAATAGCTTATGATAACAATAATTTTAAATATACATATATGAGTGGATTGGAAAATTATTACAGAGTTTATTAAAGTAAAGAAGGTTGGAACAATAAACAAGCAAACTCATTATTTCTTAAATCGTCTAAATCTTGTTCATTTAAAAGATTAATTCAATAGGGAAATAACTCTGATATAAATTTACGATATTATGATAAACAATATCATCTTAAGTTAGAAAAAGATTTCTTAGAAAAAGGAGACTGTTTATGCAAATAATATTTAAAAAAAGAGCGATATATATTACCAGAAAAAAAGCTAAAATTTTTATTATAAGCTAGATTATTTACTTGGTATTATGGTAGCTACTTCAATTGTATTAGGAATTGCAAGTTTTAGATTTTTTTGTTTTTAGATAAGCAATTAGAGTATCTTTTATTTTTCTATTATTATCGGTTTAATTTTTATAGTAGGAGGAATATGTATTTGGAAAATAGTACCTCTAAAATATGAGCATTATTCATATAGTTTTGACAAAAGAGGGTATAACTTTAGTTAGAGGTGTGTTTTTAAGGTGAAGGAATTCTTGCCATATAATACTATACAAGATGTGACTTTAGAAAAAGGACCTATATTATCAAAAATTAAATTTAGCAAATATAAAGATAAAAAGGTATCAATAGTGTTTTTAACAATAGATACAATTGATGAAGAATTAGCAGAAGAAATAAAAAAAATATATTAAAAGAGCGTAGTTTGTATAATATAGAGTATTAGTTCTAAATAATATTTAGAATTAATACTTTTATTATAATTCTTTTTGGTTGACAAAAGAATGGAACTGTATTAGAATTTACTATACTGATAAAAAGAAATATAAATACTTATCAAGAGTGAGTGAGGGATAAGGGCCCGATGATCTCCAGCAACCTAGTCATATGACTAAGGTGCTTTCCTTAGCAAAGTTTACTTTGAACGATGAGGTATATAAAAGACCTTATCTAACATGATGAGGTCTTTAATTTTTTATGTTGAAAAATTAAGGATAAGAGTGATAGTTTTGTATTAATATCAGACAAAACAGATAAGAGTTAGGAGAAAAATGGCTAAAAACATATTTATTTACATCAGAATCAGTAACAGAAGGGCACCCAGATAAAATTGCAGACCAAGTATCTGATGCAATACTAGATGAAATCTTGAGACAAAGATCCATACGGGCGAGTAGCATGTGAAACATGTGTAAATACAGGACTTGCTGTTTTTGATTGGAGAGGTTTCGACAACAGCAAATGTAGATTTTCAAAAAAATAGTTCGTGATACAATTAATGAGATTGGGTATAATGATCCAAATAAAGGATATTCTGGAGATCATATTTCTGTATTGGTAGGGTTAGATAAACAGTCTCCAGACATTGCACTAGGTGTAGATACTTCATTAGAAACAAAACAAGAAAAAGAAGAAAATGAAGTAGGTGCAGGAGACCAAGGTTTAATGTTTGGTTTTGCAACAAACGAAACATCGTCTTATATGCCATTACCAATTTATTTAGGTCATAAACTTGCAAAACAACTTGCAACAGTAAGGAAAGATGGTACATTGAATTATTTAGGGCCAGATGGTAAAGTGCAAGTAACTGTTGAATATGATATAAATCATAAAGTAAAACGTATAGACACTATTGTCGTATCAACTCAACATGATGCAGATGTTTCTCAAGAGCAAATCCATGCAGATATAAAAAAATATGTTATTGCACCATGTTTAGATAAAGAATTACTAGATAAAAATACTAAATATTTTATTAATCCGACAGGTCGTTTTGTAATTGGTGGACCGGTGGGAGATGCTGGACTTACAGGACGTAAAATTATTGTTGATACTTATGGAGGATTTTTCACGTCATGGTGGAGGAGCATTTAGTGGTAAAGATGCAACAAAGGTTGACCGTTCGGGTGCATATATGGCGCGCTATATTGCGAAAAAAATATCGTAGCTAGTGGAATCTGTGATAAAGTAGAAGTTCAACTTGCTTATGCTATTGGAGTAGCCCATCCGGTATCTATTTTTTTATAGAAACATTTGGAACTTCAAAAAGTAGATGAAGGAGAAATTGTTAAAACAATTAAAAAAAGAATTCAAATTAACTCCAAACGGAATAATAGAAACACTTGATCTAAGAAAACCAATTTTCAAAAAAACAGCAGCTTATGGGCATTTTGGTCGTGAAGATGAAGATTTTACATGGGAAAGAACTGATAAAACAGAATCATTTAAAAATTATTGAAATAAGATATAAAAATATAATCCAACTAGTATTATTATACATACTATTCGGATTATATTTTTGCATATTAATTGAAAAAAAGATGATATTAGTGTTTAATATAAATAAGTAAAAAGCGGTGAAAAAAAGTATGTAAAAAAATGTGGAGGTAGTTATGAATCTATATGAACAAATTGGTGAAGAGAATATTGATCTTTTGGTAAGTTATATGTATGATGATATAATACCTAATGATGATAGAATAAATATATTATTTTTCAGATGGTTTTGATAGGATAAAAAAATAGAGCAAAAATTTTTTTAGGTTATTTTTAGGGGAACCAGGCCATTCTATTTTTTTGCTACACCAGATTTAAGAAGAAAGCATATGAAGTTACCAATATCTATAAAAGAAGCGAAATATTGGTTGGAAGACTTTGAGTTAGCATTAGAGAGTTGGATATAGATCCCATCAATAAAAAAAATTTTTTAGTCAAAAAAATAAATTCATTGACTATGCAAATGATAAATACCATTTAATAAAAAAACGGATTAAAAATGATTAACATTCTTAATCCGTTTAAATTATTTATGCGACAATTTCATCTCCGTCATTCCTAGAAAAAAATTTCTCTTAAAGTTTCAGGTGTTGCTGTAGAGATAAATCTTATAGATGCCTTTATATTATATAAAAAAATGCTTCATCTTTATGGATTCTATGTGCAGAAATTGCCCCTTGGATACTAGTAAACAACCATTCACTAACAGGGTTGCACACTTCCTCTGGTAAATTCCTATCAAATAATCCATCTGCAAGAAGTAAACGCCAATTTTTCTAATATATCGCTGCATTTTTCAGCGATAATCGGTGAAAGTTCTGAAGTCTCCATAGCTAATAAAGTTAACGAAAATCCACTATGTTTACACGCTCTTCCTTTAGATATAAAAAGATCAAAAACAGCAGTTAAATATTCCTCTAAAGTCCCTAATTTTTGGAGAAATTGTTCTGAATTCTTTTTACATTGCAATTTATTTTTATCCAATGCCTCAATGTAAATTTCATCTTTTCCTTTTGGAAAAATAATAATAAACGCTTCCTTTAGGGGCTTTAGCTTTTTTTAATAATATCCTGAACACTTGTCAGAGAATAACCCTTAGTTCAAACGTTTTTGGACAGTCGTTAAAATAATATTTTCTTTTTACTTTATTATTTAGAATCATGTCGTTCACTCCCTTGTTAATTTTTTTATATTCTAATTATACAATATTTATATAGAAAAAAATCAACAATTTATAATAAATTTTTTAAAAAAATATTTAGTCAGAAAGTTTTTTTAAATAGCATATGATAACGGATAACATTTTTTCTAGTTAGAGAAGATGGTTTTAAAAAAATTTTATAATTGGAATAATAAATTTTTAATAATAATATATAGATAATATAGGTCTTTTAGGTCTATATTTTTTTGGTTGAATAAAGTTTATTATTGATAAAAATAGTGGTAATCTCTATAGTAAATAAAGTTTAATAGTATATAATTTTTATTTAACTAGTTCTTGTCGAATATTTGTATTTAAAGGCTTTTTATAGTACAATATAACATGATATTTAGTAAGGAGATGGCTATGTTAAAGAAAAATGTTTCAACTTTGTGTTGAATTAACGAATGGAAATTTAAGTTCAAAAGCTTTTAAAAATTAACAAAAATCTAATTTGAGCAGATTGATGATTCAGCCTTTCGCAAAAATTTATAATATAAACACTGATGAAATTTTTAGATGAGATAGATGATTTTAAAAAAACCTAAATGACTTTTTTTATAAGAAAATTGCTGCCCAGGAGCACGACCAATAGACCAAGGTGAGGATAGTCTTGTAAGCCCAACTGACGGTGTTGTTTCGGAAGTAGGAACTATTAAGGAAGATAGAACTTTTTGTAGTAAAAGGTCAAACGTATAATGTTCAAACATTAGTTGGTGATAGCGACTTAGCTGATAAATACAAAGAGGGTACATATATTATTATTTACTTGAGTCCTAAAAAATTATCATCGTATTCATTTTCCAATGAATTCACAAATAAAAGATGCATATAGTCTTGGGAAATATTCTTATCCAGTTAATAATTTAGGATTAGAATTAGGGGATAATATTTTGAGCTACAATTATCGTCAAGTGTATAAGCTAACAGGAAAAATTAACTATACACTAATACCTGTGAGGGGCACAAAATGTAAATTCAATAGTACCGACTTATGATAATATCTATGTGAAAAAGGAGAAGAGTTAGGATATTTTGAGTTTGGTTCTACAGTTGTATTATTATTTGAGAAAGATAACATTCTTCTTGAAGAAAAATTTAGAAAATAGAGAAATCAAGATGGGAGAAAAAAATAGCTACAGTGTTGTAAGCTATTTTTTTAAGTAGGTAAAGTTATGTTATTAAAGAGTATTTTTCACCAGATGATTTTTGTAGAAAAGTATGAGTTTATAGATGTTGAATATATGAATATGCACAATAAGAAGGTTATTATTTCAGATTTAGATAATACTCTTATTTCATGGGATAGCAAAAAGATACAAAAGAGCTTAATCGTTGGTTAAAAAAAATGAAACGAGCTGGTTTTGATATTATTGTCGTGTCAAATAATAGTGAAGAAAGAGTAGAAGAGTTTTGTAAACAATTGAATCTTCAATATGTAGCAGATGCTAAAAAAAGCCGTTAACACATGGTTTTAAAAAGGCACTTAGCAAGTTAAACAGAAAACCTGAAGAAGCAATTATTTTTAGGAGACCAAGTTTTAACCGATGTATTTGGTGCAAAAAGTCTTGGAGTTATGAGTGTGTTAGTAAAGCCAATTTCAAAAAAACTGATGCTTTTTAAAAACACGAATTAATAGATTTTTTTCGAAGGAATTATAGTACAAAATTTAACTCGTAGAAAAACTATTTCCAAAAATGAAGAAAGTTAATTATAAATTGAAATTAAAAAGAGAAAGATGGAGGCCATATTGGATAATAAAATTTATTGTATAGGCTGTGGTGCAGAAATACAAAGTGAAAATCAAAATAAACAAGGTTATTTACCAAAAAGTGTGGTTGAAAAAGTATTGAAGAAAATAATCTAGTTTGCAAAAGATGTTTTCGTTTAAAAAATTATAATGAAGTTTCTGATGTGGAACTTGGAGCAGAAGATTTTTATAAACTTATAAAAACTTTATCTAAAAAGATGGCCTTATAGTTAAGGTTGTTGATATCTTTGATTTTTTTCAGGGGAGTTGGATAGAAGACGTTATAGATATTGTTGGTAATAATAAAGATATTGTATTAGTTGCTAATAAGCTAGATTTATTACCAAAAATCTGTTAAACAAAACAAAAATTAAGCAATGGTTGTTTAAAATGTTGAAGGCAAAAAGGTATCAAAGTTAAAGATATATTATTAATAAGTGCTATTAAAAATCATGGAATTGAGGAAGCAGCAGCGCATTGATGAATTACGTAATGGGAAAAGATGTCTATATAATTGGTGCAACTAATGTAGGTAAGTCTACTTTTATTAATAAATTAATCGAGCTTACAACTGGGGATAAGAATGTTATTACGACTTCTCATTTTCCAGGGACAACTTTAGGAATGATAGAGATACCTCTAGACCGAGCAACAAGTATTTATGATACACCAGGGTATAATCTTAGATTATGATATCGCTCATTATTTAGATGCTAAGAGTTTGAAATTAGTTATGCCGAAAAAAGAAATTAAGGCGCGTGTATTCCAACTTAATGCTGAACAAAGTCTATTCTTTGGCGGTATGGCAAGGGTTGATTTTGTAAAAGGTGAACGTCAAAGCTTTTACTCTATATGCATCTAATTTAGTTGATATCCATAGAACAAAACTAAGTAATGCAGATGCGCTTTTTGAAAAACATTTAGGAACATTGTTGAAACCACCATTCGAAGATAATATATCTATTTTTAAAAAAACCAAGTTAAGAAAAAAATTTCAAGATTGATGATAGGAAGATAGATATTGTTATTTCTGGACTTGGTTGGATAACTGTTAACAGCGATAGTGGTTGTGAAATAGATATTTATGTTCCGGAAGAAATCGAAGTGTTTGTGAGAGAATCGATTATATAAAAAATAATAATTAAAGAAAAAGAGGACGAAATGTTAAAAGGAAAAACAAAAAGACAATTAAGAGCGTTGGCACATCATTTAACACCTATTTTTCAAGTGGGAAAAATCAGGGGTTAACAGTGAGATGGTTCAAGGTATTCGAGATGCATTGGAAAAACGTGAATTGTTAAAAGTAAGTATCCTTCAAAATTGTGAAGAAGATAAAGACGAAGTTGCAAAAGTTTTGTCAGAACGCACTTCATCAGAACTAGTTCAAGTAATTGGGCATACTATTGTATTGTATAAGCAAAGCTCAAAAGAAAAATATCGCAAAATAGAGTTGGTGAAATAATATGGCAATAGCCCTATATGGAGGAAGCTTTGATCCAATTCATATTGGTCATTTGATTACAGCACAAAATGTTATAGAAAACTACGATGTAGAAAAAGTAATTTTTATTCCATCACATGTTACACCTCTTAAAAAATCGGAAATTAGAAGCTAGTGATGAAGATAGGTTAAAAATGACATATATTAGCACAAAAAAATAACAATAAATTTATCATAAGCGATTATGAAATAATGAAAAAAAGATGATGTCAGCTATACCTATAATACTCTAAAATATTTTAAAGAAATTTATCCAGATGAAAAAAATTTATTTCATTGTTGGAACAGATAGAGCGAAAAGATTTAAAAATGGTATAATATAGAGGAACTATCGAAAACTTGTAACATTTATATTTACAGCGAGAAATGGAGAGAGTTTAGAAGAGATAATAGCGAGTGATGAGTTTTTATAAAACTATTAGCTATGAAATTATGATTTCACCTATTATTGAAATTAGTTCGAGTTTAATAAGGGATAATATAAAAAAATAATAAAAAGTATAAATTATATGGTTACAGATGAATGTAAGGTATATATAGAGGAGTTGGGTTTATATGGAATTTCAAGAAATTCAAAATAAAGTAAAAGAGATATTACCACAAAAAAGATATGAGCATACACTTAGGGTAGTGGAAGTGGCAAAAAATCTTGCGGAAAATACATGGCGCAAATGTTGAACGTGCGGTTCTTGCGGCGTTAGTTCATGACGTATGCAAACCTATGGATGAAGTACTTATGAAAAAAATATGTAATACTTCATAACTTAGATGTGAAGTTATTGGATTATCCTGTTGAGGTTCTTCATGGGCCAGTAGGAAGTGCCTATATTGAAGAGGCGTTTGGCATAGCAGATGAAGAGGTTAAACTTGCAGTAGCAAATCATACTTTTGGTAGAAAGCACATGACGCTTTTAGAAAAAAATTATTTTTTATTGCAGATTATATTGATCCTCAAAGGAAACATCCACACCTACAAGAAGTAACAGAAGTAGCACAATATGATTTAGATGAGGCTGTGAGACTTTTCTGCGAAATATACATTAGTATATTTAATTGATAATGATGAAAGAATTTATCCATCATTATTAGAATGTTATAATTACTATAATATTAAAAATTATCGTGTTGGATTCAAAGAAAAAGAATAAAAGAAAAAAATTTTATCAGATGAAAAACTATAACAATTCGTAATAAGAGTGAAGCTCACTTTTAAAAAGGTGATTTATTAGAAGCAACAACTTATGAAGATCCAGATACAGTGTTTGCTACATTAGAAGTAGATTTGGTAAAAACCTGTAACTAGAGATACTTTAACAGAGCGTTATGCAAAATATTATGGTGTAACATTGGATGAACTAATTGATAAATTAGCCAAAAGATATCCAGATGATGACGTATTATACGTCGTTATGTTCCATATAATAAAAAAATAAGAAAGAGGATGAAAATGCAAATAGAAGAATTATTAAGAGTTGTCGTAGATGCTTGCGATGATAAACATGGGTATGATATTGTCGCGTATGACTTAACAAGTACGGGAGTATTATATGATTATTCAGTAATCTGTCATGCTCCAACTAGTAGACAAGTAGAAGCAATCGCAGAAGAAGTGCGAGAAAAAGTGTTGGAATATGGTGCAGAAATTCATAGTACCGAAGGACAAAGAGAAGCTAAATGGATTCTTATGGATTTAGGAGATATCATTGTAAATATTATGACGCGTGATGATAGAGAATATTACGAATTAGATGCACTATTTGAGAAATACCCACTTAAAGAGGTATAATATGTACGAAAAATCTAAGTATTGTTTATGATAAATTAATGGATGTTGATTACGATACTTATGCTAAATATAATAGATCAAGAATTAGAGGATAAAAAGGGTCTTCTAATTCTTGATTTAGGGATACGGTAGTGGAACGATGATTCCTTATCTGAAAAAAATATGGTCAGGTATTTGCAGTGGATAATAGTGAACAAATGCTCTCTATAGCGAGTTCGAAATCCCCAGATAATAACTTTTTTGTTATAGATTTGTTAGAGATTTCTAATTTAGGATATGAATTTGATTTTATTCTTAGTGCGTTTGATGTTTTTAATTATTTACTTGATTTTCGATAATTTTTAAAAATGGTTTAAAAAGAAGTATATTCTTCATTGAAAACTGATGGAAAGTTTATTTTTGACATTCATACCCCTAAAAATGAAGAATATGATAGATAATCAAGTGTTTGCTTACGAAACTGATGAAATTAGCTATCTTTGGTTTGCCTATGGAACAGGTAAAGAATTAGAGGTGGAAAGTGAATTGACATTTTTTTATTAAACAGAAAAAAATGGACTTTATCGTCGCCTTGAACAGTTTCATACACAACGTACATATGAAATAGAAGATATCATTTCAGCAGCTAAGGAAATAGGTTTTTAAAAATTAATAAATATTTTTTGTGACTTTGAACTAGATAATAAAGATTATGAAAATTCTGATAGAATAATTTTTATATTGGAGAAATAATATGGTATTTGATTTTTAAAAAGAATATAAAGAGTTATATAAACCGAAGGCTAAACCTAGTAAAATAAATGTAGAAAAAGCAAATTTTATTGCTGTAAGAGGAGTAGGAGATCCTAATGCAGAAAATAGTGAATATAAACAGTCTATAAGTCTTTTTATATCCTATTGCTTATGCAATTAAAATGAGTAAAAAGGTGATTACAAAATTGATGGTTATTTTTGATTTTGTTGTTCCTCCACTAGAAGGTTTTTGGTGGCAAGAAGGAATTAAAGGAGTAGACTATGCTAATAAAGATAGTTTCAATTTTTATTTCTTTAATACGTATGCCTGACTTTGTTACTAAAGAAGTTTTTCGAATGGGCGATTGAAGAAACGACTCGTAAGAAAAAAAAGGATTTTTCAAAAGTAGAGTTTTTTACTTATGATGAAGGTTTATGTGTACAATGTATGCACATTGGGCCGTACAATGATGAACCGATAACAGTAGAGGCAATGCATGAGTATATGATTGAACAAGGGTATGAGTTAGACATTACGGACGAAAGATTTCATCATGAAGTTTATATTTCTGATGTTCGAAAAATCTCGCCTGAAAAATTAAAAACTGTCTTAAGACATCCAATTAAGAAAAATAAAGTCCAGACTTGATTCGAAAAATTAATATTTGAATCGAGTCTTTTAATTCATTGACATCATTATAGTTACATAGTATCATAATTACAGATATTGATTACAAAATTTAAAAGAAAATTTAAGAAAAAATATTATAATGAAATTTGGAGATTATATTCTATGGAAATAAACATTTCAGAAGCCGAGTGGGAAGTTATGCGTGTACTTTGGAGTAATAGTAATGTGACCAGTAAATTGGTTATTGAAACCCTTAGTGAAGAAAAAATGGTCAGCTTCAACTATAAAAACGTTGCTTTCTCGTCTTGTAGATAAAAATATTTTACAAACAAAAAAAGATTGGTAATAAGTATATTTACAAAGCTATTTATTCAGAAAAACGATTGTCTTGAAACTTTAACAAAAAAATTTTTGTAGGAAAAATTTTGTAATAAAAAAACAAAACGAATTATTGAGTATGCAATAGAGCAGGATAATTTAAGTAAAGATGATATTGAAGAAATACTAGTAACACTTACAGAAAAAAACTCAAAAGCGCCAAAGATATAGTTAAATGCAACTGTATAAAAAGGTCAATGTACTTGTGGAAATGCTAAAAATTAAAGTAATTAGAGAGGTTTATTATGGAAACACTAGATTTTAATAACGGGAGCATCTAGTGGGTTAGGACGTGAATTAGCATATCAGTTTGCTCAAAAGGGAAATGTAGAATTAATTTTAGTAGCTCGTAGAAAAGAAGCGTTGGAAAAAGGTAGTGAAAAAGTGCCATACTTATGATTCGGTAAAAGCTAAAAAGCTACTCTGTAGATATAGGGGCACAAGACCAAGTTGAAGGATTGTTAGATAAAATAGATGATGTAGATATTTTTAATAAATGCTGCAGGCTATGGAATTATGAAAGATTTTTAGCGAATTTACTGATTATGAAGTAGTAAAAAAATGTTTGATACTAATGTTATTGGAACTATTCAATTAACGACAGAAATAGCTAAAAGAATGCGTGAAAATAAATCAGGATCAATTGTAACAATAGCATCATTAGCAGGAAAAATAGCAACGCCAAAAACATCTGTATACTCAGCAACAAAATTTGCACTTATTGGTTATTTTTAATGCGCTACGTCTAGAAGTTAAAAAGGATAATGTGCATGTTATGACCGTAAATCCTGGACCAGTTGCAACAAATTTCTTTAATATAGCTGATGAAGATAAAAGTTACTTAAAAGCAATGGGCGATAAACCATCAACACCAAAATTTGTTGCAAAAAAAATTATAAAAGGTATAGAAAAGAGAAAACGTGAAGTTAATTTACCACTTAAGTTGGTATTAGGGGTTAAATTAAGTCAATTATTTCCTCGCCTAAGTGACAAAATATTATTAGGGATGTTTAAATAAAAATGAAATTAATAAATATTTCTACGAAAATTCTTTTTGTAGGGATATTTATTTTTTTGATTAAAAAAAGTAAGCTGCTGTTTAAATGGTAAAATAGCATGAAATATGGTAAAATAAAGTATTAAGTAATCACTAAAAATTTCTCTTGAAAGAGATTAAAGGAGATTGACATGATAAATAAATTAGGATGGAAAAATAGGTGGAGAACAAGGAGAAGGACTTGAGGCAACAACTGAAGTTTTTTTCGACAGTTCTTAACTCATTAGGATATCATATGTATTCTACTAGAGATTTTTGCTAGTAGAATAAAGGTGGCCATAGTACTAGTAAAATCTGTATTTCAGAAGAAAAAGATAGATGTTATTGATTATAAGACAGATATTCTTATTGCTTTTTGATCAGGCAACTTTAGATAGTTATATTGATGAATTAGATGAGAATAGTATTATTATTGTTGATGAAAAGATAAAGCCAGAAATTTCAGAGGAAGTTACTGGATTAGTAGCAGTTTTCTCAATCACAGATCTTGCAAAAGAAATTTCAGCGCCAATTGTTAAAAAAATATTATAACGTTGGGAATTTGTTCTGCACTATTAAATATCAATAAAGATATTTTTTTATAATATGATTGAAGTGAAATTTTCATCAAAAGGTGAAGAAATAGTTGCTACAAATATCCAAGCATTTAACAAAGGATATGAGATAATGCAAAGCTTTTATGGTAGAGCATAACTTAGGAGATAAGTATTATCTTAAAGAATTGGAGAAAAAAAGAACAAAAATAATATGTGGCTAATAGGAAACCATGCAGCAGGCCTAGGTGCACTAGTAGCAGGGTGTCGTCTTTATGCAGGATATCCAATAACACCAGCCACAGAAATTATGGAATATTTATTTGAAAAAAATTACCAACTGTAAATGGAGCATATATTCAAACCGAAGATGAGATTGCGGCTCTTGGAGTTGCTATTGGGAGCAAATTTTGCCGGTGTACGTGCTATGACAGCAACGTCTGGTCCGGGGATTTCTCTTATGACTGAATTTTTAGGTATGGCAGTTATGTCTGAACAACCAGTTGTTATTGTAGATGTTCAAAGAGGAGGTCCGTCATCAGGTCTACCAACAAAAGTTGAACAATCTGATATTTTCCATGCTGTTTATGGAGGAACTGGTGATGCTTCGCGAATTGTTTTAGCGCCAACTACTGTAGAAGATTGTTTTTATACTATGATTGATGCATTTAATATGGCAGAAAAATATCAAACACCAGTTATTGTTTTGATGGATCTTCAGTTAGGTATGAATAAACAAACGGTGTCTGACTTTTGATTTTAGCAAAGTAGAAATTAATCGTGGTAAACTTCTAAAACAAGAGGAAATTACAGAAGAAGACATAATTTATTTCAAACGTTATGGACTTGATTCACTTGTATCTGAACGTACTATTCCCAGGTCAAAAGGGTGGAATTCATAATGCTAATAGTTATGAACATTCAGTAGTAGGGTTACCTTCTGAAGTTAAGAAAAATACAGTAAAACAGAAAAAAATAAACGTTCTGAAAAAAATCGAAACAGCATTTATTGAAAATCCATTTGTTTTTAAAATGAATATAATGTAGAAAAAAAGATATTCTTTTAGTTGGTATTAACTCGACTTATGGAGTATTAAATAAAAGCAGCCAAAGAGCTGAAAAGAACAAGGAATGAACATTGATACTATGCATTTACGTCAAATTTATCCGGTTGCTCAGAAGGTTAAAGATACTTTTTGATAAATATAGAAAAAGTCTATATTGTCGAGCATAATTCTAATAAACAATTACGAACAGTAATTTCAAGTAAGTATCATAATTCAGATAAAATTTCTAGTTTATTGAAATATAATGGTGATATATATTATACTCACGAACTTATAGAGCAACTATTAGAGGAGGAGAGATAATATGAAAGTAACAATGAAAGATTATAAAAATAATGAAAAAAACCGGATTGGTGCGCTGGCTGTGGAGACTTTTTCTGTTTTAGCTGGGATTCAAAGGGCAGTAGTAAATCTTGGAATAAGACCAGAAAATGTTGTAATTTCTGCAGGAATTGGTTGTTCTGGGAAAATAAGTGGATATACTAAAGCTTATGGAGTTCAAGGACTTCATGGACGTAGCTTACCAGTAGCCCAAGGTATAAAACTAGCCAATCAAGATTTAACAGTTTTTTTGCAATGGGTGGAGATGGCGATGGATATGCTATAGGCATTGGACACGCCGTTCACGCTATGAAACGTAATGTAAATATGACTTATATTGTTATGGATAATCAGCTTTATGCTTTTAACAAAAGGGCAAATGTCACCTAAATCAGCAGAAGGATTAGTGACGACAACTACACTTGAAGGTGTGATGGAAAAACCATTATCGGCTTTAAAAGTAGCTTTATCTTGTGAAGTAACATTTTTAGCTCAGGCATTTACTGGAGATATTAAAGGAATGATGGCTATTTTTGAAGAAGCTGTTAAGCATGATGGGTTCGCGTTGGTTAATGTGTTTAGTCCATGTAAAACATATAATTATTACAATACTCCTGAATGGTATAAAGAGAATTTAACAAATCTTGATGATATTGAAGGATATGATAATACAAATAAACTAGAAGCATATAGAATTTTTAGAGGAATATAATGATTTAGTAACAGGGGTTATTTATAAAAATGAAAAATAAACCAAAAATATGAAACAACACTAAAAATTATAATCAATCTAAACCATTAGCTCATCAGAACTTGGAATTTGAAGAAGAAATGTTTAAAAACTTATGTGATGAATTTAGATAAAGAGGTAAAATATGAAATTAAGAAAACTTTTATTACCATTAGCAGTAGCTGGAACAATGTATTACATTTATAAAAAAACAGAAGAATATGAATTGGATGTCGTTCACATTGATAGATGCCGTAATAGTCTAATTGCGGAGGGATATACAGTAGCAGATAGTTATGTGTTAAATCTAATAGAAAACCAATATTTAATGTTTTATTTTAGCGATGAGGAAAAAAAGACTACGAAGTACGTTTTGATAAAGAAACAGATACTATAGAATATATAAAAAGAGGTATAAGCGATGAATAAATCAATAGAAAGATTCAAAGAACTGACAATGTTAGATGGGACATCTGGTTTTTGAGAGTGAAGTTTCAAAATACTTAGAAAAAAATTTGTCTAAGTATGCGGATGAAATCAAATTTGACAATTTAGGTGGAATCTACGCAATCAAAAAAATCAAAAAAAGAAAATGCTAAGACTGTCATGATTGCAGCTCATATGGATGAAGTAGGATTTGTAGTTACGAAGATTTTACCAAATGGATTTTTAAAATTTGAAACATTAGGCGGTTTCCGTGAAGATGTTTTATTAGCTCAGACTTATACTGTAACATCGTATGCTGGTAAGAAGTTTACTGGAGTAATAGGCTCTATTCCAAAACATTTCACAGCAGGAGTTGCTCAAAATGTGAAAAATTAGTGATATGACGATTGATGTAGGTGCAGAAAATCGCGAAGAAGTTTTTTAAAAATGGGGATTCATGAGGGAGCGTTTGTTACACCGAAAACAACTTTTGAACAACTTACAGAAAATAGAATTATGTCAAAAGCTGTTGATAATAGATATGGATGTGTAATTATTACAGAAATTCTTGAACAATTTGCAGATAAAGATTTAGATGTTAATTTAGTAGTTTGTGCAACAGTTCAAGAAGAAGTAGGGCTTCGTGGAGCTAAAATAGCAGCTAATATGATTAAACCGGATGTATGCTTTGTAGTTGATTGTAGTCCAGCCAATGATATGGACGGATCAGCGACAAGTAACGGACGTTTAGGCGAAGGGTTTTTAATACGTTTAGTTGATAGAACAATGGTTCTTCGTCCAAATATGCGTGAGAAACTAGTTAGACTGGCAGAAGAAAATGGTATAAAAATATCAGTACTTTACATCACCTGGAGGAACAGATGCTGGGGAAATTCATCAAGCATTAAATGGTGTACCAACTACTGTAATTGGGATTTGTGCAAGGTACATTCATACACACAATGCGATTTTTTTGATATTCGTGATTACTATGCAGCAAAAAGCTATTTTTAGGAAAATTAATTGAAACAATGGATGATAAGTTTATAGAGGATGTAAGAAAATAAAAAAAATAAAGTAAACTATGTGAAATAAGAAATCGAGATATGATTATACATACCTCGATTTTTTTGTTAATATCTATTTTTAAATCTTCTGCTACGACGATATTCATTTTGATTGTCGTAGGGCTCTTCATATTGATAATTACTTTCTTGATAGTCGTATTCATCAATATATGGTTCCTCCTCATAATTCTCATAATATTCATCTTCTAAGTATTCTTCGTGAATGGTAGCATTTATTTTAACAATTATTCCGAAGAGTATACTATTTGCGATAAGAGAACTTCCCCCATAGCTTACAAATGGCATACTAATTCCAATTACAGGGATTATGCTAAGAGTAGAGAAGATATTGATGAAAAATGAAAAAAACAAAAACTACATATTGCTAATAAAATAAAGTAGTAGCTATAATTACCTTGTTCACATTTTTTTCACTATACTAAATAATCTTAGTATAAAAAAATAAAGAAGAATACTAAGAAGAAAAAAAGGCACCGATAAATCCAAAAATTCTTTTGCCAAAAATAGAAAAGATAAAATCATTGAATTGCTCATCGATATAATTCTTATTTTTTAGCAAAGGTTCCTGTTAATCCACCTCGTTTTATTTCAGAAAGTACCTGAGTAATCTGATACGAATAATCTAGCTTATACGCCTCAGGATTTAACCAAGATAATATTCTCTTTAATTGATATCCTTTAAGTCCTACTAAACCAAGAACTCTTGGGAAATATAGTGCACCTAAAATAATTATTCCTATACCAACAAGAACAACTGAATAGATATTTAATAAAGTTTTTTTATGGGTACTAACTAGGAATACTAATCCCAAAAAAATAGAAAAAAATAAAGAATAATCCATTACCTAAGTCATTTTCACGAAGAACCAAAATGAAAGGAATTGCGATAATTAACAGTAATTTTAAGAGTTTAATAGAATCGGTATTTTTCTCTAAAAACTTTTTTTCTTTTTATTAGTAAACTGACCATAGCTACTGTTGATACTTTCGCAAATTCTGATGGTTGTAAAGTAAACAATCCAAGGTTATACCAACTACGTGCCCCATTAACAATGGGTGCTATAGAAGTTGGAACTAGAAATATACCTATCAATAAAGTTAAACCAAGCAAATAGAAAAAAATATAGAAAATTTTTCTATATAGTCAACTGGAATTTTTGAAATATATAGATTACAAAAATCCTAATAGATAAAAAGATGAATTGTTTAATAAACAATTTTGGTGTTTGATTATTATTATATTGTGCGAGCATTATTAATGTTAAGCTAGTAATCGCAAATATAAAAATAAAAAAATCATTATTGATAAATTAGTTTTATTTTTTTATAAAATTTAACATAATTCAACTCCTTTGAAGTAATTATACAATAACAGAGTAATATAAGCAACTTAAATTAAAGATATCTGATATAGCTGTATTTTTTTACTTTAATCGAAGATAAGTTTGCTGATGAACAACATATATGAGGCTACTATTTTTCTTCAATATTATGATAAAATTATTATGTTATAGAAATGATATAGGAAAAAAATTTGTAAGGAAGGAAATTTTCAAATGAAATATACGCCGATGATTGAACAGTATTTAAAAAAATAAAAAGATTATCAAGATATGTTTTTATTTTTATCGACTTGGTGATTTTTTTATGAACTGTTCTTTGAAGATGCAACTCGTGCATCAAAAATTTTGGAAATAACTTTGACAGCACGTGATGGTGGTGCAGAAAAAAAGTTCCAATGTGTGAGTACCATTTCACGCTGCAGCTAATTATATAGATGTGCTTGTCAATAATGGCTATAAAAGTAGCTATCTGTGAGCAAGTTTCAGAACCTGGTCAAGGAAAGATTGTTGAAAGAAAAAGTGGTTCAAGTAATTACGCCAGGAACATACATGAACTATAAAAAAACTATGATGAAAATAACTTTTTAGCTAGTGCATATAAAAAAAGATGGTAATATTTATTTTGCATTTTGTGATATTATGACAGGGGATAGCCGTTGCACAATTTTTGAAAAACAATGGATGATTTGCAAGATGAAATTTTTGAGAAATAATATTAAAGAAATAATTACTATTAAAGACCAAGAACTAAACGTTAGTGCATACATTACAGAAGTAGAAGTAGACGAAAATATAGAAAAAGAGAAAAACATCTAATCTAAGTGACAGTAATCTTCGTATTTGCTGCAATATCTTGTTAGATTATATTGAAAAAAACACAAAATAAAGATGTTAACAGTCTAAAAAGCTTTGAAGTATATTTTTAAAAGATAAGTTTGTTTATATGACAAATTATTCACTAAAGAACTTAGAAGTAACACAAAATATGGCGAACGGTGGGAAAAAAAGGTTCTTTATTGAGTATTATTGATAAAACTTCGACAGCTGCAGGAGCTAGAAAGCTAAAAAAATGGCTAGAAAATCCACTTTTAAATCTAAAGGAGATAGAACATCGACAAGAAATTGTTGGAGATTTTGTTAAACATTATTTTGAAAAAAAGCAGACGTAAAAACAAATCTAAAAGAGGTTTATGACCTTGAACGCATATCAACAAAGGTTTCATATAATATAGTAAGCCCCAAAGAGTTGCTGAATTTGAAAAAAACGTTAGAAAAAAATTCCAAGTATAAAAAAATATATTACTAAGTTTTAATTCAAAAAAATTAGTAGAAATTGCTAATAATATTGATGAATTAGAAGATTTACATGAATATCTAGAAGTTACTATTAACGAAGAAGCTGGACAAACTGTTAAAGAAGGAAATGTAATTAAATTAGGTTTCAACTCAGAATTAGATAGTTATAAAAAAATGCTAGTAAAAATGGTAATAGAATTTTTACTAGAAATAGAAGAACGTGAAAAATAGAACAGGTGTTAAAAACCCTAAAGGTAGGTTACAACAAAATTTTTCGGTTATTTCATAGAAATTTCTAAAAGTAGGCTTGAGAACTATAGATCCAACAGAACTTGGTTACCATAGGAAACAAACTTTATCTAACTGTGAGAGATTTATTTCAGAAGAATTAAAAAGAAGTAGAAGAACATATCGTTAATTCTAAAGCGAAAAATTGAAGAGTTAGAATTGCTGTTATTCCAAGAAGTTAAGATGAAAATACATAGCTTTATTCCGAGATTACAGCGAGTTGCTAATATTCTTAGTGATATTGATGTATTTGTTTCATTATCAGATGTAGCAGAAGAATATAGTTATACAAAACCAAAAATTTAATAATGATAATATAATTGATATTATTGAAGGTAGACATCCGATAGTAGAGCGTAATGTAAGTGATGATGGGTATATTAGTAATGATTGCAAGGTAGATAAAGATAATAATATTCTATTAATAACAGGACCGAATATGTCTGGGAAATCTACTTATATGCGTCAGCTTGCACTTATAGTTATACTTGCCCAAATCGGATCATTTGTTCCAGCAACATCAGCTAATCTCCCGATTTTTGATAAGATATTTACTCGTATTGGGGCGAGTGATGACCTTGCTGGAGGAAAATCAACATTTATGGTAGAAATGATTGAGGCGAAAAATGCTCTTGTTGAATCTACTGCAAACTCATTACTTATTTTTGATGAAATTGGGCGCGGAACATCTACTTATGATGGTATTGCACTTGCACAATCTATTTTGGAGTATATTAACGAAAAAATTAAATGTAAAACACTATTTTCAACACATTATCATGAACTTACGAAATTAGAAAACAGAATGAATGGAATTAAAAAAATATTCATGTGTCTGCTAAGGAAGACCACGGTAAATTAATATTCCTTTATAAGATTAATGATGGACCTATAGAGAAGAGTTATGGTATTCATGTTGCTCAACTTGCACATCTTCCTGAAGAAGTAATAGTAGTGGCAAATAATATTTTTAAAAAGAATTAGAAAGTGGTAATATAGGTTCAGATGATTTAATCGGAAAAAGGGTATTATGAAAGTATTGGAAATACTGGGGAAACTCAGGCGGTAAAAGATGAAGCTAACCAGAAACAATTAGTACAACATTTAGAGAAGAAAGTACAAAAAGAATTAGAAGAAAAAGCTACGATTAGAGTACGAGGAAAAAAACTTCAAAAAGAACTTAAAAAAATAAGGTAAAAGAAAAAAACTAATGGAAATTACAAAAAGCTTCAGCTAGATTTTTGATAATAATGATGAAAAAAATTTGAATTTATTAAAGAAAAAAATTAACAGGCTTGAATTTCTTAGAAACAACACCAATAGAAGCATTTAATCTTCTTTATGAACTACAACAAAAAAACTCAATGAAGGGAGGTAGTTAAATGGGAAAAATAAATATATTATCTGCAGAATTGTCTAATAAGATAGCAGCAGGAGAAGTGGTAGAACGACCAGCTTCTGTTGTTAAAAGAATTAGTAGAAAATTCGCTTGATGCGGGTAGTACAAATATAAAAAAATTATAATAAAAGAATTCAGGGATAGAACAAATTAGGATTATAGATAATGGAAGTGGGATATCAAATGACGATCTCGAACGCGCTTTTTTTAAGACATGCGACAAGTAAGATAAGAGAGGATTATGATTTATTTCATATAAAAAAACACTTGGTTTTTCGTGGTGAAGCCTTGGCAAGTATTTCCTCTGTTAGTCGTGTGACTATTAAGAGTTGTGCTGGAGAAGCTCAAGGAAAGATGCTGGTACTAGAAGCGGGAAAAGTCACTAGCGAGGAGTATTACGCTCCGATAAAAGGAACAGACCTTAGCGTAGAAAATTTATTTTTATAATACACCAGCACGTCTAAAAATACTTGCGTAATGCACATACAGAACAGGCTAATATAACAAATGTTATTTACAAATTTGCTTTATCTTATCCTAATGTCTCATTTGAGTTGCATGTAGATGATAAAATAACATTTTAAAACTTATGGTGATGGTGATGTTCATAAAATATTATCGAAAATATATAATATGAGTGTTGCTCGAAATATGATTAGTTTTTTCTGGCAATAACGATGATTATAAAGTTTATGGTTATATTTCTGTGCCAGATGAAACACGTGCTAGTAAAAAAACTATATTAATATTTTTTTATAAACGGTCGGTATATTCGAAATTATATAATTCAGAATTCTATTATAGATGCCTATGGAACATTGCTTATGAAAAAAATCGCTATCCTCTTTGTGTAATTAATATCGATATGGATCCAATCTTGTTAGATGTTAATGTTCATCCGACAAAAGCAAGAAGTAAGATTATCAAAAAGAAGCAGAGTTAATTTCACTTATAAAAAGGAGCAATTTCAGAAAGATTAGCTAATTATACATATATTCCTCAAGGTATGAATAATGTACTAACTAAAAAAAGAAAAAAAGCAAATATGAGAAATTTAATTTTTTTAGATGAACTTGACAATAAATTTGGAATGCAGACTGAAGAAAATAATACATCTCTTTTTTTAATAAAGGACAAAAATGAGGCTAATTTTGTAAAAAGAAGATGACATTGATTTTGGAGAAGATAATGATATTCACAAGTTGCAGGAAGAACTAAATTCAAATAATGAAAGCTATATAAGACGACAACAAAACAGAAATTAGTGGTATGGAGAGTAGCTTACCAGATTTAAGTTATACAGCACGTCCACGTGAAAATTATACTAAGTATGGTGATAAACCAACGAAAAAAAGAAATTGAAAACTTTATGAATTTCTCAAAAAGAGAAGAAATTGGAGAGGCGACTAAAGAGGAAATCTCTAATACAATAGTAAAAGATAATAGCCACTTTGATGAAATAAAAAAATTTAAAAATTGTTCAGGATGAAAGTATGGAAGTCAAGACTTTACCAGATTTAAAAAGTTCTTGCTCAAATATTTAAAAACATATATTTTTATCAGAGGCTGATAATAAACTTTATCTTATAGATCAACATGCGGCAGCAGAACGTTATAATTATGAGAAGCTTCAACGAGATTTTTATAGATAGAAAGAACTATAAAAAAACAAATGCTTATACCGATGACGTTTGATTTTTTTCAATAGAAGAAGCAGCAGAAATTAGAAATAATTTTTGAGAAATTTACAGAACTAGGCATTGACTTTGAAGAATTTGGTGATAATTCTTATGTCGTCCGAGAATTTCCAGGTTGGATAGAAGAAGACGAAGAAGAAATGATTAAAAATTATTGTTGAGAAAGTTTTTAAATAACAATAAAATTACTTTTTAATGAACTACGAAACGATGCAATAGCGATGGCTAGTTGTAAAAATGTCAATAAAAAGCTAATCAAATTTTTAAGTGAAGTAGAGATGAACAAAGTAATTAGTGATCTTTACAAATGCAAAAATCCATTTACATGTCCGCATGGGCGACCAATTATAACAAAAAAATGGAGAAAAAAAGATTTAGAAAAAAATGTTTAAACGTATAGTGTAGGAGGTAAAATGGAAAAGATACCTTTAATAGCAATAGTTGGACCAACAGCTGTGGGGAAGACGGCGTTAAGCATTGAACTAGCAAAAAAGTTTAATTGTGAAATTATTTCAATAGATAGTGTTCAAATTTATAAAAAATTTGATATAGGTTCTGCCAAAGTAACCAAAGAAGAAATGGATGGAGTAGTCCATTATTTAATTGATGAATTAGAGCCAACAGTTACTTGTTCGGTTTATGACTTTCAAAAAAATGACGCGTAGCTTGATTGATGATATTCATAAACGAGGGAAAAATACCATTGCTAGTTGGTGGAACCGGTTTTTATATGAATGCAGTGCTTAATAATTATGAGTTTACTAATTTGGAAGAAAAAGACTTATGATGTTGATGTAGATATAGCGAGAGACTATTTAAAGAGAAACTATCCAGATACTTATAATAGTATTGATTTAGATAATCATCGCCGAGTTATTAATGCTTATAATTATGTAGTAAATGAAAATAAATCGACAACAACGAATAATAACGGGGATACTATTCTTGAGAAGTATAATCCATATTTAATAGTTTTTAAATACAGACCGTGAAATTCTTTATAAAAAGAATTAATAAACGCGTTGAACTAATGTTTGAACAAGGTCTTGAACGAGAGGTTAAAGAAATAATTTCAGAGTATGGTAAAGACTTACAACCACTTGGAGCAATAGGTTATAAAGAAATGATACCCTTATTTTTGAAGGTTTTAGTTTCTAAGGAAGATACTATCAATGCTATTTCTCAAAATTCAAGGCGATATGCAAAACGTCAACTTACATGGTTCAGAAATAAGATGAATGGAGTTTGGTACGATAGTCAGAATTCAGACTTATTAACGAAAGTAGAAAAAGATATAGAGAACTTTTTAAAATATAATAACTAGAAAGTTTAAGTAAAATTTAATTATAGCTTTAACTTTGTATAAAGTATCATGTATATAATAAATATATAGAACTCAATAATATTTTTTCATAATAAATCGGGGCTCGTCAATTGGCGAGCCGTTCTTTTTATAATGAATAGTCGTATAGAATAATTAATTATAATTTATTTACTAAGTATTTCTGATATAACTAGAGTTTTTTTGTTTTTTTCTATGCTAAACTATTAGTATTGTTAATTCTCAAAAAAATCAGGAGGAGAAAAATGAGTTCGTTTAAATATATTAAGCCCAAGTTTTTTTAGCGTGATGAAAAAAACTATACAAGAGAGCAATTTATAAAAGATATTATCGCTGGATTAATAGTAGCTATTATAGCATTACCTTTATCGATTGCTTTGGCGATAGCATCAGGTGTTAATCCAGAACAAGGGCTTTATACTGCGATTATTGCAGGTTTTTTTATTTCATTTTTAGGAGGAAGTAGGGTTCAGATAGGGGACCAACAGCCGCTTTTTGTTGTTATTATCTATGGAATTATAGCAGAGCACGGTATTCCAGGACTTATTATTGCTACTTTGTTAGCAGGAGTTATGTTAATTTTAATGGGATTATTTCACTTTGGTGATTTAATCAAATTTATTCCGAAAACTATAACTATTGGTTTTACATTAGGTATTGCTATAGGGATAGTAGTAGGTCAGATTAAAGATTTTTTTAGGTCTTAATATGGGAGCTGTTCCTGCAGAATTTTTTTAACTAAATTAGTAGCATATAGTCACAATTTAGGGTAGTATTAATTATATAACTTTGGCAATTGGTATTTTGGCATTATTAATTCAAATTTTTTTGGCCAAAAGTATCAAAAAAATACCTGGTTCTTTAGTAGCAATTATAGTTACAACGCTATTAGTAGCAATATTTAAAACTACCAGTCAAAACTATTGGGGATTTATATACTATTAAAGCAGGACTTCCAAGCTTTTTCTATGCCTGTATTGTCATTCTCGTTAGTTCGTGAAATGATATTACCAGCTTTCACAATTGCGATGTTAGCCGCCATAGAATCTTTACTTTCTGCGGTAGTTTCATATGGTATGATAGGAAGTAAACATAAATCAAATGCCGAACTAGTAGGTCAAGGTGTTGGGAATATTTTATCTGCGCTTTTTGGTGGAATCCCTGCAACCGGGGCTATAGCAAGAACGGCAGCGAATGTAAAAAAATGGTGGAAGAACTCCGGTTGCTGGAATGGTACATGCGCTAACTTTATTGTTGATTTTATTATTCTTAATGCCGTATGCCTCTTACATACCGATGAGTTGTCTAGCAGCTATTTTAATAATAGTTGGTTATAATATGAGTGGGTGGCGTACTTTTTGTACGCATAATAAAAACTGCCCCAAAAAAAGTGACATAGCAGTTTTAATTATTACTTTCTTATTAACATTATTCTTTGATTTAGTAATAGCTATAGAATTTGGCATGGTACTAGCAGCTTTCCTTTTCTTAAAACGAATGTCAGATATAGCAGAAGTTCGACAATGGACATATATAGGGTCTTCAGAAGACGAAAAAAATTATCAGAGGACATTGATTTGAAGTATGTTCCTAAAAATACTATAGTATATGAAGTTTTTGGAGCACTTTTCTTTGGCGCTGCTAATGTTTTTACTAGTTTTAAACATGAAGAAGGAAAGAATGTTTTAATTCTTAGAATGCGTAATGTCCCAGTAATCGATATTTCGGGGGTAGAGGCATTAGAAGAAATATTAGAAACTTGTAAAAACGAAATTTAACACTTATTTTATCTCATGTTAATGAACAACCTTATCACGCTATGGAAAAAGCTGGTTTTGTCGAAAAAAATAGGTGCTGAAAATATTTGTGAAAATATAGATGCATCCTTAGAAAGAGCTGAAAAAGTTAGCGAAGTAATAATTTTGTTTTTCTGTAATATAGGTTTTAGGATAAACTATTACAATATTTCCTCAAATATACAGTAACAGAGATACGTGTTTATGATTTCTTTTGAGTAAGATATTTTTAATAAAAATTTAATTTTTTACTGTAAAAGAATTAAAAAGTTTTTTGGTTTACAATATATTCTATAAGTAAAAGCTCATCTTCGGATGAGTTTTTACTTTGTGTAAGAGTTACTTGCTAAAAAAATATTTACATAATTACAAAATGAAAACGTTATTTACTTTGTGAATATTCTGTGTTACTATAATACTAGGCAGCAAAAAAATATAGCTGTCTGTTAATTCTTGATTTTGGGGAGGAGTAGAACTTGTTTATTGATGAAATTAAATCAAAAATTTCTCCATTGTGGGAGATGGGGGTTTAATACGCCTTTTGTTCAGGAACTAATTAAGGGGGATTTGTCGAAAGAAGCTTTTGAAAGATACTTGCAGCAAGATAGTGTATATTTAGAAAATTATGTAAAACTTTGCAATATTGCTATGAGTAAAGCTAAGACTTATAAAAGAGAGAGAGTTATTCGTTCTCTTATAGAGTTTTTCAAATGATACGGAGCTTCAGACTAGATCGGAATCTTTAGATTCAGATAATATTTACGGCATCAGAGACAGAAGTGTTTCCTGAAACAGAAGAGTACGTCAATTATATAATGAGTTTTTTTCTCATGACAAGAGTAACTATAAATTAATGATTGTACTTATAAACTGTATGTTGAGTTATGATTACATATTTACTATAGCTGCAGCTCGAATGAATAAATCTCAAAATATATATTATAGTTTTTGTAGCAGATTATACTACTGAGAAATACAAAAACTTTCTATAGGGGATGGATAGATTATATAAATGAGGCTTATCGAGATATTTCAGATTATAACAAAAAAAGAATTGATTAAAATATTTGAAGAAGCTAGTGGTTTATGAATTACGATTTTTGGGATAGAGTTTATATAGGATAATCTAAAAAGTTATACAAGGAGTATCTTATGGAAATAAATACAAAAATGTTTGATGGATATGCTGATAAATATGATCAGTGGTTTTTAACTAATAATAAAGTATTCGAAAGTGAGCTGAAATTACTTCATGCTTGTCTTAATCCGCTAAAAAAAGATAAAATTTTATCAGTTGGTTGCGGAAGTGGACTATTTGAGTCAGCTTTAAAAAATGAATACGGGATAAATGTAGAACATGGTTTGGAGCCCTCTACTGATATGGCAGAAATTGCTGAAAAAAGAGGGGTTAAGGTGGAAATAGGCGATGCTGAAACTACTCAACTTAAAGATGAAGAATATGATGTTATTTATCTGAATGGTTGTTCAACTTACATTGCCGACCTAGGTAAAGCATATAAAAATTGCTATAATGCATTGAAAAAAGGGGGACATCTTATTCTTTTAGATGTTCCAGTAGAAAGTGCATATGGAATATTATATAGCTTTGCAAATTATGCTGATGGTTATGATGAAAAACTTTTTTCAAGACTTGCACCAGCACTTCCATATCCTATTGAGCTAGTGAAGTCAGGAATATTTCACTCTCCATTAGAGAAGTTAAATATTGTAAGAGACGAGCTTATGATGAAAAATATTCGTTTTATGCAAACACTAGTTGCTCATCCAATTTATACAAACGATAGCGTAGAAGAACCAATCGAAGGTTATGATAAAAGGTGGGTATGTTGCGCTAATCGCAGAAAAAAATAAACGAGAGTTAAATAAATAGAAATTATAAAGGCTTTTTAGCATTCACACATTTATATGTTGAATGTCAGAGGCCTTTTATATTTTTAGTTAATAAATTTAGGCAAAATATTCAGCTATTAGAATTTAAAATATCTAAATGAAAAAAATATAACTATACAAATTTTTGAAAAATATTAGTAAAAAAACTATTGACTAATTTCAAATACAATGTTAGTATATAGTCAAATGATTTTACTAATGTAATGGTAGTGAAAATTACGAGGGCTATTAAAGTTTTTTTGAAAAAGGGGCCTCAAATGTATTAAAAAAATTGTAGAAGTAGATAAACCAGAATTAAAAAGAAGGTTGGTCATTAGTTAAGGTAAAAAGGTTTTTGGGATAAATCGTTCAGAAATATTCACTAGAAAAGGATATTCTCCTGATGTAGTTTTTTTCCTAGAATTTTTGGGAATAGAATGTGTTGGAATTATTGAGGAGTCTACTGATGAAAAGAATCTTCCTGTGGGAAGTAAGGTTGTTTCTATAATGGGAGAGATGGGGCGAGCTTATGATGGTTCTTATGCGGAGTATGTGCTGCTTCCTAACAATCAAATTTATAAGGTAAGCTCTAATCTTTCTTGGAGTGATTTTGCAGCAATTCCCTGAAACCTATTACACGGCATTTGGTTCGTTGAAGAATCTGAATATAAATAAAGATGATAAAGTATTAGTTCGCGGTGCTACTAGTGGCGTAGGAGTTGCATTTGCAAAGTTATTAAAAGCTAAATATCCTAGTATATATTTAACAGGTAGTACGAGAAAGGAAAATAAAATAACCAAGCTAAAATCTTATGGCTATGATGAAGTCATTTTAGACAAGGATGGTATATTAGATACTAATCAGAGTTTTGATAAAATTCTTGAATTAGTGGGACCTGCGGTAATCAAAGACTCAATTAGTCATTTGAATGAATTCGGAATAATCTGTAATACTGGTTTGCTAGGAGAAAGTTGGTATTTGGAAGAATTTGACCCTATAATGGAACTGAAAAATAATATTTATCTTACAGCTTTTTTTATTCAGGCGGAGTTAATGAAGATAAACTTAACGAAATGTTTACATATATAAAGGAACATAAAATAAAAAAATTAAACCAGAAAAAAATATTTAACTTAGATGAGATTGTTAAAGCTCACGATTATTTAGAAAAACAATGAAAGTTTTTGGAAAGGTGGTAGTTGTTAATGATTAATACATTGGAAAAATGCGAAAATGTTTACTAGAAGAAAAGATGAAAATAACTCACTTTATGAATGTTATGCGAGGAAAAATGGATTACAAAGGGAAATCTCTCTTGATTTTTGATGTGGTTATATTATAATCCAAATGGTATTATTCAAAATAAAAATTTGTGAACATACCTACTCTACAAAAAGCAAGTCGTTAATGCAACAATAAAATCATTTGAGAAAAAGGATATATATTTTTTGAAGAAAATATAGAAGATAGAAGAGCTAAGAAAGTAAAACTAACGCAAGAAGGTCGTACTTATGCAGCAAAAATACTCGATCCATTGGAGGAAGTGGAAGTTAAAGCAATGAGTAAATTAACTGAAGAGCAACAGAAACAATTTACAGAATTATTTACGATTTTTTTAATAATCATTTTAAAGAAAAATATAGAACAATTAATGAAGGGAAATGATTAATCATGATAAACTATAAAAATGTATCACTATGCTGCTCCACAAATGGTTTAATACTTGATGGTTTAAGCTTTTGAAATACAAGAAGGAGAATTTTTTTGTCCTTGTAGGACCAAGTGGTAGTGGGAAAAACAACAACTTTAAAAATTAATAAATAGGTTAATAGAGCAAACTGATGGAGATATTTATTTTGAAGATAAAGAGATTAAAAAGACTATGATTTAAGAGAATTAAGACTTAAAAACTGGGTATGTTCTCCAACAAATTGCATTATTTCCGAATCTTACGGTTTCAGAAAAATATTGCATTAATTCCAGAAATGAAAAATTTTGATAAAAAAAGAAATTAAAGAAAAACAGAGGATTTATTGAAAAAAAGTGGGGCTAGATCCTAAACATTATATGAATCGACTTCCAAAGGAACTATCAGGAGGAGAAAAAAACAGCGTGTAGGAATATTGCGTGCGATAATTGCTAATCCTAAAATTTTACTGATGGATGAACCATTTTCTGCATTAGATCCTATTAGTAAAGTTCAATTACAAGATTTAATAAAAAACTTTGCATAATGAATATAAAATGACAACAGTTTTTTGTTACTCACGATATGGATGAAGCTTTTGAAAACTTGCTGATAGAATTTGTATTTTGCAAGATGGTAAAGTTGTTCAAATTGCGACACCAAAAAGAGATGCAAGATAATCCGGCTAATGATTTTTGTTCGTGAATTTTTTTCAAAAGTAAAGGGGTGTAATTAATGAATATAATAGATACATTTGTTGAACGTAAAGGTGACTGGGGAATAGCTCTTTTTCAACACCTTCAAATTTCATTACTATCGTTACTTATTGCGATTATTCTTGCTGTACCTCTTGGAATAGTTTTATCGAATAATAAAAAGGTTAGTGAATGGTTTTTACAAATTACAGGAGTTTTTCAAACTATACCATCGCTTGCACTTTTAGGTTTATTTATCCCATTTATGGGAATAGGAACAGTGCCAGCTGTAGTAGCATTAGTTATCTATGCACTATTTCCGATATTGCAAAAGTACATTAACAGGACTGTCAGAGATAGATTCTTCTTTAGAAGAAGCAGCAACAGCATTTGGTATGACGAAGTGGGAAAAATTAAAAAAATACCAACTTGCTTTATCAATGCCAATTTTAATGGGTGGAGTTAGAACAGCAAGTATTATGATTATCGGGACAGCGACTCTTGCAGCACTTATAGGGGCGGGAGGACTTGGTTCATTTATATTACTAGGAATCGATAGAAATAATTCTGCACTTATATTGATTGGAGCAATTTCTTCTGCAGTACTTGCAATTATTTTTTTGGGGCCTTGATTAAATTTTTACAAAAATAAAAAAAGCTGAAAAACAATCCTTGTAACTTTATTTGCAGCGATAATAGCTGTTACTTTAAGTTTTTACACCATTAGCAAAAACATCTAATAACAAACTTGTGATTGCAGGAAAGTTAGGTGCTGAGCCAGAGATTTTAATTAATATGTATAAGATTTTTAATTGAGAATGAAACAGATATAAATGTCGAAGTGAAACCTAATTTTGGGAAAACTAGTTTTTTTATATGAAGCTATTAAAAAGGTGGAAGTATTGACATCTACCCAGAATTTACAGGAACTGTTACAACAACATTATTAAAAAGAACCAGCAACCAATATTTCTAACAATCCCAAGAGAAGTATATGAGGTTGCTAAAGAGAAAATTTTAACTCAAGATAGATTAGTATATTTAGAACCAAGTAAGTTTCAAGATACATATGCTCTTGCTGTTTCTGAAAAAAATATGCTAAAGATAACAATATACAAAAAAATATCAGATCTTAAGAAAGTAGAATCTTCTTTGACAGCAGGATTCTCATTGGAATTTAATGATAGAGAAGATGGAGTTATTGGTCTTAAAAAAACTTTATGGTTTAAATCTGAACATTAAAAACTATGGAGCCAGCCTTAAGATATCAAGCTATAGCTAATGGAGATGTTAATATCATTGAAGTATTCTCTACTGATAGCAAATTAATTACTAACAAATTAAAAAGTATTAGAAGATGATAAAAAAACTATTTCCCACCTTATCAAGGGGCTCCATTACTTAGAGAAAAAAACATTGAAGAAATATCCTCAATTGGAAAAAAATTCTAGGAAAACTTGCTGGTAAAAATAACAACTGAGGAGATGACTAAGATGAATTATGCTGTAGATGTTGAAGGTAAGAGTGCTTATGAAGTAGCAAAAAGCATATTTACAAAAAGAAGGTTTAATAAAGAAAACTAAATCAATGAAATAGTTATAAAGAATAATATATCGAGTAAATATATTAAATAAAAATAAAACTCTTAAACAAATTCTGTTTAAGAGTTTTTATTTTTCCCACAATAACTTTTATTTTTTTCTCGTGTTTTTTGTTAAAAATTAAGAGAAGATTTTTGTACAGGAAATAATTTTTGAAAAGTAGGTGATAGAGTGAAGATTACTAATATTACAAAGCTAAAAAGTAAAGTATAAAATCGAATTAGAAAATGGAAAAAGTTTTTTATGCATCTGAAGATACAATTATAAAATATGGATTAATAAAAAAATTGATTTAACTAATGACCAGCTTAAAGAAATTATTTCACATGAAAGTATTGAGAGTGCGTATAGTAAAGCTGTACATTATCTGCAGTACGGATTGCGCACAACACAAGATATAGTCGACTATCTTACAAAAAGAAATCGCACCAAATGTTATTAATGAAGTAATTAAAAAAATTGATTGAGATTGGATATCTTAATGATGAGCATTACATCGAAGCAGCTGTAATGGATTATTTTAATCTAAATAATAAAGGTCCATATTGGATAAAAAAAGAAAACTGCAAGAAAAAAAGACTTAGATAACGATATAATAGACAAATATATTTTCTAAAATATGCACGAAAGAAGCTATGATAGAGATACTTTTATAAGATAATAGAGCGTGAGTTTAATGTTAGACGAGAATCAAAAATAAAAAGTTCAAAAAAATTACGCAAAAACTTTATACAAAATGGCTTCACATCTGATATAATAAGAAAGGTGTTTGACATATTTTTCGAAGATTATGAGGAAGAGAATGAAGATGATATATTAGAAGAGCATTTTTAGAAGAGCTTATCATTCTTATAGTCGTCGTTATGAAGGATATGCATTGAAACAAAAGCTAATTGAAAAACTTATGAGAGATGGTTTTTCATACTATACAGCTAAAGATTTTATTGAAAAACAAGATTTGTAAAGGAAGAATTAAATGAATAAAAAGAAATGAAAGGCAAAAGAAAATAAGAAACTTTTCTATCATTGCGCACATCGATCATGGTAAGTCAACACTTGCGGATAGAATTTTTAGAAAAAAACAGGAGCTCTTGAGCAACGTGAAATGAAAGCACAATTGCTTGACTCTATGGATATAGAACGTGAAAGAGGAATTACGATTAAACTTAATGCTGTACAACTAAAATATACAGCAAAAAATGGGGAGGAATATATCCTTCACCTAATCGACACGCCAGGGCACGTCGACTTTACTTATGAAGTTTCGCGTTCACTTGCGGCATGTGAAGGAGCAATTTTAGTAGTAGATGCAGCGCAAGGTATTGAAGCACAAACATTAGCCAATGTTTACTTAGCATTAGACAATAACTTAGAAATTATTCCGATTATTAATAAGATTGACTTACCAGCAGCAGATCCTGAAAAAGTTAAAACTGAGATTGAAGATGTTATTGGTCTTCCAACTGATGATATAGTTCTTGCATCTGCTAAGGCAGGTATTGGTATTGATGAAATACTTGAACAAATTGTTGAGTATATTCCCTGCACCATCAGGAGATGCTGAGAAACCGCTTCAAGCATTAATTTTCGACTCATTATATGATGCTTATCGTGGTGTTATTGTTTCTGTTCGAATTAAGAATGGAACTGTAAAAGCTGGTGATAAGATTAAAATGATGGCTACTGGTGGAGTATTTGAGGTTACTGAAGTAGGTATCCATACTCCAAAAGAAAAAATTGTAGATGAACTTACTGCAGGTGATGTAGGATTTATTTGCGCATCTATTAAAAATGTAAGTGAAACTCGAGTGGGGGATACTATTACACTTGCTAATAATCCAGCAAAAGAAGCGTTACCTGGATATAGAAAACTTAACCCTATGGTATTCTGTGGATTATATCCAATTGATTCATCAAAATACAACGATTTACGTGAAGCATTAGAAAAATTAGAACTTAATGACTCTGCATTACAATATGAAGCAGAGACTTCTCAAGCACTTGGATTCGGATTTAGATGTGGATTTTTTAGGAATGTTACATATGGAAATTATTCAAGAACGTATTGAGCGTGAGTTTAATATCGATATTATCGCAACAGCACCATCGGTTATTTATAAAGTTGAAAAGACAGATGGGACTATGGTAGATGTATCGAATCCATCAGAAATGCCAGATCCACAAAAAATTAACAAAATTACAGAGCCTTTTGTTAAAGCAAGTATTATGGTACCAAAACGATTATGTGGGTGCTGTTATGGAACTTTGTCAGAAGAAACGTGGTATTTTCTTAAATATGGAATATATCGATGATACAAGGGTAAACATTACTTATGATATACCTTTATCAGAAATCGTCTTTGATTTCTTCGACCAGCTAAAATCTAATACAAAAAGGATATGCATCATTTGATTATGAATTAACTGGTTACAAAAGATAGTAATCTTGTTAAGATGGATATCTTATTAAATGGAGAACAAGTTGATGCATTAAGCTTTATTGTTCACCGTGAGTTTGCATATCAACGAGGAAAAAGTTATCGTTGAAAAACTTAAAAAAACTTATTCCAAAACAACAGTTTGAAATTCCAATTCAAGCAGCTATTGGTAATAAAATTATCTCTCGTGAGACTATTAAAGCGATGCGTAAAAACGTTCTTGCCAAATGTTACGGTGGGGACATTAGTAGGAAACGTAAGCTATTAGAGAAACAGAAAAAAGGTAAAGAGAGAATGAAAGCTGTAGGTAGCGTAGAAGTTCCGCAAGATGCCTTTATGGCTGTTCTAAAAATGGATGACGAATAATGAAAAGGTGAAATTCGCGGAGTATATATTCATATTCCATTTTGTAAATATATTTGTTCATACTGCGATTTCAACAAATTTTATATCCAAAGACAACCGGTTGATAAGTATATTGACTGTTTAATTGATGAAATAAATAGTATGGATAAGATAGATAATATTGAAACTATCTATATAGGTGGAGGAACACCGAGTACTTTAAATGATGAGCAATTACATCGTCTTTTGACAGCACTTAGAAAAATTCCACAACAACTTCGTGAATTTACTTTTTGAAGCAAACCCTGAGGATCTTGTTGATTCTCGGGTTGCTTTAGTAAAAGAGTACGGAGTTGACAGGATAAGTATGGGCGTTCAAACTTTTTAATGATGAACTTCTTAAAGATATTAGGACGTGGTCATGTTGCAGAAGATGTAGATATGGCTATTACTAATTGTAAAAAAAGTATGGAATTAAAGATATTAATGTAGACTTAATGTTTTCATTGCCGAAACAAACTATGGAAGATTTATTTGATAGTATGAAAAAGGTTGTAGGGTACGATATTAGCCATGTTTCGTGTTATTCATTGATATTAGAACAAAAAAACAAAAATTATATAATCAAGTACGAGATAAAAAAAGTTACCTTACCTTCAAAATGAAACAGAAGAAAAAAATGTATGATGAAGTGATAAACTTCTTAACAGCAAATGGTTATAATCAATATGAGATTAGTAATTTTTGCAAGGCCAGGGCATGAAAGTGTTCATAATAGTAGTTACTGGGAAAATATAGAATATTATGGACTTGGAGCAGGTGCTCACGGATATATTGATGGAGTACGTTATGCTAATCAAGGAGCATTAAAATTTTTATATTGATAGTATGCTTGAAAAAAAGGGCATGCTAGACGTGAAGAACATACGGTAACAGATAAAGAAAAAAATTGAAGAAGAAATGTTTTTAGGTCTGCGACTTTTTAAAAGGGTGTAGATTTAAATAGTTTTTGAAGAAAAGTACGGAAAAAGAGCAGAAAAAAATCTTCAAGGAAGTAATCGATAAAAACATAAAGATAGGCCATTTAGAAATAGATGATAGCAAGCTGCGCTTAACAAGAAAAAGGGTTATTTTATGGGAATGAAGTATTCTCAGAGTTTTTATTAGATTAATGATAGTAAAATTTTAAATATTGTCACTTAATCACAGTGGTTTATTAGATATCTAACAATGCTCTATAAGGTATTTTTAGATATTTAGTAAACTGATTGTGCTTGATAAAATTGATTTTTGTAAAAACTATACTCCGAAATTATTTCCGAGAAAAATATTAAAAAAATAAAAAGAAAGGAGAATCATTATGGAAAGAACATATATAGAAAAAAACTACTAAATAAACTAAATACTGAATATGGATTTAATTTGAAATTTGGTGAGAATTTTAAAATGGCTTTTTCACACTCATCATACACAAATGAGAAAAAAATAGCTAAACATTTGAATTATGAACGATTAGAGTTTTTTAGGTGATGCTGTTGTTGAGCTTACAACAAGTGAATTTTTTATTTAAAAAGTTTCCAAAAGTTAGCTGAAGGGGAATTAACCAAACTGCGCGCCGCTATAGTTTGTGAAAAGACACTGGTAAAAATATGCCCTGCAACTTAACCTAGATAAATGTATTTATTTAGGGCGTGGAGAGGAAAAAATGGGTGGACGCTCACGAGCTGCGTTACTTGCTGATATTTTTGAATCTTTCACGGGAGCTTTGTACTTAGAAACAAATTTAGAAACAGTAAAAATATTTTTAAATAATACCTTATTTACAGAAGTCGAAGACTATGAATACAGTAGCTTCGTTGATTATAAAACTATTCTTCAGGAGTATGTATTCAAAAATCAAATTAGGTGAGATAGAGTATAAGGTGCTAGATTCAATTGGGCCTTCACACTCAAAAACTTTCATTAGTGCTGTTGAAATTGACGGAAAACAATATGGTAGTGGGACAGCAGCAACAAAAAAAGAATCTGAACAATTATCAGCTAAGCAAGCTTTTAGATAAACTAGGGTATGATGGTATCTAAAGTAATCAGAAGAAAATTTTTAAAGGAGAATAAGATGAAATTAGTAAAAGTCGAAGTAACAGGCTTTAAATCTTTTCAGAAAAACAACTTTTGAATTTAAAAAAATAATTTAATTGGTGTTGTCGGACCGAATGGATCGGGGAAAAAGTAATATAATTGATGCTATTCGTTGGGTTTTAGGGGAGCAGTCTGCAAAAAAACCTTCGTGGTAGTAGTATGAAAGATGTTATCTTTTTCAGGAACAGAAGATGTGAAGAGAAAGAATTTTGCTGAAGTAGCAGTTACTTTTCAGCAATGGTGAAGAGTCTTGTGAAATTAAGCGTCGTCTTTATCGAAATGGTGATAACGAATATTTTATTGATAAAAAAAAAGCAAGATTAAAAGATGTTACGAATATGTACCTTGATTTTTGGTATTAACAAAGAAAGTTATAGTATTATTACTCAAGGTAAGGTAGAAGATATTATTTCTTCTAAGCCTGTAGATCGTCGCGCCATTATTGAAGAAGCTTCTGGTGTACTGAAATATAAAAAAATAAGAAAAAAAGAAACTAACTCAAAAGTTAGAAAAAAACAAATGATAACTTGCTTCGTCTTAATGATATATTTTTCAGAAATTTCAACACGTTATGAAGTTTTTGGGAGAACAAAAAGAGTAAAAACTGAAAAAAATACTTGGAATGGTCAAAAGAACTAGAAGAAAAAGATATTCTTATTAATATTTATAATATAGCAGAGTATCAAAAAAATTAGAAGTTTTATTAGCTGATAAAAAGGATAAAAAGAACAGGAAAAACCGCTCTTGAAATTAAACAGGAAGAACTTATAAAAGATTTAGAGGAAAATAAAGAATAGTTTAGTTACTCTTGATAGAACATATCTTAAGTATCACGATGAAGAATTAGAGCTGATTAAGAAAAAGAAGGTTTGCAATCAGAACTTAATGTAATAGAAGAACGTAAGAATAATAGGAATCTGCGTAGCGAAAAAGTTAGCTGAAGATTTAAAATATCTATTAGAAAGAAAAGAAAAATCTTATTAAAAAGCTTATAGAACGTCAAGAGTTAGATAGTATTAATAGAGCTAAGATAAAATCTCTAACAAAGGAAATAGCTGACTTAGAAGAGGGTGGAGAATATAACTTAGAGAAAAATTGAAGCTTCTATAGACAAGCTAAGAGATGAGTATTATGGACTAATTACAGAAGAAACAAGATTAGAAAAATAGTATCGAATATGCTAAGAAAAAAATATAGAAAGTGCGGATGAGAACTATAAAAGAGTTGTTAGAAAAGTATTGAGCGTCAAAAAAATCAATATATAATGCTAAACTTGCTGAGTTAGATAAAGCTACAAAAGAAAAAAAGAAGAGTTGAGCTCTAAGTTAACAGTATTGGAAAAATAGCTTAAATGCTTTATTAGAAGAAGATGTTTTATTAGTATCTAAAGAAAAAAATATAGATGAGCAACTACGTACAGGTTATAATTTTAAAAGTAATTTAGAAAAATCGTAAAAAAATTCCTAGAAGATCAAATTAACAATTTGAGTTTTTTTATAATATAGGTGTTAAAAGAGATTTTTATCTAATAAAGGAAACTATTGGTGGAGTTCATGATAGTGTTGCTAATATAATAAACTTTGGTAATGAATATGCGACGGCATTAGATATAGCTTTAGGTCAATCACAACAAAATATTGTAGTTGATAGTGAAGCTACTGCTAAAAAAATGCATAGAGCACTTAAAAAAATCTAATAAAGGTCGTGTAACATTTTTTTACCACTAAATAATATTAAAGCAAAAGCTATTGCTAGTGATATTTACAGTGTTTTTGGTAAAAGAAGAAGGTTTTATTAATATTGCGGAAAAATCTAATAGAGGTCAATGCAACATACAAGAATATTATTTCACATCTATTAGGTCTTACGATTATTGTAGATAATATGGATAATGCCAATCGTATTGCGCGTAGAATAAACTTTAGAAATCGTATTATTACTCTTGATGGTCAGGTTATAAATAGTGGGGGTTCTATTACCGGAGGAGCAATTAATAAAAAAATACTAATTCTTCAATTAAACATAAGGCAGAACTAGATAATCTTGAGGATAACCTTGGAAAAAAATAAATGATAAAAGTATCTAAGCTAGAGACTGAAAAACTAAGTTGGAAGCCAAAAGAAAAGAGTCTGTAGAAAATATTGTAGAGTTGAAAAAAATGCTAAAGAACAAAATACTCTATATATAAAAGAACTTGAATTGGCTATAAATCATAAAAAAATGCAGAACTTACTGATATAGCCGCTTATATTACATCTAATGAGAAGAAATTAGAGGTATATAGAACAGAAGATAATAATTTAGAAAATATATCAGAACTTACAGATGGACTTAAAAATTCGTGAAGAATTAACTATTTTTGAATAAGAAAATAGAAGAAGAAACTACTAAAAAAACAAAAGTGTACAGAGTGCAGAAGAGTTATTTGTTGAGAAAATAGCAGAGCTAAAAAAATAGAAAAAAATCTAAGCTAGAAGAAACTCTAAAACATATAACGGAAAGCATTGGAAATTATCAAAGCGATATTGATGATGTACATAATCAAATAGAAAGGTTAGAAGCTTCTAAAAAAATATAGAAAATCTTAGTGCAGAAGATGAAAAAGAATATTCTTGAAAAATAATACAAGGGTAATTAGTCAATGTAGTCAAAGGCTAGATGTTTTTGAAAAATCTTTTATCAGATTTAGATGCCGAAAAAAACTGGTCTTTTTAAACGTGAAAAAGAAATTACTACATCACAGCAATATAGTAATGAAGAATTACGTTTGAAAATTTCAGAGTGTGAGAAATTAACAGTAGCTCAGACGAAGATTGAAGTTAAGATTGATGAGTATTTGGAAAAACTTAGTTACTAATTATAGTGTGACCTATGAAAAGTGTTGCTCACAAATTAACTGAAGAACTAATCACAGAAGTGCCTTCATATAAATCAGATGTAATTAGATTGCGTCGAGCTATAATGGAGTTAGGAAATGTTAACCTTAATGCCATCGAAGAGTTTAATGAAGTAAAAGAACGTTATGATTTCTACAATGAACAGATTACAGACCTGGTAGAGGCTAAAGCTAAGCTAGAAGAAACAATTGCAGAAATTGATAAAGAGGTAAAAGAAAGATTCTTAGAGACGTTTGTTCAAGTAGCTGAGAACTTCAATAAAAATATTTATAAAAATTATTTAAAAGGTGGTTATGCGGATATGACGCTTGAAACACCAAATGATATTTTAAATACCGGCATTGTTATTGAGGCTTCACCACCAGGGAAAAAAACTTCAAAAATCTTTCGCTATTATCAGGTGGGAGAAGTCACTTACCGCAATAAGTTTATTATTTGCGATTCTTCAAGTGAAAAAAATCCACCGTTTGTTGTTCTTGATGAGGTGGAAGCAGCACTTGATGAAGAGAATGTAAATAGATTTTGCTAAATTCCTTAAGGTATATTCTGTAGATAACCAATTCTTAGTAATAACTCACCGTCGAGGAACTATGGAAGCTATGGATAAATTATACGGTGTAACAATGCAAGAAAAAGGTATTAGTTATATTTTTAGAACTAGAGTTGAAAGATATGATAAAAAAACTTCGAAGAGGTTATAGAGTAGAGAAAAAAATTATAATTTATAATTCAAAGAAAAAAAGACACAGTTAAATTTAAACTGTGTCTTTTTTTCAATCATGTAAAAATAAATGGAAAACAATAATAGAATACCTATAAAAAAACAAATATATAACCAACTCTTTTAGAGATTTTTTTCCATTTTTGTTTTTCTTTAGGTATTTTTTTCTATTCTGTTATATTCCTCTTCAGTCATACCAGCAAGAATATTATAGCTTTTTTTATATAAGTAGATAAGATGTAAAAAAGCACATAAAAGAGCATAGACAGCACATTAGTATACTTCCGTATGTTCAAATTTAGTATTATCTATGTATATACAAAAAGAAATTACAAGGATAGTAAATAATAATATAATGATAGCATATTTTTTTCTACTCATATGAATCATCTCCTTAAATATTTTATAAAAAAAGTAGTTTAATTATTTATATGATAAATTTTTTTAATGAAGCCGTACCATATATAAATTACAATAATTATTGCTAATAATTCGCTAAGATGAATTAAAAATTTTTTTAGAATAGAAAAAAATCACCTAGCTGATAATAAATTCCGGTTTTTTTGAAAAGCTATAGCACATATTACTAAAAGGGAAAGTAAAGGCAGAGAAACTAGGGTAGAACTTTCTATTTAGTAAAAAAATGGTAATTGTATTAAGACAAAAAAATGAATAATAAAATCGTAAGAGGTATTAGTATTGCAAGAATAAAGTTATTTTTTTGAGTTACTCCAATCATATAACTAGCTAATAGCAGACCGCCAGGTGCAGAAAAATACCGTAATCGTTGGGTAATCTCCCTCATTGAAGTGTTTATATTTATAAACTCTATATAATACAAATGGTAAGAGTAATAAATAATTGATTAATGAGAAATAAAAAAAGATTAAGCCAACTATTTCTACATTATAATTAATTGCCGTCACAGTAACTACAGCAGGTCCAACAAAGGTAATAAACCATGTTGGATAAATATTTTTTTAATATGTTTGTCTTTGATAATAAAATTATAAGTAGCATAGCTAACAACACAAATATCAAGACATATACCAATAATCCAAGTAGGTAAACTATATAACCCTATATTTTTTTGAAAAAAAGAACTTAATAACATAATACTCATTGGATAAGTCGCAAGCACTGTTGCTAAAACAGGATTTTTTTCATTTCTTCTTTTAGTTTATCGCTATATAGAAAGAACTTTATTGTTAATAGGATAATAATTATTAAAGATAATAAGCTAAAAATAGTCTGTAATGTAGCACTATATATCTGGAACATATTGCCAAGAGCAACAGAGCCAAGCGCAAGGCCAGCAATTGGTGTAGGTAAATTTTTAATTATATTCATAGATAACTCCTTATATCATTACTTACTACTATTGTATAACATAAAAATTTGAAAGCGCAATAATAATCTAATTATTCTTGACAAAACAAAATTTTTAGATGCTATAATCCTAATAGAAACACCTGTTTCTTATTGGAGGAATACTAATGGCACCTAAGTTTAAATTTACTAAAGAAGAAATTTTTAGAGGTTACACTTGACTTTATAAGAATTAATGGGATAAAAGGAAATAAGTGCACGAACTATTGCAAGAGAATTAAATGCTTCTACGAAAGTAATATTTAGTTTGTTTGGTAATATGGAAAAATTTGATAAGAGAAGTCAATCAATTAGCTAGAAATGAATTTTTTTACACAAGGTTAAAATTTCTTTAAAAGATGAAAGTCCATTTAAAAGGCTTGGAATTGAATATATATTATTCTCTAAAAATGAACCAAAATTATTTGAATGGCTATTTATGAATAAAAGTGTAGAGATTGAAGATTTTTAAAGATTTTTCTCCCTATGTATGATTATGAGTATAAAAAAAGTTATAGAGTCAATAGTGAATGAATATAAGATATCTATAAAAAGCGCTGAAAAAAATTTTTATACACATTTATTTACTTATAGTCATGGGATTGCAACGTTAAGTGTTACAGGAATATATAGTTTTACTGAGATTGAGATAATAGAAGCAACGACAGAGATAGCTAGAAGTTTAGTAAAGAGTTTTTTTGAAGGAGAATAATTAAATGATTTTAGCGAAAGATATTAGGAAAAAAATTTGCTGGTCAAGATGTTTTAAGAGGAATTAATCTAAGTGTAGATGAAAATGATTTTTGTAGTTATATTAGGAGCATCTGGGTCAGGGAAATCTACATTATTAAATATTTTTATCAGGTTTAGAAAAGTCAGATTCAGGAGAAGTTTTATATAATGGAGAAAAACATAAGTAATTATACAGAAACTCAATTAACAGAGTTTCATAGAAAGAATATAGGATTTGTTTTTTTCAACAATATTATTTATTAAATAATTTAACTGTTTTTCCAGAATGTTAGAGTTGGTGCTAATTTAGCAAATAATAGTGACTGTTCTGAAATATTAAAAGAACTTGGTTTTAGAGGATAAGGTTGAAAAAAATATCCTAATGAATTATCAGGAGGAGAACAGCAACGAGTTTCTATTGCTCGAGCATTAGCTAAAAAAACCAAAAGTATTGTTTTTTTGGATGAACCTACAGGAGCATTGGATGAAGAAACAGGAAGAGGTATATTGGAGTATATCTTTAAATTAAGAAATGAATCAAAAATTTACTATGATAATGGTTACTCACAATGAAAATATTGCACAAATTGCCAATAAAATAGTTCATGTAAGAAGTGGTAAAGTATCATCGATAGAAGAAAATAGTACTCCAAAAAAACTGTGGCCGAGATAGGATGGTAATTTATGATAGTTGAAGTTAAAGATTTAAAAGAAAGCTATAGCAGTAGTAATAATAAGTTTTTGTGCGGTATTTGTTACGACATTATTTTTTTAATTTCTATTTAGATTTAAAAGACTTAGATATAACTACTCTAAATTTAATTCAAAAAAATTCTATGATACAGCTCATAGTTTCGAAGTTTGTTATAATTGTTACTGGAGTAATACTTTCAATTAGTTCAGCAATAATGCTACTTTTTTTATAAAACAGCATATAGACCAGTCGAAACATAAGATAGGGATTTTTAAAAAGCTTTTAGGATACAGTAATATGTTTATATCAAAAAAATTTCTCAGTGTTTAGCTTACTGATTTTTCTTAGGAACTTTTTTTAGGTTTTTGGTAGTTCGTATTTATTGATGCCAAAGTTTTTATGAGAGTAGAAACAAGGATAATATACTTACAAATCTAACAATAGATTTCCATCTACAGCCGTTAATATATTTAGTATTACTTCCGACATTGCTATTCTTAATATTATCAATGATGTATGTTTTATTAAAATTAAATGTACCAACAACAGTTTTGCTAAAACAACTAGAGTTGAAAAAAATAAAATTATTAAGAAAAAGAAAAACTAAAGATACAAGAAAAAAATTTATAAAAAGAATTAGAGTCGACAATTTTGTATAGTAATAAAAACACTAATATTCTTTATTATTTTTTTGCCGCAATGTCATTTTCTTCAATGATTCAAATGTCATTAGGAATGAGAGATTTTGTTGATACTATAATACGAATGATTATGACAGTAATAGGTGTAATTTTGTCATTATCTATTCTCCTGATAACTCTTGAGGTTATAGTTAGTAATAATAAGAAAAAAATATTTCTATCCTAAATATAATGGGGTATTCTGTTAGTGAATGTTCTCAAATAGTATTGTCTAAATATAGAATAGTGGCACTGATAGGGTTTTTATTATAGGAACAGTCTATCAATATGTATTAATAAAAGTGTTATTAATTAAGTTGTCGAAAAGAATTAGATAGTCAGGTAGTATATAATTTTTGATTATTTATCATTATTAATAAGTTCAGTTTTATTTATTTTAATATATGAATTGTTTATAAGATATTATTATAAAAAAATAAGAATGATTGATGCTAAAAAGATAATACTAGATTAAAAATCTCCTACAAAACATAAATTTATGTTTTGTAGGAGATTTTTCTGGGAAAGTAAATTATTTATATTATTTAGAAAGCCCTTCAGCAATCTTATCTAAGTTCCATTTCATCATATTGTAGTAGCTGTCACCATTTTGCCCTGGTTCTGCTACAGAATCTGTGAAGATTTTTTTCAAAGATTGGAATATTAGTATCTTTTTGATACTGTTTGCATTGGACGTTCATCAACACTGCTTTCAACGAATAGAGAAGGCACTTTTTGTTTTACGTAGTTTTTCAACTAATGTTTTAATTTGATCTGGAGTTCCTTCTTCTTCTGTATTAATTTCCCAAATATATGCAGAAGGTACGTTGTAAGCTTTTAGAGAAGTATTTAAAGCATCCTTCACTAGTTACAATCATTTTTCTCTTTTTGGAATATTGTTGAATTTTTTTGTTTAGCTTCTTTATCTAATGCCTCTAGTTTTTTCTAGATAATTTTTTTAGATTAGCTTCATAGAAATCTTTATTTTTTTGGATCTTTTGCACTAAGTTGTTTTGCAATGTTTTTAGCGTAAATCATACCATTTTCAAGGTTCAACCAAGCGTGAGGGTCTTCTTTACCTTTTTCATTTTGCCCTTCAAGATAAATAACCTCAACTCCATCACTTACAGCATAGTAATCTTTATTTTTCTTCTTTTTAGCATTTTGTACTAATTTAGTAAACCAAGCATTTCCACCAGTTTCTAAGTTAATACCATTATAAAAATATAAGGTCAGCTTGTGAAGTCTTTTTAACATCATCAGGTAGTGGTTCGTACTCATGTGGATCTTGTCCAACAGGTACTATACTGTGTAAAATCAATTTTATCACCTGCAATGTTTTTTTAGTGATGTCGGCGATAATAGAGTTAGTCGCCACAACTTTAAGTTTTTCGCTTGTATTTGAATTTTTTTATTAGCATTAGAACAAGCGAATAGTCCAACAACTAACATAAAAATTAGTGATAAAAAAATCCTAATTTCTTAAAAACCTAATTTTTTTCATATTATAGGCCTCCTTTATTTAATAATATTTTTCATTACAGATTACTTTATATAAGACATTTCGTAATGATAATTGTTATCAATTCAAAAGTTTATAATAATTTCCCCTAAAATTATTAATTATTTCAAAGTATTTTTGTATTTAGGTAGTTTTTTTATTTTGTAAAAATAATTTTTAGGGAATATTACTTTAATTTTTATAAAAATGATTTTTAATTATCATTTTAGTCTTTTAAATTTTTCATAAAGTAAGTTGTATATTTATGAACTTAGTTATTTTTTTATGTTTTATAAATCTTTGCTTAGGCGCTATAAAAGAAACTTATAGCGAATACTGTTGCAAGTGTTAAAAACAATGCTAGAACCAGCAGCGATATTAAATGAGTATCCAATAAACAAACCTAATACTGAGCAAACTGCTCCAATAGTAGATGATAAGAATATCATTGTTTTAAGGCTGTTAGCATATAAATACGCTGTTGCAGCTGGTGTGATTAACATAGCCACTATTAAAAATAGTACCAACACTTTGCATAGCTGTAACGGAAACTAATGTTAAAAAGTATCATAAGTAAATAATGATAAAAGTTAACTTTCATTCCCATAGCTTTAGCCAATAATTCATCAAACGAAGTAAGAAGTAATTCTTTAAAAAAATAGTTTAATGACAAGTAAGACAAAAACTCCAACTCCGATTGTAATATACATATCAATATCTTGAACAGCTAGTATATTACCAAATAATATGTGGAATAAGTCGGTTGAACTTTTTGCAACACCTATAAGGATAACCCCAAGCGCCAAGAAAGAACTGAAAGTTATTCCAATGGCAGTATCACTTTTGATAATTGAGTTTCCTTTGATAAAGGTAATAATAATCGAAGCAAGTAAACCAAAAGCTATAGCTCCGATAAAGAAGTCAATACCAAGTATGTAAGAAATAGCGACTCCAGGGAGAACAGCGTGAAAATGGCGTCTCCCATTAAGCTCATTCCGCGAAGGACAATGAAGCATCCAACAGCCCCTGCAACAATACCAATGATAATTGCAGTGATGAGGGCATTTTGCAAGAAATGGAAGTTATAAAGCCCATCAATAAACTCTTTAATCATTAGTACCACCTCCTAGGAAGAATAAATCTGTACCATAAGCTTTTGTTAAATTTTCTCTTGTGAAAGTTTCTTTTGTCTCTCCATAGGCAATTAGTTCTTTATTGATAAGCAGAACATTATCAAAATACATATGAACTTTTCGAAGATCATGGTGTACTATTAGAATAGTGTGACCTTTTTCTTTTAATTTTCTTAGCGTATTCATAATAATTTCTTCACTAACAGAATCTATACCTACAAAAGGTTCATCTAAAAAGATATATTTAGCCTCTTGTACTAAGCAACGAGCGATAAGTACACGTTGGAACTGACCACCAGATAATTCACTAATTTGTCTATGTGAAAATTGTTCCAGTCCAACTAACTTAAGCGCCTCATCAACTTTTTTCCCAATGTTCTTTTTAATTTATGGAATAATTTCACTTTAGGATAAACACCAAGTGAAACACATTCTCTAACTTTAATAGGGAAAATTATAATCAATATTTATTTTTTTGTTCTACATATGCAATATCGCTTAAAAAGCATCTTTAGACGGTAAATTATCAATTTCTGCTTTTTCCTTTGAAAGGAATAATATTCAAAATAGCTTTTTATTAGGGTTGACTTACCAGCACCATTAGGACCAATAATACCTATGATAGATGGCTTATCTATTTGTAAATTTATATTATCAATAGCAAGTGTTTCTTTATATCGAACACTTAGATTAGTTATATTAATCATATGAACCACGTCCATTCTTTTCTATCTACATTAAAGTTTACCTTAGGAAACAATAAAAAGTCAAGAGGAATGTTGCGTATAAGCAAAAAAATATCTTGAAGCGAAGTGTATATTATAATAAAAATGCAAGTAATAGTAGAGGGAAAAAAAGTGGTTAAAATAAAAACCTACCTTACAAAAAAATATTGTAAGGTAGAAATAAGGAGTAAATATGAAAAGTCTTTATTATAAGCTAGGGAGACTTATAATAAAAGAACATATGAAGTAATATAACATTACTTCACTTATAAGTATATCAGAAGTATATACAAAAAAACAAGAGAAAAAAATCAAAAATTATTTCTAAATATATTAATTTTTGAAAAAAATATTGATAATTAAATTTTTACATAAAAAAATTAATATTTTTGAGAATAGTTACTATTTTACTTATAATAAAAAAATATAAATAGTGCCTATATTACAGTAAATATAGAAGGTGTATTAGTTTACTGTTTAAGAGTAATTTCTTTCGAAAAAAAGAAAACTTTATATTTAAATATATCTTTGATATTAGGAAATTATTAAGATAATAATGATGATGGAAATATACAAGATAATGTACATAATATATAAAAAATTAAGTAGAAAATATCATTTCAAAAGATAAAAAAACTGATAATAAAAAGATAATTAAATATTTTTAATTTAAAATATATGAGAATTATAAAAACAAATATAGCGAAATATCCGTATTTCGTTATATTTGTTTTTATGTATATATTAAAAGTTTTTCAATAACTATTTGACTTCGTATTTTTTTCACGAACTATTTGTGCAACTTGTTCGCAGTATTTATCTGTAAGTTCATCACTGCTAGCTTCGACCATAACACGAATTAGATTTTCAGTACCTGATGCGCGTAGTAAAATACGTCCATTTCCATCAAGTTCTTTTTTCAACTTTAGCGCATTCCTCAAGAACATCTCTATCTTCCATAGCTAATTTTTTTATCTAGTACTTTTATATTAACCAGTTTTTTTGTGGGTAAATATTTACTTCATTAGCAAGTTCTTCTAAAGTTTTTCCAGAAGTCTTTAGAATATCAGCTAGTTTAACAGCTGTTAGTATTCCATCTCCAGTAGTAGCGTAGTTCATCAAGATGATGTGACCTGATTGCTCTCCACCCTAGAGAGTAGTTATTGTTTCTCATTTCTTCAACAACATATCTGTCTCCAACCGCAGTTTTTACAGATTGTAGACCATTTTTCTTCTATAGCTTTATAGAAGCCAATATTACTCATTACTGTTGAAACAACCATATTGTCATTAAGTTCACCTTTTTCTTTAAGATGTTTAGCAAGGATAAACATAATCTTATCTCCATCGACAACATTTCCATTAGCATCTACTGCTAATACGCGATCACCATCCCCGTCAAAAAGCAAAGCCAACGTCAACGTTGTTTTTCTTTTTACAAAGTTAGCAAAGGGTATTAATTTTCGTAGATCCAACATTTTCATTGATATTAATACCATTAGGGTGTACAACCAATCGTTTCAATATCAGCTTCCAAATCTCCAAATAAGAATGGAGCAACCCCCGTTGTAGCACCGTTAGCGCAGTCAAGTGCAATATTAAGGTTAGAAAGGTCACCTGAAATAGATTGTTTTTATATGGTGGATATATTTTTGACTAAGTTCGCTACCTGAATATAATTTACCAATTCTATCGTAGCTAGCATTCGCTATTTCGTTTGAATTGTCAATCAGAGTTTCAATTTCTAATTCTTCTTCATCAGTAAGTTTAAATCCATCTGGACCGAAAATTTTAATTCCATTATCTTGGTATGGGTTATGTGAAGCAGAAATCATAATTCCGCTATCTGTTTCAATAGTTTTTAGTTAAATAAGCTATAGCTGGAGTAGGGATAACCCCTACAGTCATAACATCAACTCAACACTTGTTAGACCTGCTGTTAGGGGCATATTCAATCATATCACAAGAAATTCTAGTATCTCTACCGATTATTACTTTTTGGGCGCTCTTTTTCAGTAAGTAGTTTACCAAGGGCTTTTTCCTACTTTAAAGCTTAAATCAGAGGTAAGTGATTCGCCAGCGACGCCACGAATACCATCTGTTCCAAAATATTTTTCTCATAAAAAAATAAACTCCTTATTCTTTATTTATAAATGAATATTACTATATAAAGGAATATAAGTCAAGGTTTTTGCTTTAATTATAGTATAGTTGTTACAAGAAATTCATACGAAAGTAAAGTAATAGAGAAAAAAATTGTTTTTGATTGCAAATACAGACGTAATTAATATTGCTAAATTCTAGTGTGGTTTGTATAATAAATTTGAGGCGATAATATGAATTATATATGCTAAATAAAAAGGATGGAGATGAAATATAATGAAAAATGTATCAAAGGGATAAAATATTAAATGTTAGTTCAGAATCTGCTTGGCAAGCATTAAAAAGAGATGAATAAATGGTTGCCGGATCTATCTACAAACAGTGGAATTTCCTATTCAATAGATACTGATTTTTGAAATTGGAAGAAAATATAATATAACTTCTAAGGAAGGGGTAGTAATGGATTGTGAATTATATAGTATAGATGAAGAAAAATATGACTGTGGAAATACACGCTGAGCACAAACCATTGAAATCTATACTTATATGCAAAGTTTTTAGACTTAGGGGATAATAGGACGCAAATTATAAGGATACAGGGTTATCCAGGGTGGTTTGGTAAAATTTTCACTGTCTTTTTTTGGTAGAAGAGAGTCTGGGAAACAGTAGAATACCTAGAGGTTTGGGGAACTATGCTGAGTCTCTAGAAGAATAATTTAGAAGAGTTTCTTTATTTGTTTTTTTATAAAAAGTAAGTTTTTTTGTGAAAATTAAGGGACGAAACAACTGATTTTTAGTGTAGAAAAAAGGAGTTTCTCTTTACTAATCCGAACGATAATGGTATTATATAGGGTATAATATACGAATTAATACTGAAAATCTAAATTTTTATAGAATTATATCGTAGTTCGTGTGAAATATGTTTTACAAGGAGCAGAAGATGAAATTAAAGAGAAGCGAAAGAATAGTAGTAATGACGGAGTATTTATTAAATAATCCAAATAAGCTAATACCTTTGACATATTTTTGTTTCAAAAGTTTAACCAAGCAAAATCTTCAATCAGTGAAGATATCCATATTATAAAAAATGGTTTTAAAGAAGAAAATATTGGTGAAGTAAGAACGCTTGCTGGTGTTAGCGGAGGAGTTATTTTTACGCCAACATTAGTAGAAGAAGATGCTAAGGTTATTCTTAATGAGTTTATAGATAAAATCAATGATGGAAGTCGCTTGCTTGCTGGTGGCTATATCTTTATGTCTGATATAATAGGAAATCCTAGTCTTATGAATAAGTTAGGGCGTGTTATAGCGACTGTTTACAAAAATAAAGAAATTGATGCAGTAGTTACTGTTGCTACAAAAGGTATTCCTGTAGCTTATGCTATAGCTTCTATTTTAAATAAACCGGTTATTACAATAAGACGTGATAATAAGGTGACAGAAGGAACAACAGTTGCGATAAACTATGTTTCAGGATCAACAAAAAAATAGAAACTATGATTTTTATCTAAAAAGAAGTTTAGAAAGTCACTCAAAAGTTTTGTTAGTAGACGATTTTATGCGTGGTGGTGGAGTACTTACTGGTATGGAAAGTCTTATGAATGAATTTGATGTGACTGTAGTAGGAAAGGTAATAATAACACAGTGTTATGATTCACCCTAGAGAACACGAAGATGATTATTTATATTTATCAAAAATTGATAATATTGATGAATTTAACGGAACTTTTGATGTTAAGTTAGGAAATGTAATAGAAAAAAATTAAGACAAGTAGAGAAAGAGGATAAAATTAATGAGCAATAACAGATATGCGGTAATACTTGCAGCTGGAAAAGGTACAAGAATGCAATCAAAAATTATATAAAGTATTGCATAAAGTTTGTGATAGAACTATGGTAGAACTTGTTTTAGATAGTTTGAGCAATTTAGAGATGCAAGAAGTAATTACAGTAGTTGGGCATGGAGCTGAACGAGTTAAAGAAGTATTAGGTGATAGAACTAAGTTTGTCCTTCAAGCAGAGCAATTGGGAACAGCGCATGCGGTTAAAAATGGCCAAAAAGTGAGCTTGCTGATAAAGAAGGAACAACTATAGTTATGTATGGAGATACTCCACTTATTCGCCCAGAAACTATAAACAATATGTTAGATCATCATGAAAAGAGTAATGCTAAAGCAACTGTTCTAACTGCTATTGCTGATGATCCATTTGCTTATGGAAGAATCATTCGAGATGTTAATGGAAAATTAGTGAAAATTGTTGAAGAAAAAGATGCAACTGATAAAGAAAAACAGATAAAAGAGATTAATTCAGGGATATACTGTTTCGATAACAAACTACTATTTGAAAAAGCTTGAAAAGGTTAAAAAAATGATAATAAGCAAGGGAGAATATTATCTACCAGATGTACTTGCTTTAGTTCGTGAACAAAAAAAGAAATTATCGAAACTTATTTATGTGACGACTTTGACGAAACATTTGGAGTTAATGATAGAGTTGCACTTTCTTATGCAGAAAATGTAATGCGCAATAGAATCAATACAAGGCATATGTTAGCAGGGGGTTACGCTGGTAGATCCTGCTAATACTTATATAGCGCCTAATGTTATTATTGGGAGAGATACTACTATCTATCCAAATGTAACTCTTAAATCAAATACTGTTATAGGAGAAGATTGTCAAATAAAGCCTAATTCATATTTAGAAAATGCAGTTATAGGTAATGGTGTGAAAGTTTTATCTTCAACTATTAGAGATTCAAAAATTGGTGATAAAAACAAGTGTAGGGACCATATTCTCATATTAGAAATAATTGTGAACTTGGGGACAATGTTCGAGTAGGAAACTTTGTAGAGTTGAAGAATACAGTATATGGAGAAGGCTCTAAAACAGCCCATTTAAGCTATCTTGGAGATACTACTGTTGGAGCCAACACAAATATAGGTTGTGGTACAATTACTGTAAATTATGATGGTAAAAAAATAAATATAAAACTACAATAGGTAGTAACACTTTCATAGGGATGTAATTCAAATTTAATAGCTCCACTTGAAATAGGAGATGGTGCAGTTATAGCAGCAGGTTCTACTGTTACTAAAAATGTTCCAGCAGATTCACTAGTAATTGCTCGAGCTAAACAAGAGACTAAAGAAGGTTATGCTAAAAAGCTACCTGCTGGTAGAAAGTAGTAATATAATTTTTAAAAATCTATAAAGGTGTTATAGAAGAAAAGTAAAAACATTGCTGTAATAATATAAAGTGAGAATAATGTTTATACTACTAATATAAATTATTTTTCTAAAAATAAAACTCTTTAAAACGATGAAATGCAAAGTAATACAACTTAAATTTCGTCGTTTTTTTATGCTGAAAATAGAGTCTTAAAAAGTATATAATTATTTATAGTAGTAAAAGTGTTATAAAAATAAAAAGTTTGTATTATAATAAAAAAAGGAGGACAAATTATGAAATCGAAACATCAGAAAATATTAGAGTATATAAAAAAAGTTTACCGATAGGAAGCAAAAATTTCAGTTCGTCAAGTGGCAAAAAGAATTGAAAGTTAGTGAAGGAACAGCATATAGAGCCATTAAAGAATCAGAAAATAGAGGATTTGTATCATCAATAGAGCGTGTTGGAACAGTACGTATTCAGAAAAAAAGAACGTGATAATGTTGAAAAATTATCTTATTCTGAGATAGTAAATATAGTTAGTGGACAATTAATAGCAGGGCGCGGAGGAATTCACGAAATAGTTCAAGACTTTTGCTATTGGAGCTATGGATTCTGAACAAGTAGGAAAACATATAAGAAAAAGGGACATTATTAATAATAGGTAATCGTCCAAAAAAATTATTGAAATGTCATTGGAAAAAAAGGCTGCGCTATTTTAGTAACAGGAGGATATATTCCAAATGATAATATAAAATCATTAGCAGATAGTAAAAATCTTCCATTAATTATTACACCACACGATACTTTTTTCTGTAACGCATTTAATTAATAGGGTAACAAATGACCAAATTATTAAACGTGACATTATAACAGTAGAAAAGTATTTATATAAAAAGTAGAGAATTTATATATAATAAATCTTAATAATACAGTAAAAGATTGGTATGATCTTCAATTGAAAAGTAGGACATACACGATATCCAGTTGTCAATGAATATGGAAAAATTAGTTGGTATTATTACTGCTCGTGATGTATTCTTGAAAGATAAAGATGCACTAATTAAGGAAGTTATGGAACGTAAGGTTTCTACAACAACATTAGATACCCCTATTTCTTCTGTAGCGAATACTATGCTATTAGAAGGATTTGAACTTATGCCTGTAATTGATGCAAAAAAACACATTACTAGGGAGTAGTAACTAGAAAATTAGTAATTAATTCATTATTAACTAGTAATAGATTCCAAGAAGGACATAACAACGATACTTTTGATGAAATTATGCGTAAAGGTATTGTACCAAGAGCTGATGGGCTGCAAGTTAAAATTATTCCTCAAATGCTAGATCAGTTCGGTACTTTCTCTAGCTCAGCACTATTAAGTATTATCGATGAATCAATTCATATAACAAGTTACAACTATAATAGAAGTGAAGTTCTTATGCAAAATGTTTCATTGTATTTCTTGAAATCAGTTCCGTTAGATCGTACAGTGACAACAAAAAGTTAATATTTTTGGATATAGGTAGAAAAACTGCCAAATTTGATGTAGAAGTATTTGATAAAAACTGAATTAGTAGCTAAGGCCATGGTAACTTGTCAAGTATTCCAAAGAAACTAGTAGAAAGAAGAAGCTAAATGTTAGAAACTTATGAAAATCTATATGAAGAAATTTTTTTCAAAAAAATAAAAGAAAGTAAAAAAATAATCATTCATCGTCATGAAAGACCAGATCCAGATGCTTATGGATCACAAGGTGCGATGTACCAACTTATAAAAACTAACTTTCCTGAAAAGAAGTCATTACAGTAGGAAAAGATTCACCGTCACTGTGTTTTCTGTTTGAAAATAGTGAAGTTGTAGAAGATGACTATAAAGATGCTTTTGGTAATAATAACGGATACAGCTAACTTTCCTAGAATAGATGGGAAGCTATTTACAAAAAAATAACTTTTTAATAAAAATAGATCATCATCCACCTTTGGATAATTATGGAGATATTAATTTAGTTAATACTGAGGTTTCGTCTTGTAGTGAGCTTATTTATAATTTTTTTATACATATCTAAATAAAAAAATATGATATTAAACTAAATGATGAAGCGGCAAAATTACTTTATTTAGGTATAGTAGGGGATACAGGTAGATTTTTATTCCCGAATACATCTAATGAAACATTGAGAGTGGCATCTGAACTTATAAAATATGACTTTAACATGAGTGGACTCTTGGATAAAAATGGAGATTATTAGTGAAAAATCTTATGCGTTTTAGAGCATTTATTTTTGAAAAAAATATGATGTATATCAAGATGGTGTAGCTTATTTGAAAATCATGAAAGAAGATATGGATAAGTATGGAGTTGATCCAGGAGAAGTTTCTACTGGAGTAAATCTACTACGAAGTCTTGAAGGACTTTACGCATGGTGTTTTGCAATTGATGAAGGAAACAAAGTGCGTGTAAGAATTCGTTCAAAAGGTCCTGTTATTAATACTCTTGCAGAAAAAAATATGCAGGAGGTGGGCATCCTTTAGCAAGTGGAGCAACCGTAAAAACTGGGAGGAACTAGATGATCTTCTAGATGATATGGCTCGCTTAGTAGGGGAATACTTAAGAAAAAATAGTATAAAGTAGTTAACCAAGATTAGTTTAAATAGGTGTTAAAAAGAATATTTAAGTTAATTCTTGACAGTAAAAATATGATGCTATACTAATAGCTAAGTTTAATATAAAACCAATACTCGTATAAGTACTAGATTAAATAATCAAAGAGAGTGTCGTTTGCTGTGAAGACATATTGTGACATTTAGGAAAATGGTTCGAGTGGTTAATAAGGTAAACATTAATTGTAAACTTTGTTCGGGTATCCACGTTATAGGATAAGCTATGTTAGTAGTTGTGAAAGTAAAATATAAGGTGGTACCGCGTAAAACACCTTATTCCGTGAAGGAGTAAGGGCGTTTTTATTAGAAATAATAGAAAATTATTGAAAGGAGAAGCGCATGATTGAATTAAAAAAATGTAAAACAAGATATATGATAATAAAGTTCATGCATTGAAAAATATTAATCTTAAAGTGGAGGAAGGGGATATTTACGGAATAATTGGCTATTCTGGTGCAGGTAAGAGTACTCTAGTCCGCCTTCTAAATGGATTAGAAGTTGCGACAGATGGAGAGGTGATTATTGATGGAGATGATTTTTAACAAAATTACAGAAGAACAACGTCGTCTGAAACGCCAAAAAAATAGGAATGATTTTCCAACACTTTAATCTTTTGTGGAGTAGAACAGTTGCAGAAAAATATAGCTTTTCCACTAGAAATTTTAGGAAAATCAAAACAAGAAATAAAAAGCAAGAGTAGAAGAACTTGCGAAACTGGTAGGACTTGAAGATAGACTTAATGCTTATCCTTCTCAATTATCTGGTGGGCAAAAACAAAAGAGTTGGTATTGCGCGCGTTTTAGCAGGACGCCCATCGATACTACTTTGTGATGAAGCAACGAGTGCGCTTGATCCAGAAACAACTGCAGAGGTTTTAAACCTTATTAAAGAGATTCATAGAAAAACTAATATTACCGTAGTTCTTATTACTCATGAAATGAATGTTATAAAAACTATTTGTACTAAAGTTGCAGTAATCGACGGAGGAACTATAGCTGAAGATGGTTTAGTATCAGAAGTATTTTATCATCCGACACAAGAAGTTACTAAAAAAATTCTTAAGTCAAAACATCATTTGCTTCAGAGATAGAAGAACGCGAAAATATTGAAGAGTGGAAAAAAAGTATTTACAGACGGTATAATAATTAAATTTACGTTTGATAGTAATACGTCTAAAAAACCTATTCTTAGTATGCTGATAAAAAGAAATTGATTTTTGATTTTTAATATTATCAATGGTCATATAGATAAAACAGCAAATGCTAATATAGGAACTTTATTTGTTCAACTAATAGGAAGTAATGAAAATGTGAGAAAGTAATAACTAGATTAAATGAGCTAGGAATTTTTAACGGAGGTGTTATAATGTTTGAGTTTTCAAGAGTTAATTGGGATAAAGTTCAAGAAAAAAACAATAGAAACATTAATTATGACATTTGAGTCATTGATTGCAGTATTTTTACTTGGATTATTTTTAGGATTATTACTTTATATTACTTCAAATAGTAAAGGTACTTTTTGGTAGAGGATTTTACACTGTTGTAACGGCGATAGTAAATATCTTTAGGGCAATTCCATTTATTATTTTTAATAGTATTATTAATTCCTTTTACAAAAGCTTTGATTGGTACTATTATTGGGGTTCAGGCCGCTATTCCTGCGCTTATTATTTCAGCAGCACCATTCTATGCTCGACTTGTAGAAATAGGTCTTCGCGAGGTTGATAAAGGTGTTATAGAAGCTGCTCGTGCAATGGGAGCAAAAAGAATTACTATTATAACTAAAGTATTAATTCCAGAGAGTTTACCAGCTATTGTTTCTGGTCTGACAGTTACAGCTATTGCGTTAGTAGGTGCAACAGCGATGGCTGGTGTTATCGGTGCTGGTGGTTTAGGAAACCTTGCTTATTTAGATGGGTTCCAACGTAATAATAGTACACTAACATTTGTTGCTACAGTGTTAATTCTAGTTATCGTTTTTGCTATTCAAATTTTTAGGAGATACAGTAGTTAAAAAAATTGATAAACGTTAGTAAAAAGAGAAGTTTTTAACTTCTCTTTTTTTACTGTAATTAGTGAATTTACACTATAGATATTATGTTTTTCTATGAGAGGTAGTTATAATCATCTATAAGAAATTCAAGAAATAGTAATGATTTTTATTTCATAAAACTATCATATTATGTAAAAAAAATGCCTAAAATATGGTAAAAATATAAAGGACTGTTAAAAAGTATTGAAGAATTGTTAATAAAAACAAATAAAAGTAAATTTAAAGGAGATAAAATTTCATGGTAATTCAATGGTTTCCTGGACATATGGCAAAAGCAACAAGAGAAGTAAAAGAAAAGTTAAAATTAGTAGATATAGTTTTTGAATTAGTAGATGCTCGTTGCCCATTATCTTCTCATAATATGTATTTAGATGAAGTAGTAAAAGATAAAAAAAGAAGATAATTATTTTTTTAATAAAAATAGACTTATGTGATCGAACAGAAACAGCTAAATGGAAGAATTATTTTTGAGAAAAAAAGGTTATACAGTAGTTTATACAGATGCCAAAAAAATAGCAATAATTTAAATAAAGTTATCGATAAAGCAAAAGAAGAACTTGCAGAAAAAGATTGCAAGACAAGTGGCTAAAGGAATAAAACCACGAGCTATACGTTCAATGGTTATTGGCGTACCAAATGTTGGTAAGTCAACCTTTATAAACAAATTAATTAAAAAAATGTAGCAAATACCGCCAATAAACCAGGTGTTACAAAAACAACAGTGGTTAAAACTTAATAAAGATATAGAACTTTTTAGATACCCCAGGTATTCTTATGCCGAAGTTCGATAATCAAGAAATTGGTAAGAAATTAAGTCTAATTGGTTCTATAAAAGATGATATTACACCGCTTGATGATGTGAGCTTATATTTAATAGAATTATTAAAAACAAAGTTATTTAGAAAAATATGAATAATCTGTATAAAAATAGATGTTACTGCTGATGATGAGAATGTCTTTATAATGGAAAAAAATTGCAGATAAACGTTTCAAAAAAATTGGCGGAGATTATGATTATGATTCAACAATAAAACTTCTTATTCAAGATTTTTAGAACACAAAAAGTTTGGGCTAATTACATTAGATAACTATAATGATATGATAAATGAAGAGGTTAGTGATGAAAAATTAATGAAGTAAAAAGAAATTTTATCACAAGATAATCCAAATGAAGAGATTTTAGAACAGTTACGAAGTGATGAGAGAAGTGGTGTTCAAAAATTGCTGGCAAGTTTTGATAAAAAAACAAGAAAAAAACTTTTTTTATAAAAAGAGTACGAAAAAATCATTTTATGAAAAATAAATGTTATAATAAAGGATGTAAATACATCTGTGGTATTGATGAAGTAGGGCGTGGCCCATTAGCAGGATCCAGTCGTTGCTGCAGCAGTAATTTTTAAAACAAGGTAGTTATTTTTGAAGGATTAAATGATTCAAAAAAATTATCAGAGAAAAAAAGCGTGAAGAACTTTTTTGAAAAAAATAAAAGAAGAAGCAGTGGCTTACGCTATTTGTGAAGTAAGCAATGAAGAAATTGAAAGATATAATATTTATAATGCCGCACGTATTGCGATGCAACGTGCAGTAGAACAATTAAAAGTAAGACCAGATTTTTTTATTAATTGACGCGATGCCTTTTTGAAAACTATCCAATACCTAACTTTAGTATGGTAAAAAGGTGATGAAAAGAGTGTTTTCTATTGCAGCGGCTTCAGTTATAGCGAAAGTATATCGTGATAGATTAATGAAAGAATATGCAAAGAAATATCCACACTATGATTTTGAAAATAATGCAGGATATGGAACGAAAAAAAGCATTTGGAAGGGTTAAAGGCATACGGTATTACCCCAATCCACAGAAGAGATTTTTGAACCGGTAAAAAAAAGTATGATTAAACAAGGAGGAAATAATGAGTAATAATAATATTAGTATTGCAAAAGAATATCCAAGTAAGTAAAAAAATGTTAATAATAAACAAAAAAACTCATCAAAAGAGAAATAATAATTCCATAAATAAAAAGAATATTAATGTAGATAAAAATAATATAATTAAGGAAGTAAGTTCAAGAGAGAATAAGGCTAAAAAAACTAATTCCTAAAATTCGCATTACGCCTCTAGGGGAGTAGATGAAGTAGCTAAGAATATGTATATGATAGAAATAGCTGATGAAATCTTTGTGCTTGATGCAGGTCTTATGTTCCCTGAAACAGAGATGATAGGGATTGATGCAGTAATTCCAGATATTAGTTATTTAGTTCGTAATAAACAAAAAGTAAAAGGGATATTCCTATCAAAATGGGCACGTAAGTTCTATGGGGGCTGTACCATATATAATAGATAAACTTAAATGTCCAGTTTATGGGTCTAAATTAACTATTGATTTATTAAAAAATCATTTAAAAACATTTAGGAATTAAACGTCGTATTAAGTTTTTATTATGTAAAAGAAAAATAATAAATATGATTTTTAATAATGCGAGTATTACTTTTTTCAAAACAACATACTCTATGCCTGATTCACTTGGTATTTGTATAGAAACATCACAAGGTAATATTGTTTATACTGGGGAATTTAAGTTTGACCAATCTGTAAGTAAAGAATATAAATCTGATATTGTTAAAATTAGTACATTAGGGAAAAAAAGGTGTATTAGCTTTACTTAGTGACTCTAGCAACGCTAATATGAAAGGCTATAATGTACCTGAAAATGAAGCAGCTGAGCAAATTGATAATGCATTTTTATCAAGCGAATAAACGCATAATCGTAACTTGTTACGCTTCAAATTTCTTAACAATTTCACATATAGTTCGCGCGGCATTAGGACAAAACAGAAAACTTCTATTACTAGGAGAAGCGATAGAAGACTCTATTAATACTGCGAGAAATATGAATTACTTGGCAATAGAAGATGAAAACTTAATTACAGTAGATGAGCTTGGCAATTATCCACAAAATGAAATTTGTATTTTATCTTCAGGTGATCAAGGAGAGCCTATTGAAGCTATGAAGAATATTGCCGAGAAGAATATTAAAGGTATTCAAATAGAATCAGGGGACACTATTATGATTGCAGCGACACCATCGCCTAACATGGAAGTAATGTTGTTCCAGACATTGAATCTTCTTGTTAAACTTGGTGCACATGTAGTAACAGCATCAAAACGTCTTCACGCTGCGAGCCATGCTACTCGTGAAGAACTGAAGATGATGTTAAATATGCTATGCCGAAGTTCTTTGTTCCAGTTCAAGGAGAATTCAGAAATCTACGTAAACATGCTGAAATCGCAGCAGAAACAGGAGTAGCGGCTAACAATATTCATATTTTAGCAAAAGGTACTACGCTAGAAATTAGTGGAAATAGAGCAAAAGTAATACCTAATAACGTTACAGTAGGTAATATATTAGTAGATGGTCGTGGAATTGGCGATGTTGAAGATAGTGTTCTTAAGGATAGAAAACTGTTATCAAATGATGGGATTTTTGTAGCCTCATATGCTATAAGTAGGAAAGAAAAAATTCTGGTGGGTCGTCCATGCATTCAAACAAAAGGTTTTGTATATGTTAAGAAGAGTATGGAGCTTATAAAAAGAAGCTGAAGAGAAAATAATAGAGTATATAGAAAGTAATCCTATTAAGAGTATCAGAGAATGTGCAGCTATAAAAAGCTGAAGTTGAAGTATGTTATCAAGTTTATTATATGATAATACGAAGAGAAAAACCTATCATAATTGTTAATTTTACACTGATTTAAAATTACTAAATATAAGAGCAGGGAGTATAGTGTAGTGCAAGTTGCTATATAAATATCCTGCTCTTAATATATTATAAAAAAATAGGAGGTGGATTGATGTCAAAGGTAATAGCGCATATAGATATGAATTGTTTTTATGCGAGTGTAGAAGAAAAAAATATGATCCGGAATTAAAAAGGGAAACCTTTAGCTATTGCTGGAGAAGTCAAAAACACGTCATGGAATTATTTTTAACATGTAATTATGAAGCTAGAGGTAAAGGTGTAAAATCAACTATGCGTGTAGGTGATGCACGAAAAACTTTGTCCCAATATAAAAAAATACTTAAGCCTGATATGGTAAAATATCAAGAAGAATCAAAGAGAATTTTTTTGATTTGGTTCGCCAATATACAGAAAAAAAGTAGAAGTTATTTCCGTTGACGAAGCATATATTGATTTAAGTGATTTTCCAGAACCTGTAAAAGCAATAGCAACTATCCAAAGAAGGATTTATAAACAATTAGGCATGCCTTCAAGTGTGGGTGTTTCGTTTAATAAATTTTTCGCAAAAATGGGTTCAGACTTTAAAAAGCCTCTCGGATTTTACGATTATTAACAAAAAAATAATTATAAAAAGCTCCTTTGGGGTTTAGATGTGGGTGAAATGCATGGATGTGGGAAAGCTGCAACTAAAAAGCTAAAAAAACTTGGGATTAACACTATAGGAGATATGGCGAAAGCTAATGAAGTTATACTACACAGTGTTTTTGGGAATTCAAGGATTAAGACTTAAACAACGAGCTAACGGAGAAGATAATAGGAATTAAAAATATACTGTAGAAAGAAAAATCTATTGGTAATTCTAAAACATTTGTTCAAGATCTTATTGAAGAAGATGATATTTCTAATGAAATTAAAAAAATTAAGTAAAAAAATGTTAGTAATCGCGCACAAACAAGGGATTACGTTGGGAATAATATATCTGTTATTATAAAATTTAATGACTTCAAAAGTATAACTAGGTCGAAAAAAATTCCAGAATATATTAATCAACCTGATAAAAATTTTTCTCTTATGCATGGGAATTATTGCTAGAACATTATGATTTTTTTCTAAAGGTGTTAGACTTTTAGGAGTGTCGTTAAATGATATAAAAAAAGAGAAAGAACTAAAAAGTCCAACTTGATATTTTTTTGATTCTAAGGATTATAAGGGTGAAGAAAAAAATTAAGAAAATTATCTAAAAAAATTAAAAAAATGAATTTGGAAATAATATTATTACAAATTTTGAAGAGCTTAATTCTAAAAAAAGAAAAAAACAATAATTACAACAAGTTTTTAGTAAAGACTTTTTTTAGATTAATAGTACATAAGACAGGAGGATCAAAATGTTAGCGATAAATAAAAAGATTAAAATTGGTAGCGAGCTATGTAAAAGATAAGCGCTTGGCTGATATAGGAAGTGATCATGCCTATTTGCCAATTTATCTAGCAAAAGAAAAATAAGATTAATTTTGCTATTGCCGGGGAAATAGTGGAAGGACCTCATAAGGTTTCTATAAAAAAATGTAAAAAGAAGAAGGTCTATCAGGAGTTATCGAATGTAGAAAAGCGGCAGGGTTAGAAGCAATTGAGCTTGCCGATAATATAGAAGTAATTACTATTTGTGGCATGGGAGGAAAAATTAATTGCTGATATTTTTAGAAAAAGGAAAAGATAAACTAATTAATAGACCAAATTTAATATTACAACCAAATCTAGGGAGAGATTTGTCCGTGAAAAAAATTGCAAGATTTAGGTTATACTATTACTGCAGAGAATATTATAGAAGAAGATGGACATATTTATGAGATTATAGTGGCAACTAGTGGACAGATGTCTTTAACAGAAGATGAAAAAGAATTTTGGTAAATTTTTTTATCAAAAAGAAAAATGACTTATTTATAAAAACAAAAAGCAAGAGTTGGATAAAAGTAAATTATATCTTATCTCAGCTGGAGAAAGCTAAAGAAGTAGCAAAAAGAAAAAGTTATTGAATTACATAAAAAGCTAAAAAAATAAAAGAAATCATCGACTTAAAATAGAAGCATCAATGAATAGAGAAGGAGGTAAGGAATGTTTCAGTTATTGCAAAGCGAACAGGATGCAAAAAAACTTTTAAACTTTAGTGTAAAGATTGCTAAAAAGTATGTTGTTTTTATGGTGCAGAAGTGTATCGAGTAGAAGATACAGTAAATAGAATTTATAAATCATTTGGGAATATAAAAGCTCCAAATATTCTAGTTACCTATAATTTTGTAATTGTATCATTTGTATATGATGATACGACTTATACAGCAATGAGAAGAGTATTTTTTTAGGAGATAGAAATCTTGAAAAAAAATTTCATTATTAAATGACTTATCGAGAAAAAAATGGTTATGGGTGGATGTTCTCTAGATTATGCCTTTAGAAAAATGAAAGATATAAAAAAATAAAACTAGGTATTCTAATTTAGCAGTATTGTCTGCATTGACTATATCAGCACCATTTTTTTGCCATTATGTTCGGAGGAACGTTTAAAAGATAGTATAGTTTCTTTTTGTAGTTATGGCTGTAGAAACCGCATTTTTTTACTATTTATTGGAAGATATAAAGTAATATATTTCCTAGCAAATTTTTTTAGGGGCATTTATTTCTACAGTACTAGTAATGACACTTGCTAAATTCTTTCTTATACATAATCCGGTTAGTATAATTATCGTAAGCCTTATGCCACTTGTTCCTGGGGGTACAGATTACCAATTCAGTCCGTGATTTTTATGGCGGGGGATTATTTATCTGGAATAATAGGGGTGCAATCAGCTATTTTTTTGTATCGATTGCAATAGCATTAGGCGTAGTTATGGGATTAAAAAAATAGTGTAAAGGAGTAAACTATGGAATATAATATTTATATACAATTTATTGCAGGATTTGTTGTAACATTTGCATTTGCAATATTTTTTTAATGCACCTAAAAAAATCACTATTGAGCTGTTCATTAATAGGAGCAGCCGGATGGTTGGTATATGTAATAGTTAAATTATTAACAGATGTTGTAATTGGAAGTTTTTTTGGTGCCTTATGTGTAGGGATTCTTTCAACGAGTACTTCTAAATTACTTCGTATGCCAGCGACAATCTTTATATATACTGGAATAATTCCTCTCGTTCCTGGGTATGGAATGTACAATACTATGCAAAATTTAGTTACAAAAAAATTACAATGTAGCATTTAAAGTAGGTATAGAAACCTTGCTACAAGCGGGAGCTATTGCGATGGGGATACTTTTTAGCATCAGTTTTTTTCTGATTCAATAAAAAGGGTAAAAATACAAAAGAAAAAGGTAAGTTCTATACTAAATTATAGAGCTTATTTTTTTATTTTTTGTGTTAAAAATTAAAAGTATAAGAATTTAAATAAATATGATAGAGAGGATAAATACTTTATGAAAAAAATATTTTATATTATGCACAGAGTTGTCCAGATACAGCGCCGTTTAAAGAAAAAAACTAGCAGAATTGGAAATAGGCTATGAAGAGGTGGAGATATTATCTTCTCTAAAAAAATTTGAAACAATTTTTATATGTTAGAGATACATATAAATCATTTGAAGGTATTCAAGGGAGTATGCAAATAGGAATACCTTGTTTGGTTATTAATGAGGAAGACTGTATTTTAAATATAGATGACCTGGATAAATTAATACATTAGAGTAAATAGTGAGAGACTGATAAAAGTAACTAAGGAGATATGTTTTTATAGCTATAACCTTTTTTTGTAAAGCTCTTGATTTTTTTAATTTTTTTATTTGCTATAATTAAGAAATGCTAGGTGGGGAGTTAGCGGTGCCCTGTACTTGCAATCCGCTTTAGCAAGGCTGAATACTGAGATGCGGGTAGACTAGGGAATGTCGAGTTTAACACGTAATGTTGAGACTGAGGCATCTTACGACGCAATACTTATGAACCATGTCAGGTCCGGAAGGAAGCAGCATTAAGTAATGTCATTGTGGGTGTAAGTTTTTGTCGAGGTTGAGTTGTCGATTAAACTAACGGTTTTCTAATCTATTCAAGTCTCAGTTGCATATTAGTATAAATCGATGATATCTAAAAAGTATTTACTTTTTGGATTTTTATGGAAAATTAATTATAACTAGATATACAATGATATAAAAGTGTAAATAAAATAAGGAGGAATTATGTATCAAGGTAAGAATATAAAAAGAACAGTCTAAAATTTTTTTATTAAGTTGTTATTGCCAGTTCTAATATATCAAATAATATCTTATTCATCATCGATGATAGGAACATTTATGGCTGGTCATTACAGTCCTACTGACCTTGCAGGAGTTAGTATGGGTGTTAATATTTGGAACCCAGTAATGTATACATTAAATTCTATAGTTCTCGCAATAGTTCCAATAGTGTCACAATTGATAGGAAAGGGAAGAGAACAAGAAATCCCAACTAAAGTTCGTCAGTTTTTGTATATTGCAGTTTTTATTAGTATTATACTGATTATAGGATTAAATACTTTGGCAGAGCCAATAGTTAATAGTTTAGGCATGGATGAAAAACATAGCGAGGGTTACAAAAAAATACTTGTTTTACGAAAGTATAGGAGTTTTACCGATATTTTTATATGTTGTACTTAGAGCTTTTTATGGATAGCCTTGGACTTACTAGATTATCGATGATAATGATGGTAATTTCTGTACCTGTTAATGTTTTATTAGCTTATGGTTTTATCTTTGGTAAGCTAGGTATGCCAGAACTTGGTGGAGCAGGTAATGGTATGGCGGTATCGTTGACTTATACGGCGTTATTCTTCATAGCTTTATTTTTGACACTAAAGCATCCAAAAATTAATAAGTATAAAATTTTTTTGAAAAAGAAGGAATCAAATTTACACATTGGTTAGAAATATTTAAGCTAGGTGTACCGATAGCTATAGCTACAGCACTAGAAACTGTAGTATTTTTCTACTTTATCTCTAATGGTATCACGTTTTGATACAACAATTATAGCTTCACATCAGGCTGCATTGAATTTTTCAGGGTTTTTTTATAGTTTACCAGTGAGTGTGGCAAATACTGTTACGATAATAGTAGCCTATCATGTAGGAGCAAAAAATTATAAAATGGCAAAACGTTATACCCTTCTTGGTGTAATAATGGGAATGATTTTTGCATTTATAGCAGGGTTGATAGTTTGGATATTTGATTCTAATATTCCATATTTATATAGTAAAGATTTAGGCGTTATAGCGCTAACAGCACATTTATTATTGTATGCGATAGGTTTTGCAATTTGTGATTCGTTTGCATCAGCTTTAGCAGGAGTTCTTCGCGGTTATAAAAAAAGTTATACCTATATGCGTAGCGATGTTTATCGGCTATTATTTAGTAGGTATTCCAGTAGCGTACTTTTTAGTATTTAAGAAAGGTATAGGCATAGATGGACTTTGGATAGGGTGGATAATAGGTTTAGGGACATATGCACTGGGAGTGCTAGTATATTATATGTATATGAAGAAAAAAATATAAAAAAACAATTAGCATAATAAAAAAACTTTTTCATAAGAGAAATCTTGTGGAAAAAGTTTTATTTTTCTTGACTATTAGTTTAAAAACAATATAATGTAATTGTAAAAAAACTAGATGAAGAGGTGGAGGAAATTTGGTGAGAGAATACCCAAAATGGTCAGAACTACCCGAAATAGATTTATATTTAGATCAAGTATTAGAGTATGTCAATAAATTACATAGTCCAATAATGCTAAAGAATGATAAAGGTTTAACATCGGCTATGATTAACAATTATGTTAAAAATCATTATGTGGATAAGCCTATAAAGAAAAAAAATATAGTCGACGTCAATTGGCCAGGTTAATAGTTATTACTTATTTGAAAAATGTTTTTCAATCCAAGAAATAAGTAAAACACTGACCATACTTACTGAAAATGATAAATCAGAGATAATGTATAATAACTTTGTAGCTTGTATGAATGGTGAAGATACTGATGAAATACCTATTGTTATAAAATCAGCATGTGCAACTGTGAAATTATATGAGCAAACATTGGAATTAGCAGATAATTTAAAAATAATATAATAGGCAAAAAGAAGGAGAATAAAAAAATGAAGTGGAAAGTAGTTGTAGATACAGCGTGTGATTTTAGAGAAATTCCTAACAAAGCTGAAAATATTACTTACGAAAGAGTACCATTTTCTCTTCAAATAGAGGATAAAGTATTTGTAGATAATCTGGATTTAGATATTGATAAAATGATGGAAGAAGTGTATGCTAGTCCAGAACCAGCTAGATCAGCATGCCCTAGTCCAGAGGCATATTTATCAGCTTATAGAGGAGCAGAAAATGTAATAGTTTTGACTTTAACTGGTGGGATGTCTGGAAGTTATAATAGTGCAGTTATAGCAGAAAAAAATGTTAAAAAGAAGAAAATGATAATGTTAATATACATATTATTAATACTCTTTCAGCAGGAGGACAAAAACGATTTATTCCTACTTAAAATAAATGAACTAATCAAAGAAGGATTGCCTTTTTGAGGATGTAGTTACTGCGATAACAAAATATCAAAAAGAGTCTAAACTTATTTTTGTATTAGAAAAAGTAGATAACTTAGTGAAAAATGGTCGTTTAAATAAACTTGCAGCAGCTGTAGTAGGTTTTTTGAATATGCGTATGGTAGGAGAAGCGAGTAATGAGGGTACATTACATTTATTGCATAAGGTTCGTGGAGAAAAAGCTATTTCTACTGTTGTAGGTGAAATGATTAAAGCTGGATATAAAGGTGGAAGAGTAGTTATCACACACAGAAACAATGAGAGTATTTGCCAAAAAAATAGAAGAAAAATTAAAAGAAAAATTCTCAAATATAGAATTTATCGCGGTACCTACTTCTGGAATCTGTAGTTTCTATGGAGAAGAAGGCGGAATGTTATTAGGATATGAATATAATAAAAAAATCGGACTAGATGAATTTTTCATCAGTCCGATTTTTTAAACCCTATTTAGTACTTTTTTTATTTTTACGGAGTTCATTAGCTAAAAAAACCAATACCTTGCCCACACAAACTAAAGAACACATAACCAAGTCCATAGATAAGAATATCAAAGTTTAAAAATAATTAAACAAGATATTAAATAGAAGAAACCTATAATAAATGAAAAATAAGTAACTAAAGTCCTTTTTTTATTATACGCATATAGAAATGATATTACAAAACTAACAATAGGATACATAAATATAAGAAGTAAAAATTATCATTCCTGATTTATTAGATATAAAATAAGAACATAGAGGGAGTATTATAAATAAAAAGAAAGAAAAAAATTAAATAAGGTACTTTTTTTCTAAAAAAATTTCTTCATCATTTGCCTCCTAAAATATAGTGTTATTCTATCATATTTTTTTGAAAAACAAATATGATGATAGCCAGAAAAGAAATATTTTCTGTAAGTAAATAAAAAAATTGAAATCGTTTTTTTCTGATGTGTTATGATAAAATAAAGATAAAAAAATCGAGAGGGGATTATATAATGAAATTTTTTTATAGATACTGCTAATGTGGATGATATTAAGTTAGCCAATGACCTTGGGGTAATTTGCGGGGTAACAACTAATCCATCCCTTATTGCAAAAAGAAGGTCGTGATTTTAAAGAAGTTATTAAAGAAATCACAGAAATAGTTGATGGACCAATAAGTGGTGAAGTAAAAGCAACAACTACTTGCTGGAAAGATATGGTAGAAGAAGCTAGAGAAATTGCTAAAAATTCATCCAAACATGGTTGTAAAAATTCCTATGACGGAAGACGGGTTACGTGCTATTAAGATTTTTAAAACAAGAAGGAATTAAAAACGAATGTTACACTTATCTTTAGTGCGAACCAAGCCTTACTTGCTGCTCGTGCTGGTGCTACTTATGTTTCACCATTTTTTTAGGGCGTTTAGATGATATTTCACATAATGGATTGATTTTAATCGAAGAAATCGTAGAAATATTCTCTAATAATGATATTGATTCTGAAATTATCGCTGCAAGTGTTAGAAATCCTATTCACGTAGCTGAATGCGCAAAAATGGGTTGTGATATAGCGACAGTTCCGTATAGTGTAATAAAACAAATGATTAAACATCCACTTACAGATATCGGTATTGAGAAATTTAAACAAGATTATTATAAAGTGTTTGGGGAGTAATAAACTATTTGATATGATTTTCTAAAAAAATTATGAAAAAAATAACATTTTATACTGGAAATATTAAGTAAGTTATGTTAAAATATATTTTTGTTGTATGAAAAAGTTGTTAAGATTAAATTTTATAGGAGGTTATATTAATGCGCGTAAATGTAACATTAGCTTGTACTGAATGTGGTGATAGAAACTACATTACTAAAAAAAGAACAAAAAGAAATAATCCAGACCGTATTGAACTTAAAAAAATACTGTCCAAGATTAAAAAAAGTGACTTTACACAGAGAAACTAAATAATAAAGTTAGAAAAGCCTTAAAGTATAAACGTTTAAGGCTTTTTTGTTATAGCACTTGACCCACCCTTTTAAAAAAATTAACGTATCTTGCGAATTTTTTCCCAACTTCTTCTTTTTGCTTTTTCTTTTACGTGAGCATAAATACTCATTGTTGTTTTTAAGTCCGAATGACCTAATCTTTCTTGTACCTCTTGAATAGTAATACCACTTTCAAAAAGTAAGCTACAATGTGTATGTCTGAAACCATGTACTTTAATTTCTTTAAAATCATACTTTTTTACAGATACGTTTTTAGATTAGCATTCATGAAATTTAGGTATAAATAAGAGTTTGTGATATCATCAGTAAAACAAGGTTGATGTTTCTTTACTCTTGTACCTATCATTAAAAAAATCTTTCCCTTTGATTAATTTTTTCCAACGTTTTTAAAAATATTTGCGGTTTGTTCATCAATACTAATATTTCTTACACTACTTTTACTTTTTTTGGAGTTTGAACAACTACCTTTTTCTGTATTCAATGCTAACGTCTTGTTTATATTAATTGTATTGTTGGTAAAGTCAATATCAGACCATTCAAGAGCCTGTAACTCACCTTTGCGAATACCTGTAAAAAGCTAACACCCTAAACATTGCAGTAAGTTTTATATCTTTCTCATTATCAACTAAAAGTAAGGAATTGTTTTAATTCTTCTTTAGAGTAATATTTATCCTTATCATCTGAAGTAATATCATCTTTTGGTTTAGGTAATAGTACATCTTTCATTGGCTTACTGTATATAACTTTCATCTTGACAGCATAATCTAAAAATCATGCTACCATAGATCTTTATTTTCTTTAGAACAGCAATTGAAAAATTTTTTTACTGTAATTATTAATAATTTTTGGCAGTAAGGCAGAGTAAGTTTTTAATTGCATATTCTCTAATTTTAGTCAAGTAATAAATCAAATATATGTTGATTGACTAGTAAAGTACTTTCTTTAATGGTATGTTGATAACCCTCGTACCATAGCTCATATATTTCTTTAAATGTTGTAACTTCTGTATTTAATAAGCCGTTAGTAGCTATTTCAGTTTTTAATTTTTAGCTTCACATAGTACCGCTTCTTTTCTAGTTTTAAAACCGCGTCTTGTTGTTTCTTTTCTTTTTCCATTTTTCATCTTTTCCAAGATAAACTTTTAATCATGTAATATTTTTTTATTATCACGTTTATTTATATATTCTTTAATCATTTTTCATCATTTTCCTTTCTATCTAGCACATATCAAAGAAATTAATGATTGAATTGATATTATGTATATGATATAATATACACATCTTAAGTAGTTTTGAGATCACTATTAATATGTGACGATATAGTAATACTCGAAACGGACTTACACTTTTTAAAAACTCTCTATCTCTTGGCAGGGGCAGGGAGTTTTTTTATTTTATTTTTAAATCAAGTTTAATGATTTTTTTCTCTTTTTGTGACATAAAAGGTTGTACTTCTAATTCAAGTTCTCCATCTTCATTTACAGCAAACGCCTGAGTAGCGTTTTCAAAAACTCTATTGGCTGAAATTGTTTCTAAAGTTAATTGAACAGGGTATGCTTCTGCTTTTTTACCATTTACATATAATCTAAGCTCAGTACCTACTGAATAATCTTTGTCAGAAAGGTTTTTTTAACATCGTATGTTACTAAAAGAACTTTCTTAGCTGGTTTATCTAGGAATTGATTTCTTTCATCAGTCCATGCAGCAGTTTTTACTGTTATTTCCGCTTCTTTATCAAATGTGATAGGTGCGCCTAATTTAGCCTCATTACTGTTTTTTTCTTTTCTTCTTTTTTGTTCTGTTTTTTTCAGAAGATGAATTAGTCTCTGTTTTTGAAGAACATCCAGCAAGTACTACAGCACTAGCAAGAAATGTACTCAATAATATTCTTGATTTTTTTCATTTTTATATACTCCTTTTGATTTGTATTTTTTGGCGGTTATTTAACCATAATGGATAGCTAAAGTTAACTAGCTATCTAAATATTTAATTCTTTCTTCACATATTCTATAGTCTAGTCTAAATGACTTGGATATGTGAGAGATATTATTTATTTCCTCATCTGAAATTATAAAAATAGCTTGCGAATAGGTCGGCTTCTATTTCTTGTCTTGATAAGGGTACTCTTGAAATTCTCCTTAAGAAGTGTAAGTTTGAATTTTTGTGTAAAATAAAGTGTCCTAATTCATGTGCCATGGTGTATCGCTTATCATCGTCAGATAAGTTGTTATTGATGTGTATGTAGTGGTATGTTTTCTTGCAAATTTCCAAAGAATGATATAGCCCGTTGTTTGTTCCTAAATCGTTAAATAGTACTGTTATTCCTAATCGTCCAGCGATGTTAAATGGATTAGTTGTTCCGAATTCCTTTACTAAGGAATGGTAAACATCTTTAATCGTCATTTTCTGTTTTTGTGATGCGCCATTGCAATTCTTGCTGCTTGTTCGATTGAAGCACGCACTAAATCTTTTGTTACTTCGTCCATTGGTTCACCGCTATACATCAGGACTTGATTACTATTTAAATTATCCATTAGGGTCGTTAACCATATTCGCTATATCAATTTCTTTTTGTTCATCTTCCCAGCCCATAAGAAAAGCAGGCGTGGTGTCTAATACTCTAGCTAATTCTTTAATTTTGCTAAGTCCTAAATCTACTTCATCACGTTCATATTTTCCTATAAGCGTGTCGTGTACATTAATAAGTTTTTGCTAATTCTTTCTTTTTAGATTTTTAGCTAATCTTTTTTTCTTTCAATTCTTTTTCCCTAACGTCATGCATATACGCCTCCTTTAAAATAATTATACTATATCACATTCTTATTTTTCAAGAACAAGGTTATATTTTTTTGATAATTTTTTTAAAAAAACAAGAAAAAAATTTTTGACAAGTAAAAAAACTCATGTTAAGATATAGTTAGAGTCAAGAATATAGTTCTTGAAAAAAATAATAAAAAGAAAAGGTGGTACTATGGATAATTTAAAAAAATATTGAAAGAAAATGAAAAATATTGACAAAGCATTAGAGTTGTAATATAATATTAAACATAACAAGATAACAATTAAATAAAATTTCAAATGCGGGTGTAGTTTAGTGGTAAAAACCTCAGTCTTCCAAACTGATGTTGTGAGTTCGATTCTCATCACCCGCTCCATTTTTTTATTTTTAGACATTTATCCACAGTAGCTCAGTTGGTAGTAGCATCTGACTGTTAATCAGAGGGTCGCAGGTTCGAGTCCCTGCCTGTGGAGTACATTGCGGTTGCTAGGCAACCGTTATTTTTGTTTTGAAACTATTTAATAGTATTTTTTTCCGTAAAAAAATTATGTTATAATAAATGGGATATGTATACTTGTAAAGAGTGATTAGGAATAGTTTTTTAATAGAAATTATAAAAGAAAAAGAGATATAGGAGAATAGTATGTTTTTAGATGAGGTAAAAATATTTGTCCGTTCGGGTGACGGTGGGAATGGTCTAGTAGCGTTTAGACGTGAAAAAGTATGTTCCCTAAAGGCGGACCTGCGGGAGGAGATGGTGGTCGAGGGGCCAACGTTGTTTTTTATAGTTGACGAAGGGCTTAGAACATTCATGGACTATCGCTATCAGAAAAAAATTCGTTGCACCAAATGGGGAAAACGGAATGAGTAAAGGTATGCATGGACGTAAATCAAAAGATTTATATCTAAAAGTACCACCAGGAACTGTTATCCGTGATACTGATACAGGAGAAGTACTTGCTGACCTTGTAGAACATGAGCAAGAAGTAATAGTAGCACGCGGAGGGCGTGGAGGACGTGGTAACTGTCGTTTCGCAACACCATCAAATCCAGCTCCAGAAATCGCAGAAAATGGTGAACCAGGAGAAGAACGTAATCTTACTCTTGAGCTTAAGCTTATGGCCGATGTTGGTTTAGTAGGATTCCCATCAGTAGGGAAATCAACATTACTATCAATTACTTCAAAAGCTAAACCAAAAAAATTGCTGATTATCATTTTACAACATTAGCTCCTAATTTAGGAGTAGTTGAAACAAAAGATCATCGTAGTTTTGTTGTGGCTGATCTTCCAGGACTTATCGAAGGTGCTAGTCAAGGTGTAGGTTTAGGACATCAGTTTTTACGTCATATAGAAAGAACTAAAGTAATAGTTCATGTAGTAGATATGTCAGCAACTGATGGTCGTGATCCATATGAAGATTATAAAATTATTAATCAAGAACTAGGTGAATATAATATGCGTTTATTAGAACGTCCACAAATTGTAGTCGCTAATAAAATGGATATTCCAGCAGCACAAGAAAATCTAGAAGAGTTTAAAAGCTAAATTAGCAGTTGATGGTGAAGAAGTTGATATCGTAGAAATTTCAGCATTTACTAGAACAAATGTAGATAACCTACTTTATAAAATAAGTGATATATTAGATTCTACGGATCCTAATATGCTTTTATGAACTTGATACTGAAGAAGAAAGTATGGAAAAATAGAGTTCTTTTATAAACATAAACTAAAAAGATGAAACATTCAAGATTACAAGAGATGATACAGGTGCTTATGTAGTAAGTGGGCCAGGTATCGAACGAGCATTCTTAATGACAGACTTTTAACCGTGATGCGTCTGTAAGAAGATTTGCGCAACAAATGCGTTCTATGGGAGTAGATGATGCACTACGTGAACGCGGATGTAAAAATGGTGATACAGTTAAGATTCTAAAAGGTGAGTTTGAATTTGTAGAATAGGGGCAAAACTATGGATAAAGAAAAAGTATATTATATAATCAGAGAAGATGTATTACCTGAAGCAGTAAAAAGACATTGATTATGAAAAAAAGCTCTTGAAGAGAATCCTAAACTATCTATTTTGGAAGCATCAAAGAGATTTGATTTAAGCAGAAGCGCTTTTTTTATAAGTATAAAGATACGATTTTTTTCCAATTCAAGATATTCAAAGACAGTCTATTTTGTCATTATCAATAGACGTTGATGATATTCCTGGAATTTTAGGTAAAAATATTACGAATAGTCAATGATGAAAAATGTAGTGTACTTACTATCCACCAAACAGTACCAATTAATGCTCGAGCAACTATAATTATTTCGTTAGAAATAGATGCCGAGCATACTAATATTGAAAAATTAACAAAAACAAATTAAAAACCTTGAATTTGTTAATGGTATAAAAAGTAATTGGTGTAAGTATGTAATTGAATAAATATTTATTATGTAATTTCTATATAGTAAATATATAATTAATAGGAGAACAGTGTAGGAGATAAAGTTTCCTATTGCTGTTCTTTTTCATAAAAAAATTAGATAAATTTTTTTAATAGTAGAAGGTAGATTATAAGGTTGCTATCTTGAATGAATTAGAGAGGACTAATATGCAAAAATGATATATTAACAGGGACGTGTTATTGATTATACTCATGATGGTCTTGGAGTAGTAAAAAGTAGATAATTTTCCAATTTTTATTGAAGATGTGATAGAGGGAGAATTTATTGAATTTAAAAATAATAAAATTAAAAAAAGAATCTTGGCTATGGTAAAGTGTTAAATATAATAGAAGTTTCTGATAAGCGTGTTGAAGGAGTGCCAAAAAAACATCAGGAGCTAATTTAGTACATATGGATTATGAGGAACAACTGCGCTTCAAAACGAAAAAAAGTACAAAAATATTATGAACAAAACCTTAGGTGCAGATAGTGTTGAAGTATTACCAACTTTGGGAATGAAGAATGGATATCACTACCGTAATAAATCAGTTATCCCAGTTCAAAAAGCGGATAATGAAGTACGAATGGGTTATTACAAACCGCGTAGTCATGATGTGATTAATATTGAAAAATGTTTTATTCAATATGATGAACACAATAAACTTATGAATGATATTCGTGATTTGATACTTGAATTAGATTTATCAGTATATGATGAAGAGAGCCACAAAGGTGCAATTCGCCACATAATGTTTAGAACAAATTCTAGCAAAAAGTGAAATTATGGTAGGAATAATTGCCAAAGAGAGATTTGAAAATCTTGATGAGTTTGTAGAAAGACTTACGAAATTAGATGATAGAATAGTTAGCGTAATGTTGAACATTAATGATAAAAAGACTAATGTTATTTTTTTGGAGATAAAACCGAAAATCTATTTGGACGAGATTATATAACTGATACTTTTGGGAGGAATAGAGTTTAAGATATCTTTACGCTCGTTCTACCAAGTAAATCCAATCCAAACAGAAGTTCTTTATAGTAAGGCATTGGAATTGGCTGAACTAAAAGAAGATAATACGATAATCGATGCATATTGTGGTATTGGAACTATAAGTTTATTCGCAGCACAAAAAGTAAAAAAAGTTTATGGTATAGAAATAGTAGAAGCGGCAGTTCATGACGCGAAAGAAAATGCAAAAAACAACAATATAAATAATGCAGAATTCTTATTAGGAAAAAGTGAAGATATAATAAAAAATTAATCTCACAAAATATAAAATTAGATGCAGTAATTGTTGATCCACCACGTAAAGGGTGTGAAGAAAGTTTCTTGAGAGACCTTGCAGTAATGGATATAGAAAAAATAGTCTATGTTAGTTGTAATCCAGCTACACTAGCTAGAGATATGGAAATTATGAGAAGTCTTGGCTATAAACTTGGAGCAGTTCAACCAGTAGATATGTTCCCAGGGACGTATCATGTTGAAGCAGTCGTTTTAATGACAAGGTCGTAGAGCGAAGTCATTAATTATGAATGCTTTATGCGATAGCTGTCGCAGAGCGATAGTGATGCGGTAGCAGTGAACCGCTGAGTGTGTAGTTTTGCTTTCACGAACTATACAGTAGCACGTGAAAGTAGATGTACCACACATGCAGGATACGCCTAAGAGAACGAGTATAGAAAATTTATTGGTATCGGGTTGCAGCCAATATAGCTATGCTTTCAATAACAAAAAGGAAGGAATCGTGAGTAATAGATATATGTGTATTTGTCTAGGAAGGAGTTTTGAAGACTATGAGACGCACAATTGATGAAGCCTATTTTAAATACAGTGTCTATAGTGCCATGGAATCAGGAATGCAAGTCAAATGTCCTAAATGTCAAGGATTAGGGATGATAGTTGCAGATGATGATAATGTATATTTTAAGTGTACAAGTTGTGGTCATCAAAAAAGCTATGATCGCACAATTTATCGCTATGATGTTAATAACAAAATGTATAAATTGTGGCAGATATTATAGAGTAGATATTGAAGACAAGACAAAGCAACACTTCTCTACGCTAAATGTATTATGTCCTTATTGCGGAACTCAAATGCAAGGGAAGGTTCATAAAAACCGCTGAGCCATTTATATATACTGCTGAAATTCAGGGAGGAAGAGAACCTTATTTTGGACTAGAGCTGTGGTTTTTGACATTTTTTCAGGGCAAGCCTGTTTGGGCACTGAACCGTGAACACCTTGAGTATTTAATTAAATATCTCAGTGCTAACCTGAGACTAAAGCCATATAATATCACAGGAATGTCCCAATCTGATCATCTCCCTACTTTTATGAAAAACTGCAAAGAATAGGGAAAGAATAGTGAAACTACTGAAGAAAATGCAGGGAAAACAGGTTACTGACAAGGGCGTAGACCGAAGTCATTAATTACGAATACTTTATGCGATAGCTGTCGCAGAGCGATAGTGATGCGGTAACAGCGAACCGCTGAGTGCGTGGTTAGTGTCAAGTTAGAAATAGATAGCCACTAAAGCTTAGTAATACGGCGGTCTCCAGGCAATTGGGATAATTCGGTAACGAGTAGGATAAGTACTATTTGATAATTTTTTCAAAGGAAAGAAGGCTCAAAAAATGTGAGAGTTGAGTTGCTGAATCAGATATTGTGGTTATTCCGAGATGGGGAAGTAGAAGATATAACCGTGTTTATGATAAGTTTTGTACCATAGATATAGACTATGTAGTGTACGGATCATATAATTGGACATCAACAGCTAATGATAGTGAAGAAATCTTAGCTACTACACTTGGTCATGAACTTATCGCAAAGTTTGCTAAAGAATTTATGGAATTATATAATGGGATTTATTTTTAAGCAAAGAGAAATCAAAATTTATTGGGAAAAATTTCATTAGAAATTTAATGAAATTCTCGGTTTATTTGGAGAAAAAGAGGTATTGAATTCAGATATGAGAAAATATACAGATATAAAAAAACATCATTGAATATGGGTTAAATAATATTTCTGATAAGGAAAAAAATAACAATGAGCCTGAAAGACTTTCTATACATTAGACGAGTTTTAGAGGAATATATGCGTTATCTACATAATCCTGATCATTATCCCGATATAGAAGCAATTCAAAATTTTTTTAGGTGATATTTCTTCGGGAGGAGCATTCGAATGTTTTAAGCACAGCTATTTATGAAAAAGTATATAAAGTTGATTTGCCGGCGAAGATTGAGAAAATGATTGATGATGGTGTATTTGAACACCCTCTTTATCCCAGTTACTACAAGAAAAACGAATAAGTAATAATTATATAGTATTGAAATGGTAGAAAATATACATTTATATAGCTTGGAAGTAAGTTTGATAAATACATTGAAAGACTTGGAGCTTATTTTTAAATATGCTTGCAGAAGCGGCAACAAAAGATATAGCAAATACGAAACATCCTCGAGGCTTAGAAGAAAATAAAAAGGTTGCAAAACGTGGTGGTAGCATTGCAGGAAATGCTAGAAAAGAGATTGAACAAGAAACAGGCAAACCTGTCATTACATGCTAAAAATTCTATTGATTTAGGAAAGTTAATTGGTGTTGTAGCTAAAGAGATTGAAAACGAAGAAGAGAAAAAAATGATAGTTACAAATTTAAGTTTTTAAAGAGAAGAATATGAAAAATTCATATCAAATAAATGTTAGGGGTGGGCGTTTGAATAAATACAGCCGAGTACTAAATAAAGAAGTGAGAATATACAAAGAATGGGTTTATAAGCATTATTCTGAGATGACTGAAGATACTGATAATGGAGAATTTCTAGGTCCTTCTTTTGATAGAATGAGAGAATCTGCAATCTCATTTGTAAAGAATGTAGAAGTAAAAGATGTTACCGAAACTGATTTAGAATCTATACTTTATTGTATAGCCAGGGACAATGAATGTGAATATTTGGCTGACTTTATTTCGTCATATAAAGAATGGTTTAAATATTTGATTGAAAGGTGTATAGATTCAATTTATACAACTGCGAAGTGGCAGCTAGTAAAAAGATTGCCAGTTTATAAAGATGATAGTTCAGTTACTGATTGGGTATTCAAATATATAAATGTAGATGATGAATATACACAGAGAATGTCTTTAAGTGCTTTAAGTGAGATAGATTATAAAAAAGCAGAACAGTATGCGATTGAATTTTGGGAAAGAGACAAATATAAGGGTGATACCTATGCTGAAGAGTATCAAAAAATAATGGCACTCAGTGTTCTTTATAAAAATAAAATCAGATAAATTAAGCGAATATATTGAAGCGGCGAGACAATTAGACTTTTGTTTATTTGAAAGAGAATGCAGATGAATTTGCAAAATTCTGATTAATTTTCTAGTTTCCTCACTAGAAGGTAGATTGAAAAGTAGCTAACTTAATGAAGCATTCATTAAAAAGAGGAGTTTAATTTCAACAAAAAAATAGTTGGTCTTTAAACTATGAGTATTTTTAAAAATAGAAATTAATGAAGATGATTTTTAAAAATGAAGAATTAAAGTTTTTCAATCAATTAGCTAGCTTGTATCACGATAATTTACTGATGACAGTGTTTTGTTAGATTAGGAAAAGCGTGAATTAAAGAATACATTTGGCTCTTCCTTTATCATGATGTGGAAGAAATTATAAGTACTAAAATTATTAAAAATGAGGTTTTTTTATGGATGAATTATTGATTTTTAAAAGATGCTAAGACTGGTGATAAGGTTGGTATATACTATAATATATGGATATTTATAATTAAGTGCATTATAATAAAAATATGCACATAAAAACATCTAATGAGGCGGATGATATTTTTAAAAAAATTTATTATAAGAAGCCGGAAAGTTATTATGCTGTTATCTGTATGAGTCATGAAACAGAATATCATTGGGCAATGTTGGGAGTTTATGGTGAACAATATTGGCTTAAAGGTCTCAGTTCCGAAACACCAGTAGACTATGATGAATGGTATGATAATTGTATAATAGAAAATAACCTGAATGAACCTTTTGAATGGTTTTAATGTAGAAATCCAACACAAGTTGATAGGAGTTTTTTATATGAAAAATACCAACTTATTTTTAAAGAAAGTAATTATAAAAATTGTTGAAGTAGAAGAGGATTTTTCGTCTATTAGGATAATTAATGAAGTAGAAAAAGACAAGTACAATGAGTTCTTTGAAATCTATTACTTTGGTGAATTGGATTCTGATGCTGTGATTACTGAAATTTTTGATGAAAAACTTTTAGCTATAAAACCTTGTAAGGTTGTAGCGAAATGTATTCAAACAGGGAAAGAAATTTTACTTTATGATCAATTAAAAATATGGTTATAACTCACTATTTTGTGATAAATTTGATTTAGAGACGATTGATAATCGTCCACTTGTAAAAATTAGATATTCCAAATTCTAAAATAGAAATTGATTTAGGATATAGTATAGATTATGATGAGGAAAAAGAAGATTTTGAATTTGATGATAATGACTATTTGGAAACAATCAATGTAGAAAAAAATTTCTTTTGAGGATGTTAAAAAGGATGGATTTGATTACATTAAAAATATCAGCAATAGATGAAGACGAAATTATTAGAGAAGTTTTTAAATCTAGAGTTAGCTTAAAAATTACTTAGAGGATATGCAGAGATAGTAGAAATAAAGATAATACAAATCTTATATGTTATTCTCCGAAAAAGGAGAATTGAGACTTATAAAGAGAGATTTTTAAAAATGAAAAGAATAAAATTTAGACATAATAAATATTCACCAGGCGTCTTATATATTTTTGGTTATATTTGGAGTAGCAGCTGGGCTATTGGCTTTTTCGAATTTTTTTAACAATTTCTGGTATAGATAAAGGGCCAGAATACGGACCTATATATTTTAGAGAACATCCAATACATGCTGTTTACTTGATATTTGCCTTGATTCCTATATTTATGCTATTTCCAACATGGATTGCAAAAGAAAATTTGGAGTCATGAGGATCAAGAAGCATATATTGACCTTTACGAAGATTACGCTGAACTAAATTGGAATGAAAGAAAAGTACATATTAAAAAAAGGAGAATTAGATATTAAGATTCCTAAACCTCAGCCTTTTTTTGGTATGGAACCTATATATTAAAAAAATTCCTCAATGCAGAATAGTATTGGTTAGTTCTGTAAAAGGAAAATAAAGAAAATAATAGAGTACGACGTTCTCTGGATATTGCAATAAAAGGAATTGTCTATTTATAAAAAAATCTAGAAAATAAAATGGATGATATAGTGAAATAGTTTATGAAATAAATTGGCATTCATTGAGGTATAATATGATATGATTGAATATTTTAGTAATAAAAAAAGTAACAGTAGAAGAGTATAAGCAGGTTTTAATTAAATCAGGAATAAGAAGACCTACAAGTGATTTGAAAAGATTGGAATTAATGTTAAATAACTCTAATTTTGTATTAACAGCATGGGATAATGATAAATTAGTTGGTATCTTACGTGGAATGACAGACTTTTCTTATGCCTGCTATTTGTCTGATTTAGCAATAGATAAAGAATATCAAAAACAAGGTATAGGGAAAAAAACCTTATTAATATGAGTAGAAAAAAATATTAGGAGAGAAGGTTGCAATTATATTACTTTCTGCTCCAAGTGCGATGGGCTACTATCCTAAAATTGGTTTAAATAAAGCCGAAAATGCGTTTATTATACCTAGGGAGGAATAGGAAATAATTATTTAATTATATAAGGCAGACTAGTTTTTCTAGGTTTACGAAAATTAATATTATAACAAATATGGATGATAAAAACTTACATATCCCGACTTTACTGGCTAGTTTTATCTTCAGCAAGTGTATTTAAAAATGCATAATCACCATCTGCTCCAAATCAAATAGTATCACCTGTAAATAGATAAGTATCATCAATTAAATATACTAAATATCCCTATGTATGTCCAGGGGAAGAAATGTTCTAATTTTGATGTTTTTTGATATAAAAAAACTTGACCATCATCAATTAAAGTTTTTCGTTTTTCTATTTGTATTTGTATTTGAGGTAAGGTATATAAACCCCGACAAACCTTACGTTGTTTACGCCCTTCTAAATATTTATTTTTCGATTTTTTTCCTATGTATATTTTTGATTATTTAAATAAACTATTGCTATCTGTTTCAATAGTTTCAAATATTCCCCCTAATGCAATTTACTCTTTCGTCAATACAACCTGTATTTAAAAGGCTTGAATATTTCCTTTCCCCTAAAACATAAATGACATATGAATCTTGTTTTGACATAATCCGTCGCCTTTATTTCTTTCCCTACGATATTGTAGGCCCTTATATTATCAATTATATTTTTCTCCCATTTATATATAAATTTGACAATTGAATATTTTTGAAATTAGTAAAAATCTATTATTTTTATTAGTATGTTTTTATATTCCTAGTTACTATTATATTATGAGTATATAATAATAAGAATAATACATCATACGCTTTTTTATGATATAATTATAATAAAAAGAGTGATGATTGAAGAGAGAAAATGTTATTCATATATCATAATCTAAAAAGCTTTTGCTGATTGCTATAACAAGATAAATATATTAATTTCTAAAAATGATTGATAAAGAAGTAAGTAATAGTTTGATTTTTTTAATGATAAAGAAAAAAATTTTAAAAAGAGAAAAGTTTAAACAAAAGTAAACTCTAAAATAAGGAGGAGATTAAAATGGGAATAATAGCAAATTATCAATATTTAAGTGATAATAATTTACAAGAACTTAAATCTTTTTATGCAGAAGAAGATGATATTTTTGAGGAAGTTGAAGATTGGAATGATGAAGCTGAGATACTTCTTGATATCGATAAGATGTGGGATGCTCTTCATTTTGTACTTACTGGAGTAAGTTGTATTGAACCTATAAAAAAATAATCCTCTTAGCGAAGCAGTTGTTGGAGTATTCCCTATTGATGGTATTGAGGAATATATCAGTTATATAGAAAAAAATCAAGAATTAAAGATATAGTTTTTTGCTCTTGACAATTTTGATATAGAAAAAGCTTTAAAAATTTTTAGTATGAAAAGAATGTAAAGAAGCTGAATTATATCCAGACATTTGGGATTATGAAGAAGAAACTGCCGAAATAAAAAGAAGAAATAATGGATTATTTTTCAAAAATATGAAAGACTTTTATAAACAAGTGTTAGAAGAAGATGGCAATGTATTGGTTACAATTTATTAGAGCGTTATAGGTAAGATAGAGTAACGATAAATCAAAAATATAGTTTGCTTTATTTATGTTCGATGCAAACTAGCTAGAATGTTTTTAAAAAAATATTTAACTTTTTATTTAGAAGATTAAAAAGTGTTGGAGGAAAATTAAAATGAGTAAAGTTAATCATGAGTTTTTTGGCAAGATAGATACAGAAAAAGGTGTAGATGAACAATTTAGTGATGATGTTCGTGTATTATGGGAAGAAGAGTATAATGGAATTATGACGACACTATGGTATGAAAGTGGCTGTGAATTTAAAAGTAGAAGACCTTGATACATTTGCTGAATTTTTTTACTTAATAGTGAAAACTATTTTTGAGAAAGCTAAAGAAGCTTTTAGAATATTATTTAAAAAGAGGATGATGAGTATATTGTTTTTCATAAAGAAGAATTAGAATTAGATATACCAGATGAAATTTGTGAATTTGTAGAACAAATGAAAATAGAATCAATTTCGCTATGGGCTGGGGGAGAATTTAATTAGTGTTGATTTTATGATTAACCCAGAAGAAAGTGATGAAATTCTATGTGTGAAATTCAATGATGGTTTAGAAGTAAAAAGTATTGACTGGGAGAGTTAGAAGAACCCTGTAAAAATTAATAAAAGTAGTTTTTTTGTAGTCGGTAATGTGGTTGAAATGGCGGTATTTATGAAAAAGTAATAAAAGAATTTTTGGAATGTATTAAAAAAAGTGAATATGAAAATGAATATAAAGAAAATATTTTTTAAAAAAATTATAGTCAAACAGAACATGTTTTAGAGAATTTCAGAACATATTTAAAAGATCTTTTTTAAATATCCATCTAATGTAGATATTGTTTGTGTTTTTGGCTTCTGTAGAATTAGAATTAAGATATGAAGAAAATGCAATTAAATTATTAGAAGATTTTTGTTTTAAAATATAATGAAGTAATTAATGATGTTGATAAAGCGAGGATTTATACTAATCTAGGATTCCATTACGAAGCTGATAAAAAAACAAGATGAATATTTGTTAAAAAGCCGACAAGCTAAATTCTCCTTTATTGAAACATATAAAGGCTTAGCACTAACTAGTTTTTTTCAAATTATCAGCGTAATAAAAACAATTGAAGATTTATATAAAAAGTCTGATGTATTTTGAAAAAGCGTTAAAAAAATAACTAATGATTATGAAATACAATTTGGATATGCAGTATGTTTATTTGAAATGAAAAGAGTATCAAAAGGCAAAAAGTTATTTTTGAAAAACTATTATCAGAGTATCCAGATAGAATGCGTTTGTTGTTATGTATTGCTTATTGTGAAGTATATTTAGGCAATAAGGAAGAAGCAATCTATTATTTAAAAAAAGTTGAAGTAGGGCAAGATGAGAAGTATTATTTAACTACTGATGATATTGCAGATTATCAAGTTTTTGAAGCTTATTATGTTCTAGGAGAATACGATTTATTTTTTGAAGAGTGTGAGAAAGTAATTCTTGATTATTACTTTGCAGACTGGGAACATTACTATTACACACTTTGGCTTAAAAATAAATATGAGAAATTTTACGAATGTGTAAGTAAGTATAAAAATGACATACTTAAAAAAATATAGAGGAAACGAAAGTTGATGATGATTTTTCTTGTGAAGAAGAGAAGCAAGATTATATTAAAAAGTTACGAAGAAGATTTAGAAAAATTAATAACAATGTCTAATAAAATTCAAAATGAGAATTATAAACCCTATAATTAAGTTAGAACTATATCCTGAATATGGTTGCTTCTTAGTTGATTGTATTAGGGCATAATTTTTAAAGAATACTGTTGAATACAGAAATAATCTTTTAAAAAGAAATCATACACTTATAGATTTAAAAAAATTAAAAAAAGATAAGTGCTTTAGATATCGATAAACTAAAAAAATAGGGTGTAATAAAAATAAATAAGTATAAATAAATTAAAAAAATCAGTAAAAAAATATATAATAAGGTAGGATGATAAGTATATGAAAAAAATTGATACACAATATATTAGTGAGAAAAAGCTGATTTGGATGAAATAAAGTATATAGTTGATAATTTATTTACAGAGGATAGTGAAGAATGGCTATGTCTTTTATGATACTTCAGAAAAATCAAATTACGTTCAGATACACTCAGATATTGAATATTTTTGAAGACGATGCATTAAACTTCTTAACTCAAGTTTTACAAATTCCATTAGATAACATAGATGAAATAGAAGGTATTTACTTAGTAGAATGTAGAAAGTATAAAAGATAAAGCTAATTTTTAGACATTATCGCGCCTTTTTCCCTAGATGCAGATGTAGTATATTCTTATTTCGAAACATACATAAATGATGAAGAAATTAATGTTGAAGGTTGGTATGATGTAACTGAGGAGTTTTAAGAGGAATAACGAAAATGAAGCATAAATTATTAAATATAAAAAAATTAGCAGTAGTATTTGGGGCTTTCGCACCAATGCACACAGGTCATGTAGATCTTATAACAAAAAGCAAAACGAGAAAATGATGCAGTTTTGATTATTGTGTCAGGAACAAATACGAAAGAAGATCGTGGGACGCGTGATGGTCTGCATCTTAATCGACGTTTCCGTTATGTTCGAGAAGTCTTTTATGATGATGAATTAGTTGTAGTGGATAAACTTGATGAAGAAGGTATGCAAAGCATATCCAAAAGGATGGAATACTTGGTTGGACACTCTTCATAAAACTTATCAAAGAAAATACAGATTATCAATTCAGAAAAAAATGACATTTTATGTAGGTGAGGAAAAATCATCAAAAACCATTACTTAATTATTTTGAAGAAGTTTTTGCTAACGAATATGACAATATGAAGGATTGTGATAATTCTCTTTGTGATATTAAACAAAAAGAAGTGACAATTAAAATGATTGATTCGACTATAATTCCAGTATCTAGTACTGAAATTCGAAAAATCCTTTAGTATATTGGCGATATATTACGAAGCCTTTTTCGTCGTCATTTTACGAAAAAGTTTTTGGTAGTAGGTTCGGCTTCAGGAGGAAAAACTACACTTATAAAAAGATCTTGGACGTGTTTTTAATGCACCTATATCGCTTGAGTATGCACGTTTTTTTATCAAGAATTTTTACAATGTTCGTGATGATGAACTAGATACTAACGATTATATTCGTCTTTTGCTAATCAGAACGAACAGACTTCAAATGTCATTGATAGTGGTAGCCATACAGGTATTGTTTTGTAGACACTAATGCTACGGTGACTATGGCTTATGTAGATTATTATCTTAAAGATATTATTTCAGAAGAGGAGTATCAGGCACTTAAGCTATCATATAAGGTTGCTATTTCAAAAGAAAAAAATGGGATCTTATTATTCTAATTCCACCAAAATCAGCATATGTTAATGATGGCTTTCGTGATATGAGTATGGCAAAGTCAAGATATTCGAGATGATTTTACAAACCATCTTATTTATTTACTTGAGCGAGATGGATTTAAAGAAAAACTGTTAATTCTTGATAGCGATGTAGATACTTTCTTTTTAGATAATTACCAAAAAAACTATTGAAGCTATAAAAGATCGTCTTAATATTGAAATTTAAAAAAATATTAAGGGAATAAAAAGATAAAAGTATAATACCTATAATACTTAAGTTTGTAATAAGTTGAACAGTTGAGCATAAGTTAGGAGGATTTAATACAATATAATTAATATGAATATTATTCTTATTGATAGGAGGAATATCTCATGAAAGAGTTTATAAGAAAATATTATGTTTATATTATTGTAATAATAGCTTTTTTATGTCGCTACACCTTTGCTTTGTAGAGATGCTGGGGTGCATTTCTTACATTATTAATAACATTCCCCTTAATTATCTGGATTCTTTCTTTTATACATAGCAAGACACGTGGATTTAATTGGTGGCTGTCTTTAATTATAGGATTACTTTGGATACCAGTTATTACAATATATTTAAATGAAAGTGCGTTGATATATGCTTTAATATATGGGATGACAAGTTTTTTTAGGACAAGGATTGGGAGTTTTATTTAAAGGGCGAAAATAGAAGGATTAACATTATAAATTGTATTATAGGATATAATAGAGGTATTAATTATTTTATAAAAAGGAAAGAGAGGATAATATATGAGAAAAACATTATTAAAAATATTAGGAACGGTGGTTTTAGTTTCAGCTTTGTCTGGATGTTCTACAACTTCAACAACGACAAAATAATTCAAAAAGATGAACCTAAAAAGAAGTGATACAAGGTCCAGGAAAAGATTTTTGATTGGAATGCAAAAGTGGAACCAGTAAAAATTAGATCGTACATACACAGAACAAAAATTCTGGTAAAAGTTTCACAACTAGGTTGACAAGAGTGGAAAAGGCTCAAGCTAAGTTAGAAAATAAAAAAAGAAAAGTATTTCTGATGAAAAAGTAAAATCTGCATTAAAAGTAATAGATGCTGTTTTTTGTTAATCAGCAAAATTTTGATGATTTAGTTAAAAGCGCAGGTTTCAATAATCAAAGAGAATTATTTGAAAATATTTGGAAACAATTTGTTACAGATGCGGCAAAAAGAGTATAACTTTACTCCAAATGAAGAATTTACGTTCCAAGAGACAACATATAAAAATGAATGTATATGGTGCGATGTCATTTAAGGTAAACACTAATGCTTATGGGAAGGCCGGAGCGTATGATTTAAATGATTATAAAGTTGAAGGGAATACAGTTTATCTGTATATAACGACTCCACATATTGATAACTATCAATATTTTGTAAAAGCTAGTTATCTTCCGAATTATGAAAGTTTTTGAACCATTAGCTTCGATTGTTAACACGGCACGTTCAGAAAATAAAATTGGTGAAGTTTTTAAATAGTAGAGCTATTTATAATCTAGCAGCTTTAGAATATAAAGCAGATCGTTATGTAGATCTACAAGGGATGGATTATCATCCAACGGCTAAAACAATATATCGCAATACAAGTTGACGATAGTGGAAAAGTCACTATAGATATGGAGAATTTATAAAACTTACTACATATAAATTCTAAGAAATCTAATGAAACTAATAAAGTTAAATTTAATATAACGTAATAATTACAAAAATAGCATCCTTTATTTGATGAAATATGGGGTGCTATTTTTTTAAAAGCTAGGAAAATAAAAAGTGATTAAAAATTTAAAGTAAATATTTATATGATTAGAAAAAAATATAGTAAAAATAGAATAAGCGTACCATCATCATAACATAATGTGGGGATATATAAAATGTATAGTGAATGTTACAATACTAAAAAAAGGAGACAACAAATGTGCGAAGAGTGTTATTCAGATAAAAGTAGAGTGACTCCGTTATTAAATCCAGTAGACTGTCTTAAAAATCATACACAGTACATATGTGGGAGCTGTGGAAGATGTATTTGTATTGAGAAAGATTCAATTAGAGGATTGCAAAGATGGAATTTCCCGTTTAAATCATTAGATATTGCGAAGCTTTTATTTGCGTACGGCAGACTTTACATTGAAAAAAATGTTGTGGAATTTATGAGATAGAAAGTCCGAATGGAAGACTGTCTTATAAAAATATTTGCGGATAATAATGAATTACAATTATTTTTTTGATAAAAAAATAAGAAATGCAACTCATTACAGCCATTGTTTTTCTGTTCAAGAATATAAAGAATATCCAAATACAGAAGTAAGAAAATTAACAGAGGCTGAAATAGGAAAGTATATGAGTGAGAGACAGGATATAGTCAAAAAAATGGAGGGTTTATATGGCATCAAGTAAAGAATATTTAAATTTTTATATTAGAACAGCTAGATGCTTTTAGAAAAATATTAAATATAGAGCCATGATGGGAGAATATATTTTATATTACAATGATAAGATTGTCGGTGGGATATATGATGATAGACTACTTGTAAAACCAGTGAAATCAGCCTTAGATTACGTATCAAGTATAGAATATGATTTACCCTATCCAGGAGCAAAGGAAATGTTGTTAATTACTGAGGTAGATGATAAAGAATACTTAACAGGTTTATTTATGACAATGTTAGCAGAATTACCAGCAAGAAAAGTAAAAAAGTAAATTAATTAAGACTATATGGAGAAGAAAATATAGTAAGGAATAATTTTAAAAAAGGAGGAAAACTAATGGAAGCTCTAAATGAAAATAATGTTGTTTTGTCAATGCCGATGTTCAAAAAAATAATAAAGGTTATGTTTTAGATAAGGTAATAGAGGATTTAAGAGTATATTGGGAGCTTGATGTTACGGATATCGAGGGTGATGATGAACTAGCTACCTTCAAAGTAGGAGGTGAACTTGTTGCCATATCGATGATGCCAGTACCGATACCTAATTCAGAACTTGAATCAATGTATAGTTATTCGTATTTATGGGAAAATGTAGAAAGTGAAACAAAAGCACACACAAATCATGCAATAGTCTCAATCTTATTTAGTGATATATCACCAGTAGAGAAATATTCATTATTAACAAAAATTAATTCTTCTATATTACGTACTTGTGAAGATGCTATAGGCATTTATCAAGGATCAGCTACATTATTACTTCCTAAAAGAGCTTTATGTTACTTTTTCAGAGTTATTACTGAGTGATATGCTACCGATACAGCTTTGGATATATATTGGTATTATATGTAATAATGAAAAAAACTAGTATTTATTCTTATGGTATGCAAGAGTTTGATAAGTCTGAGATAGAAATATTAGAAACGGTTATGTCGAATAGAGAAGTATATGATTTGTTTATAAATATTTTAAATTATGTTTTTGGCTTATGATGTAACATTAAAACAGGGAGAAACTATAGGGTTCTCTGAAGATGAAAAAAATAAAAAAATCATTGAATCAGAGGCTGTTTATGTAGATGGTAATTCATTAAAAGCTAGAGATTTAAGATATGATCGTAGAAAATAATATTATTAAGTAAGGAATGTAATTTATTATGGATAAAAAGAAGGAACGCATTCTTTGTCAGAAACTTTGGGCGAAAAAAATAAATATTTGGTGTTAAGTAAATCGAGATCAGATATATTTAGAGATTAGACAATATTTAAAACAAGAAGATGTTAATACAAGAGTAGTAGAAAGATATATTGAACAAGCGATAAAGTTACCAGAAGATAAAGGTCAGGTGACAAATGCTTTTCATCACGTTTGGGGATATTTCAAAAAGAATGCAACATCAGAGGAAAAAAATATAAGTTCTTTGCAAAGTTAGAAGAGTATAGAGATGGAAAAAAACAACACAAAAACGAGATTTTTAAAAGAAATAAGAGTATTATTGGGAAAATATCCTAATAAGTATTTACAGGAATCAACTTTTATTATAGGAGAAAATTAATGAGATTATGGCATGAAGATTTAATTCGCAAACTACCTAGACAACAACTTTTTAGGGCAACATCGTGAATGCTGTGCATTAAGAGGGAATGGTTGGGCAAAAAAAGACATGCAACAGTCAATTATGTATTTGATTATGAACCATTTTTGTTATATAAATATCATAAACTAATAATGGATGAAATGAAATCTAGAGGTTACAATGTGAGTGAAGAATGGCTTGATAAAAATTATCGAGGAAAAGTTTGTAAACCATATACAGACTTGAAAGAAGTAAAAATTAATTCACCAATTTATAAAGAACATAATGATAGTTATTATATGGAATGTATAAATAACTTAGCAGAGAAGGAATAGAGATTTAGTTTAAAGTAGATTTTTATAGTATATTAATTTCTAGGGAGAAAAGTATTTATTTGATATCTAAAAATTAATGAGTAAATTGTTTTGTTATTATATATAGTCAAGAGTATAATTAAAGATAATATGTAAAAATATAAATTAGGAGATAACTATGAAAGTTTCTGTATTGAATCTTGTGCCATTAAGGCATGGGGAAAGTTTTAAAAGATGCTATGGATGCTATGGTACGTCTTGCAAAAAGACTTGAAGACTTAGGATATACTCGGTATTGGATTGCTGAGCATCATAATATGAGAAGTATTGCAAGTAGTGCAACCCAACTTTTTAATTCAGCATACACTAGCAAATACTAAAAATTAGAGTTGGTTCTGGTGGTGTAATGTTGCCTAATCATAGTCCATATTTGATTGCTGAACAATATGGAACGTTAGAAACATTGTATCCTAATAGAGTAGATTTAGGACTTGGACGTGCTCCAGGTACAGATGTACCAACAGCGATGGCTTTACGTAGAACTAAAGATTTGAAAACTGATTTTGAGCGAGATTTGGCAGAATTATCAGGATACTTTAAAGGTTCGAATTATGTTCAAGCCTATCCTGCTCATGGTCTGTATTTACCATTTTATATTCTTGGATCAAGCACCGATAGTGCGTATCTTGCTGCTAAGTTAGGGTTACCTTATTCATTTGCTGCTCATTTTGCACCAGCAATGATGGAAAATGCTATAGCAATATATAATCGTTACTTTTCAACCATCAGCTATCCTTGACAAGCCTTACGTAATACTAGGAGTGAATGCAATACTAGCTGATACAGATGAAGAGGCTAAAAAGATTATCAACGACAATGATACAATCATTTTTTTAAATATTGTTACAAGTAATCAGAAAGGACTTATGCCCCCACTTCAATCTGAAGAAGCGGTGTGGAGAGAATTTATCGCCACAAATAAAGTCCCTCATTTTGGACCGATTGCTTTTGAAATAGATGATTTGATTAGTCATGAAAAGGAAATAGTGGAGAAAATGACAAAGGTATCTTTTATAGGTAGTAAAGAGACGGTTGTAAAACAAATTAAAGATTTACAAAAAGAGTTAAGTTTGAAGAACTTATAGTTAATTCTTATATTTACGATGAAAAGGCTCAATATCATTCTTACAAACTTTTAGCAGAAGTTATTGAGGAAAATTTTTAAAGAATAGGGATGAAGTAATGTTTTTATTTGAAAAAAATTCCAGTTAGGAGATGGAAGAGAATGTAAATTGATTCTTCCAGAAACAAAAGTATGCAGAGGAAATGTATAACATAATTGACAACGAACGAGAGCGATTAGGCGAATACTTACCCTGGGTTCATAACTTAAAAAGTGCAGAAGAAGAGAAAAAAAGTTATTGAAGATATCTTACAACAAATGCTAGATAAAAAAAGATGTTTGTTTTTAATGATTTTAGTTGATGATAAAGTAGCGGGTATGATTGATCTTCATGAAATAAAAAAATCAATGTTCGCGCTGAAGTAGGCTACTGGTTAAGTCGAGAGTATGAAGGATTAGGAATAATTACAAGAAGTGTAGAATATTTAATAGAATACGCATTTACTGAGTTGAATTTGCATAAACTTACGATACGAGTTCAAACAGAAAAATGCCAAGAGTGCAGCTATACCGAAACGATTAAATTTTATTAAAGAAGGGGATTAGTCGAGCATGAAATGTCTAATGGGAAATTTGTTTCATTAGATTTATATTCAAAAATAAATAGTTAGTATTATAGAGGATATTTGATTTATAGTTTGGCTCTTCTTATCAATAGTAACTAATGAATATTTATGATAAACTATATAAAAAGATTTGTGGAGGGTGAAAAATGTTAAAAACAACATTTTTTTAGGAATAGAATTAGAAAATTGTTTAATGAATGCATCTGGTGTTCATTGTATGAGTGTTCAAGAACTTAATGAACTTGCTGGAAGTGCAGCAGGAGCTTTTGTTACAAAGACTGCAACAAGAGATTACCGTGCAGGGAATCCTGAACCCCGTTATTATGATACAAAATTAGGAAGTATTAATTCGATGGGGCTTCCTAATAATGGATTTGATTATTATTTAGATTATGTATTAGAGCGTCAAAAACAAGGAGCTAAACTTCAATTTTTATCAGTAACAGGTATGAGTTATGAAGAAAATATTGAATTATTGAAGAAAATTCAAGAAAGCGATTATGAAGGGGTAACTGAATTTAACCTATCTTGCCCAAATGTTCCTGGTAAGCCTCAGATTGCCTATGATTTTGATTTAACAGAGAAATTGTTAACCGAGGTTTTTCTCGTTCTTTACGAAACCACTAGGAGTAAAACTTCCACCGTATTTTGATATCGCCCATTTTTGATGCAATGGCAGAGATTTTTAAATAAGTTTCCACTAACTTATGTAAATAGTGTTAATAGTGTAGGTAATGGATTATACATTGATTTAGATAAGGAAGAGGTTGTTATCAAACCAAAAGGTGGCTTTGGTGGTATTGGGGGAGAATATATTAAACCAACTGCATTGGCAAATGTACGTGCCTTTAGACAACGTCTTAATAAAGATATTAAAATTATTGGGACTGGTGGGGTTACTAATGGACGTGATGTTTTTTGAGCATATACTGTGTGAGCAGATTTGGTACAAGTAGGTACAATTCTTCATCAAGAAGGAGTTGGAGTTTTCGAGCGCTTATCAGCTGAATTAGAAGAAGTAATGCGAGAAAAGGGTTACTCAAGTATAGAAGATTTTAAAGGGAAATTAAAAACTTTTAGACTAAAACAAAGGATAACTAGATAGAATAACAAAAGAAATCTAGTTATCCTAATTTTTATTTAAGGAGATGACATGGAGGAAAAAGAAGTATAATTTTATAATGTTAGTATCAATTTTTACATTTTTAATTATCGCAATAGGTTATGATAGCTTTTTAAAAATTTTTGATTTGAGAATAATTAATTTTTATTCAAGGTTTTTGAGAGTAGCGAATTAACTATTTTTTTACAAGTCTATAACTGATATAGCCGATACATGGCAGAGTACAATACTAGTAGTTGTGATAACAGTAATTTTGTATTTTTTAAAGTATAAAAAGAGAAGCGTTGTTTTTTTGGTACTAACAATGTCAACATGTGGAATAATAATGTCTTTTTATAAAAAAATATATTTGAAAGGCAACGACCAGAAATTCATCGATTAATAGAAGTTAGTGGGTTAAGTTTTCCAAGTGGACATAGTACATCAGCAACAATAATGTACCTAACATTAGGATTAATCGCTATTAATGTATTTCAAAAACAAGTAAATATCTTATTTTACTTATATCAATTTTAGGAATACTGATAATTACAACTTCAAGAATATATTTAGGAGTTCATTATCCTACTGATGCTATAGCAGCGATATGTTTAGGTTTCTTTGTTGTGACATTTTATTATAAAAAGTTATTACAAGAAAATAAAAATAAGCTATAAAAATAAAATAGAAGGAAATATTTATTATCATGATTTATAATTGATATAATAACTTTTTAGAGAGGAATGAAAAACGGTATAATTATAATTTTTGTTAATTATAATAAAAAAATACTTGAAATATTAAAGGATAACTGGTATTATATTAATTAAATAATATAGCACATATAAAGGCAGGGATATGGCTTTGCAAGTTTTCTACCATCGAACCGTAAATTTGATGACTATGGGCAACTCTCTATCGATGCAAGAAAGTTATAATAGTAAGTATTATATATGTTAGTAAGCTGTATTATGTAGTCGAATGAAAATATAGATCGAAGCAGGGATTAAATATTTTTATGAGAAAAAAAGGAAAAGAAGTTTATTAATTATTATGTAAAAAAATTTATAAAAAGTAGTATAAAGAACCTACTTTTTCTTTTTGAATTAAATTAAATATTGAAAGTAAAGTTTAATTTTTTTGGACTTTACTTTTTTTATTTTTCTCTCTATGATATAATATAAATGAGGTGTTTTTATGGAAAAAAATTTCTTTTTGAACAATTTAAAAAAACAAGATAAAACAAGGAGAAAAAGATTTTTACAAATTTGATTTTAGAAAATATGAATTTAGAAAATTATGATTTAAGTGACATGAATTTTTTTCACATTCTAATTTTATTAATGCTAATTTATCAAATGTAAATTTTTATAGTAGCCAACTTGTTAATGTTCTTTTAGATGATTGTAATTTGCAAAATGCCAACTTAAAAAAATGCTAATTTAGAGCGTGCTTCTCTGAGACGAGTAAATTTGACTTATGCAGATATAAGAGGTGCTAAACTATATGCAGCAGTTTTTAGAAAATGCTATTTTTAGATAATGTAATATTTGATGATAAGACAGAAAATTTTTCGTATTCATTGCCCTGAACAAGGGGCTTTTGTCGCATATAAAAAAAGGTTTAGACAACCTAATTATAAAACTGTTGATACCTAGCGATGCTAGAAGAGTGTCGTCTACAATGAATTGTTGCAGATGCGACAAGGCTAAGGTTTTAGAAATAAAAAAATTTTTGAGGGGATAAAGTTTTTTTGATGAAGCGTGGTCAACAGTAGCAGAAAAATTTTTGTTATAAGTTGGGTGAATGGGTATATGCGGAGAATTTTTAATGAAGATCGCTGGTATGATTCTACCGGTGGAATTCATTTCTGGATGACTGAAGATGAGGCTAAAAGCTTATTAATTGTTTGTGAAAAGCTATATTTATAAAATAAATTTTGAGGAGATAAGAGTGAGAGTAGTTTTACTATGTAGATATGATGGAAGTGGTTATCATGGATTTCAAATCCAGCCAAATAACAACACTGTTCAAGAAGAAATAGAGAAAGCATTAAAAAAAGATAAACAAAAAGATATAAGAGTATATATGAGTGGTCGGACTGATAGTGGGGTGCATGCTTATGGACAAGTACTTCATTTCGACACAGAATTGAATATCCCAAATGAAGCGTGGAAGAAAGCATTAAATGCTAATTTGCCAGCAGACATTAGAATTTTTTTGGTGTTACAACAAGTAATGAGGATTTTCATGTTAGATATAATAGTACAAGAAAGACTTACCATTATAAATTATATATAGGTCAAAATGTAGATCCGTTTTTGCTGAATTATGTTGGTCAACACAAGTATAATTTTAATTTTTGAAAAAGCGAAAAAAGGCACTGAATTATTTTATAGGAGAACATGATTTTTTTCTTCATTTTTGTTCAAAAATTCTAGTGTTGAAGATAAGATTAGAGAAATCTATTACTTTAATATGTATTATGATAAAACCAACCCACGTGTTATTAACTTTGATATTTGTGGAAATGGATTCTTATATAATATGGTGCGTATTATAATTGGTACTATTCAAGATGTAGCAGCTGGGAAATATGAAGCGGAATATGTAAAAAGAGATTTTAGATAAAAAGAACGAAAATATGCTGGGCCAAAAAGCAGATGCAGCTGGATTGTATTTAAAAAGAAGTTATTTATAATAACGAAGAAATCAATAAGTTTATAAAAAGAAGGATTGGCTAGATACGAAAAATATATAGAACTAGTAAAAATATATGTATGGATTTTTTGAAATAACAATCTTGGAGAACACTAAGTTATTGCTTGAGTAACTAAAAAAAGTTTAAGTTTGAGAAACATACTGAAATTTGGTATAATGAAATGATGTTTTAAAGAAATGAGTATAGATAATGATAAAGTTTGACAATGTATTTTTCAAGTATAATAATTCTAAAAATATGACATTAGCAGATATAAGTTTTGAAGTACCAAGAGGTAGTTGGTTAACAATTCTTGGAGAAAATGGTAGTGGAAAGTCTACACTGATGAAACTGCTTTATGGGCAAAAATTTGGCAACTAAAGGAAAAAAATTCTTTTTGAGAATAAAGAATATACAAAAGAAACATATAATGATATTCGTCAGAAGATTGCAGTTGTTTTTTTCAAAATCCAGATAATCAGTTTGTAGGAGCGACTGTTGAAGAAGATATAGCATTTGGATTAGAAAATAAAAAAATCTTCTGCGAGATGAAATGGAGAAAATTATAGGTGAAGTATTAGATATAGTAGATATGAAAGATTACAGAAAATTCGAACCAACTTCACTTTCAGGAGGCCAAAAAAACAACGAGTGGCTATTGCATCAGCACTAGCTTTGCGTCCAGAGGTTTTAATTTTAGATGAAGCGACAAGTATGCTAGATCCAGTTGCTAGAAAATCTATATTAGGATATATATAAAAATAAATAGAGAGCAAAAACTTACAATTATATCTATAACTCATGATGCAGAAGAAAGTATTTATTCAGATAATATTATAATTTTGGAAAAAAAGGAATAATCGTCTATAACGGAAGTTATAATTTTTTTATATAATGATATCAATATACTGAAAAAAATACCATTTAGAGATACCTTTTTAGAGAAAATAAAGAATGAATTAAATGCTTATTTAGATATAAAAAAACATTTGAAATAGAAGAAGATGAGAGGAGTGTAGTTGAAAAATATGCAAATTAATTTAAAAGATGTTAGCTATATTTACAACGAAAAAAACTCCCTATGAGAAAAAAAGTCTTAACTAATATTAATTTAACGATAGAAGAAGGCCGCTATACTGTCATAGTAGGAAAGACAGGAAGTGGGAAATCTACATTAATAGAACATTTTAATGGTCTATTAATTCCGACAAGTGGAGAGGTTAATGTAGATGAAATGGTAATAGTATCGCCTAAGAATAAAAAAGAACGTCGCGAATTAGCGAAGAAGTTACGAGAACTTCGAAAAAGTGTGTCTGTTCTTTTTCAATTTTCAGAACAGCAACTTTTTGAAACGACCGTGTTGAAAGATATTATTTTTGCTCCATTAAATTATGGAATAAGCGAAAAAGAAGCTATAGAAAGAGCGAAAGAATTGATATCCCTTGTAGGTCTAGATGAAAGTTATTTGGAAAAATCTCCATTTGAATTATCTGGTGGGGAAATGAGAAGAGTAGCTCTTTGTGGCGTACTGGCCCTTGAACCTAAGGTATTGATTTTAGATGAACCAACTGTAGCTCTTGATTACAGAAGTCGTGAGGAAATAATGGATATGGTCAAAACTCTGCAAAAAGAGAAAAATGACTATAGTTCTTGTGACTCACAATATGGATTATGTCTTAAAGTATGCAGATATCGTCCATGTCATAAATTCTGGAGAAATAGCATTTTCTGGATTGCCAGAGGAGTTGTTTTTCTAATAAAGAGTTATTAAAAGATAATTCACTAGAACTTCCCGAAATTTTTGAAATTTTATTATCAGCTGAAAGAGCAAAAATATTGATATAGGATTATTTCCTAGGGAATATAGAGAATTGACGGATAGTTTAAAAAATATGATAAAGAGGAAAAAAAGAAAAATGAATAGTTCGTTGATAAGTAAGTATATACCGTTAAATACTATTATTCATAATTTAGATCCTCGAGTGAAATTATTTTTTGTAATTTGTTATTTTATTGATGTTTTTATTGCACATAGTGTGGGTGAGTTATTAATCTTATCTTTGTTTTTAGTATTAGCGATTATATTATCTAAAACAAACATCGCCTTTTTAATTGACAGTGTTAAAGCTATTCTATTATTAATAATATTTACTTCATTAGTTCATCTTATTTTTTTAATAAAAAGTGGGAATATTATTTTTAGAATTTTATGCCTTTAAAAATCTATAGTGGAGCTTTTTATGGTATAGCACTTATCACAGTTCGTTTTGTACTTGTAGTTATGATGATGGTTGTATTTATGGGGACTACTTCACCGAGTGATATTACTCACGCTATAGAAAAGAGCCTAGGATTTTTGAAAAAAATAGGAATTCCAATTTCTACATTTGCGCTTGTATTGTCTATTTCTCTTAGATTTATTCCTACTATTTTAGAAGAAACTAATAGAATAATAAATGCTCAGGTATCACGTGGTTCAGATTTTAATGAAGGAACTTTAATTCAAAAAACTAAGAAATTCATTCCAATTTTGATTCCATTGTTTATCGGAACATTAAAAAGAGCGGACGAACTTGCGACTGCAATGGAAGTAAGAGGATATAGTACAACAACTGCACGAAGCAGATATAAAGAACTAAAAATATAATAAGTTAGATTATTTAAGTTATATATTAATTATTCTGACTACAATATTTATAGTGATAATGTAATAAGGAGATTATATGGAAACTGAGATAATAAATATTTCTAAAAAGTAATAATAAAGAAGAAATATATAATAAATTGATTACTTACTACAAAGATAATAAACTTATTGCTATTCCAACAGAAACAGTCTATGGGTTAAGTGCAGATGCAACGAGTGATGAAGCTGTTTGTAAAATATACGAAGCAAAAAGGTCGACCAAGCGACAATCCATTAATAGTTCATTTTTATGAAATGAATCAGCTTAATGATATAGTTGATTATCAAGATGAGCGCGTAGACAAGTTAATAGAAAACTTTTGGCCAGGACCAATGACACTAATTTTTGAATGCTAAAAGAAAACAATGGTATCTCGAAGAAGGTTAGCGCAGGACTATCAACACTTGCGGTAAGAATGCCATCTAATAAGACGGCACGCCAGATTTTTAAAGGAGACTAAAGTTTTATTAGCTGCACCTAGTGCAAATACGAGTGGGAGACCATCTCCGACAAAATTTGAGCATGTTTATCATGACCTTAATGGTAAGATTGATGTTATAATTGAAGATAAACAATCGGATATTGGTTTGGAAAAGTACAGTAATAGACTGCACGAGAACACCTTTGGTTATCGCAAGGCCAGGGAGATAACTAAAGAGGACATTGAAGGAATTTTAGGTCTAGGTAGTGTTAAATACAATGATGAAGTAATGGTTGACACGCAAACTCCTATAGCACCTGGAATGAAATATCGTCATTATTCACCAGAAGCAGAGTTGTTATATTATGAAGATTCTTTAGAAAAAAAGCTTTAGAATTTTTAAAAACTAAAAAAATAAAAAAACAGGTTTTTATAACTTATAAAAGTAATGAGCATTTGTTTGAGAATCTAAATATATCTGTAAAATATTTAGCAGATAATGAGAAAAGTGTTGAACAATCTAATAAAAAAATTTATATAATATTCTAAGAGAGTTTGACGAAGAAAAAGTAGAAGAAATATATATTCTACGAATAAAAAGAAACTAAAGAAAATATTGCGTTATTGAATAGACTTAATAAAGCAATAAGTAGAAAAATAAAAAAATAGGAGATTTATAATGAAAAAAAGTTATATGTAGTAATACCTTGTTATAACGAAGAAGAGGTATTGTTTGAAACTGCAAAAAAAGATTAGAAATTAAAATGAATAATATGATGGATGAAGATTTAATTTCTAAGGACAGCCGTGTAGTATTAGTAAATGACGGTTCTAAAGATAAAACATGGCAGATGATTGAAGAACTTCATGAAAAAAATCCATTATTCAGCGGTATTAATTTAAGTAGAAACCGTGGACACCAAAATGCTCTTTTAGCGGGGCTTATGACTGTTAAAGATCATTGTGATGTAAGTATCTCAATGGATGCAGATTTACAAGATGATATTAACGCGATGGATGAGATGATGAAAAAAATATCTAGCAGGTTGCGATATAGTTTATGGAGTTCGTTCAGCTCGTACGACTGATACATTCTTTTAAACGCTTCACTGCAGAAGCATTTTATCGCGTTATGGAAAAACTAGGTGCTAATACTGTTTTTAATCATGCTGACTACCGTTTAATGAGTAAACGTGCTCTAGATGGTTTAGCCGAATTTAAAGAAGTAAATTTATTTTTACGTGGAATTGTTCCAATGATTGGATATCCAAATGATATCGTAACATATGAAAGAGCAGAAAGATTTGCTGGAGAAAGTAAATATCCATTATCAAAAAAATGTTAGCTTTTTGCTTTTTGAAGGAATCACATCTTTATCTGTAAAACTAATTAGATTTATTACAGTTGGTGGAGCATTGATGATTTTTTTATCGCTGCGGTAGTATTCTTCTATACATTGTATAGTTACTTGCTGGTTTTGCTAGACCTGGGTGGTCTAGTATGATGATTTCAATGTGGTTTATCGGAGGAATGATTATGATTTCTCTTGGAATTGTTGGAGAATATGTAGGTAAAATCTACTTAGAATCTAAAGAACGTCCAAGATTTATTGTTGAAAAAAATTCTTGAATGAAGAAAAAAAGCGAGAAATAATCTATGAATAAGGAAATATTTACTAAGTTATCTAATTTTTTTAGTGAAAAATAGTAGCTATTATATTTTTTTGTACTAATGGGTTTAAATACTTTTATTAGTATTTACAAAAACGGCAATATTTCCTAGCGATTATCAAGAAACATTATATTATAAACAGGATAATGCTATACTAAATATTATTTTCTTAATAATATTTAGTATAGTTATCTTAATATTAGTGAAGTATTTGAAAAAGATTATAAGTGTAAAACGACTTGTACTTCTTGTTATGATATATACTTTTTATTATAAGTATTTTGTTTGCAATATTACGCCGGGATTATGTTCAGTTTGACCCATTTCATGTAATTGATCAGGCGAATAATTTTATTCGTGAAAATTATAGTGGACTTGATAAAGGAGATAATTATTTATATATCTATTCACATCAAATTACAACGGTATTTATTTTTTTCAAATAATATTATCTTTTATTTGGAAGGGCAACATTTATTCTTTTATATAATGCAAAGTTTTTCTATAAGTTTTATAATTTTTTATGTTGTATAAAATTGCGAATATACTTTTTGAGGATGAAGATACCAATTATATTGTTGTCATATTAGGTGCGTTATGTTTTCCACTTATTTTTTTATGTAGCTTTTTGTTTATGGCTTTATTACCTGGAATGTTTTTTTAACGCTTGTTGCATATTATTATTTTTATAAAGTATACAAAAAGAAAAAAACATTGGTATCAGCTTGTAATAAGCGCCTTTAAGCACCAACTTAGCAATACTTCTAATTGGTAATAATTTAATACACTTGTTGGCAATTTTTGCAGTAGCTGTAATTTATTTTTATTCGTAATAAGGATTGGAAGATAATTGCATTTATCTTAAGTTGTGTATTTTTTTAATGAGTGCGTCAAAGAATGTTATTACAAATTATTATGAAGTGAAAAGCCAAAAAGAAATCGCTGAAGGAGTTCCAAAAATTACTTGGATAGCTATGGGAATGCAAGAAGGTGAACGTGAGGCTGGTTGGTGGAATAGGTTTAATTATGATATTATGCCCGAAGAGGAGTATGATACAAAAACGCATTACTGAAATTTCTAAAACCTCAATGAAGCAGAGGTTAAATGTTTTTCGTGATAATCCAAAAATATGCTTTAGATTTTTTTATCAAAGGAAATATGAAAACCAATTTATAGAGCCTACGTTTCAAAGTTTATTAGTAACAGCACCACAGCGAAACTTTAGTAATGAAACAACACTTGAAAAGATTAGAGACTTTTTGTTAAACAGATTTATTTTAATCACACACACACTGTTTTAGAATTTATAATGAAAGTATTTCAAGTTTTTGTTTATTTATTTACATTTGTTTTTTTGCGGTTGTTATGTATAAACGAAAAATGAATTTTTTTGCTATTATACCTATTGCTTTTTATAGGTGGAACATTATTTAATATGATTTGGGAAGCGAAGAGTAGATACATTTTCCCATATTTTGTATTTTTAATTCCACTTGCAGCTTATGGTTTAGTAATTGTTAGAAATAAAATAAAAAGAGTATAAAAAAATTAAAAAGAGGAAAAAGATGAAAAAGCACTATATAGCACTTTAGCGGTTCTTACTTTTAAGTTTTACAGTACCACAAATAGTGTTGGCAAATGATGTTTATGTACCTTTTGGTGAAAGGAGTTATTCAGAGGCTGAAAGTGGTGAGAAAATAAACTTTGAAGACTTGAACTTAAAAGAAGCATTGCTAGAGTATTATAAATTTCATATAGATAAGAAGTATAAAGGAAAAGACATTACAGTTGGGATGATGAAGCAGTTTACTAGTTTGTCATTACCATGGATGAATATTTTCTCGCTTCAAGGGCTAGAACATGCAACTAACCTGAAAAGTTTAAATCTTTCTAATAATTTTATAGAGGACTTAAAGCCATTAGAAAAATTAACAGAATTGGAAGATTTAAACTTAACTAATAATAAAATAAAAAAATCCAGAAAGTTTAGGAAAGCTTACGAAGTTAAGACAATTAGTTCTTCGTAAAAACTTAATGAATAACTTAGATTTTTATGAATAATCTAAATGTTGAATCATTAGACATTTCGATGAACGGTGTATTAAAAGATTATATACCTAATAACTTAAAAAGCTTGATAATATTCGCAGTCTAAATATATCTGGAATTGGCTTTGACAATATTTCTTTTTGAAGAATGCAGTTAAATTAGAAAGCCTTATTGCAGATGCTATAAAAGATTTAAGCCCATTAGCCGAATTAAAGACTTTGCGTACATTGTATCTAGATAGAAATGATATACGTGATATAAGCCCGTTGAAAAATTTAGATAATCTTGAAGAATTATTACTATATAAAAAAATAATATTGAGGACATTTCAGTATTAGCCGGGAAAAAAATATTTATACCGCTTGATGCTAAATGAAAATCTAGGTTTAAAAGATATTAGTGCTTTGAAAACTGTTGATCATTTAGCAAGTTTAGATATTTCTGATACTGGGGTAAAAGATATAACGCCTTTAAATAATCATAAGTATCTTTACTATGTTGCAGTAAAAAAACACAAAAAAATTAGCAACAGTTATTTGGATAAATTTGAAGCAATTAATATGGCTGTAAAAAGATAATGATATTAAGAAAAACTTAGAGATAGTAAAAAAACGGAAGCAGCCAAATACTTTAGTATCAAAAACTATATATTTATGTTATTGATTGTCTTAATAACTTTTAGTGGTATAAGAAGTTATTGAGAAGGAATAAGTAAATATTTAGTTAGTTTAAATAATTAGGACAAAGAAAAGTTATTTCTAATTTTTTCTCTTGAAATTGAAGAGTCTTTGTGCTAGAATTACATTAATGAATAAAAATACATATGTACTTAGGATACGATATATGGCTAACTTATTTTAGAGAGGGTATGGTGCTGGAAATACCTATAAGTGTTATATGTTACTACCTTGTTTATAGTATAAAGTTAGCAAGCTTTTAATTGCATTATGAGGAAGTATTTACTTCGAACTTGGGTGGTACCACGAGATTATTCGTCCCTTCTTTAGCGTAGGCTAGAGAAGGGCTTTTTATTTCTGTGTAACAAATATATGTAAAAGCTAAGTATTCATGTAAATAAAAGGAGATTTTTTTATAATGGCAAAATTAGTTTTTCCTGATGGAAATGTTAGAGAATATGATAATAAAACAGCGTTAGAAATTGCAGAGAGTATTAGTATCAGTCTTAAGAAAAAGTTATTTCAGCGAAATTAGATGAAGACTATATCGAGTTGAACAAACCAATTACAAAAGATGGGCACTTAAAAACTTATTGTTGCTGATGATGAAGACCAAGATTCATTATATGTACTTTCGCCACTCTTCAGCACACTTGCTTGCACAAGCACTGAGAAGATTATATGGAAAGATGTTCATTTTGGCGTTGGGCCAGCAATCGATGGCGGATTCTACTATGACTTTGATTCAGAATACAAAATAAGTGAAGAAGACTTTTAAAAATATTGAAAAAGAAATGAAAAATAATTAGTGAAAATGTTGCTATTGAAGGACGTGAGGTTAGTCGTACTGAAGCGTTAGAAATTTTCGCAGCAGACCCATATAAAGTTGAATTAATTAATGACCTTCCAGAAGATGAAGTAATTACTGTTTACACTCAAGGTGATTTTGTTGATCTTTGTCGTGGAGGACATGTAGCTTCTACTTCTAAAAATTAAAGAGTTTAAACTTTTATCAGTAGCAGGAGCTTATTGGCGTGGAAATAGTGATAATAAGATGTTACAACGTATTTATGGAACAGCTTATTTCACTAAAGAACATTAGAACAACACTTAGTAAGGTTACAAGAAGCTCGTGAACGTGACCATAGGAAACTAGGTAAAGAATTAGGAATCTTCACAACAAGTCAAAAAGTTGGAGCAGGATTACCATTATGGTTACCAAACGGAGCTACAATCCGTCGTACTATCGAAAGATATATCGTTGATAAAGAAGTAGAATTAGGATACGATCACGTTTATACTCCAATTATGGGTTCTAAAGATCTATATATTACAAGTGGACACTGGGATCACTATCAAGAAGATATGTTCCCACCAATGGAGATGGATCACGAAACAATGGTACTTCGTCCAATGAACTGTCCTCACCACATGATGGTTTATAAAAATGAACGTCACTCATACCGTGAACTTCCAATCCGTATCGCAGAGCTTGGAATGATGCACCGTTATGAATCAAGTGGGGCAGTAAGTGGGCTTCAACGTGTTCGTGGAATGACTCTTAATGATGCGCATATTTTTTTGTTCGTCCAGATCAACTTAAAGATGAGTTTAAATTAACAGTAGGATTAATAGAAGAAGCATATAAAGATTTAGGAATTACTAACTTTAGCTATCGTTTATCTTATAGAGATCCAGAAAATACAGAAAAATATTTTGATGATGATGTGATGTGGAATAATGCACAGCAAATGTTAAAAGAAACTGCAGACGAGTTAGGTCTTGATTATGTTGAAGCAGAAGGAGAAGCTGCTTTCTATGGACCAAAAACTTGATGTTCAAGTAGAAACTGCAATAGGAAAACAAGAAACATTATCAACAATTCAACTAGACTTCTTATTACCAGAACGTTTTTGAATTGGAATATATTGAGAAGATGGTAAAAGCACATCGTCCAGTAGTAATTCACCGTGGTATTGTGTCAACAATGGAACGTATGGTTGCCTTCTTATTAGAAGAATACAAAGGAGACCTTCCGACATGGTTAGCTCCAAACCAAGTGCAATTATTCCTGTAAATAATGATTACCACTATGATTATTCTAAAGAAATCATGCAAGAACTTAAAAAGCTGGTGTAAAAAGTAGCTATCGATGATAGAGATGAAAAAAACTTGGATATAAAAATTCGTGAAGCAGCTAACAAGAAAATACCTTATACTCTAGTAATAGGGATAAAGAAGTAGAAAATAAAGGAGTTAATGTTAGAACATTTGGTTCTCATGATCAAAAAAAGAAGAAAGCTTTGTTGAATTCAAAGAAAATATTTTTAAAAAGAGATTAACGAAAGATTAATTGAAAAAAACGCATAATAAAAGAAAAAAATAAAGAGGAAGAGAGTCTTCTTCCTCTTGCCTTGGAGGAAATATATGTTACCACAATTAACAAAAGAAATACTTGATGGAGAAATCAAAGTAACTATTAAAACAACTCATGGAGACATGGCATTTAAGCTATTTGAAAAAAAGATATTCCTAAAGCAGTAGAAAAATTTTTGTAACACACGCTAAAAACGGATATTATAATGGAATAATATTCCACCGTGTTATAAAAGATTTTATGATTCAAGGAGGAGACCCAACAGGAACTGGTATGGGAGGAGAATCAATCTGGGGTAATAGTTTTGAAGATGAATTTTCAATGGATTACTTCCACTTTTATGGAGCTTTAAGTATGGCAAATGCAGGTCCAAATACAAATGGTAGCCAATTCTTTATTGTTCAAAATAATCACCTAGATGCAAGAACTTTGGATGCATTAGAACAAGGTGGTTGGCCAGAAGAAGCTGTTAAAGGATATGCTGAAGTAGGTGGAACACCTCATTTAGATCATCGTCATACAGTTTTTGGTCAATTATTAGAAGGTGCAGAAACTTTAGAAAAAATTGCAGCAGTAGAAACTGGGGCTCAAGATAAACCAGTAGAAGAAGTTGTTATTGTTGGAATAGATGTAGAATAGAAGATAATTAAAGATAGATTTGCAGTCAAATTTATATTTTGATGCTAATTTATCTTTTTATTATTCTGTAAAAAAATACTTTTATTATAACTAGCCTTGTGGTATAATTATGAAAGTTTGAATAAAAGAGGATAGACTTTTATCAATCTAATTAATAATATAATATTAAGGAGAAAAAAAGATGACACAAGAGTCAAAGAGTAAAACCAGTCTTAGATGTTCATGAGAAGCCGAGTATCGGGCTTTGGATTACACTAAGTTTGCAACATTTATTCGCAATGTTTGGGGCAACAGTTCTAGTACCGATTTTAACAGGATTACCAGCTAGTACAGCACTGACAACATCAGGTATTGGGACATTAACGTATTTATTAATAACACGCGGAAAAATTCCAGCATATTTAGGATCATCATTTGCATTTATTAACCCAATTATAGTTTTATCAACTACACATAATGTAGAGACAGCTATGCTTGGTGCTTTCTTAGCCAGCTTAGTTTACGGTGTAGTAGCAATGTTTATCTATAAATTCGGTGTTAACTGGTTATTAAAACTTTTACCACCAGTTGTAGTAGGGCCAATTATTATTGTTATTGGATTAGGTCTTGCACCAACAGCAATTGATATGGCTATGAACAAAACTGTTGATGGAGCAAAAGTCTATGATTTGAAATACTTTTCAGTAGCACTTATTACACTACTAATTACAATTATTTGTGCGGTAGCTTTAAGAGGATTTGCTAAACAAATACCAGTATTATTAGGAATTGTATTTGGATATATAGTAGCGGTTATAGCAGGGCTAGTAAATTTCCAACCTGTTATAGATGCTCCATGGTTTAGCTTACCTAAATTTACAGTACCATTTGTAACTTACACACCAGAATGGAATATAGCTGCCCTTGCTATGGTACCTATCGCGATTGTAACTATTAATGAACATATAGGCCATCAAATGGTATTATCAGAGGTAATTGGGCGTAATGTACTGAAAGATCCAGGGTTACATCGTTCAATTTTAGCAGATGGAACGGCAATGATGTTTGCATCATTATTAGGTGGACCGCCAAGTACAACTTATGGTGAAAAATATTGGAGTTCTTGCTATTACTCGTGTGTTCTCGGTATTTGTTTTAGGTGGTGCGGCTGTGTTTGCACTTATACTAAGCTTTTGTAGGTAAATTTTCAGCTTTAATTTCTACTATTCCGTCACCAGTTATGGGTGGGGTATCAATTTTATTATTTGGTATCATTGCCTCAAGTGGACTTAGAATGTTAGTAGATGAAAAAGTAGATTTAAGTATTAATAGAAACTTAGTAATTTCATCAGTAATCATTGTTCTTGGAGTAGGTGGAGCAATGTTAAAATTTGAAAGTATTCATTTTGAATTACCTGCGATGGCATTAGCAGCAATAAGTGGTGTTCTATTAAATGCTTTCTTACCCTAAAAAGAAAAAAATAATAAAATAATTAAAGAGGTAGTTGCTAAAAGGTTTGACTACCTCTTTTTAATCTGATATAATTTACAAGGTAAATAAAAATTGTGTAAGGTGAGAATCTTACCTTATTTTTTTAATTTTTTATTATAAAATATTTTTTTAAAGGAGTACTAAATTGAAAAAAATTATCTGCACTTTTATTAGGTTTTGCAGGTATGTTTGTTTTTTATCTGGATGTTCGGCGCAAGATAGAAGTGGAACATTCTACGAAACATTTGTAAAAACCAATGGATATATCTTTTAAGCAAAATCCATGACTATGTTGGTAGTTGGGGATGGTCAATTGTTATAATTACTTTAATTATACGTATTATAATTCTACCATTCATGTTAAAAAAATTATAAATCTCAAAATGAAGCACGTCGTGGACAGGCGCTAGCTCGTCCAGAATTAGAAAGTAGTTCAAGCAAAAACAAAAGGCTGCTCGTGAGAAAGAAGCTCGTGCAATCTCTAATGAAGAAAAAAACGCAGGCAAGAGCTGAACTTATGGAACTTCAAAGAGAACAAATGGCGATTATGAAAAATATAATGCAATGCCGCTAACTGTTGGTGGATGTTTACCATTATTAATTCAAATGCCATTCTTAACAGGATTATTTTTCACATTATCTAACCCGTTGTATTCAGCAGGAATCATTGATTCAACATTCTTAGGAGTGTTTAGTCTAGGGACTAGATCATACATACTACCTGTAATTGCATTTATAGTGTATGCAATTCAAACGCGTTTAGCAATGAGAATGACACCACAAGTTACACAACCTGGTCAAGAGCAACTTCAAGGTCAAATGCAAATGATGCAATGGCTGAGTCCAGTAATGATTGCTGTATTCTCATTCTGGGTTGCAGGAGCGGTAGCCGTGTATTATATTGTAGGGGAGTATTCTTAATATTCCAAACGTACTTAGGATATAAAAATTTATCCACCGTATAAACCTGAAAAAAACAAAAAGAAACAAGCATTTGATCCAAACAAAGTAACGCTTGTTTCTAGTAATAAGAAAAAGAAAATAATTAGTATAGGAATCTTGAAGAAATTCAAGATTCTTTTCTTCACTTAAGAATAGAGGAAGGAGAAAAAAATCAATAAAAAAATTTAAATAATGGTTGACGAGTATAGTTATATATGTTAGAATTGTAATGTTGAGTAGCTCCTAAAATAGCTACTACAACCGCACGTGTAAGGTAACAAAGTGAGTAATCCACCTTATATGGCGAGTCTTAGTAAAAATATTTAAGGAGGTGCAGATATGTACGCAGTAATTAAAACAGGTGGAAAAACAACTACGTGTTGAAGAAGGACAAACAATCTTAGTTGAAAAATTAGCAGCTGAAGTTGATTCTACAGTTACTTTTGACGAAGTAGTATTAGTAGGTGGAGAAACTACTAAAGTTGGTGCTCCTTTAGTAGCTGGTGCGACAGTAACAGCTAAAGTAGTTGCTCAAGGTAAAGGTAAAAAGATCACAGTATTCAAATACAAACCTAAGAAAAACAATCACCGTAAATTAGGGTCACCGTCAACCATTCACTAAATTAGTAGTTGAAAAATTAACGCTTAATTATGATAAAGGTTGAAATAAAAAGAAGTTGAAATTATTAAACAAGTTACCGTTGATGGGCATGCAGATTATGCAGAGCATGGTTCTGATATAGTTTGTGCAGGAGTATCAGCAGTAGTTTTTTTGGATTAATAAATGCAGTAGATGAGTTAGATGAAGATGTTCAGTTTGATATTTCAGCAAGTGAAGATGAAACGGGTCATTTAACATATAGATCATTGAAATCTACAGAGAAGGAACAACTTCTGTTAAGTGCAATGATGGTTGCATTAAAAAAACTATAGAAGAAAATTATTCAGATTATATAACTATCGAAATAAGAGAGGTGAACTAGAGATGATGTTAAAATTAAATTTACAATTCTTCGCATCTAAAAAGGGGTAGGTTCTACTAAAAACGGACGTGACTCTGAATCAAAACGTTTAGGTGCTAAAAAGAGCTGATGGTCAGTACGTAACTGCAGGTTCTATACTTTACAGACAACGTGGAACTAAAATTTGGCCAGGGACTAACGTAGGAAAAAGGTGGAGATGATACACTATTTTTCACTAGTTGATGGTGTTGTATGTTTCGAAAGATACGGACGTAGCCGTAAAAAGTTTCTGTATATCCACAAGCATAAGATAATGAAAGATACTTACATTTATTGTAGGTATCTTTTTTTATTAAAAATAATTAAGTTTTGATAATTAAAAATTATTATAACTAGAATTATTTTTTTATAATAATATTTCGACTATTGCCTTTAAAAATTTTTAGTTGTACTTTTTAAAATTTAGTGGTAAAATCTATTTTGTGCATCTAATGATGTACTTAACATATATTAGGAGGACAAAAAAAGTGTCAGCACTTTGGCAAGAAATTTTTATTTTTCTTTTTAGGAGGTCTGGGGTTATTTCTATTTAGTATTAAATATATGGGAGACGGACTTCAATTAATAGCCGGAGATAAGATGAGATATGTTTTAGATAAATATACATCTAAACCTCTGATGGCAGTATTAGCCGGAATTATTGTTACTATACTTATTCAATCAAGCACGGGAACAATAGTTATTACAATAAGTTTAGTTGGAGCAGGATTATTAAAAACTAAACAAGCAATTGCGATAGTAATGGGTTCTAATATTGGAACGACATTAACATCATTTATTATAGGTTTTAATATTTCAAAATACTCACTACCATTAATTTTTTTATAGGAGCAGCGTTTTTTTATTCTTTACCCGAGCTAAGTTAATAAATAGTATAGGGCGTGTAATTTTTGGATTTGGTGGAATTTTCTATGCTTTTAAAAAAATGATGTCAACAGCTATGGGACCTATGAAAGATATGGCTTGGTTCCAAAATATTCTTATTCATATTGATGATAGTTCATGGGTAGGAGTAGGAGTTGGAACGTTATTAACACTTCTTATTCAATCATCTGCGGCTACAATTGCGATTTTTACAAAAACTTATATGCAGATGCAGCTTTAAACCTTAATGGAGCGTTGCCAGTATTATTCGGAGATAATATCGGTACTGCTATTACAACAGCAGCATTAGCGATGGTAGGAAGTAATATTGCAGCAAAACTGTGGCGGCATCTCATGTACTGTTTAATGTAATTGGAACTATTATTTGTTTAATAGTTTTAGCGCCGTATACAGCATTTATTTCTTATTTAGAAACTACATTTGGCTTAAATCCTAAAATGACAATTGCAACAGCACATGGTACGTTTAATATACTTAATACAATATTACAGTTTCCATTCATTTGGCTATTAGTAATTGTTGTAACTAAGCTGATTCCAGGAGAAGATGAGCAAATTAAATACAGTACACAATACCTAGACAAATCGCTTATTTCTAGTGCACCAGCAGTAGCATTAGGTCAAGTACAAAAAGAATTTATTGAAATGCTTATTTTATCTAAAAAAAGTCTACGTAACGCAGTAGAGTATTTTATGACTAGAGAAGAGGCTTTTAAAACGAAAAAGGAGAGACTTACGAAGAGGCAATTAATAATTTTGATGAGCAAATGACAGATTATTTAACTCTATTGTTTAGAGAAAAATTAAGTCCAAAAGAAGGGCAAGCAGCGTCAATTTTATTAGACGGAACACGTGATATTGAAAGAATTGGAGATCATGCGCGTGATATTGTTACTTCGGTAAATTACCAAATTAAGAAAAAATTAAAATTCTCAGATGATGCAAAAGCAGAAGTTCAAGAAATGTATGAATTGTGTAATGATATTATTTTTAAAAACAATTAAATCATTAGAAGAGAATAATATTGCAATAGCAGGGGCAGCATTAGCAGCTTGTGAGAATATATATGCGTTAGAAAAAGCAGCGCGTAAAAACATACAGAACGTATGAAAGATGGAGATTGTGAAATTCCAGCAGGAGTAGTCTATATGGACTTAATTCAACACTTTACGAGAGTATGTGAACATGCTAGAAATATTCTAGAAAAAGAAATTCAAGGAAATATATAGAATGTCTAATAAACAAAAAAATATATTTTTATATTATTTATTATTTTTTTATACTGATAATACTTATTTTATACAAGTTATATCAGATACAACTAGCTTAATATTTTTAAATAATGCTGGTTATAAATATTAGATTTTAATAAAATTAGAGAAGTGATTCAGAAAAAGTTGATTTTTTTAGTGACTCACTTCTCTTTTTCTTTCTAAATAAAAGTATTCATGATATAATAAAAATAGTCGATTTATATAAAGAAATAGAAATAAAAAGCGTTGAAAGGAAATAAAGATGTTTCAAGATAAAAAAATATATACAACACAGTGGGCTGGAAAAAGAATTAACTGTTGAATTAGGAGAAATGGCTCGTCAAGCCAATGCGGCAGTTGTTGTAAAAATACGGAGATACTGTTGTTTTTAACTACAGCGGTAGCATCAAAAGAAGCAAAAGATGTAGATTTCTTTCCATTAACAGTTAATTATGAGGAAAAATGTATGCAGTTGGAAAAAAATACCTGGAGGATTCTTGCGTCGTGAAGGGCGTCCAGGAACAGAGGCTACATTAGCAGCTCGTTTAATAGATAGACCAATAAGACCATTGTTTGAAGATGGTTTTAGAAATGAAGTTCAAGTTATTTCAACAGTATTATCAGTAGAATATGATTGTGATCCAGTTATGGCAGCTATGTTAGGTAGCTCATTAGCTTTATCTGTTTCTAATATTCCATTTAAAGGCCCCTATCGCAGGTGTTACTGTTGGTTATGTTGATGGAGAATATGTAATTAATCCAAACGTAGAACAATTCGAAAACTCAAAAATAGACCTTAAAGTTGCTGGTACAAAAGATGCGATTAATATGGTTGAAGCAGGAGCAGAAGAAGTTTCAGAAGAAGTAATGCTAAATGCAATTATGTTTGGTCATGAAGAGATTAAGCGTTTAATAGCTTTCCAACAACAAATAGTTGATGAAATCGGTCAAGAAAAAAATGGAAGTAGGGTTAAAAGTTATTGATGAAAATATTTATAATGAAGTATTGGACTTATCATTAACAGAAATGAAATCTGCAATTGCCATTAAAGATAAACAAGAGCGTGATGAAGCAATATCTGTTGTTAAGGAAAGAGTACTTGCAGTTTTTTGAAGAACGTGTAACAGATGAAGATGAATTAGATATTGTAAAAAGAAGCAAAATTATCATTGGATAAAATTGTGAAAGATGAAGTTCGTCTGAGATTACAGAAGACAAAGTTCGTCCAGATGGTCGTGCATTAACAGAAATTCGTCCATTAGCATCACGTATTGATGTGCTTCCAAGAACTCATGGGTCAGCGTTATTCACTCGTGGGCAAACTCAATCACTAGGTGTAGTAACATTAGGTAACTTATCTGATGAGCAAATTATTGATGATTTAACTCAAGAAGAAAACAAGAGATTTATGCTACATTATAACTTTCCAGCATTTTTCTGTAGGTGAAGTAGGATTTAGTCGTGCACCAGGACGTCGTGAGATAGGACATGGTGCATTAGGAGAACGTGCATTAGCGCAAGTTATCCCTTCAAAAAGAAGATTTCCCATATACTATTCGTATTGTATCGGAAATCTTGGAATCAAATGGTTCAAGTTCTCAAGCAACTATTTGTTCAGGATCTATGGCGCTTATGGCAGCAGGTGTACCAATTAAAGCACAAGTAGCAGGAATAGCTATGGGTCTTGTAAAAAGATGAACACTATACTATTTTTAACTGATATACAAGGTATGGAAGACCACCTAGGAGATATGGACTTTAAAGTAGCTGGTACATCAGAAGGTATAACAGCACTTCAAATGGATATAAAAAAATTGAAGGGTTAAGCGAACAAATTTTAAAAAGAATCATTAGAACAGGCGCGTGTAGGAAGATTACAAATCTTAGATCATATGAATAACATTATTTCTGAGCCACGTGAAGAAGTTTCTACTTTCGCACCTAAGATTAAAAATTATTAGAATTAAACCAGAGAAAATCAAAGATGTTATCGGATCTGGTGGTAAAGTTATTAATGAAATTATTGAAAAAAACTGGAGTTAAAATTGATATTGAACAAACAGGGGAAGTATTTATTTCATCTCCTGAAATAGATGGAATTAATAAAGCTATCGAAATTATTGAAAAATATAACTCGTGAGGCAGAAGTTGGAGAAGTTTATTTGGCAGAAGTCAAACGCATTGAAAAATTTGGAGCTTTCGTAGAATTATTCCCAGGAGTAGATGCATTAGTTCATATTTCTAAACTATCAGCTGAACGTGTAAATAAAGTAGAAGATGTTGTTAAAATTGGAGATACGTTAAAAGTTAAAGTTATAAAAAAATAGATGAGAAAGGCCGTGTAGACGCGACAGCTCATTTCTAGGAGATAATATGGAATTATTTGAAAAAAAGAACGTCGAGGAATATATGTCTATTTCAAAAAGTTTTTAAAGATTTAAGTAAATTAGAAAAGTATGGAAATTTTTATTTCTTATTCTAAAAAGGGGACGTTATGCGTGTATATATGTTGATGAAAAATCGAATGGATAGCATAATAGAAGACTTAAAGAAAAAGAAATTTGTAAAGAAAAATAGAAATTTCGGAAATGTCTAACTTACATTTAAGTTTCGAAAATCTAGAAAAATGTCCAAACAACATGAAATTTCATAGAGTTAGAAATATATAATTTGAGGGAGACAAGCTAAAGGCAAAATCTCCCTTATTTATTGGGTATATCTTAATAAGAAATATATGACTATAAAACTTGATAATTATTATATTAGAGTGAGGAATAATGAGAGTTATAGCTGGTAAATATAAATCTATCAAATTAAATTCGGTTGATGGGATGAACACACGTCCAACAACAGATAAAATAAAAGAAAATCTGTTCAATATGTTACATTGTGACGGACGCATCCTTGATCTTTTTGGAGGAACAGGTGCTCTAGGAATAGAAAGCTTGAGTAGGGGGCGCAGAGCATGCAGTGTTTATTGATGGCAGTAGTAGTGCAATAAAAACGATACATTCAAATATAGAAAAGTGTCGTATTCCAAAGAATAATTATGATGTTTATAGAAACGACTATAAACGTGCATTAAAAATCTTAGGAAAAAGAAGAAAAATTTGATTTGATTTTTTAGATCCGCCGTACGATAAAGGATTAATTAATCTTGCTTTTAAAATCTATATTAGAGAATAATGTTTGTAATAAACATTGTTTAATAGTATGTGAAAAAAAGTAAAGATGAAAATATCTCTATTGAATCGGTAAACTTAGAAATAGTAAAAGAAAAAGAATATGGGATTACTGATATAGTAATCTTTGAATATGTGGAGAAATAGTAATGAAGATTGCAATTGTACCAGGAAGTTTTTGATCCAATAACTTATGGGCATATTGATATAATAACTAGAAGCGCTCAATTATTTGATGAAGTTATAGTAGCAATTTTGGTTAATCCTGATAAAAAAATATTTATTTACATTAGAAGAAAGAGAAAACATGATACATGAAACAATAAAAAGGTTTAGATAATGTAAGAGTGGATTCTTTTTCAGGATTATTAGTAAATTATGCCAAAAAGTTGGATCAAGTGTGATAGTAAGAGGATTACGAGCAGTATCAGATTTTGAGTATGAGATGCAACTAACATTTATGAACAAGGCACTAGATAACGATATAGAAACTTTTTTTATATGATGGCTAATAAACAATATTCATTTATCAGTTCTAGTATAGTAAAAGGTGTTTCTGGTTTTTGGTGCAGATTTATCAAAATTTGTTCCAAAAATGTTGAAGAAAAAAATTAGAGAAAAAGATGAAAGAGAGAAAGTAATAGTGAATAAAAATCCTTTTTACTGGAGGAGGTTCTGCAGGGCATGTGTCAGTTAATGTAGCACTTATTCCAGAATTTAAAAAGAATGGCTATCAAATCTCATATATTGGTAGCAAAAAGGGATAGAGAAGGAAATGATAGAAAAAAATTTCAGGTGTAAAGTACCATGAAATTAGTTCTGGAAAAATTAAGAAGATATTTTTCTTGGGAAAACTTTATAGACCCATTTAAAGTTTTAAAAGGGATAATAGATTCCATTTTTTTATTTTTAAAAAAAGGAAAAACCAGAGTTTGTTTTTTTCAAAAGGTGGATTTGTTAGTGTACCTGTTTGTTTAGCAGCTAGAATTTTAAAAAAATTCCAGTTGTACTTCATGAATCAGATTTAACTCCAGGACTAGCTAATAAGATTAATATTAAGTTTAGTAATCATATTTTTACGACTTTTGAAGATACTTTTAAAGTATTTACCAAAAGGTAAAAGCAAGCTTTAATTGGAGCTATTGTACGAGATGATATTTATACTGGAGATAAAGAAGAAGGCTATAAATTCTGCGAGTTTAACAGAGAAAAACCTGTTATTTTTAGTAATGGGAGGCTCATTAGGTTCTAAAAATATTAAATGATTATATATGGAATAATATAGAAGAACTAACAAAAATATCAAATTATACACTTAGTAGGAAAGAACTTACTAAATAAAGATATAAAAAGCAGAGGGGTATTGTCAGTATGAGTTTTTTTATCAAAAGAGTTATTTGATGTATTTCAAATAGTAGATTTTTACTATTTCACGTGCTGGAGCAAATGCTTTATATGAATATTTAGCTTTAGAAAAGCCAGCTATACTAGTTCCATTAGGGTACTAATCAAAGTAGAGGAGATCAAATAGAAAATGCTCGTTTCTTTGAAAAGAATAACTTTGCTAAAGTGGTGTCAGAAGAAGAATTTGCGTCATTAAAATTAAGTGAGATAGATGATATTTATAACAATCTAGCTCAATATAAAGATGCGATGAAAAGATATAAAGAAGAAAAAGAAAGTTATAAATAGTGTAGACGACTTTTTATAAGAAGATTTTTAAAAGATAGTAGGAGGTAAAATGTAAAATGAGGAACATTAAGATTTTTTTACTTACTTGAAAAATAATACTATTCTTATTGCTAGTATTTGTAGCTGTATACTATCCAACTAATGAGTTTGATGTAATAACATCAAACTTACTACAAATAAAAAAATATTAGGTCAAACAGCTAAAATTATATCTACAATTTTTTTAATGATAAGATATTACTTTTTAATTATGGTGTTATTGTCTGCATTTTTGTTCTGGATAAAAAGAAGCAAAAAGCAATATTTATATTTTTTTAGTGCAGGTTTTTGGAGGATTAATTTTATTTATCATCAAATATACAGTCCAAAGGGTAAGACCATTACCAGAAGTATTTAGTGGCTATAGTTTTCCGAGTGGGCACTCAACAATAATAGTCGTATTTTTGTATCATTACTTTTTTATAATAAATAAGAAAGAATTTTTATCAATATTAGCAATATTTGCAATAATAGCTGTACCAGTATCTAGAGTAGTGCTAGGTGCACATTTTATAAGTGATGTTGTTGCTGGGTTACTGTTAGGAAGTATAGTTGTTGATTTTATGAAGGTATATTATAAAAATATATATAACATAATAAGAAGTATTGTAGGGGAAAATAAATGGATAAGTTAAAAGAAAAAGAGGGAGTTGTTGCAGTAGGCTTAGCGGTTATACATTTTGTACTTTGGTACTACTTTGCCTATATTAAATATAAAAGATGTTGCTGTAAAAGATTATAAATATATACTAGGTTTGCCTGAATGGTTTTTTCTACAGTTCTGTAGTAGTAAGTATATTCATAATAATTTTTAGTAGTTATTTTTTACAAATCTATTATTTAATAAAGAGATAAAAGAGGAGAAAAAAATAATGAAATATGATGTAGATTATAAAATTATTATGTTATTTGGAGTTATCTTTTTTAGCATAATTCTATTACCTTTAGTTTTAAATAGAGCTGCTAAGAATCATCATGGTGGATTTTTGAAAAATATTATTTAGCTGATAGAAGTGTTAGTGGAATAGTATTAGCTATAACTTTAATGTCTACATATGGTTCTGCTTCTACATTTTTTTAGGTGGTCCTGGTGTGGCATATAAATTAGGTTATGGATGGGTTCTTCTTGCAGTCATTCAGGTAGTTACTGGGTATTTTGTTTTGCTTGTACTCGCTAAAAAATTTAAAGCTGCAGCTCAAAAAAATAAATGCAATAACTATTAGTGAATATTTAAAAAAATAGATATAAATCTAAGGTGGTTGCTTACTTGTCAACATTGGCAATGATTGTCTTTTTAATTGCTGCTATGTCAGCTCAGTGGGTTGGCGGAGCAAAACTCCTTGCAGCTTTTATGGGAATTAATTATAAAACAGGAATTGTAATAATCTCAATTATAATTATTTTTTTGTGTAGTTTTTGGTGGATTAAAAATATTTTTAATTACAGATATGATTCAAGGGTTAATTATGATTTTTCTCTACTATTATATTACTGTATTCAGTAATTAGTTATGGTGGTGGAATAGAGAATATTACTAATAATTTATTGAATATAAATGAGAAAAATCTTAACTCCTTTTGGAGCGAATGGAAGCTTAACACCGAGCTATGTGTCATCGTTTTTGGGTTTTAGTTGGTGTTGGGGTTATAGGTATACCTCAAATAGCTATTAATTCGATGCTTTATAAAAAAACAAAAGAAGTTTGAAACAATCGATAATTATTGGAAGTATTGTAATCTTCATAGTTATGTTTGGAGTTCACTTGATTGGAGTTATGGCGCGAGGAGTATTTCCTGATATTAAAAGATTATGATTCTGTTATTCCAATTATTACACTTAAGGTTTTACCGTGGCATTTAGCTGCTTTTAGTCCTAGCTGCACCAATGGCAGCGATAATAACTACTGTAAATGCTCAGTTTTTATTAATATCTTCAGCTTTGATAAAAGATGTACTTTTTTAGTACTAAAGTAATAAAAAGAGAAAATAGTAGGAAGAAAAAAATTCCAATATTTGTCTATAGTATCAATATACTTGTAATAATTTTTAATAATGTTTATTAGTATGAGACCACCTAGCCTAATAGTAAATGTTAATTTATTTGCTTTTTGGTGGTTTAGAATCAACATTTTTTTATGGCCTATTTTATTAGGATTATATTGGAAAGGTGCAGAAAAATATGGAGCAATATCATCGATTTTAGTAGGGTTAACGAGTTATATAGTTTTTTAAAAATATCTATGTAATAAAAGTAATTGAACCTGTGGTAATTTCTTTGATGTTATCATTAATTGTTTTTGTATTTGTTTCAAGTATAAAAAGAAAGAAAATATAATAAATAAAGCTTATATTTTGCTATGAAAATAATATATTAAGTATTCAAATAATTGAAAAAAATAGTTATAATATAATAAAATAAAAATGTAGAGCAGAAGGAGGATATATAATGTCTAAAAAAAGTAATAGTTAAAACATACTGATGCAGAAAAATTTAAAAGTTAGCGATATGTTAACAGTTGGTAAAGTATATGAAGTAGTTAATGAAACAGAAGAATATATATTTATTAAAGATAATAGTGGAAAAAGTAGAGTGGATATTACCACGATTATTTTGAAGAAGTAAAATAATCTGTGGAGGGTAAAAATGAAAAAGTAATTTTAAAAGAATATAATTCTTGTTGTTATATTTGTGGTTTTAGCTCCATTGATTCTTGTTGGGATAACTAGCTTAAGTAATGCACTAGGTGGAAAGTCTAAACATGCAACAACACAAACAACTGAGCAGGTGGCAAAAGTACCAGAAGAAACAAAGGTAACAAATGACAACCTTCCTAAAGCTAAGGAAGAAAAAGAGTTCTAATGATAAAGATTCAGAACAGAACCAAAGTAATAATGATAATAATACTAATGGTAATAATCAAAACAATAATAATAATAATAATAATAACGCTACAACAGGTAGCACACCAACAGTTGGCCAAGATTATGTTATAAAATCTGGAGATTCACTATTTAGTATAGCTTCAGCTGCTTATGGAGAAGCAAATGCACAAAAATGGTGTTAATAAAATAAAAGAAGCAAATAATTTAGAAAATAATAATATAACAGCTGGTCAGAAAAATTCAAATACCAAAAATTATAGAAGAAACAAGTCATCTTTCAAATGAATGATGACTTGTTCTTTTTATAAATCTTTATTAAGTTGTTCAAGTTTTTTATTAATGTATCAATCTGATTATCAGAAAGACTTAAACTTAAACGTATGTAGCTTTTACCACCACTACCAAATACATGTCCCGGCATAGTAACAATTCTATATTTTTTTAGTAATAATTCAAAAAAACTTTTGGCTATCATATCCATTCTTTAACTTTTTAACCAGATAAAAAAATTCCACCTTCTGGTTTAAAATATGAATATCCTAGTTCATCTAAGTTTAGTAGTAATTTTATCTATTCTTTTCGAATAAGTTTCTTTTATATTACTAGTCAATTGTCTATAGTTTTTTAACGCAGCTATCACAGTATCCTGAATAGCTCCATAAATATTTGCGTGGAAGATAGTATTATACTCTTTTAATCCACGTATAATTTCTTTATTTCCTACAGCAAAACCAATTCTTAGACCTGAAATTGAGAAGTTCTTAGAAAATGAGAAAAATTCAATTCCTACTTCTTTAGCTCCTTCAGTTTGCATAAATGCTGGAGAGTATCCTTCTTTATAATAGAAATCAGAATATGCATGATCTTGAAGAACTACTATATTATTTTCTTCTGCCCATTTCACTGTTTTCTCATAAAACTCTTTCGTAGCTACTGCTCCAATGGGATTAGAAGGATAGTTTAAAAATATAAGTTTAGCGTCTCTAAGCACTTCTTCAGAAATATCAGAATAATCTAGTAAATAATTATTTTCTTGTTTCAATTCTATCTCTTCATATTTAGCTTGGGCTAATGCAATTCCTTGAATGTAGTCAGGATAACTTGGTACTGGTAATAATACCGTATCATTTGGATTTAGTAGTACTGAAGGAATACTTGATAATCCAGATTTAGTACCAAACACTAAAGCAATTTCACTTTTAGGATCTGCGTCAATATTATAGTTTTCTTTTAACCACTGAGATATTTCATTTAATAATGTTACTTTCCCATCAAATGCTCCATATCTCATATTTTCAGGTTTTCTTATAGCCGTTTCCAATTCTTTAAGTAAAAGTTCAGGGGTATCAGAGTCTGGAACTCCGATACCCGCATTTAATAATGGATTACCATTTGAACTTTCCTCAGAGATTAATTTGAAAATAGGGTAGAATACATTTTCAGGAATATTTTTAATTGTATTTGATAATTCAATTTTCATAATTTAATCACATCCTTGTTAATTATTTTCCAGGTTTGTCAAATCCTTTGAAATCTTTATTGATGATTTCATCAAATTCTTTAGATTGAACAACTTCTACTAAATCTTTAGCAAATTGTTTGTCTTTGTTTGCAGTAGTTACAACAACATTGTTACGGTTGTTTTCGTTCATTTTTTCTAAGATTAATGCTTTTGTTAAATCAAATTTAGCAGCAAGTGCGAAGTTTCCTGGTACTGCAGCAAGTGTAGTACTACTTAATGATCTAGCAAGTTGACCAGCTTCTAATTCTGTAAATTTAAGTTTTTTAGGATTTTCTATTACATCGTTTTTAGTGATTTTTAGTACATCAGTGTCAGGTTTGATTTTGATTAAATCAGCAGCAGCTAATAATGCATAAGCACGAGCAGCGTTTGAAGGGTCATTTGGAAGAGTTACTTCAGCACCTTCTGGTAAATCTTTAAGATCTTTAACTTTATCAGAATATAATCCCATTGGTGCGGTTGGAACAGGAACAAGAGCTGTTAAGTCCATTCCATTTTGTTCAGCAAATTTTTTCATGTAGATTTTGTGTTGGAATAAGTTTGCATCTAATTCACCGCTGTTTAAAGCTTTGTTAGGCTGGATGTAATCAGAGAATTCTGTAACTTTAACTGTATATCCTTTTTTCTCAAGAAGAGGTTTAAGTGCTTTGTTTACCATATCAGCATAAGGACCAGATGTAGCACCAATTTTTCACTTTCTTTTTCTCACCACCAGTTATTGACTTTGAGCTAGAAGCTCCACAAGCAGCTAGAGTAATAGCTAAAAAAACGCTGTAAAATACAACTCGTTAATAATTTTTTTAGTTTAGTTCATAAATATAAATCTCCTTTAAATTAATTTTTGAAATTGTTTTTGAAATTGAATTTCCTATATATTGTGTAATCTGGACTAAGATAATTAATAGAATTACTGTAATCCACATTGTGAAATTATCAAAACGATAATAACCATATCTAATCGCAAGGTCTCCAATTCCACCGCCACCAACAACACCAGCCATTGCTGAAAAAGCAATTAGGTTGATTAAAGTTAGTGTAATAGATTGGATAATTCCGAACATAGCTTCAGGTATTAAAACTTCTTTAACTATTAATTTTAGAGGAAGCGCCCAGAAGCAACTGCTGACTCGATAACACCATAGTCTATTTCATTTAGTGAAGTGTCAACTAATCTCGTAAATAGAGGTATAGCTGCAACTGTAAGTGGAACTATTGCTCCAGTAGGTCCAGTTGATTTTCCTAATAAAAATAGAGTAAATGGTATTAAGAATACCAGAAAGAATAATAAATGGAATAGAACTAATTGTGTTAACTATAAAATCAACAGTTTTATAAATAAATAAATATTTTGAATAGTAGTCTATTACTAGTTAAGAATAAAAACTACTCCCTAAAGAAAATAATCCCAACAATTACTGTAATTATAATAGAATACACTTATCATGTATAGAGTGAATCACAAATGATTTAATTAATTCTGGTTGAAGATTTTTCCATTGTTCTATTAGACTTAGATTATTTTTCCATAGACATCTCACCTCCACATCATTAACGTTGATCAATTAAGATAATTTGATGAAATCTGCTCTGTGTTATCAGTTTCACCATCTACTGAAAAAAAGTTAAAGCTTCCTAATTGTTTGTTTTTGAATATACTCGATACGACCAGCTAGAATATTAGTAGTAACATTATATTTATTTAGCTAAATGTTTGAATTAAAGTGGTTCTTTAGTAGCTTCACCTTTGAAAAGATAACCCTTTATTACATTGTTTCATTTTCCTTATAATGTTCAGCTAGACTGTTCTTCAAAATCATCATCACTGTGAAGATTAGCTATAAATTCTTTGCATCAATTTTGTTTTGTGGATTTGAGAAAGATCTCGTAAACAGAATTTAATTCGATAATTTGACCATTTTCCATTACAGCTACATTATCACAAATTTGTTTTAATAACTTCCATTTCATGAGTAACTAGAGATAATAGTGATTCCTAAGTTTTTTTATTTATTTCTTTTTAATAAAGTTACAATATTTGTTTTAGTTGTATAGGGTCTAATGCACTTGTTGCTTCATCACAAAGCAATAATTTTGGATTATTTGCAAGGGCTTTTGCAATACCGACACGTTGTTTTTGACCACCAGAAAGTTGACTTGGATAAACATTCTTTTTATCAGAAAGTCCTACAAGTTCTAATAGTTCATCAATTCTTTTAGGAATATCTTTTGGATCAACATCTCCAGCTTTCAAGTTGAATGCAATATTTTCACCTACAGTTTTAGAACTAAGAAGATTAAACTGTTGGAATATCATTCCAATTTTTTGCCTGTATAGACGTAAATCCTTTCTGTTTAGTTTATTAACTACTTTGACTATCATACGATTACTTCTCCTTCAAGAAGGTGTTTCTAAGTAGGTTAAGACATCGTAGTAAGGTACTTTTTACCAGCACCTGAGTATCCAACGATAATTCCAAAAGATTTCACCTTGTTTAATATGAAGAGTAGTAGGGTTTTTAATGCAACTGATTTCTCGTCCTTTTTGATGAAAAAGGTTTTTCCCTCACATCATTTAGATTAATCATATATGCTCCTTTCTTTATAATGAAAAAGACGTACTCTAGCTTTGCGCTAAAGGACGTCTTAACGTGTTACCACCTTTATTTATACAATAATCGCTTATTATACCTCAGTAAGTTACAAACATAACTTTTTTGCTATAACGGGCAATACCCGTAGTAAAAATACTAAATGCTCCAAAGTCCATTTCGTTTTTACATCTAACTATTCTCTTTTCACCAGCCAAGAACTCTCTAAAAGTTTATTTATAAAGATTCTACTTTATCATCGCATTAAATTAGTGAATGACTATATTCTAGCATAAATTTTTCTGACAATGCAACATAAAAATTCAAAAAGTTTATATAAAGAATGTTAATTTTTGAAAATAGGGATAAATAAACTATCTCTAACGTCTAAAGAGTATCAAAAAAACTGATTTTTTAGATATACTGTTTTAGTAGATTAATATCAGTATATTAATCTAATAAGCGGATGTAATATCTATTAAAATGATATATATATTAAAAAGTTTGTTGACAACTATAAAGGTCTTTTATATGATATAATGAAGTGATGTTACTTAGGAGGAATTATGTTTAAACTTTTTTTAAGAAAAAAACTGAACTTGAAGTACAAAAAAACTGAAAGAAACAACAATTAAAAATATCCGACGCACGTTGCTATAATAATGGATGGTAATGGACGTTGGGCTAAAAAGAAATATGCCTACGAATTAAAGGGACACTATGAAGGAATGCAAACTGTATTACTAAAGTATGCATCAAAAATTAGGTGATACAATATTTGACATTATACGCATTTTTCTACAGAAAACTGGGCTACGACCGAAGGAAGAAGTTAGTTATTTGATGGATCTACCTGAGAAAATGTTTACGTAGTTTTATGCCAGAACTTATGGAAAATAATGTTAAAAGTTGAAGTTATAGGTGTAGTTGAGAAACTACCAGAAAATACTAGAAAAGCTGTTAGATGATGCAATCGAACAAACTAAAAAAATAATACAGGTCTTTAAAATTGATTTTTTTGCACTTGAATTATGGTTCTAAAAGATGAGATAGTTAACGGGCAGTTAAAACAGAATTGCAAAAGGATGTTCAAGATAATAAATATAAAGTGCAGAAGAAATAGATGAACAGCATTGATTAATGCATAATCTGTTTACTAAAAAGATACTCCAGATCCAGATCTTTATTAATAAGAACATCAGGAGAGCAAAAGAATTTCAAACTTTTTACTTTGGCAAATTGCTTATAGTGAGTTTTTATATTTCACAAAAGTGGCATGGCCTGGATTTTTGTATGAAGATGAGTTTCTATCAAAGCTCTTTATTAGAATATCAGAGTAGAGATAGAAGGTTTGGAGGTTTAAATGAAAGACTAGGAGTAATAACAGCGATAGCTAGCACTAATTGTATTTTTTTACCTTTGTATTTATGTAGGTGGAGATTATTTTAAATACACAACATTTTGCGCTTGGTGTGATGGCGATGTATGAGATAGTCAGAATGACATTTTAAGAAAACTAACATAGTTGTCTTTAGGTCTATCATCGTTAGCAGGGAGCATTATTATACTTTACGTGAAATGAAAGTTTCAGGTTTATCACAGTATGGTATAGTATATTTATTATTAATCGGTATGTTAGGAGTAGTTGTAGTTACTGGACACAAGATTAAAACTTAGTTGAGATAGGTTCGATTATTTTCGTAACATTATATATATTTGTTGGATTTTTATTCTTATATATGTTGAGAGATTTAAGTTTAAGCACATATAGGATATTTATTACTTACTATCTGGTTTACTGATAGTTTTGCATATATTGGTGGCATGAGATTTGGGAAAAATAAATTATCTCCAAAAATTAGTCCGAACAAATCAATTGAAGGATCAGTAATAGGTAGTTTATCATCAATAGTAATAGCATTAGTTTTTCTTTACTTTACAACAAAGTATCTTTTTCAAATCTAGTAGTAGCTATTGGAATGTACGTTAGTAGTAAGTGTAATTGGTCAATTTGGAGATTTGATTGAATCTGCATATAAACGTGAATATGGAGTAAAAGATAGTAGTAATCTACTTCCAGGACATGGAGGGATTTTTGACAGATTTGATTCTGTAATATTATCAGCACCATGTTTAATTTTATTATTAAACCTATTTGTAGAATGTAGAAAGGAGTATTAGATGCAAGGTATTATAGCATTTATATTAATATTTTTTTGTAGTAGTAACTATTCATGAATTTGGTCATTTTTATAGTTGCGAAAAAGATCAGGAATATTATGCTCAAGAATTTGCAATAGGGTATGGGGACCAAAAGATCTTTTCATAAAAAAATAGGAGAAACTAAACTTTTACTATTCGTTTATTACCTGTTGGTGGATATGTAAAAATGCCTGACAATGTCTTTTGATTTTCAACAATGATATGTCAGTATATGATCTGAAAAAGGGATGAAAGTTAACCTTTAAAAGTTAGATGAAAATGATAAAGGTAGAAAAAAATTGTTTTTAGACAAAACTAATGATATGGATCTTTACCAGTAGAACTTAAATGAATTTGACTTTAACAGAAAGATACTGTTTTGTTGAAGGCTTTGTTGGAGATGAAAGATAGAACGCTATGAAGTAAGAAAAGATGCTTGTGTTGTCATTTGGTGGAATGGAAGAACAAATAGCTCCCAGTAGAAAGAATGTTTTCTATCACACTCATGGGGGCAAGTTCTGGACATTATTTGCAGGGTCCCATTTAATGAACTTTATTTTAGCAGCAGTTATATTTGTTGGACTAGTTTCATCTATACAGGAGTTCCTGTTCAAAAATAATGAAGCTAAACTCGTCTAGGAGCAAATGCAGACTCATCCAGCTACAAGTTGCAGGTCTGCAAACAAGGTGATAAGATAACAGAAGTAAATGGTTCTTCAGTGAGATACATGGACATGAGATTAGTTCAAAGAAATCGTTACTGAGTCTAAATGGTGCAGAACTTACACTTAAAGGTAGAAATCGAGATGGGGTAATTACAAGAGAGTTAAAGTTACTCCAAAAAGAAGAAATAGTAAAGATCAAAAAGGTAAAAGAAAGCTAAAAACATATAAAGCTTGGTATAGAAAAATTTGAAGAAACTAAGAAAGATTGCTAGGTTCAATTAAGTATGGATTGCGAACAAACATTATTCTTTACGGAACTAGGGATTTTTTTACTGCAATAATTAAATCTGTTTGCATCACTATTTACAGTGGTGGATTTAGTTTAGATCAACTTGGTGGTCCTGTTGCAATTTATGAAATGTCTAGTAACGCAGCTGCACAAAAGTGGATTAGTGACAGTGCCCTCAGATGGACAGGGTATTTTTAAGTGTAAACCTAGGTCTTATGAACTTAATTCCGATTCCAGTGCTAGATGGTGGCAGAATTATCTTTTGTAATATATGAAGCAATTTTCAAAAACGTCCAATTAATAAAAAGCTCAATATTATTTAACTAGTAGCATTTGGATTTATTAATGGTAGCACTTTAATGCTTAGCTGTAACATGGAATGATATTCAAAGATTATTTGAAAATAACAAAAACAAGTCGAGAAAATATCCTCGGCTTATTTTTTTATATTACTATTTTTGATATAATATAGTAGACAGAAATTTTTGGAGGTAGTAGGGTGAAATTTATACACACGGCTGATTGGCACATAGGTAGAAAATTACAGCAAATAGATTTATTAGATGATCAGGAGTTTGTCCTTAATAATCTAATCGAAGAAATAAAAGAACATGATTTGGATTTTATAATAATAGCTGGTGATTTATATGATAGAAGTGTTCCTAGTAGAGAAGCGACAACATTACTGCAGGAATTGTTGATAAAAATTAATATTGAATGTAATTTACCCTATATTTGCAATTAGCGGAAATCATGATAGCCGTGAACGTTTAGCTGTTGGACAAGCTTGGTTTAGTAAACATAACTTTTATCTAGTAACACAGTTGGAAGATGTATTTCATAAGATTCAATATAAAGATGCTGATATCTATCTATTACCATATTTTTGAACCTTATGAAGCAAAAAGTTTATTTTTGAAGATGACAAACTGACTACACATCATACTGCGACAAAAAGAGTTATTGATGAGATTTATAAGAATATAGATGAAAGCAGAATTAATATTTTGGTAGCACATACTTTTTGTGGCTGGAGCTGAGCCGACAGATTCAGAGCGAGAAATTTCTATAGGGACTGTAGAAAATGTTGGGGTGAATATTTTTGAAAAGTTTGATTATGTAGCGCTAGGACATTTACATAATCCGAATGCTTTAAAATGAAGAACGTATTAAATATAGCGGCAGCCCGCTTGCTTACTCATTTTCAGAAAGCAACCAACAAAAAGGTGTGCGTCTAATAGAATTAACAAAAAGAAAACTTTGATGATAGATTTATTCCAATTAAGCAAAAAAAGAAAAATGCATAATATTGTTGCGGATTATGATGAAATTTTTTTCTAAAGAATATCGAGAAAGATTTGATACAGAGAATGACTATTTCAGCATGGAATTAGGTAAGTTAGAGGGTGTTACAGACCCTATGCCACGTATAAAAGAATTTTATCCAAATACATTGTTGCTTAAATCAAAGGCGAAAAAGATTAGATAGTTCGAAGAATTCTGTAAATAAGGAAATGCTTAAAAATCCATTAGAACTTATAGAAAGTTTTTTATGAAGAACAGGTATTAGATACTTTAACAAGTACACAAAGAGAGGTATTAGAACAAATAATAGGAGAGGTAGAGCAAGATGAAACCAATTAGGCTTGAACTTAGAGAGTTTGGACCGTATAAGCACGAGGTCATACAATGGAATGAAATAATAAACGAGCCTATGTTTTTTTAATAACAGGTAAGACAGGCTCTGGTAAATCTACTTTATTCGATGCTTTTGTCTATGCATTATATAATAAAAACAACTAGTGGTAAAGATATAGCATCTCTTAGAACCAAAAACAGCAGATGATAAAAGACAGAACAATTGTAATTTTTGATTTTTGAATTACAAGGAAAACATTATCGAATAGAAAGAACGTTAGCATATTTAAAGACAGGAAACAAAAATATTACATCAGGAAAAGTATCTTTAATGGAAATAAATGCAGGTGTAGAGACTATTCTTGCAACAAAGGAAAATGATGTAAAAAGAAAAAGTAGAGCAAATTATTGGATTAGACGATAAACAATTTTGTCAAATTATAATTTTACCACAAGGTAAGTTTAAAGAGTTTTTATTATCAAATTCTAACGAAAAAGAAGTTTTTACGTTCGTTATTTAATACACATTTTTATCAAAAATTTGTGGATAAGTTGCAAAATTATGCTAAAACTTTAGACAGCAATTATAAGTTAAAAGAACGTGAGTTAGTTACAAAATTTGAGCAGTTTAATTTTTGAAAAAGATTTTCCAAAAATTGAATTCTTAAAAGAAAGTGATTTTGAGGAAGTAGAAAAACAGCTAGTTTTTTTCAAAAAGAATGAAGTTAATGAATTAGAAAAACATCAAAAAAATATTTAGAAGATGAGCTAACAAAATTGAAAAATTGAATATAGTGAGTTAGATAAGTTAAATGATAAGTTTAATAATTTAGAAGAAAATAACGATTCACATAAAAATTATTAGAGGATGCACAAAGGATAACTCATTTAAAGAATGTTGTTAAACAGTTAGAGGAACTGGGAAAAAAATAAAGATAAATTACTAGACTATGACAACTACTTAGATAAGAAAGAGCAATTGATTAAAAAAATAAAGAAACCTTATCTAAAGAACAAAATATATTAGGTGAAAAATTCAAGAAAAATAAAAATTAGGCGAAGAAATATTAAGTCAAAAATGATAGTATCAACGATATTCGAGAAGAGATAGCTCGTTACAACTATTTTTATGAAAATATAGAATTTTTTTCTATCAAGCAGAAAAGATATCGCATTGTATAGTGAAAAGTTAAAGAATATAGAAGATACAAAAGGCGCAATAGAACAATTAGAAAAAGAAGTAACTGATTATAATGTAAATTTAGAAGAATATAAAGAAGAGCTTAATATTTTTAGAAAATAGCATAGGCAAATTAAAACTTGATATTTTGAAAAAGAGACAGAAGTAGAAAAATTAGAAGATTTTTCGAAATTTAGAGAATACTATAAAAAAAGTAAAGCTGCAGATTTGAAAGAAAAAGCAAACTGAACTAAGTCTAGCCGATAGTAGACAAAAAGAACTAGAACAAAAATTTTAGAATTAGAAAAATAAACAGCAAGAAATATTAAATACTTTTTTTAGTTCATCTACATGAAGGTGATTGTTGTCCGCTTTGTCAACAAAAAGATTAAAAAAACTTCCAGCTGTAAAACAAGTAATAAAAACAGAAAATGAAGATGCTAAAAATGAATTAGATGATATTATTAAAAAAACATAATTCGTTTAGAAACACTTGTCGTAAAAAGAAAAAAGAAGATTTAAGTATCTTACAAGAGGAGTTAGCAAGTAAAAAATAGAAATTAATTTTTTTCCGCAAAAAGAGGAACTTGAACAATTTGTAGTGGAGAAAAAGAATGAAGATAATGAGAGAAAATTACTTTTTGAAAAATAGAAAAGGTCTCAAATTGCAGAAATGAACTTGCTGAAAAAGTTAGAAAAATTGAACTCGCTAATATCATTTGAATCAGAGTATAAAAGAAAAACTTGGGATAGCTCAAGCTAAAAAACAACAATATATGGCAAATATTGATATTTCTTTAGACGAGTTTGAACAATATTATGAGAAACAAAAACAAATAGTATTAAGTTATGATGAAAAGCAAGAACTTTATCAAAAGGTAAAAACTAACTTTGATGTTAAAAAGAAAAGAATTAGCAATAGAGTTAAAAATAATAATAGAAATATATTAGAAGTTGAAAAACTATAGAAAAATATAATTGAAAAATTTGAAGACTCTAAATTAAAAATTATACTATAATAGTTTGAAAATAGCTAAAGATGATTTGGTAAAAATTAGATGATGTTGAGAGTCATAAAAACGAAATTCAAGTTTATGAAGATAGACTAAAAATAATTTTTAGATAATATTCAGCGTTTAGAAGAAGAATTACAGAATAAAGAACGACCAAATTTAGATGAATATGCTCAAAAAATTATTGAAAAAAAGAACAAGAAATGATGGATTGCGCTGAAGAAGTTACTATTTCAAAGACTAAGTTTAAGAGTAATACTAATCTTTTGAAAATCTATCAAAAAGAATTTACAATTTTAGAAAAATATAAGTACAGCACGTGAAGTTTTCGCCTTAAGTAATGTAATTAGTGGGAAAAACAGAAAGCAAAAATCCCTGGAAACATATGTTCAAGGTTATTACTTAGATCTTATATTAGAAGCAGGAACTAAGAGATTATTACAGATGACAGATGAACGATATAGATTCGAAAGAAAGATAGAAAAAGCTAAAGGTGGCGGACTTCAGGGCTTAGACATAGAAATCTATGATGTTTATTTAAATAGTTCACGAGTGGTAAGCTCACTTTCGGGTGGTGAAATATTCCTTGCATCACTATCATTAGCACTTGGATTAGCAGAAGTTATTCAAAATGAAAGTGGTGGGATTTCTCTTGAGACTATATTTATTGATGAAGGATTTGGTTCTCTTGATGCAGAAACCTTAGATACTGCGATAACAACATTGATAGAGTTACAATCTTATGGTAGAAATATAGGTATAATTTCACATGTTAGTGAATTAAAAAGAAAGAATAAGGCCGAAATTAGAAGTCTACTCAAAAAATAACTATGCTAAAGTAAAGATTTCTGGAGTATAGAATGTATAGTAGCTTGAGTCAGGCTAACATAAAGATAATTTTTGAAGGAGGTAGTTATGAGTTTAGAATTATTATAGCTCCAAGTGGTTTTTGGGAAAAACGCACTTTATGCTAGAAGATATTGAAAAAATAGGCATGCAAATAAGATAATAATTCTTACCCCGGAACAAAAACAGTTTTTAACTTTGAAACAATACTTTGTGAAAAGTTTAGAGGAACCTTCAATATAGATGTCATGAATTTTTCAAGTTTGACGAAAAAGCTAGGTCAACTTTTAGGTTTAGATGACTTGAAAAAGGTTGGGGAAGATATAAAACCATTTTTACTTTTTACAAAGCAGCACAAAATTTCAAAAAAATAGTGATAATTTTCTAGTAAAACGTATTTTTAAAATGACAGTAATTTTATAGAAGTAGTTGAGGAGATTATTACAGAATTAAAGGATTATCAGATCAGTGTCAATAGTCTAGAAGAGTATTTAGAAAAATTCTAATTTAGAGAAGGTGCGACGTGAAAAATTAGAAGCGATATTAGAATTTTTATATAGAGTACACAGCATTGTTAAAAGTTACAACAACATATGATAAGCAAGATTATATAAATGAACTTTTGCTTTATTCTCAATATGTAGACCTTAGTGATTATATATTTTATATAGATGCATATTATAATTTCACAGCTCAAGAATATAGTTACATAGAAAAATTGATTTTAAAATCCAAAAAAAGTAGTTCTTAGTGTTATTGCTGATGCTAATAGATATTTCAATGTAGATTTAGCTCAGTTAGCTGTTGGTTATGAATTAGATAAAATAAAATATAAAACCATTTTATTTAGTTGATGTCTATAAAGATGATAAGTATAAACTTGATATTTTTCAGAAAATCTCATGAAATGATGGCCAGTATAAATGAAATATTACGCCGTAATAAAGATGTGGAATTAGATATTATAGCATTTACTGAAAAATAAAAGAGCAAGTAGTTCCAATAAAAATGCAAGTACAAGAAGCATTAGTAACAACATATGAGCTATACCAAAAACATAAAACTCGTTTTTGAAGGTAAAGCTAATAGAGTATTAGCAACTAAGTACTATAAGAATTTTTAAAGACAAGTTTGAGCTAGATGATAGTATTAAGCTTTATTTGTGCAAAAACAAAGAGTTAGAAGTAAAAAGAAGTTGCACGTCAAATTTTGAAACTGAGATTAGAAAAAGTATAGAAAATACAGATATAGCAATTCTCTATCGAGATAATACGTATGAAAATTACATGACTATTTTTTAGAGATTATAATTTAGATGTGTATCTTGATAAAAAACTTAAATGTAAGTAATCATAGATTAATAAAAATTTTTAGATTTAGTATTGAATTTTGAAAAACTTAGACTTTAAAGGGGACTTTTTAAATATTTTAAAAACTAGATTGACAAATTTTGAAAATATTTATCGTAGAAAAGTGGTAAGTTATCTTCTAACAGGAAATAATGTAAATCTGACAACTAAAGAAATTAAGGAAGCTTTTTCTCAAACATCTAATGAGCAATTAGAAGAAGTAATATCACTATCACCAAAAATTAGTAAATATTGAAATAACAAAATTACTTTTAAAAAGCATTGTTTGCTGGAGTTAAGGTGGTTTCTATTGATAAATTAGAAAAATATTAAATACAAATTTAATATATAGCAAAAAAAGAGTTTAGAAAAGGCAGAGCTTATTTCCAAGAGTGCTGATATTGATAGTTTTATTTTTTGAACTTTGCAAAGGTATTTTATTGGAATTACTAGAAAAAAATAGAAACGGTCTCTAAGTTCAAAAATACTCAAACTAAGCGTTATATTAAAAACAATAGAAGAATTATTTAATTATTGTAATATTCAAATGTATCTAGATAAAAAGAAGATGGTGAATATGAGAATATAGAGGAATTGAAGATAGACAGTATTGACCGTCAAGTCTATAAAAACTTTAGAGCTTCTAAAACAACATTACGGATAAATTTGGTGATGAAAAAAATTGAATATGAAAAATTTGTAGAGTTGGTTATTATGGGACTAAAAACTATAAACTACAGATCAATTCCAGAAATTAATGAAGCAATAATAATGTCATCTATGGACTTGGCAAAAGTTGAGAATAAAAAGGTAGTGTTTGTTATAGGATTTAACAAAGATGTACTCCCAGTATCAAAAACATGGACTATTAGATGATAAAGATAAAGAAGATTTCTTTTGAGAAGAACTTATTCATATCACCTACAACTGAAGCGGCTCTTATAGATGAAGAGTTTGTTGCTTATATAGCTTTTAACTAGGGCAAGAGAAAAACATATATTAGTTATAGTTTATTAGATAAAAGTTTTAAAGAAAACTTTTTCTTCTCCATATTTATGTAGTAAAAATTTGTTTCAAATTTAGAAGAAATAGGTGTTTCAAAAATGTTGGAGTTCAATTTATCTTTCTATGATTATTACAAGGTAAATATAGATAAATTATTAACGAAAAAGAATATAATTATATATTTTTCAAAAAGCTTATCGTCGTTTTTATGGAAGTAAAAGATAGTGGTACTAAAGAAGCGGAAAAATTAGCAGAGTTATTAATTGTATTTTTTTAGAAGGATATAAGTTTGATAGCGAAAAATGATAATCAAAATGTATGAAGTTCGTGGTGAATTAAGCTGATAGAGTATATTTTGATAAAAAAATACTCTGGTGAAAAATTATTTGGATAAAAATTATACGCGATTATAGATTTGAATTGTCAAATAAAAGTATTAAAAATTTCTTCAAGAAAGAGAAAGTTACTTTTTCTAAATTTAGTATTTCAAAAATATCAGATTATGAAAAATCCATATTTATTCTTCATAAAAAGGGTACTAGACATAAAAAGAAGAACAAACTATTGATATTGATAATCTTGTTATAGGAAGATTTTTTTCCATGCTGTTATGGCAGACGAGCGTACAATTAGATTTATCAAAGCTAGCGGAGAAAAAAATTATCGATTTCTGAGGAATATGATAATGATAATGTTAATAAGTTTGAAGTAAGAAAGTTAATCCACAAAGTTGTTTTTGATAATAGCAACAAAGATATAGTTGAAACATTGAGGTTAATAGAATTATTAAGCACACAATTACATACTTCAAACGATGTTAAGCCGAATAGAATTAGCAATTGCTGTGGAAATAAAGTATTGCTCATTAACAAAATATAGTCCAACGTTTTTTTAGAAAAACCATTTGAACTTACAATAAATAAGGAGAAAATCACTTGTAAAAGAATTAGAAAGCGGTAAGGTAATAGAAAAACAATTAGGTTCTACTTACAACATACCTAATATTAAATTTGTAGGGTTTATTGATAGAGTAGATACACTTGGGAAAAAAATATAGTTGTAATAGATTATAAGAGTAGCCAAACTGATTTTTTCATTAGAATCTCTTGAATTAGGGTTTATATCACAAATACTAACTTACTCTTTAGCTTGCGAAATGCTTTTTAATACAGAAGATATCCTTGGTATTTTTTTATAGAGATAGCGCGTATTGGAAAAGATATTAATGCGTATCGTTTACGTGGTTTTGGGGAATAAAGATTTAATACTTGGAAGTGACTTTGTAGATAACAATGCCGATGTTATGTATATACGAACAACTAAAAAAAGGTGAAATTCATGGATCAGATGATTATAAAGCATATACGAGTAAGGAAACTAGATATATTGGTAGAAAAAAATCTTCATAATATTTTAATGCTATTAGAAGAGATATATTCGTTTAATTATTCCTTAACAAACTACGAAGTAAATGGCCAATACGAGGCCGAAAAAGATACATTATTTAATTATTCTGCTAATGCTGACACAAGGTTAGAATATAAGAAAAAAATAACTTTAAAAGTAAAAAGATTTAAAGGCAAAAATATTAGGTAAATAGCTGTTAGGAATTACCTATATGTAATTATAGAAATATATATATAGGTGATTCTTTTATAATTTTATTTTTAATTATGTTTTAATCACTTTTTGATAAAATTTGTATTATAATAGTAATATGGAAATAAAAATAGAGTGGAAGTGGTAAAGTGAGAGAAACTTTTTGAAAATAAACAAATATAAAGAAAGTACTAAGATAGCTTATATAAACAACAAATATCCAGATGGGAAACTAACATATAAAAAAATCTAATAGAATATGCAGAAAAGTTTGCATATCATTTAGAAGAAAAAACTAAAAGAAGACAAGAGTCCTATCGTTGTTTATGGGCATAAACATCCGCTAATGCTAATCTACTTTTTAGCGTGTGTAAAAAGCGACTGAGCATTTTGTCCGGTAGATATAAACACACCAAAAGAAAGAGTAGAAGAGATAATTGAAACAACAAAAATCAAAAGTGGTAGCTAATCACAGAAGAGATAGAACTAGGTTGTGAAACAATAGATGTAAAAACAGCCTATGATATAATCCAAACAACAGATAAAAAGAATAGAAAAATATCAAGTTCAAGGAGAAGATACATTTTATATAATATTTACTAGGAGTACAGGTAAAACCAAAAAGGGGTATGCATTACCTATAATAATATAAATAATTTCCTGCATTGGTATACAGAATACTACACAAACAAAGAAGACCAAGTATTTCTGGGGCATCCACCATTCTCTTTTGACCTATCAGTAATGTCACTATGGCCAAGTATCTACATGGGAGCTACATTAGTTCAAATAGATAAAAAACACCAAGAAAACTTCGCACTAATGTTTGAAGAATTACAAAAATCAGAAGCAACCATATGGATATCAACACCATCATTTATAGAAATGTGCTTTATAGACAAAAAAACTTCAATAAGAACCTATTACCACAAGTAAAAACAATTTGTTTTTTGCGGAGAAAAACTATTCTCAAGTACAGTAGAAAAAATTCATAAAAACTTCCCAAACACACAAGTAATAAACACCTACGGACCAACAGAGTCAACAGTAATGGTCACATGGGTAGAAATTACAGAAGAAGTAAATAAAAAATACGCTGATAATCTACCGGTAGGAAAAGTAAAATGGGGAAGTAAGGTTAATTTAGTAGATATGGATGAAACAGGTCGTGGGGAAATAATAATAATCGGAAACACAGTAGCCAAAGGTTACTATAAAAACGAAGAAATAACAAAAGAAAAATTTGGTTTAGGGAAAGTAGAAGAAAAAGAAGAACGAAGTTATCTAACAGGGGATCTAGGATATATCGAAGATGATATGCTATTTTGCGAAGGACGTATAGACTTTCAGGTAAAACTTCACGGGCATAGAATAGAACTAGAAGACATAGACAATAACCTATTAAAAAACAAAAATATCCGGGTAGCAGCGACCGTACCAAGCTATGAGAATGGGAAAAATAAAATCACTGGTAACCTTTGTAGTCTATAATAAAGAAGTAGAACAACGCTTTGCAGAAGTAAAAGATATAAAAAACAAACTAAAACAACTAGTCCCAGAATACATGATACCGAAAAATAATCTTCTTAGAAGAAATGCCACTAAAACAACAATGGAAAAAAATAGATAAGAAAAAAACTAAAAGGAGCAAGTTTAACATGAACTACTATGAAGGAAATCAATTCTTCTTTTTCCTATTTCTTGCTTTTACTTATAGTCTTTATTTTTAAAATATCTTGGAAAAAAACATAGAATACTATATATTAGGACTATCACTAGCATTTGCAGCAGTAATATATGGTGGAAATATAAAAATGCTAAGCTATCTCATAGGTTTTATAATATTCCAATACCTACTTGTCCTAATAGCCCAGAGGAGTACTAATAAAAAAACAAAACTACTAGTAATTCTATCAATTGTACCACTAATTATAAACAAAATATTTGCTATAACCCATTGGCATCTACTGGCGTTTATAGGAATATCATATATGTCATTTAAAACAATCCAAATAATGCTAGAAATATCAGACGGACTAATAAAAAGAAAAAAATAAGTCTAAAAAAACTATCTACAATTTCTACTATTCTTCCCTACAGTTAGCTCAGGACCGATAGATAGAAGTAGGCGTTTTGAAGCAGATATAAAAGAAAAACAAACAAAAAGCCCAATACCTAGAATTAGCAGGAGTAGGAGTATATAGACTAGTATTAGGATTGCTATATAAACTAGTATTATCAACCCTATGTGTATCACCACCTAAGCCTATTGACAAATACCGGAACAATAACATACTCATTAAAAATATATGTACTTATACACATTCTACTTATTTTTTTGACTTTGCAGGGTATAGTTTAATGGCAGTAGGAAGTAGTAATATACTAGGAATAAGCACCCTGATGAACTTCAATAAGCCATTTTTAAGTATAGACATAAAAAGACTTTTTGGAACAGATGGCACATAAGCTTATCAACATGGTTAAGAGACTTTGTCTTTTCGAGAGTTTTTCATGGAAGCAACAAAGAAAAAGATTCAAAAACGCTTAACAACAGCAATGTATGCCTATATGGTAAATATGTTACTTATGGGATTTTGGCATGGACTGACGATAAGCTATATAATATATGGATTCTATCATGGTGTATTAATGGCAGGATTTGAATACTATCAAAAAGAGTAAGTTTTATAAAACTAATAAAAAAATAAAACATGGTATAAAAATAGTAAGCTGGTTTATTACAATAAACTTAATAATGATAGGATTATATATATTTTCAGGGAACCATATAAAATAATAACAACAATATTAAAAAGATAATGAAAAACTAAGGAGAACGAACGATGATAAGAGAGCAAATACTAGAAATGCTAGAAGAAATTTGTGAAGATGAAGTAGTAAGAGAAGATTTAGACATAAATCTAAAAGAAGAAGGATTAATGGACTCATTAGCCTTTTGTAGAAATGTTAGTAAGAATAGAGGAAAACTTTGGGCTAAGTATTGCACCAACAGAAGTAACATATGAAGAAATAGATACCCCAAACAAAGTTATTTTCATATAGAAAATAGGTTAGGGTAATATGATAAAAGCTAAAAAGCATTTATAATATCGATAGTTTTGGTGTTAATAACCCTTTTGATATTAAATGAAACGTATATATAAAAATAGATGATTATTACAAAGTAAAAGATAACAGTATTCGCTATAACATATCATATGAAAAATACAAAAGCTATGATATACTAACGCAGAATATAAAGCAGAACACATTAGTGCTATTGGGCTCATCAGAATTAATAGCGACGATTAATGAAGGCTATCATCCTAAGAAAAATATTTAACTATAATGATTTTTAATATTATGCAAATAGGAGAAGGCCATTTTTCAAAATATAATCCACGCCGCTACGTTAGGTTCAATTGGTAGTGATGTAAAGAATAATAAAGTTGTGATAATAGAATCTATTCAATGGTTTGATAACAAAAATGGAATTTTTAAAAGATGCGTTTTTTTATCAAGAATATCGGAAGAACATGTTTACAGAACGATGATAAATGAAAAAAATTAGTCAAGAAACAAAAAGAGAAATTTATTAATAGAATTATTGAATTATCAATAACTAATAAAGAAATGCATAAAAAAATTTAAAAATTACAAAAAGTACTTTATAGACGGTAAAGGAAGTTTTGTGACTGGTGAATTTTTTAAAAATTTGATAATTATATTTATTCTTTTTAAAAATAAAACATAGTTTTTTTATAAAAAATCAAAGGAAAGTTATCCTTTAGAGGGTAAAAAAACGCCTAATTATAATTGGGAAGATATAAAAGAGCAGTTCACAAAAAGAAGCCAAAAACTAAAAACAAATAATAATGAGTATGGAATTGATAATACATATTATGATAAATATATTAAAAACAAATATGATAGTTTAAAAAAACATTTCAAAGAATACACGCTATGAAGACTCACCAGAGTATAAAGATTTAGATATATTTTTATCAATAGCAAAAAGATTTAGGAGTAAATTTAAAAATTGCTATTTTTTTCCATCTCATGGTAAGTGGAGTGACTATAGCGGAATAACGCAAGAGACAAGATCTGTTGTTTATACTAAGTTAAAAGATATCGCTAAAAAGTATAATGTAGAAGTAATGGATTATTCTAATAAAGAATATGAATCATACTTTATGTATGATGTGATGCATTTAGGATGGAGAGGATGGATTGATTTTGAAAGAGATCTTTATAAATTTTCAAAAGAAAAATTAGTGATAAACAAAAACTTATATTATGGGTGATATTTTTTTCTATGTAGTTATAATGGTAATTATTATTTACTCATTTATAACAGACTTCTCTAATATTCAGGAATATGTTTATAGTGAATTTTAAATAAACAAAGGGGATTGACTTTAAGTTGATCTCCTTTTATACATGATTTGGAGTGATAAAACAAATATTTTTAAAATGAATTTTTCAGAAAAGTCCGAAGAAATGATATTCAATTAATTGCTTTTTAATTTTTAGATTATTGTAAAATAGTTACTATTAAAAATATAAGTGAAAAAGGAAATTGTAAATGAAAAAGAAGCGTACTTTTTATTTAGAAATGAGAGAACATGAATTAAAAGTTCCTTTATACAGGAAAAATAGAAGAATAAGGGTACTTTTTGCCAAAAAGGATATAAAGAAGATGAACATCGTAGTTATCCAGTAGTATATATGAATGATGGTCAAAATGTTTTTTTATAGTGGAGAATCGTATAGTGGACATTCTTGGAAAGTTATTCCAGCAATAAAAAAGAAACCCTGATATGCCAAGAATGATTATTGTAGGAATTGATAATGATAATGATGGGCGTATGAATGAATATGCTCCATGGAGATTTTCTAATACTCCATTACTATCATTTGGTCTTACTCTAGGCGGACTTGGAAGTGAATATACAGATTTTTTTATTAACGTAGTAAAACCGTTTGTTGACAGTACATATCGTACAAAACCAGAGCGTGAGTATACAGCAATGATAGGAAGCTCTTTAGGTGCTAATATTTCTCAATATATTGGATTGGAACACAAAGACAAAATTGGGGCATTAGGAATATTTTCATCAGCAAATTGGTTGAATCAAGTAGAGTTTGATCGATATATAGCTAAACATAAATTAGAAAAATCAACGTGTTTATATACAGGTAGGTACTAATGAAGGGGATGATACTGATAGACAACTTACTTATGGAAACATAAAACAATCCTACATAAGTACAAGCCTAGATTATTATCGCCAATTAATAGAAGCGGGACTAACAACAAAAGAAATCAAACTAAATGTTGTCGCCGATGCAGAGCATAGTGAAGAATATTGGGCGAAATACCTGCCAGATTGTCTAAGATTTATTAGTGAAGAATGGTAAACAAGAGTTATAGGAGGAAAGAGTGTTGAATATAGAAAATTTAAGTCATTATAGTGGAAACTTAGGACGAGAGATGGTATTAAATCGCTATGGGCATTCGGGATTACCAATAGTTGTCTTTCCATCATCAGGAGGAACGCACAATGAATATTATGATTTTGGTATGATTGATGCTTGCGAAGCGTTTATAAACGAAGGAAGTGTTCAATTTTTCACATTGTCAAGTATAGATAGTGAGTCATGGCTTTGTGATTGGAAAAGCGGGCATGATCGTGCGTTAGCACATACTCAATATGAAAAATACGTAATAGAAGAAGCTATTCCTTTTGTTAAGCATAAAAACAGGTTGGTTTGGACCGATGATGGCAACTGGTTGTAGTATGGGAGGGTACCATTCATTTAATATTTTCCTACAACATCCGGATGTCTTTGACAAAGTTATTGCTTTTAAGTGGAGTATATGACGCAAGATTTTTTTCGTTGGAGAGTATGGGAATGACGAACTGATTTATCGCAATTCTCCAAGTGACAATATTTGGACGCAAAATGATGGTTGGTTTATTGATCATTATAGGAAGGCAGATATAATTGTTTGTACTGGACTTGGACTATGGGAACATGATGGCTTGCCATCATTCTTTAATTTGAAAAAAAGCGTTTGAAGAAAAAAATATTCCAGCATGGTTTGATGTTTGGGGTGAGGATGTTGCTCATGATTGGCCTTGGTGGCGAATTCAAATGCCATACTTCCTAGAAAAATTAAATTTATAATTGAGAATAAAAAAAGAAAAGAGGAGAAAAATTTATGAATTACATAGTTATATCACCGTATTATCCACATAACTTCCAAAAAAATTTTTTCGATAGAATTAAAAAAACAAGGAATTAATGTACTTGGTATTGAGAAGAACCTTATGATCAATTAGATGATCGACTAAAAAGAAGCTTTTAACTGAGTATTTTTCGCGTGAATAGTCTTGATGATGTAGAGGAAGTAAAACGTGCAGTAGCGTTTTTATTCCATAAACATGGGCGTATAGAACGTATTGAATCTCAAAAATGAGCATTGGATGGAGTTAGATGCAGCACTTCGTACGCAATTTAATGTTTTTCGGACTTAAGGAACGTGATTTGAAAAACAAAACACAAATCAGAGATGAAAAAAATACTTTTGAAAAAGCTGGTGTTCCAGTAGTTCCAGGATTTTTAGTTAAAAAGAAGCTGACATAGAAAAAGGTGTAAAAATTAAAGTTACCATTAATAGCTAAACCAGATAATGGGGTAGGAGCAGCTAAAAACTTTTTAAACTAAAAAGATAAAAATGATGTTGAAAATTTCAAAAAGATTGGGATAGAAAGACAGCATATTTCTTAGAACCGTTTGTTGATAATTCCGACATTGTAACATTTGATGGATTAATTGATTCAAAAGGAAATATTGTATTTTTCAACTAGTATAGTATATTATCATACACCATTGGAATTATTAAATAATAATACACTTGATTGGGTTTATTACATAGATAAAGATTTAGATCCAAAACTTGTTGAATATGGGAAAGCAGCGGTAAAAAGCATTTGGAATGAAGGAACGTTTTTTCCATATTGAATTTTTTTCAAAACAAAGGATGATTATATTGCAATTGAGTACAATAACCGTCCAGCAGGTGCATTTGCACTAGATGTTTATAATTATTCGCACTCAGCAGATTTCTTTAAACTTTATGCAGAGGTTGTAGTAGGTAAGGATGTAGAATTGAATTTAAATTCAAAAATATGGATTAGCTTCAACTCGTCGTGATTACAAAGACTATGCACATACAGAAGAAGAAATTAGACATAAATATCAAGAAAAATTAAAAAGTAGTTTTAAGAATGCCAGAGGCATTTTCAGAACTTCAAGGGGATATAATGTATGTTCTTGTAGCTGATACATTAGATGAGATGCGTGAAATGGAAGATTTTGTAGGTAAATTAAAAATAAGAAAAATCAGGGGTTATAATGGCCCCTGGTTTTTTTATTTTTGTGAATTAATACAACGTTTTACAAGTATTAATGTACAATATTACTTTTGAAATCATAGTATAAATATGTTATAATTTTAATAAATATAAAACGATTTCAAGGAGACATTATGATGATATCTAGGAACATTTAGAATTATTATCACAAAATTTTAGAAATATTGATGAAACAACTAAAGAGATTATAAATCTTGAAGCAATACTTTCTTTACCTAAAGGGAACAGAACATTTTTCTAAGTGATATACATGGTGAGTACGAAGCTTTTGATCATATATTACGAAATGGTTCTGGGGTAATAAAAAGAGAAGCTGAAAAGAAGTATTTGGAAATAGACTTCCCTAAAAAAAGAGCTGAATTTACTAGCAACTATTATTTATTATCCAGAAGAAAAATTAAATCTTTTGAAAAAAAGAATTAAGTAATCAGGAATATCAGGAATATCAGAAAATTTTGTTATTAAGATTATTGGAAGTTACTCAAATCGCCGCACGAAAAATATACACGTTCAAAAGTGCGTAAGTTGCTTCCTAAAAATTTTGATTATATAATTGAAGAACTTTTATATAAAATGCAAAAACCGTGATAAAGAAGATTATTATGAGAAGATATTAGAAAAAAATTATTGAACTTGGGGCAGGTGATAAGTTTATAATAGAATTATCCTTGAGTATACATAAACTTATTATCGATCATTTACACATAGTGGGAGATGTATATGATCGAGGTCCATATCCAGATAAAATTATGGATAGATTACTTGAATATCATTCTGTTGATATTCAGTGGGGTAATCATGATATGCTTTGGATAGGAGCTTATCTTGGCGATAGGATTTCTTTAGCTAATGTTGTTCGCATTTGTGCTAGATATGATAACCTAGATATAGTTGAAGATAGATATGGTATTTCTTTTACGTTCATTATTAAATCTAAGTGAGACTGTGTATAAAGAAGATCCATGTAAAGAATTTTTTGCCAAAACTATCTAAAGATGATAAGTTAAAATATAGTGAACATGAAATTATGCAAATTGCTCGTATGCACAAAGCGATGGCAATAATCCAGTTTAAAATAGAAAAACAAATTATTGATAAATACCCAGAATTTAATCTTAGTAGTCGCGCATTACTAGATAAAATAGATTTTTGAGAAGAAGACAGTAACAATAAGAGGGAAGGTTTATCCGTTGACTTCTTGTGATTTTTCCTACTATTGACACAAAAATCCATACAAGCTAACAAAAAGAAGAAGAAAAAAAGTTATGACAAAACTTCGAGAATTATTTATTACAAGTGATAAATTAAAAACATATAGAGCTATTTATTAACAAAGGTGCAATGTATACTTGTTATAATGGTAATTTACTTATACATGGTTGTATGCCGGTAGATGATATGGGAAATTTCAAGAGTTTATTTATGAAGGGAATAAATACTCTGGGAAAAGCCATGTTAGACTTTTTGATAAAAAAATACGTAGTATTTTCTATAGTAATGTCCGACAAGATAATGGATTATTCTTCTATCTTTGGCAAGGAGAATATTCTCCATTGTTTGGGAAAAAGAGACATGACAACATTTGAAAGATACTTTTATAGAAGATAAAACTACGCATGAAGAAGTAAAAAAATGCATACTATCAACTACGAGATAATGAAGAGTTTTGTATAAAACTTCTTAAGGAATTCAGCTTATCATCAGATGGGCATATTATTAATGGACATACACCAGTTAAAGCTTCTAAGGGAGAAAAATCCGGTAAAAGCAGGTGGACGAACTATAGTTATAGATGGTGGGATGTCAAGAGCTTATCATAAAACAACAGGTCACGGTGGATATACATTGACATATAATTCTTATGGACTTCAAATAATGAGCCATGATATTTTCCAAAGTAAAAAAACAAGCTCTAAAAAAATGAAACTGACATAGTATCGACAAGACGTGTTGTAGATAGACTTGATAGAAAAAGAGTTTCTGATACAGATAATGGTATAAAAAAATTAAAAAAACAGATAGAAGTATTGAAGCTTCTTTTTAGAAGAATATAGAGAAGGTACATTAGTAGAGAGATTTTAATCTTTGCTAAATATTTGGAGTTAAACATATTACAAATTTCCCATTATCATTTTGAATATTCTTAGATATTCGCAGAGCCTTGTTATATAGCCTTTCTAGTATTTTTTTAGGAAGATACTTCACGTTCTTTATATAATCTATTATGAATCGATTGTCAAAAAGTGGTAGAAGGGTAGTAGATTTATTTCTCCTAAGCTCTAAATGTTTTGCTTGCTGTTCTTTTCTCAAAACGTTTCATTTCTTCCATAACTCGCTTGTAGACATAGTCAGACTGATTTTCTATCGTTGTTTAAAAGATGATGTTCTCACTTCCTTTCTCTGGATTGAAAGGAAGTGAGTTTTACTTTTTTCCTCCTTTTTATTTTTTTAGTCCCGACGTAGAAGTAGGATTTGTTGCATTGTTAGTCAAAAACTTTTTGGATAAATAAAACGCACATAAACAGATTGATTTCTGTTTATGTGTCGTAGTGTTAATTTATATTATTGGAAAAGGAGGAAAACCACGGAGGGTTCTTCTGTATAGATGGTAGTGCATCACCCTTGTAAATAATCGTAGTAAAAAAATATTTTTTTCATAGCAATTCCCTATAAAAAGGAGCCGACAATATAAGATTTTTGTATCTTACATTATCGGCTTTGTGTATTTGTTCCGGTTCTTTAATTATGGTTACTTTTTAATTCTTTTTATATTGAATAAAGTTTCCAATTTACATTTAAGATAATAAAGAGAAAAATTTTTTTAATTCAGTATATTCCCGTAGTTTTATTCGAGTTTATACACGATACCAATTCTATTATGAATATTTTAATCACTTCCTTTTAGTTGTAATCAGTATACCTCCACCAAGCTATTGTTGAAATTAGCCCTAAAACACTTACCCCAAATAAGCTAATTATGCTTCCTAAATTAAATGCTACTTTTTCCTGTAATACCACTTGCAAGTGCAGGAATAGACCACGGAATATATTTACCCAGATTAAAGAGCTGAACCAAGCTGAGAAAAAGAATTGTAAAAAAACAATAAATGCCAATGGTGATAAATATCCACGACCTAAGCAAGCAAAAATGCAACTGGAGTAGAGAGTAGGATAGTAAGGGTAGTACAATAACTAAAAGTGAGTATACCTTTGAAAACAATTATAGAGTCCCAACCAGCAAGTCCAATCAATTTACCAGCTAATAATCCTAACAAAAGAGCAAAAATTGATATAACATAACTCCATAAAGCAATAACTATAAACTTGGATAATACAACAGTTTCTCTTTTTATTGGAAGTATTAATAAATCTATCATTGTTTTATCAGAATATTCTCTACCAAAAATCCAAGATGTTATAAATCCGAAAAATGAGTAAACCTCAATAGAAATTACTTGTGATAAGGATATAAAGTATGATGACCAATCTGTTATCCTTATCATTTCTATTTTTGCTGAAATCAAACCAAGATTTTTTGAAATGCTCTGGATATTTTCATCATAGCTGTAAACAGCCCGACAATAAAAAGGAACAAAACATATAGAACAGATTGTTATAACGGAAAGTTTTGATTTTTATCAACTTTTCTCCATTCGATTAGAATACAGGTGCTCAATTTATTCATTCCGTACTCCTCCCTATACTTCTATTTTGTAATTACTAAGTATTCTAAAGAAATAATCCTCTAAATCTTCTTTTTCAACCACCAGAAATTTAGGTGGATACCCCTCATTAACCAGTAATGTAGCAATTTCTTCCGGTGATTCTACAGATTTTTTTATCAATCAGTTCTAAGAAAGGGATATTTTTTTCTAAGTCTAATTTGAAAATTTACTTGATAACCATTATTTGATAATATTTCCTTCATAGTTCTATTGTCAGAGCCACTTACTAATAATTTCTTTTTCTAAGCACTTATCTAATTCTTTACTCTCAACTTCTTTTATTAGCTTGCCCTCATGTATAATTACTATTCTGGTGGCGATTTTTAGATATTTCTTCCAACTTATGACTTGAGATAAGAATAGTTATGCCGAGATCATTTGTTAATTCCTTTAATAATTCTCTAACTTCGATAACTCCCCAAAGGATCTAATCCATTTGTCGGTTCATCAAGAATTAGGATTTTTAGGGTTTATGAATAACAGCTTTTGCAATTCCTAAACGAGTGGTATTTCCTAAAGAAAGGTGTTTTACTTGTTTATGTTCATATTGATTTAGCTTTTAATTTTTCAATTACCCAATCAATATTATTCTTATTTGTAACTCCTCTTAATGTACTAACAATTTCTAAGTTTTCTCTCACCGTTAAGTCTGAATAAGAATAAGGTGTTTCGATAATATAACCTATTTTTATTCCAAATCTCTAAATTATGTAGGTCTAACTTTTTCTCCTTGAATATAACATTCTCCTGATGTGGGTTTTATCAACCCTAACATCATTCGCATAGTAGTTGTTTTCCCTGCACCATTTTAGACCTAAAAATCCTACTATCTCACCATATTTTTATTGATAGATTCAAGTTATCAACAACATTTATTGTTCCATATTTTTATAAAGATTTACGGTCTTAATCGCTTCTTTTATCATTATCATTCTCCTTAGTAATTTGTCCAACAATTCCTTGTATTAGTAATTTCAATACGATATCAAATTGTTTTTTTCTCCGATTTCATCAATGTGCAATATACTCATAGCGATAGTTCTAAATAATGCGGATACGATTTCTACCGTTACATTTTTCTTGAATGTTTATACGAGATACAATTTTTTTCAATCATTCCATTATCTAAAAGATGATGAGTTGTTATCACTTCTTTTGGCAATTTTTCTTATAAGTAATTCCATTTCATTATTTTTTTGAATATGGTATACATAAACGAATAGCGAAAAATCCTGATAAAAAAATCATATAGTAACTGTACAAACTGATTTGTATTTATCAGATTTTTCTTGTTCTAATTGTTCTATCAAACGATTCATAGTGTCTATTTGATATTCTTCTAAGACTGCAAAAAAATAGCATTTCTTTTGAAGAATAAAAAATTATAAAAAAAGAACCTTTGGAAATATTTGCCATTACTACCATTTGGTCAACTGTTGTTTTTCTTAACACCATATCTTTGAAGACATTCTTTTGCAACTGTATGCAATTTCTTTTTTAATTACTTTCTTCATCAGTAAAAGCAGTAGCCATAAAATCCCTCCTAAATACTCTGTGACTATTTTTAGTATTTGTAGTCATAGTATATCATATAAATTATAAAGTGTCAAAAAGGCTTATATTTTCATTGCAAGAAAATATAAGCCTTTATAGTTATAAACAAATTACTTTACGATCTTGCTATTCTTTTCAAGTATCAAACTGAACTGTGATATCTGTGTTGTCTTGGTATGTGGAACAAGATATTTGAGCTAAAGTATGTAGTGATTTGATTGTTTTTTTATCCTTAATAAGGTGGAATACTTCTAGCGTTCATGCAGATAATTGGGATTTTATGATGTTTTTTATATTAAAAAAATATAGAAATTAGATTTAAAACAATCAAAACAAGGTCCCTATGTAATGGTAATTAGATAGGAAATAATTGTTCTGGTTGTTTTTGATTTACCATGTTTAAAAAATAATATAGCTTAATTGATAAATTTTAGTAAAGTTAGTTGTAGTTATAGTACCTTAGATTAAAAACTATAAGGACAATATTTTAAAAAAATTTAATTTTTTTATTGACATAATATAAAAAGTGTATTATACTTTATTCATATTTAAATAATTACCTCACAAAATAAGTGAGGTAGAGGTTGCGATTTTTTTATGAGTAAGATGGTTGAAAGTGTAGGGCTTGAAGAAACTATCCAAAAGGAAACGTCGCCGAAATAATATTAATCCTACGTTAATATTGTTGGGACTATATTGAATAAGTATAGGACTGTCATAGTCGCGAGGCTATGTTGCGCTACTAATAACTTATTTTTGGATGAGCATGTCAGGGTATGACTCGCTATACAGAATAATAGTAGATGTTATACTTTTTTTATTTTATCAAGGAGGTTTTTATTATGACAAACGAAAGTAACAACAATGCAACAGAAGTAAAAAGAAATCTGCGATCACGCCATATTAGTATGATTGCTATCGGTGGATGTATCGGTAGTGGGCTGTTTATGACGAGTGGACAGGCAATTCAGAGTGCGGGACCTGGAGGTGCGATTGTCGCATATCTATGTATTGGACTTATGGTATATTTTTTAATGACATCTTTAGGTGAAATGGCTACGTACTTACCGACATCGGGTTCTTTTTAGTACATATGCAGGTCGTTATGTAGATCCGTCGCTTGGATTTGCTTTAGGATGGAATTATTGGTTTAACTGGGTAATTACAGTAGCAGCAGACGTTGAATTATCTGCGCTTGCAATTAGTTATTGGGAGCCAATGCGTGTTCTTCCTCACTGGGCTTGGAGCTTATTATTCTTAGTCATTATTATTGCTTTTAAATGCTCTAAGCGTTAAAAGTTTATGGTGAGAGTGAATATTGGTTTGCTCTTATTAAAGTAGTAGTAGTTATTATTTTTCTTAGTAGTAGGATGTTTGACTATTTTTTTGGTATTTTAGGTGGAGAATATATTGGTTTTAAAAAAACTTAACTATTGGTGATGCTCCATTCGTTGGAGAAGATAGTTCATTATCTAGCCAAATTCTTGCAACATTAGGTGTATTCCTAATTGCAGGGGTATTCTTTCCAAGGGACAGAACTTATCGGTATTACTGCTGGAGAAAGTGAAAATCCAGAAAAAAAGTATTCCTAAAGCTGTTAAACAAGTTTTTCTGGCGTATTTTAATCTTCTATGTTCTTGCAATTCTAGTAATTGGATTATTAATTCCTTATACTTCACCAGATTTATTAGGAGCAGCAAGTGCAGAAGAAATTGCTAAATCACCATTTACAATTGTCTTTAAAAATGCAGGTTTTGCATTTGCAGCTAGTGTAATGAATGCAGTTATCTTGACATCAATTTTATCAGCTGGTAACTCAGGTATGTATGCTTCTACAAGAATGCTTTACGCGATGAGTAAAGAAAAAAACTTGCATACCCTATCTTCGGACGTGTAACAAAAATATGGAACACCAGTAATGTCATTATTAGCTACATCAGCAGTTGTATTCTTAATTTTCTTAGTACAACTTACAAGTGAAAATGCTTATACATATATTGTAGCAGCTAGTGGATTAACAGGATTTATCGCATGGCTTGGTATAGCGCTTAGCCATTATAGATTTAGAAGAGCGTATATTGTACAAGGGAAAGATTTAAAAAGATCTTAAATATCGTGCAAAATGGTTCCCGGTTGGACCAATTATCGCATTAGTACTTTGTATTATTGTAATTATCGGTCAAGATACTCAACTTATTACAAAAGGTATTGTTAACTGGAGTGGTATGTTAACTACGTATATGGGAGTGCCAATCTTCTTATTCTTCTACCTATATCACAAAATCAGATATAAAAACAAAAAGTTATACCATTAGATAAAGTAGATTTATCACAAGATGCACACTAATTAAATATAGTTAAAGACTTCAAAGCGATAGCTTTGAAGTCTCCAAATTAGAAAGTAAAGAAATACTTGAAATCAGGGACTTATGCTAAACTAAGATTTTTTTATTTGAATACTAGACAAAATCTAATTAAATTACAAGAAATTTTTCTTTTTGTGGTATTATAAAAAGATAGATAAAAATATTAAAGGAGGAATTTCTGTGAATCTTGAATACCCTTATGACTACAAAAATGTAGAAGATATGGCTAGAAAATACCTATCAGAAGAGCAAATCGAAATAATTAGAAAAATCATATGAATTTGCAAAAAGATGCGCATGAAGGACAATTTAGAAAATCAGGGGAACCTTATATCCTACACCCAATTCAAGTCGCAGGAATTTTGACAGAGTTAAAACTTGATTATGCCACAATTTGTGCAGGATTTTTGCATGACGTGGTAGAAGATACCAAATATACTTTTTGAGGATATTCAACAAACTTTTTGGGGAAGATATAGCTGTTATTGTAGACGGTGTTACTAAACTAGATAAAGTAAAATTCCGTTCAAAAAACAATCTCAAGCAGAGAATCACCGAAAACTTTTTTGTTTCAATAGCAAAAAGATCTACGTGTCATTTTTGTTAAACTTGCTGATAGGCTACATAATATGAGAACTATGAAGTATATGCGTGAGGAAAAAAACAGCGTGAAATTTCTAGCGAAACATTAGAAATCTATGCGCCACTAGCTCACAGATTAGGGATTAGTTCTATAAAATGGGAATTGGAAGATACATCATTGCGATATTTACATCCTTCTCAATATTTTTCTATTGTAGGAATGATGAAACAAAAGCGTAGCGAAAGGGAAGAAAGTATAAAAGATGCCTGTGATAGTATTACATCCTTATTAGGAGAAAATAATATTAAAGCACAAGTTACAGGAAGACCAAAAGCATATTTATAGTATTTATAAAAAAATGGTTAAACAAAATAAAACATTTGATCAAATATATGATCTTTTGGCTGTACGTGTTCTTGTAGATAGTGTAGCTGATTGTTATGCAACGCTTGGGCTTGTTAATAATCTTTGGGTTCCTATTCCAGGTCGTATAAAAGACTATATTGCAATGCCAAAACCTAATATGTATCAATCACTTCATACAACGGTAATTGCTCCAGATGGCCAAACGTTAGAAGTGCAAATTAGAACATATGAAATGCACGAAATTGCAGAAAAAAAGGGATTGCTGCTCATTGGGCTTATAAAGAAGGTAAAAAAAGTTAATAAAAAAATAATAATTTCTATGAGAAATTGAATTGGTTCCAAAAAAATTGCGGAAAATGATGAAACAGAAGCAACAGCTGAGAGTTTTATGGAATCATTAAAAAGTAGATTTACTTAGTGATAAAATTTATGTATTTACACCAAATAGTGATATTATAGAATTACCTAAGGGTTCTTGTATAGTTGATTTTGCGTATGCTATTCACTCAGAGGTTGGGAATAAGATGATTGGGGCCACAGTAAACGATAAGATTGAGCCATTTGACTATGTATTATCAACTGGTGAGATTTGCGATATCCGTACAAGTAAAAATTCAACTGGGCCTAAGCGCTCATGGTTAGAGATTGCAACAGCCTCACAAACTAAATCAAAAATAAAATCATTCTTTAAAAAAAGGCGGAAAGAGGAGAAAATCTTGTTAAGGGAGAAATTCTTCTTAAAGATGAAATTAAAAGCTAACAATTTTTGATATTGATGAAGTTATGACAGAAGAAAATATTGAAATTGCTTTGAATAAAGTACAAATTTACTAATTTGGAAGAAATGTATGTTGCTATTGGATATGGTGGAATATCTGCTAATAAAGTTTTTGCAAGACTAACTGAGAAAATAAGAAAAGAAAAAAACAAGCACAGGCAAAACTTGAAAAAAATTAGTGAGCGGAGAAGAAGATAATAAAAAAATTGTCACGGAAACAGGGGTTTATGTAAAAAGGTGTAGATAATATTTTTGGTAAGATTATCGAAATGTTGTCAACCAATTCCTGGTGATGAAATAGTAGGGTTTATCACAAAAGGACGAGGTGTTACTGTTCACAGACATAGTTGTCCTAATTTGAGTGAGGAAGACAAGGAAAGACTACTAGACGTAGAATGGGTGGAAAGTTTGAATGCTCGTCGTTATAGCGTCACTCTTCAATTACATGCTTTTTGATAGGGATTTATTATTACAAAATGTTCTTCTGACATTAAGTGAAAGTCGAGTTGAAATTAAAAAAACTAAATTCAGAATCAAAAATCTGATAAAAACATGTGTAATTACGATTAGTATTTATGTTAAAAAAATGTTAGTGAGTGTGACTTTATGATTAAAAAAACTTCGCCAGATTCAAGACGTTTATAGTGTAGAAAAGAATAATTAAATAGGTGAAATATGAAGGTAATATTACAAAAAGTAAAAAAAGCTAGTGTAAGTGTAGATGGAAAAAAATAGTCGGAGAAATAGATAAAGGCTATTGTCTTCTTGTTGGAGTTCACAAAAGAATCAACGGAAGCAGATGCAAAGTATTTAGCTAAAAAAATTGTAGAAGCACGACTTTTTGAAGATGAAAATGAAAAGCTAAATCTTGGATTAAAAGATGTTAACGGAAGTATTTTATCAGTATCTCAATTTACTCTTTATGCTGATACAAAAAAAGGGAAGCGTCCAAGTTTTACCAATGCTGCTAGAGCAGAAGAAGCAAATGAATTATATAATAAATTTAATGAATATTTGAGAGAAGAAGGAATAAAAAGTAGAAACTGGAATATTTCAGACGATGATGGAAGTTAATATCATTAATGATGGACCAGTAACTATTATTTATGAAAAAAATTATCATTAGGAAATTAAAATATGAGAATAAAAAAAGAAAAAAAGTAATAATACAATATTATGGTTAATATCAGGAATGTTAGTATTATTTGTTTTTAGCAGCAATGATGTATTACGTTTCTGAAAAAGATTAATCCAACAGCTAATGCTGAAAACAATATAACAATTTCAAAAGAAATAGAGTTAAGAACAGGTCCAGATTCATCATATCCAGTGTTGAAAAAAATAACAGCTGGAGAAAATGTTGAGCAACTTAGTAAAACGGATACTTGGTATGAAGTAAAAACAAAAGATAGTTATGTTGGTTGGATACCAGGATGGAGTATATTAGGAAGTGGACAGAAAAGTCCAGAAGATCAAAAATAAAGAAAAAAACTAGCTGCATATACAGTATTACTCAATCCAATTATAAAAAAATGATGAAACAGCTGATTACAAAGGAATAATGCCGAAAACGTATAATTTGAAAAATTGCTAAGGAACTTCAAAAACAACTTTCAAGTGACGGAATTAAGGTAATTTTAACACGAGATAATGATGATACATATCCAACAAAAGATGAAGTAAAAATTAGCAACTGAGAATAAAGTAGATATTTTTGGTGGATTTTGATATTAATAACACTAATCAAAAAGACATTTTTTTGGAGTAAAGGTATACTACGGTACAGCTGAATCTGCTATTATAGCTAGAAGTATTGAAAAAAATTTATCAGAGCATTATATTTCAAAAGTATCTTCGTCAGAGAAACAGGGTAATTTTTGACCAACTTAAAGATAAACTTCCTCAAGTAAGAGTAGTATCTGCTAATATTGGTGATAGAGTGGATGTAGATATACTAAATAATAATCTTGCTAATAAACAGTATATTGAAGCATTGAAAATCAGGTGTAGAAGTCTATTTATACTATCTTATAAATATTGATAATTACAATGCTAAACGCAAAGAACAGTTATTAAATCTACCTCAAAAAGGTTTATCAATTCCTATGTATTATACTAAACAAGATTCTTATAAAAAAATATTTCTTATGGATTAGATGGTAAGAAAACAATTGAGGATAATGGAGATGCTATTATCTCACTTGCAATGATAGCAAATTACTTAGGAATCGATGGTGCTAGTGTAGAAGATATTGCAAGTTGGGCTGGTAATAAATACTATATAAAAAAATCAAGGGACGCAACCAACTATAGTTTCTGGTTTTTGCAGATAAGTATAATGTAAAAGTAGAAAAGAATAGAAAATGATAAACTTATAGAAAACATAGAGCAGGCGTTAAAAAAATAATAAGCCAGTTCTAGTTAGATTAAAAATCAGGATTATTTGGTGAAAGAGTTACCTATAAAGTAATTCGTGGATATGAAGATGAGAAATTTTATCTTAACGATCCAGATGATAATGATGTGAAACTTGCAAGTTACAACGGATTTACATCAAATGATATTAAAAACAACCTTGCTCAAGCTTGGACAATAAGTAAATAAGAAAAAAATAATAATCAGTATAAACTAAAAAAATATTTATACTGGTTATTTATTTTTAGCTAAAAGTGGCTACTTTTTAAATTATTGAGAAAAAAATATACTTGACTATAAATAATAAATCCTTTATAATAGTTCACATGGTTAACTAAAAAGTTAATAAAGTGAACTATTTTTTTCAGGAGGAAAAATGACAAGTGATAGTCAGACTATGAGTCATTTAGAAGCTATTGATAAGCTAGATGAACTTAGAATTCTTATAAAAATGCATAAAAAATAATACGCCTTATAGAAAAGCAAAGTTTCAAGCTATGATGTACTTATGTATGAAAGAAAAAAAATAACAATGCAGGAATTAGGTGAAGAGTTAGGGTGTTACTAAATCAAGAGTTACGGCATTAGTCACAGAGTTATTAGAAAAAGGATTTGTGATACAAAGTGTAGATAAGAAAGATAAAAAGAAAAAAATATCTACAGCTTTCTCCTAAAGGTTTAGAGCATATGGATGACCATAAAAAAAGCATATGAAAATTGGTTTGAAAAATTTGGAGTAAGTTTGATAGTAACGAAAAAGAAGCATTTAGTATTACTCTAACTAAAGTGAATAATGTGATAAAAGAGGAATTGTGTGAGAAAGAGGAGGTTGAAAGTTAATGAAATTAATGAAATATTTGAAAGGTTTCACATTACCGTTGATATTTTTTTTAGTAATTATATTAGGTGTTCGGGTTGTAGCAGAATTAGAATTACCTACTTATACTAGTAATATCGTTGATATTGGAATTCAACAAAAAGGGTATTAAAGATGCGGTGCCGAATAAAAATTAGCGAGAAATCATTAAATACATTAGAACTTTTTCATGACAGATGATGAAGTGAAAAAAAGTTAAAGATAACTACAAAAAGAAGGAAATTTTTTATAAGTTAAACAATATTCCTGATGATGTGCGTAAAGAGTTAAATGATATTTTTTTAAAGAAACTATGACGGTTGTTCTTGGTGCAAAAAAACAAAAATACAGATTTGACTCAAGTAGAACAAGGTGTAAAATTGGGGATTGTTGATAAGGGTACATTAATAGACCAAAGAAAAAAACAGTTTCTAGTTTAGGTAACGCATCTGATATGATGCTAAAAACAAGCAGGAATTTCTTTTTGTAAAAAGAGGAGTACAGTGAAGTAGGAATTGATACAAATGAAATTAGAAACTCATACTTAAAAAGAAGTGGGGTTAATGATGATTTTTTTGTGACTTTTATTTCTGGGCTTGGAAGTATTATTTCAAACTTTATTTCAAGTCGTATAGCATCTAGGGTGGCATTTAATCTACGCGAAAAAAACTTTATAATAAAGTGTTGTCTTTTTTCTAAACAAGATATTGATAAATTTTCAACTGCATCGTTAATTACCCGCAGTACAAAATGATATTCAACAAATACAAAAATGCTTTTAAATATGTTTTTATTTATCGCATTTTATGCTCCAATGATGGCACTTTTGGGGAATTTATAAAGTTACTCAAACTGATACCGGTATGACTTGGATTATTGCGGTAGGGGTAGGTTTGTTAGGATTACTACTAGGTATAATTACATTTTTAGTAATGCCAAAATTTAAAAATAATGCAAAAAAATTAGTTGATAGGGTTAATCTTGTAACTCGCGAACTTTTTAACAGGTATTTCAGTTATTCGAGTATTTGGTCGTGAAAAGCATGAAGAAGAGCGCTTTGATAAAGAAAATGTAATTTTTAAGAAATAACCAGCTTTTTGTTAATAGAACTATGTCAGCATTATTCCCAGCAATTATATTAATTATGAATGGTATCTCATTACTTATAATCTGGGTTGGTGGAAAAAAATATTGATGCAGGAAGTATTCAAGTTGGAGATATGATGGCATTTATAACATATACTATGCAAATAGTTATGTCATTCCTATTCTTTACATTCTTAATGATGCAATTGCCACGTGCGGAAGTAGCTGCAGGTCGTATAGACGAAGTATTAGGAACAGATATAACAGTTTTAGATAATGAGAATATTCAAGATGATATGCTTAATAATGTACATGGTACTTTAAAATTTGAAGATGTTAGCTTTACATTTGATGGTGCAGATAGCCCGGTATTAAGTAATATTACTTTTGAAGCGGAAGCAGGTAAAACTACAGCAATCATTGGAAGTACGGGTAGTGGTAAATCTACCTTATTACATTTAATACCACGTTATTTTTGATGCTACAGCAGGTAGAATTACTATTGATGGTGTTGACATTCGTGATGTAAGTATGAATAAATTACGTAATCTATTAGGATTTGTTCCTCAAAAAGGTGTCTTATTTAGCGGTACTATAGAGAGTAATATAAAAATTTGGTGATGAAAATATTACTGATGAAGAGATGAAAACTGCTGCAGAAATTGCACAAGCTACAGAGTTTATTCTTGCTAAAGAAGAAAAAAATACAATAGTGAAATTTCACAAGGTGGTTCAAATGTTTCGGGTGGACAAAAAAACAACGTTTATCTATTGCACGTGCTCTAGCAAAAAAATCCTAAAATTCTTCTTTTTTTGATGATAGTTTTTTTCAGCACTTGATTATAAAACAGATGTTAAATTAAGAAGAACTTTTAAAAAGAAAAAAATGAAGGATACAACAACAATTATTGTTGCTCAGCGTATAGCAACAATTTTACATGCTGATAAAATTATCGTAATGAATGAAGGCCGTGTTGTTGGAGAAGGTAAACACAAGGAATTATTGAGTAGTTGTCCAACCTATTTAGAAATCGCAGAAAGTCAGCTTAGTGAAGAAGAATTGGCGAAAGGAGGAAATACTCATGAGTAAAGAGAAAAAAACAAAAAAACGTTCGGATAATTTTTGGAAAAAAACATTAAAAACGTATTATAAAATTAATGTTTAAAAAAAGTACATGATTTCGAGTATATTGGTAGTTTTATTCGCCTTAATAAGTACTGTGTTTGGTATAGTAGGTCCCTAAAATTATGGGACAAGCTACAACAAAAGCTTTTTTTGAGGATTAGTAGCCAAAATTAATAATACTGGTGGAATTGATTTTGAAAAAAATTGCAGGAATCTTGTTAACAGTACTAGGATTATATGTATTATCTTCTGTGTTTATGTTTATTGAAGGATGGCTTATGAGTAATATCTCTCAACGCCTTACATACGATATAAGAAAAGATATTAGTAAAAAGATTAATACATTACCAATGGGATATTTTTGAACAGCGTACAGTTGGTGAAACATTGTCACGTGTAACAAACGATGTTGATACACTTGGGCAATCATTAAACCAAAGTTTCACACAGATTATTGCTAACAGTGCAACAGTTCTTGGGGTACTTGTAATGATGTTTACTATAAGTCCGCTTATGACACTTATAGCAATAGCATTAATACCAATTTCGGGTATTTTTATTAGGGATTTTAACAAAAATGAGTCAAAAAAATATTTCACAGGACAGCAAAAAAAGCGTTAGCTGATGTTAATGGACAAGTAGAAGAAAGTTATGCTGGACAAAAATATTATTGTAGCATTTAATCATAAGGATAAAAAGTATAAAAAGAGTTTAATACAAAAAAATTCGGATTTATATACATCTTCATGGAAGGCAAATTTCTTATCTGGTCTTATGTTTCCGGTAATTAACTTTGTGGGAAATTTAGGTTATGTAGGAATAGTATTTTCAGGTGGATTATTGGTTGCAAAAGGTACAATTGGTGTAGGAGATATCCAGGCGTTTATTCAATACATACGTAATTTTTACTCACCCAATAGGTCAGATAGCTCAGTCAATGACAGAAATTCAAAAAAATGGCTGCAGCAGGTGCTAGAGTTTTTTTGAGTTTTTAGATGCTGAAGATGAAGTACCGGTGGAAAATTCAGAAAAAAATTGTTGTTAAAGAAGGTAATGTTGTGTTCGACCATGTTAAATTTGGATATGTTGAAGATCAAATTATTATTAAAAACTTCACTAGTGATGTGAAAAAAGGTGAGATGATTGCAATAGTTGGTCCGACAGGAGCAGGTAAAACTACCATGGTTAAACTTCTTATGAGATTTTACGATATTAATGGAGGAAAAATTTCTATAGACGGTCGTGATATTACATCGTTAAGTCGAGAAGAATTACGTTCATATTTTACAATGGTTCTTCAAGATACTTGGTTATTTAGAGGAACGATTATGGAGAATATTCGATATGGGCGTTTGGATGCTACTGATGAAGAGGTTATAGAAGCTGCAAAAGCTGCACATATTCATCATTTTATTAAGACTTTACCTGGAGGATATGATATGGAACTTAATGAAGAAGCTTCAAATATTTCTCAAGGACAAAAACAATTATTAACGATTGCACGTGCAATTCTCGCTAATAAACCAATCTTAATTCTTGATGAAGCGACCTCAAGTGTTGATACACGAACAGAAGTATTAATTCAAAAAGCGATGAATAAACTGATGGAAGGACGTACGACATTTGTAATTGCACATCGGTTATCAACTATTAGAAATGCAGATAAGATACTGGTTTTTAAAAAGATGGAGATATTATTGAGCAAGGAAATCATAATGAACTTTTAGCACAAAAAGGTTTTTTTACTCAGAATTATATCAAAGCCAATTTGCAGAATAATTCAAGAAAGGCATTTAGAGAATTATCTCTAGATGTCTTTTGATTTTTATTTTTGACAAGATATATTTAATTTAGTACAATTATCTCACATTCGAGATAATTGTGTAGAATTATACAAAATAGGAGTATGTGAATGAATAATGAATTTAAGGCTGTTATCGGAATTTTTGAGAGCGAGTAATTTATTAGTAGATGATTTAAAGAAGACTTTAAAAAAATTATCCAATAAATACGACTGAATTTTTCTGTAATGGAATTTTTTTATACAGCAAAGGAGAAAAAAAGTATTCAAGAAATACGAGATAGAATTTTTACTTGCAGTGGTAGTGCGACATATGTCGTAGATAATTTAGAAAAAGAAAGGTTATGTTAATAGAATAGTCAATGAAACTGATAAAAAGGGTAACATATATAAAGTTGACTAGAGAAGGAAAAAGATTTAATTAACAATATTTTTTTCCAATGCATATACTAAAAAAAGATTTTTTTAGTGATTTGACTAATGAGGAGTTAGTTACATTGAAAAAAATATTAAAGAAAATTAATTAAAGGTAATATTTTTTTCATAAAAATTAGTATCTCGAAACTAAAGAAATATAGGAGGATATAATGGTAGAGCTAGGAATTAGTACATTTGGAGAAACAACAGAAATAGAAGGGACAGAAATAACACCCACACATGATGAACGTATTAGAAATATGGTAGAAGAGGTAAAACTTGCTGATAAAGTTGGATTAGATATATACGCAATAGGAGAACATCATAGAGAAGATTTTGCAGTATCAGCACCTGAAATATTGTTGGCAGCTGGTGCGGCAGTTACAAAGAATATAAAATTAAGTTCAGCGGTAACAGTTTTATCATCTGCTGATCCTATAAGGGTGTATCAACAGTACGCAACAATAGATGCTATTTCAAATGGAAGAGCAGAGATTATGGTAGGTCGTGGGTCTTTTACAGAATCATTTCCTTTGTTTGGTTATGATTTAGCAGATTATGAAGAATTATTTGATGAAAAAAACTAGCAATGTTAGAGAAAATTAGAGCTAATGAAAAGTTGATATGGGAAGGAAAAACATACTCAAAAAGGTAGAAAATAAGGGGGTATATCCTAGAAGTGTTCAAGAAGATTTCCCTATTTGGGTAGCAACGGGTGGAAACACAGAATCCACTATTAAAATCGCGCAAAAAGGCTTACCAATAGCGTATGCGATAATTGGAGGACAATATAAATCTTTCAAAGGGTTAATTGATTATTATAAAGCTATAGGAAGAAATTCTGGTTTTGATGAAAATCGTCTAAAAGTTGCTTCACACTCATGGGGATTTATAGCTGAGAGTGATGAAGAGGCGATTAAGAAATATTTCTATCCAACAAAACAAGTAGTGGATGCAATCTCAAAAGATAGACCTTTTTGGAGACCACTTACATTTGAACAATACTTAAATAATGTTGGCCCAGATGGATCTATGTTAGTAGGTAGTCCAGAAACTGTAGCAAATAAACTTATTGATATGATAGAAACATTAAGATTAGATAGATTTATGCTACATCTTCCGCTAGGATCTATGCCACATGAAGATATAATGAAGGCTATAAGATTATTTGGAGAAGAAGTAGCACCAAGAGTTAGAGAATATTTTTAAAAAAATAAAATTATAAATTAGAAAAAAATATACTGTTAGTAAAATATTATTAAATATTTGGGAGTACTTCTTAAACATTAATTCATCTAGTTATTTATATTTATGGTATAATAAAAAGTAATAAAAAAATGGAGTATATTACAGATGGTTTTTAAATAAATATAAATATTTACTTTTTTTGATTTAGATGATACATTATTAGATTTTTCAACAAGCTCAAGAATTAGCTTTTTAAAAAAATTATTAGAAGATGAACGTATAGAATATAGTTATAAATTATTTGAAAAAAATATAAAGAAATAAATAAGGCTCTTTGGCGTCGCTTTGAAAAAGGAGAATTGGCTAATACAGAAGTTACGAGTCAACGTTTTATTCAATTTTTTTGAGTTGTTTAATAAAAAGTGTAGATGGACGTGAAACAGATATTCGCTTTAGATCTTATTTAGCAGAGGGGAACCAACTGTTTGAGGGGATAGCAGATATGCTGGATAGACTACGCAAAAACACACAAATTATATGTTGCTTCAAATGGAATAGGAGTTACTCAACACACGCGGCTAAAAAAATAATGATTTGAATAAGTATTTTGAAAAAGATTTTTTTATTTCAGAAGAAGTAGGTAGTAAAAAAAGCCGGATAGGGAGTTCTTTTGAAAAAAATTTTTTTGTCGAAGTAGGCGTTGAAAATAAGGGAGAAGTATTAATGATTGGAGATACTTTGACCTCTGATATATTAGGTGCTAACAATATAGGAATAGATAGCTGTTTAGTCGATATTCATAATGTGGAAAATAGTGAGATAATACCAACATATAAAATTAATAAAACTATAGATATATTAGAATTATAAAATTAATATAAAAATAAGGAGCGAATCTTATTTCAAGATACGCTCTTTTTGTTATTAATGTTTATTAAAAGAAGTATTTTTCTAATGCAACAAAACAGTGTTCTATTCCATATTCTTTTTCTAATAGTATTTTTTTATATTTTCGACAATAGTATAGTCTTTATTTATGCTATATTCATTTAAAAAGTATGTGCATAGCAGCATTTGTTTCGTTTGTATCAGTATGCCAAATATGGAATTCATGTATATTAGCAACACCTTCTATTTCACCGATTTTTTTCATAGATTTCAGTAGTATTTAAAGTAGTTCCTTCCATCAAAATAATATAAGAAGAACGAGTAATTTTAAAACCACCTCTAAAAAGAATAATTGTTATAATTATACTCATAATTATATCGACAACGATATAACCTGTAAAAATATTATTGTTGAAGAAATTATAATACCTACTGAACTAATTAAGTCTCCTAAAAAAATGCCATAAAGCACTTTGGATATTTAGGTTATCTTCTTTTTCTAAACTTTTAGTTAGAATAATAGTTATAACTATATTAAAAAGTAAACCCTACAGTAGAAATCATTAACATAGTTTTAAAATCAATATCTCTAGGATTATATAATCTCATAATTGCTTCATAAAGAAGATAAATAGAAATTATAATAAGAGCTAGACCATTTAGAAATGCAGCAATTACCTCTAGTCTAACAAAACCAAAGGTATAATGCTTATTTGGTTTTTTTGGCGCTATATATCAGGGCGATTAAGCTAAAAACCAAGAGCAGCAACATCGGAGAACATGTGAAAAAGAATCACCTAGTAGCGCAAGTGAATTAGAAATTATCCCCCTATATATTCTAATAGAGCGAATGCAGTAGTTAATATTAAAAGATGTATAAAGTATTTTTTTAGAATATTGTTGTATTTTTGTAATGTTTTTTTATGATGAAAATTATATGTAATCATAGCATATCCTCCATATATTTATAATATTATATCTGAAATGTATCGTTATGGCAACAAAATGCGACTGATACTAATTATTAGTATAAAACGATGTGAAATGTAATAAACTTAATTAAATATATAGAGCTTAGTGTTGATTTTTTGTATTTTGCTTTGATAAAAATTAATAGTAATAAAAAGATAGAAGGTGAGATAGCTATGAGAATTTTTATGCATAGGAGATAGTAATACTTGGGGGTATACACCAGAAACTGGTATAAGAATGGAGAAAAAGATGGACAAAATTGTTAGAAGAATATCGTCCAGATGATAAAATAATAGAAGAAGCAATGAATGGTAGAACGGTTACCGCAAAAAGATACAATTGTTCCAGTTCGTTGTGGAATTGACACCTACCGATTTTTGATGTTAAGTCACGTTCCGGTTGATTTAGTAATAATTATGCTAGGAACAAATGATTTGAAAAAGCAATTTAATCCAAGTGCAAAACATTTGGCTTTTAGGAATAGAACAATTTATTAAATATATTAGAAATCCACATTTGGCAGAGAATTACAAAAATTCCTAAAAATTTTTAATTGTATCACCAGTTCCGTTACGAGATGAAATTGTTGAACGTCAAAGTTTGTTTTGGCGAATTTGATGAAAAATAGCTTAAAAACAATCTAAATTTTTTTAGCACAAACATATAAAGATATTAGTGATAAATATGAAGTGGATTTCCTAAATGCAGGACGTGTAGCAGAAGCTTCGCTGATTGATTGTCTTCACTTAGATGAGAAAAAAATCACGAAAAACTTGCTAAATATATAGCAAGCAAGATATCTGAAATATTAGATTATGAGGAAGCAAGATAATAAAATAAAAAAACTCGAGCTTGATAATTTTTTTATCAAGCTCGAGTTTTTTTATATTGTTTGTAGGAAATATACCCTATGTAATAACCAAAAAAAGTAATTAGAAAGAATAATAAGTTAATTTTTCCCAAGTATAATATAGTTTGTTATACTTGTAGAAAAAAATAATAAAAATACGATCCAAGTATAAATGTATTACCTGATTGTTTTTGTTAAAGTTATGTCAATTAAACCTATAATGTAGTTATATATGAATATAAAAACAAATAATAAATAAACAAGATATAATAATAGGTAAAAGTAGAAACATTGGTTAACATTGTTAAATTATTTAATATAATAAAACTACTTAGTATTAAAGTTAGTTGAGTTATTCTTGAAACTAAACTATTAAAAATTTATATCTTTCACGTGCACACTTCTTGAAATAAAACTAGGAAAAAGTTGGCTCACAGTAAAACGTTAAAAATATAAACCAATAGGCATAATTTATAAAAATAAGACCAAGTAATAGAGCCAAAGTACGCCCTGTGTGAATATAACAAAAAAAGGTTCTGTTAATTTTTTTCATAATAAGCTGTTTTTTTATCTGTTAAAAATATATTCGGTTATATGCTGAACGCTAAAAAAATCACGCTAATTAAAAATAAGTGTAGCTAATAAATATTTTTATGCTAAAATTATTATTTGTTAACAATAGTAATAAGGCAATTATTTCTAATACAATAAATATTATATTTATATAAGAATTCTTCCCATATCTATTAAGATGAACAATTTCAATAGTCCAACAATTAAGAAAAATCATAAATATAACAATTAAATGAATAATATTTTTTTAAAGTTTATTTCATCTTCAATATAGAAATTTAATATTTTAATGAAACTTATTGAAAAAAACAATATCAAATAAAAGATTAAATATACCTTGTCTACTGAATAAAGAACAATTCATAAAATCCCTTTCTAAAATTAATTTTTTTATAATATAACTAATATTTTTATCATAAAAAATATGAAGAAGTAATCTTATTTTTAAATTACTTCTTCATTATATGTAATTATTTTTTTAATTTTTTTATGGAAATCTTTGAAGAAAAAGGAGACCGATAAGTGTTAGAAGTACACCTCCCATTGCCAAAGTAAACTGTGCAATCAAAGTACTAACTAGAATATATCCACCACCTATAATTGCGATAATCGGAACTAAAGGATAAAGTGGAACTTTATATGGTCTTACTAAGCTAGGCTCTTTTTACGAAGAATAAATACTGCGATAAAAGTAGCCACAAAGAAAAACCAAATTGTAAATAATAAAAAGTCTGTTAAAGTATCGAATTGTCCTGTGAAAAATCATTATAATTGCTATACCTAAAAAGTAGGAATGCAGAATAATGAGGTATTGCGAATTTGTTTAATTTAGTCCAAGTATTTTTTTAAATGGTATTTGATCTTTCATAGCCATTGCGTATGGAACACGAATACCGGTCATTGTATAACCGTTTAACGTTCCATAAACACTAATTAAAATTCCGATAGTAATGATTTTACCACCAACACCACCAAATAATAAAACTGCAATTTCACTTGCTGCTTTTTGGTTTCCAGAAATTTGTTCCATTGGCATAGTCATCAAATAAGCAGTGTTAATTAGTAAATATATGACCATAACTAACCCCAGCCCTAAGAAAATTGCTCGAGGCAGATCACGTCTAGGATTTTTTTCATTTCTCCAGCAATATTACCGACTGCAATCCATCCATCATAAGCATACATTGTTGCAAGAAGCGCAGAGCCTAAAGCAGTAAATGAATTATCATTAGAAAATGTAGAAGAATTTGGGAATAATTCTACAGTATGTGGATTTGCTTGGAATAATCCAAAAATAACGATTGCAAAAATTGGGATAAGTTTACAAAAAGTAGCAACTGTTTGTACTATTCCACCAGTTTTACCTCCAAGTAAATTTAAACAAGTTACAGATAATGCTACTGCAATTGCAATAGGAATATTGTAAATTTTATCCAATTGAAATAAATTTACACATTGAGTTGCAAAAAAATAATAGCTGCGGCTGCCATGCTTGCTGGAAAGTAAATAACAGTTTGAGCCCAACCTAATAAATAAGAAAAATGGGCGTCCATATGCGCGTTCAATCCACACAATCATCCCCCAGTTTCGGGAATTGCAGCAGCGAGTTCAGCAACAGTCAGACCTGCACAAATTGTGATAATTCCTCCCAGTACCCATGCAATCATACCCAAACTAACATTGCCAGTAGTTTTATATATAATTGCAGCTTTAAAAAAATACTCCAGATCCAATTACAATTCCAATTACTGTTGAAAAATGCAGGGAGAAATCCAATATTTCTTTTTTTAAATTATTCATAACTAATCTCCTTGTACTATATAAACTTGATGAAATTTTCCAAATAAACATTTATCGATGGAAACTCTAGGGAAACTTACTTCAATAAAATATTGAAATTGCTTTCATGCATATTTATTATAACTTATTTATGCTAACTTAACAATAGTAAATTGTAAAATTATCTAACATAAATTTGACAATTAATAGCAAATAAAACTTACATCATTTTTAAAAATAAATATAAAGCAAGAAAAATAAAAAAATATAATTAAAGATTTCACAAAACAAATTAAAAATATGATATAATAAAATGTATGTGAAAAAAATACTAGATTTATCATACTAGAGAGGAAATAAACATGACAGAAGAAATTAAAGTTGACGTTCAAGAACTTAATGATCAAATGCTTGTGCGTCGTGAAAAATGGAAGCAATGCGTGAAGCAGGTTTAGATCCATTCGGGACTAAATTTCGAAAGAACTCATCTTTCAAGTGAAATAGTAACAGAATTTGATAAATACTCTAAAGAGGAATTAGAAGAAAAATGTTTCTGTGACAATCGCAGGCCGTATTATGACAAAAACGCGGAAAAAGGTAAAGCAGGTTTTTGCTCATGTTCAGGATTTAGGTGGACAAATTCAAATTTATGTTCGTCAAGATAGAGTTGGAGATTCTTATGAATATTTCAAAACATTAGATTTAGGGATATTGTAGGAGTAACGGGTGTTCTTTTTCAAAAACAAATGTTGGAGAATTATCTGTAAAAGCTGATAATTTTGTAATTTTAACAAAAAGCTTTTACGCCCACTTCCAGACAAATTCCATGGACTTAAAGATGTAGAAGAGCGTTATAGAAGAAGATATGTAGATTTAATTATGAATGAAGAGAGTAAAGAAACTTTTATCATGCGCTCAAAAAAATTATTCAAATTATGCGTAGTTACTTAAATGATCGTGGTTACCTAGAAGTAGAAACACCTATGATGCACTCAGTTGCAGGTGGAGCTGCGGCTCGCCCATTTGTTACACACCATAATGCTTTTGGATATGCAATTATTTATGCGTATTGCGCTTGAATTACCTCTTAAACGTCTTATAGTTGGGGGCTTAGAAAAAGTTTATGAAATTGGTCGTGCATTCAGAAATGAAGGTGTTTCAACGCGTCATAATCCAGAATTTACTATGATTGAACTTTACGAAGCATATGCAGATTTTTAATGATATTATGGATTTAACAGAATCTATGATTGCATATATTTGTAATGAAATTCATGGGACTACAAAAATTATGTACGGAGAAGATGAAATAGATTTGACTCCAAAATGGCGTCGTGTTCATATGGTAGATGCGATTAAAGCGGTAACAGGTGTTGATTTCTGGAAAGAAATGACAGATGAAGAAGCTCATGCTCTAGCTGAAGAACACAATGTTCCTGTTCGTAAAGATATGAAAGTTGGTCATATTATTAATGAGTTCTTTGAAACTTTTGTAGAAGAAACATTAGTTCAACCAACGTTTGTTTATGGGCATCCAGTAGAAGTATCACCACTTGCAAAAAAACAAATCCTGAAGATACTAGATTTACTGATCGTTTTGAATTATTCATAGTTCGTAGAGAACATGCGAATGCATTTAGTGAATTAAACGATCCAATTGATCAAAAAGAGCGTTTCTTAGCTCAAATGGATGAGAAAGATGCTGGTAATGAAGAAGTTTATGAAATGGATGAAGACTTTGTAGAGTCATTGAATACGGTATGCCACCAACAGGTGGATTTGGTATTGGAATTGATAGATTAGTAATGTTACTGACTAACTCAGCTTCAATCCGTGATGTACTACTGTTTCCGTACATGAAGCATAAATAAGAAATTAAGAGAAAAAAATAGGAGAGGAATCTCCCTCTTTTTGAAAAAGAAAAAAAGGAGAATAACATGGCAAGCTTTTTTTGAAAGATTAAAGGAAAAAAATTTTTCTGCTAAGGAAGAGCTAAATGAAGAACTAATTTCGCTTGATGAATATGAAGAATTTGTCGAGACTCAGTTGGTAACAGAAAAAAATTTAAAAAAAGGTTTGAAAAAAATCGCGTGATAGCTTTTTCTAATGCACTTAATAATTTGATAAGTTCATATAGAGAAATTAATGAGGAGTTTTTTTGAAGATTTAGAAGAACTATTAATTCAATCAGATGTTAGTTATAACACAGTACTAGAATTAGTAGACCATTTAAAAAGAAGAATCTCAACGAAGAAATCTAAAAGAACCAAGTGAACTACAAGAGATGATTATAGAAAAAAATTGGTTGATATTTACATGGAGGGTACAGTTAAAGCAGATTTGAAATATGCCCCGGAAAAAGAATTATCAGTATTTCTATTCGTAGGAGTAAATGGTGTTGGGAAAACTACTTCTATTGGTAAGCTAGCACATAATTTGAAAAAGAAGGAAAAAAAGGTTTTAATAGCTGCGGGAGATACATTTAGAGCAGGAGCTATTGACCAGCTTGATGTTTGGGCTAAACGAAGTGGAGCTGATATTGTAAAAATCACATGAAGGTGCAGATTCTGCAGCAATTATTTTTTTGACGCTATTCAATCTGCAAAAAGCTAAAGGATATGATGTATTGCTTTGTGATACAGCCGGACGTTTGCAAAAATAAAGATTACTTAATGAAAGAACTAGAAAAGATAGTTAGGGTAATAAAAAGAGAAGTTCCTGAAGGACCACATGAAGTACTTTTAACGATAGATGCAACTACTGGACAGAATGGTATACTTCAAGCTAAAACATTTAAAGAAGTAAGTGATGTTACAGGTGTAATACTTTACAAAATTAGATGGTACGGCCAAAGGTGGTATAGTAATAGCTATTAAAAAAAGAATTAGGTATCCCCGTAAAATTAGTTGGTCTTGGAGAAAATATTGATGATTTAGAAGTGTTTGATCCAGAACAATATATATATGGACTGTTTTATAAAGAAAAAACAGAAGAGCAGGAATAAAATAGGTAGAGGTAGTGTTGTAGAAAAAAAGCACTGCCTCTTTTTTTACTGTGGTAGAACATTTTTAAATTAATTACATATTATGTTTTTAAAAATCATTGAAATATAGGTAGGAAAAAGTATATAATAGATATATTAAAGAGGTATTATATATGGAGGATTATAATGGGATTTTTTTATCAAAAATTATTTGGGAAACAAGAAGTTAAAACAGAAGAGTTAGTATTAAAACTCTTATATGAAAGGAAAAAGTAGTAGATATTACAGAAGTACCAGATCCAGTATTTGCTCAAAAAGATGATGGGCGATGGATTTGCAATTATTCCTGAAGAAGGTAAATTGATATCACCAGTAGCTGGAGAAATAATACAAGTATTTCCTACAAAAAACACGCTTTCGGTATTAAAAGCAGGAGAAGTAGAATTACTTATTCATGTTGGATTAGAAACAGTATCTATGAAAGGTGAAGGGTTTGATGTCAAAGTTTCTGCTGGAGATAGAGTAGAAGTAGGTCAAACTTTGTTGACATATGATTTAGAGCTAGTAAAAGAAAAAAAGCGAAGGATGTGATTACTCCTTGTGTAGTAACAAACATGGATGCAATTGAAGGTATTAATGTTTTTAAAAATTAAAATGAAAATGTTGATTTTTTTCACAAGAGGTAGAAGCGTAAAACTTAAATAGACTAGATCTATTTAAGTTTTTACTATTAATGTAGAAATTATGAATGACAAAAAATTTTTGGAAAATTATTTATTTATATATAACAAAGTATAACTATAATATTTTTACACTATCGTCCAGAGAAAAAAAAGATGTTTGGCTTATTGATGAAAAATAATGAGTTAGTAAGGTTCATATATAGCGATAGTTTTAAATCTTCAGAAATAGATAATATTGTTTCTAATATTATAAGAAACGAAGAAAGACTAAAAAATGTTTAAACTGAATTGTTTAAAAAAATTAAAAATTTTTTTATGTTTCTCCTGATTTTTGATAGTACTGTAGTGGATTACAAAAAAATATAGAATTTCTTCAAGTTTAATGATAGAGAGAATACTCTACAATGATAAAAAAATAGAAAATTATTTATTAAAGAATCAGATGTTAAGTTTATAGATAATACACCAGATACTCTTCGATATAAAAACCGAGTTGTAGAATTATATAAAAAGACAAACTTTAGATAAAAAAATATTTTTAGATGTAAAGTATAGTGGTATAGCAATTTTTTTATTTGGTATTATTTATCCTGAACTACTTAACGATTTATTTTTTTCAAATAGACAAGTTTCTATATACCAGTATTTAAACTATAATTATCAAAAAAATGATAAGTGGTCAGTTTTATCGTTTTTTTCACAAGTGTTTTTTTGTGATAGAAAATGTAAAGAGTTTGATAGTAATATTAGTTACATTGTTAGCTACATCGATATTGTTCAATAAAGCATTGAATATAGTTAAATCAATAAGCATATTGGTTACTATATCATTATTCTTTAATTTATTTTTTTAATTTTTGGATATTCTGGTAATCTAGATATAGCACTTGTATCGAATTTTTGGTCTGCTAGGATCGATATTTATAAGCCAACTTACGAAGAAAAAAATGATAATCTTAAATTTTTATATATTGGAAGTTTATCTATTGTATATTTGGTCGGAGCGGTTATATTTTTTTGATACAACATTGACTATATATATATTTGCCTTTATACTAGGTATTTTTTTATACAGCTTTTTCTTTGAAAAGAAAAAAAGAATATGTACATAATGGTATCAAGTATTATTTTTAATAGTTGTTTTTTTGGCTTTGTAGTTTTATTTACAGGTCTTAATACAAAAAGGGTTAATAAATAATTATCGAGTGAATAAAGTTGAACAAAGATTACTTAAACATCATTCAGATGAAGATATTTTTTTAGTCTAGAAAAAAAGAACTGACTTCAAATAATAAATCTGTGTTGACTTATTATGAGCTAGGAATGATTAAATTGATGAAATCATCTAAGCAAGATGCTAAGAAAGTTTTTCTTAGAAGGAATAAATTTTGATAATACATTTGCACCTATGTATTATAATTTAGGTTTAATAGAGCGCCAAGAAGGAAATTATAGTAAAAGTAAGGAATATGCTCAAAAAGCTTATGATTTAGAAAAAAAGTAGAAAAATATAAAAAAATTTGGTTGATGAGTTGAATAATGATTAAAAAGAGGTAGCTTCATGAAAAAAATTTTTATGATTTACAGCAATTTTTTAAAAAAACTTTTGGTATAATAATATACATGAAGGATAGAAAACATACGCTTAGTATGGTAGAATATGAAGTAAGAGAATTAAGACGTATAGAATTAATTTCCAAAGAAGAGTTTTTGAGAGCGATGCTAATAATAAAAGCAGGAAGTTAATTATGAGTTATCAAAAGGATAGGTGAAAGAAATTGGAAAATAGTCTTATATTTATTAAGGTAAGAAAAAGAATAGAAGAAGATGTTATGCAAATTGAGGATATGATTAATGCTTGTTTAGCAATAAAAGGTCAGAAAAAAATGTCCGCTTTATCAAGATGTAATAGATACTCAAATTTATGGATTAACAAAAAGAGATCAACTTAGCAGTAGAGATAGGATGTATGTCTTATAAAAAGGACGTGATATTTTGGCGAGTTTAGAAGAAAAAGCAAGTGCTATGTATTCAAGTGTTGATATAGAGAGTAAAGCGAACTAGGCATGATTAGAGAAATAAGAAAATCTATAAAGCATGAACGTAGACATGTAAGAGTTGACTGGATGGTTGCCTTAACTTTGTTAATATTGCTAATATTTAGCTGTATTATGGTTTATAGTGCTAGTATGATTGGTAATAAATATGGGACGTTTACATCTTCTGTTCCAGTAGAAGCAAGTTATTTTCTTAAAAGACAGGCTGCTTGGGCTGTTTTGTCTTATATAGCATTTTTTTATTTTTTTAGTGTAGCAATTCCACATGAGTTTTTTTAAAAAAATAAAAAGTTATTGCAATATGGCTTTTGGGGTATGTTAATTTTACTTGTTATACCATTATTACTCCCCGCCATAAATGGTGCTCGTTCGTGGATTCGATTAGGAGCGTTTAGTTTTTCAACCATCTACTCTGGCTCAGCTATTCATTATAATATATATGGCGTTTATATTAGAAACTAGAAAAGTAAAACTTCGTCAACTGTGTACCAGTAGTGAGCTATTTAGTATTTTTTTAGTATACCTTTAGCTTTAATTGCTGTAATTGCATTGCAAAATGATACAGGGATGATTTTTAATTACTTTATCGGTTATAGGAATAATGACATTATGTTCTAATATACATTTTAAAAAAATATAAAAAAATACTTACTCTTGCAATAATAGGGGTAGCACTTCTTATTATGTATGTGCTTATCAAGGCAAGTTTTTTTCTAATGGAACTTCTTATAGAACAAATCGTCTAAAAAGTATTTTTTTAAATCCTTTTTCAGAAAATTTAAGTGCAGCTGCTGATCAAGTTATTAACTCATATATAGCTTTTTGGAAATGGGGGCTTAGTGGGAAGAGGATTAGGAAACTCTATTCAAAAAGTTAGGATATTTACCAGAAGCACATACTGACTTTATATTAGCTATTATCGCAGAAGAATTAGGACTTATTGGAGTTCTATTTGTAATAGCGTTACTGGGGCTTCTTATAGGAAAAGTCATTTTTGCAGGTACTAAATCAAAAAAATACATTTTTCAGCAATGTATGCACTTGGGTTTGCTAGCTTACTAATAGTCCAAGCTGTTGTAAATATTGGTGGTGTAACAGCCTCAATACCTATGACAGGTGTACTATTACCTTTTTATAAGTAATGGTGGTAGTTCATTACTTATTTTTGAGTGTGGGATTAGGAATAGCGACAAATGTTCTATCACATGTAAAAATATTTAAGAGAACAAAAATAAAATAAAGTAAATAGAGATAAAGTTCGACTTTATCTCTATTTTTTTCAATAAAAAGAATGGATAAACTTGCGAAGTTATCTTATTCAAGCTATAATAGTAAAGGTAACTTTTAAAGGAGATATTACATGAAATTAGAACAGTTTGATTTTTTATTTACCAGAGGAATTGATTGCGCAGACCCCTCTGTTAAAAAGAGATACTAGTAAATTACTTTGTATTGACAAAAAGAAAAATAATTACGAGCATAAAAACTTTTTCAGATATTATAGATTATTTTGAAGCAGGCGATACCTTAGTACTTAATAATACAAGAGTAATGCCAGCACGTCTGTATGGACAAAAAAAAGGATACAGGTGCAGCGATAGAAGTATTATTATTAAAAAAATGAAGTCGATAATATTTGGGAATGTCTAGTAAAACCAGCAAAAAGAATAAAAAAATAGGAAGTGTAGTTCTCATTTGGTGATGGAATTATGGAGGCAATATGTACAAAGAGTACTTGATGATGGTTTTAGATATTTTTGAATTCAAATACGAAGGTATTTTTTTCAAGAACGTTTGGATGAGCTTGGTACGATGCCATTACCTCCATATATAAAGGAAAGATTAACAGATAAAGAAAGATATCAAACGGTATATTCAAAAAGAAGTAGGTAGTTCAGCGGCTCCAACAGCAGGACTGCATTTTACCAATGAATTGTTAGATAAAATTAAGGCTAAAGGAGTTAATGTTGCATACTTAACTTTACATGTAGGGCTTGGAACATTTAGACCGGTTGCAGTGGAAAATATTGAAGAACACGATATGCATTCTGAATATTATACATTAGATGAAAAAAACTGCAGAGATTATTAATAAAACAAAAGAAAATAATGGTAGAATTTTTTTCTGTTGGAACAACAACTACTAGAACGCTAGAAACAATCGCAAGAGATAATAACGGCAAAAATAGTAGCTGCATCTGGTTGGACAAATATTTTTATTTATCCAGGTTTTAAATTTAAATGTGTTGATGGGCTAATTACAAAATTTTCATTTACCAAAATCTTCGTTAATAATGCTTGTAAGTGCATTTTTATGAAAGAGAAAAGATTTTTAGATTTGTATAAAATAGCAGTAGAAAATAAATATCGCTTCTTTAGTTTTGGCGATGCGATGATAATAGTTTAAGAAAGGAATTTATCAAAAGATGAGAGATGTAAAAAGAAAATGCAGTTTGGTATGAACATGTCAAGACCTGCAAACAATCTGGAGCAAGGCTAGGGATAGTACATACACCACATGGTAGCTTTGAAACACCAGTATTTATGCCAGTAGGAACACAAGCAACTGTAAAAACTATGGCACCTGAGGAAGTCAAAAGTATGGGTGCAGATATAATTTTATCTAATACATATCATTTATGGTTAAGACCAGGGGAGAAGATTGTTGAAAAAGCTGGTGGGCTACATAAGTTTATGAATTGGGATGGAAGTATCTTAACTGATTCTGGTGGTTTCCAAGTATTTTCATTAAGTGACTTTAGAAAAATTGAGGAAGAAGGGGTTTACTTTAAAAATCACTTATCCGGAGAAAAGTTATTTTTATCACCAGAAAAAAAGCTATGCATATTCAAAAATGCTTTTAGGTTCAGATATTATGATGGCATTTGATGAATGTCCAGATTTTAATCATGATTATAAGTACATAAGACAATCAGTAGAAAGAACAAGTCGTTGGGCAGAAAGATGTTTAGAAGCACATAAAAATCCAAAGACGCAGAGTATTTTTGGAATAGTTCAAGGAGCAGGTTTTAATGATTTGCGAGAACAAAGTGCTAAAGATTTAGTCAGTATGGACTTCCCGGGCTATGCCATAGGAGGATTGTCAGTAGGGGAACCTAAGCAAGAAATGTATCGAGTACTAGAGCATGTAACACCATTACTTCCTGCTAACAAAGCAAGATATTTAATGGGAGTTGGTTCTCCAGATGCATTGTTTGAAGGAGTATTACGTGGTATTGATATGTTTGATTGTGTTCTACCCACGCGTATTGCGAGAAATGGAACGTGTATGACATCTCAGGGACGTGTCGTAATAAAAAAATGCTAAGTATGCAGAAGACTTCACGCCATTAGATTCAGAGTGTTCTTGTTATTGTTGTAAAAATTATACAAAAGCATATCTTCGTCATTTATTTAAAGCAGACGAAATTTTTTTGGAGCGCGACTTGCAACAACGCATAATATTCACTTTTTTTAATTAATATGATGAAAGATATTCGTCAGGCAATCATGGAAGATAGATTACTAGATTTTTAAAGAAGAATTTTTTTGAAAAAAATATGGGTTAAATGAGAAGAATCCTAAAAATTTCTAAAAATTTATAGTAAATGGTTTATTTTTTTCTACGTCAATATAGTAGAATAATATAGTAAGTAAATAAATGGAGGTATAACATGCAAGGTTCATACATTAATATATTAATGATTGTGTTTCTTTTTTTGGATTTATGTATTTCATGATTATAAGACCACAATCTAAAAGAAATAAAGAATTAAAACTTCTTCAAGATTCTTTAAAAAGAAGGAGATAGAATTGTTACTTTTTGCTGGAATCTATGGAGAAATCATAGAAGTAGGGACACTAACAGTAAAAATTAAGAATTGCACCAAAAGTGGAAATTGAATTAGATAGAAATGCTATTCGTAGCCTAGTTTCAAAATAATAAATAAAAAAACTAAGAATAAGAGTTGTCTTATTCTTAGTTTTTGAAAAATATTTTATAATATTAGAGTTTTCTTGAGTAAGTAGTATAGTAAGATAATATAAAAATTTATTTTTTTGTTTAGATAAAACAATAGGAGTTTATATCGCTATATGTCATTATTGAAAGTAAATCAAATTTCTCAGTGGAATGAAGAGAGATATTTAATATACACAATATATAAAAACATATATAAAACTTCATGAAAAAGAAAAACTTTTATATAGCCTTAAATAGTATTTTTAAATATTTATTTAATGTTGTAAAAAAATATAACTTTTATTTTATAATTAGAATATTCTTACTATGTAAATAACTTATTAAGTTAAATTGTTTGCATTTGTTAAGAGTGGATTTTTTTATAAAAAAATAAAATGTTAAATTTTACAAAAAAAGAAAAAAAGACAGATGAAGAATTTGGCTTTTTTCAAGGAGAAATATATGTTTAAAAAAACAGGTATATTAAAATATGGAATAAAAAAATTAACAGTAGGAATCGCATCAATAACAATAGGTGCAATTATTTTTTTCTAGGTAGTAATGCGCAAGCAAGTGATAATGAGATTAAAGAAACAGTTAATCCAGTTTCAGTGGAGAAGGTAGATTCTACATTAGCGCCTAAGGAAAATAAAAAAAGAAAAATACAGAAGTTGTTGAAAAGAATAAAAAAATATAGAAATTACTAAAAATGAAACAGATTCTAATTTAGTAAAAAGCTCAAGAAAAACCTAGTACATCAGAAAAAAAATATTAAATGTTTTTTTGATAAACGTACAACAGATAGTACTAATATCAAAGACTTATTAGTTAATATAATAAAAAAATAACGAAAAGACAGTAGAATCAGAAAAAGATAAAGAAGTTATTGTAGAAAATATAAAAACCAGGTGTACAAATAATTTCACGTTTAACTCTGATTATGCTGAAGCAATATCGAAGGGGTATATTGGTCTAGAAGGTGGAAAATATGATAGTTTGATTTATAAAAAAATGCTGTGTTAAATCCAGATGGTGATAATGATGGAGATGGTATTTTTAAATAAAGATGAATTATATATTTATAAAAAAAGATGGAAGAACTTATTTGGGATATGATGTTCATCCAAAATTAGCAGATACTGATGGAGACGGTCAAAAACGATAAAGAGGATAAGGATAAACTTATTTGGAATATATCAGCAAGAGATATGGCTTTACTAATGAATCTTGTATATGAAAAAAAGATGATCAAATAAAAAAAGTATTTTAGATCCAAATACAAATGTGGCATCACTTAAGAAAAAAAGAATTTCAATTTATGCACAATGAATTGGCACCATACTGGACTGTAAAGAAAATTTTTTCATCAAGATAATGGATTAGATGCGGTGCTATTTGAAACAAAAGCTAATTATCCATTTTTGAAAAAAATAGTACAATACAAGTTTTAGCAATTCAAGGAACTAACGTAAAACAATCAGGGGACATACGTGCAGATGCTGCTTTTAGTACTAGGAAATGAATCTAATCAAAGTATAGCGACAAAAGACTTAATAAAAGCATTGAAAAATGATAAAAAGTATAACAAATCTATATATTACTGGTCATTCTTTAGGAGGATACTTAACTCTACGTGCTACAGCTCAAGCAGAAAAAGGATAAAATGGAAGCTTTTAAAGGCTCATATACCTTTAATGCTCCTAAAATTTATTCAGGGTTATTTAATTTCTTTGGTGGTGGAGAAATGAAGAAAGAAAGTGACCTTACAGATAAATTAGCGATATCAGGAAAAAAATTACTAACTATTATACGGATAATGATAATGTTATCCCAGGATTTTTACAACCCAAATATGTAAAAAGTATAGGGAAAAAGCGCTGGCCAACATAGTTCGACATCGTATTTTGAATCAAGAATAAATTCCCATAAAGATTTTTAATTTTTGGTAAGCGACAAGGAGTAGATGGTGTAGGATATATTGATCCTAATTTGAAAAAAATTGAAGATTGTTTCTCCAGAAAAAGGAACACTAAGCTCTACGTTCTTACCAACATTGATAGATAAAAAAACCAGTATCTATTATGATGGGGAGAGTCTTAAGGATAAAGATATCTTTGACAAAATTGATAAAACGAAACTACCAGTGAATATATCATTATCATTATTGGAAAAAAAGTAGACTTATCAACTTTAGGAAATAAAAAAATGCTAAGGTAAAAGTTTTATATTTAGATGATAATACAACTAATGAGATTGATGTGCCAGTTTTTAGTTAATGAAGCTAACAAAGCGCAATTAAATTCAGTAGTTAATGCCGCACAAAAATTTAGTTGACGCTATAGTCGAATTGAATGATAAAACTGAAAAAAATCAGCTGCATTGTATAAGGAAAGTAAAGTAGTATTATCTAATAAATTAAAAAGATGCTGAAGAGGTTATAAATAATAAATTGGCTTCAATAAATACGGTAACAGCTATAACTAAAGAAATTGCTAATCTTGGATTAGATTTAATAGCTAAAAAAAGAGGCCTTAGAATTATTAGATTATGCGAAATATGATCCACAATTAAAAGAAAACAAAGTAAATTATGTGAAACAAGGTGAAAACTTAAACTTGTTAGAAGTTATTCAAAAAAATAGCAACAACTGGCTTTGTCTGCAGAGACAAAAATTAGAAGTAGAAAGTATTTCTAATTTTGGTAATATCGGTAGAGTAAATGTCGTTGTAAAAGTTACTTATCCAGACAAAACTATAGATAGAGTAGTAGTTCCTTATGAAACTTACACTTCTGAACAAGGTGAATCATTAGTTCAAGAAGCACTGCCTGAGTATATTACTGAAGCAGAAAAATATACACCAGAACTAATAACAGCTGATACAGTCAAAAGTAAGACAAGATGAAAAAAATTATCAATAGATACTATACTAAAAAGCAGTTAATACTGAAAAATTACCTAAAAAAATGTAGTTTATGAGTTGGTAGAAGATAAACTAAGTACATTAGGTGAAAAACTTTGTTACAGTTAAGGTAATATATAGTGATAAAAACAGAAGATATCATAAAAAGTTCCAGTTTTTTTGTATATACAGACTCTAAGGGAGAAGAGTGCGGTGCAACCAGCATTAGAAGAATATCCAGAAGATAAGATTCCTAGTGATTTATTAATTAATGGAGATGTTCAAGTTGATTTTTGGAAATGCTGAATTAAAAAGGATTGAACCTTGGTGTAACAGAGATTGATGATGTTAATGTAGTAGAAAATATAAAAACTAAATTAGGAGAAGTAATTTCTGTTCGAATTTTGGATTTAAAAATTTTGAAAAAAAGGCAAAAATAGAGAATCTAGAAAAAGAAAAGAACAGTTCGTATTGCATTATCAGATTCAGGAGCTAATGATGTAAATGTATATCATGTTCTAGAAAATGGAACATTGGTTAAGCTCGCTTCTAAAAATAGTAAATGGAAATATAGAGTTTAAAATTAATCACTTTAGTATGTTTGCAGTTGTTGGAAGAGTAGTAAATAATGTTGTACCAAAGATAGAGATTGCCAAAACTAACAGTAATATTAACGAGCCGGTACTTGATAATAAACAAAGACCTAAAAATACTGCTATCAAGAAATTACCTAATACAGGGATTGATAACACAAAAAAACAACAGGAATAATAGGGATGACATTGTTAATAGGAGCTGCATTAGTTAGAAAAAAATTAAAATAACCAAATATAATAGTTTTGCGTACAACACGACTATATATTAATATAAATTTTAAAGAAGTAATTACTGAGTTTCAAGTAATTACTTCTTTATAGTTAGTATTTATTTAGAAAAAAACATTTTTTTCCATTCAGAACGTTTTTTTCTAAGAATTTTTTTGCTTCTTCTTGTGCTCCTTCTAGAGAGTGAGAAGCAGCCCAGCCACATTGTACTTCATTACAAGCAGGAACTTCTGTTGCTACAAGAACATCTTCTAAAGTTTTAGCAAGGGCCTCTTCAATATCTTCATAGCTATTATTATTTATTACAGAAAGATAGAATCCTGTTTGGCACCCTCATAGGCCCAAAAATCAAGAACATTATCAAGATGATTTCTAATAAGTTCAGCGATTAAATGTTCAAGTGAATGTAGGCTTGGCATTTTTAGATGTTCCTTATTAGGTTGACAAAATCTAATATCATATTTATAAATTTTATCCCCGTTTTCTCCACTATAAACACCAACAAGGCGAATATAAGGTGCAACTACTTTAGTGTGGTCAAGATTGAAACTTTCAACGTTCATTTTTTTCTCAGTCATGATATTCTCCATTTCTATTGTTGTTAAAATTATTATACTATATTTAACTAAAATAAAAAGAAGAAGAGATGAGTTTGAAATTCATCTCTTCACGTTTAATTAGTATTTTTCTATTGGTATAAGTTTGTTCATAATAATCGCCACAATAGCGCCAACTGCGATTGGTGAACCGATTAAATATTGTAAAAATTGTGGTGCACTAGCTTTAAGACCAGCAGGGATAAATAATAATCCGATAGTGAACATTAAAGGAACACCGATAATATATAATTCTCTTTCAGAGAAGTCAAGGTTTTTAACAACTCTAAACCCGTTAAGTAGAATAATAATACATACTACTGCAAAAACTCCACCAATAACAGCAGCAGGTATAGAATTAATAATCGCTGAAAGTTTCCCTAAGAATGATAGAACAATAAACCAACCAGATGCAACGACAAAAAAACTTTTCTACTTGCGACACCGGTAATAGAGATAATACCAGCATTCGTAGAGTAACCAGTAACTGGAGTTGCTCCTACTAAAAGCAGCTAGAAGACATCCAATACCTTCACCGATAACTCCTCTATTGATTTGAGTATCGTTAAGAGGCTTAACCATAACAGAGCTCACTGCGTACCATGTACCGGTTGTTTCAGCAAGCAGTACCATATAAATAATAATCATAGTAATAATTGCAGATGCTTCAAAAATGTATATCATAGTCTAAAAAAATAAAAATTTTTGGCATTGAGAAAAAAACTAGCATCTTTAATTGCCTGAGTGCTAAAACCACCCATTAAATAAGCACAGAAAGTACCTATTCCTAATGAAATAATAACAGAAGAAATTTGGAAAATACGTTTAAACTTACTTGTTATATAATTTCCTAAAGATGAAAAAGAAAATTAATGAAGCTGCAGTGATAAATGCAAGTAAGATATTTTTGTTTCATAGTTAATCCATTTCCTTCAATGTAAATGTTGTTGACAAACGCAGAAGGTAGAAGTGTTAATCCAACAATCATAATAATAGTACCACTAACTATAGAAGGTATAAAAATTTCTAACGATATATTTATAAATACCAGAATATCCAAGAATAATAACTAAAATAGCTCCAACGATGCTTGCGCCAAGAACGGTTCCCAGGTTCTTAGAACCCATATAGATTCCTATAATTGCTCCAAGCGGTATAAAAGATGGACCTTGACAGACAGGTAATCTAAGATAGAATAAAAACCTGAATTAAAAGAGGCAAGTCCGGCTCCTAAAAATGTAGATTGGATAAGCCCTGCAGCATCACCAGGTGATAATGCAAGTGCTGTTGCTAAAATAAATGGTGGTACATAAACGTCCATTGCTAAAAACGTGTTGTAACCCTAAAATTGCGGATTGAGAAAATGGAATATCTTCATCAACTCCAATGGTAAGATGTCTATTTTTTTCGACATAAAATGAAACTCCTTAAAAAAATTTATTTAATAATCGAGTATAACTGCTCGTTCAGTTTAATTTTTAAAATTTTACAAAAATTAAATATAGTAATTAATAAAGACTAACTTTGTAAAGTGATTAAAAATAACATTAATTATTTTTTTAAAACTCTTTTACCTTGAATCCAAACTTCACGAATATTTTTCTTTTGTAGAAAGATAAAAGTATTTTTGTAGTAAATGTTTATCTTCTTCATTATCTAGGAAATTAGGTAGTTTATTATTTGGTGTGTTTATATCAATAACTTGAAAATCGCAAATATAACCCTTTTTAAATATACCAAGCGGAAGTTTGAGTGCTTTTTCCACCGCCGTGAGTTGCAAGATAAAATGCTTCAAAAAAATAGATACTTTTCGAGTTATTGCTTCCTCGTTGGTTTGAAGGTAAATTATTATCCACACCGTCATTTAATAGACGGCTTGACATAACTGTCTGTTTAATATTGTCATACAGACTTGGAGAAAAACCACCTGATATATCAGTGCCTAAACAAATATTCACACCTTCATTTTTAAGCTTATTTACAGGAAGAACAGCATTTGCGAAGTAAGAGTTTGAAATAGGGCAGTGACAAACAGATGAATGATTATGTGAGAAAAATTTTTTTGCATCGCTACTATTAATAAAATTTCCATGAGCCATAACTGCTTTGTCAGTTAAAAGACCAAAACTAGCCAATACTTCAGTATCACGACGGCCAAATCTTTCAGAAACAAAATTATGTTCCCAATCACTCTCACTACAATGACTTTGAATATAAGTATTATATTTTTTTGCTAGGACTCCTAAGCCTTTTAATGCTTCATCAGTACAACTAGGAACAAAGCGTGGTGTAATGACTGGATAGACACCTTGAAGCACGTTTTTCCCTAATGCTGTAACATCCTTTATGAATTGTTCAGTATTTTTTAATGCTTCTTTCGTTGAATAATCGCGATAAAAATTTGGGTTCATAGTTTTATCATCCATAACGACTTTTCCGACGAACCCACGTTGACCAAGGTCAGCGCAAATTTTTGCAAGTTCAAGTGTTGCTTCGTTATGGATAGTACCGAAACACATAGCAGATGTAGTTCCGTTAGCAAGTAGAGTTTTTACTAAATCGGTATAAACTTCTTTTGCATAATTAACGTCTTCGTACTTAGCTTCTAAAGGGAAGGTAAAATTATCTAACCAACAACTAAGTTCATCATCAAGTGCTAATCCTGCTTGTGGCCATTGAGGAGCATGGATATGTAAATCTATAAATCCTGGTAAAAGTATCTTATCCCCAAAATCATAAAAATTTTTGATGAGAAGAATATTCAGTTAATTTTTTTCCACATAATTAGGATCATTATTTCTATAACTTCATTAATAATTCCATTTTCTAATACTGTGATGATAGCATCTTTTAAAAAAATTCGATTTTTTTCCGTAGTGAATGCTATGAAAAAAAGAGATGCTTTAAAAATATTTTTTTATAGTCATATGTTTATATCTCCTTGTAAGTTTAATAAATATACCACAAGAACCGAACTATGTCAATAAAAAAATTTTTTCAAAAAAACAAAAGAAAACACATTTTTACGAAGAATTATAGACAAATCCAGAAGAGAATGTTCGTTTTTTGCGAGAGAAGGGAGTTTTTAGTGGCTGGAATTTTTTTAAAATATAAAAACCGAAGATATGTAATCTTCGGTATAATTATTATCTAAATTCTTTTCTTTCTTTTGAAACCAGGGCGCTCACTCTAGTTTTTTGCTTTTTCTAAGTAATTTTTCTCCATTTTTAAGAAGTGAGCAGATAATATCTGTTATTTCTATAAAATCTTCTTCAATATAACCTTTAGTAGTCATTGCGGGAACCCCTAAACGAAGACCACTAGTTTTTTTATAGGAGGTAGTGTATCAAAAGGAATACCATTTTTTTATTACATGTTATATTAGCTTTACTCAATAAAAGGCTAGCATCATGGCCAGTTACTCCATAAGTAGAGTACGTATCGATTAAACATAAATGGTTATCACTACCATCGCTAATAACAGGAATATTATTTTTCTTTTAAAAGTATTCACCATTACTTGAATGTTTTTTTAGAACTTGTTCTTGATAGATTTTAAATTCTGGTTTTAATGCTTCTGCAAAGCAAATTGCTTTTAGCAGCTACGATATGTTCTAATGGACCACCTTGTGCCCCTGGGGAAAAATCATTTTTATTGATTTTTTTGTTGCAATTTCTTCATTGTTCGTTAAAAATAACTCCACCACGTGGGCCTCTAAGAGTTTTATGGGTTGTAGATGTTACAACATCAGCATAAGGAAGAGGGCTAGGATGAAGACCAGTAGCCACAAGCCCAGCGATATGAGCCATATCAACCATAAGATATGCACCTACCTCATCAGCAATTTCTCTAAATTTAGCAAAAGTCAATTATACGAGAGTAGGCACTAGCCCCAGCAATAATCATTTTAGGTTGGTGTTCTTTGGCTAATTTTTAAAACTTCATTATAGTCAATAGTATGAGTATCTTTTGTTACTCCGTAAGATACAACATTATATAACTTTCCAGAAAAAGTTTACATGGCTTCCATGAGTTAAATGCCCGCCAGCATCCATACTCATACCTAAAACAGTATCACCAGGAGAAAGTAATGCCATATATACAGCGATGTTAGCACTAGAACCTGAATGAGCTTGAACGTTAGCAAATTTTGCACCAAATAATTCTTTAAGACGCTCGATAGCTAAGCTTTCAATTTCATCAACAACCTCACACCCATCATAATATCTTTTACCAGGATAACCTTCAGCGTATTTGTTAGTTAATATACTTCCAGTAGCTTTTTAAAAATATCTTGCGATACAAAGTTTTCACTAGCTATAAGCTCGATATTCGTATTTTGTCTGTGTTGTTCTTTTTCAATAAGTTCAAAAATTTTATCCATAAAAACACTCCTTTATAAATAATTTGTAAGGAAAAGAAGGGGTATCATTTTTTATACTATATTACTATATAATTAAAAAAATAGAAATTGTACTAATTGATAAATACAATTATATTCTTTACCTTATAATTCAATATAATAGCATATACTTTAAGAAAAAGCAAAATAAAAAGTAATTTACATAATTTTTCTGCTTTTGTGTAAATATATAATGAACGTAGTTAATATATTTTTAAAAACTTTCTTATTTTTTTAGTGTTACTGGCCCTAAATTTAGTAGAAATTAGAAAATATTTATGCTATAATAATAAGCGGAATACGTCTGTATTACTATCGAACCAAAAATTTTTAAGGAGAAAAATTTAATATGCTTGTAGATAAACCATTGAAGCTGTTTTTCATTGAACTCTAATATTCCATTAGCGAAACAAGTAGCAAAGTCACTAGGAGTAGAGCTAAGCAAATGTAGTGTTAAAAAAATTTAGTGACGGAGAGGTTTCTATTAATATAGAGGAAAGCGTACGTGGATGTGAAGTTTTTGTTATTCAATCTACTAGTGGTCCTGTAAATGACAACTTAATGACCCTATTGATTATGATTGATGCATTAAAACGTGCTTCTGTAGATACTATTAACGTTGTAATACCTTATTATGGGTATGCACGTCAAGATAGAAAAGCGAGAAGTCGTGAACCAATTACAGCAAAATTAGTGGCAAACTTATTAGAAACTGCAGGAGCAAATCGTATTATTGCTTTAGATCTTCATGCATTACAAATTCAAGGATTCTTTGATATTCCAGTAGATCACTTGATGGCAGTGCCTATTATTGCTGAATACTTCAAAAGGCAAACTTTCTAATATGGAAGAAGTAGTTGTAGTATCACCAGATCATGGAGGAGTTACTCGTGCAAGAAAAATTAGCTGATGCTCTTAATACACCCTATTGCAATAATTGATAAGAGAAGACCTAAACCAAATGTTGCTGAGGTTATGAATATTGTTGGAAATATCGAAGGGAAGATTTGCATTCTTATCGACGACATAATTGATACAGCAGGTACAATTACTTTAGGTGCTCAAGCACTTAAAGATAGAGGGGCAAAAAGAAGTTTATGCAAGTTGTTCGCATGCGGTATTAAGTGGACAAGCATTAGAAAGAATAGAAAATTCTCCAATTAAAGAATTAGTATATGCTAATACAATAGATATACCTGAAGAGAAAAAAATTAGATAAAATGGTTCCACTATGTGTTGGTGATTTAATAGCTAAGGCTATTTATAGAATACACCATAATGAACCAGTAAGTGTTCTTTTGAATAATTTTTAAAAAAATAAAAATAAAAGGAGGCAACGAGTTCGTTGCCTTCTTTAAGTAGTTCTAATAGAGTCGATAGTAAAAATATATATTGAAAGAGGCAACAAATGAAATTAATAGTAGGATTAGGAAACCAGGGAAACAATATGAAAAATACAAGACATAATATAGGTTTTCATGATTTTTAGACGAACTTGCAAAAGCATGGAATATAAATTTTTGATAAAAATAAATTTAATGCTGATTATGCAATAACGTACTACAATGGAATTAAATATTTACTTATAAAACCGACAACTTACATGAACCTTTCAGGTGAAGCGTTAAGAAAAATTTTTATGATTATTTTGAAATTGACATAGAAGACATTCTAGTAATCTATGATGATTTAGATACAAAGACAGCTAACTTTAAATTAAAAGCTAAAGGAAGTAGCGGTGGTCATAATGGTCTCAAGAGTATTATAAGTCACCTTGGAACTGAAAAATTCAATCGTCTAAAAAAATAGGAATAGATAGACCAACTCCACCTATGAAAGTAGTAGATTATGTGCTAGGAAGATTTTCTAAAGATGAAATGATAGATATTGAAAAGATTTACTCAAAGAGTATAAATTGTATAGAAGATTTTTTTCAAAAATGAGTTTTTGTGGAATTAATGAATAAATATAATTAGTATAAAAAGCAGTGATAAAAAAATGAGTAGGAAACTTGTTTTGAGTCCTGCTCTTTGTCATGGAAAGATAAGGAGAGAGCATGTTAAAACAAGAATTGTTGAAGATAGTAGATTTTGATTATGACAAAAAAATTAATAATATTGGAATTTATGGACAAAATATAACAACAAAAAGCATTAGAAATTTATAATGAATTTGTTAAAAAGTAATAAGAATGTTGTTGTAATTACACAAGATAAAGTGGAAGCAGAAGAACTTTTTCTCATTGATTACTACATTAGAAAAAAAGAAACATATATTTATCCAGAAATAGATATTTTAAAAAAAGACACAGCTAAAAGTAATGATTTAGTACAAAATTCTATAAAAGTCCTAGAAAACTTAGTTTCAAAAGTTCCAAGTATAATAATTATTCCTATTGAAGCAAGCTACAGAACATTAAAAAGATCCTGAGAAATTTTTGAATACTACATTTGAAATTAATATAGAGACAGTAATAAATTTTTGAGGACTTGCAGAAAAAAACTAGTTAATATGGGTTATAATCGTGTTGACAGTGTCGATGTAGTAGGAGAATTTTTCGAAAAGAGGAAGTATAGTTGATATTTTTTTAGTCCATTAAATGAAAAAAACCTATACGCTTGGATTTTTTTCGATGATGAGTTAGATAGTATTCGTACTTTTTGATGAAATTACGCAAAAAATCTCTAGAAAAAAAGTAGAAAATGTGACTATATATCCAACGAATGACTTTTTTTCTTAACGAATGAAGAAAAGATATTGTCGTAACAAAAAAATATTAGAACGATTGAAAGATGAAAAACTTAAACAAGAGCAAAAACTATAAGGATATTAGTGACTATTTACAAGAAAAATAGAAAATATATAGAGCTACTGGGGATTTTTAGTGAATTAGAGAGTTTTTCTAATCTAATATATGAACATACTTTTTAGTATTGCAGATTATTTTTACAGAGGATGTTGTTATTTTTCTTTGATAATTACCATAAAATCACAGAAAAAGTTGAAAGTTTGCGTCAGTATTTCTTAACAAATTTACAAGAAATTAATAGAACATATATTCACCAAAAATATTATTGACGATAATGCATTTGAAAAAAATTCAAAATAAAAAAAGTAAGAAAGTACTATTTATCTAATTTAAAAATTAAAACGAAAAGATTATAGAGAAAAACTATAATATAGATATTACGGATTTGGTGTATTATGTTAATGAAGAATATTTAACTAAAGAAATAAGAGAAAAGTTAGATAATAATTATAAAGTTTTTAATTTCTTTAAATACTCAAAAACAAAAAGATTATGTTGAAAAGATTTTTATTTGATAATTATTTTTATGATGATACTTATTACGGAATAAAAAAATGGGAAGATTTTCATTGACGTTAATAAATACCATTTGAAAGGTTTTGAAGATAAGAAAAATAAAATATTTTTTTATTAACACCGCGTGAATTATTTTACAGAAGAAGAACGAAAAAAACGTCGTGTAAAAATTTAAATATACAAATTCTGAAAAAAATAAGAAATTATCAAGAATTAAATATTGGTGACTATATTGTTCATATAAGCCACGGTATTGGTCTTTATGAGGGAATAGAGAATATCGAAGTCAACGGAGTGTATAAAGATTTTTAAAAAAATAGTTTATGATGGTGGAGATGTTATTTATGTTGATATTAACAATATGAATTATATTCAAAAATATACTGCTTCAACAGATAACAGAAAACCACAACTAAATAAACTTGGAACTAAAAAAATGGCAACAAGTAAAAAAATAAAGTTCGTCGTGAAATTGAAGATATTTCGGAAGACTTGATTAAATTGTATATAAAACGTGAATTAAGTTCAGGTTATGCATATAGTTTTGATAGTAGCTTGCAACAAGAATTTGAAGATGACTTTTCTTTTATACCCTACCGATGATCAATTAAAAGCAACTGAAGAAATAAAACGTGATATGGAAAAACAACGTCCAATGGACAGGCTCTTATGTGGAGATGTAGGTTTTGGGAAAAACTGAAGTTGCCATGCGTGTTGCGTTTAAAGCAGTTATGGATGCAAAGCAAGTAGTAGTTTTTAGTACCAACAACACTTCTAGCTGAGCAGCACTATGAAAATTTTGTTAATCGTTTTGCAAACTTTCCTGTTAATATAGAGGTGGTTAGTCGTTTCAAAAGTGCAAAAGATATTACAGAAATTTGCAAGAGATTACGAGAAGGGAAAATTGATATTATTATCGGAACACATAAACTTCTTAATGATAAATTTAAATATAAAGATTTAGGTTTATTGATTATTGATGAAGAGCAACGCTTTGGTGTTAAACATAAAGAGAAGATAAAACACTTAAAAAAATACGATTGATGTTCTGACACTAAGTGCAACACCAATACCAAGAACATTACATATGAGTTTGATAGGTATTCGTGACTTGTCAGTAATAGAAACTCCACCAAGTGAACGACAACCGATTCAGACTTTTGTTACCGCGCAAAATAACATGATAGTTAAAGAAGCGATTATGAATGAAGTTTCTCGCGGTGGGCAGGTATTTTATGTTTATAATAGAGTAGATAGCATAGATGAAAAATATTTGGAGTTGAAAAAGATTATTACCAGATATAAATATCGCATACGCACATGGTAGAATGACACAACGTGAACTTGAGCGTATTATGTCTGATGTAATTGATAGAAAATATGATTTATTAATTACAACTACAATAATAGAAACAGGAATTGATATTTCTAATGTTAATACTCTTATTGTAGAAGATGCAGATCGTTTTGGTCTTAGTCAGCTGTACCAACTTCGTGGACGTGTAGGAAGAAGTAGTAGAGAAGCTTATGCTTATTTAATGTATCAGCCATTCAAAGCTCTTACAGAAAAACTCTGAGAAAAGATTATCTGCAATTAAGAATTTTTACAACTTTAGGAAGTGGATTTAAAATTGCTATGCAAGATTTATCAATTAGAGGAGCGGGAGATGTTCTTGGTGGACGTCAACATGGATTTATTGACTCTGTAGGGTATACATTATATTCACAAATGTTAGAGCAAGAGATTCAAATGAAAAAAAGGTATATTAGAACCTATTTTTGGAACGAGATAAAAACACAAGATGCAGAGTATTATGAAAAATATAATAAAAGAATCTGCTCCAAAAACTTCAAAAAGATCTTTTTGAAGCAGAAAAATGATGATTTTGAGATTAAATTAAATGTAGATGCATTTATTCCAAAAAGAATATATTAGTAGTGATGCAGACAAAATAGATTTTTTTATAAACGATTAAATAGCGTTATTACTGATGAGGAGATTGATAGTATAGTAGAAGATTTAATTGATAGATTTTCTGATTTTTGGCACAGAGGTTACTAATTTAATTGATATTTGTTACTTAAAAGTTAAAGCAAAAGAGTCGAGAGTTACAAGTGTTAAAGAACTTGCAAACAAAGTAATTGTAACTTTTGAAAAAGATATAGTAAATAAATTAAAAAGGAAAAAGAATTGTTTGCTGCCTTGATGCCACATAAAGATGTGAGAATTATTGCTAAAGATGGGTTCTTTTTAGAAATAGATAAAAAAAGAGCGTTACAGTATTCGTCGTATTAGAGATATGATAAATCTAGTAAAAGAAAATATGGAGGAAACTAATGACAAAGATTAGATGCCCATGGGTAAAAGGAGAGTTAGATACAAAAATATCACGATACTGAATGGGGAAGAAAAACTCATGATGAAAGAAAGTTATTTGAATATTTAATTTTTAGAAGGGATGCAGGCTGGACTTAGTTGGTCATTAATTCTAAAAAAACGAGAAAAATTTTTAGAAAAGCTTTTGATAATTTTGACTATAATATTTGTGCGAATTATAGGGATGACTATTTAAACTCTTTACTAGGAGATGAGGGTATTATTAGAAATAAGTTAAAAAAATATGGTGTGAGAAAAAAATGCATTAGCCTTTTTGAAAGTAAGAGAAGAATTTGGAACTTTCGACAACTACATTTGGCGATTTACAGATTTTTAAAAACGCTTAGTTCAAATCTGAAATCTTATAAAGATGCGCCTAGTAATACTGAATTATCAGATAAAATAAGCAAGGATATGAAAAAAAGAGGATTTACTTTTTGTAGGAAGTACAATCATATACAGCTATATGCAAGCGATAGGAATGATAAACGATCACCAAGTAGACTGCTTTTTGTTATAGCGATTGTAGGGTAGATAAGTATTAAAACAAAACTTGTATAATTGTATTAAAAATTTAACTATAAACTTTACTTTATATCGAATAACGTCTATAATAATAAAAGTGTTAAATTTTACGATAGGATTTAGTATGAATAAGAGAACTATTAATATTGAAGAAATTATAGAAAAATAAAAAAATACATTAAAATATTCGATGATGAGATAAAAAAATAATAGAAATTCCTAAAAATGCCCAAATGTGAATTTATCCATATCGGAGCAACAAGTACAACAGATGTTATTGGGGAAAAATAGTTGATATACTTGTTGTTGTAGAAAAATTTACATGAGATAACAACATTTGACGAAAAAAAGATTAAATAATATAAGTTATCATAGAATAGCTCATAATGGTACTAAGGGTGTAATTAAGTATGCGAGACTTACAGACTATTTTTTTCTATGAACTATGATGTGATATTATATGTAGTCCAACGCGGGACAGAAATACATAACGATTTTTTTAAAATTAAAAAGGTTTTTGAAAAAGAGGAATTAAAGGCTGAGTATAATGAATTTAAACTTATTAATAAAGAATATACGTTTAAAGATTACTCAAATAAAAAAATTAGAGTTTATAAATAAAAATGTTAAAAGAAGGTAAGAATAGATGATTAAAGCACAAGGTATAGAAAGTGTTGTTCGTAATAGTGAAGTATTATTTAATGAACCGCTAAAAAAATACAGTTTTTACTAAAACGGGAGGCAATGCTGAGGTTTTTAGTACGTGTAAAAACAGAAGAAGATTTTCAGAATATAATCAAATATAGTTATGACCACAAAATAGAATTGACTATTTTAGGAAATGGATCTAATGTTTTAATTTCTGATACTGGAATAAGTGGAATTGTTGTTATAACTAGTGATATGAATAATATAGAATTATCAGAGGAAAATATATTATCGTGCTATGCAGGAACAACATTGAAAAGAACTTACTGATTTTTGTATAGAAAAATAGTTTGACTAATCTTGAATTTTCATGCGGTATACCTGGTAGTGTAGGTGGTGCTATTTTTTTATGAACGCTGGAGCTTATGGTGGTGAAATGAAAGAAGTAGTAGAAAAAGTAGAAGTTTTTTGATAGAAAAGGTAATAAGAAAGTGTATTCTAATGAGGACATGAACTTTTCTTATAGACATTCTGTAATTCAAGAAACAGGAGGGATTATTTCTAAAGTTTACTTTAAAATGCTAGATGGAAACAAAGAAGAAATAATAGCTAGAGTTAATGAATTGAATAAAATGCGTGAAGAAAAAGCAACCATTGGAGTATCCTTCATGTGGTTCTGTTTTCAAAAAGACCGGTTGGTTATTTTGCAGGGAAATTAATTCAAGATGCTGGTCTTCAAGGATTGACTGTGGGAGGAGCTCAGGTTCTCAACAAAAACATGCTGGATTTATGGTGAATATAAATAATGCTACTTGTGAAGATTATAAAAAAACTTAATAAAAAAAGTTCAAGAAGAAGTATTTAAACATTCTGGGGTTAAATTAGAATGTGAAGTTAAAGTTCTAGGAGAATAGTAAAAAAACGTTAGTCATAATTTTATGACTAACGTTTTTTTATAGAATGTGCTAATATGTTTAATAAAAACTATTTTTGATTATCAATAAAATTTCTTATAGGCACTAAGATTTTTGCTCGTTTTTTTATTATTTGTTTTCGGCGTGTAAAATGAAGAATCTACCAAGTTATTAGGTAAATATTGCTGTTTTACATAGCCATTCGGATAAGAGTGGGGATATTTATAGCCAACTCCACGATTAAGTTTTTTTCTGCTCCAGAGTAATGGCTATCACGTAAGTGGTCTGGAATAATAAACTTAGGATTACGATTTGTTTCAGCTAAGGCATTATCGATTGCCATAATTGCACTGTTTGATTTTTATCGAAAGTGCCAATTGAATAACAGCATTTGCTAAAGGAATACGAGCTCCAGGAAGACCCAGCATTTTTTTGCACTTTCTACCACAGCATGAACGAATGGACCAATATTCGGATTCGCAAGCCCGATATCTTCATAGGCTATAACTGTCATTCTACGATAAATAGTATCTAAATCACCACTATCAATTAATAACGCAAGGTAATATAAAGATGCATCAACATCACTTCCTCGAATAGACTTTTGAAAGGCGCTAATAATATCATAAAAAGCGTCGCCATCTTTATCATAGTTTTTGAATTTTCCTAGTGATAAACTCAGAAGTTTTTTTCCTTTGTTATATGTTCATCCTCGTTGGATAAGTTATATAAAAATTTCAAATGTATTAAGTGAAAATCTTAAATCACCTGATGAATTAAGTGCGATAGCTTTAAAGACATCATCATCAATAGAAAGATTTTTAGAAAATATTTCGTTGTTTTTTTGCTATTTTTCTTTAGATAATTGTAAATATCATCTTCATTAATTTGTTTTTAGTTCAAAAATCATAAGGCGAGATCTTATAGCAGGATTAACAGTATGATAAGGGTTGTTGGTAGTACAACCAATAACATAAATATTATCATATTCAATTTCAGGAAGAAGAATATCCTGCATAGGTTTTGTTAGTCTATGGAATTCATCTAAAAAGTAAAAAGAACTTTTTTTAAATCGTTTAGATTCTTCAATGACCGTAGTTAAATCCTTTTTTAGAGCAGTTTACAGCATTCAATATTTTTGAATTTATAATCTAATTCGTTAGCTAATGCATTTGCTATTGAAGTTTTACCCGTACCAGGAGGTCCATATAAAATAAATGAAAAACATTTTTTTGCTTTCTACTATTTTTTTGTTAGAACTTTATTTTTTTCCAATAAGATGTTGTTGTCCAATTATATCAGTAATTTTTTTGGGGACGAAGTTCATTAATAAGTGTTTGCATATTTACCTCCTAATTTTTTTAATTCAACTTGATTATACCATACAATTTTAAATTTTTTACATAATGTAAATTTTATGGTAAAATAAATTCATCATCAAAACGGGGATGTTTAGGATTCGACAGGGATGCTAGTCTTCTTGGTGGCATGTAGGAGGGTTGGCTCCTTTAATAACACACTCAGTTAAATATAACTGGCGAAAAACAAATTACGCTTTAGCAGCTTAATAGCTAAAAAGGCTGATTACTTTGTTTGACTGTGGCAAAGCTAATCGGTTCATTAATAGCAGTCTACGATTTATCACTTCCGTTTGTAGTGGTAAATAAGAGAATAATCAAACTCGTTTTTCATTGCCCGTTTATCGGCTTAAGTGAAAAAAATTAAATTTAATAGGTAAACTAAACATGTAGAAGCTAAGGGGAGGTTTTTCTTGGACGCGGGTTCAAATCCCGCCATCTCCATACTATTGCTAGAGTAGAAATACTCTAGTATTTTATATATATTAGTCAGTGAAATTAATTTTTTTAATTTTTCTTATAAAAAGTTAATTATAATTACTTGCTAATATAAAGATTTATATAGTATAATAATGGTGTAAAGAAAAAAATATCTTGGGAGGCAATAATTATGATGAAATTAAAGTCAGTATTTAAATTTGGTGATTTAGACAACCAAGAAGAAGTTTATAATGGCGGTGTAATATCTATACTTCTAGCGATAGGTAGACATTTATGGTTGAGCATAACCAATATTGTTAAAAGCATTAGGATATACTTTATATCTAGTAACTTGGTTGGTTTATGCAATGTTTGTAGTGTTGGCTATAGGATTGTTATTTTACTATCTTTTATTTAGTAGCATTAGCACTATTCTAGAATATTATATTATAAAATAAAAACAGCTGTAAAAGTGTCTTTAAACGCTCTTTTACAGCTGTTTTTATGTAAGAAGACAAGTTTGTAAATAATTATTAATTATGCTATAATATATCTATAATCAAAAAGGAAGTAAAAAGGATGCTAATTAAATTCTCAGAAAAGCTTTATTACACAAAAACAACGTTATATGTATTTGGAACCAACCATTGGATATGTAAAGGGAGAAAAATTTTTCTGTTATGCTTGATGCGGGCAATGGTCCAAGCCAAGTAGCGGAGTTTCTAAAAGAACTTGAGGAAAAATTCTTTGCCAAAACCAAGTTATGTTATTCTTACTCATCATCATTGGGATCACAGTTTTTGGTGCAGGATACTTAGATATTCCAGTGATTTCTACGGAACGAGCAAAAGATTCTCTAATAGAATTATCTAAGTTAAAATGGGATGACGAAAGCTTATATAAAAGAGTGGAAGTGGGAACTGAAATAAAATATAGCGCAGATGTGCTAAAAAGTCTATGAGAATTATGAAATAAAAAAATAAAAAAATTCCAGATATGCCTAAAAAGTGCAGATTTTTAATCTTAACTTGGGAGGAATAAAGATAACTTGTTTCAGTAGCGATAATTCGCATTCTGATGATGCATTTTTAATTTATATTGCTGACGAAAAGGTATTATTTTTTTAGGAGATAGTCATGCTAAAAAAATTATTATACACAGCCAATGAGTTATAATAAAATCAAACTTCACGATTATATCGATAAGATTAGTAAAATTGATTTCGAGTATGCAATTCCAGGACATGGAAATATTTTTTTACGAGAAATGAGTTACTAACTTATTTAGAAAAAGAATATAAAAAAATGAGGTGATTAAATGGCAAATTTATATTTGTACCTTGATTGGATTATTTTAATCTTAATGTCACTTACATTTTGTCAACAACTTTTCTCGAAAAAAATTTAATTTTTTTATGGAGTACTTTCCATTCTAAGTTTGGCAATATATATTGCCTTACATTCTTATTCAACAGGGTTAAGTATTTTTGTATTTGTTCTTTTCCTTGGAGGAATAGCACTTATTGGCTTGGAGATGTTTATACCAGGAGGAATAGTTGGGACTGTAGGTATAATTACCTTGATTTATGCAATAATTTATGTTAATGAATCAACTTATAATATTGCATTCATCATAATTGTATCATTTATGTTAGGCGTAGGTTTATATTTATTTAATAGAAAAAAATGTTAAATAAAAAAATTAGCTTTCTTAAATCAACTAGTGTTGAATGATGCAATTTCTACAGAAGAAGGTTATGTTGCAAGTGAGAGCCGAGTAGATTTAATTGGTAAAAAATTGCTAGCGTATACTGATCTTCGTCCAGCAGGAGTAGCAGCTCTAAATAATGAAAAATTTGATGTAGTTACAGATGGGGATTTTTGTAGAAAAAGGTAATGAAATTGAAGTTATACGTGTCGAAGGTATGCGTATAGTTGTAAAAATTTAATAATTTAAAGGAGGAAATGTTATGCCAGAATTAGTTTTTCACAGGTATAATTTTTAGTGGTAGTACTAATTGTATTATCAATATTTTTTTCACTTTCTTTCCGCTTGGACTTTGGATTAGTGCTATAGCAGCTGGTGTTAAAGTTAGTATCTTTACACTTGTTGGTATGCGTTTAAGACGTGTTATTCCAAGTAGAGTAATTAATCCGATGATTAAAGCTCATAAAAGCGGGATTAGCTGTAACAATAAATCAGCTAGAAAGTCACTATTTAGCTGGTGGGAATGTAGATAGAGTTATTAATGCTCTTATTGCTGCACACCGTGCAAATATAGTAAAGCTTAACATTTGAACGATGTGCCGCTATTGATTTAGCAGGACGTGATGTGCTTCAAGCCGTTCAAATGAGCGTTAACCCGAAAGTTATAGAAACACCTTATATTGCAGGGGTAGCTATCAACGGGATTGAGGTTAAGGCCAAAGCTCGTATTACAGTTCGTGCAAATATTGAAAGACTTGTTGGGGGAGCTGGGGAAGAAACAGTTATCGCTCGTGTAGGTGAAGGTATTGTATCAACTATCGGGTCATCTGAATCACATACAGTAGTATTAGAAAATCCAGATAGAATTTCTAAAAACAATTCTTGATAAAGGTCTTGATGCAGGTACTGCATTTGAAATCTTATCGATTGACATTTTTAGATGTAGACATCGGTCAAAAACATTGGTGCAAATTTACAAACAGAACAAGCTATTGCTGATAAAAAAACATAGCGCAAGCTAAAGCTGAACAACGTCGTGCAATGGCGGTAGCAGCTGAACAAGAAATGAAAGCAAGAATTCAAGAAATGCGCGCGAAAGTAGTAGAAAGCAGAAGCACAGTTACCACTTGCTATGGCAAAAAGCATTCCAAGATGGGAACTTAGGGGTTATGGATTATATGAATTATAAAAAAACTTAGAAGCGGATACAGGAATGAGAGATTCAATCAAACGTATGTCTCAACCAGAAACACAAGAAAAAAATAATAACTAAATAAAGGAGGGGCTAAAATGACATTTATAATTTTGCCGTACCAATTATAGTTATCATATTTTTTTAGTTATTTTTTTATTACAGTTTTTGCTTCAGATAGTAAAAAAATATCATAAAAAAATTTAGATAATTCCAAACAGATGGAACTAGAACGTGCAAGAGAAGCTGCATTAAGAGCTGTTGAAGAAATGCGACGTATAAAGGAATCTATGGATACGGGATACGAAACAAACAAGAAAGCGCCGATGCAGCAAGAAGTAACGTCTAGTGTGTATAGTAAATCAAGTGAAATGAAACCTTCGCGTGAACTAATACAACAAAAAAACTCAAGCACGAAAAAAATATAGTTTCAGTAGAAAAATAGGACAAATAAAAAAATACTATTAACGAATATCAAAAAAATATTATAATGACAATTATAATAAAGGAAGAAGTAAATTTAATCAACAGCGAAATTTCAGACAACAAACATTTGAACAAAAATAATATACCTAGGTTAGAATTTTTCTAGAGAAAATCTGGTAAGAGGTTTAATTGCAAAAAGAATACTTGAATAGGAAATACGGTGGTAAAAGTATGAATACAGCAATATTTTTTTGCATTAATTGCTTTAATTTCTTTTGTTTTAGATAAAATGAAAGATGGTAAACCCAAAAAAACAAAAATACCCAAAAAAACCAGAAAACTAAAGAAAAAAATCCAAAAAGTTTCAGAGAAAAGTTCTCAAGAAATTAAGCGCTCGAATGAATTTAAAAATAGACCTAAAAATACTCGTGTAATAGTAGATAGAGAAAAAGAGATATATTCAAACTCTAAAATTATCGATAAAGAAAAATTGTGAATGATATAATTTTTTTCGGAAATTTTTATCAAAAACCAAAAAAAGTAAAAAGATAAAAAAATTAGGAGGTATAATTATGAAGAAAACTTTTAACTATATAAGTTATTGTATATATTCATTTATACCTCTTTATTTTTGTCCTGTTAATTTATACTATAATAAAACAGGATCTGTTAGATACAATATTATGTTTAGTTCTTATTTTTTATATTCTATTTTTTTCACTAATTTTTATTAGTTTGTTCTAGACCTAGCGATATTTTTGTATGCTCAAATAAAGAATTAAAAAAACAACGAGGAATCGATTATGGATACTTGATTTTTAATGATTATTATGACATTTTTTTAATTATAAATGAAAAGCTGTATTTTAGTTTTTAAATTAGCGTTCTTATTAATTATATTTTTTTATTTTTATTTAAAATTTTATTCAAATATAAAAAAATTACAGTTTAACATTATTAGGATATAAAATGTACTTTATTCGTGATAAGATAATCTATAGCAAAAATGAAGAAGAATTAAATAAGTTTTTGAAGAAATTTTTTTACAGATTATAAAGATATCTGATAACATATTTTTTAGAAATCGATAAGTATGGAATGACAAAATATTATTGTAAAGATTGTTAATTATAGTTTAGGATATGAGTATATAAATAGAAATAATAGATTATATAAAAAAACATATTTTTATTTTAGCAGAAATTATAATAAGAATTTAGAGGAGTATAGTTATATAATTATAGTCGTTAAAAAAATAAAAAGGAGATTACTATGAGAGCTGTCGATATTATAGATAAAAAGAAAAGGCAAGAACTAACTAAAGAAGAAATAGATTTTTCTATTAGAGGGTTATCTAGCAGGAACTATTCCTGATTATCAAATGAGTGCTTTTTTTAATGGCTGTGTATTTTTAACAATATGACAAAAGAAGAGTTAACGTATTTTTACATTAAAAATGCGCAATTCAGGGACATTATTACTTTTGATAATCTTGATTATTACTTGGTTGATAAACATTCTACCGGAGGAGTTGGTGATAAAGTTACAGTTGTCTTAGGACCAATTTTAGCAGCTTTAGGAATGGCAACAGCTAAACTTTCTGGAAAAGGGCTTGGTCATACGGGAGGAACTATTGACAAATTTGAATCAATAGAAAATTTCAAGTTTAGCTTAACAAAAGAAGAGTTGGTAGAAGTAGCAGGTAAAACAGGAGTTGGACTTATGGGATACAGTGATAACATTGTACCATTGGACAAAAAAATTTATGCGTTACGTGATGTTACAGCAACAGTAGATAGTATCCCATTAATAGCCAGCAGTATTATGAGTAAAAAGTTAGCCATACAATCCGACTTAATAATACTTGATGTGAAAGTTGGTGATGGGGCTTTTATGAAGACTATAGAAGATGCACGTGAATTATCTCGTCGAATGGTTGAGATAGGTAATAGTGTTGGTAGAAAAAAACTATTGCTGTTCTTACTAATATGGATGAACCGTTAGGATATAATATAGGTAATGCTAATGAGATAATAGAAGGTATCGAGGCGCTAAAAGGTCATTGGTCGGCTGATTTAAAAGAAGTTGTTTATGAAATTGTTTATATTGCACTTAAGCATAAAGGTGAAGTTGAGACTTTTGAAGAGGCTAGCAAAAAAATAGATGAAGTAATAAAAAAATGGGAAGGCTTTAGAAATTTTTAAAAAGACTTTATAGATCTTAGTGGGGGAGATGGACAGGTAGTTAATAACTATAAGTTATTACCAGAACCAAAATCAATAATTGAAGTTTATTCAACTAAAGATGGTTTTTGTAGAAAAAAAATTAAGGCTGAGGAAATAGGTAAGGCTGCCATGGTTATAGGTGCTGGGCGCGCAACGAAAGAAGATGAAATAGACCATGCAGTAGGAATATTACTAAAGAAAAAAAGTAGGAGATCTAGTAAAAAAAAGGTGACCTAATAGCAGAAATTCATTATAATGATGATAAAAAAATATAGACCAAAGCAGGGCTATGATTATAGACGCATATGTCGTTGGTTCTAAAGAACAAAAAAAGGTATAAAAAAATATTTTTAGAAATAATAGAATAGAGGTAGAAATATGGAATTAAATAAATATATTGATCATACTATATTAAAAGCAACAGCAAGTCAAAAGATATAGAAAAAAATTATGTGCAGAAGCGACTGAACATAAGTTTTATAGTGTTTGTGTCAATGGTTGCCATGTAAAAAGATGCTAAAAAAATACTTGGAAGGAACAGATGTGAAAGTTGCAGCTGTAGTTGGATTCCCGCTAGGAGCAATGACAACAGCAGCTAAAGTTTTTTGAAGCGAAAGAAGCAATAGAAAAATGGTGCTAGTGAGATTGACATGGTTATAAATGTCGCTAAGTTGCAAGATGGAGAATATGGATATATTGAAGAAGAAATCCGTCAAATAAAAAGAAGCTATAGGAAAAAAATGTTTTTGAAAGTTATAATAGAAACATGCTACCTTAGTGATGAAGAAAAAGTTAAGGCTTGTGAATTATCATTGAAGGCAAAAAGCTGATTTTGTTAAAACTTCGACTGGGTTTGGTACAGGTGGTGCAACATTTGAAGATGTTAAGCTTTATGAAAAAGTGTTGTAGGAAACAACGCAAAAAGTAAAAGCTAGCGGTGGTGTAAAAGATAAAGAAACTGCTGAAAAAAATATGTTGAATTAGGTGCAGAGCGTTTGGGCACAAGTTCAGGTATAGAAATAATAAAATAATTAAGATAATAAAAAGGTTAGCTTAGTGTTTGAATTAATGATTAAGCTAACTTTTTTTAATTGTTTTTATAGCTTATTAGCGGTATTTATTGTATAATAGAAAAATGGTTTATTGTGTACATCAAATACTAGAGGAACTTAGTATTTTTAATATTTGAAACGTGAATCTTAAGAAATTCACAATGGAGATAAAAAAATAAAAAGGAGATTTTTTTATGTTATCAAAGTCATTTTGAACAATATAAATTTAATGAATTTGTAAAATAAAAGCAATAGTAGATTTAAAAATTTGATAATCCCTACAAAAAAATTCAAGAGAGTATTCTCACCTGTATTAAAAAGGTAAAAAAATATTGTGGCAAAATCACAAACAGGAAGTGGGAAAAAGTCACTCTTTCCTATTACCAATTTTTAGTAAGCTAAATGTAGAAAAGAAAAAAAGACTCAAAGTATAATTTTGGCGCCAACACGAGAATTATCTCGTCAACTTTATGATATGGCGGTCCATATTGCAGAGTTTAGTGAAGATGATATAAAAATTACGCTATGCATTGGTGGTCAAGATTTGAATCGAGATATAGAAAGAGTATCAAATGCACCACACATTATAATTGGAACGCCTACTCGTGTTTTAGAATTAGATCGTGCAAGTGCTCTTGCTATTAAAGAAGTAGAGACTTTAGTTATCGATGAATGTGATATGATGATTGATTTAGGATTTATGGAAGATATTGATAAAATTTCTAAACGTACTGCAGAAAACTGTCAATTCTTAGTATTTTTCAGCAACTATTCCTACTCAAATGAATCATTTCTTAAAAAAATATTTGAAAAATGCTCAATATATCGAAGTTGATAATGCGAAATTTGGAAAAATTGAATACATTCTAATTCCAGAAAAAAAGTTCAACGCGTTTAGAAAAAAACTATATGAAATTACAACAGTTATTAATCCTTATTTAGCACTTATTTTTTTGCAAATAAGAAAACAGAAGTTGAGGAAGTAAGCAACTACTTAATTTCAAAAGGACTAAATGTTGGGGTTCTTCACGGAGATTTAACACCGCGTGAACGAAAACAAATGCAACGTCGTATTAATAATTTAGATTTTACTTATGTAGTCGCTAGTGATTTAATGAGTCGAGGAATCGATATTGAAGGTGTTAGCCATGTAATTAACTATAATATTCCTAATGATTTAGACTTCTTTATTCATAGAGCTGGACGTACAGGGCGTGCTGGTTTAAATGGCGATTGTATTACAATCTACAATAATAAAGATGAAGAAAAATTACAAATTCTTGAAAGCCGAGGAATAGAATTTAATCACCAAGATATAAAAAAATGGTGAGTTTATTGAAACTAAAGATAGAAATAAACGTCAAAGTAGAAAAAGTTGTTGCTGATCATAATTTAACGGAAAAAAATTAAAATCAAAAGTGCGTGTTTCTAAAAAAAGTTAAACCAGGTTATAAGAAAAAAATATAAATATAAAATGGATAAACTTAAACAAAAAGAAAGAAGAAAATTCGCTAAAAAGAAGTAATAAAGCAAATAGAGGTAAATAATGAAAAAAATTTAAAGATTGGATCTCATGTATCAATGTCTGGAAAAAGACATGATGTTAGGCTCTGTTAAAGAAGCAGCGAGCTATAGCAGTGATACATTTATGATTTATACAGGTGCTCCTCAAAAATACGAGAAGAAAACCTATTGATGAATTACGTATTGATGAAGCGCATAAGGCAATGGAAGAAAACAATATTAGTGATATAGTAGTACACGCTCCGTATATAATTAATCTTGCTAATACAATAAAAGCCCTGATATTTATCAGTTAGCTGTTGACTTTTTACGATTGGAAATAGAAAGAACAGAAAAAAATTGGTGCTAAAAATATAGTTTTACACCCAGGTTCTCATGTTAAAGCTGGTGCTGATGTTGGTATAGCTAGTATAATAAAAGGACTTAATGAAGTTTTAACAAAAGATATGAAAAACAAATATCGCTCTTGAAGTAATGGCTGGTAAGGGTAGTGAGTGTGGACGAACATTTGATGAAATTGCAAAAATAATCGACGGTGTAACTTTAAATGAAAAAGCTTACTGTTACTTTCGATACATGCCATGTCTTTGAAGGTGGGTATGACATAGTAAACAACCTTGATGAAGTACTAACTGAGTTTGATAAAAATAGTAGGACTTGATCGTATTCAAGTTTTACATATCAATGATAGTAAAAATACTTTAGGAGCACATAAAGATCGCCACGAAAAACATTGGTTTTGGTGGAATTGGTTTTGAAGCAATTAATCGTATAGTTCATTTTACAAGAGTTCGCTAATATTCCGAAAATCCTAGAAACACCATGGTATGGTGAAAATAAAGATATAGCACCGTATAAAGATGAAATAGCTATGTTAAGAAGTGGAGAGTTTATAGATTTCAAAAAAATAAATTTTTGGAGATTATTATGACAACAACAGAAGAAAAAAAGTTGATAGAATCATGAAGCTTTTTAAAAGAAAAAGGATATAAATATACAGATAAAAGAAAGTCTATGGTAAAGTTGTTAGTAACTGAAGATAGATATATAAATGCAAAGTTTGTTTCGGAAACCTTAGGAAAGGTTTATCCAGGGTTAAGTTTTTGATACGATATACCGTAATCTAAGTACTTATGAAGAACTAGGAATTTTTAGAAACTACAGAGATAAAGGGTGAAAAAAATATTTTTAAAAATAGGATGTTTAGAAGAAGATCATCACCATCATCACCACATTTGCTTAGGGTGTGGTAAAGCAAAAATTATCCATATTCATGTCTGTGATAATCTACAAATTGATGAATTAAAAAGGATATAGGATTGATGGGCACAAATTTGAAGTATATGGACTGTGCCCTAAATGCTTAGAAAAAAAGAGGAAAATAAATAATGTTTGAGGGTATATTGCCGATTTATAAGCAACGTGGAATAACTAGTCATGATGTTGTTTTCAAAGCAAGAAAAATCCTAAAAATGAAGAAAATAGGACATGCAGGTACGTTAGATCCAGAAGTAGATGGAGTGTTACTACTTTTATTAGGAGGAGCGACTAAAGTTAGTGATTACGCTATGGATTTGGGTAAAAAGCTATCGTGCGGAAGTATGTTTAGGTATTAAAACAACCACTGAAGATTTGACCGGAGAAGTTTTTAGAAGAATGTAACGTTAGTGATATAGATATAAATAAAATAAAAAGATATTTTTACAAACCTTGATAGGAGAAATTGAACAAACTCCACCAATTTACTCAGCTGTAAAGGTGAAAGGTAAAAACTTTATGAATATGCACGCGCAGGAAAGTTTGATGTAAAAAAATTCCATCAAGAAAAGTTAATATCTATGATGTTGAGTTTATTGAGGGTAGTGATTATTATAGAGATAACAAGTTTTATTTTTTTCTATCAATATATCTTGCGGTAAGGGAACCTATGTCAGAACTATTGCTACTGATATTGGTAAAAAAATTAAATTTACCGAGTACAATGAGTAAGCTAACAAGGACTCGTAGTGGGAAAAATAGAATTAGATAATTGTTTAACACTTTCAGAAGTAGAACAATTACTTGAAAAAAATAAGCTAGAAGAAAAGTTATTAAAAAAAGAATATGCCTTAGAGGAATATCAGTTTGTAGAAATTCCTAAATTTAGGGCGCAACAAGTTATGAATGGACTTAGATTTAGAAAAAAATCAATTCCCCAGACTATGATTTTTACAGATGGAATAGTATTCACATATGAAAACGAGGCGATAGCTATTTATTATCTGAAAAATCCAGATGATGAATTATTATATGTGAAAACTACATTCCCAAAAAAATAATAGAGTAGGTAAATAAGAAAATGAAAAATTTTTTTAATGTTTCTGATTACAATATAATAGAAAAAAAGTAATAAAAAGAGGATAGCCGCCTTAGGTTTTTTTGATGGGGTTCATAAAGCTCATCAAAAGATAATTTCTGAAATGGTCTCAGAAGCCAGAGAAGGATATGTACCAACAGTAATTACACTAGATAAAAGTCCAAAAGAATATTTTTGCAAAATCTAAAGAAGAATCTTTGACTCCATTAAAAAAAGAAATCGAAAAATTTTTTTGAAGAACTTGGTGTAGAGGAAGTTTATTATTTGGAATTTAATGAACAATTACAAAAATTTAGAAGCAATAGAATTTATTGATAAAATTTTTAAAAAAATTAAAGGTTGAAAAAGGCCTTTTTCAGGGTATGACTATAAATATGGTGTAAAAGGTTCGGGTACGCCAGAAATGATTCTAGATTCTGGAATAAAGGTTAGTATTCACGAAAAGGAAGAGATAGAGCATCATAAGATATCAACAACAACTTTAAAAAAACTTTGTCATAAATAATGATTTTTGTTTCATATATTAAATTTTTCAGGTAGAGCATATTCTATTGTTGGTACAGTAATAAAAGGTAAACAATTAGGTAGAACAATTAATTTTTCCAACAGCTAATCTAGATTTAACAGAAAAATTATTTATTACCAAAAACGAACGGAGTTTATCTTACTAAAACTATGGTTGGTAAAAAAATATATAAATCATTAACAAAATAGGATATAATCCAACTGTATCAGGCATTAAAGATAAAAAAATCTATAGAGACTCATATTTTTAGATTTTTGATGAAGATATTTATGGAGAAGAAATAGAAGTATATTTTTTTATGAGTTTCTCCGACCTGAAAAAATTCGATAGTTTTAATCGTTTAAAAAGAACAACTACAAATAGATAAGGATGTTTGTGAAAAAAAGATATTTTAAAAATTTTTTTCCACTTGAAATTAATAAAAAAATAGTGTACAATAACTAAAGTTCCTTATTCGTGGTCTAGAAACACTCCAGATTCTATACTAGGATTAAGGGGAAAATAAAAATTATATGGAGGAAATTGCAATGGCAGCAATTAGTCAAGAAAGAAAACAAGAAATTATCGCTAAATATCGTACTCATGAATCAGATACTGGTTCTCCAGAAGTACAAATCGCAGTATTAACTGCAGAAATTGATGCTTTAACTGAGCACTTAAACACTCATAAAAAGATCACGCAGGTCGTCGTGGATTACTTAAAAAAAGTTTTTCCGTCGTCGTCACTTACTAGACTATTTAATTAAAAAAAGATATCCAAAGATACCGTGAATTAATTAAATCTCTAGGATTAAGAAGATAATTTTTTATAAATTGGAGAGGTTTAGAAACTTCCAATTTCTTTAGAAAAAGTATTGACATAATATAGAAATGTTGATATACTATTAAGGTACTTTCATTAAGTACTAATTAAATAATGTCTCAGTAGCTCAGCAGGATAGAGCAACGGCCTTCTAAGCCGTCGGTCAGGGGTTCGAATCCCTTCTGGGACGTCTGAAAAAGCAGGGTAGTTTATCCTGCTTTTTCATGTGAAAAATAAACATAAAAAAATAAAAAAAGATGAGAAATTAAACAACACTCATCTTGACTTCGATAACTTTATTCACTTCTGGTATTTTTTTCTTTTATATTTTTTTCAATAGCAAATTTCAAAGTGATATGCGAAAGTTCACAATGCGCACACTCCCCTAAAAAAATCTTATTTTTTAAAAATACCATCTTTTATAATTAATAAATTCAATATTTCCACCATCAGCTATTAATTTAGGACGAATTTTTTTCTAATTCTAACTTAATTTTATCCACTGTATCATAATATTTTTTTATCCAAAAATATAAACACCTCTCTTCACCTAATTATACTTGTAAAATTTTTTTAAAAAAAATCAACATATTAAATAAATTAATAAAAAAAGTAAGCAAGTTACTATTATTTTTCTTATAAAAAAACGTTTATAATAATATATAGAAAATAAAAAAATAAAGAGGGAAAATTCTATGACAAATACAGGAGAGCAACTAATCTTAATAACAGATATAGCTGTAGAGAAATTTCAAGAGTTGTTGTTTGATGCTGATAAACGTGATAGTTATCTGAAAATAGCTATTGCTTTAGAAGGTACTCAAATGCACTATGCTATTGATATAAAAAGATGAAGTGGAAGAAGGAGATAAAGTCTATAACTTTGGAGAATTAAAAGTTCTTGTAAATGAAGAAGACGAACTGCTTCTTAAAGGTCTTGAAATTGACTATGTACAGGATGAATTTGGAAGTGAATTCACACTTCACAATCCTAACATGATAGAAATATATGATGACGAAGAAGGCGGTTGCTGCGGAAGTGGTTGCTGCTGCTAATAACAAATAATTAAAAGGAGAAAGTATACTATGAAAAAATGTAGTAATTTTAGGTGCTGGTTATGCAGGACTAACAACATTAAAAAAGGATTAAAAAAAGCTGCTAAAGCTGGAGAGGTAAAAAGTAACATTAGTTAATAAAAAAATTCATATCACTATGATACTGTTAACTTACACGAAGTTTCTGCTGGAAACATTCCATCAAGAGATATTTGTATCGATATTAAAGATGTAGTTACACCAGGAGTTAGTTTTTGTACAAGATGAAGTTATTAAAATTGATACTGAGAAAAATTAGTATTAACTAAAAACATGAAATTGATTATGATGTATTAGTAATTGGATTAGGATTCCAACCAGAAACATTTGGTATTGAAGGAATGGCAGAAAATGCTATGCCAATAGCAGATGTATTAGCAGCAGAAAAAAATTGCAGCTACTCTAGAAGATAACTTCAGAAAATATGCTACTAGTGAAGAAAAAGATGTTAAAGATATCTCTGTTATCGTAGGTGGAACAGGTCTTGCTGGTATGGAGTTTTTAGGTGAATTGGTACACCGTAAAAAAGAATTATGTTCTAAATATGGAATTGATGAAAAATTAGTTAAAAATCTATGGATTAGATGCGGCTCCAACATTACTTCCAATGTTTACTAAAGAATATAGTGATTATGCTAGAAAATACTTAGAAGATAACGGAATTGAAATTATTTTTAGGTGCTGGAATTAAAGGTGCAACTGCAGACAGCTTTATTATTGAAGTTGATGGAGAAAGAAAAGAACTAAAAAGCTAGTACATTAGTATGGACTGCTGGAGTTCGTGGTAATAAACTTATGGATGAAACTTTCCCAGAATTATCAAAACGTGGTCGTTTAGTAACAACTCAACAATTAACTGTTCCTGGAATGGAAGACATTTATATAGTAGGTGACTGTGCAGCGTTTATCGAAACAGGTCAAGAAAAACCATATCCAACTACAGCACAAATTGCTAACCAAATGGGAGCTTACGTAGGTGCTCGTATTAGTGGAAAAACCAGTTGGAGACTTCAAATATATTAACCGTGGTGTTGTATGTTCTCTAGGACATAAAGATGGTATTGCAGATGTTATGGGTGGTAAAAAAATCTAAAAGGATTTAAAGCTGCTAAATTGAAAAAAATCATCGAAGCAAAAAGCTATCTACGAATTAACAGATTTCGTAACTGCATTAAAAAAAATCAACGTATTCTTTTAATTTTAAAGAGAAAAACTCAACTTTTTGTTGGGTTTTTTTATTTTTCATCATAAAAAAACAAATAACTACGAAGTGGAATTCAGTTTGGACAATAATTATCAAGTTTTTCTAGCACGCTTAATTGAAAAAAATAGTCATAAATATGGTAAGATATAGTGTAGGGAAAATTTAACCAATAAAGTAATGAGGAAAAATTATGATATATAAAAATAGCAAATACACAAGAAGAATATGAACAAATTTTTCAAGTTAAATTATGAAACATTTGTTGATGAAATTCCTCAGCACGAAAAAAATGAAACTAAAAATTAAAAAGATAAATTTCATGATAAAAAAACATATATATAATAGCAAAAAAAGAGAATGAAGTAATTGGAATGATTTCGCTATCTGATACACGTCCATTTTCTTTAGATGATAAGTTGAATAATATAGATACATATTACAAAGGGGAATATAGAAAACCCGTAGAGATTCGATTATTGTCAATAAAACATCAATATAGAAAAACAAAGGTCTTTACAGAATTAATTCAAAGAACATTTAATTATATTATTCAAAAACTCTTATGATATCGTCTTTATTTCGGGAACAGTGAGACAAGAAAAAAATTATACAAACATATAGGTTTTTGTTCAGTTCCACGAAAATGTAGGTACTAAAGATGCAGAATATATGCCGATGTATTTAGATTTGACTGCTGAAAAATAAAATTATTAATAGACTTGCAGCAGCTCAACGTATCAATTTTTTTACCTGGTCCAGTAGATTTATCGGATGATGTGGTTGGTAAATTATCAAAAAAACTGTATTCACATAGAAGTAATGAGTTTGTTACATTGACAAAAGATACTTTGGCCAAATTAGAAAGAATCCTTGATGTTAAGTGTGCAACTATACTTCATGGTTCAGCTACTTTAGCTAATGAAGCTATTATGGCTCAGTTAAAGGGACGTGGGCTTAGTAATGGATTAGTTCTTGCAAATGGTGAGTTTGGAAATAGACTAATACGTGAAAGCAAGCGCCATGGTCTAAAATATAGACGATTATAGCGTAGGTTTTTGGAGAGAGTTTTTGATTTAGAATTATTAGATAGAAAGTTATCTGAGGACAATTATGACTTTGTCTATTTAGTTCATAATGAAACTAGTGTTGGAATTTTTAAATGATTTAGATAAAATAACAGAAATTGTAAAAGAAAAAAACATAATAAGGTTTTTAGCTGTTGATGCTGTATCAGCGGTTGGAGCGATCAAGTACAGTTATAGAAATGTAGATTATGTTGCATGTTCATCAGGAAAAAGCATTTTGTTCTGTTGCAGGTCTTGCAGTGGTTGGATCAAATTGTGAATTGGTACCGTTGGACAATACACCATTATACTTAGACTTGCATTATGCGAATAAGATGGTTTCTATACCATTTACACAACCATCAATTTTAATGGAAGCTTTAAAACACAGCTTTAGATGCATTTGAAACTGATGAAAGATATGAAAAAGTTCAAAGTAAGTATGCTTATATGAAAGAAGGGTTAGAAGCTTTTAGGCCTTCGATTATGAAAAATTAAGAAAAAAATGAAGTATCACCTGTTATAATAACGGTAGAACTTCCTGAAAGTATTTCTTCGCTTAATATAGGGGCTTCACTTGCGATAAATAATGTATTTATTCATTATAAGAGCTCATACTTAGCAGAAAGAAATATAATTCAATTTTCGTTTATAAACATAAACACAACTAAAAAAAGAAATAGATTATACATTAAGTATATTAAAAAGAAATGATAGGAGAGAATTAATGCCAGTATTTAAAGTATTTTTACCAAGAAAATTCAAAAAGAAATTCCAGTAAGGGAGAATACGCAAGTATTATTTGTAGAAGCTGATGGAGTTCCTGCAGTTAGAAAAATACTTGGATGACAGAAATTACAACATAGAGCTTGTTCAAGAATTAAGCGAGGCTTATTTAGAATTTGAAAAACAAGCGGAAGATTTTTAAAGTGGAGAAAGTTAATGGATAAAAATCATTAAAAAATGAAGTAGGTGTAGCTGCTATTGGTGGACTAGGCGAAATAGGGAAAAACACTTACGCTATTCAATATCGTGATGAAATAATTATTATCGATGCGGGAGTGAAGTTTCCTGGAGATAATATTTTTAGGAATCGATTATGTAATTCCTGATTACTCATATATTGAAAAAACATAGATAAAATAAAAGCTTTAGTAATAACTCATGGTCACGAAGATCATATAGGAGGTTTACCATTTTTACTAAGAAAAGTGAGTCTTCCTATTTATGGAGGACCTCTTGCTATTGGATTAATAAGATCAAAAATTAGAAGAACATAATTTATTGGCAAGAGCAGAATTAAATGTTATTGATGAAGATACTATTTTTAGAGTTTAAATATTTAAAAAGTGTCATTTCATAATACAACGCACTCTATTCCAGATTCTTTCGGAGTTATAGTTAATACACCACAAGGAAATATCGTACATACAGGAGATTTTTAAATTTGACTTTTACACCAGTAGGGCAAGGAACAAATCTTCACAAAATGGCAGCAATCGGTGATGAAGGTGTATTATGTTTACTTTCAGACTCAACTAACTCAGAACGAGGAGAGTTTACCCAAAGTGAGAAAGAAGTAGGGAAAACAATTTCTAATATACTTCGTAAAGAAAAACATCGTGTAATATTTGCTACATTTGCTTCTAACGTTTATCGTGTAAAAACAAGTAGTTGAAGCATGTATAGAGCACGGAAGAAAAAAATCGTTGTTTTTGGTCGTTCAATGGAGAAAGCTATCAAAAATAGGTACAGAGTTAGGTTACATCAAAGCACCAAAAGATACATTTGTTAATAGCAAATATTTAAACCAAGTAGACCCAAAACAAACTTCTTATTTTTGTGTACAGGGACTCAAGGTGAAGAACTTGCTGCGCTTAGTAGAATTGCTAACGGTACGCATAAAAAGATAACTATTATGCCGACAGATACGGTAATTTTTGCAAGTTCAGCTATTCCAGGTAATACATTATCAATTAATAAGAATATAGATTTATTGTCAAAACTAGGTGCTAATGTAATTACATCTAGCGTCAATAATGTCCATACTTCTGGACATGGATCAAAAAGAAGAACAAAAATTAATGTTTAGATTAATTAAACCTAAGTATTTTTATGCCTATTCATGGTGAATATCGTATGCAAGTTATTCATGCACAAACAGCTGCTGAGTGTGATATTCCATTAGAAAATTCATTTATTATGGAAAAATGGTGAGGTTCTAGCCTTAACAAGTGATAGCGCTCGTATTGCTGGAAAAATTTGAGGCATCTGATGTGTACGTAGATGGTCTTGGAATTGGAGATATAGGAAGTGTTGTTATAAAAGATAGAAAAGAACTATCAGAAGAAGGTGTAATTGTCGTATCAGTTGCACTAGATTTTTAAAAAAATAAAAAAATTACTTAATAATCCGGATATAATTAGCAGAGGATTTGTTAATATAAATGAATCTATGGAATTGTTTTGGAGCATGTAAAGGCGTTGTAAAAGATACAGTTTTTAAATATACTTTCTGATGAAGAAGTTGGAGTATATCAAATACGCCATCAAATAGTAGAAAAAAATTAGGAGAATTTTTAGAACAAGAGATTGGGAGAAAACCTGTAATATTACCTACAATATTGGAGGTGTAAATATGAAATATAGAAGTGTGTTTGATATTATAGGACCAATAATGGTAGGTCCGTCGAGTTCACATACAGCTGGAGCTGTAAGAATAGGATTATTTACCAGATATATATTTGGACATCAGCCTGAAAAAATAAAAATAACATTATATGGCTCATTTAAAGAGACATATAAAGGACATGGAACAGATATAGCGTTAATAGGGGGATTGTTAGGATACAATACCTCAGATAAGCGCATTAGAACTAGTTTAGAAGACGCTAAAGAAGCAGGAATAGATTTCGAATTTATAGAAAGTGAAGTTGAGCATATTCATCCAAATACTGCCAAACTTGAAGTGGAGGCAGGTAGACATAGTCTGGATTTAATAGGAAAAATCAATCGGTGGAGGGAAAAATGGTTATTTTCGAATTATTAGGATTTGACGTAAATCTCTCTGGAGACTTTCCTAGTTACTTTGTTTTTTTACAAGTTTAGTGAAAAATAAAAATACATTTGCTTTCAGAAATAAATAATATATTTGGAGATAATAAAGTAAGTGATAATTTTTTTCTGATTCAATATTAGAAGGAGTAAATTTACTAGTAGTGGAAGTTTTGGAAGAAATTAGTACTAAACAAATAGAGAGAATAGCTAATTTAGAATATGTAAATGAAGTAAAATTTGCAGATAAATTATAGAGGAAACGCTATGTTTATAAGTTTAGAAGATATAGTAGAAAAAAATCAAAAATATGAGAAAAAAACCTGTTTCAGAACTTATGATTGAACAAGAAGTTGAGTTAAATGGTGTTAGTCGTGCTGCTGTAGAAAAAAATTAATGAAACGTAATTTATCAGTAATGATGCAGGCAGTAGAAGAAGGTCTAGCAGGAGTCAGTTCAAAAAAACGGGGCTTACCGGAGGAGATGCTAAAAAAAGTTACAAAACTTATATAGAAAGTGGTCAATCAATTACAGGAAAAAGATTTTTTTGACGGGGGTTGCTGCTGCAATAGCTACTAATGAGGTTAATGCTTCACTAGGATTGATTTGTGCAACACCTACCGCTGGATCAGCAGGTGTGTTACCTGGTTGTGTTCATGCTTTTAAAAGCAAAAGTTTAATATAGATGAAGAAACACAATTAAGAATGCTATTTACAGCAGGTGCTTTTGGATTTGTTGTTGCTAATAATGCATCTTGTTCTGGAGCAGAAGGCGGTTGTCAAGCTGAGATAGGTTCAGCTAGTGCGATGGCAGCAGCGGCAATAGTCGAAGCTATGGGAGGAGATGCAGAAACAAGTGCACATGCATTTGCAATTGCTTTAAAAAAATATGCTTGGTCTTGTTTGTGATCCGGTAGCTGGGTTGGTTGAAGTTCCTGTGTAAAACGTAATGCAGCAGGAGTATCTATAGCGATGATGGCAGCAGATATGGCACTTGCGGGAATAAAAAGTCGCATCCCTGCTGATGAAGTATTAGAAGCTATGTATAAAATTGGTTTAGAAATGTCAACAACATTAAAGGAAACAGCCAGAGGTGGCTTTGGCAATTACAAAAACTGGAGAAAAAAATATAGGAGTTTATTATTCGGTAATGATTAATATATTGGAAAAAAATCAGTAGAAACTATAAAAGGCGTAGGAAAAAAATATCTACAAACATTGAACGAATTAGAGATATATACTATTCGTGATGTATTGTATAATATTCCTTACAGAGTGTCTAGTTCTACTGATTTTTTTCTATGTCTGTTAAAGATAATGAAAAAGTAGTTGCAACAGGGAAAGTAGAAACACGTGTTAGTACACAGTTTTATGGAAATAAACGAAGTCGTTCATTCTTTTTCATTATCTACCCCAACAGGAAGTATAAAAAAATAGTATTTTTTTAATCAACATTATCTTAAAAAAAGAATCTTTTAGAAGGCCGAGATATCGTAGTAAAAGGAATTTATAACAAAGCTAACAATACGATAACAGCTTCTAGCATTTCTTTCGGAAAAAGAAGAAAAAGCGGAAAATAATGATAAAATAGAAGTGTTTTTATCATTTAAAACAAGGAATAACTCAAAAAAAGATTTATAAAGCTTTGTAGAAGAATCATTTAATATGATTGATGAAGAAAATGTTATTTTAGATTTAGTCCCTGAAAATTTCAAAGGAATTTGGAAACTGGAAAAAAATCTTATATACACTCCATTTCCCAAAAAGATGTTGAGCAGTTTGATAAAGCACGTAAAATGTATGCTTTTTCATGAGCTATTTAATTATCAATTGAAATTACAGTTGCAAAAATATAAATAGTATGTTAGAAGATGAAAGATACAGAATTTGTATAAATAACAATGATATTCAAGAATTTACACAACAACTTCCGTTCAGTCTGACTAATGCTCAAAAAAAGAGTAATAGACGAGATTGCAGCTGATTTAAATACACCTTATAAAAATGGATAGATTGTTGCAAGGTGATGTAGGAAGTGGAAAAACAGCTGTAGCAGCCGCAACTTTGTATGGAGTTATAAAATCTGGATATCAAGCAGCTATTATGGCGCCAACAGAAATTCTTGCTAATCAACATTTTGAAACTTTTTGAATTTTTTTCAAAGAACTAAATATATCAATAGCACTGTTAACAAGTAACACACCTAAAAAGAACGTAACAAAATTTTTAAGTTTACTTGAAGTAGGTGAAGTAGAATTATTAATTGGGACACATTCTTTAATTCAAGATGATGTCATATTTAAAAATTTGAAATATGTAATTACTGACGAGCAACATCGTTTTGGTGTTAGACAACGAAAAATTTTTAAGTAATAAAGGAGAGGCGGTAAACTCATTAATGATGACTGCAACGCCAATTCCTCGCAGTCTTGCGATAACATTAATTACTGATATAAAAAGTCTCAACAATAGATGAACTTCCAGCAGGTCGTAAAAAAAGTTCAAACATATAAAGCGAATAACAAGAGTTTTTTTATAAGGTTTTAGATAATATTATGATGGAGCTTGACAACGGTCGACAAGGTTATGTAGTGTGCCCATTAATAGAAGAATCAGAAAAGATGGATCTTCAAAATGTAGAAGATATTTATGAGAAGATAAAAGAATACTTGCCAGATTCATATAAAATAGCTATTCTACATGGTAAAATGAGTAATAAAGAAAAAGATGAGATAGTTGAAAGATTCTTAAATAAAGAGATACATATTTTTAATATCAACAACGGTAATAGAAGTAGGAGTAAATGTTCCTAACGCAACATTTATGATTGTGGTTGATGCACATAGATTTGGACTTGCGACATTGCATCAACTTAGAGGACGTGTAGGAAGAAGTAAGTTTCAATCATATTGCATCTTGATAACTGATTCAAAAAGTGAGAGAATAGATATTATGTGTTTGGAAAATGATGGATTTAAGATTGCAGAGTTTGATCTTAAGCAACGAGGTCCTGGAGATTTTTTTGGTACGAAACAAAGCGGTGTTCCAAGTTTTAAAGTTGCAGATTTAATTAATGATGTAGATCTTATGTATTTGGCTAAAAGATTAGCTCTAAAAATTATAGAAGTAACAGATAATAAGAATAGGTTACTTCAGTATGTAGGTTTAGAAGAAACAACAATATAGGAGGAACAGATGAGCAAAAAGTGGAAAAAAATAGATTAATAAATATTCTTATTGCAGTATTATTACTTACTTCGGTAGTACTTATTTTTAAAAAAATCAAATTAGAGAGTACTTAACAGGAAATGCTAACAATAAAATAATAACTGCGTACAAAAATGGTAAAGGAGAGGTAGATATACCTTGGTGGCAAAAATTATTTACTGATAATGCCTCGAAAATAAAATTAACAGACTCTATGTTAGGAATTTTTGAAAATTGATTCTGTAAATATTCAAGAACCAATATTTCAAGATGTCACAGAGATTAACTTGATTAATGGTGTTGCGACAGCGCAAGAGCCCTCAACATTAGATGCTCAAAAATGTTGTGATAGCTGGGCATAGTGTTCAAGGAGTAGGTATAAGATTTAATAATCTTAGCAAAATAAAAATGGGTGCTAAAATTGAAATTATTTCAAAAAGATAAGCTACGTACATATGAGGTAAGTAAATTATATGATGTGGCTGCAACACAGGTAGAAATACTAGAGCAACATAAAGATCAACCTAAAAAAACTTACATTATTCACTTGCGATAATTATAATCCTAAAACAGGAGAATGGGAAAGTAGATTTGTTGTTGAAGCTAAATTAGTAGGAGAAGAGAGTGCATAATATTATGAAAATAGGAATAGATATTTTAGGGATAGATAACCCAGAAAAGAATTATTAACTTTGTAAATAACTATAAAGACAGCGAAGTAGAATTATATGTTTATGGATTGGAAGAAACATTAATAAAAAGTAACAAAAACCGAAAAATATTGTAAAAAAATGTTTGTACAGAAGAAGTATATATGTCAGATGATTCGGCACGGGTTCACAGAAAGAAAAAGATGCGTCTATGATTAGAATGTTAGATGATTTAAACAATCAAGTAATAGATGTAGCTATTTCTGGAGGAAGTACAGGTGCATTTATGGCAAGTTCAGTATTTATGATTGGTCGTATCGAGGGTATTTCAAAACCAGGCTTAGCTTCTCACTACCAACAAGGTCAGATCATAAGTTTTTATTAACAGATCTTGGAGCGAATGTTGAAGCAAAAACCGGACGATCTCATAATTATGCAAAAACTTGGTCAATTGTATATGAAGTACATTTATAATATAGAAACACCGAGTGTAGCATTGTTGAATGTAGGGGTTGAAGAAAAGTAAAGGTAACAAAGTTTATAAGGATGCACATAAGCTTATGAAGGCCGAAGTAGCAAACTTTAAGGGGAATATAGAAGGTCGAGAAATATTAGAGCATCAATTTGATATAGTAGTGGCTGAAGGCTTTGCAGGAAATGTTTTATTAAAAAAACTATAGAAGGAGTTGCGAAGTCATTAGGAAAAAAATGATAAAAGGAATTTTCTTACAGAACTTAAAAAAACTAAAAATAGGGGCATTATTAGTAAAAAAAGGTATTAATGCATTTAGAAAAAATTTGATTACAGTGAATATGGTGGAGCATTTTTACTTGGAATAAAGAAACCTACAATAAAAGTTCATGGTGCTGCTGATGAAAATGCACTATATTATGCTGTTCAACAAGCAAAACAAATACACAAAACAAAACTTTATGATATAATGATAGAAACAATGGAAAAAGGAGAATAAAAAAATGGCAATTTTAGAAGAAGTAAAAGAAATAATTACAAGATATGTAAAAATCGAACCAGAAAAATCACATTAGAATCAAAAACTTAATGAGGATTTAGATGCTGATTCAATTGATATCGCCGATGTAGTAATGGATATTGAAGAAAAAAATACGGATTTGAGTTTTCTGATGAAGATGCAGAAAAATATTGTTGCTATTAAAGATTTAGTAAGAGTAATAGAAGAAAGAAAAATAATTTAAATTAAAAATTATATAAAGAATTTAGTTTTGTATTATCTAAAAACTAGATTCTTTTTATTACATGTATATTTTTATTAAGACTTCATGAGCAGTTCAAATACACATTAAAAATCTATTTTCTTGCTTTTTTTAAAAATAAAAAGAATTAAAATTAATATGTTAAATTATGAGAGAACATAAGTTATAAAAAAAGGAGAATGTAAATGAAAAAAACTTTTTTTGATCAAAAAAATATAGTAAGTATGCTATTAGAAAATTTACTATAGGAGTTATTTCAGCTACTCTTGGAATGTTTATATTAGATAATACACAAATTAGTGATAATTATGCTAAAGCAGAAGATAAATTAAATATACATTATAGATATGTTAGTGACGATGAATTAACACAAAAAGAAAAAAAGAATTAATAGTAAAAGAGCTTCCTAAAGTTGCAGAATCGAATGAAGAAACTTATTATTTAGTTTATAAACCTTCTCAACAAATGAAGTTGAGTACTCTCCCTAATACAGGAATACATACTGGAGTAAATGGTATTTTACTTGCTGGAGTAGTAGGCATGTTAGTAGTAGCTGTTACTCGTGGAAAAATAAAAAAGTATAAAAGTATTATCAGTAATGTTGGTTACAAGTTTAGGTATAAGTATTTTGCAAAAGTCCTGTTATCGCAATGGATAGTCTAAAGTTATCAGTGTATAATACAGATTTTAGTGTGTTGAAAAGTGGAAAAATTACCAAATCCACTAGAAATTCCTGGGTATAATTATGTAGGATTTATAAAAATGAATATACTAATTTTTAAAATAAATAAAAACTGATAAGGCATTGGAAAAATATAAGAAAATAGTGATTCTAGTGAGGGTTCAAGAAATAGGAATATAATTAAACCAGAATACAAAGGAGAACAATCAGGAGCGATAGTAGAACCTGAGAAGGCAGAAAAACTAGAATACAAAGGAGAACAATCAGGGGCAATAGTAGAACCAGAGAAATTAGAGAAACCAGAATATACAGGAGAACAATCAGGGGCAATAGTAGAACCAGAGAAATTAGAGAAACCAGAATATACAGGAGAACAATCAGGGGCAATAGTAGAGACCAGAGAAATTAGAGAAACCAGAATATACAGGGTACAATCAGGGAGCAATAGTAGAGCCAGAGAAACTAGAGAAACTAGAATATACAGGGGTACAATCAGGAGCAATAGTAGAACCTGAGAAGATAGAAAAAAACCAGAATATACTGGAAAGATTGAACCATTAAAACCTGAAACAGATAAATTACCAAAAGAAAATATTATGGAAAAGAATGCTAGTGCAATGCTTAATATGAGATTTATATCAAACAATATAGAAAAATTCAGGTGTAGGTTCAGCAACTTTTTATATCGCCTAATGTACTCTTATCAGTAGCGCATAACTTTATTACTAGTTCTAAAGATAATATGACAGGGGAGCTAATAGGATCTGAAAAAGAAAATATTTATGAGTGGATAACACCAGATGGAAAAAGGAACGTTTAGTGCAAAAAGATATTCATTTTTATAATAAAAAAAGAGTATCCTAAAGGATATATTAATGATTTAGCTGTGATAAAAACTACCAAATGTTAATAATAATCAGTATGTTAGTTTGACTTCAAATTATAATAAAGTTAATGTTGGGGATAAACTAAATGTTTATGGCTATCCTAAAGGAAAATATACTCATCTTAAAGATGTATCAGTAGAGTTAGAACAACAATATGCAAAAATACATATGGTGTACAGTATCAAGGTGGGGGCACCAGGTATGAGTGGAGGAGGAATACTTAATGATAAAGGAGAAGTGATAGGTATTCACCAAAATGGGGGACAAAATCGCTCAGGTGGATTAATTCTATCTCCAAATCAATTAGAATGGATTAAAAGTATTATTGAAGGCAAGGAGATAACTCCAAAATATGATGAGATAGAACGTCCCAAAGAAGATAAAAAGAAGAAAAAAATATCAAAATTAAGAAAACTCTTAACTCCTTATTTATGCTAAATAATTAGAAAAATTATGATCAGAATGTGAAAAAACAAGAAATATTCATTTTAATACTAGTAGAAAATGAATATTTCTTGTTTCTATTTTCTAATAATTAACATAACCTATGTTAACAAGTTTCGCCACCTCAAGAAGAACCAGCTCCAGCTGTACAACCGTAGCAATGCATACCAGTTCTAATTCTGCGAATACCAATATGTTCTTTTTGCAAGTTGACTAACATGTTGTATTTCTCCAGAAACGTTTAGTTTTTCAATTAAATTAAAAATCACAATCATAAAGAGAGCCGTCTGGACCAATAGAAATCATATTACGACACATAAGTCCAGGTAATGTATCTGGATTATATGCTCGGAAAAGTTTATTCATATAGTCTTTGTACAAGTCTTCACGATGTAAAAATTCAGAAAAAAACGCCCTAATAGGATTATTTGTAATTGCAAATAAGTTATTAAATACAATTCCAAAGTTATCGAAAAGTTTTTTTCTTATAAGTTTTTTTCTAGAGCTTCTTGTTTTGGTGGTAAAATGCACCATTTGGATTATAAACTAAATTAATAATCAAATCTTCCTCTTTACCATAACCAAGTTCGTTAAGACGTTGTAGTACTTCAATTGATTTAGGAAAAAAACACCTTTACCACGTTGTCTACTTACTACTTTTTCATTATAGTATGGAAGAGAGGCAATAATTTGGACTTTTTAAATCACGATATAATTCAGGGATATCTCTATATGCAGGTACAGCTAAAAATAACTAAATTTGTTCTAACCATAACTGTTTTTGCATATTTTTGAAATTTCTTTTTAAAAACCATCTAAAGTTAGGGTTCATTTCAGGAGCTCCGCCTGTTATATCCATAATTTTATAGTTACCAACTTTGAATGCTTCAATAATTTGTTCAAAAGTTTCACGAACCATATTATTTTTTCTATTAGGTCCTCCATTTACGTGGCAGTGGCTACAAGTTATATTACATAAACTCCCGACATTTATTTGCATTGTATCAGGATATTCTTCGGTAAGTAAGTATTGCTTGTCTTCTACCATATCGAAGAATTTAGGAATATTTAATTCTGACATAGTAAGTCCTAGTTAGTTAGCTTATCAGAAAGCTCTTTACTTTGAAGACCGTGTACTAAAGTAATTCCAGCTTTCATAGCTGCAGCAACATGAATCGCTTCAGCTATTTGATCTTGATCACAACCTTCACTTAAGCAAGTACTGGTGTAAGCATCTATGCAGTAAGGACAGGCTTCAGCATGAGCTACAGCAAGAGCGATAAGAGCTTTCTCACGTGTTGTTAATTCACCTTCTGCCATTACATTACCGTAATAATTCATAAAGTTTTTCCAATGTTCAGCAGCATCCTCACCGAATTTACCTTCTCCAAACTCTATTAAATGTTTCTTTTTAAAATAATCAGCCATATTTATTCTCTCCTTTAAAAAAATATAGTTCTATTATAAATCAGAATAGAAAAAAATAATCAAAGAAATGACAAATTATACATAAAATAAAAAAAGATTTCTTCTCAATTAAATCGGAGGAAATCTTTTATTAAAACTTATCTTATATCACGATACATCTTGGCGATTTCTTCTACAGGTACACCACGACGATACATTTTTTGATATTTTTTGCATTTGCCACATAGTTTTTTTACATGTCCTTTATAGCGACGTGTAGAGGTTGTCACAGAAGAATCGATAACTGTAATTTTATATCCATTAGCGCTTAAATCTTCTGAAATTCGATAATCTTCCATAATTGGCATATCTTTATATCCTCCAACTTTTTCAAAAGCTTGTCTAGAAAGAAACAATGCTTGATCCCCAAAAGCTAGGTTAGTAATACTTGCGCGCATATTAGAAACAATAGAATTAACACGCATAGGGAAAACTATTTGGATAGAATTTAATTTTTAAACAGCCAACCTCAGTAGGGCAATCGATAACTTTTTGTATAACATCTTTTTTGAAGAACACTATCGGCGTGAACAAACCAAAGTATATCACCGTGAGAAATTTTTCGCCCCAAAGTTCATCTGATTTGCACGCCCTTTCTTAGCAGAAACATGGTACGAATACCCAAAAATAAGAAAGTTCTTCTAGTATATCTAAAAGTTTTATCTTTGCTGCCACCATCTACAAAAAAATAACTTCATGTTTTTTTAATGTCGTATAAACAGTATAAATTGTAAAATAAAGTCTCGAATAGTTGTTTCTTCGTTATAAATAGGAACTATAATAGAAATCATAAAAATTCCTCCATAAAAATGATAATTAATGTCTATATTATAGCATATATCTAGTCACAAAAATAAAAAAATTTGTTAATAAATATTTTTAAAAAAATAATATTGACAAAACAAACTGTATCTATTGTATAATCACAGTAGATACAAAAAGAGTGTTGTTTATTAGCAAAACAAATAAATAATATGAAACTTACTTTAAGTAGCTTATTAAGGAGGAGTACGATGGATTTAGAAATATCAAATATGTCATCTGTTCCTATATATCAACAGGTGGCAGTACAAATAAAAAGTAGAATTCTTACTGGGAGTTTAAAAAAATAATGATCAATTGCCATCGATAAGAAATTTGGCAAAGGAGTTGGAAGTGGGAATAATTACGGTAAAAAGCTTATGAGGTATTACTTAAAGAAGAATTGATATACTCTAAAGGGCGCTGTGGGATATTTTTGTAAATGTTATAGATATTGAAGCAATATTAATTTTAAAGAAAAGAAGAATATTTAGAGAAATTTAAAAATTTAATAGATGCGGCAATTAATGATGGACTTCAGATACCGGACATTAAGGACATACTTAAGATAACATTGGAGGATAAGTAATATGATAAGAGTAGATAACTTAACAATCAATAAGCGAACTTTTAAATTAGGCCCCATTAATATGGAGATAGAAGAGGGGTATGTGACGCAATTACAGGAAATAGCGGTAGTGGGAAAACTTTATTTTTACAAACGTTATTAGGAGGAATTTTTTTCAGAAAAAAATGCTATTACATACGATAATTTAAATTTTTGAAGATAATGAAGTGGATATAAAAAAATCTTTACTCATATGTTGCAGATAAACCATTGTTTTCTGATAATTTACAAGTAGATGAGGTTGTTTTATAAACTTCATAAATTAGATAAAAAGATTTAATATAGAGAAATGCTTTGAATTTTTAAGTAAGAATAAAGTTTATCGTCATAAGAAAATATATGAATTATCTCAAGGAGAGAAAAAAATATTATTATTTTTCAATAGGATACTTTACGAATTCTAAAATATTAGTATTAGATAATCCATTTTCAGGGGTAGGGGCTAATAGCTAGAAAGGAAATGTTAAGACTTCTTCGAAATTATATGGATGATGATAAAACTGTTATCATAGTGACAGAAGACCCCTATATAATACAGAGTTTAGCAGATTATATTATTGTTTTTGAAAATGGGGGAGTTACTCTTAAGGAAGATGTAGTAGAATTACAAGCGCGATTTAATACTACCGACATAGAAAATATTTTACTTTCTATTTTTGAAAGGAGAGGGTGAAAAATGATTAAACAACAATATGCTACAAAATTTGGAGCAATTTGGAATATAGTATCGAATAGAAATTATTCAATGCCATTGTTTTTTATAAGAGTTTATACATACTATATTATTTTTGCTACTATTGTTGTAATACTTGAATTATTATTTGATAAAACTTATATAATATTATCTTTAATTAGCTCATTAATTATAGTTATAAATGGAAGAAAAATATGATGATCCTGAGCAACAACTTATTGAATATCTTCCTATTTCATCTGATAATAAAGCAAGATACATTTATTATACTATCTATGTAAGTTTATTCTTTGGAGGATTAATAGCATTTGGGTTAGATTTTCTGTATCGTAGAGCCAATCCAATTGAGTATATTTATGCTATAGTTGTAGTTATAGCTCTATCTAATTTAGCGATAATACAGATGATATATACTAAAAAAATCACTTATATACTAGGAGATATTTTTAATTTATCAATTAATAGTAAGTATATTTAGATTTTTCATTAATTGGAGTTTATAGCGCATTTACAGGACCGAAATATGATATTACACAATTTAATACTGTAAAAACTATTATTGTTAATAGTAATTACAATAGTTTACCATTTTTGTGAGTGTAAATATTATAAGTAATAGTAAAAATACCAAATTAGATAAAAAGGATAAAATAAAAACTTGTATTAATCCTTATATTACTATTAAGTGCAAGTGGATACAAATTCTACAAGAATGCTAGTCAAGATTTTTCAGAAGGAGTAAAAAGAAGCTTCTAAAGAAGGAATAATTGTAGGTAATAATAAGGAATCTGTAATTCTAGAAGGATAGAATTAAATTACAAGTAACCCTAAAAATAAAAATAAAAATAAATGAAAAAGTAAATAGTTCTAAAGAGGCTTAATAAAACATAGTTTTACTAGGTCTCTTATTATATAGTATCAAATATATAATAAGAGAAGGAATAAAAAGAAGATTTGGAAAACCAAATCTTCTTTTAATTAATAAATCTTATTTGAATTCAGCTGTATTAACACGAACTCCAGGTCCCATAGTTGTAGTAACAGCTACAGATTTGAAGTAAGTACCTTTAGCAGCAGCTGGTTTAGCTTTTAGCTAAAGCTTCTTGAACAGCTTTGAAGTTTTCTACTAAATCTTCAGTAGAGAATGAAACTTTACCGATTGGAGTGTGAACAACACCAGCTTTTTTTCAGCACGGTATTCAACTTTACCAGCTTTTGATTTCATTAACTGCTTTTTGTAACGTCCATAGTTACTGTACCAGTTTTAGGGTTTGGCATTAATCCTTTAGGTCCTAATACACGGCCGATTTTACCAACTTCTCCCATCATATCTGGAGTAGCAACGATTACGTCAAAATCAAACCAACCTTGTTGGATTTTAGTAATATATTCACCTTGTCCTACGTAGTCAGCTCCTGCTGCTTCAGCTTCAGCTGCTTTATCACCTTTAGCGAATACTAAAACTTTAGCAGTTTTACCAGTTCCTTTTGGAAGTACAACAGCTCCACGAACTTGTTGATCGTTTTTACGAGTGTCAACTCCTAGACGGAATGCAACTTCTACAGTTGCGTCAAATTTTACTGTACTTGTTTTTTTAGCTAATTCGATTGCTTCTACTACAGAGTATAGACTAGAAGAATCTACTAATTTAGCTGCTTCAAGATATTTTTTACCTTTTTTTGCCATTATAATTATCCTCCTATTCTCCTATTAAGATACCCATACTTCTTGCAGTACCTTCGATCATACGCATTGCTGCTTCTAGAGAAGCTGCGTTTAAATCTTCCATTTTTTTAGCTCAGCGATTTCTTGAACTTGTGCTTTTGAAACTGTAGCAACTTTGTCACGGTTAGGGACAGCAGATGCTTTTTCAATTTTAGCTGCTTTTTTAAGTAATACTGGAGCAGGTGGTGTTTTAGTAACAAAAGTAAATGAACGGTCTTCATATACTGAAATTACCACTGGGATAATTAATCCTGCTTGGTCTTGTGTACGCGCATTGAATTCTTTACAGAATCCCATGATGTTTACACCAGCTTGACCTAACGCTGGACCAACTGGTGGAGCTGGGTTAGCTTTACCTGCTGGTACTTGTAATTTAACTACTTTTATAATTTTTTTAGCCACGATAAAACCTCCTAATATATTTTTCGTGATGTGGTCATTTGAACGTTGTATAAATTTACGTTCTCCCACTCAATCAAGTTTTGTATTTTTACATACTTGAATATGATAACATACCAACAATTATATTGCAAGTATTTTTGTTGATATTTTTTTGTGAGAAATATTTAATTTTTAATTCGTAACTATTAATTAATATATTATGTAATTAATAACACTTAATGTGATTAATAACATTTAGAAATAAGTTTTGAAAGTTTGTCTTGTATTGACTTTTTAGTGTCAGTAGTGTAAAATTATATCTATGGTGTATTAACCGTTTTTATTGAGTATAATTTTAAATAAAATAATTTAGTATATCATAAGAAATTTTTTTCAATAGAAAGAGGTTGCAAAATGATTTATGGAATAATCAGTGTTGCAGCTTTACTTGTTGGACTTTTTATTTGGATATATTATTTCAAAAATTCTATTCAAAAAGATTAGAATTATCTAAACAAGATGCAGAACATATTATTGGTGAAGCGAAAAAGAAGCAAGATATATAGTAGAAAAAGAAACTACTATTGCAGAAGCTGAAGAGATAATTAATATTGCAAATAAAGAAGTAGAATTTAAAAAGCAAGATATTCAAAGACAAGAAGATAGAATTCTTCAAAAAGAATCTTCACTAGAACGTCAAACAGAACTTTTTAAACAAAAAGATGAGTTGCTAAGTTCTAGAGAGATGAAGTTGGAAGAAAAAAATCACAATTACTTGATGAAAAAAAGTAATGAGGTTAGTCAACTTAAGATTCAACAAGAAACAGAGTTGCAAAAGAATTGCAAACTTAACAGAAGAACAAGCTCGTGAAGAGATTATGGCTACAGTGGAAGCTGATATGGCCAAAGATATGGCAATCTATATTAGAAATAAAGAGTTAGAAGCAAAAAGTACAGCGGATAAACGTGCTAAAGAACTTATTGTTCAATCATTACAACGTTTTGCTACAGATGTTGTTAGTGAGACAACGGTATCAGTAGTAGATCTTCCAAGTGATGACATGAAAGGACGTATTATCGGACGTGAGGGTAGAAATATCCGTACTTTAGAAACTTTAACTGGGGTAGATTTAATTATCGATGATACTCCAGAAGCAGTTATCTTATCAGGATATGATCCAATTCGTCGAGAAGTGGCTAAATCAGCTATTAAATCACTTATAGATGACGGACGTATTCATCCTTCTAAAAATTGAAGAAGCTGTAGATAAAGCAAAAAGAAATATTGATCAAGTAATTCGTGATGCAGGAGAGCAAGCTACATTTGATTTAGGTATTCATAATATGCATCCTGATTTAGTAAAAAAATAGTAGGTAAGTTGAAATATAGAACAAGTTATGGACAAAATGGACTTCAACACTCAATGGAAGTAGCTTATATTTCTGGGCTTATTGCTGCTGAATTGGACTTAGATGTTGCATTAGCTCGACGTGCAGGATTGCTTCATGATATTGGTAAAGCGCTTGATCATGAAGTTGAAGGTTCACACGTAGAAATTGGTGTTGCGTTAGCTCTTAAATATAAGGAAAATGCGATTGTGGTTAATGCAATTGCTTCGCACCACGGAGATACAGAACCAACAAATCCTATTTCAGTTATAGTTGCCACTGCAGATGCACTTTCAGCATCTCGCCCAGGAGCAAGAAGAGAGTCATTAGAACATTATATTAAACGTCTACAAAAAAACTTGAGGAAATTGCAAATGAACATAAAGGTGTTGAGAAGACATTTGCTATTCAGGCGGGTCGTGAGATTCGCGTAATTGTAAACCCTCAAGAAGTTGACGATACGAAAACTTATAAAATTGCCAAAGAAGTAAAAAAATAAAATCGAAGAAACGATGCAATATCCGGGTAATATTAAAGTCAATGTTATTCATGAAGTAAGAGCTGTTAAGCTAGCAAGATAAAAATAAAAAGGTGATTGATTTAAAATTCAATCACTTTTTTTATTTTTTTATTAATGTAATAATATTGAATATAGTAATGGTTAGAATTTGAAATCTAATAGATTATAAAAATATATGTAAAATTTTATTTATGTGGATTAAAAAGATATTGTTATATGAATAATATTGAATTATTAGTAATAGAATAATATTTGTAAATAATTTTTCGATTATTTGGTGAGAAATAAAAGTATTATAAAACAGTTTGAAAAAAACGTTTTTTTATAATGTATAATAATTTATATAAATAAATAAGGAGAAAAAAATTATTATGGCAAATATGACAAAAAAACATATCTAGAGCCGCAGGAAATTTATGAATATACTAGTAAGAAAGGTGTTGCAAAAAGCTACTGCTAATCTTAAATATATGCTTAGTTTAGGTTTCTTAGGGGAGAGCTTTTTATTCTCAGTTGGTTATCTGGCATATATTCGTGTAGCAGGGACATTACCACATGAATGGGGTGGATTAGGAACTCTTTTAGGCGCGGCCATATTCCCTATTGGACTTATATGTATTTTTAGTAGGTGGGGGAGAGTTAATTACAAGTAATATGATGGCTGTTACGTTATCTGTATTTGATAAAAAAATTAAAACCTTCGTTATTATTAAAAAAATTTAATTGTTATTACACTAGCTAACTTAGTTGGGGCTTTATTTGTTGCTTACTTTTTAGGACATCTAACAGGTCTTACAGAAGGAGCAGTTTTTGAAAAACTGTACATACAGCAGAGGCAAAAGATTAATGCAAATTATATTCAAATGATTTGTTCAGGAATAGGTTGTAACTGGCTCGTTGGTATGGGAGCTTGGCTTGCATTCTGTGCTAAGGATACGAGTGGAAAAAAATTATAGGTGTTTGGTTCCCTATAATGACATTCGTTGCTATTGGATTCCAACACGTTGTGGCAAATATGTTTGTAATTCCAGCAGCTATGTTTGGAGGAGCAAACATTACTATGGGAGCAATTTTTAAATAACATGGTAGGTGTATTTATAGGAAACTATTTAGGCGGAGCTATCCTAGTAGCAGGACTATATACATTAGCATATAAAAAGAAAAAAATACAGAAAGTAATAGTTAATTAAAGCGTAAGATTAAATTAGTATTTATAAATAAAGAAGAAGCCTAGAATATTTTTTTCTAAGCTTCTTTTATTTATTATTCTTCTACTTTTTACTACCCAACCAAACTTATCTTCAACTTTACCTAATTGGATACCTGTAAGTAGGTTGTAGATTTTTGAGTCCATTCTCCTGGTTTATTATCTGTGATTAACTCTAGTTTCTTAGTACCATCGAATAATTCTCCAACAGGAGCGATTACTGCTGCAGTACCACATAGGAATACTTCTTCAAGTTTTTCCATTGTCATATGCTTCGTAAACTTCTTCTAAAGAAAGTTTTTCTTTCTTCTACTTTTTTTCACCTAGAGATCTTAGAAGTTCTAATACTGAAGCACGAGTGATACCTGGAAGGATAGAACCGTTTAATTCTGGTGTTACGAATGTACCATCAATTTTTGAAGAAGATATTCATAGCTCCACCTTCTTCGATGTATTTTTTTGTTCAACTCCATCTAGCCATAGTGATTGAGAGTAACCAAGTTCTTGAGCTTTTTTTCTGACCTTTTTAGAGATCCAGCGTAGTTACCTGCTGTTTTAGCGAATCCGAATCCACCATGAACTGCACGAACATATTCGTGTTCAACAAAAGATTTTATTAGGGCTGTAAACCAGCTTTAAAGTAACTTCCTGATGGAGATAAAAATAATGATAAATTTAACTTCATTATTTGGATGAACTCCTAAAAGCTTCTTCAGCTCCGAAAACAAATGGTCTAACATATAAAGATGTTCCTTCAGATTTAGGAATCCAGTCTTTATCAATAGAAATTAATTTTTTTCAATGCTGCTAATGCAAACTCTTCGTCAAGTTCAGGAAGTGCAATACGATCAGCTGATTTATTTAAACGTTTGAAGTTTTGTTCTGGACGGAATAAAACAGGTTCTCCGTTAGCCATATATGCCTTCATACCTTCAAAGATACTTTGACCGTAGTGTAGGACATTTAGAGCTGGAGACATAGGAATTGAGCCATAAGGAACGATTCGAGGATCATACCAACCTTTTTCTGGAGTCCAGTCCATAATGAACATATGGTCTGTAAATACTGTCCCAAAACCTAATTTATCATCTGGTGTTTTTTCTTTTTGGTGCAGTAGTAAGTTCTACGCGGATATCATTTACTGTTAATTTTTGTCATATATAAATCTCCTTCATGTGCCTTTTTAATTTATTTTTTTATATGTATTATAATACCAAAAAGAATTTTTTTCAATACTTTTTTTATTAAATTTTCTGAAATTTTTATATAAAAATCGGATATTTATTTAGTGAGAATAGAAAAGTAATTATAGAAATAGATTATTGAAAAAAATTAAACTAGTTGATAGCATTTTTATTTTTTTAATTAAAGTATGTTACAATATTATCAATATTATAATTGAAAAAAAATATGGTGTTTATTGGATTAAATACATATTTATTATGAAATATAAAAAAATGTTAAATAAGCATTGATGATAAGTTGATCGTTTATAAATAATAGTAGAGAGGTCTATACTCATGAAAGGAAAAATTCATAACTGTAGAAGGATCTGATGGTTCAGGGAAAACTACATTTATTAATTCTGCAACTGAATATTTAATAAAAAAAGGTTATAAAGTGATAACTACTCGTGAACCTGAGGGGCACAGTATTTAGTGAAAAAGTTCGTGAACTTTTATTTGATAGTTCAAATGAAATAGATGCTAAAACAGAGAGTTTACTGTTTTTGCGTAAGTAGACGTGATCATATTATAAAAAAATAATTCCATATGTAGAAGAAGGATATATAGTTATTTGTGACCGTTTTGTTGATAGTTCTATAGCATATCAAAGCTACGGTAGAGGACTTAATAAACAAGATATAATTGATATTAATAAATATACTACTGATGGTTTAGAGCCTGATCTAACTCTATATTTTTAATGTAGATGTGGAAATAGGGTTATCTCGTACAAAAAGGTCGTGATGAAAAATAATCGAATGGACAATGAAAGTTTGAAGTTTTATAAAGATGTAAAACGTGGATATGACGAACTTTCTAATGATTATAAAAAAACGTATAAAAGGTTATCGATGCAAATCAAGATTATGAAGAAGTAGAGAAAGACGCATTTAAAAATATTGGAAGGATTTTTAAACAATGAATTTTTAATAAAGACGATATTGCTGTAAAATCTTTAACAAATTCATTAAAAATAATAAACTATCCCATGCCTATCTAGTAGTAGGTGAGGATAGTTTATATTGTGATGAGTTTATTTTTACAATTTGTTAAAGCAGTTTTTTTGTTTAGATAATAATTCTAAAGACTTTAAGAATTGTGGGAAATGTAAAAATTGCACTAGCATAGAACATAATAACTACGTAGACTTCTATAAAGTAGATACTGAAACGTCAATAAAAAAAGAAGAGATACAATTATTAAAAAAAGAATTTAGTATTAAGTCCTACTATGGAAAAAAAGATATATTGGATAAAAGACATAGAGAAAATGACTGATCAAGCAGCTAATAGTCTGCTTAAATTTTTTTAGAAGAGCCAGAAGAGGACATAATAGCTATTTTGAGTTGTAAAAAAATACAAGTGCAGTTTTATCAACAATAATTTCACGTTGCCAGCAAATTAAACTTATAGGAAAAAAAGAGGAAAAAAACTAGAAGGTAAAGAATTTTTAGAAAAAAATAATTTTTGAATTTAAAAAAATAAATTTGAGTATAAAAAAACACTTTGCAAATATTTATCTTTTTAAACGAATTAAAAAAATAAGGAAGAGATACTTGATTTTTTGAAACAGCTAATAAGAAAAATAGAAATTAGCTATACTATGTCCTCTTCTTTAGAAAAATATAAAGAATATCAGCCGAGTACATGAAAAAAAAGTGTTACAGGCAATTTATGATATAAAAGCTAATGTAAATTCAGTATTAGTGTTAGAAAAAATTTTTATTTTTCACTTATTCTTGATGAGAATAGACTAGATTTTTCTTGGAGAGTAGAGAAAATGACTGAGAACATAAGAGAAGATATAGTATCTAAAAAAATTATAAAAATTTTTACAAAAAAATAGATCATTATAGTATGTCGACAGATTCTTTTTATTACCTTATTTTTTTCCAATGTTCCTAAAAAGTTCTAAAAAAAGAAGATAATAGAGCTTTGTAGTGGGAATGGAGGAATTTCTATTATTTTACGTGAGAAAAGTCAAGCACAGATAGAAATGTTAGAAATTCAAGAAGATTTGGTAGAATTAAGTAGAAGAAGTATTGAACTTAATAAACTAACTGGAATAAATGTTAAAAAAATGGAGATATAAAGAAAAATAAAAAGATTATTATAAGCCATCATCGTTTGATTATGTAATATGTAATCCGCCTTACTTTCCAGTGAAAAAAATATGCCCTAACCAAAGGGAAAAGTTTAATCATAATATCTCACGTCATGAAATATTATGTAATCTTAGTGATGTTATAAAATCTATAAAGTATTTATTGAAGCAAAATGGTAAATTTAGTCTAGTTCATCGCACATATCGTATTTCTGATATAATATCAGAATGTGGAAAAAAATAGTTTAGCAATAAAGAGAATAAGATTTGTTTATAGTAAAGAATCTAGTGATAACAGCAAAAATAGTGTTAGTAGAGGGAAGTATTTCTAACGTAAGTGACATAAAAGTCGAACAACCTTTATATATCTATAAAGAAGATGATACATATACAGAAGAAATGAAGAAGGTGTACTGGAATTGACAGTTAGTTATATATATGTAGTAGAATGTGCAGATAAAAGTTTTTTTATACAGGATATACTACAGATATAGTGCGTAGAATAAAATTGCATAATGCTAAAAAAAGGAGCTAAGTACACTAGGGCAAGAGGCCCTGTCACTTTGGTATACTTTTGAGGAGTATGAAACAAAAAGTGAAGCGACAAAAGCAGAAAGTTCGTTTAAGAAACTAACTCGTATGCAAAAAGAAAAAAATATTTTTAGTGAATACTAATAAGGAAAAAGAGAAGATAAAAAAACTATAATAAAAAAATAAAGGAGGATTAACATGTTATATTTAGTGGCAACTCCTATAGGTAATCTTGAGGATATAACTTTAAGAGCGTTAAAAGTTTTTAAAAAAAGCGTAGAAATTTTTAGCATGCGAAGACACAAGAAATACGCAAAAATTGCTAAATCATTATGAAATAACAGGTAAAAAGTTAATAAGTTATCATGAGCATAATGAAGAAAAAAACGAGTGAAAAAAATTATAAGTTATTTAGAAGAGGGAAGGGAAGTAGCACTTGTTACAGACGCGGGAATGCCTTGTATTTCTGATCCTGGATATATTTTTGGTAGAAAAAAATAAAAAAAGGCAGGGCTTCCTATTACGACATTACCTGGAGCGAATGCTGGATTAACAGCCTTAGTAGCTAGTGGTATTGAATCTTATAATTATACATTTTATGGATTTTTTTACCTAGAAAAATCAAAAAGATTTAAAGCTGAAATTAGAAGAAATTTTTAAAAATGAATACTACCTCTATTTTATATGAATCACCTTATCGAGTGAAAAAAATCTAGTAGAAGAGATTTCAAAAATTTCCCCAACTAGAAAGATTTCCGTGGCTCGAGAATTAACAAAAATGTTTGAGCAAATAGAAACTTCTTCAGCAGAAGAAATTCTAGAGATGTTAGGGAAATAAGATAAAAGAAAAAAAGGAGAGTTTGTTGTTATAATTTCTCCAAATAAAGATGAGAAGTCAGAAGAAGTTAATGTTGATGAGTTAGTAGAACTTATTTACAAAAAAAGTTCAAAGTGGGGTAAAGAAATCTGAAGCCATAAAAAAATATTGCAAAAAGAATTTGGTATAAATAAGAAAGAGGTCTATAGTTTGTATCATGAAAAATATGATTAGTTTATTAATAATTAATATTTTTGATAGTATTATTTTTTTAGTCTTATCATTTTGGAATAAAAATATTCTTCATTCCATTGTCTATATTATTAATATTAAATATTGCAGTGATTTACATAAAAAGTTTAACGTTAGATAAAAAAATGAGCAAAAAGAAAAAAATAGTATTACATAAAGTGAAAAAAATTCATTGTCTGTTATATTAGGTTATTCGGAAGCGCATAATGAGGGTATGATTTCTAAAAAAATGAAATGGATGAAAAAAATAAATGAAGAAATAGCAGAAATAGTGACGATAATAAAAAGAAGAGATTTATAAGTAAATCTCTTCTTTATTTATGAAAAATTAGTAGTTTTTGCTTTTTCTTCGTTTTGTCCATGTTTTTAGCAGAGAAAAAAATACAACTAGTGGTATTAACTCTAAACGCCCTAATAACATAGAAAAAAACATAGAATTACTTTTGTAAAGTAGGGTATTGCTGAAAAGTTACTCATTGGACCAAAATGATTAAAGGCTGGTCCAGCATTACTAATAGAAGTAACTGTTAATGAAATTGCATCTTCAAAATCATTTATTTGGAATGTTACTAAAAAAATAATATAATAACAAAAAAATAAATCCATATAATAATAAATAATTAGCAAGCGGTGTAGTATCTTTTATAACTTTACCATCTATTTTTAAACATTGATATTTTTTCTTGGGTTAAGTGCCTTACCAATAGATTGTTTGGCGTTTTTTTATAAAGAATATTAGACGAGGTATCTTAATTCCACCTGCTGTACCTCCTGTACAACCTCCTACAATCATTAAAATAAGAATAATCATTTTAGAAAAAAACTGGCCAGATATTAAAATCATTATAAGTAAAACCCGGTTGTAGAAACTATAGATGATACTGTAAAGAAAACATCTAATAAACTATGGTTAGGAGTATCATAAGAACGATAAATATCTAAAAACATAATTACAGATAAAATACTTATCATCCCTAAAAACCAACGTAATTCTTCACTTTTTAAAACTTTAAAATAACGTTTAAAGATAATAAAAATATATTAAACTTAAATTCATTGAAAATATAAGCATGAATATAGCAATAACTACAGTTATGTAAGTACTATTGTAATAACCAATACCAAGGTTTCTTGGAGCAAATCCACCAGTCCCAGCAGTAGAAAATGCTAGATTAATACTATCAAATATACCAATACCACCAGATAATAACAGAACAAACAAAATTGCTGTTAAAAGCTATATAAATTCCGTATAAATATCTTGCGGTTTGTTTCATAGATGATACTACTTTCCCAAAAATATGGTCCAGGAACTTCAGCTTTCGCAATATGAATTGTATGAGGAGAACGCGGTAGAATAGCTAACGCAAAAAAACAATAACCCCCATACCTCCTATAAAGTGGGTGAAACTTCTCCAAAATAGGAGACTTTTACTTAAACTTTCTATATCTTGCAGAATAGTAGAACCTGTCGTTGTAAAACCACTAACTGTTTCAAAAAGACTATCGATATAACTAGGAATTTCTCCGGATAAATAAAAGGGTAATGCTCCTATAAGGGAAAATACAATCCAAGTCAGAGTTACAATAACAAATCCTTCTCTTTTATAGAAATCACGTTCACTATCATCATCAGTAATTGTATTAATAGTAGAATACAAAAACAAAAACTAATTATGGATGAAGCAAGAAAAAGCTACTGTAACATTCGAAGGCTCTTTGTAAATTAAAGATACTATCATAGGGACAACTAATAATCCAGCTAACAATTTTAGCATCCTAGCAAGAACGTAAAAAAATCATTTTATAGTTCATACTTATTGCCCCCTAGAAATAATATCATCGATATGCTCAATTTTATGTTTATAACTAACGACAACAACGTTGTCATCTAATTTGATTTCATCATCACCATTAGGGAAAATTTGTTTATTGTTTCTTATTATAAATGCTATTAACATATTAGGGTTTATAGCTAAATCTTTTAATTTTATGCCGAGGATTTTAGCGCTATTATTTGTGATTTTTAAATTCTATTACTTCTGCTTGGTTATTAGCTATACGATAAAAGTTTTTCAATATCAGAATGTTTGCTACATTGCAGAGATTTTGTGTATTTTTGTAATAATATTACCAACGATTTCTTTAGGGGTAATATAAGAATATTGTCCAATATCTTCAGCAATCTGTTTAAGAGAAGCGCGATTAACTTTTGCAACAGTCTTTTTAATACCAAGCTTGTCTGCATAAAGATTTATAATGATGTTTTCCTCATCAAAACCAGTTAGAGAAATACAACTATCAAAAAGTTTGGATACCTTCTTCTATAAGAGTATCACGGTCACTACCATCAGCCCAAATAACATCAATATCAGGGAAGGTTTCGCTAAGGGCAATAGCTTTATTTTTTTATCGATTTCTATGACTTTTTACATAAAAAAATTAGCTATTTGTAAAAATTCAACAAGGTAATGAGCTATTTTTTTCCACCACCAATAACAAGAGACGATGTAATTTTTTCTCCATATTATCTTGATTACCCTAATAGTTTGTAGAATTTTTTCAAGTTTTTTTGTTTGCGGCTGTAATATGAACTTTATCGCCTACGTTGAAAACATAATTACCACGTGGTACAAAAACTTCTCCTTGTCTTTCTACTAAACAAACTAATGAAGGAAAATCAATTATTTTTTTACTATCTATTAAAGAAACACCTTTTTAGCATACTGTTGCTATTAATGATAACTTCTAATATATTGAATTTTTCCACCAAAAAAACTTTCAACTTTTGTTGCAGTTGGATATTTTTAGCATATGAGAGATTTGTTTAGCAGCTTCATACTCAGGGTTTACCATAAGATCTATACCTAGTGATTCACGTAAGAATTCTTTTGTTTTTTTGAATACTCAGGATTTCTAATCCTTGCTATTGTATATTTTGCTCCCATCTGTTTAGCAGCAATACAACAAATCATATTAATTTCATCGCTTGCTGTTACTGAAATAAACATATCCGCTTCTGCTGAATCTGCTCTTGTTAGCACTTCATAGTTAGCTCCATTACCTAATATTCCATTTATGTCATATGTTTCAACAAGTTTTTCAACACGTAATTCATTAGTATCAATAATTGTTACTTCTTTAAAGATGATAGAAAAAAATCGGCACAAAGTAACTCACCAACTTTTCCACCACCCACTATAACTACTTTCACGAATAAAACTCCTTTTTTTGAGTGATAATCATATTATAAAATTATTATCAAACAAAGTCAATTTTAATGTAAAAAAAGTTCCATACTTTAAATTAAAGAATTATAATATATAATATAAAAGCTATCCATAAACATAGAATAAGTGTGAAGTTCAAAGGGAAAAAAATAAAAAGAAAAAGTATAACAATATTTTTGATAAACTATACCAAAAATTTATGAATTTGTGATATAATTGTAAAAGGGAAATTTTATCGCTTTTTCATCTAATTAAGTAATAAATTTGTGATGAAGGAGGAGTAAAATGGCAAAAAAATTTCTAAACAAGACATAGATTATATTTTTTTGAAAATATAGATATAGTTAGTTTAGTTAGTGAGTATATAAAGTTGGAAAAAAACGAGGACAAAACTATTTAGGATTATGTCCTTTTTCATAATGAAAAAAACTCCATCATTTACTGTATCTCCTGACAAAAAAATTGCCCATTGTTTTTGGATGTGGGAAAGGTGGTAATATTTTTTTCAGTTTATATCATTAATAGAAAATATTACATATAATCAAGCAATTGTAAAATTGGGGACAAGATTAGGACTAAATTTAGAGTCGAATGAAAGAAAAGAAGTTAGCTATGATTTGAATAATGAGCTTGATTCTATGTATTATGGTCATTTACTTTTAGCAGACTATTACAATTATATTCTATTAAATACAAAAGAAGCTGAAGGAGCGTTGAAGTATTTATTAGATAGAGGCTTAAGTATTGATGTAATAAAAATATTTTTAATTTGGGATATGCACCACGAGACAATAATATCGCGTTAAATTTTTTTAAATCTAATAACTTAAATTTAGATTTAATGGTAGAAGCAGGCTTATTGGGGAAAAAAATGATAATAACGATTACTATGATGTTTTTTTAAGGATAGAATAATGATTCCTATAAAAGATAATAAAAAAATCAAGTTGTTGCATTTTTCAGGAAGAACAATGTCTCAGGATAAAAAAATGTACCTAAATACTATAATACTCATGAAACAAAAAAATTTTTGAAAAAAACGAACGGTATTATACAATTTTTCAGATGCTAGGTCTTTTTATAGCAAAAAGAGAATGAAATTATTTTTGTGTGAAGGGTACATGGATGTTATAAAAAGCGTACCAAAATGGTATAAAAAAATGTAGTAGCCTTTAATGGGAACTAATATTGATAATAATAAGCTACATGAAATTTTAAATTTAGTTAACAAAGTCACTTTAAGCCTTGATAATGATGTTGCAGGAACAGAAGCGCAAATAGAAATAGGAAATAGAATAATAAAGAAAACAGACAATGTTTATAAATTAAAATTTTTCTGGAGCTAAGGATTTAGATGAATTTTTTTAACGGATAAAAAAATTTGAAAAATACAAATTTCGATGCACAAAGTTACGTCACTAATAACAAAGAACATTTTATTAATTTTAAAATAGAGTATTGTAAAGATGTAGCTAAGACTAATATTGAGCAAAGAATTAAGTTTAAAAAAATGAAATTTTAACTAATATTTCTTATGTAGAAGATGAGTCATTAAAATACATACTATTAACATACTTAGCTGAGGAATTTGGAATAGAACGTCAAGTCCTTAATAGAGAATTAAATCAATTACAGACAAAAAAAGAAAAACAAACCTCGCAATGGACAGCACCAGAAAATCCAAAGTTATTGTTTAAAACACTAAATTATGATAAAAATGTGTAAATTATTTAAATACTTCTTTATAAGTAGAAACATTTTCATTGATAATTATTCGAAATTGGAGCAATGTCAGTTTTTCACAGGAAGTATTTGAACGACTAGTAGATTATTTAATTATTTACTACAACAATAACCTAGAATTTCAAATTTATAAATTTATACACAGTATTGATGATGAAGAGGTTGTCCGTTTAGCGACTTATATAGATGAAACAGACTTTTTAATAGAAGAAAATCCAACGAATGAAATTGTTATAGATTATATAGCATATTTCAAGAAAAAAAGAGATTAGTATTGAGAAGTTAAAAAGAATTACTAAAAAGTTGCTATTCAAGAAATGGATGTAGAAGACACAAAAAGAATTGCTAGAGCAATTGAAAAAGTATAAAAAAAGTAAGGAGAAGAAGATGGCTAATAAAAAGATAAAAGATTTTTGAAACAATAAGAAAAAGAATTATTGGAAAAAGGTAAAAAAACAAGGTGAGCTTACTCAAGAAGAAATTATAGAAGTTTTTATCTAAATTAGACATTTCTTCAGAAACAATGGATGATTTTTATGAAGAATTAAATAATGAAGATATTATTTTTAATTAATGAAAAATCATGAGGAAGAAGAGGAAGAACTAGATTTAGAAGATTTATCAGTGCCTGCTGGGATTAGAACTAATGACCCAGTAAGAATGTATCTTAAAGAAATTGGGAAAGTACCTCTTTTATCAAAAGAAAAAAAGAATTAGAATTATCTAAAAATAATTGAAAGTGGAACAGAATCAGAAAAGGAACAAGCTAAAAAAGATTTAGCAGAAGCAAACTTACGACTTGTAGTTAGTATCGCTAAAAAGATATGTTGGACGTGGAATGTTATTCTTAGACCTTATCCAAGAGGGGAATATGGGATTAATTAAAGCCGTAGAAAAATTTGATTATTCTAAAGGATTTAAATTTAGTACATACGCTACATGGTGGATTCGTCAAGCAATAACACGTGCTATTGCTGACCAAGCAAGAACAATCCGTATTCCAGTACATATGGTTGAAACGATTAACCGACTTATTCGTGTACAACGTCAATTACTTCAAGATTTAGGACGTGAACCTAAACCAGAAGAAATTGCTAAAAAAATGAATATGACACCAGATAAGGTTAGAGAAATTTTTAAAAAAATCGCTCAAGAACCAGTATCACTTGAAACACCAATAGGAGAAGAAGATGATTCACATTTAGGAGATTTTTATCGAAGATAAAGATGCTCAATCTCCAGTGGAACATGCTGCTAATGAATTGTTAAAAGAACAATTAGAAGAGATTTTAGAAACATTAACAGATAGAGAAGAAAATGTTCTAAAAACTTCGTTTTTGGCTTAAAAAGATGGGAAAACACATACTTTAGAAGAAGTAGGAAGTGCCTTCGGAGTAACACGCGAACGTATTCGTCAAATAGAGGCTAAGGCGATAAGAAAATTAAAAACATCCTTCTAAACTAAATAAATTAAAAGGGTTTATGGAGTAAATTTTATGAATATAAAATAAAAAAAGACGGTTTTTTTAAAACCGTCTTTTTATAATTTCAAAGAGATATTAGCCAAAAATATTATAGATTTAAAGCAAATATACTCTTAATAATTATTATCTTTTTGTTTTTTAAATTTTCTTTCCAATCTTGTAGACCATTTTTTTAACATGTAGACATTAGTGTACCCATGTTTTTTTAGTGTAAGAGCAGCACGAGGAGCTAATGTTCCGTTTTTTATCACAAAGATAAATAGGTTGGTCTTTTTCTAAGTGAAGAATATAGGAAATTAAATTGAGAACTAGGCATATTTCTAGCCCCGTTAATATGAGCGTATTTAAAAATCTTCCTTTTTCTCTGACGTCTATCAATTGAACTTTTCTAAGATCTTTTCTGAATTCCTCATAAGGAAGCTTTGTAACCGCCCCTTTTAATCTGAAGTAATTAAATAATGCAACAGCACCAAAAAGAGCTAGTATTATTAAAGATGATACTAAAAAAATGATGACATAATGTACTCCTTTGTATAATTATTAATTAATAAAAAGCATTATATCATAATTTGTAATTTTTGTTCAATATTGATTATAATTATAAGAGTAAACGCCACCTATGTTCGAAATAGCAACACTTTTTGAAAAAAATTATACTGTGGTTTTTAATGTGTATTTTTGAAGTATGAATAAAAATAAATTAATATGGAGAAAAAAATGATTACATCGGTTAGTAACATAAAAAGATTTAAAAATTAAAAAGAAAATAAAAATATAAGAAAATATAAAAAAATATCTCATAGAAGGTAAACATCTGATAGAAGAAGCACTAAAAAGTAGGTGTTGTAGAAGAAATAATTATTGGAGAAAAATTTTTTTGATGAAAGTTTATTAACATACTTTACTGGAGAAGTAACCGTAGTATCAGAAAGTATAATGAAGTCTATTACAGAGACTATTACTACACAAGGTATTATTGGTGTATGCAGAATAGAAGAAAAAAACAATTAGATATAACTAAATACAAAAAAAGTATTGATTCTTGATAGAATACAAGATCCTGGGAACCTTGGAACTATAATAAGAACAGCAGACGCCTTTGCTTTTTGATTGTATTATTTTTAGGAAAAAGGAACAACTAGTCTTTATGGTCAAAAAAAGTTATCAGAAGTACGCAAGGAAGTAATTTTCACATAGATTGTTTTTGAAAACATAGATATTAAGCAATTAGTTACAGAAATGAAAGAATTTAACATTTATGCAACATCGCTTAAAAGCTGATGAATACTTAGAAGAGTTAGATAATATAACAGGTCGTGTGGCGATTATTTTTTTGGTAATGAAGGTTCAGGTGTTGCTGATGAAATATTAGATGAAGTAAATAATTTACTGAAAAATAAATATGCCAGGTCGTGCCGAAAGTTTAAATGTCTCTATAGCAGCAGGAATTGTCATGTATTATATTTCTAGTATTTTGAAATAATAAATTTACTATTTTTAGTTAATTATGGTATTATTGTAGATGTAAAAAAATTAAGAGAGGTGAAATCTAATGTTAAAAACACTAGCTGTTGATAAAAGAGGAAATATTTTTAACAGATGTTAATTTAGAACGACTTAAAGATCAAGATATAGCTTGGTACTGGGTAGATTTTGATAATCCAACTCGTAGTGAAATAAATTTACTATCAACTTTTTTTAAATTCCACGAATTATTAATAGAAGACTGTCTAACACTTTTTACAAAGACCGAAAATAGAAATAACAAGACAACAAATATTTTTTTGGTATCACATGTTTTTAAAAAAACATTGATGCTGATTATGAAACTATTAACATGTTTGTTGGGAAAAATTATATTGTAACGTTTCACCTCTCTCATATTCGTTACATTAATAAAATAATTCCTAAAATTTTGCAAAAAGGTGAACAATACTCACCATTGCATGTAATGCATATGTTAGTATCAGAAATTGTGGAAGGGTACATTCCCAATCATTTCTAAAATAGAAAAATCGTCTAGACGAAATTGAAGAAACTGATTCATATACTTCAGGAAGTAAGATTATGGATGAGGTATTTGATTTGCGTAGTGATTTGCTTAAACTACGTCGTGGATTACTTCCTATGCGAGAGCTTATTCATAGATTTTTGGTTTCACGTCGTGTAGAAATGACGGACAACGATAGAAAAATACTTCCATGATATATATGATGACCTTGTTCAACAAACAGAGATAATTGAGGCTAATAGGGAACTTGCCAGTGATATTCGAGAAAATTTCATGACATATAACTCGCTGAAATCTAATAACATTATGATGACACTTACTGTTATATCTACGATTTTTCTTACCATTGACCTTCATAGTAGGATGGTATGGTATGAATTTTTAAATATATGCCAGAGTTAGAATGGCAGTATGGCTACTATTTGGTGGTGGCTATAATGCTGGGTATTGCATTTGGTATGCTATGGTTCTTCAAGAAAAAAGGTTGGCTTGATATGTTTAAATAATATCAACAAAAAGGATATACTTATGAATATTTTTTTAAATTAACAATACTGTTTACAATGATTATACTTGCCAACTATTCAATGTTAAAAATTGATTTTTAGTAAGTTTTTTTCAAAAAGAAATAGTACTCGAGAGATAAAGATACTAGTTAGTTTGTTATCGTTGGTAATAGGGTATATTTCTTATATGACTATAATTACTATATATGAGTTATCGCTCACATTAGTAAAATAAATATTTAGAGAGGAGAGCCTATGAAAGAAAATAGTAAAAAAAGAATTAAATAAAGAATCTGAAATAACAAAAGAAGATAAACTACTAGCATTTCTTGGTGGTAAGTTTATAATATATATATTACTAATCGTTATTTTTATTAGGGATAGCAATTTACTTATATACAGAAATTTCTTATATTTTTCACACCAATAAATGCTATAGTATCAAGTATTATGACGCCTATTATTGTAGCGTATATATTTTTACTATATTTTTAAATCCATTGGTAAATTTCTTTTCAAAAAGATATCTCGATTTTTTTAGCGAGTTTATTAGCCATTGTAGTTGGAGTTATCGTTATTTTTAGTCGTTATAATAGGTATGGTTCCAATAGTAGTGGAACAAACAAAAAAATTTAATAACTTCATTACCTAGATATATCGAAATAGTAAAAAGGGTATCTAGATACTTATTCAGACAACGCTTATGTTCAAGTAGTGATAGAGTATATAAACAACAATCTGAATATTTCCCAGCTTAGTTCAAAAGCAGTAGAAGTTGCAACATTAGTAGCGCAAAATATAGCGTCGTCTTTATCTTCGACTGCATCAGTACTTATCACAATGCCGTTTGTATTGTTCTTTTTTACTAAAAGATGCTACTACATTTAATAAGTATTTTTATAAGTATTTTACCTAAGAAATTAGAGAAACCTGTAGCTGAAACTATTGAAGAAATAGATGATAAAGTAGGATCATATATTCAAGGACAGATGCTTGTATCATTATGTATAGGGATAATGTTATTTATAGGATACAACATTATAGGATTACATTATGCTTTTTCATTAGCAACTATAGCAGCATTCTTAAGTATTGTTCCTTATCTAGGGCCTGTTATTGCTATAACACCAGCAATGTTGGTGGCAGCATCAACAAGTTGGGTAATGGTTATTAAAATGCTAGTTGTTTGGGGAATTGTCCAGTTTTTTTAGAGGGAAATATTATTTCTCCAAATATTATGGGAAGAAGCATGAAAATGCATCCTCTGACTGTAATCTTTGTTATTTTTAATCGGAGTAAACATGGCTGGGGTTGTAGGTGCAATCTTAGGAATTCCAGTATATTCTATTTTTAAAAAGTATTAATAGTTAAACTATTAACATCATTAAAAAAATAGATATGATAAATACTATGGATAATTACAAAAAAATAGCCTTAAAATTTAATTAGTTTTAAGGTTATTTTTTTAATATATATTTATACATAGGTAGTATATTATTTTAAAAAGATGTTTTTTTATGATATAATTGTATAGTTAAAAATATAGTGATTGAGGTTTAGAATTATGAGTATGATGAAGAAATTTAATAATTTATTTGTAAATGAGGATGACTTTGGAGATGAAAAATGTAGAAAAAAATTCAGCTTCGATTGAAAAAAACAAAAAAAGTAAAAAAAGAAGTACCGGTTAGCAAAATCTGTGGAGACTGTAACTCCATCTACTAAAACTAACAATGTTATATTAACAGAACCTTTAGTTTTTCGCTGACAGCAAGGATATTATTGATGATATTAAACGAAATAAAGTGGTAATAATCAATTTAAGTAAATTAGATCTAGAAACAGCGGATAGATTATTAGACTTTATTTCTGGTGGTATTTATGCATTAGGAGCTAAATTAAAAAAACTATTGGTGAAGATATTTATCTATGTGTGCCAAATGGTGTAGAAGTATCTGGAGATTTTTTTACGAAGGAGAGTATTAATATTGCTGAATATAACAGAGTATTATTGGGTTTATAAGTTTATTCATTATTTATTTTTCTTTTTATGAATATAGCATATTAGCTTATATTCTTACATCATGGGTTCCGCAAATTAGGAATAATATTATAGTTGAGTTTTTTTAGCAGCTATCTGTGAACCATATTTAAAAAAATTTTCAGAAAAAAATTATTCCACCTTTTTGGTATGCTAGATATCTCTCCAATTATAGCGTTTATTGGACTTAATATTATCCAAAAGAGTATTGATTAGCTTATTATTCACGGTTTAATTTAATTATGAAAAAGATAAATGCGTTATCCTTTTTAACACAAGAAGAAAGAGATGCCACAGAAAAAAATTATTACAAAGCGTTAGTATTTCTGATAATAGGAATACAGTGACTAAATTTTTTTAACAAATTTTTGAACAGGTTATATTAAAAAAATTATTATGTATAATTACAGTGATATGAGTATTGACTTTTTTTGGCGGAACAGCAGATGCTGAACGAAAAAAAGCTAAGATAATCGCTAATGAGTATTATGACATTGATTATGAAATAACTTGTTTGAGGGCAAATTATAATAATAAGTTTGATAAAAATTCAACATCGTGATGTACTTGGTGCAGTTCACAATATGGGGATTAATTTTAATAGAATTGGAGATATAGTAGTTCTTGAAAGAGAAATCTATATTTTTTTGTGGATTATGAGATTGCCGACTATATTATGATGCAATTAACTAAAATAGGTAGGATAAACTTACAATTCGAAAAAAATAGATTTAGTAGAAGTTAATATTGAAAAAAAGAATACGAGGAGTTTGATATTGTAAGTTCTTCATTCAGATTAGATTCATTAGTGGCCAAAATTACTAATAAATCAAGAAGTAAAGTTAAAGAATTTTTTAGAACAAGAGTTTATAAAATTAAATCATTCTGTAATAAAAAAATGGAGAAAAATTGTGTCAATGGGGACGTGATTTCCATAAGAAAATATGGGAGATTTATTTTTAAAAGAGTATACTCAAAAATAAAAAGAGCTTAAAAATATAGAATAAAAAGTATTAAAACTTGTATAGAATAACTGGTATTATAATGCCAGTTATTTTTTTCATGTTTATAATTATGAGCGTTTTCATTTTTTTCTTTGGTAAACATTGTGGTATACTAAAAATGTAAATTAAAATATAAAAAAATACGAGGTGAGTAAATAAATGAAAAAAATATTTTTTTAACTATTTTTTTCTATTATTTTTGGTATTTTTCTTTAGCTGCTTGTTCTCAAAAAAAGTTCGACTAAAGAAGAAAAAAAGTATTAAAACTTGGTGTTGTACCTAGTAGTAACAGTGAAAAAGCTAGTCGATGATTTAGAACCATTTGCTAAAAGCACTAGGAGAAAAACTTGGTGTGAAAGTTGAAGTCTTCACTGCAAGTAGCTACATAGGCGTAATTGAGGGATTGGTAGCGGAAGTGTTGACTTTGGTATTGTTCCACCGTTCTCAGCGGTACTTTCAAATAAACAAAGTAATACAAAAAAATTTACTTGTAGGGAAAAAGTTTGAATGGTAAACCAGGCTATCACGCTGAAATTTTTTTGTGAGAAAAAGACTCGAATATAAAAAAAGTTTAGAAGATTTAAAAAGGGAAAAAAAAGTAGCCTTTGTTGATCCGTCTTCAGCTTCAGGGTATGTCTATCCTGGAGCAATGTTAAAAGATGCGGGTATTGATTTAAATAAAGATATAAAAATATCAATTCAGTGGTGGTCATGATAAAAAGTATACAATTATTGCTAAATAAAGATGTTGATGCAATAGCAAGCTATGAGAATGTAATAAAAATATACTAAAAGAATTCCCTACACTTAAAGAAGACGTACGAGGCTTAGCAAAGAGTGAGTTGATACCTGGAGTGACAGTTGTAGTTTCAAATAATGTTGATGACCAGCTAAAAAAAGTAAAATAAAACAGGCATTATTAGAAATACAAAAAAAGAAAAAGAGACATTAGGAATATTAACGAATTTATTCAACATAACAGGTTTTTGAAGAACCAGATGATAATACATATAAAGCTGTTGAGAAAAATATCTGAGAAAATGAATATAGATTTGAAAAAGTAAAATAAACTTAATAATATTATTAAGTAGTATTATTTATAGTTGATTTTTCTTGTACTATCAAATTATAAAGTGTTAGATAATGAATATAATAATTAAATAGAAATATTAAATATTTTTTTAATAATTATAAATTTAATTTTTCAATAAAAAGCAACTTCTTTAGAAGTTGTTTTTATTTTAGATTAACTTTGGTGTTACATATATTTACTACGTTAACTTTATTTAAAAAAATATATGATTGTAGTTTCTAGTAATAAAAAAATAAAAATTATATAAAAGTATTGACTTTATGTTAATACTTTTTGTATAATAAGTAATGTTCATTGTAAAGTGAATATTTATCCACAGTAGCTCAGTTGGTAGTAGCATCTGACTGTTAATCAGAGGGTCGCAGGTTCGAGTCCTGCCTGTGGAGTTGGAGTAGTACTCAAGAGGCTGAAGAGGCGCCCCTGCTAAGGGTGTAGGTCGGGAAACCGGCGCGAGGGTTCAAATCCCTCCTGCTCCGTTTTTTTATTGGCCCGTTGGTCAAGTGGTTAAGACACCGCCCTTTCACGGCGGTAACACGGGTTCGAATCCCGTACGGGTCACCATTTGAGAATAAGAGTTAGGTCCCGTGGTGTAGCGGTTATCACGCCTGCCTGTCACGCAGGAGATCGCGGGTTCGATTCCCGTCGGGACCGCCATTTTGCCTTGATAGCTCAGTTGGTAGAGCAATGGATTGAAGCTCCATGTGTCGGCAGTTCGACTCTGTCTCAAGGCATTTTTTTATTTTTTTATAGCATTTTTGGCGGTTGTGGCGAAGTGGTTAACGCATCGGATTGTGGTTCCGACATTCGTGGGTTCGATTCCCATCAGCCGCCCCATTTTATTGAAAAGTAAGTAGAAGTAATATGCAGTTTTGCATGTTACTTTTTTTATTTTTTTGAGTTATTTTTCAAGCAAAAAAATAGCTTCTTACAATAAAGAAGAGTAAAATAGTAGATAATTATAAAAAGTTATAGATATAGGAGATAAAATTATGGTAAAAACATTTGAAGAAAAATCTAGAAAATTATAAGATAATTGATTCAAAAAAACTGCATTTGAAAAATTAGAACAAGAAGATAAGTTTGTTTTATTTTTTTAGGTAGAGCAACGTGTCCATTTTGTCAAAAATTCATGCCAAAGTTAAGTGAAGTTGTTGAAAAAAATAATATAGAAGCATATTTTATTAACACAGAAAAACTTTGAAGATCTACAAGGTATAGAGGTATTACGTGAAAAAAATATGGCGTAAAAACAGTTCCAGGATTACTAGTTTCAGAAAAACGGTGAAGTTAGAGTAGTATGTAATTCTAGTTTAACTGTAGATGAAATTTTAACATTTATAAATGCATAATCTTATTGACTTGCTATTTACTAATAGCAAGTTTTATTTAATTAATTGCTGAAAAAAATAATATAAAGTGATATAATAGTGTTTATGAAATATTACTATTGTGTAGTAGTTTGTTTTATACATTGCTATAGATATATGGGGGATATAGAATGAAAAGTGAAAAATTAGAGATTAATAATCTAGTTTTTTTAATTATGCGGATAAAAAAATGTTTTTAAATAATATATCTTTTTAAAGTGGAAAGTGGAGATTTCGTTGCTATAGTTGGAAAAAAAGTGGAGCTGGGAAATCGACATTATTAAGATGCCTTAATGTTTTTGAATAAACCTAAACAAGGTGAAATAATATTTGGTACGGATAATATTTTAAAATATGGAAAAAAACAATTAAACTTGGTAAGAAGAGAAATAGCATTTATATTTCAAGATTATAATGTTTTTAGATAATTTATATACCGTAGAAAAATGTTCTAACACCATATTTAGCTAAAAAAAGTCATTCTTTGGATTATTAGCGGGATATACAAAAAGATTATCTGGAAGGTTTAGAATATTTGAGACAAGTAGGTCTAGAAGAAGAAGCATTTAGAAAATCTAAGTATTTATCAGGGTGGACAAAAAAACAAAAGAGTGGCTATAGCTAAGGCTTTAGCACAAAATCCCTAAATTGTTACTGGCTGACGAACCGGTAAGTAGTTTGGATGAAAAGAATACAACTTTAATAATGGATACTTTTTAAAAAGACTAAACAAAGAAAAATAAAATAACAGTATTAATCAATTTACATGATGTTAATTTGGCTAGAAAATATAGTACAAAAAAATACTTGGTTTAAAAAGATGGAAAGATTTTTATTTTTATAAAGATTCTGATAAGGTGAGCGACGATGAATTTGAAGAGCTTTTATAGTTAAAAGACAACTGAAAAAGATTAGTTATATGTATTTTTTTATACTTTTTAGTTTTTTTATTATAGGATATGATTCATATCATGTGGAAAAATTTTTTTCTACAGGATTTTTCAAGAATTCATAATTTATTATTAAGGATGTATCCGTTAGACTTTACAATAATTAAAGAACTATATCCACCAATTATTGAAACAATAAATATTGCGTTATTTTTCATCAGTTTTAGCACTAATTACCGCGTTATTTTTTTATTACCTATCTTAACTAATATTTTTATTTAAATTCAAAAATAATTCCAAAAAGTTATAAGTGGAGTCTTTTCTATATTTAGAACTATTCCATTTCTAATTATTGCAGCAATATTAGTAAGTTTATTTAGTACAGGAGTATTTAGTGGCTTTGTAAGTATGTATATTATAAATTTATTAACAGCTTCGAAGCTATTAAAAGAGTACGCAGAAGAAATAGACACAAAACATCTAGAAGCAATGGAGTCGCTAGGTGTATCAAAAATTTATTATTTATAAAAAAATGGAATCTTATCTAACTTAAAGCCATTTATAATATCAGTTTATTTCTTAATGCTAGAATCGAGTATAAGAGGAGCTAGTGTTTTGGGATTAGTCGGTGCAGGAGGAATAGGGCAAAGGTTATGGCAAGAGCTTAATCATCTGCGCTATGATCGTGTATCATTAATAATTTTAATATTAGTAATTTTAATTTTTTTATTATTGATTTGATTAGCTTCTACTTTAGAAATCTAGAAAATAATATAAATACAACATATAAATCTTTTATTTTTAAAGAAAAAAATATTTTTCAGAAGTTTATTATTAGGAATTATAATTTTTTTAGTATTATATATGTTAGTAATTTTTATTGATATCACAGGGGAACGATTTGTTTTAGGAATAAAACAATTAAATGCCTTAATAACAGGTATATTAAATCCAGATTGGGCATATAGCGGCAAGATGAGTGCAGCGCTTCTAGTGAGTATAGAAATAGCTTTTTAGTTCAACAATTTTTTTGCGGCTTTAACAGCAATATTTACTTCATACTTATCATCAGCGAATCTTTTTGGTAAATATAAAAGCAATAGTAGGAAAAGTAATTATTAATATATTTAGAACATTTCCACCAATTATTGTTGCATTAATATTTTTTTAGAGGATTTGGTCCAGGTGCGATAAGCAGCTTTTTTTGCCTTTATATATTTATACAGTTGGAGTTATGACGAAAATGTATAATGAAGTACTAGAAGGGATTAATGATAATATTTTGCTTACTACAAAAAAAGTTTAGGACTAGGTAATTTTACAAGTTATATAAAAATAATATTTAATGGATATTTTTTCCAGAGTTTATTACTATAGCACTGTATCGCTTGGAAGCAAATATAAAAAAACTCAACAATACTTGGTATGGTAGGTGCAGGAGGAATAGGGCATCTGCTAGTTAATAATATAGAATACAGAAATTGGAATAGAATTTCTATGTTGCTAATAGGACTATGTATTTCTATAATAATCATAGAAAATATATCATATTTAATACGAGTTAAAAGTAAAAAAATAGAAGGAGATTAGGATGCGTTTAAAAAGTAGGAAAAAAATAGTAAATACTCATTCTTTAAAAAGGAGAGGTAAAAAGTTATATCTTCAACAGATTTTTGAAGAAGAGCGCTTTAAAAAGGGAGTAAATTATTAATAACTCGAGGTAATCAGCTAATAAGAGAAGTTGTTGTTCAAAGTTATCGTAACCATAAAAAAATTTTTCTTCTTGTTAAGTTTGAAGGAATTGATTCAGTTGAGGAAGCAGAAAAATTAAAAAAATCTACAAATAAAAAAATTGATTCAGATGAAGTAGGAGAGTTAGAAGAAAATGAGTTTTACTTCCATCAAATTATAGGATGTGAAGTGTTTGATGAAAATGATAAAAATCTTGGAGAGATTATCGATATTTTAACGCCTGGTGCTAATGATGTATGGGTGATAAAAAGGAGAAAATGGTAAAGAGATTTTAATTCCGTATATAGAGGATGTAGTGAAAAAAATTGATATTACAAGTAAAAAAAGTTAATATTGAGGTTATGGAAGGGTTAATTGATTAATGAAAATAGATATTTTTGACATTATTTCCTGATATGTTTGATGCACTTAATCATTCTATTTTTGGGAAAAGCAAAAAGATAAGGACCTTATTGATATAAATATTGTTGATTATAGAAAATTTTTCTGAAAATAGGCATAACCAGGTAGATGACTATCCTTTTTGGAGGCGGTCAAGGAATGGTACTAAAACCAGAACCGATATTTAATGCAGTAGAAAGTTTGAATAAAACCAATAAAACAAGAATTATTCTACTTTGTCCACAAGGAGAAAGGTTTAGTCAGAAGAAAGCTGAAGAATTATCAAAAGAAGAGCATTTAGTTTTTTTATTTGCGGTCACTATGAAGGTTATGATGAAAGAATTCGTGAATATCTTGTAACAGATGAGTTATCAATAGGAGATTTTTATTTTTGACAGGTGGAGAGTTTGCTGCTATGACTATGGTTGATAGTATAGCTAGGCTAGTTCCTAAAAGTTCTTGGGAAAGAAGAATCTCACAAAAGATGATTCGTTTTTCAACGGGTTTATTGGAATATCCACAGTATACTCGTCCTAAAGATTTTAGAGGGATGTTAGTTCCTGATGTATTAACATCTGGTCATCACAAAAAAATATTGAAATCTATAGAATGAAAGAAAGCCTAAGAAGAACATATTTAAGACGACCAGATTTACTAGAAAAATTATGAACTAAGTGAACAAGAAGAGAAACTTCTTACTGAAATAAAAAAAGAATTAAAAAAATTAACATAAAAATAAATGACATATTTAAAAATTTTTAATGTATAATAGTATTATAGTATGTATTTGCAAGCACAGGAGGATTAGAAGTAATGACAACTTCATTTGAGGAATTATTAAATAGCTCAGAAATGCTAAAAAAAGGAGACAAAGTAACAGGCACTGTATCAAAAAAATAGAAAATGATAAAGTATATGTAGATGTAGCAGGAGCACAATATGACTGCGTAATTTTTACGTAATCAAATTACAAGAAAACCATTTGAAAATATTGAGGAAGTATTATCTGTAGGTGACGAAATAGAAGCACAAGTAACAGGTATTCGTGCAGATCGTGAAAAAAAGATCTGAAGATGTTCCAGGTGCAATTTACTTATCACATAAAAATTTTTAGAAAATGCTGAATTCAGAAAAATTAATGGAATTATCTTGGACACAATTAATTGAAAAAAATTTGAGAAAGGTGAATTTATCACTGCAACAGTATCTGGACAAACTAAAGGTGGATTACTTGCTGATGTAGAAGGATTACGCGCGTTTATCCCAGGTTCTTATATTGATACAAAAATTCAGAAAAAGATTTATCAAAATTTGTAGGTCAAGAATATACATTCAAGATTGAAGAAGTAGATAAAGATAAAAAAATAAAATTATCTTAAACAGACGCGTAATCTTAGAAGAAGAAAAGAGCGAAAAAAATTAGCTGAAGTTTATGGAAACATTAACGAAGGTGATGTAATTGAAGGTAAAAGTAAGTCGTATTACAGACTTTTGGTGCATTTATTAACCTTGGAGAAGTAGATGGACTATTACATATTTCAGAAATTTCTCATGCTCGTGTTTCTAAAGTTTCAGATGTTTTAGCAGTAGGAGATGTAGTAAAAGTTGCTGTAATTTCAGTAGATAAAGAAAACGAAAAAAATTTCATTATCTGCAAAAAAACTTTACTACCAACACAATGGGAAGTAGCTCGTGCAACAATCAAAAGTAGGAGATGTATTAGAGGGAGTTGTTCGTAATACAACAGCATTCGGTGCTTTTGTTGAAGTAATGGATAATGTAGAAGGATTAGTACACATTTCTCAACTATCTCATGAGCGTGTTGATAATGTAGAAGATGTGCTTAAAAAAGGAGATAAAGTAACTGTTAAAGTATTAGATATTGACTTTAAAAAAATGAAAGATTATCTCTATCTATTAAAGAATTACAAGAAAAACCAGTCAAAGAAGAAGTAGAGGTAAAAGAAGAACCAGAATTTGACACTTCTTATTTAAAAGATGAAGATACTTCATTTAGCATGGCTGATAAATTTAAAGATATAGAACTTTAATTCAGAAATAAAAATAAAGGCAGTAGATTAACTGGTCTATTGCTTTTATTTTTTTAAGTAGGTATGAGAGTTAAAAACAAATATATAAGGAGGAACTAAAATGGCAAAACCAACAGTAGCTATTATAGGAAGACCTAATGTAGGTAAATCGACAATTTTTAATAAAATAATTGGAGATAGACTTTCTATAGTAGAGGATGTTGCAGGGAGTTACTCGTGATAGAATATATTCAAAAAGCAGAATGGCTAAACTATTCATTCTTTATGATTGATACAGGTGGAATAGAATTAGAAGATACACCATTCCAAAAAAACAAATTCGTGCACAAGCAGAACTGGCTATAGATGAAGCAGATGTTATTATCTTTTTTTAACTAATGGTCGTGATGGTGTTACTAGTGATGATGAAGAAGTAGCAAAACTTCTATATAAAAACAGATAAACCTGTAGTGCTTGCGGTTAATAAAATTGATAATTTTGATATGAATCATATGATTTATGACTTTTTACTCATTAGGGTTTTGGGGATCCATTCCCTATTTCAGGATCTCATGGACTAGGTATTGGAGATTTACTAGATGAAGTGTGTAAAAAAACTTTAAAGTATTAGATGAAGAAGAGGAAGACGAAAAAATTAGATTTTCTCTTATTGGAAGACCTAATGTTGGTAAATCAAGTTTAATCAACACTATACTAGGGGAAGAACGTGTTATTGCTTCAGATATAGCTGGAACCACACGTGATGCTATTGATACTGACTTTAAACATAATGGTGATGAGTATGTTGTAATTGATACTGCGGGGATTAGAAAACGTGGTAAAGTATATGAAGCATGTGAGAAATATTCTGTTTTACGTTCGCTAAAAGCTATTGAACGTTCAGATGTTGTTTTGGTTGTTCTTAATGCCGAAGAAGGTATTATTGAACAAGATAAAAAAGTTGCAGGATATGCTCATGAATCTGGTAAAGGTGTAATTATCGTTGTTAATAAATGGGATGCTATTGCTAAAGATGATAAAACTATGAAAGAATTTGATGAGAAAATTCGTGATAGTTTTGCATATTTAGATTATGCAAAAAAATAGTTTATGTATCAGCAAAAACAAAACAACGTGTTTTTCAATATATTCCCATTAATCAAAGAATCTTACGAAAATAGACAACGACGTATTCAAAGTTCTACATTGAATGAAATTGTTGTTGATGCGGTATCGATGAATCCAACACCACAAGATAAAGGTAAGAGACTTAATATTTTCTATGCATCACAAGTTGCAATTAATCCACCAACATTTGTATTCTTTGTGAATTATCCGGAACTTATGCATTTCTCTTATGAAAGATTTTTTTAGAAAAATAGAATTCGTGATTCATTTAATTTTTGAGGGTACACCAATTAAGCTATTAGCTAGACAAAGAAACTAATAATTAACTATTAGAACTTATCTGCGATTTAACTTCAAATATAAAAATATTACAGGCTAGAGGTTGAAAATGATTTTTGTAAAAACAGGTATAAAGTAAAGTTTACTTTTGCCTGTTTTTATATATTGAAAGAAAAACATAAAAATTAATAAATATTAATAGTAAAAAAATAGTCAAAAATACTAGCAAATAAATTTAGAACATGGTATAATCTTTCTTATATACTTTAGTAATTAGGAGGTAGATGGTATGCCAATAGGATATTATGGAATGTCAGGTACATATATTTTTACTTTTTATTGATAATGTTGATTCCTTTATGGGCACAATTTAAAAGTGAAAAGTACATATGAAAGATATAAAAAAAGTAAGAACAAAATCAGGATTAACAGGAAAAGAAGTTGCAGAGATTATTATGCAAGCTAATGGAATAACAGGTGTGGAAGTAGTAAAAGGTGAAGTAGAACTATCAGATCATTATGATCCAAAGAGTAATCGTGTTGTATTATCACCAATTGTTTATTCGCAACCAACTGTAGCATCAGTAGCAATAGCAGCTCATGAAATCGGACATGTTATTCAAGACAAAGTTGCAGATTATAAGCCGATGAGATGGAGACATTCTCTTGTTCCTTTAGCAAATCTTGGAGGCAACTTATCAACAATTTTAATCATAGTAGGACTGCTATTAACAACTTTAATCAGCCAATTCGCTCAATTCGGATATACTATTGCTTGGATAGGGGTAGGCTTCATGTTTTTTGCAGTGTTATTTCAGATAGTTACATTGCCAGTGGAATTTGATGCTTCAAAACGAGCACTAGAACAAGTTGTAGATTTAAATATAGTAGATGAACAAGAAAAATAGACATTGTCGCAAAAGTTCTTACTGCCGCAGCTTTAACTTACGTAGCCGCAGCACTAGTAGCTTTAATGGAAATGTTAAGATTTATTTTTCATTTTTACTTAATAGTAGAGATTAATTTAATATAATATAATATAAAAATAAGAATAAAAAGCTATGCTATATTATATAGTATAGCTTTTTTTATGTATGTAAATTATTGTTTATATAAATATAGAATATTAGCGTAAAGAGATATTCTCATATGAATTTATATATAACAATTTATTATTGAACTTTTTAGCAAAATAATTTAATTTTATAAATATAAATTAATATTTATATATTAACTGTACAAATATTATAGATAAAAATTATAATATATTTATTTATAGTTGAGTTGTATAAATAGTAAAAAAATATTTGTATCAGCCATATTTTTTTCTAGATTAAGTTGTTGATAAATAAGTAAAATAATAATATAATTAATATATAAAATTAAAAAGGAGGAAAACATTATGAGAGGATTAGCAATGAAGAAGATAGGGGAAATTGGTTGGGTAGAAAAAAAGAGAAACCATATTGTGGCCCAAATGATGCTTTAATTAAAACCATTAGCATTATCTCCATGTACATCTGATGTGCATACAGTATGGGAAGGTGCAATTGGAGAAAGAAAAGATATGATTCTAGGGCATGAAGGCTGTGGAATCGTAGCTGAAGTTGGGGATCAAGTTAAAGACTTCAAGGTTGGGGATAGAGTAATGGTTGCTGCTATAACTCCAGATTGGAATTCACTAGAAGCTCAAGCTGGTTTTGCGATGCATTCAGGGGGATGCTAGCAGGGTGGAAATTTTTCTAATTTTTAAAGATGGAATGTTTGGGGAGTACTTCCATGTTAATGATGCAGATGGAAATTTAGCTCTTATACCAGAAGGAGTGAGTATAGAAGAAGCATGTATGTTATCTGATATGGTTCCAACAGGGTTTCACGGTGTAGAATTGGCAGATGTTCAGTTTGGAGATACTGTATTAGTAGTGGGTATTGGACCTGTAGGGTTAATGGCTGTTGCAGGAGCAAACTTAAGAGGCGCTTCAAGAATCATTGCAGTAGGTACTAGACCAGTTTGTCGTGAGGCTGCTAAAAAATATGGAGCAACTGATTTTATTGGATATAAAGAAGGACCTATTGATGAGCAAGTATTAAAACTTACTAATGGTGCTGGTGTTGATAAAGCTATTATTGCTGGTGGTACTGTAGAAACTTTAGAGCCAGTAATTAAATGTTTAAAACCAGGTGGTAAAGTAGGGAATGTAAACTACTTAGGTGAAGGTACTTATATAAATATTCCTCGTGTTGAGTGGGGAGTAGGTATGGGGCATAAAACAAATCTTAGGAGGATTAATGCCTGGAGGTCGTTTGCGTTTAGAAAAACTTGCAAAATTAATTCAATGTGGAAAAATTAGATGTTACTCATTTATTAACACATAAATTTTACGGATTTGATAAAGTTGAAGATGCTTTTATTACTTATGAAAGACAAACCAGCTGATTTAATTAAACCAATAGTTATTTTTAGAAGAAAAATAAAATTTAAGAGGAAAAAGCTAGTTGGCTTTTTCCTCTATTTGGTGGTGTTTTTTTTATGAAAATTATTTTTAATTACTGGGTTTTTAGGAGCAGGAAAAAAACGCGATTTATTAAAAACATTAGTTGAAAAAAACAACTAAAAAGTATTGTTATTTTTAGAAAAATGAGTTTGGTGATTTAAATCTTGATGGTGAATATTTAAAAAAATAATAATAACAATCAAGATGATATTAAGGTTTGGGAATTGACAAATGGTTGTATATGTTGCTCAACTAATCTTGATTTTACACACTCTATACTTACAATAGCAAATACTATAAACCCTGAATTTTTTTAATTATAGAACCTAGCGGTGTAGCAAAAAAATTAAAAATATTATAGAAAAAAAATAAAAAAATATTAGTTATGAAAAGAATTGAATTGGGATTACCAATATTAATAGTAGATTCAAAAAAATTTAGATAATGTACTGAATAATTATAATGATTATTTAAGTGATGAGCTTAAATACAATGGATTAGTAGTAGTTAGTAAATCTGAAAGTATGACAGAGCAAGAGTTTTTTTAGAAATAAAAAAATATTAAATGTTGATAATAAGTCGGTATTTCCATTAATTCACTATTCTAAATGGGAGAATGATATTTGGGAAAATATGTTTAATACTAGTGGTACAATTGAAAATATAGGAAATGAATTATCAATAAGGCTGAAGGTAAATAAAAAAATAAAATCGAGAAGAAATTAGATCAATATACTATTGACAATATACAAATAAACTCATTAGATAAGCTTTAGTTACTTGCTTTTTATATTTGATGTCAAAAAGATTAGGTAATATAGAAAGAGTTAAAGGTTATTTAACAATAAAAATAATAGTTATAAATTTGATTTAGTTGGAACAAATTACGAGATTACTGGAAGTGATAAGGCGTTTGGAAATAATGTTGTAATTATTGGTACAGATTTGAAAAAAAGATAAATTAAAAACGTTGTTTATGAATTAAATAATGGAATTATAATAAATTCTAATGCGGGTTAGAATTTATTATTTTTTATGTGCGTTACTTTCATAAAAAAATATTATTAGTGGTATAATAAGATGATATATTATCTGAAAAAGAGGTTTTCTGTATGATTTATGGAATAGGTTGTGATATTGTTGATATTAAACGTTTTGAAAAGTATGTTGATAATAAAAAAACGACTTGAAAAAAATTATATACAAAAAAATGAATTAGATGAATTTTTGTAAAATAACTAATTATAGAAGAAAATTAGAATTTTTTTAGCAGGACGTTTTGCGGTGAAGGAAGCAACGTCAAAGGCACTAGGAGTAGGTATTTCTAAGGAGTTTTCTTTCCATGATGTAGAGGTAAAAAAAGATGAATTTGGTAAACCATATATAGTGTATAAAGATTTTATCACACATCTTACGATAAGTCATACTGATACAACTGTAGTAGCATTTGTTATTTTAGAAAAAGGAGGACAAAGCAATGATTAATGATAGACCGACATATTTACGAGTTAATTTGGATGCAGTATTAAATAACTATAGAAAACTAGATAAACTTAATGGATTAAAAAAACTAGTTTAGCAGTAGTTAAAAGCCGATTCTTATGGACTAGGAGCAAAAAGTTATTGCAGATTATTTATATAAAAATGGAGTAAGGCACTTTGCGACTGCAACATTAGAAGAAGCATTAGAATTAAAAGATGTTGTAAAAAGAAAGTATGGTACTTGTGTTAGGAGTAACTAATCCAAAAAAACGTAAAAATATGCAGTAGAAAATAATATTTCTTTAACTTGTCCTTCAAAAAGAGTGGTTTGAGGAAACACTTAAAGAGCTTGAAAAAGTTGATGGCAAATTAAAATTTCATATAAAACTTGAAACAGGGTATGAACAGAATAGGGACATCTGAGGAAAAAGAACTTATGGACATTTATAATCTTTTCTATTCTGGAAAAACGGAGTTTGAAGGAATATTCTCTCATTACTCTAATGCAGATGGAGAAGATAATGAGTACGATGATTATCAAACAGCTAATTTTAATAGATTGGTTGAGCTATTTAAGCTTAAAACCGAAGTATATTCATATTGAAAATTCAGCAGGGAATAATAAAAATATAGTGATAAAAAAATGATATTTGTAATTTGTCAAGAATAGGTATAGCTTTATATGGATGTTACCCAAGTTCAAATATAGAAAGACTGAATAAGTTATCATTAGAACCAGTAGCTTCATTAATTAGTAAGGTTACTCATGTGAAAAAAAGTACCTAAAGGGACAAAAATTGGATACGGTATCTCTTATGAAACTCAAGAAGATGAGTATATTGCGACAATTCCAATAGGTTATGCAGATGGCTTATTAAGAAGAGCGCAAGGTTTTTAAATTAAATGTAGCGGGAGAAGAATGTGAGATTGTCGGACGCGTTTGTATGGATCAACTTATGGTAAGATGTTCAGAAAATATCAAAGTAGGAGATGATGTTCTTGTCTTTGGTGAATATAATAATCAACAAATTTCAGTAGATGATTTTTGCGGCTTATCAAAATACCATATCATATGAAGTATTTTGTTGTATAAATAAGCGTGTCCCAAGAAAATATTACATAAATAATATGGAGTTATAGAATGTACGAGAAAATTACAAAAAAATTTAGCAACTAAGCTAAAAATACAAGATAAGTACGTAGAAAATGTACTAAATTTGTTAGAAGAGGGCAATACAATAGCTTTTTATAGCGAGGTATCGAAAAGAGCTAACTAATTCTTTTAGATGAAGTTGCTATAAAACAAATACAAGATGAGTTTAACTATTTAAAAATCTCTTGAGGAAAGAAAAAGAAGAAGTAATTAGGTTGATTTCCGAAAAAGGTTTATTAACTGATGAACTAAAAAAAGATATTTTTAGCTCAAGAAAAAAATTACAAAGGGTAGAAGACTTATACCGTCCTTTCAAAGAAAAAAACGTACTAAAGCTACAATAGCGAAAAGAAAAAGGGCTAGAGAAATTAGCGGAATTTATATTGAAACTACCTAAAAAAATTAGCTGACTTAAATAAAGAAGCTGAAAAGTATATAAGTGAAGAAAAAGAAGTAAATAGTATACAAGACGCAATTACTTTATGCTTTAGATATTATTGCAGAAAATATTTCAGATAACGCAAAAATATCGTGAATATGTATTAGAAAAACACAAGAAAATTTGGTCAAATTACAGCTAGTATAAAAAAAGATGGTGAAGAAAAAGATGAAAAATGGGACATATAAAAACTATTACGAGTATAGTGAACAAGTTTCAAAAAAATAGCTTCACATAGAATATTAGCATTAAATAGGGCGGAAAAAGAAGGAATTATTCGAGTTAGTATAGAAAATGACAAAAGAAAGATTGCATAATTATATCCTTCGTGGTCTAACAAGAAATCATCCGACAGAAATAAATGAGTTATTGTTAGAATGTATTGCTGATAGTATGAAACGTTTGATTTATCCATCAATTGAAAGAGAAATTCGTAGTGATTTAACTAAAAAAGCTGAGGAAGATTCAGTAATTATTTTCTCTGAAAATTTAAAGCAACTGTTAATGCAAAGTCCACTTAAAAACAAAAAAGTTTTAGGTATAGACCCTGCATTTAGAACAGGTTGCAAGATGGCAATAGTAGATGAATATGGTAACTTTTATAGATAAAATGGTTATTTATCCACATAAACCTGCTTCAGCTGAAAAACAAGAAAAAAATCAAAAAAAGATTTAATTAAATTTATTAATAAGCACAATATTAATTTGATTGCTATCGGTAACAGGGACAGCCCTCACGAGAAACTGAAAAATTTGTAGTTGATACTTTAAAAGAAGCGGGATTAAAATTAGATTACGTAATAGTTAATGAAGCAGGAGCAAGTGTTTATTCTGCTAGTGAGGTAGCTCGTGAAGAATTTCCTGACTTCAATGTGGAAGAAAGAAGTGCAGTATCTATCGCACGTCGTATTCAAGATCCACTTAGTGAGCTTGTGAAAAATTGATCCAAAATCAATAGGTGTGGGGCAATATCAACATGATATAACTCCAAAGTACTTAGAAAAAGAATTAACATTTGTTGTAGAGACAGCTGTTAACAAAGTTGGGGTCAATGTAAATACAGCATCAGTTTCACTATTGTCTTATGTATCAGGAGTTAATAAACAAATTGCTAAAAAAATATCGTGGCTTATCGACAGGAAAATGGGAAGATAGAAACTATTAAAGAAATTGCCAAAGTTCCTAGATTAGGTAAGAAGACTTTTGAACAATGTGTAGGTTTCTTTAGAATACCAGATAGCAAAAATATATTTGATGCAACAGGTATTCACCCAGAAAGTTATAAAGCAGCAGAAGTATTGCTTAAAGAATTAAACTTATCAACAAAAGAAGTAGGTACTGAGGAATTTTCTAGTATCGTAGATGGCGTTGATAAGAAAGAACTAGCTGAAAAAATTGGTATTGGTATAGAAACCCTTGAAGATATAATAAAAGATTTAAAACAACCACTTCGAGATGAGCGTGAATCTTTTGCTAAACCATTGTTAAAATCAGATATACTTACAATTGACGATCTTCAGGTTGGTGTCAAATTAGCGGGTACAGTAAGGAACATTACCCAATTTGGAGCATTTATTGATATTGGTTTAAAACAAGATGCAATGGTTCATATCTCAAAAATTAGTAAAAATTATATAAAAAATCCATTAGATGTTCTTAGTGTAGGTCAAATTGTTGATGTTTATGTTATAGATGTAGACAAACAAAGAGGTCGAGTGGCACTAGCAATGTTTAAAGATTAAGGAGGTAAAAATGAGTAATAAAAAAACAAGATACCTTCCTAGTATAGATAGTTTGAGAGCATTAGCAGTTTTAGCGGTTATTATTTATCATATTGATGTAAATTATTTACCTGGTGGATTTTTAGGAGTTGATTTATTCTTTGTCTTATCAGGGTATTTAATTAGTTCATTAATAATAAAAGAATATAAAAAAACAGGAACTCTTAATTTATATAATTTCTATATGAGAAGGGCGCGTCGACTACTACCAGCTGTTTATTTTATGATAACAGTTTGTTTGGTATTCATGGTATTGTTTAATGGAGTTTTACTTCGAAAAAGTCATCTTGATGCGGTATTTGGCTATATATATTCAAGTAACTGGTGGTATATTTTTCCATAAACTTGATTATTTTTGATAGTTTTTGGTGCGCAAAAGTCCTTTTAAACACTTATGGTCGCTTGCGATAGAAGAACAGTTCTATATGTTTTTTCCCACTAATATTTCTAATATTTAATCGTCAAAAAAAAGAAGAGGGTCAATCATCTTCATTAAATAAAAAAACTTTTTATATATTGTATTAGGATTAATTTTAATATCATTAGTAACACATATATTATTATTTGATATTAATAATATAAATAGAATTTATTTTTGGAACTGATACACGAGCGTTTTTCGTTATTAGTAGGAGTGGTAGGAGCATTAGTTTATCCAATGGATAAGTTATCGAGTCCAACAAATGCTAAAGAAAGTGTACTATATAGTGTAGTTTCTCTTACTTCGATTTCTACATTAATAGCAATAATGTTTTATACAAGTGAATATAATACATGGTTGTATAGGGGAGGTTTTTTTATTAGTTGCTGTTTTTGGGATTAATAATAATTATAAGTAGTGGCAAGCAGCATACATTTATTTCAAAAAGCATTATCATTTAGACCGATAGTTTTTATAGGGAAAAATTTCGTATAGTTTATACTTATGGCATTTCCCAATTATCGTATTAACAACACCGGTTTCTGAAATAGGAAATCCGAATTTATTTTTATGTTACTTTTAAGAATTCTTTTTAACATTTATGGCAGCCACACTAAGTTATTTATTTGTAGAAACACCAATTCGAAAAACTGGGATTCGTAAACTATATTAATTTACTATACAAGAGAATACGAAAAACTTCGTTTAAAATGTAAAAACGTGGAATAGTTTCAAGTTTTTGCAGTCGTATTAATATTGTCTGTGATGGGATTATTCGGAAAAGGTGTTCCATTCCTTTCTACAGCTTTTTGTAAAAAGAAATGGATGCAAATAAAGAAAGTCAGTTTTTAAATAATGATAATAACGTAGAAAAATAATCCTAATCAATCAGAAGAGAAAAAAAGAGAATGAGCAAAAATAATAAAAGAAGAAAAAATATAGCACATTATTAATTATTGGTGATTCTCTAACAGTTGATATAGGGGAAAAAGTAAAAGAAAAAAATACCCAGGAGCTATTATTGATGGAAAAATTAGCCGTCAACTAACAGCAGCAACAACAACCGCTCAAAAATTATACTAAGTATAATAGTGAAAATACAGCCGTTATATTCCAATTAGGAACTAATGGTCCATTTACAGAAGCGCAAGCCGAAGAGTTGATTAAACTCTTTGATAAATCAGATATTTATTTTTTGTTAATGTAAAAAGTACCACGTGCATGGGAAAAACGGTTAATACAGCTCTAAATGACCTTAAAGAAAAGCATCAAAAATATTACTATAGTAGACTGGTATAGTGTAGCAAATTCACAAGGTGATTATTTCGAACCAGATAGAGTTCATTTAAACCAAAAATGGAATAGTAGAAATGATAAATTCAATTGAAAAGAGTTTAAAAACATCCAGTAGAGATAAAATAAAATAAAAGGCTTTTGGGACAATAGAACTCAAAAGTCTTATATTTTTTTAATTAAGAATGGTGGAAGTTTTATTCTTCCATTGAAAAACAAATGTAATATATGGTATAATTATTAAGTATATAAATTTTAAAAAGATTAAAAAGGAGATAACTATGACAAAAAGTAAGAGTAAGATATGCACCATCTCCAACAGGAAACCTACATATCGGAAAATGCAAGAACAGCATTATTTAATTATTTATTTGCAAAAACATTATGGAGGAGACTTCGTTTTAAGAATTGAAGATACTGATTTCAAACGTAATAAAGAAGAAGGAGAACGTAGCCAACTTAAATATATGGATTGGTTAGGTCTTGATTATGATGAAGGTATAGGAAAAGAAAAAAAGAATTTGGTCCCATATCGTCAATCAGAAAGAATAGAAATCTACCAAAAATATGCAGAGCAACTTTTTAGCAGAAGATAAAAGCATACAAATGCTACATGACAGCAGAAGAGCTAGAAGCGGAAAAGAGAAGAGCAAGTTGCAAATGGACTTCCTCCGCGTTATAGTGGAAAAACATGCTCATTTAACAAAAGAAGAACAAGATCAATTTGAAAAAAAGAAGGACGTAAGCCATCTATCCGTATTCGTGTACCGCAAGATAGAACATATAGCTTTAATGACATGGTAAAAGGTGAACTATCATTCGAAGGAAAAGATTTCGGAGATTTCGTTATCGTTAAGAATGATGGGGTAGCTACATACAACTTTGCAGTAGCAATTGATGATCACCTAATGGAAATTTCTCACGTTCTTCGTGGAGATGACCATGTATCAAATACACCAAAACAATTGGTAGTTTATGAAGCATTAGGATTTAAACCTCCAATTTTTGGACATATGACACTTATTGTTAATGAAAACAAGAAAAAAATTATCTAAACGAGATGAAACAATTATCCAATTCATCGAACAATATGACGACTTAGGATACTTACCAGAAGCGCTGTTCAATTTTATTACGCTTTTAGGTTGGTCTCCAGAAGGTGAACAAGAAATCTTTACAAGAGAAGAATTTGTTAAGATTTTTGATGAGAAACGTTTAAGTAAATCACCAGCATTCTTTGATAACAATAAACTTACATGGATTAACAATCAATACATTAAAGCTCAACCTTTAGAAAGAATCGTAAACTTAGCTTTACCATTCTTCGTAAAAAGAAGGTGTAGCAACTCAAGAAGAAGTTAATAATAACAGAGCATGGTTTGAAAAAAATTAATTTCTTTATATCAACCACAAATGAGTTATGGAGCTGAAATTGTTGAATTAACAAAACAATTCTTTGTTGAAGAAATTAAATTTGATGAAGAAGAACTAGAAATTTTAAAAACAAGATACAACAGTAGCTGTATTTGAAGATTTCTTAGAGAAATTAGAAGTAGCAGGAGACTTTACTTCTGAAAAGCATTAAAACTTTTAATTAAAAACTATTCAAAAAGATACAGGTGTGAAAGGTAAAAACCTATTTATGCCAATAAGAATAGCTTCAACTGGTTCAATGCATGGACCTGAATTAAACACAAGTTTAGAATTATTAGGGTCGTGATCGAGTAGTAGCTCGTGTAAAAAGCGGCATTAGAGTTAATTAAATAATAAAAACTATCGAAAAAAAGGAGATTAAATCTACTATTAATTCAATATGATTTAATCTCACTTTTTCTTAGAAAAAAATAGCTTAAAGTAAAGAAAAACTTGACAATTACACGCAAATAATGTATTATTATTTACGATATTGTTTATATATCTTCACGAGTAAGCCCCGGAAAACTTAGTCGTTATGACAGATTAAAAAACAACATCTAGGAGGAAAAAAAGACATGCGTCAAACATATATGGCAAAGCCATCAACTGTAGAAAAAAATGGTATGTAATCGATGCTGAAGGACAAACTTTTAGGGTCGCTTATCATCAGAGGTAGCTTCAATTTTAAGAGGGAAACACAAACCTACTTATACACCACACATCGATACTGGGGATAATGTTATCATTATCAACGCTGAGAAAAATTGTGTTAACTGGTAAAAAAATTATCAGATAAAAATTTACCGTCGTCACACAATGCACCCAGGTGGGCTAAAAGAAAGAACTGCTGGATTAATGGTAGAAAAAAATATCCAGAAGAACTTTTAGAGTTATCTATTAAAGGTATGTTACCAAAAATACTTTAGGTAGAGCTCAAGGAATGAAACTTCACGTTTACCGTGGAGCAGAACACCCACATGCAGCACAAAAAAACCAGAAAAAAATACGAATTACGTGGATAATATAGGAGGAAATAATTAAATGGCACAAGTAGAATATCGCGGTACAGGACGCCGTAAAAGCTCAGTAGCACGTGTAAGATTAGTACCTGGAACAGGGAAAGTTGTTATCAACAACAGAGAAATGCGTGAATACTTACCATTAGAATCATTAGTATTAGACTTAATGCAACCTTTAGAAGTTACATCTACTACAGGTAACTATGACGTTTTTAGTTAACGTTATTGGTGGAGGATATACAGGACAAGCTCAAGCAATCCGTCACGGAATTGCACGTGCTTTACTAGAAGTAAATCCAGAATACCGTAAAGATTTAAAACCAGCAGGATTACTAACTCGTGACCCTCGTATGAAAAGAACGTAAAAATACGGTCTTCGTGGTGCGAGACGTGCTCCTCAATTCTCAAAACGTTAATATTGGTCTTATATACCAAATACGTCAAGACATCAAAGAACTTTCTTTGGTGTCTTTTTTATGAAATTGTTTTAATTTTAGTTGAGAATTAATTACTTTTGAATTTATTTGTATTTGTAAATATAAAACTTGAGATTATAAGAACAGAAAACAGCATAAAAATAAGAAAAAAATTACTAGTTTATAGTTGACTAATGCTTAAATTAATGATAAACTATTATTTATGTAAAATAATAGCAGTGGATTAATTGTTATTGCCTCTATGTTATACATTTTCTAATGTGGCAACTCGTAGCCTATGCTGCTAGGCGAAGTTCCAGTTTTATAACATATACAACAACGATAATCGTGCTTTTTGTTTTACTCAAAATAAAAAAACAAAAAAAGAAAAAAAGGAGGAGCACAATAATGGCTCGTTTTTACAGGTTCAACTTGGAAAAAAATCTCGTCGTTTAGGAATCTCACTAAGCGGTACTGGTAAGGAGTTAGCAAAAACGCCCTTACGCACCAGGACAACATGGTCCTAACTTAAGAAAAACTATCTGAGTATGGTTTACAATTACAAGAAAAAAACAAAAAAACTTCGTTACCTACACGGTATGAATGAAAAACAATTCCGTAAATTATTCGATAAAGCTGGTAAATTACAAGGTCTACACGGTGAAAATTTCATGGCATTACTTGCTACACGTTTAGATTCAGTAGTTTATAGCTTAGGATTAGCAAGAACTAACCGTCAAGCTAGACAATTAGTTAACCACGGACACGTTCTTGTAGATGGTAAAAAAAGTAGACATCGCTTCTTACGCTGTTAAACCAGGTCAAGTAGTTTCAGTAAGAGAAAAATCTAGAAACCTTTGAAATTATTAAGGAAGCTGTAGAAGTAACTAACTTCGTACCTGAATACTTAACTTTTGATGCTGATAAATTAGAAGGATCATTAGTAAGACTACCAGAAAGAAGTGAATTACACCCAGAAATCAACGAACAACTTATCGTTGAGTACTATAGTCGTTAATAAAAAAACTTCACTGATAATTTTATATCAGTGAAGTTTTTATGTTTTTAGTTTTTAAATTTAATATATCTTTTTCTATACATATTATCTGTTGACATTGTACAGAATGCTAGTGTATGAAATTGAGTATAAATTTTATAGGATAAAAATAAAAAAATACGATTATTATATCCATAATCAAGTTATTTATTATAAAAAAATAATAATTCTACTATTATAACACATTGTAAAAAATTTGTATTATATAAATTAATACAAATTTGAAAAATAGGGATAAATATCAAAAATTAGTAAAAATTAATTTTTCATATAATTTTCTAAAAAGGTATTAAAAGGGTGTTTAACTAAAAAAATAAATTTGTATATATCTGATTTACAAATATAGTTACAACAATTACTTTGTTATGAAAAGCATCTGTTTTTTTCATTATTCTTTTCATTAAGAAAATTGAATAAAAATTAATTATTAAAAATATAGTAAAATAAAGGCTGAATCCTTATAATACAGCGTGTTTAAAAAAATTATAAAATAGTATTTAATCATAGAAAATACTTTCAATAAAAATTTTCATTCGAAAACCGCTTTCATTATGAAATGATATATGTTATGATAATAGTACAGATTAGGAGGTTAGGGAAATGATAATCGGAGTACCAACAGAAATAAAAAAATAATGAAAGTAGGGTTTCAGCAATTCCGGGAGTTGTTGCTGAATTAGTGCACGATGGGCACACTGTATACGTAGAAAAAAAGGAGCAGGGCTTGCTTCTGGTATTTCAGATGCTGAATATGAAAAAGTTGGAGCTGTTTTATTAGATAAAGCAGAAGACGTATGGAATAAATCAGACTTAATTTACAAAGTTAAAGAACCAATTCCATCTGAGTACAAATATTTTTAGAAAAAGGATTAATTATTTATACATATTTACACTTAGCTGCTGCCGAAGAATTAACAAAAGCAATGGTAGAAACAGGAACTATCGGTATTGCATTTGAAACAGTTAAAGTTGGTAGAACATTACCATTATTAAGACCTATGAGTGAAATTGCAGGACGTATGGCTATTCAAGAAGGTACTAGATTCTTATCTAAAGTACAAGGTGGTAAAGGTAAATTATTACAAGGTGTTCCAGGAGTTCAACCAGGACATGTTGTGGTTATTGGGGCTGGTGTAGCAGGAACAGCTGCGGCTACTGCAGCATCTGGATTAGGTGCTCGTGTAACTATGTTAGATGTAAACTTAGATCGTTTAACTGAATTATCACATATCTTTGGTGGTAAAGTAGAAACAGTTTACTCAAACAAATTAAACATTGCTAATGCAATTAAAACAGCTGATTTAGTAGTAAGTACAGTATTAATTCCAGGAGCAAAAGCACCTAAACTTGTTACTAAAGAAATGATTAAAGATATGCCAGATGGTGGTGTTATCGTTGACGTAGCGATTGACCAAGGTGGTACAACTGAGTATACAGAAGGTCGTCCAACAAGCCATGACAACCCAATCTTCGTAGAAGAGGGAGTTCTTCACTACTCTGTAGCTAACATCCCAGGAGCAGTTGCACAAACAGCTACTTTCGCATTATGTAATGCTACTGCAAAATATGTTAAAGTTATTGCTAATTTAGGGTGTTAAAGAAGCTGTTGCTAGATTCCCAGAATTAGTACCTGGTATTAACGTAGCTAACGGAAAAGTTACATTCAAAGCTATTGCAGATGACTTAGGATATGAATATACTCCAGTAGAAGAAGCGCTATAGTATAATGTAACTACTATCTAACTAAAAATATAAATAGTTATGTTATTGAGGAAGTAGAAAACAATCTGTATATATATTTTTCTACTTCCTTTTTGAAACAGTAATTATAGTCTTGACTATAAAATATTAATACTTTATCAAGATATTTATTATTTATTATTTATATTTTTATACAATAAAACCCATTTATGGTATATAATTTATAATTATGATATAATATTTAAATATTATTAATAGTGAATAATATTTATTTATATATTTAGGAGGGCATCATGAATATTTTTAGAAAAATCAATTGAGTCTATTTTAGCTGAATCGAGAAATAAGACTCTTACTCCAACAATGAAAACTATGGACCTGGTTCTATTTGGTATTGGAGCAATTATAGGATCAGGTATCTTAGTATTAACAGGTAAAGCATCTTCAGAAGCAGGACCAGCTGTAATATTTTTCATTCTTAATTGCAGGGACTAGCATGTTGTTTAGCTGCTTTGTGTTATGCGGAATTAGCTTCTACAATTCCATCTAGTGGTAGTACATATACTTATCTTTATGTGTCAGTAGGTGAAATAGTTGCTTATGCTATTGGTTGGGTACTTATTGGTGGATATGTTCTTACTGCGGCAACAATCGCTAATGGATGGTCTAGTTATTTCTCTCGCCTATTAGCGGGATTAGGGTGTAAATCTTCCGAAAGAAATTTATACCCTACCTTCAGTTGGAGGATATGGTAATATTCCAGCGGTAATAGTTGTATTATTAATTACATTTATTCTGTCAAAAGGAACATCTAGTAGTAAACTTGTAAATAACCTAATGGTAGTTGCTAAAGTGGGGATAGTAATTCTATTTATAGTTGTAGGATCATTTTTATGTTGAACCTACTAATTGGACAAACAACTTTGCTCCAACTGGATTTTTCTGGCGTAATGCTTGCAGCAACTACGGTATTCTTTGCATATCTTGGATTTGATGCTATTTCTACATCAGCAGAAGAAACTATTAATCCTGAAAAAGCATTACCAAAAAGCTATCATTATAACTATGATTGTTTGTACTGCATTCTATATCTTAGTATGTTTAGTATTAACAGGTGTTGTTGAATATTCTAGATTAGGAACAGGGGATGCTTTAGCATTCGTATTAGAAGAAGTTGGTCAAAATAGAGTAGCAGGTATTGTTTCACTTGGAGCTGTAATTGGATTAATGGCAGGTATTCTATCATTCATTTATGCAGGTATTCGTATTACTTATACAATCGCACGTGATGGTTTACTACCAAACAACCTTACAAAAAGTTAACAAGAGCCATGTTCCAGGAACTGTAACATGGGGATTAGGAATAACAACAGCTATTTTAGCAGGATTCTTACCTTTAGGGCAATTAGCGGATTTAGCTAACGTAGCATCTATTATTGCTTTTGCTTTAGTAAGTTATACAACAATTGTATTCTACAAAAAATATCCAGATTTAAAACGTGGATTCAAAGTTCCAGGAATGCCAGTATTACCTATGATATCAATAGTACTATTCGCAGCATTATTATACAGTATTAAATTAACAACATGGATTATCTTCATCGTTTGGGTAATTATAGGTATAGTTGTGTACTTTGCTTTCTCATATAAGAATAGTAAATTAAAATAAGTAAATAGAAGAACGACTACAAGTTAACTTGTAGTCGTTTTTAATACTTAAAAATATGCTTTTTAAAGTTATGACCATAGATTTCGCTTGTTACTTTTTTTGCTATGCTTTGAGCTTTTTTTAAAAGTTTTTCAAGTATCTAGTATCGGGTTCTTTAACATATTTTATTTTTAGCTAAACCAGCTATAAGTAGCTGTTCTTGAACGGATTTACCATCAGCATACACATAGCAGAGGGCTCGATGATATTTATCTTCCTTTTGATACACATCAAATTCTAACTCTATATTTTTTTAGCTTTTTTTAGAATTTCTCCATTTAATTCACTTGCTTCTGGTCCATATTTTTTTGAACGGAGACTCCAGATTTTTACAGTTTCAGGAGTATCGACAAGTAAGTACCGAACTTTTTAACTGTTTATTATTAAACACCACTACAATAGTATCTCCATCAACTTTTTTTCTACTAATTTTACAGGATAACGTGTAGTATCCCCTTTTATTTGTATACCATTTATATTAACTATATTATATTTTTTTCTTGTTTATAGTTGAATATAGCAATTAGACTAGATAGTAAAATTGTAAAACTAATAAAACAGATTATAAAGACTTTCTTTTTATTCATGATATATACTCCCTTTATTTCTTACTTTAAGTTTAACATGTATTTTTTTATAATTTGAAAGATATAATATCATTGATACCATTAAGAAAAACTAAGTATTAATACAAAAATTTAATCCTTAATTAATTTTTATTTTAGTATTGAATTATCCAAAAAAATTATAGACTTATTATAAAAAAATATTGAAATATAATTTTTAAATAATAAATCCTATTATTAGTAAAAAAACATGAAATAATTAGAAGAAAAATAAAGTTGAAGAATTATTTTTTTAGTATAGAAAAAAATTTTTAAAAATAAAATGATATTTGAGTTAGATGTTAAAGAGCCAAACAGAATTATTGTAAACGTTAACTCTAGATGGTAGTATATGTATAAACCAAAAAAAGGAGAAAACAATATGATAAAAATTAAAAAGATAATTTTAAAATGTTTATAAACGGAGAATGGGTAAACGCAGAAGATAAAGCTATCCTTGAAGCATATAATCCAGCTAATTCAGAATATTTAGCAAATTTTTCCAGATGCAAGCGAAAGTGATGTAAATAAGGCTGTAGATGCTGCAAGGGAGGCATTTAAAGCTTGGAGAAAAACAACAGTAAGTGAACGTGCTACCATTTTTAAACAAAATAGCAGATATTATAGATGAAAATACTGAACTCCTAGCAACTACTGAAAGCCTAGATAATGGTAAACCAATACGCGAAACTATGGCAGTAGATGTACCACTTAGTGCTAAACACTTTAGATACTTTGCAGGATGTATTCTAGCAGATGAAGGACAAGCAACAGTATTAGAAGAAAAATTTTTAAGTATAGTATTAAGAGAACCTATTGGGGTAGTTGGACAAATAATTCCTTGGAACTTTCCATTTTTAATGGCAGCTTGGAAACTTGCACCAGCTTTAGCAGCAGGAAATACTATTGTTATAAAACCATCTAGCTTAACATCATTAAGTTTATTAACATTTGTAGAGTTAATCCAAGACGTACTTCCTAAAGGGGTTTTAAATGTTGTAACAGGTCGAGGAAGTAAGTCTGGAGAATTCTTAAAAAATCATACAGGATTAGATAAACTAGCGTTTACTGGTTCTACAGAAGTTGGAAGAAAAATCGCTATAGCAGCAGCAGAAAAATTAATTCCTGCTACTTTAGAATTAGGAGGGAAATCTGCAAATATAGTATTAGATGATGCAGATATAGAAAAAGCCCTTGATGGAGCGCAATTAGGTATCTTATTTAATCAAGGACAAGTATGTTGCGCAGGATCTAGAATTTTTTTGTTCAAGAAGGAATTTACGATGAATTTGTTGAAAAAAATTAAAGAACGTTTCAATAAATTAAAAATTGGTGATCCATTAAATCCAGAAACACAAATGGGAAGCCAAATTGATGAAAAAAACAAGCAGAAAAAAATTATTAAATATATTGAAATTGCCAAAAAAAGAAGGTGGAGAAGTACTCGTTGGGGAGAACGATATACAGAAAATGGTTGTGACAAAGGAGCATTTGTTAAACCAACACTTATAACAGGGGTACACAATGGATGCCGTATATCTCAAGAAGAAGTATTTGGACCAGTATCAGTTGTGATTAAATTTAAAAAAATGATGAAGAAGTTATTGAACAGGCAAATGATAGTGAATATGGTCTTGCAGGAGCGGTCTTCTCAAAAATATTACAAGAGCATTAAATATCGCACGTAAAGTAGAAACAGGAAGAGTGTGGGTAAATACTTATAATCAAATTCCTGAGCACGCTCCATTCGGTGGATATAAAAAAATCTGGTATAGGGACGAGAAACTCACAAAGTAATTTTTAGAACATTATTCACAAATGAAAAAAATATTTTTAATTGATTTAACTGATGATGTTTCAGGATTCTATAATTAATAAAATCATAAAAATAAAAGCGTAAATTTATAATAATCCATAAAAAAATAGATTGATAACATAATACAGAGTTGTTATGCGATATCATAATTTTATGGATTATTATTTTTATATGATAAAAATTTGTATAATTATTTTTATAAAAATATGATAGAATAATAGGTGATATACTTATTTAGTAAAAAGGAGGAGAAAAATGAAAAAAATAAAGAATGGTATCTAGGATTAGATGTTGGTTCTGCAAGTGTAGGTTGAGCTGCTACGGATATCAATTATAAACTATTACGTAAAAAAATAAAAAAAGAGATTATGGGGCGCTCGTTTATTTGAAGAAGCAACAACAGCTGCAGATAGACGTGTATTTAGGGCTGGACGTAGACGTTTAGCAAGAAGGAGATGGAGAATTAGCTTATTAGAAGAACTATTCGCTAAAGAAGTTTCGAAAAATGATCCTAATTTCTTTCTACGTCTTAAAAGAAAGTAAATATAATTTTGAAGATAAGAGTTTAATGAATGAATATTTACTTTTTTAATGACAAAGATTATACAGATAAAGACTATTATAAAGAGTATCCAACCATTTATCATCTTCGTTCAAGTCTTATGACAGAGGAAAATCCAGATATAAGAAAAAGTTTATTTGGCAATACATAGTATGCTGAAAAAAACCGTGGACATTTTTCTACTTCAAGGTCAAAGTTTTAGCGATAGCAATATTGATAGTGTAATTAAAGAACTATTGGAGTTAAGTATAGTTAAGACTAATATTGAAGTTACTGATGGAGTTATACAAAGTTTGAAAAGAAATTGCTTTTAGAGAAGAAAAAAATTTATCAGATAAGAATAATGATGTAAAAAAATTGTATCCTAAGGAAAAACAACTTCAAGAGATTTTTTTAAATTAGTTTTTTTGGAGGTAAAACTTCACTAGATAAACTATATGATATAGAAGAATATAAAGAATTAGATAATATTGTAAAAAAAGTATTTCATTTAAAGAAAAAGTCTATGAAGAAGTACGCCCAGACTATGAACAAATCTTATCAAATTATATAGAGTTACTAGATTTAGCAAAAATTAGTATATGATAGTATAGTTTTAGCTGATATAAAAAGAAGGGAAAAACAATATCAGAATCAAAAGTAGAATTATATAATAAACATAAGGATAATTTAGCAAATCTAAAAATTAGTAAAAAAACTGATAGTAAATTATCCGAGGATAAGAAAAAGGAAGTTTATTTTGCAATTTTTAAAGAAGATAAGGAAAAAGGAACAAACTATGTAAAATTATACACATAGAAGCCAAGAAGGAAAAAGCTGCTCATATGAGGATTTCAAGAAATTCTTGAAAAAAAGAATTAGAAAAAAATTAGAAGATAGCCCTACTAAAACTACAATTTTAGAAGAACTCGACTTAGAAACTTTTCTACCACTACAAAGAACAAAAAGATAATTCGGTAGTTCCTTATCAAATACACAAAGAAGAACTTGTGAAAATTTTTAGACAATGCAGCTAAATATCATAGCTTTTTTTAGATGAAAAAGATGATAGTGGCTACAGTACACGAGAAAAAAAGTTGTTCAATTATTCGAATTTAGAATACCATATTACATAGGACCGTTGAATGCACATCATAATACAGAAAATGGAGGATATTCATGGGCAATACGTAAGAAAGGTATGGAGAGCGTACCAGTAACTCCGTGGAATTTCAAAGATGTGATAGATGAAAGTTCCAGTGCAGAGGCGTTTATTAATAATCTAACTAACAAATGTACCTATCTTGCTGGAGAAGATGTTCTTCCAAAAAAATTCATTATTGTATTCTGAATATGCTTTGCTAAATGAACTAAATGCGCTTAGATATGAAGGAAATAGAATTAGTGTAGAAGCACGTGATATTATAGTAACAAAACTATTCAAAGAACAAGGCAAAAAAAGTTACTAAAAAAACTATAAAAGAACTTTTTGAAAACAGAAGGATTTATAGATGGTAAGGGAGAAATTGCTGGAATAGATAATATTGTGAAAAAAACGACTTAAAAATCATATCGTGATTTCAAAAATTCTTGGGGAAAAATTCGATAAAGAACGTGTAGAAAAATATTATTTTTGTGGATTACATTGTATGGAGAATCACGCAAGCTAATAAAAGAAAAAAATAACAAAAAGTTTATGGGGATTTTTATACAGTTGATGAAATAGAAAAATGTCACGCTTAACTTATAAAAGATTGGGGAACATTAAGTAGAAAACTTTTAACAGAATTAGTAAGTGAAAAAAATTGTATAATGAAGAAACAGGTGAGTGTTTAAATATAATAGGAGCCATGAGACAAAGTACAATTCTTTTTATGGAATTGTTAGCTGATAAGTTCGATTATCTGAACCAAATTAAAAAAATTACAATAAAGAAAAATAAAGATGATATAACTGAACTAACTCCAGATATTTTAGAAAATCTTTTATGCAAGTCCAGCTGTTAAGCGTTCAATTTGGCAAACAGTTAGGATAGTAGAAGAATTAAAAACTATAATTGGCAGTGCACCTACTAAAATATTTGTTGAAACAACAAGAAGTAATAAAGCACCTAATAAGGTAACGACTTCGCGCCAAAAATGATTTAATAGCTAAGTATAAAACTATAAAAGATCAAGAAATCTTTGAATTAGAAAAAGAATTAAACAGTTCAATAGATTTTCCTGCTAATAAAGATAGATTGAGTAAAGAAGAGTCATCAAGACTTAAGGCGAAAAATTATATTTATACTATACGCAATTAGGTCGTTGTATGTATACTGGTAAGAGAATAGACTTCGGTGAATTATTTGATAATAATAAAATATGATATAGACCATATTTTTCCCGCAAAGTAAAGTAAAAGATGACAGTTTCAATAATACTGTTTTAGTGACTCGTGAAAGTAATGCGAACAAAAACAGATGTATATCCACTTGGAAGTAGTATCCAAACAAAAGAAAACAAGAGACTTTTGGCGTTTCTTAAAAAGAGAAAAACTAATAACCGAAGAAAAAAATATAATCGCTTAGTAAGAACGGAAGAATTTAGTGATGATGAATTAACAGGATTTATTGCACGTCAACTTGTAGAAACGTCACAAGCAATAAAAGCTATTTCAACAATTCTAAGTGAATTAAATCCAGAAACTACTATTTGTTATTCAAAAGCAGAAAATGTGAGTGCATTTTAGACAAAAACTTTGGAAAAATAAAAAGAGGGTAATAGAAAATCTGAAAAATAACGAAAAATTAATTAAAGTGCGTGAAATAAACGACTACCATCATGCGAAAGATGCTTATTTAAACATAGTAGTTGGTAATGTTTATGATGTTAAATTTACTCGTAATGTCTATAATTTTATAAAAAAATAAAAAAAGATGCACGAAAATATTCATTAAACAGCTTATTCTATACAGATGTAAAAAAACGCTAATACAATAGCGTGGGAAATGGATAAAACTGTTCATATAGTAGAAAAAAACAATGAACAATAACAATATCTTAATAACAAGAAGAACCTCAGAACAAAAAAGGAGCTCTATACGATGCTACAGTCTATAAGGCAAAAAGTAGCAGCAAAAAGCAAAAGAAGGTGCGTATTATCCATTAAAAACAAACCGATAGTAAAAATTAAAAGATGTTAGTAAGTATGGAGGATTCACCAAAGTAAAGATAGCTTATTATTCAATTTTTGAATATACTATAGAAGATAAAAAGTGGAGAGAGTCGAATTACTAGAATAGTACCAATTCCTATATATATTTCTGCAAAATATTAAAGATGACAAAGCTCTATTAGAATACGCAAAGACACAGCAGCTAGGTAAAAGATTTGAAACTGAAAATATAGAAAAATTGTGTATAGGGAGCACGTTAAAAATAAATAACTTTAATTACTATATGGGTGGAAAAAAACTAGCGATTACTTTACTTATGATAGTGCTATTCAGGTGGTGTTAGATAAAGATGGTGAGTCATATATAAAAAGAGTTAGCTAAATATTTAAATTGGAAAAAAAGAAAATAAAGATGGAAAACTATGGGAAAGTATAACTGAAGATAAAAATATTCAATTATATGATACTCTTGTAGGAAAAATGAATACAGGAATATTTATTAAAAACACCTAATAAATATGATGAGTTATCAACAGAAGAAGTACGAGATAAATTTAAAAATATTAGTGGAGATGAACAAGCAAAAAGTATTGTTAGAGGTTTTTAAATCTCTTTAACAAATAAAAAAATCTACATTTGATTTAAAAAAATATAGGTATAACAGCTAGCCGTGCAAAATGTGGCTTTTAATCTATCAAATCAATCTCAGTTTTTCAATAATTGAGCAATCTGTGACGGGAGTTTATGAAAAAAAGAAATAGTAATAGTAGGGGAGAAAAAAATAATGACTTGGAGAACAGTAGTAATTAGGGAGAGAGCTAAACTAGACTATAGCCTTAACTTTATGACCGTACGCCAAGAAGCGGGAGTTAAGAAAAATCAGTTTAGGTGAAATCTATATGGTTATTGAGAAAATACGGCGGTAAGTTTTACCGCCGTTCTTCTAAATGAATTAGTCAAAAAAATAAAATAAAAGTAGTCTTTTGTGATGAAAAACGTAATCCTAGTTCAGAACTGATTCAATATTATGGTAGTCACGACACCAGTTTAAAATACAAAAATCAGCTTGAATGGAGTAAAGAAAGTAAGGAACAAATTTGGACAAGGATAGTCTATGAAAAAAATTTTTAACCAAATGCAATTTTTAAAAAAATTAAATAAAGAAGAATACAGACTTTTTGGAACAATATTTATCAGAATTAGAATGGAATGACAGTACTAATCGTGAAGGCTTCTGCGGCTAAAGTTTACTTTTAATGCACTCTATGGTATGGACTTTAGTCGTAATAAAGAATGTTTTATTAATGCTGCATTGGACTATGGATATTCGATAATTCTTTCAGCATTTAATCGAGAAATAGTTGCCTCTGGATATTTCACACAATTAGGACTTTGTCATAGAAATCCATTTAATAAATTTAATCTCTCTAGTGACTTTATGGAGCCATTTAGAATTTTGGTAGACGAAGAAGTTTATAATTTGGAAGGAACGGAATTTACCAAGGATCACAAAAATAAACTTATCAATATTCTAAATAAGACTATTATGATTGATGATAAAAAAATCAAACAGTAGCTAATGCCATAAAAATATATTGTCGTAGCCTTTTTTTCTACTTTTAGCAGAAAAATGACTTAGAATACGTGAAAATGTACAGATATGAGTTATAGATTTATGAGAATATTAGTAATGTTTGATTTACCCACGGAAACATCAGAAGAGAGAAGAGATTATAGGAAATTCAGAAAAAAATTTGATAAAAAAATGGGTTTATTATGATGCAAGAATCGGTATATGTTAAATTGGTAATGAATCAAGGGAGTGCAGATTTAGTAGTGAAGAATATTCGAAGATTTTTGTCCAGGGAAAGGCTTTAGTACAAATCCTACAAGTTACAGAAAAAAACAATTTTTCTAAAATGGAATTTTTTAGTCGGAGAAGCACAAACAGATTATGTAGATTCGGATGAGAGGTTTATAGAATTATGAAGATTATAAATAGGGAATGGCACAGACAAATAGAGTTAAAAGAAAATACTATCTATACTTTAGTATTTGAAAATAAAATATATTATCGTGAAATAATTCTAGAATTATTAAGGCAACATAAAGGACTAGAGGGAAGTTTTTGTTTTATCTGAGCAAAAATAAGGAGATAGCCTTTTGATAAGTATAGTTATTTTTATAAGTGACCTATTTAATATAGATATAAACAATAAAAAAATTTTTGACTAAGGTATACGCAACTCTTCAAAAAGCAAGTAGAAGAAGACATAATAGAATATAATCAATTAACATCAGTGATAAAAAGGTATTTTGAAAGACTCATTTTTCAATAATAATCTAGATTTAGAACAAGATGAAGAAATAGATGGAATGGCATTATTGAAATTAGGAGATTTTAAAATCCATTTTGAAGAAAGTAATTACTTAGAAAAGATAATTAAATATATGAGAATACTTATAGATTTATGTGGAGTAAAAGTTATTTTTAATTGGATTACATCTCATTTTTTTAACAATGATGAAATTAGGCAATTTTTATAAAGAAATTTGTTTTAAATAAAATAAAGATAGTAAATATAGAAACACAACAATTTAGTGACTACAGTAATGAGGGTTATAAGGAATTAATATATATTTTTGATAAAGATAACTGTGAAATTTAGTATTGATTTTTTAAAAAATAATTGTATAATGAAGATAGATTCAAAATTTACAATCAAGTTCAAATAAAGATTTATCTATATTGCCTTTTTGGCTGGATCGGTGTCGATCCATTTTTATATACAATTGAATCTTAATTCAGAGAAATCAAAAATTACTATCCAAAAATCTCAATTTGAGGTTTGAGAGATATGTAAATTTTGAATTCTACAAAACTTTTTTTAGCCAAACTTATATAAGTATCCCAGTTTGAGAGATATGTAAATTTTTGAATTCTACAAAAACTCACCTGTTATTTGTAAATTACAATGATTAGTTTGAGAGATATGTAAATTTTGAATTCTACAAAAACGCTGTCATTCTTTTTGTGTTGTACCCTTTAAAGTTTGAGAGATATGTAAATTTTTGAATTCTACAAAAACTTATCATTGATAGTTTTAGCATCCAGTACAGTTTGAGAGATATGTAAATTTTGAATTCTACAAAAACTGAACTGTAAGGTCTATTTGGACGTGTACGTTTGAGAGATATGTAAATTTTGAATTCTACAAAAACTGCGTCATACTCCTTATCAGCAACTGGAATGTTTGAGAGATATATAAATTTTGAATTCTACAAAAACTCTATTATTGGCGCAAAATAATCATAGTGTGTTTGAGAGATATGTAAATTTTGAATTCTACAAAAACTCTTCAATTAACATTCTTATTCCTTTATCAGTTTGAGAGATATGTAAATTTTGAATTCTACAAAAACAACAGCAAAGGTGAAACAGTTGGAAGTTTGGTTTGAGAGATATGTAAATTTTTGAATTCTACAAAACTGCACTACTTCTCTAAGATTGCCGATATTAGTTTGAGAGATATGTAAATTTTTAAATTCTACAAACTACACCATTATAAACAAACAAATACTATTACTTTAAGAAATACGTTTAAAAGCATAAATACGGTATTTTTATTGTTTGAGAGATATGTAAATTTTGAATCTAAAAAAATATTTTTGTTCTAAGTAAAACAGACAAAATAAAAAGTTGAATACATAGCCCATAAAAAGCTATCTGTATTCAACTTTTTATTTTTATTTAATATCGTTAATAATTGTTTCTAGTTTCATAGAACGGCTTGCTTTTAAACAAGATTACTTCGTTTTTTTGTGTTTGTTAGTTTTTAGATAATCAGTAACTTCTTCAACAGTTGAAAAGTGAAGGGTGTTTATATCTTTATTATTAATATTGTCTGTAATATTTCTTGCAAGGGCGCCGACACTAATAACAAGATTAATACCACGAGAATTGTTATTTATATAAGTACCAATTCCACTATGATACTCAACTTCATTTGGCCCAAGTTCGAACATGCTACCAAGGACAAGTGTTTTTGAATTCAAAATCATTCAAATCACTAATAACATCAACAGCAGCTTTCATAGAAGTAGGACTGGCGTTGTAAGCATCGTTAATAATTAACGAATCTTCTCCGTATGTGATACTTTCTAAACGCATATTAGTAATTTTAGAAATATTATCTATTGCGTGACGAATTTCTTCATTCGTTAGACCAATTTTTTAGCTATTGCTACTGCCAACATTATATTAAATAAATTGTGTTTACCTTTTTAATGTAGTAGAAAAATTATTTTCATCGATATTAAGTTTGAAATCTATCTTATCACGGGTGATAGTATAGTTTTTCTAGAATAATATCGTTGTAAGAATTTTCTCCGCACGAAGTAGCATTTATACTAGAATTTTCTACTAATTCTTTTAATAATGGTTCGTCCCCATTGTAGACGAAGAAGCCATCTTTTTTTCATACCACTTGTAATTTCAAATTTTGCTTTGGCTATACTCTGCTTGTGAGCCGAAAAAAATTCGATATGACTTTCTCCGATATTAGTAATTATCGTATAATCTGGTTTTTACTAATTTTGATAAGAAGTCAAGTTGACCAAAGTTATCAGCTCCCATTTCAAGCACAAGAATGTCACTATCTTCTGGAGCGGCAAGAATAGTTAGCGGAACACCTAACTCATTGTTGAAATTACCTTGTGTTTTATGAACTTTGAATTTTGTTTCTAAAATACTTGTAACTATATCTTTTTGTCGTAGTTTTTTTCCGTTGCTTCCAGTTATAGCAATAATTTTTTTGCATTTAAGCATTCTAAATAATGTTTAGCCAGTGTTTGAATAGCCTCATAGCTATCATTCACATAAATTATATTATTGTCACTTACAAAAATCATCTTTTAGAGATAATGAAGCGACAGCACCTTTTTCAAATGCACTTTCGATATAATCATGGCCATCAACATTTTCTCCTAAGAAAGTAATAAACAAATCTCCTTCTTTTTACTTTTCGGCTATCAATAGCAATTCCCTGTGATTTCTTTATTATCTACTAAATTTATTTTTAGCATTTAATATCTTTTTCTAAATCTTTAACAAAATATTTCATAGTAATTTCCTATTCTTCTGTTAGTAAATTTTTACGGTCTTCGTAACGCTCTAATGCTAAATCAAATAGTTCTTCAATTATTTCAGGGTAAGTAACGTTCATATTTGCCCAAAGTGATGGGAACATAGAAAATGGAGTGAAACCAGGCATTGTGTTTACTTCGTTGATGAAGATTTTTTTCCTTCTTTAGTATAGAAGAAGTCGGCACGTACTAAACCAGAACCACTAATTGCACGGAATGCAGTTTCTGCCATTTCTCTAAATTCTGAGTATAAAGCTGTATCAATAGGAGCAGGAATATCCATGCGAGATTGCCCATCAGTATATTTAGTTTCATAATCATAGAATTCAGTAGTAGAAATATTTACGATTTCACCAGGATCTGTAGTTCTTACTTCATTGTATCCAAGAACTGCAACTTCAATCTCTTTAGCTCCAACAGCCCCTTGTTCAACAACGATTTTTTTGTCGAATTTAAGAGCTTCTTCAATACCTTTTTATTAATTGTTTTTTTCATCATTACAACGACTGATACCTACAGATGAGCCTAAGTTTGCAGGTTTAACAAAAAAACAGGATATTTTCAGATTGTCATTAATTTCTTTAATAATTTTGTTTTTGTTCTTTTTCCAATTGTATTCGATAAAGTGAGTGTATGGTAACTGTGGTAAATCATAAGCTGCGAACAGTTGTTTCATAATTACTTTATCCATACCAGCTGCACTAGATAGTACATTGTTACCAACATAAGCAATATCCATAATTTCTAATAGACCTTGAATTGTTCCGTCTTCACCATTTGGTCCATGTAACACTGGGAACACAATATCGAATTTTCGATTATCTTCAAAAAGTAAACCACTTATATCATTATCAAAGTTAGAGAAGATAAGTTCTTTTTGATCTTTAATTTCAGATGTAATTTGTTCTCCACGAGCCCACTCTCCATTTAAAGAAATAAAAAAATAGGGAAGACATTGTATTTTTTTCTTTGTTGATTGCATTAATAATTGATTTAGCTGTTAATAGTGATACAGAATGCTCAGCACTCTTTCCACCATAAATAATTCCAATATTTTTGTTTTTATCATTTTAACATCTCCTAACTAAAAAAATGAGGTTGACTAAAGTAATAGTCTATTACTACATTATACCATAAAAAAATAAAAATGGAATATTTTTAAAAACATTAAATCCAATAAATTGCATAATGAATAGGTTTATGTTAATGTTAAGAAACAAATAAAAAAATAGAAGAGGTTAGTGATACATGTATTTGGCATTAAAAGAAATATTATACAATAAGTTGCGTTATCTATTAGTTGTGGCAATCACCTTTCTTATAACGTACATGGTTTTTCATGACAAGTCTAGCGTTAGGGCTAATGAAAGATAATAGGTCAGCAATTGACAGTTGGCTAGCACGTTCTGTAGTACTATCGGAATATGCTAACAAAAAAATTTAACGGCATCGTTCATTCCTAAAAATCAATATGAAAAATAATTTGGATGAAAAATACTATTCCTATGGGATATACTCCGGCTGTAGTGAACTTAGAAAAATAATGATAAGAAAATTAATGTTTCTATTTTTCGCACAAGAATGGGATACTAAAATTATTCCGAAATTAGAAGAGGGAAGGTATCCTACTAGCAATAATGAAATAGTTGCAGATAAATCTATTAATAATTATGGAATACAGTTAGGAAGTAAAATATTTATTAATGGTAGTAAAGATGAATATACGATCGTTGGAATAACAAAAAAATAATAAATTTTTAACATCTACTATAATATATACAAACTTGGAAACATATTGGACTATAAAAAGGAACTGTAAATGGTAGCAAGGCGATATCAGCGATAGTAAAAAGTTAATGATGGAGAAGTAGCTGGAGATGGCTTGTTACAACTAAATACAGATGAAGTAATTAAGAGTATACCAGGATACTCGGCGCAAAAAGAGTGTTTTTGCTGGAATGATAGGAGCATTAGTGTTAATCACAAGTTTAGTTATTGGTATCTTTATTTACATTATCACTATCCAAAAATTAGGGCTTTACGGGATTATGAGAGCCCAAGGTATAAAAAGTTAAAAGATATTGTGTCAGCGTTATTTTGGCAGATTCTTATTTTATCAAGTGTTGGCGTAGGAACTGCTCTACTTGCTGTATTAGGAACAAAAATATATTATTCCTAAAACACTATTTTTTTGAAGTGAATTGGCTAGCTTATTCGATACTTAGTATTTCTATTATTTTAGTATCATTAATTGGTGGATTAATCTCACTACCAAAAAAATTTTTAAAAAAATATCGCCAATTAAAGCAATAGCTGAATAGGAGGAATATAATGAATCTAATAACAATGACTAATATAACTAAGGTATATAATGATGGGGATATGCAATTTACAGCATTACATCCAACTGAGTTTTTATCTAAATGAAGGAGAATTTGTTGCTATTATAGGTCCTTCAGGTTCTGGGAAAACAACTTTTTAACTATTCTTGGAAATTTACAAGAAGCAACAAGTGGAGAGATAACATTTTGTGGAGAAAATATAACTAATCTTAATGAAAAGAGAAAAACAGAACTTCGCTTTGAAGAATTTGGATTTATATTACAGGCGTCTAATCTAATTCCATTTCTAAAAGTAGGAGAACAATTAGACTTGATAGATAAGTTGGGCACTCCAGAAAAAGATAAGATGAATCGTAAAGAACTATTTGATATGTTAGGACTAGAAAAAGCTAAAAAAATTCTTATCCGAAAAGAATTATCAGGAGGAGAACGTCAAAGAGCAGCTATAGCACGTGCGCTATACAATAATCCTAGAGTTATTTTTGGCAGATGAACCAACGGCGAGTTTAGATACTAATCGTGCTCATCAGGTGGCAGATTTATTAGCTGAAATTGCTCACAAAACAAAAATAAAGGTGTTGTTATGATTACTCATGATACACGTTTATTGGATAAAAGTAGATAGAGTCTATCGCATGGAAGATGGGCATTTAGTTGAGATTAAAAAAATAAACAGTGGAAATTGAAATTTTATAAATTTGAATAAAGTTATAATAAATAACAGCTAGATATAATGTTTAAATTAGTATCTAGCTATTATTTTTAAATTTTTGTATTTTTTTCTTTTTAGCTCTGCGATAGTATCACGAAGAACTGCTGCACGCTCAAAGTCGAATTTTCCAGCAGCAGCGAACATTTCTTGCTCTAGTTCTGCTAAGTGTTCTTCTATATTATCATCAGTAATATTTGTATCTTGTACAAGTTCTACAGACTCATCTGGAAGAACTTCTTTTTTCGCACTAATGCTATCTCGAATACCTTTTAATAATTGTTTGTGGAGTAATTCCATGTTCTTCATTATAAGCCATTTGAATTTCTCGACGACGATTAGTTTCATCTATCGCTTTACGCATACTTCGTGTAATATTATCAGCATACATTATTACACGCCCATTAGCGTTACGAGCGGCACGTCCGATTGTTTGTAATAGTGCCTTATCACCACGTAAAAAAACCCTTCTTTATCGGCATCTAATATAGCAACTAGTGATACTTCTGGAATATCAAGACCTTCACGTAATAAGTTTATTCCGACAAGAATATCAAATTTTCCAAGACGCAAGTTTCGAATTATTTCTGTACGCTCCAAAGTTTTAATATCAGAATGTAAATATTCTACTTTAAGACCATTTTCTTTAAGATAAGCGGTAAGGGCTTCTGCCATTTTTTTAGTAAGGGTCGTAATAAGAACACGTTCACCTTTTTCGATAATTTTTCTCAGCTTCTTTAGTTATATCAAACACTTGGTCGCTAACTGGTCGGACATCAATTATCGGATCAAGTAACCCGGTAGGTCGAATAATTTGTTCAGTAATTTTAGAACTATGTTCTAACTCGTAATCGCCAGGTGTAGCCGAAACGAAAATAGCTTGGTTTAATTTATTTTTCGAATTCTGTAAAGTTTAGTGGACGATTGTCTAAAAGCAGTAGGTAACCTAAAACCATAATCAACAAGAACTTGTTTACGAGCACGGTCACCATTAAACATTCCTCTTACTTGAGGTAAGGTAACGTGAGATTCATCGACAACAAGCAACCAATCTTTTAGGAAATAGTCTAATAATGTATAAGGAGTAGAACCAGGTTCACGCAATGTTAAATGTAGTGAATAGTTCTCAATTCCTGAACAAAATCCCATTTCTTCCATCATTTCTAGGTCGTAGTTAGTACGCTGTTCTAAACGCTGTGCTTCTAACAGTTTGTTTTCTAAATTAAAAACTTTTTAGTCTATCTTCTAGTTCAGCGCGAATACGTTTGATGGCTTCTTTAGTTTTTCCTCACCTGCAACGAAGTGGCTCGCAGGATAAATAGCTATATGATTAAGTTCAGAAAGAACTTCTCCAGTTAAGGAGTTGATTTCGTGGATACGTTCTATCTCATCACCAAACATTTCTATACGAACTGAATTTTTCGCTTCTTGATGCAGGGAAGATTTCAATAACATCACCACGTACTCTAAAGGTTCCACGGGTAAAATCTATATCATTACGCATATATTGAATATTAATTAACTTTTTCTAATATTTTTATTGCGATTGATTTCGTCTCCAACACGTAATGACAACACAAGTGAAGAATATTCTTCTGGAGAACCAAGACCATAGATACAGCTGACACTAGAAACAATAATAACATCATCACGATCAAATAATGAAGATGTTGCACTGTGGCGTAGTTTATCTATTTCATCGTTGACAGAAGAGTCTTTCTCAATATATGTGTCTGTTGAAGGAACATAAGCTTCTGGTTGGAAATAATCATAGTAAGATACAAAATATTCAACACGATTATTCGGGAAAAAAATTCTTTTTAATTCATTGTATAACTGACCAGCTAATGTTTTGTTATGAGCAAGAACTAGAGTAGGCTTTACCAACATTTTTACAATGTTAGCAATTGTGAAAGTTTTACCAGTACCTGTAGCCCCAAGAAGGGTTTGATATTTTTCACCATTATTAAGTCCCTCGGTAAGCTCACGAATAGCATTTACTTGGTCACCTTTCGGTTCATAATTACTTTGAAGATCAAAGTCGACATGTAATCTATTAACTTCCAAAAAAATTCACTCCTTTCAAATAATTGAGATGTTTAAAAAAATATTTCTATATAATTATATAATAGAAGTACAAATAGTAAAAAGAGCTTTGATTTTTAATAAAAAAATGATAGTGTAATTCAATATTTCTTGAAAAAGTATATTAATATAAATTATAATGTAGGGTAATCAGAAATTTAAATTGAGCATGGGAGATAAGTAAAAATATGATAACAGAAAACTTTGAGTTTTTTTATTATTTTTTTGGTGGATATTTTTCTAATAGAATTAGTATTTTTTTCTAATATTAATATATCTGTTGGTAAAAAAATAGAAATAGTCAAGAAAAAAACATGGTTATCAAAACCTTGGAGAATTTGTAATACAGTAAGTTTATTATTAGAATGTTTTTATAGTACCAGTGTGGTCATTTTTTTGCATTTTGCTTGTGCATATTTTTGGAGAATCAGTATTTTTACTTTAAATTAAATGTAGTTTTATTAACCTTGACAATTATAATGATGGTTATAAGGTTTATCGTGGGTATAATAGATATGTATAGAAGGAGAAAATATTTAAAGTATAAAAATTAATAATAGGCGATATGTAGACCGTTTTTTCTAAAAAGATTATCAATATAAATTATAAAGTAGAGTAAAAAAATTTAAATTATTATAGGAGATAAGAAAGTTATGAATATGACAGAAGAGGTTATGTTTTTATTTGTTTTTAAATGGATTTTTTTAATAGAGATAATACTATTTTTTTAATATTAATCTATATGATGATAAAAAAAGAAGAAATAAACAGGAAAAAAATATGGTTGTCAAAAAAATGGAAAATATATAATATAGTAAGTTTGTTGCTAGAATATCTTATTGTGATACCGTGGGCATTTCTTGGCTTTTTGGAAGTGTTTTTACGACGGATGATGGGAGTACATTATTTTTATTTCAAATTAAATATAGCTTTATTAATATTGACTGCTATAATGATAATTGTACGATTTAGCGTAAGTGTAATAGGATGGGAAAAAAAGAAGGAAGTATTTTTAAACATAATAAATAATAAAGAAAAAAATGCTAAGTAGCTTAAAGTTACTTAGCATTTTTAATTATATATTGTATTCTCCTTATTTTATAGGGAGATTTTTCATGTGTGAATATAGTTTATTTGTTATTATTTTTTCGCAAGAAGCGGCATAATTAAAACCAAGTGAGATAAGAACTATTGGTGTAATAATGTTCATTGCTGTTTGGAATGGGCTTCCTGGTGTATACATTCCAGTGATACAAGCGAATGCAGTAAGGAAGAAACACCATGCTCCTAAACCAATTCCAACATATTTATTTTTTTAACAAATTTGTATTCTGATTGAATTTTTCTGCTGCTTTTTTTCAAGAAAATATAAGCAGCAAATACCCATAAATAACGTAGAGGCATACAAACAGCATTTAATTTAACTAACCATCTGAATAACTCGTTTACCTCTTTAATCCCAAACATCGGAATTATGATAAGGATAGATACGATTACACCAACTAGTTTTAAACCATTAGTATAAACATCGTTATCATTTTTAACTAGTAATTTTTTAGGTATATATTGCTCATCAGCGCTTCCTAATAGCATACGTAATGGAGCATCGATCGAGATAATAACGATAGAAACTTGCCCGATAAAATCAACTACTGCATAAATAACTAAGAACAAGTTACCAACGCCGTAGTAGTTACCTAATGTTTGGAATGCATAATAAGTACCATTAGTTAGTAAATCTTTTGGAATATTATTAGTATCAAACATTAAAGCAAGTGCGAATGTTCCTAAAAATAGCTGTTGTTACAACCATAAGAACTAAAGTCATCATTCCTTTCGGGAAATCAGTTGAAGGTTTTTTTCATCTTATTAACATAAGGCGAAATTTTTCTCACAGCCACCGACGGCAAAGACTAAGATAGCTATTGAGGTTACATACTTAACATCGAATGTTGGCATAAATGTATCTAAAGACCAATCGATATTATAAGTTTTTGCACCCGTAATAGATGGTGCAGAAATAGCCATAAATATGAATAATAACGACATAATAAACATTGACGAACCTGCTAATGTTGCAAGTTTTTTAATGAAGTTGATTCCTCTTGCAGCTAAAAATAATGCTACTAAGAATATTACAAGTGAAGTAATTTGCACAAATGTAATATCCATTTTACTAATGCGGTTATCTCTGTATATAGCCCAACTGAATGCCGCAATAATACGTGATGGTTTTTGAGAAATATAAGGCATATGAACTACCCATATTGTCCAACCTGCATAGTAAGCTAATAATTTACTGTGTGTTTCGCTAATCCAAGAACTAACACCTCCACCAGCGTCTTTGAATGTAGATCCTAGTTCCCCAACAATAAGTGAATATGGAATAAAGTAAATAGCAAATATTAAAACCCATGAGAAAATAGATTTAAGCCCGCCAAATTCCGAGTAACCGTTAACGATATTACCAAATGCCCAAACAGTAGAGAAGGCCATAAAAGCTAATGTATACCAAAAATATCTTTTTAGCTTCTTTTCTCCATAATAATTTTTCCTCCTATATATATTTAATTTTTTTATTTTTGCGTTATCCGCAAAAAAATAATATTAGCACAATATATTGAGATATTCAAGTAATATTATTGATATTATACGGTAATATTTCAAAAATTAAGTCCTCCTAAACAAGTAATAATGCTAACGAGTAAATAATGAAAATGATATGTGAATAACTAAACATAATTGAATTCAAATCAGAGCTAAGAAGAGTAAATTTTTAATATTATTATATAAGTTTAGTTATATTTTTAAACATATACTATAAAAAAACATTTTTATAGATGTAAACAATAACTTAACAAAAAGGTTCAACATGCAACGCTATTGAACTACCAAAAATCAAAAATAATATATAAATAAAAGAGGCTAAAAATTATTTTTTAGTCTCTTTTCTAATTAACTTTATTTAGTTACAACAAATGAGTACCATTCGTTATCTGAAGTTTCTTCAACAAGTTTGAAACCTTGTTTTAGCATTTTTTTCAAGTAGTTCATCTTTTTGTCCTTGATTATTCCAGAAGTGATGAAGTATCCACTATCTTCAAGTAGTTTATAAGCATCTTCTAACATAAGTTCGATAATATGAGCTAATATATTAGCAACTATAACATCATATTTTTTTGTTTCTTTAGTAAGAAGGCTAGCTTCCTCTACTTCAATACGATTTTTCAAGATTATTAAGGGCGAAATTTTCACGAGAAACGTCAACAGCAAGTTTATCAAGATCAACAGCTTTTAAGACTACCGTCAGTTAGGGTAACTGGCTGCAATACTTAGAATGCCACTGCCGCAACCAACATCTATAACATTATCATGAGGCTTAACATATTTTTTTCTAAGTTTTTTTAATACAAAGAGAAGTAGTCTCATGTCCGCCAGTACCAAAAAGCCATACCAGGATCAATATTGATTACATATTTACCTTCCTCATTCTCATACTCGCGCCAAGTTGGTACAATTACAAATTTTTTTCTCCGATATTAAGAATATCGAAATAATCCTTCCAAGAATTTTTCCCAATCGCTATCTTGAATAGTAGTAGTTTCGATTTTGAAGAATTCTCCAATATTAATATTTTTTTCCTAATTGTTCTAATTCATCTTTAAAACGATTAAAAGTTTCATCATCAAAGTTTAGTTCATTAATATATCCTTTAACTATAACTCCAACTTCTGGATAATCAGTTGGACTAAGTTCAACAATAGTACCAAAGTCATCGTGTAGATTTTTCTTCTAGTGTAGTAGGGTCTTCGATAGCAACACCAGTAGAACCATAATCTAACAAAAATAGATTCAACTATTTCGCTAGCTTCGTTAGTAGTGTGAATTGTAATTTCAATCCAATTTTTCCATTTTATACCTCACAAATATTTTTAAATTTTTATATTATAGTCTAAAAATTAAAAAAAGAATCAAACTATTAATAGGGTTAATTAGAATATAAAAATAATATAATTTTGTTATTAAATTCTATGTAATATATCTACATATATTACACTATTTATACTTTTTAATCAAACAAAAATTTAAAAAAATATGTTGATTGACAGGTATTGTAAAAAAGTTGTTATAATTTTTTACAAATAATGGACTCCAAAAGGAGAATAAATATGATGGAAGCATTGATTGTTGTTGATATTCAGGAAGGATTAATTAACCTTGGCCCTGCTAATAAAGAGAATTATATTAAGAAAGTGAAGGAAACTATTTCGAGTTTTGAAGAAGCTGGTAGAGATATTATTTATATCCGCCATACAGAATCTGAAGGTTTTCTTTCAGAAGGGGACCAAAGCTGGTTAATATATCACGAATTAAGTCCACGACCTCAGGACAAAATTTTTTTAATAAAAATTTTTAACTCTATATTCAAAAAAACAGATGTAAAAGCTTACCTTGATAGTAAAGGAATTAAGAGTTATACTATGGTGGGGATGCAAGCAGAGTTTTTGTATTGATACCTCATTAAAAAAATTGGTTTTGAGTATGGCTTTGAACAAGTTTTTAGTGAGAGATGCTGTCACAACTTTTTGATAATAATCATTTAAAAGCACAGCAAATTATTGACTTTTTATCAAGATTATATTTGGAATAATCGCTTTGCGAAAAGTTCTAGATATTGAAGATGTAAAAAGCTTCTAAATTAAAGAAATAATGTATAAGGAAGTATATTAAGTACTAAAAAAATAAAATTAGTAAAAAAACTAATTAACTATGATAAATATTAAGTAATTTATCAACACTCAGACGTACTTATAGAAGATTTTTTTATATGTAATTAACTTTTACGAAAACAGCTTGACAAAAATAATTTTTGTGTGTTGTTTCTAAAAGAATGAATAACCTTAATGAATAAGGAGAAAATAATATTAATGTTTCAATATAAATAACTAAATAATTTTTGGAAAAATATATACACTTAGAAACTAATACGTTTTATGTAAAAACTAAGTTTAATAAAAATATAAAAAGTAAACTATAAATGATATTTGTGTAAGTTCTGTAATTTCCTTGACATTATAGGCTGTATGGTATATTATTATAAGATAACCGTAACAAATTTAGTAAAAAGACTTTTTATTTCATGTTTCTATTATAGAAGAGAGTTTAATCCGTAGGCTGAAAGATTAAATATAAATGATTGAAATAAGCAACACTTTTTTTATAAAATAAAAATATACTTTATTGAGGTATCAGTATTCTGATATGAATTAGGGTGGCACCACGAAAGTAGCAATCGTCCCATATAGTTTTAATTAACTATGTGGGACTTTTTAATTTATATAAATGGAAAAAAATCTTGATAGCATTACCTAATTAATAATAGACTTTATGCTAAAATAAAGTAAAATGAAAAACAATACAAAAATTGGAGGAACATATGTCAACAATTACAAGAGAACAAGTAAATCATATTGCACATCTTTCAAGATTAGAAATCAAAGAAGAGGAAGTTGCAGGATACATTGAAAAATTAGAAAAAGTTGTAGATTTATTCAACGAAGTAAACAGTGCACCAACAGAAAATGTAAAAACCAACATATCACGTTTTTAGACTTAGTGAATGTTTTTCCGTGAGGATGTTGCAGAGCCTGGAATGGATAGAGAAGAAGTTCTTAAAAAAATGCTCACGAAATAGAAGCAGGACAATTCAAAGTACCTACTATCATAGATTAATAATAAGGAGATAATTTGATGAGTTTAATACATGAATCAATAGAAAGTTTAGAACTTAAACTGAAAAAAATAAAGAAATTAAACCAAGTGATTTAGTAAAAAGAATCATTAGACAGAATTAAAGCAACTGAAGAAAAAGTTGGATCTTTTATTACAGTTACAGAAGAAATTGCACTTAAAACAAGCAGAAGCTATGGATAAACTTCAAGAAAGTGGACAAGCAACTGAAAATTATTCGGTATTCCTATGGGAATTAAAAGATAATATCGTAACAAAAAGATATCCAAACAACATGTGCATCAAAAAAATTTTTGGAAGGATTTAATCCAATTTACGATGCGACAGTAATGAATAAACTTAATGCGGAAAATCCAATCCTTATGGGGAAAACTAAACATGGACGAGTTCGCGATGGGAGGATCTACAGAAAACTCTTATTACAAAACTTACTCGTAACCCGCATGACTTAGATGCAGTACCTGGAGGATCAAGTGGTGGTAGTGCAACAGCTATCGCAGCAGGTCAAGTTAGCTTTACACTGGGAAGTGATACTGGTGGATCAGTACGTCAACCAGCATCATACTGTGGTGTTGTTGGACTTAAACCAACATACGGACGTGTATCACGTTTTGGTCTTGTTGCTTTTGCATCATCTCTTGACCAAATCGGGCCAATGACACGTACGGTAAAAGACAATGCACGTGTACTAGAAATTATCTCTGGATTAGATGCTCATGATATGACGAGTGCACCGGTAGAAGTACCAGAATTCAGCAAAATTATTACTGGAGATATTAAAGATAAAAAATTGCCCTTCCGAAAGAATACTTCGGTGCAGGAATCGATGAAGATGTTAAAAAAAGCAGTTCTTGATGGTGTAAAATACCTAGAAAGTCAAGGAGCAATAGTAGAAGAAGTAAGTCTTCCAAATACAGACTATGCTATCTCAACATACTACATTATCGCATCAGCTGAAGCAAGTTCAAACCTTTCACGTTTTGACGGAATTCGCTACGGATACAGAAGTCCAAATGCAACTAACTTAGAAGAAATTTACAAAAAAACTCGTGGAGAGGGATTCGGTGCTGAGGTTAAACGTCGTATTATGTTAGGAACATATGTATTATCTTCAGGATATTACGATGCATACTACAAAAAGCACAACAGGTTCGTACTTTTAATCAAAGAAGATTTCGATAGAGTATTCAAAGAATATGATGTAATCATCGGACCAACAGCTCCAACAGTTGCATTCAATATCGGAGAAGAAATCGGAGACCCAGTTACAATGTACGCTAACGATATTCTAACTATTCCAGTAAACATGGCTGGTCTACCAGGATTAAGCATTCCATGTGGGTTCAAAGGTAAACGCCCAATCGGTATGCAATTAATCGCAAAACCATTCGCAGAATCAACACTTTATGATGTAGCGTACAACTTCGAACAACACTACAACTTACACGATAAAAAAATAGAATTATAATAGGAGAAACAAGATGCATTTTGAAACAGTAATTGGACTAGAAGTCCATGTAGAATTAAAAACAGATTCAAAAATATTTTCACCATCTCCAGCTCACTTCGGTGCAGAACCGAATACTAACACTAACGTAATCGACTTAGGATATCCTGGTGTACTTCCAGTAGTAAACAAAAAGAGCGGTAGAATGGGAATGAAAGCTGCAATGGCTCTTAATATGACAGTAGCTCGCGAGTCAAAATTTGATAGAAAAAAACTACTTCTATCCAGATAACCCGAAAGCATACCAAATCTCTCAATTCGATCAACCAATCGGGGAAAACGGATGGATTGATATCGAAGTAAACGGAGAAACAAAAACGTATCGGTATTACACGTGCTCACCTTGAAGAAGATGCTGGTAAACTAACTCACAAAAATGGTTATTCACTAGTAGACCTTAACCGTCAAGGAACACCACTTATCGAAATCGTATCTGAGCCAGATATTAGAACACCAGAAGAAGCATATGCTTACTTAGAAAAACTACGTTCAATTATCCAATACATCGAAGTATCAGACGTTAAGATGGAAGAAGGATCTATGCGTTGTGATGCAAACATTTCTATCCGACCTTACGGTCAAGATAAATTCGGAACAAAAAAACAGAGCTTAAAAACTTAAACTCATTTACTTTCGTAAGAAAAAGGTCTTGAATACGAAGAAAAACGTCAAGAACAAGTAATCCTATCAGGTGGGAAAATTGAGCAAGAAACACGTCGTTTCGATGAAACAACAGGAACAACAAAACTAATGCGTGTTAAAGAAGGTTCTGACGATTATCGTTACTTCCCAGAGCCAGATATCGTGCCTATGATTATCTCTGATGAATGGATGGAAGAAGTAAGAAAAAAACTATTCCAGAACTTCCAGATGCTCGTCAAAAAAAGATACCAAGAAGAACTTGGACTACCAGCATACGATGCTCACGTACTGACACTAACAAAAGAAATGTCAGATATGTTCGAAAAAAACTGTATCATTAGGAGCTGATGCAAAACTAGCATCTAACTATCTAATGGTAGATGTAAATGTTATCTAAACAAAGTTCAAAAAGAACTTAGCGAAACAGCATTAACTGCAGAAGGTCTAGCAGGAATGATTAAACTAATTACTGATGGAACAATCTCAAGTAAAATCGCGAAAAAAAGTATTCGCAGAACTTATCGAACATGGTGGAGATGCTGAGAAAATCGTTAAAGAAAAAAAGGTCTTGTACAAGTATCAGATAGTGGACAGCTACTTGCTTGGGTTAACGAAGCATTAGACAACAATCCAAAATCTATTGAAGACTACAAAAACGGACGCGACCGTGCTATTGGTTTCCTAGTAGGACAAATTATGAAAGCTTCTAAAGGACAAGCCAACCCACAAATGATTAACAAAATGCTATTAGAAGAAATAGCGAAGAGATAATAAATATAAAAATAGCCTCAGAACATTATAAGTGTTTTGAGGTTTTTTTATATGGGTTGTATAATAAATCCGGGGCAAGGAAGAATCTTTGTTTCGAGTTTTTAAATTTAAAAAAATAATAGCCTAATAATAAATCCCTTGACATACGTATTAATACGTAGTAATATAAAAAGTGTCAGGAGGATATTTTTATGCCGATGACACAAGATGAAATGGTTAAACTGTTGAAAAAAGCATGGCTTTGTTTTACAAAAAAAGGCGGCAAAGGTTCTCATGTAAAAATGACAAAAACCTGGTCAGTTTAGGCCAATCATAATCCCTAAAGGTGAATTGAACAAATTTACTGAAAAAGGGATATTAAAGGATGCAGGGTTACTATAACCCTCATCCATTACAAAAGAGGTGATTGTATGTTAGTTAGCTATCCTGCGATTTTTTTATTTTAATAATGAAAGTGAAAGATTATCATCTTATAATGTTTATTTTTCCTGATATTAATGGTTTTTGGAACCCAGGGGCAAGATATACCCGAAGCTATGAGTATGGCTTCTGATTATTTAGGATTAATGCTCGCTAGTTATATCGAAAATGGAGAAAAAAACTACCAGAAGTAAGTGATATAAATAAGTTATCCATTAAAGAAGATTATCCATTTAAGGATGATTCTGAATTAAAGGATTACTACATATTTGAAAAAAATCTTTTTGTTTCAATGGTTATTGTTGATTTGGAACAGTATTTAGATAGTTCTACTTTGGTAAAAACATTGTCTATTCCTAAGTGGGCTAATGATGTAGCAATAAAATATAATATTAATTTTTTTCTCAATTATTGACAAATGCGATAGCGGAAGAAACAATTAAATATAACTAAAATATATTAAAATATCTAGGATGAAATATTATAGATATTTTATACTTAATATAATAAAGTACACCTGAAAAAAATAGTTTTTTTACTAAGATTTTTGAGATGCACTTTTTATTAATGACTTTAGTCAGTAGAGGAGGCGAAGTCTCCGAAACAAAAACCACCCGCTATGCGGGTGCGAGATAAAAGTTAAACAATTGAAAAATCATCCTTTCTTGATAAAAATAAGAGTAGTTCAAACTCTATAGGAAAGAAAGGATGATTTTTAATTATGGCAAATAAACATAATAGTTTATCGCATACAAAGTGGTTATGTAAATACCATATTGTATTTACACCTAAGTATAGACGAAAAAAATAGAATATAATCAATATAAAAAGAGATATAGTAAATATAATACAAAGGTTATGTAAGTATAAAGGAGTAGAAATAATAGAAGGATATATAATGCCAGATCATATACACTTGCTGTTGTCAATACCACCAAAATATAGTGTATCAAGTATAATGGGATATTTGAAAGGAAAAAGTTCATTGATGATATTCGATATGCATTCAAATCTGAAATATAAGTATAGAAATAGAAAGTTTTGGGCAGAAGGATATTACGTAAGTGCGGTAGGATTGAATGAAAGTATATTTTTGGATTATTATCTTTTTCATCACTTGATTAAGATGTAAATTTGTAGAAAACATATCAAAACGAAAGTGTTGATGTGAAAAAAATAGGTCAAACGAAAAGGATGAGTGATGCCTTAAATAGTGTATTAGGAAAACTTATAAAAAAAGAATGAAAATCTATTGAACGAATTTATTATCGTGATGAATCTCTAAGATATATTACGAAACTGAAAAATATTTCTTATCGAGTAATGGTAAAAAGAAAAAAATAAAAATTTTTAGAAAAGGTGAGATAAGTTTTATCTGACTTTTTAGATAATTAAAAAGAGCAAGTTACTGTTTTTAAATTAATAGGCTCTTTACTTGTAAGGGATTTCGCTTTATAAGGATATATGAAAAATGATATAATTATTGTGAAAAACTAAATTTAAATGTTTTATAGGAGACAATTATGGGAGCTTGGAATGCAACGATTTTTTGGAAATGATACTTCATTAGATGTAAAAAGAAGAATTTTTTTAGAAGATTTAATCTTGGAGAAGAAGTAGAAAATATTAAAAATTCATTACTTTTTAGAAGAAGATGAAGATAGATTTAATGTTATCTTTGCTCTTGCTCATTGTATGTGGGAAGTTGGTCAACTTGATGATGAGTTTTTTAAAATAAAAATAAAAAAATATCATCGCTAATCAAGAGGATTTAAGAGTAAATGAAGAATTAGGTGCAGATGACAAATTTATCAAACAAAAGAAGTAAAAATTTAGAAAAATTTTTTTAAAAAAATTAGCATCAAAAAAAGAAAAAAACCTAAAAAAAGAGTAGCCCCACCTGTAGAAGTAGAAAGTAAATACAAAAATGGAGCTGTGATGTTATTTAATTATGTAGATGGTATGTGGGGAGTGGTTATAGCTGTTGAAGGTAAGTTTTTATGATAAAGAAACATTTTTATCATTATATACAAACAGATATTAAGATGTCAGAAAAACCAACGATGGAAGATGTTTTTAACAGCACATATAATCGATCCAAGTTTTCATAGTAAAGAATATAATTCATTTAGAGACCCGATATACTATCATTATTTTATAAATTTAGTTTCGGATATTTAAAAAAAGTAGAGAAACGAAAAAAATTTGAAAAATATAATGACTACGCTTTTTGAAATTATTGGCTATTTAGCTGACTGGGGAAGATGTTCAAGTGGTTCTTTTTCATGCCTTTGATTATTATAGACAAAAAACAGCAGAAGAATTTAAACAATGTGTGATAAAAAGAACTCACAAAAAAATTATGAAGAAAAATCCTGATGTGAGAACGAAAATGACTGTTGCAGAAATAGAAAAAAAGAATTTCTTACTCGTGTATTAACAAGGTAGTTAATAAATTTTAATTTTTTTAAAAAGAGGTAAAAAGTATGAAAAAAATTAACATTTATTTGTACAATTAAATTCGATAAAAAAATAAAAAGGAAATCTTTACCAGACTTGATGTCAGGTAATTATAGACCCCATATTTTGTTAAAAAGGAGATACACAGTATTTGGGATTTTTATTTTTGAACAAGGAGAAATTAAAAAAATTTTTGATGAAGAAACTATTTGTTTCCTGAATCCAATCTATGAGGGTGTTGACTATTCAAACTTAAAAAGGAACAAATTTTTATTATGGAAGGCTGTAATAAGGTAGGAGAAGGCATTGTAAATGAAATCTTTGAACATATTTAAAAGTAGGATACATAAAAAGAAGGTTTTTAGTAAATAAAAAAAGATTTTTAATTTTTTTAAGAGAGGTGAAAGTATGAGAAAAAGAATTTTTAGAAAATATTTCATTAAAAGCAGAAATTGCCGAGGACAATTATTATTTTAATATGAAAAAAAGAAGTCTTTGACAAAGCTATGAAAGGTAATGAAGAGGAGGATTTTTTATAAAGAATACTTAAAAGCAAAGAGAAATTGGCTTTGAAGCTTACCAAACAGAGGTAAAAAGAAGAAATTAAGAAAATTTCATCATCTGAAGAACTTCATCTTTTGATTGCTGAATATAATTTTGATTTTCGGAAATTTTTTATTAGAGCAAAATCCTTAACCATCGTTTATGTGATATAGAAACTGCAAAAAAACGATTTACTGGCTTTTATCACCAACTTATATTTATGAAAAAAATATGATAGTTTAGAAAAATTGTCCAAAAAGAAGATTATATTTGTTATGATGATGCAAAAACTTTTAATGACAATTGAAAAAGTAAAAATGGAGTTTTTAAAACAGGACTTATTGTTGAAAAATGCTTTTTATGATAGCAGAGATAGAGGAGACAGATTTTTTTAGCCTCGCCATATAAAAAAATATCCCGGAATCTTTGAGAAAAAAATAAACTGTAATTTTTAAAGGAATTAATTTTATGAAATATTTATTAAAAAGAAGATTTTTATTTTTAAATGATTCAAGGTATGTTTCGAATTATGAATTTGAGGATGAAAAATTTTTAAAGTAACTATTTATAAAGAAGATTTTTCGCAGAAAGAAATTGATTTCACTAATAAGCTAATTAATCTTTATGAAGAAAATTTATCTAAAAATAGCTTTTGGCTTGTGTAGAATCAGATACTTTTTAAATACTGTTATCCTGATGAAAATATTGAAAGTATTATCTCAAAATTAGGTAAGCCGATATTTAGAAGAATGGGAAATACAACTTTGTTAACATATACAGAGCACACTATTGATTATCATCATATTTTTGGACATTGAATTTGAAGGGTTATATGAAGATATTTTTAACATAAGAATTGATGGATAAAGTGAAAGATATTATATTTAGAAATAAAAAAATTTACTTAAAGAATATAGTATTCAAAGTGAGAAGACTATTTGAATAAAATACCATAAGCACTAGCTGAAATTTATGAAAATATAAAAATAGTACAAGAAAAAAATATAATTTAGCTGATGAGGAGCTGGAAGATATATTTGAAAGTATTTTATTGGAATTTGAAAAATAGAAAAAGGATATTTATGGTAATTGAAAGAAGAAAAATAAATGGGATTATTTTTATGAAGATAGCAAAAATGGCACCTAAAAAGATTGGAGAAACAAGTTTTTTTGGTACTTATAAAGCAAGAATATTGAAGAAATTTCTAATGAATACAAAGAAAAATTATTCGTTTTTTTAATGAAAAATGAGAAAAACAAATAATGATGGTGGAAAAATATTATCAAGCATTGATAAATAAGATTTAATAAAATAAATAAACTTTAATTTTTAAGAGAGTTTTAAAATATGGAAAAATTTGTAATAGAGATTAAATGATTTTTATTTAATAGGGGAAAATGAATTTGAAGAAAAAAATTAACAATTTTTGGAAAAAGAGGCCTTTGTTTTTATAGATGATTTTAAAGGAATTCAATATAGAATTTGTCCGGGCTTAATGGATAAGAAGAAATGTATGGAGAATGATTATATGCAAAAGCAAAAATAAAAAAATTTGTGATGAATGTGAAAGTCAATATTTTTGCAGAAACTTCAAAAAAATGGCTAACTTATGTCCTAATTGTTCTCACTATCTTTATGGTTATGAAAAATTGCAATCATAAATTTGAAAATGGTAGATGTTTAAATTGCTATTTAGATGAAAAATCTATAAAAATTACAATTGAGGATATTAAAAAAATCTTGATAAATCATAAAATATTTGTGATCCAATGTTTAAAAATGATTATCTGTTATGAAGGGTATGAGAAATATTTGATGACTTCAGAAAGATTTACTTTAGAGTAAAGATATTTATATACTATTCATCGGTATTTTGGAGAAGTTATTAAAGGAAGACATCATCAATTTTTCTATAATTCCACAGGGATTTTGGGAAGATGCTTTAAATGGTTTCAAACATTTTGGAATTCTAGAATTTGCAGCTAATTTTCAAAAAGTTATTGATTATTGTGGTGGAACAATTTCGTTTTGATAGAGAGAAAAGATGGAATATGCTTGAATCTTTGGAAGAAAAATGAAGAGGAATTTTTTGGAATTTTAGATGAAGTAGACGATTTTGCTTTTGAGTATAAAGTAGAAGAAAATAAATTTAATTATATCAAAGCTCATCCTGAAAAGTTTATATTTGAGCGAGAATATAAGAGGTCTTAATTTTAAAGGAGAAAAACTATGGCACACGATATGGTACTCAATCAGGCTTTAAAAGTTTTAATTGGAGTGTTTGATAAAGAAGAGGAATATAAAAATTATTTGATAAATAGAGAAAAAGGACTTAGAAAAAGAAGCATTTCAGCATTTGGAGTTATTTATTAAAGACTTTGAAACAAGAAGTGAAGCTGAACAACTGCAATTTATTAGAACTTTATTTGAATTGGAAAAATACATCATTTATTATGGACGAAGGAATCCCTTATCCCTTAAGAAAGGTTTTGAATGGTAAGTTACAAAAAGTGCTGTGAAAGAGAAATGTTGATGAAAAAAATATTTTTATTGGGCGGGGAAATATTTATATCGCATGGATTATATTAGAAAATCACTAGAAATCAATCCTAATTATGATGATGCAAGGATTTTTTATTATTAAGGAAAAGTTAGACAGGCTTTTGGTTTGCGACTCATCATTTACCAGATTATTATTGTAAAGACGGAGAAGAATATGAAGATTTAAAAATTATGTGACGTTACACAAAATGAAATAGAAAAAGATAGTATCAGAAGAGAATATTTATTTAAAAAAATTTATGTTTTTATAAAGGGCTTATAGAAAATTACATTGAATGGAAAAAAAGTCGTCGAGCCTAACCTTTGAAGAATGGGGAAAAGAAAATAATAGAAAAAGTAGATAGCGGAGTTATTTCGATTTATTATCAAGAATAAAAATTAATAATTATAATGAGGTAAAATAATAGCTAAGATATGTGATAATGTAATGAAGATGTCTGTAAACAAAATGGATTTCAAAATAATTCAAATGTAAGAGTATAAAATATATTAATTATATATTTATTATCATCTTCTTTCTTTTATTTTGACTTTTTTTCGCGATATAATATAATTACTAATTAGATTCGGAGGTCAATTATGAATAAAAGTAATAGAAACAATGATGCAACACCGTACAAGAAGAAGTTTTGTAAAAAGGGAATGAACTTCCAAAAAGAACATCTTGAGCAAATTATCGCATGTTCTAAGCAAGGATCAAGCTGGATGAATGGACAACACTACAGTATCATCGTAGCGACAGGAGAAACAAAACAAAAGATTGCTGATTTAATTAAAGATAAAGCACCAGGTAATGCGGCTCATATCGAAAGTTCTGCAGCATTTTTGGTATATTGTATTGACTTTAGCAATATTAAGTTGTCATTTGATATTGAGGGTGGAGATTTTGATATTTCTAATCAATACGAACCATTATTAATTGGTTCTATGGATGTTGGTATTGCGATGCAAAATGCTACTTTGGCTGTTGAGTCTTTAGGATATGGTATAGTTTACTGTGGTGGAGTACGAGGTTTTGCTAAGGGTATTTCTGAACTTTTTAAATATTCCGGAAAAATGCATTATTCTTATGTGGACTAAGTATTGGTGTAATAGATGAAGAAAAATCTACAGAAAAAGTTAAACCAAGATTACCGCATGAAGCTAATGTTGGGTATAATGAGTTTCCAAAAATCAAATGAAGAGGTATTAAAAACAATATCGTCAAACTATGATTGACTTTGCAGAAGCTCGTGAAACTAAGACATGGACTAAGAAATTCGCAGACTTCTATGCACAACCTTCAGGAATAGAAGCTGTAACAAAAAGAACTATTAGAAAAAAATGGTTTTGTGAGCAAAAAAATAGCAATAAGTATCAGTAAAGAGATATTTGACATAAATTATTTTTTTCTATATAATAATAGTAGAGGAAGTCGGAGAGTAATACCGACTCTAAAAAGAAAATACTCTAAAGTTGATGTAGTCGTAGGGAGTCGCGACTCTAAAAATAAAGACTCTTTTTTTCATATAATAATGGGGATATATTATGGCAAAATATAAATAAAAAAACAGTTTATATTTTTCATCTGTTAACAGAGGATTATTTTTGATACATATAAAAAAATTTAGATGAATTTCAAGAAGATGTAGCGAGAGGTCATGGAGTTATGATTTTAGATATCAAGAATTTATTGATTGCCATACCACTACGATCGGGAATTTCTGCAAATTTGAGAAATGCTAGGCATATATTTCCTTATGTTACGTATGAAAGGAATGATGGTAGACAGTGTTTAAAAAGCATTAGACTTTAGTAAGCTAACTATCATAGAAAAACATATAGATTATTTAAGAATTTATCACTTTTAGTGATATAGAGGAGAAGAAATTTTATTTAAAGAATTCAAATCGTATTTTCACAAGGGTAAAAATTATGTTCAAACATATATAAACATTTGTTCCAAGATTGAATTGGAGAAACCAATAACGAAACGAACTTTGCAGCCATATCAATATAGTACGCTTAGAAATTTTTCATTCTGAATTAGGTATTTCAATTTCAAAAGAAAAATTTATTAGTCAATTAAGAAAAATCATAGTATTAAGTATCTAATTTTAGATGCTTTTTTTCTTTTATTTTTTAAAAAGATAAATTATATTCTAAAAATTTTTTCAAAAAACTATTGTCAAAAAGGTCAAACATGTTATAATTTATTTAAGGTCAAAAAGGTCAAAGAAAATTTGACGTTAAAAATACTAATTAGACGGGCATAGACCTACAAAAAAAGACAAAGGAGATTTACAATGGATATAAATAGTTTTTACAAACAGTGTGAAAGAAATCTTAGCGAAATCTTCCGAATTTGCAACTGAGAAAAAAAGTCAAAATATTACTAGTGAGATGTTCTTAAAAAGCAGCTCTTACTGGTAGTAATTTATATAGTGATATATTGGGAAGAATAAATATTGATAAAGCTGCATTGCTAGCTGAGTTAGACAATGAAATCAACAAAGTAAGTGGGGTAGAAGGAGATAATATCAATTATGCCAGTTACTTGAGTAATGATTTAAAATGCTTTATTAATAGAAGCTAATAAGTATAAAGATAAATATGAAGATAAATTTATTTCTTGCGAGCATATTGTTCTTGCAAGTTATGTAAAAAAATAGTATAGTGAAAAAAATATGTCGATAAAGTTACTACACTTAAACACGTAACTGAAGTTATCGATGGTATAAGAGGAGGTAAGAAAGTTATGAATGAAAATCCAGAAAACAACTACGAAGTATTAGAAAAATACGGACGTGACTTAGTAGAAGCTGCACGTAGTGGTAAAATCGATCCAGTAATTGGTCGTGATGAAGAAATAAGAAATGTAATTAGAATTTTATCACGAAAAAAACAAAAAAATAATCCGGTATTAATCGGGGAACCTGGTGTAGGTAAAACTGCTATTGTTGAAGCTTTAGCTCAACGTATCGTTCGTGGTGACGTACCAGAAAGCTTAAAAGACAAAACAGTATTTGAATTAGACCTTACTAGTTTAGTCGCAGGTGCTAAATATCGTGGTGAATTCGAAGAAAGATTAAAAGCTGTATTAAAAGAAGTTAAAGAACAAGAAGGTAAAATAATACTATTTATTGACGAAATCCACATGTTAGTTGGTGCAGGTAAAACTGATGGTGCAATGGATGCAGGTAATATCTTAAAACCAATGCTTGCTCGTGGTGAATTACACTGTATCGGTGCAACTACACTTAATGAATATCGTCAATATATCGAAAAAGACTCTGCGTTAGAACGTCGTTTCCAAAAAGTTCTAGTTAAAGAACCAACTGTAGAAGACACAATATCTATCCTACGTGGTCTTAAAGAAAGATTCGAAGTTTATCACGGTGTGAAAATATCCGACCGTGCTATCGTAGAAGCTGCAGAATTATCTAACAGATATATCACTGACAGATTCTTACCAGATAAAGCTATAGACTTAATCGACCAAGCTTGTGCTACTATTAAAACTGAAAACTCATCTAACCCCGCAGAGTTAGATACAATCAATCGTAAAGTAATGCAACTTGAAATCGAAGAAAAAGCTTTAAGTAGTGAAGATGACGAAGTATCACAACGTCGTTTAGAAAACTTAAAAAGAAGAGCTTGCAAAACTTAAAAAGAAGAACAAAATAAACTTCAATTGCAAGTAGATAGTGAAAAAGAAAAATTATCTGCGGTAAAAGATCTTCGTGAAAAAATCGATAGAGTTAAATTAGAATTAGAACAAGCTCAAAATAACTATAACTTAGAAAAAGCTTCAGAATTACAATACTCAACTTTACCAAAATTAAAACGTGAGTTAGAAGAACTAGAAGAAAAATCTAAACATGAAGATTATAAATTACTAAAACAAGAAGTAACAGAAGAAGAAATTGGCTTTTATCGTAAGCCAAATGACTGGTATTCCAGTGACAAGATTAGTAGAAACAGAAAAAGAAAAACTCTTAACTTAGCTGATACTATTCATGAAAAAGTGATAGGTCAAGATGAAGCTGTTGAGAGTGTAACTAGTGCAATATTACGTTCTCGTGCTGGTATTGCCGATCCAAATAGACCAATCGGTAGCTTCCTATTCTTAGGACCTACTGGTGTAGGTAAAACTGAGCTTGCTAAAAGCTTTTAGCTCTTAACTTGTTTGATGATGAACGCAATATTGTTCGTATAGACATGAGTGAATATATGGAAAAACACTCAGTCAGCCGTTTAATCGGTGCCCCTCCAGGATACATCGGTTATGAAGAAGGTGGACAACTTACTGAAAGTGTAAGACGTAATCCATATAGTATTATCTTAATGGACGAAATAGAAAAAGCTCATCCAGATGTATTTAACATCTTATTACAACTATTAGATGAAGGTACTTTTAACTGATTCTAAAGGTGTAGTAGTAGACTTCAAAAACACAATTATCATTATGACTTCTAACATTGGTTCATTAGAACTATTAGAAGAAGTAAAAGATGGTGTTATTTCTGAAGAAACTCGTAAAAATGTTACTAACCAACTTTATGGTTACTTCAAACCAGAAATACTTAACCGTATGGATGATATAATTATCTTTAAAACCATTGACACAAGATAACATTAAAGGTATTGCTAATAAACTTCTTAATGAGCTTGTTAAACGTGTTGCAGCTAGAAATATTGAACTTAGTTACACACCAGCAATCTCAGAGTGGGTTGCGACAGCTGGTTTTGATATGAAATTTGGTGCACGTCCGCTTAAACGATTTATTCAAAGCCATATAGAAAACAAACTTTCTGTAGAACTTATCCGTCATGGTATAGAAGATGGAATGAAAGTTAACCTTGATTATCAAGATGATGAATTAAAAAAATTGAAATAAAAATAGTTTTTAAGATAAACCTCGAATTCTTTTGGTATATAGTATAAGTAAAATTAAAGTGTTCGAGGTTTACTTTTTATGGATTAATAATATAGAATTCTCTTTTTTTATTAGATTTGTTTGTAGTATAATTAAATGTAATTGAATTTTAGTTATGTGGAGGAATGTTGATGAAAATAGCAGTTATGGCTGGAACGCCAATTGATTCGCAACTTGGTGAAGATTTGCTAAAAAATATGGTTATAAAGAAATAGTAAAAATACCTATTTCGAAAAAAATCCTGTAGAACAAACTACGTTTCAAGCCTTAGATGATAGTGAGAGAAGAGATAATAGTAAAGATTATAAATGATATTAAAGAACAGCAATGTAGCGCAATTTTTGTTTATTGTAATTCTTTGAGTTCTGTTGTTGATTTTGACAGACTAGCTATTGAAAATGAGATAAATATTATTACACCGATGCAGATGTATAGGAATTTGGGATTAGAGTATAAATATTTAGCTGTTATGGCTGCGAACTCTCATGGTCTGACTGGTGTAGAAAATAATTTGTATTTATCTAATCCAGAGTTAAAAAGTTTTTTTGGTTTGTCAATGCTAGAATTAGTAAAAGCTATTGAGGATAAAAATAGTCCAGACAAAAATAGTTGCTGATTTTGATTTTAAAAACTTGTTTAATTATTTTGAACAAACGGAAGTAGAGGCTGTAGTTCTAGGTTGCACGCATTTCCCATATAAAAAGAAGAACTTGAAAAATTACAGAGTTACCAATTATAGATGTTGGTGTATTTATGGTTAATAGTATGAAAAAAGAGATAAAATAAAAATGAAATAATTCTAAGTAAGTACATAGAATTACTTCATTTTTATTTTAAAATTACTTTCTGCTTTTTCATATGCATTATAAAATATAGGTGCACTTATGTTATATTGTTTTCCGGTATCGTATAGGCACTTACAGACGAATAATAAATCTTCTGTATTATTATGTAGTGTCATAATCTTTCTGGTAAGAATATTAGTCGTAAAACATTCGTTTCATTATTGGTACAGAAACAAATAACGGAAGTTTATATCCCCAAAGTTCATTTCCATAGTATTTTTAAGTTTACACCACGTGCTTTTTATAATCTTAGAAGTTTCTCTTATTGCACAAACTGCTTCAGCTAACAGTTTAGATGAAGACATAAGATTTTTCTGCAGCCGCAGTAGGATTTTTCCATATCAGCATATTTTTGCAGCGATAGATACTACACCAGCATTAATAGCCATATGTAACCAAATCCACTCAAGCATATCGTATGGTGTTTCTAACTCAATATTACAACTTTCAAATAACGATACTAGTTTATCATAATCATCTATTTTAGAATTTTTCTTTTTTTCTCTAGTATAAAATTATCAAAAATACAGCATGTAAGAGTAGTATCTACAATATTACCACCAGCAACAGGATAACCAAGAATATATTTTCTACCTTGCATTACTTTTTCAAGATATTTTTTATCTTCCCAAATACCACAACATAGAATAATAGTTCCTTTGATATTGTTAGAGTTTAGAGTCCCAATAACACTTTCAATATTTCCTGCTGGCATACTAATAAAAAAATAAAATCATAGCTATCTTTTGTATTAGTGTTTACCTTTATAAATATCAGTATAATGATTACCTTTTTATTAGTTCGACCATCTAGCATATCAACATTCAATTCTGTTATATTAATTTTTTACTGCTTTTTCTAATAAAAATGTTCTACATTATGACCAGCTTTATTAAATAAATATCCATATGTAGTTCCAATAGTCCCAAGTCCAATAGTTAGTATATCCATAAATCAACCTCACTAAATAATTATAACTATTATACTATAGATAAAATTATTTATCTATAACTGAAAAAAAGAATTGTAAGAAAATAAACGACATGCTAGAACAAGTTTACATATTCTTTTAGTGGGGTAGAGATATTATGCCGATTGGGGTTATAATTAATAACAATGTAATATTTCTAGGTGGTATAGCTGGAGCACTTTTTAGGGAATAAGTTACTAGAGAAGTATGAAGAACGGCTAAATCTTAAATTTGGTTTATGTTCTATGAGAATGGGTATTTTACTAATAGATTTAATGAAATATATATCTACGGTTGTATTTGCTCTTGCTTATAGGAACTATAGTAGGATTAGTGTTTAATCTAGGAAATGAATTATATAAAAAAAGTTTTTTTCAATTTTCAAAAAAATATTGCGAGAAAATACCAAGCATGATAAAATTATAGTGTATAGAAAATAAGGGATGTCTTGTATAACAAATAAAACATTAGTTGTGAAAGCAAGATATAGTTAGTTTTAGGAAAGTATGATTTTATATTTATTATAAAAACTAAGAAAAGAGGATAATTTGATGGGATTAGGGACTCTAATTAATGCATTAGGTGTGCTAGCAGGTGGTTTCGTCGGTATGCTTATAGGGCATAGAATATCAAAAAAATATGCAAAGAAGCTATTATGAAAGCTGCGGCTATTTCGGTTATATTTTTAGGAATAATTGGTGCGTGTGAACATGCTCTTAGAATTAGTGAAAATAAGGTTGTTTCTCAAGGGGCGATGATGTTAGTTGTAAGTTTAACATTAGGTACTTTGATAGGCGAGCTACTAAACATTGAGCGCCTTTTTGAAAATTTAGGAATTTATTTGAAAAATTACAAAAGAGTGATAAAGATAATAGATTTGTAGATTCATTTATTATGGCCTCACTAACCATTTGTATTGGTGCAATGTCTATATTGGGAGCTATTCAAGATGCGCTATTTCATGATTATTCCGTTCTTATGGCAAAAAAACGGTTTTAGATGGGATAACAATCTTAATATTTACTGCTGCAAATGGTCGTGGAAGTATTTTTCTCTGTAGTTCCGTTAGTTATATTCCAAGGAGGAATAACTGTTCTTGCGAAGTTTATAGAGCCTATTATGACACCAGCAGCATTAACTAATTTGTCATTAGTTGGTTCAGTTTTGATATTTTTGTGTAGGTGCTAATATTATTTGGAAATTAAAAATAAGAATAGCAAAATATGCTACCAGCAATAATAATAGCGGTAATCTTTGCATTTTTACCATTCTAAATAACGACTTTAAGATTAAAATATTAATAACGAAAAAAATACCTAGAGTGTTAGTTTTCTATCCGACACTTTAGGTTTATTTTTTTGTATTTATTAACCATGTTTTAACTTCTTTTAGTATAGTGTAGAGTGTAATGGAAATAAGGAGATGTCTAAAAATGAAAACATTGAGAAAAATTGCTATCCTTGGTGATAGTATTCGCGCTTATAGGTGGTGGGGCAACTTATGCTTTGACGCCGAGTGTAGATATAAAAAAATCAGAAAAAAACTAGAAAATATAAAAACCAACGAAAACTATAAATGATTTGAATAGTGAGTTCGCGAGAAATGTTAGTTACAAAAATTCAAAGGCATTAGCGACTGCCAAAAATTGATGATGATTTATTGGCATCAATTCTTCAAAACTCTGTTGGGAAAGATTCCCCAATTACTAGAAGGAAGTTTTTAAATTGGTTGGTAATGGAATCGAAGCTAAATTGCCAGTTAAACTAGGTTTATGGGACACTCAAATATCTACTAAAATAAGAGTGCTAGGAGCTAATAATAAGGTAGAACTAATTTTAGAAGATGCGAAAATTGGTAAGGTTCCGATACCTGATTTTTGCTTTTAGAAAAAAATATTTAAAAAAGAAGTATTAACAGGAACAGGAGTAAGTATAAACGGAAATACAATTACTATCAAATCACTGGGACTACCTTTAAAAGTTGAAGGAATAGAAACAGTCGGCGGAAAGATAACCGTCACTGCTTCGCTTAATAATGCTCAGTTGTTAGCTTATAGGTAATAAAATAAAAAGGCGTTTTGGAAGATGAAAAAAATTTAGTTAGCGTAATATTATTTATAGTTATATAAATTATTTTTCTGATAATTTGCTATAAAATTCACATAAAACACTTGAAAGTTTATTGCTAATGTAATATAATAAGTCTATCGTGAGTAAAGACAAGGCTAATATGTGGATTATTTAGAGAGAAGCTGGTAGGTGAAAAAGCTTCATAAAAGCATAGATAGTTATCACTTTACTTAAAAATAAAATATGACTTAACGAGTGCTCTTAGTAAGAGTTAACAGAGGTGGTACCGTGGACATCGTTCGCCCTCTATAACTTTTTACTAGGAGCTTTTTATATTGAAAGGAGAAACAATGGTAGAATTAAAAAGATACATTATTAATGCCAAAAACTGATTTTTCCAATGCGTGGAAATCTTCCAAATAAAGAACCTAACTTTTTAAAACGTTGGGAAGAGATGGATTTATACAGAAAAGTATTAGAAAAATGCGGGGAAACCTACATATGTTCTTCATGATGGACCTCCATATGCAAAATGGGAACATCCACATCGGACATGCATTAAATAAAAATTTTTAAAAGACTTTATCGTTAAATATAAAAATATGAATGGATTTGTTTCTAATTATGTTCCAGGCTGGGATACACACGGTCTTCCAATCGAGCAAGTATTAGTAAACAATGGAGTAGATAGAAAATCTATGCCAGCTACTAAGTTTAGAAAATAAATGTAAAGACTACGCTCTTAAACAAGTTGATAAACAACGTGAAGACTTCAAAAAAACTTGGAGTTATTGGTGATTGGGATAACCCATATTTAACACTTGACCCGAAATTTGAAGCAGAACAAATTCGTGTATTTGGAAAAATGGTAGACAAAGGATATATCTACAAAGGATTAAAACCGATTTATTGGTCACCATCTTCTGAATCAGCTCTTTGCAGAAGCAGAAATTGAATACCGTGATCATACTTCACCGTCTATTTATGTTGCATTTGATTTAGTAAGTGAAGATGGAGTTGTAGAAAAAGGAACTAAATTTGTTATTTGGACAACTACTCCTTGGACATTACCAGCTAACTTAGGTATTGCGGTTCATCCTGATTTTGAATATCAAGTAGTTAAATATAACGGAGAGAGCTATTTATTAGCAAAAAGAAAGAGTAAACTTCTTAGCTGAACAATTTGGTTGGGAAAACTATGAAGAAGGTAAAGTAGTCTTTGGTAAAGAACTTGAATATCTTCTATGTCAACACCCATTCTTAGATAGAACATCTACATTAATCTTAGCTGATTATGTAACACTTGATTCAGGGACTGGATTAGTTCATACAGCGCCTGGACACGGTGTTGATGACTATCTTGTTGGTCAAGGGAAATACAAACTTGGAGTATTATCACCAGTTGATAACCAAGGTGTACTTACAGAAGAAGCTGGACAATTTGCTGGTAAATTCGTATTTGATGCAAACAAAGATATTATTGCTTACTTAGCTGAAACAGGAGCATTATTAAAACAAGAAAATATTACACACTCATACCCACATGACTGGCGTAGTAAAAAGCCAATTATCTTCAGATCGACGCCACAATGGTTCTGTTCTGTTGATGCATTCCGTTCTGAATTGTTAGAAGCTGTAGATAACACTAAATTCTACAGTGAATGGGGTAAACCAAGATTATATAACATGATTCGTGACCGTGGTGACTGGGTAATCAGTCGTCAGCGTGTTTAGGGGTGTTCCAATTCCAGTATTCTATGCTGAAAATGGTGAAGCTATCCTTGATAACGAATTAATTGAACATGTAGCGAAAATCTTCGAGGTAGAAGGTTCAAATGTTTGGTTCTACAAAGAAGCTAAAGAATTATTACCTGAAGGATATACTCATCCAGGAAGTCCAAATGGTGAATTCACTAAAGAAATGGATATCATGGACGTATGGTTTGACTCTGGAACATCTCACCAAGGATGTTGTGCAGTTCGTGATGATTTAACTTACCCAGCTGACCTTTACTTAGAAGGAAGTGACCAATATCGCGGTTGGTTTAACTCTTCGTTAATTACATCAGTAGCAGTTTCTGGTGCTGCTCCTTATAAAGAGTTAGTATCTGCAGGATTTGTTATGGATGGTAATGGTAACAAGATGAGTAAATCTCTAGGTAATGTTATTTCACCTAATGATGTTGGTAAACAATTAGGAGCAGAGATTATCCGTCTATGGTCTGCAAGTGTAGACTACACACAAGACGTTCGTATTTCTAATGATATCTTGAAACAAGTATCAGAAACTTATAGAAAAATCAGAAATACTTATCGTTTCTTATTAGGAAACTTATTTTAACGGAAGTTTTGACAATAGAAGAGACTTAGTAGAATATGCTGATTTAGAAGAATTAGATAAGTACATGATGATTAAGTTTGAAAAAAAGTTGTAGCAAATGTTCTTGATTACTATGAAAACTACCAATTCAATAGTATTACTAGTGAACTTACTAACTTCTTCAACGTGGAATTATCTTCATTCTACTTAGACTACGGTAAAGATATTCTTTATATCGAAGGTGAAGATTCACCTAAACGTCGTAGTATGCTAACAGTTCTTTACACAATTTTTAAGTAAGTCTGTTAGATTATTCGCACCAATCTTGTCATTTACTGCAGAAGAAATCTATGACAACATGCCATATGAAGATGCTGAGTCTGTACATTTATTAGACTTCCCTGAGAAAAATGTAATTGAAGATGCTGTATTAGAAGCAAAAATGGGACAAACTTTTTAGAAGTACGTGATGATGTTAACAAAGCGTTAGAAGAAAGTCGTAATGAAAAAAAGTTATCGGTAAATCATTAGAAGCTGCTGTGGAAATTTACAGTAACGATAGTGAAGTAGTTGAACTATTGAACTCTGTTGATAACTTACATCAATTATTTATCGTAAGTAGTGTAGAGGTAAAAAGAAAATGACGGAGCAACTTATGATTTAGCTACTGTAAAAAGTAACAAAAGCCCAAGGACACCGTTGTGAACGTTGTTGGAACATTGTGGAAGAAGTAACTGAAGAAAGTCTTTGCCACAGATGTCACGGTATTTTAAATAAATAATAAAGTAGAAAATTCGAGCTAACTTAAGTTAGTTCGAATTTTTATACTTTTATTATCAATAATCCAACTAATAAAAAAATATTTTTTTCATGTCGGGATATAAATATTTTTTTATTAATTTCTTAAAAATTTTTAGAAAAATAGAAATTAAAAATATGTGATAATCAAGTTAATGCCAACTTAAAATCGTTACTTTGTTGTTGCGTTACCATGAAATGAGTGTTATAATAAAATGATGAATAAAAAAATGATATAATATCATTTTCACAGAAAATATGTCGGAAGGAAAAATTTTTAATGGCTATTTTTAGGAAAAATTATTTGATGCTAATAAAAGAGAAGTAAAAAGTTTAGCAAAATTAGCTGATAAAGTATTAGCTAAAGAAGAAGAATATGCTAGTTTTAGTGATGAACAGTTACAAAAACAAAGCAGAAGAATTTAAAGAATATATTGAAGAAGAAAAAGAAAAAGGCAGAGCAGTTGCTGATATATTAGATGATATATTGGTAGATGCATTTGCAACTGCACGTGAAGGAGCTTTCCGTGCATTAGGTATGAAACCTTATAAAGTTCAAGTTATGGGTGGTATTGCACTACACCGTGGTGATATCGCAGAGATGAGAACAGGGGAAGGGAAAACTCTTACGGCTACAATGCCTGTATATTTAAACGCTTTAGCAGGAGATGGTGTTCATGTAGTAACAGTCAATGAATACTTATCTAAACGTGATGCTGAAGAGATGGGAGTTTTATATAATTATTTAGGATTGTCAGTAGGTTTAAATCTAAATTCAATGAATTCTGAAGAGAAAAGAGCTGCTTATAATGCAGATATTACTTATTCGACGAATAATGAATTAGGTTTTGATTATTTACGTGATAATATGGTGAAATCTGTAGAAGCTCGTGTTCAACGTCCGCTTAACTATGCAATCATCGATGAGGTCGACTCTGTTTTTGATTGACGAAGCGAGAACACCGCTTATCATTTCAGGAGAAGGACAAGAGTCTACATCACTATATCAAGTAGCTAATGCTTTTTGTTAAAAACTTTGAAACGTGCTGAGGAAGAAGATGGTAGCGATGGAGATTATACTTTAGATGTAAAAACTAAAGCTATTCAACTTTCTGAAAATGGTATCGATAAAGCAGAAAGTTACTTCGGACTAAAAAATCTTTATGATTTGAAAAATGTTGATTTAACACACCACATAAACCAAGCGTTAAAAGCGAACTATACTATGGCACTTGATGTAGATTATGTAGTTGCAGAAGATGGAGAAATTCTAATCGTTGACCAATTTACAGGGCGTACAATGCCGGGCCGTCGTTTTTCTGAAGGATTGCACCAAGCTATTGAGGCTAAAGAAGGTGTAGCTATCCAAAAAGAAAGTAAAACAATGGCGACTATTACATTCCAAAAACTTCTTTAGAATGTATAAAAAAACTTAGTGGTATGACAGGTACAGCTAAAACAGAAGAAGAAGAATTTAGAAATATTTATAATATGTATGTAACTACAATACCAACGAATAAACCTATTATGAGAATAGATGCTCCGGATTTTATTTACTCTACTATGGAAGCTAAATTTAATGCGGTTGCTCGTGAGGTTAAAGAATGTTACGATAGAGGACAACCAGTACTTTTTAGGTACAGTATCTATCGAAACCAGTGAATTGGTTTCTAGACTTCTGTATAAATATGGAGTTCCTCATAAAGTGCTAAATGCTAAACAAAATGAAAGTGAAGCAGAAATTATTAAACAAGCGGGACAAAAAGGTTCTATAACAATCGCTACTAACATGGCTGGGCGTGGTACAGATATAAAAACTAGGTGAAGGTGTTCGTGAACTAGGTGGTTTAGCTGTAATTGGTACAGAACGTCATGAATCACGTCGTATTGATAACCAGTTACGTGGGCGTTCTGGACGTCAGGGTGACCCAGGATATAGTAGATTCTATCTATCATTAGAAGATGAACTTATGGTTCGTTTCGGTGCTGACAGATTACAAAGACTTATGGGTAAAAACAGATGATACACCTCTTGAAAGTAAAATGGTCAGCCGCTCTGTAGAAAGTGCTCAAAAACGTGTAGAAGGTAACAACTACGATGCACGTAAAACAAGTTCTTCAGTATGATGATGTTTTTACGTAAACAACGTGAAATTATGTATGCTGAAAGAAATGAAGTTTTAGAAAATGAAGTAGTTACTGATATTATTGATAGAATGACAGAAGAAGCAGTTGAGAAAACTATCGAATATGCAACTCAAACATTAGAAGCGCATAGTGAAAAAGAAGAAACAGAAGAAATTGTAAAAATCACTAAATGAAAAAAATTCTTAGGACAATGTCCTATAAAAAGAAGATGAGTATAGTGAAGTTATGTCTGATGAAGAAATTAAACGACTTGCTCTTGAAAAAAATTAATAATGAATATGAACAAAAACGTGAGCTTCTTGGTGATGAGACTATGAATTCATTTGAAAGATATATTCTTTTAAATGTAATAGATGATCGTTGGACAGACCATATCGACCAAATGGATCAACTGCGCAAAGGTATTTTTCTTACGTTCATATGGTCAAATAGATCCGCTTCGTGAATATAAAAACGAAGGACATGAAATGTTTGAATATATGATAGACGAGATAGAATGCGAAGTAGTTGCTAACTTATTACGTATCAAGGTTGAACGACATGAAGAAATAGAGCTTAAAGAAGAAAAAAACAAATCTTGTTACTAATGACAGTAAAGAGCATATTTCTCGTGGTCCAGTAAGAAGTGCATCTCGTGAAGAGAAAAAGCGCGTATTGCAGAGAGAAAACAACGTATCAAAGAGTTAAAAAGCTCAAAAGCAAAAGAAGAGAAATAGTATTTTTAACAGATAAGGAAACTTATAGTATAGGTTTCCTTTATCTTAAATTATGTAATACAAATGGAGTGATTTTTATGAAAAATAGAGGAATTAAAAAGAATTATTCAAGAAAGTAATAATATAGTGTTCTTTGGTGGTGCTGGAGTTTTCTACCGAGTCAAATATACCAGATTTTTCGTAGTGCTAATGGTATATTTAGTGTAGAATTAGGACGACATTTTACTCCAGAACAACTGGTATCACGTACGATGTTCGAGAAGTACCCAGAAGATTTTTTTAAATTTTATAAAGAACATTTGATATATCCAGATGCTAAGCCTAATAAAGCACATTATTTTTTGGCAGAACTTGAGAATAAAGGAAAACTTCATGCTGTTATTACTCAAAAATATTGATACTTTACATGAAATAGCAGGAAGCAAAAAAACATTTTTAAAAACTTCACGGTACGGTAGATAGTAACTACTGTCGTAAGTGTGGAAAGCATTATAACTTAGAGGAGTTTTTTTATCAAAAGAGAGTATTATTCCTCTATGTGAGTGTGGTGGTATTATAAAAACCGTATGTTACGTTATATGAAGAAGAATTGGATATGACGGTATTTAGTTCTGCGATTAAGTATATAGAGCAGGCAGAGGTGTTAATAATAGGAGGAACCTCACTTAGTGTATATCCAGCGGCAAATTTAATAAGACATTTTAGAGGAAATCATTTAGTAGTTATAAACAAAACTTCAACTTCTCAAGACAGAATGGCAACATTGGTTATTAGTGGAAAAATAGGGAAGTTTTTCGAAAAGATAAATAATGTAAAAGTAGTGAAATATAATTAACTAAACGAGAAAGGAGATTTTATGAATATTATCAGAAAAAAATTGGATGGTTTTTAAAACTCGAAAAAGAAACGATATATAGTAGGAATACTTGCATTATCGTTAGTAAGTGTTTTTAATTTAATACCGCCAAGAGTGATAGGAAATGTTGTTGATAATATTGCATCAGGAGAGTTAACAAATAAGTATTTATTTATAAATCTAGCTTACTTAGTATCAGCAGCTTTAATAATGTATGGGTTGAGGTATGTTTGGCGAGTGTATATCTTTGGTGCAGCGTATAATCTTGGAAGATTATTACGTTTTAGACTATTTCAACATTTTACAAAAAAATGTCTCCATCGTTTTATCAAAAAAAATATCGTACAGGTGATTTGATGGCGCACGCTACAAAATGATATTAACTCTGTCGTAATGGTTGCAGGTGGAGGTGTAATGTCGGCAGTTGATGCGTCTATTACAGCATTGGTAACTTTAGGAACAATGGTGTTATTAATAAGTCCAAAGTTAAGTTTTTATAGCGATATTACCATTGCCGTTTATGGCATATGCAGTTAATAAATTAGGTGATAAAAACTATGAAAGTTTTTAAAGAGGCGCAGGAGTCGTTTTCAGATTTAAATAGTAAGGTTCAAGAAAATGCCTCGGGTGTTCGTGTTACTAAGTCGTTTGGTTACGGTAATGATGAAATAGAAAGTTTTAAAGAAATTAATAAGGAAGTTTTTTTATTAAAAAAATATTACTGCCTCAAAATATAATGCGCTATTTAATCCTATGGTGCTTGTTTTTTTATTGGACTTTCATATACTTTGACTTTAATTTTTTGGAGGAATCTTTATTTCTAATGGAGAGATGACCGTTGGAGAGTTAGTAACCTTTGTAACATACTTAGATATGTTAGTTTGGCCACTTCAAGCAATAGGGTGGTTGTATAATATAGGTCAACGTGGTGATGTTTCTTATGGACGTATTGAAAAATTACTAGCTGAAGAAAGTTCTGTAAAAAGAAATGGCAAAAGAAGGATTAGTAGCAGTCAATGGCCGATTAGAATATAATATTTCTAATTTTGTATATTTAGATAAATCAGTATTGTCAGAAATTAAATTTTTCAATAGAGCAGGGTCAGACATTAGGTATTGTTGGAGTTACAGGTTCTGGGAAAAACAACATTGCTGAAGTTATTACTACGAGAATATGATGTAGTAGATGGAGAAATTCTTTTAAATGGTGAAAAATATTAAAAACTATAAATTAAAAGATTTGCGTAGTTTAATAGGGTATGTTCCACAGGATCAAGTATTATTTGCAATGTCTATAAAAGAAAAATATTCGCTTTGTTGATCCAGCATATTCGGATGAAAGAGTAGAAGAAGTTACAAAACTTTGTGGCTTATATAATGATATAAAAAAAGTATGCCAGATGGAATTGATACTATTATTGGAGAAAGAGGTGTTTCATTATCTGGAGGACAAAAAGCAACGTATAGCGATGAGCCGTGCATTAATTATGAACCCCGATATTTTAATACTTGATGATTCTCTATCAGCAGTTGATGCAAAAACTGAAAATATTATTTTTAGAAAACCTAAAAAGAAGAGAGAAAAGGAAAGACAACAATTATTACTGCTCATAGATTATCAGCTATTGTCCATGCTGATTTAATTATCGTTATGGATAATGGAAAAATTATTGAACGTGGAACTCATGATGAGTTGCTAGCCCAAGATGGTTGGTATAAAGAAACGTACAGTAACCAGCAGTTAGAAGAAAAGTTAAAAAGGAGGAGAATAAGTTGAAAAATAATACTTTTTTTAAGATTGCTTAATTATATGCTAAGATATAAAACTTTTTACAGCAGTCGCATTAACATTTATCCTTTTAACAAGTATTGTAGCTACTGCAATTCCTCTTTAGCTCAATATTATATTGATAACTATATAACAAAAAGGTATTGCAAGTGCAGGGCTTGGTTTATTAATCATCTATTATGGGTTGTTTTTTTATTTAGAGTTATTTCTACTTTTATAGGTGAATATTACTTTTTCAAAAGTTGCGTATAGTATAGTCAGCGATTTGCGTGAGGAGAGCTTTTACAAATCTTCAAAAATTAAGAATGGCTTATTTTGATAGAACTCCTGTAGGTTCGATTGTTTCAAGATTAACAAATGATACACAAGCAGTTGCTGATATGTTTGGAACAATTTTTTCTAGTTTTCTTAACTCTATTTTGATGTTTGTTGTAACGATAGGAGCGATGATTTCTCTTAGCCCTGGATTAACAGTTTTAATGATATTGTTTCTTCCAATAATGATAGGCTCGGTTTATTTGTACCAAAGATTATCTAGTAAGCTAGTAAAAATTACTCGTGCTAAACTTAGTGATTTAAATACAAAATTATCGGAATCGATAGAAGGTATGCGAATTATTCAAGCTTTTTTAATCAAGAAGAACGCTTAATAAAAGATTTTTGAAGAAGTAAATAAAGAACATCTACATTACATGAGTCGTTCTTTATCGGTGGATAGTTTATTACTTCGCCCAGCCATGGCATTGTTAAAAATTTTGGCCTATGGAGTAATATTGACTTATTTTTGGGCTTAGTTGGCAAACTGCAGGTTTTACAGCTGGGATAATTTACGCATTTATTCAATATACAAATCAGCTGTTCAATCCACTTATAGAGCTTATGCAAAATTTTTCTGTTTTACAGACATCTATGATAGCTGCAGGGCGTGTTTTTGAACTTATTGACAATAAGGAATATGAACCTGCTCAAAAAGGATAGTAATTATAAAATTGAAGAAGGAAATATTGAATTTAAAAATGTGAGTTTTTTTCTTATGATGGGAAGAATGATGTTTTTGAAAAAAATATTTCGTTTAAGGTAAATAAAGGAGAAACTATTGCATTTGTGGGATCAACTGGTTCTGGGAAATCATCAATAATAAATCTATTTTTAAGATTTTATGAATTTGATCGTGGGGAAATTCTGGTTGATAGACGGGATATAAAAAGATTATTCAATGAAAGAATTACGAAATAAAAATAGGTTTAGTATTACAAGATCCATTTTTTTATATCATGGCACTATTGAATCTAATATAAAAATGTATAATAAAGTCTTTAACTGAAAGTGATATCAAAGCGGCGGCTGAATTTGTCGATGCTGATGAGTTTATTATGCAGCTACCTGAAAAAAATATAAAAGTCCAGTTACAGAACGTGGTTCAACTTTTTCAAGTGGACAACGTCAGCTACTTACTTTTGCAAGAACTATAGCAGCACAACCTAAGATTTTTAATTTTTGGATGAAGCTACAGCAAATATTGACTCTGAAACAGAAGAAATAATACAAAACCTCATTAAAGAAAATGAGAAAGGGACGTACGACGATTGCAATTGCTCATAGATTATCCACTATTCAAGATGCAAACTGTATTTATGTACTTGATAAAGGTGAGATAATTGAAAGTGGTACACACACTAAGTTGTTACAACAAAAAGGAACATATTATAAAATGTACCAGCTTCAAGCAGGGATGTTAAATGTAGAAAAAAACCTCTAACTAGTTTATTAGTTAGAGGTTTTAGTTTTAGTATTAGAATTTAACTCGTTCTTCAATATATTGTTTTTAATTCTGAAATAGCGATACGAGTTTGTTCCATTGTGTCACGTTCACGGACAGTTACCATACCATCATTTTTCAGATTCAAAGTCATAAGTGATACAGAATGGAGTACCAATTTCATCTTGGCGACGATAACGCTTACCGATAGATCCAGTTTCATCAAAATCTACCATAAAATCAGCCGCTAGTTGTGAATAAACTTCACTAGCTTTGTCACTTAATTTTTTAGAAAGTGGTAGAATAGCTGCTTTGTATGGTGCTAGTGCTGGATGGAATTTAAGAACTGTACGAGTATCGTTTTCTCCTACTTCTTCTTCATTGTATGCGTCACATAAGAATGCTAGTAGAACACGGTCAACACCAACAGACGGCTCTATACAATATGGAATATATTTTTCATTAGTAAGAAGATCTTGATAAGTCATATCTTGCCCTGAGTGCTCCATATGTTGTTTTAAATCGTAATCTGTTCTTGAAGCAACTCCCCAAAGTTCTCCCCATCCAAATGGGAATTTAAACTCGATATCAGTTGTTGCATTAGAGTAGTGAGAAAGCTCTTCTGGATCATGATCACGAAGACGAATATTTTTCTTTTGTCATACCTAAATCTAATAGCCAGTTTTTCACATGTATCTTTCCATGTTTTATGCCAGTCTAATTCAGTCCCTGGCACACAGAAGAACTCAAGTTCCATTTGTTCAAACTCACGAGTACGGAAAAATAAAGTTACCAGGTGTAATTTCATTACGGAATGATTTACCAATTTGACCTATACCGAATGGTAGTTTTTACGCATACTACGTTGAACATTTTTGAGTTAACAAAAATACCTTGTGCAGTTTCTGGACGTAGATAAATTTGGCTTGTAGAATTTTCTACAACACCTTGATTTGTTTTTGAACATAAGGTTAAATTGTCTAATATTAGTAAAATCATGTTTACCGCATTCTGGACATTTAATATTTTTCTCGTTCGATAATATTTTTCTAATTCTTCAAATGGTAGTCCATCAACAACGACATCTTCATTTTTCTTTGAAGTAATATTCTTCAATAAGTTTGTCAGCGCGAAGACGTGATTTACATGATTTACAGTCCATCATTGGATCAGAAAAGTTTCCAACGTGCCCTGATGCTTCCCAAGTACGCGGATTCATAAAGATAGCAGCATCTAATCCAACGTTATATGGTGACTCTTGAATGAATTTCTTCCACCATGCTCTTTTTATGTTATTTTTTTCAGTTCGATACCTAATGGACCGTAATCCCAAGTATTAGCTAATCCACCATAAATTTCAGATCCTTGAAATACGAATCCTCTGTTTTTTTCGCAAGAGATAAAATTTTCTCCATGATTAAATTCCTCCTTTAAAATAAAATATCCCTAGATATACTCTAAAGTATACCTAGGGACGAAATAAATTCCGCGGTTCCACCCTGATTAGTAAAAACTCATCTTTAATATTTATATGTAATATATATCATGCCAAATATTTTGCTGAACTTTCACCAACAACAGCTCGCTACTATGTTTATATATTTATTCTAACATCTTATTTAAAAACTTTCAAGGATAATACTAAAAATATTTTAATTGTTCGTGATTTATTGTAAGTATAAAAGTATAAGTGCTATAATAAACTAATATTAAATTATTGAGGAGGTTATATGAGAATTTCATTTCAAAGAGGCGATATAAAAAAACCTTATAACAACTGGTGTTATCTATTTTGCAGCAGTATTTTTTTCTACCAACACTATTACCACAAACATTAAGTGCATTTACGATTAAATATTGCTTTAGGCTTATCAACATTAGCAACTATCATTATGTTTTTTTCATAGCATCTAAATCACATAATGATATTGATCGAGGAAAAAAAGAGAATCAAATATTTTAATAATCATAGCAATAGGATTAGCAGGGTTTGTAGCGATGATGCTAGTGCAAGGTATTATAAATGGATTATTACAATACTTAGCTAAAATTTTTGAGTTTCAAGCAAGTAGTAAAAAAATACAAGTAATGTTGTTCAAATAATAAAATTAAACTGTTATTTATAGGATATGTTGTTTTTTTAGGACCGATAATGGAAGAATTATTCTTTAGAAAAGCAGTTTTTGGATATTTTTATGATGTTATGTTAGGTAGTAAGCAATGGATTAGATTTACTATTCCTGCTCTAATAACGGGGATATTATTTGCTATTCCACATGATGGATTTTCTCCAATCATGGTATTATATATAATGATGTCGTTTGTTTTTTAGCTTTTTATATTTAAAAACTAAAAAGTATCATTACGCCGATGATAGCACATATTGCTATGAATATGATGGTAGTAATAGTTCAACTTGCAATACAGTAGAGGAGGCATTATGTCATCAAAAAAATTGGTTATCGACGAATTACTTTTTGCAATTTGCAGTTAATGGAGTATTTTTTACCATTTTGATTTTTGTATCTCACAGGAGTGAAGAATTTAACTGTTTTGGAAGCAAGTACAATATTTTTCGATGTTATATCTTGCCAGATTTTTAGGTGGAATTTTTGAATCCATATTTATTGAAGAGATATAATATTAGTTTATCTTTAAAGATATCGGTGATAGCTGGTATCTTACTTTGCACTGAGCTATGGAATTACAAATAACAAAATAATCTTGACTCTTATAACATTTATGTTTGGTCTAGTTTATTATACAGTTGCACCATTTATAGAAAGTTTGGCATCTTTATTTTTTTAAAAAGAAGAAGGTATTGATTACGGAAAAAGCAAGGACATGGGGATCTGTAAGTTTTACATTGGTTGGAATAGCTGCAGGTGGTATTATAGGATATATAGGAAGTGTCGCACTGTATTATATACTTATTATATTATTAGTTTTTATATGTGGTTTTTATGTTTCTACCTCAACCTAAATTAGTTCATACACTTTCTGTTAATAAAGGTGATAATAAAAATACTGGTAGATTATATAGTTGGGTACTAAAAGATAAAAATGCAATATTACTTATTCTAGTTATATTTTTATATCAGTTATCACATACTGCGTATAATAATTATAATGCTTTTGTATTTAGAGAGTATGAATATTAGCGCTAAATGGATGTCAGGACTAATACTAAATATATCAGTAATAGCTGAAATTTTGTTTTTATTTTTTTCAAAAATAATAGGAAGATAAAACCAACTCAACTGTTAGTTTTTTTGTGGGATTGGAGCAATAATAAGATGGCTTATGTTAGCGATATTTCATAATATATATGTATTTGTTGTAATGCAAACTTTTTCATGCAATAACTTTCGCTGTTGGTCATATAGCTTTTTATTTTAATTTTAAATAATAGATTTAATACAGAAAAATAATTGATATGCAAATCTTATATACAGCGATATGCTACCAACTTAGCATGACCATTGGTCTTTTATATTATGGGGGCAATATGGGATATAAATTCATCCTTAGTGTTTTATGTATCTGCAGGAATCGCGCTAGTAGGAACGATATTTGCAACAAGAATTAGAGAAAAATAAAATTTAGAAGAGGAATCATAATTTATTAGATTATGGTTCTTTTTGATATAAGTATATTTGGCTGAATATAGAAATAAGAATAATATTTTGAATATTACTAAAAACTTGAAAAATATTAATATAATATTAAAAATATAATTGTAAAGTAGTTATGGAGGTATTTGTATGATTAAACATTTGTTTTCTGATATGGATGGGACTGTTTTTGAATAGTAACGGACAAATGAGCGAATTTTATGATAAAAACAATAAAGGAAAGTGGATTGCCATTTACTTTAGTATCAGCTCGTTCTCCGCAAAAATGGAAGAAATAATAAATAATCTTGGTATTGATGGAATTCATGTTGCATTTAATGGCGGCTTGATTTTTGAGAAAAATAATAAAAATACAATATTACATAGTGTGCCGTTGGAGTATAATTTAGCAAGAAGATTGGTATTAGATATAAGAAATAAGTTTGAAAATATTGGTATTAGTCTCTATGATGAATCATATTGGAATACAGATTTAGAAACTATGGGCATAAAAAGAGAATATAATATAGTAAAAGTAGGTTACAAGATTGTAAATTTTAAAAATTATTTTGAAAATACAAATAAAAACAATTTATAAAGTATCATTTATTGAGCATGACGAAGAAGTTTTTTAAAAAAATTGATAGATTATGTAGAAGAAAAACTATTCTAAAGAACAGTTAACTATTCAAAAATCTTTAAGTGGTTATTTAGAAATTACTCATATTAATTCAAAGAAATCAAAGGGTATTGAGTACATACAAAAACTTGAAAAATTGGAGAAGAATGAACTAGCAGCTTTTTGGAGATGGTCAAAATGATATACCGATGTTTGAAAGTGTTGGGCATATAGTAGTTATGGAAAAATGCTACAGATGATGTGAAAAATATGCGGACTTTATTACTAAAATCTAATAATGATGATGGAGTTGCATATGCGATTGATAAGTATATAAAAAAATATTTAGTATGATGTAGATAGTGGAGGACTAAAATGAATAAGTACATTAAAAACTTAGAAAAAGAATTTTCTATAATAAAAAGTGGCTTCAAAGTGCAAGAAAAAGCGATAAATGATTATAAATTAAATGGTATTGAATATATAAAAGAATTAGCTTTTTCTAGCATATCATTCTGAAGTTTATCAAGTGAGAATGTACGGTGTATTCCTTTTTGGTTATTTGTCTACAGATAAAGAAATTTTTGACATTTATGAGAGAAGAAGTTTCTAAAGATGATAATTGAGGGTTCAGGAAGTATTAGCTAAGTCGTTTGACGAATTTTTGTAAATCAATAGGGTATGAAAAACACTTACTGTTATTGATGAATGGCTAAATCATGATAATCCTAATACAAGAAGAGCAGTAACGGAAGGTTTAAGAATATGGACAAGTAGACCATACTTTAAAGAAAATCCCAAAGAGGCTATCAGAAGAATAGCGAATTTAAAAAGAGGATAAGAGTGAATATGTAAGAAAATCAGTGGGGAATGCACTAAGGGATATAAGCAAAAAGTTTCCAGAATTAATTAAAGATGAATTGAATACTTGGAAGTTGGAAAATAAAGAAATTAATCAAGTGTATATGTTAGCAAATAAATTTATTAAGGAGAAACAATAATATATATTTAAACCAGAAGTAATAAAAAAACAGTAGATTTTTAAAAAGTTTACTGTTTTTATTTACTCTTATTTTTACCGAAGAGTATATAACAAAAATATATGTGAAGATAATTCATATAAATACTTGATTAAATACTGGTTAAGGAGTATAATGGAATTATAAACGGACGTTAGAATAAAAATTAATAATAATTAGTTTTAAAGACGAACTTTCAATCGAAAAAGGAGTTAAATGTATGAAAGTAGCAGTAATAATGGGTTCAAATTCGGATTATACTACTATGGTGGAAACGTGTAATCTTTTTAGATCAATTTGAAATCCCTTATGACAAAAAAAGTAGTTAGTGCTCATAGAACACCCGATCTTTTAGTAGATTTTTTTCAAAAATGCTAGAAAAATGGTTATTCTCTTATAATAGCTGCAGCGGGAGGTGCGGCTCATCTACCAGGAATGGTAGCTTCAATGACAACATTACCTGTAATAGGAGTACCTATTAAGTCTAGTACTCTTAGTGGAGTAGATTCTCTATATTCAATAGTACAGATGCCTGCAGGAGTTCCTGTTCTTACTATGGCAATAGGAGTTGCTGGTGCTAAAAATGCAGCAATTAGCGCACTATCAATTTTGGGAATGACGAATGAAAATTATGAACAGAAATATTTAGATTTCAAAAAAGAACAAGAACGTATAGTATTGGAAGAGATGAAGATATGATAAAAACAATTTTACCAGGGAAAACAATAGGAATAATTGGTGGTGGACAACTTAAGCGAATGCTTGCTATGAGTGCAAAAAGAGATGGGGTACAAGATTGCTATTTTAGATCCAAGTGATATGTGTTGCGCCAAAATTTTTAGCGATGTATTTATTAAAGCAAATTTTGATGATTTCGAAAAAGTAGAGGAACTATGTAAGCATAGTGATGTTATTACTTTTGAGTTTGAGAATATTGATGCTGATGCACTAAGTAAATTAGAAAAATACAATTTTGTTCAAAGTTCCGATGTGTTACGCATTACTCAACATAGATATTACGAAAAAGAATTTGCAAGAGGTTTGAATATACCAACTGTTGATTATATTCACATAGAAGATAATACTGATGTTGAGATAGATAAAATGTATTTGATGAAAACTTTGCGTTTTTGGTTATGACGGTAAGGGACAGAAAAAAATTTCTAAGAAGGAAGAAATAGAAAAACAAACTATATTAGAAGAACTTATAGAACTTGATAAAGAAATATCAGTTTGTTGCCGTTAAAGATAAGTACGAAGTTCAAATTATTGCTGTTGTTGAAAATGAACATCGTAATAATATTTTTATATCGTTCGAAAGTTCCAACGTCAGCTACAACAGAACAAGAAAATCTTGCTATAGAATACACAAAAATACTAGATAATATTGAATATTATGGTGTACTTACTGTTGAATTTTTTATAAGTAATGGGAAAGTAATTTTCAATGAAATTGCTCCCCCGCGTTCATAACTCTGGACATATAACGATGCAAAGTGCAACCAAAAGTCAGTTTAGAGCACATGTGGAAGCTATATGTGGCTTAAGAGTTGGTAAGATTGAAAACCGTGAGACGACTTTATACAATATACTAGGTCAGGATGAAGATTATTTTAAAAATCTAATTACTAAAAAAACAAGGCTACTTACATTTTTTTATGAAAAGGAAGCTCGTGAAAATAGAAAAATAGGTCATATTAACTTTTTATGGTGATGTACATTTAGGAGGATACGATGAGTAACAAAAGAATTTTTTTATTAAAAAGCGTCAAGGATATAATAAGGAAGAATTACAGCTGAAAAAAATACGCTAAATCTAGAGTATAATTTAGATTTAGATAATGTTCAGGTGTATGTTATTTATGATATTTACAATATTGATGAAGAAACTTATAAACTAGCTAAAACTTCGGTATTTTCTGAAGTCGTTGTTGATGAAGTTTTTTTGAGAGTATTGATTTAGAAGAAGGAAAATATTTCGCTTATGAAGTACTACCCTGCCCAATACGATCAAAGAGCTGATAGTGCGACTCAGTGTATAAAGTTGCTTAATGCGAAAAGCGAAGCAACTGTTAGAAGTGGTAAGCTAGTTATTTTTGATAAAAAAATTAAATTCTGATGAATTGAAATTAGTGGAAAATTATCTAGTAAATCCAATTGAAGCACTGAGTTAAGGATTTATCAGTATTAGAATTTTTCACTAAATTCTGAACCTAAACCTCTTAAAAAAACTGGATGGATTTTTAGAATACTCTCATGAGCAATTAGAAGCAATCAAAAAAAGAGTTTTTCTCTAGCGATGAATATAGAAGATTTAGAATTTATTCAAAGTTATTTTTAAAACAGAAGGACGTGTTCCAACTGAAACTGAGATTTATGTTCTTGATTGTTATTGGAGTGATCACTGCCGTCATACAACATTTGAAACAGTTCTTGATGAAATTAATATTGAGTCTGAGCTTTTCAAAAAGGAAATGCAAGATGCGTTTGATTACTATCTAAAAGTTCGTGGAGAGCTTAATCGTGAAGATAAAACCATTAACACTTATGGATATGGCAAGTATTATTGGTAAATATCATGTTGGTATATTAAAATGATGAAAATATCGAAGTAAGTGAAGAAATTAATGCATGTTCATTCTTTACAACTATTCAAAATAAAGGTAAAGAAGAACGTTGGTTAATTCAGTTTAAAAACGAAACACATAATCATCCAAGTGAAAATTGAACCATTTGGTGGAGCAAGTACTTGTATAGGAGGAGCTATTCGAGATCCACTATCAGGACGTAGTTATGTATATCAAGCTATGCGTATCTCTGGAAGTGGAAATATTCTCCAAAAACGTGAAGATACTTTTAGCACATAAACTTCCACAGGTAGAGATAGCAAAAGGAACAGCGCACGGTAACTCATCGTATGGGAATCAAATTGGTTTAGCAACAACGTTTGTTCGTGAAATTTATGATGATAGTTATGTTGCTAAACATATGGAAGTTGGAGCTGTTGTAGGAGCTGTAAAAGAAGGAGATTATAAACGTGAAACTTTAGTCGCTGGAGATATTGTTGTGATGATTGGTGGTCGTACTGGTCGTGATGGTATCCAAGGCGCAAGTGGTTCAAGTGTTGAGCACACAAATGATTCTTTAGAAACTATGTCAAGTCAAGTACAGAAAGGTAATGCTCCTGAAGAAAGAAAACTACAAAGATTATTTAGAAAACCAGAAGTTACTAGACTTATTAAAAAAATGTAATGACTTTGGTGCTGGCGGAGTTTGTGTTTCTATCGGAGAGTTATCAGACGGTATTGAAATTCACCTTGATAAAGTTCTAACAAAAATATAAAGGACTTAATGCAACGGAACTTGCTACTAGTGAATCGCAAAGAGAATGTCTGTTGCGATTGACAAAAAAAGATTATGATGCATTTGTTCGTGAATGTGAAAAAGAAAATATTGAGTATGCACATGTTGCGACTGTAACAGATCGTCGCCGCTTAGAAATGTACTACAATGATGAAAAAAAGTAGTAGATATGAGTGCAGATTTCTTAGAAACAAGTGGGGTAAGACAACATACTAAAAGCAACATTAGTAGATAATAAAGCTGAAAATCCATTTACAGATAAAGAATTTTCTAGAGAAGCTGTGTTAAAAGAACTTGGAGAATTAAATGTAACTTGCCAAAAAGGATTAGCTTCAAAATTCGACTCTTCTATTGGAGCTTCAACAGTTCTTATGCCATTTGCAGGTCGCCATAAACTTACACCTGTTCAAGCAAGTGTTCAAGCATTACCAACATTGCACTCAACAAGCGATACGGCAACGATTCTTACATATGGATTTATTCCGAAAATTTCATACTATTCACCATTTTTATCTTCTATCTACGCAGTGTTAGAATCAGTAGCTAAAGTTTATGCAGTCGGTGGTACACGAGAAAGTCTTTACTTCTCATTCCAAGAGTATTTCGAAAAACTTGGTAAAGATAGCTCTAAATGGGGTAAAAGTTACTCAAAGTTTATTAGGAAGTATTTATGCTCAACGTGAAATTGGTCGCCCAAGTATTGGCGGAAAAGATAGTATGTCAGGAACGTTCAATGATCTTAATGTTGTAGAAACATTAATTTCATTTGCCTGCGTGCCTGTAAAAATAAAATGATATTATAACTCCAGAGTTGAAAGAAGTTGGCAACAAACTTTATTATGTGCCAGTAGTAAAAGATGAAAAAGGATATCCAGATATTGCAGCTACTTTAGAAAATTATGAACTTGTTCATAAATACATTAAAGAAGGTAAAAGCAGTTTCAGCATATGTTCAAGAAGAAGGTAGCTTAGCCGCTTCTCTAGTAAAAAATGTCGTTAGGTAATGATTTGGGATTTGAAGTAGAAAAAGAAAAATATTTTAAACTTTGATCCAGCATCATTAGTAGTAGAATCAAAAGAAAAAAATTACCGTTTGAATGTATTGGTAAAAGTAAGTAGTAGAATAATTATTAATAATGAATTATTTACACATAATGATGTATATGAAGCTTATACTGCTACTCTAAATGATATTTATCCGATGTATCAAAATGAAGATAAAAGAAACTGTAGAAAATCTTCACACAGAAAATGAAGGAAGAAAATATTATCCAGAATATGTAGAGGATGTAAAAGTAGTTATACCTGTCTTTCCTGGTACGAATTGTGAGTATGATAGTGAGAAAGCATTTATTGAAGCAGGAGCAACTCCTACGACAGTAGTAATCAGAAATACTCGAGAAAATGATATTAATGAATCAATAGAAGAGTTTGTAAATGCAGTAGAAGAATCTCATATCATTATGTTCCCAGGTGGATTTTCTAGTGGCGATGAACCAGATGGAAGTGCTAAGTATATTGTTAACTTCTTAAAAAATGAAAAGGTAAAAAATGCTATTCACAAACATTTAGCTGAGAAAAAAACTTATATTAGGAATCTGTAATGGATTCCAGGCATTGCTTAAATCAGGATTACTTCCTTATGGAGAAATACGTGAATTGAATGAGGATGACCTTACGTTATACCGAAATGATAGTTATGAACATATTTCAACAACAGCATTTACTCGTGTAGCAAATGCAAATTCACCTTAGTTACAAGATTTTTACAATCGGAACTGAACACGAAGTGGTATTTAGTCATGGAGAAGGAAAAAGTAGTTGGTCTTAATATAGACAAATTTAAACACTTAATTGCTTTCCAATACTGTGATTTTTAATGGAAATGCAACATTAAATGGTAGATTTAACCCTAATGGATCTTACTTAGCAACAGAAGGTTTAATAAGTGAAGATGGACTTATCCTTGGTAAGATGGGACACAGTGAACGTTTTGGAGAAAGTTTTATATAAAACAAATACAATAAAAAGTCAAAACAAGATATATTTAAAAATGGTGTAAATTATTTCAAAGGGAGAAAAATAAAAATGAAATTACTATACGAAGGAAAAGCAAAACAATTATTCGAATGTGAAAAATAAAGATGAAATTTATGTTCATTATAAAAATAGTGCGACAGCATTTAATGGAGTGAAAAAGAAGAATTTGAACATAAAAGGAATTTTTTAACAATACAATTACTTCTTTAATCTTTGAGTATTTAGAAAAAGAAGGTGTTGAAACACATTTTATAAAATTAATGAAACAGACCAACTTTGTAAACATGTTACGATAATTCCGTTAGAAGTTATTGTAAGAAACATAGTAGCAGGTTCAATGGCTAAAAAGTATGGTATAGAAGAAGGAAAAATTAGCAAAACCTGTTTTTGAACTTAGCTATAAAAATGATGATTTGAATGATCCTCTTATTAATGATGACCACGCTGTGGCATTAGAAATAGTAACAGAAGAAGAACTTGCGAATATACGTGAGCAAGCTTTTAAAAATTAATTCTTTACTTCAAAAATTATATTTAAAAAGCAAACTTAGTATTAGTAGATTTTCAAAAATTGAATTTGGAAAAAGATAAAAACGGTAAAATCATTTTAGCTGATGAAATTTCTCCAGATACATGCCGACTTTGGGATAAAGATACAAATGAGAAATTAGATAAAGATAGATTTAGACGTGATTTAGGGTTCTGTAATGGAAGCTTACGAAGAAGTTTTAAGGAGATTAGAAGATGCGAGGGCTTAATGAAGAGTGTGGAGTGTTCGGAATTTGGGGACATCCAGAAGCAAGTAATGTTACATATTTTGGTTTGCACAGCTTACAACACCGTGGTCAAGAAGGTGGAGGAATAGTCTCTAATGATAAACAAGTATTACGTGGATATAGAGATCTGGGATTAATATCTGAGGGTTTTCCGTGATAAGAAAAAGTTAGAAAAACTACTAGGGAGTAGTGCCATTGGGCATGTTCGTTACGCAACGTCAGGTAGCAATAATATCCAAAATATTCAACCATTTTTATTTCATTTTTATGATATGAGTGTTGGAATATGTCATAACGGAAACCTTATTAATGCAAAAACTTTACGTCGTGAACTAGAACAAGATGGAGCGATTTTCCATTCTTCTTCTGATACAGAGGTACTTATTCATCTAATTCGACGAAGTAAGGAAAAGGGATTTAAAGCACAACTTAAAGATGCCCTTTGTAAAATTAAAGGTGGTTTTACCTACTTAGTATTGACAAAAGATACTATGTATGGTGCTGTTGATCCGAATAGCTTGCGTCCACTTGCTATCGGTAAAATGAAAAATGGTGCATACGTTGCTGCTAGTGAAACATGCGCTATTGATGTAGTAGGAGCGAGTTTGTATGTAATGTTGGTGCAGGAGAGCTAGTTATTATAGATGATAAAGGTATCCGTATTGAAAAAAATATACAGAGGACACAAAAAGTTGCAATAGCAGCTATGGAATACGTATATTTTGCACGACCTGACTCTAATATTGCTGGAGTTAACGTCCATACTGCGCGTAAAAGAACAGGACGTCGTCTTGCTGTTGAGCAACCAGCACCCGATGCAGATATGGTAATTGGTGTACCTAACTCATCACTATCAGCAGCAAGTGGTTATGCAGAAGAAAGTGGATTGCCATACGAAATGGGACTTATAAAAAAATCAGTATGTTGCACGTACATTTATTCAACCTACGCAAGAGTTGCGTGAACAAGGTGTAAGAATGAAATTATCTGCTGTTAAAAGGTGTTGTTAGTGGTAAAAGTATTGTTCTAGTTGATGATTCTATCGTTCGTGGAACGACTAGTAAGCGTATAGTTCAACTTTTGAAAGAAGCTGGAGCACGTGAAGTTCATGTGAGAATTTCGGCACCACCTTTGATTTTCCCAAGTTTTTATGGTATAGATATTTCCACAACAGAGGAATTAATCGCTGCTAATAAGACACAAGATGAGATTTGTGAAATAATTGGTGCAGATTCATTAGGGTATTTGAGTGAAGATGGTTTAATTGAATCTATAGGTTTAGATTATGATGCACCTTACACAGGTCTTTGTATGGATTGTTTCAATGGTGATTATTCTGCTGGACTATATGATTACGAAGAAGATTATTTAAAAATCAATGACGAATATCCAAAAGAAATTTTTGCAAGAAAGGGGTAAAAATAATGAGTAAAAAAATACGAAGAAAGTGGAGTAAGTTTAGAGGCTGGATATAAATCAGTAGAACTTATTAAAAAAACATGTAGCACGTACTAAAAAAATTTAGGGATGATGTCTGCAATTGGAGGATTCGGTGGTGCATTTGACTTAAGCAGTTATAACTTTAAAAAAATCCTGTTTTTAATTAGTGGTACTGATGGTGTAGGAACTAAATTAAAACTAGCTTTTGAGCTTGATATTCACAACACAATTGGGATTGATGTAGTAGCAATGTGCGTTAACGATATTCTTGCTCAAGGAGCTCAACCACTATTTTTTCTTAGATTATTTAGCTGTTGGAAAAATTATCCTGAACAAATAGAACAGATTGTTGAGGGTGTAGCAGAAGGTTGTGTTCAAGCAGGATGTGCCATTGTTGGTGGAGAGACAGCAGAGATGGCTGGATTTTATGATGATGGAGAATATGATATTGCAGGATTTAGTGTTGGAGCAGCTGAAAAAGAAGATTTATTAAGTCCAGAAAATACTAAAGCTGGACAAGTAGTTATCGGACTTCCTTCGACTGGTGTTCATTCAAATGGATTCTCATTAGTAAGAAAAAAATTATTCGTGATAATAATATTAGTCTTGATGAAAAGTTTGGTGATAGTACAATAGGAAAAAAACTTTATTAACACCGACAAAAATTTATGTTAAAGAAGTATTAAAAGTGCTAAAAGAAGTGAAAGTTGCAGGAATTGCTCATATAACTGGTGGAGGATTCCATGAAAAACTTACCACGTTGTCTCAAAAAGAAGGTTTAGGCATAAAAATTAATAAAGATTCATATGAAGTACCAGAAATATTTAAGTACTTACAAGAAAAAGGAAATATCGATGAAGTAGAAATGTACAATATCTTTAACATGGGTGTAGGAATGGCACTTTGTTGTTAATAAAGAAGATGTAGAAAAACTTTATCATTGTTAGATGATGCGTTTGTTCTAGGTGAAGTAGTAAATGAAAAGTGGAATTGAAATAATATGAAGAAACAAGTAGCAATATTTGCATCTGGAACCGGAAGTAATTTTGAGAAAATTGCAGATGATAATAGACTTAAAGAAAAATGGATATTGCACTTCTAGTTTGTGATAAACCAAATGCAGCTGTAATAAAAAGGCGCAAGATCGTAATATAAATACTTATGTTTTTTCAACAAAAGATTTTTGCATCAAAAACAAGATTATGAAGCAGCTATTTTTGGAGCAAGTTAAAGATTTAGATTATATTTTTCTTAGCTGGTTATATGAGAATTATTTCTCCGTATTTTTCTGGAAAATTACAAAAACAATCTTAAATCTTCATCCATCTCTTTTACCCAAATATAAAGGTAAAGATGCGATAGAACAAGCATATAAAGCGCAGGAACGTGAAGTAGGAATTAGTATTCATTATGTTAATGAGGAGTTAGATGGTGGAGAAGTTATCGCTCAAAAATCATTAATTGTAAAAAGATGGTGAAACTCTAAAAAGAAGTTACTGCAAGGATTCATGAATTAGAACATGAACTTTATCCAAATGTTATTTTTAAAAATTAGTTGAGGAGGCACTATGACGAAAAAGAGCTTTAATAAGTGTAAGTGATAAAACAAATATTGTAGAATTTGCAAAAGGACTAGAAAAACATGGTTTTGAAATTATTAGTACAGGTGGGACTTTTTACTTATTTGAAAAAAATAATGGTGTAGCCTGTATTAGTATTGAGGATGTTACGCACTTTCCAGAAATTTTGGAAGGTCGTGTAAAAACACTTCATCCTAAAAATCCATGGTGGATTACTTTCAAAAACGTGGAAATGAACTTCATAATAAACATGTAGCAGAAAATAATATAGAATACATTGATTTAGTATGTGTTAATTTATATCCATTTTGAAGCTACTGTTAAAAAGAAGGAGTAAGCGAAGAAGAAATTATAGAAAATATTGATATCGGTGGACCGAGTATGTTGCGTAGTGCTGCGAAAAAAACTTTAATGATGTAACGGTTGTAACTGATATTCGAGATTATGACCGTATACTAAAATGAATTAGAAAATGGTGGAATTACTCTTGCGACACGTCGTTCATTAGCTATTAAAGTGTTTAATACTACTGCAAGTTATGATGCAGCTATTGCAAAATTACTTTAATAAAGCTGATAACTTGATTCCTGAAAAATTAACATTATCTTATACGTTAGAAGATACTTTTACGCTACGGAGAAAATCCTCATCAAAAAGCGTATCACTATGTACAAGATAATAATGAAAGCTATGCTTTACAAAATGCAGTACAACTACATGGGAAAGAAATGTCTTACAATAACATTCAAGATGCTTCTGCTGCATTAGATATTCTTGCAGAGTTTGATGAGATTGCATGTGTTGCTGTAAAACATATGAACCCATGTGGTGTTGCAATAGGAAAAAGATGTTTTTGAAGCATATTCACGCGCTTATGATGCGGATCCTGTATCTATCTTTGGAGGGATTGTTGCGGTTAATGGCGTTGTAGATAAAGCTACCGCAGAAAAAAATGCATAGTATTTTTCTTAGAAATTATTTTAGCAGTTGATTATGATGATGAAGCGCTAGAAATACTAACTAAGATCTACGTATTTACAAACTTAGTGAAAAATAATAATCATGAACAACAAATCAAGAGTGTTCGTGGGGGAATCTTGGTTCAAGATTTCAACTCAGCTTTAGCTGAAAAATTATGAAGTTGTTACAGATAAGCAGCCAACTAAAGAGCAAAATGACAGATTTAGAATTTGGACTTAAAATAGTAAAAACATGTAAAATCGAATGCAATTGTCGTAGTTAAAAATGGTCAGACATTAGGAATGAGGTGCCGGTCAAATGAATCGTGTAGGTTCATGTAAAATAGCTCTTGAACAAGCTGGCGCACTTTGCAGAAGGTGCAGTTCTTGCTTCTGATGCATTCTTCCCAATGCGAGATAGTGTTGATTTAGCAGCAGAATATAATATTGCAGCAATCGTACAACCTGGTGGTTCAATACGCGATCAGGAAAGTATAGATGCTTGTAATGAGAAAGGTATGGCGATGCTTTTCAGCAAAAATACGCCACTTTAAACACTAATGGCAAAAAGTATTAGTAGTGGGTGCAGGTGGAAGAGAGCACGCTATCGCCTACAAGTTTAACCAAGAAGGACACGAAGTTTATATGGTTGGTATTAATCCAGCAGTTGAAAAATTTGGGACTTGTATTGACATCAAAGAAGATGATATCCCAAGTTATGCATTAGAAAATAGTATTGATTTAGTTTTTGTAGGGACCTGAAGTACCGCTGGTAAATGGTTTGGTTGATAAACTCCAAGAAAAAGGTATTCGCGCTTTTGGACCAAGTAAAAAGCAGCACAATTAGAAGGAAGTAAAGTATTTTCTAAAATGATGATGGAAAAATATAATATTCCTACAGCTAAACACGAAAGTTTTAGCGACTATGAAAAAGCAAGTGAATATTTATCTCAGCAAAAATCTCCAATCGTTTTGAAAGCTGATGGTCTTGCCGCTGGTAAAGGTGTAATTATCGCTGAAACTTTGGAAGAAGCACAACACGAACTTAAAGAAATGATGTGTAATTCTAAATTCGCTGCAGCTGGAGCAAATGTCGTAATAGAAGAGTTTCTATCTGGAGAAGAATTTTTTCTCTAATGTGCTTTGTTTCTGATAGAAAAGTTTATCCAATGGAAATTGCTCAAGATCACAAGCGTGCTTTTGATAATGATGAAGGATTAAACACAGGGGGAATGGGAGCATATTGTCCACTTAAAAAGATTACACAAGATGACATAATTGAAGGTGCTAGTAAAAAGTAGTTCAACCAATGGTTGATGCAATGAGCAGTGAGGGAATGCCATTTTATGGAATACTTTACGCTGGACTTATGAAGTGTGCTGATGGTGTAAAAACTATTGAGTTTAATGTACGTTTTGGAGATCCAGAAAGTGAAATTTTTACTATTAAAATTAGAAAGTAGTTTATATGAAATAGCTAATAATGTTATCGATGGCAAAGATGTGGAATTAAAATGGAATAAGGATGCATTTATTGGGGTTGTTATGGCAGCTAAAGGTTATCCAGAAAAAAAGTGAAAAAAAGGTGCAGTTATTAATGGTTTAGAAAAAAATTAACAACACCGGTATTTCACATGGGAACAAAACAAGTAGATGGTAATATTGTAATAAATGGAGGACGCGTCTTATTAGTTTGTGCTAGTGGCGAAAACTTGCAAGCCGCACGTGAAAAAAAGTATATAATGAAATAGGAAAAAAATAGGATGTGATGACTTGTTTTTCCGTAAAGATATAGGTCATCATTCATTATAATATTATGTAAATGAAGTAAAAAAATATAAAAATCTAGGAGATACTTTTAATGATAGAAAGATATAGTAGAGAACCTATGCGTAGTATTTTCAGTGATGAAAATCGTTTTTAAAACATATTTAGAAGTAGAACTTTTTGCAACTGAAGCATGGAGTAAACTAGGAGTTGTTCCAGAAAATGATGTAAAAAAATTATTTGAAAATGCTAAGTTCGATTTAGAAGGAATCTTAGAATTAGAAAAAGAAACTAAACATGATATTGTTGCATTTACTCGTAATGTGTCTAGTTATTTGGGAGAAGATGGGTTCATTATGGGCTTACTTCGACTGATGTTGTTGATACAGCATATGGTTATTTATACAAACAAGCTAACGATATCATCATGGAAGATTTACTAAAAATTCCAAGAGGTATTAAAAAGAAAAAAAGCTCTAGAATATAAATTTACACCATGTATCGGCCGTACTCATGGGGTACATGCTGATATCAGTAGTTTCGGATTGAAATTTGCTTTATATTATGATGAATTCAACCGTCATATTGAGCGTTTTAAAGCAGTTAGAAAAATAATAGAAGTAGGTAAAATTTCTGGAGCAGTTGGAACATTCTCTAACACTCCACCTGAAGTTCAAGATTATGTGTGTGAAAAATTAGGAATTCAGTCAAGTAACATTTCAACACAAACATTACAACGTGATCGTCATGCCGATTATTATTCAACATTGGCTTTAATAGCAAGTTCTATTGAAAAAATTGGTGTAGAAATTCGTCACTTACAGCGTACAGAGGTTCGCGAAGCAGAAGAATTTTTCTCAAAAAATCAAAAAGGTTCAAGTGCGATGCCTCATAAACGTAATCCAATATCAAGTGAAAAATATGGCGGGATGTGCAAGAATTATGCGTGGGTACATGTTAGCTGCGTATGAAAATATTCCACTATGGCATGAACGTGATATTTCTCACTCAAGTGCAGAACGTATTTTAAGTAGTGATGCAACAACATTATTAGACTATATGTTGAATAGATTTACAAATGTTGTTAAAAAAACTTAACAGTATTTACAGATAATATGATAAAAAAATATTTATGCGACTAATGGTGTTATCTTTGCTCAAAGAACAATGAGTAATTTAATAGAAAAATATGATTTTTTTCTCGTGAAGAAGCATACGATTTAGTTCAACCACTTGCCATGAAATCTTGGTTCGAAGGTATACCATTTAGACAACTTTTAGAGGAAAACGAAGTTATTCAAAAACACTGTTTCTAAAAGAGTACTAGATAGCTGCTTTGCACTAGAAGTACATTTGGTTAATATTGATAAGATTTATAAACGTATTCCAGGTTTAGAAGATTAAAAAAGTTTTGTATAATAAAAAAATAATTAAAATAGAAAAGCGAAAGATATATAGGAGCTACCTAGCAACTTTCGTTACAATGAGGTAAAAACATGAAGTCAGATTTTCAAATTTCAAATGAATGTGAGAAAAACATATTGCAGAAGTTGCTGCAAAAATTAGGTTTAAGAGAAGAAGATTTAATTCTTTATGGAAACTATAAAGCAAAAAATTCAAACAAAAAAATATTAAGGATGATATAAAAGAAGATGCTAATTTAATTTTAGTAACAGCTATTAATCCAACATCAAGTGGAGAAGGTAAATCAACGGTAACTATTGGGTTATCAGATGCTCTAAACAAACTTGGTAAAAAATCATGTGTTGCGCTTCGTGAACCATCATTAGGGCCCAGTACTTGGTCGTAAAGGTGGTGCTGCAGGTGGTGAGGTATGCTCAAGTAGTACCTATGGAAGAAATTAATTTACATTTTACTGGAGATATGCATGCAATTACAACAGCTCATAATGCCATTGCTGTTTTAGTAAATAACCATGTTTTCCAAGGCAACGAACTTGATATTGATAAAATTGTGTTCAACCGTGTTATGGATATGAATGCACGTGATTTACGTCACATTAAAGTAAATGCAGGAACAGAGTTAGAACGAGAAGATGGTTTTGATATTACGGTTGCTAGTGAAATCATGGCAATTCTATGTTTATCAGAAGGAATAGCTGATTTAAAAGAAAAACTTCGTAATATTCTTGTCGCTTATAACTCAAAAGGTGAACCTATTTATCTGAAAGATTTAAAAATTGAAGGTGTTATAACTTCTTTATTGAAAGATGCTATTAAACCTAATATAGTTCAAACTTTAGAAAAATAATCCAGCTATCATTCATGGTGGGCCGTTTGCAAATATTGCTCATGGATGCAACTCAATTTTAGCAACAAAAACTGCTTTTAAAAATATGCTGATTATGTTATAACTGAAGCAGGATTTGGTGCAGACCTTGGTGCAGAAAAATTCTTAAATATCAAATGCCGTAAAGCTGGGTTAAAACCAAAAAGCAGCAGTAGTAGTAGCAACAGTAAAAGCTTTAAAACTTCATGGTAATATCGAGGAAAAAGGATCTTAAAAGAAGAGAATATAGAAGCACTCGCAGCTGGTGTTGCCAACTAGAAAAACATGTAGAAAATATGAAAAAAAGTATAATCTGCCAGTTGTAGTTGCTTTAAATGTTTTTTGTAACAGATACTGAAAAAGAATTAGCATTTTTAGAAGAGTGGGCGGCTAACCAAGGTGTTGAACTTTCAAGAACAGAAGTTTGGGAAACATGGTGGCGCAGGCGGACTCGACCTTGCAGAAAAAGTGATTCGTGCAATAGATAACAATAAAGAAGATTTACAACTTCTTTATAACGATGAAACACCAATTGCAGAAAAAAATAGAAATAATCTGTCGAGAAATGTATGGAGCAGATGGTGTAAATCTAACTGATGAAGTTAAAACTGAAATTGCTAGAATAGAGGAATTAGGTTTTGGTGGTTTACCAGTTTGTATGGCTAAAACACCAGCGTCATTAACTGATAATGCAAAAATAAAAGGGCGTCCTACAGGATTCAAAATTACAATTAATGATGTTAAAACTTCGTAGTGGAGCAGGTTTTGTAGTTGCTTATGCTAACAAAGTCTTAACGATGCCGGGTCTTCCTAAAGTACCTAGTGCATTAAATATCGATATTGATGAAGAAACAGAAACAATTTTAGGGATATTCTAAAATTATAAAAAGAAGCCGAAAGGCTTCTTTTTTTACGAATTTTTAACACAAAAAAATATACAAAATCAGTGCAAAAATATGTTATAATGGATATGTTTGAGTAGGAATAATAAAAGTAACTTGTGTTTTAACCGAATAATCAAAAGAAACATAATAATTTTTTTGCTTGAATAAATAAAAAAATATAATTAAATAAATCTTACTTTTACAGGAGGGTAATTTATGTCTACAATAGTAGTAGTTGGATCACAATGGGGAGATGAAGGAAAAAGGTAAAATTACCGATTTCTTAGCAGAAAAAGCTGATGTTATTGCGCGTTATCAAGGAGGTAATAACGCAGGACATACAATTAAATTTGACGGTAAAACATATAAACTTCAATTAATTCCATCAGGGAATTTTTAATGAAGATAAATTATCAATAATTGGTAATGGATTAGTAGTTGATCCAAAATGGTTATGTGGTGAAATTGATCGATTAAAAGAAAGCGGAGTTACTTGTAAAGGATTAAGAATATCTAATAGAGCGCACATTGTTTTACCATATCACTTAAAACTTGATGAGGTAGAAGAAGCACGACGTGGAGAAAAATAAGATAGGAACTACTAAAAAGGTATAGGGCCCACTTACGTTGATAAATATAAACGTTGTGGTGTCCGTGTAGCAGATTTATTAGATGCAGAGTTATTTAAGAAAAAATTAGAACAAAATCTAGTAGAAAAAAATGAAGTATTTGAGAAAATTTATGGCGTAGAAGGATTTACTGTTGAGGAAATATTCAATGAATACTTTGAATATGGAAAACAACTTTCTGAATATGTAACAGATACATCAAAAGTTTTAGAAGATGCACATAAAACGAATAAAAATATACTATTTGAAGGTGCACAAGGGGTTATGTTAGATATTGATCATGGTACATACCCATACGTTACATCATCAAATCCTAGTGCTGGGAGGGAATTACTGTTGGTAATGGATTTGTCCCAACAAATGGTCTTAAAGTTTTAGGAATTAGTAAAGCTTACACTTCTCGTGTAGGGAGATGGTCCATTCCCAACGGAGTTATTCGATGAAATTGGCGATACTATTCGTGAAGTAGGTCATGAATACGGAACTGTTACAAAACGACCACGTCGTATTGGGTGGTTTGATACAGTAGTAATGCGTCACTCTGCGCGTGTATCAGGTATGACTAATCTTTCGGTTAACTGTTTAGATGTATTGAGTGGTCTAAAAGAAATTAAAAATTTGTACAGCTTATGATTATAAAGGTGAAATACTAACAGAATATCCAGCTAGTGAAAATATTATAAAAGAATGTAAACCAATTTACGAAACACTTCCTGGATTCGATGAAGACATTACAGGAGTTACAACTTTAGAAGAATTACCAGAAAAATGCACGTAATTATCTAAGTAAAAATAGAAGAGTTGGTTGGTGTTAAGATTTCTATTTTTTTCTACTGGACCGGATAGAACACAAACACACTTATTAGAAGATTTATGGAAATAGTATAAATAAATTATAGAGAGAACAAATTATAAAAATTTAATTTGTTCTCTCTATTTCATTTACAATTCATTTTGCTTTGTTATATTAAAATCAGCAAAAATAAATAATTTATGAGGTGAACATGTATGTCAATATTAAAAAAAGCATGGTTTTATATTACAAGAAAGATATTGAAGACATTAATCATATTTCTTATTTTTAGTAAGTATGTCTACAATGATTTTTAAGTACAATATCTATAAAAGAAATCAACAGATAAGGTATCAGAAAGAAACATTCCAAAAATATAACAAGTAGTTTTTCTATGGAAATAAATAGAAGAACAAATCCTGGAACAGCGAGGGGTGCTGGTAACCTCGTTGGTAAGGATATTGAACAAATTAAAAAAATATACCAGGTATAAAAATACATAAAAAAAGAATGAATGTGTCAGCTGATTTAATTGGATTAGAACCATTGAAATTAGCTAATCACAGATTAGAAGAAAATAAATCAGAAAACAAAAAGAAATTTAGTAAAACAGTAATTGTAAGTGGAACTAACGACTCTTCACTAGATGATAGATTTTCTGCAGAAACATTAAAAATTAAAAGAAGGAAGACATTTACGAGATTCTGATAAAAAAATAGCGTTTTAATACATGAAGGTTTTCGCTAAAAAGAATAATTTAAAAATTAGGGGACAAAATTAAATTAAAAGGTAATCCGAATGATGCCGATAACGAGAAAAAAATCTGATAAAGAAACAGAAGTAACTATTGTAGGTATATTCACAGGTCAAAAACAAAGGAAACACATCTAGTCACATGGAGTTGTATGATAATATATTTATAGCAGATACAACAACGACTAAGACTTTATACAATTACGAAGATGGAAAAAGAAATTTATCAAGATGCTATATTTTTTTAGTAGATGGTAAAAGATAATGTAGATAAAGTTATAGCAGAAGCTAAGAAGTTACCTATTAACTGGAAATTATTTGAACTAGTGAAAAAGTAATCAAAACTTCCCAGTATTACAAAAAAATCACTTGATTCTATATATGGTATTACTAATGGAGTATTTATAGGAACAGTAGCATTCAGTATTATTATATTATCTCTAATATTATTCCTATGGATTAATGGTAGAAGAAAAAGAGATTGGTGTTAACCTTGCTCTAGGAGTTTCTAAGGCGAAAATAGTAGGACAATTTATTTTAGAGTTAGTTATAATCAGTATTCCAAGTTTTATTGTTTCATACTTTATAGGTAAAAAGCAGTAAGTCAAAGTATAGGAAATCAAATTTTTATCACAATCTATAAAATCTGTTACAGAGAGTGTTGCTAATCAAACAAAAAGGTCTAAATCTAGGGAGCTAATGCAGAGGTAGAAGGAGCGAGTAAAAATGATAACATCATTAGATGTAAGTGTAAAATCTTACAGATATGATGAGTGTTGTAGGAATAGGATTAGCGGTAATTGTAATAGCAATTTGTATTACATCAATTCGATTAATTTACAAAAAAACCAAAAGAATTGTTACAAAATATTAACTAGTTATACTTTGTAGATGAGTAAATGGTAAAAGAAAGGAGTAATAGCTATGACAACTTTTAAAAAGAGCCTATCTATATATAACTAGAAAAAAAGGTTAGAAGTATAATTATGTTTATGCTACTTACAATTATATCAACGGTATTATTAAGTAGTAATATTTTAAATCATACTGTAAAGGGTATTTCAAACAAGATATATGAGAGCTCTAATTTCGGATTTACTGTTAAAAATTTATCAAAAAAACTGATAAAAGAAATATCTGTGAAAAAAATTGGATAAAATTACAAACTTACCTGATATAAAAGGGGCAAATTATCAATTTGCAACACCTATTAATCTTTTAGGGAGTAAGGTTGTTGAGGGACAAAATAATCTTATTTTTAGACGAGAAAACAAATAAAAACAATTTAGTTATGTTAAATGCAAATACTAATACTGCAGATAATTCAGACTTTAAAAGCGAAGTATTGAAATTGAAAAAAGGAAGACATATAGGTCCTGAAGATCGTAATAAAGTACTGGTTCATGAAGAATTTGCAAAATTAAATAATCTTGATATTGGAAGTAAAAATAAAAATTAGAAAAAGCAAATAGTTCTGAACAAAAGACTACTAACAAAGACTATGAAGTAGTAGGTATTTATTCAGGAACAAAGAATAATGAATTTCAAGGATTGAGTTCAGATTTCATAGAAAACACAGTTTATACAGATTATAAATCAAGTCAAGAATTAATGGGATATTCTGAAAGCGATAAAAAGGTTACTTCTGTAGATTACTTTGTAAAAATCCAGAGAAGTTAGAAGATGTTGCCAAATCAGCAGAAAATCAAGCGATAGAAGATACAGAAATAGTAAAAATCTAATAAAAATTTCCAAACAGTTATCGCTTCTTTACAAAGTATAGAAAAGATAATAGATATGGTAAAAATAGGAAGTATTATAGCAAGTGTGATAATTTTTATCATTAGTTCTAATATTTTGGCTAAGAGAAAGATTACACGAAATAGGGATATTATTATCTATAGGAACTTCAAAAACAAAAATTATATTGCAACAGATAATAGAATTAGTATATATCGCTGTGTTTAGCATAATCTTATCTAGTGTTTTTTAGAAAATGTTATTTTAAAATATGGAGTAAAAATGCTGTAGATAAGCTAGGGATAGATAATTTACCAGAAGCAATTTCCCAACAAATTTTTAAATGTAAAAGTAGAGTTAGGATATGTTCTAACAGTATCAGCAATATTATTCTTAATAATAGTGTGTTCTATTGTAATAACATCTTTAATAACATTAAGAATGAAGCCAAAAAGAAATTTTTATCAAAAAAATGAGCTAAGAGAGGAACAAAGTATATGTCAATTTTTAAAAAAATTAAAAAAATGTTAGTTATTCATATGAAAACAGAAAAGAAAAAAAGTTTTTAAGAAATTTGAATGTTGAATTTGAAGAAGGAAAAATTTTATGCAATAGTAGGTAAATCTGGGGCAGGTAAATCTACACTATTATCGCTACTTGCTGGATTGGATAGACCTACTAGTGGAGAGATTTTTGTTTAATAATCAAGATATTAGTGAGAAGGGTATAATTACCACAGAAGTCATCAAATATCTTTAGTTTTTCAAAATTATAACTTAATTGATTATTTAACACCTCTAGAGAATTTAAAATTAGTATCTTCAAAAAGCGAATAAAGATATTTTTATTACAATTAGGATTAGAAGAAGAGCAAATAAAAAGAAATATTATGAAACTTTCAGGAGGGCAGCAACAACGTGTTGCTATTGCGAGAGCTCTTGTTTCAGAAGCACCAATTATACTAGCAGATGAACCTACTGGTAACTTAGATGAAAAAAACGGCTGAGGATATTATTAATATATTAAAAGATTCAGCGAAGAAAAGAAATAAATGTGTAATTGTAGTAACTCACAGTAATCAACTAGCAAAAGAAGCGGACGTTGTATTACAATTACAGGATAAAAATTAAAAAAACTATATAAAACATATTAATTGCTAATTTTAGTTCACTAAGATTAGCAATTAATTAATATAAATTGAAAAATATGTCAACATGTTATTCTAAAATATGAGAATAATACTAAAGGAAAAATATAACGATGAATATATTAGTAGTAGATGATGAACAAAACAATACTAACAGGAGTAGAAGAATATTTAAAAAGAATATGGATATAATGTTTTTTTACAGCTGGAAATGGTGTGGAAGCAATAAATATTTTTAATGATATTGAAATAAATTTAATTGTTCTAGATCTCATGATGCCAGAAAAAAATGGTTATGAAGTCCTAGAAGAAATAAGAACACAGAGTAATATTCCGGTTATTATCTTAAGTGCTATGGAAGACGAAAATATCTCAATTAAAAGGTTTTTGATTTAGAAGCGGATGATTATGTGACTAAACCTTTTTCACTTCCTTTATTAGCAAAAAGGGTAAACGCCTTATTAAAAAGACATTATGGTAATCATGAAATTTGGAAATATAGAGAAGCTGTAGTGGATTTTTACAAGTTATAAGGCTGTATACGCTAATGTAGAGGTGGATGTGAAGCCGAAAAGAGATAGATGTACTTAAATTTCTTCTGAAGCATTCTAATCAAGTAATGAGTAGAGAGCAAATATTAGATTATGTATGGAATAATAGTGATGATGTACCATATGATAGAGTAATAGATGTCTATATTAAAAAAATTTAAGAAAAAAATTAGAACTGGATTGTATAGTTACAGTAAAAAAATGTGGGGTATAAGTTGCAATTATGATAAAAAAATATGGGAATTTTTTTCAAGAAATTTTTTTCAAGACATTAGGAATTTTTAGGTACAGCTATAATCATTATTCATGCTATAGTATACTTTACTTTTTCCGATTTTTTTACGCAGAGAATCAAAGAAATAAAAATAAATGAGAGTGCGGATATTTTTAATAAAGTATTTGGAAGAAAAATTCGGATGAGATTCCATTATTATTGGAATCATATTCAAAAATTTGAGGATTTCTGTACATTTGAAGGAAGAAACACCTAAAGATGATTCACAAATAGTAAAAGGATTTAAACATTAATAAAAATAATGAATCTACATATATTATTATTGAGGAAAGAACACTAAAAACAAAAGATAATAAAAACTTATCAGTACAGTTTATTTCAGGCACTAATTTAGTAGATGAGGCAATAGACATTGTATTGGTGTATCTTCCATATACACTTGTATTAACGTTAATATTTAGTTTTATATTTTCATATGTTTATTCTAAGAGACTGGCAGAGCCACTTTTTATATTTCAAAAATCACTAAAAAAATGCAAAAAATATGGAGTTAGATGCTAGATTTGACGAAGGGAATAAAGGTGAATTAGGGAGAAGTAGGTTCACAAATTAATAAAGTATATAGTAAATTGTTAACTACTATAAATGATTTGGAAATAAAGAATAAAAATATTATCGAATTGCAAGAACAAAAAGTTGCGTTCTTGAGAGCGGCTTCTCATGAACTAAAAAAACACCTTTAACAGGAATTAGAATTATTTTTAGAAAATATGAAGTATAATGTGGGTGTTTATAAAGATCATAATAAATATTTATCTGAAACTATTTTTAAAGATTGATAGTCTAAGTATATTATTAGGAGAGATTTTAGAATCTTCTAAGTTTCAAGAATGGACTGAAAATAAACAAATATTAAATATAAAGAACGCTGTTGAAATTATGATTGATAGATATAGAGAAATGTATTTGGTGAAGAACATTAAGATAAATAATGGTGTAAAAGATACTACAACTATACTTATGAGTAAGCAGGCATTAGATAAAGTATTATCTAATGTTGTTAGTAACGCAATTAAATACTCTTCGGAAGACAGTAGTATTCAAATATATGATGATGAAAAAAATATTTATATATAGATAATCCATGTAAGCAATTAAGCGAAGAAGCACAAAAAAATTTATTCAAGATTTTTATCATACTCAAGTAATTAATAAACCGCAAAAATGGTACCGGGCTAGGGTTATATATTGTAAAAAAATATATTAGAAAGTTATGATTTAGAATATAGCTTTTAAACCATATGAGCATGGCATGAGATTTAAAATTAGAATAAATAATAAAGAAAAAGATGATATTTAAAATAGAACATCCTTAGCATTAGTTATAGCAAAAATTAACGTTAAGGATGTTTTTATTATAATGTTGTTACAGTAGAAAGACTATTTACTTAAGCAAAAATAGTCCTTCTAATTCTTTTAATGCTTCATTAAAAAGAATATACAAAGTTTTCCATGTTCTAAAAATCCCACCAAGAACGTAATGGTTCATTGCATAACTAGGAATTTCATATTTGTTGCAGATTTTAGACGGATATCAGAATTGATGGCGATAATTCGTTTTTTTAGGGCAATTGCTAAGCCTAACTCAACCATAACGCCACTATCTTCATTAGTAATATCAACTAAAAATATATCACAGTTATGTATAGCTTCTGTGTCTCCACGAAAAATTTCTTGTGGAGTAGGTAAAGTTTGTTTATCTTCATTAAACAGTTGTTCAATTGGATTAAAAACTGATAACTTTTTCTCCAAAACGTTCCTTTAATAAACGACCTTCTTTCAAACGTTGAGAAATTTCTCCCTCATTAAATAATGCTCCAGCTAAATAAAGTTTCATAAAATAAAGACCTCCAATAGTAATATAAGTAAATTATAATATTTTTTTATTTGAATTTTACAATTAAAGTTTTTTATATATTGATAATGATTATATGTTTTATGGATTTTTAAATTAATTATTTTATATTTATAAGAGTAAATACAAATTTTTTTAATCAGGTGGCTACTGGATATTTAAATAAATTTCCATTATAATAAATATACATAGAGAAAATTTAAAAAAATACTAAAAATATGAATATTTTAATTGAATTATCAAAATTTTGTGAGAATAACAATGAAAAAGTGTAGTATTGTGTGAAAAACCATCTGTTGCTCGTGATATAGCGAGAAATCTTGGTGCAAAAAAATAACAAGAATGGTTGTCTAGAAGGAGATAAGTACATCGTTACTTGGGCATTAGGGCATTTGGTAACGCTGCAAACTCCTGATAAATATAAGGAGTTCAACAATGTAAGTTTTAGAAAATTTGCCAATGATTCCAAAGTATATGAAAACAGAGATTATAAAGAAAAACTTTTAAACAATATAAAATAATAGAAACTGCAGTTAATAGAAAAGATGTTAATGAAGTTATTATAGCAACAGATGCTGGACGTGAGGGAGAACTTGTTGCACGTTATATTCTTGAAAAAAAGCAAATTGCAAAAAGAAAGTTAAGCGTTTATGGATTTCTTCTGTTACAGATAAAGCTATAAAAGATGGATTCAAAAAAATCTTAAAAGCTGGTGATGATTATCTTGGACTTTATTACTCTGGTGTTGCCCGAGCTAACGCTGACTGGCTAGTTGGGAATTAATGCTTCAAGAGCGTTAACATTGAAGTATAATGCATCATTAAATTGTGGTCGTGTTCAAACTCCAACATTGCAGATGGTATATGAACGCGAGGAAAAAATTAAAAATTTTGTACCACGAGATTATTATACTTTTGAGGCAGTAGTTAATGGTATTAGGTTTAATTGTGGAGAAAGTGAATTTGATTTTTTTCTAAAAGCACAAAAAGTTTGTAAATGATAATAAAAAAATAAAACTATTAATTTTGATAAGGTAGAGGTTAAGATTAAAACTTCTATCCCGAAACCACTATATAATTTAACTGATATCCAACAAGTCGCAAGTGCATTATTTGGATTGTCTCCCAAACAGACACTTAATATTATTCAACGTTTATACGAATCTCATAAAGTACTGACATATCCTCGTACTGATAGTAGATATTTGACAACTGATATGAAAAAAATACTTTAGCTGATCGCTTACGAGCTATTGGTGGTGATTATAAAGGAAATAACTGCTAAACTACTACATGAAAAAGATTTTTAACACGAAGAGAATTATAAATAATTCTAAAGTAAGTGATCATCATGCAATTATTCCAACGGAGCAAAAAGCCAAATTATATGTCTTTATCTGATACAGAGCTTAAGATTTATAATTTAGTAGTAAAAAGATTCCTTGAAAAACCTTCTACCTGATTATAAATATGAAGAGACAAGTTATAGTTTTTAAATTAGATAATAAAGTATTTACCGCTAAAAGTACAAAAAGTAATTCAACTTGGTTTTTAAAGAGTTAAGTAGAAGCGAGATTGAGGATAAAAATTAGTTTTTCTACTAAAGAATTTTTGCTTGGATAGTTTGCAGTATAATAAAAACAAACAACGCCACCGAGTTATTACACAGAAGGTAGTTTAATTTATGCGATGGAAAAATCCTTTTGAGTTTGTAGATGATGATAATGAAAGAAAAAAATTCTAAAAACAAACTAATGGTATCGGAACAGTAGCGACTCGTGCAGATATTCTAGAAAAAAATTATTTACTAATGATTATTTGGTTTTTAGATAACGGTAGGATAAAAAAACAACAAACAAAAGCTAAGCAACTGTTAAACTTAGTACCGAAAAATCTAAAAAGCCCTTCGCTTACTGCAACGTGGGAAAAACAATTAGATAATATTGCTAAAAACAAACTATCAAAAGATAAGTTTTTAAAAGATATTAAGGATTATACGAGGGAATGTATTTTAGAAATAAAAGATAGTCAGGATAAGTTTAAACATGATAATATTAGCGGGAAAAAGTGTGAAGAGTGTGGAAGCTATATGCTTGAGGTAGATAAAAAAGGAACAAAGATGTTGAAATGTTCATCTCCTACTTGTAGAAATAGAAAAGTAATAAGTCGTTTGACAAATCTTCGCTGTGATAATTGCCATAAGAAGATGACTTTTATTCGGAAGTGGAGAAAAATTCTACTTATAGATGTATGCGGAAATTCATTAAAACAAAAAGAAGTAGATAAACGTATAAAAAATAATAAAAAAGATAAGGCGAGTCGTGTTGATATGAAAAAATATATGAAGCAGGAAAGTTTGGAAAATAATGCCTTACGTGATAAACTATTAGGACTTAAATTAAAATAAGTATTTGATTTTTATACAATTTAATTAATGTTATACTATGATGTTAAAAAAACAAATCTAAGAGTATAGTTCAAGTTACTATAAATGGAATTTTTTTCTCTTTAAAAGCTAGTGTTTAGTATGAGTTTATGCTATAATTAATCATGAAAAATTTGACTGAGAGGTAAATGATGAAATACATATCAGTAGCCGTAGATGGGCCAGCTGGTTCAGGCAAAAGTACGATAACCAAGATGGTGGCTAAAAATTTAGGATATAATTATGTTGATACAGGTGCGATGTATCGTGGATTAACATATGATTTTTGAAAAAAATAATTTAACAGAATTAGATGAAAAAATAGAGTTACTATTGAGCAAAGTAAAGTTTGAAGTGAAGTTTATAGATAGGGTTCAATATGTTTTCGTCAATGGTGAAGATGTTAGTGAAAAAATTCGAACTGCAGAAGTGTCAAAATTTACGTCACTATTTGCTAAATCACCTGCGGTTCGCGAATTTTTAATTGACACTCAAAGAAACCTTGCAATGAGCAATAATATAATAATGGACGGTCGAGATATAGCATCGGTAGTGCTACCTAACGCGGATGTAAAAATTTTCTTGACAGCATCCGTTGAAGAAAGAGCGAGACGTCGCGTTTTAGATTTTGAACGACAAGGGGTAGTTGATATTGATTTCGATAAGGTTAAAGCAGATATAGCGGCGCGTGACTATCAAGATGAAAACCGTGATATAGCACCACTTGTAAAAGTAGATGATGCAGTGTTGATAGATACAACTAATTTAACTATAACTGAAGTAGTAGAAAAGATGACAGAATTAATTAAGAAGGCAGAAGGATAAGGAGAAAAGAATGTATAACTTTGTAAAAAAACGTTGTTATCATTGTTTTTATAAAAATTTTTATAAAGTAACAGTAATTAATGGCGAAAAAAATAGAGAATGCAAAAAGGTGTTGTTATTTCAGGAAATCACTTGAGTAATCATGATCCATTATTGTTTCCAGCATTTTTTTGATAAAAAAATTCGATTCATTGCAAAAGAAGAATTATTTAAAAATTCCATTCATAAAGCAATCATTAAAAAGTAACTGGAGCAATTCCTATTAAACGCGGAACTTTCGATAGAGCAGCTATTAATTCTAGTATTAAGTTATTAAAAAGAAGGAGAAGTAGTTGGTGTTTTTTCCTGAGGGTACACGCTCCCATTCAAAAGAGTTAGACTTTAGGTCAATCACATAACGGTGCATCTTTTATTGCAACAAGAGCTAAAAACGAAAAATCATTCCGTTTGCAATAATTCCAAGTAAAAAAATTTTAAATTATTTTTCAGAAATTAAAATAGTTGTAGGTGATGAAATAGATGCTACTAGTTTGAAAGAAGAAGGAAAAAGTCATGACGAAATTACAGCTATCTTAATGCAAGCTATTTCTGATATAATAGCAAAAGGAGAAGTAATATGTACGAAAAAAACTATAAAATTCAAATTAGAAAAAATTTTTTTAACTCAGCAGGCTTTTTTAGATAATAAGTATATTTACGATTGGCTAATTTAGCCAAAAAGTACTATCTAAATAGTTTGGGGATAGATGTAGATTCTCTAATTAACTATAATCTATATTATTCTGATATAGAGGTTAAATATTCTATCAAAAAAATAACATCAGATTTGAGAATCAAGATATGTTTATTAAGACGTGGATAGAAAAACATAATGGAATAAAAAAACTATTTTTTTCTTATGAATTATCTGTTGATGGTGTTGTTGTAGCACTTGCAACTTCATCACATAATATTTTTAGGTACTGAAAGCGACCGAGCTGTTCGTATTGATAGAAATCTCCCAAAAATGGGATCAGATTTTTAAAAGATGTAGTTAATGGTGAATAAAGAAATGGCTAAAAATAAATGGAAGTAATTTATTTTTAGCTATTTTCTATATTTATTGATTAAACATAGACATAAGTTAACCAGATATATACAATTTTAGTAATTAAAGAAAATTGAAATTAAATTGATTTCAATTGATAAAAACTAGCTATTTGTTATATACTTTTTATAGTGATTTGTTAACAACAAATATGTAATTGAAAAGGTGTCAAAAAAATGATATACTTAGATAATTGTGCGACTACAAAACCTTATGATGAAGTTTTTGAAAAACTTTTGTTGAGGTTAATAATAATTATTATGGGAATCCCGCTAGTATTAATAAATATGGGAAAAACAGTGAATAAACTTCTTAATGCAGCTAGAACGCAAGTTGCAGATATATTAGGTGTGGAAAGTGATACAATATATTTCACATCTTGTGCAACTGAAAGTAATAATATAGCTCTTTTAGGAAGTGTTGAACATAAAAAGATTTTGGAAATAGAATTATAGTTTCGAGGATAGAACATCCTTCAGTATTAGAGACGTTTAGAGAATTAGAACATCGTGGTTTTATTTTTAGACTATGTTAATGTTAATGAAAATGGATTTATTGACTTAGAACATTTAAAAATCATTGTTAACAAAAAGAAACTATTCTAGTTAGTGTAATGCATGTTAATAATATTTTTGGAGCAATTCAACTTATTGAAGGAATTGTAGAGATACTAAAAGAATATCCGAAAATTCATTTTCATGTTGATGGAGTTCAAGGGGTACTGAAAGAAAAAAATTGATTTAACTATGATTGATAGTTATTCTATTTCTGCACATAAGTTTCACGGCTTGAAAGGTGTAGGAGTATTATATTTAAAATCACGAAGAACGACGCACAATATTACTTTTTGGAGGAGGGCAAGAAAACGGTCTTCGAAGTGGTACTGTAAATGTTCCTGGAGCAGTAAGTCTTGCTAAAGCATTGAGACTAACTCAAGAGAAAGTAAATGATATTAAAGAAAAACATTATGAATATAAGAAATTAATTGTTGATGAATTAAGCGCAATAGAGCACGTAATAATTAATTCTCCGTTACAAAATGATTTTGTAGATTCAATAATTAACATTAGTCTTCCGAAAATAAAAAGGAGAAGCCATTATCAATGCATTAAATGAACGTGGAATTATGGTTTCAACGACGAGTGCTTGTTCGTCAAGAACTTTTCATTTGAATGAAGCTTTTATATGCTCGTGGTTTATCAAGAGAAAATATTGAAGGAAGTATTCGAGTTAGTTTCTCATATGAGACAAAACTAGAAGAAGTTAAAAAAATTTATCGAAGTATTTAAAGATGAATATTATAAAAAAATTTAAAGAGGTAATTGAAAGTGGAATATAGTCATATAATAGTCAGATATGGAGAACTTACTCTAAAGTCTGGAAATAGAAATGAATTTTTTAAAAAGCTTACAAAAAAATATTCGTTACAATCTTCAAGGATTAAAAAGGATTTCATGTTCAAACAAAAACGTGATAGAATGTATATCCATTTAGATAATAATGATGATGTAGAAGAAATAATGAGTCGTTTTAAAAACATGTTCCAGGGATTCACAATTTTTCTCCAGTATTACGTGCACCACTGGATATAGAAGAAGCGAAGAAAGTAGTTGATAATCTATTAAAAAAACAAAATTAGATAAAGAATATACGTTTAAGATTCAAACTAAACGCGCTAATAAAAAAATTTTGAGTATAATACTAACGAGATGAACAATGTTTTTGGTAGCCATGTTCTTGTTAATTATAAAAAAACTTAAAAAGTTAATGTAAAACAACCGGATTTTATTATTAATGTAGAAGTTCGTAGTGAAGGAATTTTTTTATTTTTACAGACTTTGTAAAAAGGTATTGGAGGTTTCCTGTCAATACTTCATCAAAAGCTTTATTGCTATTATCAGGAGGAATTGATTCTCCTGTTGCAGCGCATATGTTACAAGTTAAAGGTGTTGAATTAGAAATGATTCATTTTTCAATCTCCACCGTTTACATCATCTGAAGCAATGCAAAAGATATTTGACTTAACTATTAAACTTAGTGAAGTTGTAGGGAAAATAAAATTACATGTGGTTAATTTTTACAAAGTTACAAACAGAAATAGTTAAGCGTGTTCCGTCAAATTACACAATGACTTCTACGAGAAGATTTATGCTTCGTATCGCTGAAGAAGTTGCTAAAAAGAGGGTTGCCTTTGCTATTGCGACTGGAGAATCATTAGGACAGGTGGCTAGCCAAACATTGGAGTCTATGAATTGCATAAATAATGTAACAAATATACCTATATTACGACCACTGTTGACTATGGACAAAAGTAGATATTATAAAAATTGCAAAAGAAATAGACACATTAGAAATTTCTAATCTTCCATTTGAAGATTGCTGTACAATTTTACGCCAAAAGCTCCAAAAAAACAAAACCGAGATTAGAAAAAAATCGTCGCTTATGAATCACGTGATGATTATTCAGAGCTTATTGATGAAACATTAGCAAGTATTGAGACATATCTTTTTGATAAAAATGGTCGTATAATTACACAAGATATAAAAAGAAAAACAAAGAGGAAAAAAAGAAGAAAAAGAAGATTTTTTTCGGATTTATTATAAAATAGAAAGAGAGATAGTTAATGGAAAAGAAAATAATTGTAATTGGAGCCGGTCTTGCTGGAAGTGAAGCAGCATGGCAACTTGCTAAGCGTGGAATTAAAGTAGATCTTTATGAAATGCGTCCAAAAAGATGACCCCAGCACATAAAACGCAAAAATTTTGCTGAGTTAGTATGTTCAAAACTCATTAAGAGCTAATAATATTACGAATGCTGTAGGGTTTATTGAAAGAAGAAATGAGAATGCTTGATTCTTTAATCATGAAATGTGCAGATGCTACGCAAGTTCCTGCTGGAGGAGCGTTAGCAGTTGATAGAGATAAGTTTTCAGAAATGATTACAAATACTATTAAAAAAACCATCCAAATATCAATGTTATAGAAGAAGAGTTGTCAGAAATTCCTAAAGGAGAAAAATCCTGTTATTGTTGCTACAGGACCTTTAACATCTGATTCACTGAGTGAGAACATTAAGGAATATACAAAACAGGATGGATTGTATTTTTTTATGATGCGGCAGCCCCAATTATTGAAAAAGATTCTATAGATATGAATAAAGTATATCTAAAAATCGCGTTACGACAAAGGCGAAGCTGCGTACCTAAATTGTCCGATGACAAAAGATGAATTTTTTGCATTTTATAATGAATTAATTACAGCAGAAGCAGCTCCGTTAAAAGAATTTGAAAAAGAAATTTATTTCGAAGGTTGTATGCCTTTTTGAAGAAAATGGCTAAACGTGGTGAAAAACTTTATTATTTGGACCAATGAAACCAGTGGGTCTAGAAGATCCAAAAAAACTGATAAAACGCCCTTATGCTGTAGTGCAACTTCGCCAAGATAATAGTGAGGGAACACTATATAATATAGTTGGATTCCAAACACATTTAAAATGGGGTGAACAAAAACGAATTATTAATATGATTCCAGGTTTAGAAAATGCTAGTATTGTTCGTTATGGAGTTATGCACAGAAATACATATCTAAACTCTCCTCAATTGTTAGAAAAACATATCGTCTAAAAGATGAGGAAAAATATTTATTTTGCAGAGGCAAATGACAGGCGTTGAAGGTTATGTTGAAAGTGCAGCTTCTGGAATTGTAGCAGCACTAAATGCATTATATAACACTGAAGGAAAAGAAGTAGTTTTTCCCAACTGAAACTATGATTGGAGCAATGGCAAATTATATAGTGAGACAATACTAGTAAAAACTTCCAACCTATGAATGCAAACTTCGGTATAATAAAACCTCTTCCAGAGAAAATTAGAGATAAAAAAAGGAAAAATATAGAAAAATATGCAAAAAGATCATTAGAAATTTTAGAAAATTTCAGAATTGATTAAAAATATTTTATTGAAAAAGTCTTACAATTTCCTTTGAATAGTGGTATAATAGTCGAGGAAGTATTTTTGTAAGGAGAAAAAATGGCGAGTTTATTACAAAAACAAGAAAAATAAGTACAATTTTTACAAGAAGGACGTCATGATAATGTCGATTTTGAAGCAATGGCAATGCGCTTAAGTCCTATTTTTAGATTCTGTTGTCTATATTTTTAGATGTAGAAGGTAATATTCTTGGGTATGATTCTATTGTAGATTATTCTAACGAACGTATGGAAGAAATTATTCGTGCGAGGAAAGTGCCTAAAGCTTATTTAGATGCAACATTAAAAGTATATGCTACGAAGGTTAATATTCCATTTCAAGATCCGCTTTTCTATTTTTCCCAGATGAAGAAAAAGAAAGATTTGATGGGAATACCTATACTGTAATTTTACCAATAAGAGGCGGGGAGAACGACTTGGAACTCTTGTTATCGGAAGAATGGATAATGACTTTCAAGATGATGATTTGGTGTTAGCAGAATATGCGTCAACAGTAGTAGGAATTGAAATTCTTCACGAAAAACAAGATAAAGAAAAAAATCTAGCTAGAGACAAAGATATGGTGAATATGGCTCTTAATTCGTTATCATATTCAGAAAAAGAGCAATTGAACATATTTTCAGAGAATTAGATGGAACAGGAAGGACTACTTATCGCAAGTAAAATTGCAGATAGAGTAGGAATTACTCGCTCAGTTATTGTTAATGCACTTAGAAAAATTAGAAAGTGCAGGTATTATAGAGTCAAAATCATTAGGTATGAAAGGTACTTATATAAAAGTACTTAAAGAATATTTTTTTAGAATTAATGTTTTCTAATGAATTTTAAATGTAAATTAGTAAAAATAAAAAAACCTCCTATTTAGGAGGTTTTTATTTGCTTATTTAGATATTAATTTTTTTCATAAATTTCTTATTATTAATTATTACACGTGTATGATCAGCTGTTGCAATTTGTTTATCACCTTCGTATGCTTCAAGACTGAAGATAATTATCTTTTCTTTGATAATTTCTTTAATTGTACCTTTGACAATTATGCTTTTTCCGATAAGAGTTGGAGCAAGATGATTTATATTAATATTACTACCAACACTGCCTAGTTCCTCATTAAGAAAATTATTTAAGTAATTTTTTGCAGAATTTTTCCATAAAAGCCACTAGACTAGGTGTAGATAATACTTCCAAATCACCACTCCCCATACTTTTAGCACTATTTTCACCTTTGATAGTATAGTGTGTTTCAAAAATTTTATTTAATTCAATATTCATAATATTGCTCCTTTAGTCGTAAAAAGTTACTTCATAATCAATAAATTTATTGTCTTTATAATTAAATTTAGCTGAAAAGAAAGGCTTATCTTGTATTAGCCAATCAAGAAATATATAATCACCTTCCCAAGTTTTTTATATTTTTGTATTTCATTCTTTTTAACCCAAACTAAATCTCCTTCATTGCAATCTTTTTGTAAGGTTACCTGTATAATCTTTTGCTGTAAATACATATGTATACCAATCTTTATTTCCATCAAAATTTGGAAAAGTGATTATGCCACGAAGTTTAGGTTTAATGATATCAAGATTCGTTTCTTCTTTTTACTTCTCGAATAACGCAATCCTCGGGACTTTCTCCAATTTCAAACTTACCGCCAACACTGATAGTAAGCCCTTCATGAATATCATTTTTCTTTTTTTATTACGCTTAAGCATAAGATAACTGTCACCATTATCAATATAACACATAGTTGCAAGTAAATTATTCATATATGTAGTGCTCCTATTTAGAAAAAAATAGGAAAGCAACATAAGTCCCATTCCTATTTTTAATAATAAATTTTATTTTTTATAAATTAATTTTTCTCTTCTTTTTATCCAAACCAATAGCATCAAGTAGAGCAACAAATACTGTGAAGATTACAGATAAAATTGCGCAGTCCCTAAGCGTATTAACTCAGAGTTACTCCCTAAAATAGATGTAATTATAAATATTGTTACAAATGAAAAAAATGAAAGCCCAAAATAAAGAAATAATGTATTTCATTCTATTCCCTCCTTACCGTATACTTACAATAATAATTATACAACTAATAATCAAAACTTACAAGAAATTTGAGAAAATTTTTTTAATCGTTAATAATAGTTTTATAAAATAATTAATAAAAATATATTGTATTAATCATAACTTTGTAAGTGTTAGGAATTAATAAGAAAAATTAAGTAGGAAAAAAATAAAAATAAGTATGTTATAATATATAGATAAGCGTGGAGGTAGTTTTTATGTACCAAAAAAATTATTAATAGATAAAAAAATTAGAATGTAAAATAACAAAAGATTTAGAAAAAAAGTATTTAGTAATAATAATATTAACTATACTTTTTTTCAGAAGAGATCGACTCCTTTCAATATAACGTATTGTATTTAACTGCTGATAAAAATAATATTAAACCTGAGTTGGCTAATGTTTTTTTAATGAGTAATGATTATGATTTTCTAGACGTTAAAGATGCGATTTTTATAAGAAGAATAGAAGATGTGGTTAGAGTTTATATGGATGGTATCTGGAAATCATGGGCAAAAAGAGTTGCAATTTTTAGCTCAATGCTCTCTTGCATATAGCAAAAGATAAATTTGATAGAGAACGTTCGGAAAGAATTAGAGAAATTTCCTGTGAAATGCTTGCTTATAAATATGATATATCTCCAGAAAAAATCAAAGAGCATTTTGCCAGTGAAATAGGATATCAAACTCCTAAGGTAGAAACTAGAGCTGCCATTATCAAGGATAATAAAATTCTTTTAGTTAAGGAACAGTTAGATGGAAAATGGGCTCTTCCTGGTGGCTATCAAGATGCTTTTAAAAAGTGTGAGGGAAAAATGTTATAAAAAGAAGCGAAAAGAAGAAGCAGGAGCTATCATTAAACCTAAAAATTATTGCGGTGTTGGATTATAACAGACATCATCCAGTCAGCTTTCCGCTTGGTATGGTTAAAAATTTTTGTTTTTGTGTGAATATATCAATCATGATTTTGAAGCAAATACTGAGACGCTGGCTGCAGATTTCTTTTCTTTAGATAATCTACCAGAGCTTTCAGTTCAGAGAACCACTAAAAAACAATTAGAAATGTGTTTTTCTTGTTCTGAAAATCCTGATGATTGGGAAACAATTTTTGATTAACTTGTAATGATGTAGAGAGGCTAAATATATGAATATTCGTGAGACGTTGATTAATAAAAAAATCTACCTGTACATGAACAATTGATGTTTTGTTTGCTACTGACCTTGGTAGGTGGTTTTTGATGCATATACTTTTTGTTAATTGTGGGGGATTTTTTGCTAATGCACAAACAGGAAATTTAATTTTTGTTGGGATAGGTTTGATTAACGGGGACCTATATGAAGTTCGACATTATCTTATTCCGGTATTATCTTTCATAGTCAGGGGTATTAGTTAGTAAATATATAGAATCAAAGTATAAAGAATTGTCTATTTTTCAAACATATCTATATACTATTATTTATTCAAATTATAGCATTAACATTTATATTTTTAAAGGTTCATTATTTGCCTTTAGATATCCGACCAATTGTCATTTCATTTGTTTGCGCTATTCAATTTGATGGATTTAGAAAAAGTTAATAATCTTGTTTTTGCTAGTGTATTTTTGTACTGGAAATTTACGCTCTATGAGTGAACATTTATATAAATATATTTTTCCTAAAAAAAGTGAAAGCAGATATCCGTTTTTAATTTATTTAACAGTAGTTTCAGTATTTTTATTTGGTGTTATTTTTGGAGCAGCAATGTCTAAGTATTATTTCCATAATGCCATCTTAGCTCCAATCGCAATAATGATAGTCAATTTATTTTTTGTAATTGGAATTCAAAAATAAATTCGGGAAAAAAGAATTTAGTATAATAAATTTAGTTAATAAATATAAACTTTGAGAGATTTTTTTGTTTATTACAAAAACTGTTCAAGGTTTTTTTAATTGTGAGTGTCAAAAATGCTACAAATACATTTACATAAAGTTTTATAGATGATATAATCATTATAGAGATAAATATTTAGGGAGTATTTTAATACTAAGGGGTATTTTTATGAGTGAAAAGTTACTGAATGATTTTTAGAGAATATTTAGAAAACAAGAAAAAAATTCTCTATGAATACAATTAATTCTTATGATAGAGATTTGAGAAAAATCTTTCTGTATTTAGTTGAAATGGGATATTCAATAGAGGAATATTCTTAGCTGAATGAGGAATTAATCACAAGATATTTAGGGTATCTAAAGGAAAAAGACTATTCATCTGCGACATTATCAAGAACAATTTCAACAGTACATATTTTTATTGAATATCTTTATAATACAAGGTTAATTTCTAATAAAATAAACATAGATGTACATGTGGATAAAGATGACCAACATAATCTTATTATATTTACAAGGCAAGAAATAGCTAAAATTTTAGATATTGATACAAAAATTGGATGGATTATAGAGATAAAGCTATTTTTGAACTATCATACTCTATAGGTATAAAAACCCACAGAATGTATTAACTTGGAATTGAAGGATGTTAATACAACAATAGGATACTTGAAGTATAAGAAAAAGAAAGAAGGGTACAGAACAGTTGCATTAAATAAAAGAATCAACGGATGCAATTAAAAAAATTATATTGAAGAATTGAAAAAGAATATCCTGATATTGAGGATGAAAGTAAGTTATTTTTTAAATCATGATGGTGAAGGAATAAGTCGTCAAGGCTTTTGGAAAATTTTTAAAAAGCGTCAACAAGATTTAGGGCTTGAGAAAGAACTCAATACAATGAATTTTTAGAAACTCATTGGCTATTCATCTTTTTAGAAGACAAAGGTTCCAGCAGAAGAAGTACAAGAACTTCTAGGATTAAAAATATTCATAGTTTAAAGTTGTATTTTAATAATCTAAAACAGGGCAAAAGAGAACTCTAATCAATCATCCAAGAAGAACAATTAATTAAAAGGAATAATAGTAAATGTATAATGTTAATTTAGAGATTTTTCAAGGACCACTTGATTTATTATTGCATTTAATTGAAAAATGGAGTTAGACATATATAATATACCTATTGCAAAAATTAACAGAGAGTTATTTAGAGTATATAAATACTAGTGAAGAGTTTTTCTCTTGAAATTGCAGAAGAATATATAGTAATGGCAGCAACTTTACTCCATATAAAGAGTAAAAGTCTACTACCAAAATTTGAAGAAGATGTTGCGGAAGAGGAAGAAGATTTAGTACAACAGTTATTGGATTATAAAAAAACTATAAAGAACTTAGTACTAAATTGGAAATTTTGCAAAAGAGCGAGCTCAATACCTAGAAAAAGAAAGTATAGATTTAGATATACAAGATAATATAGGATCTTTAAGAATACCTTCAATAAAAGTTGCTGAAAGCTATGGAAAATGTTTTTAAAAACTTTTTAATAATAATGAGAATGATAAAAGCATTCGTCGGCTATCGTCGTGAGATTTCATTTGAAGATATAAAACAAGAATTGACTGAAAGATTCAATAAAATAAAAATTATCTTTTTCTGGACTAATAAAAAATTATACTGAAAGAAATGAAATTGTTTTTAGTATTTGTTAGTATTTTAACAATGATTAGAGATCAGGAATTGATATGTATAGATAATGAAAATGAAATAATTCTGGAATATAAATTAAAGGAATAAGCTATGTTATTAGATAAAATTAAAAACTATTGAAGCCTTACTTTTTATGAAAGGAGAAGAAGGCTTGAGTGTTGAATTTTTTTCTACTTTTTATGGAAGTAGAGCATCATGAAGCAGAAAAATATGCTTAATATTTTTTTGGAGGAATATAATTTAAGAGATAATCCTCTAATAATAAAGAAATTCAGGATGACTTATAAAAATGCTTTTTAAATGAAGAAATGTCTGAAATGATAAAAAAAGCTATTGTTTCCAAAAATCTTATTAAATTATCTAAAAGCTTCATTAGAGACACTAGCAATAATTGCTTATAATCAACCGATAACAAAAGTTCAAATAGACAAAATAAGGGAGTGTAAGTAGTGACTCTATATTACACTCCCTTATATCTAAAGAATTAATTGTATCAACTAAAACATTGGACACAATAGGTAAAACCAAAAACTTTACGAAACAACAGAAATGTTTTTTTAGATGTTTTCGGTATAGAAAGTTTAGATGAGTTACCAAAAATCAGATGATATAAGCGAAAGCGAGATAAGTAAATTTTTAGAGAAATAGGAGGATGACATGGCGGAAAGATTGCAAAAGTTAATAGCAGCTTCTGGATATACATCTAGAAGAAAGGCTGAACAATTAATATTAGAGGAAAGGTTAGTGTAAATGGTGAGGTCATTAAGCAATTAGGTGTTAAGGCTGAACCAAGCGATGTTATAATTGTTGAAGGGGTACGCTTATTAAAAGAAAATAAAAAAATACTATCTATTTTATAAACCTGAAAAGGTTATTACATCTATGTCTGATGAAAAAGATAGAGTTTGTGTCAAGGTTTCTTTGAAGCAGTGAATGAAAAAGAGTAGTACCGGTAGGGCGTCTTGATTATGATACATCTGGTGCTTTAATTATGTCTAATGATGGGGAGTTTATAAATTTGATTACCCATCCAAAACACAAAATAAAGAAAACCTATGTAGCAAAAAAATTAATGGGAAGCTAGAAGAGCACCATTTAAAAAAATATTACGTTCTGGTGTAAGGATTGATAATTATAAAAACATCTCCAGCAGAGGTTAATATTGTAAAAAAATAAAAATAAGAGTGGTAACACACTAGTAAGACTAACAATTCATGAAGGTAAAAAAATAGACAAGTACGTAGAATGTTTGAAGCGTTAGGTTATGAAGTAATGAAATTAAAAAGAGAATCTATTGAAGATTTGACACTAGATGGATTACGTAAGGGCGAGTACAGGGTTCTTACTATTCATGAGGTAAAAAGATTAATTAATAAAGCTAAAAATGGAGATAAGTAATTTATAGGAAGTGATATTTAGTGGCAGAGAGAGTATTAGTAATAGATGATGAGGAGAGAATTAGAAAACTATTAATAATGTACCTTGAAAAAAAGAAGGGTATATTGTTGATGAAGCTAGTAATGGTCAAGATGGTTTTAGAACGTTTGAAATACATGGATTATTCATGTGTTCTTTTTAGATGTGCATTTACCTATATTGAATGGCAAATCGATATTATCTGAACTTAGAAAAACTAAAAGCGACGCCTGTTATAATAATGTCAGCACAGGCTGATGAACAAAGCCGTGTAGAAGGATTTGAATTAGGTGCAGATGATTACGTAATTAAACCATTTAGTCCTAGAGAACTCATGTTAAGAATAAATGCAATATTACAAAGAACTAAACGCAGTGTTTTTTTATACACCAGAATTATATACAAAAGATGTATTGGTTTTTCCAGGATTGATAATAGATGTGAATTCACATAAGGTTATCGTAGAGGACACAGAGGTTCTTCTTACACCAAAAAGAATTTGATTTGTTATTGTTTTTAGCTAAATCACCAGATAAAAGCATTTAGACGAAATGAAATTCTTAGAGCTGTATGGGATTATGATTTTTTTATTCTGATCTTAGGACAGTAGACACTCACATAAAAAAAGAGTAAGGAAAAATTTGATAAAATTTCTCCAAAAGTTTCGAAAATGATTGTTACTGTATGGGGAATAGGATATAAATTTGATACATCACAAAATAATCTTTTAAAAAGATTTAACAGGAGACGTTATGTTAGAATTTTTACAAACTTTTGGCTAAATTGACAAGAAAAAGCCAGTAGAGTAGCAGGTAAAAAAAGGAACAGATTTACCAGGAAAAAGTATTGAGAAACTTGATAATAATGTGCTTTCTAAACTAGCTACTAATTATGATGAAATTGTTTTTGTAACTGGAACAAACGGTAAAACAACAACTTCAAATTTAATAGGACATACATTAAAAGTATGTAATAAAAAAATTTTATTAATAATTTTGAAGGGCTAATATGTTAGATGGGATCATATCTACGTTTTGCTATCCAGTCAAAAAAACAATACAAAATTAGCTATCATTGAAATAGATGAGGGCTCTATTCCAAAAGTTATGAATTATATAACACCAACAAAATTTGTTATTAATAATTTTTAGAGATCAAATTGATCGTTTTGGAGAAATAGATACTTTAATTGAAACAATCGGTAATCAATTAGAAGGAAAAGATATACAGCTTATTTTAAATAGTGATGACCCTTTTTGTTACACGATTATCAAAATATGGCAAAAATAATGTTTGTTTTGGAATAAATAATGATGCATATAGCTTTGTTGATTATGGTATTCCGGAATCAAAATTTTGCCCTAATTGTGGGCATGAATTAGACTATGATTATATTCATTATAGTCAGCTAGGTTTTTTTACAAATGTACACAATGTTGCTTTAAACACCCCGAAGCAAAAATATAATGTAACAAATGCAGTTGTTGAACCATTTATAAAATTTAGTGTTAATAATGGTGAAATCATTGAGAACAAGATTGGCGGGAGACTATAATATATATAATCTACTTGCTGCATATTCACTATTAAAAGAGCTAGGAGCTAACTGAGGAAGAAATTCAGCAGGGTTTAAGCAGTTATACATCTAAGAATGGACGTATGCAAAAGTATTATTATATCAAAAGATGCTACAGCGTTGCTTAACTTAGCGAAAAATCCAGCAGGGACTTAATGCATCGTTAGCAATTGGTAATGGGATTAAGGAAGATATAAATTATCTTTTTAGTATTAAATGATAATGGAGCTGACAGCTTAGATATATCATGGATTTGGGATACTGATTTTAATATTTTACTTAATCAAAATATTAAAAATATTGTTTGCTCAGGAAAGCGAGCTAAAAGAATTAGCGTTACGTTTGAAATATAGTGATATTAAAGCTAATATAACAGTCAATGAGAATATTACAGAGGCAGTTTTAGAATTAAAAATACCCTGAGAGATATGCTATTGCTATACCAAATTATACAGCGTTAACTGAAACTCAAAAAGGAATTGGAGAAATAGTTATATGGAATTAAAATTGTATCATTTCATGCCAGATAAATTAAATTTGTATGGTGATATAAGAATATGATTTCCTTGAAAAACGCTGTGAATGGCGTGGAATAGATTTTAAAAATTGAAAATATCACCTCTACATCAGGTATAAAGTTATCTGATTGCGATATGTTCTTTATAGGTGGTGGTTCAGATAGAGAACAGTGTATAGCTACAGAGCAATTTAGTAAAATAAAAAAATGAATTTAAAAGCAGCTATAGAAAATGGGACTCCTGCACTAACAATTTGTGGAGGATATCAGTTTTTAGGAGAATATTATAAGACTGTCGATGGAATTAAGCTACCGGGTTTTAAAATATTCTCGATTTTTATACTGAGTCTTTACCTAATAAACCTCGTTTAATAGGTAATATTTTGCTTGAATCAGAGAAATTTGGAAACATAGTCGGTTTTGAAAATCATGGAGGAAGAACTTATCATGATTATAAAACATTAGGTAATGTAATTGTTGGATTTGGAAACAACGATGATGATAAAAAGGAAGGGTTACTATACAATAATTTAATTGGAACTTATTTACATGGCCCTATTTTACCTAAAAACCCTCGTGTTACAGATTATTTAATAAAAGCAGCATTAGATAACAAATACTCTTCATATGATTTTCCAAAGTTGGACGATTCGGTTGAGTATAATGCTAATAAATTTATGGCAGAACTATTAAAAAGGAATTTAATAAAATAACTCTAAAGTTTTAATTTAGGAGTTATTTATGTTATTTAGAAAATTCTTTAATACAAAGTTTGAAATTTTTAATTAAATCTAGTATTAATTCTTTATCAAGACATGAAAAAGCTATTCTTATGTGAGAATCATCCATAGAGTAAACACCATATTTATAGTCATTAAGGAATTTTAATCTGAATTTATGTGCATCAATGTGTTCTGGCATTTTTGATAGTGAAAAAGTATCCCGAATTAAATGGTAATATAGTTACATCATCATCTAAATTATATTTAGCTATAGCTTCTTTTTAAAATGCGATAGCGCCCTTCTATTATACTGTCATTATATGTTTTTCTTGTTTTTACTTGTGAACTTTCCAATAACCTAAGAGCAATTTGTTGAGATAGATTTGATGGTGATGATGTAGTACTTCTAAGGTAACCTTGAGTTTTTCTAATACAATTTTTCTTAATTCATCATCACTAGTGTAATATGTTATAAATCCGACACGAAGACCCCAGCCGTAGTACTCTTTTAGTTATTCCGTCTAATTTGACTATTAGACAATTGTTGTTATCTACAAGTTTTGTATGTTGCACTTAAAGTAGGAGTTTTGTGATTTTCTTCAAAAATAATCCAAAAGTAAGCATCATCAGAAATTATTATTAGATTTTTTATTTGGATTTTCTTTTGCGAACACATCTATGATGCTAACCAATTGTGTTAATTCTTCTGTTGATGGGGTATAACCAGTTGGATTGTTGGGAAAATTAAGTATTATAGAAATTTTGTTTTCTTTAATATTATATAACGTATGTTTAAAATCAGCTAGATTAAAATTATTTTTCGGTATCAAATTGATTGTATTTATAAATATTATTTCTCAATTTAATAGTAAATATTTGGGCGTAGTTTTGCCAAAAATAGGTTAGGTAATAGCAACGCATCATCTTTTTCACTAAAATAAATTTGCTACAATATCAATCCCTTGGGTAATACCGGTAGTAACCATAGGTAAACTCAAATATTTTGAGTTAATAGTGCTATTTTCTTTAAGAATTTTTTCTTTCCATAACTCCCTTTATTTTTAATAAACCTGGAGTAGGAGAATATGGCAAATATTCTGTTGTACTTAGTTCCTTTATAACTTCATTAATTGTCGGAAGTGACAATGCTTTTTGTTATCTGTTGCAATCCCTATCGTAGCATTAACAGCGTTTGGAACAATAGATGTTTCTTTTGATTGAATAAGGACATCTTGCGGAAGTATGATGTTTTCACCTAATTTTTGAAAATGACATAATGTTTCCTCCTAAAATTTATATTTTAATTATAACATTAAATTACAACCTGTAAAAAGTAAAATTAATACTTATAATTAACTTTTCATTTTATATTTTCAATTTGATTATAAAATCCTATTATTTCATTGTGAAAAAGTAGCTCCTAATTATGGTAATATTTTTTTCTCTTCAAAAATTCTAAGTGTATAAAATTTTAAAAAGTGTTTATATCAAGGTTTATAAAAATTCATTTACTAGAAAAACATCTATTTATGTTATAATATAATGTATCTTTTGGGCTTTATATTGAAATAACAATAGGATATAGAATAAAGTTCAAGACAAGTGAGGTGTAATTATGGTAAATGATAAAAAAAGATATGAGATGCTCTTTTTGCGGTAAAAATCCAAACGAAGTATTTAAATTAATAGCAGGAAACGATGTATTTATCTGTGATGAATGCGTGGAACTATGCTCAGATATAATAGATGAAGAGATTGAATATAGAAATATAACAAAGGAACCAGAATTTAAGTTATTAAAACCTCAAGAAATTATGGATTACCTTAATGAGTATGTGATAAGTCAAGATAAAGCAAAAATCAGTAGCTGTAGCGGTTTATAATCATTATAAGCGTATTATGGCTAAGCAAAATGATGAAACTATAGAATTACAAAAAGAGTAATATAGCATTAATAGGAAGCACAGGTTCGGGAAAAACTTTAATCGCTCAAACTTTAGCTAAAATGTTAGATGTACCTTTGCGATTTCTGATGCAACAACACTTACAGAAGCAGGATATGTAGGAGAAGATGTTGAGAACATATTATTACGTCTTATTCAAAATGCTAATTATGATATAGAAAAGAGCAGAAAAAGGAATTATATATATTGATGAAATAGATAAAATTGCTAAAAAAAGGTGAAAATGTATCAATTACGCGTGACGTTTCTGGAGAAAGGGGTGCAACAGGCATTACTAAAAATTCTAGAAGGAACTATAGCCAGTGTACCTCCGCAAGGTGGACGTAAACACCCTGGCGAAGAAATGATAAAAATTAATACTAAAGATATATTATTTATTATAGGTGGTGCTTTTTCAGGGATTGAAGAAATAATAAAACGTCGTTTAGGTGATAAAATAATAGGTTTTTTTCAAAGAGTGACGAACTCAATGATGATTCTGATATTATTTCTAAAGTAAAACATGAAGATTTGGTGAAATTCGGTATAATACCCGAATTTATTGGACGCTATACCTGTGATATGCCACCTAGAAGAATTAGATGAACAAGATTTAGTAAGAGTTTTTAACAGAACCTAAAAATTCAGTTGTTAAGCAATATGAATATTTATTTAAGTTAGATGGAGTAAATCTTGTTTTTGAAAAAGATGCATTGAAAGAAGTTGCTCGTGAATCTATAAAACGAAAAACTGGAGCGCGGATTACGCTCAATTATAGAAGAAGCTCTTTTAGATGTTATGTTTGAACTTCCAAGTACAAAAGGTGTTAAAACTTGTACAATAACCAAGGATAATATAGTTAATAAAACTACACCTAAATTAAAAAATAATAATATAACGAAAGGAGTTTGTTTTGACAAAATATTACTTATTAGAAAATAGAGATATATTCTTTCCGTCTAATACATATAATATTGATGTAACAGACAAAAAAATTCTTAAAGACTATAAAAGGCTTGAAGAAAGATAAAATATCTGTATTTGTTACTAGTAAAAGAAAACCAATAGATACATATGATGAAAAAGTTTTCAGAAGATGACATGTTTGATAACCAAAGGATTCAACGTCTTCTTTGGAACATATGGTCAACTTACAATAGATAAAAAAAGCTAATAAATATGAGTATCACTGTTATGGTGTTGCAGAAGTGAAAAAGTGGCGTGTACAATGACAAGCACGTAGAGTATTTAGATATTACTATAAAAAAATACAGAAGATAATGGTTTTGATAAAAATACCATGCTTAACAATATAGAAGAGTTATTTAAGAAATATCTTGCTAGAGAGAATTTTTGAAATAGATTACTATAAAATCAGATAACTTGGAAAAATTTATTAATAAAAATATGAAGTTCTTTCCTTTGGATAGATTATTAAAGAAACGTATTTTTGTATTTATTAGATTTAGAAAAAGCGATTTTCTTAAGTAGAAGCCTAGAAGCATTTTTAGTAGGAAATAGTTTTTAAACGCGAGATTGATGATAAAGTTCGAACAAATCTTGATTTGCAACAAAAAGAATACTTTTTACGTGAGCAAATGAAAGTAGTTCAAGATGAATTGAAACAAATTTCACCAGAAGATGATGATGTAGAAAAGATTAGAAAAGCAATTATCGAAATTGGATTATCAGATGAAGATAAAAACACTATTGTTAAAAAGAAGTAGATAGATTAGAAAAAAACTCCTGTCATGAGTCCAGAGCATTCTATTATACGAACATATCTAGATACAGTTGTAGCACTACCTTGGAACATATTAACAAAAGATGAGATTGATATAAAAGCAGCTGAAAAATCCTCGATGAAGATCATTATGGTTTTAGATAAAATAAAAAGAAAGAATTTTGGAATTTCTTGCTGTTAAAAAAAGCTTAGAGATGATATGAAATCACCAATTTTATGCTTATCTGGGCCTCCTGGAGTCGGAAAAAGTTCTCTTGCTAAGTCTATAGCAAGATCTATGGGGCGTAGCTTTGTACGCATTTCTTTAGGTGGAGTAAGAGACGAGGCGGAAATTCGAGGTCATAGAAGAACATATTTAGGAGCTTTACCTGGAAAAATTATTCAATCACTGAAGAAAATAAAGACAAAAACCCAGTAATTTTTATTAGATGAAATAGATAAAAATGGCATCTGATATTAAAGGTGATCCAGCTTCTGCAATGTTAGAAGTAATAGATCCTGCTCAAAAACAATGAATTCGTTGATCATTATTTGGATATCCCATTTGATTTGTCGAAAGTATTATTTATAGCTACAGCTAACAATCTAAGTCTAATTCCAGCGCCATTACGTGATAGAATGGAAGTTATTGAATTGGAATCTTATACTGTAAAAAGAAAAAGAAAATATTGCAATTAAATATTTAATCCCACGTCAAATTAAAGAAAATGGGCTTAAAAAGAACAAATTTCTTTTTACGAAACAAAGCAATTAATAAAGTCATTAATGGTTATACTTATGAAGCAGGGAGTAAGGAATCTTGAGCGTGTACTGAGCTCGATTTGTCGTAAGGTTGCTTTTAAAAATACTTAAAGGTGAAGAAAAGATTAAAATCGGTGTTAATAATTTAGAAGAGTTTGCTGGTCCTGAAAAAAATATAGTTCAAAAGATAAAAGCTCTCAACCAGAAATAGGGTTGGTTAATGGGTTAGCGTACACTGTTGTTGGAGGGATACACTTGAAATAGAAACAAGTATATCCAAAGGAACTGGTAAAATCATTTTGACTGGGAAACTAGGGGGATGTAATGAAAGAATCAGCTCAAATGGCGATTTCTTATTTACGTTCTAATGCGGAATATTTAGGATTATCTGAAATTAATTTTTCTGAGATAGATATTCATCTTCATGTTCCAGAAGGTGCAGTTCCCAAAAGATGGACCGTCAGCAGGGATTACTATAACAACATCAGTATATTCTGCTCTAACTAGAAAAGCAGTTAATAATGATATTGCGATGACAGGCGAGATGACACTTCACGGTAAAAGTATTACCAATAGGGTGGAGTTAAAAGAGAAAATTTTTAAGTTCAGAAAAAAATGAATATTAATAAAATTATTATTCCTACAAAAAAATAAGAAGGACTTAATAGATATACCAAAAAGAAATTTTTGGAAAAACTTACTATTTATACTGTGGATAATATAAGTGAAGTATTCAATATAGTATTTGGAGAAAAAAATAATGACAAAGTTAAATACACATAATGTAGATTTATTAATCAGTGCGGTTTCAAAGAAACAATATCCAGAGCATACTAAGCCAGAAGTAGCGATGTGCGGACGCTCAATGTTGGGAAAATCATCATTTATTAATACTATACTAGAACGTAAAAAAATTATGCTCGTGTTTCAGCGAAACCTGGTAAGACACGTACATTAAATTTTTTTGACATTGATGATAAAGTAGTTCTAGTTGATGTCCCAGGTTATGGTTATGCTAAATTATCAAAAGTCAGAAAAAGAAAAATTATATGATATGATTGTAGAATATTTCACAACTAGTGAAAATCTAGGGTTTTTGTTCTACATCTTATTGATAGTCGTCATAAACCATCGCAAGATGATATAGAAATGAATGAATTTTTAAATTACTATGAAATTCCATTTGTTGTAGTTTTTAACAAAAAAATAGATAAAAATTTCAAAAATGAACTTGCTAAAAAATACAGCTATTATAAAACGCGAACTAGATTTAACAAATAGTATGGCGGTAATTCCATTTTCATCAGTTACTAAATTAGGAAAAAGATAAAGTATTAAAAAGAAATCGAAAAGGTATTAGAGGACTAAAAATATTCAGATAAAGGTAAGATCGTATATTTTGCTTTTATCTGAATAATTATTTATAAATATTTTTTTCTTTACATGATTAATATATACTGATACAATAGCTATTAGAAGAGTCAAGAAAAAGTTGACATTTTTTCTTCGAAAAGTATTGACAGACATTTATTTTAATGTTAGAATAATATCTAGCTTAGAAAACTTAGCGTTATAGATTCAACTTTTTCATTAAACACTTCATAAACACACATTAAAAAAATTAATAAAAAAAGTTGAAACATAAGGAGTACAAACATGGCAGTAAAAATCCGTTTAAAAAAGATTAGGTGCTAAAAATCACCTTTCTACCGTATCGTTGTTGCTGATTCAAGATCTCCACGTGATGGACGTTCTATCGAAACTATCGGTACTTACAATGCTGTTAAAAGATCCAGCAGAAGTTAAAATCGATGAAGAGTTAGCATTAAAATGGTTAGGGTAATGGAGCTCAACCTTCTGACACAGTTAGAAGTTTATTATCAAAAAGAAGGAATTATGAAAAAAATTCCACGATTCAAAATTAAATAAATAATAGTTATTTAGCCTCTTAGTTTTAAGAGGTTTTTCTTTATATGAAAATATGTTATAATAGTCTATAAATTTTTAAATAAAAACTTCATTAAAAATGAAGTTTTTTTATATTCTATAAGGAGGTTATTATATGGAATATTTAATTAATATATTACCAAGTTTAATAAAAGGTGCTCTTATCACAATAGAAGTATTTTTCTAGTTTTAATTTTTATCTATTCCACTAGGTGTTTTTATTGCATTTATTATGCGCTTTAATATTAAAGTGTTAAATTACTTCCTCAACATTTATATATGGATTATGAGAGGGACACCTTTTATTACTTCAGTTAATTTTTTTATTTACTATGTATTACCATCAGTAGGGATACGCTTTGATAGATTACCTGCAGCAATATTTGCATTTACGTTAAATTATGCGGCGTATTTTGCAGAAATTTTTCGAGGTGGTATAGAATCAATTCCTAAAGGTCAATATGAGGCAGCAAAAGTACTGAAATTTACACAATTTCAAGCAATTAGATTTATTATTCTTCCACAAGTAATAAAAATTGTATTACCGAGTGTATTTAATGAAATAATGAGTTTAGTTAAAGATACTTCTTTAGTATATGCGTTAGGTATTAGCGACTTGATTTTAGCAAAGTAGAACAGCAGCTAACAGAGATGCTAGTCTGTTACCTATGTTTGTTGCAGGAGCAATTTATTTAATTTTAATTGGTATTGTAACGATTGTATCTAAACGTGTTGAAAAAAACGTTATGATTATGATAGGAGGTAAGATATGTTAGAATTAAAGAATATTAGTAAAAGATTTAAAGATAGACAGATACTATCTAACTTTAATTTAACTGTAGAAGAAAATAAAATTTTAGCAATTGTTGGACCATCTGGTGGAGGAAAAAAACTACCTTATTAAGAATGCTTGCAGGCCTAGAAAAATTGATTCTGGAGAAATTATTTATAATGGAGAATCGTTACCTATAGATGAGTTAGAGAAAAAAGAAATTTATTAGGATTTGTCTTTCAAGATTTTTCAGTTATTTCCACACCTTACAGTATTAGAAAATTTAGTGCTATCGCCAATAAAAACAATGAATATGTCAAAGGAAGAAGCCGAACAAAAGGCATTATTATTGCTAGAAAAACTTGGATTAAGTAAACAAATCAATAGTTATTCTAATTCCTTATCTGGTGGACAAAAACAACGAGTTGCATTGGCACGAGCAATGATGATTAATCCAAAAATTATTGGATATGATGAACCAACAAGTGCATTAGATCCAGAATTAAGATTAGAGGTAGAAAAATTAATTCTTCAAAATAAAAACTAGGTATTACTCAGATTGTTGTTACGCACGATCTACAATTTGCTGAAAATATTGCTGATAGTATTTTTGAAAGTAGAACCTAAATAAGAGGTGATAAAATGAGAAAATTTAAATTTGTTATTACACTTATTGTAATGGTATTAGTAATTACCGGTTGCGCTTCTGGTGGAAAAGAAAAACCAAGAAAAGATAACTGGAACGATTTTCAAACAGATAAAAAGTAGTAATAGGATTTGATAACACATTTGTACCTATGGGATTTCAGGATAAAAGTGGAAAAAAGATGTGGGATTTGACATCGATCTTGCTAATGCAGTTTTTGAAAAATATGGTATAAAAAGTACAATGGCAAGCTATAAATTGGGATTTAAAAGAAACAGAATTAAAAAAATGGTAATATTGATTTAATATGGAATGGATATTCTAAGACTGACGAAAAGAAAGTATAGTTCAATTTACTAAACAATACATGGTTAATGAACAAGTTATTGTCGTTAAAAAAATCGAAAAATATTAAAGCTATTTCTGACTTAAAAAGATAAAGTATTAGGAGCCCAAAATGGATCATCAGGTTATGATACATTTAATTCAAATCAGAAGTACTAAAAATATTGTTAAAAACAATGATGCAACACAATATGAAAGCTTTAATGAGGCTTTAATTGATTTAGAAAATAATAGAATAGACGCATTGCTTATAGATAAAGTTTATGCTAATTATTATTTAAAACAACAAAATAAACTTGATGATTTTAATATTTTTAAACGCTGGATTTGAGAGTGAGGCATTTTGCGGTAGGTGCAAGAAAAAGCTGATATTACGCTCGTTAATAAAATAAATGAAGCCTTTCATGAATTATATAGAGAAGGTACGTTTCAAAAGATTGCAAATAAAATGGTTTTGGAGAAGATGTTGCAACTGAAGAAGTAAAAAGTAAATAGAAGTTTTTAAAGAATATACTGCTATGTATTTTTTTATAATAATTCATTACTGAATAATGTAGTTTCTACTTGTTTAGCTGTCAACAAAAAAAGTTTACAAATATTAATAAAAAGTACTTGATTTTTTTCCTACTTATTATTTATAATAAATAAGTATGTGATTAGATCACTTCAAAAATAACTCTGTTCGTATTAAAAGCGTTCAGGGCAGAAGGAGACGATAATAATGAGAGAAGGAATTCACCCAGATTACCGTAAAGTTGTATTCATGGACACTACTAGTGGTTTCAAATTCTTAAGTGGTTCTACAAAACCATCTAAAGAAACTATCGAGTGGGAAGATGGAAATACATACCCATTATTAAAAGTTGAGATCAGTTCAGACACACACCCATTCTACACAGGGCGTCAAAGATTCGCTCAAGCAGATGGTCGTATCGAACGTTTCAACAAAAAATACGGTATCAAGTAAGAAAAAAATAAAACAGACATATCTTTTTCGGATTGTCTGTTTTTATTCTATATATTACGTATAAAATTCTGAAACAGTAAAGTATTTATACTAATCTAATTTGGAGAAATAATTTATGGTAGAAAATAGAAAAATTTGGTTGGATAGAGTGCATTTGTGGAAGTATGTTCTCTGGTAAATCAGAAGAATTATTAAGAAGGATTAAACGAGGAGTAATAGCAAAACAAAATGTCTTGTTATTCAAACCAAGTATCGATAACAGATACGATGAAAACAAAGTCTCAACACATAATGGAAATAGCTATGAATCTGTTAGTATAGATAGTGCTGAGCAAATTTATGACTATGTAAAAGATAAAAAAATATGATATTATAGGTATTGATGAAATACAATTTTTTTGACAACAAAATAGTTAGTGTTATAAATACACTTGCTGATAGTGGCGTTCGAGTAATTGTCGCAGGATTAGATATGGATTTTTAAAGCTGAACCATTCCAACCGATGCCTGAAATTATAGCGATAAGCGAAATGGTCACAAAATTACATGCTGTTTGTAATAAGTGCGGCCAAGAGGCGAGTCGTAGTCAAAGATTAATTAATGGTGAGCCTGCGCGTTTTGATGATCCAATAGTAGTGATAGGGGCTAGTGAATCATACGAAGCAAGATGTAGACACTGTCATGAAATAAGAAAATAAATTATTAGGAGGACCAGATGGAGATATTAGGACAACTGGAAGTTGTAGAAGAACGTTATGAGAAACTTAATGAACTATTAAGTGATCCAGATGTTGTTAGCGATACGAAAAAAACTTATGGAATACTCAAAAGAACAACGTTCTATCGAAAAACTGTTGCGGTATTTAGAGAATATAAAAATATCGTTCAACAAATAGCAGACACAAAAAGAGTTGCTTGAAATCGAAGAAGATAAAGAAATGAAAGAAATGATGCAGGAGGAGATTAAAGAGTTAGAACCTAGTCTTGCTCCTATGGAAGAAGAATTAAAAATCTTATTATTACCAAAAGATCCGAATGATGGTAAAAACGTTGTTGTTGAGGTTCGTGGAGCAGCTGGAGGGATGAAGCACAATTATTTGCAGGCGATCTTCTTCGCATGTATACTAGATTCGCAGAATCTCAAGGATGGAAAGTTGATGTATTAGAACGTTCTGAAACAGGTATTGGTGGAATTAAAGAAGCTATCTTTATTATTTCAGGTGAGGATGTATATTCTAAGATGAAATTTGAAAGTGGAGCACACCGTGTTCAACGTGTTCCTACAACTGAATCAAGTGGACGTATTCATACTTCTACAGCAACTGTTGTTGTTCTTCCAGAAGCTGAAGAAATTGAAATAGATATTAACGAAAATGATATTCGTGTTGATACTTTTTGCATCTAGTGGGGCAGGAGGGCAATCTGTTAATACAACTATGTCTGCTGTTCGTTTAACGCATATTCCTACAGGAGTAGTAGTATCAATGCAAGATGAACGTTCTCAAATTAAGAACAAAGAAAAAGCCATGAAAGTACTTCGTGCACGTGTTTATGATAAATATCAACAAGAAGAACAAGCTAAGTTTGATGCGGAACGTAAATCTAAAGTAGGTACAGGAGATCGTTCTGAACGCATTAGAACATATAACTATCCTCAAAATCGTGTTACTGATCACAGAATTGGTTTAACAATTCAAAAACTGGACCAAATTATGGAAGGCAAACTTGATGAAGTTTTTAGAAGCACTTCGTATAGCTGAACAAGCTGAAAAAATGGCAGAACTTAATAAAGGTGAAGAACTATAATGAACAGAAGGCAAGCTATAACAAAGGCTTGTCTTCTTTTTGAGAAGACAAGCAAAAGAAGAGAGTTTAGCACGATTTTTACTAATGTATATGTTAGATGAAATGCGTGAATTTAATGAGAATTTAGCACTTGAATTAACAGAAGAAGATGAACAAAAATATTTTCAATTAATTAATAAACACATAAAAGATGATACTCCACTTAGTCATTTAGTGGGATTTGAATATTTCTATGATAGAAAATTCAAGGTAACAAGTGATGTATTATCTCCAAGAATGGAAACAGAAGAACTTGTTTACAAAGTAATTGATTATATTAGAAAAAAATAATCTAACTAATATAAAGATATTAGATCTTTGTACTGGAAGTGGAATTATAGGTATTACATTAAAAAGAATTAGAAGAATTTGATGTCAAAATTTTAGCAAGCGATATTAGTAGTAGAGCACTAACGGTTGCAAAAGAAAATGCTAGTTCTTTGGAAGCAGATATATCTTTTGTTGAATCAGATTTATTTTCTAATATACAAGATAAGTTTGATATAATAGTATCTAATCCCCCGTACATTGCACATGATGATAAGAAAACTATAAAAAGAAAATGTCTTAAAATTATGATCCTCATTTAGCATTATTCGCTGATGAAGAAGGAATGTACTTTTATAGAAATATAATAGAGAAATCTAGACCATATTTAAATGAAAAAAAGGAATTATGTTTTTTTGAGATAGGCTATGATCAAAAAGAAAAAAATAATTACCTTTAGGGAGAAAATAATAAGTTTGAAAACTGTCGTTTATAAAGATATAAATGGTAGAGATAGAATAGCGGTATTGAAATCACAAATATAAAAATACGAAGTATGACCATATTAAAAATTAAGTGTCAAACTTCGTATTTTTTATATTATTAGTGTATTATTATAATTCTCTATAAACCCCAACGCATTCCCCTATGATTTCAACATTTCGAGTGACTATAGGCTCATAATCTGGATTGCAAGGATAAAGAATTACATTATCATTTTTAACGAAAATCTTTTTTTAACGATGCTTCATTCCATTCAGTCAAACGAACAGCTGCAATTTTACCATTGCGAACAGAAGACTGTTGACGGATAAAAACCAAATCTCCGTCAAAAATTCCAGCCTCGATCATACTATCTCCTTTGACTCGAAGAGCGAAATCAGCACCCATTCCTTGATCTATAAAAATATGTTCATCATATTCTTCTTCTATATAAACCCCATCTCCAGCACAAATAGTTCCCAGTATTGGAAGTTTAGAAGTGTTGTCGATATACTCATCTGAATCTTCATCAGAAGAGGAAGCTATATGTTCTTCCACAAACATATTATCACAATCACCCACTAACCAATCAGGATTAACAGATAAATACTCAGCAATAGCAAGGAGTTTATCTCTTTTAGGAACATATTTTTCCTTTTGACCAATCACTAATAGACGAAGGAGTGATTTTTAGTAGAGCGGGCAAGCTCTGCTTGTTTTTATATTTTTCTTTTTAAACACTGTTTTGAATCTGATACTAAATGTAGTTGTCATAATAATCTATCCAATCTTCACTTTATTCTTATCTTAAATTATAAAGTAATCCGTAGTAAAAAAATCAAGTATATTTATAAAAAAATTAAGAAATATGAATTTTTATACTTGATTTTTCGGTTTTCCGTATGTTATTATATTAATAGAGAATAAATTAAGATTTACGTACAAAAAGAAAGAAGGTAATTTTATGTTTATATATTGGGTGATTATTGTATTTTTATTAGCGAAAGTATTTACTTTCTTTGAAACTAATAAGTTAAAAAGTTGTAAAAAGAAACAAAATTAATCGTAAAGTTTATTAAGAAAACTTTATACGGAAAAATTTATGTATAGTTTAACAATACTAATAAAGAATAAAAATAAATAGATATACTGTATTACGTTATGTATAGAACTAATATCTATTTGTTTTTTTATTTTATCAAAAAGTGTATAACGTTTTCTTAATAGTTTTTTTATTTTAAAAAGTATGTACACTTGTTTAAAATTATTGTATAATGAAAAATATAATAATTAACTAGGAGGATTTCTTAAATGAAATTAGTATTAACTAGACATGGTGAAAGTCAATGGAATCTTGAAAATAGATTTACTGGATGGGTTGATGTTGATATCACTGATAAAGGAAGACAAGAAGCTATTAAAGGTGGACAAACTTTAAAAGAATTAGGTCTTACTTTTGATGTAGCTTATACTTCATATCAAAAAAACGTGCAATTAAAACATTAACCTTATTTTTTTAGAGGAATTAGATTTATTATGGATTCCTGTTTATAAAAGTTGGAGACTAAACGAAAGACACTATGGAGCTCTTCAAGGATTAAATAAAGCTGAAACTGCCGAAAAATATGGAGATGAGCAAGTACACATTTGGAGAAGAAGTTTTTGATGTAGCACCTCCACAAGTAGATAAAAAAATAGCGATATGTACCCTGGAAATATTGATAGATACAAAGATATTCCAGAAGGAGAAATCCCAACAGGAGAAAGTTTAAAACTTACTATTGATAGAGTGCTTCCTTATTGGGAAAGCGATATATCTAAACAAATAAAAAGCTGGTAAAAAAATGTTCTTATCTCTGCTCATGGAAATAGTTTAAGAGCGTTAATCAAATACTTATTAAATATCTCGGACGAAAAATCTTAGATCTTAATTTACCAACAGGTACTCCATTAGTATTTGAAATCGATGAAAAACTTAAACATCATCTCAGCACCAGAGTTATTCTAATTAAGAATATGAAAAAAATTAATTATAATGATTACAGCCTTGCTTTTTATTGCAGGGGCTGTAGTTCTAAAGAAAAGTTCTCAACAGAACAGCTCCAAAATCTTACAAATTCAGTAACGATTAACCAGCTAGAAAAAAACTGAATTTAACGTAGGAGAGAATAAACTGGTTATTACTACTAATGAAGAGGTTGTAACCAAAGAAGAATTAGATAAATTATTATCAACATTAAAAAAATTAATAATTTCTCTGAAAGCAACTTGTTGAAAAAAATCAATTAATTCAAAAGAATTTGATAATAAAGATTTCAATATAGAGATAGTCACTAAAAAAATAGCAATAGTATATCATTTTAATACTAGTAGTGTTGATAACAAAAAAATATAGTGTTGATAACAAAAAAATATTCAGTTGACTATATAAAAAAATAAACTATCAAATTTTTACAAAAGATTTGATAGCATTAGATGAACTTGCAGGAACAATTGAAACAGATCTTAACAAAGGAAGAGACTTAGGGAATAAAGTCAATAGCTTTAATGAAGTGAAAGAACGTATAACCTCAGATATCACTTTCTTTAAATCATTATCTAGTGAAAACACTGAATATGATAAACTCAACGAATTAACCAGCCGTTTATCAAGAATTGAAAAATTAACTCCAGTAATTATTAATGCAGTAAAATAGTTCCATTGCATCTAAGAACGGTTCAGCGATAGCTTCTGCATTTTTAATTATCAATGATATTGATAGACTAGCTCGTGAATTAGCTAATATTTAAAAAAACTTTCGAAATAATTCGAAAGTTTTTTTAAATAAAATCTTCAGGTTTTATGTCATTCATTCCAATCATAGGGTCAATGGTATTAAGGTTTTTTATACGTTAAAATATAGTCTTCATTTAGTTCTATATTTATTTCTTTTTGTTTTTCTCATTAGTAAAGAAAGTAGATAATGCTGTTTGCCTTATTACTGTATTAGTAGGTTCTATTGATTTATAAAACACATTTGGATCCCCACATAAAAATTAATTTTTTTCTTAGCACGAGTTATAGCGGTATACGTTAGATTTTTTTATTTAACATAAAGTTATAACTATCAATAAACAGTATAATTACATTCTCAAATTCCGAACCTTGGGCTTTATGAATCGAACAAGCATATGATAGGGTTATTTGATTAAGTTCTTGTTTTTTTCATATGTTACAAAGTTATCATCATAATCAATAACTATTTTTTTATTTTTTTCCTGCTTCTTTAAAAATATCATAAATATATCCAATATCACCATTAAAAAAATATTGTCTTCTGGACGATTTACAAGCTGCATAACTCTATCATCCACCTTATATATTAAATCTCCATATTCAACTTGAAGTTCATTTTTGGTTAAAGAGAGTTTGAATTGTTTTTATTGATTTCATTGATACCAACACCTCCTTTATAAATAGGTGCTAATATTTGAATTTTTTTCCTTTTTGATTCTTTTTAATATACTATCATATGTGGTAGTAATGACATCCAGTACTTCATTTTTTAGTTGCTAATAGAAATTCTTTATCATCAAAAATTTTTCAAGTATATCAAAAGGAATATTATTTCTAATAGAGTGGGAAATATTTATTATGCTTGAATGCTCACTTTGTCTAAAAAAACTTTATTTAATTTAACAGTTGGAATTACTTGAGCGTTAATTAAATCGTTAAGGACATTTCCTGGAGCAATTGATGGTAATTGATCGTTGTCTCCAACTAAAAAGAATTTTTTTGCATCAGGGTGAATTATTTTAAGTAAATTATACATTAAAAATACATCAATCATACTAGTTTCATCAATTATGACTAATTCTGATTTTATCCTTTTTTTCACTAACAAACTCTTCCATATTCTCATCTTCTACCGTCCAACCTATAGCCTTATGTATTGTTGAAGCGTAAAGACCTGTGCTTTCTGCCATACGTTTTGCAGCTTTACCAGTTGGAGCACATAGTGTCAATATACTTTTGGTTTCATCTTGAAGGTCTGAAAGGCTATAATTGTTAAGTTTTTGAAAATACCTTTTATTATTGCAAGAATAATTGTTGTTTTTTTCCCGTTCCAGGCCCTCCAGTTAATATAGAAAAAGTTATTAATTATAGAGTTTTTTTAATAGCAGCTATTTGTACGATGTCATATTCGATTCCAAGTTCTTCTTCAATTTCCCTAATATACTTATCTAAAAGTTCATCACTAATGTCTACAGAATTTTTGTTTGTCAAGTCGGCGTTCTATATCATTGTATATTGCATATTCTGAATAGTAAATTTCTGGAAGAAAGATTTTTTTCTTCTAGTTCTACTAGTTTTCCTGTATCTAAACAATAGGTAAGAGCGTTTAATATATCTTCTTTATCTACTGCTATATTACGTGATGAATATAGAACGTTAAATGTATTATAAAGTAATGCGTTTTTTTCATTATATATGTATTTCAGTAGAAAAAAACAAAAATGTATTTACCGTATAAATAAAACCATATAATATTCTTTTCACGATCGTTAGCTTCTATATTATTAATTTCAGCTATTTTTGTCAACAGTTTTAAAATTAATACCTTTTATATCTTTAATAAGAGAATATGGATTTTCTGTTATTGTGCGTAGTGTATTATGTTTGTAAAAGTTATAGATTTTTAAAATAAGATTATTACTAAGATTATATTCGTTTAATTTCAAAATGATATCTTGAGTTTGTTTGTTGGCTATTATTGTGTTATAGATAATATCTTTTCTTGAAGTTGGAATACCTTTAATATCGTATAGTGTAGTTTTATCATCATAAATTTTATCTAATGCTTCTACACCTAAACTATCGACTATTAATTCTGCGGTTTTTCTTCCGATACCTTGAAAAATGGAACTAGATAAATAAGAAACAATCGCATCTTTATCTTTTTCAATTACAGCTTCCGCAACAATCGCTGAAAGTTGTGTTCCATATTTTTCTATGTTGAACTATCTGACCTTTAAATGAATATAAATCATCTTCAATAAAATCAATATCATCGAAAAGTTCCTACGACACTAAGATAGTCACCATCTACGAAATCATAATTATCATTTAAAAATTGATAAAATATAATAATTATTTTTCTTTGTTATGAAAAATAATCTTATTTAGATAACCTTCTACATTCTTCATAATAAACTCCTACACATTTTAATTATATTAATAATAATATATAATTTTTGAAAAAGTCTAGTTTAGTAAAAAAATTATATATAAACATTTTTTTATTTTTCAATTATGTTCAATATCTGTAATATATATTAGAAAATATGTGTTTTTACTTTGTTATTATATATAATCGCAAGAATATAATGAACTCATAAAAATAATAAACTGTTTCAGTTTATTTATTTTTGTTTTTTTCTTTATTTTTTTAAAAAAATAGGATATAATGTAATTGTAAATAAAACGATTTCAAAGGAGATATTTTTTTATGAATGAATTAAAGAAGACTATAGGCTTTTATGCCTGCATTTATGACAGTTATTGGCTCGGTAATCGGGGCAGGGGTATTTTTAAAGCCGCTGTTATTTATAAAACTACTGGAACTATGAGTTTAGGGATACTTGCATGGGTATTAGCTGGAGTTATTACAATTTGTGCAGGCCTTACTGTAGCAGAACTTGCTGCTTCTATTCCTGAAGTAGGAGGTATGGTTGTTTGGATAGAAAAAACATATGGGAAAACAGCTGCCTTTCTTCTTGGATGGGCGCAATCAATTATTTACTTTCCTGCAATGATAGCTGCGCTAGCTGTTATATTTTCTACTCAAGTTCTTAGTTTATTAAATTTAGATAAAATATGGCATATACCTATTGCATTTATAACAGCTGCTTCACTTATGTTTTTAAATTTTTTAGGTGGAAAAACAGGTGGAATTATACAAACGGTAGCAACCATTTGTAAATTGATACCATTGGGAGCTATTATAATTTTTGGGTTATTCCAAGAAAATTCTCAACCTTTACAATTATTCCCAATAGAAGCTGGAAAAAGATATTTCATTTGTTGGAGGCTTAGGTGGAGCGCTACTTGCAGCAATGTTCGCATATGAAGGTTGGACTAATGTAGGAAGCATGGCAGGAGAAATGAAAAATCCTAAAAAAGATCTACCTAGAGCTATCTTTTTAGGTCTAGCAGTCGTAATGGCAGTCTATGTTCTTATAAATATTGCATATTTAATGAGTTTACCTCTAGATAGAGTTGCCGGGAACCAAACAGTAGCTAGTGAAGTTGCTGCTAAATTGTTTGGTGGGCTAGGTGGTAAAATACTAACAATTGGTATTTTTAATAAGTGTTTACGGAGCTATAAATGGATTCACTATGGCTGGTATTCGTATTCCATACGCTATGGCATTGAGTGATCAAATACCTTTTAAACATGTTTGGACAAAAATTAAATAAAAAGTGCAATTCCTGTAAATTCAGGTCTACTACTTTTAGTAATGTCTGGAATTATGATGTTAACAGGAAGCTTTGACATGTTAACAGATTTATTAGTATTTGTAATGTGGTTCTTCTATACTGCAACATTCTTTGCAGTTATAATATTACGTAAGAAAGACCCTGATTTAGAACGTCCATATAAGGTTCCATTATATCCTATTATCCCTATAATAGCAATTTTGGGAGGAATTTATACTTTAATCAGTACATTAACATCTCAAATTACTTTGGCTTTTAGGAGGGATTGGATTAACGTTAATAGGTTTATTATTCTACAAAGAATTACATAAAAAAATTTAAAAAAATAAACTTAAATAAAATAAAGTATCTACTTCTAATATTTTTAAAAGAAGTAGATATTTTATTTTAATTACAAAATAAGTTTCGTTATGGCAATTTTTATAAAGTGTTATAATTATATGGTAATAAAAAAAGGAGGATTAGGTTTGTGATTACTGTAAGGAATGTATTTGATCATTTAAATAAACTCGCAGATATAAAACTCGCTGAAAAAGTGGGATAATGTCGGTTTGATGCTAGGAGACTTTAATAGTGAAGTTAAGAATGTGTTGATCTGTCTAGATGTAACAACAACAGTAGTTAACGAAGCAATAAAAATAATATCGATTTAATTATTTCTCATCATCCATTAATATTTAAACCACTGAAATCACTTAATTTTACAGTTGATTTCAAATCTAATATCATAAAAAAATTTAGTTAAAAATGATATTTCAGTTATTTCATTTCACACTAATTTAGATTCAGCGACATATGGTTTAAATGATTTTCTTGCGAAAAATTAGAATTGAAAAATATACGCATACTTTTTGAACATGAAACATATAAAAATGCTGGACTAGGTAGAATAGGGGAGTTATCAGAAGAATTTACTCAAAAAGGAGTTTATTACATATATAAAAAGAAAAGTTCAATTTGGAGACTATTTCGGCGGTATTAGGAAATAACAATAAAATAAAAACAGTAGCCCTTCTAGGTGGAAGTGGAGCTGATTTTTATCTATGCATTACCTGAAGTAGATATTTACTTAACAGGTGATGTAGGATATCATGTAGCTTTAGATGCATTAGAAATGAAAAAAATATCATAGATGTGGGACATTTTTACAGAACATCTTGTAAAAGACTTACTTCTTGAATACATAGGCGAATTGTCTATAAATGTACAAAAATCTAAAGTCGAACAATCGCCATTTAAAACACTATAAGGAGGAACATACATGGCCAAAAGCAACACCAACTATGGAAGACTATATAGAAGTCATTTATTCATTAGTGAAAAACTAAAGGTTATGCAAGAAGTGCGGATATAGCAGAAAAATTAGAAGTTTATCCTTCAACTGTAACAAAAATGTTAAAAAAACTCGATGCTGAAGGGTACATAGTCTACGAAAAAAATATCGCGGGATAGCACTAACTGATATAGGAAAAAAATGGGAGAATACGCTCTTACTAGACATGAATTATTAGAAGAATTTTTACTTTTTAATAGGAGTAGATAAAGATAAAATCTACGAAGAAGTTGAAGGTATAGAACACCATTTTTGGACGAAGTTCTCTTGAAAAAAATAAAAAGAACTTATGGACTATCTTAAAAATAATTATAAAGCATAATGGAGAAATGGCGTGGCAGATAAAGAATATTTAAATCTATGTAAAACTATTTTAGAAAAATGGAATCACCAAAGATGATAGAACAGGCGTAGGAACTAAAAAGTATTTTTTTGGATATCAAATGAAGTTTGATTTAAATAAGGGATTCCCTTTATTAACAACAAAAATCAATTTCAACTTAGTTTGGTCTGAATTGCTATGGTTTATTAAAGGTGATACAAACATCAAATTTTTATTAGAAAATAAAAAAATAATATTTGGAATGAATGGGCGTTTTAAAAAGTGGATTGAAAGTGAAGAATATACAGGCCCTGACATGACTGATTTTTGGACATAGAGTACTTAAAGACAAAAGATTTTTGCAGAAGAATATAAAAACAAATGAATATTTTTTTAAAGAAAAATATCCTTAATGATGACAATTTTTCTAAAAAATTCGGCGATTTAGGAAATGTTTATGGTAAACAATGGCGAAATTTTAATGGTATTGATCAATTAAAAAATGTTATTGAACAAATAAAAATAAATCCCTCATCACGTCGCCTAATTGTTTCAGCTTGGAATCCAAGTGAAGTGGATACTATGGCTCTTCCACCATGTCATACTATGTTCCAATTTTATGTAAGTGATGGTAAGCTTTAGTTGTCAGCTTTATCAACGTAGTGCAGATGTTTTTAGGGTCCCATTTAATATTGCCTCATACTCGTTACTTACTATTTTTAATTGCTAAGGAATGTGGATTAGAAGTAGGCGAATTTGTTCATACACTAGGAGATGCTCATATTTATGTAAATCATTTTGAACAAGTTAAAGAACAAATGTCAAGAGATGCCTTTTAAACTTCCTAGTCTTAGACTAAACGAGTTTGATAGTATTTTTAATTTAGAAATTAGTGATGTGGAGCTAATAGATTACGAAAGCCATCCATTTATAAAAAGCTCCTATAGCAGTTTAATCAGGAGGATAAATTTTATGTTATCTTTAATTGTAGCATATGATAAAAATAAATCTATTGGAAATGAGAATACTATACCGTGGCGCCTTCGTGCAGATATGTTAAGAGTTAAAGCTTTAACGACGAATCAAACTATAATTATGGGTAGAAAAAAACACTTGATAGCATAGGGCGAGCTCTTCCAAATAGAATAAATAGGGTGTTAACTAAGAATCCCTGAATTATTGAAAGATTACAATGATATTGAAATTTATACAGATGATAGTATTTTTAGAAAATACAACTACTCGAAAAGGTATTTATTTTTTTGGTGGTGGTACAATTTATGAAAAAAATATTTCGATAAATGTGATGAAATGTTCATAACTGAAGTTGACACCATAGTGGAGGCGGATACTAAGTTCTCAAATTTCGATGAAAATAATTGGGAACTCGTTAGTCGTGAAGAATTTAAAAAGACGAAAACAATGATTACGATTATGTTTTTATGCATTACATAAAAAAAGAAAGAGATGTAAAATATGGAAAAAAAGTAAAAAAATCATTATTGATTCATCAAGCGATTTAACAAATGAAGAAATAAATAAATATGATGTCGAAGTTGTCCCATTGACTTTTAATATAGATGGACAAGAATATGATTATCAAAGTATGGATAATGACGAATATATACTACGTATGCGTACTGCAAATGAATATTCTACAAGTCAACCGGCTATCGGTAAATTTTTAGAAAGCATTTGAAAAAAATGGACTAATAGAGGTATAAAATAATTGTTCTTACTATTTCTTCAGCATTAAGCGGAACTTACAATACGGCACTAGCTGCAGCTGCTGGTTTTGATAATATTGAAGTTGTTGATACTAAAACAACAACAAGAGGGATGGTTTATCTTTTAGATTCTTGTATTGAACAATTGAAAACTGGATTAGATATAAATACCATTTCTGAAATTTTACGTGAAAAAGCTAAGAATATTTTAACGTTTGTTACTATTGATAATCTAGACAATTTAGTAAAAGGTGGAAGACTTAGTAAGTCAGCAGCATTGATTGGTGGATTGCTTAATATAAAAGTTTTAACACAATTAAAAGAAACTGAACTTGTTGCAATAGATAAAGTAAGAGGGAAGAAAAAGTTAGTACACTCATTAATAAAACACATTAATGATGAAAAAGGTGACAAAAATATTAAACACATATGTCTCCCTAATACTTTGGCAGATGAGTATATTAAACTAATCAAAGAGAAATTGCAAGAAGAATATAATTATACAGTGAATGATAATGATATTTTTACGACTACACCAATAATTTCAACTCATACTGGTGAAAATGCAGTAGGTATTTTTAATAGAATTAGTATAATCGGAGGATAAGATTATGACAAATTTTGATGAAACAAGATTATTTGATAACAATTTTTATGATAAAAAAATGATATTCATAGCATACTAAAAAAATGTTGTGGAAACTATAAAAGCAGCGTGGCTATGATCCTATTAATCAACTTATGGGATATATAAAAACAAGCGATCCTATATATATTCCGCGCGATAACCATGCAAGAGAACAAATAAGATTAATAGAAATAGATGATATATTAGAATACTTACTATACTTTTTTTATACAGGAGTCATAAATGTTAGATAAAAGAATAATGGGCCTAGATTACGGTTCTAAAACTATTGGAGTTGCTGTTAGTGATTTATTAGGAATGACTGCACAAGGAGTAGAGACTATTAATATTAATGAGCAGGTAAAAGATTTTAAGATAAAACGTATAAAAGAACTAGTTAATGAATATAACATAGGCAAAATAGTTGTAGGTTTACCGAAAAACATGGATAATAGTATTGGGTTTTAGAGGAGAAGCAACACTATATTTTTGTGGAAGTTCTTAAGAAAAAAATAAAAAAAGTGTTGAAGTTATTTTTGCAAGATGAACGTCTTACTACAATGGGGGGCGGAAAGAGTACTTTCTGAAGCTAATGTTTCAAGAAAAAAACGTAAAGATGTTATTGATAAAATGGCAGCAGTTCTTATATTACAAACTTATTTAGATAAATTTTTAAAAATTATGGAGGATAACAAGATGCAAGAGAAAGATTTAAAAAAATATTAGCATAGATAATACAGAGGAAGTATACACACTTAGTACATTAGAAGGAGAAGAGAAAGAATACCGTAAAAATTTTTAGAGTTTACAAACCCGACTAATGGCAACCTATATTATATTTTCGCGGAAGAAGAAACTATTGATGAAGAGGAAATCAGCATTTTTCCCTATGGTATGTGTAGAAGATGATGAAGATAATATTCGTTTTGAACCAGTAGAAACTGATGAAGAATATGATATGATTTCAGAAGTATTAGATACTTTTTATTATGATGAGAGTGAGTAAAGAATGAACGAAGAACAAGTAAGAAAACGCAGAGAAGAATTGCGAAAAATAGAGAAAACAAAGGAAAGCCCCTATACTACCAATTTTTTTCTAACAGTAATATTAGTTGCAGCTATTTCAGTATTATCATTCTTTTTATTACATGACAACACCTGTAGATAAAAAGTAATAATAATGATATAACAATAGAGATTAAAGAAAAATTATGGTAGTGCCAAAATTGCAGAGGAGTTAAAGAATAAAGGACTAATACGAAATCAGACAGTCTTTAAGCTATATACAAGAATAAAAATCAGATACATTTTATGTTGGTAGCTTTTCACTAAAAACCTAGCATGAGCATGGCTAAAATAATTGATGAACTTAGTTCAAAAGACAAAGCTAAATCAGCCAATAGTTTTGCGGTTATTGAAGGTGATAGTATTTTTGAAAACTTGCTCAAAAGCTAGAAAAAAACTAAATTAAGTAGTAAAGAATTTTTTTAGAGAAAGTTAATGATGCTGAATTTATAAAAATTACAAAAACAATTTCCTGAACTTATTACAGATGATATATATGGCAAAGATATTAAATATGCGCTTGAAGGATATTTATACCCAGCAATTTACAACATAGAAGAAAATGAAACTGTAGAATCATTAATTACAAAAATGGTTAAAGCTACTAATGAAAGAGTCGTTCCATTGTTCAAAAATAATGGAGAATGGATAATTAATAATGAAAAAGTAAAAAAATTTCTATTCATGACTACATTACAATGGCAAGTATTTTAGAGAAAGAATCAACTAAGACAGATGAAAATAAACTTATCGCCAGTGTATTCTTTAATCGTTTAGCAAAAGGAATGAAACTACAAACTGATCCGTCAGCTAATTATGCAGCTGATAAATTAACAGGTGCACCTACACAAAGAGAACTATCTCTACAATCACCATATAATACATATACAACAGTAGGGCTACCTCCTGGGCCTATCGCTTCAGTAGGAGTGGCTTCATATGAAGCACTGAATAACGCGGAAACTACAGATTATTTATATTTCTTACACGCTTCAAAAAGATGGGAAAGCATATTTTTTTCTAAAACTTATGAAGAACATGAAAACTTAGCTAAGGAGCATATAGAAGGATATATTCCGAGCAGAAGTTAATTTAAAAAGAGGTTACTTAAGTAACCTCTTTTTAGTTTACCAAAAAGTACTAGCTATTGCTTTACTTAAAAAGAATAAGGTAAAATTATATATGAAAATAATATTTTAGGAGACTTTATGCAACAGTATTTCGTTAATGATAAATTTGATATAAACTCTACATACAACCTATCCAAAGACGATAGTAATCATATTGTTAGAATTATGAGAAAAAAATAAATGATAAAAATTTATGTTGTTTTTTTAATGATGAAATCAAATATATTTGTAGTATCATAAACGACAACATAGAAAGTGTTATTGTTAAACCTTATGAAGAAGTAAGGGGAGTAATGAGTTACCTATAAAGATTACAATTGCAATTCCGCCATTAAAAAAACGATAAGACAGAGTATTTAATACAAAAATTAACTGAATTAGGTGTTAGTAGCATAGTATTATTTAATTCTGAAAGAAATATTGCGAAAAATTAAAAAAAGATAAAGTTGAATCTAAATTAAATCGTTGGCAAAAAAATAATTAAAGAGGCAGCAGAACAATCAAAACGTAATCTTATACCTGATATTACATATATAGATTGTTTTCGAAAAACTTATAGAATATTCTAAATCGCTAGACTATAAAATGGTAGCTTATGAAAAAGAATCAATAAATGAAGATAACTATAATTTAAAAACTTTTAAATGGGCCGTTAGAGAATAAATCAGTTATAGCAGTGTTCGGCAGCGAAGGTGGTTTATCAGAAAAAGAAATAAATACTTTAACTTCATCTGAGTTTGATGTTATAAGCTTTAGGTAAAAAGAATATTAAGGGCCGAAACGGCACCTTTGTATTTCATAGTTGTGTATCATATTTTAGTGAATTTAAATAAAGGAGTTATGACATGAGTGTTGAATTGAATTTAACAGCAAAAAAATATTTATGAAAAAGAATTTAAAAAAAGAGTAGGGTAAAAGGGATATAGCGAAGACGATGTTAATGATTATTTAGATTTAATTATCGAAGATTATATGAAATTAGATAAACTATTAACTCGTATTAAAGAGCTAGAAATAGAGAATCAAAAATCTAAAAATAAAAAAATTGATGCTTTAAAAAAATGTTACAAAGGATGAAAAAAACCTAACCAAGTGACAAATCTGGATATATTAAAGAGATTGTCTAAATTGGAAATTGCTGTATTCGGTCCAAATAATAAAGAGAATGAAAACTATTAACGTTTTATAAGGAGATAGTATAAGATGAACATATTACAAATCGTTTCAGGGGGATAGCTGCATATAAAGCTATTGATTTATCTAGTTCCTTAGTAAAAAAAGGGCATAATGTTAAAGTTGTTTTAACTAGTAATGCACAAAAAAATTTGTAACAGAATTGCCATTTCAAACTTTAACAAAAAAATAGAGTATATACTGATACTTTTTATAGAATTAAATGAGAATGAGATTCAGCATATAGACCTGGTAAAATGGGCTGATAAAAAATAATAGTCGCACCTACGACAGCTAATATCCTTTCTAAATTTGCAAATGGTATTGCTGATGATTTAGCTACATCACTTATGCTGGCAGTAAAAAGATTTTTTTCCAAAGTATATATTGTTCCTGCTATGAATACAGCAATGTACGAAAATCCGATTATTCAAGAAAATATTGCTAAGCTTTTCTAAATTAGGCTTCAATTTTTTATAGAACCCGACAGTGGTTTACTTGCTTTGCGGAGATATTGGACAAGGGAAATTCCCTCAAACTGAAAAATACTAACAGAGCTGTTTAATAATGATAAGAAAGAGCTTTTTAGGGAAAAAGAGTTCTAATTACAGCTGGTCCTACAAAAAGAATTTATAGATCCATTTAGATGTTTAACTAATCCATCAAGTGGAAAAATGGGAATAGCAATAGCAAATGAAGTAGCAAAACGTGGAGGCGAAGTAATTTTTAGTAACAGGAGTAGGAATAAAAGAAAGTAACGAAAAACATAAAAGTTAAAAAAATTGTTAGCACACAGGATATGTATGAAGTGGTTAAAAGAAAAATTATAAAGACTGTGATATTATAATAAAAGCCGCAGCTGTTTTCGGATTACACACCTGTAGAAGTTTTTGATAAAAAAAGTGAAAAACAAACTGATGATCTAGCAATTCAATTCAAGCGTACGCCAGATATTTTGAAATATGTTGGAGAACACAAAAAGAAAAATCAAATAGTTGTAGGCTTTTGCCGCTGAAACAAACGATTTATTAGATTATGCTAAAGAAAAGATTAAGAAGAAGAATTTAGATTATATAGTTGCCAATGATATTTCTAAGCAAGGCATCGGTTTTGGTAGTGATGATAATGAAGTTTATATTATCGCAAAAAATGGAAATATCAGAAAAGTAGAGAAAACTACCAAAGAAAATATAGCAAAGGAATTATTGGATACTATAATATAGTCAATATAAAAATAAAAATTTTCAAATTAAGAAAGGAGGATAATAAATGTATGCAGAGATTATAGTTGATGTAAATAATCATAATGTTAATCAAAGTTTTTTTATTATAATTCCAAAAAGAATTTGAAAAATGAAGATATAGTAGAGTTATCGAGTTGAAGTACCGTTCGGAACAAGAATAGTACAAGGATATGTAACGAATATATTTGAAAACATACACAGGAAATGCAGATTTATCAAAGTTTAAATATATTAAAAAAATTGAAAGATAACTTTCCAGTTTTTACTAAAGAAATGTTGTTGTTATCTAAAAATTATGGCAGAAGAACTTTTTTTGCACTAGAATACAAGTGTTGGAAACTATGATACCAACTATTTTTTTAAAAAAATAAATATATTGAATACTATGAGTTATTAGATGGAAATAAAACTTTTGCTCTTGGATTACAAAAAAATATTTCAATGCTGAAGATTTAATTGAAAAGAAAAAAATTTGAAAAAAATTTTTCACTGTTGAGCAAATAGGCTACTTAATATCATTAAAGGCAATAAGACTAATAAGTAAAAATTAAAGAAAGAAATAATAAAACTACTGAACGTTATTTAGTTTTTAAATGATTTTTAAAAAAATAAGAAATTAACTACTAAACAGAAAATTCTAATCGATTATCTTTTAGCGCATAATAAAAATTAAGATATCTGATGTTAAGCAAAAGCTTAATATAGGGACTAGTGTCATAAAAAAATTAATAGATAGTAGCACATTAACCGTAATAGAAGAAGATGAAGAATTACATATTAATTCTTCAATAATGGCTAATACTAACAATCTTAGTATTTATCAAAAAGATGTATATGATAAAATTTTCCCGAAATTTTAGTGGAAAAATTTAATGAGTATTTATTACATGGTGTTACCGGATCAGGTAAAACAGAGATATATATTAGATTAGTTGAGAATATTTTTGATGCAAAATAAAGAAGCTATAGTACTTGTCCCAGAAATAATTTTTAACACCTCAAATAGATTCAGAGGTATCTTCGAGATAATATCGCCGTATTACATTCGCGTTTGTCAACACGCGAGAAATACTACGAGTGGAAAAAAAATTCGTGATGGGAAAGTTAAAATTTGTTTAGGAACACGTTCAGCGATTTTTTTGCACCTTTTTGAAAATCTTGGTTTAATTATTATTGATGAAGAACATGAAAAATAGTTATAAACAAACAGATTCACCTAGATATGATGCAAAAGATATAGCTAAAAAAACGTAGGGGTATACAATAAATGCAGTGTAATTTATGCTAGTGCGACTCCATCTATTGATTTGTATTACAACTTTAAACAAAAAAATGTCGATAATATACTAACACTTTCTCATAGATTTAATAATAAGTTACCAAAAATTTCTGTTATTCATAACGATAACAAAGAGGAAGTTATTTCTCCAAAATTATTAGAAAAAGATACGTGAAAAGCTAGATGCAAAAGAGCAAATTTTATTACTTATTAACAAACGTGGATATACCAATTTTATTCGTTGCTACTTATGCGGACATCTATACAAATGCCCTAACTGCGATATAAGCTTAAAATTATCATAAATACGATAATTCATTACATTGTCATTTTTGTGGGTACCATGAGAAAAATTTCAAATATAAAAATGTTGCTCTAATCCAGAACTGGTTGCCGGGAATTTCTGGTATCCAAAAAAAGTAGAAGAGTACTTACTAGAAAAATTCCTGAATTAAGAATAATACGTATGGATTCAGATACAACAACCAGAAAAGGTTCGTATGAAAAACTACTAACAAATTTCAAAGAACATAAAAGCAGATCTATTACTAGGAACACAAATGATTTCTAAGGGATTAGATTTCCCTAATATTACTTTAGTAGGAGTCTTATCTATTGACGGTCTTATGGCTATTCCAAGCTTTTAAAGCAAACGAAAAAAACTCTTTCAATTATTGGTGCAAACAGCAGGTCGAGCAGGAAGAAGCGATAAAGAAGGAGAAGTGGTCTTCCAAACTAATATATCAAGCAATATCATAGATTACGCTATCAAGCAAAAGTTATTTAGATTTTTATAAATATGAAGTAAATAGACGGAAACTCATAAATTATCCACCTTTTTGCAAAATATCATTTATTACTATTAAAGGGTACGATGAAAAAGTCGAATATGCCGCAAAGACTATTTACAATTTTTTAAGAGAAAAATAAAACTTTAGATATCTTAGGTCCAAATAGAAATGTATTTTATAAAATAAATAATGAATATAAATATAATGTAGCTGTAAAAATATCAAGAGGATGAGTATAAACAACTGTATCCACTTTTTAAAAATATATAAACAATTATTTTGCAGATAGTTTTTCTACTGAAAAATAACGATAACTATTGACAATTTTGCGCAAGATTATATCTAACTGAATAATAAAAAAAGGCGAGCTAATAAATTAGTTTCGCCTTTTTTTCACATAATAAAACACCTCAAAAGTTTGAAAAACGCGGTTTTTATCGTATAATATAAAGATATAGATTTATATTTTACTGGAGGAAGATTGTGGAAATAGAACAGATTATAAAAAGTTTCACAACTTTATGACTTTTTACTCTGAATTATTAAGTCAAAAACAAAAAAACAGTACTTGAATGATTACTTTTTTTAATGACTTATCTCTTACAGAGATTTCGGAAAATTATGAGATATCAAAACAAGCAGTTTCTAATAATATTAAAAAGAACAATAATAGAATTAGAACAATTTGAAGAAAAATTAAATTTAATTAAATTAAATAATGAAAGGTTATTTTTTTATTAAATGAAATTAGAAAATTAACTGATAATGAAGAAATATTAGATTACATTGAGCGGTTAAGTAAATTAGAAAACTAGGAGAGTGTTGTATGGCATTTGAAAATTTATCAGAAAGATTGCAAAATACTATTGCAAAAATTAACAGGAAAAGGAAAGGTATCTGAAGCTGATGTTAAAGAAATGATGCGAGAAGTTCGTCTTGCATTATTAGAAGCCGATGTTAATTTTAAAGTAGTAAAAGACTTTGTTAAAAATAAGTGAACGTGCAGTAGGTACAGAAGTTATGAAATCACTAACTCCTGCTCAACAAATTGTCAAGATTGTTAATGAAGAGTTGGTAGAATTACTTGGTGGTACTAATGTTGAACTTAACCAAGGTGGGAAAAATTACAACAACTATGATGGTTGGACTTCAAGGTGCAGGGAAAACTACTACTGCAGGGAAACTTGCACTTAAAGTTAAAAAAACTATGAAGAAAAACCGCTTCTTATTGCAGCCGATGTTTATCGTCCTGCTGCTGTTCAACAACTTAAAAACTCTTGGAAAAACAATTAGACATAGAAGTTTTTACGTTGACAAAGATCCAGTTGACATTGTTAAAGAAGGTTTAGAGTTCGCTCGAGAACATTACTATAATTATGTTATTATAGATACTGCAGGGCGTCTTCATATTGATGAACTGCTTTATGGATGAATTAAAAGATATAAAATCAGCAGTAAATCCAGATGAAATTCTACTTGTTGTGGATGCAATGATAGGGCAAGAAGCTGTCAATATCGCAACATCATTCGATGAACAGTTGGATATTACAGGTCTTGTTCTTACAAAACTTGATGGTGATACTCGTGGTGGAGCAGCATTGTCTATTAAATCAATTACTGGAAAACCTATTAAGTTAGTAGGTATGGGTGAGAAAATGAATGACCTTGAGTTATTCCACCCAGAACGTATGGCATCACGTATTTTTAGGTATGGGCGATGTTCTTACCCTGATTGAAAAAGCTCAAGCTAATATCGATGAAGATGAAGCAAAAATGCAAGAAAAGTTACTTAACCAAAGTTTCACATTTGAAGACTTCTTATCACAACTAGAACAGGTTAAAAAAATTAGGTAGCTTTAAAGATATTCTTGGAATGATTCCTGGAATGGGAAAAATGAAAAACATGAATTTGGATGCTGTAGATGAAAAAAACAATTTGTTTATGTTGAAGCTATTATCAAATCTATGACTATAGAAGAACGTCAAAAATCCTGATATTATAAATGTACCACGTCGTAAGCGTATTGCTGCTGGTAGTGGACGCCCAATTAGCGAAGTTCATAAACTTATTAAGCAGTTTGAAGAAATGCGTAAAATGATGAAACAATTCGGTGGTTTAATGAATGATAAATCTAAGAGAAAGGGTCTTGGGAGAATGTTTGGTGGCAAACTTCCATTCTAACTGTAATATGAATAATATAGTTTTATTTCAACCAGAAATTCCTGCAAATACAGGGAATATTGCTCGTACTTGTGTAGGTACAAATACAAGGTTGCATTTAATAAGGCCATTAGGTTTTTTTCTATCGATGATAAACACGTTAAACGAGCTGGTTTTGGATTATTGGGAACATCTAGACCTAATAGTTTGGGATAGTTTTGATGAGTTTTTTGGAAGCAACTAGCGATAAAAAAACTATTATTTAATAACTAAATTTGGACAAAAAAACTTATTCTGATTTTTGACTTTTCTAATAAAAACGATGAAGAAATCTATTTTTATTTTTTTGGTAGAGAAACTAAAGGTTTACCCAAAGAGTTTAGAGAAAAAAATATAGCGATAAAGCTCTTCGTATCCCTATGAGTGAAAAACGTTCGTTCACTTAACTTATCTAATACTGCTGCTTTAATAATATATGAAGCACTTAGACAACAAAAATTTTTAGCAAATTAAATTAAGTAATAGGGGTAGTCTATTTAGACGATCCCTTATAAACTTGAAAAACAAGGAGATAATTATGACTTTTTGTTGATATTATTGATGACAACAATTTGATTGAAAGATACTACTAAAGATATGTTGGTAGAGCTTTTAAAATGTGCTGCGAAACATGAAAATATTAACACTGAAATCACCGAAATGTCTTTTATCTTTTTGTAAGTAAAGAAGAAATTCAAGAGATAAATCGTGATTACAGAGGAAAAGATGTACCTACAGATGTTATATCGTTTGCTTTTAAACGACGAAATAGAAGATGAAGTTCATATTATAGGATTAGAAGATGAATTTAATTCTATTGGGGACATAATAATATGTGTTGATATTGCTCGTGAACAAGCACAAGAATATAATCATAGCTTTGATCGTGAAATTGGATTTTTAGCAGTTCATGGTTTTTTTACATTTATTAGGTTATGATCATATGAATGAAGAAGATGAAAAAGAGATGTTTGATAAACAAGAAGCCATTCTTGAAGAATTTGGATTAAGGAGATAATTATGTTTGATGAACAAATAAAAACAGGGTTTGTCACTATTATTGGTAGACCTAATGCAGGAAAGTCTACATTGCTAAATAATATATTAAAACAAAAAAATTGCAATAATGTCTGATAAACCTCAAACTACACGTAACATAATAAATGGAGTATATACCGACCAAGATTCACAAATCGTCTTTATTGATACACTAGGAATACATAAACCCTAAACATCGTTTAGGTGATTATATGATGAAGCTTGCTAGTAGTGCTATACAAGAATCTGAAATAGTTTATCTAATAATTAATGCAGGAGAAAAAAATTTGGTCCAGGGGATCAACATTTAATTAATATCGTTAAAGAATTAAATGTGCCAACATTTTTTTATTAATTAATAAAATAGATTTAATTAGCCCAGAAAAATTGATTGAAATTATATCATTTTTATAAAGATTTATATGACTTCGTAGAAATCGTTCCTATTTCAGCGTTAAAAATCTATTAATGTAGATAATTTATTAAATGTAACTAAAAAAATACCTGCAATTAAGCTATAAAAATGTATCCAGATGATGTTATTACTGATTCGCCGGAGTACTTTTGTAATTTCTGAATTTATTAGAGAAAAAAAGTTCTACAACTTACCAATCAAGAAATACCACATTCTATTGCCGTGATTATAGATAAAATAGAAAAACAAGATGGCAAAAAGAAAAAAATATTATAGCCACAATTGTTGTGGAGAGAAAATCTCAAAAAGGTATGATTATCGGAAAACAAGGAAAGATGATTAGAGAAATTGGAACACGAGCACGAAAAAGATATTGAAGTCTTATTGGGAGAAAAAAAGTATTTCTTGAACTTTGGGTAAAAGTAATCGATAATTGGCGCTCTAAACCAAACCAAATTCGTGATTTAGGTTACCGAGATGATGTCTTTTGACTAATCGAAACTTTATTAAAGGAATAATCATAAAAAATAAGATATCGTGATTATCATGAAATACTTCATGTTCTTACTGAACATGGAAAAATAGAAAGTTTTTTATGAAAATGTGCATAAAAGCAAAAAGTTAAAGTTAGTACAGCAAGTGAAGTTACTATTAACTTTTTCTCTACAAGTGGTATGAATAAAATAACTAATTTAGAAATAGAAAACACATACCAAAAATATAGTCTATGATGTACTGAAAAAAACAGCTATGTTGCTAATATGCTAGAATGTCTTAATTATGGTATTGATTCCTCATTTAATTTATATAAATTATTAAAACTTGCCTTTAACCTCAATTAATAATGATATAAGCGAAAAAAATAGTATGTTGTTATTTTTTTATGCAAATATTAAAAAGATCACGGCTTTATATTTAAATATCAAAAAGACAGACTATGAGTATGTAGGTTATAGTTTTTTTAAAAAAACAGTTTTGTTGATAAATTTAATATCGATTATAGTGTTTTTTTGGTATTAATGATAATCTTGTCAAGCTAACATATTATATAAGTACAAAAAAATATAGATTTTTTTAGAAGGTTTAGAGTTAAGTAACAAAAGATTTAATTAAACTTTTTTTCTTTCTTTAATCTTTTATTTAAAGAATATATAGGAATCGAAACTAAATCATATAAAAATAATGGACCTTGAAGAAATGTTAAGTTCTAAATAGAAAGAGGATTTAAATGAAAAATGCTATAGGCGTATTCGATAGTGGAGTGGGCGGATTAACCGTTGCTAGAGAAATTATGCGACAACTTCCAAAATGAAACTATATATTATTTTTGGAGATGTAAAGAACTGTCCTTATGGTGATAAAACCAAAGATGAAATTATAAAAAAACACAGAAAAAAAGCTGTTGAATTTCTAATTAACCAAGGAGTTAAAATGATTGTTCTTGCTTGTAATACTGCCACTGCAGCAGCTTTAGAATATTTACAAGATAGATATAACTTGCCGATAATAGGGGTTGTTCAGCCAGGAGCAAGACGTGCGATACAGGCAACAGAAAACAATAATGTTTTAGTACTAGGAACGCAGTTTACAGCAGATTCTAAAGTTTACGATAAAGAAATAAAAAAATATTAATTCTGATATAGTTGTTTATGATAAAGCATGCCCAACTTTTTGTCCTTTTTATAGAAGCCGAAGGTAATCTAGTAGAAGGTGCTACACAAAAAGCTTCTTAAAGACGTATTATTTGATACAAAATTATTAGATATAGACACAGTTGTATTAGGTTGCACTCACTATCCAATTTTAAAAAAAGATATTGAAGAATATTATGGAAACAATATAAAAAGTCATATCGTCAGGACATGAAGCGGCGCGTGATGTAAGTACCGTATTAGGTTATGCAAAACTACTTCAGAAAAAACTTAATAAAAACCGATCATAAATTTTTTTATTTCAAAAAGAAAGTGAACATTTTAATAATATAGCATCTAAAATGGTTAAAAACATACTATTAAAGCTAAAGTAGTAGATATATAGGAGTAAAAAAATAAGAATTATGAAAAATTTAATATTAGCATCAAATAATGCCCATAAAGTAAAAAAGAAATTAAACAAATTTTAACTGATTATAATATTTTAACATTGAAAGAAGTCAATTTTACTGAAGATATTATAGAAGATGGTGATAGTTTTGAAGAAAATGCACTAATCAAAGCTCGAACTATAGCGAAATATTCTGGGAAAGCTGCTATTGCAGATGATAGTGGTCTCAGTGTTGATAAGTTAAATGGTCGCCCTGGTGTTTATTCAGCTCGTTATTCTCCAGAACAGACAGATGAAAAAAATATTGAAAAAAGTACTTGCTGAATTAGCAGGTGAGCAATCAAAAAGCTAAATTTGTTTCGGTTATCGCTATGGTTACACCTGAAGGCGATGAATTCACATTCAGAGGTGAATGTGAAGGAGAAATTATCTTTGAAAAACGTGGAACTAATGGTTTTGGTTATGATCCCATATTTTTATGTACCTGAATTAAATAAAACATTCGCTGAAATCTCTTCTGATGAAAAAAATACAATAAGTCATCGTAAAAATCTTTAGAAAAATTTGCAAAATTTTTAAAAGAGCAAGACAATGAAAACTAAAGTAGTGAGAGATAATTGTATAGCTTGCGGAAATTGTAACGCAATTTGTCCTGATATATATGATTATGATGAAGATGGGATAGCATACTGTCATATTGATAATAATGAAATGACTAAAGAGATAGATGAAGAGTATAGAAGTTTAGTGCTAGACGCATATAAAAATTGCCCAACTGAGGCTATTATAGTAGAAGATTAGTAGAAAGGAGAACACATTGAGTACAAAAAGAAAAACAAGAACTAAAAAGTAAATCAAAAACAAAGAAAAGTATTAATAAAAAAATCGCTTCCTAAATTAACTAAAGAAGCTTATCATGCGATATTTTTTTGTTGTAGCAATCGTCATTGTTATTTTTTTCTATTCTTCAAATGGGGGTTATAGGAAGATTTTTTTGATTCATTATTTAAGTACTTATTCGAAATTTTAGTTATATTATATATTTGATGCTTATCGCTGCACCTATCTACTATATAATGAATAAAAAAATTAAATTCTCCAATAATAGTTGCTAGTTGTTTATTGTTTATAGACTTTTTATTCCAATTAATTTTTGATTGGTAGCAAAAAAATTTAGATTATATAAGTTTTTGCAAGCATCTATAATAACAATGTAGTTAATTATGGGGGGATTAATTGCATATTACCCTGTGAAATTACTAATTTATCTATTATCATATTATGGTTCACTATTGGTTGTTATATCAGCAATTATAACTCTTATGTTTTTTTATATTTAAATATAAATCATCGTACTTTTTATTTTTAAAAAAATTAAGTATCATATAACTAATGCCTTTGACAAAAAAATGTTTATGAAGATAATCGTGAAGAGGATATCTATAACGAGGACTTTGAATTTAATGGTAATGAAGAAAATTCTAATGAACAACGTTATAATGATATAAAAAGAAAAAGATTTAATTGTAGATATTCGAGACTATAAAGAAGAAGCTAATGAAGTTATAGAAGAGCGAAAAAAACAGAAAGAAAGTAACTAAAGCTATAAATAAAGATGTACAAGAAGTAACTAAATTTGATAATAGTCAAGATACTTCTTATGATAATTATAAATTACCTCCTATAACATTGTTAAATAACCCTATAAAAACAAACAATAACAAAAAAAGCGACATTGTAGAAAAAGTCAAAAATATTACAAAGTACATTTAATAATTTTGGAATAGAAGTAAAAATAGTAAAAAGCTATAGTCGGTCCATCAATAACGCAATTTCAAATATTGCCAACTCCAGGAACCAAAGTGAGTAAAATAGTAAACTTAAGCAATGATATAGCATTAAACCTTGCTGCTAAAGATGTCAGAATTGAAGCTCCTATACTCGGTAAATCGTTAATTGGAATTGAAATTCCAAATAACGTAAATGAACTTGTTTCGATGAAAGAAGTGTTTGTCAATGATAAAGATAATTCACCATTATCTGTGGCATTAGGAAAAAGATGTAGCAGGAGAAGCTATTTTTACAAGAATTGATAAAACACCTCACTTACTAATTGCAGGTTCTACAGGTAGCGGTAAATCTGTTTGTGTTAACACAATCATAACAAGTATTTTGCTTAAAAATAAACCTGATAAAGTTAAACTAATCATGATAGATCCGAAAAATGGTTGAACTTTCTATATATGATGGTATTCCACACTTACTAACATCCGTTGTTACAGATCCTCTTAAAAGCTTCTGATGTTCTTCATAAAGTAGTACTGGAAATGGAAAAATAGATATCGTGAATTTGCTCGAGCTAGAGTTAGAAATATAGAAGGATTCAATAAGATTGCAGCACAAGATCCAGATTATAAAGAATTACCTTATATTGTTGTCATAATTGATGAGCTCGCAGATTTAATGATGGTCTCTTCTAAAGAGGTAGAAGAATCTATTGCTCGTATTGCTCAAAAAGCTCGTGCAGCAGGTATTCACATGATTATAGCTACACAAAGACCATCTGTTGATGTTATAACTGGTGTAATAAAAACAAATATTCCATCACGTATTGCATTTGCAGTAAGTTCAAGTGTAGATTCAAGAACGATATTAGATAAATCAGGCGCCGAAACATTACTAGGAAAAGGAGATATGCTGTATTTATCTGCAGATTCAAGTAAACCATTACGTATTCAAGGCGCATTCCTTTCTGATGAGGAAGTAGAAAAAGGTAGTAGACTTTGTTAAAAGTCAATCAGAAGCACAGTACGATCCTAATATGACTCCAAGTGAAGTTAGTTCACAAAGTGGGGATTTTTTTCAACTGAAGAAGTAGATCCATTGTATAAAGAAGTTTTACTGTTTATAGCTAAAACTCAAAAAGCATCTGCTTCGCTGCTACAAAGAAGGTTCAAAAATAGGATACAATCGTGCTGCTAGAATTATAGATATGTTAGAAGAAGATGGCTATATAGGGCCAGTGGATGGAAGTAAACCAAGAAAAAGTATTTCTAGAAAAAAAGAATTTGTTGAAGACAACATTTAAGTTTGCATACTTTCAAATATGTAAACTTAAATGAAGACCTATTCAGTATCTGTCTAAACTTTATATTGTTCACTCACATACTTTATGATATAATTAATGTATCATAGTTATAAAAATTATAGAAGGGTTTTTTTATTTACAAATGAATTTACCAAATAGAATAACCTTATTAAGAACAATTCTAATTCCTGTATTTATTTTTCTTTTTATTATTTGATATGGGAGATAGTACAATAACAATATTAAACAGTCGTCCGATGAAAAATAAATATATTTATAGCTGCTGTTATTTTTTTATTTTTGCATCAGTTACTGATTTCATTGATGGCTATCTTGCGAGAAAAATATAATTTAATAACAAATATGGGCAAATTTTTTTAGATCCACTTGCTGATAAACTTTTAGTGGGGAGTGCTTTTTATTGTAATGGTTGAACTAGGTATGATGCATAGCTGGATGGTCGTTATAGTAATAGCAAGAGAATTTGCAGTTACAGGTCTTAGACTACTTGCTGTAGAAAAGGGAGAGGTAATCCCTGCAGGTATTTTAGGAAAAATTAAAGACTATTAGTCAGTTGGTTGCAATTATATTAATTTTATTAGGTAATCCAGTATTTAATATGTGGCATTTTGAACTAGATTATATTTTTATTATGGATTTCAGTAATATTAACTATTCTTTCAGGAATAGAATATTTTTAAAAATTCAATTCATGTATTTAAATAATTATTTGAAAAGTTAGTGATAGATTTATATCTACACTAATATGATAAGTTATAAAATAAACTCAAGGATATTTTTACCTCCTAGAATTTGTTTTATAAAAAAATTTTATTTCTTAGATAATCTTGTGTTATAATATACTTGATAATGAGAATGCTTTTTCTGTTGACTAGTTATTGTTTATTATTTCAAATATATAGGAGGTAACTATGTTTTTAGTTGTAAAAGATTTGAACAAGGCATATGGAACAAAAGAAAAATAAAATTAATGTTTTAAAAGATATAAATTTTTTTCTTTAGAAAAAGGCTCACTTTGTACACTTTTTAGGTCCATCAGGATCTGGTAAATCAACTTTGCTTAACGCAATTGGTGGACTCGAAAAAAATTGATAGTGGTTCTATTGTAATAAAATGAATTTGAAATTTCAAATCTTAAGCAAAAAAAGATCTTTCAAATTTTAGAAGAAAATATTTAGGTTTTATTTTTTTCAGTTCTATAATCTAATTCCAGATTTAACAGTAATAGAAAAATATTCAGGTGGGTTCTTTTATACATAACAATCCCATGGATATTGAAAAAAATTGATAAAAGATTTAGGTTTATGGGAGCATAGAAACAAATATCCAAGACAATTATCAGGAGGGCAACAGCAAAGATGTGCAATAGGACGTGCACTTATCAAAAAAACCTGAAATATTACTTTGTGATGAACCTACAGGTGCTCTTGATTATAAAAACCTCAAAAGACATTTTATCCCTTCTTCAAAAAAATAAATAAAAAAATATGAAACTACCATTATAATAGCAACACATAATGAGGAAATAACTAAAATGGCAAAATATAATCATAAGGCTTAAAGATGGTATTATATAAAAAAATATTGAAAATGTTAAAGTAATAGATGCACAAGAACTGGAGTGGTAGTATGAGACACTTAAATAAAAAGAATTTTTCGTAGTTTTAAAAAGCTCAATGGTCCAAAAATTTATTTCTCTTTATCCTTATGTTTTCTATGATTTCCATAACTTCAGGCATGTTAGTTTCATCAGGGAGTATCAAGGTTTTATATTATGACCTTATGTCTAAAGGAATCGTTGAAGATGGAAAAAAATATTATTTGCATTTAATCCAACAGAGGAAATTATAAAATCTATTGAAGAGACAAATGTAAAAACTGAAAAAAATCACCTTATATTGATGCCCAAATCAAAGAAGTAAAAATGATAAAGCTCACAAAGAAATTAGAATTTATAAAAACAGAACAAATATAAATATTCCGGTTGTAAATGAAGGTGTTCTTGCAACAAACAAAAAAATGAAATTGCCTTTAAATAAATTGTTTGCAGAAAATAACAATTTAAAAAAATAGGGGATACAATTACATTTGAAAAAGATTATTTTAAAGATAAAAAAAGGAACACACATTTAAAATAGTTGGACTTGTTTCTTTTACCTGACTATAACTCATCATTTCAAAAAACAATGATTTGATGTTTAATGCCATAGATTTTTGGTATAGGACTGATATCCGAAGGAGAAAAAGATATTTTTTTAATGAAGGCAAATTAAAGTATCAAGTTTCTTACAGATTTAATGACAGAAATCTCAATGAACAAAAAAATTGATGAAAAATGATGACATAGTAAAATCTGCAAATAAATCAAAAACCCTTTTGGAACAAATTTCAAAAAGATAATAATTCCATAAATTATCTCATAAGTGATATGGGTGGAGATAGACCTATGATGATTGCTATGTTATGCCTTATGGTAATCTTAATTGGATTTATATTTGCGCTTTCTATTGTAAGTAAGATACAAGAAGAATCTATAATAATTGGAATACTTCTCTCAAATGGATATAAAAATCGGAACTTGTTTTTAATTACATAGCAAATCCAATAATAATAACTTTTTTTCAGCAGCAATTTTAGGAAATATTTTAGGATACACATACTTTTGCAAATTCTTTTCAAAGAAGTTTATTATAAATCTTTTAATTTACCAAACTTTACTCCTACTTTTTAATCTAGAAGCATTGATAATTACAACCATAATACCCATTTCTATAATATTGATTTTTTTAATTACTTATATATTTATAAAAAAATTAAATTTTTTTCTCCATTAGATTTTTTTAAGAAAAAAATTTAAAACATTATAAAAAAACCATACAAAACAAAAAAACGAAAAAAATTTAAAAACACATAAAAATTTTTTAAGTAAATTTAGAAAAATCAATTATAAAAATCTAATAAAGGTGATTATATAGCAATAGTACTCGGAATCTTTATTACTTCAATATTGTTCATCTTTGGAATTTCGGCAAAACCAACATTTGAAGATTACGGAAATAAATTAAAAGAAAAACTTGATTAGTAGTTATCAATACATATTAAAAACTCCAACAGAAGTTGAAAGTAAAAACAGCTGAAAAAAATACACAACAATACCTGCTAGTGTTTATCATAAAGTTAGAAAAAAACAGATGAAGATATACTACTATTAGGAATTAATGAAAAATTCAAAAATACTTTAACACCAAAAAAATTACCCAAAAAAATAAAGATGAAATAATTATAAGTGAATATCTTTCAAAAAAACTTAGAAAAATATATAGGGGATGAGATAACCATAAAAAAAGTAAATTATTAGATAAAGAAAAAAACTTATAAGATTGTTGATATATACAATAAATCATCTAATCTTTCTGCTTTTGTAAAAAGAATTTTTTTAAATGAAGAAATAGAGCAAGAAAAAGATTTCTTTAATGGATATTTCAGTGAAGAAAAAAGTTGGATATTGATGAAAGATATATTGTAACTACAATAAATGAAACTTCTATAACCAATATTTCTAAACAATTATATGAAATTATGGGGCCTCTTATTAATACATTTATATTTTTTTATCTACTATTTTCTTAGCAGGTTTTATATACAGCCTTATGAAAAATAATAACCGATAAAAAAATACAATACAGATATCATATTTAAAAATTTTTGGCTATACTAATACTGAAATATCAAAAAAATTTATATACATCCTATAACTATAACAATATTAACAAGTTTAATAGTTCTTATACCACTTGAATTATATGCAGTAAAAGAAATAATGTATTATTCTATGCTAAAATTTTTCAGGGTATTTAGAACTATATATATCTACAAAAACAATAATATTATCTATTATTTTAACACTAACAACATATATATTTGTAAGCTTGTTACAGTTCTACAAAATATCAAAAAAATGAATTTTAATGAAATTTTTAAAAAAACAGAGAATAAAGTAATACAATAAAACAAAGAATATGCAGTTTACATAATTAAAAGTATGTAAACTGCATATTCTAATCATCTAATTTATCAATAGACTGTTTAATAATTTTCTTAGACTCATTTATATATAGCATTGATGTATCGCTGTTTGAATGTCCCATTTGAGTCATAATAATCGGAATATTACCATTAGTTTTTAAGGGCAAGTTTTTGTACCATAGCTATGACGTAATTTATGGGGTGACATAGGTACATTAAACGCATCTGTATACTTCATAACAAGTTTTTTTGAATAGCACGAATTGATAATCCTGTTTTATTTTTTTGGTAACAAAGACAAAAATCCTCGCGTTTTTAATGAGAAGGGAAGTGATTGAAAATACTCACTGATTCTCTCTAGTGCAGATTTTGTTATAATAACGGTATCAACTTTGTTTCCTTTACGAATTACATTTATTTCACTGTTACGAAAAATCAATATCCTTTACTTTTTAAATTCGCAAGTTCATTAACCCTGAATACCACTTTTTTAAAAAGAGGGTGAGTATTGCAAGATCGCGAGCCTTGTCTCTCAAGAAAAACGTTTTGGCATGTTTAGATAAACTTTGCTCATATTCACTTTCAACAAAGTTTAAAAAAACTCCTCATCTTGAGAATCAAAGAATATTTTTTTCTGATATTTTTCTTAGAACGAGAAGATAATGTTTCTTTTACACGATTAATAGGTATTTTTTTAACATCACATTACGCTCAAAAATATGCACGTCCTTGCTCAGTTTCACTTGTAACAGTAAGAAATTTATACAAGGAGCGCATAGCAGCCTTATAATTGTTTATAGTTGTCTGTGTTCGATATTTACCATTAACTTCTTCTCGTGAAAGATTTTTAAAAATAACTTTCCATTTCTTTTTTTAGTTATATTTTTCCAGAGTAGAAAGCTTAACATCTTTTAATATTTTTCAGCACTTGAAATTGTTTCTTGAATAGTCCAAGTCAAAAAGTTTTTATATGTTTCTAAGTATCTATGTAATGTTAATGGAGACAAATTATCATAATGAGTGTCTACAAAATCTTCAATATATTCTGGGAATTCTGGAAGAAGTTTATTTATTTTTTTGTTTGTAATAATCTCGTTGATTCATCGCCATTACAGTATTCTCCTCTATTCATTATTTATACATATAATATGTATTATACGAACAAATATATTATATCATATACTAGCTTCTCTTTCAAATAAAAATAAATTTATTTAATAACATTTAATTTTGACTTTAACTCCTCTTTTTAAAAAAATTTTTGTAATTTTTTTAATTATTAATTTTTAGAAAAACTTATTTTTAACTAATTGTTAATACTACACTTATTAATTTTAAATTTTTCTAATCGAGTATTTCGTTCATATATATACTCCACTTGCAAATTTTTTTATATAACTTAGTACTTATCACTTAAATTTTTATTTTTTTCAGCATAGATTTTTAAAAATATCAAGAAAAAAACAACTCATAAAAATCAAATATAAGACGCTTAAAAATAATTTTTTTGGTATAATTTATTCAAAATTCAAAACAAAACGCTCAGAAGCCGTTTAAACGTCTAATTTTCTTTTTACTAAAAAAATTACCTATTTTTAGTCACTTTCAAATAACTTTTCAAGAATTTTTATAAAATTTAGATAGAATATTTATAAAGTCTCTATTTTATAATTTAAAACCATAAGATAAAGTAAAAAAACTACCTAAGTAAAACTTAGATAGTTTAAAGTTCATCGCTTTTTAATTATACACGCTCAACTTTTCCAGATTTTTAAAGCTCTAGCAGAAACCCAAACTTTTTTTAGGGTTGTCCGTCTACTAAAATTGTTACTTTTTTTGTAGATTAGCTTTTGAATTTTCTTTTTAGTTGCGTTCATCGCGTGTGAACGAGTATTTCCTGAACGAGCTTTTACGTCCAGTAACGTAACAAACTTTTTGCCATGAATTAATCCTCCTTTTGGAAATAGTTTATTCATAACATTTACTACATACACAAGATATAATATAACATACCTTAACATAAATATCAAGCAAAAAAAGCTAATAAAGTTAGAAAATCTTTAAATAAGCGATGTCATAATTAAAATAATGCAAAATGCTATTAAAGATGCCACAGAGGTACCTAGTGTCCATGTCTTAAACGTAGTTTTTAAAATCAAGATTTAAGTATTGCTTAAATAACCAAAAAGCCGGGATCATTTACATGTGAGCAAAAATATACTTCCAGCAGTTATGCTTAGCATAATAAATGTTGGAGAATATGGAACAGCTGAAATAAAAGGTTCTGCAATTGCTAATGTCGTTATAGCAGCAACAGTAGCACTACCTAAAGCTATTCTAAGAACTGCAGCTATTACAAAACTTATAACTAAAAGGCGATAGGTTTAAATTACTTGTAAGAGCAACAATTTCGTCAGTTATTTTTGAATCAACTAAAAACTTGCTTTTAAAACCACCAGCTGCACCATTAATCAAAAAGTACCACAGCAATATTCTTGATAGATGAACTTAATATAGGGGTTATCTCAAAGATTTTTTTATCTCTAGATTTCATTAATATAGCAATTGCTACTACTAAACTTATCAACAATGCTGTCACAGGATTACTAATAACGGTCAAAAAGCTATTGTATTTGGTGATACATTAGGTATATTTAACAATATCGTTGGTAGAGTTATTAAAAATAACTGGTAGCAAAATCAATAATATTGAAGATATAGGATTAATTGTTGTATTTTTTTATTTCGAATAAGGTTTTATCTATAAATTTCGTTTTTTTCTTTTGGTTTTATATCTATTAATTTCGAATTAGTTAACAGTATTCCTCCAATAATTGCTGTTGGAATTGCTACTATAAGACCATATAAAAAGACTTCCCCATATTCAAATTAAAAGTTCTTACTATAATACTTGGACTTGGATGTGGTGGAAATAGAGCGTGAACAGTAAGAACTCCAATACTTGTCGGAAGAGCTAGATACAGTTTATTTAATTCTAATTCACGAGCAACAGATAAGATTATTGGTATAACCAAAATAAAAAGCTACATCAAAAAAACAATGAAAAAAACTAATGCACATACCCGCAACTAATAAACCTAATTGAATTTTTACTTACACCAAATAAATTAATTAATTTTTGATGCTATATCAACTGCCCCTAGTTCTTCTAAAACTTTTCCAAACATTGCTCCTAAAGCTAATATTAAAAGATAAATGACCTAATAATGTCCCGGTCCCCTTCTCTATCGAATCAATCAAATTAGTAGGAGATAATCCTAACAATAATCCCAAAATAAATGCCACTATCAATATTGAAAGAAATGGTTCAAATCGTAATTTAGTAATAAAAAAATATTAAAACACTTATTCCTAAAAAAATACAATAAGAAGTTTATAAGAATATGTACTTAAAAATTGTTATTATAAAATATACAATTAAAACTAGGTGAATTAATAATTTATCTACTTTCATGACTCTCTCCTCATAATCTTATCGATTAATTATAACACTGATAAATAAAGTAAGTAAAGATATTAGTTTTATATTCATTTTACAAACTATATTACATTACAAAAAAATAAAAAAATTATTTTTTTAAGATTTTTTTATATGCTTTTTTATAACCTTGAAAAAGTTTTTAAAAATGCTATTATAATATTACCGAGGGTTGACTCGGTAATTAGCGAGTGAACTCTATGGTTAAAAAGATTAAAAAAAGAAGAAAGAAAAATAATTCAAGATATATCAAAAAAATGTATTTTTTTAAAAAAAGGGTTTGAAAATACTACAATGCAGGATATTGTAACTGCTACAGACATGTCTATTGGTGGTTTATACCATCATTATAAAAATACAACAGAAATATTTCATGATATCATGACACAAGCCAATACTCTTAGAGAAATTGCTATAATACAAAAAAACTGACTAATAATAAAATTACACTTCAACTACTCTCTTCTATTATTGTAGATAAAATTTTTGGCTGACAATGAATTTGTTTCTCTTTATATTATGTTTTTTTAAAAGCAAATAAAAGAAAACGAGCCTTTGAGAGCTCTTAACGAACAATTAAAAACTGAATCAAAAATTAAACTGAATTCTATTTTTATCAAAAAGCTGATGAATCCATATGTTATTCTGATGATATGTTTGATATTCTTACCAATATAATAAATTCTTTTTCTTTTGGGATGTGAATTATTAGAAGCTAGAAAAAAATTTTTAAAAAAATGAGCGAAATATACTTGAAGAAATGATTGAAATTTTTACTAGAAAAAAATATAAAAAAATAACTTAAGGGGAAAAAAATATTATGAATACAAATAGCAAAAGAATTACTTACTGAAACTCCATTTAAAATTATGCTTAAATTATCAGTTCCAGCAATAATAGGGATGATGGTTATAGGATTATATCCATTGATGGACGGAATATTTGCTGGCCAACTTTTAGGACAAGATGCAATGACTGCTATCGGTGTTTCAATGCCGTTCACGTATTTTTAATACTGGGGTCGCTACATTAATAGGAGTAGGTTCGTCATCCATATTATCTCGTGCAATTGGAGAAAATAATAAAGATACTTTTTAAGAAGATAATGAACAACTTATTATTTTGGGTGTTAATATTATCATTAATAATTACTATATTAGGCTTTTATTTTTTTCTAAGAAATTACTTAGTCTTATAGGAGCTGAAGGAATAATACTAGATTTAGCAAATAGATATTTAACTATTATTTTTTTACAGGTTCTCTATTTGTAAATTTTGCCCAGTCTGCTAATATGCTTCTACGTGGTGAAGGTCTCATGAAAAAAAGCCATGGTTATAATGACGTTAGGTGCTGGACTTAATATTATTCTGGATCCTTTATTAATGATAGCTATGAGAAATATTGACAGAGGTATTGAAGGTGCTGCAATAGCGACTGTTTTTTTGCTCAAATTGTTCAAGCATTTGTTACATATTACTACTTTAAATATAAAAAGCAAGACTATAAAGATAGAAAAAAATTAAAAAAAGAAATAACTATAAGCAAAGAGGTTTTTTTGCTGTTGGTGTATCAGCTATGCTTATGCAAGTTTTTAACCATTATTCAACAAAGTATTCTTTATAGTCAAGCATTTAGGTATGGAGGAGATGAAGCTGGGTCAATTATGGCAGCAACTCTAAGAATTATGGCATTTTCATTCATACCACTTTTGGGGCATGAGTCAAGGATTACAACCAGCTATTGGAACTAATTTTTGGCGCAAAAAGAATATATTCGTGTTAAAACATATTTTTTTGAAATTTTCCTCCTATCCTCTATTCTTTTTAGCCGCTATTTTTTTGGATACCAGCTATGCTATTTACAGAAAACTTATTAAGTTTATTTGGCCTATCAAATACAACTTTAATAAATGGTATTTTATACTTTAGAATTTTTTTATAGTGTATTTTTAGGATATGGTATTATGATTATGACACTAACTTTCTTTCAAGCAATCGGAGACGCCAAATCTGCAGGTAATCTTGTTATAATGAGACAAATAGTTATCTTTGTTCCTGCAATGATTATACTCCCTATGTTTTTTTAGGGCTAAATGCTATTTGGGTAACTCCTCCAATAATAGATATCTTTTATCATAGCTATCAGCATATTCCTTTACATTAAAACAATTAAGAATTTAAATAGAAAGAAATCCTACAACTGTAGTTGTAGGATTTCTTTCTATTATTTTTACTAAGTAATTCTATAATTTTTTTCAAATGTTCTAGCATTCCTTATAGTAATAGATTTATAAAAACTCTCTTTCATAAGTAATTTATGATATGAAGTTGATAAATAGTTTTTCTCATTGTATTTACCCCAAAAGACAGCTCTTTTTCCAAAGTGAACCATTTCGTCATTTAATGGCATCATCTTTATTCGCTCTTTCATTACAGAATAGTCGACTTTATCACTATAAAAAGAACATCTCTTCTAAAAAGTTCCTCTGACCACCATTCAGGTAAATTAGAAATCTCATCCAAATATTCTTCTTGTGTCAGTATTACTTTATTTATAGAAAAAGGGAAAGTCTCTAACATATGCGATATCTTAACCCTAACAATTTCTTTTATTATCATTAGCATCGAATATTATATTCCCGCTGTTAATATATGTTATAACATTTTCGTATCCTAGTTTAGAAATCATATCCTTTAAATCACTCATTGCTACTTTATTTTTTTCCCACCAACATTTATTCCATGAAGTAGAAGTACATATTTCATTTAAATCTCCTTAAAAAGAAAACTCTCTACTAAAAAAATAGAGAGTCTTTTTAATGTATTTTTATCTTATGCTCTTGAAACATAAGTACCTTCAGAAGTATTAATTACTAATACATCTCCCTCTTTTACGAATAAAGGTACTTGTAATGTGTATCCAGTTTCTACTGTAGCTGCTTTAGTAGCACCTTGTGCAGTATCACCTTTAACACCTGGTTCTGTTTCAGTAACTTCGAGTTCTACCGTTGTTGGTAGATCGATTCCTAAAATTTCATCACCAAACATTAAGATTGAAACTTCCATATTTTTCTTTTAAGAAGTTTAATTCATATTGTAGTTGTGCTTCTGGTACTTCGATTTGTTCATATGTAGCATTGTCCATAAATACATATGCTTCACCTGTAGAATATAGATAAGACATTTTTTTGATTATTTATTTGCGCCTTAGCAACTTTTTTTCTCCAGCTCTGAAAAGTTTTATCGTTAACAGCTCCAGTACGCATATTTCTTAATTTAGAACGTACAAAGGCAGCCCCTTTACCAGGTTTAACATGTTGGAATTCCATAACTTTCCAGATGTTACCATCAACTTCGATAGTCACACCAGTTTTAAAATCATTAACTGATATCATTATTTATATTTCTCCTTTAATTTATACTAATATTATTATAAATAAAAATTTTTTAAAATCAAGATAAAACTTAATTACTTTTTGATAAGAAATTAAGTTTTTAGTTTGCATAATATAAAAATATGTAAATAAGACTTATTTTTTTCTTTTTATTGCTTTCTACCATATAAATTCTATTACCTTTTTTTATAAACTTGTCCTCATACTCAGTATGAACATTGTCTTCTTCGTAGATACTATTAGTTAAATCTAGCGATAATTTATTGAATGTAAAGCCATACTTAGCATAACTCATTAAACTGTATTCAAATAATCCTTGATTATCAGTTTTTTTGAACTATTTTTCTTCTTATTATTTAAAAATAGTCTCATACTTTTCTAAAAAAACGTATGGAACGTTAAACGGCGTTTTTCATGACGAGTTTTTTTGGCCAAGGATCTGAGAAGTTTAAGTAAAAGCTGCGTTACTTCTCCGTCAGCAAAGTATTCAAGAAGGTCTTCTGCATTTCCTGAAATTAATTTAAGATTTTGTCTATGTGTTTCTTCTACTTTATCAAGTAAAAAAAGTTAACACTGTTGGCTGGGCTTCCATCGCAATAAAATTAATATCAGGATATCTTTCTGCTAGTGTGTGGATAAACTTCCCTTTTCCACTTCCTATTTCTAAGTGAATCGGGTTATTATTACCAAAAAAATTTCTTTCCATTTTCCTTTATTGTATTTTTGGTTGTAAAAAAATACAACGGGACTATTTTCAAGACGCTCTCTAGCGTCTGCTCTATTACGAACTCTCATTAATGTTCCTTTCTATTTTAATTCTATTGTTTGTGTAAATAATTCTTTATTTTTCCAGTACTTTTTCTTTCGCACCTAAAAACACATTTAAAACTAGAGAATCTTCTATTTTTCAAATTCCGAACACAATTTTTTTCAAATCAGTAACTGTAGTATTTTTTTGATTTCTGATACAATTACATCGTATTTTTTTCATATGGACTTTCTGTTAAATACTGAGCTAGCGAATATGATGCTTGAGCACTTGGTGACATAAGAACATCCAATGTATTAAGCGCACCTATTATATATTTATTAAGCTCATTATTATCAGCATCAAAATTAGCAATATACTCCGCAATATTATAATAAATATCTAGTGTTTCTGTGAGATTTGGATCACGATAAGACCATAATGTAAAATCACCAAAAAGTACTAAATATAGCACCTGAGCCATATGCTCCATTTCTTACACGAACATTATTCCATAAGTAGTCAAGACTTAATATATGGCGTAATACTAAATGCGTTCCACTATAATGCCCAACATTATACCCTACTCCAACATATTGAACTAATGAATCAAAGTAGAAGCCTTCTGAATAATTGTCTTCTTTTAACACTATATTAAATCCATCTTGTTTACTAATATCGTTTGGTAATTTATTAATATATGATAAAAATTATTTTTTTGTAATTTATATATTCTTCATTATCACCAACAAAGTTTACTAATAGTCTTGACCTATTAAAAATTAATTTTACAACTTTATACAAATTATCTTGTATATTAGTTATATTTTTGCTCAAAAGTTATCTAATAAACCTTCTATAAACAGATAAAAAAATCATACTCACTATGATAACTTGTTAGTTTACCATGTATACTGTTGTAGCTGCTAATTCTACGGGCTACAAAAAGCATGTCCAGAGTTTTTGAATTTATTATCTAGCATTAGTTTAATTTCTAAAAGAACGCTATATAATGCTTCTTTATTATCGAAGTCGGCATTTAACGTCGTCTCTTCCATTATAGTAACAAGTTTTTTTCAGCTTTTTTTCTACTAAATTCTTAGCTCCTACAATGAATTTAACCTCACATTTATCACTTTTATACTTTCTAAACACATCTATATGTGAACTAAGTCCACCTAAGTTTGCAGAAATCTCTTTAACAACTTCTGCTTCTGTCTTTTCTTTTTGTATTAAAGTTAAACAGTAAATATGTCAGTAATGATGCATATTGCAATTGTTTAACGCTAAAATCTGTAATATCAAATAATAGTTTTGGAATATGAAATCCATTAGTTATTGTATTGAAATGCGAGTATTTAATATTATTTATAGTCTCGAAATTAGTTTTGTTAAATGGATTTTTTTCAACTCTACTTCACGGGCATCAACACTTTTTAATTTTTTTCTAAATCTTCTTTTTATCTGTACTAGCTTGCCACTCTTGAAGTTTCTTAGTTTCTTCTAAGATTTCTTCTACTTCTTTTTCACTAAGTTTTGACTCATAACTTATTAAATCTTTTTTCCTTATTTTTCCTTTTCAGTAGTCGGCAATAAATGAATAACAGCTTGTTTATTATTTTTCCAAAATAAAATTTTTAGCTAATTTCTCAAAAGTTTTTTTCATTACAATTTTTGCTGTAAACTATTAACTATACCATCTAAATCAAAGGCTTTTTAATATGTTTTCTTCGTCGTACAACCAAGTACGAAGTAATCTTATTGCATAAGATACACCTTTTGGAGATGATGTTTTTATTAACTTCTTCTTTTTATTGAAAAATTCTTTTTGTTAATAGATGCTTGAACCTGTTCATAATCAAAGCCAGTATTAATAATGTCACTTAATAACTCTTTGTATAGTTTATCAAGCTCTGTTAATTTGTCATCTCTTACATACTTAAAAAAATAATTGAATATACTGCTTCTTTGCGGTCTTTTTGCAGATAACTATATACATCTTCACAGATATTATTATCTATAAAGTATTTTTCTAAACTTTGTGTTACTACTTCCTAATAAAATATCATCTATAATATCAATATTTTCTATCTTAGCAAAGTTACTACTATCATCTAGCACATAATTATACGCGACGTAAGATTTATCCTTTACATCTTCATTAAAAATATGTATGTTTTACTATCTCTTTAGAAAATGTTTCTTGACGCACTAATTTATAATCACTATAATCCTTATACTCATAATTATCTAAATAACTATCAATATGTTCTAAATATTTCTCTACATCCAAATCTCCATAAAGAACAATATAGCTATTACTTGGGTGATAGTTATATTCATACGCTTCAATAAATTCTTTATGAGTTATTGATGGAATAGCCTCTGGTTTCCCACCAGATGAATATTTATATGGTGTCTCACTAAGTAGATGTTCCGATATATATTGATCAAGAACTTCATCAACAGAAGAATAAACACCCTTCATCTCATTATATACAACACCTTTATAAATAAGCTCATCATCTTTATTTTTCTAAATGATAATGCCAACCTTCTTGAGCAAGAATATTCTTATTTTCAACAAGTTTAGGATTAAAAAAACGGCATCTAAATAAATATCCATTAAAATTTCTAAGTCTTTTCTCATTTTTTTAGATGATACTGGATACATGGTTTTATCAGGAAATGTCATTGCATTTAAAAACGTATTAAAAGAACCTTTAAGTAATTCTACAAAAGGTTCTTTCACTGGATATTTCGCTGAACCACATAAAACAGAATGTTCTAAAATATGAAAAATACCATTGTCATTATACGGAATAGTTTTTAAAACTTATGCTAAAACTTTTTATTAATATCATCATTCTTAAAGAATACTAGACGTGCTTTTTGTTTTTAACATGCTCATATAAATAAGCAGTTGTATTTATATTTTTTTAGATATTTTTGTTTCTTTTTAGTTCAAATGTCATATTTAATTTAGTAGTAGATTACATTTTTTTAGTAATGTAAGCACATCATAACCATTTAGTTTATCTTTTTCCATTTAGACCATCTAATTCGATTAAGAATGCAATACCTACTACAATCCCTCCTAGTTGTTCTACTAATTTAATAGTTGCTTCAATAGTACCACCAGTCGCAAGTAAATCATCTGTGATTAAAACACGTTGCCCTGGTTTAATTGCGTCTTTATGCATTGTTAAAGTATTACTACCATACTCCAAATCATATTGATAACTAATTACTTCACGAGGTAGTTTATTTGGTTTTCTTACCGGTACAAAAACCTATTCCTAGCGAGTATGATACAGGACATCCGATAATAAATCCACGTGCTTTCTGGACCAACAACTACATCAACTTGTTTTTTCTCGAGCATAGTTAACAATTTGATCAGTTGCATATTTATAAGCTTCCCCATCAGCCATTAATGTAGTTATATCTTTGAAACTAATTCCTTCTTTTGGCCAATCTGGTACAATTGAAATATATTTTTCTAAATTCATTTATTTTTCTAATCTCCTAAAAGTTTTCTTAACTTATATATTATACTATAATTCGTTAGAATAAGCAATTTTTACAGCATTTTATTTTTCCTTGAAAATATTATTATTTCAGCTAAAAAGTCTTTTATTCGATTAGCAAAAAAATAACATTATCTATTTTTATAACTTTACAGATAATAAGATTTTAACTCACTTTTTAAATAAACAGAGTATATTAAATAGATATATTAAATAATTTGTTATATAATTAAATTATAATAAATAATTAATCAGCGTAAATTAAGCAGACTTTTACCAATATAGTTTATAAATGAAAGGAATTGCGTATGAAGAAGTTTTTTTGAAAGCAAAATTTTTATCATGTCTATTATTTATAGTTTACACAAGTATTTTTGACATGGATAATAATTGCAAAAATGGATTGGTCACTAATAAAAACCATAAATACTAATTGGCTAGAAAAACCCTAGATTACTGCTTCATCCAGGTACAACATGGCAAACTATTAATCTCACTCCGTATGCTTATTTTGACTACATGGAAGTTCTATTAAATATTGCATTCTTTATCCCTCTAGGTATATTTATATATTTATTAAGAAATAAAAAAATAGTATACTTTTTAACTACTTTTTTAGCCTTTCTTCTTAGTTTAGTATATGAACTTACTCAATACATCTTTGTTATAGGTTTCCTGATATAACTGATATTATAGATAATACACTAGGAGGAACAGTTGGATCTATCCTTATAGGAATCATAAGTTTAATTTTTTTAGAAGTAAAACTAGATTATATATGAATATAATTTTTATTCTGGTGTTCAATATATATCTTATATAAAAATTTATTATTTAAGTTAGGAGATTAAAATGAAAAATTTTAATTTAACAAATGATTTTAATAAAATATTAGAAAAATAATAAAAATCGTGATTTTTTTCAATATGGAACTATCACCTGCGCGCCATGTCATTCACTAAAAATATAAAACTCACTGAGTGGCAAAAAGAAAAATTCTAATATCGAAGTTTATTATATACCTATTGAAGATAATATAGAACTCGCTGCTCAAAATGGGATTTTATCTACCCCTACTATCGAAGTTTATATCGAAGGAAAGCTATTCATTCAACGAAGCGGATATTTCAGTTTAGATGAAATATTAAATAAAGTAGAAAAAAATATAAATCCATTCTTTACTAAACAGCTTTGTCTCTTATGATGTTAAACAAATGTCTCAAATAGTAAAAAAACACTCCTCGTTATCATATAAGGAGTGTTTTTCGTTCAATAATTTGTTGTTATGAAAAATACTTTATTAATATTCTCTATACTTTCTTTTAGGAAAAATTCTCTCCATTTCGAAAAATATTTTCCATTCTAACAAAACTTGAAGATTTTTAAGTCTACAATTTCATAATCAGGATTTAAAATAATTGTATTATTTTCAACCTTAACTAAATTTAACTCTTGAAAAATTTGTATCATTATTTTAAGACTATCAACATTGGTAACCAGCACTTTTTAATATAGAATCCAAATGTTGAGATATATTTATTTGTTTGTTGGATGAGTTTATAAGAAGGTTAAATAGCTTTTATTAATCTATTTTTATCTATTTTATAAATATCAGACATTACTTTTGCTTTCTGAACAAACTAGGTGTATTTTTTTAGGTTTTTAACTCCAATAATTTTTTTCTACTTGTTCTCGATTTTTGTGGTATATCTAATAAATAAATGTTTTCAAATGTCTCATCTATATCTGCTAAATCTTTGTAACTATAAAAAAATTATTCTCTTTATTTACTAAGTGCTTAGAAAGTTTTTAAGCAATTATTTGGAATATTATCTATATTAAAGTTTATTCCACGTAAGTCTTCGAATAAAAATTCTTTAATTTCCATATCAATAATATGTGCTTGTAACTTTGTACGACCGTTAAAAATTATTTTTTTATCTAAAGTACAGAGTAAATCAATAATATCATTCTTTTCTATAGAATTGAAAGCCGAATTCTCTTTTAAAACTAATACATTCTAAACTTCCAACTTCGTCTGCAATAGTTAATCTCATATACTGTTTCTCTGTGCCAAAATATGCTTTTATCTAAAATCTTAGCATTCTCTAATAAAATTGTTGGCTTCTCAAAGCCCATACCATAAGGCTTCAATGCATCTAACGAATTTAAAAATTGATAACTCATTTCTTCTAATGAAGTTACTATATCAATAGTTTTTGTTGATTTTAACTCGTTTGTATTTTTTTATATTCTGCAAAAATCTTTATTAAGTTCTTCTTCAATTGTTTCAAAATTATTTTTCTTCAAAAAGAAAAAAACCGGCAGCTAATGTATGTCCACCATAAGCAATAAATTTATCTCCAATTTTGTTTACGGCAGTATAAATATTAAAATCAAAAATACTTCTCGCAGACCCTTTTAAGATGCCATCTTTATTAGTCATAATAAGAACCGGTCTTTGATATCTTTCCACAATATTAGAGGCAACTATACCCAAAACGCCCCTCATGATAATCTCCATAAATCATAATAACATCTTTATTTTTTTCTTATCACTATTTTCTATTTTTGAAATAATATCCTTCACTATATCTTCTGTAACAGATTTTTCTCTGAATATTATACTCTTCTATTTTTTTCCGCAAGAATTTTTTTGCATCGTAAGCATCTTCTGCCATTAAAAAAAGATAGACCTAACTTAGCGCTACTCATACGTCCGATAGAATTCAGCTTAGGTGCAATATAAAAACCAATAGTTTGTTCATCAACTTTTGAAGTAATACCTGATAATTCTAGTAACATTTTTTTATCCCGATGCGAGGATCTTCATTAATTAGTTCTAATCCTTGTTTAACAAAGATTCTATTCTCATCAGTTAATGATACCATGTCTGCAATTGTTCCTATTGCAACTAAATCCAAAAAGAAAATCCGGGAAAATTTCTAATAAAGCATGAGCAAGTTTAAATGCAACTCCTACTCCAGCAAGTTTCCCAAATGGATAATTACCATCTGGATGCTCTGGATGAATAACTGCATAAGCGCTAGGGATAACATCTTGAATTTTTGTGATGATCAGTAATAATAACATCACAACCAAGCTCGTTTGCGAGGTTTACTTCTTCCACACCTGCAATACCATTATCAACTGTAATAATTAATGTAATACCAGATTCAATAATTTTTGTAAATGCCTCTTTATTAGGACCATATCCTTCATCAAATCTATTAGGAATATATGATGAAACATTAGCACCAAGTGATATCAATGTTTCCACTAATAATACTGTTGAGGTGATTCCATCAGCATCATAGTCCCCATATACAAGAATCTTCTCTTCATTTTCTATCGCATCGTTGATTCGATCAACTGCACGTTTCATGTCGTGCATTAAAAAACGGATCATATCCTTCTTCGTAATCGTCAGAAAAAAATTTTTTTACTTCACTTATTTCATGAATTCCTCTAGAATCAAGAATTTTGGCAATATTTTTTTGAAATATTGTACTCCTCAAGCTGCATTAGAAAGTTTTTCATTATTTATAGGATAGAGCCATTTATACTTAATCCCCATTATTTCACCACCTGTCTATTCTTCTGAATCATCCTCTAATTTTTTTCTTTTTGTAAATAGTAATTTTTCAGTTCGTTCATATTTTTTTGCAAGAGATTTATAACGTTGATACCAGTAAAAACTAGCAGCAATCCCCCATAAAAAAAGCAAATAAAGAATAACAATGTTAAAGGTAATTTTTAAAGTAAAGAATATAAATGATACCGGCACAGAGTTATAATTCATAATAAAAAAATGTAACAATAGATACAAATGCTATTACAATCCCAAATACTTTATATGGTAGTTTATTATCCATTTATTGTACCTCCTTCATTATATCTATAAATTCATCTTCACCTAACACTTGAATACCTAGTTGTTCTGCTTTTAGCAAGTTTTGATCCCGCCTTTTTCTCCAGCAATTACATAATCTGTCTTTGAAGTAACACTACCTGTTACCTTAGCACCAAAAACGTTCTAAATATTCTTTGGCTTCATTACGAGTAAGTTCAACTAATTTACCAGTAAGAACTATTGTCTTCCCTGAAAATATATTGTCAGTATTTTTTTATCTTGTATCTCGTATTGTGGATTAATACCAATTTCAATTAACTCATTAATAAATCTAAGATTATTATCATTTGATAAGTAATCTACTATTGATTCCGCTGTGATTAACCCTATATCAGGTAATTCTAATAATTCATCAACTGTTGCTTTAGAAAAGTTAGTTAAATTTTTTTATAATATTCTGCAAGAATTTTTTCCTGCTTTCTTCCCTACATTTAAAATACCTAACGCAAAAAAATAACTTTATCCAGTGAACTTTGCTTTGAATTCTCTATTGCATTTAAAAGATTATCTACCGATTTATCTCCCATACGTTCTAATTCAACAAGTTTATTACGATCTAAAGAAAAATAAATCTATAGTATGTTTTATAATTCCTTTTTCATACAATGTTGCTACTACTTTATCGCCTAGACCTTCAATATTTAATGCTTCTCGTGATGCAAAGTGAATAATTTTTCTAATATTTTGTTCTGGGCAGTCCGGATTCAAACATCTAGTAAATGGATCTCCTTCTTTTGTAAAAAGTTTTACTTTCACAAGATGGACATATATTAGGCATAACATATTTTTTTCACTATTAGCAAGACGTAATTCTTCCACTACTCGAACTACTTTCGGAATAATTTCTCCTGCTTTTTTTACCACAACCATATCTCCTATATGGATATCTAATTCATCTATGATATCCTTATTATGCAGAGAAGCTTTTAGATACAGTTGATCCAGAAATATTAATAGGATTTAAGACTGCTACTGGTGTTATAATTCCTGTTCTTCCCACACTTAGTTCTATATCCAGTAATTTTGTCGCAAGTTCTTCTTCTGGAAACTTATATGCCGTTGCCCAACGCGGGCTTTTTTTGCGTACTTCCAATCTCTTTTTGTAATGAATAAGAATTTACTTTTATAACAATCCCATCAATTTCATATGGCAAGTCTTGTTTATGCTCTTCCCAATACATAATATAATCTACTACTTCATCTATAGTTTTACACAACTTAAAATTAGGGTTAACTGGTAGACCTAAATCAGCTGCTACTGTCAACGCCATTTTTTTGTGAGTTAATATTTTTCATCACCAACAACAGAATAAATAAATGCCGATAATCTTCTTTTTAGCCGTTATTTTAGAATCTAATTGTCTAAGCGATCCTGCTGCAGCATTACGTGGATTAGCAAATAAAACTTCATTGTTTTCTTCACGTTCTTTATTAAGAAGTTCAAATGACTTTTTAGGGAGATATACTTCTCCTCGAACTTCAAATGATTTTTTTAGTTTTTAAGAGTTTTTGGAATAGAAAATATAGTCTTAATATTTTCTGTAACATTCTCTCCAACCATACCATCTCCACGTGTAGCGGCACTCACCAATTTACCATTTTCATAATTAATTGAAATTGCCAATCCATCTATCTTCAATTCACAAATATACTCTATACTGTCATCTGAAGACAACTTACTTATTCTACTATCAAAGTCTCTTAAGTCTTCTATCGAAAAAGTATTTGATAAACTCAACATAGGAACTTTATGTATAATCTTTTTCAAATTCATCTAGTACTCTATCTCCCACTCTTTGTGTTGGAGAATTGTCTAGAATGAATTCTGGATATTCTTGTTCTAATTTTTTTCTAGTTGTTTGTATAATGTATCATACTCAGTATCGCTAATTTGTGGATTGTCTTCTACATAATAGTCATACGAATACTTATTTAACAGTGCAACTAGTTTAAAAATTTCCTCTTTTATGTGTTCCACTTCAGATTATTCCTTTCTCGTAAGATTTGCATATTCTATAAGTAGTATTTTCGGTCCAACTTTTTCAAAGTCTACCTTAACACTATCTTTCTCAATACTTAAAAACTTTACCTTCACCAAATTTTTTTATGAACTACTATATCCCCAACTACATAATTCGTTCTAACATCAGTTTTTAGGCTTTATCTGCAATTTTTTTATTTTCGGACTAAGTCTACTTATAAATTTTTGTGACACTTTCTAATTGAGACTCTTCGCTATCATTTGCGGTTGCACCGAATCCAGACTCAAAGTGCATAAGTTTATTCGGAACTTCGTCTAAAAAAACGAGAGCGTTTATTATTTTTTTAATAGAACCAAATTGCATACGACGATTAGCATATGACATAAATAATTTCTCTTTTGCTCGTGTAATTGCAACATACGCTAGACGACGCTCCTCTTCCATTTTTATTGCGTTCATCTTCACTACTTTCTGCATCACGAATAGATGGGAACAAGTTTTCTTCTAATCCCATAATAAAGACAACTCTATATTCAAGACCTTTTGCTGCGTGTACTGTAGAAAGAACTACAGAATCATCTTCATTTTCATCATCAGCATCAGATGTTAATGACATTTCTGAAATAAAATCTATTAAATTGTCATTCATACTTGAAAATTGTTTTTGCAGAAGATACTAATTCTGAGATATTTTCAATTCTACTTTCTGCATACGTATCTGCTGATTCTTTTTAACATGCTTTCATAACCAGAATCTTTATATATACCCACTATTAAATCTTCAATTGAATACTGTTCTGTTTGTGAATATTTCTCTATTAATTGTGTTAATAAATGTATATTTGTTATAATTTTTTTAGAAACACCAATCATATCAATATTTTTTTAAGTGCCTCAAACAGACTTAACCCATATTGTTCTGCATAATTATCTATCTTAGCCATTGAACTCGCTCCAATTCCACGTTTTTGGAACATTTATAATTCTTCTTAAACTAAATTCATCATTTTTTTATTTACAATAACATTCATATAAGCTAATAAATCACGAATTTCTTGACGTTGTAAGAACTTTAAAGAACCTATTAATTTATAAGGTATTCCAAAAAGCCATACATGAATTTTTCCATTGAACGTGATAAATAGTTAGCTCGATATAAAAATGGCAATATCTTTATAATCGACACCCTGAGCTTTTTAAATCTAAAAATTTTTCTTAGCAATATCATCAGTTTCATCTTTATCGTTTGTGGCAGCATATACTGTAATTTTTGTCTCCACCTTTATTTTCGGACCACAATGCTTTTATCTTTTTCTATCAGTATTATTTTTAATAACAGCATTAGCAGCATCTAATATTGTAGAATTAGAGCGATAATTTTTGGTCTAAAAAAATAACTTCTACATCTTCATAATCTTTTTTTCGAAATTAATAATATTGTCGCTACAAGCTCCGCGCCAGCTATAAATACTCTGATCATCATCACCAACAACGCAGATATTCTTATGAACTTCTGATAACATTTTTTTATAAGTTTATATTGAATAACGTTAGTGTCTTGATATTCGTCAACATGAATGTATTCAAATTTATTTTTGATAAATAGCCAGTACTTCTGGATGTTTTTTTCAAAAAAAGAACTATAGTTTTTTAACATCAAATCATCAAAGTCAAGAACACTATTTTTCAAATACTTTTGATAATATTCATATATTTCAGCCACATTCTTCATAAATCCGAATCTTGCTTTGTGCTTTCATTTCATTAACACTTATCATACTATTTTTTTGAATTAGATATAATTTTTAAAATATTATTTGGTTGATAAGAATCCTCTGATAAATTAAGTTCTTTGACAATATTTTTTTAATAATTGTTTTTTTGTTCACTTGTATCTAATATTGTAAAGTTTTTTTATTATAACCTAACAAATCTATATGTTGACGTAAAATTCTTACACACATAGAGTGAAATGTATTTATCCAAATATATTTAGAAGTTTCTCCTGCAAGACTATAAATTCTTTCTTTCATTTCTTTAGCAGCTTTGTTTGTAAAAGTAATTGCAAGGATATTACTTTCTAAAAACATTCTTTTTCTGCTATCAAATATGCAATTCTATTAGTTAAGACGCGTGTTTTTTTCCACTACCAGCACCCGCTATTACCATAACTGCTCCTTGAGTTTTTAAAATAGCTTTTAGCTGATTTTTCATTCATATTTTGTACTAATTCCACTATATTTCTCCTAGTTTTGATATACTTTTATTTTTAACATATTTTTCAAAACAAAAACTCAGATTAAATCTGAGTTTTTTTACTTTTTATATTCTAAATCACTATAAGAAAATTGCAATCGCTGATATAAAACCACTTGCTAAAATTGCAAAAATCATAATCCACAATACAATTTTTAAAAATTCTCTTATTCATCTTCTAACTATTCTACCTCACCTAAAGTTTCTATTCCTAAATCTAATTCATTTATATCATGATTAATATTTTTCATCAGCAGTATCCGATTTATTAGACTTATTCATAATTTTTTTCACGGACAAGATGATAGATTTCGTTATACAATTCTTCGTTCTCTTCAAATACTTTTTTTATGTTTTTCACGACCTTGCCCTAATCTCTCTCCATTGTAAGAGAACCAAGAACCCGATTTATTAATAATGTCTAAATCTACAGCAAAAATCAAGTGTTTCTCCGATTTTTAGAAATACCTTCACCAAAACATAATATCTACTTCAGCAATCTTGAATGGAGGTGCCACTTTATTTTTTTAACTATTTTTAATCTTAGTTCTATTACCAAGTATCTCACTGTCAGCGCCTTTTAATCGCTTCTCCCTTACGTACATCGATACGTACTGTAGAATAGAATTTCAATGCACGTCCTCCAGTTGTTACTTCAGGGCTTCCAAACATAACACCAACTTTTTCACGTAGCTGGTTGATAAATAATGCTATAGTATTAGCTTTATTTATTTGTCCTGTTAGCTTACGTAGTGCTTGAGACATAAGTCTTGCTTGAAGACCTATATGATTAGCTCCCATTACACCGTCTATTTCCGCTTTTTGGTACTAATGCTGCTACAGAGTCTATTACGATAATATCAATTGCTCCTGATAAAATTAATTTTTTTCTGCAATATCTAATGCTTGTTCACCACTATCTGGTTGTGATAAGAAGAATTTACCAGGTGTAAAGTCAACTCCAAGAGCCTTTGCATATTCAATATCCAGAGCATTTTCAGCATCAATAAATGCTGCAATTCCCCCTGTTTTTGCACTTCTGCTATAGCATGTAACGCTATAGTTGTTTTTTTCCTGATGATTCTGGACCATATACTTCTACTATACGCCCTTTTGGATATCCACCAATACCTAATGCAGAGTCAATAGCCAATGACCCTGAAGATACAGCTTCAACTTTAATTGGATTTTCAGATGAAATATCCATTATTGCACCTTTACCGTACTCTTTCTCAATTACTTTTTATAGCTTCATTAATGGCTGCTTGACGTGCTTTTTATATCATCTTTTTCTATATGTGTAACGAATTTATCTTTTGCTTTTTTAGCCATGATTTATCCTTTTCTATTCTCCAATAACTGTTGTTAAAGTACCTATACCTTCAACAGTAATTTTTATTTCGTCTCCTTCTTTTAAGAATCTAGGTGGATTTTGAGCAGCACCAACACCCGCTGGTGTACCTGTTGCAATAATATCCCCTGCTTCTAAAGGAACAATTTTACTAATTTCTGCTAATACATCATCTACTCTAAATAACATTTCTGATGTCATTGCGTTTTGTTTAATTTCCCCATTAAGTTTTTGTAACAATTCCCCATTGATTCCGGAGAACTAACTTCATCTTTAGTAACTAAATATGGACCTACAACCGCAGATTTTTTTCTAACGATTTTTCCTAGGAAAAAAATTGACCGTGTTTATATTGTAAATCAGTAGCTGTGATATCATTCATAATTGTATATCCAAAGATATAATCAAGGACAAGGGTTTTTAATATATTTTTCCCTGGTTTAGCAATAACAACAGCTAGTTCTGCTCCATAATCTAAACTATCAGTGATATCTTTTATGAGAAGGAACCACCTCATTATTTTCCCTGCCAATGCTGTTGTAGCTTTTTGTGAAGATGAGAACATCTTTTGGAGTTTTTCGCAAGTTCATCCCCTAGTTCGTTAACGTGAGCTTCATAATTATGTCCCTACACATAAAAATATTTTTTTAGGTGTTCTTGTAATAGGTGAACGCCAAATTATTTTTATCAAATGGTACTTTATAATCATTTGCTTTTACCACTTTCTTCTACGACTTTTTAATACTTTTTCTTACTTTTTTTCAATAAAAGAAACACCATATACTTCTATAGCTTCTCTTAATGTCTTCGGAATTATGTTTTCATTATCAAAAATCTTCTAATACTTTTTATTAAATCCCAAGCACTTTTCTTCACGTTTTACTTTTTACTCCGTATAATTCCTTATCGTTATAACTAAAAGATAAAAAAATTTCATAGTTGCCTCCTCGATTCGTTTTTATTATCATTTATGTTATTATACCATATTTTTATATATAATACTATAGAATATTTTCAAAAAAATAAAGTTATCCGTATATTTTTTTAGAAGAAATTAAGATAACTTTATTATAAGTGGAATTGTTATTATAATTCCGTTTTTTTAATTTTTACAATATTTCTAGGAATACCTAACTCTATTAACTTCTCCTCTCGAGCATTCTTTATCTCCTCAATAGATGAGAATGATTTTAGAGCACTTGTTCTCTTGCTTTTTCCTATACCTGAAATATTATCTAAACTAGAAGTAAACATATTTTTAGTTTTTTGTAGCACGATGATATGTTATTGCAAAACCCTATGCACCTCATCTTGAATTTGTTTAAAAAAATAGATATTCTGCAGATCTTTTTGGGAATTCAATGATTTCATAATCATCTGTTATTATATATTCTGTAATATGTTTATCATTTTTTTAACCAATCCTATTATCTTCACATCGTATAATTTTAATTTATCATGGACAATTTCTATTGCAGCATTTAAATGACTCTTTCCTCCGTCTATAATAAGTAAGTCTGTATTAGTTTTCCCATTTTTTTATAATTTCTATACAGAACTTCTTTTCATAGTACCAACATCATTAATTCCTTGAGTTTCTTTAACTTTGAATTTTCTATATTTATAGGGATTTTTCTTACCATTTGTAAAATTAACTTTAACAGAGACCGCATCCACCCCCATTATATTTGAATTATCAAAAGCATCTATACTATTGATAGAATTCACCCCTAATTTTTTTCTGCTATGTTATTAAGTGTAACTTGAAGTTTTCTTTCTTTTTAGTTCTTCAGTCTCAAGATTATTGTTTAAGAAGTATTTTGCATTTTCTTCAACTGTATCTAAAATTTTACGATGAGTCCCTCTTTTTGGAATAATTGTTTTTAACACCAATAACTTCACTTAATAAATCAATATTTTCGATATCAATATAAATCTCTTTGGGAAGCTTATTAACTGTATAATATTGCATCAAATAAGAATATACAATTTGTTCTGGCTTATCATAAAGCGAAAAAAATATTCAACCTTTCTCTCTATTATATTACCGAGTCTAGAAATAAATATTTGTATACAGATATAATCTGAATTATAACAAAAACCTATGTAATCTCTATCAATTTTACCACTATCTGATACAACTTGATTTTTCTATTGATACTTCAATTGATTTTTATAAAATTGTGAATCTGTGCAGCTGATTCAAATTCCAAATTATTTATATGATTTTTTTCATTTTTTTCAGACAGATCATTTAATATTTCTTTAGTATCACCATTTAAAAACTACGAATTTTAGCAATTTGTTTTTTTATATTCTTCCTACGATATTTCTTTTTGCACATGGTCCCATGCACTCTCCTATTTGATAATACATACATGGACGTTTTTTTCTACAGGATTGCATCGACGTAAAGGATAGATTTTATCAAGTATTTGCTTTACCCTAGATGCTGACTTACTATCAACATAAGGTCCAAAATAAATATTTTTTTATTATTTCTTTTTATACTTCCTCGTTAAAAACAAGTCGTGGATGTTCTTCTTTTTGTAATCATTAAATACGGATAACTTTTTATCATCTTTTTAGTCTTATATTATAATAAGGTCTATATTTTTAATTAGGTTATTTTCGAGAATCAAAGCTTCTTTTTTTCTGAATTTACAATAATGTACTCTAAATCCTCTATTTTTAGAAACAAGTATTTGAGTTTTTTATTATGAGAGCCTGTAAAATAACTTTTTAACCCTATTTTTTTAAATTTTTTTAGCTTTACCTACATAAATAATTTCTCCGATATTATCTTTATATAAATAACAACCTGGATTACTAGGTAAAGATTCTAATTTTTTTCTTTAATGTCATATTCATATAATCACCATATAAAAGAGAGTGATGAGAAAAATTGTGATTTTTCAGTCATCACTCATTAATACTAATTATTATTTCTTCCTGATCTATTTCCACCTGTATTATTATTTGTATTACCAGAGTCACTTCCATTACTATCGTTAGGATTTGATGGTTTCAATCTATTTTTTTCCTTTAGACACAACTATCTCTAATGATTCCTCACTAGGAATAATACTAGTTCCACTTCTAATGCTTTGAGAAATAACAGTTCCTTCTTCTTGATCAGAGTATTCCTCTTTATAAGATACATTTCTAAAACCATATGAAAAAAACTAAGCTCTCAACTGTGCTTCTATCCTCGCCAATTAGATTAGGCATTGTTATTTTTTTCTTACCTGTAGAAACTTTAATAATTAATTCTCTATCTTTTTGGAACTATTTCTGTACCTGTTGTAATATTTTTGAGAAACAACTTTACCTGCATCATACTTATCGCTCTCAACTTTTTCTACTGTTATATTTTTAAAACCAAGTTTTGCTGCATTTCGTTTTGCTGTATCTTCATCCAACCCAATATAATTTGGCATATCAACTGTTTTCTTTCCAGAAGAAACACGTAAATCTACTTTTAGATCCTTTTTCTTATTTTTACCTGCTTTTAGGATCTGTTTCTATTACCGTATTTTTCCTTGACATCGTCACTTGCGACTTCAGTAATATCCCCCACTTCTAATCCTGCTTTTTACAATCGACACTTTAGCTTCTTCAACTGTTTTATTTTTACATCGGGCACAGACACACTATCTGCTCCTATAATATAATTATACGCAAAAGAACGAACCAACAACTATCGCTATTATAGCTAAAATTGCTAAAATAATATGTTTCGCTCTAGAAGTCTTTTCTTTTCTCTTTTTATCTGAATAATTATTTTTATAGCTACCCTTATTTTTTTATTATATCTATCCTGTGTATGTTTTTCATTATCATTATAGTCATCGTAAAACTCTTGGTTTTGATAACTAGTATTTTGCATAACTAGATTCGATATCACGTACATCAACATACTGAGTTTGGTTGTAATTTTGCATGTTAGAATATTTAGTATCTGAAATCTTAAATCCAGTATATTTATTTTCATACAATCGTTCTGGATTTAAAAACTGTACTAAGTCAACTACTAATTCTTTAGAACTAATGTAACGTTCATTTGGATTTTTTTCATAGTTGCTTTTAATACAATATTTTTTACACTTTGAGGCACATTCTCTCTATATCTGTCAATATCAGGTAATTCTTCTTGTAAATGTTTTTAGTGCAATAGCAACTGCAGACTCTCCTTTAAATGGAATCTGTCCAGTAATCATTTCAAAAATTAAAATACCTAAAGAATAAATATCACTCTGTGCTGTTGCAACATTCCCACGTGCCTGTTCTGGAGATAAATAATAAACAGTTCCTAACATTTGATTAGTTTGTGTCAGAGTAGTATCTCCATAGGCTCTTGCAATACCAAAATCTGTAATTTTTACAAGTTAAATCATTATTCATTAAAATATTTTTGAGGTTTTATATCTCTATGAATAATACCATTTTGATGAGCTATGACTAAGTCCATCAGCAATCTGTTTTTGCAATATGGACAATAGTTTCAACAGGCATTTTAGGATTTTTTGCCATATAGTCTTTTAGTGTCATCCCTTCAACATATTCTAATATAAGATAATAAAAATCCCTTCATTTTTCAACATCATAAATTGAAACAATATTAGGATGTGAAAGACTAGTAACAGCCTTAGCCTCTCTATTAAACCTTTTTACCGCGTCTGTATCATTAGCATCTATTTTTAAATGTCTTTATAGCTACTTTTACGATCTAATATCGTATCATACCCTAACCATACCGTTGCCATCCCACCAGTTCCGAGATGATCTAGTATTTTGTATCTATTGCATATTATATTATTTATCACTATTGTCACCCCTTAAATTTTTTTAATATCGCTACAGATATATTATCTACGCCACCGCGCTCAACACTAAGATTTATTAATTTTTCAACAGCTATAGATAATTCTTCTTGACGAATTATTTCTTTAATCTCTTCCTCATCTAACATGTTAGTTAAACCATCTGAACAAATCAAAAAGTAATCATATTTTTGATAAATCATCTATGAAAGTATGCAAATCTATTCTTTTCCCTAGTAGCTAGTGCTTGTGTAAGTACATGCTTTTTCTGGATGAGTTTTTGGCTTCCTCTTCTGTGATTACACCTGCATGAATCAAGGCACCTACAAATGAATCTTCGATAGTAACAACACTCATTTCATTGTCACTAGTAATTCCATATGCTCTACTATCTCCGATATTATAGACCACTACTTGATCATCAAAAGTTGCTACTGCAACAATTGTTGTACCCATTTTTATTTTTAGATTTAGATTTTTCGAATAATTCTTTATTCAATTTTTTTCAATTTTGTCATACAACCAATTTTTTTCATATTATTAAAATTAGCAAATGTTAAGTTTTGCCAATCTTTTTCCAAAGTAGAAACTATATAATTACTTGAATATGCTGCATTGCTGTGACTTCCAACACCATCACAAATTATAGCAAGTGCCTCGCCTTGTTTATTTTTTAACAACACTTACTGCATCTTCATTTTTTTAATTTTCTACCTTTATTACTATTATACGAATATACTAGTGGCATCTGGAATTCCTCCTTTTACCTCGTCTTTACGTTCTTTCGCTCTAAGCTGTCCACAAGCTGCATCTATATCATCTCCTTGTGTTCTTCTTATAGTTACGTTTACTCTATCAATACTTTTTTTCAAATGCGAAAAATATCATTTTTTACTCGTTCTTACATAATTACGTTCTGGAACATAGTTTATAGGAATTAGGTTTACATGGCAATTTAAATCTTTTATAATTTCAGATAGTTTTTTTCCGCATGTTCTCGTTGATCGTTTACTTTACCCATAAGGCCATATTCAAATGTAATACGGCGATTTGTAGTTTTTGATAGTATTTTTAATGCTTCCATAAGCTTGTCAATATTATAAGCACGGTTAACAGGCATTATTTTTACTACGTAACTCATTTGTTGGTGCATGCAGTGAAACTGCAAAAATTAATCTGAATTTTTTTCATTTGCAAAATCATAAATTTTAGGAACTATTCCTGATGTAGAAACTGTGATATGGCGAGCACCAATATTAAAAACCCTCATCACTATTTACAATTTTTATAAAGTCCATCATTTCATCATAATTCTCAAAAGGTTCTCCAATTCCCTATAATTACTATACTAGAAATTCTTTCTCCCTTTTATCAAGTTCTTGTTGAACTTTCAGAACTTGTGATACTATTTCACCCGCTTCTAAATTACGCTTTTAATCCGCCTAGTGTTGAAGCGCAAAAAGTGCATCCAATTCTACAACCCTACTTGAGTTGTAACACATAACGAATTTCCATATTTGTTTTTTCATAAGAACACTTTCAATAGTATACTTATCTTGCAGTTCAAATAAAAAAACTTCATCGTACCATCTATTGATTCTTGCTTTTATAATCGTATTAAGGGTTGTTATCTCAAACTCTTCTGCTAGTTTTTTTCTTGTAAAGATTTTTGGAACATTCTTCATTTCTGTAAAACTAGTAATACGTTTTTATATAACCAATCATAAATTTGTTTTTGCTCTGAATTTTTTTCTCACCTATGCTAACTAAATACTCTTCTAGTTGATCTAGGCGTATAGAGTATATAGACATCTTTTCGAAATCTTTTTAACCATCTAGACTTTTTTTATAGCCTTTTAAAAATCTGTAATTAACATTTTTTTCCTCCATTTTTTTCTTAATTTAGCGATAAAAAATCCATCGCATTCATAATCATCTGGTAATATTTCTATCGTACCATTATCTTGAACTTTCACTTTACTATTATTTAAAGTTATTTTCTAGTCTAAAATCTTTATTTTTCATTTAAGAACCGTTCTATATTTTCTATATTTTTCTCTCTATCGATTGTGCATGTAGAGTAGACAAGAACCCCCACCTACTTTTTACGTAGCCTTTACTATTTTCTAAAATCTTATATTGTAAAGCTGCTATGCTTTCTATGTATTTATCAGTAATTTTATACTTAATTTCAGGTTTATTTTTTTGATAACACCTATACCAGAACACGGAACATCACAAATAACAATATCAAAAATTATTTAAAAATTGATATTACATTTTGTTGCATCCTGCTCATACGTTTTAATATTATCTATTTCTAGTTTCTTTATATTTTTCTTGGATTAGTTTCAATTTATGTATATATTTATCACATGAAATTAAACTTGAATTAAAAATACTTACTTGCAATATGTAGACTTTTTTTCCACCTGGAGCAGCGCATGTATCTAATATGTTATATTTAGTACTAACATTCTCTCCTATAGCACAAGCAACAAGAGAACTAGCCTCATCTTGAATAATATAATATCCTTCTTTGAAATATTTATTATTTATGTCTAATTTATTTAATAATAAGCTATCCTCACATATATCACTAGATAAAGCATTAGAACCTAATTTTTTTCTAATAAACTCTCTTTTGATATTTTTTTAAAGGATTATAACGGATACTATTCTTACTCTTAGAATTAAAATGATTTTTACAATACTCTGTGCTTTTTCTTTCCCATATTGTCGCTTCAAAATACTGTATAACTCTTCTGGGCAACTATTCTCTATATAAAAACTTTTTCTTCCTTATTTTTTTATACTTTAATGCTAAATCATTTAAATTACGCTCAATGTTACGCAAAATACCATTAACAAAATTCCTGTTATATTCCCTAATATTTTTGATAGTTTCACCGCTTCATCTATTATTGCAAAAACTAGGAGTTTTATCCATATATAAAAGTTGATAAATAGCCATTATTATGATTATTTTTAACCTTAGGCTTAACCCTACCTTTTTGAATAATTTTTTTAATATATGTTCCAAGTACATTTTATTTTTTTGATAGTACCATATACTACCTCGCTAATAAAACGTTTATCCTGTTCTTCAAGTTTATATTTATTAAAATACTTATTTAACGTAATATTGCTATAGGCATCTTCTTGAAATATATCACAAAGAATTTCATATGAAATCTTTCTTGTATTTATATTACTCATTAATTCCACCTAAAAATTGTTCCTACATAATCTTTTTATTTGATAAAAATTAACAACTGGCATACGTTTTTTTCCTGATATTTGCAATTTTTTAACTTTAAGTACTGTATTTTCTCCGCAAAGAAGGTAAATATGTTTTTTTATCTTGTTTAATTATAGTTCCTACTTTTTTTCGATGAAAAGTTTTTTCTTCTAAGTCAACTACTTCACTACTCCAAATTTTAAGTACATTTTCGTCCAAATATGTAAATGCTCCTGGTGTAGGATCTAATGCTCGAATTTGATTAAATATTTGTCTTGTTGATTTATTCCAATCTATCTTCTCATCTTCTCTGAGAATATTACGAGCAAATGTTGCTAATGAATCATCTTGTTTTTTTCTGGAGCAATATTTCCTGTAAATATATTCGGTAAAGTTTCTTTTAATAAATCCCTTCCTGCAATTGAAAGTTTATCATGTAGACTTTCATAATTATCGCTATCTAATATATCTACTTCTACTTTAGATATCATATCTCCAGCATCTAATTTTTTTACCATATACATAATAGTAATTCCTGTTTTTTTCCATGGTCTTCTAAAATTGAATACTGAATTGGCGCCCCCTCTTAATTTTGGAAGCAATGAACCATGAACATTTATACATTTATATTTAGGTATTTCTAATATAGTCTCTGGTACTAATTGCCCATATGCTGCTGTAATAATAATATCCGGATTTAATTCTTTTCAATTCAGCTAGAACATCTTCGTCACCTGATATTTTTTCGGGCTGTAATACTTTTATACCTTTTTCTTCAGCAATAACCTTAACTGGTGGTGCAGTTAAAACTTTTTTTCTTCCTACTTTTTTTATCAGGTTGAGTTATTACTAAATCTACTCCGTATTTTTTCTATTAACATTTCTAATACAGGAACAGCGAACTTGGGAGTTCCCATAAATACTATTTTTCTTTATCCATTTGTTTCTCCTATAAACAGTATAATCAATTAATTATACCATATTTTTAAGCTATTCTTCTAATAATGAAGTATTAAAAGCATTTATGTATACTAATTATTTCCTTCTAAATCTAACAATATATATTTTCAATTCCTGCTGCAAATCCTACTAAAGATTTATTTTTCGCTATAACTCTATGACATGGTATAAATATTAATAGTGGATTATGAGCAACTGCATTTCCCACTGCTTGAGCTGACATATTATCCAAATCTTTTTATTTTTAACTATCTCATCTGCAATATCTTTTATATGTTGTAGTTTTTTTCCATACGGTATTTTTTCTTAATATCTCCCATACTAATATCCTGAAAATTAGTTCCTTCAAATTTTTATATCAACATTATCAATATCTGGATTTTTCCTTATTAAAATATTTTTTTCAACCAGTCTTCGCTGTTTTTTTGAATATCATTAAATCCTTTATTTTTCTTTCCAGTCATTTAATTTATTTGGAAAAATATTTCTGATTTTTCTAAATAACAGCCTGTTAAATATACTCCATCAGAAACTAAATAAAGTTTTCCAATTGGACTATGATAAATTTTATAATACATATATCTTCCTTTCAATCAAAAAAATGATGTTTTATGAAACTTATTTCAACAAACATCACTTCTTATAATTAATTTTTCTTCTTTATATATTTTTATTAATAAAAAAATACTACCCCAATACAAAATATAACAATCTGCTAAATTAAATATTGGAAAATCATAACTAAAAATTCTAAAATCTAAAAAAATCTACCACTTCATGACGGATTAGTCTATCAATAAAATTACCGATTGCACCACCCATAATAAGTGAAAAAGTTAAAATATCAAATTTAGTTAATGTGTTTTTGGTTATACATATAATAAAAAGTATTGCTAAAAAAATAGTACTGTTACCGCTAAAAATAATCTGCTATCTTGTAAAATTCCCCAAGCAGCGCCTCTATTTCTATGAGAAGTAATACTAAAAATTAGATATAATCTCTGAACTTTGGCCTAAAAGTCATTTTTCTACAATATAATACTTGCTTTCCTTGATCAAATAAAATAAAAAGCAAGCGCGAATATAAAAAAATATAGCATAATTTCACTTCTCCTTATTATAATTAAATTAATAATTTTTTCTAATTCAGGGTCAATAATTTTTTCACCTCTTGCAGGTAATTTATATCGACCCAAGTGAATTAATTGATGATGTATACGTCCCCAACTTTCCATAGGAAATATTGACATGAGCTTTTTCTCAACTTGAAGAGGATTGTCGTTTTTGTCTGCTAATCCAAACATCTTCGCTACACGCTCTACATGTGTATCAACAGCTATAGCTGGTACATTAAATCCAACAGCAAGTACAACATTTGCCGTTTTTTTCTCCCAACTCCAGGAAGGGTTTCTAATTCTTCTCTAGTTTTTGGAATTTCATAGTTATATACATCTCTTAACATATTAGCCATACCTACAATATTTTTTTGATTTAGCTTTATATAGCCCGAGTGTTCGTATGTGTTTTTCTATATCTTCTACTCTAGCATCCGCATAATCATCTATTGTTTTATAGTGCTTAAATAAACTAACTGTAGCTCTATTTACATATTCGTCTTTACATTGCGCAGATAAAAGAACTGCTATAATTAGTTCTAAATTATTAGAAAAATTTAGTTCGCAATCTACATTTGGAAAAACTTTATCGAGATATTCCATAATTTGTTGTGCTTTTATTTTTTTTTCTTTATTTGTTAAACCAGTCATAACCTAACTTACTACCTCCTTGATCTTCATCATCAATTTGAGATACCTTATTATTTAAAATTCCATTAACATAGCTTATATTCCTAGAAATACTTAGTGCCTCGTCTATATCTTTTTGTATATTTCTTATCAAACCATGATGTAACTATATCTAATTCCTTTGATGTTAACACTTTTTGTTGTTACTCTTTCCACTAATTTTTAAAAAGTTCTCTTAACGTGTAGTACTTATCATCTTTTAGTAAAAAAATAAGAAACTCTATTTTATTATCATTAGCTAATCTGATAACTTTTTTTATTTAATAAATTATTTATTTGCTCAAAAATATCTTGTTCAGATAGATTTAACGCGACCGCAAAAGGAATTAACAGAAAAATAGCTTTTTCCCTGTTTCTGTTAAATAACTTATCTGAAGAAGGAACATAGCTTCTTCTTCAGATAAGTTAAAAATTCTTATAATTCATTAAAAAAATCAGCATCAACTAACAAAACCGTTTGTATTGATATTGATCATAGCTAGATACTCCTATGGTGTCAGCCTGTTTAATAAGCGAGGGAAAGGTACTGTTTCACGAACGTGACCATTTCCAGTAATCCAAGCTACCGTTCTTTCAAGACCTAAACCAAATCCTGCATGTTCTACAGAACCATATTTACGTAAATCTAAATACCATCCATATGCATCAAGATTAAGGTCATGTTTTTTTAATATTTTCTAATAGTTTATCATAATCATCTATACGTTGAGAACCACCAATAATTTCACCATATCCTTCCGGTGCAATAAGGTCTGCACATAATACTACACCTGGTTCTTCTGGATCTTCTATCATATAAAATGGTTTTTATATCTAGTGGCCAGTGAGTAATAAATACTGGTTTATTATAGCTATTAGCAATAAATGTTTCATGAGGTGAACCGAAATCATCTCCATACTCTATATCATCAAAACCATTATCTTTTTAATAATTTTTATAGCATCTTTATATCTTATGCGTGGAATTCTCCACGAGCATTGTTAAGAGCCTCTAAATCACGTCCTAAAATTTTAAGTTGTTCTTGACATTTTTCAAGTACTTCTGTTAATAAGTAATTTACATATGCTTCTTGTAGAGCTAAACTTTCTGCATGATTACAGAATGCCATTTCTGCTTCAATCATCCAAAATTCAATTAAATGGCGACGAGTTTTAGATTTTTCGGCTCTAAATGTAGGCCCAAATGAAAAGACTTTTCCAAACGCCATTGCAGTCGCTTCAAGATACAGTTGACCTGATTGAGAAAGATAGGCTTCCTCATCAAAATATTTAGTATTAAAAAGTTCTGTTGTTCCTTCTGGCGCTGAAGAAGTAAGGATAGGTGGATCTGTTTTTAATAAAACCTTCCTTCTCAAAGAAATCATATGTTGCTTTTTATAATTTGATTTCTTATTGTTAAAAATAGCGTGTTGTTTTTAGAACGAATCCAAATATGACGATTATCCGCTAAAAACTCTACTCCATGCTCTTTTGGAGTTATTGGATAATCAATAGCTTCTGAAATGACCTCAAAACTTTCGATTTCCAACTCAATTCCTGATAATTCACGATCATTTTCTTTTAACTAATCCAGTCACTTTTAAAGATGTCTCTTGTGGTAAATGACGTAATTGTTGATACTTTTTCTTCTCCAAGACTCTCTTTAAGGCAATAGCTTGAACAAATCCTGCTCCATAACGTAATTGGAAAAAGGCAATTTTCCCACTACTTCTTTTTGTTAGCAATCCAAGCTCCAAGAGTCACTTTTTTCTCCTAATTTCTCTTTTTAAGTTACTGATATTCAACTTAGAATACCTCCTCCATTATTAATATTTTTTTAAATTACAATTTCTTCTAAATTATTTTTGATTAAAAGAAATTTTTACAAATTTTAATATTATTAGTTATATACAAACTACACAAATTATACCACAAAAAAATAAAGAATTTTTAAATGGTCCTGTTTTTTAAGTTTTTGATTAATATTCTAAATCTTTAAGAATAACAATAGTATCAAAAAGATTCTTCAGATAATACTTATAATTTAAAAATATCTCTAGTGGCATAACACCTACATATTACTTTATTATTTTTTTAATAACATCCGTATATAATTGAGCAAAAACTATCTTTTAATGAAAAAAATTAATATATTTAACATACGTTTTTCTCTCTCTTACTAAAGTAGAGATTTTTATACTTAGTACTCTCAAAAATATAAAGTACCGATCCAGAAAAATTTTTGAAGACATTAATTCTTTTTCATCTTTAATATAAATCAAAAGATACTTTGTTTGGCATGTCTAAATATTGATAGTCGTGTCTATTAATAGTATTTATAAGAGTTTTAACTTTTTGTCATCTATTACCAATAATACTAGTGTAGATTCTTGGTAGAGAATATCAAATGTATAACTATTTTTTTCTTATTTAATAAAGCATTCGTTAATTGTTTACAAAAAAATCACGTGTAATTGGAAGATATCTTTTAATATTTTTTTAAACTATCTTGAAGAACTGCTATATCTTGTAAAATATACTCTAAGCTTTCATTATATAAAACTAAACTTTCTGAAATATACATTTCGTGTAAAAACTTAATAAGACTATCTAAATTTTCTTTAATTACTTTCAACTTTTTTTATCACTTGGATTTTTGAGAAATAGCAATATTTAACTCAGTTATTACTGATTTATACCGATACTCTTTTTATATTGTTTGAATCTAATTCATTTCCCAGTATTTTTTTATTTTCAAAAATTAGTGTATAATTAGAAAATTCATCATTGTTAAGTATATATTCTAAATTATCATAATTAACGATAACATTAGACGATCCTTTTGCTAAATGTTTTTCATCAAAATAATAAGAATTAGAAGATAATTTCAAAGCTTCTCTACACTCTTCTAAATATAGTCTTTCCAGGTAAAGCAAATTTAACTCTGATAAATCTCGTTAGTAGTTTCTAATATCCATATATATAATTTCACAAGTAATTTGTATAGATTTAAATCCTTCTTTTTTAGATAATAAAGAAAAAAATGTCCAAAGATATATAATCACTTTTTTCTTAAGAACTGTATAGTCATCAATGTTAAACTTACTTATATAATCATCTACGTCAATTGATGAAAAACAATATTCTACCGTTATTTTTTCTCTTTATTTACTAATTTAAGTTTGTTAAATTTAATACCGTCATAAACTATATAATCTCGTTTATCACAAATAATATCTGATGTTAAATTATTATTTTTTTGTAATATTCTAAAAACAAAGCTATATTACTATCTACTTTTTTTAATAATTTACAAATTTTATTATAGTTTTCTTTCTGAATCAATGGTATTTTTTAATGCTATAGTTTCTAATAATTTAGCGGTAGCTTTTTACATCAATAACTGCATTGTGATAATTATCGTTAGAACAAATGTTAAGAGAAGCGGCTAAATCTGATAATCTATAGCTTGATTGTGTTGGTAAAAATAATCTAGCTAATTCTACAGTATCCAAAGACATTGAAGGAGAATATTCTATACCTATATCTTGAAAAATGTTTTTTTAGTATTAAATAATCTGATTGTAGTCCATGACATACTAAAATACCATCTTTTTATATATTCATATAATACTTTTTGAAACTTTTCTAAAACTAGGTTTATCCCTTTAATATTTCATTTGTTATTCCTGTTAAATCAGTTACAAAACTAGTTATATCACTTTGAATAGGTTTTATGTAATAATTTATACTATTAATAACTCTAAAAATTAAAATCTATCTTTTTTTGCAGCAAACTGAATAATCTCTTTTTCTTCAGTCAGCTCTATATCTACAATACAAAAGTATTTTCCTTTTCAATTCTCTCACCTCACTCTCTTGCTAATTATTTATTATCACTTTATTTTTTTAAAAAGAAAATCTATAATTTCTTCTTTTCTATTATTCAGCTTGTTTAAAAGTATATTTTTCTATTTGACTAATTATATCTTTTAATCCATGACCCTGGTTTTTAAATTAATTGTATCTATAATCTCTTTTGAAGTTATTTCGACATCATTAAAAAGAATGTATTTTTCAATTTTACATTATCTATATCTTTTTGTATAATATTTAAATAATTCTGAAACAAATTGAATATCTTCTTTTTCATGTTTATACAAAATAAGTTCTAAAGGCGTATTATTATCTAAAGCATATTTTATATTTTCATATTTTTTTAATTTTTTATTTCAATATTTGATAATTTCAGTTTTTCAGCTCAACTGAATCAATATTATTAAAATAAGATAAATAATATAAACTCTGAGTAAAAAGTATAAGGAGATAAATCTTGATAAGTTTTTTTATATTTTAAAAAGGTATGTACTTATGTATTTCACTTGAAATCAATTTTTCTAAAGAATTTTTTACATCCCACACCAGCTAATAACTTTTTAAATTCACTTACTATTCTCTCTACTGATACAAATTCAATTAACTTTGCATTTTTAATAGCAAAAAGTACTTTTCTTCTATTTCAAAAATTTAGTTTCGATGAAAAACCGAAATGCGCGCAACATACGAAGCGCATCTTCATAGAATCTCTCACTTGGGTTATTTACCGTTCTAATTACTCCATTCTTCAAATCAGTTACACCATTGTGAAAAATCATATATTACCCCTCTAGAATCCATTGCCATAGCATTTATGGTGAAATCTCTTCTATCTAAATCTTCTTTTTAGATTTCTCACAAATTCTACTTTATCCGGCGCACGATGATTACTATAATCAGATTCAGTCCTGAACGTAGTAATTTCATAAGCTTCTCCTTTGAATATTACTGTAACAGTCCCATGTTGCAAGCCTGTATCAATAGTTTTTCCCGAATATTTCTTTTACCTGTTCGGGTAATGCATTGGTAGTTACATCTATATCTGAAAAGTCTACATCCAGTAAATAATCTCTAACACATCCACCTACGAAATATGCTTCATAGCCATTTTTCAATTATTTTTTTAAAATATCTATAGCTTTTGCCAAATTTTTTTGTTCAAATATATTTTGCATACTATCCTTTCTTAATTTTAAAAAGGCTGGAGAAAATCCCCAGCCTTATCATTTTTAAAATTTATTTAGATAAGTTATATGTATCGCGAGCGATCATAACTTCTTCATCAGTCGGAATAACAAATGCTTTTTACTTTTAGAATTTTTCTGTAGAAATTTCTGCAACTTTGCCCTCGAACGTTGTTTTTTCTTTATCTACTTCTACTCCTAAGAATGTTAGACCTTCTAATACTTCTTCACGTACCCACGTTGCGTTTTCTCCAACACCTGCTGTGAAAACAATGGCATCTACTCCATTCATTGCTGCTGCATAAGCTCCGATATATTCTTTAATTCTATTAATATAAACCTCAACAGCTTCTGCTGCGTATGGATTTGTATCTCTTACATCTTCTATATCACGTAAATCAGATGATAAAGCTGAAATACCTTTAAGTCCTGATTCAAAGTTGAAAAATACGAACGATTTCTTCTAAAGATAATCCCGTTTTTTAGCAATATATGGTATAGTTGCTGGATCAATATCCCCTGTTCTAGTTCCCATTACAAGCCCTGAAAGAGGTGTGAATCCCATTGATGTATCAAATGATTTTCCATATTTAACAGCACATATTGAAGCTCCATTACCGATATGGCATGAGATAGTTTTTAAGTTCTTTAGGGTCTTTTTCCTAATAATTCTGCCACCTTCTCACTAACGTATCTGTGACTTGTTCCGTGTGCACCATATTTACGAACACCGTATTTTTCGTAAAATTCACGAGGAACTGCATACATATATGTTGCTTTTTGGCATACTTTGGTGGAATGCTGTATCAAATGTTAATACGTTTGGTACTCCTGGTAGTTCTTTTTGGAATGAACGTGCTCCTTTTTATATTAGCTGGATTATGTAATGGCGCTAAAATCCTCTATAGAATCAACTTTTGCCAATTCTTCATCTGTAACTAATACTGATGAATCATAAAATTCCCCCACCATGAACTACACGATGTCCTACTCCTTCAATTTCTTTAACATCATTAACTATTCCTAGTTTAGTTAATTTTTTTCAAGTAACATTTCTATTGCTACATCATGATTAGGAATATCTAGTGTTTCTTTAATTTTTTTCACCATTGTATTCAATAGTAAACATACTATTTTTCAATTCCTATTCTTTCAACTAATCCTTTAGTAATAACCTTTTCTTCAGGCATTTCGAATAATTGAAATTTTTAATGATGAACTTCCTGAATTAATAGCAAGTATCTTTTGTCATAAGTATATATCTCCTCTTACTTTTTTTACATTATATTTATTATTATCTCATTAATTACATACAATTACAAGACTTTTTGTTAAATTGAAATATAAAAAAATCGATAACTGGAATACGTTTACTTTATTCTAGTTATCGATTTTTAAAATATTAGTCTGTTTATCTCTTTTACAAAAGTATTTATGAAAAATTCTTAGACTATTTTATCCTATTGATCCTTCCATTTCAAATGAAATCAATCTGTTTAATTCAACAGCATATTCCATTGGAAGTTCTTTTTGTAAATGGTTCAATGAATCCCATAACAATCATTTCAGTAGCTTGTCCTTCATCAAGTCCTCTACTCATTAAATAAAATAGTTGCTCTTCAGAAACTTTAGACACTTTGGCTTCGTGTTCTAGTGAAACATTAGAGTTCTTAATTATATTATACGGTATCGTATCAGAGGTTGAATATTCATCCAAAATTAATGTATCACATTCTATATTAGAACGAGAGCCCTCAGAATCTTTTCCAAAGTGAATCCATCCGCGATAGTTGACTTTACCACCACGACGTGACATAGATTTTGAAACAACTGTCGAAGATGTACGTGGGGCTAAATGAATCATTTTTGAACCTGCATCAAGAACTTGTCCTTCACTTGCCATTGCAATAGACAATGTACTTCCGCTTGCGCCCTCACCTACTAATACACATGCTGGATATTTCATAGTGAGTTTAGAACCTAGGTTTCCATCAACCCACTCCATTGTTCCATTTTTTCAACAATTGCACGTTTTGTAACTAAATTATAAACATTAGTTGACCAGTTTTGAATAGTTGTATATCTAAAGCGAGCATTTTCTTTTAATAAAAAAATTTCTACTACAGCAGCATGTAGTGAACTTGCAGAATATGTAGGAGCTGTACATCCTTCTACATAATGAAGAGAAGAATTTTCTTCTATGATAATTAATGTACGCTCAAATTGTCCCATTTTTTTCACTATTAATCCTGAAATATGCTTGAAGAGGTGCTTCTATCGATACATTTTTAGGGCAATAGATAAATGAACCACCTGACCAAACTGCAGAATTTAGAGCTGCAAATTTGTTGTCATTAAAATCAACCGCTTTTTGAGAAATATTGTTTGAAAATTTCTTCATGATTTTTTAAGTGCTGTATCTGTATCTTCAAAAAAATAATACCTTGCTCTTCAAATTGCTTATGCATGTTATGGTAAACAACTTCAGATTCATATTGAGCAGATACTCCTGCCAAGTATTTTTGTTCAGCTTCTGGAATACCAAGTTTTTTCAAAAGTATTTTTGATTTCTTCTGGAACTTCATCCCAAGAACGTTCTGTCTTTTTCTGAAGGTTTTACGTAATATGTTAGATCTTCAAAATCTATTTCCGATAAGTCTCCACCCCAAGTCGGCATTGGCATTCTATAAAAATTCTTTTAAAAGCGTTAAGACGAAATTCTAACATCCATTGTGGTTCTTGTTTTCTTTTTAGAGATAGTTTCTACTATCTCTTTTGTAAGTCCTTTTTCAGTTTTTGAATATAGAAACATCTCTGTCATGAAATCCATACTGATACTCGGTAAACATTTCTTCATTTTTTTATTCAATCCTATCACTCCTTTTTTTCTATTTTCTATTATCTTCCAATATTTTTTTCTGTAATCTTCCATGCTAACGTAGCACACTTTACCCTAGCTGGAAGTTGTGATATATTTTTGCAAAGCAATACTATCTTCTAGATTTTTCTTCATTGAATTCAGTTCCCATAATCATATTTAGAAAATCATGAATTTTTTTCATTTGCTTTTTTGCACTGATAAACCTTTTAACTCTTCTGTCAACATTGAAGCAGAAGCTAATGATATTGAACATCCTGTACCTGTAAATTTAATATCTGTAATGACATTATTTTTCTATTTTCATACTCACAGTAATTTTATCACCACAAGAAGGATTCAGCATTTCTAGCTTATAACTATCACTTAATTCCCCATTATTGCGCGGATGTTTACTATGATCCATTATTACTTGTTTATATAAATCCTTTAAATTACTAAAACTCATTTTCAAAAAAACTCCTTTGTTTCTTTTTAGAGTTTGAATAAAGAAATCCACTTCTTCACGTGTATTATAGAAATATAAACTAGCACGTGCAACTGAATACACTTCTAATTTTTCCTAGCAAAGGCTGAGTGCATTGATGTCCTGCACGAATACAAATTCCTTTCTCATCTAAAAAAACTTGTAAGATCGTGGGGATGAACACCTGATAAATTAAATGATACTAGTGACACTCTATCTTTTTGCATTTTTGGACCATAAATTTCTATATTCTCAATTTTAGATAATTCAGAATACATATATTCTGTTAACTCTTTTGTATATTCTTCAATATTATCTAAACCTACAGCTTCTAGATATTTAATTGTGGCACTTAAACCTGCAGCTTGCGCTAAAAGAGGCGTACCTGCTTCAAATTTATCAGGAAGCTGAGCCCAAGTAGCTGAAGTTTCATCAACAATGCCTATCATTCCCCCACCAAACTCTACAGGATTGAATTTTTAGTAAAGATTTTTTTACCATAAAGAACTCCAATTCCCTGTAGGCCCACACATTTTATGAGCACTAAAAGCAAGAAAATCACAATTCATTTCAGATACATCAAGTTTCAAGTGTGGTACTGATTGGGCAGCGTCTACTACAAAATAAATATTTTTATCTTTCAGTAAATCTCCAATTTTTATATACTGGATTAATAGTGCCTAGTACATTTGATGCATGGCAAATCGAAACCACTTTTTGTTTTTTTCAGTAATATATTCTTCTAACTGTTTTTAAGTTAATTTTTCCCTTCTTTATCAAACTCTAAATATTTTTAAAGTCAAATTTTTACGAAGAGCCAATTGTTGCCAAGGAATAATATTTTGCATGATGTTCCATATATGTTAATATAACTTCATCGCCTTCATTTATATCTTGTTCTAACATACGTACAATAAAATTTATACTTTCTGTAGTCCCACTTGTATAAATTATCTCTTCATAACTCTGAGCATTTATAAAGTTTTTTTAACTAACTCTTTAGATTCTTCATATATTTTTTCAGATTCATCTCCTAAGGTATAGACAGAACGATGGATATTCGAATTATAATTTTTATAATAATTACTAATTGCATCAATTACTTGGATAGGTTTTTGTGTCGTAGCACTGTTATCCAAAAAAATACTAAATTGTTATTACGAATTTTTTTCTCTTCAATATAGGAAAATCTTCCCTATAACTAGATAAATTTCTCATTTTATTCACCTCGTTATTATTGATTTTTGATCTATTAATACAGTAACCAAGTCTTTAATCTTATCGACTGTTAATTCAGCAATAACAGGCGATAAAAAACCATGTACTAGTAATCTACTAGATTCTTTTCTTGTTAAACCTCGACTTTGTAAATAGTATAATTGTTCTTCATCAATACGCCCTAATGATGCTCCATGACCGGCCATAACGTCATTTTCATCAATTAATAACATTGGATTAGCATCGGCTTTCGCATCAGATGATAAAGTTAACATTCTAGAACTTTGATACGCATTAGAACCAGTTGCTCCTTTCACGATAAAACCTACACCGTTAAAAACAATATGTGATTTATCTAAAAGTACACCATGTTGAAGAATATCACCTTTAGAACTTAAACCTTGGTTAACTACCTCACTATTAAAGTAAGTTTTTTGCTCTTTTACTCCTAATGTCACAATTTTAAGATTAGCTTCTGATCCATCTCCTAAAATATTTGTAGTATTATCATGATAAACATCAGCTTCGTCCATTGCAGCCACATTCCAATTAATTAAAGAATTTTTAAATGTTAATCCTCGTCGTAAAATAGTGCCACGTTTTTTTCTCTAGGTTGATTTGTAATAGAACTGTAGTTTATTTTAGCTCCTTCATGTGTTACAACTTCTGCTACAAAGCTAAATGGTGCTTTATCCTCTTTTGTAGTATTAATATAATTTTCAATAAAATTGAATGTTGAATTTTTCTCCTACATTAATTGTAACATGATTAAATAAACTTTGTTCTTTGTCAGAAATCACAATATATTGAAGTGGTTCTTCAATAACAATATTTTCCTTTACATCAATAAATAATCCCGCATTCAATAATGTATAATGAACAGCTGTTACTTTGTTTTCAGCATAATCTACCACACTCATAAAGCTATCTTTTTATATGATCATCATTCATTGCAGAAAAAAATATCTTTAATAATTACTTTATCTCTATATTTTTCTGGAATACTAACATGAACTACTGTATTGTTTTTTGAACTATTGCAAAATCATCTTGTTCAAGACCATAATTAGAAATATCAAGTGTATTCATCTCTTCTAGACGTAATGTAGAAAAAAATCTATATTAAATAAATTCCAGCTATCTAAATTCATAGACTCTAATTTAGGAAATGGTAATGTATAACTTCTGTATAACGCTAATTTTTCTAGTGTTTAAAAACCAAGTTGGTTCTTCTGTATTAGAAAAAAATATTTTGCAAAGTTTTTTTATACTAAGTTTTAATTTGTTATTTTTCCATATTACTTGACCTCTTCTTTTAACCAATCATATCCTTCTTTTTCTAAGCGAAGTGCAAGCTCAGGTCCACCTGTTTTTACAATTTTGCCATCCATTAGTACATGAACAAAAATCCGGTTCAATATAATCTAATAATCGTTGATAGTGAGTAATAATTAGACAACCAAAATCTTCTCCACGCATTTTATTAACACCTTTAGAAACTATTTTTCAAAGCATCAATATCTAATCCAGAATCAATTTCATCTAAAATTGCAAATTTTGGTTCTATCATCATCATTTGCAAGATTTCATTACGTTTTTTTCTCCACCAGAAAAACCATCATTAACATAACGTTGAGACATTTTTTTAAATCCATTTCTAAAAATTCCATTGTTTGATCTAATTTCTTTTAATATATTTCATCAATGGCATATTTTTCATCACGTTGTGCATTAATAGCTGATTTAATAAATTCAGAGGTTGGTACTCCCGGCACTTCTGATGGGTACTGCATTGCTAAGAAAAAGACCTGCGCGTGCTCTTTCATCAACTTCCATCTCAAGAACTTCTTCCCCATCTAGTAAAATACTTCCACCATCTACTTCATACTTAGGGTGCCCCATTATTGCAGATGCTAACGTTGATTTTTCCAGCTCCATTCGGTCCCATAACCGCGTGAATTTCTCCAGATTTAATTTCTAAGTTTAATCCTTTTTAGTATATTCTTTTCATTTATTGAGACTTGTAAATCTCTAATATCAAGAACTGACATATTTATTCCTCCATATTCTATAAAATTTAGTTAACAGATAAAATTTTAAATTAAAATTTTTAAATTGATACTCCGTATTAACATGTTTTTATTATAATCTTTTTTTATATTAATTATCAAATTATTGGTTTAGTTCAATTGTATCCTTTTTTTCAAATAGAAATTCACAACTAAATAGACTCTTTTTAATATAACGCATTATATTTTACACGAATTTACTACTTAAAACTCTTGTTATTTAGAAAAACTCCCACATCGCTATTATTTCTGTTTTTAATTCATCATATGACCACACCTTTAGTGTACGATTATAGCTATTAGGATCATTTATTATATAATTTCCACCGTTATTTTTTTACCAACTATTAAAATGATATGTCCAACAGTAGTAAATTTCCCAGGATGAACAGATGCAATTATCGGATTACCTCTATTAATAGCCTCATCAATTGACGCTTTTTGATAATGATAGTTTTATTGATTTTTAAATTATACTTGTCTGCTATAAAATCAAAGAAACTCCATTTTGTACCTAATGATGTAAAGTATCCATTTGCATTTTTCTATTTCTGAAATTTGTTTTTGGTGTAATAGTTTCATCTTTCAACATACCGCTTAATGCCATAGCAACTACTGTGGGGCCACATCCCCCTATAGCTACATTAGTTCCACCTAAAGCATCATATGCCCAACGTCTATCCCATTGAATGTAATATGGAAATTTTCTTTTTAATTCAACAGTTTCTCCATATTCAAAAAGGAGTTGCCTGCTGACCATTTAAATATCCTAATATATATTCTTTTTGTATCTTTATTATTAGCATATAATTTTTCTGCAGTAGGCAATTGATTCCTTTGTAAATATATAAGTTGTCCCAATAAGTTATAATGTGTATTTTTCAAAAAGATTTTTGATTAACCTCTTCATTTTTACAATAAATGGTGTTGGGTGTTGTGCTCCACGTATTCCATCTCTTGCATTTATTTTTTTCACATCTCTTCCAACTGAATTTTTCATTTATCTGAGTATTATTATTATTATCATATTCAAAAAGTTTTTTTATAATTATGATAAAAAAATAAAAATAATCGATAATAAAACTATTCCACAAGTTATACTAATAATATTGTCTTTCTTCATACGTATGTTACCTTTCTATTTCGATCTTAAAACTAAAACTATACCCTACACTAATAACAACAATATAACCAATAAAACTCTGAAGATCAGGTATTTCTCCTAAAACAATAAATCCTAAAATACCTGAAAATACAACTTGTGAATAATCAAAAGCTGCTATATTTTTGCTGCCGCATATCTATAAGCAAAAAGTGATTCCGTACTGTCCAATAGATGCACTCGCACCTGCTAAAACCAACATTAAGAACTGATAAAGCGTCATTGCATGATAATCAAAAATTAAATATGGTAATAACATTAATGTTGATGTTAATGAAAAAAAGAATATAATAAATTCTCCAGAGATGTTGTGTGTTCCTAAGTATCTTACACAAGTATATGCCATACCAGCAAAAAGAGCTCCAACTAATGCAGCTAATGCACCTGTGCTTATTAGGCCACTTCCGCTAGGTTTTTATAACCAACATTACTCCCAAAAAGCTACTATTACCGCTCCTATCTGAAAAATTCGTCATTTTTTTCTTTGAAAAATATATAAGATAAGATTAGAATTACAAAAGGAGATAACTTTTGAATTATTGAAGAATCCGCTAAGCTTATATGAGTAATTGCATAGAAATTCAAAACTAAACCTATAGTTCCAAATATAGAACGTCCTACTAAAACAGCCCATTCTTCTTTTGCACTTTGGCGTAGTTATATTAAAACGATGTTTAAATAACGGAATTGCAGATATAATAGCTGCTATAATATTTCTGAATATTCCCTTCTGCATAGAGGGTAAATCTCCTGAAAGTTTTACAAATAAAGACATAAGTGAAAATCCAAACCCTGCCATTATAATGCAAAAAAATTCCCATTAAAAATATTATTTTTGTTTTTTTCATGAATAAACCCTAATAAAGCACAAAGCTGCTCCATAGTCCTTTCTACATTTTTTTGCTGCATTCTCTTTTTATCATTGCTTTTTCTAGTGTACAAATACCCCTTTGTATAGAAAAATGATGCATCAATAATAGTTTTTTTCTTCATGGCTTAGTAAATCTATTTCATCATCTCTAATACTTCCAGCTAAAAAAATTACTTTTTTTATTATATTTTTTGCAATTTTTGCAAGTTCAATAGGTGCTTTTTCCCATAAAACTTTGTCTGTCTAACTTACCTTCACCTGTAATAAGAATATCAACTTCCGATATTTTCTTTTTCTAGATTAAGATAATCTATCATAAAAATTAGAACCCTTTTTTTAGGTTAGAATTAGTAAACATGAGAAAAGCATATCCTAACCCACCCGCAGCACCACTTCCTGCTATATGAGACAAGTCTTTAGAATATTTTTTTCCTTAATTATATTTGAAAAAAATTCTTCACATAATTATCTACAATTTCAAATTCATCATCTTTTAATCCTTTTTGTTTAGAATAAACATAGGTAGCTCCCTTTTTACCATGTAAGGGATTAGTGACATCACATATTATGGTGAAGCTAGCTTCTTTCAATTCATTATTAATATCTTCTTCAACGCTTACTATTCTCTTCAAATCACTGATTCCATGTTTACAGTATTTTCCATTTTTCATCAGTAAATTTATAACCAAGTTCGGTTAACATTCCTATTCCGCAATCATTAGTTGCTGATCCACCTAATCCTATTATATAATGCTTTATCCCTTGTTTTTAATAAATATTTTATAAGTTTTTCCTAATCCAGCAGTCGTTGTTTTATATGGATCTTTTTTCTTCGTCAGTTAAATGTTTTAATCCTATTATTTCTGCTACTTCTATTACTGCTTCTTTTTCTGTAATTGTTAATTAAATACTCCGCTCTTATTTCTTTTCCTAAAGCATTAACTGTGATAAAACTTTCTTTAGTAAAGTCTTTAAATAGTGCTAAAAAGCCATCTCCACCATCTGCTATAACTTGGCTACTAACATTAACACTAGGTATAATCTCGCAAAATTTTTTTAGTAACAATCTCCCTGAGTTCTTCAGAAGAAAGAGATCCCTTTAAACTCATTAATAGCAACTAAAATGTCCATTTTAAACACCTCTTTTTCATGTTAATTATGATACTCTAAAACTATTTTTATCATCTATTATACTTTTTTTAAAATACTCTATGTTATAATTTTTATTCTAAAAATTTTATATATAAAATTTACACAAATACTTTTAAATATAGTCCTTTTTTTAGTATAATGATTATGTAAAAGTGATTTGCACTTTATAGAGAACTTTGAATAATATTCAGAGTTGGGCTAAATTTATTCTTAACTTAGTTAAGAAATAATACAGTTTTAAATTATACATTGCAGTACAAACTACTTTTTAATAAAGTAATCCTCATGTTTGTGCCAGTAAGCTGCATTTGTATCATAATATATTATAACTAATTAATGCCCTCTTTCTCTAGGTTTTAATATTTAAAATCAGTATAGCACCACGAAGTTTACCCCTAAACTATCGTGGTTTTTTATATCTATACTATAAACTAATCTTTATAATATATAATACAAAATAAAATGATTAGCAATCGTTTTATTGATTACTAATCATTTTTTTCTTATTTATTTCTTTTTAATAAATAATTAGAAAAAAATCTTCTAATTCACAATTTTTTTAATTTTCTCGCTATTTCTATGGCTGATGTAGTATGTTTTCTCTAATAACTCTTCGCATTGTTCAATACCATAAAAAAACTAAGATAAGTTATCATATCCTCATCACTCGGTAACTTACCGATATTTTCAAAAATCTCCATAATAATCAAGAATATCATCTTTAATTTGATATGCTATTCCTAATTCTTTACCAAAAGAATTTATATCACTTAATTCTTCTACTTTACCTGCAATTTGACATGCAAAAATCAAGAGGTAATTCTATTAGTTTTCCTGTTTTTTTAAACTATGCATTCTACGAAGATAGTCTGCATTAACCTCATACTCTTTTTTGCTTAATATCGTAAATTTGTCCTGCAATCATTCCCATTGCCCCAGAATAATTAGCAAATTGAGAAATTAATTTTTACTTTTTAAATCTGGTTTAATATTAGAATTGCTTAATACTTCAAACGCCAAGGTTAACATAGCATCTCCTGTAAGTACCGCAACATCTTGTCCAAAGACTTTATGATTAGTTAATTTTTCCCCAACGATAATCATCGTTATCCATTTCTGGAAGGTCATCATGAACTAATGAATATGTATGAACTAATTCAATTGCTAATGCCACATCAAAGTATTCAGTAAAAATCCTCTCCATAATATTTTTAATAAATATAAAAATGATAATGGACGAATTTTTCTTACCATCATTAACTAAAGAATAAGAAATAGATTTTTTTAACAATTCTGGCATATCTGTTTTTTTCTATATACTTCTTTGCAAAAATCGTTTAGTATATCTTTTATTTTCATCTATAAAAAAACTTGAAATTTATTCATCTTTTTGAAATCCTTAGCTAATTTTGTTACTTCCTTCTCTGCATTTTCTATAATAATATTACAGTTTTTTGATTAGTTCTATACCTTCTTTATAACGATTAAGAGAATCTTCTAAAGATAAATTCCTTCTTCTAATTCTAGAACTATTTTTTTCTAAATTTATTAAATTAGTTTCGAAATTCTCTTTAGCCATTATTTTTACTCCTTCTTCTATAATGTCAGTAACTTCACATTCAACTATTCCATCTATTAATCGAATTGATAAATTATCTTTTCTATTAACCTCGTGTATTGACACTATTTTTATTATCTGAAAACGTAATAGAATAACCCTTTTTCAAGATGTTAAGAGGAGAATTTGCTTTCTAAACGTTCCACTTTTTCTAGAAAAATTTCTCTTTATGCTTTTACCAAAACATCTATATTTTTTTATTTTTCACAAGTATATGATAAGTTAAGTTTCTTATCTCTTAAGTTACTTTCAATTACTCTTGATAAATCTCGCTCAAACAATAATATTTTTCTGTATTCAACATAAATATTATCATAATTTTTAAAATATGGATTCTCTATACTATTTTTGCACTCTATTTTTTTATAACCTTGTATAATAAAATTTATTCTATTATATAATTTATCTTTATTAAAAATTTAATCTATTTTTTTATATCCTCAATATTTGGTGTTACAAGCTCTGCTGCGGCTGTAGGTGTAGAGGCCCTCTTATCTGATACGAAATCAGCTAAAGTTGTATCTGTTTCATGTCCTATTCCTGTTACTATCGGAGTTTTACAATTAAAAATTGCTCGAATTACTTCTTCTGTATTAAAACTCCACAAATCTTCAATTGTACCGCCTCCACGACCCAAAAATAATTACATCATTATTATCCCTCATCGGCCAACTTAATATTTTTTTACAATATCTTGAACTGATGCCTCACCTTGTACAAGTGTAGAATAAACATTTATGTTAGCGATAGGAAAACGACGTTGAATAGTCCTTGTTATATCTTGAATAGCAGCACCAGTTTGGGCTGTTATCACTCTGATATTTTGGCTAAATTTGGGAATTGATTTTTGTACTGTGGTGCAAATAACCCCTCTTTCTCAAGCTTTTTCTTTTTAGTTCTAAAAACTTTTTGATACAGTTCACCTATACGATCTTTTCTTATATCCATTACAAGAAGATTATACTCTCCTCTCGGATAATAAAAATTGACTTTTTGATTTTTATTAAAACTGTATCGCTGTCTTTAAATTCAAGATTTTTTAGCCCCAAAACCACACAGCATTTATTCTTGTATTCTCATCTTTTATAGAAAAAAATACATATTGTTATTATTGTGTAGTTTCAAATTTGAAATTTCACCTTTTATATATATTTCACTTAAGTATGGATCTAGCAAAATTTTTCTATATATTTATTTAAGGCTGTTACAGTTAAATATGTTCTTTCTTCCACTAGGTTTTACCTCTTATTTTGTTGAAGTTTCTACTATACCTTTTAAAACACCATTGATAAATTTATAGCTTTCGTCCTTTTTCACTATACTTTCTTTTAGATAACTCCACCGCCTCATTGATAGAAACCTTATATGGAATATCACTATGTAATATTTCATATGCTGAAATACGTAATATCTGTCTCATCCATTTTAGAAAGACGTTCAAGTTTCCAATCTTTCAAATTATTACTAATTACATTATCAATTTCCTCAAGTTTATCAATAATTTCAGTTAGCGTAGTATTAACGTAACTACTATTAACTATCTCTTCTTGTTCAAGTTCTAAAAGTTCTTTATAGTCTAACTCCGTATTTTTCTACTTGGAATAAGATTTTTAAATACAGCTTCTCTTAATTCATGTCTACTTTTCATCAAAGCCTCCTAATTAAAAAAATCTATTCCTAATACATTAACATTAACACTTTTTAGTAGTAATTTCAGTCATGTTAAAAATAGAATTTTTATATTCTCTTGAATTTTACGAGCTGTTTTCGCTACTCCATAACCTGATTTCATATTACAGTAAACATCTATAATTAATTCATTATCTACAAATTCTAATTCTACTCCACGTGAATAAACTTTTTACCTAATAATTTTGAGACTCCTTCTACTTCTGTTGCTGCAATATTTGCAATAACACTTAATGCACTTGGATTTATTTCTACTTTTTCCTAATTTTTATTTTCCATTTCCTTATTCCTCCTAAGTTTATTTTATGTAAAACTCTCTGTTTAACATAAAATGATTATATCCCCTATTATTATACCATATTCAACGAAAAAAGGGAGTAAGACAACGTAAATTTATTATCTTACTCCTTTTAAATTTTTATCATAATATCGATTAAATATTAGATAGTAATTCTTCAAATGCTTTGTTTATGTTGTCTTTATTTTTTTAGCACCTGCTTGAGCCATGTCAGGTCGTCCTCCACCACGACCATCACACACTGTTGCAAGCACATTAACAAGTTTTTCCTGCATTATATTTATCTGTGATAGCTTTTATCAACTGCTACAACAAAATTAACTTTATCTTCATTAATAGATGCAAAAGCAATAACATAATTTTCTAGTTTTGATTTAGCATTATCTACAAGTTGTTTTTAAGTGATTCATGTTTTCTGATTCAACAACACTTGTTAAAACATTAACACCATTTATCTCTTTAATATCATTAACTAAGTTGTTTAATTCAGCATTAGCAATTTTTGTTGAAGAATTTCTTTTTCTTTAGTTAATTTTTTAATTTCTACTTGTAAACTAGAAACTTTTTCAATAACATTAGCTGAATTTGCTTTTTGTTAATTTTTTTCTACAGAACGTAGAGTTTCTTCTTGTTTTCTTAAATATTCATAAGCAGCTTTCCTGTTAAAGCTTCAATTCTACGGACTCCAGCAGCAACACCTGATTCAGAAACTATCTTGAAAATTCCAACCTCACTACTATTTGCATTGTGTGTTCCACCGCATAATTCTATAGAATAATCTCCTATAGAAACAACACGTACTACATCACCATATTTTTTTCACCAAATAATGCTTGAGCACCAAGTTTTCTAGCTTCAGCTATAGGCATTTCTTCTGTTTTAATTTCTAACGAATTCCAAATTTGTTGATTAACTTCTTGTTCTACTTTCTCGATTTCTTCTTTAGTTAGTGGTGCAAAAGTGTGTAATATCAAATCGTAATTTGTCATCAGTTACTAATGAACCTGCTTGTTTAATATGCGTTCCTACTTGTTGACGAAGAGCCTCATTTAATAAGTGAGTTGCAGTATGATTTTTTCTCAATATTTAATCTATAATTTCTATTAACTACAAGTTCATATTCATTTCCTACAAGAAGTTCTCCTTCAACGACTTTTTACAAAGTGAATATGGCGTTTATCAGGAAGTTTTTTTAACATCTAGAACTTCTCCTTTGAAGCCTAGTGCTATAATCTCTCCGCGGTCCGCTACTTGCCCACCACTTTCAGCATAAAATGGTGTTCTTTCAAAGACAACTTTCACTACATCTGCTCCTGTATACTTATCTAATAGATTATCCTCTTTATCTACAATTGCAAGTAGTTTTGATGATTTTTCTATTAATTGTGTATAACCAACAAATTCGCTGTCTCCTATAATTCTATTGTATAAATCTGACTGAACTTGCATTGATGAATCATCATGACGAGATGCACGAGCACGTTCTTTTTTTGTTTTTTTCCATTTCTTCATTGAAACCATCAATATCAACTGTTAACCCCAATTCTTCAGCATACTCTTCTGTCAATTCAATTGGGAATCCAAATGTATCATACAGTTTGAATGCATCTTCCCCAGAGATAACTTTTGTTGTATCTTTTACTTCGTTCGCAATATTAGTTAAGATTGCTTCTCCTTCATGAAGTGTTTCATGGAATCTGTCCTCTTCTTTAAGAATCACATCTTTAACAAAGCTTACACTTTCCTTAACATTTGGGTAGTAATCAATCATAATTTCAGCTACTATGTCAGTAAGTTTATACATAAATGAACTGTTTAACCCTAAAATTTTTGCAAATCGTACTGCACGACGTAATAAACGACGAAGTATATAACCACGACCTTCATTTGATGGAAGAGCTCCGTCTGCAATTGCAAATGCTACTGTTCGTATATGGTCTGCGATAACTTTAAACGCTACATCTTGTTCTTTTGCTAACACCATATTTTGCTCCAGATAATTTTTCAATTTCTCGAATAATTGGAATAAATAAATCTGTATCAAAGTTAGTAGGCACATCTTGAAGAACTGAAACTATACGCTCAAGTCCCATTCCTGTATCTATATTTTTTTGCAGGAAGTTCTGTATATGTTCCATCTGCATTATGATTATATTGACTAAATACAACGTTCCAAACTTCAAGATAACGATCATTTTTCTCCACCAGGATACATTTTCTTCTTTTTGGAGACCAAGTATCAGCTTCTGGCCCGCGATCATAGAAAATTTCAGTATTTGGTCCTGATGGTCCTTCTCCTATATCCCAAAAAGTTTCCTTCAATACGAATAATTCTGTCTTCCGGAAGCCCGATGACATTTTTTTCCAAATATCATATGCTTCTGTATCTTCTGGGTGAATAGTTACTGATAATTTTTTCTTTTTCTAAAGCTAACCATTTTTTTCAGAAGTTAAAAATTCCCATGCCCATGCACTAGCTTCTGGTTTAAAAATAGTCACCAATAGAGAAATTTCCTAACATTTCAAAAATGTATGGTGACGCGCAGTCTTACCAACATTTTTCTATATCATTTGTACGAATTGATTTTTGTGAGTTAGTAATTCTAGGATTTTCTGGAATTTCACGTCCGTCAAAATATTTTTTTAATGTTGCTACCCCCGAGTTAATCCATAGTAAAGATGGATCATCTACTGGCACTAACGAAGCACTAGGCTCAATCTTATGACCTTTTTCTACAAAGAAATCCAAATACATTCTTCTTATTTGTGTTGATGTTAATTGTTTCATTTTTCTCCTTTCAATTAGAAAAATCCCTTTGTGTAAATATATTACACAAGGGACGACTATAATCGTGTTACCACCCTAATTTGAGCCATGCTCCTCATTAGTTTTTATAACGGCTTAATTGCCGATGAAGCACTATATAGGTAGCATAAAAAGTTATATTATGAATCTTTTTCACCACTAGACTCCTCTAAATATAATATTACTAACTTCTAATTCCTAAACTTCATTTATTATTTAGATACATTATATACAGTTCTAAAAACAAATGTCAATAGATTTTACTTAGAATTTCTCATTTCTAACAACGCTTTCTTTTTGCCAAAGTTTCATATTTTTGTTTTTAAAGTATCAAAAACCATATTCGAAATTCAACGTGTCTAAACTATTAATTTCTTTCTTAGTTGTCTTTTTATGATTAAAGTTAAGAGTCGCATTTATTTTATTATCTTTTATCGATAATACCTTTTACTTCTAATACTTCATCTTGTTTAATGTAACTTCCTATATCAAAAATAAAGCAATTTGTTATCTCTGAAAATATGTATCAAACCTACTTGACGGTCTCTGTGTTTCAAAAATGCACCATACGGTTTAACTGCTGTTATTTTTAACTTTAATTATATCACCAGGTTGTATTTCTTTTATAGCTCATTTTTTTATTCTCGCTACTACTTTTTTTCAACACTAAATCCATATTCTTCAATAACTTTATTTGCTGGTGCTGACGCTCCAAACTTATTAATACCAATTGCTAAACCATCAAGCCCTACGTATTTATACCAAAGAGCAGTGTTCCCCATTTCTAATGATACACGACGACGTATACTGCGTGGTAATAAAGCTTCCTTATATTCGCTAGTTTGTTCTTCAAATAATTCAATAGAAGGCATACTAACAACACGAACTTTCATGCCTTCTCTTTCTAATTCTTGAGCAACACTTATCGCCAATGCTACTTCTGAACCAGTTGCGATTAAAATTGTATCAAAATCACTTGAAGTTTCATAAACAACATAAGCGCCTTTAGCTACTTTTTTTCAAATGATGAATTTTCTAAAACTGGTAAATTTTGACGTGTAAGCACTATCGATGTTGGTTTATCGTTAACATTTTGTGCTAAATACCAAGCTGCTTGAGTTTCTGTAGCATCTGCTGGTCTGAATACATAAGTATTTGGTATAGTACGTAATGATGCAAGATGTTCTATTGGTTCGTGTGTTGGACCATCTTCACCAACAGCAATACTATCGTGTGTAAATACATATGTTACAGGCAAGTTTTGTAATGCTGATAATCTTAATGCAGCTTTTAAATAGTCAGAAAATACAAAGAATGTTCCTCCAAATACACGCACTCCGCCATGTAACATCATTCCGTTAAGCACTGTCGCCATGGCAAATTCACGAACTCCAAATTGGATATTACGTTCAGTACGATGAGCATCATCTTGAAGACCTTCACCTTTAATGAATGTCATGTTAGAGTGAGAAAGGTCTGCTGAACCTCCAAAGAATGTTGGTAAAACTTTAGCAATACTGTTAATTGCGTCTTGAGATGAATTACGAGTAGCTTGAGCTTCTCCGACATTTTTAAAACTGAAACTTTCTTTAGAAAGATGTTTAATATCTTCTCTTGATAGTACTTCTTCTAATTCAGCAGCTAACTCTGGGAATTTTTTTCTTTATATTCATTATATAATTTTTCCCATTCATTATTCGCAGTTTCCCCACGATCTGCAACATTAACTTTAAAGTCTGCATATACTTCTTCCGGTATTTCAAATGGTTCATAATTCCAACCAATTTCTTTTCTGAATAAAGCTGTTTCTTCTTCTCCTAACGGTGCACCGTGTACACCATTAGTTCCTTGTTTATTTGGAGACCCTGCTCCAATAATTGTTTTTAACTTCAATTAATGTGGGTTTATCTGATTGTTTAGCTTTTTCTATAGCAACATTTACCGCTTCAACATCAGCACCATCTTCTACCAATATAGTGTTCCAACCATATGCTTCATATCTATTACGAACATTTTCACTAAAAGCATCTCTTGTTTCACCATCTAAACAAATATCATTAGAATCATATAGAACCACAAGTTTATTTAGTTTTTGTACTGCTGCAAAACTTGCTGCTTCAGAAGCAACACCTTCCATAATATCTCCATCACCACAAATTACATAAGTATAGTGATTGAATAATTCATATCCTTCTTTATTATATTTAGCCGCTAAATATCTTTCCGCAAGAGCCATTCCTACTGCTGTAGAAATTCCTTGCCCTAATGGTCCAGTAGTTGCATCAACACCTTTTGTATGTCCAAATTCTGGGTGCCCAGGAGTTTTTAGAACCCCATTGTCTAAAGTTTTTAACTTCTTCTAAAGATACATCCTCAAATCCTGATAAATGTAATAAAGAATAAAGCAGCATCGAACCATGACCTGCAGAAAGAACAAACCTATCTCTATTTATCCAATCTGTTTTTAGGATTTACTCTAAGGTGTTTAGCAAATAATGAATAAGCCATTGGCGCAGCTCCCATAACAACTCCAGGATGTCCTGATTTTGCTTTGTTTATAGCATCAACACCTAATACCTTAATAGCGTTTACTGATTGTTGTGACATATTAATGCCCTCCTAAATTATAATTCTATTCTACCCGATATTGCTCGCGATAGTGTAACTTCATCTACATACTCAATATCACTTCCAAAATGAAATACCTTGAGCAATTCTGGTAACTTTTATATTTGTATTTTTTTAAATATCTTGAAATAAAACTTGCTGTTCCTTCTCCTTCCGGCGAAGAATTTGTTGCCAAAATTATTTCTTTAACTGTCGTATCTTGTGCTCTTTCAAATAATGATTTGATATTTATATCCATCGGCCCGATACCATCCATAGGCGATATAAGACCATCTAAAAACATGATAAAGTCCTCTATATTGTTGCATATTCTCCATAGCAACTAGGTCATTATCATTGGCTACCACACATATAGTAGACTTATCTCTACTGTTATCAGAGCAAAATATCACAAACATGTGTTTCACTAAGACGATGACAAATTTCGCAGTTAGTAAGTTTTTCTTTTTAAACCTTGTAGAGAATCTGCAAAATTTTTTAATGTCATCATCGTGCATTTTTAATGTATGAAAAGCAAGACGAACTGCAGTTTTTTTCTCCCAATACCTGGTAGTAATGAATAACTATCTATTAAATCTAAAATTGGTTTAGGATAGTTCATCTTACAAACCTGGAATATTTAGTCCGTTAGTAAATCTTCCCATTGTATCTTCTTTAAGTTTATTTGATTTTTTTCTAACGCATCATTTACTGCTGTTAAGACCATATCTTGTAACATTTCGATATCATCTGGATCGACTCACTTCTTCTTTAATTTTTAATATCTAAAAATTTTTCCATCTCCGTTAGCCACCGCAGTTACCCATACCACCAGATACAGTTCCTTCTACAGTTTGATCTTTAAGACTTTCTTGTGCAGCCATCATATCTTTTTTGCATTTTTGCATCATCATTTGCTGCATATTTCCCATTCCGCGCATTTTATTATCCTCCTAGTATCTTTATAATATAATTCTATTTAAATTTATGTTTATTGTCAATAATTTCCATCCTAGTCATAATGTTTAAATCTTTTTACTATGATTGTATGAAAAAAATTTTTTACTAAAATAATTTATATACTTTTATTTTTATATCTTGTTTTTTATAGCAACTATAGTAACTTCTTTAGTTAACTTGCTATCAATTCTCAATTATTATATCTTTAAAAAGTTGTTCTAGTTTTTGATTCTTCTGATATCTCCTCAGTTAACAATTTTTTTCTTCAATCGCATCTTCAATATCTTCTATTTCCTGTAATAATAATTTATACTGATGTTCTTGAAGTACGTATATCTTATATTCTACCCCAATATAACGTGCAAATAGATTTTCTAAGTATTGTTTATACTTAGAGTTTGGTGTCATTTTTATCATACTTTCTGCTTCAGTAGAGATTAATAATCCTCCCACTTTTTGATGAGGCGACTAAAGTACAAGTTTTGAATAACTCTCTCATAGCTGTAACTTCACTATTGTTAGCACCTAAACTTTCTCTTATTATCTTATTAAAAACACCTGCTGCATAATTAGTAAAAGTATCATTAGAAGTAGATAATAAATCTAAAATTCTATTTTTTTATCTTTTATTACTACATCTTTAATATTTTCTTTAGTATCATTATCCCAAGTTATATTTTTTTACTATCATTTTCGTTTTTCAATATGGCCTTGACTTATTAATTTTGATTCGCTAGTTTTATCAGTTTTTAATATTAGAGTTAAATTGTTCAAGTTTATTTTTCTAATATTTTAATTCTCTCTTCTAATTCAAGAACTCAGGTATTATAAACAGAACTTTCTCTTGTAAATACTTCTTGACGTTCTGGTTGTATATTTTTTTCTTTTTGAACAAATTTTTCACAATACAAATTTGCATATAACTCATATACTCTGTTGAAAAACGAATATATTGCTCTGTCTGAGACAAGTATTCTATAATTTCATAGAAGTAATCAAATGATATAGTTCCTATAGCATCATCAAGCTGTTCAATGTTATAACCAGTATATGCTCTATCTTTTTAAGTTTTTATAGATTATAACATCACGAGTAATATTTATTAAATCGTTAAGCAATAACTTTGTATCCTTTGCCTGTTCTACAAAAATTATTATACATTAATAAAGAACCATTTATATCTCCTAAAAATAAGTTTCTTATAAAACTCTAATATCTCATTTTTCTCCAATGGACGATGTTACTTCTAAAAATATTATTTAATGTAATTTTTCTCTGAATAATTTGATACTTGATCTAATATACTGATTGCATCCCTTAGACCACCTTTAGCAAGGGTAGCAATTTTCTCTATCGCCTTAGCTTCAATATCTATATTTTCTGTTTTTCGAAATATATTTTAATCTTTCTACAAGTTGTTGTTGAGATAAGTTTTTTTAAATTCAAATCGTTGACAACGAGAAAGAATAGTTGATGGTATTTTATGAATCTCTGTAGTAGCTAAAATAAAAAAATAACATGTGCTGGAGGCTCTTCTAATGTTTTTTTAATAACGCATTAAAAGCTGCTGTTGTCAACATATGAACTTCATCGATTATATAAACTTTATATTTTCCTTCACTTGGCAAAAATTTAATCGCTTCTTTTAATATCACGAACTTCATCAACACCATTGTTACTTGCAGCATCAATTTCTATTATATCTACATTTTCTTTTTGATAGACTTCATTTTTTTATTCACTTCATTAGCAAATATTTTAGCAATCGAAGTTTTCCCAGTCCCTCTAGGATCCCGTAAAAACAAGTACGCATGGCTAATTTGATTCTTTTTCAATTGCATTTTTTTAGTACTGAAACTATATGATTTTGACCTACAATATCATTAAATGTTTGTGGTCGATATTTTCTATATAAAGCCTGAAACATACAATCCTCCTATATAAACTTAACTATATAATTATACCACATTTTATATATTACTTATAGTAAAAAAAGCATAGTGAAAAATTATTCACTATACTTATTACTAAATATTAATTACAATAAAGTATACTATAACTATAAGGAAACATATACTACTCATTCCTAAACATATATTTCCTACAATCTTACTATCTTTAGAATACTTTTCAATATTTTTCTGGTAATTTTGCCTCTTCATAACTAATATCAACACCACTAATTAAATGTGCATTATCACCTCTTTTTTATATTTTTCCTGAAATCAACATAATTATTCCAAAAATATAATGCCATCATCATAATTCCAGTTATAAGATGTCTTTCAGGTAAAAAAATAACAACAATGTCATTAATTCTATTGGTAATATTGTAATTAATAGTAAAGTACTTGTCTTCATAAATATTTCTCCCTTTTTTTATTAAACTTCATATATACAATCTCATTGTACAACATCAATTTAAGTATTGTCAAAAAGTTTTCTGTAAAAAAAGAGATTACCTTCTTAATGGTAATCTCTTTTCTTATTTTCTAGTATTAATTTTTAAATTTTTAAAAAAACAAATCATTATAAATTTGATGAAGTTTTCGGTTCTAATGCTTCATAAACTTCCGCCTTACCTAAACTATCTAAATCAGGATAAAACTGTTTATCATTTATCGTTTCCTCAGGAAGTAACTCTTTAGCTTTTTCTATTAGGAGTCGCATAGCCTATGTATTCTGAGTTTTGTGCTGCATTTTCTGGTCGCAACATAAAGTTAATAAATTTATATGCTGCTTCTTCATTTTTTCACAGTATTAGGAATAACCATATTATCAAACCATAAGTTAGTCCCTTCTTTCGGAATTGCATAGACCATATCTTTTGTTTTTCCTCCATAATTGCTGAGGCATCACCTGAAAAACAACCGATACCCATGCTTCATTATTAATCATAAGCATTTTTCTCATCAGAATTTATAGCTTTTAATATTAGGATGAAGCAATTCTAATTTTTCTGCTAAATTTAAACTAACTTCATTCTTTTTCATTTACAGATCTCCCCTCAGATTGAAGGGCAAGTCCTAACATTTCACGAGCACCATCTATAGCTAAAATATTATTTTTGCAGACGACTATCCCAAAGATCATCCCATTTATCGAATTTTAAGTCTTCAGGTACTTTTTGTTTTATTATATAAAATACCTAAAGTTCCCCAAAAATATGGGAATTGAATATTCATTTCCAGGATCAAAAACTTTATCTAAGAATTGTGGATCAATATTATCAAGCCCTTCTAACTTGCTATGATCTAATTTTTGATTAAATTTAGCTTTCTCATTTTATTAATCATGTAGTCAGATGGAATTATTATATCATAAGGAGTTGATCCGGACTGAACTTTTGTAAGTAATGCTTCATTAGAATCGAACGTTTCGTATATTACTGAAATTCCTGTTTCTTGTTCAAATTTTTAATAAGCTCTGGATCAATATATCTCCCCCAGTTGAAAATAGTTAATGTTTGTTTATCTTCACTATTTGAGCTATCAATAAAATTACGGCTATAAAGTAATCCCAGGCATATTACTAAAATCGATAAGGCTGACATCAATAATTTTTTTCATCTTATTCTACCTCCCTTTTTCAATTTACTTGTATTAATTACATAATATATTAGTACCGCAACTATAACAAAAATAGATAATACTGTTGATAGTGCATTAATTTGCAGGTTAATTCCTTGGCGTGCCATTGAATAAATTTCTACCGACAATGTTTGGAATCCATTACCAGTCACAAAAAAATGTTACTGCAAAAATCATCAAGAGAATAAGTAAGCCCCATAAAGAAACCTGCCCAGATACCTGGAGTTATATAAGGGATAACAATTTTGCTTAAAAACTTGCGGATATGTTGCACCAAGATCAACTGCTGCATCAATAATACTTTTTGGCATTTCATATAATTTTTGGAAGAACCATAAGCACTACAATAGGAATACTAAATGCAATATGTGATAAGAGTACTGACCAAAATCCTTGAATATTATCAATACCAAATTGTTTACTGATAAATGTAAACATTAATAGAAATGAACATCCTATTATAACATCCGGACTAACAATAAGAATATTATTCCCTACTAGATAACTATTTTTGCCTATTAGATTTTAATGAATATATACCTAATGCTCCTAAAGTTCCAAATACTGCAGAAAAACAATCCACATAATAAAGCAACAACTATTGTATTGATAACAATAACTAGCATTCGAGAATTTTTCAAAAAGTTCTACATAATGTTGCCAAGAAAATCCTTCAAAATCAATCATTGTTTTTTTCCAGAATTAAACGAGTAATATCCTAAGTAAATAAGCGGTATATATAAAATAGCAAAAAAATAACCACTAAATAAAATTTTTGATGCTAATTTCATTATTTTTCTACCTCCTATTGATACTTTATCTTTTGTATTTGTAACTATCATAATGATTCCCATAACAACTGTTAAGAATACTGCAATAGTAGATCCTAATCCCCAATTTTTGAGTAACAATAAAGTGCTCTTCAATCGCTGTTCCTAAGTTAATAATTTTATTCCCAGCTACTAAACGTGTAATCATAAATAGTGAAAGTGCTGGTATAAACGTTACCTGAATACCTGTTTTAACTCCGTTGATGCTAAGAGGTAAGATAATTTTTTTCTAAATGTTGTTTTTAAAATCGGCCCCCAAGTCATATGATGCTTCAATTAAGTTTTTATTTATACCAACAACTGAGTTATAGATAGGTAATAACATAAATGGTAAAAATATATAACTTGAAACAAACACAAAACTAAATGAGTTAAACAGTAAACTCTGTGTTCCAATTCCCAAATACTCCAAAAACATTATTAACAGTACCATATTCACCAAATAATCCTAAAAATGCATATGTTTTTTTAATAGAATGTTAATCCATGTTGGTAATATTATCAGTAGTAATATTATTTCTTTTATATTTGCTTTTTACTAATTACAAATGCAAGTGGATAACTAATAACTAAGCAAATAAGAGTTATCAAAAATGCATACCAAAAACTATACAATGTCATAACTACATACGTACTACTAAAGAATATTCTATAATTTTCAAAAGTAAAAATTACCATCTAAATCACGGAATGAATAATATACAATTAGTAACAATGGAAATACTACAAAGAGCAACATCCACAGTACATAAGGAATCATAAAGAATGATCTTGTTTTTTTATTAAACATCTTTATTCCTCCTCTTCATATGACTCTAAACGAGCATCGAACTCTTCCTCTGTTTCCCCAGGAACCATGATATGAATTGCCTCTGGATCAAAAATTTAAAACCAATAGCTGCTCCTGGTTTAGCCGCTTTTTGTAGAATGTACTATCCACTCATTATATTGATCATCTAAACAGCAAATCTCATAATGTACTCCACGGAATAATTGTGTATCTACAACAACACTAATTTTTACCTTTTTTCAGGTGTTGTAATTTCTAAATCTTCTGGACGAATAACGACTTCAACCCGTCTATTTTTTTATCAAGTCCAGCATCAACACATTCATATTGTTTTCCATAGATTTCTACTAAATAGTCATCAAGCATAACCGCATTAACTATATTAGATTCCCCAATAAAATCAGCAACAAAGCGGTTAACTGGCTCATCATAAATATCAAGTGGTGTTCCGCTTTGTTCAATTTTTCCCATCATTCATAACAAAGATATAATCACTCATTGCAAGAGCTTCTTCTTGATCGTGCGTAACATAAATAAAAAGTAATTCCTGTTTGCTGTTGAAGTTCACGAAGTTCATATTGCATCTCTTGACGAAGTTTTTAAATCAAGAGCAGACAAAGATTCATCAAGAAGGATAATCTCTGGTTCATTAACTATAGCTCGAGCTATAGCAACACGCTGTTTTTTTGACCACCACTCATCTCACTAATATCACGTTTTTCAAAAATCAGTTAAGTTTACTTGTTTTTAAAGCTTTTTTTACCTTTTTTTATTAATAATTTCCTTTTTCATTTTTTTGATTTTTTTAAACCAAAGGCAACATTTTTCGAAAAACATTCATATGTGGGAACAATGCATAATCCTGAAACACTGTATTAACCTGACGTTTATTTGCTGGTAATTCATTTACCACTTTTTTTCATCTAATAAAAACATCCCCAGACGTTGGACTTAAAAATCCACCAATCAATTTCAGAATAGTACTTTTTACCACAACCACTAGGCCCAAGTAAAAGTATAAAATTTACCTTTTTTTCAATTTCTAAGTCTATATTTTTTTAAAACTTTATTATTACCAAATGACATTGATACATCTTTAAACTCAACAATATTTGCCATTTTATTCTCCTCACATATAATAATATAATTAAATTAAGCAAGAGATTTAATGTTATTTAATCTTTAATTAAGTAACCTTCATTCTCTTTGTTATAAATACGAATTTGTCGCTACTATCAATAATTCACAGACTTCGTCAAAAGGATTTGATAACCTATGCTCTGATGTAGCTAAAAAAATAAAAACTTTCATTCGATGATGCAATATACTCTTCATCACCTAGTTTTTAATTTACATTTACCTTTTTAAAAACATAACACAGTGTTTCTGATTCTGATGGGCTAAATGTTTTATAATTGCTATGTTCTTCTAATCTAAGTATTAAAGATTCCATTTCTTTCTCATTAGATTCCCGGAACAAGCCATGTCAGTATATATCCTTCATCAGTTTCTTCATAACTAGTTTGATCTTCCAATGAATAGTATACCTTTTGACTTGTACTTTCTTTATCAAAAAAATCTTTTGGAGCACACCCCAAAACTTCTAGAATATTAAAAAAATGTTTCCATAGATGGTGATGCTAAATCACGTTCTACTTGTGAAATATATCCTTTACTTAAATCTGTTCTCTCACCAAGTTCTTCTTGAGTAAGATTTTTTTGAATTCTTAATCGTTTTAATCTTTCACCTATTGAATACATATTTCTCCTTTCCATTATTTCTTTTTAATTTATATTTAGGCATAATAAATTTTTAGTTTCAAAGTTTATTATAATTAAAATTATTGTCACTTTTTGTTTACTTATATCTAACTTTTTTTGTAATTAAAGTTATACTTAATTAAACTTTAAGTTTAGTAATATTAAATCACAAGATATATAATACTATACTTTTTGAATTAAAATCAAGATTAAATTAAATATTTTTAAACTTTTTAAAGTTTTATAATACCCTTATTTAGCTTGCTTTTTACTTTATCCAAAAAGTAAAAAAATATTATATAATTGTATTTATCATATTATTAAGTATTATAAATCATAAGGAGACCTATGAATTTTTAAAAATTTTATCATCTTATATTAATGTTGAATCCTATCTTAGCAATTTTTTTAAAAAGTTTCTAAAAAAATATCCATAATATACGTATGCATTCTCATCATGATACAAATACCATAATTATCAATGGACAAAGTGCTGACCTACAATCAAAACTCAATAAGGGTGATAATTTAAAGATTAACATAGAACTTGGAACTTCTAATTATATTGCAAATAATTCACTATCCATTATAAAAGAATATGAAGATGATTACTTACTAATTGCTTCTAAACCATTTGGAATTAAAAACTCATCCAAATGATATAACAGATGAAAATAATACATTAGTTAATTACTTAATTACTGATTATCCTTATCTAGAACCAATACATCGTCTTGATACCGATACTTGTGGTTTAGTCATTTTTGCAAAAAAACACCATTTGTAAAATCCAAACTTGACCAAATGTTAGAACATCGTGTCATAAAACGCTTCTATACAGCACTTGTAAAAAAATAATATTCATGTTCAAACTATTAATACTAATATTGGACGTGATAACCGTGAAAAATAAAATGGCAGTTACTAATAAAGGAAAAAAATGCAATTACAAATATACTATCTTGCGAAAAATAGAGCAGAATAAATTTGCTACTACCATTTCACTAGAAACAGGTCGCACTCATCAAATTCGTGTTCATTTAGCATATAAAGGAAATCCTATTATTGGAGATAAACTTTTATTCTAATGATGGTCATAAATATGAAAAGATGTATCTTGGAGCGTTAAAAGTTATTTTTTTAATCATCCCGTTACAAATAAAAAAATTGAAGTAAACTCTAGTATAAAAAAATTTTTATGAATAATAATTTATCAAAAAAAGCAGACTTTATATAGTCTGCTTTTTAACTTATTAATTCTCTTTGTAAATATGCATCAACCAAATTCTGCGTTGCTTCTACTGAATCGATATGCGTTCTCTCATATGAGTGGCTAGATTCTATGCCTGCTCCTAGTAAAGCATGTTTCACTTCTGCGCCTGCTCGCATAGCTGCCGAAGCATCGCTTCCATAGTATGGATAAATATCTAACTTAAAAGGAATTTGTTTTTCTCGTGCCAAATTTGTTAAGTGTTGACGAAACTCATAGTTATATGGACCGCTTGCATCTTTAACACAAATTGAGACTGTGTACTCATCTGTTTGTTGATCATCTCCCATTGCTCCCATATCTACCGCTAAATATTCTACAGCTTCTTTAGGAAGAGAAGAATTTGCACCATGCCCTACTTCTTCAAAAACACTAAACATAAAATGAGTTGTATATGGAAGAGTAATGTTTTTCATCTTTATATTTTTCGTAAAAGATCTAATAATATAGCTGCGCTTACTTTTATCATCTAAGAAACGACTTTTTTTATAAATCCTGTCTCTGTAACAATCGTCCTAGGATCAAAACTAATAAAAATCTCCTACATCTATACCTAAAGAACGTACATCCTCTGCACTATTTACTTTCGCATCAAGTCGTATTTCCATATTATCTTGAGTTCTTTCAACTGTTCCTGCATCTCGATAAACATGAATACTTGTCTGATGTACTAAAATAGTACCACTAATTTTTTTATTATTACTAGCAACATGCACCTCACAGTTTTTCCCCTTCAATCATATTCCAAGGATAACCTCCTATTTGAGCTATTTTTTTAAGCGCCCATCGGGTTTAATTGCTCGAACTATTGCACCAAGCGTATCAACATGCGCAGTAACAATTCTATGTTTTTTTATCATTTTTTCCCTTCTACAACGACATTAACTCCACCTTTTGTTTCCACGTATTGCTTTTATATCCTAGTTTTTTCTATCTCTTCAATTAAGTATGTACTAATTTCTCTTGTAAATCCTGTAGGTGAGTCAATACCTATTAATTTTTATATATAATTTATAGTTTCTTTCATGCGAACACTCCTTTGTATTTACAATATATAATTTCAACCTAGTTATAAATTATTTTTATTATATAGATAAAAAGACCCATGCAAAGCACGAGCCTTTTTTTAGTAATCTGTAGTTATTATGCTTTGTTTCTTGAACCGAAGATATCGATTTTTTTGATGAACCATAGCTTTAATAGCTTCGAATCCAGGATTTAATAATTTACGAGGGTCGAATCCTTTAGGTTTAAGATCTCCACCTTCTTCAATATATTTTTCTTGTTGCTTCTGCAAATGCTAATTGACACTCAGTATTAACATTAACTTTAGAAACTCCTAGAGAAATAGCTTTTTTTGAATTTGTTCAGTTGGGATTCCAGAACCACCGTGTAATACTAGTGGGATTCCACCAGTTACATTTGAGATGTTTTCTAATGTTTCAAAGCTTAATCCAGCCCAGTTTTCTGGATATTTACCATGAATGTTACCAATTCCAGCTGCAAGAAAATCAATTCCTAATTCAGCCATAGTTTTACATTCTTGCGGATCAGCTAATTCACCACTACCGATAACTCCATCTTCTTCTCCACCGATTGATCCAACTTCACACTCAATTGATATTCCTTTAGAGTGAGCTAAAGCTATCATTTCTTTTGATTTTTCGATATTTTCTTCGAATGGATAGTGAGATCCATCAAACATTACTGAACTAAATCCAGCTTCAATCGCTGCTTTAGTTCCTTCATATGAACCGTGATCTAAGTGTAATGCAACAGGAACTGTAATTTTCATTTCTTCTACCATAGCTTCTACCATAGCTGCAACTGTTCTGAACCCAGTCATATATTTAGCTGCTCCTTCACTTACACCTAAGATAACTGGACTTTTGCGCTTCTTCACAAGCAGCTAAAATAGCTTTTTGTCCACTCTAAGTTATTAATGTTGAAATGTCCTACCGCATATCCTTCTTTTCTAGCTTTTACAAGCATATCTTTTTGCTGGCACTAATACCATGTTTATTGTCCTCCTTAAATAACTACTTACTTATTCTATAATACTATATTTTTCTATAAAAAAATAAACTATTTTTATGAAAAATTTTTTTCAATTAACCGTTTTATTTATCTAATTTTGCCATAATATCTATCATATATTGAGGAATTGGTGTCTCAAAATACAAGTGCTCTCCTGTAATAGGATGATTAAACTCAATACTCTTTTGAGTGTAGAGCCTGCCCATTTGCATTTAATGTTTTTTCTCGGACCGTATACAGGATCACCTACTAATGGGTGATTAATGTATTTCATATGGACTCTTATTTGATGAGTACGTCCTGTTTCTAATTCACATTCAATCAAAGTATATTTCTCAAATCTTTCTACTACTTTTAAAAATGTGTTATTGACGGTTTCCTTCATCTATAATTGCCATTTCTTTTACGCTCTTTTGGATTACGCGCTATAGGAGCATCGATTGTTCCATAATCATGCTTTTATACTTCCATGCACTAAAAGCATAATATTTTTCTTTTTTTACATCTTTATTTGCAATCATTTCTGATAATTTAACATGTGCTTTATCATTTTTAGCAACTACTAATAGACCTGAAGTATCTTTATCTATTCTATGCACTATACCTGGGCGTATAGTTCCATTAATACTAGATAACTCACTATGAAATAACAGTGCATTTACAAGTGTTCCATCTCTGTGTCCTGCTGATGGATGAACAACCATTCCTTTAGTTTTTATTTACTACAATTAAATCACTATCTTCATAAACTATATCAATTGGAATGTCTTGTTTAACAACATCTAATTCCTCTGGTTCTCTATATTCAATAGTAATTTCATTACCTTCTTTTAATTTAAAATTTGTTTTTTTATTTCTTTCCCATCTACTTTAATATATCCCTCTGAAATTAAGTTCTGAATATTTGTTCTAGATAGTTCAGAAAGTTCTTTTTGCAAAAATTTATCAATTCTTTTCAGTTGTTTTGTGAAGTATATTTTTATAATTCTTGTATCCATTACTTCCTCCTTTTTTTGTACTATATTATATTAACGAAAAAAATATGCTAATTGTAAACTAATATGATGTATGCTACAATTATTTTTCTATATAGAAACTCTTTATCAAAATTAAAGAGCAAATACTATGCTTTTATAATACATAATATTTGCTCTAAATATATTATTTTTTTAGCTTGTTTTTGCTTGTTGTTGAGCTTTTTTTGCATGTTCCCCATAACTTGGTTAATTTTTTTACGTGATGGTTTTTGTCCCATTTGGCTCATCATTGCCATTACCATATCTTCATTAATTTGAGGATTTTTCCATATAGTTCATGAAGTTTCGTCTTGCAAGGAAAAAAAGCCACCTACTACCCCTGCAAGTAAACAAACAGCTCCAACTAAAATTGTAATCGTTGTTGCACTCATAATTTAAAGTCCTTTCTTTTTTTAGGAGTAATATCTTCTCCTTTTTTTCATTTATTACTTTTTGTATTATCTAATATATTACGCATATTAGCTTTAAAATTTTTTTAAATATAATTGTCTATATTTCGCCAACTCTTCTGATTCAATAGCAGTTAGCTGACGTTCTTTTTTTGTTGCATTAAGTGAATTAATCTTAGCAATAATTTCTGACATTTCCATATTATTATACACTCATTAATTCGTCTTGTTTTTTTCTTTTGTTACTTTATCAATTTCTGCAACAAATTTATCAGTAGCTTTTTTTGAATATCATCAGAATATCCTTTCAAATCATCTTCTGTAATTTGAGAAGCCTTTTTCTAATTTTTTTCATTGCATCCATCGCATCACGACGAACATTACGAACAGCTACTTTTTGCACCTTCAGATTCTTTACCTACTAATTTTTGCTAATTCTTTTACGGCGTTCCTCTGTTAACGCTGGAAATACAATACGAATTACTGATCCATCGTTAGAAGGATTAAGACCCTAAATCTGATGCTTGAATTGCTCTTTTCTATATCTCCTAATAAAGTTTTTCTCATAAGGAGATATTACTAACATTTTTGGTTCTGGTACTGAAACTCCAGCTACTTGGTTAATAGGTGTTGCAACTCCATAGTAATCAACAGTTAATCTATCAAGTACTGCCGCGCTTGCTTTCCCAGCTCGAATAGAAGCTAACTCACGACGTAAACTCGCAATTGCTTTTTCCATTCTTTTCATTTAAATTATTCATAATTTGCTCAGGCATAGTTTTACACTCCTACTTATAATTTATTCAATAATTGTTCCTAATTTTTCGGTAACAACTTTTACAATATTATCTGCATCATCAATAGAAAAAGACGATAATTGGTAAGTTATTATCCATACAGAACGTAATAGCTGTTGAATCCATAATAGTTAATCCTTTATTCATTACATCCATATATGACAATTTATCAAACTTAGTTGCTGAGCTATCTAACTTAGGATCTGCAGAGTAAACTCCATCTACCCCATTTTTACCCATAAGAATCGCCTCAGCTCCAATTTCTTTAGCTCGAAGAGCGGCCGTAGTATCTGTTGAGAAGTATGGATTTCCAATTCCTGCTGCAAAAAAATCGCAACACGTCCTTTTTTTCTAAATGTCTAATTGCACGTCTTCTAATATATGGTTCCGCCATAGCTTTCATTTCTACTGATGTAAGTACACGAGTATCCACACCTTTTTGTTCTAATGAATCTTGTAGAGCCAATGAATTCATTACTGTAGCTAACATTCCCATTGAATCTGCTGTTGCACGTTCCATACCTAGCTCTTCTCCAGTTTTACCACGCCAAATATTTCCACCACCAACAACAATAGCAACTTCTACCCCTTGCTTTTACAACTTCAACGATTTGAGATGTTATTTTGTTAACTGTCTCAGAATCAATTCCGAATCCTTTTCCCACCTGCAAGTGCTTCCCCACTAAGTTTATATAAAACTCTTTTTATATCTAGTAGCCATTTTAATCCTCCTAATAAAAATACAGATATATCTAAATATATACTAATCTTTTTAAAAAGCACACACAAGAAGTGTGTGCTTTACCTCTTTCTAATAATGAATATTAAATAGAGAATTATTTGCTAGCGTTAACTTGGCTCATTACTTCTTCAGCGAAGTTATCTTCTCTTTTCTCGATACCTTCTCCTACTTCGTAACGTACGAATTTAGCAAGTTTTCCACCTTTTGATGCTACAAATTTTTTTCTACAGTTAAACTATCGTCTTTAACAAATTTTTTGTTTAACTACTGTAATTTCTTCTAGGAATTTATTAATTCTACCAACGATCATTTTTTTCAACGATATTAGCAGGTTTTTCCTTCATTTAATGCTTGCTCAGTTAATACTTTTTTTCTCGTGTTCAAGTACATCAGCTGGTACTTCACTTTCGTCTAAGTATTTTTGGAGCTAAAGCAGCAATGTGCATTGCAACATCTTTTAGCTGCTTCTTCATCAGTGCTTCCTTCAACAAGTGTAAGAACACCAATTCTTCCACCCATGTGAGAATATGCACCAAATGCATCTGAATCAGTTTTTTTGATACTACTTCAAATCTTCTTAATGAAAGTTTTTTCTCCAATTGTAGCGATACCTTCATTAATAACTGCTTCTACAGTTCCACCTTGTGCTTCTACTTGAAGTGCTTCTTCTAAAGTTTTTTTGGTTCAGCTGCTAAGATAGCATCCGCAACATTTTTTTACTAAAGCAACAAATTTTTTTCGTTTTTAGCAACGAAGTCAGTTTCTGAGTTGATTTCTAAGATAACAGCTTTGTTACCTTTAACTTCGATATAAGAAAGACCTTCTGCAGCGATTCTGTCAGCTTTTTTAGCTGCTTTAGCGATACCATTTTCTCTTAAATAGTCGATTGCTGCTTCGATATTTCCATCAGTTTGTTGTAGTGCTTTTTTTACAGTCCATCATACCAGCACCAGTACGTTCTCTTAATTCTTTTTACCAAACTAGCTGTAATTTGTGCCATTTTGATTGCCTCCGTTATTATATTTCTTTAAAATTTATTTATAAAATTATTCTTCTGTTGCTTCTACTTCTTCTACGAATGCTTCTTCAGCAGTTTCTTCGATATTTCCTTCATTGTAAGCCACAAAAGCATCTGCCATTTTAGCTGTTAATAATTTAACTGCACGAATAGCATCATCGTTTGCAGGAATTACATAGTCAACATCGTCTGGATCACAGTTTGTATCTACGATACCTACTACAGGAATTCCTAATTTTTTTAGCTTCAGCTATTGCATTGTGTTCTTTTTTTAGGGTCAACAACGAAAAATTGCATCTGGCATACCTTTCATTTCTCTGATTCCACCTAAGAATTTGTTAAGTTTATCGTATTCTTTTCTTAATTCGATAACTTCTTTTTTTAGGAAGAACTTCGAATACTCCATCAGCTTCCATTTTTTTCGATTTCAGCAATTCTATCAATACGTCCTTTGATTGTTTTTGTAGTTAGTTAAAGTTCCACCCTAACCAACGGTGATTGATGTAGTATTGACCACTTCTTTCAGCTTCTTCTTTAATAGCATCTTGTGCTTGTTTTTTTAGTACCCTACGAATAACATTTTTTTCCGCCTTGATCAGCAACTGATTTAACGAATTCATATGCTTCATCTACTTTTTTTAACTGTTTTTTTGTAAGTCGATGATATAGATACCATTTCTTTCTGTGAAGATGTATTTATCCATTTTAGGATTCCATCTTCTTGTTTGGTGACCGAAGTGTACACCAGCTTCTAATAATTGTTTCATTGAAATAACTGCCATAAGTTATTTTTCCTCCTTGGTTTTTTTCCTCCGACATTCTCTAAGCCTACTGCAAACATTTAATGCACCGAGCAGCTACTCAAATGTCGTGTGTTTTTATTTTTTTGTTGATTTTTTTACTCAACTTTATTAATTATATAGTATTCAGCAATAAAAAAATCAAGTGCTTTTTATCGCATTTTAGCAAATATGTAATTGAAAAATTTTTAAAATATTACTTGTTATTTTTTTCTTCTTTAGAAAATAAAATTATACCTTTTTAGATTTTGATTTTTTTAAAGATTTGTATGTATCTTTTTTTAATCTTCTCTTTTTATTAATCAAAATAATTTCGATTTATCCCTTGATTTTTTTAATAATTTAGTATTATAATCTATTAGACCGTAATAATTACGAAATAACGGAGGTATTTTTTTACTATGAGTAAATTTTTTTAAAATTTTTTTATCAATTATTACAGCATTAACTTTATTTCTAGTTGGGTGTTCTAGTAAAACAAATTCAAACCCTACTTCAACTGAAAAAAATAAAAATTGTAACATCTGTTAACTTTTTACGCAGAAGTTGCCAAAGCTGTTGCTGGTGACAAAGCAGAAGTTTCTTCTATAATAAGTTCTTCTTCTATTGACCCACACGATTTTTGAACCAACTGCACAAGATGCTAAGACTGTAGCTGATTCAAAAAAATTGCTATTTTTAAACAGCGGCGGCTATGATTCATGGTTTGAAAAAAACTTACTAATAATAGTAAGAATATAACTAAAATAGATGGTGCTAAATTATTAGGTCTTAAAGAAGGTGAAAATGAACATATTTGGTATAATCCTGAGGTAATGAGCAAAATTGCTGATGAGTTAACTAAAATATTAAGTGAAAAAGATTCTTCTAATAAGGATTTCTATGAAAAAAATAGAGATAAATACAAAAAAAGAGTTATCAAAAAAATTACAGAAAAAAATAAATTCTCTAAAAGAAAAAAAGCTAATGGAAAAATCTGTTCTTACTACCGAACCTGTATTCGAATATGCTGTTAAATCTCTTGGACTAAAAAGTATCTGACGAGGTGAATAAATTAGCACAAGCTACAGAGGAAGGAAATGATCCAGCACCACAAGACCTTAAAAAAATATTCAGCAACAAATTAAGAATAAACAAATTTCATTGATTATCAATAATGTTCAGACTACTAACAAAACAGTTGAGGGACTGATTAATCTTGCTGAACAAAAACAATATTCCTATTCTAAATGTTACTGAAACACAACCCGACGGCAAAACATATATAGACTGGATGTTAGAACAATATAACAAACTTGAAGAGATTCTAAATGATGGTAAAGGCGAAAAAAAGCATATCACACAGAGAATGCTAAAGAATCTCACTCTCACGATCATGAGCACGACCATGAAGGGCACGATCATAAACATGAGGGTCATAATCACAACCACTAATATGAAAAATAGTATTCACAATTAGAAAATATGTAGTATAATATAAAGAAGAGATTTGTAAATCGTATCTCTTCTTTTTTTATACTAAAAGTATATTTAAAATATAAGTTAGGAGTTTATTATGACTGAACTTAATATAAAAAAACTTAACCTATTCAATAGGAGATAAGTTAATACTCAACAATCTCTCTTTCAGCTGTTCTGCTGGAGATATAGTAGCTGTTGTTGGAAAAAAAATGGTGTTGGTAAAACAACTTTATTAAACAATATATTAGAAAAAAACTAAATATAACAGAAAACATAAAATTAATTGGAGAAGAAGCACGTCTTGGCTATGTTCCACAATTCCGTCAAATAGACGAAGAACTACCTTTATCAGTTGAAGACTTTGTCGCACTTCCTCTCCATAAAAAAATTCTTCCTTGGCTTTCGTCAAAAGAAAAACAAATTGAAATTGCCTTTAGAAACAACTAATTCACTAACTAAAAAAAGAAAAAGTCAATAGGTCATTTTATCAGGTGGGGAAAAAAACAACGCGTATTCCTAGCACAGGCACTTGTTAATAATCCTAATTTACTTCTTCTTGATGAGTTTACTTCTAATCTTGACAAAGGTAGCGAGATTGAATGTATGTCTTTGGTTCGTGATATTACTAAAAAAATAATATAATTACTCTTTTGTATTACACATGAACTTTCGTTAATTGACGAAAAAAATATTGATAAAATTCTATACTTAGAGGAAGATTGTTATAAATTTATTAGTATTAACGACTTTAATAAAAGAACAAAGTGATTTTTAAATTATGTAAACATTATGTAGGAGATAACAATTATGCTTAATTATGATTTTTATGCAAAATGCCTTTATTGCAGGTACTATTGTAGCAATTATGGCTGGATATATCGGAGTATTTGTAATGGCACGAAATATGTCATTTATCTCCCATACCCTATCTCACGTTGGATTTGCTGGAGCTGCTTTTTGCTGTTTTTTTCTTGGAATTAATCCGATTTATGGATTGCTTATTTTCACAATAACTATGTCATATTTAGTAGGACATCTTAGCGTAAAAGCTTTTTCGTCGTGAAGCAACTGTAAGTGTTATGCTTGGGATATTCTTAGGTCTAGGTTTGCTATTCCTTTCACTAACACCGAAAAGTACAAGTTATGTAAATAGTATTTTTATTTGAAGTGTCGTATCCATCACTCGTGATGATGTTAAACTAATATTTTTCGCTAGCTATTGCTGTAATTATTTTACTATCACTATTCTATAGAAAAAAATAAAATTTGATTCTTTTTGATGCAATTGGTGCTAAAGCACTCGGTCTTAATGGAAAATTTATCTCAATATTCTTCCTAGTGCTATTATCTGTTGCAACAAGTATTACAATTCCAGTTGTAGGTGCTTTATTAATGTTTGTATTGCTTTACTGTTCCTGCTAGTGCAGCTAGATATTTAACTAATAAAGTAGGAGTAATGATTGCTATTTCAATTACTTTCGCTTTAATAGGAACTTGGTTAGGCATTACATTATCTTACTATTCAGCCCTACCAACTACTTTTTTTATATTGCTACTATTGAAGCACTATTTTTATTTCCTAAGCCTTGGTTATTACAATTTAAAACGCAGATAAAAAAACCAGTCAAAATGACTGGTTTTTATCTTGGTTTTACAGAATTTCTTATTCTTTCGTATGCTCCTGGCTCTACTTTCTCTAGAGAAGTACGAATTATTTCTAATGTTTTGTTGTAACGATATTCTCTATAATATTGTTCAGCAACTGTTAATTGTTGATGGAATTCAATATTTTTCTTTTTCTATATCTGTTTGCATAACGGATGAGCTTTTCGATTAATTCTATATCTGTAAGTATATTATTAACTTCAGATGAGTAAATATCTAGTGACTCTTCTGCTTCTGCAACTGCACGTTTTTAACAAATCAATATTAATAGGCTCTTTTTTTCAGTTCTTCCAAAAGCATATCTATAACTATCTGTAACATCTTTATAAAGAACAATAAATCTATCACTGAAACCAGGAACTCGAGAGTTATCTAATTTACGTTTAATTACTTCTTTTTTTCTTGATTAATAAATATTAATTTTTTTCTCTTGCAATACTTTCTTCTTCACGTAAACTTGTTAAATATCTAGAGTAATTTGTTTGGTCTTCTTCGATTTTTCTAATCCTTGCTCTAATAATTCAACTTTATCTTTAAGATCTTTATAATTTAATTTTTGGTTGATTATTAATATAGACATCTATATCATGTTTAAGATCTAACAATTCGCTTTAATTCATCGTAATAATTAGCTACCATTTCTTCATCTTTTTGATAGATTTGATATCTAGTTTTTAATTTCCTGAATATTATTATAAAGGGCTTCATTTAATTTATCTTGTAAATCAAGTTTATTAGTAATTTCACGATAGTTTTCTTCTATATATCTCTTATAATCAAGCTCTTTTTTTAAGGTCGTTAGAAACCTCATCAATAACATCATAAATGCCATCTAAAAATATTTTCTATTAGATCAATATCTCCTAGTTTTACTTTTTTTCACGAGCATCATTTAATTGCCAAACAATACTTTCAATTTTTACTAGATATTTCTAAATGTGTAAGTTTGAAACCTTTTTTTCTCCATCTCTTCAACTTTAAGTCTTAATGACTGTATCTGAGTTGGACAAGTTTTTTTCTATCTCTTTTTAGTAAATCTGGTAATACATCCATTTTTTTCTTTTTAAATTAAGAATAGAATTTCTTATTGCTGTAATTTTTTTCTTGTGCTTCGATATATTTACCTGTAGATGTCAATAATTTGAAGTCATCTAATTGAGGAGCAAGTTCTTTAATGTTTTTGCTCATATTGATCAGCTGCTGCTCCATATTGATGTCTTTTTAGCTAAAAGTTCACGATTAAGCTCTTTATACTCTACAACGATTTCTTCATAAACTTCTCTATTTTTTTAGGTTCAACTTCTTTAAGTTCTTTGATTTCTCGACGAATTTCTGCGATTCTATCTTTTTATACTTGCAATTAGTTCACCGCTATTCATTATTACTTCATCAGCACGTTTAAAAATTAAATTTATCTATATAGCTTTCAGCATTATAAAGATCACGATCTAATTCTTCTATATCAATACTTTGAATTTCATACCATTCACTTTCCCACTTATTATAAAGTTTTTTTCTGCTTTTTCCTGCTATCTCCAATGCTTTTTACCTGTTTCAAATCATCAGACAATGTTTCTCTTTCTAGCTCATCTTTCATAACTAAAAGAGGGTATAAATCTTGTTTTTCTATTTCTAAAGATGAATAGAGCCACTACTCCTCCAAGAATAAGAACACATACAAATAAAAATATATATGTCATATATCTTCCCCTGAAAATTTTTTTATTAAATTTTACGTTTATTAATACAATAAATACTAACAAAATTATACCATTTTTTTAGCGTAAAAAAACAAAAGTATTTCAACCATTTTTTTGAAATTTTTTTGAATTTTTATTTCAGAACTATTAAAAATTTATTTCGTATCTTCCCTTAAATCTTATATAGTCATTTCACTTTATTTTTTTCTCCTAATATGCGAAAAATAAGATAAATAAATTTAGCGAGGTTTCATATGAATATTATTACAGATAAATCTTTATTTATTAAACAAGCAAATTCACTTATTACCAATGAGAAAAAAATTTGATTACTAATCTTTCTAATCTTTCTGCATTATACAAAGAATACTTGCCCAATACTAACTGGGTTGGTTTCTACATAGTAGATAAAGAACAAAAACAATCTAGTCTTAGGTCCGTTTCAAGGAAAAAGTCGCATGTACGCGTATTCCTTTCAATAAAGGGAGTCTGTGGGCATTGCTACACAACAAAAAGAAGCAATTTATATAAAAGATGTTCATCAATTTCCTGGACACATAGCTTGTGATAGTGCAACTAACAGTGAGCTTGTAATTCCTATTATACAAAAATAATGAAGTTGTTGCACTTCTTGATATTGATTCTATTGAATTTGATAGATTTTTCCCCTAAAGAAGTCTTAGCATTCAGTGAAGTAACAAAAGAACTTTTTGAAAATATTAGATTTTAACATAAAAAGAGGTTTAACTTCATTTAGAAGTAAACCTCTTTTTAATATTAATCAATAATTCCTTTTAAATTTAAGGTAGTTCTCATAATCCATTTCTTTTATTAATTGCTCCTTCTGGAGTAAGTTCAATTACTCTATTAGCAATTGTTTGAATAAATTCATAGTCATGAGATGTAAAGAATACTGACCCTTTAAATGCGATAATTCCTTCATTGACCGCGGTAATTGACTCTAAATCAAAGGTGGTTCGTAGGTTCATCTAAAAAGAATAACGTTAGCTTTAGATAACATCATTTTAGACAGCATACAACGCATTTTTTTCTCCCCAGAAAGTACATGAGCACGTTTTTAATGCCTCTTCTCCTGAGAATAACATTCTTCCTAAGAACGAACGTAGATATGCTTCACTTTCTTCTTCCGGAGAAGCATATTGACGTAACCACTCTACTAATGAAAGCTTCAATCCTTCAAAAATATTCTGTATTATCTTTTTGGCATATAACTACGTGAGGTAGTAATTCCCCATTTTACAGTTCCACAATCTGGTTCAATCTCACCTGCTAAAATTTTTAAGAAGTGTAGTTTTTAGCTACTTCATCTCCTAAAAGAATAACTTTATCGTTAGGATTAACTGTAAAACTCACATTGTTTAAAACTTCTTTCCCTTCAATTGTTTTTACTTTACACCATCTACGATTAATAAATCATTACCGATTTCACGATCTGGAGTAAAGCGTACATATGGATAACGTCGACTACTTGGTTTAATATCATCAAGCGTAATTTTTATCAAGCATTTTTCTTTCTACTTGTTGCTTGTTTTTGATTTCGAAGCATTTGCTGAGAAACGAGCAATAAACTCTTGAAGTTCTTTAATTTTTTTCTTCTTTTTTTCTTATTAGAATCTTCCATCATACGACGTGCAAGTTGGCTTGATTGATACCAGAAATCATAGTTACCAACATACAGTTGAATTTTTCCAAAATCTAAATCACAAATATGTGTACAAATATTATTTAAAAAGTGACGGTCATGACTGACTACAATAACTGTATTTTCAAAGTTAATTAAAAAAATTCTTCAAGCCACTTAATGGCTGCAATGTCAAGTCCATTGGTAGGCTCATCTAGTAACAGAACATCTGGGTTTCCAAATAACGCTTGAGCTAAAAAGTACTTTTTACCTTAATTGCATTATCCAATTCTCCCATAAGCAGATCATGATACTCTACAGAAATACCTAATCCTTCTAAAAGTTGAGCCGCATCACTCTCAGCACTCCAACCGTCCATTTCAGCGAACTCACCTTCAAGTTCTGCTGCAATGATACCATCTTCTTCTGTGAATGGATCTTTCATATAAATTTCATTTTTTTACGTTTCATAACATCCCAAAGACGCTCATGTCCCATCATTACAACATCAATAACTCTATCTTCTTCATAAGCAAAGTGATTTTTGACGAAGTACCGCAAGTCGTTCACCTTTTTCCTAATGATACGTGACCTTGTTGTGAATCAATTTCACCAGATAATAATTTTTAAAAATGTTGTCTTACCTGCTCCGTTAGCTCCAATCAGCCCATAGCAGTTACCATTTGTAAATTTTTATATTTACATCTTCAAATAGTTTTCTATCTGCAAAACGTAAACCTAAATTTGTTACTTGTAACATTACATTCTCCTCTAATTTTTAGTTCAATCATAGGACAAACTGCCTAACACCTTTAGGCATCTTCCCTATACTTTATTCTTCTTCTTTTTGACTTACACTTGCAATTAGACTTTCAATATGTAAAGCATATTCAGCTGTTTTTATCATATTCAAAAAAATCAATTCTGGAAACTTACGAATCTTTATTTTTTTAGCAACTTCGCTTTTAACGAATCCTTTTTATTTTTTTAAATGATTCTTTAGTTTTTTTCTTTTTCGCGTTCTCCACCTAGAACTGTGTAGTACACTTTTGCTTGAGAATAATCTCCTGTCAAAGCTACTTCTGTAACAGTAACAAATCCTAAATCATGATTTTTTTAACTTTTGTTGCTAAAACATAAGTAATTTCTTTTTTTGATTTGTTCTGCAAGTCTATTAACTCTTAATTCTGACATTAGTTTCTCCTCCCTATTTTTTTACTTCTTCCATGATGTAAACTTCAAAGACATCTCCTTCTTTAATATCATTAAAGTTTTCAACAGTCATACCGCATTCATAACCACTTTGAACTTCTTTTTACATCATCTTTAAATCTTCTTAGTGTATCAATTTCACCTTCGTAAATTACAACACTATCACGGATTACACGTACCTTACCATCACGAGAAACTTTACCTTCTGTAACATATGCACCAGCGATTGTTCCAATTTTTTTGATACTTTATATACTTGACGAACTTCTGCAAGACCTATTACTTTTTCTACAAATTCTGGATCTAATAATCCTGTCATAGCTGCTTCGATTTCTTCAATTACTTTATAGATAATACTATGTAAGCGAATATCTACTTGTTCAGTTGCTGCCATTTGCTTAGCGTTATTATCAGGACGGACGTTGAATCCAATTACTACGGCACTAGATGCAACAGCAAGAGTGATATCAGATTCATTGATTGCTCCTACCCCAGTGTGGATAATACGTACGTTAACACCTTCTACATCAATTTTAGCTAATGACATGGCAAGTGCTTCAACTGAACCTTGAACATCTGCTTTTATAATAATGTTAAGATCTTTCATCTCACCTTGTTTCATTTGTTCAAATAGCGTATCAAGTGATACTGCTGAGTTAGCTTGACGTGTAGTTTCAATATATTGTTGTTGACGTTTTTCTCCAATTTGACGTGCTGTTTTTTCATCACCGAATACTACAAAACGATCTCCTGCATTTGGTACGTCTTGAAGACCAGTTATTTCTACTGGTGTAGATGGTTTAGCAGTATGGATATTTTTACTACGATCATTTATCATAGCACGAACACGTCCGTATGTATTACCTACTACTAACGGATCTCCTACATTAAGAGTACCATTTTGTACTAATAATGTTGCAACTGCTCCACGCCCTTTGTCAAGTTTAGCTTCAATGACAGTACCTAGTGCTAGACGGTTTGGATTGGCTTTTAACTCTTGCATTTCTGTAACTAATAAAATATTTTCTAATAGTTCATCAATCCCCTCACCTTTCAGAGCTGAAATAGGAACAAAGATTGTATCTCCACCCCACTCTTCAGAAATAAGTCCATATTCTACAAGTTCATTCATAACTCGGTCTGGGATTTGCTTGAGGTTTATCCATTTTATTAACAGCAACAATAATAGGTACATCTGCTGCTTTAGCGTGGTTAATAGCTTCTATTGTTTGAGGCATTACCCCATCATCAGCAGCTACTACTAAAATTGTTACGTCAGTAATTTTTGCTCCACGTGCACGCATAGTTGTAAACGCAGCGTGTCCTGGTGTATCTAAAAATGTAATTTTCTTATCTTTAGTACGAACTTGATAAGCACCAATATGTTGAGTGATACCACCTGCTTCTCCTGCAGTTACACGTGTGTTTCTAATTGTATCTAATAAAGTTGTTTTCCCGTGGTCAACATGCCCCATTATTGTAACAATTGGAGCTCTTTTCTTTAAGATTTTTTTCTTCATCTTCAACTTCAAAGTATAAATCTAAATCTTCTTTATTGATTTCTACTTCTTCTTGAATTTCTTTTTCCATAATCCATAGCAATTAATTCAATTTGCTCTAAAGTAAGAGATTGATTGATATTTGCCATGATTTTTAAGTTCCATAAACAACTTTTTTTAATTAATTCAGTTGAATTTACTGATAGTACTTCTGAAAGTTCTCCTACAGTCATACCATCTCTTACTAAGATAGTGTCTTCTGAAATTGTTTCTTCTGTAGGTGCTTCAATAATTGCAGGCTGCTGTTTATTAGATTTTTTTATTTTTCTTTTTATTTTTCTTTTTTTATGTTTTTTTAGTATCACTTTGATTTTTGATTACTAGCAACTTTTTTTCTGCTTTTGGTTCTTCTTTTTAGCTTTGAAGATGCTATCAAGTTTGGCTAACCCCTCTTCCGTTAACATTGACATATGGTTAGACACTTCAATTTCAGATTCTCTTAAAACTTTAATTATATCTTTTGACTGTTTACCAATCTCTTTAGCATATTCATATACTCTGACCTTTTTCATTACAATCTTCCTCCTTCTTCTAATAGTTGCTTAAACTTTTTTTATAAACCCATCATCAGTCATACCAAGTGCGACACGATTATCTCGTCCAATTGCTCTACTTATATTTTCAATATCTGAAAATTCGATGTGATTAACACCATAAAACGTCGCTTTATCTATCAATTTTTTTCTTTGTATTAATACCGCAATCTTGTGCTATGACTAATAATTTTATCTTTTTATTCTTTAAATTTTTTTGTGATTAAATCTTCGCCTGTTATAAGTTTACCTGCTCTTTGCATTAAACCTAATAAATTATATATTTTTAACATTATTTTTTGTGGAATAGACTTTCTATATATTAATCTAATTACTTCGTTGTAAATAGGCTCCATAATTTCTGGAGTAGTTGAAAAAGAATTTTTTTCAAGTAATTTTTTTATCTTTTGCATTATTAATTACTTCCAAATCTGATACAACATATGCTCCGCGCCCAGCTTTTTTTCCTGTTGAGTCTACCGAAATTTCTCCTTCTTTATTTTTTTACTATTCTTAGTAAATCTTTTTTTCGGAAACATCTCGTTAGTCAGTATACATTTTCTTGTTGGTATTTTTTTCTTTTTCATCTTAACACCTCACTACTCAGCTGCTTTAATGTCAATTTTTCCATCCAGTTAATCTTGCTGCTAAGCGAACGTTTTGACCTTTTTTCCCTATTGCAAGAGATAGTTGATCTTCTTTAACTTTAACATTAGCAATTTTTTCTTCTTCATCTATAATGATTTCTTCTACTTTAGCAGGTGCTAATGCATTAGTAATAAATTTCACAGGATCAGCATCCCATGTAATGATGTCAATCTTCTCACCGTTTAATTCATCAACGATACGATTAACACGGTCTCCTTTATTACCTACACATGCTCCTACTGGATCAACATTTTTGTCTTCAGAGAAAACGGCAAGTTTAGTTCTTTCACCAGCTTCACGAGACACACTCTTAATTTCTACTGTTCCACTATAGATTTCAGGAACTTCCATTCTCGAATAATCTTCTAATAAATTCAGGATGTGATCTAGATGCCAGAACATGCGGCTTACTACCACGGCTTGGGTTATCTACTTTAGCTATATAAACTTTTATAGGTGTTTGTGGTACATAATTTTCACCAGGAACTCTTTCATTCTCTCCTAAAATAGCCTCAATTTTTCCAAGTTTCACATATACATAACGTGTATCAATTCTGTCTACAGTACCAGAAAGAATTTCTCCTTCATATTCACTATACTCTTTAAATAAGATTTCTTTTTTTCTGCTTCACGAAGTCTTTGTAATAGCGCTTGTTTAGCCGCTTGAGCTCCAACACGACCAAAGTCATCTGGAAGATCTACTACCTCATAGATATCACCAACTTCATATGCTGGATTAATTTTTCAACGCATCCTCTAAAGCAAATTCAATTCTATCATCATATACTTCTTCTACAACATCTTTTCTAATGATAAATTTGTAATCACCTGTAGCACGATTAAAATCTACTCTTACATTCTTTTGCAGCGTTAAAAATTCTTTTTTTGTATGCTGATAATAGAGCTAATTCAATAGCTTCTACTAGTATATCTTCTGCAATACCTTTTTTTCTTGTTCAATTAATTTAATAGCTTTTAAGCAAATCCTTGCTCATTGTTCTTTTCTCCTTTAAAAAAATTAAAATTTAACAGCTAATCTAATCTTAGCAATTTTTTTCATAACTAATAATTGATTTCTTTACTCTTGCTTTTATCTTTATATTCAATAGTAATTTCTTTATCTTCAACATCTAAGATGTCACCATAAAATTCTTTCTGGTTATCTACCTTTTCATAAGTTTTTGATATATACATGCTTACCTATTGAATCGATAACTTCTTCCAGATTTCTTAACTCACGTTCTATACCTGGTGAAGAAACTTCAAGATAATACTTGTCGCTTATAAAAATCCTCTTTATCCAATTCTTCTGCTAGTTTTTTTCACTTAAAAGTACACAATCATCTAGTGTTAAGCCACCATCTTTATCGAAGTAAATGCGTAAGAAGAATTCACTACCTTCTTTTACATATTCTACATCATAAAGTGAATATACTGTATCTTTTGTTTGCTCATCTGCAATAGCTTTTACTCTTTGTACTATACTCATATTACACCTCTTTCTAAAAATCTAAAATTGCAATATAAAAAAAGTGGAGAACTTTCAAAATTCACCACCCTTTTCGGTAATTTATTTCAATGTAGTTACATTGTATCACAATAAATAAGAGAAATCAATTAATTTGTCTTACTTATCACGAATAACTTCAATCTTATATCCATCTGGATCTTTGATAAAGTAATAACTTGGCGGGAATCCTGGTAAACCTTTTTAAATCTGTAACATCGTATCCTGCCTCTTTATGCTTCTCATATAAACCTTCTAAATCAGAAACTGAAATTGCAATATGACCGTAACCATCTCCTAAATCATATGAACCATGATCATAATTATAAGTTAACTCTAATTCATAATCAGAACCTGGTAAAGTCAAATATACTAAAAGTAAATTTATATTCTTTAAAAATCTCTTTTCTACTTACTTTAAAAATCAAATGCTTCCGTATAAAAACTTAATTGATTTTTTTCTAAATCAGCAACTCTATAACAAGTATGCGCCATAGTTTGAACCATAATCTCACCTCAAAAAATTTTTTTATAATATTGTCCACGCAAAACCTATAGCTCCAATCCCAAGATGAGTTGATACTACAGGAGTAATTGCGTCTATTTCGACATTAACATTGGGATAAACTTCTTTTATATGATTTTTTTAATCTCTTCCGCCTTTTTCTATGGCATCTACATGAAGAACACATACAGAAATGTTTTTCATCCTTATGTTGTTGATAAAATTCATCAAATAATTCATAAATTCTTAATACAACTTTTTTTATAAGTACGTATTTTTTTGGAATGGTACGATTACCTTATCCTCAAAAATGTAATAAAGGTTTAACTTGCAACAAGTTACCAACCATAGCCTGTGCACCATTTAAGCGACCACTACGCTGTAAATGAGATAAGTCGTCAGCCATAAAATATGCTTTTGAAACTTTTTCATTTCATCTAATGCAGCAATGATTTCTTTAGAATTCTTACCTTCTTTAATTAGCATAGCTGCCTTTAATTGCATAATATCCTTCAGGATGACAAGCAACTTCAGAATCAAATGGGTGAACATTAATACCATCAACCATAAGATCAGCTACAGAGTATGATGAAAAATGTTCCACTTATACCACTAGATAGTGCTATAGCAATAACATCTGTATAACCTTCTTCTTTTAATTTTTTTCTAAGCATGAAACAACTTCCCCAATTGCTGGTTGAGAGGTTGTTGGAAAAGAATTATTAGGATCCTTTAAATAATCATAGTATTTATCAAGAGGCATATCAATAACCTCTTTATAAGAATTTCCATCAATAACTATATTTAAATAAACCGTTCTAATATTTAATTCTTTTGTTAATTCATCTGGTAAATATGCTGTTGAATCCATTACAATAGCTATTTTTTTCCACACTCATACCTACTATTTTTACAATAGCTTTTTCCTTTCCTAGAATTTTTTTCAATATTATACAGTTCTAATTCAACTTTTGTTTCTCTACCCATAAGTTCGATCATTACATCTACTTTGTAGTTATTAAGGTCTATATTCACCACTTTACCTTCCATATCTACAAATGGCCCAGAAATAACACGAACATGGTCTCCTACTTCGATATCTACATCAACAACGCTTGAAAGCCCCATTTGTTGTAAAAATAAAGTTGATTTCTTCTGAAGTAATGGACTTGGTTTTGAACCCCCACCATGTGAACCTACAAATCCAGTTACACCTGGTGTATTTCTAACTACAAACCAAGAGTCATCAGTCATAACAAGTTCAACTAGAACATATCCAGGGAAAGTTTTTTTCTATTTACTTCTTTTCTTTTTCCTGTTGGTGTTATAATAGTTTCTTTTTTTCTTCTGGAACAACAATTCTAAATATTTTTATCTTCCATATTCAAAGATTCAACACGTTTTTTTCAATATTATCTTTTTACTTTATTTTTCATAACCAGAGTATGTATGAATTACGTACCACTCTTTGTTTACTGTATCACTCATAATAACCTCTCTTACTTACTAAAATGTCTAATTCCAGCAGTTATTCCTAAATCTACCACATAACTGAACAACATTAATATTCCTACAACTACTATAACTATAAGAGTTTTTTTCTAACAAGTTCGTTAAATGTTGGCCAACTTACTTTTTTTCATTTCTGAAACAACTTTTTTTAAAAAAATCTTAACACTAGTGAATTCTCCTCTCATACAAATTTAATTCTTTCATTGTACATTTTTATAAATTATACCATAGCACAATTCATAAATCTATAAAATTTCAAATAAAAATAAGTACACTTGTACAATATATTATTGTAACATTTATTAAGAAACTTTTCAAATATATATCTTAAAATTGCTAAATAAACATTTAAAAAAATCTTGAGAGAAATATATTTCAATAATTGTATTACAAAATTATATTTATTATTTCTCTCAAGAAATACTTATTTATTTTATTAAATCATATGTTGCTACCAAGGTGTTTCTCATTAACATAGTAATTGTTAATGGACCAACCCCACCAGGAACGGGTGATATATACTTAACTTTCCCCATAAAGTTTTTCAAGATTTACATCTCCAACTAACTTACCATCTTTTGTAGTTATTTCCTACATCAATAATAGTAACTGTTTCTTTTTACTTTTTCTTCTCCAGTTAAAAAGTGTGCAGAACCCACACAACTAACAATAATATCAGCTTGTTCTAATAAACTATCAAGATTTTTTTAGTTTTTTTGAGTGTGCTATTATCACAGTTGCATTATTTTTGAAGCAATAATGTAGATATAGGTTTTTCCTACAATATTACTTCTTCCTATTACTAATGCTAACTTTCCATCAATTTCATCGCCGGTAGATTTTATCATTTCTAAAATACCAAGAGGTGTACATGGAATTAGTTTTTGCTTCTCCAATAACTAACTTTCCTACATTAATAGGATGAAAACCATCAACATCTTTTTGCGGGCTTACCGCATTTAAAATTTGTTCTGCATCGATATGTTTAGGTAATGGTAATTGAACTAAAATACCGTGTACTTCACTATCATTATTTAACTTCTCAATTTCATTTAAAAGGCTAGCAGTAGAAATATTTTCATCTAATTCTATTTTTAACAGAATTAATGTTATTTTTCTAAACATGCTTTTATGCTTTGAATTAACATAACTTTTTAGAAGCCTTATTATCTCCTACTAAAACTACCGCTAACGTTGGAGTTATACCTCTTTGTTGAAGAATTGTTGCTTCTTCTTTTTATCTCAGTGCGTAATTTTTTTAGCAAGATCAGTACCGCTTATAATTTTTTGTCATTATTTTTTTCCTTCCTAATCTCAATTTTGCTTTAGATTGGTTTTCCGTACCATTCAATAATCTTTGAATATTTTTTTCTTATGCATATATATAACAAAAATACACATTACAATCATAACCCACTTATCAATACCTGTTTCAAAAATAGATAAATAAACTATAGAAGTCAAACATATTAAAAATACTTCCTAATGAAACATAACCAGTAATAAATAGTGTTGAGAAAAAAATATTACAAGTAAAAAGTGCGCTTAAAAGCTGGATAAAGAAATATGAATACTCCTGAACCAGTTGCAACTGCTTTTTCCTCCTTTAAAGTTTGCAAAGATAGGATAAACATGTCCTATCATTGCAAATGCTCCAAAAATAGAAAGAAATTCAACTTTTTCCTAGACTTAACGTAGGTAAAAATGTTGCGACAATTCCTTTAGATATATCTAAAATAAACACCATAACTCCTGCTTTTTTTCCCAAGACATCTAAATGTGTTTGTTGTTCCTAAATTTCCGCTTCCCATAGTACGAATATCTGTATTATAAAAATAGTTTCCCAATAATTAAAGCAAATGGGATAGCTCCTATTAAATATGCAATAGCACAAAACAATAAAACTTGTGTAATCATATATTCTCCTATCTTATTATAGCTCCATACTCTGTCAACGCTGCAAGAACTTTTTCATGAACAGCTGTTACTTCTTCATCAGTTAATGTTTTTTTCTTTATCGCTATACGTAATTGTTAATGCTAGAGATTTTTTTACCAGCCACTAATTCTAAACCTACATATAAGTCGAATAATTCTACATTTGTTATTAATTTACTATTTACACTTTCGATTGCGTTATAAATATTTTTGATATTCATCTTCCAAATCAACTAGCATCGCAATATCACGAGTTATTTCCGGATACTTAGTTACTTCTTCATACTTAGGTTTTACTTTTTCTTCTGAAATAACTTTATCTAAATTAATTTCAAAAACATAAGTTCTATTAAGTCCCAGTTTCTCAGCTACTAATGGATGAACTTCACCAATTAACCCAATACGTTCTACGCCTAAATAAACTTCAGCAGTACGACCTGGATGCATTCCATCAACTGTTACCTTTTTATATGTTACTTTCTGATCTAAACCTAGATATTCTAAAGCAACTTCTAAATAACCTTTTGCTGCATAAAAAAATCTAATTCTCGACTATCTTTTTAACCATTTTTGTAGCTCTTTCTTCTCCAGTTAAAGCAGCACTAAGATAAAGTATTTCTTTCGGTTGAACATTATCATCTCCGCTTCCGAAGAAAAACTCTCCCAATTTCTACAAGTTTTTAAATCCTTTTTGCTTACGAGCTACATTATATCCAACTGTATTCAATAATCCTGGTATTAAACTTTGGCGAAGTGTTGAATGTGTTTCTGTCATTGGCATTAATAATTTTACTTTTATGATGATTTTCTAAAGTAAAAACTTGTTGATTCTTCATCAGATACCAATGAATAATTAATTGTATCGTTAAAGCCAGCATTAACATACAATCTACGTAAATCACGAACAGCACGTTGTGTATAAGTTAAACCACCTTTTGTTGTTCTTGAGAATTTTGGTAATGTGGATGCCAAATTATCATAACCATAAATACGAATAACTTCTTCTACTAAGTCTTGCTTAATTATGATATCTGGACGTCTTGTTGGTACTTTTACGATTAATTCTTCAGCAGCTACTTCTACACCAAAGTTCAAACTTTCTAAAATAGAAATAATTTCCTCTGTTGATAAAATAATACCTAAATAATTATTAATGTATGTTGTCGTAATAGCTACTTCTCTTTCTTTTTCTTTATTAACTACACCTACCGAAGATTGTACAGTGGCATTTGGACATAATTCCAAAATTAATTCTACTGCACGCTGTAAGGCTGCAAGTTGCATATTAGAGTCTATTCCTTTTTCAAAACGTGCTGATGAATCACTTCTTAATCCATGAGCAGCTGAAGTACGACGTATACTTGACGAATTAAAGTATGCAGATTCTAAAATTATATTTTTTTAGTACTTTCGCTTACTTCTGTATTTTTTTCCACCCATAACTCCACCTAAAGCTATTGGCTGTTTCCCATCTGTAATAACTAAATCTGTATCTTGTAGTTTACGTTCTACTCCATCAAGAGTTTCTAATACTTCTCCTTCTTTTGCATCACGTATAACTATCTTATCTCCTACTAAATCTTTATCAAATGCATGCATCGGCTGACCGAACTCTAAAAGAACATAGTTAGTTATATCTACAATATTGTTAATTGGACGAATACCCGAACTCATAAAGGCGAACCTGTAGCCATAATGGTGAATCTTTCACTTCTATATTTTTTTAATTACTTGGCCTAAATAATTTTTTTACAAGAAGGACTTTCTACCTCTACAGATAAAGTAGTCTGTTCATAATTTTTCCGCTACTTCTTTATCGTTAAAAAGTTACAGCCTTATTATATAAAGCTCCTAATTCATACGATAAACCACGCATACTTAATGCATCAGCTCTATTTGGTGTAATTGATAGGTCTAATATATAATCATTTAAACCTAGTACTTCTGATACATCAGCACCTAATTCTTGTTTTTTTCTCCAAAAATATAAATACCTTCTTGATAATTTTTTTAGGGATTACACTTTGGTTTAATCCAAGCTCTTTTAGTGAACATATCATACCTTGTGATTCTACTCCACGAAGCTTAGCTTTTTTTGATTTTTGATTCCTGGTAGTTTTGCTCCAACCTTTGCTACAATAACATATTGTCCAGCATCTACATTTGGTGCTCCACATACGATTTGAAGATTTTTCTTCTTCTCCTACATTTACCTGACATACACTTAATTTTTTTCTGCATCTGGATGTTTTTTTCTTTCGATTCTACATAGCCTACCACTACATTAGATAATTCCTCAGCTAAGTAATCTACTCCTTCTATTTCAATACCACCACGAGTAATTTTTTTCTGCTAAATCTGCAGCATTATCTTCTACATTTGTATATTGTTTTTAACCAATTATAACTTACTAACATTGCTACCTCCTACTAATCGTTTCTATCATTATTAAATTGTTGTAAAAAAATCTAATATCGTTTGTATAGAAACTTCTTATATCACTAACTCCATATTTTAACATTGCGATACGTTCTACCCCCATACCGAAAGCAAAACCACTATATTCTTCTGGATCAAATCCTGCCATTTCTAATACATTAGGATGCACCATACCTGCACCAAGAATTTCTAACCATTTAATATTATTTTTCGTCATCTTCATTTCCCCAAGATACATCAACTTCTACTGAAGGTTCTGTAAATGGGAAAAAGCTAGGGCGAAGACGAATTTTTTTATTTTCTCCGAAAACAGATTTAATAAAATGTTCTAATGTCCCTTTTTAAATCACTAAATGTAATATTTTTTTATCAACTACTAATCCTTCAATTTGAGCAAATTGGTGTGAGTGAGTAGCATCATCACTATCACGACGAAATACTTTACCAGGACAAAGAATTTTAACAGGACCTTGACCATTAGATTTTAACATTTCTCTTGCTTGAACAGGAGATGTTTGAGTCCTCATAAGAAGTTCGTTAGTAATATAAAATGTATCTTGCATATCACGTGCTGGATGATCTTTTTGGAAGATTTTAACATTTCAAAATTAAATTTATCTGTTTCAACTTCTGGACCTTCTGCCACTGAATACCCCATAGAAATGAATATTTCTTCTACTTCTTCTATGACTTTATTTAGTGGATTCATTCCACCTAAATCTACTTTTCTACTAGGTAAAGTAACATCAATATTTTCACTTGCAAGTTTTAACTCTAATGCTTTTTCTGCTAATTCTACTTTTTCGCTCTTCTAAGCTCTCATTAATGAAAGTCTTCACTTCATTAACTAATTTCCCAAATGTTGGTCTCTCTTCTGGAGAAAGGTCTCTAGCACCTTTCATAATTTCTGTTAGTGCACCTTTTTTTACCTAAAAAAATTTAACTCTTAGGTCATACAATTCTTTTTTCGTTTTTTTAATATCTTTTACTAATTCAAGATATTCTTTTTTTATATTTTCTAAAGACATAAAAATCCTCCTAATATTTTTTTATAAAGACATTTTTGCATAAGTTACTTTAATTATCCAAAATAAAAAGTCCCTCAAAACTCTCGTTTCGAAGGGACGAATAAATCGTGGTACCACCCAAATTTAAAGTCAAACTGACTTCCTTAAATCTAATCTAGATTAGCTTGGCTTTTTAACGGTGCCATCCGATTGTACTCATTATCTAACTTATACAATTACTCATAAGCTGAAAATATAAATTCAGTTAATACAACTCTTTCAGTTACAAAGCTGCTCCCTGTTAAAAAAACTTCCAATATACCGTCTTAATCATTGCTTTTTAAATTATATAGTTAAAAATAATAATATAAAAAAATACCACGCTGTCAACTAATACGCCAAAAAAACAAGGCGCGATAACTAATGAACTTAATGTATGTTATTTTTAGTTCAATTAGAGTTCTAATTTAACAGTTCCATCAAAAATGTTAGATTATGACGCTAATTAATTTCAGCCATTATCTTATCTATCAATTCTGTAATTCCTTTGGCTACATAAACTATTTCATCAGGATCATGAATATAACAAATAATCTGACCTTCTTTCCCAGCATTATCTGGATCAAAATCAAACATTAGAAAGCAACTATCACAATACTCAGCAAAAAGGAATCCACCTTTTTATTAAAGAGATATGGTTTTACCCTGCTATCCTTCATTTTTATTTATATCATCTTTTGAAAAAAATACTCATTAAGCTCTGTTAATAAGACATCTTTTATTTTTGAAAAATATTCCTTTGTATTTTCTATATCTTGCAGGCTCATTAAACAAAATGGCATTTCTCTTTCATCAATAATACAAGGAAAAAAATACTCAAGTATTTACTCCCATTTTTTTATATTTGTAAATTTCTTTTACATCATTAGGCAAGGTTATACCTATTTTTTTCTCGAAAGATACAATCTCTGTCTCTGAAGCTCCTGAAATTTCGTGATTATTGTCAAGATATTCTTCTTCTACGGGATCTTCCAAATCCCATTCTTCAAAAATTTTCACATATATTTTTTTCAATTTGTTTGATTTTTATCTATTATTTTTCATATTTTTCTCTCAAACATTAAATTTACAAATTCCAGACTTATTTATATAGTATTAGTAACTATACATTCCTATGTAGTTTTATTCACTAATTTTTTTCTATTTTTTTGAGCGTCTCTATCATTTGCGTTTTACGTTCTTCCAACTCTTTAATTTTTCTTAAGCAAGAAATCAGAAAAGTTCATTTCATCTTCCTCAAAAAGCAACTCTAGAATACCAATCAAATGCGACAATTCTATTATTTTTTTATCAAAGCAAAATATTGTGTTTCCATCACCGATTATTGAAAAAAAATGGAATATAGTCTTCTAAGACTTCATCATGTAATTCTTTTTGTTTTTTACACGAATATCTAGATAATCTGGTATTCCTTTTGCAATACCATATACCATAATTCCTCGACAAAATGTCCAAAATGGAGCTACATCGTATACCTTAGCTCTTGGCCACAATTCTTCTCTAACTTCCATGTAAAGTCCTCCCCAAAGGAGACATAGTAAACTCTTTAAAATCATCCGGAAGACTTATATCATACTGCTTCTCAAAATTTAATATATCTTTTTCTGATGGTTCATTCCCCATACAAGCAAAAAAATCTGATATACCTTAGAATCATAGTTATGAAAATAATCATAGACTTTTTCTATCGACATAAATAATCTCCTTATCCTAGATAAATATACTCTATAACGATGTCACAAAGATTTTTTTATTCTTATCATATCCAAAATATACAGGATACACTCCATCTCCAAAACCTGTTTGAATCATCGGAATACTTAAATTGGTATTAGGGATCCTGAAATTAATCCAATCTCCTCCTTCACGTTGATAAAGCGGATTTTCTACTGCATTTTTTTCAAAAAAATATCCGCAAAGAAATCATCATAAATATTTTTTTATTAGGATTTTTCTTCATACCAACTATCTTCAAAATCACAATATGCATTTTTAGTTTCAACATCTACTATTGTTGCAAGTCCTGCATCAACGGAAAATCCGAAGATGCTCCCCTCTTCAAGAGAATCTAGATTTTTCATCTCCCTTTAATGCTTCTGTAGTAAACAACAGGTTCTTCTTCTGTAAATTTTACTCTACTCATCACATATCTGTAATGGTCTTCCTCTATTTTTTTGCTACTAACGTTTTTTTATTCTAAATTTTCCTACAGGCACGGGCTGTAAATAAGGTTTTTTTCATCTCTGTGAAGCCATACTAATGGATCTCTAACCAAAATTTCTCCAGTTGGAAAAATTTACTTTCACCCATATCTAAAACAAAAACTTCCTTACCTTGTATTTCTTTCATTTCAAAACATTGTGCATAATTTACTGGTGATGTAAGTAAATTCTTTACTTCTTCATATTTTTTTAGCCATTTTTTTCTGATGTATGTATCTTTTTCCATAAAAGTCTCCTTGAATATTTTTTTATTTTATTATTAAAATCTTAAACTTAACTCAATATTAATTTTTTTATCGAGTATACTAATTATTATACTCCAAATTAATCTTAATTATTTAAAAATAAACTAATATGTTTTTTTCCCTTTATAATTAATATAAAAAAATCACCCTTTCCCCTTTTCGAAGAAAGAATGATTTTTATTTATATATTTCTTTATTTCGTATATTCTTCTATTAAAGCTAATACTTCTTCAGTCGTAGCACACATAACAGCTTTTTTTCAACTAATTCTTTCATTTCAGCAAGTGTTAAATTCTTGATTTGACTACGTGCTTGTAAAATTGAAGTAGCAGACATTGAAAACTCATCTAATCCCATACCAAGCAGTAATGGAATAGCTAAACTGTCTCCAGCCATTTCTCCACACATTCCAGTCCATTTACCTTCTTTTGTGAGATGCTTCAATAACATTTTTACAAGACGTAAGATAGCTGGATTATATGGTTGGTATAAGTATGATACTTTTTTCACTCATACGGTCTGCTGCCATAGTATATTGAATTAAATCGTTAGTACCGATTGAGAAGAAATCAACTTCTTTAGCAAAGATGTCAGCAATAACAGCTGTTGACGGAATCTCAACCATGATACCTAATTCAATATCATTACTTACTGCAACACCTTCAGCTACAAGTTTTTTCTTTTTCTTCTAAGAATAAAGCTTTTAGCTGCTCTAAATTCTTGTACTGTTGCAATCATAGGGAACATTACACATAATTTTCCGTACACAGATGCACGTAATAATGCTCTAAGCTGCGTTCTGAAAAGATCTTTTTCTTCTAAACAAAGTCTGATTGCTCTAAATCCTAAGAATGGGTTCATTTCTTTTGGTAAATCTAAGTAAGGTAGTTCTTTATCTCCCCCAATGTCTAGAGTACGAACTACTACTGGTTTATCACCCATACCTTCTAATACAGCTTTATATGCTTCAAATTGTTCATCTTCTGTTGGCAGTTGATCGCGTCCCATATATAAGAACTCTGTACGATATAATCCTACAGCTTCTCCACCATTATTTTTAACACCTTCTAAATCTGCTGGTGTTCCGATGTTTGCTGCTAAAATTACTTCATGTCCATCTTTTGTTACAGATTTTTCTGTTACAAGTTTAGCCCATTCAGCTTTTTGAGCTTCAAACTTAGCGTGTTTTTCCTTATATTCAGCAGTAGTAGCTTCATCTGGATTTACAAGAACAACACCATCAAGTCCATCAAGAATTAAAATGTCGCCATTTTTTTCACATCTTCTGTAATTGAACTTGTTCCAACTACCGCTGGAATTTCTAATGAACGTGCCATAATTGCAGAGTGAGAAGTACGTCCACCAATATTTGTTGCAAAACCTTTTACATATTTTTTTGTTAAGTTGAGCAGTATCAGATGGTGTCAAGTCTTCTGCGATAACAATAACTTCTTCATCTATTAAACTTGGATTTGGTAAATCCACACCTAAAAAGATGTGCTAAAATACGTTTAGAAACATCTCTAATATCAGCTGCACGCTCTTTTCATATATTCATTGTCCATTGCTTCAAACATAGATATAAACATATCAGAAGTTTCTTTAAATGCATATTCTGCATTAATTACTTTAGACTCAATATCTGTTTTAACAGTTCCCATAAATTCAGGATCATCTAAAATTAAAAGATGAGCTTCAAATACAGCAGCTTTATCTGCACCTAGGCTTGCTAATGCATTTTTCTTTAATAATAGTTAATTCTTTTTTTAGATGCTTCTATAGCATCTTCAAAACGTTTAATTTCAGCTGCCACATCTTCAATTTTCACTTCTTTAACTGTCAAATCTGGCTCTACAAATACATAAGCTTTTAGCAAAAGATATACCTTGTGATGCTGCTATACCTTTTAATTTTTAACATATTATGCTAATCCTTCTTTCTTCATTGTTTCTTCTAAAGCAGCAAGTGCTTCAGCTTCATCAGCTCCATCAACATAAATAGTTATATCTGCGTCTTTTTCCAACTCCTAAACTCATAACACCCATGATTGATTTTTAAGTTAACTTTACGACCATTGTATTCTAATTCAATATTAGATTGGAATTTTGATGCAGCTTGCACTAATAGTGTTGCTGGTCTTGCATGAATTCCTGTTTCGTCAATTACTTTAAATTCTTTTTGTAGCATAGTTATTATCTCCTTTTATTAAAAAAATATTTACAAACAAATAATACCACATGAAAAACAATATTTACAAGTGTTTTTGAGTCGAAATCATAAGTTCTAATCTTGCTATTAAAACAACAAAGAAAGCCGTTTCTTTTTAATGTGTGTAAATAGTTGTTGTATTTTTGTTGAAAATGAAATGAAAACAGAAAAAAATATACTATAAAGATATTAATATAAAAATACTGAAATTTTCTAAACTTCAGTATTTTTTTATAATTCTTTTTAGGTTTTTATTTAAAATTATTATGTTTTTTTATAATTTTTACAGTAAACTTATTCTCTTTAAGAAGCTACTTTTTTAATAATAATACTAAACTATTTCTCCCCCGAGTTTGATTATAGACTTAAATCTTTCATAATCTTCATGATTATTATTAAATTCACGTGCATTTTTTTATTGATTTCTTTAAAATCAATACCTTGATCTTTTGCTGCAAAAACACATCCGCAATAGCATTGACGATAAATATTATAATCCTCACACATTTCTACTGAACGACGATATCCATTATTCTTTTTAAAAGTCAGAAGGCAAATAATAAATTGAAACTTGTTCTTGTAAAAGTATATCCTGTTTCATTAATTATTTGGGCATTTTTCTTTTGGGCTAATAGTAAGTGCTGAAGCAAAAATAATCATATCCTAACTCAAGCGCTTTTTGAGCAGATGAATCAAGGCGCATTTCATAACAAATATGGCATCTTTCTCCACCTTCACGTTCGTCTTCGTAACCCTTTACCGCTCTAATAAACTTACTAGGTGAATATTCATCAGCTAAAAATTTTATCTTCTTGTCATTTCTTCTATTAAACTCTTCTACAAAATCTTTTTGAACGAGCATTCTTTTTATATATTCTTCTTTTAGGATGAATATTAGAATTTGAGAAAAAAATATTGTGATATCACTAAACTCTGATAAATATTCCAAAACATAGGTGCTACATGGTGCACAACATGAATGAATTAAAAATTTTAGGGCGAAAGCTATTTTTACTCCATTCTTTTTATCAATTCTTTTTAAAAACATTATCATAGTTTATTTTTTTGATTTTTTTATGCCTTGTATTAATAAACTGTTTACTATCTATCATACTATACCTTTCTTATTTTTTTCTATATATTCAATTCCTAAATGTTTATATGCTTTTAGGTGTCGCGCGACGACCTCTCGGAGTTCTCTCTATAAAACCTTCTTTAACTAAATAAGGTTCATAAACATCTTCTATTGTAATACTTTCTTCTCCAATTGTTATTGCAATAGTGTCTAATCCAACAGCACGACCATCATAACGCTTAATTAGACATTCTAATATTTTATAATCTATACTGTCTAAGCCCTGTTCATCTACTTGAAGTAAATCCAATGAAGAAGTAGCAAGTTTTTAGTTATTACTCCATCATTTTTTTCACTTGTGCAAAAATCTCGAACTCGTTTAAGCAGACGATTGGCTATTCGTGGAGTACCTCTTGAGCGCATAGCTATTTCATAAGAGCTCTGTTCATCAATCTCACAATCAAAAAAATATCCGAAGTTCTGTCAATTATATTTTTTTAAGTTCGTCTATATTATAAAAATTCCAAACGACAATGAACTCCAAATCTATCTCTTAACGGCGCAGTTAATGCTCCTGCACGTGTTGTTGCTCCTACCAAAGTAAAAGGGGGTAGTTCTATTCTTATATTTCGAGATTCATCACCTTTTTCCTATAACTATATCAAGGTAAAAGTCTTCCATTGCTGAATATAAAAATTTCTTCTATTGAGCGACTTATACGATGTATCTCATCAATAAATAACACATCTCCTGGCTCTAGGCTAGTTAATATTGCAGCCAAGTCACCTGATTTTCTCAATTGCTGGGCCTGAAGTATACTTTATCCCTACACCCATTTCATTAGCTATTATTGTCGCAAGTGTTGTTTTCCCTAATCCTGGAGGACCATAAAGAAGACAATGATCCAAAACTTCTGCACGAAGTTTTGCTGCTTCAATAAAAATCTTAAGATTATTTTTTTAATTTGTTCTTGACCTATATATTGATTTAGGAATTTAGGTCTTAACGATTGTTCTTCATTTTCTTCTCCGTCATTTAAATGAGCAGATACCATTCGTTCTTCCATATTTCATCCTTTCATTAATTTCCAAATAATAATTTCAATCCTTGTTTTTACATAATCATCTACTGCGCTAAATTCGAACTTAGTAAGTTTACTTTTCGATTTTTTTACCAATTCTTTTTTTACTATAACCAAGGGCTTCTAAAGCAAGTAGTGCATCTTTTAATATAAAGATTTTGCTAGTGATTCTGTTTTTATTTGCTGCAGTATTAAAAATCAATTTTGCCTTGTAAATCTAAAAATAATTTGTTGGGCTGACTTTTTTACCTATGCCAGGGAATTTTGTTAAATAATTTACATCTTGCTTTTCTATCGCTGAGATAATTTCCTCACTAGTTGCTCCAGCCAAAATTGCTAACGCACTTTTAGGTCCTACCCCTTTTTACTTTTTAATAAAAGTAAAAATACCTTTTTTTGTTCTTTAGTTAGAAATCCATAAAAGTGTATTAGAATCCTCTCTAACTTGTTGACTTATATAAATTTGTTTTTTTCTTCATTTAATTGATATTCATATGGATTTGCAACAGTGATTTCATAACCTATTCCATTATTATCTATTACGATGTTAGTAGGATTAATCTCAGAAATTTTCCCTTTTATATATGCATACATTAAAATTCACGCTCCTAATTGATTATATTATTATAAAAATTAAACGTCAAAAAAATCTCAAGCATTTAGCAAAAATATTTTTAAATCGTCAATATCAATGACTATTTGATTTCTTAATAACTTATAGTACTATTTTTAAAAAGAACCCTAATCAAATCAACTAGGTTCTTTCTAATAACTATTTTTACTTTATCTAAATCAACATTCATAATTTTTTTGCAGTTGCTTCAACCTTAGAGTACGCATCTTGGTCTACATCTGAAAAATCCAGTTATACTAAACATTTTTTTAAATAACTCTTTTAATTTTGGATCTTTTTTTCTATATCAAGCAAGGCTTGTTTTAATTTTTTTCTTGTAATTCTTTTATCCATTTTATTCGATGCTGTTACCATAACTCCAGGTATCATATCGCTTGTTGCTAACTTTTTCAACTTCATTAACTGCATTTGGAAAAATCTTTTTTTATATCTTTCTGGTACACCATCAAATGTAGCAATAACATCAACATCTCTATTCAGTAAAAGTTGTAAACTTTTATCATGTCCACCACTAAATTGATAGCTAATATCTTTTTCAAGATTAATTCCTGCTTTAACCAGCATAGCACCTGGATAAATATATCCTGATGATGACGAAGGATCGACAAAGGCAACTTTTTTACCTTTTTACATCTTGTAAAGATTTTTATACCTGAATCTTTTCTACATATAACTCTGCTGTATATCCTGGTTTCCCAGTTGTACCTTTTGAAGTCAACAATGGTTGAGCATTACTTTGTTTTTGAGCTAATAAAGCAGAAAACGGTGGAATAATTCCAAAATCAACACTTCCACTACCTATACCTTCTACTACTCCAATATAGTTACTAGCAGTAAATGCCTCTACTTTTTACACCCAACCTTTCACTTAGATACTCAGCAATCGGTTTAACATCCTCTATCAGTTGTTCACTATTTTTAAGAGGAACAAATCCCATTTTTATTACTTTTTTTCTTCTGATTTTTTTATTTTTCTGTCTTAGAAGAACATCCTGCAATAGAAAAAAATAAATATAAAACTAAAGATTATCAACACTATTTTTTTCTCATACAAATCCTCCTTATCCTATGGATAATTAACTTACTATTTCATTTCTACCTAATTTTTACCATATTTTCATTATGTTCGCTAGATTTTTTTATTTTTCATTAGCTTTTTAATCAAAAAAATTTATTATAAATACATCACTTAATTTGGGCGCTTTTAGAAAATATAATTAAAAAGTCTTTTAGAATAATTACTCTAAAAGACTTTTGCTTTTAAGTTATTTTAAAAAAATAAAAAAACACCTAAATTAGATGTCTAAATGGAGGCGGCTACCGGATTTGAACCGGTGATCAAGGTTTTGCAGACCCGTGCCTTACCACTTGGCTAAGCCGCCTTACTATATTATATTTTAAAATGGGGCGGCTGATGGGAATCGAACCCACGAATGTCGGAACCACAATCCGATGCGTTAACCACTTCGCCACAACCGCCATATTTAACAACAATATTTATTATACCTTTTCCCTTTGATTGTGTCAAGAGCTTTTTTACTATTTACAAAAAAGAGCAATTAAGACAAATCGTTTTCTCTTTTATCAAAATGAATTATGAAAAACTTAATATACTACTTGACAGATTATACTATGTAATGTATAGTATAATCTGAAAGGAGATATTTGTATGGAATCTCAATTAAAAAAGAGGATTATTGGAAATATGTGTTCTTGCTACCTTACGGAATTCTGAATCATATGGTTATAAAATTATAAAAGATGTATCAGCGGTAATTCCAATATCAGAATCAACATTATATCCTATCTTAAAACGTTTAGAAGCAAATAATTGTGTTACTTCTTATTCGGTAGAACACAATAGTAGACTAAGAAAATATTATAAAATCACAGATATTGGTCTTAACAAAATTCAAGAATTTCTTATTGACTGGCAAGTCATTAGTAATGCACATAAATACATTTTTAGGAGATGAACACCATGAATAAAAAAACAGTTTTTGTACTTTTTTTGGAAAAATGAACTAAGATTATATTTATCTTCAAAAGAAGTATATAAAACTCTTAATTTTTTTCAAAAGAAATGATTGACGATCGTGTCGATGAAGGATTAAGCGAAGAAGAAGCTGTATCACAATTAGGTAATATAGACGATATTGTTGGTCAAATTTTTAGATGAGCATAATATCACGAAAAAGACAGAAAAAAACTAGTATGGAGATTTATACCTCAAAAAAACACCCTCAGCATCGAATATAATTATTGTTATACTACTTTTTCCTATTTGGATTACCATTTTTTTCTTTAGTAGCTAGCTTTTTTTATAGCTTTTTATGTCTTTAATATTCAGTTTAGTAGTTTCAGTAATTGCCCTTTTTGTTGGAGGTATTGTTCTCATATTAATAGCACTTTTTACCTTATATATGAAAAAAATATAGCATACTATTTAGATATTTTTAGGCTTCGGTTTTTTATTATTACAGGAATTGGTTTAATAGGAATTTATTGTCTATTAAAATCATACAAAAAGCAAGAAAAATGGTTGGAGCTTTTAAAAAAATGTTTGTGAAAGTTTTTCAAAAAAAGAGGTGTATATCAATGAATAAATTTATTAAAATTGCCTTTAGCCTAATAATTACTGGTATTATACTAATGGGTTTTTGCTACCTACTTAAGTAATCCTAGATTCTCTGCTAATTATGAGAAAAAGAATTATACTATCTCAGCTGATAATATTGAAAATTTAGATTTAAATATTCTTGATTCCAATATTAGTATAGAAGAAAATACCTCTTCTGGTAACATAGAAATAGAATACTATACTGGTATAGAGCGCGAAATACTTATAACCCACACTGACAAAAATTATCTATAAAAGAAAATAAAAAAATACTTTTTGGAGTTGATATAGATTTTAGTATTTTTTTCTAAAAAGCAAAAGAATTAAAATAAAAAAATACCTAAGTCTTCTAGTATAGATGTCCATTCTTTAAATAAGATAGGTGATTTAATTATTAAAGATTTAAACATCAAACATCTTACAGCAAATAGTAAAAATAGGGAAATGTTTATCTAACTAATGTTTCTATTTTGGATACTGAAATCAAACTTTCAACTGGAGATCTTAAAATCGATAACTTCAAAGGTGAAAATAATTCTCTAAAAAAATAAATAATGCTACTGGAAATATAAAACTAAATAATATTAGCGGTATTAGCAATCTAAATATTGATAATAATACTGGAGATATTGATTTATCATCATCAACTATAAAAAAATATCAATATATCTAATAAACTAGGAAATATAACATTAAATAACTTACCTAATGAATCAACAGATAATATTAATTTAGAAACAAAATACAGGGGACATTTCATTATTCAATCTTACAGCAAATAACTCTATTTCTCTAAAATCTTCAACTGGTAATATTCTTGCTGAATTAAACGATAATGAATCTAATTTCACAAATGGTTCTAATAAAAAGAAAACATTATTTACTTCTTCGTCTACTGGATCTGTTACTGTTAAGTTTTTCAAATAAATAGTTATAATACCACCAAAATTATTTTTTTGGTGGCATTAATTTTATATATATTAATTAAACTCCTCTACTATTAACTTTATACTGAATTAACCTATCTATTCATAATTTTTCATTGATAGATAACGTTTTATTTTTAAAAGTTATTTGTTATAATAGAATTATATACTATTATAACATGTGGAGGTTTTTCTAATGCTTATACTAACTAAAGAAGATATAAAAAAATGTATTACTATGCAAGAAACCATTGAAATTTGTAAAGAAGCTATGCTTAGTTACTCACTAAAGAAAACAAACATACCTCTTCGTACAAACATTTCTGTAGCTAATCACAATGGACAAGTATTATTTATGCCAGGTTCTGTAAATTCTAATACTGAAGCACTTGGTCTAAAAAAATAGTTTCTGTTTATCCTGATAATATAGAAAAAAATCTTCCTGCCGTTCCTGCAACTATGCTAACCCTTGATGAAAAAAAACTGGAATTGTTAATGGACTTTTTAGACGGAACTTATCTAACTGCTCTACGCACTGCTGCACTTCAAGGTTTAGCTACTGATTTACTAGCTCGAAAAGATTCAAAAATTGCAACACTAATAGGTACTGGTGGACAAGCGTATGAACAAGCTCCATGCTCTTCTAACTGTTAGAAAATTAGATGAGCTTCGTATTGTTGGGAGAAATTTTGAAAAAAACAAAAAAAGATTTGTTGAGATTTTTATCAAATGATTTTTTTCTAATTTCGAAACTAAAAATTATCGCTTATAAAGATGTAGATGATGCTGTAGAAAATGCCGATATAATTACAACTGTTACAAACTCAAAAACACCTACTTTTGATAGTAAATTCGTTAAAAAGGAACACATATTAATGGAATAGGTTCATTCACTCCGAAATGATAGAAATTCCTGTTGACTTAATTACTAAAGAAAACAAAATATATTTAGACACTTATGATGGAGTCCTTAGCGAAGCAGGAGAAATACTATCAGCATTGGATAAACAACATATAACAACAAACGACTTCAAAGGAGAACTTGGGGAATTGCTATTGGATTGCTCTTTAGGTCGTACATCAGAAAATGATATTACAATATTCAAGTCAGTTGGTACAGCTGTTTTAGATATAGTTTGTGGCTCAGAAATTATAAAAAGCAGAAAAAGCTTAATATCGGTACAACTATAGATATATAATAAAAAAAGATTAGTACTAACTTTTTAGTTGCTAATCTTTTTTTATCTACTATCTATTTTTATGTTTCAATAAAACTGATTTTTTTCACCTATTCATGAATCTCTAAAGGTAATCCGTCCGGATCAAAGAAAAAGGCCATCTTTTTTCCCATCAAAATCATCATATCTTAAACCTTGATGTACTATTTTTTTAAACTATCAAATTCTTCTAGTACTTTTTCTACATCCTTTACCTTAAATGCCAAATGCCTAAGTCCTGTGTTTTCTGGATTAGGTATTGGAGGGCGTAATGGTGCATCTTCTTTTATAAATATTTCTAAAACTACATTTTTCTTTTTTACATTTATTATAATATCATTTTTTTATCTAAACGATGATGTTCACTTATAATTTTAAAACCTAATTTTTCAATATAAAAATTCTTTTAGTCTTATTATAATTTCTTCCTATTATTGCTATATGATGAATGCTTTCAAATATCATATATATCCTTTCTCAATTTCTAGTTATTGGCTTTTATAATTTTTTTAGTACTAGCTAAAAACTTTTATCAATTCTTCTGCATCCACCTCTTCATAGTCCCCTTTATCGGTATAAGCAAAAGATACTTCATCTCGACTAGTTGTGGTATCATTCATATTTTTTTAAAGGTTCCATGAATTTGTTCTACACCTGTTTTTCAAGTATTTTTCTCTACATTGTCACTTGTTACACCTGCTCCAGCTAAAATTTCAATATGTTGTCCATATTTTTTTCTTGGAATAACTTTATTAATTTAGCCCCTCTTTTTACGTTACTAGCCAATCCACTTGTTAATATTCTAGTACAACCTAGCCCTATTAATCGTTGGATATTATATTCCGAATTGTTTGCACAGTCAAAAAGCTCTATGAAAAAAACACTTTCTGCATTATATTTATCACAAAGTTCTATCATTTTCTCTGTTGCTAGCCAATCAATTTCATTATTTTTCTGTTAAAAAAACCAAAAAAACAAGACCATTAGCTCCATGTTTTAATAATTCTTTTGCCTCCCTAAACATTTGTTCTTTTTCTAAATCACTATAACAAAAACCACCACCACGCGGACGTACCATTGCCATAATGGGTAATACTACACCTTTTTCAAGTACCATATCTAAGACACTAAGATTGGGTGTTAGCCCACCTAAATAACTTGCACTCACCAATTCTATGCGATGAGCTCCTAAACTTTGGGAAATTAAACAATCCTTTACACTATTCGCACAAACTTCTACTTTTATCATATTTTCACTCCTAAATTAATAATAACTATATTATAACATAATGAAAAAAAGAAAATAAATACTATAAAATTAAAAAAATCACATCTTTTCTATAAGATGTGGAATATAAAGAAAAAAAGGAGTTTGACTTAACAAACATCCTTTTTCTATAGCAACAGCTAATTATTTAACAGCTGAAGTTTTTTTGGTAAAAGCTTTTTACTCCTGGTTTAGCTGGAGTTTTTTCAGCTTTGAAAGGAGCTTTTAACACTAAGAATTTACCATTTGGTAACAGGTGTTTTCCAGCTTGATTTAAAATGTTTGTACGTTGTAAGTTTCCATTTGCGTCAACGTAAGCAACTGATAGAGTTCCATCAGCGTTTAGACGTGGTTCACGTAAAGAACGTAGGTAATCTGCAGCTTCTTGTTTTTTTCTTTTTTTCTGACCAATCACCTGTGTTGATTTCTTTACCTAGTTCTTTTAGCATCGTTTCTATCGTTAGCTAATGCAACTGGAGCTACAGCTGTTGCAACTAAACCTGCAGCTACTACTGATAATAATGTTTTTTCATTGTTATTATCTCCTTTATATATTATTTATTTTTTTATACGAACATTATCGTATAATCACATTATAGCATGTTAGTCTTAAAAGTCAAGTATTTTTTTACATTATCTATATAAAATTCTTTAATTACATATTAATATACATTTCATCAAAGTATTTTTATCAGTATTTTCAGAATTAACTCCTTTTATTTTTTTAAAATTTTTCAGATTATTCTTTTTTATTATTTTTATTCAAAGATTTTTATATAACTTTCTTTGCGATGAATATTTTTATTTTTACAAAAAAACTAACCACCTAAAATATAGGTAGTTAGTTCCAATATATATACTTTTCTATAATCCTTCTACATAACTGTATGCACTTTGTGCAGCGATAGCTCCATCAGAAGCTGCAGTTATTACTTGGCGAATTTCTTTTTCACGAACATCACCTGCTGCAAAAAAATACCAGCTACTTTTTGTCTCTAGTTTTTCGTTAGTTGGAATATACCCTGCTTCATTTGTAATTCCTAGTGTCTTAAAAATCTTCTGTTTGTGGTAACATACCCTACATAGATAAAAATACCATCTGCTGAAACAGAACTTTCTTCTCCTGTTTTTTTACATTACGGATTTCTACAGAAGAAACTTTTCTTTCACCTTTAATTTCTAATGGAATACTATCCCAAATAAAGTGAATATTTTTCTTTAGCAAATGCTCTATCTTGTAAAAATCTTTTTGAGCGCGTAGTTCATCACGTCGATGAATAACAGTTACTTTTACTTACTAAGTTTGATAAGTATAGTGCTTCTTCAATAGCAGAGTCTCCTCCACCAATTACTATTACCTCTTTATTTCTAAAGAACGCTCCATCACAAACAGCACAGTAACTTACACCTTTTCCTGAGAATTGTTCTTCTCCAGGGATATTTAACAACTTATGCTCTGAACCTGTCGCAATAATTACTGACTTCGCTACATATTCATTCTCACCAGCTGTTAAATATTTTAAATTATCTCTAACTTCTACTTTTTGTAATATTTCCAAAAGCAAATTCTGTTCCAAATTTTTTAGAATGTTCAAACATTTTCTCTGATAGTTCTGGTCCAGTTACCATCTCATATCCCGTATAGTTTTCAATTTCTTCTGTTGAAAGCATTTGACCACCTGGGTACTTTCTCTCTAACATTAATACTGACATATTAGCACGTGATGCATAAATAGAAGCAGTCATCCCTGCTGGCCCTGCACCAACAATAATTAAATCGTAAATTTTTTTCTGACATATATTTCACCCTCTTTTTATGATTCTATATACAAAACTTTTTTTATCTTTATATTTTTGTATTAAGCATTATTAAGTATATCAGACTTCCTATAACAAATACCAGTGAAAGAACTTGAGATACTCTTAATGAACCGATATACAATGAGTCTGTTCTCATACCTTCTACTATAAAGCGCTCTACGCCATAAAGAACTATATAGCTTGCAAACACTTCACTTTGAGCCAACTTATTACGGATTAATAATAAAATAACTAAAGCAATAAAACACCAAAGGCTTTCATATAAAAACGTTGGTTGACGGTATGCTCCATCTATATACATATTTTCAATAATAAAATTCGGTATAAATCTTTTTTTCCAAAAAAATTCTCGACTAACTACTTCTCCATATGCCTCATGGTTAAAGAAATTTCCCCAACGTCCTAGCATTTGTCCAACTAAAAGACTAGGAGCTATAATATCTAGCATTTTAATAATTTTTATTCCACGGCGTCTTGAAAAGAAGTATAATACTAAAAATCCTCCCAACAATCCGCCGTATATCGCTATTCCGCCATCCCAAATTGCAATTATTTCATCTTTTTCGAGTACTATAATAATCCCATCTAAACACTACATAATACGCACGTGCAAATATAAATGCTATCGGTAATGCTAAAAGTAATAAATCTAGCATCGTCTCTTTTTTTAAGCCTCGCTTTGTTGCTTCATGGTCTGCCATCATATATGCAACTAGTACTGTCATTGCAATTATTAGTCCATACCAATAAATTGGTTTTTGAAAATAAATAAAAGGCAATTGGATCTAAATATCCTAAAGTCATCCTTATTCTTCCTCACTTTCCATATTATTCTTTTTATTTCTTCCGCTAAACGCTCAGTAAAATCTTCCGCTGTATTAATACCCATTTGATTTAAACGATAATTCATAGCTGCAGTTTCAATAATAATTGCAACGTTTCGCCCTGGTCGAACAGGAATAGTTTTTTTCTCTATTTTTGAGTTTAGTATTTCCTTATATTCGTTTCCTAATCCAATCCTATCATATTGCTTATTATCATTCCATGTTTCTAAATGTACATTAAGTTGCAAGCGTTTATCACTTCTTACTGCTCCTGTCCCAAATAACGTCATTACATTTATAATACCTAGTCCTCGAATCTCCAATAAGTGTTTAATAAGTGTAGACTCACAACTACCAATTAATAATCCACGCTCTATTTCTTTAATATCAACTCTATCATCAGCTACTAATCTATGCCCACGATTAATAAGTTCTAGGGCTACTTCACTTTTACCAATACCACTTTCACCTGTAATCAATACACCTATTCCATAAACTTCAATAAAAACTCCATGAACAGAAGTTGTTGGAGCAAATTCTTTTTTGAATATAATTTGTAATATTCCCCATAAGTTTTGTAGTTTCTTGAGTACTCCTTAAAACTGGTGTATCATATTCATTTGATGCTGCAATTAGTTCTTCTGGAACATCATGATTTGTTGAAATAATGATACAAGGCGTTATTCTCGTACATAACATACGTGTTCGAGATTTTTCAGCATCTGCTATTAATTTAAAAAAATGATAATTCACTTGTTCCTAATATTTGAATTCTCTGTGGAGAATAATGTGAAAAATAGCCCGCAAGTTGCAAAGCAGGTCGTGATAACTCCTCAGTCGTTATCTCACGATCTAAACCAGCTTCTCCACTTATTACTTCTAGTTTTTAATCTTTCTACAATATCTCTTGTTGTTAGTTTTTTTCATTAATTCATTTCCTTTATGTTTGTATTATACAAATAATATTTGTACATCTTTCTTCTAAAATCTTTTTATTATAATTTTTTTCTATCTCCTGTATTTAATAATGCATTAAAGATAGATATAAAAATTGCTAAAAAGAATGCCGATCCGAAAGATGAAACAATAAAATGTGGTGCCAACAGATATGATACTAACAATATTATACCTGCATTTATTACAACAATAAATATACCAAAAGTCATAATTATTGGCACAATACTTATAAACATTAGTAATGGTCTAATAAACATATACATCAATGTTATTAGTGTTGCTCCATAAAATCCATAACTAGGTTTATCTATTAATAAGCTTGATCTAAATAATCCTGAAAAAGCAAGAACAATCAACGTGTTGACAACAATACTCTTTACTGCCGTCCATAATATTGATTTACTTTTTCTGCATAAAAATCTCCTTTCTTTAATAACAAGAGAAAGTGAGAATTTTATCCTCACTTTCCTTCTTTAAATATAAACGAAACTATTTTTATGAATTCTTCTGTGATTTGAGGAACTACTTGTTTTTTTACGAGAAACAACACCTTCTAATGTCATAAAGTCATTAGCAAGAGTTTTCCCTGAATGCTGCAGCAACTTTGTCTTGTTTTTGCTCCTAATACTAATACCTCAGAATTTGAAGTTAAAATATTAGTAATTACAAATACAAATGCTGATAAAGATTTTTTTAGAAATTTCTGAGTTAATAGCATTTGCTAATTCTTCTTTACGATCTGCTACTTCTTTTTCATCAACTGTATTAATTTGAGCAACAATAAGTTTATCATCGCCTAAAAATAAATTCTTTAGCATCTAGTGTGATTAACTCTTCTGCTTTTTTTGTCTTTAGTAGATGCTCCTGCTTTTAAGCATAGCTAGACCATATTCTTCTAAGTTCACACCTGCTATTTTAGCTAATTCTTCTGCTGCTACTTTTATCACGTAATGTACATGTTGGTGATTTTAGTAATAATGAATCAGAAATAAGTGCTGATAACATTAGTCCTGCCATTTGCTTTGTCAATATGGACACTTTGTTCTTCATAGATTTTTTTAAGGATTGTTGCTGTGCATCCCAATGGTTCTGCACGATAATATAGCGGTGCAGCTGTCTCAAAATTTGCAATACGGTGGTGATCAATTACCTCACGAATAACGGCTTTTTCTATCCCATTAGCAGATTGTTGAAATTCATTATGGTCAACTAAAAATAACATGTTGCCCTTCTTTCAACTCTTCTACAAGACGTGGTGTACTTACATTGAAAGTACTCTAATGCATACTTAGTCTCATCATTTAACTCACCAAGTCTAACCGCTTCAGAATCCATACCTTGTAATCTTTTTAAGTTATTATAAACAATTGCTGAACAGATAGTATCTGTATCAGGATTTTTTTATGTCCAAAAAAATTAAAATATTAGTCATTTTTTTAAAAACTCCTTATTTATACTTACTTATATTCTACCTTTTTAGCTATTTTTTTCAAAATATTTATTAATTATTGTTTAAAATTTCTTTAATTTTTAATCTACAAAAAAATATAATAGCTAGTTTAATATTATTATAAACTCTTTTTAGCTAATGATAAATCCACATGACAATATCCTGTTGGATTTTTCTAAATATTTTTGATGATATTCTTCTGCATCAACATAATTACTAACTTTTTTTCTACTTCTACTGCAATCTTTTTCGAAAAACTCTTTTTGTAAGTTTGATATAAAGTCACTTACTTCTCTATAGGTTTCTTCATCGACATAATAAATTCCAGTTCTATATTGACGTCCAATATCTCCACCTTGTTTATTCACACTAACTGGATCAATAATTCTAAAATAATGACGTAGAACATCATTTAGTGATAATATCTCATTATCATATTTTAAATATATTACCTCTGCGTGATCTGTTGATTTTATTTTTTTGATAATTAGTTTCTGTAGTAGTTCCATTACTATACCCTACTTTGGTTTCGATTACTCCGTTTAGTTGAGAAAAAAATATCCCTCTACTCCCCAGAAACATCCACCTGCTAAATAAACTTCTTTAATCATCGCTATTCTCCTCTCCACGAATGAAATTAAGTATTTATTATTATACTATAAAATATACACTTTTTACATTATTCTAGCTTAATAATATATAAAATAAGCTTCGAGTTAATTATCTTAAACTCAAAGCTCTAATAATATTAAACTATTCCTTTGTATGTGTTTCTTCAAAAATACGGTGTTCTATCTTATAATTATGAAAAAAATCGCATTAATTTCTGCTCCTATTATTAGTATATATCCTGTAATATATAACCAAATAATAAACGCCATCAACGCTCCAATAGTACCATATGTTTTTTTATATAACTAGAAAAATGATCAATATAGTATCCAAATAATCTACTGACTAATGTCCAAGAAATTGTTGAAAATACCGCTCCAGGTAATATACTAATAGATTTTAATTTTTAAGTTTGGTCCTAGTATATAAAAAAATACAAAGACAATGAAAGTAAACAAGATTGGAAAACTATAACTTAAGTACGACCACATTGTATAAAAAAACCTTCATCCAAGTTAAATTTGTGAAATAACAAATATGTAAGTTGTTTGCCAAAAACAACTAATGCTAAAACTAGAAACATACCTATTAAGAATAAAACTGTAAAAAAATTATACTTATAATTTTTGTTACTATCCAAATACGTCCATCACGTACTCTAAATGCATTGTTAAATGCTATAATTATCCCATATATACCATTAGATGCAGACCATAAAGTAAATACTACCCCAATAGTAATAATTGTATTATTATTTTTACTATTTAAAAACTTCACTTATCATATTAAAAAGATAATCCCCCAATGCACCAGGGGCAAAAGTTTGTATCTTAGCTAGCAAAAAAATTGTTGATCTATTTTTAAAAATATGGTGTTAATGCCAACGCAACTATCAGCATTGGAAACACAGATAAAATAAAATAATAACTTAAATTTGCAGATAAAAAGAGATATTTCATCATACATTATGCGATAGTACATCTCTTTTACAAAATTTTTTTATTGTTAATTTACCTTTTAGGATTCTCTTCGTAAAATGAGTAATTTTTTCTGGAATAAACATAATTTTAGAAAATAAACTTAGCTATTGTTTTAGCTGCTTTATAGTACATTGGTAATGCTGAAACAGATAACAACTCTAAGTTAGTAGGTAAGTAACCATTTTTTTACTAACTGTATATCCTTTTTCTTCTAGAAATTTTTTTATATTCATCAACTTTTTTTCACGATCTTCTTTATTTAATCTTTCAGTTTTTTTAATAATGATGTTGCTGCAACTACTCCAGCCCCAACTGTTAATAGTAATAATACTTTTTTTATTCATTATTTATCTCCTTTGGAATCAATTCAATTTTTAAATCATATAGTATCATTTTTAAACTATTTGCTAAGACAAAGCAATACATTAATTTTTAAAAAGTGACTAATAACAATTAGGACTCAATTGTTTTTATAAAAAAACTAGAACTATACATAACTATTTATATAGAAATATAGTTCTAGTTCATAAAAACATTATTCAGATTATTTTTTTCTTTGTTTAATTGTTCTATTATTTTTTTATCATAATAGTTATTAATATTTTTTTAATGCTGTACATTTTATTCATATAAATACCTACAACACTAAACATTACCACAACTACTAACATAGTTACAAGTAGCGATACTATAATAGCATTACCCTGTTTATCTTTTTAGCACGGTAGTTTTTTTATTAATCATTTTTTTATTTTTTCCCTGTGTATTAGTTGATTGTTTATCATTATTTTTATCTGTATCTTTTTCTTCAGATTCTTTTTTTACTTTTTCTTCAGTTTTAAGTTTTTAAATAAAGATTTCTTTTCTTTATCTTCTCTATCCCTTAGTATTATATGAATCATGTCTTCATCTTGTTCAATAGAATATGATTTTAATTTTTTTCAACAGTAAAATATATCCAGCATAAAAAAATCCTTACTCTTTTGCTTTGCTATATACACTCTATCTCCTTGAAAAAAACTAATTTAACCTCTTCTTTTTGTCCTTATTAGTCATCATTACAAAATTACTTTCTCTTTCGACTTTTACTACTATCATTATAAATTTCTAATATTTTTTTATGCGCTAATGCATATTCATAATTAGTAAAATCTAAAAAAATTCCTTGATGTTTTTTTATTGTAGTTTGAAGTATTAATGTCAACAATAACGATAAAATAAGGAGTAGAAATAACGAAATTGTTAGCTCCAACAAAGTAAATCCTTTACTATTTTTCTTAGTAACTAACTTCTTCCCCTGTATCTTCATCAACTATTTTTCGCCTTCTTATCTTTAACTTCTATGTAATATTGTCCACGCCTATTAGTGAAGTTACTATGTTTATTAATACTTATTTCTTCATAAAGAACCTCTTTTCATTTCCAGTTCTTTTTCAAGCTTGCTCAAATTAGCGTATTGTCTAACCATATTAGGAATTAGAAATACGAAAAGCAATGAACAAATAAACAGCGCCCCTATAAGTTCTACAAATGTAAACCCTGATTTATTCAATTTTATCAATGGTTATATATCCAGTATCTAAGTGAATAATAAGTCTATATAAACTTTCAGGAAAACTTTACATCGACTGTATTTGCCCTAGATATTAAATTCCCTTCTCTATATTTAAATCTGACATTCGGCCTGTTTTAAAAGTACTTTTCCATCATTTGAAATCTTTTTTTCCAGTAATTTTTGATTACTATAGTGCATGACATATTCTCCATCACTTGAAAATAAATCTATATAGATATTCTCTTCATTTAAACTTCGTGTTTGTAACTGATATAAATCTGATACTAATTCATTTAACGCTAATCTTTCTTTATATTTATTATAATTAGCTACTGATGTTTTTGGATAAAATAATAATGATAATACTTACTATTAACAATACTGCTAACATTTCAACTAATGAATAACCAGCACTATTTTTTTGTAATGTCGCTTTTTCCATTTGATATTACAATTTTTTTACCATTAGGCGCGGTACTAGCTTTTTTCTACAGGTCCATCTAAATAATGTTTTTTTCTACCAATTTCTCAAAAGTAACATTACTATCTTTTTCATTTATTTCGTATGCTGTTACTTGTGATTGAACTGTTTTTTTCATATGCTTCCGAACTTTTATCTTTTGCAGTGTCAATATTCTTAGTAATATTAGGTATTATTAATATTAACAAAATTGCAATTATAAATAGTACAATAAGCATTTCTATAAGGGTAAAACCGTCTTTCTTTTTTTAATTTTTTTAAAAATTTTTTTCACAATTAACTCCTTTATTTTTAACGAACTAGCCATATTAAAAAAATTGGTAAAAGTATAACCATATATAATCCAACTATCACTAATGCTAGCACCCCGAATAATATCGGCTGAATCTTTCTTAAACTTCTATCCAGCGATGTTAAAAATGTATCTAACATCAGCTCACTAAACAACTTCAATTCCTTATCGATTAATCCATTATTTTTTTCCATGAATAATAAAATTTTTTTCATTGATTTATCAAAAAAATTTAACTTCTCCTATAGCATCTTCAAACGTTATCCCTAAATCTAACTTTGTTAAAATTTCTTCTGAGAAGCATGTCAGATAATAATCATACTTTTCTTCAATCATGACTTCTAACGCCGTTTTTCAGAGAAAAATCCACTCATTAAAAATAGGCTTAGTTCCATAGCAAAATCTATACGAAAAGTATAGTTTTTGCATAATTTTTAACTTTAGGAATAATTAGTAAAGTGTTTAAAAAAATAGTATAGGCTTATACTTAGCTATATAAAACATATATATTGAACTAAGTATAAAGATAACAAAAAAATAATAGATATAATTTTTGGAATATAATACAACAATTTTTATAAGAATAATAGTTTGAAAGTCCATCTTAATATTAGATGAAGAATAGATGTTTTCAAACTGTGGAATTACTAGTGCATTAAAAACCATTATTAGGCATATTAATATCATAGTTAAAAAAATAGTGGATAGCGTAAAGTTTTTTTATTATCTTTTCTTTTTTTGTATTTTTATTTGCAGATATGTTTTCAACTTCCAGTAACATGTCTTCTATGCGACCGTACTGTTCCGCAAAATTTTATTTTTTTGTAACTATTAATTTTGAATAACCAATATACCCTAAAATATCAGATAACTTTTTCTCCATTAGAGAGTTTGCTTTTTTTATCTCTTCTATCTCAACAGCAGGTACATCATACTGAATTAAAAAGAAATTCCAAAGAATCTTCTAACATATAACCGTGTTCGATAAGTTCGTACAACCGTTTTATAAAATAAACCTTATTTTTCTTTATCAAAAATTTTTTTAATATCCCCATTTTTTTCTTTTTTTCATCTTGTGTTATGAATCCTTCCTCATAAGCTAACAAAAATTTTTTTCATCTAAGGATTTGTTGGTTATTTTTTTATTATCTATATAGTTATGAATATCTTCTTTATTTAATATTTCAGTTATTAATCCTCTTCCTCCAGCTGATAAATTAACCAACCTTTGAGAAATGATGCAAAAGGACCGTTTGTTTTTATATCTTCAAGTGATAAATTCAAATCTTTTCAAACGATTTATAACACCCACAGAATCCTCTGCATGAATTGTACTTTAAAACCAAATGCCCCGAAAAATGAAGAAGTAATAACTTGACTTGCTGTTTTAAAATCTCGAATTTCTCCAATTACCATTGCATCTGGATCACATCTCAAAAATAGATTTTAGTGCATTATCATAGTTAATCCCTGCTTTTTCATTTACTTGCATTTGAATTAAATTTTCAATATTTTTTTCTCTACAGGATCCTCAACTGTTATAACTTGTTTATCCATATTAGCAAGTGAACTCGCTAATTTATACATTGATGTTGATTTCCCACTTCCTGTGGGACCTGAAAAACAATATTAATCCATACATCTTTTTACTTAATGAATTAATATGCTCCCTATCTTCTTCAAAAATACTATAATCAACATCCTCTAACTCATCAATAAAAAAATCCTAACTACACAACCCTCTGATAATTCACTCAAAGGTAAAGTAGATACTCTTAAATAATAATTTTTTTCTCAGATAGCGAATAAACAAAGCGTCCGCTTTGTGGTTCTTTATTACGAGAAATATCTATCCCAGCGTTGTATTTTAGTAATGAGTTAACTGCATCTAACTCCCTATTTGTGTAACTTTCATATTTACTCAGATTACCATTGATTCTGAGTTTTATAAAGGAATTACCTGATATATGTGGATATATGTGTATATCACTAGCTTTGCTTTTTAATTGCATCATCTATAATTTTAGTCATCAAACTTTTTTTACATCAATAACCATCACCCCATTTTTATAGATAAAAAAAATATAGACTAAGTATCTTGTACCTAGTCTATATCAAAACTATTAATTTAACGCAACCACAGATAACTCATATAGCCTAAGTAATTTGAGTTTTATTATAGATTCAAGTGTCTAGAAAAAGAATATCCCCTAAATCTTTTCAGAACCTCTTCTACTAATTTACAATCCTCACTATCTAACGCTTTTTATCATATCAATTACTTCAAAGTGAGTTTTTGCTAACTCTTCGTCATTCACTTTTTTTCTATTTTGTAACCTACAAGCTCATCAATCGATACATTATACAGCTTTTGCAATAGATACTAATGTTGCTACATTGGGCTCATTTCTCCCATATTCCCAGTTAGCATAAACGCCATGAGATGATAAATCTAATTTATCTGCTACAGTAGACATAGAGTAATTATTTATTTTTTTCGAAGTTTCTTTAAATTTTGTGCCAGTAATGTTCCTTTATTCTTCAAAGTAATCCTCCTTTCTCATCTACTTATATTATACCCTCTTTTCCTATAAAAAAAGCAAATTAAATTATAAATTTTTCAAAACTTTTCTTATGATTATGAAAATAATTAATTTTCAATTTCTGTGTAAGGTTTACAGTAAAATTACTCACAACAGACGATATGTTAACTGAAACATATAGAAAAACAACACTTGTGAAAGCGTTGTTTTAACATTTTAATTAGATTTTTTTCTATAGTTAATATTTTTTTATATTTTTTTAATAGATTAGTGTAAACATAATTCGCAGCAATTAATCCCTGCAGTAGATGGACAAAAATGCATTAGATGCTGGGGAATTTTAGATTTTCTTATATCTGATTTTTTTGATTACCTATTTTTTTCTAGATATTCTTTGTTTGCTATAGTTGGGCTCTCCGTCGAGTACACTACAGGGACCTTTCCTTTTATGTTATCTTTTTAATTTTTATTCTAATTACTTTAGCTAAAGGGACACACTGTAGTTTTTTTCTTATATCTGCTATTTGAAACCTCGTCGGATCCATTTTTGTTAGCTGTTCCCATAACACTAATAAACTTAATATCATTTCTTAGACAATGTTTCATTAGATGAATTTTTATATGTTACTGTATCACATGCATCTATTACAAAATCTAATTTTTTTCATAGAATGTTTTATATGTTTCTTCTGTATAAAAAAATCCTGAATAGCTGTAACTTCACAGTTCGGATTAATAGCTAAAAATTCTTTTTTCATTTCTTCAACTTTACTACATCCCACAGTCAGCGTTGTTGCATGAATTTGACGATTAATATTAGTTATATCTATATCATCTTTATCCATAAGTACTAATGCTCCAATTCCAGAGCGGGCTAAAGCTTCAGCAGCAAATGAGCCAACCCCACCTATTCCTAATATTCCTACTCTTGACTTTTTTTAATATATCTAATCCATCTGTTCCGATTATTAATTCATTTCTTGAAAATTGATGTAACATTTTATATTCCTTTAAATTTTTTTATTTTTATGATTTTTCAGTTATAATTATATCAAAAAAAGACTGGTAATTAATACCAGTCTAAAAACCAAAACACCGTAGTTACTTACTAAAATTGGTCCTGATATAATCAGGTGGGTACAATAGTCTTACCTTCTAAAGTCTTCTCTGAGAAGCGTTTTTATACTAATAAAAAAATTCTTGTTCCCTTTTTAAAAAGTGTTAGGCCCGAATGTATGGTAAGTCTTACAAATGTTTTAGTATTCTATACCTATATTTTTACCACATCTTTCATATTTAGACAATAGAGAAAAATTGTATAAACAAGTATTACGTCACGTCTTTTATTCTGACTTTATTAAATAAACAATAGATCGTTTATAATATTAATTTTTGAAATATCTTTATAATAAATATATTCATAAAATTAAATTCTATTGCAATTTATACTTTTTACAATAACTTTTTTTCAAAAATTTTTCCAGTGTAACTTTGCGGATTTTCAATTAATTTTTTTCCGGAGTACATTCATCAAGAATAGTTCCTCCGCCTACCCCACCTTCTGGTCCTAAATCAATTAAATGATCACAGCACTTAATAACATCTAGATTATGTTCGATAACTAGAACAGTATTCCTCCATCTACAAGCTTGTTAATAATCTTAATTAGACGGCTTATATCATCAATATGTAATCCTGTTGTTGGTTCATCTAAAAATGTATAAAGTTTTTTTCCAGTTGATTTTTTATAAAGCTCACTCGCAAGTTTCACTCTCTGCGCTTCTCCTCCTGAAAGAGTTGTTGCACTTTGACCTAATCGAATATAATCCAATCCTACATTAACCATTGTTTCTAGCTTATTTTTTTATCTTTGGTATATTTTCAAAAAAACTCATAGGCTTCCTTTAATAGTCATATCTAAAACATCACTTATGCTCTTACCTTTGTATTTGACTTCAAGAGTTTCTCTATTATATCTTTTACCATTACATACCTCACATGGTACATAGACATCTGGTAAGAAGTGCATTTCTATTTTTAAGATACCGTCTCCTGTACACGCCTCACAACGCCCGCCTTTTTACATTAAAGCTAAAACGACCTTTTTATATCCTCTTAGTTTTGCTTCATTGGTATTTGCATATAAATCTCGTATATCATCAAATACACCTGTATAAGTAGCTGGATTACTTCGTGGAGTTCTTCCAATTGGACTTTTGGTCTATATCGATAATTTTATCGATATTCCCTTCTACTCCTTCGACTGATTTTACATACTCTGTATCTACTTCCTCTTTATTTAATATGCTTTTTCACAGAATTAAATAAAATTTCATTTACCAGTGTACTTTTTCCCACTACCAGAAACTCCAGTTATACCTATGAATTTACCTAATGGTAGTTTTACAGAAACATCTTTTAAATTATTCTTTTTAGCTTTGTTAATTGTAATAAACTCTCCATTCCCAGAACGACGCTCTTTGGGAACTTCTATTTTTTTCGACCAGACAAGTATGCTCCAGTTATGGAATTTTTTTATTTTTCCATAATTTCTTTTTGGTGTTCCAACCGCGACTACTTGTCCTCCATTTTTCTCCAGCTTTTAGGTCCTATATCTACAATATAATCACAAGCAAGCATAGTATCTTCATCATGCTCTACTACTAAAAACCGTATTACCCAAATCACGCATTGATAGCATTGTATTAATTAATTTTTTTCATTATCACGCTGATGAAGACCTATTGAAGGTTCATCTAAAATGTACGTAACACCCATAAGTTTTGAACCTATTTGGGTTGCTAACCTTATCCTTTGTGCTTCCCCTCCAGATAATGTTCCTGAGGCACGATTTAAAGTCAAATAGTCTAAACCAACATCATTTAAAAATTGCAATCTTGACTTAATCTCTTTTAAGACTAATCTTGCTATCGTATAATCTTTTTTTCGCTAAGTTTTTATATTTTCAAAGAAGTCATAGCTATCTCTTATTGACATTTCACAAATTTCCGCAATATTTTTTCCAGCAACATATACTGATAATATTTCTGGTTTTAACCTTTGTCCATGGCAGCTTTGACATTCATCTTCTTTTATATATTTAGCCATTGCTTCACGAGTTGCTTTTGTCATTCCGCTTTGATAGCGACGCAATATATTATTACATACCCCTTCAAAAATAGATTATTCGTGATCGTTTTACACCTTCATCATTTATATAAGTATGCTTAATTTCTTCAACATCATTTCCATACAAGACTATATTTTGTTGTTCCTGTGTCAGTTTTTTAAATGGAATATCCATTGGAATTCCAAAATGTTTACATGCACATTTTACTAAACTTGGATAATACGTTGATGTTGCTGTATTATAAACTACTATTGCCCCATCATTTATTGACATATCTTTTTAGAATAACCTTATTAACGTCTACTGTTTCATGCATTCCTAGCCCATCACAAGCTGGACATGCACCTTGAGGATTGTTAAATGAAAATATTCTTGGTTCAAGATCACCTAAAGTAAAATCACAATATTTACAACTATATTTAGTTGAATATAGGTGAGTCTCCCTTTTCCTACATCATCAATTTCTACTAGGTCATTATTAGAAAGATGTAATGATGTTTCTAAAGAATCTGCTAGACGACCTTCTACTCCTTCTTTTTATGACAATTCTGTCTATAATAACACTTATTGAATGTTTTTTTATTTTTTTATCTAATTCAGGAATTTCATCTACTTCGTAATTTTCACCATCTATTTTTAAAACGTATATACCCTTCTTTAGCTAATTTTTTTCTATTAATTTTTTTATGGGTACCTTTTTTTCTTTGATCATCGGCGCAACAATCTGAATTCGACTTCTCTCAGGCATTGCCATTATTGAATCCACAATCTGGCTTATCGAACTACTTTCAATCTTCACATGATGATTTGGACAGTAAATTCTCACCAATTCGTGCATAGAGAAGTCTTAAATAATCATAAATTTCTGTTACCGTTGCTACTGTTGAACGAGGATTTTTTTGATGTCGTTTTTTTGATTTATCGAAATAGCAGGAGACAATCCCTCTATCAAATCAACATCTGGTTTTTTTCTATATTTCCTAAAAATTGACGAGCATAAGCGCTAAGACTTTCTACATAGCGACGTTGTCCTTCGGCATAAATAGTATCAAAAGCAAGTGAACTCTTTCCACTTCCACTCAGTCCTGTAATTACAACAAATTGATCCCTAGGTATTTCTAAATCTATATTTTTTTAAATTATTTTTCCCTTGCTCCTTGTATAACAATTTTATTCTTTTTGCATTTTTTTCACCTCATATAAACTTTGTGAAATTATTATTTTTATATTTAATAACTTTTTACTTCAAAACAAAAATTTCTAACTCTATTATTATATCATAAACAATATTTAAAAATAATATTAAATTGTTTTTTTCTTTGTATATTTTAACCCAATTTTATTATTCTATATTATAAAAAAACAGCAAGATTTCGAGATGCATCTCTTATCCTGCTGCTTTCTATTATTCTACATTATCCATATCATATAATTTACGATATTTTTTTCGTTTGTTTGATATAATTCTTCGTGAGTTCCATTCATTTCTACTTTTCCATCTTTAATAAAAAAATTATTCTATCCATGTATTTTTATAGAATTTAAATGGTGCGTTATCCAAACTATTGTCTTATCTCTGTTGGTCTCAAAAATTGTTTTTTTAGTAATTCATGTTCTGTTTTTTTGGATCAAGACCAACTGTTGGCTCGTCAAGAAGAAGAAGCTCGTTATTTTTGAATAAGAGTTCTTGCAAAAAGCAATTCTCTGACGTTCTCCTCCTGAAAAAAACGACTACCTGTCTCAAAAAAACATTAGTATTTATTCCGTCTGGAAGTTCAGAAATTAACCTAGTAAGCTGAGATTTTTTTCTAAACTTTCTTCAATCTTGCTGTTAATCTCATCGTCTGTTACTTCTTCTTTTTTATCTAGCAATGCCAACTTTAAATTTTTCACGAATAGTCATATCAAAAAGATAAGGTTTTTTTGATTCAATAATGAAATTTTTCGTTCCTAACATTTTTTTCTGTTGGAACTTTTTCCTAAAACTGATATACTTCCTGTATAATCAGTATAAGTTCCCGTCAATAGCTTAACAAGTGTAGATTTCCCTACACCACTACGACCCTAATATTGCAACTTTTTTTCTCCTTTTTTTATTGATAACGAAATATTGTCAAGAACATTCTTCCCATTTTCATAAGCAAATGTAACATTTTCTATATCAATAACATTTCCTTCTTTTATTTTCTAGCGCTTTATCAATATCTACATCATCTTGTTCATTAGCATAGAAGTCTTTAACACGCTTAATCGAAACTTCATATCCTGGGATATGGGCTACAGCTTCACTTGTCATAACAGAAACACTCATAACCGATAGCGCCATCATACAAAAACGATGCAATATATACATTTTTCTATAGAATCATTTAGTGTCATACTCCAACAACTATAAATCATATAAAAAAACTGTCAATCCTGCTATAAAGTTTACTAGGTTTTCTCTAAAATGCACAAAAAATTTTTAATCTTTGTTTCTTTTTAATAGTCTAGTTTCTTTTTTTCTTGATATTCATTCATAAAGTCATTCACTCTATTTGATGAAATCCAATCGCTAATTCCGAAAAATTGCACTTGTGAAATTTTTTTATAAAGATCATACTTTGCTTCTTTCATTACTTGAAAAATTTCTGACGTGTAAATGTAAGTGATACGAAAGGTACTATAAAAAAATTATAAATAACCCGAACAGAGTTGCTAGAATGGCATAGCTCATATCATATCCAAACATTAACGTTACAAATATAACATAAAGAACTAATGACACTATACTTGGAAAAAAATTGTTTTTAAATAAATATTTTTGTAAATGTTCAATATCCTCAGCAATTAGTCCAAGTAAGTCTCCAGACTTATATTCTTTTTACTTTCAGTGCATGCGGTTCTAAAAATTTTTATAAACTCGACTACGCATTTTTCTCTATAATCCCTAAGACCAAATTATGACTTGTTAAACGTTGTAGATAAGCAAATGTAGATTGTGATAAAGAAAAATGTTCTTGTTAATACGGTTGGGACTTGTAGCATAAGAATATTCCCTATTCTCAATGATGACTTACTTATTAAAAACCTGACACATACATAAGTGCCGCCCCACTAACTGTTGACAGTATACCTAGAATAACTACGAGGGCCATCATACTTTTTATTTTTGATTTCTGTTCTAACAATAGAATTATTTCTCATCGTAGCCACCCCCTACTAAATTATTCTTTTAAACTAGAATATCTTAAACTTTGTTTAAAAATCTACTATTCTTTCAAAATCTACTATCATACCTTTTTCTAAATTAACGATATAATCCATATTATTCAGCCAATGTAGTCTATGTGTAGCAATAATTACTGTACGATTTTTCAAATAACTGTAATAACTTTTCTTTAATTTCAAATTCCGTTTCAATATCTAAATGACTTGTAGGTTCATCTAATATAATAATTTCTCTATTACTTATCAAAGCGCGTGCTATTGCAATTCGTTGTGCTTGTCCACCACTAAGTTCATTCCCTGCCTCACCGATAAAAAGTATTATATCCATTTGGTAACTCCTCTATGAATTTATCTAAGCCAACAAGCTTACATACTTCCTTCAGTCTTTCATCACTAACTATATCTTTTTCATAAAAATAAAATATTATTTTTTTATAGTATCTGGGAATATATAAGGGAACTGTGAAATATATGAAATCTTAGAAGTCCATGAATTTGAGTTTAACGTAATAACTTCATTGTTAATAAATATTTCTCCTGAACTCTGCTTATTAAAACCTGATAATATTGAAATTAACGAAGTTTTTTTCCACTTCCACTTGGCCCTACTAATGCTATTCTACTTCCTTTTTGTATATCTAGATTGATATCTTTCAAAAATTTCTTTATCATCTTTTAATAAGTGAAATTTCTTTAAGGAATATACTATTCACATCAGTTATAGCCTTTTCCTCTTTAGCTATATTATTATTTTTTTTAATCATACGCTCTATATCTTCATAAGCTATCTGCCCATCTAAAGTAGCATGATAATCTGTCGCAGCTTGCTTCATTGGCAAGAAAAACTCTGGTGAAATTAATAGAACAGTTAATGATGGTAATAGACTTGTTTCTCCATCAAGTAACAATATCCCCAATCTTACAGCTAAAAGAGCTATTGCTATTGTAGTTAAAAAAATCTAACGCAAAACTGTTTAGAAAGGCAAAAGTTAAAGTCTTCATAGTACTTTTTCGGTATTCAGAATTTTTCTTTTCCATAATTGGCAAGTAATTTTTACTTATTCCTAAAAACTTAAGCGTTTCTATACCACGCACTGTATCAATAAAGTTATTTGATAATGCACGGTATTTTTTTATATTGTCTATTTGCCATATCTCGAGCATTTATTCCTAATAAAATCATAAAGGCAACTATTACTGGAATAACAGAAATTATAACTAATGCTGATACATAGTCAGTATAAAAAAATAAAAAAATTACTACTAACGTTGGAATTACTCCACCACGGATTTTTCTTTGAAACATTAAGTTCAAAAATATTGTTTAACTTTTTCCAATTCCATCAATTGACAGGGTCACTAATTTCCCAGAACCTTCACGAGTTGTAAAATCTGGCCCTAGGTTAAAATAACTTGCTAACAATCTTTTTACGTAAATCTTTTTCAAATTCTAATGCTTCTCTTTCTGTAAAAATATTGTTGTAAATGTAAAAACACAACTCTTAATGTATATCCTATTAAAAATAATACTATCCCTTGCTACATTATCAAAAATTTTTTTATAGAATAAGCCAACTATTGCTTTTACTCAAAAAGCAGCCTGTATAATAATACAAGCTGCTTCAAATATTGATAATAGTAATAAAGTTAATGTTAAACTTTTTTTAACAGGAAGTTTTATTTTTTTCTTCCTTCTTTTTCATTAACTAGTACTCCAATTCATCTTCTTTTGATAGTCGTTTTTCTAAAGATAGAATAAGACCAAACTTGGTATCCTAAAACGAATGGCAATAAGAATAATGCAACTATTGTCATAAGTCTTAGTGTGTAAATTCCGCTCGCAGCATCATATATAAATAGTGATTGGCTAAGATCATTACTGTTTATAATAGCACGTGGGAACATACCTGCAAAGACACTTAGAGTTAAAAAAATGCTAGAGTCCCTGAAGTACTCAAGAAAGCACCTAGGTCACGACCTTTAAAATTCAAGACAAATGATAATACAAATAGTGCTACTGCTATTAACGCAAGAACTAGTCCTACATAATAGTTTGTAGTGAATATATCTGTTTTTAAATAATGCCCAAATTGCAAAAACTAATGTTACTACTGCCGCAAATGGGAATAATAATGCAGATGTTGCACGAGCAGCGTTTCTTAATTCACCTGTTGTTTTTTTAGTGCTAAGAATTGCGCTCCATGAACTAGCATTAGAAGTAACATCATCACTCCTCCAAGAATTGTAAATGGAGATAATAGACCTAAGAAACCATCAACTAGATTTTTTTCTTTTCGTCAAGGTTAGCCCCTGTCATAAAGTTTGCTACAGCTACTCCCCATAATACTGGAGGTAATAAGCTACCAACAAACATTGCTATATCGAATGATTTAATCCAAGTTCTATTATTACCTAATTTACCTCTAAATTCAAATGATACGCCTCGTAGAATTAATGCTACTAGCATTAAAACGAAAGCAATGTAGTATCCACTGAATAATTTACCATACCAGATAGGAAACGCTGCGAACATTGCTCCACCACCTGTTAATAACCAAACTTCGTTAGCATCCCAGAAAGGACCAATTGTGTTGAAGTAAACTCGTTTATCTTCATCAGTCTTACCTAATACTTGAGCAAGAACTCCAACACCGAAGTCATATCCTTCTAATACGAAGAATCCTGTGAATAAGACTGTAATAAGTAAGAACCATATATTTGGTAAAGCTACTGACCAATCCATACTATGCTACCTCCTTCACAGTTGTTTCTTTTTTATTCATCATATATCTAAATGCGATAAACTGTACAATACCCAAAATTGTATATAAAACACAGAAAACTAATAGCGAGAACAACACTGAGCTTGCTGAGTTAGGTGAAACTCCAGCATCAGTAGTCATAACCCCAAAGATTAAGAACGGTTGGCGTCCCATCTCTGCCATTACCCAACCACATGCAGTAGCAACCTCTGCTACTAATAGCATCCATGGCATAAGTTTTAAGAACCAACGTTTTTTAGTTTCAATTCTCTTAAATGAGAAAATTGTTCCAAGTAATGCCGCAAAGAATAAAATAAATGCTGAACCAGACATAACTCTAAATGAGTAATAAATTGTTGGAACATGTGGGGTATAATCAATATGCTTCCCAAATACTGGATAATACTTCTCATCCATTTCTTTTTGGAGTGTTTTCATTCCCTTCAAACTACCTTCAAACTTATCATATGCTAAGAAACTTAACATACTAGGAACTTCAATATAATGCTCTGCTTTTTGTTGTTTTTGATCAATTTTTGCTAATACAGAAAATGGTGCCGAATTGCCTGTGTCTTCATACAACGCCTCAGCTGCAGCAACCTTCATTGGATACTCTCTTACTAAATACTGCATTTGTGAATGTCCTGTCCACAGTAAACCAGTAGATCCAATTAGCGCACCAATAATTGACACTTTAAATGCTTTTTCTAAATATTTCAACTTCATGTTTACGTAACATTTTCCAAGCTGCAATACCTGCAATAGTAAATGATCCTACTGTTAATGCCATAGTTAATACGTGAGGGAATTGATTCCATAAATATGGATTTTTTTACAATTGCCAAGAAGTCAATCATTTCTGCTTTTTTACCAATAACATTATTTTCAACATACTTAACTCCTACTGGATGTTGCATGAATGAGTTAGCTGATAAAATCCAAAAATGCTGACATAACTGTACCGATACCTACTAACCAAATACACATTGCATGTAATTTTTTTGTTAATTTTTCTCCCAAGAGAAAATCCAAATACCGATAAACGTAGATTCAAGATAGAATGCAAGTAATGCCTCTATCGCTAATGATGGTCCAAAAAAACATCCCCTACGAATGAAGAATATTCTGACCAGTTCATACCAAATTGGAACTCCTGCAAGATACCTGTAACAACTCCAACTGCGAAGTTAATTAAGAATAGATGTCCAAAGAATTTAGTAATTCGTTTGTAATGTTCATCTCCAGTTTTAACATAAATACTTTCAAATATCGCAATTAAGAATACCATTCCTATTGTTATTGGAACAAAGAAGAAATGGAATATTGTTGTTGCAGCGAATTGTATCCTTGCAAGTAATAATGGATCCAACATAGATATACCTCCTTTATGATTTTTAAATTATATTTAAAGTAAATATTACATTAATTATTGTATACTATAGTTATGTTTATGGTAAAAGAAAAAAATGTTAAACTATAGCAGTTTTTACTATATTTTTAACATTTTTTTCTTCACATTTTGTTCACATTTGTGGAAATTTCTCTATTTCTAGTTATGTTTAACTCCCAAAGTTAGACTTATTATCAATATGACTAATACTATTAAACAAATTCTTACAAAAATTATAATCTTTTTTTCTTGAAGATAAACAAAAAAAGCAATCCCAAGATTCTAAAAATAGGCGTTAATATCAATATAAAAATTCCAAACATTAAATATGCATAATAATCAAACTCTACTAATCCATTAAACATTTGATTAAAACTATAACGCTCTAATGTAAGAGAACTTCCTACTCCTTTTTACTAATCCTAAAAATATCCCTATTAAGATTAGCGCTGAGCTAATATAAACTCCACATCTTAAAATATTTGAAATAACGACATTTATATCTTTTCTCTCTTTCATTTTACAGCACCCCCATACCTTTTTAAAAACATATTTATTATAGTAAATAAAAAGTATCGGTAAGAATATATATCTAATATATTTTGCATCCAATCTTTGCATTACTTTAGCACCTGTTCTCGATCCAATAAGTGTACCTAATGCAATAGGAGCTGCTATAGCGGGATTTATTGTCCCATTGAAAAAAATATATTAATGCACTGGCAGTTGCTGTTACCCCCATCATAAAATTACTTGTTGCAGTACTTACTTTTTATAGGTAACTTCATATAATTATCCAACGCAACTACTTTTGAACGCTCCGCTTCCTATTCCTAACAACCCACTAGCAAAACCTGCCCCCAAACATTACAAGTGAACCTTGGGGTACATTTGTTACATTATAAGCTAAAGTTTTACCAGTTGCTTTGTCATAATAACTTGAATTTAACTTATACTTTTCTGCATATTTATCATTCTCAACTTTTTTTCTTCAACTCTTTTCTTTGTAATCAAACCCGTTTTTCTTTAACATTCCATAAAAACGCGTTTAAGAGTATTAATGAGAAAAAAATATACAATAATTTAGATGAGAATATTCCAGCCATTAATGCTCCTATCACACCACCTGCTGTTGTAAATATTTCTAATAACATACCTACTCTCATATTGCTAACATGATCTTTTACAAAAAGCAATAGCAGAACCACTACTAGTTGCAATTACCGCTACTATACTTGCTCCTATAGCATATTTTTATATCTATTCCAAAAAGTATAGTCAATGCTGGAGTTACTATAAGCCCTCCGCCTAAAACCAACTAGAGAACCTAGAAATCCTGCACAAATGGCTATTACTATAAACTGAATTACTTCTATCATAATTAAATTCTTCTTTCTAATCTTTTTGAATATATAACTAATACATTTTTTTATTAACTTCTAACTTTATATCCTTTTCTCCACAAAATTCATTACTTGTAGCATTAGGCCTATCCAGTGTCAAAAGTAAATTCTCCGCCCTCATACTTAGAGTTTTTTTATAGTCATTTTTTTGTATCTTGAAAAATTGGAATAATTGAAAAAGTATTTGTATCCTTTTTTTCGCAGAAAAATATATTTTTCCCCTTTTTGCAACTGTAATAATATTATTATCATCTATTATACTCAGCTCAACTCTTTCATATTTTTCATTATTTAAAAGAAAAAAATATTACCAAAAATGATCTAACCTTTTTCCCAGTAGCGCCATATATATTTATTTTTTTCTATACTTGGATAAAGTCTTACCAATTCTTCTAATGCATAATCTGCATCTGTTAAGTCTTGACTTTCTTTTTATTTTAAAAATTTTCTGATATACTCTCTATTTTTCTTTCTGTCAGATTCGGAAATTGAATCAAAATCTCCACAACTTAATAGAGGTCTTATTCCTTTATTGGCTAAATATAAAGCTCCTTTATCTACTCCGCACCATACCCCTATTGTTGGCACTTCAGTTGGGAATTCTCCCCCAACATAATATTTACTTCTCTTTGCTCATTCATTATCTTAACAATTCACCTAATGTTTTTTCTTTGTCTTCTGCACCAAATAAGAAAGAACCACAAACTAATAAATCTGCTCCTTTATCACGACAAAGTTTTGATGTTTCTACATTAACTCCACCATCTACTTGAATTAGAAAACTATATCCCTTTTCTTCTCTAGTTTTCGCTAATTCTTCTATTTTTTTCTAACATTTCAGGAATAAATTTTTTTGTCCTCCAAATCCAGGATTAACAGTCATAATCAGTACATAATCTAATTTTGGTAGTAGGTATTTTACACTCTCAATTGGAGTTTGCGGATTTAAAACTATCCCCGCTTTCTTCCCTGAATTTTTGATAATTTGAATTACCCTATCAGCATGATTAGTTGCTTCTATATGAAATGATACCATATCGCAACCTGCGTTACAGAATCTTTCTACATACTCTTCTGGTCGTGCTATCATTAGATGACAATCAAAAATTTTATCTGTTTTTGAACGAATAGCTTCGATAATTGGAAATCCAAAAGAAATGTTAGGAACAAAATTCCCATCCATGACATCTATGTGGAACATATCAATCCCAATCTGCTCTAATTCTCTTACATCACGTTCCAAATTAGCAAAATCTGCTGATAAAATTGAAGGTAATATTTTTTTCATAATTATTTCTCCTTTATATATTTCTTCTTCTGTGTTTCTTTTTCTTTTAAATAATAATTTATAGTCTTCATAACGACTTTCCAACACGTCACCTGTGGCTACCGCCTCTTTTTACACCACATTTTACTTCCTCAATATGATTACAAGGTTTAAAACTTACAATCATAACTATTAAATTCTGTAAATAAATATTGAATATCTTCTTTTTTTCTATAAAAGTAATATCTAATGACGAAAAATCCTGGTGTATCTGCTATATAAAAATCGTCTACTTGGTAAAAACTCTATATGTCTTGTCGTGTGCGCCCACGCCCTAGATGTTTAGATATTTCTCCAGTTTCTATATCCAAGTTTGTTGTTAATGTGTTTATGAGTGTACTTTTTCCCAGCTCCAGATTGACCAGAAATTGCAACATATTTTTCTTGAAATTAATTTTTTTAATTTAACTATATCTTCTTTAGTATTGCTTAAAACTATATATCCTATTTTTTTATAATAATCCATTATAGTTTTTTATATTGTCTAACTCTTCTTTCGATAATAAGTCTAACTTTGTGAAAAATAATTATAATATCAACGCGACTATTTTTCATTTAAACATATCAACTTATTTAAAAGCTTACTAGAAAAAAATCCGGTTCTTTAACTGAAACAATAATAATACTGTAATCTATATTAGATACTTTAGGTCTTAATAATTCATTTTTTTCTTTCGAGTATTTCCACTACATATCCTGTATTATTGTCGCTCATCTGAATTTTTAACATCATCTCCTACAAGTGGAGTAATATTGTCGTTTCTAAAATTACCACGTGCTCGGCATGTTATCAACTCATCTTGGCATTGTACATAATAAAAAAACCACTAAGTGCTTTTTAAAATTTTTTTCCTTCTTTTATCATAGTCCTCCTTTTAACCTTTTTTTATAGTTATTGAAATTTTTGTTTTTAATTTCTTCTTTTTGTCTTTTTTCTGCTAATTTTTAACATTTCTATAGCATGCTCTTCTGATAATCTTGTCATCTTATCACCTGATATCATACGTGCAACTTCTTCTATTTTTTTGTTGCCTATCTAATTCTTTTAATTGATGTTAGTGTTCGTTTATCTATTACTTCTTTACTAATTAACAAATTAGTATCAGCAAGAGCAGTTGTTTGTGGTAAATGTGATATACATAATACTTGTGAACCAACACCTAATTGATACATTTTTCTCTGCCATTCGTTGTGATACACGACCACTTACTCCTGTATCTATTTCATCAAAAATAATTGATGTTGCTTCAATACTGCGTGAGAATATAATTTTTTAAAGCTAACATGACTCTAGATAATTCTCCACCAGAAGCCACTTTCGATAATGATTTTAATGGTTCCCCTAAAAGGTTAGCACTAATTAAGATTCTTACATCATCTTTTCCATCACTTGCGTATTCTTTATCTTTAAAGTCTACTTTTATTGTGCTTTTTTATCCATGTACAGGAACTTCAATTCTTCTTGAATAAGACTTTCTAGTTTTTTTGAGCAGTTTTTTTACGTATAGTTGTTAATTTATCCCCTAGAGATTTTTAACTCAGTCAATATATTCTTTTTGCTCTACTATATATTTATCATAGTTTTCTTCATAATTTTCTAACTCTTCTAATTCTTCTTTAATTTCTTCTCTGAAAAATTATTAAGTCGTTTAATGAACGTGAGTATTTCTTCTCAAGGTTTTTATTTTTATCCATTCTAAATATTAAACGATCTAATTTTTTTCTTCATCATATTCAATATCATCTGTGTAGCTAGACACTTCATATTTTAAGTCATCTAAAATATAATAAAGATTTGTTATTTCCTCGTATTTTTTTCTTCAAAATTACTATTATATCTACTTAATTCACCTAAATTTGATTTTTATCTCTGCAAGTTTTGATAAAATTCCATATTCTCCATCAATCCCATCAGTTATGCTATAAGCTAATGTATTGACCTTTTCAAAATTTTCTAGATAATCTATGTCTTTTTCTAGAGAAATATCTTCATCTTTTTTTCAATTTCATCTGTGTAAGTTCTTGATATTGAAATTTTTAGAAAATCAACTTTTTGAAGTATATCACTCTCCTGTTGTTTTAAATTTTTCTATTTTTCTCTGTGACTACTTTTATATTCTTTTATATTTTTTTCTTTATACTCCGTTCGAACTTTTTTTATTTCTTCCTTGTTAAAAGAATCAATTAAATTAAGATGATTTTTTTCTACTAAAAGAATTTGATTATCATGTTGTTCATGCATATCCAATAAATAGACAGCTACTTTTTTTAATGTTGATAAATTAACTATTGTTCCATTTATACGACAAACGCTTTTACCACTACTGTAAATATCACGTCGAATTATTATTACTTCATCTTCTAAATCTAAATCAAGATCGCTAAATATACTAATAACCTCTTTATTTTTTTGGAAAATCAAAAACTCCTTCTACACTTGCTTTTTTCTTCACCATATCTAATATAAGAAGTAGATGTTCTTTGCCCAGAAAGTTGTGATATAGCTGCTAATATCATTGATTTACCTGCTCCAGTCTCGCCACTCAAAAACAGTCAAACCATTTTTTTAAGTTCGATAGTAGCACTTTCTATTATTCCAAACTGTTTTTATATTTAACTGTATTAACACCTATTGTCCTCCTATTTAAAAATGATTATGAGCATTATTCACTATATGTTCAATATTAATAACTTTGTTTTTCTATTTCTTTTGTAGCGTTATATTTTTAATAACATTAAAAATTCGATATTCCCCTCTCCACCTGTTATTGGAGAATATGATAGATTTGTCATACTAAAGCCAACACTATTAGCCAGTAGTAACACTTTTTCTACAACTTCAAGTTGGACTTTTTTATCGCGAACTATACCGCCTTTTCCTACTTTGTCTCTCCCAGCTTCAAACTGAGGTTTTACTAAAGCACAAACCTCTCCCCATCTTTTTATAATCTCTGTGAGATTTGGTAAAATCAGTGATAACGAAATAAATGAAACATCTATCGATGCTATATCAATCTCATACACATCAAAATCTTCTTTGACAGAATGTCTAAAGTTAGTCTGTTCCATCACTTTTACACGCTCATCATTACGTAATTTCCAAACTAATTGATTAGTTCCAACATCTAAAGCATAAACAAATTTAGCACCATTTTGTAAAGCACAATCAGTAAATCCCCCTGTTGAAGAACCTATATCTATCATTACTTTATCTTTTACTGAAAAAAACCTAGTTCATTAATTGCTTTTTCTAATTTCAAACCTCCACGGCTAACATAAGGCATTTGTTTCCCTTTTATTCTAAGCTCAGCAGTAGAATCTACTTTTTCTCCAGCCTTATCTATCCTTATATTTTTCATTATAAACTATACCTGCCATAATAGCACGTTTAGCTTTTTCTCTTGACTCAAATAATCCCTTGACTAACACAAAGGACATCCGCTCTTTCTTTTTGCCATAATTACCTCTTTAAATTATCTAACTATCAAGCTTTATATTTCTTAGCTCAATCTCTTTATCTACTTAATTTTATCATATTAATGATTTTTTTATCTATGAGTTAAGATGTTTTTCATAAAAAAATAAGATAGAAAAAAATTAATTTTTGTAGTTTTTATACATAAATTAACTGCTTCTATCTTTTTGTTTTTGAATACTGATTATACGTTTCTTGTGCATATTTTATTCGTTCATCTAGTGCGACAACTCCTGCTCTTTCAAAATGTTTTTTTCGAATACTTCAGTAGCTTCTCTAACATCTTTTTAATTTTTTTAAACTGCGCATATGAATACTTTCCAAATTTCATTTTTTGCATTTCATATATACTAAAAATTTAATTGACCTTCCAAACTCGAAACTAAAAAAATTATTTTCTTTTTGTCCATTTTTTTCTAAATCTGTTCTTCTTGTAAAGCTCCATTGCGCTATACCATATCCTATTTTATTACCTATCTCTTCTGCAGCAGGATTCATTTTTACTTTCTCTCATAAAAATTCCCTAATATACCTGCAGTTGCTTCTTCACTAAATCCTTCTTCTCGATAAAAAAATTCCATGCTCGTTCTACATTAGTACTTCCTACTAGTTGACGTTGAATAATAATATTCGTACTATTATAATATTCAACTATAACCATTCCTCCCAATATCGCTAAAAATACACCAACCACCACAGGCAATATCTTTTGTTTTTATATTTCTTGTTGTAGTAGCAATATTCCTAACTCTTTTAGTTACTCTTAGATTTTTTTGAGTGACTCCTTTTTTTATCTTTTTGATTTTAAATTTTTTTGTTTTATTTACCACTTTTTGTCTTCGGTGTCTTACTCTTTATTTTTATTTGAATTTTTTTCTTTTTCGCATAACTTCTAGACAATTTTTTTCGTAATAATCCTCACCCCCCATTAGAATTTTATTTTTCTATTTTATAATATTAACTTTATATCAACTATAAAAACTAACGGAGTAGCTCAAAAATTATTAATTCATCTAGAATAAACTTTTTGAGCCACCCCATGGTTCCATTAGATTTCGAAAGTTACAAAAATGAAAACTTCCTAGAGTATCTAATTAAATATATTTAGTAATCTCTAAGCTTATAGATTACCATCCCAAATTGTAATTTTTATTATTTTTACTTTTTTTGATATTCCAAATATCTTTAGCATATTCTTCTACAGAACGGTCAGCTGAGAATATTCCGGCATTTGCTGTGTTAATAAGGCTCATTTGTCCCCATTTTTTTCTTTTGTCTTGATAAGTTTTTTTGCAACAAGCTCTTGAGCCGCTACGTAACTTTCAAAATCAGCTAAACACATGTAGCTATCTTGTGTTAATAAGTAGTCCACAATAAAAGCTAAAGTTCATTCCACCAACTGTCATCGTTCTGATGAAATCTAATGTATCTTTTATTCTAGCAGAGCTATTGTAGTATTCCCATGGTTTATAACCATGTCTATTAAGTTCATCAACTTCAGGAGTTTCCAATCCGAAGATGAAAATATTATCATCTCCTACCGCTTCATGAATTTCTACGTTAGCACCATCTAAAGTACCAAGGGTTAGAGCTCCATTTAGCATAAGTTTCATATTACCTGTTCCACTTGCCTCTTTACCAGCTTGTGAAATTTGTTCACTAATATCTGCTGCTGGTATAATCTTTTCAGCAAGTGTTACTTTATAATCTGATAAAAAATACAACCTTAATATAATCTCGAACTAATTCATCTGATTCAATTAATTGAGAGATTGAATGAATGAATTTAATAATGTTTTTTTCGCCATTTGATAACCTGATGAAGCTTTTTGCCGCAAAGATAAATGTTCTTGGTACTGGACGCAATCCATTGTATTTAATTTCACGATATAAATAAACAATGTGTAACGCATTTAACAATTGACGTTTATACTCATGCAGACGTTTAACCTGTACATCGAAAAATAGAATCTGGATTTACTGTAATACCAGTTGTTTCTTGGATATATTTAGCAAGTTGCTCTTTCTTAACTTTTTTTGATTTCTTGTAATTTTTTTCAACAACTTTTTTTGTCTTTAGCATATTTATTTAATTTATCAATTTTTGATAAATCTTTAACGAAATCATCCCCAATCAAATCTTCTAAATATTCTGCTAGTTCAGGATTAGCCTGTCCTAACCATCTTCTATGCGCAATACCATTAGTTACATTCCCAAACTTAGTTGGATAAAGTTCATGGAATGCTCTGAATGTAGAATCAACTAATATGTCGCTGTGAAGTTTTGATACTCCATTTACATTATGACTTCCTACTATAGAAAGATTTGCCATTCTAATTTGATTGTCATAAATAATAGCTGTTTCTGCTAAAGTATAATCTTTACCTTGATCAATTACCCATTGACAGAAACGTTTATTAATTTCTTCTATAATTGAGTAAATACGTGGTAATAAAGGTTTAAATAATTCAACTGACCATTTTTTTCTAATGCTTCTGCCATTATTGTATGGTTTTGTATACGCAAATGTTTTTTGTTGTAATATCCCATGCTTTATCCCAAGAATATCCATACTCATCTAATAATAGTCTCATAAGCTCAGGTACTCCCATAGCTGGATGAGTATCATTTATATGTAATGCAACATGTTCAAATAGATTTTTCTAATGTACCAAATTCATTGTAATGGTTTTTAGTAATTGTTGAATTGATGCGCTAATGAAGAAATATTGTTGTTTAATACGCAGTTCTTTACCTTCATTCGTACTGTCGGCTGGATATAATAATTTTTGAGATTGACGATGCAATAGCTTCTGCTTCAGAAGATTTTTGAATACTCTCCACGTTCAAACAACTTCATATTAAAGCCAGTTTTTGCTTTTGCTTCCCAAAGACGAAGTGTGTTTACAGTTCCAGTTTTATATCCAGAAATTAATAGGTCATATGGTTCGGCTTGGATTGAAGTATAATCTTTATGTTCAACTTTAAAACCATCTTCTGTTAATTTTTTTCCTCAACTCGGCCGTAAAAATCTAACTTCAACTTCTTCATCATTACGGTAAACTAGACCGTATTTTCCAAGATCTAACCAATAATCTGGAAATTCTTGTTGCCAACCATTATTAATTACCTGCTTGAAAAATTCCATATTCATATAAAATAGAGAACCCTGTAACTGGATAATCACTACTTGTTAAAGCGTCTAAGTAACATGAGGCAAGACGCCCAAGTCCACCATTCCCTAATCCTGGATCTGGTTCAATATCGTAAATTTCATCTAATGAAATACCATTATCAGCAAAAATATTCTCTTGCATCTTTTTCTAAATCTAAGTTAAATAAATTGTTTCTTAACGTTCTACCTACTAAAAACTCCATTGACATATAATAAGCACGTTTTTTTGTCTAGTTTTTTAAGTTCTTGTTCATAAGAAAATTTCTTTTCTGATAAATCTTCTCTTATCGTGCTCATGAGAGCTTCATATACTTGACGTTTACTTGCTGAATCAATTGTTACTCCAAATTGTCTTTTTTAAATACTTCTCTATTTTTTTCTTTGAATCTTTTTGTTCTTCATTATTCTCTCCTGAGTCTTTTTATTTATTACACATATTATATGTCCATTCTAACTACATAATCTCATTGTACATCTCGATATATTTTTAATGCTGATTTTTTTCCAACTAACATCTTGGTTAATAGCATTTTTCATAATTTTATTCCAATTATGACGTTCCTGATAGTAACAATATGTTGCACGATAAACAGCGTCTAGCATATCATATGCGTCAAAAACTTTCAAATGTAAATCCTGTCCCATTTTTTTCCCATCGAATGGTTCTACTGTATCACGCAGCCCACCTACTCGATGGACAATTGGTACTGTCGCATAACGCATAGATATTAGTTGTGATAGGCCACAAGGTTCTGTTTTCGATGGCATTAAGAACATATCACATGAACTATACACTTTTGATGACATTTCTGATGAAAACATTATTAAACTTCGTACCTTGTCATGACGACGATGTTCTAGCGAACGAAGTGCATCTTCATAATGTCTATCACCTGTTCCTAATATAATAAGTTGTGCTCCCTGATTTTTAAAAATTTGATCTGCGACATGAAGTACCAAATCTATACCTTTTTTGATGAGTAAGACGGGTTACCATCCCAATCATCAGAATATTTTCATTAACTTCAAGTGACATTTCTTCTTGGAATTTAAGTTTATTTTGAACCTTATTTTTCAAAGTTTTCAAGTCGAAATTTTGATAAATTTGTTTATCTGTCTTCGAGTTGAATTTATCTATATCTAATCCATTCACAATTCCATGGAGTTTCCCTTGCTCAATTTTTAAAATACTGTCTAATCCGTATGAGAAATATGGATCCAAAATTTCATGGGCATACGTTTCACTTACAGTACTAATTCTATCAGCTAACTGAATTGCACCTTTTAATAAATTCAAATCTCCATTATAAATAAGTGCATCAAAGTATTTATTATCTAAACCGAACAAATAACCCATATCGTATGGATTAAACTTACCTTGGAATTCTATATTGTGAATAGAAATCACACTCTTAATATCACTATAAAAATTCTCTCCACGAGATTTTTAAATCATCTAAATAAATTATAGATAAAGCAGTATGCCAATCATTAGCATTAAGAATATCTGGTTTTATATTCAATGTGAGGTAAAATCTCCAATGCTGCTTTTTGAAAAGAATGCAAATCTCTCACCATCATCACTTTGACCATAAACACTATCTCTATTAAAATATTGTTCATTATCTATAAAGTAATATTTTACTCCATCTATTTCAGTTTCAAATATACCACAATAAACTGTTCTCCAACCCTAAATTAATAAAAAAATATGTTGTCTATATTCTAAGTTATATTTCTCTCATCAATAGAAGAATATAATGGCAATATCACTCTTGCCTCTACATCTTCATCTTGCAATGCTTTAGGAAGTGAGCCAATAACATCACCTAATCCACCAACTTTAACGAAAGGTGCTGCTTCTGCTGCTACGAATAATATTTTTCATTTTTTTGTCATCTCCTTATTCATTGTTTTATCATAAATTTATTTCCAGATAAAAAGGGTTAGTATTAATTTATGATTCTTTGCTTATTATACTCCTTTTTCCAATAGAAAATCGAGATTTTAATTTTTTTCATAAATTATCCTAACCCTAATATTTAGTTATTTTTACAACTTTATTTTTTCTCTACAATCACTTGACAATTTTCTGTCCCTTTTAATTCAATTTTTTTCTCCTATCGTTGCAGCTTTATCTGAAATTACATAATCTAAATAAGCTGATTTTTTTCACAACGCAATTAGGCATTATTATAGAATTTTTTTAATTACAGCACCTTCTTCTACAACTACATCACGGAATAAAAATACTATCTTCAACAATTCCATTAATTTCGCATCCATCACCTAAGATAGAATTTTTAACAATTGCTCCATCTCCATACATTGTTGGTACACTATCTTGAACTCTTGTCAGTATATCTGTTCCAGATAAAAAAATAACTCTCTTAACTTATCTGGATTTAGTAAATCTTTGTTAAAGTCATAATATTCTTGAACACTATTTATAGTTCTATTATAACTCTTAATTTCGTATCCATAAACATTTAATTTATGGAAATTTTTTAGCTACATAATCTAATAATATATCTTCCCAACCTAATGTTGTTCCTTTTTTTGAACAATATCTTTAAACATAGATTTTGACATAATATAAATTTTTAACTTGTGTTGGACAAACTTCATCATATCCATTATAGTGATATAAACTATCATACACTCTATGTTTTTTTCATCAAATATAATTTGTGATTCACGTTGTTGCGGCTTTCTATATGTATAAGCTAAAAGTAACATCAGCATTTGTATTTTTTTATGGTATTTTTACCATTTCTTTAAAAATCAATGTTTCCAACAATATTTGCATCTGCTAAAATACAATATTCTTCTAATAAACCGTCTGAATAAGATATTGCATCACCAAGCGCTTCTATTTTGTTATGAGCAACTCTATTTGATAAGTGATTCGACATAGGTGTAATAAATTTCAAACCACTATTTTTTCTGTTCAGATCCCAGTCTTTCCCCCAACTTAAATGATCCATTAGCGACTTGTAGTGGTGATTAGTTACAACTGCTATATTAGAAACTTCAGCTTTTACTAATGATGATAACATAAAATCTATCATTCTATATCTTGAGGCAATTGATAATGATGCTAATGTTCTATTTCTTACCAATCCTTGCAAGTCATCATTTCTATAATTGTCTGCGAATAATACACAAAAAGCATTTACCATATTATTTTCCCTCTACTTTTCCTATTTTTCTGAAACTACTTCATCTTTTTCCAACTACCGTGATTTGTTCTTTTCCTAAAACAATTTCTCTGTGTCCCTACCTCAATATTTTTCTTTGATTACTGAACCTTCTGCAATAATTGAATTAAAGACTTTTGCACCACGCTCTATTTTTAGCATTTTGCATTATAATACTTCCTACTACTTCTGCTCCCTCTTCTATAGTAACCCCTGAAGAAATTATCGATTCTGAAACTAATCCTGAAACAGACGTTCCCATCAGAAATCATAGAATTTTTTTAACATTAGCACTCGCACTTAAGTATTGTGGCATTACCCCAGCATGACGATAGTATATTCTCCATAGTTTATCATCAATATTAAAGTTCTCTTTATTTTTTTAATTAAGTCCATGTTAGCTTCCCATAAACTTTCAATTGTACCCTACGTCTTTCCAATAGCCATAAAACGGATATGCATAAATATTTTTACCTTCATTTAACATCATAGGAATAATATTTTTACCAAAGTCTTTTTCACTATCTGGATTTTTCTTCATCTCGCACTAAATAGTCTTTTTAATTGCTGCCAACTGAAAATATAAATTCCCTATTGACGCTTTAGTTGAAATTGGATGTTCTGGTTTTTCTAAAAATTCAGTTACTCTTAAATCCTCGTTTGTATTAAGAATACCAAAGCGACTTGCTTCTTCAATTGGTACATTAATATGAGCAATAGTTAGATCTGCACCTTTTTGTTTGTGGAAATCCAACATTTCTTTGTAGTTCATTTTTATAAATGTGATCACCTGATAAAATAAGAACATACTCTGGATCATATTGTTCAATATATTTTTATATTTTGATAAATTGCATTAGCAGTTCCTTTATACCATTCTCCTGTTTTCCCTGCTGTGTAAGGTGGTAAAATTGATAATCCCCCATCCATTCTATCTAAGTCCCAAGGTTGTCCATTTCCCATATATGAATTAAGCTCTAATGGCATAAACTGCGTTAATACACCTACAGTAGAGATTCCAGAGTTTGCACTAGTTTGAAAGTGGAAAATCTATAATTCTATATTTTTCCACCAAACGGTACAGCTGGTTTTGCCATATCTTGTGTTAAAACTTGAAGTCTCGTTCCTTGACCTCCTGCTAATAGCATTGCTACTACTTCTTTTTTACGCGCCATAAATTTGTCCCCCATCTTCTAAACTTATTATTTCTTTTTCTATATACATTGTTGCATAAGGTGGTATATTTTATACTCAAAGTATATTGAAAATTATTTTTCTTTTTTTATTTAGTGTTTTTAGATTTCTATTTTGTAATGCTGTACCATCATATTTTTTTAGCATCTGAATTTAATGATATTTTGTAGCTTCCCCAAGTATCCACACCTATTTCATAACCTTTTTAATATTTGGCCTGAAAAAAATTACTTACTACTAATACTTCTTTTTCCGCTATTATCAATTCTTGAAAAAGCAAAGACATTATTTGTATTATCATCAACTACATGCCATCTAAAACCGTTCCAATCACAATCATTTTGCCATAATGCAGGTGTAGATTTATAATATTTATTTAATTCTTTTCACATAACGTTGGCTAAAACTATGTTTTTGGGTATAGTAACAAGAACCAATCAAGTTGTCTTTCTTCATCCCATTCTATAAATTGCGCTATGTCAACACCCATAAATGTTAATTTTTTTCCCAGGATGTGCAAACATATAACCTAAAAAAATGCTTTTAAAATTAGAAAATTTATCTTCATATGCTACCGGTGCTTTATCTAAAAAGTGACTTTTTTCCCATGTACTACTTCATCATGAGATATTGGTAAAATATAATTTTTCTGAAAAGGCATAGCACATTGAGAATGTGAATTTGTCATGTGATCCTTTTCTAAAAAATGGGTCTACTTCTAAATAATCAAGACTGTCGTTCATCCATCCCATGTTCCACTTGAAATCAAATCCAAGTCCACCGTGCTCAACAGCGGCCGTTACTTTAGGATAACTTGTAGATTCTTCTGCAATCATACTAACTCCAGAATAATTTTCTTTAACATATAGATTTAGATTTTTTTAGAAAATCTATCGCTTCTAAATTTTTCAAAACCTCCATAGATATTCCTTGTCGATTTTTTTCTTCATCACGACAATAGTTTAAAAATATCATTGAACTAACCGCATCAACTCTTAATCCATCAATATGATAATCTTCAATCCAAGATATTGCGCTAGAAGTTAAAAAAATGATTTAACTTCATTACGGCCATAGTCAAAAAAACTCTAGTCCCCCACCCTTCGTGTTCCATTTTTTTCTTGTATCTGAATATTCATAGCAAGGTGTTCCATCAAATTCATATAATCCATGTGCATCTTTTGTAAAATGTCCTGGCACCCAATCAAGAATAACACCAATATTATTTTTATGACACTTATCAACAAAATACATAAAATCTTCTGGAGTTCCATATCTTGATGTAGGTGAAAAATATCCTGTTACTTGATAACCCCAAGATTTATCATATGGATACTCAGTTACTGGAAGTAATTCAATGTGAGTATAGTTCATTTCTTTTACATAGTTAACTAGTTCATCTGCCAACTCGCGATAACTAAATTCATCGTCGTTTTTCTTTATGTTTCCAAGATCCCAAATGTACTTCATAAATATTCATAGGTTCCTGGTAAGGAACTTTTCGCTTAGCCATCCACTTATCATCTTCCCATTCATATTTTTGGAAGCCTATAAACCTTAGATGCAGTTTGAGGTCTAGTTTCTGCATGTACCGCATAAGGATCTGCTTTCCATAGTTCCTGACCGCTTTCTGTTACAATAATATACTTATATGAATCAAAATTGTTTCACATCAGGTACTGTGATCTCATAAATTCCTTTATCGTTAAAAAGGTTGCATTTCATAAACATGTGGATCCCACGAACAAAACTCACCTGTCACAAAAAAACTTTTTTTGGCTTTTGGTGCCCAAACTCTAAAGGTACAAGCTCCATCTTCTAAAAATGATCCTAAAAAAATTTATGACTATGGTAGTTAGTTCCTTCATGAAATAAGTATTCCGCCATACTATTCACAATATAACCCCCTTTTTTTCAATTAAAGTAAACGTTTTTCTTTTGTTATAAAAAAGAAACATTAAAATAATAAATAAATTTAATTACTTTATTATTGGATTTCTTTTTTTCTTTTTATACTTATATTATAACACATACCCCAATTTCTGTAAATGTTTTCTTGCAAAAATGATGATTGCTTTTTATACTTACAAAATAAAAAAATATATAAAAGTTTTTTTATATTTTTCGCATTCAATTAATTTACAATAATATTATTTTTATATTACAATTATATTGTTGAAAAAAATTCACATATAAATTTAATACAAAAAAAATATTACATTAATGGAGAAAATAAAATTATGATTATTTTTTAACCCCATTTATAACAAGTTTCCTCATGGAGCAATTATAAATAAACAAAGTTTAAAATTTGAAGTGTTAATTAGAGATGATTTTTACTTTTAATGATTTTTAGAATAGTAATAAAAAAATGAATTTACAGGAATTTCATTTTTCTAAAAAGCTTAACTTTTCTTGAGAAAAAAACTCATCTAATTATTCAAAAATATTTTGTTGACTTCGGTGGTTTTGATATAGGATTATATTTTTTTATCATTTTTGAAGTTGTATTTGATAGTTTCACCGCTTATTTGAAAAATGATAATTTAGATGCTAAATTAGTACGTGAAAATAGCGAATTACCTGATTGGCAATTGACAGTCTACGATGAAAACTTTACCACTCCTGATTGGTATAAAGGTTCTATAATGTACCAAATTTTTTTCCTGATAGGTTTAAACGTAGCGAAAAAAATATGTCGCACCTGCTGCAAAAAAATGAAGATATTCGAATCAGACATAAATCATGGGATGCTATCCCCATTCATCAATAACACATAAAGACTATGGTGCTAAAGATTTCCTAATGGGTAATTTGCTAGGTATTGAAGAAGAAAAAGATTACTTTAAAAAAATTAAATATAGAAAGTATTTATCTAAATCCAATAGTCGAAAGCCCTGAAAAATCACCGTTATTCTACTTCAGATTATTTTTAAAAGTGGATCCGTATTTTTGGAACAAATGATCAATTTGAAGAATTTTGTAACAACTTTAAACAAGACAATATTAAAATAATTTTTAGATGGTGTCTTCAGTCACACAGGCTCTGATAGTATTTACTTTAACAGATATAACCACTATGATAGCATAGGATCTTTTTAATTCAAAAGAATCCCCTTTATTATTCTTGGTTTAACTTTATTAATTTCCCTAATGAATATCATTCTTGGTGGGGATTTGATAATTTACCAACTGTAGTAAAAAGAAAATAAAGAATATAGTGACTTTATTAATAATAAAGATACTGGCGTTGTCAATTTTTGGCAAAAGTTAGGTATCTCTGGTTGGCGACTTGACGTGGCTGACGAGTTTCCTGATGAATTCCTTGATCGTATTCGCGAAACAGCGAAAATATTATGATAAAGACGCCTTAATTATCGGAGAAGTTTGGGAAGATGCAACGAATAAAATTTCTTATAATACACGTCGACGCTATTTCTTAGGAAAACAACTTGATAGTGTTATGAATTATCCTTGGAAAGATGCAATTATTAATTTTGTTAAGTACAATGATGCCAAGAAATTCTCAGTTGAAATATTAAAACTGGTAGAAAACTATCCACAACCCGCTCTTGATTGCATTATGAACCTATTAGATAGTCATGATACTGAACGTGTGCTTACTTTACTTGCATTTGATAATCCAGAAAGTATTCCAGTAAATGAACGTCCAACATACAAATTATCAGATGAACAATATACTAAAAGCTCGAGAACTATTAAAAATTTGCAAGTTTTATTCAATTTACATTACCTGGTGTCCCATGTATTTACTATGGAGATGAAATTGGTATGTATGGCTTTAGAGATCCATACAATCGTTTAGGTTTTGCTCATGATAAAAAGATTCTGATCTACTAAATCACTATATAGAGCTGTCTAATTTTAGACATGATAATAAAAGAAAACTTCATAACTGGATTCGAAATGAGTTATATTGCTGACAAATGTATCGCATACCGTAGGAATGATATTCTTTGTATTATTAATCTAGATAACAAAGCACATTTTATACCAGAATATAATGGAGAAAAAAATATTTGGAAATAATAAAATATACGTCACTCCATATGGTGTAGTAATTCCACCAAGTAGTTATATAGCTGTTAGAAATTAAATAAAAAAACTTTTCGCAGTTTGTAATTCTAACTGCGAAAGTTTTTTTATTATCCCGAGTTTCTTAGCCCTGTTGCTATTCCATTAATAGTAATATGAATAGTGTTAACCTGTGATTCTGGAAGCTTTGCCTTCTCTAGCTCGTTTTATTAATTCTATTTGTAAATAGTTTAATGTATTGAAAAGTATTGTAACCTATTATCTAAACTTTTAGTTAGATATGTATTATCTTCTAAAAATTCTTTATGTTCCGAAATTTTCTAAAACTACCTCTTTTGTTAGTTGCCATTCTTTTTAAAAATTTTCATCATATACCTGTTTTGTTTTTGATCCTTACAAAGATTTGCATATTCTTTTGCTATTTCCCATATCTGATTTTGACATAACCATATCTACATTTGATAATAGCGATGTAAAGAACGGCCAATTTTTTTATACATACTGCGGAGTTTATCAATATTTTCTTTATCTTTATTAATAAAGTTTGAAAATGCAGTACCCTACTCCATACCACCCTGGCAGCATTATTCTACTTTGGGACCATGAGAAATACCCAAGGTATGGCTCTTAACCCCCAATATCTGTAATTTTTTTACGTGAAGCTGGGACGAGAACCTATATTTAAGCTTGAAATTTCTTTAATTGGCGTTGCTTCAAAGAAATAGTTATAGAAATTTGGATTTTCAAAATACAAGTTTTACGGTATGTTTTCATAACTATCCGCCACAATTTCATCCATTATAACTTGAATTTCTGGAATATCTCTAATATCTGTATTAACTTTATCAGCATTCATTCTTTGAATCACCGCAGAAAACAATGCTTTCTAAAGTTGTAGTATGCTGCATCACTATTACCGTATTTAGCTGCAATAATCTCTCCTTGTTCTGTAAGACGTATTCTATCTTGAACACTACCTAGTGGTTGAGAAATAATTGCATCATAACTTGGTCCGCCTCCACGACCTACTGTTCCTCCACGACCATGGAAGAATGTGATTTTTTTATACCATACTTTTCTCCAAGCGATGATAAGTCTTGTTGGGCCTTTATATAGTGACCATCTGATGATAAATATCCACCATCTTTGTTACTATCAGAATATCCTAACATAATTTCTTGATAATCTTTTATTATCACTAACCCATTTTTTTCACAATATCAAGATTTAAATAATTATCCATAATTTCATAAGAATTTTCTAAATCTTCTATAGTTTCAAATAATGGTACTAACTGTAACCTTGCAAAATCTTTTTCCTACTAAACCCTACTTCTTTCAACATTATTGCAAGTTCTAACAAATCTGAAATACTTGTAGTATGAGATATAATATTTTTGACGTATTATATTGTTTCCTAGTTTATCTTTTAAATATCTCTTGCTGTATGGAAAAATTTCAAGTTCTTTTTCAATTCTTCAGATTGCCTACTATCATCCCCTTTATACTAAGATGGTCGTGGATCTTCATTTAGCTGTCTCAATAGTAAATTTGCATTTTTTTCCTCTTTCTGATAATGAATTATAATTTTGTTCAATATTAGCACATTTTAGAAGTTCAGCTACACATGCCTCATGAAACACTAGAATCTTGACGCATATCAATGCTTGCCAGATAAAAATCCAAAGATTTTTAACTACATTCAATAATTCTTCAAATTCTCCAGTTTATTAAAATTTCCCCTTTGTTCTCTAAAAAAGAGATTTTTTTCCATAATTATTTAAATCTTTGTTTCGAAATCCTCAGCAGTTAGAGTAAATATCACCATGTATTGTATCATTTAAGTAAATATTTCATCGAGTATTTTTCTAATTTACATCTTACATGTAAAAATATAGCTTTTTCTATAAAATTCTTTTTCTCTATATTCTGATAAATCTAAAGACTTATTGGCAAGCTCACGAAGAGCTTCACTTTCTCCTAATCAATTGCGATGACATAGAAAAATGTTCGATACAAATTATCTAACTTTGATTCAAATAATAATGTGATGATTAAATCACATTGTTTCATTGCAGACAGTTTTTAGTGTTTCTGCTGTTACATAAATGGATTTCCCATCACGATCTCCACCTAATCCACATCCCCATAGTTATAGGAGCTTTCATTTTACTAAATCGGTATATTATGTTCTTTTAACAAGTTTTTTATATTCAGTCATTAAGTTTAGATATTGCTTTTATAAATGATAAATTATAATACTCTAATACATTTGTAATTTCATTAACTACTTTTAATTTTTTTCACGAATTATATCACTTTGTAAAGCAAAATTTCAATGTGTTTTTTTGTAAATCATTATATCCATTTACTCTTTATTTAATTAGTCCATTTTTAACATCACGATGTTTTTCTTAATAAAGTTATGTATATTTTTCAGTTAAATCTCAATGTAGTTTTTTTCTTTGAACTTGTGTAGGATGCGCTGTTAGAAACTGGGTACTACATTTAATATTATTTCTAAAATATTAGCATCTTTTTAAATTTTGACATTGAATCAGATAGTTTCCCAACATATGAGTCTTCTCCAGAATTATTTTTTTATAATTAACTTCATATGCTAAATCAACATCTTCTGAAATATTGATTAATCAATGGTAATGTTGAGAAGAAAAGTTAGCTACTATTTCCATCTCTTCTTGATTTCAATGTTTTTTTATAATTTTCGTTTAATTGATCATATTTCTTTTTACTATCAGCTAATCGTTTTTAACTCGACTAATTTTTATTAAAATGTCTCTGTTTGAAGTCATCTTTCTTAGTTGCTTTCAAGCAAAATCTGTGTTAATAATTGTATTTCTTCATCTACAATATTTCTGATTTATGTTACTCTCTAGTCTCATACTTTGCATTAAGATCTACCTCCTTTATTTTTGATTTTTGTATAATAATATTACCATTGTAATGTTTATTATCAAAGTATAACACATATTCCATTATAAAACTTTTTTTCTATATAAATACAATTGCTATTGAAGATTTTTTTCTATGTTTTTATTAAATTACTAACATTTTTCAAATAAATATAAATTTCTTTACTACTGTTCTTATTTTTAGAAAAAACAGCCCGAGATAAACATCTTTTGTGCTCGGGTCTTTAAATTAGTCATCTTCGTAGTATTTCTTCTTTTAGCTGCTAATGTCACTGTTGCTACTTTTTTTGATCGTCAACTAAAGTTAATTACTTTTAACTCCTGTAGCAGTTCTTCCTAAGGTACTAATTGTAGAAATATCTATTCTAATAATTATTCCTTGATCAGTCATAATCATCAAGTCTTCGTTTCCAGATACTGATTTTAACTGCAACTATTTTTACCCTGTTTTTCTTAGTAACTTTAGCTACTTTAACACCTTTACCACCACGGTTTATTACATTAAACTCTGTAGATTTAGAAATTTTTACCAATACCATTTCTCTGTAACTGTTAAAATTTTTCTTAGATTCATCCACTACTTCCATACCTACTACATAATCATCTGGAGAAAGTGTTATACCTTTGACACCACGGCTAACACGTCCCATTTGACGTACTTTTTTTCAGCATTAATTCTAATTGCTTGACCGTTTGCAGTTACAATCATAATATCTTGATCATCAGTAATTCTTTGAACATCAATTAATGAATCACCATCATCCAGTTTAAGTGCTATTTTACCTTTTTTCAAAGGATACTTGCATAATCTCCTAATTTAGATTTTTTTAATAATACCAAATCTTAGTTGAGAAGATTAGACTTGTAGTCCTCTTCTTGAAGGTCAGAAATAGCAATAATAGAGTTTACTTTTTTTCTTCTTTTTTTCTATCTCAAGTAAATTAATAATCGGTATACCTTTAGACTGACGACTCATTTGATTAATTTCATATCCCTTTTAAGAGTATAAACTTTTCCTTTATCGGTGAAAGAATAAAATATGATCATGAGTTGAACAACTTAGCATATAAGCTACGTTATCCTCATCATTAGTAGTCATACCATTAACACCTCGTCCACCACGACCTTGTGACTCTTATAAGTACTAGCTGCTAAACGTTTAATATATTGATTATGTGATAAAGTTATAATTATTTGCTCTTTTTTTCGATTAAATCTTCATTATCGATTTGATCTACTTGTCCTTCAATTATAACACTTCGACGTTTATCACCATATTTATCTTTTAATTTCTAGTAGTTCTTCTTTTAACTATCTCAAGAACACGCTCTGGCTTTAGCTAAGTATATCTTCTAAATCATCAATTAAGTTCCATAAGTTTTTTTATATTCTTCTTCAATCTTATCGCGTTCTAAACCAGTAAGTCTTTGTAGACGCATATCTAAAAATCGCTTGTGCCTGAACATCTGTTAAAGTGAAAAATTCGTTCTATTAAAGCACGTTTTTAGCTTCTTCAGTAGTTTGAGAACCACGAATTAAGCTAATAATTCTATCTATATTATCTAAACGCTATTCTTAATCCTTCTAAAATGTGAGCACGAGCTTTTGCTTTATTTAAATCGAATCTAGTTCTACGAACAACTACTTCTTTTTGATGCTCTAGATAATGATATAACGCTTCTTTTAAGTTAAGTAATTTTGGAACCCCATTAACAAGAGCAATCATGTTAACACCAAAATGAACTTTGAAGTGGTGTTAATTTATAAAGATTATTTAAAATAACATTACTATTTACATCACGACGTAATTCGATTACGATACGCATACCCTTTTTAGGTTACTTTCATCTCGTAAAGTCTGTTACACCTTCAATTTTTCTTTATCTCGAGCTAGTTCTAGCAATTTTTTTCAACTAATTTTTGCTTTATTTAACTTGATAAGGAATTTCTGTTATCACAATTCGTTTCCTTACCATTTTTTTCATTTGCTCGATTTCTGTTTTACCACGCATAACTACTAGAACCACGTCCAGTAGTATATGCTTTACACTATTCCACTACGACCTAATAAGTGTGCTCCAGTTGGAAAATCTGGTCCTTTAATTTTAGTCATAAGTTCAGCAATAGTAATTTCAGAGTTATCTGCAAAGCTACTACACCATCAATGACCTCACCTAAGATTATGTGGTGGAATATTTGTAGCCATACCAACCGCAATACCACTACTACCATTTACTAGTAAATTAGGTATGCGAGCATGGCAAATACTTTTGGTTCTTGTTTTAGTACCCATCGTAGTTTTCTTGCATATCAACAGTATCTTTGTTGATGTCTCGTCAACATCTCTGAAGCTATTTTTACTCATTCTAGCTTCTGTATAACGCATTGCCGCTGCTCCATCACCATCGATAGATCCAAAGTTCCCTTGACCATCTACCATTGGATATCTACTGTTAAAATCTTGAGCTAAAGACGTACTATTGTTCCATATGTTGCAGAGTCACCATGAGGGTGATACTTTTCGCCATAACTCTCCCGACTACGACAGCAGCACTTTTTTTCTATAAGGCTTGTCATGATGTTAATCCCTAGTTCATTAAATGCATATAATATTCTTCTATGAACTGGTTTTAGCCCATCTCTAACATCTGGTAGAGGCACGTGAAACAATAACACTCATTGAATAATCAAGAAATGAATTTTTCAATTTCAGTTGTTATATTTACGTCAAGGTAATATTATTTTTATTATCTTCCATGTTTCTATCCTTTTCTTACTAAATGTCTAAGTTTACAACATTTAGAGGCATTTTCTTCGATAAACTTTACGTCTTGGTTCTACTTTTTTTCACCCATTAGACGTATCGAAAACGCAGCATCTGCTCGTTTGTGCATCATCCTATACTTACTTTGATACATTAAACGATGTTTCTGGATCCATTGTTGTATCCCAAAGTTCTTCAGCATTCATTTCTCCAAGACCCTTTGTATCGTTGAACTGTATATTTTTTTATCTCCAGCAAATTTCTTTCAATATGTTGTCCTTCAGTTCTTCATCTGTATGACAGTAGTACTCTTTTTTTACCAACTTTTCAGATCCATATAGTGGTGGTCTTGCAATATATACATAACCCGCATCTATTAATTCTCTCATATATCTAAAGAAGAATGTCAATAATAATGTTCGAATATGGCTACCATCAACATCAGCATCGGTCATAATTACGATTTTTATGATAACGTAAAGTTTGTCCATATTTAGATGTTTCTCCGATTCCCATACCTACTGCCGTTATTAGAGATCGAACTTTCATCACTTTGATAAATACTTTATCAATTCTAACTTTTTTTCTACATTTAAAATTTTACCTTTTAGTGGTAGTATAGCTTGAACTTACTATCACGTCCAAGTTTTTGCACTTCCTCCCAGCAGAGTCTCCCTTCGACTAGGAATAATTGCACATTCAGCTGCATCCTTTACTAGAGCAATCTGCTAAAAGCTTACCTGGTAAGATTAGTAAACTCTAAATGCATTTTTACGACGAGTTGATTCTCTTGCCTTTTTTTGCAGCTATTCTAGCACGTGATGCTTGTAAAGTCCTTTTCTCAACTATAATTTTTTAGCAACCTTTTGGATTTTCTAATAGAAAATCTATCTAATTCTTCAGAAAAATAGTTTATTAGTAATTGTACTCATTTCTGAGTTTCCTAGTTTAGTCTTTTGTTTGTCCTTCAACTGTGGATTTGGATGTTTAATAGATATAATAGCTACTAAACCTTCACTAACATCATCACCAGTAAGTGATTTCTTTTTCTTTAATTAATTTATTCTTTTTTACCATACGAATTTATAATACGTGTTAAAGCTGTTTTTAAATCCACTTTCATGTGTACCACCTTCATGTGTATTTGATATTGTTAGCATAACTCAAAAATATTACTAGAATATCCTGTATTATACTGCATTGAGATTTCTACTTCTTACCCTTCCATCTCACCATGAACATAAATAGCTTCATGTAAATGAATCTTTATTTTTCATTTAACATCTCTACATATTCTAATAATCCACCTTCATAACAGAAAGTTTCTTCTTTTCTCTTGGCTTTTCTCTTTCATCTTTCAGAACTATTGTAATACCTTTATTTAAGAAAGCAAGTTCTCTAATACGTGATCTTAAATATATCATATTCATATACTGTAGTTTCTTGGAAATATCTCTGGGATCTGCTTTTGAAATCGAATAGTTGTTCCCTGTTTTATCAGTTTCACCGATAACAGTAATTCCTTGAACTACATCTCCTCGCTCAAACATCATCGAATGAATTTTTACCATCACGATGAACATAAGCTTCTAAATTTGTTGATAATGCATTAACAACGCTGGCACCAACTCCGTGAAGTCCACCAGATACTTTTATATCCGCCTCCACCAAATTTACCACCCAGCATGTAGCACTGTTAATATTACTTCAAGTGCAGGTTTTTCCTGTTTGTTCTTGAATATCAATTGGGATACCACGACCATTATCTTCAACTCTTATCCAATTATCTTTTTTTCAATTGCGACTGTAATAGTATCACAATGTCCTGCTAAAGCTTCATCAATAGAGTTATCTACGATTTCCCAAACCAAGTGATGTAGCCCTCTACTAGAAGTAGAACCAATATACATCCCTGGATCTGACTCTTACAGCTTCTAATCCCTTCAAGAACCTGAATCTGATCAGCATTATATTCTTGCATTTGTTTTTTTCTACCATAATTTTTTTCCTTTTCGTTTTTATCATAGTGTATTTAATTAAATATCCTATCAAAAAAATTTCACTAATAGTTACCATTATTAATTTTTGAAAAACTTTTAGCTTTTTTTCTAATAAATCTTCCTTTTATATCTGATATGGAAGGTGTTGTTATAAATGTTTGAACATTTTCATCAATTGCATCTAATAAAGTTTTTAACTGATCTATTTTCTATCTAACTCACTCAATACATCATCTAAGAGCAAAGTATGGGATAATCTACCTGTTTTTAGATTTTTAAATAATCTATTTCTGAAAGTTTAAGTGACAAACACAATACTTCGTTGTTGTCCTTGAGAAGCATACATTTCTTTGCTTCTAAAGATTATTTATAAAGAACTCTAAATCATCATGATGAGGTCCGATTTTTAGTATTACCCTCTCATTATATCATCGATAAGATTTTATCCATTATTTATCTCAATAATATTTTTCTTCATTAAAATCTTTGTATCTTCAAACACTAGTTTATACTCTAAGCATATCTAATATAGAACTCTTTATATTTTAATTTCCAAAATCTTCTTTACTGTTAGAAATATTTAGCATATTTTTCATGTGCTAGTTTAGATAAATCTTTTATAAACGAGACTCGTTCTTTAGTAATATACATTGCTATTTTTTTACTAATTGACTAGTAAGTAGTCTCTAAAGATACGCTAAAGACTTATTTCATCTTTTAGGATTCTTTTTTCTCATGTCTTTTTAAATATGAATTACGTCTGTTTCAGAAGGTGTTGATACAGTAAATGAGTACTTTATGATAAATACGAGAAAATTGATAAAATTCTCTATTTATAAACTCTCTTCTCAGAGATGGAGATCCTTTTACTAATTTGTAAATCTTCTGGAGAAAAATAAAGACAACGTTTAATTCTCCAACAAAACTCAGTTAACTTAGTTTTTAACGCCCTGCAATTTTTTTGCACTTTTTTTCCCTTTATTGTTATTCCCTAACATAATATCTAGCATTTTTATCATTCTTATTTCTAGAAACACATGACATTGCAGCAGCTATCTTCTCCAAACATAATACACTCACTATCGCTTTTTTTGTTCGATAACTTTTTACCCAAATGACTAAACAAAAATATTGACTCAACTAATATTAGTCTTTTCCATTAGCATTATCACCAAACTAAAAAAATATTAAGGGATGGGATGTACTTTGCTATATTTCAAAGATGAAATAGTTACGAAAAATACAATAGTTTTAAACGTCTTTAATTTTTCATTTAAACTATAATATACTCTTTGATCCATCTATTTCTATTACATCATTAGAATATAGTTTTCTTACCCTCGTCTGTCTTTCCAAGTGCATCATTTAGAAACTCTACCTCTACTTCTTTGTAAGAAAATATTTTAGCTTCTCCTCCTGAAGCAATAAAACCCTTCTAGTTTTTAAAAAAATTGAGATAATGTAATATACTCACTATTAATAAAAAAACTTTTTTTCATTTTTACACCTCCAAATTGATTTGAAATGAAACTTTATGTATATAAATATATTTTTATACCTTATAATTATATCAGAAAACAGCTTTTTTTCAAGAAACTGGCAACAGAAATAATACTTTAGATATATTGTCTATTGAGAAAAGAGCATGTTTTTGTCAATCTATTATTACTATGAATTTTTTTAAATAAATATATTATATTTTTAATTACATTTTAATAATTTATTTAAATATTTAGTTATTAAAGAGTAGTATTTTTTTATGGGGTTTTTTTATATTATATATTTGTTCTTGAAATTTTTGTCATTTTATTGTAAGTTATTCACTCTTAACATACAAATATATTAGTGTTTAACACTAAATTTTATATTTATATTAATCTTCTACCCTATATTAAAATAAACTATAAAAAAAGCCAACTACACAATTATGTAGTTAGCTTTAAATTAATTATTTAGCTAAAGCTGCTTTTAGCTTGTTCACAAATACTTGTGAATGCTGCTGCATCGTGGATAGCGATTTCTGATAACATTTTTCTGTTAATATCGATACCAGCAACTTTAAGTCCGTTCATTAGACGACTGTAAGATAATCCATTTAATCTTGCAGCTGCATTAATACGAACGATCCATAATCTTCTGAAATTACGTTTTAGTTTGACGACGGTCTCTAAACGCATACATACCAGATTTCATAACTTGTTGCTTAGCAACTTTGAATAATGTATGTTTTGAACCAAAATATCCTTTAGCTAGTTTTAAAACTTTTTTACGGCGACGACGAGTCACAGTTCCACCTTTAACACGTGGCATATCAAATTCCTCCTTATGTATAACTTAAATAAGTATTTACGCTATAATTAATCTTCTTTAATATTATTTAACTAATAAAGTTCTAATACGTTTGTAATCACCACGAGATACTAATGAAGCTTTACGTAAGTGACGTTTTTGTTTAGTAGTTTTTCTTGAAAACCAGTGAGAAGTATAAGCACGGCTACGTTTTAATTTACCGCTAGCTGTTTTTTTCACACGTTTTGCTAAACCACGGTGAGATTTCATTTTTGGCATTATCAAATTCCTCCTATATTAAACCTTTATTTCTCTTTTTTTGGTGCTAGAACTAAGAACATACTGCGACCTTCCATTTTAGGTTTTTGTTCGACAGTAGCTATATCGCTAGCTTCGTTAGAAAAGTTTTCTAAAACTTTCTGTCCAATTTCTTTGTGGGTGATTGCTCTCCCTTTAAAACGAATAGAAACTTTAACTTTGTCTTCTTTTGCTAAGAATTTACGTGCATTTTTCAACTTAGTTTCAAAATCATGTTTTTTTCAATCGTTGGAGATAATCTTATCTCTTTTTGTTGTCACGATTTTTTTGTTTCTTACGTGCTTCTTTTTCTTTCTTTTGTTGTTCAAATTTGAATTTACCATAATTCATAATTTTTCGCAACAGGTGTTTTTAGCATTTGGAGCTACTAAGACTACATCCAAACTCAGACGCTCTGCTATCTGCATTGCTTCTGCTTTTGTTTTTAACTCCTAATTGTTCTCCATTTTTGACTAATTAAAAAGAAACTCTTTTCGCTTTAATACCTTCATTTACTTGTGCAGTATCTTTACTAATGATCAGCACCTCCTATTTATAAATTCATTAAATACTAAAAGTACTAAAAACTGGGTGCAAAAACACCCAGCGCATAAAATTCTACATTTCATCTACATAGACCTGACCAATCAAAATTGGCAGGGTGAGAAACAGGTGCTTCTACTTTTTGTATTCAACATTATTCATTTTTACATTTATTTTTCTAGTTTTTGTCAATAGAAATATATCATTTTTTTGATATATTTCTATTGACTCTACATTTTTAGCTAAATTGCATCTAATTCTTCTTGTAATTCTTCTTCAATTGGCTTATTTAAATCTTCTTCTGATTCTATATCAATATTATTATATCTAGTCATACCTGTTCCTGCTGGAATTAGTTTACCTATAATAACATTCTCTTTAAGCCCCATAAGTTTATCAACTTTTCCTTTAACTGCTGCATCTGTAAGAACACGTGTTGTTTCTTGGAATGACGCCGCTGATAAGAAGCTTTCTGTTTCAAGAGATGCTTTTTGTAATACCTAGAATAACTGGTTTAGCTGTAGCCATATTCCCACGTTTTTTCAAGGATTCGTTTGTTCTCATCAGTAAATTTGTGAATATCTACTAGTGAACCTGGAAGTAAATCAGTATCTCCCTGCATTGATTACGCGTACTTTTTCTTAACATTTGACGAACCATAACCTCTACGTGCTTGTCACTGATTTCTACCCCTTGCATACGGTAAACTTTTTGTACCTCAGTTAATAAATAACTTTGTACAGCTTCTAGCCCCTGCAATAGCTAATAATTCTTTTTGGTTCAATAGAACCTTCCGTTAATGCTTGTCCACGTTTAACTTTATCATCTTGTTTTACTAACATACGGCTTGCACCATAGTCTTGGTATTCTCTTTCTTCACCAATTTCACTTAGAACATAGATTCTGCGAACATGGTTAGTATCTACTTCTACTTTAGTAACTGTTCCATCAACTTCTGAGATTAGTGCCTTACCTTTTGGATTACGTGCTTCAAATAACTCTTGAATACGAGGTAACCCTTTGGGTAATATCGGCACCAGCAACCCCTCCTGTATGGAATGTACGCATTGTAAGCTGTGTACCAGGTTCTCCAATTGATTGAGCTGCAATAGTACCTACTGCTTCTCCAACTTCAACTTTTTCACCTGTTGCTAAGTTTTTACCATAACATTTTTCACAAACACCGTGACGGCTATTACATGTAAATGCTGAACGGATAACAACACTTTCAACACCTGCTGCCTCGATTGCTTTTTGCAGTATCTAATGTAATTAATTCTCCATCTTCAACAAAGTACTTTACCTGTTTCTGGATGAACAACAGTTTCTTTACTGTATCTACCTTCAAGACGTTCTTGTAAGCTCTCGATTTCATCTGTACCATTTTTCAGTGCTGTTACACGTAAACCACGAGAAGTTCCACAGTCATTTTCACGAACGATAACATCTTGTGCAACATCAACTAGACGACGAGTTAAGTACCCTGAATCGGCTGTTTTAAGAGCTGTATCTGCAAGACCTTTACGTGCTCCGTGTGAAGAAATAAAAGTATTCTAATACTGTTAATCCTTCTTTAAATGATGAACGAACTGGCATTTCCATAATACGCCCTGATGGTGAAGCCATCAATCCACGCATTCCGGCAAGCTGTGTAAAGTTTGATGCATTACCACGTGCTCCAGAATCACTCATCATATAAATTGGGTTTTGTAGCTGGAAGAGAGTCCATAAGTTGATCTTGAATGATATCTTTTGCTTTTTGCCCATTGTGCAATAACGTTTTGATATCGCTCCTCTTCTGTTAATAATCCACGTCTAAACAAATTAGTAATCTTATCAACATTTTTCTTGTGATTCAGCTAATATTTCATATTTGTTAGGTAGGACGAATACGTCACTAACCCCTACTGTAATACCAGCTCTTGAAGAATATTTAAATCCTAAATCTTTCATTCTATCTAACATCATTGATGTTTCAGTAATATGGAATCTATTAAATATTTCAGAGATAATTTTTGATAAGAAACCTTTTTTTGAATGGTGTTACAGGTTCTTTTTTTCTTCAATATATCCTTTTAAGCCACTTTCTGTTAGTTCAGATGGAGCTACAAAAGTATTTATCTGGTGTTGCTGTTTCTAAGTTTTTCTTTTAGTAGGTTCATTTAAATATGGGAATCCTTCAGGAAGAATATCGTTGAAAATTACTTTACCAATAGTTGTAATAAGTAATTTTTTATTTTGTTCTTCTGTGAATGTAGGATTTTCAAATGACTTAGCCATAATACCTACACGTGTATGCAAGTGGATATATCCATTTTGATATGCCATTCTTGCTTCATCCGCATCTTTAAAAATCATGCCTTCCCCAACTGCACCTGGTCTTTCTAGTGTTAGGTAGTAGTTACCAAGTACCATATCCTGAGATGGTGTAACAACTGGTTTCCCCATCTTTAGGGTTAAGAATGTTTTGAGCTGCTAGCATTAACATACGTGCTTCTGCTTGCGCTTCTTTTGATAAAGGTACGTGTACAGCCATTTGGTCACCATCAAAGTCAGCGTTGAATGCTGTTGTAACAAGAGGGTGAAGACGAATTGCACGTCCTTCAACTAAAATTGGTTCAAACGCTTGGATACCAAGTCTGTGAAGAGTCGGAGCACGGTTAAGTAGTACTGGGTGCTCTTTTATAATATCTTCTAGAATATCCCAAACATGATCTTCCATTTTTTCGATTTGATTTTTTGCATTTTTAATGTTGTTTGCTAATTCGCGTTTTACTAATTCACGCATTACAAATGGTTTAAATAATTCAAGCGCCATTTCTTTTGGTAATCCACATTGGTACATTTTTAAGTTTGGGCCAACTACTATTACAGAACGCCCAGAGTAGTCAACACGTTTACCTAATAAGTTTTGACGGAAACGCCCATGTTTACCTTTTAACATATTAGATAATGATTTAAGTGTTCTATTACCTGGCCCTGTTACTGGACGACCACGACGTCCGTTATCAATTAAAGCATCAACTGCTTCTTGTAACATACGTTTTTCATTTTGTACAATTAATCCCGGAGCTTTAAGCTCAATAAGTTTTTTCAAACGATTATTACGATTAATTACACGTCTGTATAAATCATTAAGATCACTTGTTGCAAAATCTACCACCATCTAATTGAACCATTGGTCTAAGTTCTGGTGGAATAACTGGTAGTACTGTCATGATCATCCATTCTGGTTTATTCCCAGAATTTTTGAACGCTTCAAATACTTCCACACGTTTAATAATTTTAACAACTTTTTGTCCTGATTTATAATTACTTTCACTTAATTCTTTAAGTTCATTTTTTAAGTCTTTTAGTTCTTTTTCGATATCTAACTCAGTTAACAGGTCATGGATTGCTTCCGCTCCCATTTTTTGCTACGAATGAGTTAGCTCCAAAAGTGCTACGCGCTTCACGAACTTCACGTTCAGAAACAATTTGTTTCTTCATAAAGTCAGTTTCGCCTGGATCAATTACGATATAAGAAGCAAAATAGATAACTTCTTCAAGTTGTCTTGGACTAAGGTCTAATAATAGTCCCATTCTACTTGGAATACCTTTTAAAATACCAAATATGGCTGACTGGGGCAGCTAACTCTAAGTGCCCCATTCTTTCACGACGTACTTTTGCCAAAGTAACATCTACACCACATTTATCACATTTTATATTTTTATATCTTACTCTCTTATACTTTCCACAAGCACATTCCCCAGTCTTTTGTAGGACCAAATATTCTTTCACAGAATAGCCCATCATTTTCTGGTTTTAAAGTTCTATAGTTAATAGTTTCTGGTTTTTTTAACCTCTCCATAAGACCAACTTCTAATCTTTTTCAGGAGAAGCTAAACTAATTTTTCATATATGCAAAATTATTTACGTCTATCAAGGAGCATACCTCCTTTATTTTTTTGTATAATAGCCTTGAATAGTTCTTTGTGATTAATTGTAAAAATTCATATTATTCTTCATCAGTATCTTCCACATCGGCATATTCATCTATATCTGATAGTAATATATCAGCTAAAAGCCGCATAGCCTGAAGATTCTTCGCTTGGCTCACTATCTTCTTCTACATCATCATACTCATCTGTATCTGATAATAAGTTAGCTAAATTTTTCATAACCTGAAGTCTCATCGCTTTCAACTTTTGATTCTTCTTGCACATTATTTTTCCCTATCGTTTTCTTTTATTCTCATGAGAACCATGATATTCTATAGTATCTCCTAAATCAATATCACCCATATCCACTTCGTTATCATCTTTATCCATTACTCTAAAGTCCATACCTAAAAGCTTGTAGTTCTTTCATAAGAACACGGAATGATTCAGGCACTCCAGGTCTTGGAATATTTTTCACCTTTAACGATAGCTTCATATGTTTTCACTCGACCGTTAGTATCATCTGATTTGTATGTTAAAATTTCTTGAAGAGTATAAGCAGCACCATAAGCTTCTAATGCCCATACCTCCATCTCACCAAATCTTTGTCCACCAAATTGTGCTTTACCACCTAATGGTTGTTGAGTAACTAACGAGTATGGTCCAATTGAACGTGCGTGAAGTTTATCATCAACCATGTGTGCAAGTTTAATCATGTACATTACACCAACAGATACACGGCTGTCAAATGGTTCACCTGTACGTCCATCATAAAGAACAGTCTTGGCATCTTTAGCCATTCCTGCTTCTACGATAGTTGCCCAAACATCATCATCATTAGCCCCTGTCAAATACTGGAGTAGCAACATGAATACCCAACTGTTTAGCAGCCATTCCTAAGTGAAGCTCTAATACTTGTCCAATATTCATACGAGATGGTACCCCTAGTGGGTTTAACATAACATCTACAGGTGTTCCATCTGGTAAATATGGCATGTCTTCTTCAGGTAAAATATTAGAGATAACCCCTTTGTTACCATGACGGACGGCCATTTTATCCCCAACACGAATCTTACGTTTTTGAACGATAAATACTCGAACAAGTTCATTTACGCCGTTAGCTAATTCTGCTCCATCTTCACGTTTAAAAATTTTAACATCTGCTACTACTCCGTCTGCTCCGTGTGGTACACGTAATGAAGTATCACGTACTTCTTTAGACTTCGCACCAAAAATGGCATATAATAATTTTTCTTCTGGAGTCTGTTCAGTTAATCCTTTTGGAGTTACTTTCCCAACTAAGATATCTCCGTCTTTAACTTCAGCACCAATACGAATAATACCACGTGCATCAAGATTTCTTAATGCGTTTTCCCCTACATTAGGAATTTCTCTTGTAATTTCTTCTGGTCCTAATTTTGTATCTCGCGCATCTGTTTCATATTCTTCCACGTGAATAGAAGTATAAACATCATCTTTTACAAGACGTTCACTCATAATAACAGCATCCTCATAGTTATATCCATCCCAGTTTACGAATGCTACAACTAAGTTTTTACCTAAGGCTAATTCACCTTTATCCATAGAAGGACCATCAGCAAGAATATCTTTAGGTTCTACCCTATCACCAACTTTTACAATTGGTTTTTGGTTGTATGATGTACTGTGATTAGAACGAACAAATTTATGAACTACATAAGTATCTAAATCACCTTGTATTTCTTTTCCATCTAAAGTTTCAATTCGACGAACTTTAATTTTAGCTCCGTCTACATACTCTACAATACCAGGATACTTAGCAATTACTGCAGCTCCCGAGTCTCGTGCTGCAAGATGCTCCATTCCTGTTCCAACAAATGGTGCCTCTGTTAACATTAAAGGCACTGCTTGACGTTGCATGTTCGCTCCCATTAGCGCACGGTTAGAGTCGTCATTTTCTAAGAAGGGTATACATGCTGTTGCAGCCGACACTACTTGTTTTGGAGAAACATCCATATAATTCATCATTTCTTTTGGTTTAACCGTGTTATCTCCTCTAAAACGACAAACTACTTCATCGTCTAAGAAATATCCATTCTCGTCTATATTTGAATTTGATTGTGCTACTATGTATTTATCTTCTTGATCAGCTGTTAAATACTGAACATTTTCTAGTTACATATGGACGCCCATCTTTATCAACTTCTACTTTTTCTATATGGAGTCATTATAAATCCAAATTCATTAATACGGGCAAATGATGAAAGTGAGTTAATTAATCCAATATTAGGGCCCCTCTGGCGTTTCAATTGGACACATACGACCATAGTGTGAATAGTGAACGTCACGTACTTCCATTCCTGCACGTTCTCTCGTTAGACCACCAGGTCCAAGCGCTGATAAACGGCGTTTGTGAGTAAGCTCACTCAATGGGTTAGTTTGGTCCATGAATTGTGAAAGTTGAGAACTTCCAAAGAATTCTTTAATAATAGCCGTTACTGGACGAACATTAATCAACTGTTGAGGTGTAATTTCATTAGTATCTTGAATACTCATACGCTCACGTACAACACGCTCCATACGAGAAATACCTACTCGAATTTGATTTTGTAATAATTCTCCAATACAACGAAGACGACGATTACCAAGGTGGTCAATATCATCAACGCGACCAATTAATTCATACTCGAAACCATCACTGTTTCTTCTATTTCTTATTAGTAATAAATAGTAGTTGATACTTGCAACAATATCTGCGATTGTTAATGTTAATATATCTTTGTTTGGTGCACCATTACCGATAACATGAAGGATTTGATCATTAGTAAGTTCATCTATGTTAAACTCATTACCAACTTTAACTTGATTTACAACTTTGAAAAGTTGTAATTTCAAACTATCAGTCCCATCTAATGATTCATTCATATCAAACTCTACAACGTTAGCAGTAGTTCCCAGTTCCTCATAGATACCATCAATAATTTCACGAGTTAATTTAGTTCCTTTTTCTACTAAAATTTCACCCTGTTTCTGTATCAACGATTGGTTCTACTAGAATTTGGTTTTCTAATCTTTCTCCAACATGAAGTTTATTATTTAATTTATAGCGCCCTACTTTAGCTAAATCGTATCTTCTTGGGTCAAAGAAACGACCATGTAATGTAGCTTTCGCTGTCTCTACGTTTGCAGGCTCTCCTGGACGTAGTTTATCGTAAATAACTTTTTAATGCTGTTCCTGTATCTAAGTTTTCATCTTTTTCCAAAGTATTTAGAAGTTCTGTATCCTCACCAAACAATTTAACTATTGCTTCATCAGATTCAAAACCTAGTGCTCTAATAAGCGTTGTCAAAGGTATTTTTCTAGTTCTATCTATACGAGCGTATGCTAGACCTTTTTATATCTTTCTCAAACTCTAACCAAGCACCCCTGTTAGGAATAACAGTTGTTTTATAAGCATTAGGAATATTTTTTTAATTTTTTTAATTTATCGTCTTCTGTAAAGTAAACAGAAGGTGAACGCACTAATTGAGATACAATTACACGCTCTGCTCCATTGATAATAAACGTTCCAGTTTCTGTCATCAATGGTAACTCACCCATAAATACTTCTTGTTCTTTTAATTTCGTCACGTTCTTTATTAATCAAACGTACTCGCACTCTTAAAGGTGCTGAATATGTAGCATCACGTTCCTTAGATTCATCAACACTGTATTTAGGCGTTCCTAATTTATAATCAATGAATTCTAAGCTTAATTTATCATTATTACCTTCAATTGGTGAAACATCTCTAAAAAAACTTCTTTTATACCAGTTTCTAAAAATTTTTCATAAGATAATGTCTGAATCTCAATTAAGTCCGGTAAATCAATTACCTCTGATATTCTAGCATAGCTACGTCTTTGTCTGTGCTTACCAAATTTAACTTTTTGCAACTGTGTCACCTCTCAGCTTTTCTCTTATAAAACTAAAAAAAGAAAATATACTATTTTTCTCTTAATTACTTATATAATTTTTTTGTAATTCCATTTACTAGAAAATAGAATTACTTGTAATTTATCATTTTATCATAGTTATAGCAAGTTGTCAATTATTTTTGAGGCTTTCAAAAATATAGTATCCTTTGTTTTTTTGCAATAACTTCCACAGAAGAAAAAGTTTCTTCAAGAAGTTTTTTTACAACTTGCCATCCCTTGTTTTTTCTGAATAACAACCCATAGTTCTCCTGACTCACTAAGATGATTAAAACTATCTATCATTATTTGATGGACAATTTTTTCCCTGCTCTTATAGGTGGATTTGTTAATACTATATCAAAGTCACCTTTTACATTATCAAAAGAACTACTTTCAATTATTTCTACTTTATTTTTCAATTCTATTAAGTTCAATATTTTTAGTTAATACAAGACTTCTGTTATTAACGTCAACCATAGTAAAACTATAACCTGGATTTTTTGCTTAGCTAAGACTATTGATATAACTCCATATCCACAGCCTATATCTGCTACATTAGCAACTTCTTTTTGACTACTAAAAATTTTCTAATAACACCTTAGTACCCAAAATCAACTCCATCTTTCGAAAAAAACTCCATTATCAGTATAAAATTTAAAATCTTCTCCGGATATTTTTAGAGTTTATAATTTGTTCACAACTTTTTCGTTGTCGGATTATTTGTATAATAATGTTCCATAATAAAGACACCTCTTATAATAGAAGAAAAATAGTATATCCCCAGTTAGACACTTGAGATATACTATTTTTGTTATTATCATCGTATCAAATATTCTCAAATAGAATATTAGTGTTTATTTACATCTATCTTTTTTATCTACTTAGATTAGAAATTATTTAACTTCTACAGAAGCTCCAACTTCTTCTAATTTAGCTTTGATTTCTTCAGCTTCTTCTTTAGAAACACCTTCTTTAATTGTTGCAGGCGCTCCGTCTACTTTTTTTCTTTAGCTTCTTTTTAGTCCGTCTCCAGTGATTTCACGAACAACTTTGATTACTTTGATTTTTTTGACTCACCAGCAGATGCTAATACTACGTCAAATTCAGTTTTTTTCTTCAGCAGCTCCAGCCGCAGCTCCACCAACTACAGCTACAGGTGCAGCAGCAGTTACTCCGAATTCTTCTTCAATTGCTTTTACTAAGTCGTTTAATTCTAAAACTGACATTTCTTTGATAGCGTCTAAAATTTGTTCTTTAGTCATTATAAATTTCCTCCGATTTTTAAATTATATTTTTTTATGATTTTTATTTATTAAGCTTCTTGTTCAGCTTTTTGGTCTGCTACAGCTTTAACAGCTAAAGCAGTGTTGCGCATTGGCGCTGTTAATACAGATAGTAACATTGAAAGTAATCCTTCGCGACTTGGTAATGTAGCGATAGCTTTAATTTCAGCTTGATCTGCAACTTTTCCTTCTATAACACCAGCTTTTAGTTCTAAGTTTTCGTGTTCTTTAGCGAAATCGTTTAAAACTCTAGCAGGAGCTACAGCATCGTCTGTTGAAAAAGCAAAAGCATTTGGTCCAGTTAGAACTTCGTCTAATCCTTCAATTCCTGCTTGCTCCATCGCACGACGAACTAATGAGTTTTTATAAACTTTAAAAGTTAAACCTTCGTTACGCATGTTGTTACGTAATTCTGTTACTTCCGCAACGTTTAATCCACGGTAGTCAGCAATAACAACTGAAGAACTTGCTTTAATTTCTTCTGCGATTTGATTTACTAACTCTTGTTTTCTCTCAATAGCTTTTGACATTGAACTTCCTCCTAAGTAGATTTATCAATTTCAGTACCAATAAAAAAACCTTTTTGTATGCGAGAACATACAAAAAGGCACATAGCTTCCTTTTCGAATTTTGTCCTCGGTAGGCTAATTAAGGATTTCTCCCCTACTGTCTACGGTACATTTTCAACTGACTTATATATTTTTAGTATATATTTCTTTTTGTCAATAGTTTTTTATTTTTTTATTGGTATTGTTTTTAAATAATAACATTATTTATGTCTATTAACATAATACTCTATTGCTTCACTTATATACTCAGCGACCCCCTCACCAAATTTATCAATATTATTTTTTTAAATTCAAGATCAGCCGAATAGCCTTTCCCGATATAAGAAAATACCTCTATTGTGCAATCAAATCCATATTTTCGAAAATAACCATACAATCTATCAACTTGATTCTGGACTTTTTCATCAAAATGCTCTAATCCTAATTTTTTTACATTCAGCAAGTTCTCGAAAAATACTATTAAATTTTTTTCATTAACAATATCTTCTTTTTCCTTTTTCGACGTTCTTTAGCTTCTTCTATTACTTCTTTTCCATATTTTTTTCTTTTTACAGATTGCTCATATTTTTTTACATCCTCTAGTTTTAAAAACCAGAGAATTTTTTTCTTCAATTGACATATTTCCTTCTCCCTTTATGACTTTTTTTATTGTATTCTCTATTGTATTTAATATTTGCTCGTAACAACTCTTTTTCCTTTAATATTAATTGACGTTGTTCTTCTAAAATTTCGAGATGATTACTTTTTATTATTTAAAAATTTCAGCAATCTTACTTAATTTAAAAACCCTAAAAATTTATAAAATAGTATTTGTTACAACTTATCTAAATCATTTGCTGTATGGCCTCTATACCCATTTTTCTAGTTTTTGTTGGTTTTAGCAAACCAATTTCATAATAATAATAATGCAAACGTCCTAGAACTAACTCCACTTACTTCGGCAACTTCATTAATTTTTCATTTTCCTATCCCAATTTTTGTATTTATCTACTAGTGATAATATCATTATAAAACTATTACAATACGTTATAGTCAAGAGAAAAAACCAATCCTTAAAAATTTAGGATTGATTTCTTCTATAATGTTATATTGAAGACAATTTAATTAGGCTTCAAAAACTTTCTTTAAATCCACTGCTTTATTTAGCGCTTCTGTAATTACAATACCAATAACCATAACAATCGCTTGCGATAATAGCAATGAGCCATAAGTCGTAGTAAATGCTCCAAAAATTAAATGGAACTCTTGCAAAATTTTTCACCACCAAATATTGTTATCTCATATGCAATTATTGGCATACAAATAATTAAATATAAAAATAATGTTAATGACGTGCCTTACTATTCTGTTTTTTTATAAATTTAAAAACAAAATACTAATTGCAAGTGCAAGACCTGTTCCTAGTGTTCCAAAAAAACACATCAACAATTCCTAAGGGGCTGAAAATATTAGCAATCGCTACCCCAAGAGTAATTGGGAACCAATACTTTTTGCTAAATACTACTAATTGTGATAAAGACTCACTTATGTGAAATTGAATTGCTCCGTATGAAAATGGAGCAATAGCAACTGTTAATACAACGTAGATTGCAGCTAATAATGCTTGAATAGTTAAAAACTTTAACTGTATTATTTCTCATTATATATCTCCTTATCTTGTTTAAGAGAACAAAAACACTGATATGAGAAATCAGCGTTCGCAGTTTTTTATAGATGGATCTCTCAAACATCTTTTTATTTATAATAAAGTCAGAAGACAAATAACCTTACTCATGTAAAATTAAATATCAACGTCTTATATACTATCATATTCTTAAATCTAATGTCAATAAAAATATTGATTTTGTATGAAATTTTGCTAATACAATATAAAAAAATTAAAAACACCTTGCATTTACATTTTTCATTATGTTAAAATGAGGTAGTTGTATTTAACAACACTTAATTCATTGTAATTAAGAATATTAATTAATATTTCTTAGTAATATCACTAATAATCAGGAGGTGAATCGAATGCCAAACATTAAATCATCAGTATTGAGCGTAAGAAAAGATGCTAAAACTAACGCAGCTAACACAGCTAAAAAGTCTGAAATGCGTACAGCTATTAAAAAGCTAAATTAGCTAAATCTGAAGGTGCTGCTAACGCTGCAGAGTTAGTAAACCTTGCTTACAAAAATCGATAAAGCTGCTAAAACTAATTTAATTCACAAAAACGCAGCTGCTAGATATAAATCAAACCTAGCTAAATAATTAAAAAAACTACTCAGCTTTCTGAGTGGTTTTTTTATTTTAAGAAAAAAATAGAATTGACAAAAATTCTCATCAATTCTATCTTAAATTAGACTTTCTTAAGAATATTTTTTTCTATATCAGTCTAAAATAATAGTTTTTATTTTTTTACTTAAATTCATCTATTAACTTATTTATAAAAAGATCTAAAATCAAATATTTATCCATGTAAGATGACTTTAGTAACTTATCATAGTCTGCAGCAATAATCATGCTTCTCATAATTTTTTTCTAAATCATAATGAGAAACCATTTGTGCTGCTAACTGAACTCTGTATGGATGAATACCCCAATTCTTTTTGCGATTTCTTTTTGAGAATAATGCTCGTTTAGAAATACTTTTTACCTTATAATAGAGTCTAAGTTGCCCGCTAATTAATGAAAGTAAAAATATCGGTTCTTCTCTCTTCAAAACTAGTGAATTATATACTTCACGTAATTTTTTTGTAATTTTTCCCAAAAAGTTCATTTGTTAAACTAAAGACATCATAATCTAAACTTCGCGTGCATAACAACTCTATATCTTTTTTTAGAAATTCGGCCTATTTCCTCACAATAAAGAACAAGTTTTTTTCTAATTCTTTTTATATTAGCTAAATCCAACTGTGTGTAGTCTACTAAAAAAATTGAGCATCAGCTTTTTGACATTTCTAATCCCTAATTCTCCCACTTGTTTTTACTATGTAATCAATAAGTTGATGTTCTTTAAAATTAGAAAAACTCTTTTACTTCACCAATTTCTTTTTAATTGTTTAACTATTTTTTTCGACTATCAATTTTTTTCAGAATTTTTTTAGAATTAAAAATAACTTCATCATTTATATTCTCTAAATATTTGGTCAAAAACGTCTACGTTATGTTCAACTTTAAGTTTTTCGGTTTTTGCCAGTAAGAAATTACAGTTTTTCAGCTACTACTACTTTCTCATTACCGAATAAACCACTACTTCTACACTCATAAACTAATGTTTCTAGTGTATGGTCATTCATATTTATTTTTTACACGATTAAATTCATCTACTTCTTTTAGATAATTTCTAGTAATTTCTTTTTTTCATAGTCATTTACCGCTTCAAAAATTTTTCACCGTAAATCACATAAACATTTTTTCATCAATCATCTACCTCTATTTTTAAATTCTCTATCTTTTCCTTTTTACACTGAACTGTCGTTCACCGTAATAAAATTTTTATTGTTCCTAAATCAAAACCTGTATTTTCTTTTTATTTCAATAACCTTTTATACCTTTTAAATTTTTGCAAGTTCGATTATTTCTTTGAGCTTGTGTTTATTTTTTTATCTAGGACTATTACTTCGTTAACCATATCTTTTTCCCACAAGTTCGCTTGCATACCCCTACCTTATCTCTTTTTAAAACTCGTTAAAACAAGATAATCAATTTTTCTCTTCCCTTCATAATTCAACATTTGATTATATTCGTTTATTATATCATATTCTACGTCTTTTTTCGAAAAATCATTATAAAAAAATTTTTGTATATTATTAGAGGTATTAATCAACAAATTACCTCGTCCTCTCTAACATAACAAACATCCCCCTTTACCAATTTTTCACCTCTTCTATTTTTATCTTCTCCTATATAGCTAAAACCTAAAAGCGTAAAGAATAGTAATAGTACTCCTAAAGTTGCTAGTAAAAATTTATTTTTATTAAGATAAATTAATATCCCCAAGATAAAAAAATAAAAATTATAACTCCAACATAATTATTATGTCTTCCTATTAACATTGGTGAGGAATTTAAAAATAAATCCTGAATTTTATCAAAAACTAAAGGAAATATTTAAGATTGGTTTTAAAAATTACATTAAACAGCGTGATGCTAAATAAAAATGAAACATAGCTTATAAGAACTAATGGAAAAAAATTACTAGACTAAATATTGGAACTAAGAATATATTACTTATTATAGAAATATAAGAAAAAGGTATAAAAAAATTCATAACTAAAAATTGGCAAACTAGCCAAAGATGAAACTAAACTAATCTTAAAACCCTGAAGTAAAAGATATTTTTTTGATCCACTTAAAAATCATCCGACATAAGCAAACAAAACGTTATTAAAAATGACAACTCAAATCCTATATCAAATATAAATAATGGATTAATAAACAACATTAAGATAAACGTTGTCAGTAACGCCTCCAGTTTTGTCATATCCTTCTTTCGGAAAAATAATATAAAGCATAATCATACCCCCTGCACGTAAAACAGATGGACTAAAACCACTTATTAACATATAAAATGGGATAACTAAAAATACTATTTTTCTCTATTATTTCTACACTAAATCGTAACCTTAACAAAATGAAATAAATCAGCGAAATCAATACCCCTAGATGCAAGCCAGAAATTGCTAGTAAATGACTCGTTCCTAAATTTTTTTATAGTTAATAATATCATCTTTTTCTAAATATGCTTTATCCCCAAAAATAAGTGCTTCTATATAGCCACTTTTATCAAAAACTAATCTCTTTATGAATTTTATGCCCTAGACTAATTCTCCATATTTTTATTTTTCGAAATAATTCCTTTATTTTTCTTCAAAATTTTTAATATCATTGACTTTTTACGTTTTTTAAAAATACCCTTTATTTTCATTATATTTTTTTATAATCAAAGGAATAAAAATTTTTCTTTTTCACCAATATCTTCTATATCAGCGTTTACTTTTTAGCATTCCACCCTGAAAGTGTTCTTTAAAAAAATGTTTTTTTCTTTTTCATCTTTAAGAATATAAGTGAATAGAACTTTTTCCTTATTTAATTTCGCAATACCTTTTAAATAATTGCCATTCACTTGAATTCTATCATCTATTGTTAAGATTATATCTATATTTTTTTCATTAGATATATGTGTGGTATTTGTTTTCTGTTCATATGCTCCCCGAATAAAAATGCCAAGAAAACTATTATACAAATAATAGTTTTTCCTAGCATTAAGGTTTTTATTTTTCCAAGTTATTAGTAGAAAAAAATAATTATACATAGCATAGATATTAAAAAAATTATAATTTAATAATACCGCCCCTAATGCTAGTATTGCTAATTGTAAGTAATACATTACTTATTATCCAAAAAGCCTTTCTACTACAGAATTGACATCATAGTCTACTTTTCTTACTATAATCCCAGATTTTTTTCTAATAACTCTCGAGCATATTCATTATTTCTATAATCATTTGCATAGCAAATTTCTTTTTATCCCAGCTTGAATTATTGATTTTGTACAGTTCAAACAAGGAAAATGTGTTACATATATTGTAGCACCTTCTGTCCCTACTCCAAATCTTGAACATTGAAGTATCGCATTAATTTCAGCGTGTATTGTTCTCACACAATGTCCCTCAACAACTTTACAACCAACATCGATACAATGCTCATCTCCTTTTATTGATCCATTGTATCCTCCAGATACTATCCTTTTATCTTTAACGATAGTCGCTCCTACCGATAATCTACTACATGTAGATCTTAATGATAATAAGTGGCTTTGTGCCATAAAATATTCATCCCAACTAATTCTTTGCATAATTATACCTCTATTTTATCTTTAATTTTATCAAAAGTAGCTTTCCCTATACCTTTTACTTTTTGTTATATCTTCTTTCTTTTTGAATTCTCCCATTTTTTTCTCGATAGGCAAGTATAGCCTCAGCTTTAGTTTTTCCTATTCCAGATATTTTCATAAGTTGTTCTTTACTTGCTGTATTTATATTTATAATCGCATCATTTGAGTTACCCTACACTAGAAGTTTCCCCAATTTGCTTTTGGCTTCTCTCCCTTTTTCAAAATGTAAATGACCATCTGATCTCGCAACTTTTGGCTAAGATTTATATTAGATGTATCGGCATCTTCTAATAATCCTCCAGCCTCTTCAATTATATCCTGACTCTCTTTTTCTTTTCTAGTCTCATAAACACCTGGATTTTTTACAGCACCTTTTACATCAACAAAAAAATTTTTGTTTTCATCCTCTTTTTGTTCCCCATTTTGATTATCTTCTGAGGATTTTTTTGAACATTAAAGTTTATATTATCATTATTACCCGATGATGAACTACTGAAATAATAAAACCCTGCCGCTACAAATAACACACTGCATAAAAATGCAGCTGCTATAATTTTTAAAAATTTTGTTTTTAAAAACAAAATTATTTCTTCTTTATTAAATTTCATATTTTTCTCCCCTAGCACTAATATTATATCACTAAAATTACAATATTAGTACTGAAAACCTAAACTTAAAAATATTATTCATATTTATTTAAATTTATGATATACTTGAATAAAGATTAATCACCTTATTAGACTTTCACTACGATAAATTTATAAGAATAGGAGACGATACTATGGCAAATGAAATGAATTTATTAAATTGGACATTTTTAGAGAAGTTGATATCCCGGATGACATCACTACTTTACTAGTAGAAAATGAGAAACCTGTTGCTTCGTTTTGCAACACTAGAGACGTCGCTGTTTTTACAAATAAGCGACTTATAGTCAAGGATGCGCAAGGCATTACTGGTAAAAAGTAGAAATTTACTCTCTTCCTTACTCGTCAATCTTAATGTGGTCAACAGAAAATGCAGGAAAACTATTTGATTTAAATGCTGAAGTTGAACTGTGGACTAAGGTTGGTAAAATAAAAATAAATCTGAAAAAGATATTGATATTAGAAAGTTTGATACCCTTTTAGCGCAATATATATTATAATTTTAGAGCTATTGGAATGAAATATTATGTTATATTTCTTATTTCTTTAATTAAATTAATAATTTATTAATAGCTAAAAAGGTATTTTGATTTTTCAATGAAAATCCTAAACGTTAGCCCTTTCACAACGTTTAGGATTTTTATAAATTAAATTTTACTATCTATACTTGCAATTTTTCCCCGTCTTTATAAACTCTCATCAATTATGGCTCCGCCTAAACAAACATCTCCGTCATAAAAAAACAACGGCTTGTCCTGGGGTTACCGCACGAACTGGGTTTTTATAAACAACTTTTACTTTATCATCCTCTAATATTTCTACATCTACTTCAGTATCCGGTTGACGATATCTGAATTTTGCTGTACAAGTAAATTTATTAGGTTGTGAATCCTTAGTTGTAAAATGAAAGCGAGCTTGCTAAAAAGACTATCAGAATATAATTTCTCATTATGGAATCCTTGACAAACATATAGAATATTTTTCTCTAAATCCTTACCACAAGCAAAACCATGCTTCACCATCTGTATCTTTTGTTCCACCAATTCCTAACCCATGACGTTGACCTATAGTGTAGTGCATAAGTCCTACATGCTCGCCACGAATATTACCATCAAGGTCTCACCATTTTTCCACTTTTTCGCTGGTAAATATTGAGATAAAAACTCTCGAAATTTTTTTCTCACCAATAAAGCATATTCCCGTTGAATCTTTTCTTCGCAGTCGCAAGACCTGCTTCTTCTGCTATTCTTCTTACATCCTTTTTTCTCAAGTTCTCCCTACAGGAAATAAAATATTTTTTTAATTTGATGTTGTTTTTAATTGTGATAAAAAGTATGTTTGATCTTTATTATTGTCAACACCTCGTAAAAGTAGTCTTTGATTATCTTCATCTTTTACACGAGCATAGTGACCAGTTGCCACATAGTCAGCCCCTAAATCTTCTGCATACTCTAAGAAAACTTTAAACTTAATTTCTTTGTTACACATAATATCTGGGTTTAGCGTACGACCTTTTTTATATTCATCTAAAAAGTATGTGAAGACTTTATCCCAATATTCTTTTTCAAAATTTATTGAATAATATGGAATATCTAGTTGCTCACAAACCTTAATCACATCTTCATAGTCTTTTTCAGCGACACAAACTCCACGGTCATCCTTTTTCTTCCCAGTTTTTTTCATAAAAACACCTATAACATCATACCCTTGTTGTTTTAAAAAGATACGCTGTTACTGATGAGTCTACTCCTCCGCTCATACCAACTACTACTTTTTTTACCATTACTCATTAATTATCCCTTTCTTTTCAATCTATTTTTCTAATCTTACAATTTTATCAATAACAAAATTTAAATCTTCCTTTGTAATATCAAAGCCAATACTTATTCTAACTGAATGACTAGCCTCGCTCTATATCATACATCTCTGTAATAATTCGACTACCTTTTTATATTCCCAGAACTACATGCAGAACCTCCAGATATATAAATGTTCAATGAATCTAAATACGTAATAAGTCGTTGTGATTCAATCTTCTTAAAATATATATTCATTATATTAGGGAGTGAATTATCCTTTAAGCCATTAATTTCAAATTCTACTTGGTTTTCCTCTAGTTTATCAAGAAAAATAATTTTTCAATTCACGAAGTTTTGAGATTGATTCTAATGTTTTCATCTACACAATCAGCAAGAACTAATGTTCCAAGTAAATCACTTGTTCCTGAACGAAGACCACGTTCTTGACCTCCACCTAAAATAAAAGGCTCTATTTCTCCGTTTTTGCATACAAAAATCCAAAAATTGTTAAGAGCACCAATTTTATGTCAGAAACTGATGCAAAATCTAAATTTAAGTCAGAAACATCTATCTCTACCTTACCAAATGCTTGAACAATATCACTATGCAATAAGATATTTTTTTGTTCCTAATTATTTCTGAAATTTCTTTAAGAGGATTTAACATCCCTGTTTCATTATTAGCAAGCATAACAGAAACTAAAATCGTATTATTGTTTTATTTTTCTGCTTTAATTCTTCTAAATCAATTATTCCTGCTTTTACCTGCACTTAATTCATGAACAACAAATCCATGTTTTTCTAAATGTTTAGCACTTGATTTAACTGATGGATGTTCGATAGATGAAATAATAATTTCTCCACCATCAAAACGATTTAGTACATGGTTAAAAACTGTATTATTACTTTCTGTTCCTCCAGAAGTAAATATAATTTCTTCAGGTTTTGCACAAATTGATTTTGGCAATTCTTTCACGTGCTTCTCTAAAAAGCTTTTCATTCTTTTTCCTAAAGTGTGTCCACTACTAGGATTAGCATAAATATCTTTCAGTATATTCAAATTTTTCTCAATAATATCAAAATGTTTTTCTTGATGTTGCTGCATAATCTAAATATATATTCGCCATAACATCTCCTCCTAATATTAATCATATTATATTTTTAACATAAATAATGGTCGAATAAAATCAATATCGCTTTATATCAATCTAAAGAAGTTTTTTTACTGCTATATAATTAAAAATTTAATCCTCTCTTATTATTATCGAGTGGGATTAATTGCTGTATATTTAATTATCTATTCTAGTTTTGATTACTACTATTATTAATCCTGCTAAACCTCCTGCAGTATATAATAACAAATCAAATTCTCCCTACTATATCATAATTATCAAAAAAATCAATCTAAGATATGTCAAATAGAAAAATGTCATTGGGTAAAACAGTAGTCTTACAATTCTATCAACAAGAGACTTTTTCATTACACTAAGACAAACACCGATTATAATCGTTACTATGATAAAACAAAACAGAAATATATATTTCTCCTACAAAATACATTGTAATAATATATATCAAACTTAGAAAACTTATTAATTTAAATATTACAAAATATGACTTATAAATAAACTCTATGGAATTTTTCAATTTAAACAAAGTGTTAATTATAATTAAAATTACAATATAAATCCCTAATAGTAAGTTTAAATTGATTTTTCAATACTATAGTCAAATCCTTGTGTATACAATAACGTAATATTCATGTACAAATATAAAACTATTATCGGTATATACGCCCACACATATGCTAGAAATTTACCATTTTCAAAATAAGGTATTTTCCACTCAAAAAGATACTGCCTATCTGATATTTCGGCTACAAGAGCACTTATAAAAATATCCTGCAATCAAATTAAAAAGTACTTCTCGATAATTTAATGGAGTAAAAATAATAAAATGAAATTTGCTATAGCAAAAAAATCCTCACCCCAAAAATCCACCAAAAATAAATTATTAAGGTTGCTGGAGTATTCCTTCTTATTCTTTGCTCATAGTTATCAAAATATATCTTATTTTTCTAAAACTATATAATCATATATTCTTGAAATATTTGAAACATCTCTTTTATTTTTTTAATATCCCAGCTAATAATGATCTTATCGGGAAAAATTGAATTTTTGTAAAATCAAGTTCACATAATTCCGCCCAAAAAAATCATCATTCATGTTAGGATCTTTAGTAACTATTTTTAGAAAGTTCTTTCCAATTTTTTTAAGTCATTTATGTTGCTGTTTAATTCCTTACTAATAATATTGCTTCCTTATGGTTTTCTTTTTGCTACAGCTGTTTTTATCATCAATACTATAATTCACTTACTACCTCTCTATATCCTTAATTATTCAATATCTATAAATAATTTCTTCCAAGTCTAATGTTGACTTCGCATTTAACGTTAATGAATTTGCAAAAATATTATTTTTTTATAGTAATAATATCCTACCGCTCCCATCATCGCCGCATTATCACTGCAATAACTCATTTTTGGAATTAACACTTCTATTCCTAATTCTTGTTCAAGTTCTAGTACTTGCTTACGAAGCTCACTATTACCTGCCACACCTCCAGCTAGTATCAACTGCTTAACTCCTAAATTAATTATGGCCTTTTTAGTTTTTGTAATTAAAACTTCCACTACCGCCGTTTGGAAACTACATGCCAAATCTTCTGGTACTATTTCTTCACCTCGTTGATTAGCATTGTGTACAAAGTTGATAACCGCAGACTTCATTCCTGAAAAACTAAAATTATAATCATTACTATCAATCATAGCACGTGGAAATTTGTATTTATCCTCACCTAGTTTTTGCAAGTTTGTCAACTTTAGGTCCACCAGGATATTCTAGATTTAATTGCCTTGCCACCTTATCATATGCTTCACCTACCGCATCATCATGAGTAGAACCAATAATTTCGAAATTAAGTTCGTCTTTTAAATAAACAAGTTCAGTATGTCCACCACTGACTACTAGAGCCAACGATGGATAAACTATATCATTATCTATATTACTAGCATAAATATGCCCTGCAATATGATGTGCTGCAATTAATGGTTTATCAAGAGCATAACTTAATGCCTTAGCAACATTTACACCTACTAACAACGACCCTATTAACCCCGGCCCTTGCGTTACGCACAATGCATCTATTTCAGAAAGTGAAGTCTTAGCTTCTTCAAGTGCTTCTTCAACAATTTGAATTACTACTTCTATATGCTGACGGCTAGCAATTTTCAGGGACAACTCCACCAAATTGTTTATGAGTTTCAATTTGGCTACTTACAATATTCGATAATACTTCTTTACCATTTTTAACGACAGCAACCGACGTTTCATCACAGCTCGTTTCTATCGCCAATATATTTATCTTTTCTTTAAAATTGTTCATTACTAAAATCCCTTACCATTACATAGGCATTTTCACCATTATTTTTGTAATAATTTTTCTAATATTAATTGTAGTAAATCCTGATTTTTTTCATAAACAGTTATTGCCGGCATATTACTCACACGCACTTCTACTAAGGCTTTTTCACACCTTTTAATTTTAGCACCTGCATTATATAAGTGAAAAATATCTGACCAAGTTTTTTTATTTTTGATGAGGTTTGTCAATGACAATTTTATTAATTTGATATTCATCCGACACTAACCATCCACCACAAAAACCTATTATTTCTTCATCGTTAAATAATCCATAATATTCTGCGTTTGGATGTTCTAATTCACTTTTTAAACATTTCCTTTGTCCATGCATCTTCAAAATTATCAATATCAATTTTTGAAAAGTACTTCCAAATCATTAACATCTACTTTATTTATTTTTTTATCATTTTCTAGTTCCCTCTCTGCTTCTGTTTTCCTTAAATATTGTGGTTTCATATTATAACTATCAACAATTTCTAAACTATCATAAATTTTGACAACATTTGCTGCACTTGCTTCATTCTTGTTATTTTTCTGCCAACAATAGTTTTTCTTTTTAGTTTTTATATCACGTCCCACATAAACAAATTGTTCATCCTTGTTTTTTTAAAAAGTTATTTAATTCTTCTAAAGAATAATAATCTTCTTGCAAAACTTCTATTAATTTTTTTATTTTCAACTTTATATACTGCTGCAAAAACATTATTACGACGCGCATCAATAAGTGGTACGATTAATTTATTACTTTCAAACTCCAAAAGTGCTTGAAGTTTTAAACTTGAAACAACTTTCAGTGGCAATTTTAAAGTATAAGCTAATGTCTTACATATAGCTGCAACAACACGAATAGCAGTATATGAACCTGGACCATTACTTGCAATTATTTCTGTTAAATCTTTTTGCTTTTTTTCCTGCATCATTTAAACAATTATCAATTTCTTGTAAAATTATCGCTGATAAATTGTTGCTGCATTCCATATTTCGTTGTGACAGTACCTTATTATTCTCTAGACATGCAATCGAACAAAAACCATTTGATGCTTCTACTACTATACTTACCAATTTTCACCAATCCTTTTCCTCTATTTTTTTCTATATTTCTCAGTTGCGATTATCTCTACATTACGTTCTTCACCATTAAGTCGAATATTGAAAACTAATTTTTCTAGTGGTAGAAATTCTTCTATAAATTCTCCCCATTCTATTACACATACATTGTCTTCGTAAAATGTCGTCAAAACCTAAATCTTTCATCACTGTCTTCTAAACGATATGCGTCAATATGATACAAGCGACCAGCCGGAAACTTATATTCTTTCATAATGTTAAATGTCGGAGAATTTACAACAGCTTTTACTCCTAAATATTCAGCCAAATATTTTTGTAAAAGTCGTTTTCCTGCCGCTAAATCACCATTTAACATTAAAAAGCAACTTATTATTTTCAATCGAATCAGCAACTAATTTTTGCTAATTTTTTTAGTGTCTTCTAAATTTTTAATTACTATATTTAATATGGGATTTAAAAATTTTAGACCTTTCAAAAATTTATTTATTAATAACATCTATTATAATAACACATTTTAAAGACTTATTCCAATATACTAAGCATAAAACCACTATCTAAAAATATTTATTTAAGTAATGATAAAGAAACTTCCCAAAGTAGTATTTTTGACTTTAGGGAAGTTATATTTTATATTATTTTACTACCTTACACGAGCTTTTTCTTTCTATAGGTGCTGCTGCGCTAACTATTTCGCCAAATGGCATTTGTGCTCGTAAAACTAGTTAGAAGGAATATTCCATTCATTTGCTACTTTTTCGTCAATTAGTGGATTGTAGTGTTGTATATTTGCTCCTACTCCAGCTTCTGCTAACGCATTCCATACTGCAAATGATGCAATACCTGTTGATTGCTCAGACCATAATGGGAAGTTATCCGCATATGATGGAAATTGTTCTTGTAGTCCTTTTTACAACATTATGGTCTTCAAAGAATAAAATTGTTCCATATGCTGCCGCAAAATTATCAATTTTCCCTTTCGTTGTAGCTTTAGCTTCATCAGTTGGTAACAGCTTTGCTAATTCAGCATAAGTAATATCCCAAAGTTTTTGATGATTATCACCTAATAAAAACTACTGCGTGAGCAGTATTTGAATTGAATGCACTTTGGTGAATATTTCACTGCGTTATCAATTATTTCTATTACCTCTTGTTCAGAAATCGGTAAATTTTTTCCTAATGCATATACACTACGTCTGTTCTGATATAAATTTTTTTCGCCTTTGTCATTTTTTATTCCTCCATTTTTATTTAGTCTCTTGCTAAATATTTCTTTTTTTGTTTTTATAATTTATATATCTAATTATAATAATGTATATTATAATAAAACAAGTACGATTTTTACAATAGTTAGTATCTTTTTGATAGTAATGCATTATATCAACTATAAATTAATATAAAAATTTTTAGGAGTTCGAAAATGAAAGATAAAGAATTATTTGGAGCATGTCCCTTTTTACTACACAAAACTATTAACAGGAAAATGGACAATTTTAATACTACACATTTTTGGATAATGGCGAAAAAGATTTAATGAACTTCAACGTGAATTAGGGAAATATTACACAAGCAACTCTAACAAAACAGTTAAAGCAACTAGAACAAGATGGACTTATAAATAGAAAAGTTTATGCCCAAATTCCACCAAAAGGTCGAATATAGCCTTACAGATATCGGAAAAAAATTCAAAGGTGTTCTCAATGAACTTGAGAACTGGGGTGCAGATTACATCAATTATTTAAAAGAAAATGAAAAACATCCTGTTCACAACATCGTATAGGTGATTTTTTATGAATAAAGTAGAAAAATTAAAAAAATAAATTAATGTTGCTTAACGATAACCAACTAGATATTATTGACAGTTTAATAAATTCATGGCAACCAAAACAAAATAATATTGAGACAAGTGAGGATACTGTAAAGGAAATATATGAAAATACTATATCTCCTATTGAAGATCCACTTAAAAATTACTCAAAAGAAGAACTTTTAGATGAATATGGTGTTTTTATTTTATAATCAAAAATGAAGAGAATAACATAGAAGAGATAGATATACAATACAATTTTTGAAGATAAAAAAAGATAATCATGAGGATAAGTATAACAATCTAGATATTTCAGCGCTTATTTCTAACAAACCTACCTCATCCTACGATTTAAATATTGATGATTTTTGATCCACTATTTCCTGATACAGACTTTGATTCATTAACAGATCTTAGTAAATCGAAGTATGATGATTTAGATTTTAGTGCCCTAATTTCTAACAAAACAAAAATAGAACCAAGATTAACTAGTTCAATCTTGGTTCTTATTTTTATATTTTTTGCTCTATTTCAGATGTTATTAAACTCTCGATATAGTTAATATACTTTTTCATCTATAATTTTTGCATATAAATGCGGGCTTCTATACAAAATCTTTCTACCCTCTTCTAAAATAGCTAATGCTTTTTGAGGATTATTTTTTTCACACGCCATTCATATACTGCTAATATTGTTTTATTTTGTGGTTCACGTGCTTTAAGTCTAGCTTTTTACGTTTTTATTAGCAAGTAATTCGTCTATTAAGTTTGAATTAGGTTCAAAAAGACTCGTCAATTGAATCAAGCTACGCATTACTTCTATTTTATACGGTAGTATTAAGTCTGGATTCTCATAATACAGTTTTTAATAACAAATCATATACTTTTTCTAATTCAAATTTATCTTGATAGTATTCTATTTCCATAAAACTTAGAAAATCTGTTATATAGTTTCGCTCGTTTACGTCTAATTTTTTAATTTCTTCTAACACTTCTGGGTAACTTACTACGTAAGACTTTCCTTGAGTTGCGTAATAATTTACTATAAGACTAAGATGAATCGCATATCTATTAACCTCGTTTTGCAAGCAAAGCTTCATACTCATTCCGTCATTGAATCCCATAGGAATTGCGTTAGTAAGTGCTAGTATTATCCCTGATAAGTGCGAAGAGTAAGGTATAAAAGCTTGGTGCGATAAGCCATACTAAACCTGAAAATACGATATTAAATGTTACTCCACCGGCTAAATATAGCTTAAATGGAAATGTTCCATTTTTAATCCTTGGTGGACTCATTAAACATTGTCCTCCAGTTCCATCTACACCTTGAACAGTCCTATAGGCGAATTTTTATCATTTTCCTCTTTATCGATTAAAACATTAAACACTCGGAAACTAACGAATTTATATCCAGTTAAAAGTCCAAAGACCAAATGTCCAGCTTCGTGGATTATGATATGCAAAACAAAACTAATTACAGCTGCTAAAACTAGTAACAAGAAGTTCGGCTCTTGAAGTGAAACTATTTTATCTTTTGCTAAATTCGCAAGTACATACCCCCTACAAAAACCAACACCTAATATAACTACAAACTGAAAAATTCCATTTAATACTTTATTCATTCCTCATCCTCTTTCTATAATTTGATTTTATTAAGGTATAATACTAATATATTTTTTATATTTTTTCATGAACATAATTCATCACTTCTGTAATTTGCTCTTTTATTTTCAACAGATATAATTATTATAGTATTTCCCATTGCCGCTGAAAAAAACTTCTGGAACTGTTGTTATCATTCGAATACTATAAGAATATTTAACTTTAATATCTTCAAGCGAATTTTTATATTGATATCTATTACGTCTTGATAATGATAGTGTATATTTATTTGTTACAATATCTTTTATTTTTTTATCCAATACTACATCAGCATAAATTTCATATAAAGAAATATTATAAGAATAATTGTATAAATCTATACATGTTCCGCCAGCAATACGATTATTATATTCAAGTGCAATATACTCACCGTCCGGAAGTCTAAAGAACTCTATATGGAAAAATCTTTCTCTCATACCAAATTTATAAACTATCCGTTGACCTAATTCTTTTTAATTTTTGGATCAATATTTGGTTCAATAATATTTGCATAATCCAATCCATTATTGACCAAGTCAAGTGTAGGTTGTGTATAAATAAAACTTGTCTCAAATACAATATCTCCATGTTGATTAATTAACCCATCATATGTACAAAGAACGCCATTTTCCACAAATTCTTCAAAAATAACTTACCTTTTCATTCCATTCATTAATAAACTCTTCTACATCTCTTTGAGTTAATAATTTGTATGTATTGGCAGAACCTACACCATTATCTGGCTTAGCAATAAGTGGTAATTCCAATTTTTTTCAGAATACCATTTAATTCTTCTTTATTGTTAGCAGCATAACCCTTTGGCTACTCTCGCCCCTGCTTCTTTAAACATAGTCTTCATTTTTGATTTATATTTCGTAAGTTCTAACTGTTTAGGTTTAACTCCATAAACATTAAAAATCTTCGCGTAACCTAGCATCTAGTTCAAGCCAATATTCATTGTTAGATTCTATTCTATTTATTTTTCCCATGTTTGTATGTTAAAAATGCAACTGCTCGAAAGACTTCTTCATAATCTTCTAAGTCATTAACTCTAAAGTATTCTACCAAGTTATCCTTTAATGTTTTGACTTAATGCATCATAACTTTCTGATCCCACTCCTAATACATTAATACCTTTTTTTCTTTTTAATCCCTTCGCAAAGAACTCTTGGCTTATTGGAAAGTTCGGAGATACTAATAAATAATTCATAATTTTTCATCCTACCCTTCTAATTTTTGTTACTATTCTAACATAAAAGATAAAATTTTTCTATATATTTTCTGAAAAAACGTATATTAAAAGGCTTTTGGAATAATCCAAAGCCTTCTTTTATTCTTTTACTATAACTGTAAGTTGTTCTAAATATTTTTTAGCGTGCTATCAATTTCCTCATCCATACCTTTAGTAGCTTTTTAAATCAACTTTTAATTTCTACTTTTTTTCATTGTATGTTTGAGTCATAATAATATTACTTAATACGCAAATATTCGACACAACTCCACAAAACTCTACTTCCTCATAATCACTTCGACTTATGTATTTTTGCTAAATCAATGCTACCAAAAGATGTTTTATTAAAAACTTTTTTTAGCATCTTTTTCATATTTAGCTACTTCACCATACAATCCAGTGCCCTTCTGTATCAATTATGCAGTGTTCTATTGGGATATATCGTCCTTCTCTTGTTGTTAAATAGTTAGTATAGTGAGTATCCTTTTGTAAAGATTATATCTTGATTATCTTGTCTATATTTTTTTCTATTTTTAGCAACGATAACTTCTTCTAATCCGCTTGCACGTTCTAGTGTTAGTGCACCATTAACAAAATCTTTTTGATAGTCTACTACCACTAATAATTTTTGTAGTATTATTTTTTTCAATGTAATTCTTAAATAACATAAAAATGAAATTACTAATAATATTACTGCTAGGTAAAATAAAACTTCAGTAATAAATTTCGGATGAAATATTGGTGCAGTTGAACATTTATAAATTATTACTGCTATCGAAAAAAATAATAGGCAAAAATAAAAAATTAATACTCTTTTTAATGAACGCTGAAAATTCTCTAGTTCCTAATTTTTTGTAAATTAAATATATAAATAACCCAGCTAATCCAAATAACATTGCTAATGTACCATATTTATGCATTAATTTAAATACAGGTTTGGCACTTGGTCCTAAAACATAACCTAAAGTAGTAAATGTTCCTACCCATGCAATTCCTCCAAAGGTAGAATAGATATGGAATCTTTTTGCATCCACTTTTGTTATCCCAGAAAAATATCCTAATATATGACGAACTCCAGGTAGATAATATGCAATTATGATTACTATGTTACCATATTTATTAAAGAATTCAGACGCTTTTGTCATTCTGTAAGGCGTAAGCCCTATATATGAACCATATTTTTTTCTATAGCTTTAACTCCTAATCGACGTCCCACTTCGTAAGATAGCTGCATTCCTATTATTGTCCCTAATGCACTTGCTAATATCATTCCTAAATAACTTGCATGTCCTCCATAAGCCATAATACCAGCAAGAAGCATCATTGTTTCACCTGGAAGCGGCAAAGCTGCAAATTCTAAAATCATTGATATAAACAATATCAAATATACATGTTCAGTCAATAGTTTAAATAACATTTCCATTTATAAACTATTCTCCTTATTAAAATTACTTTTTAAATTATATCATATTTAATTTGTCTTATCCACTCTAACATATTTAACTAATACTTACTTTTAAACAAAATAAAAATCTGAAGATAGAAAAAAATTCTACCTTCAGATTTTCTTATTAAACTAATACTTTATCATTTTCTTTTCTCTTTTGGAGATTTACGAACTGATACTTCTATTTTTTCCTTTTTATTTAACTCTCTAACTTTCAACACTGCCCATAGTTGTGCGGCGATGAATAGAGATGAGTAAAGACCAAATATAAGCCCAATAAGCAATGCTACATTAAATGTATAAATTGAGCTACTTCCTACTAATAACATAACGACAACTGTAATAATAACAGTTAATACAGTATTAATAGAACGAGTCAATGTTTGACGTAATGATACATCAACAAGTTTGTAAATTTGCTCTTTTGATGTCAACACTTTTTCATGACGCATATGTTCTCTAATCCTATCAAATGTAACGATTGTATCATTAATAGAATACCCGACAATTGTAAGAACTGCAGCAATAAACGTAATATCAACTTCTAAACGTAAAATACTTGTTATAAAATATAATTATCGCTACATCGTGTAAAAGAGCTATTACACTCGTAAGTCCCATTCTCCATTCGAATCGGAATGCAACATAAAGAATAATACCGATTGAAGCATACATCAATGCGAACAATGCATTTTTGCAAGTTCTTTACCTATTACTGGTGATACAACGCTTAGATTAGCATCTTTATTGTATTTTTAGAGAAGTACTCTTTTTATTTCAATAGCTTTATCTTGTGCAAAACTATCTTTAGAATGAACAGTTGCTTGTTTTTATCTGGTGTTAAAACAATTTTTTTCGTCTTTCACTCCAAGCGATGATAAGTCTTGTTTTTACTTGTTCAGTTGTAAAATTCTGTATTTGATGCTACGTCAATACGTGTACCACTAGAAAAAAATCAATTCCTAAGTTAAGTTTAAACATTCCTAACGAGATTGTCCCTGCAATCATAATTGCTATACTAAATGCAAAGAATTTCTTCATATTCTTTGTAAAAACTTAACCATTCAAATTTTTGTACTTAAGTTTAATGAATTAATTCCAAATTTAGATTCATGAATCGATTTTTATTAACTCAAAAATATCCTGGATTGTTGTTAAAGATATTAGAATTTTACCAACAAGCTCAATAACATTCTTGTACCAAATACTGACGTTATAAAGCTGACTAAAATTGATAGTAGTAACATTGTTGCAAAAACCTTTAACACTACTTGTACCAAAGATAAACAATACTATAGCTGCTATTACTGTTGTAAATTGAGAGTCAAAAATAGTCCAAAGCGATTGGCGCGCCCCATCTAGATATGCCTTCTTAAGTGGATACCCAGCACGAACTTCTTCTTTAATTCTTTCATACATAATGATATTAGCATCAACTGCCATCCCTACCCCAAGAATTAAGGCTGCAATACCTGGCAAATGTAAGGACACCTGAAATCATATTAAAGAATACAACTGTAATATAAACATAAGCTACCATCATTACACTTGCTACAAACCCAGGTACACGGTAAACTATTAGCATAAATAAGCAGATAATCCCCAGTGCAATAACCCCTGCTAATACTGTTTGGTTTAATGCATCTGCTCCAAACTGTGCCCCAACTGAGTTTGAATAGATCTCAGTAAGTTTAACTGGTAAAAGCACCAGAATTAAGTAATGCTGCCATTTCTTTAGCTTCTTTTACTGTAAAGTTTCCTGTAATTTGAACATCTTTTGAATTGATAGTTTGAGTTACTTGTGGTGCTGAAATGTACTTAGGATTACTTTTAGCAGATTCTGCTTTAAACGAATCACCTTCGTTAAAGTCCATCCAAATTACCATTAAGTTTTTACCTGCACCACGTTTACTAATTTCAAAGTAATATTTCCGAATTTTTCACCATCTTTTTAATTTTAAATTGACATCTGGTTTATTATTTTGATCAAAACCTTGAGAAGCTCCATTTTCTTGAAGATCAGAACCATCTAAAAAGTATCTTATCATCTACATCACGAATTGTTAAATTAGCTTGTGTAGATAAAACTTTTCTCGCTGATTCTTGATCCTTAACTCCTGCAAGTTCTACCCTAATTCTATTACCAGATTCTACTGTAATAACTGGTTCGCTTTACACCTAATATATTAATACGTCTACTGATTGTATCGGCTGTTGCTTTAACTGCCGCTTCATCTATAGTTTGACCGTCTCTTAGAGGCTCTACTTGATATAGTACCTCAAATCCTCCTTGAAGATCTAGTCCTAGATTTACTTTTTTGTGCATTAGTTTTTGTAGTTAAACCAATTGAGGTTAAAATAATAACTACTAAAGACAGAAAGGCAAGTATTCTACTAGACTTTTTTTCTTCTCATTTCTTCTTCCTCTCATGAAAGTTCTCCTTTGTTTTTCATTGTACTCGACAATAAATAATTTTTGTTTTTTTACTTTTTAGTATAAATTAATACGCTATATACTAATTTATCAAATTTTATCAAACTTCGCAAGTACTTATTTTATTTTATAGTAATCTTCCACATACTTTATTACAGAAAAAAATCATTATTATTACCAATGACTTCATCACACATATTTTTGAATAGCCGTACTTGCATTATCTGGACAAACACTCCATCCAGCTACATCAAACATTTCTTTATCATTGAAATTATCACCAAAACACTACACATTTATCTATTGGATAATTATAATACTGTGCCAACTTTTTCTATTGCAGTTCCTTTGTTACAGCCCTTTGGCATTATATCGAAAAAAATCTGTTGCTGAGAAAGTTCCATCTACATCTAATACTTTACTAACTTTTTTTATAGAATTTTTCAACTTTCTCATGATCCTTTTGCAATCATCATTATTTTTTGACAATCTTCTTTATTCTTTTTATTTCTCCCTATAATATTATCATGAATATACATTGGTGTTTTTAATTCATCTGGCATATTTTCTTCTAAACGTTTCATACGTGCCATACTAAACGACAACTTGTTACAGTAAATATAATTCAGAGTATAAACATGAAATTCTATACTATCATCATTCAACTCTTTAAACATATTGTATATCGTTTCAACTTCTTCTATAGTAAAACTTTTTTTGATATACTATCTCTCCTGTTTTTTAAGTTTCTAATTAGACTACCATTGTTGGAGATAACTACATCATTCATTCCTAAAATTATAATAATAGTGTTTAACTGCAATATCAGGTCTTCCAGTCGCTATGATAAACTTACTTCCTTTATCTTGCAATTTTACTACTACATCTTGAGCGTTAGGGGCAACCTCTTTTTATCATTTAAAAAAAGTTCCATCCATATCAGTAATAAACCACTTCATAAATTATTTCTTCTCCTTTGTAAAAACTAAAAATTTACTAATCACATAATTAGCAACAAGTACTACAAATTGAATAATAAATTTAGCCAAATAGGCATTCATTCCTACATAAATAAATAATTCAACTCAAACACTTCAATTACTAAAGTCGTTAATCTAGCTGTGAAAAATTTTGAAAGTTCATAAAAAAACCTTTTTAAATCCCACAGCTTTTTGAGTTGAAGACATATTTTGCATTGACAAAATACGCGAATAAAATTGACAGTGTTATCGATATTAAATTGGCTGGCATTACTTCCATACCATAATAATACAAAATTGCATATGTTACAAAGTTTACTAATGTTGTACAAACTCCAAAGAAAAATGTAATTAACAACACTTTTTATATTTTGGTTCTTTGTAGAGTTCCAGCATATTAAATTTTTTTCATACTATCCTCTTTAAATTTAAAATTTTGCTAACACTTTTATTATATACCTAGAATAACTTTTTCAAATTTTTTTATACATAAAAAAATCAAGGAATGACTAGCAATTATAGTTTCTTAAAACCTGTTTATTTAGTCATTCCTTATAAAGTATATTAGCTTTTTACTTTTTAGTTGATATTTTTACAACTTACTAAATAATTTCACTTCTGGATATTTGTCGTTAAACCAGTTCATGGCGAAATCATTTTTCGAATAGGAATACATAATTATCATATAAATCTTTTTACTAAAAATACTACGCAGAACTCGACATATTTTCATTAATTGAATCTTCGTTTTTCTATCCAGCGAGTTGTCTTTTGTCCTATTCTTTCCATTATAACTTCTGTATTATATTCATTTTTCATACGATGTTCAAATACTTCAAATTGCAACTGACCTACTGCTCCCTAAAATTATTTGATTTGTATGTAAGGTTTTATAATATTGAATTGCACCTTCTTGAACAAGTTGTTCCCACACCTTTATGGAAGTGTTTTTGTTTAAGAACATTTTTTTCGCAGAAACTTTTACGAAAATTTCTGGTGTGAATGATGGTAATGCTTCAAACTCAACTTTTTTTATTTTTGATAAAGTGTATCTCCTATTTGATAATTTCCACTATCATATAATCCAATAATATCTCCAGCATAAGCAACATCTACTGTAGCTTTGTCGTCCCGCCATAAAGTTTGTTGAACGAGATATTTTTTTAATTTTTTTCCCTGTACGTGCAAGAGTTACGTCCATTCCACGATTAAATTCTCCTGAACACACGCGCAAAAAAACGCTATTCTATCACGATGTTTTTGGATCCATATTAGCTTGAATTTTTGAAGATAAACCTGAAAATTCAGCATCAGTTGGTTCAATATCTTCCTCATGTGTGCCACGACGACCTTTTTGGAGTTGGTGCATTATCTACATAATAATTTAAGAAACTTTCTACACCAAATGAAGACAATGCTGAACCGAAGAATACTGGTGTTTGTTCTCCACGAAGTTGTTTTTTCATAATCATAATCAACACCCGCTTCTGTAACTAAAAATCATATCTTCTACGCACTTTTTGATACATTGCATCTTGTGCGATTGGGTTATCATCCACAATATTATATACATCATCTAATTCAACAAAGTCGCTATCTTCTTTAAATGGTTCAATATAATGATTTTTTTCTATCCATAATCCCAAAGAAGTTTTTGCCCCATACCAACTGGTAAATTCATAGGATATGTTTCAATTTCTAGTTTCTCTTCAATTTCTTCTAACAGCTCTAGTGGATCTTTTATCTCACGGTCAAGTTTATTAATAAATGTAAAGATTGGAATACCACGCATACGACAAACTTTGAATAGTTTTTAGTGTTTGTGCCTCAATCCCTTTAGCTCCATCAATAACCATCACCGCACTATCTACCGCCATAAGTGTACGATATGTATCTTCAGAAAAAAATCCTCGTGTCCCGGTGTATCTAGTATGTTTATGATTTTATTATCATAATCAAATTGCATTACAGAAGAGGTAACCGAAATTCCTCTTTGTTTTTCTATATCCATCCAGTCACTTTTTGCATATTTACCTGTCTTTTTACCCTTCACAGTACCCGCCTCTCTTATGGCTCCTCCAAAAAAGTAACAGTTTTTCTGTTAGCGTTGTTTTCCCTGCGTCAGGGTGAGAGATAATCGCAAAACGTTCTTCTTTTTCTACTTGTTCTCTAATCTTTTTCTATCACGTCTTTTTCCTTTCAAATTCCTACTTCACATTAAATTTCTTTTTAGCTTCTTCTATTGCAACTACTGGGTCAGAATGCCAAACCTTCTTGCCACCTTGAAGAATTTCATAATCTTCGCGACCTTTTGAGGCAAGTATTACAACATCCCCTGGTTCAGCCAACTGAATAATTCTTTTTACTGCATCCGTTCTGAACCATACTTTTTCGTAGTTTTTATGTGTCATCCCTTTTTCAATTGTCCCCATAAGAACCTCTACATCTTCATCACGTGGACTATCTGTTGTTATAACCACATAATCAGCTTCTGAGATAATTTCACCAATTAACGGTCCTTTAGAAATATCACGTCCACCGCCCATTCCTGTCAGCAATAAGGTACGTTTGTTTTTCTAATTTCACGAGTTGCTTCAATAATTTTTTTATAACCATCTGGAGTATGCGCAAAATCACTTATGATATCAATCGGTAAATCTTCTCCTAAAATCTCCATACGTCCGTATAAAGCTCCTAAGTTCGGTAAAATATTTACCAATTTTTTTCTACTGAATATCCTTTTAACCACACCGCTATAAGAGCAGCTAGGACATTACTTACCATAAAATCTCCAATATAATTTGTCTGACACTCGTATTCACCTTCTGGTGATTTTAAGGTAAATGTAGTTTTATATCTTCCATTTTCACTATATTGTTTTATATTATACGCATAAAAAAATCTGCTGCTTCGTCCAGCACTGAATAATTTATTTCTTGATGGTATAAGCATTTTGACATAATACTATAATACTCATCATCTTTATTTAATACCCCATACTTAGCTTCAGAAAAATTATTTCCTAATGTTGAAAACAATAAGCTCTTATCATAAGCATAAGTTTGCATATCACCATGGAAAATCCATGTGTTCATATGTGAGATTAGTAAAAATCGCAACATCTATATCAACATTGTAAATTCTACCTAATACCATCGCGTGTGATGATGCTTCAAATGCTAAATTTTTAATATCTTCACGATGTAATTCACCAATTTTTGTTATGTAAAGTTACTACATCAGGAGTTGTATTCCCTAAATAAATTGGCTCATGATCGTTTTTCCCAAAAACCATTTGTTCCAATATAAGAACTACTTTCTCCTAATTCACGTAACATATTGTGTACTAATGTTGAAATACTCGTTTTTCCCATTCGTTCCTGTTACTGCAACAGTATGAACCTTGTTCCCTGAATTTATTTTTGCAAGCATACTCGCTATTTTTTCGATTTCATGCTCTTTTACAACAACAACGGCACAATCTTGAACGTTATAATCTTCGTAACGACTTGCTATTACTAAGGCAGCTCCTTGTGCAATTACCTTTTCTATATAATTATGGCCGTCTACTGTATAGCCCTTAATTGCAACAAAGACATCTCCTTTTGCAATTTTTCGTGAATCTTGAGAAATATTATTTACTTTAGTTGGTAATGACCCATAAATGGTTTTTATTTTTTTATATTATCAATAATATCTAATATATTCATACTATCTACCTTTTTCATATTTTTCTAACTACTAAATTATACCACGCATAAATGTAATACTCAACAGAATAACAGAGTTTGATTTAATTATTTTTAATTTGCCAATTAAAACAAAGTATTGTAATATGGAATATAAATAATATTTAATACATTCTCAAGGAGAAACTATGAATCACGAAATAATCTCAGAATTATTATCTCATATAAAAAAATAATAATCTTTCCAAAATAACCTTTTTCTAATATTCGTAATAAAGAATTAGAACTTGATAAAAGTTATTGCAAAACTTGTTAATATAAAAACAATATTAATATACAATTTGAATATCGTTATAAGCGTATAATAAAACATGAAAACATCATTACAGCAGATGTAGATAAAATAAAAAATTATGCTCGAAGAATTATTTTTCTCTTGCAAAAGATATTAGTGTTATTACCAGTGACGAAATCATCAATATAAAGATTTCTAAAAAGTTTAAAAGTTAGTATAAATAAAAAGAAAACAGAGAAAAAATATATCTTTTGAGCATAATACTAGTAAAGAATACTTCCTAGATGAAAAAAACAAAAAAGTATGATTTTTCTAATTGAATTAGGTATTCAAAATAAAGAAGGAAAAATATTAAAAGCACGCTTTAATAAATTTAGACAAATTAACAAGTATTTGGAATTTATTAAGCATGCAACAACTCAGCTTGATACTAAAAATCAAATTACGATTTTGGACTTTGGTAGTGGCAAGAGTTACTTGACTTTTTCCGCGTATTATTATCTAACAGAAATTCTTAAATTAAATGTTAAAATTATTGGTATTGATTTGAAAAAGAAGTCATTGAACATTGTAATAATATTGCAAAAAAAGCTTAACTTTACTAACCTAGAATTTATTTATGGAGATGTCATCGACTATGAAAACAAAAAAATAAAATAGATATGGTTATCAGTCTTCATGCATGTAATACGGCTACAGACATCGCCTTACTAAAATCCCTAGGTTGGAATGCAAAAGTATTTTTGCCGTTCCATGCTGCCAAAAAGGAGTAAATAGTCAACTAGATTCGACCTTTATTCCATTTATGCTAAAGCATGGTATTATAAAAGAAAAATTTTCTACCCTTCTTACTGATTCTATTCGTAGTGAGGTGTTAGAAGTATTTGGTTATAAATCAGATATCGTTGAATTTATTTCAGAAGAAAACACACCAAAAATCAACTTATTAGAGCTTACAAAACAACAGATAAAATTAATTTTTGAAAAAAACTAGTCTCTCTAGAGAGCTTTGTAGAATCTTTGAATATTAAAATGTTCTTACTAGATGAAGTAAAAATTAATTAATTCAAAAGAATAACTCCGAAATTTTTGTAATACGAAATTAACTATTTTTTGCGTATAAAAAAATCACCTGCGATATAATTTATCAACAGGTGATTTTTATTTTACAATTCACTAAAATCGTAAACTTTTCCTTTTTGTCTATTAGGTAATACTGCTGCTAGAGCAATAAATACTAATGCTGGTATTAACCATTCTAAACTTTGGGCTGCTAACGGTAATTTAGCTATTAATTCAGCTATTGCTGCTACTTTAAATGTGCTTCCAATTACTGACAATATAGAAATTAGAGTAACTACTCCCATAGCAAGTTGCATACCTAATTTCGATAATGCTACATACTTGTTAACAATAACAATAATTACTAATGCTACTGTGATTGGGTATAAGAATAATAACATTGGAACTGAGAATTTAATTACATCTTGAAGTCCAATATTTGCTATAGCAAATCCAACTAATGTGAAAACAATAGCATATGCTTTTATAAGAAAATTGTGGGAATTTTTTTATTGAAAAAAATTCTGATGTTGCTACGATTAATCCTACTGTAGTTGTAAAACATGTAAGGATAACCATAACTCCTAAGAAGATTCCACCAAAGTTACCAAATACTCCACGTGCTGATTCTGTAAGAACATATGCTCCTTTATTAACTTTTTGGATCAGCTAAAACTTCTGCTGGTACTGCAAATTTATTCCCTAAAAAGTCCAAGACCTATATATAGAATACTGAATCCAATTGCTGTTACAATCCCAGCAACCCATGTACTTGCTAAAAATTCTTTTTATCTTTAAAAACCAAGTTGTTTTAAAAGCACTCATTGCAATAATACAAAAAGCTACTGACGCTAATGCATCAAGTGTGTTATATCCTTCAATAAATCCTGTACCGAAAGCTACTGAACTTGTTGCATAAGTTTTTTTGCAGCTGTATTAGTAGCATCAAACTTGAGACACTCCTAATATAACTAAAATTACAATTAGTAACGCAAAAAATTGAGTTAAAAATTTTTCCCTACACGGTCCAATATTTTACTAGGATTAATCGCAAGAATAAATGCACAAGCAAAATAAATAACTGTGAAAAATTAATAACCATGGTAAACTACTTCCTTTTTACTAATGGTGCTACTCCAATATCAAATGATGTTGCTGCAGTTCTCGGAATTGCGAATAATGGACCAATAGATAAATACAACAATACTAAATATGTAGTTGAATATAATGGCGAAATCTTTTCGTCTAATTCTGCTCCATATCCTTTTTGGATTTAGAGTCCCGACGATTAGTGTTACAATTGCAATTCCAACTCCTGAAACAACAAATCCTAAAATTGCTGGCCAAAAAAATTTTTCACCAGAATTTACTCCTAGCGCTGGTGGAAAAATTAAATTACCTGCGCCAAAAATATACCAAATAATAACAATCCGGTTAGTAAACCTTTTTTTCATATAAAAATATTTTCCTCTCATATAAAAATAATTATGCTTACTATATTACTATATTTCGGTTACAATATCAATATTTTTTTATTTAAATAGTATTAAATCTTTATTTTTCCCCTTAATTCTCCAAAAAGAAATATTTAAATTAAAAATTGTAATCCTTAATAAAATTAAAGTATTAGTCTGTTCTTTTTCAAAAATAAAACTCACCTAAAAAGTGAGTTTTAAAACCATTATATATGCAACCACAATAATTGGATAACAAATAATATTGCAAAAATATACATCAATGGATGAATATCTTTCCATTGTCTTTTTGATACTTTTAGAATAACGTAGAATATAAATCCAAATGCAATACCATCATTGATAGAACCTGTTAATGGAATACCCACAATTGTAACAAATGCTGGGAAAGCTTCCGTGATATCAGCCCAATCTATTTTTGCAATACTTTCCATCATAAATGATCCAATAATAATTAATGCAGGAGATGTAATTGCTGGTACTGAAGCTAAGCTACTTGCTAATGGGAATAAAAAAATTGAGATTACTACAAAGAAACTTGTCGTCAATGCTGTGAGTCCTGTACGTCCTCCGTTTGCAACTCCTGCAGAAGATTCTATATATGCTGAAGTTGGTGTACTTCCAAATAATGATCCTGCTAATGATGCAAATGAATCAGCTAATAATGCTTCTTTTACTTTTTCCATTTTTCCATTTTTTACTAAACCTGCTTGTGTAGTTACCGCGACCATTGTACCCGTAGTATCAAATAGTGTTACCATTAAAAATGTAAAGACTATTCCATATAACCCTAATTGTAATACGTTAATACTCTCACTAACTGGATTATATAATAAACTTAAATCCATATGAGGAATACCAAAAATTTTATCAACTTTTAACATTCCTGTAAAGTATGAAATAATAGCGACTACCACCATACCTATAAAGATAGCACCTTTCACCTCTAAAGCTAATAGAACAAGGATTACAAAAGATACCTAAAATTGTCATATAAGCAACTGGATTTTTAAATCACCTAATGAAAAGAATCGTATGTGGGTTTGCCACGATTAATGCAGAGTTTTTAAGTCCTAAAAATGCGATAAATAACCCAATTGCAGCCGAAATTCCATATCTTAAATTATTGGGAATTGAATCGATTAAAATTTCGCGGAATTTTTGTTGCTGATAATATTACAAAAATAACAGCACCTAAAAAACACGTTGCTAATAAAGTTTTATAGTTATACCCTGATGTAGCAGCTAATGTTGCAAAAATACGAGTTTATTCCCATACCAGGTGCAACTACTATTGGATAATTTGCTGCTAATGCCATAATTAAAGTACCAACTAAAACTGCAATAATTGTTGCTGTAAACACTCTATCTAATGGAATACCTGCTGCTGATAATACAGCTGGATTTACTACTAAAAATATAACTCATTGAGAAAAATGTGATCAAACCTGAAACTACTTCAGTTTTTAACGTTTGTATTATTTTTCCCTTAATTTAAAAAAGACGTTCTATCATAATTAGAATTTTCTCCTTATTTATATTTTTATTTCCTTTTCCAACTACACCATAATATACCTTTTTTTCTTTATTATGTCAAGACATTAAATTTTAACGTTCATTTTTGTGGAATTCTATTGCTCATCAACTAAATAAAAGTTATTTTTAGTTGTAAAACATAAAAAAACAACCTTGTATTTCTATAAACAAGGTTGTTTCACGAACTTTAAATTTTAACTTTACATTTAATTTCTTGCAAAATATTAACTAATAACTTATAAAATTTTTTGAAAAGAATTCTTTAGTTCTATCCTCTTTTGGATTATCGAATATCTCTGATGGTGTTCCTTCTTCTAAAACTACTCCCCCATCCATAAAGATTACTTTATCAGCAACTTCTTTTGCAAAGTTCATTTCATGAGTAACTATTAACATAGTTAATCCTTCTTCTGACAGCTCTTTAATTACATCTAATACTTCTTTTACCATTTCTGGATCCAAAGCACTAGTAGGTTCGTCAAATAATAATACTTCTGGTGAGTTGGCTAACGCACGTGCTATCGCAACACGTTGTTTTTGGCCGCCCTGAAAGACTATTTGGATAGACATCTTTTTTATCTTCAAGCCCTACTCTCTTCAATAATTCTATTGCTTTCTTCTCTATGTTTTTCATCAGTATCATCCCCAAAAGCTTTTGGAGCTAGCGTTATATTTTTCTAGAACACTCATATTTGGAAATAGATTAAAAATTTTTGGAATACCATTCCAACTTTTTCTATACTTATTGATATTTTGTTTAGTAATGTCTTCCCCGTTGTATAATATTTGTCCACCAGTAGGAGTTTCTAATAAGTTTACACAACGTAATGCTGTACTTTTTTTCCACTACCACTAGAACCTAGAATTACGATTTTTCTCCCCTTTTTTTCTACACTAATATTCACACCATTTAATACTTCTAATTTACCGAATTTTTTTATGCAAATTTTTTTATTTCTAACAACAACGTCCTCACCTACTTTGCTAATTTTTCTAGTCTTTTTTACTAGGAATGATAATACTGATGTAATTATAAAATATATTGCCGCAGCTATTAAATATGGACCAAAATGTTCTCATAAGTTGCATTTTTTACAGTATTGGCTGCAAACATTATATCCGCTACCCCGACAAAGTATACTATTGATGATTCTTTTTACTAGCGATATAAACTCATTACCTAAAGCTGGTAAACTATTTTTTTAATGCTTGTGGTAAAATGATAAATTTCATCGTTTGGAAGTAACTAAGACCTAAAAGAGCGTCCAGCCTCCATCTGACCTTTATCTATAGCTAATATTCCCGAACGGAAAAATTTCGCTCACATAAGCTCCTGAATTTATAGATAATGCAATTATTGCTGACATAAATGGAGTAAATGATATTCCTACTTCTGGAAGAGCAAAGTATATAATCATAATTTGCACTAATATTGAGTATTTCTAATTACTTCAACATAAATTGTTGCTAGTACATTCAATACTTTTTATTGTACTTATTTTGGCTAAACAAATTACTATTCCTAGTAACAATCCTATTAATAACGCAATAAGTGATACTTTTTAATGTTGTTACGGTTGCGTCTATATAAGTTGTATAATACTTTGGAAGAAAATCAAACATTTTATTTTTACCTCTTTCTATTCACTTGCAGCAGCAAGTTTTGCATATTTATCTAATTCTTTTTCAAATAGATTTTTCTCTTTAATTTCTTTAATAACGGCATTAACTTGCTCTAATAAAGTTTTGTTGCTATCATCTTTTTGCTTTTTAAAGACAATAGCCATACCTGTTGCTTCTGGATCATTTTTCTGCACTAAATGTACTAATTTTAATGTCATTGTATTTATTAATTGCAATTTTTGCTACATCATCTGGAATTAGTACTACATCAATTTTTTTATTTTTAAATCTTGTAGTAGGCTTGGCACATCTGTTAAAGATTGTAAATCTTTATCTTCAATTTTTTTAATTGTTCTTTAGCATATGTTTCATATGTAGATCCTTTTTGAACTCCAACTTTTTTTCCCTTTTTAAATCTGCAACTGATTTTTATCTCAGCAGAATCTTTGTTAACTACAAAAATACCTTTACCTGTGTAGTATATATCAGAAAAAAATCTACTGCTTTTTCTTTCTTCAGTAGGATTTACTCCAGAAATAACCATATCAACTTTATTAGCATTTACTGCTGCAATTAGTGAATCAAAAAGCCATTTCTTGGATTTCTACTTCTACGCCTAGTTTTTTAGCTATTTCTTGAGCCAGATAAATATCTGCTCCAACCACTTTCTTTTGCCCATTTTCTGTAGTTGTAAACTCATAAGGTGGATAGTCTGGAGAAACTCCTAGGACAATTTTTACCTTTTTCTTTAATTTCATCCATCTTTGTTTTAGTTGTTTTTGCCCCTGAACAAGCTGTTAACGTAATTGCTGCAACCATTGCAGTTATTAATAGTAATAATTTTTCATTTTTGTCTCCTTTTTATTTATTTTTTTCCTTTAGATAATTATAGTAATAATAAATAAAGTCTCTTTATAGTTAAATTTGCTATCTAACTATAAAGAGACGAATTTTTCATGGTGCCACTCTTTTTGATATTCTTATACCTAGATTTTATCTCTATACCATAAAAGTTACAACTAAATAAAAAGTCTTTTTACAATTCCTAATAGAACTGTAAAAAGACGAAATATAAATCCGCGTTGCCACTTTTCTTGGTATAAGCATACCCACTCGAACTCCTTAAGGCAGAGTAACCAATTATTTTTCATAATTAACTAAAAAGTGCGTTCATTAAGAAATTAATTACCAACCTCTCACCATCGTTAGCTCGCTAAAAATTTTTTTCAAAATTACTATTCTTTTTCTAAAGTTTTTATTTTTTATTGATATTATTTTACACCCTTAATATTTACTTGTCAAGCGAAAAAAATTATTATTTTTGATATTTTTTTCAAAATTTTTTCTTGCGATCAATACACCTATACAACTTAACGTTATTATACATACTATACCTAGGATTAACCATGGTCCTGAACCATATTTTATTGAGGTCTCCATTGCTTCAGCTGATTGACCTCTTGCTATCAATCACTTCTGTATGAATCAGCGAAAAATATTATCGGTATCCATGCACCACACGCACTTCCTATGTTTATCAAACTTAATGCTGCACATTGAGAAATAACATTATTATAACCAAATGTTTTTAATACAAAATCTGCTAAAAGGCACCAGTAATCGAAGATATCCACCATGGTAAATACGCTCCTCCCATTATTGAAAATATAATCATATGTATAATTATAAAAACAGTAAATATACCAAACTTTTTGTAATTATAGCATATATATACAAAGATTATTCCTGCTAATAATCCCCCATATCCCAGGTGATATGCTATGACCAAATGCACCTAAGAAGCTTGAGATAACCATTGCTATCATGTAAACTACTAATGACAATACTGTTGCCATTCCTAAAAAAATATAATCTTTTTATTTTTTAATTTCATTTTTATCCCTCCATATTTATAAAAATATTCTGAACTTCTGATTTACTTTCATTATCTAAATAAAAAAATCTTTTTTTATCGTCTTATTATCTAAGTATATTATTCTATTGCATGTTTTTATATAAAAACTCTATATCATGTGTAGCTATTATTAGAGCATTTTTCTTTGGATAGATTTTTTTAACACACTACTAACCTTTTCCATATTTATATAATCTAGACCACTAGTTGGTTCATCAAACATCAATAAATTTACATTAGATATTGCAGCTATAGAAATGAGTAACCTTTGTTTTTGCCCTCCTGACAATTCAAAAGGAATTTTTATCTTTAAATTTATTTAATCCCAATTCTTCTAATAGATTATTAATTTTATCATTCTCAACTCCTTCATTTCCAAAACGTATTTCACTAAAACTGATTCTGTAAAAAAATTGATAATCCATATCTTGCATCACTAAAAAAACGGTTTAACATTTCCTAAAAATTTTTCCTTTAGTTGGATTCATTATATTGGTAAGCATCCTTAATAATGTTGTTTTTCCCTGCACCATTTCTTCCAATCAAACCGATCACATCACCTTTATTTATAGATGTTGAAATTTTGCAATAATATATCTCCATAACTTACATTATCAATCTGCAGTAGTAAGTCATTATTTTTTTGAGCTAATATTTTTCTAGCTGTAAAATTAAATACATCTAGAGTTCTTAAAGGAAAATCAGTGGTGTTTTTTTCAAATCATCAATTGTTATTTCCTTAATCATACCTTTTATTTACAATTAAAAACCTTATCTATTAATTTTTGAATATAATGTATTCTATGCTCGCAATAATTATTGTATAACCTTTATTTTTTTCAGTTTTTCAATTAATATTGTTAATTTCTTTTTGTCATACGAAAATCTAAGTTAGATGATGGTTCGTCTAATATTATTACTCTCGGTATTAATGTTAAACTACACCCAATCGCTATTTTTTTGACGCTCCCCACTAGAAATATACAAAATATTCTTATCAACAATTTCTTCCAGTTCTAATAATTCAACAACTGCATTATACCTTTTTCATTTCATCTAGAAATTCCAAAATTTTCCATAGCAAATACAAGTTCACTCGTTGTGTTTGTAGTAAAAATGTCCTCTTGGATCTTGGCTAACATAACCAATATCTTTTGCTATATCATATGTTTTTTTATACTTTCTAAAGAAGTGTTATTATAATATATTTTCCCAGTTAATTCTCCTTCATATAAAGCTGGTATAAGCCCATTCATTAAATGAACAATAGTTGACTTCCCACTTCCAGATACTCCTGTTAATAAAACACACTCACCCTCATTAATTTTAAAACTCACATTATTTAACACCTTTTCTTCTGAATTCTTATAAGTAAAAGACACATTTCTAAATTCTAACATTATTTAATGCCCCCTATTAATAGAAATACAAAAATTATAAAGACAATAATTAAGAAAAATATAATCAATTATTCTCATTCTCACATTATAAAATGATGTCCTTCTCATTGGTGACTCTACCCCTTTTGTCATAGCTGTTGCTGTCATTTCTTCAGCAATAAGATTCATCCTCATTAAAACTGGGACTAGCCAATACTCTAAAAATTTTTAGCGGTTCTGTAATTTTTTTAAATTAATATTTCTCATCTTTAATGATTCTCTAATCATTCTAATTTCCAATTTATATGTGGGGAAAAATCTTAAAGCTACTGTAATACTTAACATAATTTTTTTGGGTAAATGAATTTGTTCAAATGCAGATAATAATTCATTACTTTTTTTATGTCTTTTACTAAAATATAAGCAATCATCATAACTGGTGTCATTCTGAGGATAATGTAAACTAATGTTCCAAATAAATCTGCAATCCAAATTATATTACTAATTGATATTAAATATGCTAGTATTGAAAAAGATATATACCAAATTATAAATTTTAATATTTGTAAATAGCGTTTGTATATAGATAAAACTACAATTGCAATCAATAGACAAATAGTTTCATAAATTATACCTTTCCCTAAAAAAAGATAACTACTGAAATAAAATGTTTAATATTACCAGCGTTAATGGATTTAACTTTATCATTGTATCCTCCTTACTTTTCTACTTATATTTATCTTATCAATAATAATTATCAATGTCAATTACTGTTGAAATATTTCTTTTTGCATTTGCGAATTATTTACAAAATCTTAATATAATTACCAACAAATTCACAATATTATATAAAAAGCTCAAGAATATAATATGTTATACCCTTGAACTTTTAATATCTTATTTATTTATTAAATTATATAATGTTTTAACATGTATACCTGTTGCACCTTTTGGTAAGTACCCTTCTGGTTTTAGATAGATATGCTGTTCCTGCTATATCTAGGTGAATCCATGGTGTATTATTAGCCACAAAATTTTCTATAAATAAACCTGCGGTAATTGTTCCACCTAAACGACCTCCTGTATTTTTCACGTCGGCCACTGATGAATTATTTAACTTTCTAAAACTATCGTCTACTGGCATTTGCCATATTCTTTCTCCAGCCTTTTTCGATGCATTGACTAACTCATCATAAAATTTTTGATCATTAGTTACGGCTCCCGTATAGAATTCCCCAAGTGCTACTAAACATGCCCCTGTTAAAGTTGCCAAGTCTATTACTTTACTTACTTTTAATTTCTCTGTAGCGTAATAAACTGAATCAGCTAATGTAATACGTCCTTCTGCATCTGTGTTCAATACCTCCACAGTTTTTCCTGATAATGTAGAAATTATATCACCTGGTTTATATGAACTTCCTGAAATCATGTTTTCACATGCACCAATAATTCCAATAACATTTGTTTTAAGTTTTTCTTGTTGCTATTAGCTTCATTGTTCCTAGTACAGTTCCAGCACCCCCATATCACAGTGCATTATATCCATACTATTAGCTGTTTGTTTTATTGAATATCCCCCAGTATCATATGTTACACCTTTTCCTACCAGACCAATAATTTCATCATTTGTTTTTATCATTTATATACTTCATAACAATAAAACGAGGTTTTCTTGTTGATGCTCGTCCCTACTGCCAAAAAGACCTTTTTAATCCTAATTCTTCACATTGTTTTTCATCATATACCTCTACTTCTACCCCAAGTTGAGTTAATTCATTTTTGCTATATTTGCCAAACTTTCTGGATACAAATATTCTGCTCTTTCATTTACTAAATCCCTTGCAAAGAAGATACCATTAATAACATCTTGTGCCTCTTTTACACATGATTCCAATAGTGATGAGTCTTCTTCAGTTATTAAATTGATAGTTATCTCTGGATAATCTTTTCTGTCACTTTTATATTTATCAAATTTGTATGTAGAATGCAAGAATCCTTCCACTATCGCTTTTAGTAGGGAACTAGTTTTTATATTATCTAGTTTTGGTAGTTGTAATAATACCTCTTGTTCCTTAAAATCTTATTAGTTCTTTCCTAATTTGAAAAATACTTTTCTTATATCGTTTTCTAATAAGTCTTCTTTTTCCCAAACCCCACTAAAATTTCTTTTCACCATTAAATGGTAAATTACAATAAACTTCGTTTAATTTCCCACTAAATAGTCTTTTTGTATAAGCTAATAATTCATTAGTATAGTCTATATCTTCAAAAATAAACGTTACTTTCGTTCCATTAGCTTTTATTAAAATTAAATTTCATCATATTCACCTCATATCATAGATATTTCTTGTTTTATTTAATTTTTCCACAATTTCTTTTGCAGTCTCTTTTGCCTCTAAAATAGTGTTTTTCAAGATTAGTTGCTTTTTGGACTTACCTATTATATATAAATTCGGATATTCTTCTGCTAAATAAGTTGATAAACTATTAATTTTTTTCATTATACTTTTTCACAACAAAATCTATAATTATCTTCTACTTTACTCACATAACATCTCTCTGGCTTACCAACGAATCCATGTACAGCACTGGATCTCCTCTTCAACAATATTTTTGAATCTCTTTATCAGTTTTTCTTAGAAGTTTTTTTACTGCTTCTTGGCGATTTATATAAGCTCTAACTATTTGAATACCGCTCATTTTCACATCAATCCACTTATTACTTATATATTCCAATTTAGTTAAATACTCGCTCTCCTCTTTTTGGAAAAATAATTTCTCCCTATTTCTCTATTTATATGCAATTCATCTCGTTTATAAACGAAAGTTAAAACTATATTCGATACATAAGTCATATCTTCAAAAAATCTTTTATTGTTTCATCTTGAGAAAACCAAGGTAGAAAATTCTTTTGGTTTTAATGTTAATATTAAATAATCATACTGATAAATACTTCCGTCAGAGTATACTAGATACTTCTCACCTTTTTCTCTATTTTTCTCTACATTCCTATTAAATTCTAAAATACTTTCCCTGAAAAGTTAGATTCTAACGTTTCTATAAATGATTTCAAGGTGAACTTTAATCTATATTCTCTACCTACTGTTATATTATCAATAACTCTTCTATTATACATGTCTTCTAAAAATTTTTATTGATATCTTCTTTTTGAATAGTCAAAAATGATAACTCTGGCATTAAACTTACCATGTTTTTGCTTAGAAACATCACTACCGTAGTGGCTAGTTAGAAGTGGTTCTATTAATTTAATATAAATATGTTCATTTTATATTTTGCCTTGAAAAAAATTCTTCTACTGTAAGTTTTTTTCTACATTTTCATCTTCTAATGTATTGTGCATATTATATAAAACAGATAATTTTTTTCTTTAAATGTAAATATATCAGATAATAGTATTTCTTTTTATCTAACGGATAACCATACAACATTTTTATCAGGTAAATACTTTATTCCTTCTTTTTGTAAAAAATACTTTTTTTAGTTGATCCACTTTGTATTAGGTATCTGTGTAAACCCAACTCAACCATTAGATAAAAACAAAACTCCCTGTTCATTTATAGAATATGCCATCCATTATCATATATTTCCTGACCATATTGAAATTTCCCAAATTTATCATTTGCAAATTCTAAATCTTTTTCTATTAAATCAATATTGAACTTTTTAGAATTAGCGCCTGAAAACTTATCAAGAAAATAAGCACAGCTTACCCCTGACAAATCTCCACCAATTATTGCAATATTTTTCATAGTATCCTCCCTTCTACTTAACTTTAGCTATAAATACCCTTGCCAATAAATTTGCCAGTACAAATGATAAAAATATTTATACCTATTATTAAATAATCTATTCCACTTACTACAATGCTTAATAATGTCAATATAAATGTTGTTATTAAAATAACTGCTGTTAATAAATTTTTTAAAACTTTTAATTTTTATTTCTTCATTAACTGGTAATATACTATGCCAAATATTATTGCTTATTTGCTTATATAATGGGACAAGTTGAATAATAGTTAAATAACTATATGATATAATTACAACTAAACTCACATATACATTATTGAAGCTATAAATTATAATACCTGCTATTAACATTAATCTTAGTGCAAGAAATACTGTATTTTTCTTGGCGTAAAAAAATACACGATAATAATAATATTTAAAACTATTTTTCTACTGTGAAGTTTTGTTCGGTTAATTTTGGTAGTAATACATCAAAATATTTTTCGTCTGGCAACTTTTTATTCCATTTAGTGGTACATCGACAAAACATACTAACAAACTTAAGATAATTTTCTTCTCTATGTCTATCATATTCTGCTGCTTCATTCCATTTTTAATGAATAACCCTATACCATCATTTAACGATAAAAGCTTTTTTTCGCATTACTATAATTTTTAAAAATAATTATTAGCATAATTATCGAAACAACAAGAGTAACATACTCTAAATAGTTATATTTACCAAATACTTCCAATATTGTAACAAATATATTCATGAATAATAAAACTTTCATGAAAAACTTTTTTCTCAAAATAAATAGCTTCTGCTAATCTATAGAACACATTCGTCATTACTACTACAATAAGCATAAAGAATTGAGCTCCCTACGATTCCAGTAAACTCTTCTAACCCACTAAGTCCACCTATACGACTTAATAATGGTTTAATTATAAAATAAAAATATAACTAAGAATAATAAATGAATACTTGTTAATATTATTTCCTGTTTTTATAGCTACTTTTCCATAATACTTTTCTAATGGGAGTAAAAATATCGCATCCGCTTCTTTTATAAAAGTCTTTACTTTTAACGATACTAAAAGATAACTGAATATCGCTGATGCTGCAATAAAAACTGTCTTCATCTCCAACTTGCTAGCATTTTTCTAGCCATCTTGAATAATTAATTAGCCCTGCTCCTAGCACTATAATAAGAAACATAACTAAGTGCAATTGAAAATATATTTACTATATGTTACTCTTGTTTCACGTTCTCTTCTTCTTCTATCATCAAAAATATTCTTTATATTACTCATCTTGACCTCTCGTAGTCAACGCTAGATAAATTTCATCTAAAGATGCATCTGGCATATTAAACTCTTTTTCTCAAATCTGATAATTTTCCACTAGCCAATATTTTACCTTCGCATGAATTATAATGAAATTATCGCAATACTTTTCTGCTGTAGCTAGAATATGAGTAGACATCAAAAATACTCGCTCCATTATCTCTTTTTCGCACATTAAATTAATTAGATCATTAATTGCTATAGGATCTAACCCTAAAAAAATGGTTCATCTATTATGTATAAGTTAGGTTCTACAAGGAAAGAACAAATTATCATAACTTTCTGTTTCATCCCTTTTGAAAAATGAACTGGGAAAAATTTCTTTTTATCACTTAATTTAAACAATTTCAATAGAACATCAGCTTTTTCCCATGCTTCTTTCATATTTAGACCATACGCCATAGCAGTCAAGTTTATATGTTCTTCAAAGTTAATTCATCATATAAAACTGGTGATTCTGGAATATAACTAATACTTTTTCTATATTTTTCATTATTTTCTCTTATTGTAATTCCATTAACCTTTATCTCTCCGTCCATAGGGCGTAATAAACCTAAAATATGTTTAATTGTTGTACTCTTCCCTGCTCCATTTAAACCTATTAAAAGCCGTGATACTTCCTTTAGGAATCTCTATATTAATATTTTCTATAATCTTTTTACGGTTGTACCCACCACTAAGATTTTCTATTTTTCAACACTTGTGTCATTTTACTATTCTCCTAGTTTTTAATTTTTTTCTAAAATTCTATCTACTTGGTTATAAGTATTTTCTTGAGTGAAACTATTATCTACAACATAATCTCCCAGTTTTTCTTTTTCTCGGACTGGTATTTGACTTTTTATTCTTTGTAATGCCTCTTCTTTTGATAAAGAATTTCTGTTCATAAGTCTTTCTAGTTGAATTTTTCTCATCTAAAGATACAACAATAATTTTTCTACTAAATCATCAAATTTTGCTTCAAACAACAAAGGAACATCTACAAAGACTAATTTCTCATTTTTTATGTACTTGTATTTGTTCTGAAATATTTTTTTCTAATTTGAGGATGAATTATATTGTTTAACTCTTTTTAAATTTTCATTATTTTCGAATACTAATTTTTCCTAAAGTTACTCTATTTACTTCATTATCTTTTTAGTATTGACTTTCCAAATTTATTGACAAGTTGTTTTTACTTCATCATTCTCTAGTGCCATATGCCCTATTTTATCTGCATCTATAATTGTATAACCCTTTTCTTGCAAATAGTTAGATACTAGACTTTTTCCACATGCTATACTTCCAGTAATTCCTATAATCAAAATCATCATCTCCATAAAATCACTTAAATATAATTTTTATCACAAAGTTTTTCTTATTTTTCTATATATTAGAAAGTGTATAAACTAATTATTTCTTTTTAAAAAAAGATAACAAGAAATTTTTATTCTTGTTATCTTTCTTAACTATTCTCGCTGTATGGATCAATATCCATTTCTTCCAATTTAACAAACTTTCTTTTTAGTCACCAATTTAAACGACATATATAAAATTAAAACATATTACTGGGCAAACTAAATTGTATGACATCTGAATAATTCCACCTGTCAAATAATCAGACACTAACTGTAAAATTATAATTATTCCAAAAAGAAATCAAAGCTATATAAGAGCCAATTACACCTGTTTTTAGCTGTATATGGTAGTACATCTTCTGCTTTTTCCCTTGTTTTTACTATTGCTTTTCTCAAACGAATTTGTGAAATTAAAGATACCATCCAAATAATCATTACTACAATTCCTACCATAGAAAAGGAGCATATAATATCCTTTGGGATTATATTTTTCAAAAATAAAACATAGTATCATAAATATAACTGAAAATGATAACGCAATTGTTGGAGTAGAGTTTGAGTTTAATTTTTTTAAATGATTTTTGGTCCATAATTACTCAAACTCAATGAAAATAGCTGTCTACTAGAAACATACATACCAGAATTTGCTGCTGAAAGCACAGAAGTTAATATTACTATATTCATAATAACAGCAGCTATTCCTAAACCAATATTTTGAAATACAATTGTAAAGGGGACGCTGTAACATTATTGGTATCTAAGAGTCTAGGATCATCTGCAGACACTATAGATGAAATAATAAACATAGTTACTATATAAAATATTAAAATTCTCCAAAATACCTGCTTTTACAGCTTTTAGGCATAGTCTCTTTTAGGGTTGGGTGATTCTCCTGCTGTTACTGCAACAATCTCAGTTCCCCAAAAGAAAATGCCGCTGTTGAGAAAAATTCCAAACAATCCTAAAAGACCTGCAGTAAGAGTTTTTTCTCCATTTTTATGAAAGTTGTTATTCCTGCATCAGTATTATTAGTTATTCAAAAATAATTGCTGCTCCTACTATAGAAATACAATTACTGTTAAAACTTTTTATTATGAGTTATCCAGTATTCTACCTCTCCAAAAACTTTTTACACTTACTAAATTTAAAATATATAATAACACTAAAAACATACAAATATAAAATGTAGAAATTGTCTAAAAATTCCCAGTAGTGTAAAATTTTCGATAAAGGTTATAATATCTACACTAGATACCAAGATCCATAATATCCAATATAACCAACCTATACCAAAAACCTAATCCTGGATCAATAAATCTTGTTGCATACAGAACCAAATGAACCAGAAACAGGATAAAAATGTAGCTAGTTCTCCTATAGAAGCCATTAAAAAGTAAATAACAACTCCGATTAAGCCATACGTAAATACAGCACCATAAGAACCTGCTTTACTAACTACAGCACCACTAGCCATAAACAAACCAGTACCTATACATCCACCAATTGCTATCATTGTTATGTGGCGTGCTTGTAATTTTCTTTCCATTTTTGATTTGTCATTCTATACATCCTTTCTCTAAAGTATTTTTATAATTGATTATACTAGACTTTTCTATTTTTGTAAATTGTTTCTAGAAAACATATGTGTATTTTTCATTTTAATACTATAAAAAGACGATTTCCATATTGAAATCGTCCTTAGTATTATTATATTTCTCTTCTAGTTCTTCTTCTTGGACGTGGATACATTTCTTGTTCTACTTCATTTTTCCATACCCACTTGTAAATGAACTAGCTTCTGGTTGTGCTGGACGTTGCGCTAAAATATCTCTTTCAACACTAACCCCGTCTTCTTCAAATCCAGTAGCGATAACTGTAACAATAATTTCATCTGTTTTTCTAAATCTTCGTTAAATACTGTACCGAAAATCATGTTTACTTCATCGTCACTAGCTTCTTGAACAATACTTGCTGCTGCTGTGCTTCAAATAAACTTAGTGATGGGCCACCAGTAATGTTTAATAATACACCTTTTGCTCCTACGATAGAAGTTTCTAATAATGGTGATGAAATTGCTTTTTTAGCAGCTTCAATTGCTCTGTTTTTCACCAGTTGCTACACCAATTCCCATTAATGCAGAACCTTGGTCAGCCATAATAGCTTTTACATCTGCAAAAGTCAAGATTAACTGTTCCTGATACGTTAATTAAATCAGATATACCTTGAACACCTTGGCGTAAAACATTATCAGCCTCAACAAATGCTTGCATCATTGGAGTAGGATTTATCTACGATGTCTAATAATCTATCATTAGGGATTACGATAAGCGTATCTACCGCACCTTTAAGTGAATTAATTCCGGCTGTAGATTGTACTTCGACGCTTTTTACCTTCGAAATTGAACGGACGAGTGACAACACCTACTGTTAATGCTCCTAATTCTTTTGCAATACTTGCTACGATTGGAGCTGCTCCAGTACCTGTTCCTCCTCCCATACCAGAAGTTACAAATACCATATCTGCACCTTCTAGAGCTGCTTCAATTTTATCTTTTGTTTCTTCAGCGGCTTTACGTCCTACTTCAGGATTAGCACCTGCACCCAATCCTTTTGTTAGCTTCTCTCCAATTTGAATTCTTACATCTGCTTTAGAACGTTTTAAAGCTTGAGCATCTGTATTGATTGCGATAAATTCTACATTTTTTATTCCACTTTCTTTCATTCGGTCAACAGCATTTCCTCCACCGCCACCTACACCGACTACTTTAATTACTGCTGATTGATCAAATTCTTCAAACATTATTTAATTCCTCCTATTATTATTCAAAAATGAATTATACATCTTACTAAGTTTAGAAAAAGTTTTTGTTCTTTTTCATTTTCTTCTTTATTATTTACGTCTTCTTCGTAATAATCATTCTCTTCATCATGTTCAATATTTTTATCGTCTGTAATTAGACTCTCTGCAGTTGGAGTAGGTATAGCTATCTCCTCTACAGTTGAAAATGTTTTCAAAAGTTGAATTCGTGTTTTTATGATAGGTACATCTTCTGTTACTTGATAAACCAAGTAACGATTCCATTTTATAACTGCTTGTTAGGCGCTCCCTACTACCACTGATAATTCTGGAGAATTAGCTCCTATTATTTTTAGGGGAACCAATTCTTACATTCATTTTTCTTAGCATATCTTTTTGCTAATTCCAAAACACCTGGCATTTGAGTAGTTCCACCCGTTAAAACAACATTTCCTTTTACTCTATTAATACCTGCTTTTCTTAAAACATCAAAAGAACGTAAAATTATTTCTTCAACTATTTCTTCAATGTAGTCTGCTAACTCTTTTTGCGTATAGGGCTCTTCATTAGGCTCTAAGTTATCTAATTCAATAATCACCTGTGGTGAAGCCATATCATAAAAAGCATGACCTTGAGTTAACTTTTATTTCCTCTGCAGTTTCATAGGAACATTTAAGACATCAGAAATCATTCTAGTTATATCTTCACCAGCAAGTTCTATAGATTTGCGATAATTGTAAAATTCCATCTTCAAAATAACTTACTGTTGTAAGTCCTGCTCCCTATATCAATAACAACAGAACCATAATCTTTCTCTTCTTCGTTTTAAAAGTAATTCTCCTAACGCATGAGAAGTACAAAATGTTTCATTACAATCAAGTCTTAAATTCTCTATACACTTATATATTGTATGCAAATGCGTTTTTAGAAGTAAGAACCCTATTCCCAGTAATTTCAAAAAGTATTATGCACTGTCATTCCTTTTGGTTTTCTAATATTCTCAATATCATCTAACCTATAGTAGTCTGGAATTACTTGTACTACTTCTCTTTCCCTTGGTAATGGTAAAATCTTAGCTTCTTCTATTACTTCCTCTATATCTCTACCATCAATATCATGTTTTGTATCGAACTTAATTTCCGCTACACTTTTCTTAATATGAGTGTGTATACTTGGAACTGCTACATATACTGACCTTATATCTTTATTAGCTTCACTTTTTGCAATATCAATCGCTTTTTGAATATCCCTAGATGCCGATTCCACATCAATTATATTTCCTCGTTTTTATCGATGTAGTTTTCACAATTCCTACACCTAGTATATTCAATTTTTTTCATATACTACATCTGCTATAATCACTTTTTATACTTGATGATCCTAAGTCTATTGAAGTATATAATTGTGAACTCAAGTCAAACACTCCTTCCTTAATAATATCTTATATTTCTTTAATAATAAAATTGTAAATACACAACAAATTCTATTTACACATACTAAATTATATCACAAAATTATATGAAAAAGCTAAAAAATTAAAATTTTATTAAAATATTTTTTTAAATTGTAATATAATTTCATTATATCTTTTAATTACTTGTTAACTAGAGAAAAAAATCTATCCAAGACTGAAAACTTCGAATAGATTTTTAATTTATTATTTTACTAAGTATTTTTTTCTTTTTATTTGCTTGAGTCGACGCTTGATTATTATTTTGTGAATTTATCCCACGGTTTTTGAGTTGTGTTTTTATCACTTGAAGAATTATCTTCTTTATTTTTGAGATTCAGAAGTTATTTTTCTTTATCATTACTTGTATCTACTGAATTTTTTTAGCTAATAAGTTCTTAATGTTTTTGGATACGTTGTTTTTCACTTTTTAGACGTTTCTAAATATGCACCATTAATCAAATTTAATGTTGTATTTTTGTCATCAATATACTTAGAAATTTCATTATAATAATTAAGTTTTTGTGCGAAATTTGCTCTTGAAACTTTTTATTTTTGACCATCATTCATGTATATTGTTAAATTCCATCATCTTCGCTAATTATTTCTGATATTTGAATTAGAATTTCTTGTTTTAATTCTAATAGATTTTTATAAACTTCTTTTTAATTTTTCTTCATCTTCTTTGAAGTTTTCTAATATAGGTAAATTATAATTATTACGAACTTGACCACTATACGTTCTTCCATTTTTCCATAATTATCTCTATTTGCCCATCAGTCTTTTTATTTTTTAGCAATAAACCTATATTCTTCTACTTTTATATCAATTTTTTTGACGAGAATGTACTCTTTACAGTGACCTCTTTAAATATACTATATTTGTTTTAATATTATTTCTTACTTCATCATCTTTTTATAGTCCATGTTTTTAAATTAGAATTTATATTCCCAGCAGCTAAAATCTCATCTTTAGTTATTTGATTTTCACCAGAAACATTAATAGTTTTAAGTTTCACATAGCTACTAAACATGAATCCCACACCCAAAATTACGGTTAAAAATATCAATACTATTAAAGATAATTCTCTTCTTTTTCTTTTTTTATTTTTTTCTAGTGAACTTTTTCGCTTATCTTTATTAATCTTCGAAAAGTAGCTTTTTATTTTTCATTCATACACAGTTAGTCCTCACTACTGATTTTTCAAACATAGTAATAAATTCGTCTCCACGATCTTCAAAAGCACTTATATTGATCCCATGATGCGCAAGCTGGTGATAGTAACACTGTATCTCCGTCTTCTGCTAAACTGCTAGCTAACTTAGTAGCATCTGCAACTTTTATGAGCTTTTAATACATTTCACATTATGCTGAATTGCTAAACTATATAATAATTCTTTACTTTCTCCTACTACAACCATAACTTTTTATTTTACTTAGATATGGAATTAACTCTTTAAAAGTCAATTCCTCTATCCTTACCACCACATATTAAAAATAATATTTTTTTATCGAATCCTGATAACGCGGTTGTTGTTGCTACTGGATTAGTTGCTTTAGAGTCATTGTAATATTTTTACACCTTTGTATTCTCCTACATATTGCAATCTATGCTTAACTCCACTAAAATTATATAGTACTTGTTGAATAGCATCTATACTTGCGCCTTTTAAATAAGAAATAATAGCTGCATTTATTGCATTTTTCAACATTATGCATACCTGGTAGTTTTAAGTTTTTGTACTATCAAATAACTCCGTTTCTCTAAACATTACTATATTTTTCTTTAATATATACATCTGCGCTTATATTTTCTTTTTGTATCATAGAAAATTATAGTAGCCCTTAATTTTTATCTAAATTATACTTTTTCTTTTTCTTTTATATTTATAATTAAGAAATCATCTTTTGGTTTGATTTACATATATTTTTTTCTTAGCATTTTTGATAATTTTTCTAAATTCCCATGATAATCTAAATGTCCTTCGCCTAAATTAGTTATCACTGCTATACTTGGCTTGAAATATTTAGTTCCTTCTAATTGGAATGATGAGACTTCTGTAACAATTAGTGACTTCGGATGATTATAGGCTACTTCTATACTTGGATAGCCGATATTTCCAGCTAAAAATACATCTTTATTAGCTTTTTTTAATATATCATAAGTCATTTGTGTTGTAGTTGTTTTTTCCATTTGTTCCCCGTTATAGCAACCATGTCAATAGAGAATAGCGTATTAGCTAATTCAATTTCTGTGATAATATCTATTCCCATTTCCACAGCTTTCTGTAAAAACTCTATTTGATATTTTATTCCTGGATTTTTAACTATTAAAATCAACTGTCTCTAATAATTCAAGCGGGTGTCCACCATCAATTATTTCTATTCCCAATTCACGAAGTTCTTGAGCTTTTTCATCATTACTCAAATCGTCATAAGAGTTTAACCTAACATCATACCCTAGTTTCTTTAAAATTTTTTTACAGTTGAATATCCACTTCGCGCAAAACCCAAAACTAATATTCTTTTTATTTTTTAAATTAATCATTTTATAATACCCCAATAAAATATCCTATTGCAGATGATATTACTGCAATAATCACGAATATGTATACTGTTTTCACCTCACCATATCCCGTCAATTCAAAATGGTGGTGTAATGGTGACATTTTTAAAAATTCTCTTTCCTGTTTTTAAAGTATGCAACCTGAATGATTACTGATAATGTTTCTAGAATATACACTAAACCAATAAATAAAAATACTATTTCTTTGTGTAATATTATTGATATAGCTGCTAAAATTCCACCTAATGCAAGAAGAACCTGTATCTCCCATAAAAAAATTTTTTTGCAGGCTTTTTGTTAAAATAATAAAAAAATCCTAATAGCGCACCAACAATAGCCAGACAGAATACTAACACTGGAAAATTATTTTTCTTTTATACGCCAACAGCGCAAATGTACTGGTTGTTATTATCGTTACACTTGTAGCTAGACCATCTAGCCCATCTGTTAAATTAACTGCATTCGAAAATCCTGTCTGCCAAAAATATAACAAATAACAAATATAAATAAGAAATATTTAGCTGATAATTAATTATTGGTATTTCTATAAAGTTGACATTATCATATACTAATGATACTAAAATATAAAATATTAATGAAAATACTATTTTGCAATAATAATTTTTCTTGGTGATAAACCATCATTTTTCTTTTTTACAACTATTAACATATCATCCTATATAACCAATTATTGCAAATGACACTGTCGTATAAATGAATAATAAATAATATTTTATATTTTTCGCTATTTAAAAAAACATAGCTATTATAAGAGCCACAACAATTGCCAGGATAAATGAAATTCCTCCCATTGTCAGATTACCCTTTTTATGAATATGACTCTGTGGACCTTCTTGTCTTATTTCTTGACCAAATTTAAGATAATGTAAATATTTTTATTAATTTCGGTAGCATCACTACAGTTAGCAAAAAAATGCCACTAGCAATAACGATATAGCAATTATTACACTTGAATTACCCATTTCGTTCTCCTAACTAAATTTTTATTTTTATATTATCCCCTTTTTCACTATTCTTCTAGCTGGTACTGATTGTTGTTTTACATAACCATTTCCTTCGGTTTCTATATTTAAACCAGCTAACTCAGCATAATTTAAAACATCAGCTTTAGACCATCCTAAAAAAATTAGGCAATATCATATTTTTCATTTGAACTCAATAAAAAAATACTTTATCATCTTTCTTCAATATATTACCTTGAGAGAAATTGTCCCAATACTTCATCTCCCGAACCTATAACTACTATATTTTTGTTTGTGTAGATAATTTTGAAAATAACTTCATTAATATTTTTTTCCCTTGAAATTATCCATCATATAATTTTGAAGATTTTTCATCACTACTTGTTTTTTTAACATTCAAATAATTTAATATATTTTTGCATTATAGGTTTAAATATCTCTGATGCCCCATTAGCAGAACTTTCAGCAAGTTTTTTATTTGGAAGTTTCATTCCTACATATAAAAATTACTTCAGGATTTTCACTTGGAGCATACCCTATAAATGAATGTAACACTTTATATGGGCTCTTGTAGTATGTTCCTGTTTTTCGGATCAACGACTTCGGCTGTCCCTGTTTTTCCAGAAACACTATAATTTTCTATAGAGTAACGTTTACCACCTGTGTCCCATTCCCCATTTACAACACCATAAAGTTCTTCTTTCATTTTTCTGCTGTTGTTTTTGAGATTGGTGTTCCAACAACAGTTTTTTCACCTATATTAACATCTTTATCTAATGTTTTTATCATGCACTCTTTGTAAAAAAATACGGTAATAGCATTTGGCCTTCATTCAAAATAGCCGTTTCTGCCTGAACCATTTGCATAGCAGTAACCGTACTACCTTGACCGAACACCGTAGTTGAGGCTGATACTTTATTATTAAATACTAAGTCACCCGTAGCCTCATTACCATATAAAGAATTTGTACTTTTTCCAAATCCAAAACTCTCTAATCCTGTTTTTAATTTTTCTCTACCTAACCTTTCCAATAAAGTAAGCATAAGTGTATTAGATGATTGTTGGAAACCATGTCTCTGAGTAATAGTTCCCCATCCTGTTTTTTATTCAGTCATAAATAGTAGCGTCTTCTACTCTATATGAACCAGATTTATAATATGCATTTGGATTATAGACATTATTTTCTACCATTAACGACATTGAGAACGTCTTTTAGAGTAGATCCAGGCTCATACGCTGAATTATAGAATATATTCGCCCATGCTTTCTCCAAGTTTTTCTTGAGTATTCGGGTTAAAAGCTGGAGTTTGTCCTAACCCTAAAATTTCTCCAGTTTTAGCACTTACAGCTATTGCAAATGCACTTTCCGGCTCATATTTATCATGGATATCTTTTTAAAGTATTATCTATAAATCCTTGAATATTTTTTATCTATAGTTAAGTAAATATCTGCACCGTCAACTGGGTTAATTTCAACTTTTTGGAATATTAGAAACTATTTTCCCCATGCATCTTTTGCATATGTTATATGACCTTCTTTTCCCTTAAATAGTAATCAAATGTTTTTCTATTCCTAAGCGACCTGTTATTAAATCACTATCTGGAGAATTTTGAGCAAAACCTAAAAAAGTTCCCTAACATACTACCATTTGGATAATACCTCTTCGTTGTTGCTATAAACTGTATTCCTGGTAAATTTAGTGCTTCTATTTTTTCTTATTCTCTATACTTATATCTTTTTCCAGCTGTACCAAACTCTACCTGGTAAACACCCTGTTTTAATAATATCTCTTTTTATCTTACTTTTTATCTAATTTAATAAAATTAGATAGCTCGTCAACTAGTCTTGTCTACATCCACTACATGACGAGGATTTTTCATCTTCTGTAGCCTTATCAGATACAACAGCAACAAGCTTATATGATTCTATATTGTCTGCCAATATATTACCATTTCTATCAAATATTTTTCCTCTTTTAGGGTTGTAAACTAGTATCTATTTTTATATTTCTTATCCGCAAGTTCAGACAGATTTTGACCTCTAACAGTACCAATAAGCATCATTTGGCCTATATTAATGATAACTACCCATACAAAGAAAAACAAAAAAATTAGAAGAAATACTATTTTTTTGTTCTTTCCCTTCGAAATATAATCTTTTTCTAAACTTTTTCTGTCTTCCGAAACTTCAAAAGTAAATAGTTTTCCTAAAAAGTTTTTCAATTATCTCACTACCTTTTATATTGTCTTTTTGAGTTTTTCATACCCATAGTCTCAGCTATTTTTAACTCTTTCATACGAAGACAAATCATTTATAATAACCTTTTGCTCATTATTATCTTTTTGTTTTTCCGAAATTATTACATCATTTTTGCTGAGCGCTTCTTAATGAATAAAGTTCTCCTTTATAGTTTAACATAACTACGTTAGCAAAGTAAAATAACTCCTACAAAAACACCATATCCTGCTTTTTCTAAAAATTAAATTTTTACCTTTTTCCTGAACTTTTTCTTACTCCATATTCATTGCTATATACTTTTTAACGTTGCCATTAACCTTTTCCTACTCTTTCATTTTGTACTTCTGCTATACGTAATTTTGCACTACGTGATCTATTATTTTTCTTCTAACTCTTTATCCGTTGGATAAATTGGTTTTCTTGTTATAATTTTTAATTTAGCTAAACTTTCTTCTGGTAATATTGGAAGATTTTTTAGGAATATCTTTTCTTTTTGCATATGAATTAAATATTTGTTTGCATATTCTATCTTCTAGTGAATGAAAAAGTAATGACCGATATTCTTCCATCTTTTTTCTAATGTCTATTGCTTGCTCTAATGAATCTTCAAAAACTGATAGTTCATTATTTACAGCTATTCTTATCGCTTGAAAAACTCTTTTCGCAGGATGCCCACCTGTTCTTCTTTTTAGCTGCTGGTATAGATTCTTTTTATTATATCCACTAATTCAAAAGTTGTTTCTATTGGTTTTTCTAAACGTTTCTTTTCTACATTTCTTGCTATTTGCTTAGAAAATTTTTCTTCACCATAACGATAAAATATTTTAACTAATTCGTTATAATCATATTCATTTTACAATTTCGTATGCACTTATTTTTGTATCCGTGTCCATACGCATATCTAGTCTTGTATCATAATTATAACTAAAAACCTCTTTCTGGTGTGTCTAATTGTGGAGAAGATACTCCCCAAGTCATAAAGCACTCCATCTACTTCTGTAACACCGTGCTCTAGTAACTTTTTCTCTCAAGTTTTTAAAATTAGATTTTATAAAGACAACCTTATCTGCATAATCTTTTTAATTTATCTTTTGCATTTTCTAACGCAACGCTGTCTTGATCAAAAAGCATATAGCTTTCCATCAGTTAATTGTTTTTAAAATTTCTAAACTATGCCCTGCTCCACCTAAAGTGCAATCTACGTACACACCATTTTCTTTTTATATTTAATCCAGCAACAGCTTCGTTTAATAATACACTGTAATGTTTAAACATTTCTCATCCATCCTAAAAGTCAAAATCTTCTAATTCTTCTGCTATTTCCTCAACACTAGCCTCGCTCTCAAGAAGAAGATCTTCCCAGTGAGCTTTATCCCAAATTTCTATTCTATTAGATAAACCATTTACTACACACTCTTTATTTAAAAATGCATGTTCTATTAAAGCATTAGGAATATTTATTCTTCCTTGTTTATCTATCTCTACTTCCGTAGCCCCTGAAAAGAAAAACGTTGGAAAGTACGTGCATTTTTCTTAGTAATAGGTAGTGATTTTATTTTACTTTTCCACTTTTTGCCACTCTTGTAGTGAATAGCCAAATAAACAAGAGTCCAGACCTCTTGTTATAATAAATTTTTTCACCTAATTCATCTCTGAATTTTTATTGGTATACTAAGCCTTCCTTTAGCATCCATTTTATTATTGTATTGACCTATAAACACTACCCTCACCACCTTACTTCTATAATTTACCACATTTCCCCACTTTTTCCACTATTTTGAGAAAAAAATAATTGTTTTTATTATAAAAATATCTTTTTATGATTATAAAACCTTATTAAATAAGGCTTTATAATCATATTCTAAATTAATAGTTTTTCCCTCTTAAAAAAATAAAAATGTCGAATAACTATATGTTATTCGACATTTTTTTATTATATTAATTATTATATTCACGCTCATTATCACCATTCAAAAAGTGCACAGTGCTTAAAGATTTTATGCGTTGTATAATTCGTAAGGATTTCGTTTGATCAACTGAATTTCTTGAGTTAGCTAATAATTCAGCTAAGTCATCTAGACTTAAGTTTGATGAGAAAAATGTTGGTAAATTTTCTGCCTCTCTATAATTTATAATCGGGCCTAAAACTTCATCACGAATGAATTCAGTAATATTTTTCAGCTCCTATATCATCTATGATTAAAATTTCATCCGCTCTAACTAAATCTATATATTGATCATAATTATTAGAACTTATTTTACTTTTTATCTTTCTTATAAATTCCGGATAATATAAGATAGTGGGCTCTTTCCCTTGTTCTTTTAAGTAATTATAAATACAGCCCATTAAATAAGTTTTTCCCCATCCCTGTTGGGCCATATATATATACTCCTTTTTAGCTTGACCATCTAAAAATATTTTTTTACATGTCTTTTATTATTTCAGTTGCAAGATGCCCTTTTTCCTTACTTTTTGATAAGTTTTGAAATGTATATGTAAGTACTTTTTAGGTATAAATTCTGTTTTGATTCTATTATTAAGTTGCTGACTTAGCTTTTTATTTTTATATTCATATGTTTCCGAATATACTATATTAACTCTTTTTTCCATCAATTATCAGTTTAGGTTTATGTTCGATATTTAAGTCGGAATCTTTTGAAATATAATATTGATAAAATTTTTCCAAATTCTCTTCTATATGTTTACGCGTGAAATTATTTTTCTTGAATAAACTTTTATGATTTTTGGATCTTTTAATACTTTTTCAGATATAAATTTTTCATAAGTATTCTCTGTATTCATAGACATAACACTAGATAACTTTTTCATTATGTGTCCTTCTTCCTTGTAAGTTCTTTTTATCATCTCATTATACGCATCTTCGTCTTCTTGAGTAACAACACGATTCTGTGATGATTTTATTGTAGAAATATTCTCCATCTGTTGTTTTTAAATATTCTGGGAAAGGCGCCTTATAAACTTTCCTATTAGTATTTGAGTTCCATACTGATGCTGTTTTTCAACATTTTTCTAACAGTCCTCATATTACGTGATTTTTCTAACAAATTCGATAGCATCTTTTGCTCCTAATAATCGTTGACTTTGCCAACTACTAGCAATTTTATCTATATAATTTTTTATGTGGTAATCCTGAACTATTACTAGTATTTATAGAATACTCTAACAAAATATTTAAAAACACCTGTTGGAAAGTTATATTTTTCCTGAATCTCAGTAATATTTCTTGCATCAACATTAGATAAAACTAAGCCTTTTTGCTTATTTAAATAGGTTATATAATCTATATTGTCTACTTCTCGTATAAATTTATCTTCTTCTGTAAGTTGCTCTTTCTCTTCTTCTACTAATTTTTATTTAACATCTTATCTAAAGTTGGAACTTCTTGTTTTTCTAACATTTACATAAAAGCTGAGTTAAATAATTTTTAACTTCTCTACATTTAGTGTACTCTCCCCAGCATTTACATCAGCAACTTTTTCTATTGCTTTTGCCATATCTGAAGGTGTTACTTTATATAGATGTGCTAATCCTAAAATATTATTTTTAATATTACTCTTCTCAATTACTTCTGATAAATAACTATTAGCTAAATAATAATTTAGCTTTGAAAAGTCAAAGAAATATTCATCAAAAATTCGGACCAGCAGCTAAGTCTGTTTTGGTAAAACCAGATTCATAGCTATCTAAATTCTCCAAGTTATAAATATCTGAAAATTTAACGGTTAATTCTTCAAAATTGTTAAAACTAACCTTATCAAAAGAATAATAAGTTTTTATTTCATTATATTCACTATTTTCCTATAGTATTTTTCTAATAATTGACACAAAATAGGTGTGTTAAAAAAATTCAAAGAAGTTTAGTGCTTCTTTTATTTTTATAAACGTACTGTTTCCCTGATGAATTATTTATATAAAATGATTGTAATAAACCAATAGCTTCTAATTTTTTTACGAGCGATTATAAATTTATTAACATCTAATGCTAAATTATCAA